>Ga0209792_1000003_pt1 | contig 1012033 bp, 931 predicted proteins | sample EBPBio142005_DNA_FD_185860 | JGI IMG/M metagenome (GOLD analysis project Ga0209792, IMG submission 185860) | Wastewater treatment Type I Accumulibacter community from EBPR Bioreactor in Madison, WI, USA - Reactor 1_6/14/2005_ DNA (SPAdes)... | ecosystem: Engineered > Bioreactor > EBPR >...
CCGGCGTGGCTGACCGGGCTGGCGCGCGTCCTGCTGGGAGCAGCGGTGGCGCTGGTCGCGGTGGCAGTGCTGCTGCCCAACACCCGGCTGGCGGCGTTGCGCCTGCATTGGAGTTGGTTCAGCGAGGCGATCAACCGCGTCGAAGCGTTGTGGCCCACCGTGGACATGGTGCATGTGGTGATGTTCGGCGCGGTCGGCGTGCTGCTTGCGCTGGCGTATCCGGCGGCGCGCCCCGTGCGGTTGCTGCTGGCCATCGTGGCGCTGGCCGCCGTGTCCGAATTGGTGCAGCTCTGGGTGCCGGGCCGCACCGCCAGCGTGGGTGAAGCGATGCTGGACGTGGCGGCGGCTGGGGTGGGACTGCTGCTGGTGGCCGGAGTGCGCCGACTCACGGGATCCCCTGTTCGACGCATGGATCAATCCATGCACGGCTGATGCCCAATGGCAGCGTAGGCCTGTTGGCTGCGCGCCCTCCAGCGGATCACCCGTACTGCTGCGACAACAGGGAGACTTCATCCAGTGCTTGAGTCGCGCTCTTGAAGCGAGCCGGGAATTGCAGGGCCAACTCATCGGCGATGTCCTGCAGACGCATTCCGTCGGCCATGGCCCGCAGTGCAACGCCCAGGATCTGGCCATCCACGGTCAACGAAGGCGTGTAGTCGGCACTGGCCTTGTGCAGGTGGTCGGCCGAAGTCAGTCTTCCCTGGAAGGTCGACTGCTTGAACTGGCATTTCAGGCCGCCATCGGCGGCGGTGATGCGACTGTCCCAGCGAAATACGTAGCTGCCCTTGACCAGGCGCACCGACAGGTGCGTGTGCACAATGTCGCCCGCCACTACCTCGGTCGCGCGCTCGAAGGGGAAGAACGCCCGTCCATAGACCATCTCCGGCAAGGTCGGTGCATTGGAATAGCCGATCCCCTCGCCCAGGTCGCCGTCGAACCAGACGTACAGGCCATGCAGGGCACCGGCGCGTTCGATCTCCCACTCCAGGCGCTTGTCCAAGCCTGAATCACCACCGTTGGCATAATCGACGACGCCCCAGCATTGCGGGCTGGACAGCAACTGCTCCGGCCGCGCCGGCTCCGCGCGAGCCCGCCCCCATTGGTTGAACACGAACGGTGCGGCGGCGGACAGGTCGATGCCGTAGTCGTTCTGTCGCCACGGCGATTCGATGTGACGGTACTCCTCCGGCGCATGCGCCGGCACGGCATGGAGCACGTCGCGCGAGGGGATCATGCGGCCACCCGGCTTGAGGTGCCGCTTGCGCGCATCGGCCATCGATTCGATATTGCCCTTGAAGAACGGCAAGGTCCCGTGCAGGTCGCCAACCACGATATCCACGGGTTCGGGCAGGTCCAGCCGCGTGGTCAGACCCCGGATCCAGGTGATGCGCTCGCTGCCCGGGACATCGCGGGCACATCGCTTGGCGGCCTCCAGCGCGGCGCCATCGGCTTCCACCGAGTAGATGCGCGCCGCACCGAGCTGGCAGGCAAGGAACGAGAAGATGCCGGTACCTGCTCCGATGTCGAGCAGCACGCTGTCCGGGCCGATGGCACCACGCAATGCTTCCACGAAGGGCGCGGTACGGCGATGATCGTTGATCATCCTTCCGTAGGCGGCGATCGAGTAGTCGTTGTAGCTGGTCATGGCGGGATAGTCAGTCCTGGGGTGGCAGGCTGGCCAGATGATCGACGATTCGCTGCACGAGTTCGTCGCTGCGGGCGAAGTCCCGGGGATACTGCAGGCGGAAGGCCGGCAGCGTCCTGGCGGCGGCACCGCACAGCGCGAACTGTCGCGCGTTGGCAGTCCGATCGCCCAGGTCCAGCCGGAACGAGTGGCGGAGCAGCGCCTGACAGGCTTCCGCCGGGCGTAGGGGAGTCATACGGATCGTTCCGTCGGCTTCATCCGGGTCGCCCAGCACATAAAGCGCATCCACGGGAAAGGTGGCCTCCGCATCCGGTGGCAGCCCCATGGGCATGCGCCGCTTGTCCGAGTACGAGGCGACGGGCCCGGTTCCCTGCACGCCGGGGAAAAGCGCCTGCAGGCTGTCGTCGTACAGGCGCAGGCTGGAGTAGGTGGGCAGGGCGTGGGGGCGCTCGCCACCCGCGACAAGCTGCATGCAATCGTCCGACAGCACGAGATGGCCCTGGCGATGCATCAGCCCCGCCAGGGTGGACTTGCCCCAGCCACTGGGTCCGGCGAACAGGGCGTGGCGCCCTTCGATGGCCAGGGCGCTGGCATGCACCATCAATTCGCCTTGCTGGGCCAGCAGCCGTGGCAGCACCTGGTCGACGAGAACATGTTCCAGCGTAGAGGCATCGATGTCCGTCTCCGGCAAGACCCGGATCCGGCTCGGCTGCATCTGCAACAGGAAGACGGCTATGCCAGGGGCGCGGAGCCAGTAGTCGGCCCCCTGTCTGGCCAGCGACAGCACGATGTCGTCGCCATCGTGCCAGTGATGACACAACTCCACGTCCTCCACCGGGTAGTCCGGGGGAAGCCAGTCGATCTCGGTGGCGTCAGCGGCACGATCAGTACCGTACAAGGGGCGCAGTACCGTCAAGGGTAATGCGGTAAGCACGGTACGGGACCCGAACCAGAGGCCTGTCTGGCCGCAGGGGAAACCAGGGACTCGATCAGGCGGGGGAACAACCAATGCGCGCAGGACTCAGCACATGTTGTACATGTTGTTGATGTTGTTGATGTCGATCATCGTGCACACTCCATTCTCGACCAGATCTTCCTGACCATTCAGGGAGCCGGTTTCGGTCAAGGTGCCAACATCACCCAGCACGCTCAGCCGCGGCGGCTGGTAAGCCTTGCGTTGGCTGCCTGCAATCCGTTCAGCGTCGATAATCCTGGTCACTTTCGGCCCCCTGTTCATAGCCGTCTCAGCGCGCACCGCGACTTGATTCCATACAATTCCACCCATATTGGGGGACCAGACGGCTGCGGTCAATCCGCATACTCTACAGTATGGATTGGACTTCGCGCGGCCTGAACAGGTTGCTGCCAGGTCCAAGACGCCACGAATGAGGACTCTCCCTGGACATGCTGCATCTGCCGCGAGCCCGGATTCTGCAGGCCTACCCGCATCCTGCGCAGCAGGAGATCCGCCGCTGCCCGAACTTCCTGCCAAGCCGGCCTGAGTTCGTACTGGGGCACCCGGAAATACCCACCGTGGTGAAGCAGGTCATCGAGGGCATTCCCTGGACCCATTCAAGGAGGCACAAGGGTGTCCTGCTGCGCACCGCGTTGGTCGACGAGGACGTTGGCATGACCGGGTGCTTCTGGCATGTCGACGTGGCCGGGGAAACCGCGGATCACGCCGAGTCGTACGACGATCTGCACCTGTGGCTGATCACTTTCGGGGAAGTGGATGGCGAGGATTTCGGCGGGACCGAGTTCATCACCACCCCGCTGGACCTGCCACAGGTGGACTTCGCAAACCCCGACTACGCCGGCTTCTCGAGGATCGTGGAAGGGAAGTCCTTCGACAGCATGGTGGTGCCGAGCGGCCAGTTGGTCCAATACTCGACCTGGGACGTGCATCGCGGCCTGCTCTGCAGACCGGGGCTGAAGGGATACCGCATGACCGTGATCTGCGCGGAGTCGGACCACATCCGGCCGGTCGATATGGAAAGGCAGCGCCTGAGCGCCGGTATGAAGAGACCCGATTTCTAGCAAACCCCGTCACCGGGGCAGCGACGTTGTGCCGCAGCGCCAGGGCTTGTGGACAGGACCAGGCAGCGCTTCTCAGCGGGGTCTGCCGCTGCGCCTGGCCCTCGCCAGTTCCTTGATCGGGCGTGCGGGTACGCCCATCACCGCCATGCCGCCGGGAACGTGCTTGGTGGCGACCGAACCGGAACCGACGGTTGCGCGGTCCCCGAGCACGAGATTCTCGTTCACGGTCGCATTGGCCCCGATGAACACGCCCTCTCCGAGCCGGCATCCGCCGGAGAGCACCATGCATGTCCCCAGGTGGCAGCCATTGCCCACTACGGTGTCGTGTCCGACCACGCCGGGACCATTCACGACCACATGGTCGCCAATGGTCACGTCGCAGTCGAGTCCTGCAAGCGGGCCCAGCGCCGAACCTTCACCGATCGAGCAATTGAAGCTGATGATTGCCGTCGGGTGGATCAACTGGGTGAAGCGCGCGCCGCGTGCCGCGAGCTTGCGGGCGTACTCCAACCGTATCCCGGGATCGGCGATCGCGCAGATGACGCGATCATCCTCGGTGAAACGATAGGTGTCTGGATCGCCCACGATTCCGAACGGGCGCTTGTAGCCATCCAGGATGCCGGGTCGGTTGTCCAGGAATCCGCCAATGTCCCACTCGCGCTCGGATGCGGGTATGTCCATCGCCCAGCCCAGCATCTGCCTGCCCAGGCCAGCCGCTCCAACGATCAACAGCCTGCGGGGATTCGACATGCGTAGTCGCCTCGATGAATGGTGCGGTATTCAGTTGAAACCACGAACGGTCGCGACGATGTGGTCGATGTCCGCATCGTCGAGGTTCGGATGGATCGGCAGGCTGAGGGCTTCCTCGTTGAGTTGCTCGCTGACCGGCAGCCGCGCCTGCGAGTTGTAGATCCGGTTCATGTGCAGTGGATGGTAGCGAAGCGTCGTGTAGATGCCCCGGTCGAGCAGGTAGCGCGCGAACCGATCGCGGCGGTTCACGCCGCTGCCGCGCTCCGGCAGGATCCGGACGCAGTAGGTGAAGTAGGAGTGCCTCTCGTCCGGTTCGGCGTCCGCCGGGCGGACCAGCCATTCGACGTCGGCGAATTCATGCTGGTAGCGGTCCCAGATCCTCTTGCGGATGGCCTGGTGCATGTCCAGCTTGCGCAGTTGCGCCAGACCGATCGAAGCGGTGACGTCGCTGGGCAGGTACTTGTGGCAGACATGGGCGATGTCGTATTCCCACCAGCGGCCCTGGGAGGCCGGGTTGGCGGCCTGCTGGAAACCGGATTTCTCGATGCCGCAATAGCGCATGGCGCGGGCCCTGGCGAGGGTCGCGGGGTCGCGGGCGGTGAGCCCGCCGCCTTCGCCAACGGCCAGGTTCTTCACCGCGTCGAAACTGAAGATGCCGATGGCGCCGATGGCGCCGCACGACTGCCCATCGAGGCGCGAATCCACTGCATGGGCCGCATCCTCGATCACCGGATAGCCCAATGCCATCACTTCCTTCATCCGCACGGGCTTGCCCGCGTAGTGGACCACCATGATCGCGCCGGTCCTGGGGGAGATGCACGGCCGGATGGTATCGACGGTGATGTTCTGGGTACGCAAGTCGACGTCCGCGAAGACCGGCACGCACCCGGCCAGCAAGACCGCGTGCGCACAACTGAGCCACGTGAACGACGGCAGGATCACTTCCGTTCCACGTGGCAGGTCCAGAAGCGAAACCGCCAGATTCAAGCTGTTGGATCCGCTGTCGAGCATGACAAAGCCGCCCAGGTCCAGTCTTCGCGCAAACTGCGCCTCGAAGGCCTGTACCTTTTCACCGATTCCGAGCCACTGCCTGTCGAAACTGGACTTCACCTCGGCCAGTTCCTCCGGACCCACCTTGCAACCGAAAACGGATATGGGAGATCGCCTGTTCATTGCCGCCTCGATGACATGTCAATCGCGGGGGTCCGATCGGGCGCTGAAGGAGGATCGATTCGCATGGCCGGGAGGCCGGGGGGTGGCGACATCCAGGGCTTCGGCTTCGGCCAAAGCTTGAACAACGCCTCGTCGCCTGGTCGTGGCGCTCCGGTCGCCCAGCGAATGAATGCCTCCAATGCCTTCACACTGCCCACATCATCGAACAGCACGTGACGACGGTCCCGGATGCGCCGTGACAACACTGCGCGGGAATGGGCGTCCCTGCCCAGGTCGATCGCGATCCGCAGGTAGTCGTCGACATCGGTGGCGATGGTGTCCTCGATGCCGAGTTGGGTGAGCAGGGCAAAACTCTGGCGGTTGCGCATCATGGGACCGGGCAGAGTCACGACGGGAAGATCGCAGGCCAAAGCATCAAGTGCGGTGGTGCCGGACCAACTGCCGAGGGGGTCGAGGAACACGTCACTGACGGCATTGAGGCACAGATAGCTGTCGTAGTCCTGCTTGGGGAGGAACCGCAAGTGCCTGTCCGGCGACAATCCGCGTGCTTCAAAGGTGCGTCGCAGACGATCGGACAGCGTTCGGGTCCAGGCCGGATATTTACCCTCGACGAACACGAACACCGCGTCTCCGACGGATTGTGCAATCCGCACGAATGTTTCGTCATGGCAAGGCAGGTACTTGAACGTCGACTGTGAAGAAAGGTACACGATCTGGCCGGGGTCCAGGCCGAAGTCGGCACGGGACCTCCGCACGGCGGGCAGTTCCGGGAGGGGCATGCATACACTGGATCCCGGCAAACCCACCAGCCGCTCACTGTAGTGATCGGCCGCATCCGCCGGTTCGGCGATGGCCGCACTGAGGAAGTAGTCGACCGTGTCCAACCCGGTCGTCACGGGATGGCCCGCACCGGCGCACTGTACTGGTGCAAGCCGCAGCGCCGCCAGCCGGAAGCTGAGAGGATCCATTCCGATCTCGGGATAGATCAACAGGTCCAGATCGCTTGCATGTATTGCCCTGGCGGCGGTTTCCGTGTCCGTGGTGGAAGCATGGCAGGTGTCCACCAGGCTGGCCATGTAATCGGCCGCCTTGCTCTCTCCTGTATTGAAAGGAAAAAGGTGAAGCTCGAATGCCTGCCGATCCGCGTGTTGCAACCAACCGGAGAAGTAATTCATGACGACGTGGGATGTCGTGAACCTGGTCGCATAGCCGACTCGGATTCGTTCTCCGGAAGAGCGCTTTCGCATGGGAGGCGATTCGTCAAAGGCCGGATGGCGCGCACGCATCACCCGTCCAACGTAATGCCCGTAATCGCGCGCTTCTTCGATGCAGGAAGCGCTCAGATAGGCATGGTAGAAGTTCGGGTCCAATGCCGCCTCCCATGCGGCCAACTTCTCCGCACTCTCGGGCAAAGGGGTTGCGGACAGCGCATGGGCCGCCCGGGCGAACCGTTGGCAGGCTTGCTCCAAGGCCGCCTGGGAAACCGGAACGGGAGGCAGCATCAACTCCGCCAGCAGCCTGGCGTGCTCTTCGCCATGCTCGCTGAACCCTTGGCGCCGGATCTCGACGGCCTCCTCGTACTGGTGCAAGTCGCTCAGTGCTTCCGCCCACTGCAAGCAGGCAGCGAGAGGACAGGCGCCGGGAGGGATCGCTGCGGCAAGGCAGATCGCCCGCTTCTCGTTACCCGCCAGACGCAGGGCAAGCAAGAGCGAGGGGAGGAACTCGGGGGTGTGCGCGTCTGCGCCGGGGACAGCCTCGAACGCCTCCACGGCATCGCCAGCCCGGCCACGGGCAAGCAGGTTGACGGCCAGAACGCACTGCGCCTGGCCATGCCTGTCCAGGCGCTCGAGCACAAAGGCGAGATTGAGGGCCGCCTGTCGGCTGGCGGGCTTGGACTGCTGCAACGCCTGGAAGGCAGGCAAGGCACTGGCCCAATCCTGGCGAAGCACGTCGAGGCACGCGGCCGCGAATCCCGGCGATTGGTATGACATCGCGGCCGATGCAGGCGCAGCGGGAGCACTGAGCCGCAGATCCCAAGCCTGTTCTGCAAAACTTGCCGGGTCGTATCCCGCAGCGCCCAGCGCCAGTCCAATCCGATCCAGCAATGGCAGGTCTCCAAGGTCGCAACACATTGCCCTCTGCCAAGCCACAGCGGCGGCGGCGGCGTCCCCGTCACGCATGCGGACTGAGGCGAGTTCGTGCCACCAGCGCGTTGCGCCTGGCTGCTGCACAAGCAAAGCCTCGATCGCTGCGGCAGCTCCCACGCTGTCCGCATTTTCAAGGGCGTCCACAGCCGCCTGCTCGATCGCCACCACAGCCAGGCGCCTTGCTGATGCCGCTTGTTCAAGCTTGAGCGTCGCCTTTATGAATTCGTTGTAGTCCATCGAGCGAAGGCTCTATCTTGGGTGGGTCGTGTCAGGCAGCATCCCGCCAGGCTCCACCGATGGCGCCGGTCCCTGTTCGCCGCCATTCGGCCTGTAGTGACGCGACAATCGCTGGTTGAGACTTCTCCGCCACAGCAGCGTCCGCACCGCCGCAGCCGCGCGACCTTGTTGCTCCTGGACTTCGTGCATGCGCTGCGGATCAAGCCAGTCGCATTCGGGAAGTCCGGTCGGCAATGCCTGCTCCGCCAATGAGCGCTGGAACAATACCCGGTTGAATCGCCAGCCGACATGGCTCTTGTCCCGGCGCCACACCACTTCCGGAGGCAGATCTTGCGCTATCGCCTGCCTCAAGACCCATTTCAGATGCCCATTGCGGATCCTCAGCTCCAGCGGCATCCACGCCTGGAATTCGATCAGTTCGCGATCGGCGTACGGCGGGCGCGGCTCGATGCCGTACAGCGCGGCCACCCGGTTGTAGCGCTCCAGACCCGTGGTGATATAGGGCGCGGAAAGCGAACTCAAGGCTTCGCCAGACGGGTGCCAGTGGTGACTGTCGCCGATGGTCTGGCGATAGCGGCGATAGCGCTCCCGCAGTTCAGTCCGCCTGGCCAAAGCACGACTGATGAGGCTGGCACGCAACAAGCCTCGATATTCAAGCGCTTCATTCATCCAGCTGCGTGCGGCGTGCACGGGAGCGGGGGCGATGCATCCAGCCATCACGCGCAACGCATGCGCTCGTGGAAAACGCACATGGGACACCTGCCATTGCGCCACTGCCGCCAGCCAGGACTCTCGCCATTGCCCCCGGTCGAACAACAGTCGGGCCCGACTGCCGATGGTGTACAGATTGTCGGACGGCACACCATCCATCATGCTCACCACTCCTCGATCGGCCGCGGTTTCGCATATGGCCGCGAGCAAGGGCATGGTGCCGTCGAAAGGCTCGCCGGCCTCATGCCAAAGTCGATGGGCGCGCATGTCGGAACGCTCGAAATCCGGCAGGTCGATAAACGTCGGGGCGCTACGCACATGGCCCACGACAGCACGGATGGCAAGAGTTTCATGACAACCCGGGTCGGTCGAGTTGATGGCGGAGAATACGGGCAACGGCGCCCTCCCACTCTCCCCACAGGCAGCGGCAGCCAGCGCCACCACCACCGAGGAATCCAGTCCGCCGCTGAGCATGGAACCCACAGGCCGGTGGCTGCGCAGGCGCTGGCGCACGGCCCGGTCGAGGCGTTCGCGCTGGGCCTCGATCCACTCCTGCTCCGTGTCCGGCAGCCCCGTGGGTCTATCGGTTCCGATTGGCTTCCAATAGCGTTGCTGGGCCAGGTTTTCGCCGCGTACGCGCATCCAGTGCGCCGGCGGCAGGCGCTGCACGGAGGTGAAGAAGGTGCAGGTGTTGTCGATTCCCTCGGTCTCGCCGATCAAAGCGTCGGCGATCCGGCCCTCGTCCAGTGTGGCCGGCACTTCACCCTGCGCGAGCACCGCCTCGGCGCAGGAAGCGAACACGAACAGGCGACCGGGGGAGAAATGGAACAGCAACGGCCGCACACCCATCGGATCACGGGCCAGGTACAGCTCGCGCTCGCCAGGATGCCAGAGCGCGAAGGCGAAATCCCCGCGCAGGCGGTCGGCGCAACCTTCGCGCCAGCGTTGCCAGGCCGCGTGCAGCAGTTCGCCATCGCCGACGTCGTCGGCCGGCTTGTCGATGCCGAGTTCGCGCAGCAACTGCGGACGGTTGTCCAGGCGGCTGTCGGAGACCACGACGCAACCGCTTTCCGGGTGGCGCCAGGGCTGAGGCCCGGCCAACGCCTCCGGTGTGGTGGCCAGCAGGGCGATGCCGAAACCCGCTTCTCCCGCGCAGACGATGTCCTGTCGATCCGGACCACGGGTCGTCATCGGGTGCAGCATGGCTTCCAGCTCCGCCGCGTCCAGGGCATCGCCGAACCGGATCACTCCCGCGATTCCGCTCATTGCCCGGTCTGCATCCCTCTGGGTCGTCGCCACTTATGATAGTCGCCAACCCGGTCCCGACGAGCCCGATGCAATCCGCGATGGCGAACGATTCGCTTGATGTCGCCCCGCTCCCCGGCAGCCAAGGACGGGCCGTTGCCGATCGCCGGACGCTGGTGCGCTGGATGGCCGGCGACTGGAACACCGGCGTCGACGACGCCCTGGACGAGCAGGCCCTGGAGGACATGAAGGACCTGGCCTGGTCCGAGGGAGTCGCAGTGCTTGTCAGCGACAACCTGGCTCGATGTCCGGATGTGCCACCCCCGGTTCGGCAGATCTGCATGGACTGGGCCCGGGGCCAATCCGCTGCGCAACTGGGGCAACGAGCCCACCTGCAGGCGGTGCTGGCATGCCTGGATCGAGCCGGGGCAAAGCCCCTGGTGCTGAAGGGTGCGGCGCTGGCGCAGTGGTTGTATCCAGCCCCCTACCTGCGCGAATTCTCCGACCTGGACCTGCTGTTCGCCGACCATGGGCAAGCACTGCAGGCCGCCGAAGCCTTGGCATCGCTGGGCTACGTCATGCCCTACCATCCCTCGCGCTTCCAGCACGAACTGACCTGCCTTGCCACCGACGGCCACGCCCCGGAGCTGGACCTGCACTGGGCGCTGAGCGACTGGCCTGTGCTGGACCGCCTGCCCGCCTTCGCCGAGTTGGACGCGGCCGGCATCGACCTGCCTGGCCTGGGCCCGGGCGCGCGCGGCCTGGGGCCGCCACACGCGCTGCTGCACGCCTGCGTCCACCGCGCCTCCAACCTGGCTGCCGGCCTCGGTGACCGGCTGAAGTGGCTGCACGACCTGCATCTGTTGGTGCTGGTGCTGGAACGCGACGACGACTGGGAGCGCTTCCTCGCCGCCTGCGAACAGGCCCGGGTGTGCGGCATCGCGGCCGAGGGACTGGATGCGTCGACGAGCTTGTTCGGTACGCCGGTACCGCCTCCAGTTTCCGCTGCGCTGGCCGTCGGCCGCGCGAACGAGCCGCTGGACGCCACCCGGCTGTCCGACTGGCACTACCTGCAGCGCCTCAACTTCCGCGCACTGCCAAGCTGGGGAGCACGTCTGTCCTGGATCGGCGGCCGCCTGCTGCCCCCAGCCGGGCACCTGCGCGCGCTCTACGGCGAAGACCTCGGCTATCCGGCACTGCTGTGGCGGCGTTTGCGCAACGCCGGCTCACGCCTGCGCGGCGGTTGAGGGACGTTCGAACGGCCGGTAGCCGGCATCCGACTCCAGCAGCGGCGTGCCTCCCAGTTCCACCCAGGCATGCGCGCGCAACGTGCCGGGCTGGGCGTCCACCGGCAAGCCCAGATGCAGCGCCGGTTCCAAGCTCTTGCGCCGCAACCAGCCGTACAGCAGCAGTGCGCGACGCAGGCAGGTCGCCTCACCCATCGTGTTGTGGCCGGCGCTGGCCGCCAGTCGAGCCAGCGACTGGGCATCGGCGATCTCGGCATCGGTGGACCGGCGTGGATTCGCGCGCTTCGAACAACGCTCGATCATCGCGCGGGTACGACCGTAGCCGAACACGGCCAGGCTGGCATGCACGCACCACAGGCCGATGACGCAACCGACCAGTCGCCAACGGTCGCGCGCGTCCAGCGCGCGCCAGCGGTGCAGCCGGCGTCCCATTTCATCCAGGTCCGGGCGACACCAGCACCAGCCCGGCTTCGTTCAGCTGCCCCACCAGGGCCAGCAAGTCCTCGCCGATGCGTTCGGGCGTGGCATCGAATTCGTGGCACAGGGTGGCGTGCACCTGCGCCAGCGAAGGTGTGTCCGCCAACAGCTGCCAGATGCGGGTACCCACCGGGTCCAGGCCGAAGTAGCGCTCGCTGGTCAGATCCAGCAGCACGGCCTCGCCGCCGACTTCCTGCATGAGCACCTCGCCGGAGCACTGCACCTGGTGGTCGAGGGTGACGCGGGCGGGGGCTGCGGTCATGCTATGGGCACGGGTCCTGGGGACGAGAGAGCAGGGTAGGCAAGCGCGGATGCCGGGTAAAGGGGACGACCGCAGCATCGACGCGCAGGCCGTGGCGGCGCCATCGCCGCGGGCCCGGCTCGTGGCCCTGCTGCGCCCCTACCGGGGCGCGCTGCTGCTGTCGCTGGCGCTGATGTTCGTGCAGAGCGCTGCAACCCTGGCCCAGCCTTGGGTGGGCGGGATGCTGACTTCGCGGCTGGTGTTCGCCGAGGGCTTCACCGACCTGCTGTGGCTGCTGTTCGTGCTGGTGGCCGCGCAGGCTGCGCTGGGCTATGCGATATCGGTGCAGTTGCAGGCGGTCTCCGGCCGACTGGTGGCCGACGCCGGGGCGCAGTTGTACGCGCACCTGCAGTCGCTGCCGCTGGCCTGGCACCAGGAGCGGCGCCGCGGCGACGTGCTGTCGCTGCTGACCGGCGACATCTACCGGTTGGGCGGCTACCTCACCGGTACCCTGGTGCCGCTGCTGCCGCTGCTGTTCACCCTGGTCGGTGCGCTGGCGATGATGCTGCGCCTGGCACCGGCCATCGCCGTGGCCATCGCGATCCTGATGCCGATGCTGTTCGTCCTGCTCAAGATCGTGGGCCGGCGGCTGCGGCCGCTGGGCCATGCCGCCCAGCAGGCCTGGGCGGAACAGTCGGCTGCGGCCGAGCAGAACCTGGCGATGCTGCCGGTGATCAAGGGCTTCGACACCGCCGGGCTGGAAGCCGAACGTTACGGACAAAGGACTTCGGACCTGTACTCGATCTCCCTGCGCCAGGCGCGCCTGGAAGGCGCGATCTCGCCGGTGGTGCGGGTGCTCAGCGCCGGGGTGATCCTGCTGCTGCTGGGCGTGGCCGGGCGCCTGATCGTGCGCGATGAGCTGACCGCCGGGCAGCTGGTGAGCCTGTTCCTGTACGGCCTGGTGCTGGTGGCCCCGATCAGCCAGCTCTCGCAGCTCTACGGCCATACCCAGTCGGCACGCGGTGCCCTGGACCGGCTGCTCGAGGCGCTGGACGCGGCCCCCGAGCGCGATGACGGCACCGTGGTGCTGGACGACCCGAAGGGCGAGTTGCGCTTCGAAGGCGTCCACTTCGCCTACCCGGGCCGCCCGGTACTGTTCGAAGGCATGGACCTGCACGTGCGCGCCGGCGAGACGCTGGCCCTGACCGGCCCCAACGGCGCCGGCAAGAGCACCCTGGCCCACCTGCTGCAGCGGCTGGTGGAACCGCAGGCCGGGCGCATCCTGATCGACGGCATCGACCTGCGCGAGGCGACCCTGTCCTCGCTGCGCGCGCAGGTGGGTGTGGTCGCCCAACAGGTGCTGCTGTTCAACGATACCGTGGCCGGGAACATCGCCTACGGACGGGCGGATGCGACCTTCGAGCAGATCCAGCGCGCGGCACGGGCGGCGCGCGCCCATGACTTCATCGTCGAGTTGCCGCAGGGCTACGACACCGTGATCGGCGACCAGGGCGTGAAACTGTCCGGCGGGCAGAAACAGCGCCTGTCGCTGGCCCGCGCGCTGCTGCGCGACCCGTCGGTGCTGGTGTTGGACGAGGCCACGGCGATGTTCGACCCGGACGGGGAGCGCGAATTCATCCGCGAATGCCGCGACCTGTTCGCCCAGCGCACAGTGATCCTGATCACCCACCGCCCGGCCAGCCTGGCCTTGGCCGATCGGGTGCTGCGGCTGGACGATGGGCGGCTGCACGAGGTGCGGGGCGACAACTGAACAACGGCGACAGGAATATTCCTGGCCGGTACTGCGTGAGTTTTCGTTCTCGGGGCGCCCCGGCCTGCTAGAGTCCCGTCAGGGCAGCCCGGATCGCGCCGCTTTGCCCGTTCGACAGCGCTACGTCCGAGGGGCAAATGCTTCAACCCGGTTCCACCCCACCCGACCCGACGGTGCTGCTCGACCGGCCGCTGTGGGTTGTCGGCGGCGCCGTTGCCGCAGCCTTGACGACCTGGGCTCTGATCTGGCTACTGCAGCCGCTGGCTGCGCGCTGGGGCCTGCTCGACCATCCCCAGGGCCGCAAGGACCACGCGCATTCGACCCCGGTGACCGGCGGGCTGGGCATCGCCCTGGCGCTGCTGGTGCTGGCCCTGCTGGCGCCTTTGCCGATGACCCAGGCCAAGCTCGGTTACGTGGCCGGCTCGGCACTGCTGATCGTGGTCGGCCTGCTGGACGATCTGTACGATCTGCGCTGGTGGTGGCGGGTGCTGGCCCAGGTGCTGGCCGCGCTGGCGATGGTCTACATCGGCGGCGTGCGCATCGAACAACTCGGCCCGGCCTTCGGCCTGCACGACATGGCGCTGGGCATGCTGTCGGTGCCGTTCACCGTGTTCGCCACGGTGGGGCTGATCAACGCGGTGAACATGATCGACGGCGCCGACGGTGTGGCCGGCTCGCTGGTAGGCGCCGCGCTGCTGATGCTCGCGGCGGCGGCGTGGTACGCGGGCAACGCGGGCGTGGCGGCGGTGACCCTGGTCATCTTCGGCGCCACCGTGGGCTTTTTGGCACACAACTTCCCGCTGCCCTGGCGCCGCCGCGCGCGGGTGTTCATGGGTAATGCCGGCAGCGCGTTCATGGGCTTCTCGGTGGCGTGGATTGCCTTCCGTCTGACCCAGAACCCGGGCCACCCGGTGAATCCGGTACTGGCGCTGTGGCTGCTGCCGGTGCCGGTGATCGACTGCCTGGTGTTGATCGTGCGTCGCATCCGCCAGCGCCGCTCGCCGTTTTCGGCCGACCGCGACCATGTCCACCACCTGATGCATGACGCCGGCTTCGGCCCCGCCCAGCTGTGCGTGGTGCTGACCGGGTTGAGCCTGCTCGCCGGACTGACGGTGGGCCAGGCGATGCGCCTGGACGTGCCCAATCCGCTGCTGCTGGCGCTGTTCGTGCTGGCGTGCGTGGCCTGGCTGTGGCTGACCCTGCATCGCGCGCGGGCGTGCCGGATGTTCGCCGGGCTGCATCGGGTGCTGTTCGGGCGGGGCAAGGTAGCGGACGCGGTCGACATGGCCGTGCACGAATCCGCCTCGCCGGCACCGGTCGTCGAGGATCGCGCGGAAAACGGACCGGACCGGCGTTACGGCTAGGACGGGACCCGCGCACCGGGATCCGGGCACCCGCGACGGGCGGGCGGCGCTCAGCTACAATGGCCGGCCACGCGCCCGTAGCTCAGCCGGATAGAGTAGTGGCTTCCGAAGCCATTGGTCGGGGGTTCGAATCCCTCCGGGCGCGCCATTCTCCTGCACGGTTTTCCGATGGCGCACGCGGGCCCGGTTAACGCATCGCGAATGCGGGCTGCGGCACTCTCTGCACCCTTCCCGCCTTTCGGAAACCGGCCATGTCTCCTTCCGCGTTGCGCCCGCTGCTGTCACTGACCCTGCTCGCCGCCCTGTGCGCCTGCTCCGTCGGCGGGACGGCGGATGACGACGGGGCCGAACAGGAGCAGGCGCTGGTGGCCGCGCAGCGGGCCGCCGAGTCGGTGGCCGATGGCGGGACCACTGTGCCGCCGCCAGCACCGGTATGCGACGGCAGCCAGGTGCAGGGCCTGATCGGCCAGTCCATCGACGACGCAATCGCCGAACAGGCGAAAACCGATGCCGGCGCCGGCAGCGTCCGCGTGCTCACGCCGGGCCAGATGGTGACCATGGAGTTCGACGATACGCGCCTGACGATCGATGTCGACGCGCAGGGCCGGATCACCGCGTTGCGCTGCGGCTGATCGGGTCAGTCGCCTTCCGGATCCCGCCGGTACCCGTCCCCCCGGCGGTGCCGCTCCAGCAGCGACCTGGCCCGGGCCAGGCCACCGGACCAGTCGCCGTACAGGATGGCCTTGAACACCATCCACGCCACCGTCAGGCCGATCAGCACGGGGATGCCGATCACGGCGATCAGAAAGACCCACTGCCAGATTTCAGACGTCCTCATCGTCGCGCTCCTCCCGGGGGTACATCCTAGGCGGAACCACCCGCTCGGGGATGCGTCCGGCCGCGGTTGCGGCACTGCAACATCTGTGGTCTAGTCGGGGTTCCGGCGATTTTCGGATTGCGCAAGTTTCGAAAGAAACTGTGTGCGGCATCGCCTTCCCCGCGTTCGGGAATCGGCTTCCCGGGCACCGACCCCAGAGATGCAGATGGACCCTCGCCACCGCCACGGGCTCCACGACCCGGCCTCCGAACGCGATGCGTGCGGCTTCGGCATGATCGCCCAGCTCGACGACCAGCCCTCGCGCGCGCTGGTCGATACCGCGATCGCGGCGCTCTCGCGCATGACCCATCGCGGCGGCGTGGCCGCCGACGGGCTGACCGGCGACGGTTGCGGGCTGCTGATCCGCAGGCCGGAAGCGTTCCTCCGCGCGCTGGCCGCGGAAGCCGGCATCGCGCTGGCCGCCGATGCGCGCTTCGCCTCGGGCCTGGTGTTCCTGCCCGGCGAGGCGCTGCCGGCCCAGCGCTGCCGGGAGACGCTGGAGCGGGAACTGCAGCGTGCCGGCCTCCGCGTCCTCGGCTGGCGATCTCCCCCGACAGACACGCGGGTCTGCGGGGAACTGGCCAGGCAGACCCTGCCTGCGATCGAGCAGGTCTACGTCCAGGCCGGCGCCGCGCAGGACGAGGAAAGCTTCAACCTGGCGCTGTTCCTGGCCCGTCGCCGCAGCGAGCGCCAGCTCCGGGACCTCCCCGACTACTACGTGACCACCCTGTCGGCGCATGCCATCGGCTACAAGGGCATGGTCCTGCCGGACAAGCTGGTCGACTTCTACCCGGACCTGCAGCGCGCCGACCTGGCCTCCAGCGCGGTCGTCTTCCACCAGCGCTTCTCCACCAACACCCTGCCACGCTGGCCGCTCGCGCATCCGTTCCGGATGCTGGCCCACAACGGCGAGATCAACACCATCGAGGGCAACCGCCGCTGGGCCCAGGCGCGCGGCAGGGTGTGGAAGACGCCGCGCTTCGACATCGCCGAGCTCGAACCGATCGTGTCCATGCACGGCTCGGACTCGCAGAGCCTGGACAACATGCTCGAACTGCTGGTGGCCGGCGGCATGGAGCTGATCCAGGCGCTGCGCATCCTGGTGCCGCCGGCGACCCAGTCGCTGGAGTTCAAGGATCCGGACCTGGCCGCGTTCTACGAGTTCTACGGGCTCAACACCGAGCCCTGGGACGGCCCGGCCGGAATCGTCTCGCTGGACGCGCGCTACGCGGCCTGCACCCTGGACCGCAACGGCCTGCGGCCCTCGCGCTGGCTGCTCACCTCCGACCGCCACTTCATCGTCGCCAGCGAGGCCGGGGTGTGGGAGGTGCCGACCGAGCGGATCGTGCGCAAGGGCAAGCTCGGCCCTGGCGAGATGATCGCCATCGACCTGCGGCGCGGCGACCTGCTCGATTCCGAGGCGGTGGACCGGATCAACCGCGGCCGCGCGCCGTACAAGCAGTGGCTGCAGCAGGGCCTGACCTTCCTGCAGACCGAACTGATCGACCCGTCGCTGGCCGAGGAACCGTTCGACGAGAAGACCCTGCGCAGCTACCACAAGCTGTTCCAGCTCACCGCCGAGGAGGTGGAACTGGTGCTGCGGCCGATGGCCGAGACCGAGCAGGAAGCCACCGGTTCGATGGGCGACGACACGCCCATGGCGGTCCTGAGCCGGCGCAACCGGCCGCTGTACGACTATTTCCGCCAGGCCTTCGCCCAGGTCACCAACCCGCCGATCGATCCGCTGCGCGAGGATTGCGTGATGTCGCTGGCCACCCAGCTGGGCCGGGAGACCAACATCTTCCACGCCGGGCCGGAGACGGTGAACCACATCCTGCTCAATTCGCCGGTGCTGTCGCAGCGCAAGCTGCGCCAGCTGATGCAGATGCCGCAGTACGCGGAGAAGAACCGGCTGATCGACCTGTCCTACGGCGTGGAGGAAGGGTTGCAGGCCGGCATCGAGCGGATCTGCCGCGAGGCCGAGCAGGCCGTGCGCGATGGCATGGTCATGCTGCTGCTTTCGGACCGCTACCCGGTCCAGGAACGGCCAATGGTGCATGCGCTGCTGGCCACCGGCGCGGTCCACCACCACCTGTGCCGGGTCGGCCTGCGCTGCGACGCCAACCTGATCGTCGAGACCGGCACCGCGCGCGACGCGCACCACATGGCCTGCCTGCTCGGTTGCGGCGCCACCGCGGTGTATCCGTACCTGTCCTACCAGACCCTGTTCGACATGGGCCGACGCGGGATCCTGCAGCTGAAGAAGGGCGAGGTGGCCCAGGTCGGCCGCAGCTACCGCAAGGGCCTCTACAAGGGCCTGTCCAAGATCATCTCCAAGATGGGCATCGCCACCGTCGCCAGCTACCGCGGCGCGCAGCTGTTCGAGATCGTCGGCCTGGCTCCGGAGGTGGTGGCGCTGTGCTTCGACGGCACGCCCTCGCGGGTGGGCGGCGCCGGTTTCGAGCGCCTGGATCGCGATGCGCGCGAACTGCAGGCCGATGCCTGGAACGACCTGAAACAGCCCGGGATCGGCGGGCTGATCAAGTACGTCCACGGCGGCGAGTACCACATGTACAACCCCGACGTGGTCACCACCCTGCAGCGGGCCACCCGCAGCGGCGATGCGGCCGACTGGAAGGCGTACACCGGGGCGGTGCACTCGCGCCCGCCGTCGGCGCTGCGCGACCTGCTGGAGCTGAAGGCCGCCGGCACGCCCACGCCGCTGGAACAGGTCGCGCCGGCCTCGGACCTGCTGCGCCGCTTCGACACCGCCGCGATCTCGCTGGGCGCGCTGTCGCCGGAGGCGCACGAGGCGCTGGCCATCGCCATGAACCGGCTGGGCGGGCGCAGCAATTCGGGCGAGGGCGGCGAGGACCCGGCGCGCTACGGCACCGAGAAGCGCTCGAAGATCAAGCAGGTCGCCTCCGGCCGCTTCGGCGTCACCCCCGAGTACCTGGTCAACGCCGAGGTGCTGCAGATCAAGGTCGCGCAGGGCGCCAAGCCCGGGGAGGGCGGCCAGTTGCCCGGGCACAAGGTCAACGAGCTGATCGCGCGGCTGCGCTATGCGCGGCCCGGCATCGGCCTGATCTCGCCGCCGCCGCACCACGACATCTATTCGATCGAGGACCTGGCGCAGCTGATCTACGACCTCAGGCAGGTCAATCCGCAGGCGCTGGTGTCGGTGAAGCTGGTCTCGCACGCCGGGGTGGGCACGATCGCCGCCGGCGTGGTCAAGGCCGGCGCCGACCTGATCACCATTTCAGGCCACGACGGCGGCACCGGCGCCTCGCCGATCAGTTCGATCCGCTACGCCGGCGGACCCTGGGAACTGGGCCTGGCCGAATCGCACCAGGCGCTGGTGGCCAACGACCTGCGCGGGCGGGCGACGCTGCAGACCGACGGTGGCCTGAAGACCGGCCTGGACGTGGTCAAGGCCGCGCTGCTGGGCGCCGACAGTTTCGGCTTCGGCACCGCGCCGATGATCGTGCTCGGCTGCAAGTACCTGCGCATCTGCCACCTCAACAACTGCGCGACCGGGATCGCCACCCAGGACGAGCGCCTGCGCGCGGACCACTTCACCGGGTTGCCGGAGCGGGTGGAGAACTTCTTCCGCCTGCTGGCCGACGAGGTGCGGCAGTGGCTGGCGCTGCTGGGCGCGCGTTCGCTGGACGAGATCGTCGGTCGCACCGACCTGCTGCGGCAGATCGAGGCGGCGCCGCGCGAAGGCGTGCACCTGGACCTGTCGCGGCTGCTGCACCCGGCCCCGCGCGACGAAAGCCGCTGCGCGGCGGCGCGCCTGTACGAATCGCCCGACAGCCTGGCCACGCAACTGGACATCCAGCTGGCCGACGCGATCACCCACAAGGCCGGCGGCGAGCACCGCCACCTGATCCACAACACCGACCGCAGCATCGGCGCGCGCCTGTCCGGCACGATCGCCCGGGCGCACGGCAACCACGGCATGGCCGAGGCGCCGATCACGCTGCACTTCCGCGGCACCAGCGGACAGAGCTTCGGCGCGTTCAACGCCGGCGGCCTGCACCTGGAGCTGGAGGGCGAGGCCAACGACTACGTCGGCAAGGGCATGGCCGGCGGCCGGCTGGTGGTGCGCCCGCCGCGCGGAGCACGGTTCGAGGCGCGCAGCACGCCGATCGTCGGCAACACCTGCCTGTACGGCGCCACCGGCGGCGAGCTGTTCGCGGCCGGGCGCGCCGGCGAACGCTTCGCGGTGCGCAACTCCGGCGCGCTGGCGGTGGTGGAGGGCGCGGGCGACCACTGCTGCGAGTACATGACCGGCGGGGTGGTGCTGGTGCTGGGCAAGGTCGGGCTGAACTTCGGCGCCGGGTTCACCGGCGGGCTGGCCTACGTGCTCGACCAGGACCGCGACTTCGTCGACCGCTACAACCATGAGCTGATCGACATCCACCGGATCAGTCCGGAGGGCTTCGAGAGCTACCGCCAGCACCTGCACCGTCTCATCGGCCGCCACCGCGAGCTGACTGGCAGCATCTGGGCACAGCAGATCCTCGACGAGTTCCGCGACTACGTCGGCAAATTCTGGCTGGTGAAGCCCAAGGCGGCGAGCATCGAGTCGCTGGCCGACACGCTGAGGCGCGCCGCATGAGCCGCAAGCAAGTCTTTCAATTCCTGGATCTGCCGCGCGAGATGCCGCGGCGGATTCCGCTGGAACTGCGCACGGCCGGCGACTGGGGCGAGCTGTACGGCAGGTTCGGTGCGGCCGAGGCCGACCACCAGGCCGGGCGCTGCCTGGATTGCGGCAATCCGTATTGCAGCTGGAAGTGCCCGGTGCACAACGCCATCCCGCAGTGGCTGCAGCTGGTGCAGGAGAACCGCATCGTCGAGGCGGCCGAGCTGTGCCATTCGACCAACCCGCTGCCGGAGGTGTGCGGGCGGGTGTGTCCGCAAGACCGCCTGTGCGAGGGCAGTTGCACGCTCAACGACGGCTTCGGCGCAGTGACCATCGGCGCGGTGGAGAAGTACATCGTCGACACCGCCTTCGCCCGGGGCTGGCGCCCGGACCTGTCGGAGGTGAAACCCACCGGCCAGCGCGTGGCAGTGGTCGGCGCCGGCCCGGCCGGGATCGGCTGCGCCGACCGGCTGGCACGCAACGGCATCCAGGCGGTGGTGTACGACCGCTACGAACAGATCGGCGGCCTGCTGCAGTTCGGCATCCCCAGTTTCAAGCTGGACAAGTCAGTGATCGCCCTGCGCCGCGAGGTGCTGGAAGGCATGGGCATCGAGTTCCGGCTCGGCGTGGAAGTGGGTCGCGACGTGACCATCGAACAGTTGCTGGCCGAATACGATGCGGTGTTCCTCGGCACAGGCGCCTACCGCTACACCGACGGCGGATTGCCCGGCCAGGACGCCGACGGCGTGCTGCCGGCGCTGCCGTTCCTGGTCCAGAACGGGCGCATCGTCGCCGGCAACGATCCCGGGCCTCCGACGAGCATGGGCCGGCCGATCGCCGGCTGGGAAGACAAGGTGAAGTTGCCCGACCTGGCCGGCAGGCACGTGGTCGTGCTCGGCGGCGGCGACACCGGCATGGACTGCGTGCGCAGTTGCATCCGCCTGGGCGCCGCCAAGGTCACCTGCGCCTACCGCCGCGACGAGGCCTCGATGCCCGGCTCGGCGCGCGAGGTGGCCAATGCCCGCGAGGAAGGCGTGCGCTTCCTGTTCAACCGCCTGCCGCTGGCGATCGAGACCGGTGCCGAGGGCCGCGCGACCGGCGTGCGCATGGTCGAGACCGTGCTTGGCGAACCGGACGCGCGCGGCCGCCGCAACGCGGTGCCGGTCGAGGGCAGTGAATCCGTGATCGAGGCGGACGTGGTGATCATCGCCTTCGGTTTCTCGCCGCAGGTGCCGGAATGGATGACGTCACTGGGCATCGAGGGCACCCCGAACGGGCGCATCGTCACCGGCACCGGCGCGCGGGACGGCAGCGGCCGGCTGCCGTACCAGACCGCGCATCCGCGGGTGTTCGCCGGTGGCGACGCGGTGCGCGGCGCGGACCTGGTGGTCACGGCGGTGGCGGAGGGACGCGATGCGGCACAGGGCATCGCGGAGATGCTGGCGCTACGGGCGCAAGGCGTGGCCGCCTGATCCGCCGGTGCACCGGCGCGTCCGTCAGGCCGCCATGTCCAGCACGATCCGGCCTTCGATCTGGCCCTGGCGCATCTTCTCGAACACCTGGTTGATGTTCTCCAGACGATCGGTGGCCACGGTCGCGGCGACCTTGCCCTGCTCGGCGAACTCCAGCGATTCCTGCAGGTCCAGGCGGGTACCGACGATCGAGCCGCGCACGGTCACCCCATTGAGCACCATGCCGAAGATGTCCAGCGGGAAATCGCCCGGCGGCAGGCCGTTGAGCGAAACCGTGCCGCCACGGCGGACCATGCCGATGGCCTGTTCGAAGGCCTTCGGCGAGACCGCGGTCACCAGCGCGCCGTGCGCACCGCCGATCTCCTGCTTCAGGTAGGCGACCGGGTCGGTGGTTCTGGCGTTGACGGTCACCGTGGCGCCCAGGCGCGTGGCCAGCTCGAGCTTGGCGTCGTCGACGTCCACGGCGGCCACGTTCAGGCCCATCGCCCTGGCGTACTGCACCGCCATGTGGCCCAGGCCGCCGATGCCTGAAATCACCACCCAGTTGCCCGGACGGGTGTCGGTGACCTTCAATCCCTTGTACACGGTGACGCCCGCGCACAGGATCGGCGCGACCTCGACGAAGCCCACGTTCTTCGGCAGGTGGCCGACGTAGGCAGCATTGGCCAGTGCGTACTCGGCGAAACCGCCGTTGACCGAATAGCCGGTGTTCTGCTGGGTCTCGCACAGCGTTTCCCAGCCGCCCAGGCAGTGCTCGCAATGGCCGCAGGCCGAGTACAGCCACGGGATGCCGACGCGGTCGCCTTCCTTGACGTGGTCGACGCCGGCGCCGACGGCGACCACATGGCCGACACCTTCGTGGCCGGGAATGAAGGGCGGGTTCGGCTTCACCGGCCAGTCGCCTTCGGCCGCGTGCAGGTCGGTGTGGCAGACGCCGCAGGCCTCGATCTTCACCAGGATGTCGCCGGCACCGGGGCGCGGCACCTTCACTTCCTCGATCGCCAGCGGCTGGCCGAAGGCGCGGACCACGGCGGCTTTCATCGTGTTGTTCATGTCCGGAGACTCCTCTTGCGGGGGATATCCATCCAGCCTACGCCCGATCCATGTCGCCACCTTGATCGAGCGCAAGAGGAGCCCCGGGATCGCGGTGCCGGTCGAGCCTGCGGCCGGCCGGGGTGGCCCCGATGACGATTGCGGCCGAGGCGTCCGGTCCGGCCGGTGCCTCGACACGCCCCGCGCCACTGACACCGGACGGCCCTGCGCGTCTGCTAGGATCGGCCACATCCTGACAGACGGGGAGTGTGCGATGGACTATGCGTTCCTGTGGGGCGTCATCGCCCTGGCCTGCGGTACGGTGATGATCGTCTATGGCGCTTCCATGTTCCGGGTGGTGCTGGCCTTCGCCGGTTTCTACATCGGTTTCGGACTGATTTCGGCCTGGCTGGGGAGCCTGTCCGCTGGGCCCAGCCCGGGCATGCAGACCCTGATCGCGGTGGTGCTCGGCGCGGCCTTGGGCGGGATCCTGTATTCGTTCGTCGGCATCGCGGTGTATGCGGCCGGCGCGATCCTCGGCCTGGTCCTGGCCCTGTTCCTGACCTCGCTGGTCGGCATCGGCGGCAGTTGGCTGCTGACCCTGCTGGCGCTGGGCGGCGCGGTGGCGGGCGCCTTCGGCGGGCGCTATCTGGGCGCATGGCTGACCATCGTGTCCTCGGCCTTCGCCGGCGCCTACTTCGCCGTCACCGGCCTGGCCCTGATCTTCGGCCAGACCGCGCCCAACGGGATGATGCCGGTGAACTCGCGCACCCTGGTGGTGTTCGTGCTGCTGGCCACGATCAGCTTCCTGGCCCAGTCGCGCACCCGCAACCTGCGCCGCAGCGGAGCCTTCGTCCGCTGAGTCCCGCCTCGCCGGCCGGCCTGGATGGCGCCGGCCGGGGTCATCCGGACCGCGGCCGCGCGGTTCCGGGGGCGGCGCGAAGCATGAAGGCCCCGGAGCCGCAAGCATGTGCGTAGTCGCCTTCGCCTGGAATGGGCATCCACGCTGGAAGCTGGTGCTGGCCGGCAACCGCGACGAGTTCCATGCGCGGCCGACCGCCGCGCTTGCGGGCTGGGAGGATGCGCCCGGAGTCGCCGCCGGCCGCGACCTGGAGGCGGGCGGCACCTGGCTGGGCGTGGATGCGCGGGGCCGCTGCGCGCTGGTCACCAACGTGCGCGATCCCGGCCATCCGCAGCAGGGGCTTTCGCGCGGGCTGCTGGCCAGCGACTACCTGCGCGGCGGCGAAGGCGCCCTGGAGTACGCGCGCGCGCTGTTGCCGGATGCCGTTGGCTACCGCCCGTTCAACCTGCTGCTGTTCGACCGCCAGGCGGGCGCCTGGATCGGCAACCGGCCGCAGGTGCGCATGGCCGTACCGGAGGACGGCGTGCACGTGCTGTCCAATGCCGAACTGGATACGCCATGGCCGAAGGCCACCGTGCTGGGTACGCGCCTGCGCGCCTGGCTCGACGCCGGCCATGACGACGATTTCGATCCGCTGTTCGGCGCCCTCGCCGACGACACCCGCTACGCCGACGCCTTGCTGCCCGATACCGGCATCGGCCTGGAACGCGAGCGCTGGCTCTCGGCCGCGTTCATCCGCGGCCAGGACTACGGCACCCGCGCCAGCACGGTGCTGGCGATCGGCCACGACGGCAGCGGCACGATCATCGAGCGCCGCTGGGGTCCGCTGGGAACGGCCCTGGGCGAAACCCGGCTGGCGATCGGCGCCGCCACGGCCTGACAGGTCCGCCGGGGTCACGGCAGCGGGAGCGTGCCGATTTTCTGGACCAGGGTGTGGGTCGCCCCCGGGGCCAGCTCGACCGGGTCCGGGCCGGCGTTGGCCGCCTCCAGGCACACGAACCCGCGCCAGTGCGGGCCCACGTCGGGCATGCGCGCGGCGGCGGATTCGCCGGGGTTCCAGACCACTGCGGTGCGGCCATCGCCCACCTCCAATGCGATCCGCCGCCGCATGCCCGGATCGACCAGGCAATAGCGGGCGCCGGCGCCGGGGAACATGCGATCGCTGCGGCCCGGGTCGCGCGGGTCGTGCAGGGTCCAGTCGCCCTGCTGCACGTGTTCGTTGCCGCCGTCGTTCTGGTCGAGGAAGGCCAGGCCGGCCAGGCCCTCGATCCGCACCTTCTCCGCGTCCGCGACGCGGAAGTAGTTGTGCAGCGCTTCGGTGAAGCGCACGGTCTCGCCGCCGGTGTTGGTCGTCGTCAGCCGCTGCTCCAGGGTATGGCCGATGCGCAGCTGCATGTGCAGGCGCAGCGACAGGTCCTGCAGCGGCGGTGCTTCCAGTTCCAGGACCATGGTGTCGTCAGGCACGCGCGCGGCCGATGCCAGCCGCCAGGGCAGGGTGCGGACGAAGCCGTGCGCAGGCATGTCGCCGCCCCGGCCCTGGCGGCCGAAGTACGGCCAGCACACCGGGACGCCGCCGCGGATCGGCGTGGGCAGCTCCGCGCGCAGCGGCGACAGCCAGAACACGTCCTCCTGCCCGGCCGGCGCCCACGACAGCACCTGGCCGCCGAACAGCGATACCTCGGCGGTGGCCAGCGGCGTCTCGATCCGCAGGGCCTCCAGATCCCGGAACCGGCCCGTGTGCAGGCCCGGTACCGCGAGCGTCGTCACCGCGACCCGCCCGATGGCGGTGCCAGGGGCGTCGCGCCCGGCGGGTCGGCCGCGGGCGACGCCGGATCGGCAGGCGATGCCTGGCCGCGCAATGCTTCGAGGATGCGCGTCCCGGCCCGGCCGTCGGCCGGCAGCAGGCCGAGCCGCTGCTGCTCGGCCTGGATCGCACGGCGGGTGGCGGTGCCGACCATGCCGTCGGCCGCGCCGATGTCGTGGCCGCGGGCCAGCAGCAAGGACTGCAGTTCGCGGCGCTGCACGCGCGACAGGCCGGGATCGTCGGTGGGCCAGGCCGCGACGATGCCGGCGCCGCCACCCAGGCGGTCGGCCAGGGTGGCAATGGCCAGGGCGTAGCTTTCGGCGGCGTTGTAGGAATAGATCGCGTCGTAGTTGCGGAATGCCAGGAACGCCGGGCCATCGCGGCCGGCCGGCAGCAGCAGTGCGCCGCGCGCGTCCGCGGGCGCGATCGCGCCGCCGTCCGCGCGGACGATGCCGAGTGCGGCCCAGTCCGACAGCGGCCTGCGCTTGGCGCGCCCGGCCAGCGAGGCGTCGAAACCGGCCGGTAGCTTCACCTCGTAGCCCCACGGCTCGCCCGTGAGCCAGCCCGCGCGGCGCAGGTAGTTGGCAGTGGACGCCAGTGCATCGGGGATGCTGCCGACCAGGTCGCGGCGACCGTCGCCGTCGCCATCCACAGCGATGCGCGCATAGGTGCTGGGGATGAACTGGGTCTGGCCGAAGGCCCCGGCCCAGGAGCCGGTGAGGTCCGGATCGGCCAGGTCGCCCGAGTGCAGCAGCGACAGCAGCGAAAGGAACTCGTCGCGGAAGAACGCCTGGCGCCGCCCTTCGCAGGCCAGGGTGGCCAGCGACACCCGCAGCGGGCGCTTGCCGACGACCCGGCCGTAGTCGCTCTCCACGCCCCACACCGCGACCACGGTGGCCGCATCGACGCCGTGTTCGCGCGCGATGCGTTCCAGCAGTTCGCGATGGGTCTCCAGCATCGCGCGGCCATCGGCCACCCGCTCCTCGTCCACCAGCCCGGCCAGGTAGTCCCAGATCGGCGTGGTGAACTCCGGTTGCGCGTTGAGCAGCGGCAACACGCTGCGGTCCGGCTGCAGGTCGGCGGTCAGTCGCTCGAAGGCGGGCGCATCGATGCCGCGCGCGATCGCCTGCGGACGCATCGCCTGCAGGCATTGCTGGAAAGCAGGCTCCCCGTCCTTCGCTTGCACGCCTGCCGCGTTGCCGGCCAGCGACAGCAAAGCCAATGGCAGCCAACGACGCGGCGAGCCCGGGTGACGCATGGCCGCGCTCAGCGCCGGCCGGTTTCGATGAAGCGCAGGAATTCGGCGCGGGTGCGCGCGTCCTCGCGGAAGCTGCCGAGCATCTTCGAGGTGACCATGCTCACCCCGCGCTTGTGGATGCCGCGGGTGGTCATGCACTCGTGCGCGCCCTCGACCACCACGCCCACGCCCAGCGGATTCAGCACCTCCTGGATGCACTGGGCGATCTGCGCGGTCATCTTCTCCTGCACCTGGAAGCGGCGCGCGTAGACCTCGACCACCCGCGCCAGCTTGCTGATCCCCACCACCTTGCCGGCCGGCAGGTAGCCGACGTGGACCCTGCCGATGATCGGGGCCATGTGGTGCTCGCAATGGCTTTCGTACTCGATGTCGCGCAGCACGATCATCTCGTCGTAGCCGGCCACCTCCTCGAAGGTGCGCTCCAGGTACGCGCGCGGGTCGTCCTGGTAGCCGCTGAACCAGTCGCCGTAGGCCTCGGCCACGCGCCGCGGCGTGTCGAGCAGGCCTTCGCGCGAGGGATCCTCGCCGGCCCAGCGCAACAGGGTGCGCACGGCCTCCTCGGCCTGGTCCTGGGTGACGGAAGCGGCGGCATGGCGGTCCTGGCGCATCGCGGGATCTCGCACGGCGGGTGGGCCGTGCATGGTACCCGACGGCCCTGGCCCGCCGGGCATGACGATCCGCAGGTGCCGGAAAACCCGCCAAGGCGCAGAATCGGGGCTCCTTCCCGCCGAGACACCGCCCGTGCGCGCCTCCGCCCTGACCCCGCTTGCCCTCGCCCTGTCGCTCGCCCTGCTCCTGCCCGCCTGCTCGCGGCAGCCCGCCGGCGAGTCCGCCGCCACGGCCACGGCCGCCGCCGCGCCCACCGCCGAGCAGGTCGCGGCCGAATCCGCGCGCCTGAACGCCTGGTTCGATGCCCAGTACGAGGAGCTGCTGCAGTTCAGCCCGATCCAGCTGACCATGCTGGGCCGCAAGGAGCTCAACGACCGGATCGACGACATGTCCGAAGCCGGCATCCGCAAGCAGCTGGCCTGGCTGCAGACTTCGGTCGAGGAAATGGAGTCGGGCTTCGACTATGCCAAGCTCGATCCGGAAACCCGGCTGTCGTACGACCTGTGGAAGCGCCAGTACGAGAGTGCGCGCGATGGCCTGCCGTTCCTGCTGGACGGCTACCCGTTCGACCAGATGAACGGCATGCAGAGCCAGGTGCCGACCTTCCTGATCAACTTCCACAAGGTCGATGACGAAAAGGACTACCTGGCCTACATCTCGCGCCTGCAGCAGGTCCCGGTGCTGTTCGACCAACTGCTCGAACGCGCCAGCACGGCAGCGGCGCAAGGCATCGGTCCGCCGAAGTTCGCCTGGGAAGGGGTGATCGACCAGTCCCGGAAGGTGGTCGCCGGCGCGCCGTTCGCCACCGGTCCCGACAGCGCGCTGTGGACCGACGCCCAGGCCAAGGCCGATGCGCTGGCCAAGGACGGCAAGATCACCGCCGAACGCGCCGCCGAGCTGAAGGAGCTGGCCCGGACCGCACTGGTCGAGAACGTGGGGCCCGGCTACGCGCGGGTGATCGCCTTCGCCGAGGAGCAGCTGCCCAATGCCGCGGTGAACCCCGCAGGCGTGGGCACCACCCATCCGAACGGCAAGGCCTACTACGAGTACCAGCTCAAGCAGGCCACGACCACGGCGATGACCGCCGAGGAGATCCACCAACTGGGCCTGTCCGAGGTGGCGCGCCTGCGCGGCGAGCTGGAGGCGCTGCAGCAGAAGCTGGGCGTGAAGGGCGACCTGCAGGCGTTCTTCACCCACGTGCTCCACGATCCGGCGCGCGTGTTCCCGAACACCGACGCCGGCCGCCAGGCCTACATCGACCAGGCCAGCGCCGACATCGCCAACATCAAGCAGCATCTGCCCGAGTATTTCGGCCTGCTGCCCAAGGCCGACCTGGTGGTCAAGCGGGTGGAGGCGTTCCGCGAGCAGGACGGCGCGGCCCAGCACTACTACCCCGGCACGCCCGACGGCTCGCGTCCGGGCGTGTACTACGCGCACCTGTCCGACATGAACGCCATGCCGAAGACCGAACTGGAGGTGATCGCGTACCACGAGGGCCTGCCGGGCCACCACATGCAGATCTCCATCGCCCAGGAACTGACCGGCGTGCCCCAGTTCCGCACCCAGTACTTCTCCACCGCCTATGCCGAGGGCTGGGGCCTGTACTCGGAATGGCTGGCCAAGGAGATGCCCGGCACCTACCAGGATCCGTATTCCGAGTACGGCCGGCTGATGTCGGAGATGTGGCGCGCAATCCGCCTGGTGGTGGACACCGGCCTGCACGCCAAGGGCTGGACCGAGCAGCAGGCGATCGACTACTTCCGCGCCAACAGTTCGGTGCCCGACGCGGCGATCAAGTCCGAAGTGCAGCGCTACCTGGTCATCCCTGGCCAGGCCACCGCCTACAAGGTGGGCATGATCAAGATCCAGCAGCTGCGCAAGAAGGCCGAAGCCGAGCTGGGCGACAAGTTCGACATCCGCGGCTTCCACGACGCGGTGCTGGGCGGCGGCGCGATGCCCCTGGACCTGCTGGAAAAGCGCGTGGACCACTGGATCGCGGAGAGCAAGGCAGGCTGAATGCTCTGCCCCGGGCACGGGCCGTGCAGAGCCGACGGCCCGTCGGCCCTGCATGCCGGGCGGCATGACGGGATCATGGCCCCCGGGGGATGCGGGCAGCCTCCGATTGCCACACAATAGCCGCCGGTTGCGGCCATCCGGTCGCCCGTGCCACCTCGCAGGCGACCCACCGCATGAACGAAAGATTCCGCGCGCTCGTCTACGGCACCGTGTTCGCGGTGGTCGTCGGCTGGGTGCTGTACATCGCCCAGGACATCCTGATCCCGATCGTGTTCAGCGTGCTGGTGCTGTACGTGATCATTGGTTCGGCGCGGTTCCTGGCGCGGCTGCCGGTGATCGGCCCGGCGCTGCCGGTGTATTTCCACTACGGCCTGTCGACCCTGGCGATCCTGGTCGCGCTGATGCTGCTGGGATGGTTGACGATGAACAGCATCGACACGCTGGTCGCCAAGGCCCCGCATTACCAGTCGCAACTGGTCGGGCTGGTGCAGCGCGGCGGCCTGCTGTTCGGGATCGAGTCCGACCCCAGCTGGGAGACGATCCGCCAGTACGTGCTCGCCCAGGTCAACCTGCAGAGCCTGGCCGGCATGGCCCTGCGCTGGGTGGTGGCGATCCTGGCCTCGCTGTCGGTGGTCGGCCTGTACGTGGTGTTCCTGATGATCGAGCGCGGCAACGTCGACACCAAGCTCGCCAGGCTCTCGCCCGATCCCGAACAGAACGCGCGGATCCGCCAGGTGATGACCGACATCAACGGCCGGATCGGCGCCTACCTGGCGCTCAAGACCCTGCTCAGCGTGCTGCTGGGCCTGGCGACCTGGGTGATCCTGGCCCTGTTCGGGGTGGAGCTGGCCGTGTTCTGGGCGCTGGTGGTGGGCCTGCTCAACTACGTGCCCTACATCGGCTCGGTGCTGGGCGTGGCGTTGCCGGTGATGTTCGCCCTGCTGCAGTTCGGCGACCTCAAGTCCGTCCTCGGCCTGACCGCCGCGCTGGGCGCCGTGCAGTTCCTCAACGGCAACTTGCTCGACCCCTACCTGATGGGCAACTCGCTCAACCTCAGCCCGTTCGTGATCCTGGTCAGCCTGACCGTGTGGAGTGCGCTGTGGGGCATCCCCGGCGCCTTCCTGGCCGTGCCGATCACCGCCTGCATCATGATGATCCTGGCCGAGTTCTCCGGCAGCCGGCCGCTCGCGGTGCTGCTGTCGCAGAAGGGAGAGGTTTAAGGCTGCCGTAGATCCCGGCTCGGCGGGCGACCCGGGCGCCGGGCGGGCCCGGCCCTTCGCGCATGAAGATCCGGCGTGATCAATCCAGCTTCCCCCTGGAGATGCCTTGCGCCGCTCCTCGCAGGAATTCGCTCCTGTATGCATGTCCGTCGGCCTGGAGGCGATGGTCCGCGCCCGGGTAGATCACCACACCGATATTCTTCTTCCCGGCTCTTTCGGCCTCCGTCCTGATCGCAGCCGCGGAATGCGCGGGAACGCTCGCATCGCGCTCACCCATGGCGACCAGTACGGGAATGTCCAGCGCCAGGTAGTCGAGCATGGGCTCCTGGTCGAGGATATCGAACCAGTATCGGTATGGCCGACCGAGCCAGGTGCGATCGGTGTTGTTGGGATCTGCGGCAATGTTCCGCCATGCGCCTTCGACCTCATCCCTGCCGATCAGATAGCTGAGGTTGTCGCGCATGCTCCACCCTCCGTCACCTATCACCAGGAGATGGGTTATATCGCTCCTTGACCGGGCAACCCGAGCCGCCAGGGCACCTCCTTCCGACACGCCCAGCAGCACGACATTCCTCGCGCTTCCCGGTTTGTCGCTCAATTTCGCCGTCAAGAACTCCATGTAGTCGGCAACCCATTGCCGAGGAACGTCTTGCTGATCGAACTCTTCCGAGCAACCGGTCAACCTGGCGTCTTCGTCGGAAACCCCTCGTTTGTTGAGTGCGACAACGCGAGTACTCGTTCCCAGTTCCATCGCGATCTGCGGGGCCATTTGTTTCCAGCTGTAACACCCGGTTCCGCCGTACACGAACACCAGGGTTTTCGCGTCGTCCGCGGGAACGCCGGCTTCGTAATAGATGGCATGGCCTCCGTCCCGGAACTGGAATACGTCGCGTTCGATCCGCGGCTCGCCCGACACCGCGCTCCCGAGGCACAGCAGCGGGATGGCTAGCGCAGACAACAATGACGGAATGCGGCGCATCGGTTGCCTCAAGGATGGATGGAACCGCGACAAGCCTGCCACAGGATCCGAGGCCGGTTGGCCGGACCAGATCCACGCGCCATCATCCAGTCACCGCTCCAGCCGCCGCGCCAGCCCCGACACCCGGCCCGCATGGCGGCCCAATGCGGCTTCCAGGACCGGGGCGGCGGCGGCCAGGTGCAGCTCGCGGCGGGCGCGGGTGATGCCGGTATAGACCAGCTCGCGCGAGAGCACGCGGTTGTCCCGCGCCGGCAGCAGCAGCCAGACCCGGTCGAACTCCGAGCCCTGCGCCTTGTGCACGGTCATGGCGAAGGCGGACTCGTGCGCCGGCAAGGCAGCAGGATGGAAGGCGCGCACGCCATCGCCGCCGCCGGGGAACCAGGCCAGCGGCGTTCCGGCTTCGTCGGGCAGGCAGATGCCGACGTCGCCGTTGAACAGGCCGTGCCGATAACTGTTCTCGGTGACCAGCAGCAGGCGGCCGGGGAACCAGGCCGGCGGCGCGCCGACGCGGCAACCGGACAGCAGCGCCTCGATGCGGGCATTGAGGGCGCGCGAACCTTGCGGACCCTCGCGCAGGGCGGTGAGCAGGCGCAGGCCGCCGGCCCGCTGCAGGGCCGCGGCGGGATCGGCGGGGGTCGCCAGTTGGCGCCAATGCGCCACCAGGTCGATCCTGCGCGACTGCAGCGGATCGATGACGCCATCGTGGAAGTGCACGCCATCCAGTTCGCCACCCGCCAGCCACCGCAGGGCTGCGGCCGCATCGCCCGCACGCACGGCCTGCGCCAGCGGGGCGAGCTGCAGGCCCGCATCCTGGCGCCAACCACGCTGCAGGTGCACGCGGTGGCCGCGCAGGCCGCCTGCGGCGGCAGCGGCCGGCACCCGGCCCAGCAACGGACCCAGTGCGGTGGCATCGCCGGCCGGCAACGCGTCACCCGGACCGGCAGCTTCGAGGATCGCGGCCAGCACGTCGCCGGCCTCCACCGAGGGCAGCTGGTCGGGATCGCCCAGCAATACCAGCTGGGTGCCGTCGGCGATCGCCTCGGCCAGCTTGCACATCAGCGGCAGGTCGACCATCGACGCCTCGTCCACCACCACGATGTCGAATGGCAGCGGGTTGCCGGCATGGTGGCGGAAGTCCGGCGTGTCGCGCTGCGTGCCCAGCAGGCGGTGCAGGGTCTGCGCCTGGCCCGGCATGGCCTCGAGCAGGGCGGCCTCGATGGTCCCGGCCGCGCGCAGGGCCGCCCGGGCATGGCCCAGGCTCGCGGCCATGCGGTCGGCGGCGCGGCCGGTGGGCGCGGCCAGGGCGATGCGCAGCTCCCCCTGGCCGTTGGCGCGGGCCTGCGCGATGCGCAACAGCAGCATGCGCGCGATGGCGGTGGTCTTGCCGGTGCCGGGGCCGCCGGTGACCAGCAGCAGCGCGCGGCGCAAGGCCAGCGCGGCGGCACGTGCCTGGCGGTCGTCCTCCGCGTCCGGGAAAAGTGCGCCGAACAGGGGCGCGACGGCGCCGGCATCCACCGCCGGCATCGCCTGGGCCGCGATGCGCCGCAGCCGCAGGGCAAGCCTGCGTTCGTACTCGCGGTAACGACGCAGGTACAGCAGGCCATGTTCGAGCACCAGCGGCGCGGTCCCGGCCTCCGCGTCGCCGTCACCGGGCGTGGCCACCCAGGGCGAGTCCGCCAGCGCCTGTCGCCAGGCGTCCGCCGGCGGCCAGGGGAGGTCGACGTCGACCAGCTGACGCGGGCGTGCAGGATCGAACCCGGCATCGCCGTGCGCCACCGCCAGCGAAGCCAGCGCGGCCGCGGCCAGCACTTCGTCCGGGATGGAAGGATCCAGCCGTCGCAGGCTGTTGGCCAGTGCATCGTCCAGCGCGCGCAGTGCGCCGGTCCGGTTGAGCGCGGAAAGCAGGCTCATGCGGTGGCTCCTGCGGCGGCATGGCCGAACAGCGCATCGACCCCATGCACCAGTTCGGGCGGGAAGCGCTGCGCATGGATGCCGGGCGAATCCCCGCGACCGGCATCGAGCCCGCGGCAGAACAGGTAGCGGATGCCGCCGAAATCGCGGGCATAGTCGTAGTCCGCGCCCAGGCGGAACCGCAGCCAGCGGTGCAGGGCCACGGTATAGATCAGCGCCTGCAGGTCGTACTCGCTGTGCTCCATCGCCCGACGCATCGAGGCGGCGTCGTAACCGGGCAGGCGGTTGGACTTGTAGTCGAGCACGTACCACTTGCCGTCGTGGCGGTACACCAGGTCGACCAGGCCGGTCATCAGGCCTTCCAGCCGCTGGCGCAGGCCGAATCCGTGGCGCTCGCGGGCGATGCCGTGCGCATGCAGCAGGTGCAGCAGGTCGTCCACGGGTACCGGCTGCAGCGCGAACTGGAACTCGATCTCCGGCCGGCGCTCGGCCGCGGGCACGTCGCACAGGCGCACGCCTTCGGGCAGGACGACGGTGAGCGCATGCCCGGCCAGGCGCGTGGTCAGGGCGACTCCGCTTTCCAGTTCGTCGGCCACGTAACCTTCCTGGCCCAGTGCCGCGGCGATGACCTGGGCTTCGTCCCCGGGGGCGGCATCGCCGGCGCGCCAGTGGCGCCAGGCGGCGAAGTCCGCGCGCTCCAGCGCGGCGTGCAGGGCCACGCCGTAGCGGTTGCCCGCGAAGCGCGCATCGAAGCCTTCGCCGGATGCGGCCTCGCCCACGGCCTCGGGCTCATCGTTGCCGCCGCCGGCCGGCAGGGTGGCTGCGCTGGCGGTGTCGCCACCGGCATCGGCGCGGGCCAGCTGGCTGAAGCTGTACACCCACCAGTCGTTGTCCAGCCTGCGCCGGGCCTGGCGTGCGGGCGGCACCGGGACGTCGGATTCCGGGGCCAGGTGCGGCAGCTGCGCCGCGGGTTCGGTGGCATCGAACACGATTCCCGCCGCCTCGAGCGCTTCGTCATCGCCCAGCATCTTCGCCAGTGCGGTCCTGTCGTGGGCGTGGAAGTCGCCGGTGGCGATCCACAGCGCCTGCTCGGCGCGGGTCAGGCCGACATAGAGCAGGCGCGCGTCCTCGGCGCGCTGTTCCTTCTTCCACGCCTCCTTCGCGGCATCCCAGCCGGCCTCGGGCAGATCGATCTGCCAGTGCAAGCGGCGGCCCGCGGACTCGTCGTGCACCGTGCAGCGCCGGGCGGGCGAGCGTTCGCTGCTGCCGATGCCGGCGTAGGGCAGGAACACCAGCGGATATTCCAGGCCCTTGCTCTTGTGCAGGGTGACGATCTGCACGCAGTGCGCGTCGGATTCCAGCCGCAGTTGCTGGGCCTCGTCGTTGGGGTCGGCGCAGGCGATGGCATGGGCCAGCCAGTCGATCAGGCCGTGCAGGCCGAGGGTGCCACGCTGTGCTTCCTGCAGCAGCTCGGCCAGTTGCAGGTAGTTGCTGATCCGGCGCTCGCCATCGACCAGCCCGAGCAGGCGCGCAGCCTGGTCCGCGCACAGGTCGCCGACCAGCGCCAGCGGACCGCCGCTGCGCAGGCGCTCGCGCCAGCGTTCCGCGTCCAGGTGCCGGCGGCGGTGTTCGCCGGCGTCGGCGTCCAGGGCGGCGATGCCGCGCGCGTCCACGCCCAGCAGCACCGTGGACAGCGCGGCGCGCAGGCGGCCATCGTCGGCGCCCTGCAGCAGGGCCAGCAGCAGGCCGTGCAGTTCGCGCGCCTCGGCGCTGGCGAACAGGCTCTGCCTGCCGGCGGCGACTGCGGGGATGCCGATTGCCACCAGCGCCTGGCGGATCATCGTGGCCTCGTGGTGCGAACGCACCAGCACGGCGATGTCGCCCGGCCGGACGGGTTGCCCGCCGATCGCGGCCTTGCCGGCGCGCGCATCCGACAGCACCGCGTGGATGGCGGCGGCGCACGCCTGGGTGGCGATCGAGCGCGACCTCGGCGCACTCCACGGCTTGCGCTTGCCCTTGACGTCCGGCGGCGGCGGCGCCCGCCAGACGGTGAGCGCGGGCGCGACGACGCCACCGCGCAGGAAGTCGTCGTCGCCGCGTTTGCCACCGGGCGCGACTTCGAGGAAGCGGATCCGGCCATCGACGAAGGCATCCTCGCCGGCTTGTGCATACAGCGCGGAGACGGCGGCAAGCAGTGCCGGGCGCGACCGGAAGTTCCGCGCCAGCGGTGGCGCCGCCCGGGCGACCCGGCCGGCGGCGAGATAGGTATGCACGTCGCCGCCACGGAAGCCGTAGATCGCCTGCTTGGGGTCGCCGACCAGGAACAGCGCCGGTGCGCTGCCGCCCCGGCCATCGCCACCGTTGCCGAACACGCGGTCGAAGATCTGCCACTGGCGCGCGTCGGTGTCCTGGAACTCGTCCACCAGGGCGACCGCGTACTGCTCGCGCAGGCGGCGCGCGAGCGCGTCGCCATGCGGGCCCGCCAGCGCCTCGGCCACCCCGGAGATCATGTCGTCGTAGCCCTGGACCCGGCGCTGGCGCTTGAGCGCGTCCATGCGCGCCCGTGCGTCCGCACGCACGCGGTGCAGCAGGTGCGCGCGGCGATGCGCGAGGTAGCCCGCGCGCGCCTGGACCGCTTCCACATAGGACGGAACCAGCGCGCCCAAAGGCGAATCCGGCACCTGGGCGTCCTTGCCGCCGTTGACCCTGGCGAGCATTGCGTCGCGGGCGAGCCGGGCGATGCGCTCGTCCAGGGGCGCGCCCGGATCCCCGGCCCGGCACCATGCTGCCCACTGCAGCCACAGATCCTCGATCCAGTCGGCACGATAGCTGTTGCCGTTCAGCACCCGACCTGCAAGTGCGGCGCGCAGGTCGGCGAGGAAATCGTTGCCGTGCTGGCGGAAGCCCGCGGCCAGCGCCCGGCCGGCGGCTTCCACCCGCGGCAGCGGATCCGGGGGCAACGGCGCATCCGGCGGCAACAGCACCGGTTCGCGCAACAGGTGTGGCAGGTCCCTGGCCAGGTCGGCATAGCCGCCCTTCCACAGCGCCGCCAGGTCGTCGACCATCGCCGGATCCTGCGCATGCGCGCGCCACAGGTCGGCGGCGAGCTGGGCGTGCAGCCCGTCCTCGTTGGCCAACAGTTCCGGCACGTCGAAGCCATGGCCGGCCTCCAGGGCGTGGTCGCGCAGCACCCGCGCGCAGAAGCCGTGGATGGTGAAGATTGCGGCCAGGTCGATCTCCAGCATGGCCTGGCGCAGGCGCTGGCGCAGCGCCGCCCCGGTTTCGCCGCTGCGCCGGCGATGGTCCTCCAGCAGTTGGCGGGTCACCGCCACCTCCGCGCCGGTGCCGGCGGCCTGCGGCGCATCGATCAGGTCGAGGGTGAGCTGCAGGCGTTCGCGGATGCGCTTGCGCAGTTCCTGCGTCGCCGCCTCGGTATAGGTGACGGTCAGGACCTCGCCGATGCGCAGGCCGCGCTCCACCACCAGCCGCGCGACCAGGGTGGCCAGGGTCCAGGTCTTGCCGGTGCCGGCACTGGCCTCGATCAGGTGCACGCCTTCCAGCGGCAAGTCCAGGTATGGATCGCGCACGCTCATGCAGCGTCCTCGGCATCGCCGTCCGGCAGCGGCGCGGTGCCGGTATCGATGACCACCGGCACACCGCCGGTCAACGTGCCGAACACGATCCCGGTCGCCCGCGCGAATTCGCGCAACGATGCCTCGTCGCCGAACGGGTCGCGCGCACGCAGGGCCAGGCGCGGGGCCTCGCCCTCGCCTTCGGCCCAGCCGCCGTTGCCGCCGCGCCACTTGTCCGCCGCCTTGCTCACCCCGGTCGCCACGTCGTCGCGCCGGTCGAACAGCTCCCAGCCGCTGTACGGCGCGAACGCCAGCGGCCGGCGCAGGCCTTCGCTGCGCAATGCCAGCAACGCGCGCAGGCCGGCGATGGCGGCCTCGCGCGACAACGGTTCGCGCGGATGCGGGCCGACACCGGCGCCCTTGCGCGCGTGGAACTCGAGGAAGGGCAGGCCGACGCCCGCAGCACTCGCCAGCAGCCAGTCCAGTCCGCTGCGGATGACCGACGGCCCGTTCGGTTCACCGAAGCGGAGCCGGGCGATGCCCTGCGGCCACGCATCGGCAAGGCGGCCATGCAGGCGCACGCCGTCGATCCCGACCTCCAGCGGCAACGACCCGACGTCGGTCTCGCCGCGCCAGCGCGCGAACGCCTCGGCATAGGGCCGGACCTCGTCCGCCACTTCAGCCAGCACGCGCCGACCGAGCGGCCCGGACGGCAACAGGCCGCGCGCGCGCAGCGACGCCTGGATCGCCGCGGCATCACCGCCGGCCAGCAGCATGTCGAACACCGCATGCTGCAGTCGCGAGCGTTCCCATCCGCGCGGCGGCGCCCGCAACGGTTCGATGTCCTCGCCCGCCTCCCCGGGCTCGGGCAGGCGCAGCTGCAACCGCTGGGACAGGAACTGCCCGGCCGGATCCAGCAGGAAGCGGCGCAGCGCCTGCAGCGACAGTTCGTTTTCCGCAACCTCCGGCGCCAGCAGCGGCTCGCCGTCGACCGGCATCCACGGCCCGAGCGGTTCGCGTGCACCCGCCAGGCGCCGGGCCGCAGGATGCCAATGGCCGCGGTAGCTGAACCGGCGCGTGTCGCCATCGCCGCCGAACCCGGCCGGCGAGAACGGTTGCAGCGGATGCCGCAGCACCAGCCGCTCCGCGGCCTCATCGGCAGCGGCATGCTGCAGGCCGGCCACGGCCAGCAGCTCGGACACCAGCGCCGACGGTTCGCGCGCGCTGCCGTCGCGTGGGTCGGCGCCCAGCCAGCTGACGTAGAACACGTCCTGCGCGGCGGCGAACAGCTGCAGGAACAGGAAGCGGTCGTCGTCGCGGGTGGAGCGGTCGCCGTGGCGGCGGCGCCCGGTGCCCAGCTCGGCGGTCAGGCGGTTGAGCCCGCTGGCGGGATCGTTGCGGGGGAAGTCGCCGTCGTTCATGCCCAGCAGGCAGATCACCCGGAACGGCAGCAACCGCATCGGCACCATGCGCGCGAAGCTGACCCCGCCGGTCAGCAACGGCGCACGGGTATCGGCCTCGCCCAGCGCCGCGGCGAAATGCGCGCGCACCACCTCGGCCGGAACCGGCCCCTCGAAGCCCGCCTTGCCTGCCTGCCGGGCGAAGTCGTCGACCAGGCTGCGCAGCCGGTCCAGGGCGCGTTGGTCGCCAGTGCTCGTCGGCGCCTTCGGCAGCAGGACTTCAAGCAGCCGCAACAGATGCTCGCGCCAGCGTGCCGGCGGCATCGCCCCGGTCAGCGCGCGCTCGTGCCGGGCCAGTTCCCGCAGCAGCCGCAGCAGCCGGTCCAGCGCATCGAGCGCATGGCCTTCCAGCCCGCTCCATGGCGCGACCAGCCCACCGGCACCGGCGACGAGAGCGTCGTCCGCGCCGGTGGCGTGGCCCAGCAGCAGCCGGTCCAGCGCGAACTGCCAGGTGTAGGCGTTGTCCTCCGGTGCTCCCTGGCGCGCGCGATGCGCCGCATCGATGCCCCAGCGCGCACCCGCGGCCCGCAGCCAGCCGCGCAGGCGCTCGAAGTCCCCGGCGGCCAGGCCGTTGGCCTCGGCCAGTGGCGGACTGGCCAGCAGGTCGAGGGTTTCCTCCAGGCCGAAGCGCGATGCAGGCAACGCCAGCAGGCGCAGGAACACCCCGGCCAGCGGCTCGTCGGCCAGCGGACTGGCATCGGCCAACGCGTACGGGATGGCATCGCGCTGGCCCGGGCCGCCGAACACCGCGTCCAGGTAGGGCGCGTAGGGATCGATGTCCGGCGCCAGCACCGCGATCTCGCGCGGCTGCAGCGGCGGGTCGAAGCGCGGATCCTCGAGCAGCGCGCGCAGGCGGTCGTGCAGCACTTGCAGTTCGCGCAACCGGGTGTGGCAGGCGTGGAACTGCAGGCTGGGATCGCCGGCATCGACGTCCACGCGCCGCGGCTCCGGCGACACCGCGCGCGCATGGAACAGATCGCCCTGGATCCGCCGCAGCAGGCTCCGGTGCCGGTCGCCCGCGCCGTCCGCAGGATCGGCGTAGGCGGCGATCTCGCCGGAGGGATGCACGACTTCGTAGCTGCCGAGCAGGGCCATGAAATCGCGGCCGGCCGCGCCCCAGTCGCGCAACAGCGGATTGTCCGCGGCCTCGTCGGCGAAGGGGTCGATGCCCTGGCGCACGCGCGCGCCCAGCGACTGCAGGTCGCCCCAGTAGGCCCGGCTCGGCGTGGGCAGGTGGAAATGCAGGGTGCCGACCCGGGCCTGGGTGGCCAGCACCCGCAGCACGTCGGGCGAAACGTTGAGGGTGGCGAACGCGAACAGGCGCGCGGGCAGGCCGGCCGGCCGCGCAGCGCCGTCGGCGAAACGGGCCAGGTACTCCTGGATCCGGCGCGCGCGGTGGCTGCGGCCGGCGATGGCCGCGCGCCACAGGATCGCCTGCGGATCATCCGGGTCGGCGCCGCCGTCCCAACGCAGCAGCCAGTCGCGGCGCCAGGCCTGGTATTTCTCGAACACCCGCGCCAGCTCGCCGGCCAGCGACCAGGGCTTGAGCGGATCGGGCGCCTGCGCGGCCGCGCCCGACAGGTAGGCGGCGACCTGCGCCAGCGCCGGTTGCGCGCACAGGGCCGGATCGGTCAACGCGGCGTACAGCCGCCAGCGCAGGGCGGCGGTATCGAGGTCGTCGCCGGCACCGCCGACATTGGCGTCCAGCGCGCGGGTGACGAACTCGCCGGGGGTGAGGAACTCCAGGTTGGCCGCGACTCCGTACTCGCTCGCCAGGGTGGCCTGCAACCAGCGCCGCATCGCCGCCTGCGGGATCAGGATCGTGTCCGGCGCCAGCAGCGCCGCGCCCGGCGCGGGCTCGCGCAACTCCCGGGCCAGCATGCCCGCCAGCACTTCCAGCGAATTGGAGTGGTAGAGGCGGAAGTCGGGCGGCGCGGGGGTCGGCATGGTCGCCGGCATTGTGCCGGAGGCTGATCGCAGGGCGCGAGACGATTCGTGCAGACGCGCGAAAGCGGCCGATAATGGCCGCGGCTTCCGTCCGCCGGGATTGCTTCCTTGACCCTCGACAAGCTGCGCCTGCCGCTGTTCGTGCTGCTCGCCGCCGTGCTGGGCTGGTCGTTCTGGCGCAACGACGGCTGGCTGCTGCTGTGCGCCGGGCTGGCGATCTTCCTGTTCGGCATGCAGTGCCTGGAGGAAGGCCTGCGGCAACTGGCCGGCGGCAGCCTGGAGAAGCTGTTGGCGCGCAGTACGGGCACCCCGGCCCGGGGCCTGGCGTTCGGCATCGTCGGCACCACCCTGCTGCAATCCAGCACCCTGGTGTCGCTGCTGGCCATTGCCTTCCTCGGCTCCGGACTGATCCAGCTGGCCGGCGGCATCGCCATCATCCTCGGCGCCAACCTCGGCGCCACCACCGGCATCTGGCTGCTGGCCCTGGCCGGGCAGAACGTGAGCCTGGCGCCGGCGGCGCTGCCGATGCTGGTGTTCGGCGTGCTGGGCAGCTTCGCCGGGCCGCGCGGCAAGGCGGCGGGACGGGTGCTGCTGGGCATCGCCTTCATCTTCCTGGGCATCGACGGGCTGCGCGCCGGCTTCGAAGCGATGGGCGGCAGCACCGGGTTCGATGCCAACGGCACCACCGGCGTGGCCCAGACCCTGTTGTTCGTGCTGATCGGCCTGGTGGCCACGGTGGTGCTGCAATCCACCCACGCGGTGTTGATGCTGGCCCTGGCCGCGCTGGCCGGCGGCCAGCTGCAGCTGGACCAGAGCCTGGCGATCGCGATCGGCTCGAACGTGGGCAGCAGCGTGAGCACGGCGGTGGTGGGCATGTTCGGCAGCAACCGCAGCGGCCAGCGGCTGGCGTTGTTCCACGTGCTGTTCAACGTGACCACGGCGGTGCTGGCGCTGCTGCTGCTGACGCCGCTGACCTGGACGATGAAGACCCTGGCCGGCTGGGGCGGCTTCGGCGACAACGCGCTGCTGCAGCTGGCGCTGTTCCACACCCTGTTCAACGCCGGCGGCGTTGCCCTGTTCTGGCCGTTGCAGCAACGCATGGCGGACGCGCTGACGAAGTGGCTGCCCGACCGCACCGACCCGGCGCTGCCGGAGACGGCCGCCGATGCGCCGGCCATGGCACAGGTGCGCGCGCACCACCTCGGCGACTCCGCGCTGAAGTCGCCCGACGCCGCCGCCGCCGCGGTCTCGCTGGAGCTGCGCCACCTCGGCACCCTCGGCCTGGAGGTGATCTGCCAGGCGCTGTGCCTGCCGGCGGACCTGTACCGGCAGCCCAAGCCGGACCCGGCGCTGCTGGACGCGCGCCCGGAGGGCCAGGCCTGCCACGATGTGGGCCAGTTGTACCGGCAGCGGGTCAAGGGCGTGTACGGCGACCTGCTCGCGTTCATGGGCCGCCTGGCCGCGCCGCTGGACGAGGAATACCAGCGCTTCTGGACCAACAGCCGGCTGGCGGCGCTGCAACTGGTCAACGCGGTGAAGGACGCCAAGCACCTGCAGAAGAATCTGGGACCGCGCCTGCGCGAAGGCGACACGCCCTTGCGCGCGGCCTATGTCGAGCTGCGCCGCAACCTGTTCTGGCAGATCGTGGCGTTGCGCGAGATCGCGTGGACGGCGCGCGAGACCTCGGAGTGGACGGAACGGCTGGCGGCGCTGGACGGCCGGGTCGAGGCGCAGGACGCCCGCCAGCGCGAACGCCTGTTCGAGCTGATGCGCGAAGGTGCGATCGACGGACTGGAAGCCGGTTCGCTGCTCAACGACCAGGTCTATGCCGCGCGCATCTACGCCAACCTGCGGCAGTCGCTGGACAACACCCGCGAACCGGGATCGCTGCGCCGCCTGCGGCAGCGGGCTCGCGACGAGGCTGTCGCCTGAACCACCCCGTCGTTCCGGCGCAGGTCGGGACCCAGTGGCTTTGGCTTTGGCGTCTAGGCGAAAAACACTGGCGGCGGCCGCAGGCCGGGGTCGGCGCCTTTCGCGACCCCTGGTAACGACGGCCCCTGACCGAAGAGGCGCTTTGGGGGTGCGGCCACGTGCAGCGCTTTTCGATCCAGCAATGGGACAACCTGTTCCCGCAGGCATCGCACCCGGGGATCTTGTTTACTGTACTGCCCGGTTCAATAGTAGGTTAAGATTCAGTTTCCGCCACGCATGATGCCCCGTTTGTGGCGAGCCGACCGCAACGCACCTCATGACCGCCCCGACCGCCAATGCCGTGGTCCTGCAAGGCGTCCGCCTCGACCGCGGCGGGCGCACGATCCTGCGCGACCTGGACCTGGTCGTCCCGGCCGGCAGCATCACCGTGGTGCTCGGGCCTTCGGGCACCGGCAAGTCGACCCTGCTGGCCGCCGTGACCGGCGAACTGGTGCCGGCCGCCGGGGAAGTGCGCGTGTTCGACCGTCCGGTGCCGCAGGGCGCGCGCGAACTGCTGGAGATGCGCAAGGGCATCGGCGTGCTGCTGCAGGGCAACGGCCTGCTCACCGACCTGACCGCGGCCGAGAACGTGGCCCTGCCGTTGCGCGCGCACACCGCCCTGCCCGAGCCGCTGCTGCAGCGGCTGGTGGCGATGAAGCTCAACGCCGTCGGCCTGCGCGCCGCCGCCGGCCTGTATCCGCGCGAGCTGTCCGGCGGCATGGCCCGGCGGGTGGCGCTGGCCCGGGCGCTGGCCCTGGATCCGCCGCTGATGCTGTACGACGAGCCGCTGACCGGACTGGACCCCATTGCCTCCGGCGTGATCATGAGCCTGATCCGGCGCCTGTCGCGCAGCCTGGGCCTGACCAGCATCGTGGTCTCCCACCATGTGCACGAGACCCTGCCCATCGCCGACCAGGCGGTGGTGATCGCCAACGGCGGGATCGTCTTCGACGGCACCCCCGAGCAGCTGCGCGCCAGCGACGATCCGCTGCTGCGCCAGTTCCTGCGCGGCGAACCGGATGGCCCGATCCCGTTCGAAAGCGTGCCGGCGCGGCAGCGCCCGGAGGTGGCCTGATGGCTGCCGCCGCCTTCTCCTCGACCGTGCAGTCGCTGGGCCGCGCCGGGCTGTTCTCGCTGTCGGTGCTGCGCGCCTCCGCGCCCACCCGCGACTTCCTCGCCGAACTGGTGCGCGAGATCTACAAGGTCGGCGGCCGCTCGCTGCCGATCATCGCCGTGGGCGGCGCGTTCGTGGGCCTGGTCCTGACCCTGCAGGGCTACCGCACGCTCGCCACCTTCGGCGCCTCCGATGCGTTGGCCACCCTGCTGGGCCTGTCGCTGTACCGCGAACTGGGCCCGGTGCTGACCGCGCTGCTGTTCATCGGCCGCGCCGGCAGCTCGATCGCCGCCGAACTGGGTCTGATGCGCGCCACCGACCAGATCAAGGCGCTGGAACTGATGGCCATCGACCCGGTGGCCAAGACCGTGGCCCCGCGCTTCTGGGCGGCGGTGCTGTGCGTACCTTTGCTGACGGTGTTCTTCTGCTCGCTGGCGATCAGCGCCGGCTGGTTCCAGGCGGTGCAGGTGCTGGGCCTGGACAACGGCACGTTCTGGTCCTCGCTGCAGGGCAGCGTGGATTTCTGGGACGACTTCGGCGTGGCCCTGCTGAAGTCGGCCGTGTTCGGCGGTACTGCGGCGCTGGTGGCGGCCTACGTGGGCTTCCATGCCGAGCCGACCATCGAGGGCACCTCGGTGGCGACCACCCGCGCGGTGGTCAACGCCTCGTTGCTGGTGTTGATGCTGAACTTCGTGATGTCCGCGTTGCTGTTCTAGGCGAATCCGTTTGCGCGAGTCCCACACAAGCGCCGGCACATCCATGTGCCGGTACTGAATAAAAGCCAAGCTTGTCCCTTGTATCGTTGTTTCTTCGTTCAATCCGTTTCCTGTAGGTAATCCGCCCATGGCTATCCGTGGTCCCAGGCTCGAATTCGCGGTCGGCGCCTTCCTCGTGCTGGCGCTGGCCTCGCTGCTGGTGCTGGCATTCGCCTCGACCAACCGTCAGTTCGGCATCGGCGGCGGCAGCTATCCGCTGACCGCGCGCTTCGCCAACCTCGGCCAGTTGCGGCCGCAGGCGCCGGTGAAGATCGGTGGCGTGGTCGTGGGCCGGGTCGACAAGATCGACCTGGACCCGGTGAAGTTCGATTCGATCGTCACCCTGGCCATCGACAAGCGCTTCGCCGAACTGCCGGCCGACACGTCGGCCGGCATCTTCACCAGCGGGCTACTGGGCGAAAGCTACATTGGCCTGCAGCCGGGCGGCGACCCCGAGCCGCTGCGCCCGGGCGACGAGATCGCCTACACCCAATCGGCCGTGGACCTGATCCAACTGGTCGGCAAGTACATGTTCGGCGGCGCCACCGGCGCCTCGACGCCCCCGTCCCCCACGGAAGAAACCCCGCAACCATGAAGCCGTTCCTGCTCTCCCTTTCCCTGGTCCTGGCGCTGCCGTTGCTGGCCTCGCCGGCGCCCGCGCACGCCCAGGCCGCCACGCCCGCCGCCACGGCCGGCAAGCAGGTGCTCGAAAGCGGCACCCGCATCCTCGAAACCCTGCAGAAGCGTCGTGCCGAGTTCCAGAAGAGCCCGGCCGCGCTGAAGACGTACATCGACAGCGAACTGAGCTCCAGCTTCGACCGCAAGTACGCCGCGCAATTGGTCCTGGGCCCGCATGGCCGCGGCGCCGGCGATGCCGACGTGCAGCTGTTCGCCGACGCGATGACCGAGAACCTGATGCAGCGCTACGGCGCCGCCCTGGTCAACATCGAGGGCAAGCCTCGCATCCGGCTGAAGTCGGAAACGCCGCTGCCGGGCAACCGCGGGGTGAAAGTCTCCACCGAGATCCTGCGCGAAGGCGGCAACCCGATCCCGGTCGACTACCTGGTCCGCAACAACGGCGGCTGGAAGGTGTTCGACGTGATGGTCGAGGGCGTGTCCTACGTGCAGACCTTCCGCAGCCAGTTCGACGGGCCGCTGCGGCAGAAATCCATCGCCCAGGTCGCCGCCGACCTGCGCGCCGGTACCCTGCAGCCGCAGCCGGAGTGATGGCTCCCGCGCCCGCCCCGGACCTGGCGCTGCGCCGCGACGGAGCGGTGCTGCACCTGGCCGGCACCCTCGACCGCGCCGCGGCTTCCGCGGCGTGGCCGGCGCTGTTGCCGCTGCTGGACGGCGCGCAAGCGCTGGACCTGTCCGCGCTCACGCGCCTGGACAGCGCCGGACTGGCGTTGCTGGCCGAGGTGGCCGCGCGCCTGTCCGCGCAAGGCGCGGCCCCGCGCATCGACGGCACCCCGGAAGGCCTGGCCGACCTGTGCGCGGCCTATCGCCTGAACCCCGCACTGGGATACGCGGACCCGAACCCGTGACCCTGCGTTTCCCGCTGGCCGCAGCCCTGTTCCTGGCGCTGGCCGCCTGCGCCGGCACGCCCAAGCCGGTGGCCGTGTCGCACGAGCCCACGCGAATCGCCGGCCAGGCACCGGTGGATGCGCCCGCGGAAGCGGGTGCCGCGACCGCGGGAACCGCGCCGACGGTCCCTGACCCGGCCGCAGCCGCGGATGCCGCGGTCGCGGTGCCGGTGCCGGCGGCAAGCACCGGCGACGGCACCGTTGCCCCCACCGCAGCCGAGGACGATTACGCCGCGCTGTACGGCGAGGCACCGCCGGCCGCGGATGCTGCCGATCCTGCCGCGCCGGCGCCGGTGTCCTACGACCCGTGGGAGCCGGTAAACCGGCGCATCCATGCCTTCAACAACGTGGTCGACCGCGCGGTGGCACGGCCGCTCGCCACCGCCTACGTCGCCGTGGTGCCGCAGCCACTGCGCCTGGGGGTGACCAATTTCTTCGACAACCTCGCCTCGCCGCTGACCCTGGTCAACCAGCTGCTGCAGGGCCGGCCGCGCGACGCGGTGCAGACCCTGGGCCGGTTCGTGATCAACTCCACCCTCGGCATCGGCGGCATCTTCGATCCGGCCAGCGACCTGAAGATGAAGCGCCGCAGCGAGGACTTCGGCCAGACCCTGGGCATCTGGGGCTGGCGCAGTTCGCGCTACGTGGAACTGCCCTTGTTCGGCCCGCGCACCCTGCGCGACGTGGTCGGCCTGGCCGGCGACGCACCGCTGTCGGTGACCCAGCGGATCGAGCGGGACAGGCTGCGGATCCTGATGCAGGGGGTGCAGCTGGTGGATACCCGTGCCCAGCTGCTGGCCCTGGATTCGCTGCGCGATTCGGCCCCGGACGAATACGCGATCGTCCGCGACGCCTGGCTCAAGCGCCGGACCTTCCAGATCGAGAGCGATCGCCGCAACCGGGCCCAGGACAGCGAGCTGCCCGACTACCTGCGGGAAGACGAGGACTGGGAGCGCAACCCGACCGTGCCGGCCGACGCGATGCCGCTGCCGATACCCGTTCCGGGCACCTGAGCGGCAACGCTCATTCCTGGACGTCCTCGCCGTCGGTCGGCGCGGCCAATTGCTGGATCACGTCGGGCTGGAGCTCGGCCGGAAGCACCCGCTTTGCCTTGCTGCCCAGTTCGGCGAGCCGGCGCGCGCGGTTGAGCGCGGACTGCGGCGAATCGACCAGCCGGCTGCGCGCACGGCCAAACGCCTGGCTGGCATCGTCCAGGCGCTTGCCGACCGCATCGAACTCGGCGAGGAAGGCGCTCAACGCATCCAGCACCCGGCCGCCGACCTCGCTGATCTCCAGCGCCTGCTTCTGCACCTTGTCGCGGGTCCATAGCCGCTCGGTGACGCGCAACAGGGCCATCAGCGTATTGGGCGAGGCAAACACCACCTGGCGGTCGAAGGCATAGCCCTGCAGGTCCGGATCGGCGCCCAGCGCGGCCGAGAGCGCGCCCTCGATCGGCACGAAGGCGATGGTGACGGCGAGCGCCTCGCTGCCGATGGCCTTCGGATAGTTCTTCTCGCCCAGGTCCTTCACGTGCTGGCGCAGGCCCGCCGCATGCCGGCGCAGGGCCTCGTCGTGCTGTTCCGGGGTGGCCGCGTTCATCGCCTCCTGCCAGGCCACCAGGTTGACCTTGCTGTCGACCACGACCTTGCGCTCGTCCGGGAAATTCACCACCACGTCCGGCCGCAGGCGCGCGCCTTCGTCGTCGACGGCATGTTGCTGGCGCTGGTAATGCACGCCTTCCTCCAGGCCCGAGCCGCGCAGCACGCTGTCCAGCATCAGCTCGCCCCAGTCGCCGCGGATCCTGGCATTGCCCTTGAGCGCGCTGGTCAGCGCGGCCGCCTGCACCGCCATGTCCTGGTTGAGGGTCTTCAGCTCGCCGACCGCGCCGAGCAGGCTGGCGCGCTCGCGCGCCTCGTCGCCGTAGAGCACGTCCACCCGCTGGCGGAACTCGCCCAGCTTGTCGGAAAAAGGCTTGAGCAGCCCCTCGATGTCGGTGCGCGACTGCAGCGCGGCCTGGCGCACGTTCTTCTCGAACTGCTGGCCGCGCTCCTCGAAGACCTTGCCCGCCAGTTCCGCGAACGCGCCGGAAAGCTTCTCCTGCGCCGTATCCAGGTAACTGCGCAGCTCCTGCTGGGCCTGGCGCGAGTGCTGCAGGTCGGCGGCGGCCCGCGCATGCTCGGCGTGCAGCCGTTGGTAAGCGGCGCGCTGCGCCTCGATTTCGCCTTCCAGGGCGGCATTGCGCTCCTGCAGCCGGGCCAGCGCTGCCTCACGCTCGGCCAGACGGGTTCCGATTTCGGCCAGCTGGGTGGTTTCCCGCTCGATGCGCTGATGCGCGGCGAGCAGCGCCTGGGCCTGGCCGGTGGCGCGCTGGCGCTCGTTCTCCCGTTCGGCCAGGACCGCCTCCATCCGGCCGCGCAGCTGGCCCGACTCCACCGCGGCCGCCCGGGCTTCGGCGCGGGCCGCATCCAGCTCGGGCGGCATGTGCGCCGGCGCCCGGGAAGACCGGCGCAGCAGCAACGCGACCAGGCAGGCCAGGACCGCCAGCAGCAGGACGGCGAGCAGGTACAGCAACGCGGTATCGGTCATGCCGACAGTCTAGCGGCGGAGGTCTCGGCAGGTGCGACTTCACGCCGCGGCAAGGATTCCAGTGCAGAATCCGCACATGGCCCCCGCCTCCCGCCACCCGATCCTGCTCAAGCGCGCCTACGAACCGCCGGCGCCCGGGGACGGCCAGCGCCTGCTGGTGGACGGGTTGTGGCCGCGCGGGGTGTCGAAGGAGGAGCTGGGCGCCGAAGCCTGGCTCAAGGCGCTGGCCCCGAGCAGCGCGTTGCGCAAGTGGTTCAACCATGATCCGGCGCGCTGGCAAGGTTTCCGCGAGCGCTACTTCGCCGAGCTGGAGGCCCATCCCGACGCCCTGAACCAGTTGCGCGGCTACCTGGCCCGCGGCCCGGTCACCCTGGTCTACGGCGCCCGCGACGAGGAGCACAACAACGCGGTGGCGTTGCGCGACTACCTCCTGCACGGGCCAGCGCCGAACAAGTCCCGGGCCTGACGCGGCGGCGCCGGCCGATGCCCCCGGCCATGGCATTGCTGCGGTGCATTGCGCCACACTCGGCGCTTCGCGTCCCGCACGAGGCCTCCATGAGCTGGCACCGCCGCAAGTCCCTGGACACCATCACCCAGCACGAGGAGGGCCGGCGCCTGGTGCCGACCCTGGGCTGGCCGCACCTGGTCGCGCTGGGCATCGGCGCGATCGTGGGCACCGGCATCTACACCCTGATCGGAGTCGGCGCGGACAAGGCCGGGCCGGCGGTGCTGTTGTCGTTCGTGATCGCCGGCATGGTCTGCGCCTGTGCGGCACTGGCCTATGCCGAGATGGCCACCATGATGCCGGCGGCCGGCAGCGCCTACACCTACAGCTACGCGGCACTGGGCGAGACCCTGGCCTGGATCGTGGGCTGGAGTCTGATCCTCGAGTATTCGCTGGTGGTGAGCACCGTGGCGGTGGGCTGGTCGGGCTACTTCGTCGGCTTCCTCGAATGGGTGCACGCCCAGACCGGGTGGAACGTGATGCTGCCGAAAGCGCTGGCCGCCGGCCCGCACGTCGAAGGCGGTTTCCTCAACCTGCCGGCCATCGTCATCACCTTCCTCGTGGCCGGCATGCTGATGGCCGGCACCCGCGAGAGCGCCACCCTCAACGCGATCCTGGTGGCGGTCAAGCTGGTCGCGCTGGCGGTGTTCATCACGCTGGCGCTGCCGGCGTTCAGTGCCGAGAACCTGCAACCATTCATGCCCTACGGCTTCTCCAAGGCGATCGGGCCGGACGGGGTCGAACGCGGCGTCATGGCGGCAGCGGCGATCATCTTCTTCGCCTTCTACGGCTTCGACGCGATCTCCACCGCCGCCGAGGAAACCAAGAACCCCAGCCGCAACCTGTCCATCGGCATCGTCGGCTCGATGATCGGCTGCACCGTGATCTACGTGCTGGTGGCGCTGGCGGCGGTGGGCGCGATGCACTACACCGTGTTCGGCAAGAGTGCCGAGCCGCTGGCGCTGATCCTGCGCGAGCTGGGCCACGGCAATGCGGCGGCGGTGATCGGCATCGCCGCGGTGATCGCCTTGCCGACGGTGCTGCTGGCGTTCTTCTACGGCCAGAGCCGGATCTTCTTCGTGATGTCGCGCGACGGCCTGCTGCCGCGCTCGCTGTCGAAGGTGAACCAGCGCACCGGCACGCCGGTGGTCATCACCGTGTTCACCGCGATCCTGGTCGCTGCGCTGGCCGGGGTGGCCGAGCTGGGCGAGATCGCCGCGCTGGCCAATGCCGGCACCCTGGTGGCCTTCATCGCCGTGTCGATCTGCCTGCTGGTGCTGCGCAAGCGCGAACCGGGCCGCGCGCGCGGCTTCCGCACGCCGCTGGCCTGGATCATCGCGCCGCTGGCGATCCTCGGCTGCGCCTACCTGTTCTGGAGCCTGCCGCGGCAGACGCAGTTGTACTTCCTGGCCTGGAACGTGCTCGGCTTCGTGCTGTACGTGGTGTACGCGCGGCGCAACAGCATGCTCGGGAAAGCCTGAACCCGGCGTCGCGGCTTGCGCCGGGACGCCGGAAACTGATCAGTCCAGCACCCGGCAGAACACCGCCTTGAGGTAGCGCGACTCGGGCACGTTGGCCAGGAACGGGTGGTCTGGGCCGGCACCGGCGACCTTGAGCACCTGCACGGTGCGCCCGGCGTAGAACGCGGCGCGCCGCAGCATGTCCAGGAACTGCTCCTCCGACACCAGCCCGGTGCAGGAAAAGGTGGCCAGCAGGCCACCGGGCTTGACCACGCCCAGCGCCAGCTTGTTCATGTCCAGGTACTTCTTCAGCGCGGCGATCACCTGGTCGCGGTCGCGGGTCATCTTCGCCGGGTCCAGCACCACCGCGTCGTACTGCTCGCCGCGCGCGGCGGCCTCGCGCAGCCACGGGAAGATGTCGGCCTGGACGAACTTCGGCCTGACGTCGTTGAGTCGCGCATTGGCCTTGGCGATCGCGATCACGTCGGCGTCGATGTCGATGCCGACCACCTCGGCCGCACCGCGCACCGCCGCGTACACGGCGAAGCCGCCGGTGTTGCAGCACAGGTCGAGCACCCGCTGGCCGGCCACCTGGCGCGAGAACCACTCGCGGTTCTCGCGCTGGTCGGCGAAGAAGCCGGTCTTGTGCGCGCCGGCGGGGTCGGCGCGGAAGCGGATGCCGTGCTCGGTGATGACCGCCGGCTCGGGCGAGCCGCCCTCGCTGTAGACCGGGCGGTAGTCGAAGCTCTCCTGCTTCTGCACGTGCTCGTCGGCGAAGCTGTAGATGCGCGCGCCCGGGAAATGCCGGCGCAGCGCCGCGTAGACCCATTCGCGGTGGCGGTACATGCCGGCGCTGAAGAACTCCGCCACCAGCAGGTCGTCGTAGCGGTCCACCACCAGCCCGGACAGTCCATCGCCCTCGGAATGGACCACCCGCCAGGCGTTGGAGACCTCGTCCAGCTTCAGCACCTCGCGGCGCAGCGCCACCGCCTCGCCGATCCTGCGCTCGAACCAGGCCTGATCCACCGCCGCGGCCGGATTGGTCTCCAGGATGCGCAGGGCGATCCGCGAATGGCCGTTGTAGAAGCCGCGGCCGATGAACTGGCCCTCGACGTCGTAGGCGTCGACGATCTCGCCCGGGCGCGGCTTCTGCGCAGGCTTGTCGACCAGCTTCTGGAAGATCCAGGGATGGCTGGAACGCCAGGCGTTCTTCAGCCGCACGACGGGGTAGGTGGCATCCATCGGCCAATTGTACGGATTCGCCGGCGCACGGGCGGCAGACGCCAGTTCGCGCAGCGCGCCCGCCGCCAGGCCGGGGCCGGCAGGGGCGGCGGGATCAGGGCGAAGGCGCCCCGGACCATGGGCAGGGCTCAGCCGCGGCGGAACCAGCCGGTGATGCTGTAGCGCGGCGAACCCGCCCACGGCGCCACCAGGCTGACCTCGTGCGGCTGCGGCACGCGGAACAGGCTCAGCGTGTTCCACAGCGGGGTGAACGTGTCCACCACGCGACGCTCGGCCGGATCGAGGAAATGCAGCAGGCCACCCCAGTCCGGCAACCACTCGCGGCTGAGGTTCATGACGTAGGCGAAGGCGCGGTCCTCGTTGCCGACGCGGTCGTTGTGCGCGCGCAGGAAGTGTCCCGGGCGGTAGCGGACGCCGATCGCGCTGACCATGCGGATCGCCGGATCACCGGTCAGCTGGCGGGCAAAGTCCAGGAATTCCGGGCTGTTGAGGAAATCGACCACCACATGCAGGACCAGCTGCGGATCGACCCCGTCGCGGCGCGCATCGATCATCCGGTAGCGGTCGAAGTAGAACTCGAATCCCGCGCGCGCGCGCAGGCATGCCGCCTCCAGCAATGCCGCGTCCTCGGGAGTGCCGGGCGCGGCACCGTGGGCCTGGCCGTCGGCCAGCAGCGCATCGGTACGCTGCGCGGTTTCCCACGGCACCTCGTCGCGCAGGCACTGGTGCAGGCGCAGCGCCGCATCTTCCTGCAGGAACCCGGGAATCTGGACCCGGCCATGCGCACGCAGGCGCGCGCGCCAAGGCTCAAGCTGGAGTTCGTTGCTGATCATCGGCGATGCGATGGACGAGAGTCGATGCGGCGTGCCCGCATTCCCGCCCGGCCAGGCCTATGGCCAGGCCGGCGGATCGGCTTGCCAGGCGGCCTGCACTTCGGCCAGCGTCGCCCGGTCCTCCTCGCGCCAGTCCGGCAGCAGGCTGGCGAAGTTGGCGGCACTGGACCATTGCCCGGGTTCGGTGCGCACCGCCGCCGCATACCAGGCCACGGCCTCCTGCTTGCGACCCAGCTTCCACAATGCCAGGGCCATCGTCGGCGGTTGCCACGTGGGTGCGCTGGGCCAGCCGCCCAGCAGCGTCGACCACTGTTCCAGCGCGCGGGCCGGTTCGCCGGCGCGGTACAGGTCCCAGCCGTGGTTCCAGGCCACCGCACGAGTCAGACGCTGATTGCCGCCGGCGCTCTTGCGTGCAGCGCGGTACAGCTCCTCGCCCAGTTCGGGCCGGCCTGACGCCATGGCCAGGTGGGCGAGCTGGGCGCGCGATTCGACATCGCCCGGCTTGCGCGCGACGTTGGCGGCGAGCCGCTCCACCACCGCATCGCCCTCGCCCGGAATGACGACGATCGTTCGCGTCGTCTGCGGATCGTCGTCGAAATAGAACTCTTTCGGCCCAGGCAACGCCTGCGCCTGGGCCAGCAACGAATACAATGCAAGCCCGAAGGCGAGCGGAAAACGTAGTCTTTTCACTGTCACTTCCCCGAGAGCTGACAGCCTCCCTCGCCCCATCGTAACCGCACCAGCGCACGTTCGGCGAGTGTCCGCCGTCACAGAATCGGGCTTGATATCATTTCGCATCGGGCCGGGGAGCCCGGCTCCAGCCAGCGCCAGGGCCCATTCATGACCAGCACCGCCGAACTGACCTCGCCTTCCTCGGCCAACCTGCCCGGCCTGGAAACCTTCGACCGCGACTACACCCTGGAGCACAAGTACACCCGCCGCGACGGCCGGATCTACCTCAGCGGGGTGCAGGCCCTGGTGCGCCTGCCGCTGATGCAGCAGCTGCGCGATGCCGCCGCAGGGCTGAATACGGCCGGCTTCGTCAGCGGCTACCGCGGCAGCCCGCTGGGCGGTTTCGACCTGGAGTTGTGGCGCGCGCGCAAGCACCTGGAGGCGGCCAAGGTGCGCTTCCAGCCCGGCCTGAACGAGGACCTCGGCGCGACCATGGTCTGGGGCACCCAGCAGACCAACCTGTTCCCGGGCTCCCGGGTCGATGGCGTCTATGCCATGTGGTACGGCAAGGGCCCGGGCGTGGATCGCTGCGGCGACGTGTTCAAGCACGCCAACGCCGCCGGCACCTCGCGCCATGGCGGCGTGCTGGCGCTGGCCGCCGACGACCACGCTTGCCGCAGCTCGACCCTGCCGCACGGCAGCGAGGACGAGTTCGTCAGCGCGATGATGCCGGTGCTCAACCCGGCCGGGGTGCAGGACATCCTCGACCTGGGCCTGGTCGGCTGGGCGATGAGCCGCTACACCGGGCGCTGGATCGGCTTCAAGACCATCGCCGAGACGGTGGAATCCTCGGCCTCGGTGCAGGTCGATCCGTTCGCGCGCACGATCGTGCTGCCGGAGGATTTCGAACTGCCGCCGGGGGGACTCAACATCCGCTGGCCGGACCCGCCGATGGAGCAGGAGATGCGCCTGCACCGCTACGCGATCCGCGCCGCGCAGGCCTTCGCCCGCGCCAACGGCATCGACACGCTGGTGCTGGATTCGCCGCGCGCGCGCCTGGGCATCGTGACCACCGGCAAGAGCTACCTGGACGTGCTGCAGGCGCTGGAATACCTGGGCCTGGACGAGGACGCCTGCCGCGACATCGGCATCCGCGTCTACAAGGTCGGCATGACCTGGCCGCTCGAGCCCGAAGGCATCGCCCGCTTCGCCCGCGGCCTGGAAGACATCGTCGTGGTGGAGGAAAAGCGCGCCTTCATCGAGCGGCAGATGAAGGAACAGTTCTACAACTGGCCGGCCGACTGGGGCCATCGCCCGAGCATCGTCGGCAAGTACGACGAGGCCGGCGAGTGGATCCTGCCGTCCACCGGCGAACTGACCCCGGCGACCATCGCCGGCGTCATTGGCAAGCGCATCCAGCGGTTCTTCAACACCGAATCCATCGAGCAACGGCTGCGCTGGATGGAGGAGAAGGAAGCGGAGATGGCGCTGCCGCGCGCCAACTTCCCGCGCGTGCCGCACTACTGCTCCGGCTGCCCGCACAACACCTCCACCGTGGTGCCGGAAGGCTCGCGCGCGCAGGGCGGCATCGGCTGCCACTACATGGTCACCTGGATGGACCGCAACACCGACACCTTCACCCACATGGGCGGCGAAGGCGTCACCTGGGCCGGGCAGGCGGCGTTCACCGACACCGAGCACGTGTTCCAGAATCTGGGCGACGGGACCTACTTCCACAGCGGTTCGCTGGCGATCCGCCAGTCGATCGCCGCCAAGGTCAACATCACCTACAAGATCCTCTACAACGATGCGGTGGCGATGACCGGCGGCCAGCCGGTGGACGGCCAGCTCAGCGTGCCGGACATCGCCTGGCAGATGCGTTCGGAAGGCGTGGACACGATCGTCCTGGTCAGCGACGACCTGTCGAAGTGGAACAAGCGCGAGCTGTTCCCCGCGGGCGTCGAGTTCCACGACCGCAGCGAACTGGACGCGGTGCAGAAGCGCCTGCGCGAAGTGAAGGGCGTGTCGATCCTGATCTACGAGCAGACCTGCGCCACCGAGAAGCGGCGCCGGCGCAAGCGCGGCAAGCTCGAGGACCCGCAGAAGCGGGTGCTGGTCAACACCCTGGTATGCGAAGGCTGCGGCGACTGCGGCAAGAAGAGCTTCTGCGTGTCGGTGCTGCCCAAGGAAACCGAGTTCGGGCGCAAGCGCGAGATCGACCAGTCCAATTGCAACAAGGACTATTCCTGCGTCAATGGCTTCTGCCCCAGCTTCGTCACCGTGCATGGCGGCAAGCCGCGCAAGGGCCGCAAGGCCGACGCCGCCGCGCTGCTGGACGACCTGCCCGCGCCGGCGTTCCGCTCGGCGCTGGAGCAGCCCTGGAACATCCTGATCACCGGCGTCGGCGGCACCGGCGTGGTCACCATCGGCGCGCTGCTGGGCATGGCCGGGCACCTGGAAGGCAAGGGCGCCACCGTGCTCGACCAGACCGGCCTGGCGCAGAAGGGCGGCGCGGTCACCACCCACATCCGGATCGCACGCACGCCGCAGGACATCCACGCCGTGCGTATTGCCGCGGGCGAAGCCGACCTGGTGCTGGGTTGCGACATGGTCGTGGTCAACGACTACTGGGCGCTGTCCAAGGTCCGCGGCGAACGCTCGGAAGTGGTGCTCAACACCTACGAGGCGATGCCGGGCACCTTTACCATGCGCCCGGACATGCACTTCCCCGCCGCCGACATCGTCGCCGGCATCAAGCTGGCGCTGGGCGGGCGCGAACCGCGCCTGATCGACGCCACCCAGCTGGCCACCGCGCTGCTGGGCGACGCCATCGCCACCAACCTGTTCATCCTCGGCTACGCCTGGCAGCTGGGCCTGGTGCCGATCTCGTTCGAGGCGCTGATGCGTGCGATCGAGCTCAACGGCGCGGCGGTGGAGATGAACCGCCAGGCCTTCGCCTGGGGCCGCCTGGCCGCGGTCGACCCGCAGGCCGTGGCCAGTGCCGCCGGCCTGGTGCGCAACCCGGCCACCGCCGACGAGCGCACGGCCGACGGCCTGCACCAGTTGCCGCCCGGCGACTGGGAAGGCAACGAATGGGGCAGCACCAGCGCGCCGCAGCCGCTGCGCGCCGAGCGCGAACTGCGCGGCCTGCCGGACAGCGGCGGTCCCACGGAAGGCGCGTCGCAGGCCTCCCCGCTCAACGTCGCCACCGGCGAGATCGCCGCGCTGCCGCTGGACGACCTGCGCCTGTCGCGCAGCCTCGACGAGCTGGTCGCCCGCCGCGAGAAGTTCCTCACCGAATACCAGGACGCCGCCTACTCGCGCCGCTACACCGAGTTGGTGGCAAAGGTGCGCGCGGCCGAGAACCTCAAGGCGCCGGGTTCCACCGCGCTGGCCGAGGCGGTGGCGCGCTACGCGTTCAAGCTGATGGCCTACAAGGACGAGTACGAGGTCGCGCGCCTGTACACCAGCGGCGAGTTCCAGCGCCGCCTGCAGCAGCAGTTCGAGGGCGACTACACCCTGCATTTCCACCTGGCCCCGCCGCTGCTGGCGAAGAAGGACGAACAGGGCCGCCTGCTCAAGCGCGAGTACGGCCCGTGGATGTTCACCGCGTTCAAGTGGATGGCGAAACTGAAGTTCCTGCGCGGCGGCGCGTTCGACGTGTTCGGCCGCACCGAGGAACGGCGCATGGAGCGACAACTGATCGCCGACTATTTCGCCACCGTCGAGCGGCTGCTGGCCCGGCTGGATGCCGGCAACCTGGAACTGGCCGCGCAGATCGCCAGCGTCCCCGAGCACATCCGCGGCTACGGTCACGTCAAGGAAGCACACCTGCACGCGGCCAAGGCCCGCGAGGCGCAGTTGCTGCAGGACTGGGACAGTCCGCTGCGGGTGGTGGAACGCAGCGCGGCCTGAGCGGCCGGGGACGGACCGCCGCCCCGCCCCGGTCAGCCGGCGGCGGCTTCCGGATCGTCCAGTGGGCAGAAACCGACCGTCGCCTGCGACAGGCGGCGCAGCACCGCGCGCGCGGCGGCGCTTTCCAGCGGCTCGTACAGCAGCAGTTCCACCGGCCGCCACATGGCGACCCAGCCCACGACCAGCAGGCCCTCGCCCAGCACTTCGACCACACCGCTACGCTCGCCCCCGCCCAGCAGCAGGTGCCGCGCGATGAGGGTGGCCGCCAGCACCCCCAGGCCGATCAGCAACACCAGCCGGCTCACCCGGATGCGTCGGCGCAGCATCCATTCCTGGTGTTCGAGCGCACGGCGGAAGTGCGCGTGCACCGCCGCGGCGATCTCCGGCACGCTGGCGCGCAGGGATTCGGGTCCGCGGACCAGCAGTTCCAGGGGTTCGCGCGGGGAAACCTCGTCCGCCGATTCGATCAGCCAGGCCTCGGCATCGCGGTCCAGGGACTTGTCGTGGAAAGGCGCCGGGTCCAGCGAGTCGTACAGCCTCGCCAACGCGTCGAGCCGGATTTCGATGGTTGCCATGGTTCCGGATTGTGGCCGAGCCGGGGGCGGAATGCATCCGTGCCTCGCAGGAAACCAACCTGCGACGCTCAGCGCTCCCGCGCCGCGGCGCTCTTTTCGCGCTCCGCGCGGAACTCGCTGCCCGCGTCCCAGCTCGGCCAGTCGCTGCCATTGGCCAGCCGCTCGGCCAGTCGCCAGACGGTGCGCGTGTCCTCGGTCGGGCCACGCATGTCCCAGCTGTCGTCGAACTCGTCGCAGGGCTGGTGGTAGCAGTTGGCGAAGTACTTCGCGCGCGCGGCCTTGCCGCCTTCCACGCCGCCATCGAGCTGGTCCATGCCCGGGCCGATGGTGATCGCCGGTACCCCGGCCTGGGCGAAGGCGAAGTGATCGGCGCGGTAGAACAACCCGGCCTCCAGGTTGGCGTCCTGCGAGTACGCGCGGCCTTCGCTCTGCGCCACTTCGGCCAGGTCGCGCTCCAGCGAGACCTTGCCCACGCCCCACGAGGAGATGTCGCGGGTCGGCCCGTCCGGGCTCCACATCTCGATGTTGAGGTCGGCCACCGTGGTCTCCAGCGGGCGCAGCGGATGGGCCGCGTAGTACTTGGCCCCGAGCAGGCCGCTTTCCTCGGCGGTCACGGCCAGGAACAGCAGGCTGCGCGCCGGCCGCTCACCGGCGGCGAACACCCGTGCGATCTCGATCAGCGAGGCGATGGAAGTGGCATTGTCCACCGCGCCGTTGACGATGTCGTCGCCGCTCTCGTCCGCATCGGCGATGACGCCGAAGCTGTCCCAGTGGCCGGACAGGATCACGGTCTCGTCCGGGCGGTTCGCGCCGGGCAGGATCCCGGCCACGTTGCGGCTCGTGATCCGCTCGCGCTGCACGTCGAAGGCCATCGAGGCGCTGGCGCCCTGCAGCGGATGGCCGGCGAAACCGCGCTGCTGTGCGCGCGCCTTTTCGGCCTCGAAGTCCAGCCCCGATTCGCGGAACAGGCGCTCGGCCACCTCGCGCTGGATCCAGCCGCGCATCGGCAGGTGGTAGCGGTCGGCGTCGGCGCGGACGATGTCGTATTGCGGGCCGTTGCGGCCGTTGCGCACAGTCGCCCACGGATACGCGGCCGGTGCGGTCTCGTGCACGATCAGCGCCCCGGCGGCGCCGCGCCGCGCCGCTTCCTCGTACTTGTAGGTCCAGCGGCCGTAGTAGGTCATGGCCTTGCCGCCGAAATCGCCCTGGCCACTCTCGAAGTCCGGATCGTTGACCAGGATCACCGCGATCTTGTCCTTCACGTCCACGCCGGCATAGTCGTCCCAGCCCAACTCCGGCGCGCTGATGCCGTAGCCGACGAACACCAGCGGCACGTCCTCCAGGGCCACGTGGTCGGTCGGATACAGCGTCTCCACCGCAAGATCCTCGCCCTGCACCAGCGCGCGGGTGCCGGCGGCGGTGGCGAACTCGGCCCACACCGGCCCGGAAATCAGGCTGCGCTCCAGTTCGACCCGCTGGAACCAGCCGCCATCGTCGCCGGCCGGCTGCAATCCGGCCTGGGCGAAGCGCTCGGCGATGTAGCGGACGGCCTTCTCCTCGCCCGGCGTGTTCGGGGCGCGACCCTCGAATTCGTCCGAGGCCAGCACGCGCAGGCTTTCGGCCAGGTTGCCGGCCTGGATGCCGGCGCCGGGGGTCGCGGCCGGCGGCGCGGCAACAGCCCCGGCGCCGGCTTCCGAACACGCGGCGACGCACAGCACCAGCAGCAAGACGGGTAGGGCGCGGCGCATCGGCACTGCGGTCTCGGGCAAGGGCGGGCACCCCAATATAGCCTCGCACCCGCCGCCGCCGGCGTGGCGTCGGGCTCTCGGACCTGCCGGCCGGTCCCTACTCCCCGCCATCCAGGGCCCGTTCCCGGCCGCCCCGGAGCCGGTCCTCACCCGATCCCGCCCCGGCCTGACGCGCTGGCCTGGCGGCCGGCGGCTTCCGATCCAGGCCCCTCCCTATCTATAATCGGCCCCAGCTGTGGCCGGTCGCGCCACTCGCCATAGGATGAGACGTGCGTAACCACGACCTGGAATTCCTCAAGCGCTTCTCGATGGTGATCGGCTTCCTGTGCCTGGTCACGCTGGGCCTGATCCTGTTCGCCATGCACCTGCATCGCACGCTGCCGCCCGAAATCTCGCCCACGGCCGTCCAGCGCACGTCCGCGCGCATCCACCCGGCCGGCGCGGTCTACGCCGGCGACACCGGCGCCGCGGCGCAGGCCGCCGCCGCCGCTGCGGCCCAGGCCGCCGCCGCGTCCCAGGTCGCCTATGGCGGCACCACCGACGGCTCGGTGGTCTACCAGAACCTGTGCAGCGCCTGCCATACCAACGGCGTGGGCAATGCTCCGACCCTGGACCACGCGCATTGGGACGCACGCATCGCCCAGGGCGTCGATACCCTGCACCGGCACGCGATCGAAGGCTTCACCGGGCCGGACGGCGGCATCATGCCCCCGCGCGGCGGCAATCCGGCACTGACCGACGAGCAGGTGATCGCCACGGTCGACTGGATGCTCGCCAACCTCAAGTAAGCCGGCCGCAATCCCGCCGACGCCGCCTCCGGGCGGCGTTGTCGTTTCCGCAGCAGGAGTCCGCCATGCCGCACCGCCGTCCGTTGTCGAACATTTCCGTGCTGTGGCTGCTGCTGGCCGCCGCCCCTGCCATTGCCGGCGAGGCGCCTGCCGCCCTGTCCCATGTCGGCGACGCCCAGGGCGATGGGCCGCACAGCCCATTGGCCGGGCAGCCGGTGGCGTTCACCGCCACGGTCAGCGCGGACTTCCGCACGGGCCTGGGCGGGTTGTTCGTGCAGGACCGGGGCGACGGCAACCCGGCCACGTCCGATGGCCTGTTCGTGCGTCCCGCCGAGGGCTTCGCCTTCCCCGACGGCCTGGCGGCGGGCCGGCAATGCCGCTTCCAGGGCCGACTGGTCGAGGACAAGCGCGGCGCGGACGGCGTCACCACCCTGCTGGCCGAACGCATCGACCGCTGCCGCGACGCGGCGCCGGTACCCGCGCGGGTGCTGGACGCACTGCCGGCCGACTGGGAGGCCCTGGAAGGCATGCGCGTGCGCATCGATGCGCCGCTGACCGTCACCGGCACCGACGCGGTCGACCGCTACGGCGAACTGGCGGTGTCCTTCGACGGCCGCCAGTGGCAACCCAGCGAAGTCGCGCGGCCCGGTTCGCCCGAGCATGCCGCGGCCGCCGCGCGCAACGCACGCCAGTTGCTGCTGCTGGACGACGGCAGTGGACAGCGCGATCCGGCCGGGATCGCCTGGCTGGACGGGCGCGAAGCGCCGCGGGTGGGTGACCGCATGCGCGGCGTCGAGGGCGTGGTCGACCGCGACCACGGCAGCTGGCGGCTGCAGCTGGACACCGTGCCGGTGATCGAGCGCGGCGACCGTCCGCCGCCGCCGCAGGTGCCCGGCAACGTGCGCGTGGCGGCGTTCAACCTGGAAAACCTGTTCAACGGCGACGGCCACGGCGGCGGCTTTCCGACCCCGCGCGGCGCACGCACCCCGCAGGCACTGGATGCGCAGCTGGCCAAACTGGTCGCCACCATCCGCGGCCTGGATCCCGACGTGGCCGCGCTGATGGAGCTGGAGAACGACGGCTATGGCGAGGACTCGAGCCTGGCCCGGCTGGTGCGCGAACTCAACGCCGACGGCGCGCAGTGGCGCTACGTCGATGCCGGCCACGGCCCTGGCACGGACACCATCCGGGTCGGCATCGTCTACCGCGGCGACCGCCTGGTCGCCCGCGGCAAGCCGGCGGTGCTGGAAGGCGGCCCGTTCGGCGAACGCAGCCGGGTGCCGCTGGCGCAGGCATTCCGGCGCAAGGGCGGCAAGCAGGATTTCGTGGTCGTGGCCAACCACCTCAAGTCCAAGGGCTGCAGCGAGGCCGAAGGCGCCGACGCCGACCGGAAGGACGGCCAGGGCTGCTGGAACGCGCTGCGCCTGGATTCGGCGCAGCGGCTGGACGCCTGGTTGCGATCGGCGCCGCTGGGGAAAGGTCGCGATCGGGTCGTGGTGCTCGGCGACTTCAACGCCTACGCGATGGAAGACCCGGTGCGCTGGCTGCGCGAGCAAGGCGGCTGGACCGACGCCTTCGCCGCCGCCGGCGTGGAGCGCCCCTACAGCTACGTCTACCAGGGCCTGAGCGGACGCCTGGACCACGCCCTGCTGAGCCCGGCGCTGGTCCCGCATCTGCGCGGCGCGGCCGAATGGCACGTCAATGCCGACGAGCCGGACGCCGCCGGCTACGCCGGACGCAACGTCCCCGGCCCCTGGCGCAGTTCCGACCACGATCCTCTGTTGCTCGGCTTCGATCTGTAGCCATCACCCGCATCCACGCCCGCAGCAGCGGGAGTCCCTGCGCTCGCGGAGAACGTCGGTGCGCGGGGATCGCGCTCGAGCGGCACAGGGATGTAACGCGCCCGCGTGTTGGAGCAGGACGCGGAACCACGCGGCAAGCGCGATCCCCGCGCAGCAGTGGCCCCTGCCGAAGCCGCGACGCTTTTGCTTTCAGCCGTCAGCCATCCGCACCGTGCAGGTAGTCCAGGCTCACCTGCAGCAACGCCCGGAAGCCCACGTCCAGCGCGGTCTCGTCCAGGTTGAACTCCGGCGAGTGGTTGCTGGGCGCGGTGGCCGGATCCAGCCCCGGCGCGGTGGAACCGACGAAGAAGAACATCGCCGGCGCCTTCTGCCCGTACAGCGAGAAGTCCTCCGAGCCCATCTGCAGCGGCGGCTCGAACACGTTCTGCGCACCGACCACCGCCTGCAGGCTGGGCAGCATCCTCGCGGTCAGCGCCGGATCATTGATCGTGGCCGGGTTGCCTTCGCCTTCCGGCAGCTGGATTTCGGTCCTGGCGCCGTGCGCGGCGGCCACGTGCTCGGAAACGTTGTGCAGGTCGGCGAAGATCTTCTCGCGCATGCCCGCGTCGAAGGTGCGGATGGTGCCGACCATCTCCACGTCGTCGGGGATGATGTTGTAGCGGATCCCGCCCTTGATCGCACCGAAGGTCACCACCGCCGGCAGCTTGGCCACGTCGGTGCGGCGGCTGACGATCGTCTGCGCCGTGCCGATCAGGTCGGCCGCGGCCACGATCGGATCGATCCCGCCCCACGGCCGCGAGCCGTGCGTCTGCCGGCCGATCACCTTGATGCTGAAGCGGTCCGAGGCGGCCATCAGCGGCCCGCCGCGCACCGCGATCTGCCCGGCCTGCACGGTGGAGAACACATGCAACCCGAACACCGCCTCGGGCTTGAAGGCATCGAAGATGCCCTCGTCCAGCATCATCTGCGCACCGCCGTCCTCGCCCGGCGGCGGACCTTCCTCGGCCGGCTGGAAGATCAGCATCACCTCGCCCGGCAAGGTGTCCTGCATCGCCACCAGCGCCCGGGCCACGCCGAGCAGGATCCCGGTGTGCGCGTCGTGGCCGCAGGCATGCATCACTCCGACCGTCTCGCCGCGGTATTGCGCGGTGGCTTTCGAGGCGTAGGGCAGGCCGGTGCGCTCGGCCACCGGCAGCGCATCCATGTCCGCGCGCAGCGCGATCCGCGGCCCCGGCTTGCCGCCCTTGATGACCGCGACCACGCCGTGATGGGCGATCCCGGTCTGCGGCTGCAGGCCCATCCGCCGCAGTTCCTCCGCCACGATCCTGGCCGTGCGCTCCTCGCGGTTGGACAGCTCCGGGTGCAGGTGGAAATCGCGGCGCCAGTCGGTCACCTGCTGCCGCAGCTCGGCGGCGGCGGCGGTCACTTCGGGGCGTTGCCCGGCCTGGGCGGCGGCATTGCCGGCCAGGACCAGCCCCAGCGCGCAGGCCAGCAGCGAAATGCGGGAACGGACGGCAAGGTTCATGGGACGGCTCCGGCAGGACGACCTGCCGATGCTACGGGGAAACCGCGTCGGGTTCACCGCCCGCAACGCCGGGATGCCGCGGCCGGGGTACCATTCCCGCTCCCGCACTCCGCACAGGAAATCCCGACCGTGCCCATCGACCAGGACCAGAAGAACCGCATCGCCTCCGGCCAGGGCTTCATCGCCGCACTCGACCAGAGCGGCGGCAGCACGCCCAAGGCGCTCAAGCTCTACGGCGTCGACGAATCGGCCTATTCGGGCGACGCGGAAATGTTCGCCCTGGTCCATGCGATGCGCAGCCGCATCGTCACCAGCCCGGCCTTCGGCGGCGGGCGCGTGCTCGGCGCGATCCTGTTCGAGCGCACCATGGACGACAGCTTCGGCGGCAAGGACGCGGTGGCCTACCTGTGGGAAGACAAGCAGGTCGTGCCGTTCCTGAAGATCGACAAGGGCCTGGAGGACGAGGCCGACGGCGTGCAGAAGCTCAAGCCGATCCCCGGCCTGGCCGAACTGCTGGCGCGGGCCAAGGCCAAGGGCGTGTTCGGCACCAAGGAGCGCTCGGTGATCAAGGCCAACAACGCCAAGGGCATCGGCGAAGTGCTCGACCAACAGTTCGAGCTGGCGCGGCAGGTGCTGGCCGCCGGCCTGGTGCCGATCGTCGAACCCGAGGTGGACATCAAGGCCGCCGACAAGCAGGCCATCGAGGTCGAATTGAAGCAGGGCCTGCTGGCACGCCTGGACCTGCTGGATCCCGCCACCCCGGTCATCCTCAAGCTCACCCTGCCCAGCGTGGATGGCTACTTCCAGGAACTGGTCGAGCATCCGAGCGTGCTCAAGGTCGTCGCGCTGTCGGGCGGCTACAGCCGCGAGGACGCCAACGCCAAGCTGGCGAAGAATCCGGGCGTGATCGCCAGCTTCAGCCGCGCCCTGACCGAAGGCCTGAGCGCGCAGCAGAGCGATGCCGAGTTCGATGCCGCACTGGATGCGGCAATCGAGTCGATCTACCGCGCTTCGATCGCCTGAGGCCTCAGCCGAACGCGTCCCTCCAGTTCAGCCACCACGCCTTGGGCGGACGCGGGATCCTAGCCCACCATGCCTCCATGGCCTGCGCATTGCCGGCCTGCCATGCCTGGCGGTGCTGCGGGTCGTCGCCGGGTTCGCCCAGCAGTGCGGCGAGCCTCGGATACAGCGGCCCGGACGCCAGTTCCGGGTAGCGGGTGAGCAGGGCGAGCAGCGAGAACCGGTCCTCCGCGGCGGCCCCGGCCGCGACCGCGCTTTCCAGCCCAGGCGCGCGGCGCCCTTCGAGCATGGCCAGGTCCAGGCGCCGGACCGCCTCGCGGAAATCGGCGCCCGCATGGATGGCCAGGGGGATGCCGCTGCGCACGTCGTCGAATGCGAGCGTCGAGCCGGCCGGGACCAGGGTTTCCTGCCCACCGACCCGGTGCATGACCCAACCGCTGGCGACCTGGATCGAACCCGCGCCCCGGACATCGCGGCTCATCTCGAACTCGCAGCCCAGGTCGAGCGTCTCGCCAGCGCCGGCCGCGACCCCGAAGTATCCGGGAGGCGCCCAGATCCGCGCACGTACCCGGCCTTCCACCAGCTCCAGGCGGTGATGCCCGGAGCGGGTGTCGCGAAGCCTGATCCTGGTATCGGGCAGCACCTGCATCGACCCGATGCGAGCTATCCGGATGGTGGCCGTCTGCCGCTCCGAGGTGGCCCAGGTCGTCCCGACTTCCAGCGCCCCGGGCGCGGCACCGGCTCCAGCGACGACTGCCCAGTGCGCACCCTCGTTCCATTGCAGCCGCCACGGCAGCCACAAGGCGAGGCCGACCGCGCAGGCGGCCACTGCCGCAGCGCTCGCCAGCAGCCATCGCGGCCGCCGACCGCGCGGGGGCCGCTGCCAGACCCGCGCCGGGAAGCGCGGATCGGGCACATGGCGGAATGCCGCCAGCAGGGCAGCCAGGCGCTGGAGTTCGGCGTCTGCCTCCAGCGCGGGATCCCACAATGCATCAGGCTTGTCGATCATCGGCGTTCTCCTCGGGCTCCACGGCGATGCCCAGCGCAAGCCGCAGCTTCACCATGCCGCGATGCAGGTTCACCCGGACCGACTGCGGCGTCAGCCCGGTCAGGACCGCGATCTCGGGTCCACTCATGCCCTCGACCAACCGCAGGATCAAGGTTTCGCGGTAGGCCTCGGGGAGCCGGCGGATGGCCTGCAGCGCCGCCACCGCCTCCGCGGTCGACTCCGGCGACGCGCCCGGCCAGGGAACATCCGCGGATTCGTCCCACTGCGATTCCCCGATCCCCGCAGACGGCCGGTTCCTGCGCGCGACCATCGCCACCCAGGGGCCGAACCGGGCCGGGTCGCGCAGCTGCTCCAGCCTGGCGAAGGCGACGGCGAAGGTTTCCTGGGTCAATTCCTCCGCCCGCGCCCGCGGTGCCACGCCAAGGTGGATGGCGTGCACCAGCGGCGCGAACGTGCGGTAGAGCCAGGCGAACGCCGGCTGCGACCCCCGCCGGGCGTCATGCACGTGCCTGGCGATTTGCTCGGGATCGGTCGCGGCCTTCATCTGCAAGGTTTCGGGAGTCGAAAGGTCAGGAGGGTGTTCCAAGGCGAAGCGTTAACGCGCCCGGCCCGGCTAACGCCGGGCCGGGCCGGCGGCTCTTCATTCCCGAGCCCCGATGAGGATGCCCCATGCACCGCTTGCTCCGTGCGACCCCGCTGCCGATCCTGTTCGGCGCGCTGCTGTTGTCGGTCCTGCCGCTCAGCGCCTGCGCAGGCGCGGACGCCGGCACCACGCCGGTCGTCGGCCAACCCTGCGAGGACTGCGATGTCCCCCTGATCGGCTTGCCGGCCGACCCGCCCGCCATCGCCTTCCTCGCGCCCAGGGACGAACCCGGGGAACGCCTCCGTCTCACCGGACGGGTCGTCGATGCCCAGGGACATCCTCGCCAGGGCGTGATCGTCTATGCCCACCAGACCAACCAGGCGGGCATCTATCCGGGGGAACGGACCACGGACGAGCCCGGCGTGCGCCGGCACGGCCGCCTGCGCGGCTGGGCGGCCAGCGACGCGGACGGCCGCTACACCTTTCTCACAGTCCGGCCCGGCAGCTATCCGGGCACCGCGATGCCCCAGCACATCCACCTCTACGTGATCGAGCCCGGCTGTGCGCTGTACTACATCGACGATGTGCTGTTCCGCGACGACCCGCACCTCACCCCGGCAGCCGAGCGCAAGGCCAGCCAGGGACGTGGCGGTCCGGGAGTGGTGGCGCCGACGCTCGTCGACGGCGAGTGGCAGGCGCATCGCGACATCGTGCTCGGTCGCAGCATTCCCGGCCATCCGGGCTGCTGAGCATGCAACCACGGGTCGCGGACCGCTATCCGCTGGCCGTGCGCGTGCTCCACTGGCTGATTGCCGCACTGCTGGCGGCGCAACTCGTGCTGGGGTTCGCCGCGGAACGATCCGCCTCGCCGACGGTATCCGATGCGCTGTTCCCGATCCATTTCCAGCTGGGCGTATCCATCGCGCTGTTGATGACGGTCCGGCTGTTCCTGCGCCTGGCCCTGGGTACGCCGCGTGGTGCCGGTTACGGTCCGCGATGGGCATCGCGGATCGCAACCGGCGTCCACGCTCTGCTCTACCTGCTGGTCCTGGCGTTGCCGGTCAGTGGGTACGTCATCTGGGTCTGGATGGGCGCCGACCGCAGCATGCCGGGAGGCTGGGTAGTGCCTGCCCTGTTCGTTCCGCCGGAGGACGACGAAACCGGGCGCGCCATCGCCTGGTACGTGCATACGTACGGCGCCGGGTGTCTGCTGGTCCTGGCCGGCCTGCACGTGGCCGCCGCAGCCTGGCACCCATGGCTCCGCAACGATCGCTTGATCGCGCGCCGGATGGGTTTCGGCGGCCGAAGCGGATCGGGTACATTGCCCCGGGCCATGAACCCGTCCCCGCCAACCGGCGCCGGATCCGTCGACGACCCGCCTCCGTTACCGCCGGAAAAGCCGCTTCCCAACGAATGCTGCGAGAGCGGCTGCCCGATCTGCGTGCTCGATGTCTACGCCGAGGCCCTGGTGGAGTACCGGCGCGCACTGGCCGAGTGGAAGCGTCGCCATCCCGACGCCGGCTGATGCAACGCCCCTGCGGGCCCGGTCGCGTCCAGGCACCGACTCAGACATCGAACGCCAGCAGGTCGATCCCGGTCGCCGCCCGCACCACGCGCCGATACAGCAGGTTGCCCTGCGCCGCATTGGTCGCCACCACCAGCGCGCGCTGGCGCGCCGCATCGCCCAGGGCGAAGGTCTTGAAGATCCCGCCGTTGCTGCCGGAGTGGAAGAACATCGGGCCGCGCGCGGTCGGCTCCAGGTTCCAGCCCAGGGTCTTTTCGCTCCAGCGGCCGGGAACTTCGATTTGCGGAGTCAACATCGCCGTGCGCGTGGCCGGCAGCAGTTCCCAGTCCGCGCCGCGCGCATGCACCATCAGCGCCATGAAGCGGGCGTAGTCGAGCACCGTGCAGCGCAGGCTGGCCGCGGCGTTGGCGAGGATGTCGCCCGGCCAGGCGACCAGGCCGGCGGGCGCGAGCGCCTGCACCTCGGGCAATGCGGCTTCGGCATCGGCATAGCGCCAGTCCTTCAACGACTGGCCATGGCGCTCGGCCACCACCTGCGCCGCCTGCCATTGCTCGCGCAGCATCTGCGGCGGCATGCCCTTGGCGCCCGGCGGGCCATGGCCGTACACCGACCGCGCCGCCAGTTCCGGACTCCATGCATAGCTGCTGTCGCGCATGCCGGCCGGCCCGAACAGCAGCCGCTGCATGCTTGCGTCCAGGCTTTCGCCGGTGATCGCCTCGACTGCCAACTGCAGCCAGACGAAGGCCTCGCCGGAATAGTCGATGCGCACGCCCGGCGCCACCGCCGGCACCAGCGGTTCGTGCGCGGGGTCCTTGCGCCAATCGGGCAGGCCGGTGGAGTGGCGCAGCACGTCGCGGGCGGTGATCGCGTCCACCCACGGACCGTTGCCCAGATATCCGGGCCGCAGGTACTCGACCAGCGGCCGGTCCAGCGATAGCTCGCCGCGATCCACCAGTTGCAGCGCCAGGTAGGCGAATACCGGCTTGCTCAGCGAGGCCACCTCGAACAGGGTCGTGTCGGCGATGGGCGTGCCGCGCCCGGCGTGCACCACGCCGAACCCGCGCGACCACACCGGCTCCCCGCGCTCGACTACCGCCATGCCGATCCCGGGCACGCCCAGTGCCCGCATCTGCCGCGGCAGGTCGGCCAGGAAATCCTCCGGCGGGATCCAATCCACCGCTTCGGCGTTGCGCAGCGCAGCGGCGGCGTGACCCGGCAGGACACCGAGGGTGCCCAGCCCGATCCCGGCGCCCAGCAGCCGGCGACGGGTCAACGGGATGCAGGCGTCTGGTTCGGCCGGGGGCATGTGTGTATTGAAGCGACTCAGCCGACGGCGATCAAGCAACGGCCATGTAACGGCCATGCAAAGCCGACGGTTGGTCGGCTGCATTTGACGTGGGTCGAGAAGGGCGGCCGACCCACAGTCGGCTCTACACGACGGGCACGGCTGCCTCTCCGGAACCGGAATACGTGATCGAAGCCGACCCGGCCCCGCAGGCCCGCCGTTGACGCGCGCGGCGACCCAGGCTAATGTTCGCCCGTCGAGGTTCCATCGCTTCATCAGGATGTAGCGATGGATTAAAAGGGAAGTCCGGTGCACCCCGCCAACGGGGCAATTCCGGCGCTGCCCCGCAGCGGTAACTGGAAACGACCCCCGCCATCGCACTGGCCTTCACCGGCCGGGAAGCGGCGGACAGTAGGCCCCCGGCGCGCCCGCGCCGTCCCGTCCACGAGCCCGAAGACCTGCCCCGGCCGGAAGGCGTGCCCGCCTTCCGCATGACCTGGAGCCTCCGCGGGGAGGTGGCCGGACGCTCGTGCGCGGCGGGAAGCCGCGCGTGCGTCTCCGTGCACGTCCCCGTGGTGGTTCCGGTTCGCCCGCGGGGGCGAAGGTCGCTCCGGTACCGCCCGTGGCCCACGTGCGGCGCCCGCCCTTCGTTCCTCATCGACCACGCATGAGGAATCGCAACATGACGCTTACCACCAACCTCGGCTTCCCGCGCATCGGCGCCCGCCGCGAGCTCAAGCACGCGCTGGAATCCCACTGGCGGGGCGACACCCCGGCCGCCGACCTGCAAGCCACCGCGTGCGAACTGCGCGCGCGCCACTGGGCGCTGCAACGCGAGTCCGGGATCGACCTGCCGCCCAGCAACGACTTCTCGTTGTACGACCAGGTGCTCGACACCGCCTTCCTGTTCGACGCGATCCCGCAGCGCTACCGCGCGCTGGCCGATGCCGATCCGCTGGCCGGCTACTTCGCCCTGGCCCGTGGCTACCAGCGCGACGGCATCGACCTGCACGCGCTGGAAATGACCAAGTGGTTCGACACCAACTACCACTATCTGGTGCCGGAACTCGAAGCGGGCCAGCGCTTCGCCCTGCGCGGCGACAAGCCGGTGGCCGAGTACCTGGAAGCGAAGGCACTGGGCATCGACACCCGTCCGGTGCTGATCGGCCCGGTCACCTTCCTGTGGCTGGCCAAGACCGTGGACGACAGCGACCGCTTCGCGTTGCTCGAGCACCTGCTGCCGGCCTACGCGCAATTGCTGGAGAAGCTGCATATCGCCGGCGCGCAGTGGGTGCAGATCGACGAGCCGGCGCTGGTGCTGGACCTGCCGGAGGCTTCGCGCGCAGCGTTTCGCAAGGCCTACGCGGCGCTCGCCGACGGTGTACGGCCGAAGCTGCTGCTGGCCGGCTACTTCGGCGGCCTGGGCGACAACCTGGAACTGGCCGCCTCGCTGCCGGTGGACGGCCTGCACGTGGACCTGGTGCGCGCGCCGGAGGAACTTGAAACAGTATTGGCGACGCTGCCGGACGACCGCGTGCTCTCCGCCGGCCTGGTCGATGGCCGCAACATCTGGCGCACACGCCTGGACAACGCCCTGCTGCTGGCCCGCTATGCGCGCACCCGTCTCGGCGACGAACGCCTGTGGCTGGCACCGTCGTGCTCGCTGCTGCATGTCCCCGTGGACCTGGATGGCGAGAAGTCGCTGGATGCCCAGCTCAAGTCGTGGCTGTCGTTCGCCAAACAGAAACTTGGCGAGATCCGGGTGCTGGCCAACGCACTGGACGGCCGCGAGGACGCCGAAGCCGCGCTGGAGGACGCGCGCGCACGGATCGAATCGCGCAAGGCGTCCCCGCGCGTGCACCGCCCGGAAGTGGCCGCGCGCCTGGCCAGCCTGGCCGCCGACGCCGACCGACGCCAATCGCCATACCCGGTGCGCCGCCGCGCGCAGGATGCCGCCCTCGACCTGCCTCCGTACCCGACCACCACCATCGGCTCGTTCCCGCAGACCCATGAAGTGCGCGAGGCCCGCGCGAAATTCAAGTCGGGCAAGCTCTCGGAGGCCGATTACGAGGCGTTCCTCGAAACCGAGACCGAGAAGTGCGTGCGCTACCAGGAACGCATCGGGATCGACGTGCTGGTGCATGGCGAGTTCGAACGCAACGACATGGTCGAGTACTTCGGCGAACAGCTCGACGGCTTCGCCTTCACCAAGCTGGGCTGGGTGCAGAGCTACGGCAGCCGCTGCGTGAAGCCACCGATCATCTTCGGCGACGTGGTGCGCCCGGCGCCGATGACGGTGCGCTGGTCCCGCTTTGCGCAGTCGCTGACGGCGCTGCCGATGAAGGGCATGCTCACCGGCCCCGTAACCGTGCTGCAGTGGTCGTTCGTGCGCGACGACCAGCCGCGCGCCGATACCTGCCGGCAGATCGCCCTGGCCCTGCGCGACGAGGTGACCGACCTGGAGGCGGCGGGCATCGGCATCATCCAGATCGACGAACCGGCGCTGCGCGAAGGCCTGCCGCTGCGCCGCGCGCAATGGCAGGCGTACCTGGACTGGGCGGTGCACAGCTTCCGTCTGACCGCCTCCGGTGTGGGCGATGCGACCCAGATCCACACCCACATGTGTTACTCCGAGTTCAACGACATCATCGAAGCGGTGGCGGCGATGGATGCGGACGTGATCTCGATCGAGACCTCGCGCTCGCGAATGGAGCTGCTGGATGCGTTCGTGACGTTCCGCTATCCGAACGGGATCGGTCCAGGCGTGTACGACATACACTCCCCGCGCATCCCCACCACCGCCGAGATGGTGGAACTGCTGGGGAAGGCGCGCGCGGTGCTGGCGCCCGAGCAGGTGTGGGTGAACCCGGATTGCGGTCTGAAGACTCGTGGCTGGGCGGAGACCGGCGCCGCGCTGGAGCGGATGGTCGAGGCCGCGCGGACCTTGCGCGGGTCATCGGCATTAGCAACGTGAACGCGCCGGGTTCCGGCCGGGTGCCGGAGCCCGGCGTCTCCCGTGCAAGACCATGCCAGACAGGAATGCCTGGCGTGGTCTCAAGCGTCTCCTACACCGGCAACGGCAACACCGCCGTCGGTTTGCCGTCCGCGCCCAACGCGATCATCACGAAGCGGCCCTGCGTGCACAGCGTGCGTTCGCCGCTGAGCAACTGCTCGTTGAACACCTCCACCTCAACGTGCATCGAACTGCGCCCGACCCGGCCGATCCGCGCCACCACCTCCACCAGGTCGCCCTTGTGCACAGGCTGGTTGAAATCGACCTGCTCCGAGCGCGCGGTGACCACCATGGTGCGCGACCAGCGCGAAGCGGCAATGAACGCGGCCATGTCCATCCACGCCAGCGCCTGGCCTCCGAACAGCGTGCCCAGGTGGTTGGTATGGTCCGGGAAGACCATGTGCAACAGGCGCGCCTCGGTGTGGCGCGCCACGACCGGTGGGGCTTCAGGCATGGGCCGCTCCTGCTTGTTGCATCGCCGGGATCAGAACGCGTGGTCGAAGCCGACCTCGCCCTGCACGCCGACCTGGTAGGCCGAGACCCGGCGCTCGAAGAAGTTGGTCAGCTCCTGCACGTCCTGCAGCTCCATGAACGGCAGCGGGTTGCGCACGTGGTAGCGCCGCTCCATGCCCAGCTTGGCGAAATGGTTGTCGGCGCAGTGCTGCAGATACTGGCGCATGTCGCGGGTCGAAATGCCGGCCACGCCGCCGGACAGCACGTCCTCGGCGAACTGCAGCTCGCACTCGATCGCCTCCTCCAGCATGTCGTAGACCTGCTGCTGCATGGTCTCGTCGAACAGGTCCGGCTCCTCCTCGCGCACGGTGCGCACGGACTCGAACGCGAATTCCATGTGGCAGCTCTCGTCGCGGAACACCCAGTTGGTGCCCGAGGCCAGGCCTGGCAGCAGGCCGCGCGAACGGAAGTAGTACACGTAGGCGAAGGCGGCGAAGAAGAACAGGCCCTCGATGCAGGCCGCGAAGCAGATCTGGTTGAGCAGGAACTGGCGGCGCTGGTCGCGGGTCTCGATCCGGCGCAGGCCCTGGATCGAATCGATCCACTTGAAGCAGAAGTCGGCCTTCTTCTTGATCGAGGGGATGTTCTCCACCGCGGCGAAGGCCTTGGCCCGCTCGCCGGGGTCGGGCAGGTAGTTGTCCAGCAGGGTCAGGTAGAACTGCACATGCAACGCCTCCTCGTACAGCTGGCGCGACAGGTACATGCGCGCTTCGGGCGCGTTGAGGTGCTGGTACAGGTTCAGCACCAGGTTGTTGGACACGATCGAATCGCCGGTGGCGAAGAACGCGACCAGGCGATGGATCAGGTGGCGGTCGGCCGCGGTCATCTTCGAATGCAGGTCGGTGATGTCGATCTGGAAGTTGATCTCCTCCACCGTCCAGGTGTTCTTGATCGCATCGCGATACATGTCGTAGAACTGCGGGTAGCGCATCGGGCGCAGGGTCAGCTCGAAACCGGGGTCGAGCAGCATCTGGCGGTTGTGGGTGGACATGGCGTGGTCTCGTTGCTGCATCCCCCGCGGTCATGGCGGAGGATGGGAGGGAGGCGGGGCGCGCGCGCCCCGCCGCGTCTGATTACTGGCAGGCCTCGCAGGCTTCCGGATTCTCGAGCGAGCAGGCCACCGCCTCGGTTGGCGTGTAGGCCGGCTTGGGCGCCGCGGTGGCGGCGTGGCCGACCGTGGTCTTGGCGATCCGGGTGGCCGGGCGCGAGCGCAGGTAGTAGGTGGTCTTGATGCCCTGCTTCCACGCATACATGTACATGGACGACAGCGCGCCGATGTTCGGGCTCTCCATGAACAGGTTGAGCGAGGCCGACTGGTCGATGAAGGCGCCGCGGCCTGCGGCCATGTCGATCAGCGAACGCATCGGCAGTTCCCAGGCCGTGCGATAGATATGCTGCAGTGCCTCGGGAATCCCGGCGATGCCCTGGATCGAACCCTCGGCCAGCTTGATCGCGTCGCGCACCTCCGGCGTCCACAGGCCCAGCTGCTTCAGCTCGCCGACCAGGTAGCGGTTGACCTGCAGGAAGTCGCCCGACAGGGTCTCGCGCTTGAACAGGTTGGACACCTGCGGCTCCACGCACTCGTAGCAGCCGGCGATCGAAGCGATGGTCGCGGTCGGGGCGATGGCGATCAGCAGCGAGTTGCGCAGTCCGTGTTCCTTGATCCGCCCGCGCAGCGCGTCCCAGCGCTGGCTGTTTTCGGGCACCACACCCCAGGCGTCGAACTGCAGCTCGCCGGTGGCCGCACGGGTATCGGCGAAGGACGGATGCCGGCCACGCTCCTGCGCCAACTCCACCGAGGTTTCCAGCGCGTGGAAGTAGATGGTCTCGGCGATCTTCGCCGACAACCCCCGTGCCTGTTCGCTGTCGAACGGCAGGCGCAGGCGGAAGAACACGTCCTGCAGGCCCATGCAGCCCAGCCCGACCGGGCGCCAGCGCAGGTTGCCCCGGCGCGCGGTCTCGATCGGGTAGAAGTTCAGGTCGATCACCCGGTCGAGCTGGCGCACGGCCAGGCGCACGGTCTCGGCCAGTTGCTCGAAGTCGAAGTGCCCGTCGTCGTCGAAATGGTTGCCCAGGTTGATGGAACCCAGGTTGCACACCGCCGTCTCTTCGGCCGAGGTGACCTCCAGGATCTCGGTGCACAGATTGGACAGGTGGATCGCGTTCTCCGCGCGCAGGGTCTGGTTGCTGGCGCGGTTGCACTTGTCCTTGAACGTCATCCAGCCGTTGCCGGTCTCGGCCAGGGTGCGCATCATCCGTGCGTACAGCTTGCGCGCCGGGATCGTCCGCGCCGCCTTGCCCTGCATTTCGGCCTGCACATAGGCCCGTTCGAACGCCTCGCCATGCAGGTCGGTGAGTTCAGGCACCACGCGCGGATCGAACAGCGACCATTCCTGGTCGGCTTCGACCCGTTGCATGAACAGGTCCGGCACCCAGTTGGCCAGGTTGAGGTTGTGGGTGCGCCGGGCCTCGTCGCCGGTGTTGTCGCGCAGCTCGAGGAAATCCTCGATGTCGGCGTGCCAGGTTTCCAGATAGACGCAGGCCGCGCCCTTGCGCTTGCCGCCCTGGTTGACGGCCGCCACCGAGGAATCGAGGGCTTTCAGCCACGGCACGATGCCGTTGCTGTGGCCATTGGTGGACTTGATCAGCGAGCCGCGCGAGCGCACCCGCGAATAGCTCACGCCGATGCCGCCGCTGAACTTGGACAGCTGGGCGATGTCGCCGTACTTGGCGTAGATCGATTCCAGGGTGTCCTGCGGCGAATCCAGCAGGAAGCACGAGGACAGCTGCTCGTGGGTGGTGCCGCTGTTGAACAGGGTCGGCGAGGACGGCAGGTAGTCGAGCTGGCCCATGCGCCGGTACAGCGCCAGCGCCTCCGGCACGTCCTCGCTGAGCGCACACGCAATGCGCAGGAAGAACTGCTGCGGGGTCTCGATCACTTTGCGGGTGTGCGGATGGCGCAGCAGGTAGCGGTCGTACAGGGTGCGCAGGCCGAAGTAGTCGAAGCGCAGGTCCAGCGCCGGATCCAGCGCGTCGTTGAGCTTGCGCGCATTGGTCTGCACGAAACCGAGCAGGCGCTCGTTGATCAGCCCAACCTCGTGGCCGCGCGCCACCGACTGCGAGAATGCGTGGATCTCCTGCCCCGCGACTTCCTTGGCGATGTAGCAGGCCAGCAGGCGTGCGGCCAGGCGGCTGTACTCCGGCTCCTCGCCGGTGAGCAGCGCGGCGGTGCGGATCGACAGCTCGTCCAGCTCGCGGGTGCTGGCGCCGTCGTAGAGGCCGGAAATCGTGCGCGTGGCCACGCGCATCGGATCGACCGCGTACAGGCCCTCGCAGCAGCGCTGCACCGCGCGCACGATCTTGTTCAGGTCCACCGCCTCGCGGCTGCCGTTGCGCTTGGTCACGCTCATCGCAGTGGCGGTGGGCGGCGGGGTAAGCAGGAATGCGTCCTTCTGGGACGGGGCCTGGTTGCCGGTGGCGGCGGCGGTCTCGATCTGGGTCACGGTGGTCCTCCTTGCGTGGCGCACGCGGCGATCCGCCCGCGCGGTATCGCAAGGCCGGTGCGGAGCAAGGATGGGAAAGCGGCGTCGCAGGAGGCGAGAGCGCGCAGACGGATTGCGGCCGGCCCTGCTTCGCCAGCCATCTCCCCCCGGAGATTCCGCGGCCGGCACCGCGCGGTGTGCTGCGCGCGGCTGTCGGCAGGTCTTCGGACTCGTGGGCGCGGCGGGCCTTGGCCTGCCTCCTACCCGCCGCTTCCCGGGACCGGCGGTCCCAGTGCTCGTATGGCGGGGTCGTTCCCAGTTACCGCTGCGGGGCAGTGCCGGAATGGCGCCATGGGCGCGTCACCGGCTTCCCTATTGATCCGGTGGCGAGCGCGCCAACGGAACCGACCGCCACAAGATAGTGGGGTCCATTGGCAGGCGTCAACCCAGATGTTGTAGCGGCTTGCGTATCAAGGCGCTGCTCCCGCGCCTCCCGGCAGGCCTGGATCAGGATGGCTGTTGAGAATCATTCTCGATAATGGAAAAATAACGGGGCTCGACCAGCCAACCGCTGCGCGGACAGCCACGTCGCCTCATCCTGCCCCCGAGGTCGTCATGAATCGTCCCACCCGTGTACCGGCCCTGCCGCGTCGCACCCTCCTGTCCCTGCTCCTGCCCAGCGTGCTGCTGGCTGCCTCCGCCCAGGCCCAGACCGCTCCCGGTGGCGCTGCCGACGTCGTCGACCTGGACGCCGTCCAGGTCAACGCCTACCGCGTCACTTCCCACGCCTCCAGCGCGACCAAGACCGATACCCCGGTAGCCGAGACCGCGCAGTCGATCTCGGTGATCGCGCGCGAGGAACTGGACGCGCGCGGCGTCGTCAGCCTCAACGAGGCCATGCGCTACGTCGCCGGCGTGGTGCTGGAAAGCACCGGCACCGACAATCGCTACGACGACTTCCGCATCCGCGGCTTCGTCGCCGGCAGCGAAAGCGGCGCCGCCACCGTCGACGGCCTGCGCATGCCGCCGATCGGGAGCGCCTGGAACCGCGGCAAGATCGACAGCTGGAACCTGGACCGGGTCGAAGTGCTGAAGGGACCCGCGTCGGTGATGTACGGCCAGGTGACTCCGGGCGGCATGGTCAACCAGGTCAGCAAGACCCCCGAGCCGGACCAGCAGCAGGTGTTGCGGCTGGGCGTGGACGGACACGGCACCTGGAGCAGCGCCTTCGACGTCGGCGGCGGCAGCTCCGACGCGCGCCACCTGTTCCGCCTGGTCGGCCGCTACGCCGATGGCGGCACCCAGATCGACACGGTCGAGCAGCAGCACTGGTTCCTGGCGCCCAGCTACACCTTCCAGATCGCCGACAAGACCCGCCTGACCCTGCTCGGCTACTACCAGGAAGACAACGGCGGCAGCACCTACCAGTTCCTGCCGATGGACGGCACCCTGGTGCCGACGCCCTACGGCTACATGAAGAACTCCACCTTCATCGGCGAGCCTGAATTCAACACCTGGGATGCCACCGTGTGGCATGCCGGCTGGCTGTTCGAGCATGCGTTCAACGACGCCTGGACGTTCAGCCAGAGTGCCCGTCACATGCATGTCGATTCGCTGTACCGCGCCATCATCACCAACCAGGGCCTGCTGCCCGACGGCCGCACCCAGCGGCGCCGCCAGGCCGCCGGCCTCGGCGACGCCGACAACAACTCGGTGGACAGCCGCATCGTCGGCAGGTTCGGCAGCGGCGCGCTGCAACACACCCTGCTGATCGGTGCCGACTGGCGCAGCGGCGACTGGACCGCCAACCGCCTGCAGGGGCCGCGCGCGCTGCCGACCGACCCGAGGAATCCGAAACCGATCGACATCTTCGAACCGGTCCACACCGGCCTGCCGGCGGGCTTCCCCGACAGCATCGGCCTGGGCGGCGGCAAGGGCACCCAGACCGGCGTCTACCTGCAGGACCAGGTCTCGCTGGACAACTGGCGCTTCACCCTGGGCGGCCGCTACGACTGGTTCAAGGACCAGTCCTGGACCCAGAACTGCACCAATTACGCCACGTGCCAGCCGCGTTCGGCGACCACCACCTTGAAGAACGAAGCCTTCAGCGGCAACGCCGGCGTGTTGTACGTGTTCGACAACGGCTTCTCACCCTACCTGAGCTATGCCGAATCGTTCGAGCCTTCGACCCGCAGCTCGCTGGACAGCTACGACGGCCGGGCCTTCGACCCGACCCGCGGCAAGCAATGGGAAGCGGGCGTGAAGTACCAGCCGGCCGGCTTCGACGGCCTGTTCACCCTGGCCGCCTACGACCTGCGCAAGCAGGACGATGCCGTCATCGACACCGACCACGGCAACGTCTGCGGCGCCAACGGCGCCGGCGCCTGCTACATCAGCGCCGGCGAAACCATGGTCCGCGGCATCGAGCTGGAAGCGCGCGTCACCCCGCTGGAAGGGTTCAGCGTGATCGGCGCGGCGTCGCACATGGATTCGGAACTGGTCAGGAGCGGCACCGCCTGGGAAGGCAAGGACCTGGCGATGGTGCCGGACTGGATGGCCTCGCTGTGGGCCGACTACACCTTCCTGTCCGGTCCGCTGGACGGTTTGAGCCTGGCCACCGGCCTGCGCTACAACGGCGAGACCCTGCTCGTCGTCAGCGGCCAGGGCATCGCCGGCTCCGGCTACCCGGAGCACATTCCCTCGTACACGCTCTGGGATGCGGCAATCCGCTTCGACATGTCGCGCACGACCAGCGCCAACCTGCTGGTGTCGCTGAACGTCGGCAACATCGCCGACAAGCGCTTCGTTTCCACCTGCACCGGCATTTCCTCGTGCTGGTACGGCACCGGGCGCACGGTCACGGCCACCGCGCGCTGGGCCTGGTGAAGCGGCTCCTCGCCCTGCTGCTGCTCGGCGCGGCCCTCGTGGCCGCGCCGGCGGTCGCGCAGCCGGACCTGTCCCGGCGGACCGGCACTACTGTCGCTGACACCGGCGCGCCGGGCTATCGCTTCGAGCAGTTCCGGCTGGATTCGGCCGATGGGCAACGCAGTTACCGGGTGCGGGTCGCGGTGCCGGACGTGCCAGCGCCGGCCGGCGGCTTCCCGGTTGCCTACCTGCTCGACGGCAATGCAGCGCTGATGGAGACCAGCGCGGCGCAACTGGAGGCGCTGTCACGGTCGCCGCATCCGGTGATGGTGGCCTACATCAGCTACGACAACGACCTGCGCATCGACGCCGACAGCCGCGCGTTCGACTACACGCCGCGCCGACCGGGCGGCGAGCAGGCGCAGCAGGATGCGGTCGGCGGCCGCCGCAACGGCGGCGGCGATGCGTTCCTGGACCTGCTCGAAGGCGCGATCGTGCCGCGCGTGGAAGCGCTGGCGCCGGTGGACCCGGCGCGGCGCGCGCTGTGGGGCCATTCCTACGGCGGCGTGCTGGCATTGCACGCACTGTTTTCCCGGCCGGGGGCGTTCTCCGTGTACGCCGCGGCCGATCCTTCGTTGTGGTGGGGGAACGGCCATCTGTTGCGGGAGGAACAGGCTGCGCAGGCATGGCCTTCACCGCCGCCGCGGTTGTGGCTGTGGACCGGCAAGGGCGCCGACGAAGGCGATGCGCGCCAGCCACCGCCCGGGCGCGACCCCGCCGCCATCGCCGCCATGCGCGCCGCACGCGCCAGCGTGCCGCCGGACGCCGCCGCGCGGATGGCCGAACGCTTGCGCGCGGGCGGGCTGCCGGTCGAATCCGACACCCTGCCCGGGCTTTCCCACGGGCAGACGCTGGGCGCTTCGCTGCCGTTGCTGCTGCACAGACTGGCGGCGGCCAACCCGGAGCGCGATCGATGAATCCCTGGCTGCTGGCGCTGTCCGCGCTGCTCTGCGTCGTCGGCGCGATGCTGCTCTACCTGGCCTCGCCGCAGCAGCGGTTGCGCGCGCGCGGACCGTGGCCGGCACGCCACGGCTGGTGGCCCGGCAGCGCATGTGCGCTGTTGTCGCTGGGCGTCGTCCTGCGCGTGCTGCCCCCGTTCGAGGCGATTTCGGCCTGGCTCGTGCTGCTGACCCTGGTGCTGTCGATCGCGCCGTTCCTTGGCGCGTGGCGCGCCGCCGGCCGCCGCAGGAGTGGCGCATGAACGCCAGGCGTGCGCGTTTGCAGAGTCGCCACTGGTTCGGCAAGACCCTGGCCGGCGCGGTGCTGGGCTATACGCTGGCGCTTGCGGTTTCCGGGGGGGTCGCCCTGCTCACGCCCGGCGGTTTTTCCGGCGAAGGCAAGGTGCAGTTCAACATGTGGATGATCGCGCCGGTGTGGGCCACGGTGCTGGGCTTCGTGTTCCTGTTCCGCGACAGCCTGCGCGCGTGGGCATGGCTGGGTGCGGCCAACGCGGTGGCGTGGGGCGTGTTCTGGGGATTGCGGGCATGGCTGCAGTGACGGCGACGATCCGGGCCAGGTGCATGGAGGCGGGCGCATGAAGATCGGCAGCGACATCGTCAAGGTGTACAAGGACGTGCACATCTGGATCGGCATCGTCTGCGGGCTGATGCTGTTCGTCGCGTTCTACGCCGGCGCGATCACCATGTTCGAGAAGCCGCTGGAGCGCTGGGCCACGCCGCCTTCCGCACTGGCCGCGGCGCCGCCGCTGGAAGACACGGAGAAGCTGCTGGCCGCGGTGCTGGCCGAACACCCGCAGGCGGCCGGGCGCTACGCGATCGTGGTGGACATCGCGCCGGACCAACCGGCGCGGGTGATCTGGAGCGAGCGCGGCGACCGCCCGCGCGAGCGGATCGAATACGGCGCCAGCTTCGCCGCGGACGGCAGCCTGCAGACCGAACGCCTGCGCAAGGCGGCTGCCGCCGGCCTAGTGGACCGCATGCACCGGTACGTCGGCCTGCCGCTGCCGGACGGCATCGCCAATATCCTCATGGGCCTGGTGGCGCTGGCCTATGCGGTGGCCCTGCTGTCCGGGCTGATCGTGCTGCTGCCGACGCTGGCGAAGGACGTGTTCGCACTGCGCATCGGCAGCAACCTCAAGCGCATGTGGCTGGACGCGCACAACGCGCTGGGCATCTTCAGCCTGCCGTTCCACCTGGTGATGGCGCTGACCAGCGTGGTGTTCGCCTTCCACACGCCGTTCTACGCCACCCAGGCCAAGGCGCTGTATGGCGGCCAGATCGACTGGGGCCAGCACGAGGCCCCGCCCACCGGCGAGGCGCCGCTGCCCGCGCACGAACTGCTGGCGCGCGTGCACCTGCAACTGCCGGGTTTCGACGTGCACAACTTCAGCTTCCAGCGCAACGACGAAGGCCAAATGGAGGCCACGCTGTTCGGCCTGGACGAACGCCACGGCACGCGCGGCCGCACCTGGATGCGGACCGGCATCGATCCGTACACCGGCACCGTCGACGTCCACGACCTGCCCGGGCACATGGAGGGCTGGAGCGAGGCGGTGAACGCTTTCTTCGCGCTGCACTTCGGCAGCTACGGCGGCAACGCGGTGCGCTGGCTGTACGTGCTGATGGGCCTGGCCGGCGCGGCGCTGTTCTACACCGGCAACGTGCTGTGGATCGAATCGCGGCGCAGGAAGCGGCGCGGGCCGGAAACGGTGGCGCAGAAGCGCTCGGCGCGGGTGCTGGGATGCCTGACCGTGGGCGTGGCACTCGGCAGCGTGGCCGGGATCTCGGCCACCATTGCCATGGCCAAGTGGCTGCCGGCACACGTCCAGGACCTGGCGTTCTGGCATCAGGCGGTCTACTACGCGGTGTTCTTCGCCGCGGCCGGCTGGGCGTTCGCGCGCGGCGCGGCGCGCGGCGCGGTGGAACTGCTGTGGCTCTGCGCGTTGCTCACCCTCGCCATCCCGCTGACCAGCCTGGCGGGCCTGTGGAGCATCGGCGGTACCTGGAACCATCGTGGCGCGTGGCCGGTCGACCTCACCGCCCTGGTCGCGGTACCGGTGTTCCTGCTGCTGGCCCGGCACACGCGCCGGCGCATGCGGCACGGCCATGCCGACAGCGTGTGGTGGGCCGGCGACGAACGCGGGTCCGCATGGCGGGGGCGGACCCGATCCGGCACCTGACTTGCGTGTGCTGCCGGCGGCTGAACGCCGGCGCGACCGCGCCACCGCAGGTCAACGTCCGGGCACGGGCATGCGTCTATCCGCAGGCGCCACCCCCTGCACACCACCGGAGCCCGCGATGTCGCCCTTTTTTCGCACCACCCCGCTGTGCGTGCTGCTGGCCGTCGCCGCCGGCCTGGCCGCGCCGCCATCGCAGGCGCAAACGGCACGCGCGCACCTGGCACAGGCGCGCGATGGCATGCGCCAACCTCCCGCTGGCACGTCCCGGCAGCAGGGCTTCCGCGACCGCCTCGAACCCATGCGCGAGGCCAGCCGGCGGGAGCGCCCGGTCGCCGTGCCGGGCGGTGGCAAGGCCATCCGCAACGTCGCCTATGGCAACGACCCGGCGCAACGTTTCGATGTCTACCTGCCGGCGAACGCGCAACGCGCACCGGTGGTGTTCTACGTCCACGGCGGCGGCTGGGCCAATGGCGACAAGACCAATCCCGGCCTGGAGAACAAGCTCGACTACTGGCTGCCGAAGGGCTATGCGGTGATTTTCGGCAACTACCGCCTGCTGCCGGAGGCCATGCCGCTGGACCAGGCGCGGGACATCGCCCTGGCGGTCTCGGTGGCGCAGCAGCACGCCCGGGAATGGCGGATCGACCCGGCGCGCTTCGTGCTGATGGGGCACTCCGCCGGGGCCCACCTGGTCGCCCTGCTCGGTTCCGATCCGGCGCTTCTGCGCCAGGCCGGGGCCCGGGCACCGCTGGGCGTGGTATCGCTGGACAGCGGTGCGCTCGACGTGCCGGCCTTGATGTCGCGGCAGCGGGTTCCGAAGCTGTACCAGGACGCCTTCGGCTCCGATCCGTCGTACTGGTCTGCCGTCTCCCCGTACCACCGGATGGGCCACGACGCGCTGCCAATGCTGATGGTCTGCGCCAGCGGGCGCACGTTCCCCACTTCACCTTGCGAGGAAGGACGCGCGTTCGTGCGCAAGGCCACCGGATTCGGCGTGCCCATGGAACTGCTGCCCATGCCGCTGGACCACGGCAAGATCAACCACGAGCTTGGCCTGCCATCGGACTACACGCAGGCGGTGGGTGCGTACATCGACGCGCTGGTGCGTTGAGCGGGCTCGCGACGCGCTAACCGCGATGGGTGCGCGCCAGGTACTCGGCGCTCTGCATCTCGATCAGGCGCGAGGCGGTGCGCTCGAACGCACCGGCCAGGCGGCTGCCCCGGTACAACGCCACCGGCGCCGCCGCGGCGGTGCACACCAGGGTCACCTGGCGGTCGTAGAACTCGTCGACCAGATTGACGAAGCGGCGCGCGGCATCCTCGTTGCCCGCGTCGAACGCAGGGATGCCGCCGAGCAGGACGATGCCGAACTCGCGCGCGATCTCGATGTAGTCGTCGGTCGAGCGCGGGCCTTCGCACAACTCGGCGAAATCGAACCAGGCCACGCCGCGGCTGCGCGCGCGCACGGCGATGCGGCGGCCCTCGATCTCGATGCTGCCCTTGCGCGCCTGCGCACCCGCGGCCAGCACCTGCCAGCGTTCATCCAGCCAGGCGTCGGCACCGGCGTCGAGCGGATGCCGGTATACCGGGGAACGGGTCAGCGCGCGCAGACGGTAGTCCTCGCGGCCGTCGGCGGCCAGCTCCACACAATGCGCGCGCAGCTGCACGATCGCCGGCAGGAAGCGTTCGCGCTGCAGGCCATCCTTGTACAGGTTCTGCGGCGCGGTGTTGGAGGTGGTGACCAGGGTCGTGCCTTCGGCGAACAACCGTTCCAGCAGGCGACCGAGCAGCATCGCGTCGCCGATGTCGGTGACGAAGAATTCGTCCAGCACCAGCACCCGCAGGTTGCCGCGCCATTCGCGGGCGATGGCGGCCAGCGGATCGGACTGGCCGGCGTGCAGGCGCAATTGCTCGTGCACACCGCGCATGAAGCGATGGAAATGGGTGCGCCGCTTCTGCGCCAGCGGCAGGCCGTCGTAGAACAGGTCCACCAGGAAGGTCTTGCCGCGGCCGACGCCGCCCCACAGGTACAGGCCCTGCACCGGCGCCGGGCGCCCGCCCAGGCCGAAGCGGGCGAGCAGGCCGCCCGGGGTGGCGGCGAGCAGTTCGCGCTGGATCCGGTCCAGTTCGCGCAGCGCCGGATGCTGGGCCGGATCGTCGCGCCAACGGCCGGCGGCCACGCCGTCGGCGTAGGCCTGCGAGGGCGTTCGTGCCGAACCGGCCTCGCTCATGCCGGCGGCAGCCATGCCCGGGTTTCGTGCTGGATCGCGCCGCGCAGGTCGATCAGCTTGCGGTGGAAGAAGTGGCTGGTGTCGTGCATCCGTACCAGTTGCGGCTTGCGCGGCAAGCTGCCGATCCACGCGTAGACCGCCTGCGGATCGACGATCTCGTCGGCATCGCCCTGGACCACCAGCCACGGTACGTCGGGCGCCTGGATGGCGGAAAAGTCCCAGCCGCGGCCGGAGGCGGGCGGGGCGATGGAAATCACCGCGTCCGGCATCAGTTCGGCCGCCGCGGCCAGGCTGACGTAGGCACCGAAACTGAAGCCGACCAGCCACAGGCGGTCGCCCGGACGCGCGTCCTGGACCCAGTCCACCACCGCGCGCAGGTCGTCGCGCTCGCCACGGCCATTGTCGAAGCCACCGGCCGAGGCCCCGGTACCGCGGAAATTGAAGCGCACGGTGACCGCACCCAACTCGCGCAGCGCACGCGCGGCCATGGTCACCACCTTGTTGTGCATGGTCCCGCCCTCGGTCGGCAGCGGATGGCAGACCACCGCCACCAGCGGACGCGCGTCGGCCGGCTCGGGGAAATCGACGGCGACCTCCAGCGCGCCGGCGGGGCCGTCGAGCAACAGGGTTTCCGATGCGGCGGGGAAGGATGGCTGGGCCATGCGCTCATTCTACAGTCCAGCGTCTGCACACCCACTGCCAGCCGGCTCGCTCGTTGTCCCAGAGGCGGGAATCCCGAAACCGGCAGCGGCCGAAGTCGGTGCCTTTCCATCGACGCGCGCAACTACACTATCCCGCCACCACCACGACCCCCGACGCATGCATTTCATCCTGCTGAGCATGGCCTGCAGCGTGCTGGTCTCGGTGCTGCTCAAGCTGGCGCCGCGGCGCGGGCTGGACGTGGCGCAGATGGTGACCTGGAACTACCTGGCCGCCTCGCTGCTGGCCTGGTGGTTCCTGCGGCCGTCGCTGGGCGCGCTGCGCCAGCCCGGCGCGCCCTGGCCGGAACTGCTGGCGCTGGCCTTCGTGCTGCCGGTCCTGTTCCTGGTCCTGGCCGCGGCCGTGCGCCATGCCGGCATCGTCCGCACCGACGTGGCCCAGCGCCTGTCGCTGCTGCTCTCGCTGCTGGCGGCGTTCCTGCTGTTCGGCGAACAGGCCGGGGCGCAGAAGCTGCTGGGCCTGGCCCTGGGCCTGGGTGCGGTGGCGGGCATCCTCGCCCGCCCCGATGCGCATGCCGCGCCGGACCGCAGGGGCTGGTTGCTGCTGCTTGCGGTCTGGGCCGGCTTCGCCGTGGTCGACGTGATGCTCAAGCGCCTGGCCATGGCCGGCACGCCGTCCGGCGCGGCGTTGCTGGTGGCGTTCGCGCTGGCCTTCGCCGGCATGCTGGCCTGGCAGGGCTGGCGTTGGGCACGCCACGGCGTGCGCCCGGGGCTGCGCCACGCCGGCGCCGGCCTGCTCCTGGGCCTGCTCAATTTCGGCAACATCCTCTTCTACGTGCGCGCTCACCAGGCGCTGCCGGACAGCCCGGCGGTGGTGTTCGCGACCATGAACATCGGCGTGGTGCTGATGGGCACGCTGGTGGGGGTCCTGGCGTTCGGCGAGCGGACCTCGCGGCTGAACCGGATCGCGATCGTGCTCGCGGTGCTCGCCATCGCCCTGATCGCGCTGGCGCCGAAGGGATAGGGGCGGCCGCTTAGAATGAGGGGATGAGCACGCCCCACGATTCCAGCCTCGGCCGCGAGGTCGCCTACCCGACCCGCTACGACCCGTCGCTGCTGTTCCCGATCCCGCGTGCCGGCGCGCGCGCCGAACTGGGTCTGGATGCGGCGGCGGCGCTGCCGTTCATCGGCCACGACCGCTGGCACGCCTACGAACTGGGCTGGCTGGACGCGCGGGGCAAACCCCAAGTCGCCACCGCCACCGTGCACGTGCCGGCGGATTCGCCGAACCTGGTCGAATCCAAGTCGCTCAAGCTCTACCTCAACTCGCTCAATGCCGCCCGCTTCGCCGACGCCGAGGCCTTGCGCGTGCGGATCGCCGCCGACCTGTCGCGATCGGCCGGCGCGCCGGTGACGGTGGCGTTCGGACTGCCGCCCATGCTCGAGCCCGGCACGGACGCGGGCGAATCGCTGGACGCCCTCGAAGCCGACTTCGATGCCTACGGCCCGCCTGACGCCAACTGCCTGCATGCCGATCCCGGCGCCGTGGTCGAGGAGTACCTGCACTCGGCCCTGCTCAAGTCCAACTGCCCGGTCACCGGCCAGCCCGACTGGGCCAGCGTGCACCTGCGCTATCGCGGTCCGCGCATCGACCGCGCCGGCCTGCTGCGCTACCTGGTGGGCTACCGCGACCACGCTGGATTCCACGAGCAATGCGTGGAACGCATCTTCCTCGACGTGCTGCGCCGCTGCCGGCCCGGCGGCCTGTCGGTGGAGGCGCGCTACACCCGGCGCGGCGGACTGGACATCAACCCCTGGCGCGCCACGTCCGGTAGCCCGGTGCCGGCCGCGCTGCGCGATCCGCGCCAGTGATCGACCCCGGCGACGGTCCGGATAAAAGCTTCACTCGCTACAGATGATTCCTTAACGGGGCGTATGCCACCGTAGCGCCGCCTCCACCACCATCGGAACACGCGCAATGAGCACCGGGAACAAGCCGGACTTCTCCACTGTGCAGGGCGGCGTCCGCAGCACCGAGGCGGAACGACCGGATTTCAGCACCGTGCAGAGTGGAGTGACTTCCACCGAGGAGGTCATCAATCCGCCCGAGCAGACGACGTACACCGTTGTCAAGGGTGACAACCTGTCGCAGATCGCCAAGCACTTCTACGGCAAGGCCAGTGCCTGGCCGAAGATCTTCGAGGCCAATCGCGACCAGCTCGACGATCCGGACCGGATCAAGCCCGGCCAGGTGCTGAGGATCCCATCGACCGAGCCCGAGCCGCCGGCAGTGGCCTGATCCGCGCCCGCGCCCCCACCCGAACACCCGGATCCCAGAGGACTCCCCGCAATGAGCCGCAACCACATCCTGTACCCGCTGTCGGCCGCACTGGCCGCCACTCTCGCGCTGTCCGCCTGCAAGAAGCCCGAACCGGCGCCTCCTCCGGCCCCGGCCGCCACCGCGCCGGCGCCCGCGCCGATCGAAGCGGCGCCTGTCGCCGCCGCCAGCGTGGTGTCGGTGGACCTGGGCAACAGCGTCGGCGCGGACAACCGCGTCGTCGCCCCCGCCGCCACGTTCGCGCCCGGAGACACGATCTTCGCCGCCGTGACCACCCGCACCGCCGATGCGGCCGCCACCGTGCCGGGCAGGCTGTCCGCGAAGTGGACCTTCCAGGACGGCCAGACCGTGAACGAGGAAAGCCGCGACCTCAACCTCACCGGCGACGGCGTCACCGCGTTCCAGATCAGCATGCCCAGCGGCCTGCCGGCCGGGCAATACAAGGTCGAGGTCTCCCTCGACGGCGCGGTGGTGCAGTCGAAGGACTTCGAGGTGAAAAAGTAAAGCCCGCTCTCTGCCTCTCTCCCAGCAGAGCGAGCCTCCCGGGGCGCGACATCCGTCGCGCCCTTTTTTTCGGGTGCGGTACTTGATTCGGCCACCGGCGACCGCCATGGTTCCCGTTCGGACCCTGGAACGCCCATGCCCCGCAAACCCGCCGTCCCCATGACCGCCGCCGAACGCGACCGCCGCCGGCTGGCGCTCGCCTTCAACCTCAGCCTGGGTTTCGTCGGCCTGCTGGTGGTGATCTTCGCCCTGCAGCCGCGCTTGCCGGTATCGGCCATGGCGGTGGCCCCGCGCGAACTGTCCGGCCTGCTCGGCCTGCTGACCGCGCCGTTGCTGCACGGTTCGATCGCGCACCTGGCAGCCAATGCCACCGCGCTGCTGATCCTGGGCACCCTGGCCGGCAGCGTGTATCCGCGCGCCACCCTGCGCGCGTTGCCGCTGATGTGGCTGGGTTCCGGCCTGGGCGCCTGGTTGCTGGGCGAGGAGGGCACCCGCCACCTCGGCGCCAGCGGCGTGACCCACGGCCTGATGTTCATGGTCACCACGCTCGGCCTGCTGCGCCGCGACCGGCCCTCGATCGCCGCGGGCATGATCGTCATGCTGTTCTATGGCGGTTCGGTGCTGACCGTACTGCCGCACGGCGACGGCATTTCCTGGCAGTCGCACCTGGGCGGCGCCATCGCCGGGGTGATTTCCGCATTCCTGTTCCGCCGCCTGGACCCGCAGGCGCCGCGCAAGCGCTACAGCTGGGAGGTCGAGGACGACGCCAGGGCCTCCTCCGGCGATCGCGACGGCCTGGAGCCGGAGGTACCCGACGAAGTGCCGGTGCTGTGGCGACGCGGGAAAGACGACGGGGCGCGGGGCAAGGTACTGCCATTCCCGGAACGGCCGCAGACGCCGCCGGAGTGATGCCCGGCGCCACCTCCGGTATCCACGGACCGGGATGCCGCATCGCGCCGCGGACGCCGAAGCCCGCATTCGTGCACGAATGCGGGCACGCCGGCATCATGTGCCGGGAGTGCCGGCATGATGCCGGCGAAGAACTGCTCGACACGCTGCGCGCGGGACGGGATGCCGCCGCGCCGTTCGACCTGCCCGAGGCCACCTGATGAAGTTGCACCGGTTCCTTCCCGATTCCCCATCCCCGGCGCGAATGCGTGCACCGGCCATGGCGTGCGTGACCATGCTCCTGGCCGCCTGCGCAAGCTCGCCGGCGGCCGCGCCGGCCGATGCCACGGGCGGCACGGTCGCCCCGGCGGCGGTCCCCGAGAGCCGGCCCGGCCGGGCGATCGGCTATCTGGCCCCCACCGCCGTCCCCGACAGCCAGGCGCTGGTGCCGGCCCCGCCAGCGGCCGGCAGTGCGGCACTGGAACAGGACCACCAGGTGATGCGCGCGGCGCTGGCCCTGCATGGCACCCCGCGCTTCGAGCAGGCACGGCACGACGCCGACCTGGACTTTCCCTTCGCTGCCGGCACCTTCGCCTGTGCCCTGGGCGTGGGCCTCGATCCGCAACGCACGCCGGCGACCTACCGACTGCTGCGCCGCACCCTCGCCGATGCGGCGGCGTCCACCCGCAGCGCCAAACTGCGCTACCAGCGCGCCCGGCCGTTCGTGGAGAACGGCGCCCCGACCTGCACGCCGGAAGACGAGGCGGACCTGCGCGGCAACGGTTCCTATCCCTCGGGCCATACCGCGATCGGCTGGCTGTGGGCGCTGGTGCTGACCCAGGCCGCGCCCGAGCGCACCGACGCGCTGCTGGCGCGCGGTCGCAACTTCGGCGAGAGCAGGCTGGTGTGCAACGTGCACTGGCAGAGCGACATCCTGCAGGGGCGCTTCCTGGGCGCGGGCACCTTCGCGCGGCTGCAGTCGGATCCGGCTTTCCGCGCCGACATGGACGCGGCGACGACGGAACTGGCTGCGGCGCGGGCGCAGGGCCTGGCACCCGATCGCGACTGCGCCGCCGAGGCGACTGCACTGGCCCAGCCATTGGCCGGCGCGCTTTGAGGCACTGCCGCGGGGCTAGCCCGGCGGCAGCGGCAATCCGCCGGAGGCCTTCACCGTACGCAGCACGAAGCTGGAATTGACATCGGCCACTCCGGAGGCGTCGAGCAGGCGGTCGAGCAGGAAACGGGAGAAGTGTTGCAGGTCGCGCACGTAGACCTGCAGCAGATAGTCCATGTCGCCGGTCAGGGCATGGCAGGCCACCACCTCGTCCCAGTCCTGCACCGCCTCCACGAAGCGCTCGATCCCGGCCGCGCCGTGCTTTTCCAATTGCACCCGGACGAACGCCTGCAGGCCCAGGCCCAGCGCCTGCGGGTCCAGCCGCGCGGCGTAGCCGGCTACCACGCCGCTGGCTTCCAGGCGCTGGATCCGGCGCAGGCAGGCCGATGGCGACAGGTTCACCTGAGCAGCCAGGTCGGCATTGCTGGCCCGGCCGTCGCGCTGGAGCAGGGCCAACAGGCGCAGGTCGGTGCGGTCTAGGGCAGGTATGGCCTTCATTGTTGCCTTGCAACATCATTATTACGCAACGATGTTGCGCCATTGGCCGATAGGTGCGCAACTTTGCAATCCCGTTGCGCGGCGCCTGTCCTAATCTGGTCCGTCACCGCCGGAACCCGCCTCCATGTCCGAAGCCGCGCCGCGCCGCGTCGAGTACAAGCCCGCCGAAGGCATGCAAACCGACAAGGGCTACGTCCCGGTCTACACCACCGCCGTGGTGGAGCAGCCGTGGCTGGACTACGACGGCGACGACCACGGCACCTGGGGTGCGCTGTACCAGCGCCAGCGCGAACTGCTGGTCGGCCGCGCCTGCGACGAATTCCTGCAGGCCCAGGACGCGATGGGCATGGACGCGCGCGCAATCCCGCGCTTCGACCAACTCAACGAAGTCCTTGGCGCCGCGACCGGCTGGACCCTGGTCGGCGTGGAAGGCCTGTTGCCGGAACTGGACTTCTTCGAACACCTGGCCAACCGCCGCTTCCCGGTGACCTGGTGGATCCGCCGTCCCGAACAGATCGACTACATCGCCGAGCCGGACCTGTTCCACGACCTGTTCGGCCACGTGCCGCTGCTGATGAACCCGATGTTCGCCGACTACATGCAGGCCTACGGCGCCGGCGGGGTGAAGGCGCACGCGCTCGGGCCGGAGGCCCTGCAGAACCTGACCCGGCTGTACTGGTACACGGTGGAGTTCGGCCTGATCCGCCAAGCCGGCGGACTGCGCATCTACGGCGCCGGGATCGTGTCGTCCAGCGGCGAGTCGCTGCATGCGCTGGGTTCGCCGGCGCCCAACCGGATCGGCTTCGACCTGGAGCGGATCATGCGCACCCGCTACCGGATCGACACCTTCCAGAAGACCTATTTCGTGATCGACAGCTTCGAACAGCTGATGCGCGCGACCGAGCCGGACTTCACCCCGCTATATGCACGGCTGGCCGCGCAGGACACGATCCCGGCCGGCGAAATACGCGAAGGCGACCGGGTGCACCAGCGCGGCACCGGCGAGGGCTGGGCGAGCGGCGGCGACGTCTGAGGCGGTATCCGCGAGGCCCGTCACGACCCCTCCTGCCGGAACGCGCCACCGTACCCCTCCCGCCTGCGGGCAGACGGCTTTCGGCAACCCCTGGACAGACAACCGTCGTATAGTCGGCGCGTCCGCCGCTGCTCCCATCCCGGCACCCCGCCGGAAGACGCAGCAGCCTCCAAGTCCAAGGGGAACGAGATGCCGACCGCGCTGCGCCGCTGGAAAACCCTGTTGCCGTTGCTGGCCGTGCTGCCCGGCACGGCCGCTGCGGTCGAGCCGCTGGACACGCTCAGTTTCAGTGTGGGCAGCTACGTCAACCGCTTCGACACCGAATTGCGCGCGGATGGACATCACACCGGCAGCGGCACCACGATCAACCTGGAACGCGACCTTGGCCTGAACCCGGACGATCTGATCGCCTTCGCCCGGCTGTCCTGGCGGCCGTTCGACCGCCACGAGTTCGGCCTGTCCTACTACGGCGATTCGGTCAGCGCCGACCATCGGCTGACCCACGACATCGAATTCGAGGACGAGCTGTATCAGGCGGAGGCCACCGCGCACGCGCACTTCAGGCTGCAAAGTCTCGAGGCGTACTACACCTGGTGGGGGATCTCCAACGACACGTGGGCGCTGGGGCCGCGCCTGGGCCTGACCGTGTACCGGGTCGACCTGGGCCTGGAACTGACCCTGGACGTGAACGGGAATCCGGTCGGCGGTGGTTCGGCCGAGGGCAGGTACCGGGGCGACCTCCCGGCACCGACCCTGGGCGCGGGCTGGCGCTGGACCCCGGCCAAGAACTGGCGGATCTCCGCCGATGCCGGCATGCTGTCCACCACGATCAACCGCATCGATGGCACCGTGTCCTTTGCCCGCCTGGGTGCGGAATGGCATCCCTGGAAGCATGCCGGCCTGACCCTCGAATACAACTTCACCGACGTCCGCGCCAGCACCGAGCGCGAGCATTTCACCGGGCACCTGGACCTGCGCGACAGCGGCTTGCGCCTGGGCCTGGTCCTGCGTCGCTGAGCACGCCGGCACCGGGTTCCGGTCGCGGCGGAAACGGTCGAGGCCGCCACGGCGGCCTGCTACGATGGGCGAGTTTGCGAATGCGCCGGTAGCACCCCGCCGACGCCGCATCCCTCCCCCCGAACCGCAGAGCCAAGCCGTGTCCTTCTTCTCCAGTGTCGACCTGGTGCCGGGCGATCCCATCCTCGGCCTGACCGAAGCCTTCAACGCCGACCCGCGTCCCACCAAGGTCAACCTGGGCGTGGGCATCTACTACGACGAACAGGGCCGGATCCCGCTGCCCGAGGCCGTGCGCCGGGTCGAGCAGGCGCTGGCCGCGGCCGCGCGCCCGCGCGGCTACCTGCCGATCGACGGCCTGCCGGCATATACCGCCGCGACCCGCGAACTGCTGTTCGGCAAGGATTCGCCGTTGCTGGCCGCCGGCCGCGTCGCCACGACCCAGACCGTCGGCGGCTCCGGCGCGCTGCGGGTCGGCGCCGAACTGCTGCGCAAGGCGCTGCCGCACGCGACCCTGGCGCTGAGCAATCCGAGCTGGGAAAACCACCGCGCGGTGTTCGGCGCCGCCGGTTTCGAGATCGTGGACTACACCTACTTCGACCCGGCCAGCCATGGCGTGGACTTCGCCGGCATGCTCGCCGACCTGGGGCGGCTGCAACCGGGCACCACCGTGCTGCTGCATGCCTGCTGCCACAATCCGACCGGTGCGGACCTGGATGCCGGGCAGTGGCAGCAGGTCGCCGCGCTGCTCAAGGAGCGGCAGCTGTTCCCGTTCGTGGACATGGCCTACCAGGGTTTCGACAAGGGCATCGCGGAGGACGCGGTCGCGATCCGCACTCTGGTCGAGGCCGGGATCGATGCGTTCGTGGTCTCCAGCTCGTACTCCAAGTCGTTCTCGCTGTACGGCGAGCGCGTGGGCGCGCTGTCGGTCGTGTCCGGCAGCGCCGACGAGGCCCGGGCGGTGCAATCGCAGGTCAAGCGCATCATCCGCACCATCTACTCCAGCCCGTCCACCCATGGCGCGGCGCTGGTCGCCGGCGTGCTGAACGATCCGGAACTGCGCACGTTGTGGGAGCGCGAACTGGGCGCGATGCGCGCGCGCATCCACGAACTGCGCGGGCAGCTGGTCGACCGCCTGGCCGCGCTCGGCCATCCGGAATACGACTTCATCCGCCGCCAGACCGGCATGTTCTCGTACTCGGGCCTGGGCAAGGCCCAGGTGGAACGATTGCGCGACGAGTTCGGCATCTATGCCGTGGGCACCGGCCGCATCTGCCTGTCCGCCCTCAACCAGAGCAACCTGGACTACGTGGCCAAGGCCATCTCGGTGGTCAGCCGCGGCTGACGGGCGACGGTTTCGCCGCGGGCTTCACGCCGCGGCGAAACGGCCATGGAAGCCGAGCGGAACGGTGTAGGGCAACCAGGCCTGCGCCAGCGGGCCGGCATCGACATGGCGCGCGTCGAACACGGCGATGCCGCTGCGCTGGCGGTCCGCGTCTAGCAACGTGCCCACCAGCCAGCCCGCATCCACGCCACCACGGCCGGGGCGCGGCACGAACACATGCTCCTCCGCCAGGATGCCGGTGCCGTAGCGATGCAGCTGGCGCCGTCCTCGCGCCGGATCGAACGCGGCCACCGCATTGAAGTACGGCGTCGCCTCGTCGCCGTCGGTGGCCGGTGCGTACAGGCGCGCGCCGCGATCGCCCGGGCTGCGCGGATCGAACAACGGGAACTCGATGCCGGCGATGCCCGTGTCCTCCCAGCGGGCGCGTCCGTCGCGCAGGTCCAGGTGCAGTTCCGCCAACCTGGCACCCGATCCCGCCCGTGGCCGGCCATCGCCGTTCATCGCCCCGTGCATGGGCGAGCGCGCGGAGTCGATGTCGGCGTGGCGCACCGCGCGCACCACGATCGTGCCGTTGCGCTCGAACGCGTCGCCGAAATGGTAGATCGCCGCGAACGGCGCCTCGAACCATCGCGCCTGCCCGGGCGCATCCTTCGACACCACCGCGATCCTGCTGGGCTGGTCCGGGGTGAAACGCATCCGCTCGAAGAACGCACCGCCATGTTCGTCGAAGCGGAACGGGATCAGCACGAACACCAGGTGGCGCGCGGTCATCGCGAAGGCATGCAGATAGCCATGGCCGGGCGCGTCCAGCACCTGTGCCTCGCGCAGGTGGCCGTCAGCGCCCAGGTGCCAGACCAGCAACCCGGTGCCGCCCATCAGGCCGATCGAACCGAAGTTCCAGACGCTGCCGTCAGCATCGACCAGCGGATGCGCGGAGAACGGCATCGCCGCCAGGTCCTGCCGCCAGGTCACCGGCCCGATGGTTTCCAGGCGGTCCGGATCCAGCTCGAACGCCGAACCGGCCTCGCACAGCGCGAACAGGCGGCCGTCGAGCACCATCACCGAGGTGTTGGCGGCATTGGCGTCGTCGTTGTTGCGTACCGGCTGCGTCTCCGGAACCGTCGTGCCGGCCGCGGGGAACAGGAACCGCCCCGCCGCCTGCTCGCGCACGAATTTGGGCGTGGCAACCATGCGTGCATGATGGGTGAGCGTGCCGTCGCCGTTGAAGCGCCAGCCGTGAACCATGCCGTCGCCGTCGAACCAGTGCTCGTAGCGAAAACCGTTGCGTTCGGTCCAGGCCGGGCCGTTGCGGTACAAGGTGCCGGCGAAGCCGGCCGGCAACCGCCCCTGCACCGGCACCGTGGCCGGACCCAGCGTCTCGCTGGCCACGCTGCGCCAGCCGGCCAGCCACGGATACTCGCGCAGGCCGGCCGCAAAGCGCGCCGGATCCCCGGCCAGCGCCGGGAAGCCTCGCATCGCGGCGGTGCCGGCGACGGCACCGGCGAACAGGTTGCGCAGGAAGCGGCGACGGTCCATGCGTGGCTCCGGTCCGCTCAGCGCAGCGAGATGCCGATCGTCGCACCTGCCTGCGGCAGGGTGAAGCGCGCCTCCTCGAAGGTCGGCTTGCGCATCACGTTCGGGTTGTTGCTGAAGCCGTAGCCTTCCACCGGCATCCCGATCATGTTGCTGTCGAGCTTGCCGTTGCCGTTCTCGTCATGCATGACCATCACCGCGTAGTCGCCCGGCGGCAGGTCCTTGAACTCGAAGCGCGCGCGGGTTCCGGTCGGCGCGGCGGACTGCCCGCGTACCGGCCTGGCCTTGCCATTCCAGGCATCGGCGGAATCGACCACCGACACCATTAGCTGGCCGGTAGCGACGCGGACATCGTCGAGTTCGATGGCCAGGTCGGCGGCAGCGGCGGCGGGTGACAACACGGCGAAGCACAGGGAAACGAGAACGGTCGTGGTGCGCATGGCGATCCTCCTGGCGGGTTGGGCCCAGTCTCCACACCGCCATGCCCGCCCGGCAGGGCCAGCCGTCACCCGTTGCGGGTGCCGGAAGTCACCTTCGCCACCCTGGGCGTTGCCAACCTGCGCCACCCGGCACAGCATGGCGCGATGCGCCGGATGCCCGAGTTCCTCAAGACCCTGCTCCAGCCCCTGCCCCTGGCCGGGCTGCTGACCATCCTTACCGTCGGCTACTCGCTGCGTTTCGTGGAGGCGTCGCACCGGCCCGCGGCGCTGATGCTGCTGGGCGTATTCCTGCTGCTGTTCGTGGCGTTGCAGCTGGTGCCGGACAGGCGACGCCTGCCCCAGCAACTGATCCTGCTGGCGATGCCGCCGGTGATCCTGGCCCTGCACGGCCTGTCCCTGCGCGTGGGCGCTTCGCCCGTGCTGCTGGTGATCTGGGCGGCGTGCGCGTTCGCGGTCTGGACCCCGCGCACGGCCGCCCTGGCGGTGCTGCTGGTCAACGCCGCCTATTACGTGGGACTGCGCCGGACCGGGATCGACTCGCCGCTGCCCATGGTCGTGATCAACATGGGCTTCCAGGCGCTGGCCGGCATCTGCATCTACTACGCGCGTTCGGCCGAGGGCGCGCGCGACGAACTGGCCCGGGTCAACGCCGGCCTGCTCGCCACCCGCGCGCTGCTGGCCGACAGCACGCGCGATGCCGAGCGCCTGCGCATGGCCCGGGAACTGCACGACGTGGCCGGGCACAAGCTCACCGCCATGCGCCTGAACCTGCGCGAGCTGTCCGCGGACCCCGCGCTGGCCGGGCACGAAGGCATCGCGCTGGCCGAACGCCTGTCCGGCGAACTGCTCAGCGACATCCGCCGGGTGGTGCAGTCGCTGCGCGACGAACGCGGCCTGGACCTGGCCACCGCGCTGCATGCGCTCGCCGCCCCCTTCCCACGCCCGGCGCTGCAACTCACAATCGCACCCGGAGTCCGGGTCGCCGATCCGGCCGTGGCCGAAACCGTGCTCAGGCTGGCGCAGGAAGCGCTGACCAACGCGGCACGGCACGCCGGTGCCGGACAGGTGTGGCTGCGGATCGACAGCGAGGAACAACGGTTGCACATCGACATCCATGACGACGGCCAGTGCGGCTCCCTGCTGCGCGAAGGCAACGGCATCGCCGGCATGCGCGAACGGTTGGCGGCGCTGGACGGCACCCTCGTGGTCGGCCGCACCCCGCAGGGTGGCTTGCGCCTGCAGGCGACGCTGCCGGCATGAGCGGCGCGGGGCTGCCGTTGCGCGTCGCCCTCGCCGACGACCAGGCCCTGGTCCGCGCCGGCCTGCGTGCCCTGCTGGAACGACTCGGCATCGTGGTCGCGTTCGAGGCCGAGGACGGCCAGGACCTGCTCGACGCCCTGCAGCTGCAGCCGGTGGACGTGATCCTCAGCGACATCCGCATGCCCGGCGTGGACGGCATTGCCGCATTGCGCGAACTGCGCGCCATCGGCGACCGCACCCCGGTGCTGCTGCTCACCACCTTCGACGACAGCGACCTGCCGCTGCAAGCCAGCGAGGCCGGTGCGCAGGGCTTCCTGCTCAAGGACGCGGCGCCCGAGGACCTGCATGAAGCGGTCCTGCGCGTGGCCGCCGGCGAGACCCTGCTGGCCCCGGTCAGCACCGACCCGGTGCGCGCACGCTACCGCTTCCACGACGAGGCCCCACCGCACGACAACTTCGGCGAGCGCGAAGTGGCGATCCTGCGCCTGCTTGCCGGCGGCTACTCGAACAAGGAGATCGCCCGCAGCCTGTTCCTGGCCGAAGGCACGGTGAAAAACTACGTCTCCACCATCCTCGACAAGCTCGGCACCCGGGACCGTACCCGCGCGGTGCTGAAGGCGATCACGCTGCGGATCATCTGAGGCCGCCCCCCATGAATGCCACGATCCGCAACTTCATTGCCCGCAACTCGGTCTTTGCATGGATCGCGCTCGGCACCGGCCTGGTGCTGCTGGTTCCCCTCGTCGCCATGCGGTTCACCGATGCAGTGGCCTGGAGCGCCATGGATTTCGTCGTCATGGGCGCGCTCCTGGCGGGAATGGCCAGCCTGTTCGTGCTGGTGGCGAGGAAAGTGCCAGGCCGACTCCTGCTGCCGATCGGGGGACTGTTCCTGCTCGGCTTCCTGTATCTCTGGGCGGAGTTGGCGGTCGGCATTTTTACCGGCCTGGGGAGCTAGGAGCTCCCTTCACTTCACTGAACAGATCTGCTGCGCCAGGACGTCATGCCGATCCTTGTCCTGTCCCCGGCATCGGCCGCGTTATTCCCTAAGTCACATCCGAATGAAGCGCGCCGCCTGATGCGGTGCGCCCGCGGGGGAAGCGTCATGCCGTATCCGTTCGACCCATCCAGTCTGTCCGGCGATGCCCGCCATCGCCCCCCAGCGGCGTGTCGAAGGCACTGACGGCTGCACGGCGACGCTTGCCGACGCCTCTCTCCACCCACCCAATCCGACCGACCACTGTCATGGAGCGATGGCAGGCTGCAGCGACGACGGTCGCCCATGGGCGACCGTCCGGGGAACGTCTCCCGCAGCCCGGCAAATCAGAACGATGGAGCAGGGAACGATGGCGGCAGTTCCGGAAATCAGACCGCGTTGCATGATCTGGCTGGGCAGGCCCTCGCCGCAGGAACGCGAGGTGCTCGCGGCCGCGGGCTGGGACCTGCGGGTGATCGACGACGCCCATGGCGCGCGCATCGGCCTGCGTGGCGGCGATCGCGTCGCCGCACTGCTCGACCTGCGCCATGGCGACGCGGAGTGGGCCGCCTCGATGCAGGCACTGCTGTCGCCGCACTCGGATCTCCCGCTCGTCGCCCTGGATTGGCAGGATGCCGTCCCCGCCCCGGATTGCCTGCTGCACCTGCACCCGCCGCTGGACCTGGCCCAGATCCAGCGCCTGGCCCGGATCGTGGATGGCGAGCCGCACGCAACCGGCCAGGCCGGTACCGAGTGCCTGGTCGGCGGCAGCCCGGCCATGCTCGGCGTACATGCCAGCGTGCACAAGTTCGCCCCGGTCGAGCTGCCGGTGCTGGTCACCGGCGAGACCGGCACCGGCAAGGAACTGGCCGCACGCGCGCTGCACGATATGTCGACCCGCCATGGCCGGCCCTTCGTCGCGGTCAACTGCGGCGCGCTTCCGGCCAGCCTGGTGCAGTCGGAGCTGTTCGGCCATGAGAAAGGCGCCTTCACCGGCGCGATCGCACGGCGCATCGGCCTGTTCGAAGCCGCCGACGGCGGCACCATCTTCCTCGACGAGATCGGCGACCTGCCACTGGATGCGCAAACCAACCTGCTGCGGGTCCTGCAGGAGGGCAGTCTGGAGCGGGTGGGCAGCCATCATCCGATCCGGATCGACGTGCGGGTGATCGCCGCCACCCATGTCGACCTCGAGGACGCGGTGGCACAGGGACGCTTCCGCGAAGACCTGTTCTACCGGCTGGACGTCCTGCGCCTGCACATGCCGCCGCTGCGCGAGCGCTGCGACGACGTGGAGACTCTGGCCCGGCACTTCCTGGCCTTGTTCCGCGAGCAGCATCGGGTGCGTGCGCGCGGCTTCGACGCCACGGCACGGCGGGCGTTGCGGATCCATCCATGGCCGGGCAACGTGCGCGAACTCATGAACCGCGTGCGCCGTGCCGCCGTGGTGTGCGAAGCCGACCTGATCGATGCCGCCGCGCTGCAACTGCACGAAGCCGTGCATCCCTGTACCGGCACGGAAGGCGCCGACGGCCTGGACCATGTGCGCGTCAACGCCGAGCGCGAAGCGGTGCTGGCAACCTTGCGCGAGTCAGGATTCAACGTGAGCGAATGCGCGCGCCGGCTGCGCGTGTCTCGGGTTACCGTCTACCGGCTGTGCAAGAAGCACCGGCTGGAACTGGAATCGTTGCGGGTGTAGCGACGCCGGCATCCGGCTCCGGTATCCGGCCGGAGCCGGACGCCTGCCCGCGCTACAGGCTGTAGGGGATCTTGAAGCCGAGGCTGAAGTCCGGTGCGTCCGGGGTCAGGCCGATGCCAAGCAGGCCGACCATGGTCGCGTGCCGGCTCATCGCATAGGTCACGCCCAGGTTGAACATCGCCGCATTGGCGTCGCTGCCGATCACCTTGAGCCACGGCTGACCTTCGGTACGGGTCCGCGCGCGTGCGCTGAGCCGGTTGCTCAGCGACATGCTGAAGCTGGTCCGCTCGTTGAAGGCGAAGGCTACGCCCGCGCCGTAGTAGAACGATTGGCCGAGCCTGACGTCTCCGGGATTGACGGTGTCCGGATTGCTGTCGATGTCATCGAAGCTGGCCCTGAACGAATAGGTGTAGCCGATGTTGCCGAACAGGATCGCCGGGTCGCTGGTCTTGACCGCCGACACGCCGATGCTGGCCTGCCAGGCGCCGTTGCCGGTGGGCTGTTGTTCGGGCACGGCGAAGCGGATGAAGTCGTCGTCGTCGCGCTCCAGAACCCGCCATGGAATGCCATAGGGCTCGCGCCCGGTAGGCATGGTCAGGCCGAAGTTGAGCACCGTTTCCGGGCGCGCGCCGCGTTCGCCCAGCAGCCGGTAGTTGAGGCTGGCCACGGCGTCGCCGATGCCGTTGCCGGTGGTCTGCTCCTGCGCGATCGCCGCCGCCGCGCCGCCGGCGCCACCCTTCTGGTAGACGGTCTTGCGCGCGATGTAGGGTACATCCAGGTTCAAGGTCAGGTTCGGGCTCACGCCCCAGCGTGCGGCCAGGTTGTAGGTGAGCGTGTCCGATTCGACGTTCTCGATGGCGATGTTGCCCAGGAATATCGCGTCAAGGGCGAGGAAGCCGTTGAGGGTGAGCTGCTTGCGGTCGTAGCGGTTGTAGGTGAGGCCGTTCTCGATCACCAGCTTCTGGTCGAACAGCGCGCGCGCCTGCTGCTTCACGTCGGCCACGCTGCGCGACATCGCTTCGCTCTTGGCCTTTTCCGCCTCGGCGGCGGTGCTGGCGTAGCCATCCGGCGATGGCGGCGGCGCAGCCGCCTGGCCGGGTCCGGGAGCAGGAGCGGGCGGCGCGGCGGCCACGGGGGCGGCCGTGGCCGGAACCTTGCCCGCCAGCCGTGCCTGCAGCGCCTGCACCTGCATGTCCAGCTCGCGCAGGCGCCGCACTTCCTGGGCGTAAGAGGCCTTGAGCGCGGCCAATTCCTGGCTGAGCTGCAGCAGTTCGGCCTCGTCGCCGGCGTCCTGCGCGAACGCGGCCGGCGCCAGCATCGACGTTCCGGCGCCCAGCGCGGCGAGGATGGCCAGGCGCAGGCCAGGGGCCGCGGCGGTCTGATGGTTCCTGATCATGTGCTTTCCCCCACCGGCCCATGCCGGTCCCGTTCAATAGCGAATCCCGATCCCGCGGCTGAGCGCGATCGCCTGGGCCACGTTCTGGCCCAGCGACGCGCGCGCCGCCGAGGGGCTGCGCACCAGGTCCAGCTCCATCCAGTTGCTGGCCTGGTGGCCATCGGCGGCCAGGCGGATGCTCTGGCCCATGCCGCTGCTGCCGATCCACTGCTCGACCGCACCTTGCCCATCGATCTGCAGCAACACGCGCGCTGCGTTGTCCTGCAGCGAGGCGACCGCACTCATGCCCTGCGCCTGCGCGGCGGCGGACAGTTCCATGGTTCCCGCGGACGGGCCTGCCGGCGAGCCTGGCCGTTCGCCTTGCTCGCGCACGGTGATGCTTGCGACATTGCTGGCGCGATTGCCGTCGCCGGCGACCTGCACGCTCTGGACCATGCCGTTGACGTTGGCCAGACCGGCATGGTCGATGCTCCGCTCGCCGGACGGCGGCGGTGGTGGCGCGCCGGCGGCAGTGATGCTCACGTGGGGCTGGAAGGTGACCTTGGGCTTGTCGGGCTGGCTCACGTCGATGCCCAGGGTGACCCGGCTCTGCATGGTCTGTCCGGCCTGGTTTTGCCAGGTGGACACCATGGTCACGCCGAACCAGGCCACCGTGTTCTGGTCCACTGTGTAGCGACCGCGCATGTCGCCCAGTTCCTCGTCGCTCAGTTCGCTCAGCCCGCTGCCGGGCGACTGCGGCCCCTGGTCGGGCGGTTGCTGCGCCCAGGCCGGCAGTGCCGCCGGCGCGGTGACCAGGCCCATGGCGATGCACAGCTTGCGTCGGACGTTCATGGTCCGCTCCTCTCAGAACAGGTCGGCATGGCTGAAGCCGAAATCCAGCAGCTCGGCGTCGGTGATCGGGCCTTGCCGTGCGTACAGCGCCCGCGCGCTGGGTCGGGTGGTCGGCTGCAGCAGCACGGTGTTTCGGTCGAAGTCGCTACCGATGACGACGAATACCGCCCGCGACGGCCACGCTTCGAGGAATTCCGGCAACGGCACTACCCGGTTGCCCAGGATCGGGTCGCCGATCTCGACCAGGTCTCCGCGTACTTGCTTGAGCACGACGAAGTGGCGGAACCCATTGACGTCCATCAGCACCAGGCTGGGCACGCGCAACGAGCGCAGCCTGGCCTCGTCGACCCGGTAACCGCGCCCACGCATGCCCATGGATTCGACGTAGCGCTTGATGTCCAGCAGCGAGAATCCGCGCTCCTTGACCACCTCGGCATCGGCGATCGAGAGCATGCCCTCGATCACGGTGCCCTCGTCGGCATCCAGGCGGTAGGCATACCGCAGGATCGTGGCCAACGAGGCCGCCCCGCAGCTGTAATCGGTCTGCTGCCGGACCAGGTTGGCATAGCGGCCCTCGCGCATGCTCTGCACCGGTGCGGTGTAGAGCGCGCCGTTGGGCAGCACCCCGGAGAAGGCCACGTCGGCGGCGCTGACGCCGGCCACCGGGAGGATGGGCAGCAGCAGCACCGAGAAAATCCAGGCCAGCTTCCAATGCGACAATCGCGACATGGCGGCGATTCCTGTTGCGGTTCCGGTTCCGGGCATTACGGGAAAAGATCCGCCGTCCGGCCAAGCCGGCATGGAGTGGAAGCCCCGTCCCGCGGGGGAGGCGGGACGGGGCATTCCGTGATTTCCCGGCCACGGCGGATGGCCGGGAGTCACTCCTTGCGCACCCCTGCGCGGGGTGCCGGGTTCACCATCAACCGCCCTCGCCACCGCCATTGGACGGCGGCGGCGCCGCGGACGGCTGGGCCACGGCCATCGCCAGGCTGTTGGCCTGCTGGTTGCCGGTGCCGGCCGACACGTTCACGCCGATGTTGCCGGAAGCGCGGGCAAAGGCACTGCCGGACAGCGTGGCGCTGTTGCGGGCGTCGGCGACCACCACGGTGGTCGGGATCTCCAGGGTGCCGCTCAGGCTGGCTTCCAGGTCGGCGTACCCAAGTTCGCTGAAGGACAGATCGCCTTCCTCGCTACCCGCGTAGTCGCCTTTCTCGTCGGTGTCGAAGGCGATGCCGCCCACGCCGTCCTTGTACGGGTTCCCGACCGCGTTCTGGATTTCGTTGTCCATGTCCAGATGGCCCGTGCTGCCGCCACTGGGGTGATTGAGCTGGCCGTCCCAGGTGTCGAGGTAGAAGTTGTCCTGCTGGTAGGCGTTGCCACGGCCAGCGTAGCTGCCCTCGGCCGTACCCGTGTACCCACCGGAGCCGCGGGCGGAAGTCTCGCCCTGGACGGTGCCGGACAAGCTGATCTCGACGGTTTCCGAACCTTCGCGCAGGAGCGGCGCATTGAGGGTCATGTTGCCGCCGGACACCTGGTTCGAGCTGACGCTGGCCTGGGCATAGGCGCTGGTGGCGACCGAAGCGGCCAGCGCGTTCTTCTGCGCGTTGTTGTTGCCGGAGGTCACGTTGACCCCGATGTTGCCGGCGGCATCGGAGAATGCGTTGCCGGACACCGCTGCGCTGTTGGTCACGCCCAGGTTCATCGTCTGGTTGCTCACGCCAGCCTGGTTGACGAAGATCTCGGCGTCAGCCAGGCCGAAGGCGAAGCTGGCGTCTGCAGCCGACAGCGCGGCCGCGTTGTCCTGCACGTTGTTGTCGCCGGCGGCGACGTTGAACTGCAGGTTGCCGGAAGCCTTGGTGCCGGTGTCGTCGCCGATGGCGGCTTCGTTTTCGAGCTGCTGGTTGTCGCCCAGGTTGTTGCCCACGGACTGGCGGTTGTCGATCACCGCGATGGCGGCCGAATCCAGCTTGATGTCGCCGCTGACGGTCGGGCTGCCGCTGAAGGCGATGTCCGAGCTGAGCGAGAGGCTCTTCTTCAGGCTGACCGCCATCTCGTGCGAATCGATGTCGCGATCGACGTTGACCCGCTCGTCATAGCTGACGAAGGTCTCGTCGATCGTGGTCGACCAATCGAAGTTGTCGGTATAGTTGGTCGTGGAGTTGTACAGCGTGTTCATTTCCTCGTTGATGGTCGTGTACCACTCGAAGGAATCGACGCGGTTGACTTCCTCGTTGACCAGGGAGTTGTATTCCTCGTTGATCTTGGTGTTCCAGTCGAACGTGTCGGAATAGTTGACCGTGGTGTTGGTGACGTTGGTCTCGTAGTTCCGGGTGTCGTCGATGGTGACATCCTCGTCATAGACGATGATGGTTTCGGATGACGCAGGCGGCGAGGGTTCGTCGGCTTGCGCGGCGGCAGCGGCACTGATGGCCACGGCGAGCACGGTCCACTTCAGGTTGCTTTTCATGGTGTCCTCTCTCTCTTGCTCCGGGTTGGGTGGATTTACCGCCTCACGGGCCCGGCGCGATCGACAACGTCAGGACGTTGCCGGTCTCGTTGGCCGATCCCGCGATCTGGTTGAGCTGCAGCACGCCCTCGAACCCGCGCAGCGCAGTGGCCTCCACGGCCACGTTGCGGCTGGCGGTCCTCCCCGCCGGGCCGGGGACGGATTGCCGCTCCGCCGACGCGGAAACGCTGGACGACAGCAGGTTGTCCGGCGTTTCGCGTATGCCTTGTTGGGCCAGCGCCAGCGACACCGCGTTGAATTCCGCGTTGCCGCTGCCGCTGGCCTGGTTGATCGATACCAGACCGCCGGCGCCGGCCAGCGCCGAGCCGCCAATGCTGGCGCTGGCATGGGTGGGCGCGTCGTACAGGTCGTCGCGGCTGCGCTGGCGCGCGTCCGCCTGGGCCCGGGCGCTGGAGCCGACCGCGATCGCGCGCAGGTTGGCCTGCCGATTGAAGTCGCCGGCCGTCATGTTCACCGCGATCGCGCCGCGGCTCCCGGACAGGGCATCGCCATCGATCCGGGTCTGCGCCAGGTAGCCGAGCATCTCGGCGTATCCATCCCCGGCCCGCGCAGCGCCGGCGGCAACCAATGCCGCCACGGCCAGCAGCACCGCCTGGAACCGGAGACGCAACCGCGGAAGACTGGCGGCCATCATGGTCACGGGCCCGTGCCCTGCTGCCCGCCCAGCGGGAATTGCGACAGTGCGCCGGTCACGGTGGGGGCGATCGAACGGGTTGCCCCGCCCAGCGCGCCGGTGACACCGCCGATCCCGCGGGCGATGCCATCGCCGGAAACGACGCCGTTCGTGCCGGCGATCCCGCCGATCGAACCCTGCAGCGCACGGCCGACCATCCGCTCGGGCAGCGAGGCCTGCACGCCACCGGCTGCGTCCAGGCGGCCGGAGGACATCGCCGCGATGTCCTCGTCCGACATCTCGCCGGTGCCCAGGCTGCCGTTGATCTCCCGGTTCGGTGTCGGATCGACGATCAGGGCGATGCCCGGCGGGGCGGGACGGTAGGCCGGGCGCGCGCTGACGTCGCGCAGCAGCACCATTTCTCCCTTCTCCGGATGCACGCCCACGTGCGCGTCGGCGGCACGGACCTGCTGCAACGGCGAGCCCGCCAGGCACAGGACAACGATCGCAACCGGCAACGTTCGCATGATGGGTACTCCCGCAAGAGACGGCGGGAACACAAGCGCACGACCCGTGCCAACCCACCCCTCCCTTGTGGATCAATGGCTTGCCGCATGTTCCGGAGCCGTGTCAGCCACCCGGGTGTAGCAGCGGCGTGTCGGGCGGCTGCGACGGCCGCGGCGGAAAGCCGCGTGGCTGCTGGGCTTGCCGATGCTGTTTCGCCGCTGATACAGCGGGACCGGGGGTTTACACCCTCAGAACAGCTGGCCTTGCGGCGATTGCTCGGGCGGTACGGCAAAACGCCCGCAATCCAGCGGCGGCGGGCGCACGCCGTGGTAGCCGAGACGGCGCCGGGCCAGTGCGAAGCGCTGCGCGAGCAGGTCGGCATAGCGCCCCTGGCCGCGCATGCGCGTGCCGAACTCCGCGACATAGTCGCGGCCGCCGCGCATCTGCCTGATCGCGGCCATTACCCGCGCGGCGCGATCGGGGACGTGTGCCTGCAGCCAGTCGCCGAACAGGGGCGCCACCTCGTGCGGCAGGCGCAGCAACACATAGCCGGCACTGGCCGCACCGGCGCCACGCGCCGCCTCCAGTACCGCTTCCAGCTCGTGGTCGTTCACCCAGGGAATCGCCGGCGCGAACATCACCCCCACCGGTACCCCCGCCGCGTGCAAGCGCTGCATCGCGCGCAGGCGCGCATGTGGCGCCGCCGCGCGCGGCTCCAGCCTGGCGGCCAGGTGCGGGTCGAGCGTGGTCACCGAGAAGTGCACCTGCACCAGGCGCTGTTCCGCCAGCGGCTGCAGCAGGTCGAGATCGCGTTCGACCAGCGCGTTCTTGGTGATCAGGGTGAAGGGGTGGCGGAATTCGAGCATCACCTCGATCAAGTGCCGGGTCAGCCGCAGCCTGCGTTCGGCCGGCTGGTAGGCGTCGGTGTTGATCCCCAGCGCGATCGGGCTCGGCCGGTAGCCCCGCCGCGAGAATTCGCGACGCAACAGGTCCGGGGCGTTGATCTTGGCGAAGATCTTGGTCTCGAAGTCCAGCCCGGGCGACAGGTTGAGGTAGGCGTGGGTGGGCCGGGCAAAACAGTACGAACAGCCATGCTCGCATCCGCGATAGGGGTTCACCGACTGCGAGAACCCGACATCGGGCGAATCGTTGCGGCTGATGATGCTGCGCGCCACTTCCTCGCGTACCTCGGTGCGCGGGCGCAGCGGGTCGGGTCCGGATGCCTCGCCGGCCGGCGCATCCCAGCCGTCATCGACCGCTTCGGTCGTGGCGACTTCGAAACGGCCAGGCAGGTAGTGCCGCGAGCCGCGGCCCTTGATCGTCTCGGTCATCGTCGCAGCCTACGCCTGCGGCGTCTCGCCGCACGCGACGGGCAGAGGGATGGCTTGAACCGTTCATGCACCCCTCCCTGCTGTATCCGGCGGAACTCTGCTCGCCGCCGGTCATGGGGCAGCGCGACGGGCGGGCGTTGCCGCGGACGCACGGTGGCCGCCCCCCACTCCGGCGCGGCATGATGGCGGCGGCCGGCGGCGCGATGCCCGTCCGGCAACCACCCGGGAGGATTCGCGATGCACTGGCTCTATCTGCTGCTGGCCCTCGGCGCCCTATGGCTGGCGCTTACCACTCCCTATGGCTGGTTGCTGTTCCTGGCCTTGCTGGCGGCGCTGGCGCTGTTGGTGGCCTGGATGCGCGGCTGGTACCTGGACCGGATCGGCGGGCAGCAGCGCGACGAGTCGGCGATCATCGATCCCCTGGAGCTGCGCAGGCTGCGGGAACAGGCCGAGGCGCGCAAGCGCGAGGCCGCCGCGCAGGGGCCGGACCAGGTCCCGCCCCAGGCATGAGTACCCGGCTCAGCGTCAACGTCAACAAGGTGGCGGTGCTCCGCAACTCGCGCGGCGGTGGCGAGCCGGACGTGATCGCCGCCGCGCGCGCCTGCCTGGAAGCGGGTGCCCACGGCATCACCGTGCACCCGCGCCCGGACCGCCGCCATGTGGTCGCCGAGGATCTGCCGCCGCTGGCCGCGCTCGCCGGGCGGTTCGGGGTGGAGCTCAACGTCGAAGGCAATCCGTTCGCCCCGCCCCGCGCCGGGTATCCCGGCCTGCTGGCCCTGTGCGCGCAGGTGCGACCGGCCCAGGTCACTCTGGTCCCCGACGGCGACGGCCAGCTCACCTCCGACCATGGCTTTGCCTTCGACGGCGACACCGCCGCGCTGGCCGGGCAGGTCGCTGCCTTCGCCGCGCTCGGCTGCCGGGTCAGCCTGTTCGTGGATGCCGGCGTGGCCGGGCTGGAGCACGCCGCTGCGCTGGGCGCTCACCGGATCGAGATCTATACCGGGCCCTACGCCGAGGCTTTCGCCACCGGCGATGCCCGCTCGGCCCTGGCCGCCTGCGCCGACACCGCCCGGCGCGCGCAGGCGGCCGGGCTGGGCACCAACGCTGGCCACGACCTGTCGCAAGCCAACCTCGGTGCGTTCCTGGCCGCAGTCCCCGGGGTGCAGGAAGTGTCGATCGGCCACGCCCTGATCGGCGAAGCGTTGTATGCCGGCCTCGACGCCACCGTGCGCGGCTACCTGGCCATCCTGGCTCGCCACGCCTGAGTACGTGCGGCCCTCCGGCGGGGCAAAAGGAAACGCCGCCCGGAGGCGGCGCTTCCATCGACCTGGCCCTGCGCCCGCCGCCGCTGCAGGAAGCGGCGACCGCAAGACCGTGGCCTTACTGCTGGTTGACGAAGTTGATCTTGATCATCTGCGCGTTCTTGGCCGCGGCCAGGACGCGAGCCGTGGCCTCGTACTCCGAGTCGTTGCTGGCGTCGATGCGCAGCTCCGGCTGGTTGGTGGGATCGCGCTGGACCTCGGTCTCCATCATCTGGCGCAACGCACCCAGCGACACCGGGCTGTTGTTCCAGAACACCTGATTGCTGGCGTCGATGCGCAAGTCGATAGGCGGCGGAGGCTCCTTCCTCACCGGCGGCGGGTTGATGACCCGCTGCGGCAGCGCCACGTCGATCGGGTAGGTCATGATCGGCGCGGTGACGATGAAGATGATCAGCAACACCAGCATCACGTCCACCAGGGGCGTGACGTTGATGTCGGCCATCGGGCCCTTGCCGGAACCGGAACTGAAAGCCATGGCTCAGGGTCCCTTTTCTTTGGTGGCGACGAAACCGACGTCGAGCATGCCCTGACCCTGTGCGATCTTGGTCACTTCGGTGATCGTGCGCATCTTGGTGGTGCGATCGCCGCGCAGGTTCAACTTGGGCTGCGGAACCTGCTGGGCGACGCTGGACAGGCGCGATTCGAGCACCTCGCGGGTGATCTCCTCGTCGTTCCAGAACAGGGAGCCATTCTCCTTCACCGAGATGGTGATGGGCATGACCTTCGGTACGTCGTCGTCCTTCGCCACGATGTCGGTCTGCGGCAGGTCGATCTTCACCTTGTGCTGCATCAGCGGCGCGGTGATGATGAAGATGATCAGCAGCACCAGCATCACGTCCACCAGGGGCGTGACGTTGATGTCGGCCATCGGGCCGCCGCTGTTGTCCGAACTGAAGGCCATGCGGGCTCTCCGTAGTTTCTTCTAGTCGACGCTTCGGAACCGGCTCAGCGCACGCGCGAGCCGGTGGCGAAGAAGTCGTGCAGATCGTGGGCGAACGAATCGAACTTGGCGATCGTGGCGCTGTTGATCTTGCTGAAGAAGTTGTAGGCGAACACCGCCGGGATCGCGACGAACAGGCCGATTGCGGTCATGATCAGCGCCTCGCCCACCGGGCCGGCGACGGCGTCGATCGAGGCCGAGCCGGTCGCACCGATCTTGATCAGCGCGCCGTAGATGCCCCACACGGTGCCCAGCAGGCCCACGAACGGCGCGGTTGCGCCGACGGTCGCCAGCAGGATCATGCCGGACTGCAACCTGCTGCTCTCGCGGGTCACGGCCTGGCGCAGGGCGCGGTCGACGAACTCGGAGCGGGACAGGGCTTCGCCCAGGCCTGCGCCCGCGCCTTCGGCGCGCTGGTGGTGGGCGGCGGCCTGGGCCGCGTCCAGGGCGATCTTGGAGAACGGCTCGCTGCGCGGCTGCTCTTCCATGGCGCGGATGGCCTCCTGGGCGTTCGGAGCCTCCCAGAACGCATTGACCACGCGGTCCGCGTAGGACTTCAGCCGGGTGTTCTTGATGGCGTTGAAGATCGTCCAGTACCAGGACGCGGCCGACATCAGAACAAGGGTGAGGAGCACGATCCAGGAGACGGCGTACTCGCCCGGCTTGGAGATCATCTCGCTCAGCAGGTGGTCGAAGCCCATCTGCGTCAGGGCGGAGGCATTGCCACCCCCGGCAGCGGTTGCGATGAAGAGTTCCTGCAGCATGTCGCTTACCTTTTGTTTGTTTGGTTGAGAAAGAAGGCGGAAACGCTAGGCCCGGTTCCCGCTGGGGAAACGAACGGACATCAACCCAGGGTGAAGTTCACCGGGACCCGAACGCGACCGGCCGCCTTCTGGCCGTTCACGATGGACGGATTGAAACGCCACTTGCGCGCGGCTTCCATGGCGGCACGATCCAGGTCGCGGTTGCGGCTGGACCTCTCGACCGACACGTTGGTCACGTTGCCGTTGGCGTCGACATCGATCACGAGAATGACCTCGCCTTCGATGCCGGAGCGGGCGGCTGCCGGCGGATAGCGCGGCGGATTCATGTTCTTGGACGAAATGTCGACGCTGGCGCCGATGTCGGCGACCGGGGCCGGCGGGGCCGGCGGGGCCGGCGGCTGGAACACGTCGGTCGGGCGCGGATCGGCCACGTCGATCGGCGGGGCTTCCGGCGGCGGCGGCACCGTCGAAGGCTTCGGCGGCGACAGCTCCTTGATCGGCGGCGGCGGCTTGTCCTGCGGCGGCGGCGGCGGCGGCGGCGGCGGGGGCGGCGGCGGGGCATCGACCAGGGTGACCAGGATATTGCGCTCCTGTTCCACGTCGGCCTTCGGCGCAACGGCCGGGATCAGCAGCAACATCAGCGCAGCCAGATGCAGCGCGATGACGAACGCAATGCCGATGATGCGCGGCCAGCTCAGCCCGCTTTCCTCGGACTCTTCGTAATGCCTGTTTACGATCAGTTGTTCTGCCATGCGCCTAGCGACTCGGGTATGGGGGTCGGACCGACAGCTGTTGCCGCCGCCCGGCCCGGTTTCTCGTGGTGGCACCGCACGAACCGTCAAGCTTATACCAATCCCGCGAACCTTTGCCTAGCTCGCGGCGCTTTTCGGCCACATTACTTCAAGTTGATGATTTTCCGTGCATCCTCGGGCTTCTTCACACCCTTGTCCAAGGCCTTCTGGGCGGCCTGCTTGGCCTCGGGAACGCGATCCTCCTGCCAGAGCGCCCGGGCGAGGTTGAGGTAGGTCTCGCCATCCTTGGACAGCGGCGCGGCCTTCTGCCAGTTGTCGATCGCCTGTGCCATCTGGTCGCTATAGTAATAGGACTGGGCCAGGGCCAGGTACGTCTGATAGTCCGGCTTGAGCACGCCCTTCTGCAGGCCCTCGGTGATCACCGAGATGACGTCCTTCTCGTGGCCGTCCATGTTGGCGTAGGTGATGTACAGCTGGCGGTATTCGCGTTCGTCGGTCAGCTGGCCGGCGGCACGCAGCTTTTCCATCACCGCGGCGGCCTTGTCCATCTGGTCGGCCTGGGCATAGACCGTGGCCAGGTTGGTCTGGGCCTTCTTGTCCCCCGGGTTCTTGGCCGCCAGCTTCTCGGCGAGGGCGACCGCCTCGGTGTTCTGCTCGGCTTCGGCATAGGCCGCCATCAGCAGCTGCACCCAGTTGTCCTTCGGCTCCGGAGAGGAGTCGATGGCCTGCTTGAGCGGACCGATCGCTTCCTTGAAGCGTTCCAGCTGGTACAGGGCCTGGCCCTTGATCACCAGATCCTCGGGCCGGACCGACTTGGTCTCGGCCAGGTAACGGTCCAGGGTGGCCAGGCCGGGCTCGAGCTCGTCGTCGGCCAGCTGCAGCTGGGCCAGCATCAGCATCGACTGGTAGTGGCCATTGTTGTCCAGGCCGCCGAACTGGAGCACCTGCTGCAGGTAACCCTTGGCCGCGGCGGTGTCTTCCTGGTTGTACGCGGCCTGCGCGGCGAGCTGCGCGGCCAGCGACTTGTCGTATTCGTTGGCTTCCTCCAGGCCGAGGATTTCCTGGGCCAGGGTGAGGGTCTGGGCGAAGTCGTCCTTGTTGTAGACGTCGATCAGCTTCTGCAGCTTCTTGCCGGCCTTGGCCGAAGCCTTGACGGTCGGCTGCTCGCGGGTGGCGTCCGGGTACAGGACCTGGGCCTTCTCGGACTTCTTGCTGCTGGACGACTGCTTTGCACCGCGCGACTGCGCCGAGGCGTCGGCCACCACCACGCCACCGAGGGCGGCGGCGATGAAGAACGACAGGAGGGCTTGCTTGCTGCGGAAGTTCATTGGATCACCTCGTACGGGCCACCGCGCTTCGGGGCGGTGGCGATAACCAGAGCGGAAACGCTAACAGAACGGGAACGCTTACGGAATGCCGTCCCGAACGCCTCTTCGGCGAGACTCAGGGGCCGCACCGGGGCGAACGGCCGGACTTGCGCGCCTCCTGGAATACCGGCTGCAGGGAAGGCGCCCTCGCTTCCAGCGCCCGGATCCGGTTCTGCGGATCGGGATGGGTGGACAGCCATTCGGGCGAACGCCCGCCGGAAGCTTCGAGCATGTTGCGCCACAGGCCCACGGCCTGGGCCGGATCGAATCCGGCCTGGGCCATCAGCCGCTGGCCGATCTCGTCGGACTCGGTTTCCTGGGTGCGCGAGAACGGCAGCAGCAGGCCCAGCTGCGCCGCCGCGCCGCCTCCTTGGGTGACCAGGTCGCTGCCGCTCTGGCCATAGCGCGCGCCGGCCACCGCACCAAGCACCGCCAGGCCGGTGGAAGTGGCCGCCTGGCGCGAGACCCGTTCGTTGGTGTGGCGCGCGTAGACATGGCCGATCTCGTGGCCGATCACCGCCGCCAGCTGGTCCTGGTTCTTGGCCACCTTGAACATGCCGGTGTTCACCCCGACCTTGCCGCCGGGCAAGGCGAAGGCGTTGGGCGAGTCGTCGACGAACACCGCCGTCTCCCAGCGCCGGTCGCGCCATTCCGCGGGCAGTTGCTGGATGAGCGCATCCACTACGCACTGCACGTAGGCGTTCTGCTGGCCGCCGGAGACGGTCTTCTGCTTGGCCTTCATCTCGGTGAAGGCCTGCGCGCCCATCTGCTCGAGCTGGCCGTCCGAGTACATCAGGTACTGGCTGCGCCCGGTCGGCGACGTCGTGGTCGCGCACCCGGCCAGGACCAGGGCCACCCCCAACGCCAGCACCCATGCTGTCGGCTTGCCTTGCATGTGCGATCCGTCCTCCCCCGTCCGATGCGCCGGGGACAGTGTCCGCGCAGCCGTCTTAACTTTTCGTCAAGCGCCGATGCCTACGCGAGGCCGTGCAGCGCCAGGGCCAGGCCATTGTTCAGGGCATGGGCGAGGATCGGCGCCCATAGCGTGCCGGTGCGCCAGTACAGCCAGGCGAAGGCGGCGCCCATGCCGGCATAGACAGTAAGCAACACCAGCACGGCGCCCGGGGGGTTGTCGCTCAGGCCCGGCACCTCGTGGAACAGCGCGAAAGCCAGGCTGCTCAGGACCAGGCCCAGCCAGGGTCGGCCGGCGCGCAGAAAGCGGCCGAACAGCACCCGCCGGAACAGCAGTTCCTCGTACATCGGGGCCAGCACCACCGCGAACAGGACCAGGAACAGCGGCCAGCGCTCGGATGCCTCGAGGATCATGGCTTCATTGCTGGGTGCCGGTTCGATGCCGCCCTGGCGCATCAGCCAGGCCAGGGCGGTGTTGCCGACGAACACGGCCACGCCCACCAGCACGGCCCATCCCAGGGTCGAACGCCGGCGCAAGAACTGGTACGACATCGCCCGCTCCGCGGCGGTGGCCGGCTGGCGCAGGAAATACAGCACCAGCGCCGCGGCCGACATGCCGGCGATCACCATCAGCATTTGCGCCAGCACGCTGGGGTCGCCGATCGCCCTGGCGATCGCCTCGGCGTCGGCCTTGCCGCCTTGCCCGGAGGCCGCCACCTGCACCCCGCGCCACACGCCCCAGACGATGGCCGCGGCCACGCTCGCCACCATCAGGGTCGCCACGGCCACCAGGATGTCGATCGAGAACGCCCCGACCAGCGCGCGGGTGGTGCGCGGCGCAGGTCGCGCCGGTACCGCCGTTCCAGGGGCCGGCACGGCCGCCGGCGGTGCCGCGGCGGGCGCGGGCTCGGCCGGCTCAGACATCCAGGTTGGCGACCTTCAGCGCGTTGTTCTCGATGAACTCGCGGCGCGGTTCGACCACGTCGCCCATCAGGGTGCTGAAGATCTGGTCGGCGGCCACCACGTCCTCGATCCGCACCCGCAGCAGGCGGCGGGAGTCCGGGTTGACCGTGGTTTCCCAGAGCTGTTCCGGATTCATTTCGCCCAGACCCTTGAAGCGCTGGATCTGGCGGCCCTTCTTGGCCTCCTCCAGCAACCAGGCCTGGGCCTGGGCAAAGCTGTCCACCGGCTGCGAACGGCCGCCGCGCACGACCTGCGCGCCGGCGCGCACCAGCCCGTGCAGCAGCGCGGCCGCATCGCGCAACGGGCGCAATTCGCCACTGTCGAAGATCGACAGCGGCAACACCTGCAGCAGTTCCTCGCCCATGTGCCGGCGGGTGACCTGGAGCGCGGCCGGGCGCGACTCGGTGGCCGGCATCAGCTTGAGCGCGTAGCGCGGGCTGCCGAGCTTGCCGCGGTTGAGGCGCGCTTCCAGTGCGTCGAGCTCGTGGCGCTCGTCCACGTTCTGGGCCAGGTGCGCGGCGTCGAGCGGGGTGAAGTCGACCAGCGCCTCCAGCAGCAGCGGATCGAAGCGGTGGCCGTTGCGGGCGATCGCCTCGCGCGCGCCGGCGTAGGCCAGCAGCAATTTCTCCAGGCCTTCGCCGCCGATCGGCGGTTCGCCGGTGGCCGGCACCAGCGAGGCATTCTCCACCGCGTTGCCGGCCAGATAGCTGTCCAGCGCCGCGTCGTCCTTGAGGTAGAGCTCGGTCTTGCCCTGCTTGATCTTGTACAGCGGCGGCAGGCCGATGTAGACGTGGCCGCGCTCGATCAGTTCGGGCATTTGCCGGTAGAAGAAGGTCAGCAGCAGGGTACGGATGTGCGAGCCGTCCACGTCCGCGTCGGTCATGATGATGATGCGGTGGTAGCGCAGCTTGTCCGGGTTGTACTCGTCCTTGCCGATGCCGGTGCCCAGCGCGGTGATCAGGGTGCCGACCTCGGCGCTGGAGAGCATGCGGTCGAAGCGCGCGCGTTCCACGTTGAGGATCTTGCCGCGCAGGGGCAGGACCGCCTGGGTCTTGCGGTTGCGGCCCTGCTTGGCCGAGCCGCCGGCCGAGTCGCCCTCGACGATGAACAGCTCCGACAGCGCCGGGTCCTTCTCCGAGCAGTCGGCAAGCTTGCCGGGCAGACCGGCGATGTCCAGCGCGCCCTTGCGCCGGGTCAGCTCGCGCGCCTTGCGCGCGGCCTCGCGGGCGCGGGCGGCGTCGACCACCTTCTCCGCGATGGCACGCGCCTCGTTCGGGTGTTCCTGGAGGAACTCCTCCAAACGTGCCCCGAACGTGTTCTCAACGGCAGGCTTCACGTCGGAACTGACCAGTTTCTCCTTGGTCTGGCTGGAGAAGCTGGGATCGGGCACCTTCACCGACAGCACGGCGATCATGCCCTCGCGCATGTCGTCGCCGGAGAGGTTGATCTTGGCCTGTTTGGCCAGCCCGTTCTGCTCGATGTAGTTGCTCAGGGTGCGGGTCAGCGCGGCGCGAAAGCCGGCCAGGTGGGTGCCGCCATCCTTCTGCGGGATGTTGTTGGTGAAGCAGAACATCGTTTCCTGGTAGGCGTCGGTCCACTGCAGCGCCACGTCCACCACGATGCCGTTGTGCTCGCCGGTCACCGAGATCACGTTCGGGTGCAGCGGGGTCTTCAGCTGCGCCAGGTGCTCCACGAAGCTGCGGATGCCGCCTTCGTACTGGAAGGTGTCCTGCCTGCCCTCGCCGCGCTCGTCGACCAGGGTGATCTTGACGCCCGAGTTGAGGAACGACAGTTCGCGCAGGCGGCGCGCCAGGATGTCGTAGTGGAACTCGGTGTCGGTGAAGATCTCCGAGGCCGGCAGGAAGCGCAGCGTGGTGCCGCGCTTGTCCGAGGGCTCCAACTGCTTGAGCGGGTACAGCGGCTCGCCCAGCGAGTATTCCTGTTGCCAGTGGAAGCCGTCGCGCCACACGTCCAGCCACAGGTGCGAGGACAGCGCGTTGACCACCGACACGCCCACGCCGTGCAGGCCGCCGGAGACCTTGTAGCTGTTGTCGTCGAACTTGCCGCCGGCGTGCAGCACGGTGAGGATCACCTCGGCCGCCGAACGGTTTTCTTCCTTGTGGGTGTCGACCGGGATGCCGCGGCCGTTGTCGGACACCGCGACCGAGCCGTCCTCGAGGATGCGCACGACGATGTCGTCGGCGTGGCCGGCCAGGGCTTCGTCGACGGAGTTGTCGACCACCTCGAACACCATGTGGTGCAAGCCGGTGCCGTCGTGCACGTCGCCGATGTACATGCCGGGGCGCTTGCGGACTGCTTCCAGGCCCCGCAGGACGGTGATCTTGCTGGAATCGTAGGAGTCGTTGCCGGGGGTGTTGCTCGGGGTCTGTTCGCTCATGCCTTCGCCGCGCTCGGGGCCGGGTCGCGGCCGGTGCGGGCGCGACACCTTAGCTATAGGAATCGAGGGTCGATTATAGCAGTCCCGCCCACGTCGCTTGTGGGTGGAACCTGGCGTTTTTCGTGGGTTTTTCCTGTGCGGGAAAGCGCTTGTAGGGGGGTGGCTGCGTGCGCCCCGGCGCGACGCCTGCTTCCGCTCATGTCCCCCGGATCGGGCCTGCGGCCCGACCCTCCTCCTTTACTTCGCTGCAGCAGGCATCGCACCAGGTCGCCCCATTGAACTGGCCTTTCCAACAGAAGCGGGAGTCCCGACGCTTGCGGAGGACGTCGATGCAAGCCCACACCGAAGGCGGCGCTTCGGCTTTGGCTTTTGCCTCAGTCCACCCAGACCCCGCGAGATCAGCTAGCGATCCGTCCGTGTTCCACGTGGAACAATCGGTAACCGGCCCCCTGTTCTTGCAAGGCCGCTGGAATCTCGGTGGCGGTGACGAACAGCTGGAGATCCGGCTGGCCGAGGAGGAAGTCCAGAGTGCGGCGCTGGTGGTCGCGGTCCAGTTCCGAGGGCAGGTCGTCCAGAGCGATGATCGGCCAATGGCCGCGTCGCCCGGCGTAATCGGCCGCCTGCGCCAGCAGCAAGGCCAGCGCGGTGAGCTTGGTCTGGCCACGGGAGAGCGCCTCCCTGCCCGGCAGGCCCGCCAGACCCACGCTCCAGTCCGCCCGGTGCGGGCCGACCCCGGTATGGCCAGCCATCCGGTCCCGGTCCCGCCCCAGCAGCAGCGCATCGGCCAGGGAAAGCTCCTGGCGCCGCCAGCCGGGGTGGAATTCCAGCCCCTGCAATTGCAAACCCGCACTGAGCCGGGAAGCGGTCGTGGCGGCCTGGGGCGCCAGGTCGGCCAGGTAGCGTTCGCGATGGGCGGTCAACATCTCGCCGGCGTCGGCCAGCTCACGGTCCCAGGCATCGAGCTGGCGGCCCGTGCTCCCGGCCTTGAGCAGCGCATTGCGTTGCTTCAGGGCACGCGCGTACCGGCGCCACAGAGGCAGGAACTCCGGTTCCACGTGGAACAGGCCCCAATCGAGGTAGCGACGCCGGTTCTCTGCCCCACCGGCAACCAGAGCATGGCTGCCCGGCTCGAAGGTCACCACGGCCAAGGCCGCGCACAATTGGCCCAGGTGGGCCACGTCGCGCCCGTCGAGACGCCCCGTCCATTCCTGGCCGGCATGGCGCAAGCCGGCTCGACGTTGCAAGGGAATGCCTGTGGCGGCCTCCTCCCACTCGACGAACACCTCCAGCGCCGGCGTGTGTTCCCGGATCAGGCCATCCCGCACCCGGCCACGGAAGCTGCGGCCATAGGCCATCAGGTGCAGAGCTTCGAGGACCGTGGTCTTGCCGACCCCGTTTGCGCCGACAAGCAGGTTCAATCCCGGCCCCGGCGCCAGTTCGACTGCCTCGAAGCGGCGCATGTTGCACAGGGACAATCGGGTTACCCGCATCGATCGGCTCCCGGGAAACATCCCCTGGAAACAGGACGCCCGGCCGGAGCCGGGCGTCGCAGACGTTCCACGTGGAACACGAGCACCCGCTCCGGCGGTCAGAGCCGCAGCGGCATCACCACATGCCGGCATTTGCTGCTGCTGGCCTCGCGTACCAGGGCCGAGGAGTTGGCATCGCGCAGGGCCAGGACGATGTATTCGTCGCGCAGGGCGCCCAGTGCATCGAGCAGATAATTGACGTTGAAGCCGATGGCCAGGTTGTCGACCCGGGTATCGGCCTCGATTTCCTCCTGCGCCTCTTCCTGCTCGGGGTTGTGCGAACTGATCTTCAGCTGGCCCGGGGAAACCTCCACCCGCACGCCGCGATACTTCTCGTTGGACAGGATCGCCGCGCGCTGCAGGGCCGCGCGCAGGACCTCGCGGTCCAGCTTGACCTCCTTCTCGGCGCCGATCGGGATCACCGCCTCGTAGTCGGGAAAACGGCCGTCGATCAGCTTGGAAGTGAAGGTGACGTCGTCGCGCTTGACCCGGATGTGGCTCCGGCCCAATTCCAGCTCCAGCGCACGGTCGCCGCCCTCCAGCAGGCGCTGCAGTTCGGTCACGCCCTTGCGCGGGACGATGATCTGGCGCTTGGCCCCGACCGCCTGGTCCAGCGGTGCCTCGCACAGGGCCAGGCGATGGCCGTCGGTGGCCACGCAACGGAGGGTCTGCTCGCGCAGGTCGAACAGCAAGCCGTTGAGGTAGTAGCGCACATCCTGCTGGGCCATGGCGAACGCGGTGCGCTCGATCAGCTCCTTCAGCCCGGCCTCCGGCACCCCGATCCGCTCGGTGGCCTCGACCTCGTCCACCGAGGGGAAATCGTTGGCCGGCAGCGTAGCCAGGGTGAAACGGCTACGCCCGGCCTGCACCGTCACCTTGTCGCCGGTCTGGCTCACCGTGACCCGGCTGCCATCCGGCAATGCGCGCACGATCTCGAACAGCTTGCGCGCCGGGATCGTGGTCTCGCCGTCCTGCGCCTCGTCGACTGCGGCGCGGGCCACCATCTCCACTTCCAGATCGGTGCCGGTCAGCGAGAGCTGGTTGCCCTGGACCTGAACCAGGAAATTGGCCAGTACCGGCAGGGTCTGCCGCCGTTCGACCACGTTGACGACCTGGGCCAAGGGCTTGAGAAAAGCCTCGCGTTGCAGAGTGAAACGCATGGGAGTCCGTGCCTCTACGCTTTGAAGGAATGTGGAATAAATCTAAAGGCGGTGGTGCTAGGAGTCGCCCTGGATCTGTGGAAAACAGACTCAACTTATTGAATTACAACATTATTTCCCGCGGGTGAAGGCTGCGGACAAGGGTTCTTGCCGCGCTAGGACAAGCTGTGGATGGTTTCCGGCGCCCGCTTCTGTCCACGACTTGTCCCCAACCCCTCCCCGCATTGTCCCCTCGTGGATCCTCGCAGGTAGAGAATCTACCGCACCCGCTCGCTTCGCGGCTCACTCGCTCAGCTTGCGGATCAATTTGTCCCAGTCCTCGCGCAGCTTGCCGTCGGTTTCCATCAGGGTGCGGATCTGCCGGCAGGCGTGCAGCACCGTGGTGTGGTCGCGGCCGGCGAACGCGTCGCCGATCTCCGGCAAGCTGTGCTCGGTCAGTTCCTTGGTCAAGGCCATCGCCACCTGCCGTGGCCGCGCCAGCGAACGGGTGCGGCGCTTGGACAGCAGATCCTTGACCTGCAGGCCGTAGTAGTCGGCCACGGTCTTCTGGATGTTGGGGATGCCGATGGCCTGCTGCTGCGCGCGCAGCAGGTCGCGCAGGGTTTCCTGGGCGAACTCGACGCTGATCGCGCGGCCGGTGAAGTTGGCGCGCGCGGCCAGGGTGTTGAGCGCGCCTTCCAGATCGCGCACGTTGCTGCGCATCTTCTTGGCCAGCAGGAATGCGACTTCGTCGGGAATCCTCGCGCCGCGCTCGTCGGCCTTGGCCAGCACGATCGCCGCGCGGGTCTCGAAATCGGGCGGATCGATCGCCACCGACAGGCCCCACGCCAGGCGCGACTTCAGCCGCGGCTCCAGGCCGTCGACTTCGCGCGGGTAGCGGTCGCAGGTCATGATGATCTGCTGGCGGCTGTCGAACAGCGCATTGAAAGTGTGGAAGAACTCTTCCTGGGTGCGGTCCTTGCCGGCGAAGAACTGGATGTCGTCGATCAGCAGCGCGTCGATCTGCTGGAACTGGCGCTTGAACTGGTCCGCGGTCTTCTCCTGCAGGGCGCGGAAGAAGGTGTTGTAGAACTGCTCCGAGCGCAGGTACAGCACTCGTGCGCCCGGATTGAGCCGGCGCATCTCGTTGCCGGCGGCGAACATCAGGTGGGTCTTGCCCAGGCCGGTGCCGCCGTACAGCAACAACGGGTTGTGGGTGCGGTCGCCGGGGCGCTGCGCCGCTTGCCAGGCCGCAGCGCGGCCGAGCTGGTTGCTGCGGCCCTCGACGAAGTTCTCGAAGGTGTAGTGCGGGTCCAGGTTGCCGTTGAATGGTTCGGCCGATGCGGCTGCCCGCGGCACGGCCGCGGCGGCGGTCGCCAACGGTGGCGGCGCGGAATCGGCCGCGCGCGGCCGCGAGCCGATCTCCAGGGCCACGTTCAGGCCGGCGAAATACTGGGCCAGCTCACGGATCCGCGGCAGGTAGCGGTCGCGGACCTGCTCGACGATGAAGGCGTTGGGCGCGTACAGGACCACGCCGTCGGCGCGCTCCTCGGCCTGCAGGGGTTTGAGCCAGGTGTGGACGTCCTCGGCCGGGAATTCGGCCTCCAGGCGTTCCAGGCAGCGGGGCCAGGCTTCCATCGGAAAGGCAATGCTCGCAGGGCGGAAGCCCCGCGCCATGACGGCGCCGGGCGACCGCGACGGGTCGGGGGTGGATCGGAAAGCGGGACGGGCCAGCCTACCATCGGGCCTGCCATTCCCCAAGGGTTATCCACAGGGCCGTCCGTGGTCTTGCGGTGCCCGCCCGGCGCGTCTGGCGCGGGCCGCTTGACCCGGCACGGGCCGACCCCCTAGAATTTCCGGTTCTTTCGATCCGAACACAGCCGAGTGCCGCCATGGCCACCAAGCGCACCTACCAGCCCAGCAACCTCAAGCGCAAGCGCGACCACGGGTTCCGTGCCCGCATGAAGACCGCCGACGGCCGCAAGGTCCTGGCGCGTCGCCGCGCCAAGGGCCGCAAGCGCCTCTGCGCCTGATCGGCGGCTGGCCCGCGCCCCGCGCCAAGGCTGCACCTGCAGCCGGCGCCGGACATAGCCGGGCCACGACGATCGGAAACCCCCGATGATTCCCGCCCCGCGCGCGCGATTCCCTCGCAGCGCGCGGGTTCGCTTGCGCGCCGAATACGCCGCCGTGTTCGAGCATGGCCGCCGTTGCGCCGACCCCCTGTTCGCCCTGCACTGGGTAGCCGGCCCGCAACCGCCGCGGCTGGGACTGGCGGTGTCGCGCAAGGTCGATCCGCGCGCGGTCGGCCGCAACCGGATCAAGCGCGTCCTGCGCGATGCCACCCGGCGCCTGGGCCCGCAACTGGCGGGGGGCGACTATGTGGTGGTGGCGCGCGCGGCCGCCCGCGGCGCCGGCAACGCGCAGCTGGTCGAGGCCTACCTGAAACTGCTGCGCCGGGCCGGCGCATTGCCCCACCCGGTCGCCGACGGCACAATGCCGACGGCCATTCCGCCCGATTCCCCGATCCCTCCCCCGATCCCCTCTTCCACGCCGGACGCCTGATCCGGCCGAGCCAGCCTGCCCGATGAACCAGACCCGCGTATTCCTGATCTTTGCCTGGCTGATGGTGGCGATGCTGCTGTGGATGGAGTGGGGCAAGGAGCGGGCCGCCCCACCGGCGGCCGCGACCCCAGTTGCCGCCGCGAACGCTTCCGCTGCGGCCGCTGCGGCCATCCCGGCCGCGGTTCCTGGCCCCGCCACCCCGGCCGCCGCCGGCGATCCTGCCGTTCCGGCCGCGACCCCGGCCGTGTCGCCAGCCGCCATCGCGACCGCGCCGGTGGCGGACGCCCACCGGGTCACGGTCCGCACCGACGTGCTCGACCTGGTCCTGGACGGTGGCAGCGTGCTACAGGCCGACCTGCCGCAGTTCCCGCAGACCCGCCAGGGCGGCGGTGCGCCGGTCCGGCTGTTCGATGCCGACCCGGCCAACTTCTATGCCGCCCAGGCCGGCTGGGTCAGCGCCACCGGCGCCGCGCCCAGCCACCAGTCCGGATTCGTGCCCGAGGGAGCACAGACCGAATTCGTCCTCGCCGACGGCCAGCAGCAGGTGGAGGTGCCCTTCGTCTGGAACGGTCCGGACGGAGTCAGCATCCGCCGCACCTACACCCTCACCCGCGGCTCCTATGCGGTGGAAGTGCGCGACGAGGTCGTCAACCGGGGCACCACGCCCTGGCAGGGCCAGGTCTATCGCCAGCTGATCCGCAAGCCGCCGGTGATCAAGCGCGGCTATACCCATCCGGAGTCCTTCAGCTTCACCGGCACGGCCTGGTTCGACGGCAAATACCAGCGGCGCCGGTTCGGCGAGGACTACCTCGAGGACGGTCGCGTCGACCAGCAGGCCGCCAATGGCTGGATCGCGATGCTGCAGCACCATTTCTTCAGTGCGTGGATCCCGGAAGGGCAGCAGCCGTCCACCATCTCCCTCGACGCCCCGCCCAGCGGCGCGCTGGTGCGCGAGTTGGGCCAGACGCTGCAGGTCGCCCCGGGCGCGACCGCGACCACCCAGGCGCGTCTGTACGTCGGTCCGAAGCTGGTTTCGGAAATCCGCGCTCAGCAGGTGCCGGGCCTGGAACGGGCGGTGGACTACAGCCAGTTCTCGATCCTGGCCATCCTCGGCGAAGGCCTGTTCTGGGTGTTGAGCCACCTGTACGCGCTGTTCGGCAACTGGGGCTGGGCGATCATCGGCCTGGTGTTCCTGGTCAAGCTGGCGCTGTATCCGCTGTCGGCCGCGCAGTACAAGAGCTTCGCCAAGATGCGCAAGTTCCAGCCGCGCATCCAGCAGCTGAAGGAGCGCTACGGGGACGACAAGCAGAAGTTCCAGACCGCGATGATGGAGCTGTACAAGAAGGAGAAGATCAACCCGATGGGCGGCTGCCTGCCGATCCTGGTGCAGATGCCGGTGTTCCTGGCCCTGTACTGGGTGCTGGTGGAGTCGGTGGAGCTGCGCCACGCGCCGTGGATCTGGTGGATCCAGGACCTGACCGCGCGCGATCCGTACTTCATCCTGCCGGTGATCAACGTGGCGGTGATGTGGTTCACCCAGAAGCTGCAGCCGTCCCCGGGCATGGACCCGGTGCAGCAGAAGATGATGCAGTTCATGCCGGTCGCGTTCGGCGTGATGATGGCGTTCTTCCCCGCCGGCCTGGTGCTGTACTGGGTCACCAACGGTTCGCTGGGCCTGCTCCAGCAGTGGTGGATGATGAAGAAGCACGGCGAGCCGGCACCGAAGGCCGCGCCGGCGAAGTGACCGTGCCGTCGCTTCGCGGTCCTGCAGGAACCCGCCTCACCGGCGGGTTTTTGCTGTGCCAGACTGGGCGGCGATGAGCGACCCGATGGCCGGCGAAACGATCGCGGCGATCGCCACGGCGCCCGGCGCCGGCGGCGTGGGCATCGTGCGCCTGTCGGGGCCGCGGTCGCTGGAGATCGCGCGCGCGCTCAGCGGCCGGGAAGCGTTGCCGCGCCAGGCCTTGCGCGCCGTGTTCGCGGACGCGGCCGGCGAGCCGATCGACGACGGCCTCGTACTGGCCTTTCCCGGGCCGCACAGTTTCACCGGCGAGGATGTGGCCGAATTGCAGGCTCACGGCAGCCCGGTGCTGTTGCGCCGGCTGGTGGAGCGGTGCTGCGAACTGGGTGCGCGACCGGCCCGCCCGGGCGAGTTCAGCGAACGCGCCTTCCTCAACGGCAAGCTGGACCTGGTCCAGGCCGAAGCCGTCGCCGACCTGATCGCCGCGTCCGACCTGCGTGCCGCGCGTGCGGCGCGGCGGTCGCTGCAGGGCGTGTTCTCGCAACGCGTCGACACCATCGCCGAGCACCTGCTGCGCCTGCGCGTGCAAGTGGAGGCGGCAATCGATTTCGTCGACGAGCCGATCGAGACCCTGGGAATCGGCGCCGTGCGCGCCGAGCTGGAAAGCCTGCGCGTCGGACTGGGTACGCTCATAGAAGGCGCCGAGCGCGGCCGGCGCCTGCGCGACGGCCTGCATGCGGTGCTGCTGGGACCGCCGAACGCGGGCAAGAGTTCGCTCCTCAACGCCCTGGCCGGCGAAGCGCGGGCGATCGTCGCCGATGTCGCCGGCACCACCCGCGACGTGCTGCGCGAGGCCGTGCGCATCGATGGCCTGGAACTGGAGCTGTCCGATACCGCCGGCTTGCGCGAGGGCGGCGACGCGATCGAGCGCGAAGGTATGCGCCGTGCCCATGCCGAGGCACGGCGCGCCGACGTGGCCTTGCTGGTGCTCGACGCGTGCGCCCCGCAGGCGGGCCGCACCGAGCTGGAGCAGGCCGCGGCCGGCGTGCCGGCGCGACTGTGGATTCTGAACAAGGCCGACCTGCTCGACCCTGTGGCCGCAGCCGGCATGCCGGCTGCCGGTGAAATCCGGGTCTCGGCATTGACCGGGCAGGGCCTGGACGACCTGCATGCTGCACTGCGCCGGCTGGCCGCCGGCGGTGCGCCAGAATCGGCGGAAGGCGAGTTCAGTGCGCGCGCGCGCCAGGTCGAAGGATTGCGCCAGACCCTGGCCCATGCCGAAGCCGCCGCCACCGAACTGGCCGTGGAACGGCTGGAACTGGCCGCCGAGGAGCTGCGCCTGGCCCATGTCGCGCTGGGCCGGATCACCGGCCAGGTCGACGCCGACCGGTTGCTGGGCCACATCTTTTCCAGCTTCTGCATCGGCAAATAGCATCGCCGCGACTTGACCGCCGTCACGTTTCCGGCATCGGCGCCGGTGCACGCGGGCCGGCCAGGAGCTTGTGGCGGGCCTCCGGGCGGTTGACAATCGCGGATGGATGGCGCGAGCTAGGGGCCGTGCCGCCGGGCGGTACCACTGTGTTTTGCAAGGGGGAGTTACGCATGTTGTCCATGAACATATCGCCGGGATCGCGCCTGTGCGCGTGCCTGTTGCTGGCGGTCGCGCTGGGCGCCTGTTCCAGGCAGGAACAACCGGCCGCCACGCCTGCGCCTGCCGCCGCGACCGGCGATGCGCCGGCCACCACCACGCCTGCGGCGGCGAGCCCGCAGGCGCCCGCGGTCGCGGCCACCGTCCAGGCGATGAGCGCCGACCAGCTGCGCGAGGCGGCCAGCAAGGCGCTGCGCGAGAACCGCATGTACGCGCCGGCCAGCGACAACGCCATGGAGTACTACCTGGCCCTGCGCGACAAGCTGCCCGACGACGCGGCCGTGTCCAGCGCGCTGACCGACTTGATGCCCTATACCGTCATCGCCGCCGAGCAGGCGGTGGTGCGCGAGCAGTTCGACGAGGCGCAGCGCCTGGTCGCATTGATCGAGAAGGCGGACGGGACCGCGCCGGCGCTGCCGCGCATCCGCCAGAGCATCGTGGCCACCCAGCAGGCCGCGGCCAAGCGCACCGAAGCGGAGGCCACGCGCGCCCAGGTCGAGGCCGAAACCCGCCTGCAGCAACAGCAGCAGCAACAGGCCGCGCAGCAGCAGGCCGAGGCCGAGGCCGCGCGCCGCCTGGCCGAACAGCAGGAAGCCGCGCGCCAGGCCGAGATCCAGCGCGAAGCCGAGCGCGAAGCCGCCGCTGCGCGCCAGGCCGCTGCGGCCGCCACCACCGCGACCTCGCCGCCTCCTGCCGCCGCGCCCGCGCAGCGCAGCCTGCGCGCGATCAGCACGCCTTCGCCGCGCTATCCGCCCGAGGCACTGCGTTCGGGCACGTCCGGGGAAGTGCTGGTCGAGTTCACCGTGGGCACCGACGGCAGCGTGACCGATGCACGCGTGCTGCGCGCCAATCCAGCGCGCACCTTCGACCGCGAGGCCCTCAATGCGGTGCGCCGTTGGCGCTTCGAGCCGGTCGATGCGCCGGTCACCACGCGCCGCACGCTGGCTTTCAACCCAGGCGGTTGACCGCTCCGGGCACTGGCGCCCGGGCAGCGAACGAATGGAAAGGCCCGGCATCGCCGGGCCTTTCCTTTTCCGCACCCCGGTTGCCGACGGCGCTCAGGTCGAGATCGCCAGCTTCTCCTGGCGGTAGCGGACGACCGCGGCCAGCCACAGCAACAGGGCCAGGCCCAGGCTGCAGCCCAGGTATACCGCCCACACCTGCGGGCTGATCGGTTCGCCACGGATCACCTTCAGCAGCAGCTGGTTCTGGGCCAGGAACGGCACCGAGAACTGCCACAGCTGGGTCTTCACCGGATTGACCATCAGCATGATGGTCGGGATCATCGGCAGCAGCATCAGCCAGGTCATGTGGCTCTGCGCTTCCTTCAGGCTCTTCGCCGCGGCGGCCAGGAAGGTCAGCAGCGAAGTGCCGATCAGCAGCATGGGCAGCAGCACGAACAGCATCTTGGCGATCGACAGCAGCGACACGTCCAGGGTGCGGGCCATGCTGGTGGCGAACTGCGCGCTGAGCTTGATCGCCAGCAGCGACAGCAGCAGCGTGCCCAGGCCGAGCAGGCAGGCGGCGGCGATCTTGCCGCTGACGATCGCCCCGCGCGGCGCCGGCGTGGCCAGCAACGGCTCCAGCGACTGCCGCTCGCGCTCGCCTGCAGTGGCGTCCAGTACCAGCGCCGCACCGCCGAGGAAGGCGGTGATGATCAGGAAGTACGGCAGGATCATCGACAGCATCGCGCCGCGCTGGGCTTCGGGCGTGGCCACGTCCAGGGTACCGACGTTCACCGGTTGCGCCACCGCCGAATCCACGCCGCGGACCAGCAGGCGCAATGCGCCGACCTGGCCCGAGTAGGCCGCCAGCGCGCCGCGCACGCGGCGTTCGAGGATGTTCGAGTCGCGCTGGGTGCTGTCCAGCATCACCTCCACCAGCGCCGGCCTGCCGGCATGCCAGTCCTGGGCGAAGGAATCGGAAATGCGCAGGCCGATGTCCTGGCGCTGGTCGCGCAATGCCGCTTCCAGATCCGGCGGTGCTTCCACTGCCTCGATTCCCTGGGTGGCCAGGAAAGCGACCAGGTTGGGCGCCCGTTCGATGCCGATGGTCGGCACCTCCAGAGTCTTCTCGATCTGGGTGCGCATGCGCTTTTCGGTCAAGGTACCCATGCCCAGGATCAGTACCGGGAACAACAGCGGGCTCAGGAACAGGGTGAGCGCCAGGGTCCGCCGGTCGCGGCCGATGTCGCGCAGCTCCTTCAGCATCACCGTCCACATCGTCGTCAGCGCGTTCATGCGTGCAGGCCCTCCTCCGAACCGATTGCCTTGACGAAGGCGTCCTCCAGGTTGTCCTCGCCGGTCTGCTCGCGCAGCTGGTCGGCGGTGCCGGCGGCGACCACCTGGCCCTTGGCCACGATCACGATGCGATCGCACAGCGCGGCGACCTCCTGCATGATGTGGCTGGAGAAGATCACGCAGCGGCCCTCGTCGCGCAGTCCGCGCAGGAAGGTGCGCATGGCGCGCGTGGTCATCACGTCCAGGCCGTTGGTCGGCTCGTCGAGGATCACGTTGCGCGGGTCGTGGACCAGGGCGCGGGCGATCGCGGTCTTGGTCCGCTGGCCCTGGGAGAAGCCCTCGGTCTGCCGGTCCAGGATCTCCTCCATGTCCAGCGCCTCCGACAGCCTGGCGATGCGCTCGGCGGTGCGTTGCGTCGACAGCCCGTGCAGGCGGGCGAAGTAGGCGATGTTCTCGCGCGCGGTCAGGCGCTTGTACACGCCGCGCGCGTCGGGCAGCACGCCCAGCGCGCGGCGCACGGTGACCGGATCCTTTGCCGGATCCACGCCGTCCACCTCGATGCGGCCCTGGTCGGGCTTCATCAGGGTGTAGAGCATGCGCAGGGTGGTGGTCTTGCCGGCACCGTTGGGCCCGAGCAGGCCGGTGATCTGGCCGTCGTGGGCCTCGAAGCCGACGCCGGCCACCGCGTTCACGGTGCCGGTCTTGGTCTTGAAGCGCTTGTGCAGGTGGTGGGCGCGGATCATGGCGCGTCTCCGGCGTGTGGGGGCAGGGGTGCGTGCGTGCGCATCAGGGTTCCCATCCGTTGAAACTGGTGAAGGGCGGCACGTAGGTCAGCGTGTCCAGGCAGGCGGTGTCGAGCGCCTTGGCGTCGGCCGATTCCATGAACTGGCCCAGCAGGCGCGGCATGCAGCCCAGCGCCAGGCCGCCGTGACTCTGGCCGCGCAACACCAGGTGGCGGCCGTTGGGCAGGCCCTGGACGACGCGTTCGCCATAGCGCGGCGGCGTGACCGGGTCGAATTCGCCGGAAATCAGCAGCGCCGGCGCCTGCGAACGCAGCGGCTCGGTGAAGCCATCCGGGCGGCTGCCGTGCGGCCAGCCTGCACAGCCGGCGAAGAACATCCGTGCCACGTCCTGGCCGAGCAGGGTGTCCTTGGTTGCGGTGTCCTCCACGTGGCGGTCGGCGTCCTCGGCGCAGATCACCGACCACTGCATGCCGCGCGCCATCGACCCGGCGGTGTTGCGGCCCATCAGTTCCGACAGCGACATCAGCGGCGCAAAGCGGCCGTGGTCGGCTTCGTCCAGCACCAGCGGCAGCAACGAGGCGGTCTGCGGCATGTACGAGAACATGAAGGCCAGGCCGGTGACGGTGTCGGCGTTCACGGTGCCCTTGCGGCTCTCGCCGCTGGCCGGGTCGCGGAATTCCACTTCCACCGGTGCATCGCGCAGGCGCGCCACCAGTGATTCGAGCTGGGCGTGCGCGTCCCTGGGGAAACGTTGCGCGCACGCCGGCAGCTCGCGGCATTGCCCGGACTGCAGGCGGATTGCGTCCTCGAAGGTATGAGCGAATTCGCCGCCGACCACCAGGTCGTTGGGTGCCACCGCATCGAGCACGATGCTGCGCACGCGGTCGGGGAAACGCGCCGCGTACTGCTGGGCCACGCGGGTGCCATAGGAAACGCCGACCAGGTTGACCTGCGCCGCGCCGATCGCCTCGCGCACCGCGTCCAGGTCGGCGATCGCGTCGGTAGTGGTGTAGAAGCGCGGGTCGGCGCGATCGGCCACTTCCGCGGCGCAGCGGCGGGCCATGGCGGCGATGGCATCGGCATCGATATCGGTGGCCGGGGTATCCAGGGTGTCGTCGGCCGGCCGGCATTCCAGGGCATTGGAGCCGCCGGTGCCACGCTGGTCGACCAGCACCACGTGGCGCTGCTTGCGCACCGCGGCGAAGGCCGGGTCCAGTTGCGGCCACACCTGCACCGCCGACTGGCCGGGGCCGCCGGCGAGGAAGAACACCGGATCGTCGGTGGCGGAGCCTTCCTCGGTGGCGGGCAGCCACGCCAGGTTGAGCTCGATCCGGCGGCCGTCCGGCGCGGAACGATCCTCCGGCACCTCGAACTTCGCGCACTGCGCCTGCACGTTGCGCGCACCCTGGCCGCTGGCCAGGGTGCAGGGCTCGAAGGCGATGCTGCCGTAGTGGCGGGTGGCGGTGGTGTCCGTCGCCGGATCGGCGCCGGAATCGCAACCGGCCAGCAGGGCGGCCACGGCGGCCAGCGCGGCGAGGGCCGGGAGAGGGTGGGCCTTGCGTGGATTCATCGGAACGGTCCCTCGTGGTTCGGTGGAAATGGGATTGCGGTAGCGGTGGCGCCGGTCAGGCCTGGTCCGGCAGGAACACGTCCTCGATGCGCAGCCCGAACAGGCGCGCGATCCGGAACGCCAGTGGCAGGCTGGGGTCGTACTTCCCGGTCTCCAGCGCGTTGACCGTCTGCCGCGACACGTCCAGCCGGTCGGCCAGTTCACCCTGGGACCAGCCTTGCGCATCGCGCAGTTCGCGCAGGCGGTTGTTCACCGATAGCGCCTGAGCACGACGACCTTGGCCAGGCCGTACGCGAGGCAGACCAGCGGGAACACCCAGATCATCGCGGCGCCGGCGTCCACGGCGATGACCCTGGCGATCTGCAGGAAGCCGCCGGCCATGTACAGCAGCGAGACGAAGGCGGTGGCGATGCAGACCGCTTCCAGCTCGATGCGCTGCTGCATCTCGTCCACGTCGCGGATGTAGCGGACGATCGCGCGCATCGCCAGCGCGATCGGCGGCAGCGGCGCCAGTGCAACCAGGGCGCGCAGGGCAGGCTCCTCGATCCGCTTGAGCAGCCAGATCGAGACGAACAGGACCATGACGTAGCTGGCCATCGCCAGCATCAGCTCGCGCGTGTAGCGGCGGCGCAGCGTGGGCGTCGCGGCATCGCAAGGCCCGGGCAGATTGCCGCGCAACAGTGCGGCGAAGGCCAGCAGCAGCGCGGTGCCGTACAGGACCACGAGCGTCGGGCGCGGGATCCCGCCGGGGATCAGCCGCGACAGGGCGAACGCGGCCACGCCGAAGACCACGGCGGCGACCAGCAGGTGGCGGGCTTTGATGCGGTTCATGGTGCGGGCGGGTGTGTCAAGCTAACTTGACAGCACGATACGGTCGGCGGCCCGGTATGTCAAGCGTCCTTTACAGATGGCTTCAGGCGTTGCTGACGTACTTCTCGCGCCGGATCCGCGGTACCGGCAGGCCGCACTCCTTCAGCGCCTCGAAGCAGGCATCGACCATGTCCGGGTTGCCGCACAGGTAGGCGATGTCGGCGGCCGGGTCCGGGGCGAATTCGGCCAGGTGCTGCTGCACGTAGCCGCGGCGCACGTCGGGGTGGGCGTGCGCCGAGCCCGGTTCGGGCAACTCGCGCGAGAAGCAGGGCACGAAGCGGAAGCCGGGGTGGGCGGCGGCGAAGGCGCGGAACTCGTCGCCGTACAGCAGTTCGGCCGGAGTGCGCGCGCCCAGCAGCAGCACGATCTCCACGCCCCGCCCGGCGATCTGCGCGGCCAGGTCCGGCAGCATCGATCGGTACGGGGTGACGCCGGTGCCGGTGGCGATCAGCAGGTAGCGGCGGTTGCCGTCGCCGGGCACCAGGCAGAAGCGGCCATAGGGGCCGCTGGCCTCGATCCGCTGGCCGATGGCCAGGCCCTCGAACAGGGCGGTGGCCGCGCCGCCGGGCAGGTGGCTGACCGCGATCTCCACTACCTCGCCGGGGCCGAGCGCGTGGTCGTGGCGGGTGGCCAGCGAGTAGCTGCGGCGTACCGCGGCGCCGTCGCCGCGCTCGAAGTGGATCTGGATGAACTGGCCCGGACGGAAGTCCAGCGGCTGGCCGTCGTCGCGGGCGAGTGTGTAGTGGCCGACGCTCGGCGCCAGCATGCGGCGGCCGACGAGGCGGAGCGGGAAATGGGCGGGCACGATGGCGGTTTTCGCAACAGTCCGTGGCCGGGACGAAGCCCGGCGGCGACCTATAATAGCCGCAGCCCCCCGAATCAGGCGCCGGCAAGCGGCGCGAAGGCGTCCATGGCTTCCCCAGGCGAAGGCGCGATCCCCGCGCTGCGCGTACGCGAGTTGCGCAAGACCTACGACAACGGCGTGCAGGCGCTGAAAGGCGTCTCGCTCGACGTCATGCCCGGCGACTTCTTCGCCCTGCTCGGCCCCAACGGCGCCGGCAAGTCGACCCTGATCGGCATCGTCAGCTCGCTGGTGAACCTGAGCGAAGGCAGCGTGCAGGTGTTCGGCACCGACCTGGTGGCGCACCGCAGCGAGGCCATGCGCCTGGTCGGGCTGGTGCCGCAGGAAATCAACTTCAACATGTTCGAGCAGCCGCTCGACATCCTGGTCAACTACGCCGGCTTCTACGGCATCCCGCGCGCCGAAGCGCAGGTCCGGGCGGAAGAGGAGCTGCGTCGTGCCCATCTGTGGGACAAGGCACGGGTGATGAGCCGCACCCTGTCGGGCGGGATGAAGCGGCGGCTGATGATCGCGCGGGCGATGATGACCCGGCCGCGCCTGCTGATCCTGGACGAGCCCACCGCCGGGGTGGACATCGAGATCCGCCGCGACATGTGGCGGGTGCTGCGCGAGATCAACGCCGCCGGCACCACCATCATCCTGACCACGCACTACCTCGAGGAAGCCGAGAGCCTGTGCCGCAACCTGGCGATCATCGACCATGGCGCGATCGTCGAGCAGGGCCCGATGCGCGCGCTGCTGGCCAAGCTCGACGTGGAGGGCTTCCTGTTCGACATCGACGGCACCCTGCCGGCGCGGCTGCCCGAGATCGAGGGTACCGTGCTGGTCGCCAGCGACGACCACACCCTGGATCTGGACATGCCGCGGGCAATGGACCTCAACCGGGTGTTCGCGGCGCTGGAGGCGGCCGGCATCCGGGTGCGCTCGATGCGGACCAAGAGCAACCGGCTGGAGGAGCTGTTCGTGCGCCTGACCGGCGACCGGTCGAGGGATGCCGCATGAGCGCGTCCGCCGAACCGACCTCCATGCAGCGCAACCTGGTCGCGCTGGGCACGATCGTCCGCCGCGAGGTGAGCCGGATCCTGCGCATCTGGGCCCAGACCCTGGTGCCGCCGGCGATCACCATGACCCTGTACTTCCTGATCTTCGGCGGCCTGATCGGCTCGCGGATCGGCGACATGGGCGGCTACACCTACATGCAGTTCATCGTCCCGGGCCTGGTGATGATGAGCGTGATCCAGAACAGCTACGGCAACATCTCGTCCTCGTTCTTCGGTGCCAAGTTCGGCCGCCACGTCGAGGAGCTGCTGGTCAGCCCGATGCCGAACTGGGTGATCCTGTGGGGCTACGTGGCCGGCGCGGTGCTGCGCGGGGTGATGGTGGGCGCGATCGTGCTGGGCATCGCCATGCTGTTCACCACGGTGCGGGTGCCGCACCCGCTGGTGACCCTGACCACGGTGCTGCTGGGCGCGACCATCTTCTCGCTGGCCGGCTTCGTCAACGCGGTCTACGCCAAGAAGTTCGACGACGTGACCATCGTGCCGACCTTCATCCTGACCCCGCTGACCTATCTGGGCGGCGTGTTCTATTCGGTGAAGCTGCTGCCGGGCTGGGCCCAGGCGGCCACCCATGCCAACCCGATCTTCTACATGGTCAATGCGTTCCGCTTCGGCCTGCTCGGCACCTCCGACGTGCCGCTGTGGGTGGCGTACACGCTGATGCTGGGCTTCGCCGCGGCGCTGGCCGCACTGTCGCTGTGGCTGCTGCGGCGCGGGGTGGGCCTGCGCAGCTGATCCTCATGCGCCGGCGGGTGCAGGGAACAGCGACGCCAGTCGGGCCACCGCCGCCTCGGAGGCGGCCCGGTCTACGCGGTCGTCGGGATTGCCGAAATCGCCCGGGGCCTGCGCCTGCACCAGGATCCCGTCGCGGCGTGGCACCACGAACAGGTTGTGACCGCGCCAGTTCAGGCCGTAGCGCACTTCTGGCTGCGGTACCAGTCGCGCGGTCTGGCCGCGCACCGGCACGACGCTGTCATCGCCGAGCAACGCACGCGCTCCGTAGCCGGTGGCGTTGACCACGGTTTTCTCCTGCAGTCGGACCAGGTCGCCCAGATCGGCGAACTCGGCGATGGCGACCTCGCCGCCGGCGCGGCGGAAATCCTCCATCAGCAGGCGCGCGTAGGCGGCGATGTTGAAGGTCATCTGGGTATAGGCGCGCACGTGCGGTACCGGAAACGGATGTTGCCCGGCCGCCAGCGGCCGCGAGCGCGGGCCCAGGTCGCGCAGCAGGCGCCATTCCAGGTGTGCGTAGTCCGGCTCCCCGTCGTCGCCGTCGCCGCCGGCAGGCTGGTCGAACGGTACGTCCGACAGGGCATAGCCGTCCCGCCATTCGATCGGTTCGCCAGGCAGGCCGAGCAGGGTCTGGTAGACCCGGAACGAGGCGCGCGCCATCCGCTCCCAGCGTTGCTGGAACGCCGGCGTGGCATGCTCGGCGGCGCACAGGCGCGAATCCGGCGACCACACGCCGGTGGCGTGGAACGAACGCACGTCCGGAGGCAACTCGCGGGCATGGATCCGCACCTGCAAGCCTGCGCGCTGCGCGACCAGCGCGGTGGTCAGGCCGATCACGCCGCAGCCGACGACCGCGATGCGCGGTTGCCGGGTGGCCATCGCCAGTGCGACCGCTTCCTGGGCCGCGCCCCAGGACAGCGACCAGCCGCTGCTGCCATGGCCGTAGTTGTGGATCACGGTGTGGCGGCCGACGCGCTCGGCTTCGATGCGCGGGCCCTGGGCGCGGAACGGCCGGGTGCAGGCGCCGATGTCGATGATGCGGTCGGCGCTGGCGTGGATCGGGGCCAGCGGCGATGGGCGGGCGAACTTGCCCGGATCCGGATCGGCGGCGGCGTCCACCGCCAGCGGTCGCGCGCGGGCCGCCGTGGCGGCCAGCGCCAGCGAGACCCCGGCCGTGCCCAGGAACGAGCGTCGGTGCATGCGGCGACTCCCAGGGAAAGGCGGCGCGGCGAGCATAACAATGTGGGGGCTCGTGCGATTGCGCGGGCGGCCTAGAATGCAGGCACCCCCAACGGACGAAGCGGGCGAGTCCATGCGCATCCTGGTTCTCGGCGCCGGCGGCACCGGCGGTTACTTCGGCGGGCGCCTGGCCCAGTCGGGCGCGGACGCGACCTTCCTGGTGCGCCCGGCGCGCGCGGCCCAGCTCGAACGCGACGGGCTGTCGATCCACAGTCCGCTGGGCGATGCCACGGTCCCGGTCGTGCACGTCGCCGCCGGGGATCTGCCCGCGCTGGCGGCAGCCGCGCCGTTCGACCTGGTGGTGCTGTCGTGCAAGGCCTACGACCTGGACAGCGCGGTCGAGGCGATCGCACCGGCGGTCGGGCCCGGCACCGCGGTGATGCCGATCCTCAACGGCCTGCGCCACTACCCGCTGCTGGACGCGCGCTTCGGCCGCGAACGGGTGCTCGGCGGGTTGTGCTTCATCAGCGCGGCCAAGGCGGCCGATGGCGGCATCCTGCACCTGGGGCGGCCGGCGTCGATCACCTTCGGCGAGCGCGACGGCGGCACCAGCGCGCGGGTTGAGGCCTTCGCTGCCCTGTGCGCGAAGGCCGGGATCGAGCACGAGGCCAGCGCCGACATCGCCCAGGCGCAATGGAACAAGTTCAGTTTCCTGGCGACGCTCGCCGCCGGCACCTGCCTGATGCGTGCCGGCGTCGGCAGGATCGTCGCCAGTGAAGGCGGCGCGGAATTCATGGCTGCGCTGCACGAGGAATGCCTGGCGGTGGCCCGGGCCGAGGGTCGGCCGGTGCCGCAGAAGGCGCGCGATACCGCGCGCACCGGCCTCACCCTCGCCGGCTCGGAAGTGAAGGCCTCGATGCTGCGTGACCTCGAATCCGGCGGGCGGGTGGAGGCGGCGCACATCGTCGGCGACATGTTCCGGCGCACCCTTGCGCACGGCATCGATGCCCCCAACCTGCGCGCGGCCTGGGTACACCTGCAGGTATACGAAGGCGCGTGATCCGGCGCTGCGGCACGGGCCGGAATCTGGCGATTTCCTGCCTTCGGGCGCCAAGGCGCGGGCTGCCCCGCCATGCGGCCGCCGCAGCGCCTTCGGCCTGTGCCGGGACGGCGGCCGTCAGGCCGGTTCGGGCAGGCGGAAGAATGCGGTCGCGGCGGCGGTGCTGGCCGCCGCGGTGGCGGTCACGTCCTCGCCGCGGTCGCGCGCCAGTTCCTCGACGATGTGCGGCAGGAACGCCGGCTCGTTGCGGCGGTCCTTCGGCATCGGCCTGAGCGTGCGCGGCAGCAGGTAGGGTGCGTCGGTCTCGACCAACAGCCGGTTGGCGGGGATGTTGCCGACGATCTCGCGCAGGTGCCGGCCGCGGCGCTCGTCGCACAGCCAGCCGGTGATGCCCACGTACCAGTCCTGGTCGAGATAGTCGAACAGTTCCTCGCGGGTGCCGGTGAAGCAGTGCACCACCGCCGGGCCGAGCCGGCCATCGAGCTGCTTCATGATCGCCATGAAATCGGCGTGCGCATCGCGCTGGTGCAGGAACAGCGGCTTGGCCACGCCGGCGACGGCCAGGTCGGCCGCGATCTGCAGCTGGCGTTCGAACGCCTTGCGCTGCGCCGGACGCGGCGAGAAGTCGCGGAAGTAGTCCAGCCCGCACTCGCCCACTGCCACCACGTCCGGGTGCGCGTGCAGGGCACGCAGTTCCGCGTCGCACTCGTCGGTGTATTCGAGCGCATGGTGCGGGTGCACGCCGGCGGTGGCGAACCATTCGCCCGGCCGGGTGCGCGCCAGTTCCAGCGCCCTGGGCGAATGTTCGCGGCTGGCGCCGGTGAGGATCGCGCGGGTCACTCCGGCTTCGCGCGCGCGCCGCCAGACCGCGTCGCGGTCGCGGTCGAAGCTGTCGTGGGTGAGGTTGAGGCCGGTGTCGATCAGTTGCATGCGGGATGGAACCGGTGCGGGATCGCCATTGTAGAGCCGACGGTGGGCTGCATACGCCGGAGCCGCACGGCCACGCGAACGGACAGGCACCGTATCCTTGCGCGCATGGATCCCCGCGACTTCCCCATCGCCGCGCTGCTGCCCGCGATCGCCGACAGCCTGGCGACGCACCCGCGCCTGGTCCTGGAGGCGCCGCCCGGCGCAGGCAAGACCACCCAGGTGCCGCTGGCCCTGCTCGACGCGCCGTGGCTGCAGGGTCGCCGGATCGTGGTGCTGGAACCGCGCCGGGTGGCGGCGCGCAGCGCGGCGATGTTCATGGCCCGCCAGCTCGGCGAGGAGCCGGGCCAGACGGTCGGTTACCGCATCCGTTTCGAGAACAGGGTTTCGACGCGAACCCGGATCGAAGTGGTCACCGAGGGCATCCTCACCCGCATGATCCAGGACGACCCCTTGCTCGAAGGGATCGGCGCGCTGCTGTTCGACGAGTTCCACGAGCGCCATCTGTCGGCCGACCTCGGCCTGGCGCTGGCGCTGGACGTGCAGGCCGGCCTGCGCGAGGACCTGCGCATCGTGGTGATGTCGGCCACGCTCGACGGCGAGCGCCTGGCTGCATTCCTCGATGCACCCCGCCTCTCCAGCACGGGCCGCAGCTACCCGGTGCGGGTGGCGCACTTCCCCGCCCGGCGCGACGAATCGCTGGAATCGCAGGCGCGCCGGGCCACCGAACAGGCGCTGGCGCAGCATCCTGGCGACGTGCTGGTGTTCCTGCCCGGCCAGCGCGAAATCACGCGGCTGGGCACGGCGCTGGAAGCGGCCGCGCTGCCACCCGCCACCGATGTCCTCGCCCTGCACGGCGAGCTGCCGGTGGAACAACAGTCGCGGGTGCTGCAGCCGGCGCCGGACGGTCGCCGCCGCGTGGTGCTGGCGACCAACGTCGCCGAATCCTCCGTCACCCTGCCCGGCGTGCGCGTGGTGATCGACAGCGGCCTGGCGCGCGAGCCGCGCTTCGACCCCAACAGCGGGTTCTCGCGCCTGGACGCGGTGGCCATCTCCCAGGCCTCGGCCGAGCAGCGCGCCGGCCGTGCCGGCCGCGTCGCCGCGGGCCGGGCCTGGCGCCTGTGGCCCGAATCGCAGCGGCTGGATGCGCAGCGCCGGCCGGAGATCGCCCAGGTCGAACTCGCCGGGCTGGCGCTGGAACTGGCGGCCTGGGGCAGTGCCGGCTTGCGTTTCGTCGATTCCCCGCCGCCCGGGGCGATGGCTGCCGCCCGCGAACTGCTGCTGCGGCTGGGCGCGTTGTCGGAGGCGGGCGGCATCATCACCGCGCTCGGCAGGCGCATGCTCGCGCTCGGCATCCACCCGCGTTTGGCGGCGATGCTGCTGGCCGCGCGCGACCCGCGCGAACAGGCGCTGGCCGCCGATCTGGCCGCGCTGGTCGAGGCCCGCGATCCGCTGCGCAGCCGCAGCGATGCGCTGGCCGAACGCTGGCGGGCGTTGGCCGCGTTCCGGGGTGGTCGCGCACCGGCCGATGCCAGTCGTTCGGCCCTGGCCGCGATCGATGCGGCGGCCCAGCAATGGCGCCGCCGCCTGCGTTGCGAAGCCGCGCCGCCACCGGACGTCGAAGCGCACGCGCTGGGCGACCTGCTCGCCCACGCCTACCCCGACCGGATCGCGGCCCGGCATCCGGTCGATCCCCTGCGCTACCAGTTGGCCAACGGCCGCAGCGCGCGCCTGTTCGACGACAGTGCACTGCGCGGCGAGCCGTGGCTGGTGGCCAGCGAGTTGCGCTACGAGCCGCGTGGCGACGCCCTGCTGCTGCGCGCCGCGCCGGTGGACGAAGTGCGCCTGCGCGCCGATTTCCCCGAGCGCTTCGTCGAGCGCGAAGGCGCGGTGTGGGACGCGGGCAAGCGCGCGCTGGTGGCACGGCGCGAATCGCGTTTCGACCGGATCGTGCTCGACAGCCGCCCCGCCGGCCGGGTCGATCCGGCCCAGGCCGCGCAGGCGCTGACCGAAGCGGTGCGCGAACTGGGCATCGACGCATTGCCGTGGACCGAGGGTCTGCGCCAGTGGCAGGCGCGCGAAGTCTCGCTGCGGCACTGGATGCCGGAGCTGGGTTTGCCGGACCTGTCCGACGCGGCCCTGCTGGCCACCCTGGATGCGTGGCTCAGGCCTGCCTTCGCCGGCAAGACCCGGCTCGATGCGGTATCGGAGGAGGAACTGGGCGAGGCCCTGAAATCACCGCTGCCCTGGGGCCTGCGCCAGCAACTCGACCGGCTGGCGCCAACCCGGATCGCGGTTCCCTCCGGGATGGAGCGGCGGGTCGAGTACGCGCTGGACCACGACGGCGTGCCGCAGCCGCCGGTGCTGGCGGTGAAGCTGCAGGAACTGTTCGGCCTGGCCGATACCCCGGCGATCGCCGAGGGTCGGGTGCCGCTGACCCTGCACCTGCTCTCCCCCGGCGGCCGGCCGCTGCAGGTCACCCGCGACCTGAAGGGGTTCTGGGACCGGACCTATCCGGAAGTGCGCAAGGAGATGAAGGGGCGCTACCCCCGGCATCCCTGGCCGGAAGACCCCTGGAATGCGGTGGCCACGCATCGTGCAAAACCGCGCGGGACGTGAGGGCCGGCGGTACGACGTGCCGGTGGCCGGCCATGGGCGGGCCGGCGGACCGGCGGAACCTGGATCGCGGTCCCCTCGCCTGCCGCGGTGATGAACCGCACCCTTCGCCCGGCCGCGGAAGCGGCCACTCGCCGCCGTTGCTGACGTATCTTGCACATATGCATCGCCGATACTGGCAATGTCCCCCTTGCCTCCCGCGGAGTCTCCCATGAGCAGGATGTCCCATCTCACCGATCGCGCCCTGGACCTGGCCGAACAGGCCGGTGCCGGGCTGCGCCAGGCCAGCGCCAGCCTGCGTGACGCCGGCGTCGACGCCGAGCAGTGGATCAAGACCGGCGCAGCGCTGGGCGCGGCCAAGGCCGGGCTCGGCTACGCCCGCGGCACCGTACGCCGGCATCCGGTCGCGGTGGCCACCGCCGCGGCGGTGGTCGGCGCCGGCGTGTTGGCCTACGTGTTGTACCGCAAGGGCCGCAAGCGCCGGCAGCAGGAAGCGATCGAAGGCCAGGCCCGGCGCATCGCCAGCGACGAAAGCGAAGCGGCGGTCGTCCGTCCGCGCACGCCGCGCCGGCGCCGGCAACCTGCCAAGGCCTGACGGCCGCACCGGAGCGGTGTTTCGGGGTGGCGCCGACGGCGGGTCGGCTGCTTCCGTTTCTTTCGCGGAAGATCCGTCCATCCGCCCCCCGCGCCGCAGGACGGGCGCGGATCGGGATCATCCATCGATGCGGCGCCATTGGCCGGGCGGAAGCCAACCTTCCGCACCGGCCAACCCGTGCAGCCGGTACGGACCGATCGCCACCCGCACCAGCCGCAACGTCGGCAGGCCGACGGCGGCGGTCATGCGCCGCACCTGGCGGTTGCGGCCTTCGCCGATGACGATTTCCAGCCAGGCGTCGGGCACGGTCTTGCGGTAGCGCACCGGCGGCTCGCGTGGCCACAACGTCGGCGGCGGGTCGAGTCGGCGCGCCTGCGCCGGCCGGGTCGGGCCATCGTTGAGGACCACGCCTTCGCGCAGGATGCCCAGTTGCTCCTCGCGTGGTTCGCCTTCCACCTGCACCCAGTAGGTCTTGGGTTGCTTGTGCCGCGGATCGGTGAGCCGGTGCGCGAGGGTGCCGTCGTCGGTGAGCAGCAGCAGGCCTTCGCTGTCGTGGTCCAGGCGGCCGGCGGCGTAGACCTCCGGCGGTAGGCCGAAAGCAGCCAGGGTCGGGCGCGGCGGCGTGCTGCGGTCGGTGAACTGGCACAGCACGCCATGGGGCTTGTTGAAAGCGATCAGCATCGTGCCGTGCCGCGCGCCAGCGAGAGGTGCCGAGACGTCGGAAACGCCGGGCCGCCGCGGGGACGGTCCCGGCATCCACCCCGAGCCATTATTCCTGGCGCGGCTTGACGAAGCGCAGCGTCATCCGGTCGCTCTCGCCGATCGCCTGGTACTTGGCGCGATCCTCCTCCGGGTGGTTGTTGGACGGCGGCAGCGTCCACACCCCGTTCGGGTGGTCCTTGGTATCCAGCGGATTGGCATTGACCTCGCTGGTCGCGGCCAACTCGAAGCCGGCGGCGGTGGCCAGGGCGATGACCTGGTCCTGGCCGACATAGCCGCTCTGGTCGTCGTCGGCCACGTCGCCGCTGGCGCGATGTTCGACCACGCCGAGCGTGCCGCCGGGCTTGAGCGCCTCGTAGAACCCCTTGAACATGCCCTCGGCCTGGCCGTCGCCACGCCAGTTGTGCACGTTGCGGAAGGTCACCACCAGGTCCGCCGAGCCGGGCTCGCCGAGCACCGGTGCCGTCGGATCGTAGGTCACCACCGTGGCCCGCTCGAACTGCGCCGGTGCCTCGGCGAATTTCTTCTCCAGGCCATCCTTCGATTTTTGCTGGTAGTCGCGGCCGCGGCCTTCGGGCACCGCCATCGGATCGACCACGGCCGCCACGTAGTGGCCATGCTCCTTCAGGTACGGCGCCAGGATCTCCGCGTACCAGCCGCCGCCGGGGGTGATCTCGACCACGGTCATGTCCGGGCGGATGCCGAAGAACGCCAGGGTTTCGCCGGGATGGCGGTACGGGTCGCGCGCGGCATTGGCCGGATCGCGCCAGGCGCCGGCGATGGCCGCGTCGAGGGTGGCATCGGCTGCGGTGGCCGGAGCGACCGTTTCGGTGGCGGGTTCGGCAGCTGCGGGCGTGGCGCTCTGCTGCGGCGAGCAGGCTGCCAGGGCGAGGACGACCAGACAGGCGCCAGCCAGGGGATTTCGGATCATCGCGGGACTCCAGTGCGAGGGAAATCCGAGCCTAGCACGCGACCCGGAAGACCACGCCACGGGCCGGCCGCATCGTCGCCGCGCGGACGCAAATGCGCAGCCCGGCACATGGCCGGGCTGCGCGATGCCGCGTCGGAATTACAGCGCGGCCAGCGCCGCGTTGAAGGTCGGCGACGGGCGCATCGCCGCACCGGCCTTGGCCAGGTCCGGGTGGTAGTAGCCGCCGATGTCCACCGGCTTGCCCTGCGCACCGTTGAGCTCGGCGACGATCCTGGCCTCGTTCTCCGCCAATGCCTGGGCCAGCGGCGCGAACGTCGCCTTCAGCTCCGCATCGCGGTCCTGCGCGGCCAGCGCCTGGGCCCAGTACAGGGCCAGGTAGAAGTGGCTGCCGCGGTTGTCCAGTTCGCCGACCTTGCGTGCCGGCGAGCGATCGTTGTCCAGAATCAGGCCGTTGGCCTGGTCGAGCGCGGCGGCCAGCACCGCGGCGCGGCCATTGCCGGTCTGCTCGGCCAGGTGCTCGAGCGATGCGGCCAGGGCCAGGTACTCGCCCAGCGAATCCCAGCGCAGGTAGTCCTCCTCGACGAACTGCTGCACGTGCTTGGGCGCCGAACCGCCGGCGCCGGTCTCGAACAGGCCGCCACCGGCCATCAGCGGCACGATCGACAGCATCTTGGCGCTGGTGCCCAGCTCCAGGATCGGGAACAGGTCAGTCAGGTAGTCGCGCAGCACGTTGCCGGTCACCGAGATGGTGTCCTTGCCCTGGCGGATGCGCTGCAGCGAGAACTTCGTCGCTTCCACTGGCGAGAGGATGCGGATGTCCAGACCCGTGGTGTCGTGGTCCTTCAGGTACCGCTCGACCTTGGCGATCATCTGCCGGTCGTGCGCGCGCGCGCTGTCCAGCCAGAACACCGCCGGGGTGCCGCTCAGGCGCGCACGGGTGACGGCCAGCTTGACCCAGTCCTGGATCGGCGCGTCCTTGGTCTGGCACATGCGCCAGATGTCGCCGGCTTCCACCTTGTGCTCGAACACGACCTTGCCGGCATCGTCGGTGACGCGCACGGTGCCGTCGGCCGGGATCCGGAAGGTCTTGTCGTGGCTGCCGTATTCCTCGGCCTTCTGCGCCATCAGGCCGACGTTGGGCACGCTGCCCATGGTGGTCGGGTCGAACGCGCCGTTGGTCTTGCAGTCCTCGATCACCGCCTGGTACACGCCGGCGTAGCAGCGGTCCGGGATCACCGCCTTGGTGTCCTGCAGCTTGCCCTGCGCGTTCCACATGCGGCCGGAGTCGCGGATCATCGCCGGCATCGAGGCGTCGACGATCACGTCCGAGGGCACGTGCAGGTTGGTGATGCCCTTGTCCGAATTGACCATCGCCAGCGCCGGGCCGGCGGCGTAGGCGGCCTCGATGTCGGCCTTGATCGCGTCCTGCCGGTCCTGCGGCAGCGAGCCGATGCGCGCGTACAGGTCGCCGATGCCGTTCTCCGGCGAGAAGCCGACCGCGGCCAGCACGTCGGCGTGCTTGCCCAGCGCATCCTTGTAGAACTCCGACACCGCCACGCCGAACATGATCGGGTCGGAGACCTTCATCATGGTCGCCTTCAGGTGCAGCGAGAACAGCACGCCGAGGGCGCGCGCGTCGGCGATCTGCGCGGCGATGAACGCGGCCAGCGCCTTGCGGCTCAGGGTCGAGGCATCGACTATCTCGCCGGCCTTGACCGCGGTCTTCTCCTTCAGCGCCACGATCTTGCCGTCGTCCTGCACCAGCTCGATCTTCAGGTTGCCGGCGCTCTCGATCGTGACCGACTGCTCGCTGCCGTAGAAGTCGCCGGCATCCATGTGCGCCACGTGCGATTTGGAATCCCTGCCCCACGGACCCATCCGGTGCGGGTGCTTGCGCGCATAGTTCTTCACCGACAGCGGCGCGCGACGGTCGGAATTGCCCTCGCGCAGCACCGGGTTGACCGCGCTGCCCTTGGTCCGGTCGTAGCGGGCCTGGATGTCCCTTTCCCTCTCGTCCTTCGGCGCGTCCGGGTAGTCCGGCAGCGGATAGCCCTGGGCCTGCAGCTCCTTGATCGCGGCCTTGAGCTGCGGCACCGAGGCGCTGATGTTCGGCAGCTTGATGATGTTGGCTTCCGGCTTCGTCGCCAGCTCGCCCAGCTCGGCCAGGTGGTCGCCGATCTTCTGCGACTCGGCCAGGCAATCCGGGAACTGGGCCAGGATGCGCCCGGCCAGCGAGATGTCGCGGGTCTCCACGTCGACCCCGGCCGTGCCGGCGAAGGCCTGGACGATGGGCAGCAGCGACTGGGTCGCCAGGAACGGGGCTTCGTCGGTGAGGGTGTAGATGATCTTCGGCGGGTTCGACATGATCGGCGGGGGTCTCTGGCGGGTCGAATGAACCCCCGATTGTCGCGTTTTTCGCCCGAAGATGCGCGCTGCGCCGCGGGAGCGCGCGCTGCGCCGGCGCCGATGGCGGGCTGTGCCGCGCCTCAGTCCGCCGGCACCGTGCGCTCACGCGCCCAGGCGCGCAGGGCCTCCACCTGCTCGGCCATCAGCACCGACAGCGGGCGGGTGCCGCGGATCTCGGCCATCAGCAGGTCGGTATCCAGCACGCGCCCTTCGGCGTGCGCGGCGTACAGGCCGGAGACGATGGCCTGCTCGATCTCGGCGCCGGAGAAGCCATTGGCCGCAGCCGCCAGCGCCGGCAGCGCGAATGCCTGCGGTTCCAGCCGGCGGTCGTGCAGGTGGATGCGCAGCAGTTCCACCCGGGTGTCCGGGTCGGGCAGGTCGACGAAGAAGATCTCGTCGAAGCGGCCCTTGCGCAGCAGCTCGGCCGGAAGGTGCTGGACCTGATTGGCGGTGGCCACCAGGAACACCGGGGCCTTGCGCTCGGCCATCCAGGTCAGCAGGTAGCCAAGCACGCGCCGCGACACCCCGCCGTCGCCCTCGCCCGCGTCGCCGGCCACGCCCTTCTCGATCTCGTCGATCCACAATACGCACGGCGCCAGCTGGTCGGCCGAGGCCAGCGCGGTGCGCAGGTTCTGCTCGGTCTCGCCGTGGTACTTGGCGTACAGCGTGCCGAAGTCCAGGCGCAGCAGCGGTACGCCGTACGCGCCGGCGATGGCCTTGGCCAGCAGCGACTTGCCGCAGCCCTGCACGCCCAGCAGCAGCACCCCGCGCGGCGGATCCAGCCCCGGCGGCGGGTTGCCGGCGAAAGCCGGCGCGCGCTGGCCGATCCAGCGCTTGAGCCGGCGCGCGCCGGCCACCTCGGCGAAGCCGGCGGTGTCGTATTCGTAGTGCAGGTGGCCGCTGCGGTTGAGCAGCTCGAACTTCAGCTTCGCCAGCTGCGGCAGGTCCGAGGCGGTGAGCGCGCCGTCGGCATGGATCAGCTGGCGGGCGATGCGGCGCGCGTCGTGCAGGTCCAGGCCCTGCAGGTGGCGCACGATCTGGCGCACTGCGTCTTCCTCGGCCTCGACCCGGCGCCCGCCGTGCTCGCGGGCGTAGGCGACGGCCTCCTCGCGGACCAACTTGAGCAGCGCGTTGGCGTCGGGCAGGCGCGGGGCGAAGCGCACCGCCAGCGCATCCAGTTCGGCCGGCAACTCGACCTTGGCCCCGACCAGCACCAGCACGTGCGGCTCGCAGCCGCGGCGCTGGACGATGTCGCGCAGCAGGCGCTGGTGGCTGGCGTAGCCCAGATAGGGATGGAAATCGAGCAGCAGGTAGATGCCGCGCTGTTCGGCCTGGCGGATCGCGTGCAGCACCGAACTGGCGTCGGGCGGGCCCTCGGGCTCGTCCTCGCGGTCCAGGTCCAGTCGGCGCAGGCCCTCGGTGATGGTCCAGCGGTGCAAGGCGCGCCAGACCTGCATCAGGGCCTGCCGGAACAGTTCCACCACCCGTTCCTCGTCGCGGGTCTCGATCACGATCAGCGGGGTGTTGGCCCGGATCAGGGCGGTCAGGTCCTGCAGCTGGCTCATGGGGTTTCCGCGAAGGGACCGGCGCACGATAGCAAGCGGGGGCCCCCGGTTCCCAGCCGCCACGCCGGGTCCAGGCCGTCCCGATACGGCTCGCCGTTACGGGTACGTTCCTACCGCCGCCGCGGGGCCCGGTGTACCCTGCGGGCAGCCCAACGCGGAGGCATTGCGCGCATGAAGACGATCCTGGTGGCCTGTTCCAAGGGCGGGGTGGGCAAGACCACCATCGCCACCCACCTGGCGGCGCATTCGGCGCTGCAGGGCCGGCGTACGGTGCTGGCCGACGCCGACCCGCAGGGTTCGGCCACCCGCTGGGCCGAGCGCCGGGCCGAACTGGAGAGCGCGGTCCTGCCGATCGACGCCAGCCGCCATCGCGCCTGGCGCCTGCGCCTGCCGGACGACGCCGACCAGGTGGTGATCGACGCCCCGGCCGGGGCCATGGCCGAGGACCTGGAGGACTTCATCGACCACGCCGATGCGATGGTGGTGCCGGTGCAGCCCTCGGCGATGGACATCGAGGCCACGGTCGGGTTCCTCAACACCGTGGCCAAGGTCAAGCGGGTGCGCAAGCACAAACTGCCGGTGGGCCTGGTGCTCAATCGCAGCAAGCCGTGGACCAACGCCAGCCAGCAGGCGCTGGACATGCTCAAGACCTGGCCGTATCCGGTGGTGGCGCAGCTGCGCGACACCCAGGCCTACGTGGTCCTGGTCGGGCTCGGCCGCAGCCTGTTCGATTACCACTCGGCGCAGGTGCGCGAGCACCAGGCCGACTGGGAGCCGTTGCTGAAATGGCTGGCCAAGGCATGAGCGCAGGCGGGAGGGGAACGGCGTGCGCGAACTGATTCTGCTGCGGCATGCCCATGCCGAGCCGGCCGTGGCCGGCCAGGACGATTTCGACCGGCCGCTCTCGCCGCAGGGCCTGGCCGAGGCCGAGGCCGCCGGGCGCTGGCTGGCCGAGCATGGCCTGGTCCCGGACCGGGTGCTGTGCTCGCCGGCGCGGCGCACCCGGGAAACCCTGGAGGCGGTGCTTGCGGTCGCCGGCTACGCCGAGCAACGGCTGGAACCGGCCATCTACGACGCCACTCCCGGGGCGTTGTTCGGCGTGCTGCAGGCGCATGGCGAGGTCGAGAGGCTGCTGCTGGTCGGGCACAACCCGGGCATGGAGCGGCTGGTGGCGCTGCTGCACAGCGGCCAGTCCGGCGACTATCGCGGCATGCCGACCGCGGCGGTAGCGGTGCTGGCGCTGCCGGCGCAGGCGGCGATCGAACCGGGCATGGCGCGGCTGACCGCGTTCTGGTGGCCCTGAGCCGATGCGCCGGACCACGGCGCGCGCGTGGCTGCGGGCCCAGGCGGCGTTGGCGCTGGCCGCGGCGGCCCTGGTCCCGCAGGCGCATGCGCAGGCCAGGTTCGACGATGGGCAGAGCTGGCTGGGCTTCGAGGTCTATACCCGCTTCGGCCAGCGCGTGGCGGGCGAATTCCCGAGTTTCCAGGGGGTGGTCGAACCCCTGCCGGACGGGCGGCAACAGGTGCGTCTGCGCGTGGCCACCTCCGAGGCGGTGATCCCGGACCGGCCGCGCTACACGGCCTGGATGCGCGGAGCCAGCTTCTTCGACGCCATGCGCCATCCCTGGATGGAATTCGTGTCCGACCCCTACCCGGCGGACCTGTTGCGCAAGGGCGGACCGCTGCACGGCCGTTTGACCCTGCGCGGGGTGACCCGGCCGCAGCGGCTGGAAGTCCTGCCCGCGGCCTGCGCCCGGCCGGGCCTGGACTGTGGCATCCAGGTCAACGGCAGCATCGATCGCAGCGACTTCGACATGCGCCAGTGGCAGGTGGCGCTGGCCGACAAGGTGTGGCTGCTGGCCAGCCTGCAATTGCGCGGGCCGGTGGAGTGAACGCGATCGCCCGGCTGCTGTGCGCGCTGCTGTTGTTGTCGGCCACCGCCTGCAGCACGCTGGCCCCTGCCGGGCACGAGCAGGCCGCGGCGATAGCGGTGTCGGCGCGTGATGCCACGTTGACGTGCGACCGCGAGGACCGTTGCGCGGCGCCGTCGGAACTGCATGCGCTGGGCGCGGCCGCGTTCGCGCAGTCGCAGGCGTCGCCCGATGCGACCCCGCATCATTTCGTCCTGATCCTGGACCAGGGCGGCGACGCGCTGCTGGCGCGGATCAACCTGATCCGCGCGGCCAGTGCCAGGATCGACCTGCAGACCTACATCTTCGACAAGGACGACAGTGCGCGCCTGGTGATCGACGAGCTGCTGGCCGCGGCCAAGCGTGGGGTCCGGGTGCGGGTCCTGATCGACCAGCTCTCGGCGATCGCCGACCTGCAGATCCTGGCCGCGCTGGCCGGTGCGCACGAGAACCTGGAACTGCGGGTGTACAACCCGACCTTCGGCGAGGCGATGCCCGGCTACCTGGATTATGCGGCCAGCGTGATCTGCTGCTTCCGCCGCTTCAACCAGCGCATGCACAACAAGCTGCTGCTGGTCGACGGGGCGGTGGCCATCGCCGGGGGGCGCAACTACCAGGACGACTACTACGACTGGGATGCCGAGTACAACTTCCGCGACCGCGACGTGCTGGTGGCCGGGCCGGTGGCGCGGGAGATGGAACGCAACTTCGAACACTACTGGGACGATCCGCTGAGCGTGCCGGCCGAGCGCCTGGACGACGTGGCGCAGATCCTGCTCGGGCACGGTGTGCCGCCGCTGCCGCCGGCTGCGCCGTTGCGGCCTGACCGGGTGGAGACGATGTCGCGCGCGGCCGGCGACCCCGCGCTGGTGCGTGAGCGGCTGGTGCAGCGGACGATTCCGGTCGGCGACGTCGCCTATATCGCCGACCTGCCGCGCAAGCACCACGAAGGCCCGGCGGAAGGCACCGGCGTGCCGGGCCTGGCCGGGCTGCTGGCCGGCGCGCGGGAGGAGATCCTGCTGCAGACGCCCTATCTGGTGTTGTCCGACAGTGCGCTGCAACTGTTCCGCGAACTGCGCGCCCACCCGGATCCGCCGCGGGTGGTGGTATCCACCAACAGCCTGGCGGCGACCGACAACCCGATCGTCTACGCGCTCACCTACAAGTACAAGCGCCGGCACGTGCGCGAGCTGGGCTTCGACATATTCGAGTACAAGCCGTTCCCGGCCGATCCGCCGCTGGATCCGGCGCTGGGGGCGTGGCAGCCGGGCGATCCGCCCGGTCCCGCGAGCGCGCCCGCCCCCGCGCGCAGCGAGCTGCCGGGAAGCCTGGGCAGCAGCGCGTCCGGCCGTTCCGGCGGCGTGCACACCGGCGCCGATGACGGTCGCGTCGAGGACAAGCTGCGCACCGAAACCAGGCCTTCGCTGCTGCGTGCCAGTGCCCCGGCCAACCGCCCGGTTCCGGTACTCGGCGAAGGCCCGCGCATGGGCCTGCACGCCAAGTCGATGGTGATCGACCGCCGGATCGGCGTGGTCGGCACCCACAACTTCGATCCGCGCAGCGAGACCTACAATACCGAGGCGGTGCTGGTGATCGAGGATCCGGTGTTCGCGCAGGCACTGGCCGAGAGCATCGAGCGCGACATCGCCCCGGGCAACTCCTGGGCCGTGGCCGCGCGCGGCAAGCCGCCGCTGCTGTCGGGGCTGAACTACAGCCTGGGCAAGGTGCTGGAAGCCTCGCCCGTGCTGGACGTGTGGCCCTGGCGTTATGCCACCAACTACGAGTTCCAGCCCGGCCCCGATTGCCCGGCGCCGTTGTCGCGGCGGGATCCGGGCTTCCATCGCTGCTACGTGTCGGTCGGCGACTTCCCCGAGGTCAGCCTGGGCCCGAAATCGATCTTCACCCGGATGCTGACTGCGTTCGGAGCGGGCCTGGTGCCGATCCTGTGACGGTGGCGCGCATGCGCCGCGGCCACGCCGGCCGCCGTATGCTTGGCACTCGCATCCAGGGAGCGGCAACCATGGCCCATGCATTCAAGGTCGGCGACCACGTGCGCTGGAATTCCGAGGCCGGAGAGGTCAGCGGCCGGATCGTCAAGGTGCATACCCGCGACGTCGACTACAAGGGGTATACCCACCACTGCAGCGAGGACGATCCGCAGTACGAGATCCAGAGCGACCGCACCGACCACGTCGCCCTGCACCGTGGCGCCGTGCTGCACCGGATCGACTGAGGATGGACGCCGCGCCGGCGACGGTGTGGACCATCGGCCACTCCACCCGCACCCGGGAGGAGTTCCTGGCCCTGCTCGAGGCCTACGCCATCCAGGCGCTGGCGGACGTGCGCCGCTTCCCGGGCTCGCGCCGCTGTCCGTGGTTCGCCGGCGAGGCGCTGGCCCTGGACCTGGCCGCCGTGGGCATCGAATACCGCTGGTTGCCGCAGCTGGGCGGGCGCCGCAGGGTGCGCACCGGATCGCCCAACGGCGGCTGGCGCAACGCGTCCTTCCAGGGCTATGCCGACCATCTGGACAGCGATGAATTCGCCGAAGGCATGGCCCAGCTGCTGGAACTGGCCGCGCGCCGGCGGACCGCGATCATGTGTGCGGAGGCGGTGTGGTGGCGCTGCCACCGGGCATTGATCGCCGACGTGCTCAAGCTGCGCGGGATCGAGGTGGTGCACATCCTCGGCGCGGCCCATGCGCAGGAGCATCGCTACAGCGCCGCCGCGCAGGTCCGCGACGGCCGCCTGTCGTACCCGCCGCCGCAGCCGGACTTGCTGGCCGGAAACTGATCTCCGCACCCGGCGGTGCGCCGGTGCGCCCCTGCTGGGAAGATAATCGGACCCTTTCCTGATCCGGCAACCCCCCAATGGCTTTCCGCGCCCCCGTTTCCATCGACGAACTCAACCGGCTCAGCCGCGGCACCCTGATCGAACATCTGGGCATCGTCTTCACCGCCGCCGGCGAGGACTGGCTGCAGGCGACCATGCCGGTCGAGCCGCGTACCCGGCAACCGTACGGGCTGCTCCACGGCGGCGCCTCGGTGGTGCTGGCCGAGACCCTGGGCAGCAGCGCCGGCAACCTGTGCCTGGACACCCGCGAGCAGATGGCGGTGGGCCTGGAGATCAATGCCAACCACCTGCGCGCGGTGCGCGAGGGCAGCGTCACCGGCACGGCGAAGGCGCTGCACGTGGGCCGCAGCACCCAGGTCTGGGAAATCCGCATCGAGGATGCGCGCGGACGCGCGACGTGCGTGTCGCGGCTGACCCTGGCGGTGGTGCCGGCGACGCAGCCGGCCTGACCGGCGTTCAGCCGCCCGCGTGCCCTTTTCGCCCGCGGCGCGGTATCGTGCGCGTCCATGGACCCCGCTCCCCCGCGTGCGGCCCGCCAGCCGGCCCGGTCGGGCGGCGTCGGGCGCGCCTTCCGCTACCTTTGCCGCACCCCCTTGCTGCTGCTGCACGTCCTGCTGCCGCTGCCGCTGACGTTGCTGTGCCTGGCCCCGCCGCTGCGCACGATCCGCTGCGGCGCCGAGACCCTGGGCGACCGCGCGGTGCGCGCCTGGTCGGGCGGGCTGGCGTGGATCTTCGGCTTCCGCCTGCGTCGCTTCGGCACGCCGCTGCCGGGGGCGACGATGTTCGTGGCCAACCATGTCAGCTGGGTCGACATCGAGATCCTGCACAGCCAGCGGATGATGGGCTTCGTGGCCAAGCGCGAGATCGCCGGCTGGCCGCTGGTGGGCTGGCTGGCGGCGCAGGGGCAGACGATCTTCCACCAGCGCGGCAGCACCGACTCGCTCAACGACGTGCTGGAGCAGATGGTCGAGCGGTTGCGCCAGGGCAAGTCGGTGGGCGTGTTCCCGGAGGGGCGCACCCGCGGCGGCCACGAAGTCGGGCCGTTCCATGCGCGGATCTTCCTGGCCGCGGTCGAGGCCCGGGTGCCGGTGCAGCCGGTGGCGCTGCGCTACGGCGAACGCGGCGCGGCGCAGACCATGGTCGCGTTCGGCCCGCGCGAGAATTTCGCCCAGAACTTCCTGCGCCTGCTCGGCGAGCCCGCGCGCATCGCCGAGGTCCACTTCCTGGAGCCGGTCCCGCCCGGCGACGTGGATGGCCGGCGCCGCATCGCCGAGCTGTCGCGCGAGCGCATCGTGGCGGCGATGGGCTCGTGATGGAAGGCTGAATCCCCGCGCGGCCACGCTTGCGCCGGGCCCGCGGCGATGCAAGATTGGCCGTGGCGAACCCGCCCTCCCCGCCATGACCCACGCCGCCGATTTCCAACCCCCGCGCCTGCTGCGCAATCCGCACCTGCAATCGGTGCTCGGATCCAGCGGCTTGCGCCGCCGCCGCGGCCAGCGCGCGCTGGCCGCCAGCGGCGCGACCTCCACCGAGCACATCCTCGACGGCGGCAACGGTGCGCGCCTGCAGGGCTGGCACAGCCACGTCCCCGGCCGCGAGCCGCGCGGCACCGCATTGTTGCTGCACGGTTGGGAAGGTAGCGCCGAATCCAGCTACATGCGCCTGGCCGCCGCGCGCCTGCTGGCCGACGGGCTGGACGTGTTCCGCCTGAACTTCCGCGACCACGGCGATACCCACCACCTCAACGAAGGGCTGTTCCACTCCAACCGCATCGGCGAAGTGGTGCACGCGGCCGCGGACATGGTCCGGCGCCTGCAGGTGCGCGACCTGGTGGTGGCCGGCTATTCGCTCGGCGGCAACCATGCCCTGCGCCTGGGCCTGCACGCGCCGCGGGCCGGGTTGCCACTGCGCCACATCGCCGCGGTCTGCCCGCTGGTTGACCCGGCCGGGACCATGGACGTCATGGAGCGCGATGCGCGGTTCTACGATTGGTATTTCCGCCGCCAGTGGCGCAGTTCGCTGCAGCGCAAGCGCGAACTGTTCCCCGAGCACTTCGGCTACGACGATGCCACCCTGGCGCTGGACATGCGCGGGCTGATCGGCTGGCTGGCGCGCAGGCACGCCGGCTTCGACAGCGCCGAGGAATACTTCGACAGCTACTCCATCGCCGGCGACCGCCTGGCGGGGCTGGAAGTGCCGGCCAGCATCCTGATGGCCGAGGACGACCCGGTGATCCCGATCGAGCATTTCCGCCACTGGCGCCTGCCCGCAGGCGCCGGGCTGGAGGTCGCGCGCTGGGGCGGGCACTGCGCGTTCGTGGAAAACCTGGCCGGCGACGGCTTTTCCGAGCGCTGGGTGGCGGCGCGGCTGGGCGCCGCCCTGCCGCGCTGAACGGCGCCGGGCAGGCGGCACGGTAGACTGCGGGTTTTTCCGGAAGACCCGAAGCAATGCAGGAACGTATTCAAGAAGCGCTGCGGCGCGATGCCGTGGACGAAGCCCTGGCCCTGGCCCGGGACTGGGTCGCCTCCGCCCCCGATGACGCGCAGGCGCAGCGCGCGCTGGCCGGCGTGCTGGCCTGCGGTGGCGACACGGATGCCGCGCTGGAGGCGCTTGACCGGGCGATCCTGCTGGCGCCGGAAGACGCGGGCCTGCATTTCGAACGTGCCTCCCTGCTGCTGCGCACGCGCAACCTGGAGGACGCCGGCGCCGCGCTGGACCAGGGCCTGGGCCTGGATCCGAACCACGTCCCGTCGTACCTGGCGCGTGCGCAGGTCGCCCTGGCCCGCGGCGACCTGGCCGAGGCCGAGCGGCTCAGCCGTACCGTCGCCCGCATCGTCGAGGCCGACGACCCGCGCCTGCTGGCCCTGGACGCGCTGCTGGCGCTGCGCCGCGGCGATGCCGACCGGGCGCTGGCCCTGGCATCCACGGCCAGCGCCGTGCTGCGGGACGACCCGCAACTGCTGTCGATCCTGGGATTCAGCTACTTCGCCAAGGGCCATTGGGCGTTCGCCGAACAGGCGTTCGTCCGGGTTGCCGAACTCTTGCCCGATGCCCGTGCGCTGCGGCCGTTGCTGGCGCAACTGGCCGCCCGCCAGGGCCGTTTCGGGGAGGCCGCCGACCTGGTCGTGCCGCTGACGGAGGACGAGGCCGTCGCCAACCCGGCGTTGCGCCGCATCGCAGGCCTGTACGCGCTGCAGGCCGGGCGCGGCGAACAGGCGCTGGCACTGCTGCGCGCCACGCTGGCGGCAGGCGTCGATCGCGCCGTGCTGCAGGGCTTGATGCTGCTGTGGAACCGCAGCGGCGACCGCGCGGATGCGCTGGCCACGCTGGAGGCGGCGCTGGCCACTCACCGCGACGCCGGTGACCTGTGGGCCGCGCGGCTGGCGCTGGAGGCTTCCGGCAGCGGTGAAAGCGAGCAGGTGCTGGAACGATGGCTCACGGCAATGCCGGGTCACCTGCCGGCACTGGAGGCTGGACTCAGGCAGCGCGATCGCGCCGGGGACCTGCAAGGCACGGAGCATTTCGCCCGGCGCGTGGCCGAAGCCCAGCCCGGGCATCCGCTGGCCGAACAGTTCCTGGTCGAATGCTCGCTGGCCCGGGATCCGGATGCCGCCCTGGCCCGCGGACGGGCGATGGTCGCGGCCCAGGCGGCCGGCGACGCGCGCGTGGCCGCGCGTGCCTGGTTCGGCCGCTTGCTCGACCGTGCCGGCCGCCCGGCCGAGGCGCTGGCGGAGTGGCGGTCGCTGCACGATGAATTCCGCGGTGCCCGCCTGCCCTTGCCGGCACGGGCGCCCGCCGTGACCGCGCCATGGCCGGCACTGCCGATGGCGGCGACGGACGCGCCGCATCCGGTGCTGGTGTTCGGACTGCCCGGATCGGGCATCGAGCGGGTGGTCGACACGCTGGCCGCCGCGGGTGGCCCGGTGCGGGGCGACCGTTACGGCGCCCAGGCGCCCGACGATCCGCTGCGCACCCCGCAGGTCGCCCACGACCTGCGCGGCGGCGGCCTGGATCCGGCCGTGCTGGTCGCCCAGTGGCGGGCGCAATTGCCGGCTCGCGGGATTGCGGACGGCGAGGTGGTCGACTGGTTGACCTGGTGGGACAACGCACTGCTGCTGGCCCTGCGTCCGTACCTGCCCGAGGGCCTGCTGCTGACCGCGGTGCGCGATCCGCGCGACATGTTGCTGGACTGGCTGGCAACCGGATCGCCGGTGCCGCTGGCACTGGACGACCCGGACGCGGCAGCCGAGTGGTTGGCGCAGGGCCTGGAGCACCTGGCCGACCTGCACGAGCAGGATCTGTACCCGCACGTGCTGTTGCGCCTGGACGGAGTGGTCGATTCGCCGCAGGCGCTGGCCGAGGCCGTGGGCGGGGCGTTGGGCATCGCCCTGCCGCCGCCACCGTCCGCGCCGACGCGGTTGCCGCCGGGCCGCTGGCGCGCCCATGCCGAAGTCCTGGCCGCGCCGTTCGCGCGCCTGCTGCCGGTGGCGGTGCGGCTGGGCTACCCTGAAGCCTGACCCCGGAGGAGGACTGCGGACATGCGCATCTGGAGCGATAGCTTCGAGAACCGCGGCGCGATCCCCGCCGGGTTCGCGATGGGCCAGGCGGATGGTTTCGCCGCCAACCGCAACCCGCACCTGGCCTGGGACGACGTACCCGAGGGGACCCGGTCCTTCGCCCTGCTGTGCATCGACCCGGACGCGCCGACGGTGCCCGAGACCGTGGGCCGCGAGGACCTGCAGATCCCGGTGGCGCAGCCGCGCGGGGATTTCGTGCACTGGGCGATGGCCGACATCGCACCGCAGGTGCGCAGCATCGCCGCAGGCAGCTGCAGCGACGGCGTCACCGCCCGGGGCAAGCGCTCGCCCGCAGGCCCGGCCGGTGCGCGCCAGGGCCTGAACGATTACACCGGCTGGTTCGCCGGCGACCCCCAGATGGAAGGGGACTACTTCGGCTACGACGGTCCTTATCCGCCGTTCAACGACCTGCGCATGCACCGCTACTTCTTCCGCCTGTTCGCCCTGGACGTGGCCACCCTGGACCTGCCGCCGCGCTTCACCGCCGGCGACGTGCTGCGGACGATGCAAGGCCATGAGCTGGCCGAGGCGCTGGTGTATGGCAGCTACACGCTCAATCCGGCTTTGCACGGCTGACGGCCTGCGCGAAGCACGGCCGGCCCCGCGCCCGGCAATGTCCCGATCCCGTTTCCGCGGAGGTGCCGTCGATCGCCGGCTGCCATGCCTCCTGCTGTGCCTGTAGCTGGTCGCCGCGCCCGCGCTGGCGCTGGATCCCGCCCCCATCCGCCAGCAGCTGGAACGGCTGCGCGAGGCGGCGTCGCGGCGCTGGCAGGACGAGCCGCTGCTGTTCGCGCCCGGGCGGCACTGGAACTACTCCTCGTTCGCGACCAACCTGCTGCAGGCGGCGATCGAACGGGCCAGCGGCGAGGGCATGGAGGACTACCTGCGGGCGCATGTCTGGGAGCCCGCGGGCATGGACGCGACTTCGTTCGACGTGCCGACGCGGATCATCCCGCGGCGTGCGCGCGGCTACGAATTCGATGCGGCCAGCGGCGAGCTGACCAATGCCGTGCAGGAGGACGTGAGCTACAAGTACGTCGGCGGCGGCATCGCTCGCCAGCGACGAGGACATGGTGCGCCTGGGGCACGCACTGAACGCGGGCACGCTGCTCGGCAAGCCCGCGATCGCGGAAATGTACCGGCCCCGGCTGGACCCATCGGCCACCGCGATGCCGGCGCCGGACGGCGCGCCCCCGAGTGGCCAGCCGCCGGTGCAGGGATTGATCTGGCGGCTCCAGCAGGATGGCGCGGGCCGCGATTACGTCGCGCACGGCGGCAGCGTCAAGGGCACGCTGTCGTGCCTGGCCAACTATCCCGGGCAGGACGTGGTGGTGGCGCTGCACGTCAACGCGCGCGGCGGCAAGGCCGACCTGCGCGAAGCCGCCGAGGCGATCGCGGCGACGGTGCTCGGCCCGGCGGAAGGGGACTAGCAAAAAGAACGGCCGACCCGGAGGTCGGCCGTTCGTCATCACGGAACCGGCGCGGGGTCAGCGCTTGACCGTCTCCGACTCCACCACCATGTCCAGCACATAGGCGTTCGCCGAGGCGTCGGCCGGCGGGTTGGCCAGGGTGTAGCGGTCCACGCGCAGCACGTTGCGTGTGCCGGGCTGGTGGGTGAAGCCTTCGATCTGCTCGTAGAAGTTCTGCCACTCGCCCGGCTCGCCGGCGCGCAGGCCGTTCTCGTCGAACTTGATCTCGCGCACCTGCAGGCACTGCTTGTCCGGGATCAGCGGGTGGCTGCACGGCCGGGTCTCCGGGCCGACTTCCAGGAACACGCGCTCGGCCGGGCCGCCGAAACGGGTGGCCGGGGTCGGGGTGCCGTGGAACACCAGGCGGTCGCCGGCGGCATTGGTCAGCACCAGCTGCGGCACGTCGCCGGCAGTGCTGGCCACGGTGAGTTCGCCGGCCAGGCGGGTGCCGACCTCGGCGTCCAGCGCGGCCAGCTTCGGATCCGGGCAGGCCATCAGGGTGGAGGCCATCGGGCCGAGGGTGGCTTTGTCGCCGGCCAGAACGAAGCCGCCGGTCATCCGGTTGCAGGTATTGGACACCGACACGCGGCCGTCGGCGAAGTCCAGCTGCAGCGGCTTGTCCGGGTTGGCGAACAGGGCCTCGATCTTCTGGCCCTGGGCATCGGTGGCCTCGGCCAGGTTCCAGTGGTAGGCCGGCAGCAGGGCGGCGGTGTCGGCCATCGCCGGCGGCGCCTGGTCGGCGGTGGCGGTCGTGGCGGCCGGATCGGCGGCGGGTTCGGCCGGCTTGTGGCAGGCGGCCAGGGCCAGCGGCACGAGCAGGGCGAGCGGGAGCAGCAGCGGACGGTGTTTCATGGGACTCTCCGTGAGGGCGCAGGCCACGACGGCCGGCGATGGGTGGATGGGCGGATCTGCAATGGCACTTCGAGAGGTGGAACGCCTTATACGCCAGTGCGAGTTCAACCCACGTAAAGCGGTTCAGGTGCCGGTCGGCATGAACGCGAGCAGCAACGCGCCCAGCACGATCCGGTAGAGCGCGAACACGGTGAACCGGTGCGCCTTGATGTAGTCCATCAACCAGCGCACCACCATGAACCCGGTGACCGCGGCGGCGGCGAACGCCACCGCCACCGCGCTCCAGTCCTCGCCGCCGAGGGCGTCGTCGCGGACCAGTTCCAGGAAAGCGTAGCCGCTGGCGGCGAACATGGTCGGGATGCCGACCAGGAACACGAACTCGGCCGCCGCCGAGCGCCGGCTGGTGCCGGCCAGCATGGCGATGAAGATCGCCGCGGCCGAGCGCGAGGTGCCGGGGAACACGCCGGCCACCACCTGGGCCAGGCCGACCAGCACCGCCACCTTCCAGGTCACGGTGGCCACGTCGCCGCGCTTCTCGGCGTAATGCTCGGCCACCAGCATCCACACGCCGCCCAGCAGCAGCGCCCAGGCCACCGGGGTCACGGTTTCCGGCAGTTCCCAGCCGGCCAGGCGCACCGGCAGGCCGACCACGGCGGTGACCAGGAAGGCCACGCCGATCTTGGCCACGTAGTCGCGGTTGGCCGGCTCGTGCAGGCCGGTGGCCAGTTGCCACAGGCGCTGGCGGAAGGCCAGGGTCACCGCCAGGATCGCGCCGGCCTGGATCACGATGTTGAAGAAGTCCGAGCGCGGCCCGAGCCAGTGCTGGGCGATCAGCAGGTGGCCGGTGCTGGAGATCGGCAGGAACTCGGTCAGCCCTTCGAGGATGCCCAGCAGCAGGGCGGCGAGCAGGTCGGACACGGGGCGGGGCCGGCGGGAATGGAGCGCACAGGATAAGCGAGAGCCGGGTCCGCACCACTTGCACCAGACGGGTTCAATCGCGCATCAAAATAGCATCAAATTGGTGCAATAAAGTCCTGAAGCCACGCCTGGGATCAATGAAATCAATGTCTTGGATGTGGGCCCGGGTTGGCACGCCGCCTGCTATGCCTTGGGTATCCCAACACCCCCGAGGTTGCGTGCGATGTCCGTGGAAAGAGTCGAGAAGCTGATCAAGGACAACCAGGTCGAGTTCGTGGACCTGCGGTTCGTCGACATGCGTGGCATGCAGCAGCACGTTACCTTCCCGGCGAGCATCGTCGAGCCGGGCCTGTTCGAGGACGGCAAGATGTTCGACGGCTCCTCGATCTCCGGCTGGAAGGGCATCAACGAATCGGACATGGTCCTGCTGCCCGATGCCGATACCGCGGTGCTGGATCCGTTCACCGCCGACCCGACCCTGATCCTGACCTGCGACATCCTCGACCCGGCCACGATGCAGGGCTACGCGCGCTGCCCGCGTGGCATCGCCAAGCGCGCCGAGGCCTACCTGAAGTCCTCCGGCATCGCCGACACCGCCTTCTTCGGCCCGGAGCCGGAGTTCTTCATCTTCGACGCGGTGCGCTACGCCAACGACATGGGCCACACCTTCTTCGAGATCGAGTCGGAGGAAGGCGCCTGGAACAGCGGCACCAAGTACGAGAGCGGCAACACCGGCTACCGCCCGGGCGTGAAGGGCGGCTACTTCCCGGTGGCCCCGCACGACTCGCTGCACGACATGCGCGCGGAGATGTGCAAGGTGCTGGAGGAGTCCGGCATCGAGGTCGAGGTCCACCACCACGAGGTGGCCACCGCCGGCCAGTGCGAGATCGGCACCAAGTTCAACACGCTCGTGCGCAAGGCCGACGAGCTGCTGACCATGAAGTACATCATCAAGAACGTCGCCCACCGCAACGGCAAGACCGCCACCTTCATGCCCAAGCCCATCGTCGGCGACAACGGCAGCGGCATGCACGTGCACCAGTCGCTGTCCAGCGCCGGCAAGAACCTGTTCTCCGGCGACGGCTACGGCGGCCTGTCGCAGATGGCGCTGTGGTACATCGGCGGCATCTTCAAGCACGCCCGCGCGATCAACGCCTTCGCCAACTCCGGCACCAACAGCTACAAGCGCCTGGTGCCGGGCTTCGAGGCGCCGGTGATGCTGGCCTACTCGGCGCGCAACCGCTCGGCCTCGTGCCGGATCCCGTGGGTGTCCAGCCCGAAGGCGCGTCGGATCGAGATCCGCTTCCCCGATCCGCTGCAGTCCGGCTACCTGACCTTCACCGCGCTGATGATGGCCGGCCTGGACGGGATCAAGAACCAGATCGACCCGGGCGCACCCAGCGACAAGGACCTGTACGACCTGCCGCCGGAGGAGGAAAAGCTGATCCCGCAGGTGTGCTCCAGCCTGGACCAGGCGCTGGAGGCGCTGGACGCCGACCGCGAGTTCCTCAAGGCCGGCGGGGTGATGAGCGACGACTTCATCGACGGCTACATCGCGCTGAAGATGCAGGAAGTGACCAAGTTCCGCGCAGCCACGCATCCGCTCGAATACCAGCTGTACTACGGCGTCTGAGGACGACCTGCAACCCAAGTCCCGGCGGGGGAAGCGCCGGGACGCGCGGCCCTCCCCCACGCCGGGCCGCACTTTCCGGCAACCACGACACCAGGAGCAGGGGCGCACGACGAGAGGGCACCGGGAAGCGATCGGCACGGCAAGGTGCGGCAACGCGCCCGGCCGTGGCCAGGCAGCGCATGGGGATGCGCGGCCGCGGCGCTGCAAGCCAGTACGCAAGACAGGGAGGGCTTTATCCATTACCGGACGAGGAGCCTGTCATGTCGTCACGCAAGATCGCGGTTGCCATTGTTTTGTGCACCGGGCTGTCAGCAGCCGGCGTCGCCTCCGCCGAGGTTTCCGGATCGGTCGCGGTCGTCAGCGACTACCTGTTCCGCGGCGTCACCCAGACCAACGAGAAGCCCGCCCTGCAGGGCGGCGTCACCTGGACGCACGACAGCGGTTTCTACCTCGGTACCTGGGGCAGCAGCATCAGCTGGCTATCCGATGCCGATCCGGACATCTCCAGCCAGGTCGAACTCGACCTGTTCCTGGGTTATGGCGGCAAGTTCGGCGGCAGCGAAGTCGGCTACGACGTCGGCCTCAACTACTACGCCTATCCCGGCGACTATCCGGCCGGCTTCAACAGCGCCGACACCACCGAGCTGTACTTCGGCATCAGCTACAAGTTCCTGAGCGCGAAGTACTGGTACGCCGCCACCGACCTGTTCGGCATCCCCGATTCCAGCGGCAGCACCAACCTGGACCTGTCCGCCAAATGGGAGTTCTCGCCCGGCTGGACCGGCACGGCCGCATTCGGCAAACAGTGGATCTCGGGCAGTTCCGGCGCCGCCGACTACACGTTCTGGAAACTCGGCGTCGACAAGACGTTCGACAACGGCTTCGCCATCGGCGGTTCCTACAACAGCAACGACCTGAGCGGCCTCGACGACACCTTCGTCCTTGCATTGTCGAAGTCGTTCTGAGGCCGCACCGGCCGCAATCTTCAACAGGAGGCGTTTCATGAAACTGATCACCGCCATCATCCGGCCGTTCAAGCTGGACGAAGTGCGCGAAGCCCTGGCCCATGCGGGCGTTTCCGGCATCACCGTCACCGAGGTCAAGGGTTTCGGCCGGCAGAAGGGCCATACCGAGCTGTACCGCGGCGCCGAGTACGTGGTCGACTTCCTGCCCAAGATCAAGGTCGAGACCGTGGTCGCCGACGAACTGCTGGACGCGGTGCTGGAAGCGATCCAGCAATCGGCCGGCACCGGCAAGGTCGGCGACGGCAAGATCTTCGTCACCACGGTCGAACACGCAATCCGCATCCGCACCGGCGAAATCGGCACGGACGCGCTCTGACCTCCCTCCCCCCGATCCGGAGAAGCCCATGAACCTGCGATTCCCTGCCGGGCGCAAGTCCCGGTTCCATGCCCTGTCCCCGATGATGGCGGCCGCCGCCGTGCTGGCGATGGGCGCCTCCGGCGCGGCCTTTGCCCAGGACGTCGCCGCCGAGACACCGGCGTTCGACAGCGGCGACATCGCCTGGATGCTGACTTCCACCCTGCTGGTGCTGCTGATGGTGGTGCCGGGCCTGGCCCTGTTTTACGGCGGGATGGTGCGCTCCAAGAACGTGCTGTCGGTGCTGATGCAGGTGCTGGTGGTGTATTCGGTGGTAGTGCTGGTGTGGATCTTCTACGGCTACAGCGCGGCCTTCACCGAAGGCAACGCGTTCTTCGGCTCGTTCACGCAGAAGGCCTTCCTCAAGGGGATCGTCGCCGATACCGGGGCCGGCGGGCTGCCGGAGTTCCTGTTCGTGGCGTTCCAGTCCACCTTCGCCGGCATCACCGCGGCGCTGGTCGTCGGCTCGTTCGCCGAGCGGATCAAGTTCAAGGCGGTGCTGCTGTTCTCGGTGCTGTGGGTAACCTTCGCCTACCTGCCGATGGTGCACATGGTGTGGAGCGGCGAAGGCGGCTTCCTTGCGCACAAGGGCGTGATCGATTTCGCCGGAGGCACCGTGGTCCACATCAACGCCGGCGTGGCCGGGCTGGTCGGGGCCTGGTTCCTCGGCAAGCGCCTGGGCTACGGGCGCGAAGCGCTCAAGCCGCACAGCGTGCCGTTCACCTTCATCGGCGCTTCCCTGCTGTGGGTGGGCTGGTTCGGCTTCAATGCCGGTTCGGCCCTGGCCGCCGATGCGTCCGCATCGCTGGCGATGCTCAACACCATGGTCGCCACCGCCGCCGGCGTGGTCGGCTGGACCCTGGTCGAGGCGCTGGCCAAGGGCAAGCCTTCGGCGCTGGGCGCGGCCTCCGGCGCGATCGCGGGTCTGGTCGGCGTCACCCCGGCCGCCGGCACGGTCGGGCCGATGGGCGCGATCGCGATCGGCCTGGCCGCCGGCGTGCTGTGCGTGTGGGGCGTGAACGGGCTGAAGCGGCGGCTGGGCGCGGACGACAGCCTGGACGTGTTCGGCGTCCACGGCATCGGCGGCATCGTCGGCGCATTGCTCACCGGCGTGTTCAGCGCGCAGTCGCTGGGCGGCACCAAGGCCGGCCTGGCGATCGGCGCGCAGGTATGGGTGCAGCTGGTCAGCGTCGCATTCACCATCGCCTGGTGCGCGGTTGTCACCGCGGCGGTGATGCTGGTGGTCAAGGCCACGGTCGGCCTGCGGGTGAGCGAGGAGTCCGAGCGCGTCGGCCTGGACATCAGTTCGCACGGGGAATCGGCCTACGAGTCCTGAGGACGCGTCCGGGAACCACGGGCACGGGGCGGGCGGCGGCGGCGCCGCCCGTTTTTTGCGCCGCCGATTGCAATTGCGGCGTGCAGGCGGTGCAATGCGGGAATGAAGCCGACCCGACTCCTCGCCGCCGCCTGCGTGCTCGCGCTCGCGGCCTGCCAGCACGCCGCGCCGCGCAACCCGATGGCGACCTGGGTGCCTTCGCGGAATTACGATGCGCGCCGCGCGCAGTTGATCGTGGTGCACTACACCGAGCAGGACTCGGTGCAGCACAGCCTCGACACGCTGCGCTCGAGCAACAGCGGTGGTCGGGTGAGCGCCCACTACCTGCTGGGCGACGACGGTCGCATCTACCAGCTGGTGTCCGACGAGCATCGCGCCTGGCACGCCGGCGCCGGCCGCTGGGGCACGATCCACGAACTCAATTCGGCCTCGATCGGCATCGAGATCGACAACGACGGCCATGAGCCCTTCACCGATGCGCAGATCGATGCACTGATCCGCCTGCTGGAAGACCTGACCCGCCGCCACCGGATCCCGAAGACCGAGGTCATCGGCCATTCCGACCTTGCCCCCGGGCGCAAGATCGACCCCGGCCCGTTGTTCCCGTGGAAGCGGCTGCACGAGGCCGGCTTCGGCATCTGGCCCGATCCCGCCGCGCCGCCGCCGCCGCCGGGCTTCGATCCGGTCAACGCGCTGCGCCTGATCGGCTACCCGGTCGACGATCTCGAAGCCACGATCCATTCCTACCGGATGCGTTTCCGCGGCGACGATGCCAGGACCCTCGACGAGGAGGACCTGCGCATCCTGAACTCGCTGGCGACGCAGGTGCACGGAGGGCGCTGAACCCGCGCCCCGGCCCGGATCGCATTGGGCGGCGTCTTGCACTAGATTGGTGCAATGGATCCAGCGAACCCTCTTCCCGGCCCCGCCCTCGACCAGCTCGGCACGCCGCTGGCCTGGGCCGACCGCCAGGCGCGGATCGTGGGGGTCAACCTGGCCTTCCCGCGCTGGATCGGGGTTGGTGCGCGGCGTCTGATCGGCCAGCCGCTGGCCGCGCTGGAACTGGAAGGCGACGCCCTGGCCCGGTTCCTGGCCCAGGACGAGCGCGAAGTGCTGCGCCTGCACCGCATTCCGCTGGGGGTCCCGGGCGAGGCGCCGCGTCCTGCCGACGGCTGGCTGACCCGTACCCCCGATGGCTGGCTGCTGGAGGCGCATCCGGCCGACGACTCCCCCTCGGCCGATCCGGCCCAGGCCCTGCCCGGCGCGCTGCAGGCCGCACTCAAGGGCATGGCCCACGAACTGCGCAATCCGCTGGCCGGGCTCAAGGGCGCCGCACAACTGCTGGCCCGCCGCGCCGGTGCGCGTCCCGAGGCCGGCGACGAGCGCGAGTTGATCGACCTGATCGGCGCCGAGATCGACCGCCTCAGCCAGCTGGTCGACCAACTGCTGTCGCCCGCCCCGCAGCGCCCGCACGCGCCGCTGAACATCCATGCCGTGCTCGAACGGGTGCTGCGCCTGGCCGAGGCCGAGGGCGGCTGGACGATGCGGGTGCAGCGCGATTACGACCCCAGCATCCCCGAGTTCCCCGGCGATGCCGACCGCCTCACCCAGGCGGTGTGGAACCTGGTCCGCAACGCGCTGCAGGCCGGCGCCTCGACGATCGTCCTGCGCACCCGGGTCGAGAGCGGCCTGCACATCCGCGAGCGGCTGCATGCGCGCGCGCTGCGGGTGGAGATCGTCGACGACGGCGGCGGCGTGCCGGAGGAATTGGCCGAGCACCTGTTCTTGCCGCTGGTCAGCGGCCGTGCCGAAGGCACCGGGCTGGGCCTGGCCCTGGCCCACCAGGTCGCGCGCGAGCATCGCGGCTCGCTGGGTTTCCGCTCGCGCCCCGGCCATACCGTGTTCACCCTGCTGCTGCCGCAGAACGAGCCCGAAGGAGCGTCTTTGCCATGAGTTTCCCTGCATGAGCGCCGCCAGCGGCAACCGCCGGGTATGGGTGGTCGATGACGACCGTTCGGTGCGTTTCGTGCTGGCCACCGCGCTGCGCGACGCCGGCTACGAGGTGGACGGTTTTGAGAACGCGGCCAGTGCGCTGGACGCGCTGCAGGTACGCGGCGTGCCGGACCTGCTGTTCACCGACGTGCGCATGCCCGGCGAGGACGGGCTGAGGTTGCTGGAACGGTTGAAGGCGGCGCACCCGCACCTGCCGGTGGTCGTGATGTCGGCCTACACCGACGTGGCCAGCACCGCCGGCGCGTTCCGCGGCGGCGCCCACGAATTCCTGTCCAAGCCGTTCGATCTCGACGATGCGGTGGCGCTGGCCGCGCGCGCGTTGCCGGCACCTGCGTCCTCGGCGCCCGGGGCATCGCCGTCGCAGGCGGAGCCGGATGCCGCGGGATCCACCGCGACCGCGCACGAGCTGATCGGCGACACCCCGGCCATGCGCGCGCTGTTCCGCGCGATCGGCCGCCTGGCGCAGGTGCCGCTGTCGGTGCTGGTCACCGGCGAGACCGGCACCGGCAAGGAACTGGTGGCCGGCGCCTTGCACCGCGAGTCGCCGCGCGCGTCCGGGCCGTTCGTCGCGCTCAACACCGCCGCGATCCCGGCCGAGTTGCTGGAGAGCGAACTGTTCGGCCACGAGGCCGGCGCCTTCACCGGCGCGAACCGGCGCCATGTCGGCCGCTTCGAGCAGGCCCACGGCGGCACCCTGTTCCTGGACGAGATCGGCGACATGCCGGCCTCGCTGCAGACCCGGCTGTTGCGGGTGCTGGCCGAGGGCGAGTTCTTCCGCGTCGGCGGGCGCGAGCTGATCCGGGTGGACGTGCGGGTGATCGCCGCCACCCACCAGGACCTGGAGGCGCGGGTCGCCGAAGGCCGCTTCCGCGCCGACCTGCTGCACCGGCTCGATGTGGTACGGCTGCGGATCCCGCCGCTGCGCGAGCGTCGAGCCGACATCCCCCTACTGGCCGCCACCTTCCTGCATCGCGCCGCGCACAAGCTCGGCGCCGGCGCCAAGAACTTCGATCCGGCGGCGCTGGCCGCGTTGCAGGCGATGGACTGGCCGGGCAACGTGCGCGAACTGCAGAACCTGTGCTGGTCGCTGGCCGCGCTGGCACCGGGCGAAAACATTACCGCGGGGGATCTGGGCATGCTCCAGGCCCCGGCGGCCGCCAGCGCGGCGACACCGCCGGTGGAGTGGGATCGCCAGCTCGGCCAGTGGGCGCTGCAAAGCCTGCAGGCCGGTGCGCGCGACCTGCATGCGCAGGCGCGGATGCGCTTCGAACAGGCCCTGCTCAATGCCGCCCTGCAGCACACCGGCGGCCGCAGGGTGGAAGCCGCCGCGCTGCTCGGCGTGGGCCGCAACACCGTCACCCGCAAGCTCGGTCCCGGGCGCAAGCGTCGCTGACGGCTTTCGCACCCGGCCTCCGGGCCGCCTGCCTTTCGTGCGGCACCCCCGGCCATCGGCGCCATCCGTCGGCGCCATCCGTCGGGACCTCGCGACCGCGGACCAGGAACGGCCGGCGCCACGGGAGTGATGCGTCCTGCGGCGACATGGGGTTCATCCCCACCGTTTATCCTAGTCGCCTTCGCCCAAGGAGATCCGGTCATGCGTACCACGGCCCTCGCCGGTTTCAGCCTGCTCGCCCTCGCCGCATGCAGCAGCACGCCCAAGGCACCGCCCGCGGCGCCCGCGCCGGTCAGCACCGCGCAGCAGGCGGTGGTGATGCTGGCCTCGGCTTCCGGCAGCCGGGTCAGCGGCAAGCTCACCCTGGCGCCGATGGGCGACGGGGTGCATATCAGCGGCGAGGTCGGCGGCCTGGCGCCCAACGGCCAGTTCGGATTCCACGTGCACGAGAAGGGTGACTGCAGCGCGGTCGACGCGACCAGCGCCGGCGGCCACTTCAACCCGGTGGCCAGCGCGCACGGTCGCGCCGGCGGCGCGACCCACCATGCCGGCGACATGGACAATATCGTCGCCGATGCCGGCGGCGTGGCCCGGGTCAACGTGCACCTGCGCGGAGTGACGCTCGGCGGCGGCGCAGCCAACGACATCGCCGGCCGGGCGATGATCGTGCACGCCGACCCGGACGACTACCACTCACAGCCCGCCGGCAACGCGGGCGCGCGCGTGGCCTGCGGCACGATCAAGGTGACGCAGTAACGCAGGCGCTCGCCGCACCCATTAAGATGCCGGCTTCCTACGCCACCCGGCCGTAGTCCGAGGCACCGGCATGCAGGCATTCGACAACCCGCCCCCGCCCCCGGCGACGGGCCAGGCGCAGGACGCCTCGCCGCTGTTCACCGGCCCGAGGCACTTGCTGGCCGAACGGCTGGAGCGTGGTCGCCAACTGCGCAAGCGGATCCCGCGCAAGGACCAGGCGCTTTACCCGCCGGTCCGCACCCGGCGCAGCCCGCTCGAACTGATCCGGCAGCAGAACGGCTCCCGGGTCGAGAAGCTGGTGCCGATCCGCAACGCGCGCATGCGCGTCTCGCCGTTCGCCTTCTTCCGCGGCAACGCGGCGATCATGGCCGGCGACCTGGCCGCCGCCACGCCGGTCACCGGCATCGACGTGTTCGCCTGCGGCGACATGCACGTGGCCAACTTCGGGGTGTTCGCTTCGGCCGAACGCAACCTGATTTTCGCGATCAACGACTTCGACGAGGTGCATCCGGGCCCCTGGGAGTGGGATCTCAAGCGTCTGGTCGCCAGCGCCGCGATCGCCGCGCGCCACCTGGGCGGCGACGACACCGACGCGGCCGAGGCCGCGCGCGCCGCCGCCGGTGGCTACCGCTACCACATCCGCGAATACGCGCGAATGGGCTACCTGGACACGTGGTACGACTGCATCGACGAGCAGGCGATCCTGCAAGCCCTCCCCGGCCGCGCCCGCGAGCGCGCGCGCAAGGTACTGGGCAAGGCGCGCACGCGCGGGCATGTGCGCACGCTGGAGCGGATGACCGAAACCGTCGATGGCCGGCTGCGGATCCTGGAGTCGCCGCCGCTGATCGTGCGCGAGACCCACCGCCCCGACGGCACGCCGGTGGCGCTGGGCATGGACCTCACCCTGCGCAGCTACATGGAATCGCTGGACGCCCAGATCCGCTTCCTGCTCTCGCGCTTCCGCATCGTCGACGTGGCGCGCAAGGTCGTGGGCGTGGGCAGCGTCGGCACGTCCTGCTGGGTGAGTATGCTGCTGGGCGCCGACGACGAGGAGCCGCTGTTCCTGCAGGTCAAGGAGGCGCAGCCCTCGGTGCTGGCTGCGCACCTGCCGGGCAGGTCGCCGTTCGCCAACGAAGGCCAGCGCGTGGTCGCCGGCCAGCGCCTGATCCAGGGTTCGCCCGATATCTTCCTGGGCTGGGGCAACGGCGGCCACGATTTCTACGTGCGCCAGCTGGCCGACGTGAAGGGCGGGATCAGTCTGGAGGAAGGCGACCGCGGCACCCTGGATGGTTTCCCGGCCTATTGCGGCCTGTGCGGCTGGGCGTTGGCGCTGGCCCACGCCAAGTCCGGCGATGCGGCGCTGATCGCCGGCTATTGCGGTTCGAGCGAAGCGCTGGACGAAGCGCTGGCCGGCTTCGCCCTGGCCTACGAGCGCCAGAACGCGAGCGACTACGAACGCTTCGTCGCCGCCTGCCGCCGTGGCGCGTTCCGTTGCGAGAAGTCCGCTTGAGCGGTCGCCGCTCCTACAGCAGCAGCGTGCGGGCGTCCTGCTCGCCGTTGCTGTGCACGTAGAGCAGCGGGATGCCGTGCGCTTCGAGCACGGCGGCGAACTGGCGCTGGCGGGCGAGGAAATGCGCATAGGCGCGCTGCAACCGGCCGTCGTGGTCCTCGACGGCATGGCCGTAGTGCGCGCACCAGCCGGCCGGGTCGAACAGCGCCATGCGCGCCTCGCCATCGGCCAGCGCCAACAGCGGTTCGGGCCCGGCGTCGAGCCATTCCACCGCCCCCGGCGCCAGCAGCGCCGCTTCGATGAGATTCCACAGCGGCGCCAGGCCCTGGTTGGTGTATTGCATGGCCATCATCGCCGCCAGGTCGTGGACGGTGAGGTAGCGGGCGTGCTCGATCCGCGCGTCGAAACCGTCCTGCGCCAGCAGCGCGGTGTCGGCCTGGGCCATGCCCAGCGCCAGCAGCTTCTCTTCCAGCGCAGCGCCGACCGCGGCCACCGCATCCGCAGGCCCCGCCAGCAGGAACGGCAGCACGCGCAGGCCGCCACCGGCCAGCGCCGGCTCGGCCTGGAACGGCAGGGGTACCTCGCCTTGCGCGTCGGCGCCGAAGGCGAGCACGCGCGGGCCTTCGCCGCGGCCGGGCGCGCGCGCATGCAGTTCGAGCAGGCGCTGGTGCAACGGCCAACCGGGTCGCAGCGCCTCGGCCGGATCGAAATGGGCCGCGGCCAGCACCAGGTCCAGCCCGGTCACGCCTTCCGCCAGCCTGGCCAGGTCGCGACCGACATGTGCGGCCAGTGCGCCGCCCTGCCCCGGCGCCAGCGCCGGCCGGCCCGGGGATGCGCCGCCGGCCAGTTCCAGCGCGAGTACCCCGCGCACTCCCTTCGCCTCAGCCATGCGTGGCGCTCCGGCGCGGGGCATCGATGCGGAGGTCATCGCCACGACCTGCACCGCCGGGAGCGTGGATGGGAATGCCGTTCATGTCGGGGTGGGTCTGGATCATTGGCCGCCTGACGGGTCGGGGCTACACTGCTGCATTATGCATTCGGCTGCGTATGCAGTCCGGATCCCACGAATGGATTCCGTCCGAGGCCGCCCCATGCCCACCGCCCGTCCCGTCGCCGTCCTCGGCGGCGTCCGCATCCCGTTCTGTCGCCAGAACACCGCTTATGCGGACGTCGGCAACCTCGGCATGTCGGTGCGGACCCTGGGCGCGCTGGTCGAACGCTTCGGCCTGCACGGCCAGCAACTGGGCGAAGTGGCGATGGGCGCGGTGATCAAGCATCCGTCCGACTGGAACCTGGGCCGCGAGGCAGCGCTGTCCTCCGGGTTGTCGCCGTTGACGCCGGGCATCACCATGCAGCGCGCCTGCGGCACCAGCCTGGACACGATCGTGACGGTCGCCAACAAGATCGCGGTGGGCCAGATCGAGGCCGGCATCGGCGGCGGTTCGGACACCACCTCCGACGTGCCGATCGGGTACGGCAAGTCGCTGCGCGCGCGCCTGCTCGCCGCCAACCGGGCCAAGACGACGAAGGACAAGATCGCCGCGTTCAAGGGCTTCCGCTTCGCCGAGCTCAAGCCCGAATTCCCGGGTGTGACCGAGCCGCGCACCGGCAAGAGCATGGGTCAGCACTGCGAGGACATGGCCAAGGAGTGGAATGTCTCGCGCGATTCGCAGGACGCGTGGGCGGTGTCCTCGCACCGCAAGCTGGCCGCGGCCTACGCGCGCGGCTTCTTCGACGGCCTGGTGGTGCCGTTTCGCGGCGTGGAGCGCGACAACATCCTGCGCCCGGACACCACCCTGGAGAAACTGGCCGCGCTCAAGCCGGCATTCGACAAGGTTTCCGGCCGCGGCACCCTGACCGCGGCCAACTCCACCCCGCTCACCGACGGTGCCGCCGCGGTGCTGCTGGCATCCGAGGAATGGGCGCGCGCCCACGGCCACGAGCCGATGGCCTGGCTGCGCGACGCGCAGGTGGCCGCGGTGGACTTCGTGCATGGCGAGGGCCTGCTGATGGCGCCGACCGTGGCCGTGCCGGAGATGCTGAAGCGCCATGGCCTGTCGCTGCAGGATTTCGACATCTACGAGATCCACGAGGCCTTCGCCGCGCAGGTGCTGTGCACGCTGCGCGCGTGGGAGAGCGAGGACTACTGCCGCGAGCGCCTGGGCCTGGATGCGCCGTTGGGCCGGATCGATCCGGAGAAGATCAATCCGGTCGGCTCCTCGCTGGCCACTGGCCATCCGTTCGCCGCCACCGGCGCGCGGATCGTTGCCACCGCGGCCAGGCAGCTGCAGGAGCGCGGCGGCGGCCGCGCGCTGGTGTCGATCTGCACCGCCGGCGGCATGGGCGTGGTGGCGATCGTCGAGCGCTGAGCGGGACGCTGGCGGCTTGCCGATTCGGGCGCCGCCGGAGGCCGCGACCGGCGGCTATCGTGGTGCGGGATCGGAGCGGAGGCGACGGCATGATGCGCGCGCAGCGGCGGAGGAACGGCATGGCGGCCTGGCTGGCGATGTTGCTGGCGGCGGGCGGCAGCGCGCCGGCCGCGGCGATGACCTTCATGGAAGTGGACTATGTCTGCCCGGTCGGTGGCGAGCGATTCCGTGCGCAGACCATGGGCTCGGGCACCGTCTTCCGGCATTTTCTCGATGGCCAGGCCGAGGGCGCGATCATGTCGCCATGGCCGCTGGTACGTTGCCCGGGCAACGGTTTCGTGATGTACAGGGACGATTTCAGTGCGGCCGAGATCGCGACGCTGACGCCGTTCGTGGAGGGCGAGGAGTACCAGCGCCTGCGCCGGGTCGAGACGTCGTACTGGCTGGCGGCGCGGTTGATGGAGGCGCTGGGCGTGCCATTGGCCGAGCGCGCCGGCGTGCTGCAGCGGGCAACCTGGCAGGCCTCGCCGGAGCAGTATCCGCGTTACGTCGAGGCGGCCGCGGCGGCGTTCGCCGCCGCTTGCCCGGACGATGCCGACGGGCGCGACGAGCAGTGGCTCTACTGCCAGTTGATCCGCGGCGAGTGGGAGCGGCGGACCTCGCGCTTCGAGCAGGCGCGCCTGCGCTTCGAGAGGCTGCAGCCGCTGCCGGAGCGACTGGTTGCCGCCGAGCGCGCATGGGTGCGTGCCCAGTACCGGGTCGAGATCGCGCAGCAACTGGAACGGGTTGCCGATGGCGATACCCGCAGCGTGCTGGCGCGCGAGGCGCCCGCCCCCGACCGGACCGGCGGACCGGCGGGAGGCGCCGATGCGGAGTCGATGGCGGAAGCCGCCGCGATCGCCGCCGAAGCTGCGGCGCGCGAAGATGCGCCTGAGGATCCGGCGCCCTGAGACGTGCTTAGCCTTTCAGCCGCGGGATGCCGTGCTCGTCGCGGTCCTCGACCACGGCCAGGTCGTGGATCCTGGCGCGCAGGTCGCGGCCAGGCAGTTCCTCGGCCGCCTCGCCGCGCGCCGCACGCAGGGCGTTGGCGTAGGCGCGGCGGGCCAGGGGCTCCTCGCCCGCGGCGCTGAAGCCCTCGCCCATTTCCTCCCAGGCCTCGGCGCCGGCGCCCTGGGCGATGGCGCGATGCAGGAAGTCCTGCGCCTGCAGCCACTGGCCCTGTCCGCGCGCCAGGCGCGCCAGCGCCACCAGCAGGGCGGGGCTGGCCGGATGCGCCTGCAGCCAGCGCTGGGCGCTGGCGCGGCGCGAATCGACGTGGCCGATGTCGATACGGCCGTAGAGGTCGACCAGCGATTCATCCCAACGGGCATCGATGGCCTGCTCCAGGTGGCGCAGGGCGGCATCGTCCCAGCGCAATCCGGCGGCGCGCTCGGCATAGGCGGCGACCACCGTCGCCTCGGTGCGCAGCGGCTTGGGCATCGCGTCCCAGCGCCCGGCCAGCAGGTTGGCGTCGGCGGCCTCGCGCAGCGAGCGGGTGGCCAGTTCGATCTCCAGCCGTTGCAGTTCGTCCTGCGGCAGCGCCTCTTGCTGGCGCAGTGCGCCGAGCAGGCCGTAGGCCTCGCCGCCGCGACCGGCCACGACCAGCGCGCGGGCGCGCAGCAGCAGGCCGCGCGGCGGCAGCGGCTGGGCGGTGGCCACGTCCAGGGCATTGATCGCGTCGATCGGCAGGTTGCGCGCGAGCAGGCGCTCGCCCTGCAGCAGCGCGTGTGCGGTGGGGTCGCGGGTGGCCAGCAGCGCCAGCCAGCGCTGCGCGGCCGCTTCGTCGCCGCGGCCGTCGGCGGCGCGTACCGCGGCGGCCAGCGCGATCGCGCCGGCCTGCGCGTCCTCGGCGGCGGTGCCGAGCAGGCGTTCGGCGCGCTGCCAGTGGCCGCCCTGCAACGCGCGCAGGCCTTCGAGCAGGCGTGCGCGGCCCTGGCGCTCGCGGTAGCGTCCCCAGGCGCGGAACGGCAGCCGCAACAGCGACCAGGCGAAGCCCAGCGCCAACCACGCCAGCACCAGCAGCAACAATGCCCGCGGCACCGTGGTGCTGTAATCGTAGCCGCCGGTGCGCACGATCACCTGGCCCAGCGCGGACGGATCGTGCTGGGCCATCCATTGCGCGCCGATCACGCCGGCCACGGCCACGGCCAGCATCGCGACCAGCCAGCGGTAGGGCTTCATCCCGGCTCCTTCATCGCGGCTCCTCCATCATGGCTTGCCGTCGCGCAATGCGCGCAACTGCCGCAGGGTGCTGTCCAGCAGCGGCGACTGCGGCAGCAGCGGCGCCTCGCGCAACGCACCGAGCTCGCGCACAACGTCCCGCAGTTGCGGTGAATCGGGCCACAACCGGGCGATCCAGCGTTCGCTGCGGTTCAGCGCCGTGCGGAATCCGGCGCCGTCGCCGCGCTCCAGCGCGGCGCGGGCCAGGGTCAGTTCGACTTGCAGCGCATCCTCGCCCTGGCGGCGCTCGGCATCGGCCATCAGGGCGTTGCTGCCGGCAGGGCGGATCTCCAGCAGGGGCGACAGCAGGCGCTGCCACAGCGGCGGCCTGGCGGCGCCGTTGGCGGCCATGGGGGCCTGGGCTTCGCGCGGCAGCGCCGCGATGCCCGCATCCAGGGCCTGCAGCCGGCGCGCGAGTTCGGCGCGCGGCCCGGGACCCATCGCGTCCAGCGCGTCGCGTTCGGCGGCCAGGGCCTGGCGCAGGTTGAGCAGGCCTGGATCGTCCAGGCCTTCAAGCACGCCGGCAGCCAGCGCATAGGCACGGCGTGCGCCATCCAGATCGCCGGCGAGGTGCAGGCGCTGGGCGCCGAGCACCAGCAGCAGCTCGGCTTCGTCCAGGCCCAGTGCCTGGTGGCCTTCGCGCGCGTTGGCATCGAGCCGGGCCACGCTGTCTTCCAGCAGCGCATTGCGCTGGCCCAGGCCCAGCACTTCGTCGCGCAACACGCGGCTGGAGGCGGACGCGTCCTGCAGCAGCCGGCCCTGCGCGCGCAGGTCGGCGCGCAGCGTGTCCATGCGTTCGCCCAGCGCTTCGAGCTGGCGCGCATCATCCTGGGCGCGTGCCTGCGCCTGTTGCTGGCGTGCGCTCAGGGCCTGCCAGCCGAACCACCCGGCCGCGCCCAGCGCCAGCACCAGCATGGTCGCAGCCGGCACGCGCCAGCGCGCGCGGCGGGGGGTGGGGAGGGCTTCGTCCACGGCAGCAGCATCCTTGTCCGGCGGGGCGCCGTTCGCATCGTCGGATGTGACGTGCGTCGCACAGGCGGCTCCGCGCAAAAGCATCGCTTGGCGCCTGCGCAGCCGCAAGCGGCGGTCGTTCAGGCCTTGGTCGCGAGCACCCGGGCGGCGGTACGGGCGAGGGCCGCCGGGCGCGGGCTGCCGGCAAGCGCAACCTGCCGCCAGCCCGCCGCGCGGGCCAGTTCGGCCAGGCGTTCGCTGGCGGCCACCGCGACGGCCGCGCGCAATGCCTCGGCGGCGGCCCCGGGCAGCTGCGCCAGCACCTGTTGCAGGGCCTCGCCGCTGCTCAGCGCCAGCGCCGCCGGAACATCCAGCGCGAGCAGCCGGGCGATGTCCGCATCGGCCAGGGCCAGCGGTACCCGTTCGTACACGTCGGCGCGCTCCACCCGGGCGCCGCGTGCTTCCAGCGCGGGGGCGAGCATCCCGCGCCCGCCCGGTGCGGTGACCAGGCCGACCCGGCGCGCAGCGGCCAGCGCCGGCAGCGCCAGCAGGCCTTCGCTGTCCATCCGCTGCGGCGCCAGCGCCGTGGCGATACCGGCCCGGCGCAGGGCGGCGGCGGTGCCGGCACCGACCGCCAGCCAGTGCTGTCCGGGGCGGGCCTGCAGCGGCTGCAGCGCAGCGGCGGCGCGCACCGCCGCCGGACTGGTGAACACCAGCACCGGCGCCTGCAGCACCCGGGCCAGCGCCTGGCGGCTGGCGTCGTCGCTGCGTGGCTGCAGCGTCCACGGCGACAGCGCCAGCAGGCTGCCGCCGTGGCGTGCGGCGGCCCGGCGCAGGGCGCGATGGTCGCCGCGCGCGCGCAACGACACCAGGCACCATGCAGGCGGACGCGGGGCGTTCATTGCGGCATTATGCGGGCCCGCGCACGCTCCGCGCCCGCCGGCCAGGCCCCATGAGTCCGAACCCTTCTCCGATCGCGTTGCAGCAGCACCTGCGCTCGATCCCGCAGGTACTTGCGATGCAGGTCGAACTGGCCGGCGAAAGCGACGGGCGCCAGCGCCTGCGCGCACCGCTGGCGCCCAACGTCAACGACAAGGGCACCGCCTTCGGCGGCAGCCTGGTGTCATTGATGACCCTGGCCGGCTGGTGCCTGGTGAGCGGTCGCCTGGAACGGGCCGGGCTGGAAGCGGAGGTCTATGTCGCCGACAGCCTGGTGCACTACCTCGCGCCGTTGCGTGCCGACCTGGAAGCGGAGGCCTGGCTGGAGGAAGGCGACTGGGACAGTTTCCTGGCTGCGTTTCGCGAGCGCGGCAAGGCCCGTTGCCGGATCGCCGCCTGCGTGCGCCTGCCCGACGGCGGCGAGGCCACCCGCTTCAGCGGCCGCTTCGTCGCCCTGGCCAAGGCATGAGCGGCGGGCCGCGCCGGCCCTGCTAGCATGGCCCCGATGCGCCTGCTCCTGTCCCTGCTGCTGTTCGCCCTGCTGGCGGCCCCGGCCGCACCGGCCGCCGCGGCCGGGGCACGGCAGCGGGCCAGGCTCGACCAGGCCCAGGCGGCCTGGTCCTCGGCGGTGCGCTGGAGCGATTTCGAGGCGGCCTGGGAAATGGTCGACCCGGCGCTGCGCGCCGAACGTCCGCTCACCGAACTGGAACTGGAGCGCTACCGCCAGTTGCAGGTATCCAGCTACCGCGAAGGCGGCAACGGCCTGCTCGACGACGGCACGGTGGTGCGCGGGGTGGAGATCGGAGTGGTCAACCGCCACACCCAGGCCGAGCGCATGGTGCGCTACCAGGAGCACTGGCGCTGGGATCCGCAGGCCAAGCGCTGGTGGCAGGCCGCGGGGTTGCCAGATTTCTGGGACGGGAAGTAGCCGGCTGCTGCGGCCGGATCGCGGCGCCGGCCGGCGTGCCTGTGCGACAATCGCCGCCCTTTCCCGGCAATCGACCCCTACCCCGTGGACCTCGAATCCCTGCTGGCCTTCTTCGGCCGCCACCCGATGCTGTCGCTGGCGCTGGCGGGCCTGACCGTGGCCATCGTCTACACCGAGATCGCGCGCCTGTTCCGCGGCTACCAGGCGCTCAAGCCCGCCGAACTGACCCAACTGGTCAACCAGGGCGGCGCGCGGGTGGTGGACCTGTCGGCGATCGCCGATTTCGAGAAGGGGCACGTGCCGGGCAGCCGCAACGTCATCCCCAGCCAGTTCGACCCGCAGGGCAAGCTGCTGGCGGGTGCGAAGCAGTCGCCGGTGGTGCTGGTCTGCCGCAACGGCATGGCTTCGGCCGACGCGGCCAAGAAGCTGAAGAAGGCCGGCTTCGAGCAGGTCCACTGGCTCGACGGCGGCATCGCCGCGTGGGAGGCGGCGGGGCTGCCCCTGGTCAAGGGCCGCGGCTGAGTCCTCGCCTCCGCAGGGTGGCCGGACCCCGGCCATGCCATAATCCGCGGTCCACGCGATCCGCGTCGATCGCCCATCTATCTACTACGCATCAGTTCTGGAGTTGCCGAAATGTCCGACGAAACCACCAACGGCGCCGCCGCCCCCGCCCAGCAGGACGCCGTGGGTCCCGCCTTCACCGTCGAGAAGGTCTACGTCAAGGACGTTTCCTTCGAGGCTCCCGGCGCGCCGGCGATCTTCAACGAGCAGGGCCAGCCGGACCTGCAGCTCAACCTCAACCAGCGCGTGCAGCGCCTGAACGAGGCCCTGTTCGAGGTCGTGCTGGGCGTGACCCTGACCTGCAAGCTCGGCGAGAAGACCGCCTACGTGGCCGAGGTCCAGCAGGCCGGCGTGTTCGCCCTGGTCGGCCTGGAGCCGCAGGCGATCGACGTGCTGCTCGGCACCCAGTGCCCGAACATCCTGTTCCCGTACGTGCGCCAGACCGTCGGTGACCTGATCCAGGCCGGCGGCTTCCCGCCGTTCCTGCTGCAGCCGATCAACTTCGACGCGCTGTACGCCGAGACCCTGCGCCAGCGCCAGGCCCAGGGCAACGACGCCGACGCGGCCTTGGCCGCTCCGGTCGGCAACGCCTGAGTCCGGACCCCGGCGCCATGACCGCCGGAGCGGCCGCGCCTGGCACCCTCGCGGTACTGGGCGCCGGTTCCTGGGGCACCGCGCTGGCCACCCTGGCCGCGCGCAACGGCCTGGCCACGACCCTGTGGGGCCGCGATGCGGCGATCGTCGAGGCGATCGACCGCACCCACCAGAACCCGCGCTACCTGCCCGGCATCGAACTGCCGGGCAGCCTGCGCGCCACCACCGACCTGGCCGCGGCCGTATCCGGCTGCGACTGGGTGCTGGTGGTCGTGCCCTCGCACGCCTTCACCCAGACCCTGCACGCGCTCAAGCCGCTGTTGCCGCCCGGCACCGGCCTGGCCTGGGCGAGCAAGGGTTTCGAGCCCGGTTCGGGCCGCTTCCTGCACGAGGTGGCCGAGGACGTGCTCGGTCCGGCCACGCCGCTGGCGGTGGTGACCGGCCCCTCCTTCGCCAAGGAAGTCGCGCTGGGCCTGCCGACCGCGGTGACCGTGCACGGCGCCGACGCCGGCTTCGCCCAGGCCGTGGCCACGGCCCTGCACGGCCCCGCGTTCCGCGCCTACACCGGCAACGACATGGTCGGCGCCGAGCTGGGCGGGGCGATGAAGAACGTGCTGGCGGTGGCCACCGGCGTGGCCGACGGCATGGAGCTGGGCCTGAACGCCCGCGCCGGCCTGATCACCCGCGGCCTCAACGAGATGCTGCGCCTGGCCGCGGCGATCGGCGCCCGCCCGGAAACCCTGATGGGCCTGGCCGGGTTGGGCGACCTGGTGCTGACCTGCACCGGCGACCTGTCGCGCAACCGTCGCCTGGGCCTGGCCCTGGGCCGTGGCCAGCCGATGGCCGAAGCGATCGCCCAGATCGGCCAGGTGGTCGAATCGGTGCAGACCGCCGACGAGGTGATGCGCCTGGCCGGCCGCCATGGCGTCGAGTTGCCCATCTCCGCCGGCGTGCGCGCCGTGCTGCACGGCGAGATCACCCCCGCCGACGGCCTGCGCCAGCTGCTGGCGCGCGAGCAGAAGCCGGAGTATCCGGAAACGTTGTTCCGGTAAGGATAGCGGGCCGGTCGCCGGTCGACGCGCACATCCCCGCCGCGCAAAAAAAGAGCCCGGCGCAAGCCGGGCTCCGGGGACTGGCGTGAGGGGAGGGAATCACGCCAAGCAGGGGCCGGGAACGGGGAGAGAGGGCCGCCCCCGGCCTTGCCGCTATCGTCGTCGTTACCAGCTGAAGCGCGGGCCGACGAACCACTGGGTGTCGCCGTCGACGAACTTCACGTCGCCGCTCACGCCCCAGTTCTGGTTGAACTTGGCCTGCGCGCCGAGGCGGCCGTAGAACTCGCCGTCGTAGTGATCGCCATCCTCGTAGCCGGCCATCACGTAGCCTTCGAAGTTGCGCGCCAGCGCGCCGCGCACGCCGACCTCGGCGCTCCAGCCGTTGTAGTCGGAGATCCCGCCGGCATCGAACTTCTCGTACGCCACGCGGGTGACCAGGTCGGCCTTCGGCGAGATCTCGCGGTTGTAGCCCACGCCCAGGCGCAGCTGGTCGAAGTCGATCGAGGTGCCGTCGATCTTCTGGTTGCCGTAGTTGCCGAACAGGTGGAAGTTCGGGGCGATGGCGAACGAGCCGCCCAAGGCCCAGCCGTCGGCGTCGCCGCCGTCGGTGTTGGTGGCGACGTAGCCACCCTCCACGTAGTTCCAGGACACGCCCTCGGCGGCAGAAGCGGCGAACGGCAGGGCGGCAAGCAGGGTCAGGGCAAGCAGGGACTTCTTCATTGTTCTATCGACCTTTATGTCGGTTGTGATGTCCGGCCTTTGGATTGACCGGTGTGGGTAATTATTCGGATGGCAATGCAATCGGCCCTGAATATCAAACTGACCGGTACATAAATTGGGGGCGGCAGGTCCAAGGCCTGCACGTCCGGTTCAGCCAGCTCCGGTGAATCCGTTCTGGCGCCAGGCCTCGAACACCACCACCGCCACCGCGTTGGACAGGTTCAAGCTGCGGTTGCCCGGTCGCATCGGCAGGCGCAGGCGTTGTGCCGGCGGGACCGCCTCGAGCACGCTTTCCGGCAGGCCGCGGGTTTCCGGGCCGAACAGGAAGGCGTCGCCGTCGGCATAGCGCGGCTGGTCGTGGCGGACCTGACCGCGGGTGCTCAGCGCGAACAGGCGCGTCGGCCGGATCGCGGCCAGGGCGGCGTCCAGGCTGGCGTGCACGCGCACGCTGGCGAACTCGTGGTAGTCCAGTCCGGCGCGGCGCAGCTGCTTGTCCTCCATCGCGAACCCGAGCGGTTCGACCAGGTGCAGGCGCGCGCCGGTGTTGGCGCACAACCGGATCACGTTGCCGGTGTTCGGCGGGATCTCCGGCTGGTACAGCAGGATGTCGAAGGCAGGACCTGGCATCGGGGCGATTGTATGCGGGCCGTGCGCCGCGCCGGCGCGGCGGATCAGCGCAGCCCGGCGGCCGCGGCGGTCTCGGCCATCAGGCTGGCGGCCAGCTGCGCGGTCAGCGCCTGCGCGCGCTCGGCGGCGATGACGGCGGCGCGCTCGGCCAGCTGCTCGGCGGTCGGGCGCACGGTCACGGCCGGCAGGTCGATGATGTGGGCGACCATGGCCCGGGCGGCCAGTTCGGTGCGCAGGGCGCCGTCGGGGCGGACCGTGACCGCGGGCAGGTCGACGATGCGATCGACCTTGGCGGCGTGGGCGGCCAGTTCGGTACGCAGGGCGGCATCGGGGCGGACGGTCACGGCCGGCAGGTCGACGATGTGCTCCGCGCGCGGAGCCTCGGCGGCGCGGGCGCCGGACAGGACGGCCAGGGACAGGATCAGGGCGGCGGACAGGGACTTGGCGGTGGTGGTGTTCATGGCGTGCTCCGGTGTTCTGTGTCAGTGGTGTGGTAGTAAAGTAATACACCTAACCAGCAAGTGCAAGGGAAACTTGAGCCTTTCCCAGCCATGTTCACCATCCATTCACGTTCTGAGGGTGGATCGCGTGGCCTGCCCATAGCCAACGCACACCGCGTGCCAACTTCAAGTAATTGATTTAAAAAGATTTATCCCGCGCAGAAGACCTGTCCGGCGCGGGCGCGGACGTCCGCAGGCCCGTCCAGACGCGGCGTCTGATACGTGGCAGGGGTATGGAAGGCCTGCGGGACGGGGCAGGAAGGCGCCGGATCCGGCGCCCACGGGTGTTACCAGGGCAGGGTGCGCCCTTCGCTGTCGATGAAACGGGCGCCGTCCGAGGCACCCAGGCCGTCGAGCGCGCGCAGCAGCGCCGCGGCGGAGTCGGCAACCGTCAGCGGTGCCTGGGGACCGCCCATGTCGGTACGCACCCAGCCGGGGTGCAGCGCCACCACGCGGATCCCGCGCGGTGCCAGGGCCTTGTCCAGCAAGACCGTGCCCATGTTCTGCGCGGCCTTGCCGATGGCGTAGCTGGGCGTGCGGAACTCGCGGCGCTGGGCGATCGAGCCGATCTCGGAGGACAGGTTGGCCACCACCGCGCCCGGCCTTCCGTCCCGGGCATCGGCCAGCAACGGCGCCAAGGCCTGGGTCAGCAGGAACGGGCCGATCGCATTGGTGCGCAGGCTGGCTTCCAGGTCGGATTCGGCGACCTGGCCGAAGCGCTCGCCGCCGTGGAGGATGCCGGCGTTGTTGATGAGCAGGTCGAGGCGGGCATCGTCGAGTACCAGCGGCAGCTCGCGCAGCAACTCCTCGCGGCTGCGGGCGGAGGCCACGTCCAGCGGCAGCACGTGCAGGTGTCCGGGATATTCGCCGGCCAGGGAATTCACCGCGGTGGCGCGTCCGGGATGGCGGCAGGTGGCGACCACCCGCGCTCCGCGCGCCAGCAGTTGGCGGACGAACTCCAGGCCCAGGCCACGGTTGGCGCCGGTGACCAGGCAGTGGCGCCCGAAGGAGGCGGATTCGGGCATGCGGCGGCTCCGTTCCGGCATGGCTTGTGGCCTAGTGTAAAGGCCGCCGGCGCTGGGTAGGATCGATGCCTTCGTGTCTTTTCTCTTCCAAGGAGTGCCAGGCCACCATGACCACGACCGCCTCAAGGTTGTCCCGCCGGCCGCGCCCGGCCGCCCTGGTGCTGGCCATCGCCGCCGCGTTCGGTGCCGCCACGCTCGCGCCGTCGCCGTTGCTCGCCGGGCAGGCCGCCAGTGCCGGTACCGAGGCCCTGGTGCCCTATCAGGAGTTCACCCTGCCCAACGGCCTGCGGGTGATCGTGCACACCGACCGCAAGGCGCCGATCGTGGCGGTGAACCTGTGGTACCACGTCGGCAGCAAGGACGAGCCGGCCGGCCGCAGCGGTTTCGCCCACCTGTTCGAGCACCTGATGTTCAACGGCTCGGAAAACCATCCGGGCGAGTTCTTCGAACCGTTCGAGCTGGTCGGCGCCACCGACCAGAACGGCACCACCTGGCTGGACCGCACCAACTACTTCCAGAACGTGCCGACCACCGCGCTGGACATGGCGCTGTGGATGGAGTCCGACCGCATGGGCCACCTGCTGGGCGCGATCGACCAGAAGACCCTCGACGAGCAGCGCGGCGTGGTCCAGAACGAGAAGCGCCAGGGCGAGAACGAGCCCTACGGCCAGGCCTACGACCAGATATTCCGCGCGCTGTACCCCCAGGACCACCCGTACCACCACAGCACCATCGGCTCGATGAACGACCTCGACGCGGCCTCGCTGGAGGACGTGAAGCAGTGGTTCCGCGCCTGGTACGGCCCGAACAACGCGGTGCTGGTGCTGGCCGGCGACATCGACCTGGCCACCGCGAAGGACAAGGTCAGCCGCTATTTCGGCGACATCCCCGCCGGTCCCGCCCTCGAGCGCGTGCAGGCCGGTCCGGCCAGGCGTGCGACCACCCGCGCGAGCATGACCGACAAGGTGCCGCAGACGCGGATCTACCGTACCTGGAGCGTGGCGCCTTACCGCGACGCCGATGCCACCCGCCTGCTGGTCCTGTCGCAGGTGCTCGGCGGCAGCAAGAGCTCGCGCCTGGATCGGCGCCTGGTGCACGAGGAGAAGCTGGTCGACAAGGTCAGCACGTCCGTATGGCCGTTCGAACTGGCCTCCTCCTTCAACATCACCGCCGACGTGAAGCAGGGCGTGGACCCGGCGCGGGTCGAACGGATCATCGACGAGGAACTGCGCCGGCTGATTGCCGAAGGCCCCACCGCCGAAGAACTGGCCCAGGCGCAGGCCGTGCTGCGTGCCGACTTCGTGCGCGGTATCGAGCGCATCGGCGGTTTCGGCGGCAAGGCCGACGCGCTGGCCGAGTGCGCGGTGTATTCCGGCAACCCCGGCTGTTTCCGCGACGACCTGGACACGATCGCCACCGCCACTGCCGCCGATCTGAAGGCCGCGGGCGGCAAGTGGCTGGGCGAAGGCTCGCACACCCTGCTGGTGGAACCGGGCGAGCGCACCGCGCTGGCCGAGGACGCCTCGCCGACCCCGGCCCCGTTCGTGCTGCCGGCACCGGACCCGAAGTTCAGTACGACTGCGAGCATGGTGGACCGCAGCCAGGGCGTGCCGATGCCCGACGAGTTCCCCGACCTGAAGTTCCCGGCCCTGGAGCGTGCGACCCTGAGCAACGGCACCCGGGTGATCCTGGCGCGCCGCGATTCGGTGCCGGTGGTGCAGTTCAGCTACGAGTTCAAGGGCGGTTTCGCCACCGACCAGGGCGGCAAGCTCGGCACCTCCAGCTTCGCCATGAGCATGCTCGACGAGGGTGCCGGCGACCTGGATGCGCTGGCCTTCGCCAACCGCGCCGAAGCGCTGGGTGCCAGCCTCGGTGGCGGCGCCTCGCTGGACGGCGGCAATGCCTATCTGTCGGCATTGAAGGAGAACCTGGACGCATCGCTCGATCTGTACGCGGCGATGCTGCGCCGGCCGCGCTTCGAGCAGAAGGAGATCGACCGCGTCCGCGCCAGCTGGATCGCCGGCATCGGCCAGGAAAAGGCGCGCCCGAACGGCGCCGCCCTGCGGGTGCTGCCGCCGCTGCTGTACGGCAAGGGCCACCCCTACGCGATCCCGTTCAGCGGCACCGGCACCGAGGCCTCGATCGGTGCGCTGACCCGCGACGACCTGGTCGGGTTCCACCGGCAGTGGGTGCGCCCGGAAAATGCGACCCTGATCGTGGTCGGCGACACCACCCTGGACGAAGTGGTGCCGCTGCTGGAGAAGCATTTCGGCGACTGGAAGGGCGAGGGTGCCGCGGCGGAAGCCAGGCCCGTCGCCGAAGTGCCGCGCCCGGCGCGGCCGACCGTGTACCTGATCGACCAGCCCGGCGCGGTCCAGGCCACGATCCTGGCCGGCCAGGTGGTGCCCTCGACCAAGTCCGCGGACACGATCAAGTTCGATTTCGCCAACTCGGTGCTGGGCGGCGAGTTCACCTCGCGCCTGAACATGAACCTGCGCGAGGACAAGCACTGGGCCTATGGTGCCTACAGTTTCGCCTCCGGCGCGCTGGGCCAGCGGCCGTGGATCGCGTTTGCCCCGGTACAGATCGACAAGACCGCCGAATCGCTGCAGGAGCTGGACCGCGAGATCCGCCAGTTCGCCGGCGGCCAGGTGCCGCCGAGCGCGAAGGAAGTGGCCAAGATCCAGGCCAGCGAGATCCGCAGCCTGCCCGGCGCCTACGAGACCGGGCGTTCGGTGATGGGCACCATCGGCGGCATGGTCCGCTACGACCGGCCGGACGACTACGTGTTCCAGCGCAAGGCGCAGATCGAGGCGCTGACCGTGGACCAGGTCAAGCAGGCGGCGGCCACGATCGATCCGGACCGGCTGGTCTGGGTGGTGGTGGGCGACCTCAAGCAGACCGAGGCGCCGGTACGTGCGTTGAACCTGGGTGAGGTCCGCCTCGTCGACGCCGATGGCCAGCCGATGGCGGCCAAGCCCTGACCGCGCCGCGCGCCGGCGGCGCCCGGTTCTGCAGGCGCGGTTCATCCAGGAATCGGCAGGCTGGTCCTGCCGACCGTCCCAACCGGACCCTTCGACCATGACGATCCGCCAACTTCCGTTCCTTCTGCTGCTTGTCCTGCCCGTGGCCGCCTGCACCTGGGTGCCGCTGGAGCCCGAGGCCAAGCAGGTCCGGGTGGTCGCGGCCGGCGCCCCGCCTGCCGGTTGCACCAAGGCGGGCGAAGTCGAAGTCTCGGTCCAGCACGCGGTGGGTTTCTACGACCGCGATCCGCTCAAGGTCCGCGACGAGCTGGAGACCCTGGCCCGCAACAAGGCGCCGAGCGTCCCGGCCAACACCCTGCAACCGCTGGGCGAGCCCGCCAACGGCAGCCAGAACTTCGCTGCCTGGAACTGCCCACGCTGAACCGGGCGCGGTCCGGGGCGTAGCCGTCCCCGTACTTTTGGGTGCGGTGGGGGCGGGCAGCCGGTAGAATCGTCGGTCCTTTCGCTCGACCGGTCCGGTCCAGCCATGCTTTTCAAGAACGTATCCATCGCCGGCCTGGCGCACGTCGACGCGCCCCACACCCTGACCTCGCAGGAGATCAACCAGCGGCTGAAGCCGACCCTGGACCGCCTGGGCATCCGGGTCGACGTGCTCGGCGACATCGCCGGCATCCACGCCCGCCGCATGTGGGACGAGGACGTGCAGGCCTCCGACGCGGCCACCCTGGCCGCGCGCAAGGCCCTGGCCGACGCCGGCATCGGCGTGGAGCAGGTGGGCCTGCTGGTCAACACCTCGGTCAGCCGTGACTTCCTGGAACCGTCCACCGCCTCGATCGTCTCGGGCAACCTGGGCGTGTCCGACGAGTGCATGACCTTCGACATCGCCAACGCCTGCCTGGCCTTCATCAACGGCATGGACATCGCCGCACGCATGCTCGAGCGCGGCGAGATCGACTACGCCCTGGTGGTGGACGGCGAAACCGCCAACCTGGTCTACGAGAAGACCCTGGAGCGGATGGCCGCCCCGGACGTGACCGAACAGCAGTTCCGCGACGAGATGGCCGCCCTGACCCTGGGCTGCGGCGCGGCGGCGATGGTTTTGGCTCGGCGCGAGCTGGTCCCGGACGCCCCGCGCTACAAGGGTGGGGTGACCCGCTCGGCCACCGAGTTCAACACCCTGTGCCGCGGCAACCTGGACCGCATGGTCACCGACACCCGGATGCTGCTGATCGAAGGCATCAAGCTGGCCAACAAGACCTTCGGCGCGGCCAAGCTGGCGCTGGGCTGGGCGGTGGACGAGCTGGACCAGTTCGTGATCCACCAGGTCAGCCGCCCGCACACCCAGGCCTTCGTCAAGTCGATTGGCATCGATCCGAAGAAAGTCATGACTATCTTCGGCGAACACGGCAACATCGGGCCTGCATCGGTGCCGATCGTGCTGAGCAAGCTCAAGGAGCTGGGGCGCCTGAAGAAGGGCGACCGGATCGCGTTGCTGGGCATCGGCTCCGGGCTGAACTGCTCGATGGCCGAGGTGGAGTGGTAGCAATCCGCGGGTGTGCCCGGGCGCCTTGGGTGCTCGGGAAGCCCGGCAAGCCCGGCAAGCCTGCACGCGCCCTATGTCCGGGGTGACGCCCCCGTCGCCCCCGGGCGACGCCGGGCATCGGCGCCCTCTCCGCGCGCAGGGGGCGGGGCTGGATTCATGTCCCGGCGCCTGCAAGCCCGCAGCACTTCTTGTACTTCCTGCCGCTGCCGCAGGGGCAGGCAGCATTGCGTCCGGGCACCGCATCGCGGCGGATCGGGGTGCGCGGGGTCAGCGACTCGACCCGGTGGTGGTTGAGGTCGGCCAGCATCGCCGGCAATCCGAGCACGATTCCCAGCCGGTCGCGGTAGCCCAGTGCGGTGGCCGGTGCGGTCGGATCTTCCGGGTTGAGCGCTTCTCCGCTGGCCAGTTGGTCGAGCAGTTCGAAGACCTCCTCGATCCAGTCGTTCCCGTCGAGCCACTGGTCCCACTCGGCTTCGCGTAGCGTGGCTCCGGCGAAGAAGCCCAGCGCCCAGTCCCTGCCTACGTCCAGCGCATCCTCCTGCACGGCGTCCTCGCCGGTCAGGTCGGGGTCTTCGGGCAGCCACATCAGCGGCGCGAGATGGTCGGGCAGGTCGTCCCCGTCCTGGCGCACGCGTGCCACGCACATGTTCCAGTGACCCATCAGCAATGTCTGTACCTGCGCCGCCTCATCTTCGTCGGTCCAGGTGGGCGCCTTGCCGCCCCATACCAAGGGTTGCCATTCGTTCGGGGGCACCAGCGACGGTGACACCGCCAGCGCCGACAGGAACCCATCCAGCGCTTCCAGGTTGAAGCCCCTGAACGGTACCGCGCGCTGTTCCAGCAGTTCGGTGAGGCGTTCGACCTGGTCGTCGTCGAGGTAAGGCGGGGGCGAGATCGGGCTGGACATGGCGGCGGTATGCGGTGACGGTCCGCTCATGATAGTTCGCGGAACCAAGAGGTTGATTCTAGAATCCCTTAGTCGAAATGACAGGCCATCCATGAATCTTCCCGGCTATCCCGCGCACCCCCGCCGCTTCGAGGTCCGCCCCGGCATCGCCATGTCGTACCTGGACGAAGGCCCGCGCGACGGCGAAATCGTGGTCATGCTGCACGGCAACCCGTCGTGGAGCTACTACTGGCGCACGCTGGTGGCCGGGCTGTCGGACAGGTACCGCTGCATCGTCCCGGACCACGTCGGCATGGGCCTGTCCGACAAGCCGGACGACTACCTGGCCGCGTCGCCCCGCTACGACTACACCCTGCAGTCGCGGGTGGACGACCTGGAGGCATTGCTGCGCCATGCGGGCGTCGACGACGCCACGCCGGTCACCCTGGCCGTGCACGACTGGGGCGGGATGATCGGTTTCGGCTGGGCCCTGGCGCATGCCGCGCAGGTGAAGCGGCTGGTGATCCTCAATACCGCCGCGTTCCCGATGCCGGCGGCGAAGCGGATGCCCTGGCAGATCGCCCTGGGCCGCGATTTCTTCATCGGCGAGGTCGTGATCCGTGCGTTCAATGCGTTCTCCGCCGGCGCTTCGCGTTTCGGCGTGGAACGGAAGATGCCGGCCGCCGTGCGGCGTGCCTATGTGGCGCCGTACGACTCGTGGAAGAACCGCATCTCGACCATCCGCTTCATGCAGGACATCCCGTTGTCGCCGAAGGATCCGGCATGGCCACTGCTGGCGGCGGCGGGCAAGGCGCTGGCGTCGTTCGCCGACCGGCCGGCGTTCATCGCCTGGGGCCTGAAGGACTTCGTGTTCGACCGCCATTTCCTGGAACGCTTCCGCGCCGATCTGCCGCGGGCGCAGGTGCATGCCTTCGAGGATGCCGGCCACTACGTGCTGGAGGACCGGCACGAAGTGCTGGTGCCGGAGATCCGCGCCTTCCTCGACGCCAATCCGCTGTAGTCCGCGTCGCCTATGCCGCGACCGGCGGCGACGGGCTGTTGCCGTTGTCGTCGGGATGGTCGTCGTTGCCGGCCGGTTCGCGCCAGCGCCAGGCGGCGGCGGTCAGCACCGGCAGGCCGTGGGCGATCCGGGCCTGGTCGCACTGGCGGCTGGCGACGCCGTTCTCCCACGAGGCATCGACTTCGCGACACGCGCTGGGCCGCATCGGGTGGATGGTGCAGCGCGAATGCACGCCGATCTCCGCGTCCAGGGCCACGCAGCGCACGGGCAGGGAGGCGGTGCCGCGCATGCACAGCCGGTGCGGGTCCAGGCGCTCGGTCAGCGCGGCCGGCACTCCGCCTGCGGTGACTTCGTCCGATTCCATCCAGTGAAAGGCGACGCGGTACTGGGTGCAGCAGGCGCCACAGGTCAGGCAGGGATGCATGGGTGGCGGCCTTGCGCGGCGGGATGCCGGGCGGAGGGCGGAGTTTGCAGCATGCGCGGGCTGCGCAAAACCCGCCCCGGGGGCGGGCTTGGGTGGCGGCGCGAGGGATCCGGGCGGGCGCGGGCAGCGGTGGCCCCGGGCCACCGGCGATCGGCGAGATCCATCTGGGATAATCGGCCGATGACGCCCCCCCCCTGCAACATCGCCGCCGCCCTGCCGCGGCTGGCGGCCGAACGCCCCGGCCAGCCGGCGATCCGCTGCCCGGGCCGGCGTGGTCCGGGCAACGGGCTGGCCGCCTACGACGTGGTCCTGGACTACCGCGCGCTGGACGCGCGCAGCGACGCCATCGCTGCCGGCCTGGCGCGGCATGGCATCGGCCGCGGCGTGCGCACGGTGGTGATGGTGCGGCCCTCGCCGGAGTTCTTCCTGCTGATGTTCGCCCTGTTCAAGGCCGGCGCGGTGCCGGTGCTGGTCGATCCGGGCATCGACCGGCGCGCGCTGAAGCAGTGCCTGGACGAGGCGCAGGCACAGGCCTTCGTCGGCATCCCGCTGGCGCACCTGGCGAGGGTGCTGCTGGGTTGGGCGCGCTCGGCCACGACGCTGGTCACCGTGGGCCGGCGCTGGGGCTGGGGGGGGGCCACGTTGGCTCAGGTCGAGCGCGAGGGCGCGGACGACGGTCCGCAGCTGGCCGCCACTGCACCGGACGAGGTGGCCGCGATCCTGTTCACCAGCGGCTCGACCGGCGTGCCCAAGGGCGTGGTCTATCGCCACCGCCATTTCGTCGCGCAGATCTCGATGATGCGCGAGGCCTTCGGCATCGCGCCGGGCGGGGTGGACCTGCCTACGTTCCCGCCGTTCGCCCTGTTCGATCCGGCACTGGGCCTGACCTCGGTGATCCCGGACATGGATCCCACGCGCCCGGCGCAGGCCGATCCGGAACGGCTGCACGACGCGATCGACCGCTTCGGCGCGACCCAGCTGTTCGGTTCGCCGGCGCTGATGCGGGTACTGGCCGACCACGGCCGGCCACTGCCGAGCCTGCGCCGGGTGACGTCCGCGGGCGCACCGGTGCCGCCGGAGGTGGTGGAGAAGATCCGTGTCCTGCTGGCCGACGAGGCGCAGTTCTGGACACCCTACGGGGCCACCGAATGCCTGCCGGTGGCGGTGATCGAAGGCCGCGAACTGCAGGACACGCGCGCGGCGACCGAAGCCGGGGCCGGCACCTGCGTCGGCCGTCCGGTGGCGCCGAACCAGGTGCGGATCATCGCGATCGACGATGCGCCCCTCGCCCACTGGAGCGACGCGCGCGAACTGGCGGCGGGCGAGGTCGGCGAGATCACCGTCGCCGGCCCCACCGTCACCGACAGCTACTTCAACCGCGAGGCGGCCACGCGCGCGGCCAAGATCCGCGAGGCCCGGGAAGACGGCAGCGAGCGGGTGGTGCACCGGATGGGCGACGTCGGCTATTTCGATGCCGCGGGCCGGCTGTGGTTCTGCGGACGCAAGACCCAGCGCGTGGAAACGGCCGACGGTCCGCTCCACACCGAGCAGGTCGAGCCGGTGTTCAACGTCCATCCCCAGGTGCGGCGTACGGCCCTGGTCGGCATCGGGGGCACGGGCGCGCAGCGGCCGGTGCTGTGCGTGGAACTGGCCGACGGCGTGGAGGCCGGCCAGTTCGCGCGGATCGAGCGCGAACTGCGCGCACTGGGCACGCGCCATCCGCACACCGCGCGGATCACCGCCTTCCTGCGGCACCCCGGTTTTCCGGTGGATATCCGCCACAACGCCAAGATCGGCCGCGAAAAACTGGCTGCATGGGCCGCGGCCTATCGGTCCCGGCCACGCGACACGGGGGCAAGCGCATGAGGTCGGGCGAACGATGAAGATCCTGGTCACCGGCGGCGGCGGCTTCCTGGGCCTGGCCTTGTGTCGCGGCCTGCGCGAGCGCGGGCACGAGGTGGTGAGCTTCCAGCGCCGGCATTCGCCGCAACTGGCCGCGCTGGGAGTCGGGCAGGTGCGCGGCGACCTGGCTGATGCCCATGCGGTGATGCATGCCGCCGCCGGGGCCGGGGCGGTGTTCCACAATGCCGCCAAGGCGGGGGCCTGGGGCAGCTATGACAGCTACCACCAGGCCAACGTGGTCGGCACCCGCAACGTGCTCGCCGCCTGCCGCGCGCACGGCATCGGCCGACTGGTCCACACTTCCACGCCGAGCGTGACCCACCGTGCCACCCATCCGGTCGAGGGCCTGGGCGCCGACGAGGTGCCCTATGGCGAGGACCTGCAGGCGCCGTATGCGGCGACCAAGGCCATCGCCGAGCGCGAGGTGCTGGCCGCCAGCGATGCCTCGCTGGCGGTGGTCGCGCTGCGCCCGCGCCTGATCTGGGGGCCGGGCGACGTGCAACTCCTGCCGCGCCTGGTCGAGCGCGCCCGTGCCGGCCGGCTGCGGATCGTCGGCAGCGGCGACAACCTGGTCGACACCACCTACATCGACAACGCCGCGCAGGCGCACTTCGACGCGTTCGAGCGGTTGGCGCCCGGAGCCGCATGCGCGGGCAAGGCCTACTTCATCTCCAACGGCGAGCCCAGGCCGATGCGCGAAGTGCTCAACGCGCTGCTCGCCGCGGCCGGCGCGCCGCCGGTGTGCAAGACGATTTCATTCAGGACCGCCTACCGGATCGGCGCGGCATGCGACCGGTTGTGGCCACTGCTGCGCCTCGCCGGCGAGCCGCCGATGACCCGCTTCCTCGCCGAGCAGCTCAGTACCCCCCACTGGTACAGCATGGAGCCGGCACGCCGCGACTTCGGCTATGTGCCGCGGGTGTCCTTTGACGAAGGCCTCACAAGGCTGAAGGCCGCCTGGGCAGGCGCCGGCATCGTCACCTGATCGCGACCGCGCGGCAGGCAGGATCCTCGCAACAGCCAGGCAATGGCATTCTTCGAGGGGTATCCTATGCTGCACTACGCCGTCGTCTTTTTCGTGATCGCCATCGTCGCCGCGCTGCTGGGCTTCAGCGGCATCGCCGGCGCCGCGACCAACATCGCGTGGATCCTGTTCGTGGTGTTCCTGGTGCTCGGCGCGATCTCGCTGCTGCGTGGCCGCAAGGCGTGACCCGACTCCGCACCTGATCGTGCGCGCGGTCCCGGCCAGCCATCGCCGGACCTGGTAGCCGGCGCATTGGCCGAAGGTCGCGGCAGGTCGCTGGCCGCGGGCCGGGATTCCGGGCGGGCAGGCAACGCACGCGGGTCGCCGCCGGTAGAATGCCGGCATGCCGACCCCTTTCGATGCCTTGAAGCCGCTGCTCGGCCGTGCCCTGGAGACGGCCCTGAACCGCGCGGTGGCGCTGGATCCCGACACCCGGGAGGCACTGGCCGCACTGGAGGGTCGCTACGTGTCGCTGGCCCTGGACGCGCCGCCGCTGGCGCTGGAGGTCGGCGTGCACGGCGGCTACCTGCAGGTCGGCCCGCCGCTGCGCGAAGCCGACCTGGCGGTGCGCGGCAGCATCGGCGGCCTGCTGGGACAGTTGCCGTTCTTCGCCGACGTCGCGCGCGGCCGGCCGCCCGGCCGCCTGCACGTATCCGGTGATGCCGAACTGGCGCAGCGCCTGCAGAAACTGGCCGCCGGCTTCGATCCGGACTGGCAGCAGCCCTTCGTGGCCGTGTTCGGCGAGGTGGTCGGGGTGCAGGTGGCCAACGCCACCGCGGCCGCAATGCGGGGTGCGCGCGGGGTCGCTGCCGGGCTGGCGCGGTCCGGCGCCGAGTACGTCACCGAGGAGTCCCGCGACGTGGTCGCACGCGCCGAGGTGGCCGCGTTCAACGACGACGTCGATGCGCTGCGCGACGATGCCGAGCGCCTCGCCGCGCGCGTGTCGAGGCTTGTCCGGGCCGGGGGTGCGGCATGAAGTCCGCGCTGCGGGTCTGGCGCATCGGGCGGGTGGTGCTGCGCTACCGCCTGGACGAACTGCTCGAGGACACTCCGGCCGAACGCTGGCTGCGCCTGGCCCGGCCGTTCGTGCCGAGGGCGCCGGCGCAGGTGGCCGCGCTGCCGCGCGGGGCGCGCGTACGCCTGGCCCTGCAGGAACTCGGCCCGATCTTCGTCAAGTTCGGCCAGGTGCTCTCCACCCGCCGCGACCTGGTGCCGGCGGACATCGCCGAGGAACTGACCCTGCTCCAGGACCAGGTGGCGCCGTTCGACGGCGCTGCCGCGCAGGCGATCGTGGAGCAGGCGCTGGGCATGCCCGTCGCCGCAGCCTTCGCCCGCTTCGATACCGTGCCGTTGGCCTCGGCCTCGATCGCCCAGGTTCACGCCGCGCGCCTGCACAACGGGCGCGAGGTGGTGGTCAAGGTGCTGCGCCCGGCCGTCGAGAAGCAGATCGCCACCGACATCGCCTTGCTGCGTTCGTTGGCGGCACTGGTCGACCGCACCCATCCCAACGCCGACAAGATCCGCCCGCAACTGGTGGTGGACGAGATCCAGGCCACCTTGGCCGCCGAGCTGGACTTGCAGCGCGAGGGCGCCAACGCCAGCGTCATGCGCCGGCTGTGGGCCGGCTCGCCCGACCTGTATGTGCCCGAGGTGATCTGGAGCCACAGCGCCGAGCGCGCATTGACCATGGAACGGGTCAGCGGCATTCCCTCCGACGACATCGCCGCGCTGGACGCGGCCGGGATCGACCGCCGCAGGCTGGCCGCCAAGGGCGTGCGGGTGTTCTACACCCAGGTGTTCCGTGACAACTTCTTCCACGCCGACGCGCACGCCGGCAACGTCTGGGTCGACGACGACCCGGCGCGGCGCGAAGACCCGCGCTTCGTGGTGCTGGACTTCGGCATCGTCGGCCAGCTCTCGGCTCAGGACCAGTACTACCTGGCCGAGAACTTCATGGCGATCTTCAACAAGGACTACCGGCGCATCGCCGAGCTGCACGTGGAGGCCGGCTGGATGCCCGCGACCGTGCGCATCGACGAACTGGAGGCGGCGGCGCGCGCGGTGTGCGAGCCGTACTTCACCCGGCCGCTGAGCGAGGTGCCGCTGGCCGAGGTGCTGGGCAAGCTGTTCCGCACCGCGCAGCGCTACCAGCTCACCCTGCAGCCGCAGCTGATCCTGCTGCAGAAGACCTTGCTCAACATCGAGGGCGTGGGCCGGCAACTGGATCCGGAGCTGGACATCTGGGCGGTGGCGCAACCGGTGCTGGAGAAGATCCTGCGCGAGCGCTACAGCCCGCGCCGGCTGCTGCGCGAACTGCGCGACCGCGCGCCGGAGATGATGACCCGTGCTCCGGACATGCCGCGGTTGGTGCATGCCTGGCTGGAGCAGCAGGTCGAGGGCCGGCATAGCACCGGCATCCATTCGCGCGAGCTGGCGGAGATGGCGCGCACCCTGCAGACCCTGCAGCGGCGCTCGGTGGCGGCGATCCTGGGCAGCGGCCTGCTGCTGGTGGCCGCGGTGCTGTACGCACTGGAAGCCGGCGGACCGCGCCTGCTGGGCGTGCCGCTGTCGGCGTGGGTCGCCGGCATCGGCGGGTTGTGGGCGATCCTGGCCGCGCTGCCGCGCCGCTGACCCTGCATGGGCAACGAACGCCTTCCGTCGAACGATCAGCGCGGTTACGCGCTGGTCACCGGCGCCTCCAGCGGCATCGGCGCCGCCATCGCGCGCGAGTACGCGCGGCGCGGCGTGCCGCTGGTCCTCACCGCACGCCGGCTCGACCGGCTGCAGGCACTGGCGACCGAACTGCGCGCGCAGGTGCCGGTGGAAACCATCGCCGCCGACCTGGCCGAGCCCACGGCTCCCGCCGTGCTGGTGCAGGAACTGGAACGGCGCGGCCTGGCCATCCGCATCCTGGTCAACAATGCCGGCTATGGAGTGCCGGGACGCTACCTGCGGAACGACTGGGACACGCACGCCCGCTTCCTGCAGCTGATGGTCGGCACGGTCGCGGAGCTGACCTGGCGGCTGCTGCCGTCGATCCGCGCTTCCGGCGCCGGGCGGATCCTCAACGTATCCTCGTTCGCCGCGCTGGTGCCGGCTTCCGACGGGCAGACGCTGTACGCGCCGGTCAAGGCCTGGATGGTCAAGTTCTCCGAGGCGCTCGCCCTGGAGAACGCGGACCACGGCGTGCACGCCACCGTGCTGTGCCCCGGTTTCACCCGCTCCGAGTTCCATGACGTCACCGGCACCCGCGAGATGATGTCGAAACTGCCGAGCTGGCTGTGGCTGCAGGCCGACGAGGTGGCACGGGTCGGCATCGATGCGGTGGAGGCCGGGCGCGTGGTCGCCGTGCCGGGACTGGCCTACAAGTGCCTGCGCATGCTGGTCTGGCTGCTCCCGGACCGTTTCCTGCTCAAGCGCATGGCACGCAATTCCAGGCGCATCCGCAGCATCGAATGATCGCTGGAGCCTTTCCCCGGCAGGAGGGGGAAGGGCGGCAACACGCGAACGGCCCGTCTCCGGGCCGTTCGCGTTGCAGCGATACAGCGGGCGCGGGGCTTACTTCGCCGCGCCGGCCTTGCGCGCCGCGCCGGCGAAGTCGCCGGCCACGAACACGCTGAGCGTATCCGGCTTGATGTGGCGCTTGATCGCCGCGTTGACCTGCTCCACGGTCAGGGCGCGGATGGCGGCCTCCTGGTCGGCGGTCCACTGCATGGTCCGGTCCAGGTACAGGTTGCCGCGCAGGATGCCCGCCACGGTGCCGTCGCTGGCGCGGGCGTTGGCCATCGAGGTCAGCATCCCGTCCTTGGCGTCGGCCAGTTCGGCCGCGGTGATGCCGTCGCGGACGAAGCGCTCGAGTTCCTCGTGCATGGCCTGTTCCAGCCGGGCCATGTTCTCGGGCGCCGCGGAAGCCTGGATCAGCAGGGTGGCATCGTCGTCCAGGTCGGGCACGCCGATCTGGCTGCCGACGCCGTAGCTGAGGCCTTCCTTCTGGCGGATGCGGTTGCCCAGTCGCGAGGCCATGCCACCGCCGCCGAACACGCGATTGGCGATGGTCAGCGCGGGATAGTCGGGATCGCTGGTGCTGAGCGGGAAGTCGCTGCGCGCCAGCAGCACCGCGTTGGCCTTGTCCGGGGTCTCGAACGCCTCGCGCACGGCGGCCACCGGGCGGAACCCATCGGCGATGCGCACGTACGGCTTGGTGCTCTTCCAGCCCGTGAACAGCTCCTGCAGCTGCTGCTTCATCTGTGCCGGATCGAAGTCGCCGACCACCGCCACTTCGCCGACGGCGGTGCCGTAGAAGTCCCGGTGGAAGGCGCGCACGTCCTCCAGCTTCACCGCACGGGTGGCGGCCAGGTTCTCGTCCAGGGTGCGGAACGCGAACGGGTGCCCGGCCGGCCAGTGGTTGAAGCGCTTGTTCATCGCCTCGCCCGCATAGCGGGCCGGTTCACGGCGGCTGGCCTCCATTCCGGTGATGCTCTGTTCGCGCAGCTGCTCGAACTCGCTGTCGGGGAAGGACGGGTTGCGCAGCACGTCGGCCGCCAGCGCCAGCGCCTGCGCCAGGTACTCGCGCTTGGTGGTGACCGAGATGTAGGCATTCTGCGAGCCGCCGTCGATACCCACCGTCGTCTTCAGGTCGTCGAAGCGCTTGTCGATCTGCTCGCGGGTCATGCCCTTGCTGCCGCGCATCAGCAGGCTGCCGGCGAACCCGGCCGCGTCGGTGCGGCCGGTGATGGCCGGTTCGTCGCCGAAGCGGAACACCAGGGTGGCGGTGACCATCTCGCCGCGGGTCTTCTTCGGCAGCAGCGAGACCCGCAGGCCTTCGCCGAGGACGAAACTGTCGGTGCGGGCCTGGATGTTGGCCGGGGTGGGATCGAACGCCTCGCCGGCAGCGACCGCCGCGCGGCCCTTGTAGCCTTCCACCAGGCTGGCCGCGCTGGGCGCGGCGCCGATCTCTGCGCGCACCGGCTCGGTGGTGGGGATGAAGCGGGCCAGGGTGCGATTGCTGGGCAGCAGGTAGGCGCGGGCGACACGGTTCACGTCGTCCACGGTGACCTTCTCCACCGCGTCCCGGTTGACGAACCACAGTCGCCAATCGCCGCTGGCGATGTACTCGGACAGCGAAGTGGCCACCGCATTGACGTTGTTGAAGGACAGCTCGAAGCCGTTGGCGATGCGCTGCTTGGCCGCGTCCACTTCCTCGGCGGTGAACGGCTTGCCGGCCAGGCCTTCGACCTGCGCCAGCAGCGCCTTCTCCGCTTCGGCGGTGTTGCCGTCCTTGGGCGGGACGGCCATGAACATCGCCAGGCCCGGATCGCGGTACGAATCGCTGCCGGCGCCGCTGGCCACGGCCAGCTTGGTTTCCACCAGCGCCTTGTGCAGGCGGCCGCTGGGCGTGTGGCCCATGATCTCGGCGAGCACGCCCAGCGGCGGGTTGTCCGGATGGGTTGCGGCGGGGATGTGGTAGGTCAGGCCGATCAGGTTGAGGTCACCGACCCGGCGCACGTTGATCTCGCGCTCGCCGTCCTGGGTCGGTTCCACCGTGTAGTGCGAGGGCAGGGTACGGGTGGGGCGCTTGAGCTTGCCGAAGCTGGCCTGTACCGACTTGAGCACGCGTCCGGGATCGAAGCGGCCGGCCACGATCAGGGTCGCGTTGTCGGGCTGGTACCACAGGCGGTAGAAGGCCTGCAGCCGCTCGATCGGTACGTTCTCCACGTCGGAACGGTTGCCGATGGTGCTCTTGCCGTAGTTGTGCCAGTGGTAGGCCGCCGCGCGCAGGCGCTGCTGGAACACGCGGCCGGGTTCGTTCTCGCCGCGCTCCATCTCGTTGCGGACCACGGTCATCTCGCTTTCCAGGTCGCTCTTGGCGATGTTGGAATTGACCATCCGGTCCGCTTCCAGCGCCAGCAACCACTCCAGGGTCTCGTCGTTGGCCGGGAACGAGCCGAAGTAGTTGGTGCGGTCCAGCCAGGTGGTGCCGTTGTAGCTGATGCCGCGCTTCTTGAAATCGCCGGGGATGTCGGTGTGGGTCGGCGTGCCCTTGAACACCAGGTGCTCGAGCAGGTGCGCCATGCCGGTCTCGCCGTAGTTTTCCTGCGCCGAGCCGACGCCGTAGACCACGTTCACGGTCACCGTGGGTTTGGACGGGTCGGGGAACAGCAGCACGCGCAGGCCATTGGCCAGGGTGAATTCGCTGATGCCCTCGATGCTGGGGCCGGCGGTCACGCCATTGGGCAGGGTGGGCGCCTGGGCATCGGCGGGCAAGGGGACGCCGGGCAGGAGGAGTGCGAACGCCAGGGCGAGTGCGAGAATCGGCTTGCTGGGGATCATCCGTGGTCTCCGAATGGGTCGCGCCGGCGGTCGTGCCGGCCGCGGGATTGTCGCAAATGCGGCGGAACGTTGCAGCGGAGGTTCGGGTGCGGTTGCCGGTACTGTTCGAGGACGAGTGGCTGGCGGTGGTCGGCAAGCCGGCCGGGCTGATGGTGCACGACAGCATGCTGGCGGCCGGCGAGACCGACTTCGCCGCCAACCGCCTGCGCGCGCAGTTCGGCCGTGCCATTCACCTGGTGCATCGCCTGGACCGCGCCACCAGTGGCTGCCTGCTGCTGGCCTTCGACCGCGACACCGCCTCGGCACTGGGCAGGACGGTGATGGCGCAGCAGTTGGAAAAGCGCTATCTGGCGGTGTGCCGGGGCTGGCCGGAACCGGCGTTCGAGGTCGACCACCCGCTCGATGGCGGGCCGGGCAAGCCGCAGAAGAAACCGGCGGTGACCCGCTTCCGCCGCCTGGCCACCGGCGAACTGCCGGTGCCCTCGGCCGGATTCCCCACCTCGCGCTACGCGCTGCTGGAATGCGAGCCGCTGAGCGGGCGCTTCCGCCAGATCCGGCGCCACCTCAAGCATGCCTCGCACCACCTGGTCGGCGATACCAGCCACGGCGACGGGCGCCACAACCGCGAGTTCCGCATGCGCCGCGTGCACCGGATGCTGCTGCACGCCTGGAAGCTGGGATTCCCGCATCCGCGCGACGGCCGCATGGTGCGGGTGGAGGCAACGCTGGACGACGAGTTCGCCCTCGCCCTGGCCCTGTTCGACTGGTGCCTGTGACGCCGGCCGGCGCGTTCGCGCTCCCGTACAATCGGCCCATGCCCGCCGACGCGCTGACCATCGCTCCCGACCTGGCGATCCCGGAATCGGAGATCGTCGAGCGCTTCGTCCGCGCCAGCGGTGCCGGCGGGCAGAACGTCAACAAGGTGGCCACCGCGGTCGAACTGCGCTTCGACATCGCCGGCTCGCCGTCGCTGCCCGAGCCGCTGCGCGCGCGCCTGCTGGCGCGGCGCGATCGCCGGGTTACCGACGAGGGCGTGCTGGTGATCGATGCCCAGCGCTTCCGCACCCAGGACCGCAATCGCCAGGACGCGCGCGAACGCCTGGCCGCGTTCATCGCCGCCGGACTGGCCGTGCCCAAGCCCCGGATCGGCACCCGGCCGACCCGCGCCTCGAAGCAGCGCCGCCTGCAGGGCAAGCGCGAGCGCAGCGAACTCAAGCGCGGGCGCAGCACCCGCGCCTGGGACTGAGCGTGGCCACGCGCGAACCGCTGTTGCCGCCGATCCCGCCGAGCATGCCGCTGGTGCCGCCGCAACGGCGCTTCTCGCGCTGGTTCGGGCGCACCCTGCTGCGACTCGGCGGCTGGCGGGTGGTGGGCACGATCCCGGACCTGTCGAAGCTGGTGCTGATCGCCGCACCGCATTCGTCCAACTGGGACGGCATCTGGGGCATGGCGGCGAAGATGGCGCTGGGGGTCGACGTGCGGGTGCTGGGCAAGGACACCCTGTTCTGGTGGCCGCTGTCGATCGTGCTGCACCGGCTGGGGGTGATCCCGTTGGACCGCAGCAATCCGCAGGGCGTGGTCGAGCAGGCGATCGAACTGATCCGCAGCTCGCCGAAGCTGTGGTTCGCGCTCGCCCCGGAAGGCACGCGCAAGCCGGTCAGGGAATGGAAGAGCGGGTTCCTCAAGATCGCCCACGGCGCCGGCGTGCCGGTGCTGATGGCGTACTTCCACTATCCGGAACGGATCATCGGCATCGGCCCGCTGTTCCACACCAGCGGCGATGCGAAGGCCGACATGGTCGCGGTGCGCGAGTGGTACCGGCCGTGGATGGGCAGGAACCGCGGCACGGTGTAGCGGGCGGTCACGAACCGAAGCGGACCAATCCGGTGGATCGTCCTGCGCGCCGTCGCGGCATCGATCCCTGCCATAGGTCATCTGGCATTGCCCGCGGGCAGGCGATAGCGTGGCCGGGCCCGTCCTGCCGGAACCGTCGATGGATACGCCCGCGCCCCGCCCGCCCTCCCGCAGCCGCCGGGCCGCCGCCTGGCTGTACCGCGAGGCGTTGCCCCTGCTGCTGATGCTGGGGCTGCTGGTTGTCGCTCGGTCCTCGTTCGCCAACCACTACCACGTGCCCAGCGGCTCGATGCAGCCGACCCTGGAACTGGGCGACCGGGTGGTGGTGGACATGAGCGCCTACGGCCTGCGGGTGCCTTTCACCCGTCGCGTGCTGATCGAACGCGGTACGCCGCAGCGCGGCGAGATCGCGGTGTTCGCCTCGCCGGCCGACGGCACGCGCCTGATCAAGCGCGTGGTCGCCGTGGGCGGGGACAAGGTGCGCTTGATCGATGGCCGGCTGGCGATCAACGGCCAGCCGCTGGCCATCCCGGGGAAAGTCGATTCGGAACAGTTCGGCCCGCGCGTGGCGCGCCTGGACCTGGCCGACGGTGGCGGTCCGGACATCATCAGCGTGACCGTTCCGGAAGGCTACGTGCTGGTCCTGGGCGACCACCGCGGCCGCAGCGCGGACGGGCGCTACTTCGGCTTCGTCGAGGCCGACGCGATCTACGGCAGGGCGGTGGCGGTGTACTGGCGGCGCGGCGAGGGGCTGTCCTGGAAGCGGCTCTAGCGGCGCTCAGCGCTCCGAGGGCCCGCTCTCGTCGTATTCGCGCGGCGCCAGCAGGTCGGGCTTGATCAGGGCGATGAAGGCGCGCGCCTGCGGCGACAGCACCCGGCCCTTGCGCACCACCACCCCGTAGCTGCGCGAGGGGAAGAAGCTGGACAGCGAACGCGAGCCGAGGCGATCGCGGTCGGACTCGACCAGGCAGACCGAGGGGACGATCGATACCCCCATGCCCATCGCCACGTACTGCTTGATCACGTCCCAGCCGCTGACTTCCAGCGCCACCTCGTAGGGCACGCGGTTGCGCTGCAGCACCAGGTCGACCAGGCGCCAGGTGACCTGGCGCTTGGGCGGCAGGATCAGCGGGTGTCCGGCCAGGTCGTGCAGTTCCAGTCGCGGCCTGGTCAGCAGCGGGTGACCGGCCGGGGCGATCAGGCGCTGCTCGAAGCGGTAGGCGGCCTGGTAGCTGAGGTCGGCCGGCACGTCCAGCAGGGTGCCCACCACCAGGTCGACCGCGTCTTCGCGCAGCAGGTCGGTGCCTTCGCCGGTGACCACGTTGTCCAGGGACAGGCGCACTTCCGGGTGGCGCTCGCGGAAGGCCGCCACGATCTTCGGCAGCAGGAACAGGATGGTCGAACTGTTGGCGGCGATCCTCAGTTCGCCGCCCTCCAGCCCGCGCACCCGCTCGCGGAACCCGGCCTCCAGCCCGTCGATCTGCTCGACCAGCGGCAGGGCCATTTCGTACAGCAGCTCGCCCTCCCGGGTCGGCGACAGGCGACGCCCGTTGCGTTCCAGCAGGGGCACGCCCAGGTCCCGTTCCAGGGCCTGCAACTGCAGGGTGATGGCCGGCTGGCTGACGAAAAGCGCATCCGCGGCCCGCGAAACCGAGCCCAGCCGGACCGTCTGGCAGAACGCGCGCAGCGGCTTGAGCTTGTCGGATTTGTAGGAAAAACGAGGACTTGCCGACGGGTTCACGGAATGGTTGTTACTGCGTATTAGTTGTTCTTATGAAGTACATTGCAAATTCTTAGTTGTCAAATAGTTTGGTGCAACGCAGCGTGGACTCCCGAGCCGAGCCTCCAGGAGCCTGCCATGTCCCCCCACGCCGCCATTGCGACCGCCCCCGCCGCTCCGATCCAGGCCCGTCCGGCCACCAGCCGCCCGACGGCGGGGACCGTCGGCGCTCCCGCCGCCCCGCGCGCGGCAGCCGGACTTGCGCTGACCGAGCGGGTCGCCGGGCAGGAGCAACTGCTGCCGGCGCCGCTGCGGGATCTGCTGGTGTCGCTGCACCGGACCCTGGAACCGCAACGCCGCGCCCGCCTGGCCGCGCGCCGCGAGCGCCAGGCCTTCTTCGACGCCGGCGGCCTGCCGGACTTCCGCGCCGACACCGCGCACATCCGCGAAGGCCACTGGAAGGTGGCGCCGATTCCGCGCGCGCTGCAGGACCGCCGGGTGGAGATCACCGGCCCGACCGATCCGAAGATGGCGATCAACGCGCTCAACTCCGGCGCGCAGTGCTACATGGCCGACTTCGAGGATTCGACCGCGCCGGCGTGGCGCAACGTCCTGGCCGGCCAGCACACGATGGCCGAAGCCGTCGCCGGCACGCTCAGCTTCGACGCGGAGAACGGCAAGCAGTACCGCCTGCGCCCCTACGAGGAGCGAGCGGTGCTGATCGTGCGTCCGCGCGGCTGGCACCTGGACGAGAAGCACGTGCGCATCGACGGCGAGCCGATCGCCGGCAGCCTGTTCGACATGGCGGTGTTCGCCTGGCACAACGCCGCCACGCTGATGGCCAACGACCGCGGCCCGTACTTCTACCTGCCCAAGCTGCAGTCGATGGAGGAGGCGGCGCTGTGGGAGGCGGCGTTGTCGCAGGTCGAGGAAATGCTGGGGCTGCCGCGCGGGCAGATGAAGGTCACGGTGCTGATCGAGACCCTGCCGGCGGTGTTCGAGATGGACGAGATCCTGCACGCGCTGCGCGACCGCATCGTCGGCCTGAACTGCGGGCGCTGGGACTACATCTTCTCCTACCTCAAGACCTTCCGCGCCCACGCCGACAAGGTGCTGCCCGAACGCGGCCAGGTGACCATGACCCAGCCGTTCCTGAAGGCGTACTCGGAACTGCTGATCCGCACCTGCCACCGGCGCGGCGCGCACGCGATGGGCGGCATGGCCGCGCAGATCCCGATTGCGGACGATGCCGAAGCCAACGAACGGGCGATGGCGCGGGTGCGCGCCGACAAGTTGCGCGAGGTGACCGCCGGCCACGACGGCACCTGGGTGGCGCATCCGGCATTGATCCCGGTGGCGCGCGCGATCTTCGACCAGCACATGCCCACGCCGCACCAGCAGCACGTGCTGCGGCAGGACGTGCAGGCGGGCCGCGACGACCTGATCCGTCCGTGCGAAGGCACGATCACCCGCGCCGGCTTCGAGAACAACGTCGAGGTCTGCGTGCGCTACATGGCCGCGTGGCTGGACGGCAACGGGTGCGTCCCGATCCACTGGCTGATGGAGGACGCGGCCACCGCCGAGATCGCGCGCGCGCAGCTGTGGCAGTGGCTGCACCATTCCGATCCGCGCGGCTGCCACGCCGACGGCAGCCCGGTGCACCTGGACGACGGCACCACGATCGACTTCGGTCTGTTCGAGCGCACCCTGGCCGCGCTGCCGGGCCGGCTGGGCGACACCGCGACCCTGCCGGGCGGATCGCGCATTCCCGAGGCCATGGCCCTGCTCGACCAGCTCACCCGCGCCTGTCACTTCATCGACTTCCTGACCCTGCCGGCCTACGCCCGGCTGGCCTGATCCAAACGCCATCGTCCCCGCGAAGGCGGGAACGACGGCTCACGACCTCACGCTGCAAGCGCCCCCACGGAGAGTACCGAGATGACCACGCTGAAGACCGCCGACCAGATCCGCCACGAATGGAACACCGATCCGCGCTGGGCCGGGATCACCCGCAACTACTCCGCCGAGGACGTGGTCCGCCTACGCGGCACCATCCCGGTCGAGCATTCGATCGCGAAGATCGGGGCGAACAAGCTGTGGCGCTACCTGCAGGAAAAGGACTTCGTCAACGCGCTCGGCGCGCTGACCGGCAACCAGGCCATGCAGCAGGTCAAGGCCGGGCTCAACGCGATCTACCTGTCCGGCTGGCAGGTCGCCGCCGATGCCAACCTGGCCGGGCAGATGTACCCGGACCAGTCGCTGTACCCGGCCGATTCGGTGCCGGCGGTGGTCAAGCGCATCAACAACGCGCTGCTGCGCGCCGACCAGCTGCACCACGCCGAGGGCAACGACGAGATCGACTTCCTGCAGCCGATCGTGGCCGACGCCGAGGCCGGATTCGGCGGTGTGCTCAACGCCTTCGAGCTGATGAAGGCGATGATCGAGGCCGGCGCGGCCGGGGTGCACTTCGAGGACCAGCTGGCCTCGGTGAAGAAGTGCGGGCACATGGGCGGCAAGGTGCTAGTGCCCACCCGCGAGGCGGTGGAGAAGCTCAACGCTGCGCGCCTGGCCAGCGATGTGATGGGCGTGCCGACGATCCTGGTCGCGCGCACCGACGCCGAGGCCGCCGACCTGCTGACCTCCGACATCGACGACAACGACAGGGAATTCTGCACGGGCGAGCGCACCGTCGAGGGCTTCTACAAGGTCCGCAACGGCCTGGAGCAGTCGATCAGCCGCGGCCTGGCCTACGCCCCGTACGCCGACCTGGTGTGGTGCGAGACGGGCAAGCCGGACCTGGAGTTCGCGCGCAAGTTCGCCGAGGCGATCCATGCGAAGTTCCCGGGCAAGCTGCTGGCCTACAACTGCTCGCCGAGCTTCAACTGGAAGAAGAACCTGGACGACGCCACCATCGCGAAGTTCCAGAAGGAAATCGCCAGCTACGGCTACAAGTTCCAGTTCATCACCCTGGCCGGCTTCCACGCACTTAACTACTCGATGTTCAACCTGGCGCACGGCTACGCGCGCCGGCAGATGAGCGCCTTCGTCGAGTTGCAGGAGGCCGAGTTCGCTGCCGCCGAGAAGGGCTTCACCGCGGTCAAGCACCAGCGCGAGGTCGGCACCGGCTACTTCGACCAGGTGACCCAGGCGATCCAGCAGGGCCAGTCCTCGACCACCGCGCTGAAGGGCTCGACCGAGGAAGCGCAGTTCCACGACCGCGCCGCGGCCTGAGGCCAGCGTCCTTGCCGGCGTTCCGGGGAGGGGACGCCGGTGCCGCGGGTGCGCCTGCGCCGATGGGCGCACCCGCGGTTTTTTCCCGATCACCGCCAACATCCATCTTCCTGCAGGGCCGACTGGCAGTCGGCCCTGCAACGGCCCGCCTTGCCACGCCCGGGGGACGCGGGTTGCTTGTTACTTGCGCACGTCCTGGGTGTGCGCCTGCAGCGCTTCGGCCAGGCCGTCCACGCCGGCGGCCCCGGCCGGGACGGTGGTGCTGGAACCGTCCAGGTCCGCGCCGATCGGTTGCGCGCGTCCACCCAGGCACTTGGCCAGGAAGTTCTCGGCCACCGCGTTGAACGCCTTGTTGTTCTCCGGGCGGGCGAAGCCATGGCCCTCGTCGGGGAACAGGACGTAGGTGACCGGAATGTTCTTGGCCTGCATCGCCTCGACGATCTGGTCGCTTTCGGCCTGCTTCACCCGCGGGTCGTTGGCGCCCTGGCCGATCAGCAACGGCTTGACGATCTTGTCGGCGTGGGTGAGCGGCGAACGCTCGGTCAGCCACTTGCGGCCTTCCTCGGTGCGCGGGTCGCCCATGCGCTTGGCCAGCTGCTCGTAGAAGCTCGCCCAGTAAGGCGGCACCGTGGCCAGCAGGGTATTGAGGTTGGACGGGCCGACGATGTCCACGCCGCAGGCGAAGGTGTCCGGGGTGAAGGTCAGGCCGGCCAGGGTGGCGTAGCCGCCGTAGCTGCCGCCCATGATCGCGACCTTGTCGGCGGTGGTGATCCCTTGCCCGACCGCCCACTGCACCGCGTCGATCAGGTCGTCGTGCATCTTGCCGGCCCATTCGCCATCGCCGGCGTTGGTGAAGTCCTTGCCGAAGCCGGTGGAGCCGCGGTAGTTGACCGACAGCACCGCGTAGCCGCGGTTGGCCAGCCACTGGTTCCAGCCGCTGTAGCCGTAGCCGTCGCGCGCCCACGGGCCGCCGTGGACCAGCAGCACCATCGGCACCGGGTGGTCGGCCTTGCCGTCGCCGTCGGCGTCGGCCGTGGCCGGCAGGGTGAGGTAGCTGACCAGGTTCAGGCCATCGCGCGACTTGAGTTCCTGCGGCCACATCGGCACCAGCGGCTTGCCGTCCAGCGCCGGGCGCGCGGAGAACAGCTTGGTCAGCTTGCCCTCGACGCCGGGCTCGCGGTCGTAGCGGTAGTACACCACCGGGGATTCGGCGGCCGAATAGGCCACGATCCAGGTGCGGTCGTCGAGCGTGCGCGCGTTGACCCCGACTTCGCCCGGACCGAGGGCCTCCAGCGCCTTGAGGTCGGCGGCCACCGCCTCGCCCACCGGCTTCCATTCGTTGCGCAAGTAGTCGACCGACACCGCCTGCAGCTCGCCGGTGCGCGGATCGGCCAGGCCGCCGCCGATGTCGGCACGCGCATCCTCCGCCAGCAGGGTGCGCTGGCCGCTGGCGCCGTCCACCGCGTACACCGCGGCGGTGTTGCGGTCGCGCGAATCGGCCAGGTACAGGGTCTTGCCGTCGCTGGTCAGGCCGAGCATGGCGGTGGTGAGCACGTCGCCGAACGGGATGTCCTCGGCCTTCTCCCAGCCGTCGCCCGCCCGCTTGAGGATGTCCATGCCGCCGTCCGCGCGCGAGCGCTGCGCGTAGCGCAGGTTGAAGTCGCCGTCGGCGACGTAGGCGGCGATGTCGTCGGTGTTCTTCTGCAACAAGGTCCGCTGGCCGCTGGCCAGGTCGACCCGGTACAGGTCGTGCCATTTCGGATCGCGGTCGTTCATGCCCACCAGGATGCTGTCCGGCTGGGTCGGGCTGAGCCCGAACACCTGCGCGGTGGTCTTCGCGAACGGGGTGAGGTCGCGGGTCTGGTTGCCGGCCAGGTCCACCGCGTACAGGTGGAAGTCCTCGTCGCCGCCGCTGTCGCGCAGGTACAGCAGGGTGTCGGGGCGGTAGGACCAGAAATAGTTGCGGATGCCGCGCGCCTTGTCGTCGGTGACCGCGCGCGCGGCGGAGGGATCGCCGGCGGGCGCGACCCAGACGTTCATCACTCCGTCCACCGGCGCGATCCAGCTCAGGTACTTGCCGTCGGGGCTGATCTGCACGCTGGCGCGCTCGGGGTTGCCGAACAGCGCATCGCGCGGGATCAGTTCCACTTCCTTCGGCGGCGCGGGCGCCTCGGCGGTGGCGTCCTGCGGCTTGCCGGTGCAGGCGGCGAGGGCCAGGGCGAGGCTGGAGACGAGCACGGTGGTGGGGCGCATGGCGGGTGGCTCCGGGGATGCGTTTGGCATCGGGACGGCCACGCTAGCGCAGGCCGGCGCCGGCGACGTTCTGGACCCGTTAAACGGGGACCATGACCGATGGGATGGGGCGAGGACGCGACCAGCGTGCCCCGAACCCGCCTAGCCGGCGACCATGGCGGGCGGTGCCGGCATCCGGTACCCCAGGGCCTCGGCCAGGTGCGCGCTGGCGATCCCGTTGCTGCCGGCCAGGTCGGCGATGGTGCGGGCCACCCGCAGCGTCCGGTGCAGGCTGCGTGCGGTCAGCTGCAGGCGTTCGCCGGCCTGCTCCAGCAAGCGCTGGCCGGCGTCGTCGAGGCGGCAGCTGGCCGCCAGCGCGGACGCGTCCAGGTGTGCGTTGAGCCTGCCGGCGCGCGCGAGCTGGCGCGCCCGCGCGGCCTCGGCCCGCCCGCGCACCGCCGCGCTGGATTCGCCCTGTGGCGCATCGGCGCGCAGCAGCGCCGGCGGCAGCCGGGCCATGGCCAGGTGCAGGTCGATCCGGTCCAGCAACGGCCCGGACAGGCGGCTCCAGTAGCGGCGGACCAGGTCCGGCGTGCACTGGCAGCGCGCGGAAGGATCGCCGGCCCAGCCGCACGGACACGGGTTCATCGCCGCCACCAGTTGGAAGCGCGCCGGGAACTCGGCGCTGCGCGCGGCGCGGGAAATGGTGATGCGACCGGACTCGAGCGGTTCGCGCAGCACTTCCAGCGCCGCCCGGCTCCACTCGGGCAATTCGTCCAGGAACAGCACCCCGTTGTGCGCCAGCGAGATCTCGCCCGGGCGCGGTGGGTTGCCGCCGCCGGCCAGGGCCACCGGGCTGGCGCCATGGTGGGGCGTGCGCAGCGGACGCCGGCGCCAGCGTGCCGGGTCGATGCCGCGGCCGCTGCTGGAATGGACGATCGCCGTTTCCAGCGCTTCGGCCTCGCTGGCTTCCGGCAGCAGCCCGGGCAGGCACGAAGCCAGCAAGGTCTTGCCGCAGCCGGGCGGACCGCTCATCAGCAGGTGGTGGGCGCCGGCGGCGGCGATCTCCAGCGCGCGCCGGGCCTGGGCCTGGCCACGCACGTCGGCCAGGTCGGGCAGGCCGGCCGCAGGCGCGGGGCCCGCACTCCCGTGGTCGCCGGTCGCGCGCGGTAGCGACGCGCGATCGGCCAGCCCGGCGCAGGCCTCCAGCAGGGTACGGGCGAGATAGGCTTCCGCGTCGCGTGCCAGCGCCGCCTCGGCGCCGCTGCCGGCCGGTACCACCAGCCGGCGGCCGTCGCGGGCGGCGGCCAGCACCGCCGCCAGCACGCCGTCGACCGGGCGCAGTTCGCCGGTCAGGCCCAGCTCGCCGAGGAACTCGCAGCCGGCCAGCGCATCGCGGTCGATCTGGCCGCTGGCGGCGAGGATGCCCAGGGCGATGGGCAGGTCGAAGCGGCCACCGTCCTTGGGCAGGTCCGCCGGGGCCAGGTTGATGGTGATCCGCCGCTGCGGGTATTCGAACTGGGCGCAGAGGATCGCCGCACGCACCCGGTCGCGCGATTCGCGCACGGCCGCGGCCGGCAGGCCGACGATCTGGGTGGAAGGCAGGCCGCCGGAGAGATGGACCTCGACCTGGACCGGCGGCGCCGTGACCCCGGCGCGGGCGCGGCTGTGCACCAGCGCCAGGCCCACGGCCGTGGCCTCAGCCCGGGCCGGTGGGCAACTGGCCGGCCTGGAGGCGGGCTTCCAGTTCCGCCACCGTCCCTTCCAGCGCCTCCAGCTTCTCGCGGGTGCGCAGCAGCACCGCGCGCTGGACCTCGAATTCCTCGCGGGTGACCAGGTCCAGCCTGGCCAGCCCGCTCCGCAGCACGGCGCGGAAGCTGGCCTGCAGCTCCTCGCCCGACTCGCGCAGGCCCGGGGGAACCCGTTCGCTCAGGCGGCGGGCGAGGTCGTCGATGTGGTTGAGGTCGATCATGGGGTCCTCCGCGGGGAGACAGTCTGCGCCGGCGCGGTGGCGGGCGGGATAGGGATGCGGCGGCGCGCGCGGTCGGAAAACTCCGATCCAACGGGGCTGCCGCGATCGGCATTGAAGCCGGCCCGCCGGGGGCATGGCAAGCGCGCCGCGCTATCCTGTCGATCCCGCACATCCTTGGAGCCGCGCGATGAAGATGGTCATGGCCGTGATCAAGCCGTTCAAGCTCGACGATGTGCGCGAGGCACTGTCGGCGCACGGCGTGGCCGGGATCACCGTCACCGAGGTCAAGGGTTTCGGCCGGCAGAAGGGCCATACCGAGCTGTACCGCGGCGCCGAGTACGTGGTCGACTTCCTGCCCAAGGTGAAGGTCGAGGTGGCGGTGTCCGACGACCAGGCCGAGGCCGTGGTCGAGGCCATCGTGCGCGCGGCCGGCACCGGCAAGATCGGCGACGGCAAGGTGTTCGTCTACGACCTCGGCCGGGTGGTGCGGATCCGCACCGGCGAGCTGGACGCGGACGCGCTGTAGGGAGGAGCGACCATGGGCATGGGAAAGGCCCCGGGCACATGCGTGTTGCTGGCCGCGTTGGCACTGGCCGGATGCAAGGAACTCGATGACTCGCTGGCCTGGGTGTTCGGGCAGAAGGCGCCGACGTCCACCGAGCCACCGCCCACGGACGATGCGGCGCGCGTCGATCCGGCTCCCGATCCGGCGTCGGCACCGGCACCGGCATCGGCATCGGCACTGGCACTGGCACCGGCACCGGCACCGGCCGAGGAAGCAGCGGCAGCGGCGACGCGGCCTTTCGATTTCGAGGTCTCCGCGGATCCGGCGGCGCCGCCGCAGCCTGCGGCATGCGCCTTTCCGGAGCTGGCGGCGGCCGGGCCCTTCCAGCTCTATGCGGCCGGTGCCTATGGTGGCCGCACGCTCGGCTACCAGATCGATCGCAGCGGCAACGAGGGCACCGCCGTCGACGTGCTGGTCAACTCCCCCCATTCGCCGGTGGCGTTGATGCTGGGGAACTACCAGCCCACCGCATGGAACATCGGCTGGACCGAGGGCACGCGCATCGTCGCGGTGCTGGTCGGGGGCTACCATGCACAGCAAGTCACCGGCCTGCCGGCCGACGTGCCTCGGATCGTCAGTACTCACGACAACCGTGGTGCCTGCGGCTACTTCTACGTCTCGGCCGACAAGCCGCAGGGCCTCAACCCGCTGGCGCGGCAAGTGTTCGGGCGACGGATCGACATGCTGTACCCGGTGCGGGAGGGCAAGGTGGTGATCGGCGCCACGCCGGAGGCCGGGGCAAAGCTCCTGACCGACGCGGCGGCCAGCCCGGTGTCCACGTTCCGGGTCCCCGACATGCTGGCCGCCGGCGAGGCCGGGCTGGAATATGCAGTGCGCCAGGGATGGCTGCGCCCGGCGACGCCGGGCGATGCCCAGGCCTGGATCGCGGCGCTCGATGCACAGCCCGGCGGCGACCTGCCGCCGGTGGCGGGCGGGCCGCCCCGGCGGTCGCTGAACGTGCACAACGGATACGTGGTGCTGAAGCCGTTCGAGCTGCCGCCGGGCCTGTACGGCGCGCATTCGGCCACGTTCTTCGTGCCCAAGGGCGTTTCCCGCCCGACCGGCAACCCCGGGCACTCGGCGATCTATGACTTCAACACGCTCACCTGCCAGGGTGCGATATGCGGCATGGGCCAGTAGGCCGGACCGGCACGCTGGCCGCCGATGCGTTGCGAGGCTGCCGTTGCCCGATTGTCATGTCCGGGTTCCCCGGCGGGAGTACAGTAGGGGAGCGACGCCCTCGGGCCGAAGGTCCACGTCACCGCAATCCACCCGAACGAAAGATGCCAGGAGAAAAGCAATGAGGAGAACCAAGAGCCTGCTCGGCACCGCGGCGCGCACCGCCGTGATCACCGGCACCGCCAAGGCGGTGATGGGCAAGGGCGGCAATGCCGCCCCGCCGCCGGAGGCAGCCGCCACCCCGGCGCCGGCCGCCGCGGCCGCGCCGACCGGCATGACCGACGACAAGATCGCCACGTTGCAGAAGCTCGCCGACCTGCACAAGAGCGGGGTGCTGACCGACGAGGAATTCGCGGCACAGAAGGCCAAGATCCTGGCCGGATGAGTCCGGCGGGTCGCCGCAGGCAAAAAAGGAAGCCCCGCATCGCGGGGCTTCTTCTTTCCGGGACCGGCGCGGGCTTCAGTCGCCCAGCGCGGCGGCCACGAACGGCGGCGCCACCAGCACGCCGGCATGCAGGTGCGCGGTGTAGTACAGGGTGTGGAACGGCTTGGCGGCCGCATCGGCCTGGCGGAAACCGAAATCGAAGCCGGCGTGCTTGCTGGCCACGGTCACGCTCCACCAGCCGGTGGGATAGCACGGTTGCGGGAACGGCAGGGTCCTGAACGACTCGAACCCGGCCTTGCCCATCTCCGCGCGCATGTCCTTGATCAGGTCCAGCAGCGCCAGCGGCGATTCGCTCTGCTGCACCAGCAGGCCGTCGTCCTTCAGCGCGCGGAAGCAGCTTTCGAAGAACGCCTTGTTGAACAAACCCTCGGCCGGCCCGACCGGGTCGGTGGAATCGACGATCACCACGTCCACGCTGCCCGGCTCGCAGTTGGCCATGTAGGCCACGCCGTCGTCGAACAGCAGTTCGGCGCGCGGATCGCCGTTGGATTCGCACAGCTCCGGGAAATGCTTCTCGGACATGCGGGTGACCTGCTCGTCGATGTCGCACTGGGTGGCTCGGGCCACGCCGGGGTGCTTGAGCACCTCGCGCAGGGTGCCGCAGTCGCCGCCGCCGATGATCACCACCCGCTTCGGGTCCGGGTGGGTGAACAGCACCGGGTGGGAGATCATCTCGTGATAGAAGAAGTTGTCGCGGGTGGTCAGCATCATCGCCCCGTCGATGACCATCAGCTTGCCCCAGTCGGTGCTGGCGTAGATCTCGATCTTCTGGAACGGCGACTGCACCTCGTCCAGCTTGGCGGTGACGCGAAAGCCGATCGCCGAGCCGGTGTGGTCGAAGCGCTCGATGAACCAGTTGTCGTTGGCGGTCATGGCGGGGTCCTGGGGCAGTGGAGCGGATGCGGGCGCGCATTGTAACGGACCCCCATGACCGCAGCCTGTAGAATGCGCCACCGCCCGAACCGTGCCGGAAGCCGCCATGTCCTGGTCCATCGACCAAGCCCGCAAGACCTATTCCATCCCGCACTGGGCGGAGGGGTATTTCGACGTGGACGGCGCCGGCCGCATCGTGGTCACGCCGAAGGGCGCACAGGGCCCGTCGATCCCGCTGCCGGAGGTGGTGGACGCCGCCCGTGCGCAAGGCGCCAAGCTGCCGCTGCTGGTGCGCTTCCCGGACATCCTCGGCGACCGCCTGGGCAAGCTGCAGGCCGCCTTCGCCCAGGCGCAGCAGGACTGGGACTACGCCGGCGGCTACACCGCGGTGTATCCGATCAAGGTCAACCAGCACGCCGGCGTGGCCGGTACCCTGGCCTCGCACCATGGCGAGGGCTTCGGCCTGGAAGCCGGCAGCAAGCCCGAGCTCATGGCAGTGCTGGCGCTGTCGCGGCCGGGCGGGTTGATCGTGTGCAACGGCTACAAGGACCGCGAATACATCCGCCTGGCCCTGATCGGGCGCAAGCTGGGGTTGCAGACCTTCATCGTCATCGAGAAGCCCTCCGAGCTGGCGGTGGCGCTGGAGGAGGCCGCCGCACTGGGGGTCAGGCCGGGCCTGGGCGTGCGCATGCGCCTGGCCTCGCTGGGTGCCGGCAAGTGGCAGAACAGCGGCGGCGACAAGGCCAAGTTCGGCCTCGACCCGCGCCAGTTGCTGACCCTGTGGAAGGAACTGCGCGACGCCGGTATGGGCGATTGCCTGGAACTGCTGCACTTCCACATGGGCAGCCAGATCAGCAACGTGCGCGACATCGCCGCCGGCATGCGCGAGGCCACCCGCTACTTCGTCGAACTCTCGCGCCAGGGCGCGAGGATCAGCCACGTCGATGTCGGCGGCGGCCTGGGCATCGACTACGAAGGCACGCGCAGCCGCAGCTACAACTCGGTCAACTACGGCATCCACCACTACGCCTCCAGCATCGTGCAGCCCCTGGCCGAGGCCTGCCGCGCGGAAGGGCTGGCGCCGCCGCGCATCGTCACCGAGTGCGGGCGGGCGATGACCGCCCACCATGCGGTGCTGGTGGCCAACGTCAGCGAGGTCGAGCGCGCGCCGGAAGGCCGCGTGCCCGAGCCGCATGCCGACGAGTCCCAGCCGGTGCGCCAGCTGCGCGAGCTGCACGCCGAGATGGCCCAGCGCCCGGCGGTGGAAGTGTTCCACGAGGCCACCCAGGCGCACGCCGAAGGCCTGAGCCTGTATGCGCTGGGCCAGCTGGACCTGGTCCAGCGCGCGCGCATCGACGACCTGTTCTACGCCATCGCCCATGCGGTGAAGGCGCGCCTGACCTACGACGAGAAGAGCCATCGCGACCTGCTCGACGAACTCAGCGAGCGGCTGGTGGACAAGTATTTCGTCAACTTCAGCGTGTTCGAGTCGATGCCCGACGTGTGGGCGATCGACCAGGTGTTCCCGATCGTGCCGATCGAGCGCCTGGACGAGGCACCGACCCGGCGCGGCACCATCGCCGACATGACCTGCGATTCGGACGGCAAGATCGACACCTACGTCGAGAACGAGGATCTGGACAGTTCGCTGCCGCTGCACGAGTTGCGCCGCGGCGAGAGCTACCGGCTCGGTTTCTTCCTGGTCGGTGCCTACCAGGAGATCCTCGGCGACATCCACAACCTGTTCGGCGACACCGACGCGGTGGAGGTGCGGGCCGGCAAGGATGGCGGCTACGCCATCACCCAGCAGCGTCGCGGCGACACCACCGACGTGATGCTGGACTACGTCGGCTACAGGCTCGACGACCTGCGCCGGATCTACAAGGCACGGGTCGGTGCGGCCGATATCGGCCCCTCGGAGGCGGCGCGGCTGAATGCCGCCCTGGAAAGGGGACTGACCGGATACACCTACCTGTCGGACGAGCCTGCAGCATGAACCCGACCCTGCGCGGGAACCGCGCGCGGGTGTAAGCCACCGTCCCGTCAGTGTATGTTGCCCCCTGCCTAGACGTGGGAGGGGTGCGGGTGCTGGAGCTGTTCGCAGCGGTGGGAATCGGCCTGGCAATGATCCTGCCGCTGGCCAACCCCTTGACTACCGTGGCCCTGCTGATGGGCCTTTCGCGCGGGATGACCGAGGCCGAGCGCAACCACCAGGCGCTGAAGGCTTCGATCTACAGCTTCGCGATCATGATGGTGGCCTTCTACGTGGGCCAGCTGGTGATGAACCTGTTCGGGGTCTCGATCACCGGCCTGCGCATCGCCGGCGGTCTGATCGTGGCCTTCATCGGCTTCCGCATGCTGTTCCCGGAGCAGAAGCTGGACGAAACTCCGGAAGTGGAGCGCCGCGGCGAGGAACTGCGCCAGCGCCGCACCGAAGACATCGCCTTCATCCCGCTGGCCATGCCCACTACCGCCGGTCCGGGCACCATCGCCATGATCATCAGCGTCGCCGCTGCGATGAAGGACAAGCAGCCCTATGCCGACTGGGTGATGCTGGTGGCGCCGCCACTGACCTTCTTCCTGGCCTGCGCGATCCTGCTGCTGTGCCTGCGCAGTTCCGGTTTCATCATGCAGAAGCTGGGCAACAGCGGCGTGGAGGCGTTCTCGCGGTTGATGGGCTTCCTGCTGGTCTGCATCGGCGTGCAGTTCGTGATCAACGGCGTCTACGAGGTCGTGCTGGAAGTGCAGGCGCTGCTGGCGGCCTGATCCGGACCGGGGTCAGTCGCGATAGACCTGGAACCCCGCGAACGACTGGCTCACCGGCATGATCTCCAGCCGGTTGATGTTCAGGTGCGGCGGCAGGGTGGCGACGTGGAAGATCTGCTCGGCGATGTCCTCGCCGGTCATCGGGTGCGCGTCGGCGTACAGCTTGTCGGAGGCGGCCTGGTTGCCGTGGGTGCGGACCAGGGTGAACTCGGTCTGCGCCATGCCCGGCTCGATCGTGGTCACGCGCACGCCGGTGCCGTGCAGGTCGGAGCGCAGGTTCAGCGAGAACTGGCTGACGAAGGCCTTGGTGCCGCCATAGACGTTGCCCCCCGGGTACGGGTACACGCCGGCCACCGAGCTGACGTTGATGATCACGCCCCGGCGCGCGATCAGGGTCGGCAGCAGACGTTGGGTCAGGACCACCAGTGCGGTGACATTGGTGTCGATCATCGTCCGCCAGTCCTCGAGGCTGGCCTGCTGCGCCGGCGCGGTGCCCAGCGCCAGGCCGGCGTTGTTGACCAGCACGTCGATGTCACGGAAGCCTTCCGGCAGCGCAGCCAGCGCCGCGTCCATCGCTGCCGCGTCGCGCACGTCGAAGCAGGCCGGATGCACCTTGTCAGCCCCCAGTTCGTCGACCAGCGCCTGCAGCCGTTCGCGGCGGCGGCCAGTGGCCACCACCTTCCAGCCGTCGGCGACGAAGCGGCGCGCGGCGGCCAGGCCGAAGCCGGAAGTGGCACCCGTGATCACTGCGGTCTTGCTCATCGTCGTCACCAAAGGAAGGGCAGCAACCGCCGGGTCTGTCGCGCGTACGCTTCGTACTCGGCGGGGAAGACTTCGCGCAGCGCCTGCTCCTCGACGCGGATGCGCCGCAGGAAGGCCAGGGTCACCGGCACCGTGGCGACCAGCAGCGAGGCCCAGTTGCCCAGGGCCAGGCCGAAGCCGAGGAAGGTCAGCAGCGAGCCGGTGTAGGAAGGATGGCGCAGCCGGCGATACGGACCGTCGCGGACCAGGCGATGGTCCGCGTGCACGGCGACGTCGACGGTGAAGAACCGGTCCAGCACGCGGATCGCCCACCAGCGCAATGCCAGGCCCGCCGCCATCGCGGCCAGGCCCAGCCAGAACAGGGGCCCCGACAGCGATGCGGGGAAGCGCAGCCAGCCGCGGAACGACAGCCATACCGCCACGGCCACACTCAGGTAGATGACGACGCTGAGCAGGCGCAGGCTGCCGCGGTCGCGGCCTTGCGCGCCGACGCCGGAACGCTTGCGCCAGTCCAGCCACAACTCGCCGCCCACCCACAGCGCGATCAGGCCGTAGAACGCCAGCGGCGCCGGAGCGAGAGCCATGAGGGTTATTGCGCCCTGATCGCCATCGCCGGCAGGCCGCTGGCGGCGAGTTTCTGCTTGGCCTCGGCCAGTTCGCCGGCGCTGGCGTAAGGGCCCATGCGCACGCGATAAACGGTGCGGCCATTGGCCTGGCCGGATTCCACCCGCGCGCCGAGGCCGAGCATGGCGATCTTGGCCTTCACTTCCTCGGCGTCGCCGGGCGCGCCGAAGGCGCCGGCCTGGAGGATGTAGCGCGCGCCCTCGGCGGGCGCGGCGGAGGCGACCTGCGCCGGTGCCGCGGTGGCAGGGGCGGCCGCATCCGTGGGGGCGGCGACCGGCGCGGGTGGCGGCACGGGCCGGCCCTCCAGCGCATCGCGCGCGCGCTGCGCCTCGGTGCGCACGCGGCGGGCTTCCTCCTCGCGTGCGCTGGCGGCCAGTTCCGCGTCGGACATGCGCACTTCATTGCCCGGCAACACGGTGTAGAAATCGTACTGCGGCGCCGGGTCGGCCGGCTGCGGGGCCGGGGTGTCGGCGATGGCCTCGGTGTCGGCGATGGGTGCCGGTTGCGCGGCCGGGTCGGCGCGCGGGCCGAAGCGGACGAACCGGTCGCCATCCTTCTTCAGCAACGAGGGCACGGCCAGGAACAGCAATGCGCCGATCGCCAGGCCCGCCACCGCCCAGACCCATGCCGGGCGACCGCCGTTGCCGTTGCGCCGGGCCTGGTTCTTGCCACGTTTTGCCGCCATTACCTCGTTCTCCCGTTCGCCCGACCCATTGCCTGCTGCACTGTCCTGGGGGTCACATCCGCTCCGGCGCGCCCACGCCGAGCAGGCCCAGGCCGTTGGCCAGTCCCTGCCTCACCGCCAGTGCCAGCGCCAGCCGCGCATCGCGCAGGTCCGCGTCCTCCACCAGCACCGGAGTGTTCGCGTACCAGGTGTGGAAAGCATAGGCCAGTTCGCGCAGGTACTGCGCGACCAGGTGCGGTTCCAGCGATTGCCCGGCCGCTTCGACCACTTCCGGCCAGCGCGACAGTTCCACCAGCAGCGAGATCGAGCCTTCGTCGTCCAGCCTGGCCAGGTTCGCCAGCGCGTTGGCCTGATCGTAGGAAAAGCCCTTCTCGGCGGCCTGGCGCAACAGGCTGGCGACACGGGCATGCGCGTACTGCACGTAGAACACCGGGTTGTCGTTGCTCTGCTGGCGCGCCAGGTCGATGTCGAACACCAGCTGCGAGTCGGGCTTGCGCGCGATCAGGAACCAGCGGGTGGCGTCGCGCCCGGCTTCCTCGATCAGGTCGCGCAGGGTCAGGTAGGAGCCGGCGCGCTTGGACAGCTTCACTTCCTCGCCGCCGCGCATCACCGTGACCATCTGGTGCAGCACGTATTCCGGCCAGCCCTTCGGGATGCCCACGTCCAGCGCCTGCAGGCCGGCGCGCACCCGTGCCAGCGAACCGTGATGGTCGGCGCCCAGCTCGGTGATCGCGCGCTCGTAGCCGCGCTGCCACTTGCTCAGGTGGTAGGCCACGTCCGGCAGGAAGTAGGTGTAGCTGCCGTCGGACTTGCGCATCACCCGGTCCTTGTCGTCGCCGAAGTCGGTGGTGCGCAGCCACAGCGCGCCGCCCTCCTCGTAGGCATGGCCCTTGGCGACCAGCTCGCGCACGGTTTCCTCGACCTTGCCGTCGGCGTACAGCGAGCTCTCCAGGAAATACACGTCGAAATCCACGCCGAACGCGGCTAGGTCCTGGTTCTGCTCGTTGCGCAGCCAGGCCACCGCGAAGCGGCGGATCGCGTCGAGGTCCTCGATGTCGCGCGCGCCGCTCACCGCGTGGCCCTCGATCGCCACGGTGTCGCCGCGCAGGTAGGCGTCGGCCACGTCCTGGATGTAGTCGCCGTTGTAGGCGTCGGCCGGCCACTCGGCGTCGCCGGGCTTGAGCCCGTGCAGGCGCGCCCGGGTGGAGCGGGCCAGGTTGTCGATCTGCACCCCGGCGTCGTTGTAGTAGAACTCGCGCTTGACCGTCCAGCCGTTGGCGTCGAGCACCCGGGCGATGCAGTCGCCGATCGCCGCGGCGCGGCCGTGGCCCACGTGCAGCGGGCCGGTCGGGTTGGCCGAGACGTATTCCACGCCGGCGACCCGGCCGCGGCCGGAGGTGTTGCGGCCGTAGTCGGTGCCCTGGTTCAGCGCCGCGGCGATCTCGCGCTGCCAGGCGCCCGCGGCCAGGTGGAAGTTGATGAAGCCCGGGCCGGCGATCTCCACCCGGGCCACGTCGGCGCTGGCCGGCAGCGCAGCGACCAGCGCCTGGGCCAGCGCGCGCGGATTGCCGCGCGCGGCCTTGGCCAGCAGCATCGCCGCATTGGTGGCGAAGTCGCCGTGCTCGCGGGTCTTGGGCCGCTCGATGACGAAGTCGGGCGTGGCCGCGTCGGCCGGCAAGGTGCCGGCGGCGCGCAGGGCTTCGATGCCTTGGGCGACCAGGGCGTGGAGGAGGGTCTTCACTCGGGGAGGTGATTCATGCGGTTCGGCCGGGCATTTTACTCCTTTGGGCGGGGGCCGGTTCTCACACCAGGCCACGGGCGGCCATGGACACCGGCTCGCCGTCGCCGACCACGAAATGGTCCAGCAGCCGGATCTCCACCAGCGACAGGGCCTGTTTCAGGCGTTGGGTGACCGCGCGGTCGGCCGCCGAGGGGGCGCTGCAGCCGGAAGGGTGGTTGTGGCCGACGATGATCGCGGCGGCGTTGTGCGCCAGCGCCCGCCGCACCACCTCGCGCGGATGCACTTCGGCGCCATCGATGGTGCCGGCGAACAGTTCCTCGAAGGCCAGTGCGCGATGCCGGGTGTCCAGGAACAGCACCGCGAACACCTCGTGCGCCCGCGGCCGCAGCCGCCGGGCGAAATAGCGGCCGGCGGCGACCGGATCGGTCAGGGCGTCGCCACGCTCCAATGCCGCGGCCAGGTGGCGATTGCCCAGTTCCAGCGCGGCGGCCAGCTGGCAGGCGCGGGCCGGCCCCAGGCCGGGCAGGCGGGCCAGGTCGGCCGCGGCGCGGTCCAGCAGCGCGCGCAGCGGGCCGTGGCCTTCCAGCAGTTCGCGTCCGGTCTGCACCGCATCGCGGCCCGGCAGTCCCGAGCCGAGGAAGATCGCCAGCAGCTCGGCATCCGAGAGCGCCGCCGGGCCGCGGTGCAGGAGCTTCTCGCGGGGACGCTCGCTGCTGGGCCATTCACGGATGCGCATGGCGCCAGCGTGCATGAGCGCGGGCGCGATGGTCATCAGGGCGCTGGCGCGCTTGGAGTAAGCTGGTCGCCCCGTCCGGCGTAGGAAAACCCCAGGGTGAGTGTCCCGGCCAGCGGCCCGCTCCAAGGGCAACGGATCCTGTTGTGCGTGGGCGGCGGCATCGCCGCCTACAAGGCGCTGGAACTGGTGCGGCGCCTGCGCGATGCCGGTGCGGCGGTGCAGGTGGCGATGACCGCCGGCGCCCAGCGCTTCGTCACCCCGCTCAGCTTCCAGGCCCTGTCCGGGCATCCGGCACGCACCACCCTGTGGGACGAGGGCGCCGAGCAGGCGATGGGCCACCTGGAGCTGGCGCGCTGGGCCGAGCGGATCGTGGTCGCCCCGGCCACCGCCGACCTGCTGGCGCGGCTGGCCCACGGCCAGGCCGACGATCTCGTCACCACCCTGTGCCTGGCCTCGACCGCGCCGCTGGCGGTAGTCCCGGCGATGAACCACGGCATGTGGCAACACCCGGCCACCGTTGCCAACGTCGCCCTGCTGCGTTCGCGCGGGGTGCAGGTGATCGGCCCGGACGACGGTCCCTTGGCCGAAGGCGAGTCCGGTCCGGGCCGCCTGCGCGAACCTGACGCGATCGTCGTCGAACTTGCGGCCTTCGCCGTGCCTGCAACCGCAACTGCCCCCCCCGGCCTGCTGCAGGGTCTGAAGGTGGTGGTCAGCGCCGGCCCGACCTACGAAGACCTGGATCCGGTGCGTTACCTGGGCAACCGCAGCAGCGGCAAGATGGGCTTCGCGGTCGCCGCCAGCGCCGCACGCCAGGGTGCGCAGGTGGTGCTGGTCGCCGGCCCGGTGCACCTGGCCACCCCGCCGGGAGTGCGGCGCGTGGACGTGCGCTCGGCCGCGCAGATGCGCGACGCGGTGGCCGCGGCGCTGCCGGCCGACATCTACATCGGCGCGGCGGCGGTGGCCGACTACACCCCGCGTGCGTATTCGCCGAACAAGATCAAGAAGACCGCGGGCGGCCAGACCCTGGCCGTGGACCTGGTGCGCACGCCCGACATCCTGTCCGAGATCGCCGACCGCCACGACGCCGGCCTGAAACTGGTGGTCGGCTTCGCCGCCGAGACCGACAACATCGCCGACTATGCCCGCAGCAAGCTGGTGGCCAAGCGCCTGGACCTGATCGTGGCCAACCGGGTCGGCGTGCCCGGCGCCGGCTTCGAAAGCGACGACAACGCCATGACCGCCTACTGGCCCGGCGGCGAGCGCGACTTCCCGCCGGCACCGAAGCTGCGCCTGGCCGACGACCTGGTCCACCTGGTCGCCGAGCGGCTGCGCGGAGACACGCGATGAGCGCCGCCACCCATGAACTGGAAGTGCGCCTGCTCGACCCGCGCTTCGGCGACAGCTGGCCGCTGCCCGAGTACGCCACCGCCGCCAGCGCCGGCATGGACCTGCGCGCGGCGCTGGAAACCGAACTGGTGCTGCACCCGGGCGATGCCGCGCTGGTGCCCAGCGGCCTGTCCATCCACGTCGCCGATCCGGGCCTGTGCGCGCTGGTCCTGCCGCGCTCCGGGCTGGGCCATCGCCATGGCATCGTGCTGGGCAACGGCACCGGCCTGATCGACGCCGATTACCAGGGCCCGCTGCTGATCAGCGTGTGGAACCGCGGCCGCGAGGCATTCACCATCCAGCCCGGCGACCGCATCGCCCAGCTGGTAGTGGCACCGATCGTGCGTGCGAAGCTGAAGGTGGTGGATACTTTCGCCACCAGCGCCCGGGGCGAAGGGGGCTTCGGCCATACCGGCGTACGCTGACAGGGGACGAGGGGAGGAGAGCCAGATGGATTCAGGACGGTTGCCGCAGGCGCAGATCAAGCGTGCCGCGCCGCTGGTGGCAGGGCTGCTGGTGCTGCTGGCGGCGTGGTTCGGCTGGAGTGGTGTGACCCAGTGGCGCGCCGACGCGCGCGAGACCCAGCTGACGACGGTACGCGACCAGGTCGCGGCGGCCGCCGCCGAGGCCGTCGCCGTGCAGACCGATGCCTTGCAGCAGCGCCTGGAGGGCACCGAGGTCAAGGCTGCCCTGGCCGCCGGTGATGCCGCGGCCGTGGCGTCCGCGCTGCTGGCCGGCTGGACCGGCGCCGAGCATGCGCAGGTCCTGGAGACCGACCTGGACGCTGCCTATGCCGACGCCGCCGCTTTCGGCTATGCCCGCCTGGGCCTGCTGGAGAAGGCCATCGACAACGATGCGGCCGTGGCCATGGTGGTGCGCGACGAGGGCGCGCCGCGCTTGGGCGTGGCCGCGCCCGTGACCCTGGGTGGAGCGCCCGCGGTGGTCTACGTGCGCCTGCCGCTGGCGCCGCTGACCGCCGGCCTGGAACAGGCGGCGGTGCCCGCCGGCGCCTACCTGGCCCTGCGCCAGGGCGGCTACAACATGACCGAGCGCGGCGATGCCGCGCTCGCCGGCACCGCCGACATGCTGTCCCGCGACGTTGGCAAGACCGGCCTGCGTGTGGCGGCGGCGGTCACCGACGTGGCTCGCGGTCCGTTCGGGCTGGGGGCGATCGCATGCCTGGTGGTCGCCGGGGTACTGCTGGCGCTGGCGGCGCTGGTCCTGCTGCTGGTCCAGGGCAAGCTGCCGCAACTGCGGCGCAAGCCGGCCGTCGCCGCGGCCGAGGAGGAGGTGCTCACCCTGGGTGAGACCCTCAAGAGCGCGCAGGACGCCGCGCCGCAAGTCGCGCCGGTCCGGGTGGTGCCCGCGGCCGTGGAGACCGCACTGGAACCGGGCATCTTCCGCGCCTACGACATCCGCGGCGTGGTCGGCCGCGAGCTGACCCCGCAGGTCGCCGCCTGGATCGGCCAGGCGATCGGCAACGTGATGGCCGAGAAGGGCCTGACCGACATCGTGGTCGGCCGCGACGGGCGCCTGTCCGGACCGGAGCTGGCCGGCGGCCTGATCGAAGGCCTGCGCAAGGCCGGCCGCAACGTGATCGACGTGGGCATGGTGCCGACCCCGGTGGTGTACTTCGCCGCCTACCACCTGCGTGCCGGGAGCGGTGTGGCAGTGACCGGCAGCCACAACCCGCCGGACTACAACGGCTTCAAGATCGTGGTCGGCGGCGAGACCCTGTCCGGCGACGCGATCCAGGACCTGTGCGAGCGCATCCGCGAAGGCCGCCTGCTGGCCGCACCCAGCGCCGGTTCGCTGACCCAGCAGGCGGTGGACGAGGACTACATCCGCCGGATCGCCGACGACGTGCAGATGGAGCGCCCGTTGAAGGTGGTGGTCGATGCCGGCAATGGTGTTGCCGGCGACATCGCCCCGCGCCTGCTGGAGGCGATCGGCGCCGAGGTGATCCCGCTGTACTGCGAGGTCGATGGCAGCTTCCCCAACCACCACCCGGACCCGAGCGAACCGCACAACCTCGAGGACCTGGTGCAGATGGTCAAGCGCTTCGACGCCGACCTGGGCCTGGCCTTCGACGGCGATGGCGACCGCCTGGGCGTGGTGACCAAGGAAGGCAAGATGGTGTTCCCGGACCGGCTGCTGATGCTGTTCGCCGCCGACGTGCTGCAACGCAACCCCGGCGCGCTGGTGATCTACGACGTCAAGTGCACCGGCAAGCTGTCCGACTACGTGCTGCGCCAGGGCGGCAGCCCGCTGATGTGGAAGACCGGGCATTCGCTGATCAAGGCCAAGATGCGCGAGACCGAGGCCGAGCTGGCCGGCGAGATGAGCGGCCACTTCTTCTTCCGCGAGCGCTGGTACGGCTTCGACGACGGCCTGTATTCGGCCGCGCGCCTGCTGGAGATCCTGGCCGGGCGCATGGAAACCCCGTCGGAAGTGCTGGAAGAGTTGCCCGAGAGCGTGGCCACGCCGGAGATCAAGGTGCCGGTCGAAGGCAGCCCGCACGAGCTGGTGGCGCAGTTCGCCCGTGCCGCGCAGGCCGAGGACGCACCGTTCGCCGGCGCGCGCCTGACCACCATCGACGGGCTGCGCGCGGACTGGAACCACGGCTGGGGCCTGCTGCGCGCCTCCAACACCACCCCGGTGCTGGTACTGCGCTTCGAGGCCGACGACGAGGCCTCGCTGCAGCGGATCAAGGACCTCTACCGCGAGCAACTGCGCGTCCTGTTGCCGGATGCCGCGCTGGACTTCTGACAAGCGATCCCGGGCCTGCCGCCGGTAGCGCCGGCGGCAGGCCTGCAGCTTGCCCGCGGGGGTCGAAGAGCCGCCGACCGAGCAACCGGCCCTGCGGCGGTCGGCGCTATTGCCGCGGCGCCGGCGGCACGCCCAGCGCCGCCCGCGCGCCGGGTGCGTCGTTGGTCCGCAGGTCGCGATAGCGCTGCAGGATGTCCTCGATCTCCACCTCCAGCTCGGCGCGTTGGCGCTCGAAGCTGCCCTGCAGGGCGGTGTGGTAGCGCAGTTGCGCATGCCGCACACGGATGTCGGTGGCGATCTTCTCCGGCACTTGCTTGCCGGCCAGCTCGCGTTCGCCGGCGGTGCGCAGCAGGGTGACCAGGCCCTCGCGCAGGCTGGCCACGTTGTAGCGGGCGGTGTTGATGCTGTTGTCGACCAGGTTGATCCGCTCGGAGAACACCCGGCGCAGCTCGTCCTCGGTCTGGAACGAGGTGAGCATGGCCTGGTCGGTGCGACGCCGGGTCTCGGCCGCCAGCGCCTCGGTGCGGCGCCGGGCCTCGGCCTCGGCCTGCGCGGCGCGCTCCTCGTCGCTGAGCGCGCGCTGCACCTCGCCGGTGCGCATGCCGCTTTCGACGTTGATCTCCTCGCGCGCGGCGGAGATCGCCTCCGGTGGCAGCGAGTCGGCGCAGGTGCGCTGGCCGTTCTGGTTCCAGCAGTACAGCTTCTTCTTCGGCGCGGCTTGGTCCTGCGCGGCCGCAGGCAGCACCACCCCGGCCGTCAACGCGACCAGCACCGGTCCCAGCATCGTCTTCACTGGCGTCACGGCAGCCCCCTGCTGTCAGTCGGCCCTCGGTTGGCAACCGTAGCGGGCGCGGTAGGCCTGCAGCGGTGCGCGGTACTGCGCCAGTGTGTCGTTTCCGTCGGCGAATGCAAGCAGGTCGGCCAGCCCGGCCACCGCCAGCACCGGCACCCCGGCCTCGGCGGCCACCGCCTGCGCGGCCGAGCGGCGATCCTGTTCGCCGGCGCGCTGTTCATAGGCGATTTCCTGCCGGTCCAGCGCCACCACGATCCCCGCCACCTGGCCGCCGGCGCCGGCGATCGTGGCCAGCGCCTCGCGGATCGCGGTGCCGGCGGTGATCACGTCGTCCACCACCAGCACTCGGCGCCCGGCCAGCGGCGCGCCGATCAGGGTGCCGCCCTCGCCGTGGGCCTTGGCCTCCTTGCGGTTGAACGCCAGCGGCAGGTCGCGGCCGCGGCGCGCGTATTCGCAGGCCAGCGCCGTGGCCAGCGGGATGCCCTTGTAGGCCGGTCCGAACAACAGGTCGAACTCGACCCCGGCCGCGTCGATGGCATCGGCATAGCAGGTGGCCAGCGCGGCGAGGCTGGCGCCGTGGTCGAAGCGGCCGGCGTTGAAGAAGTAAGGCGAGACCCGGCCGGACTTGAGGGTGAACTCGCCGAAGCGCAGGGCCTCGGCGTCCAGGGCCAGTTGCAGGAAGCGGGTGCGGTGGTCGGTCATCGGCGGATTGCAGATTGCGGATTGCGGGGGCGGACAGGATAGCGCCCGTCCAGTGCAGGAGCCGGGCTTGCCGGCGCCGGGGACTCAGAAAACACCTACGGAAAACACCGGCTATTTGCCGATGGTTTTCGGCTCGACCCAGGCAGCACTGGGGCATGCCGTCAATGGGAGTCGGGCGAAAGGAACCCGGATGGACCGGCGTTGAAGCGGCTGAATCTCGTGCAGTGGAAGGGGTTGGAAGTGCCGTCCTGATTAATGGTATTGTGAATCCAGTTAATGATAAGAACGGAGTCCGCCATGCCCGATCTCGTCAAACTGGCCACCGCCCGCGAGCTGGTGGATGCCGGTGCCGTCACGCAGGCCGAAGTGATCGGCCAGCCCGGCGGCTGGGCCGTGCAGCTGCAAACCCACAATCAAGCCCGTGTGCTGGCCACCAAGGGCAACGAGCCGCGCCGCTTCGGTACCTTCGAGAGCGCACTGAAGGTGCTGCGTGAGCTGGGCGTTCGCCTGGACATGCTGCGCGTGGATGCCGCGCGATGGGACGCCCCCAGCGCGGCCGGCACCCGGCAGCGGCCCGACCGCTCCGCCGCCATGAAGCAGAAGGACGCCGACGCACGCTATGCCGCGCTCCTGCGCGAAGGCGTGCTGGAAGCGCGTGCAGACACCCGCTCCGCACTGTCCAGTGCCGAAGCCAGGCGGCACATGGATGCCATCAAGGCCGCGCAGCGGGCACGGCTTGATGCCGCGCTGCAAGACTGAGGGCGCCCGCGCATGACGGTGGCATGGAAGCAAACCGCGCTCGATGACCGTGCCGGTTTGCTCGCCCGGGCACTGGATCGCGCCATCGACGCCTCCGACCCGCAGGTGTACGCCGCCGTCCTGGATCGCGATGACCGCATCGAAGCCGAAGGCGACGCCCTCGATGGCGTGGCCACCTACCTGCAAGGCCCGCTGCCCGATTCGCGCCTGTACCCCACCGGCGACGGCCTGTTCGTGATCCTCTACCGGCGCGATGGCAACACGGTGGAGATCGAGCGCGTGTTCCCCTCGCGATCCAACTGGAAACCCACGCGATGACTGGAAGCACCCGCCCCAGCGCGAGCGGGACGACAGGACGCAGCGTCCCTGCAGGCACAGGGCTTGCCGGCGACCCAACTCCTAGGCATCGGCCACGCCAAGTACCAGCCTCTTGCGCGTGGCCTCCAGTGCCGCGGAAATGGTGTCGATCTTCGTGGGGTTGCGCAGGTCGACCTATCCGTAGGTCGCGTGCCAGCCAGCGGTGATGTCGAAGTAGAAACGTCGACGCCCCTGCCAGTCCGGCGCACCAGCGTCCTTCACGTTGACTACCATCTCGTCGATCACGCGACCGTCCTGATGGATCACGCGTTGCTCGGCCAGCTTCCATTCCTCGTCGATCATCCCCATCACATGGCGGATGACGACATGCTCAACCGCGACGTAATCGACCGTCTCGGAAATGACCAGTGGCGAGTCTGCCTTGCTGGTGCCTGATACCACGGGGAAATCGGGACCGATATCCCGGCGCAGAAGATCGGCCAATGGCGGAGCGGATGTGTTCATTTGCTACTCCTGATTCAGATCTGGATGGCCCTGGATTCGTTCAGAACTCGGAGTCGGCCAGATCGTAGGTCTGGAAGTTCCCGTCCTGGATCTTGTAGAGGTACAAGGCAGCTCGACATCACGCGCGGTCACCGCTCCTCTGCCAGAAGATCCTCGAGTCTCACAATGCCCGCCGTCCTGAAAGGCGTACCTAGGTTGATGGCCACGCAATGGCCTTGCTGCACATGGTGCCGCAACTGGTCGTAGTTCCTGCAGGGGTGGACCAATTCCTCGCATTCCGTGCAGTGACGGGCGCCGCCGGATCCTCCGACGACTTGCAGGTCTTCCCACTGAATGGGGCAGGCAAACTCGAATCGGCAGACGATAGGGATCTTCTCACTCATGGTCGCGTTCTCTGCAAAAGGAGGCGATGGAAGTACTTGCTGCATCAGGGGGCGGGTATGGGGCGGAGCGTCAAGGCAAACCACCGTTTGCCAAATACGCGATCCTGGCCAGCCGGGCGCCGCGGCTCATCCACCAGATCACGAAGCCGGCCGCCGAGACGAGGAACAGCAGGGCCAGCGGAGCCAGGCCGGGAATCGTGCCGACGCCGAAGATCAGCAACGCGCCGGAGATCGCCACGCCGAACATGGCGGCAAGCATGTCGAAGTGGCCTGGATGGGTGTCGTCCGGAGCGTGCCGGGACGCCTGCGCGAACGGCGCGCTTGCCACGACTATGGCGAGCGCGACGGCAAGCCAGGCCGGCGGCCCGGGCGTGTGGAAGTAGTACAGCAGGATGAAGGCACAGTACGCGGCGAACGCGGTACGCCCGAGGAGGGCGAGAAGGGCCGCGAACAGGAACGACAGCGCCATGTTCCCGCGCCTGGCGAAATGGGCCGCCGGGAAGGACAACGGCGTCAGCACGATCTCCACCAGGCCCAGCACCAGCTTGCCGGCGAAGGCGGCACCGATGGCGAGCACGACCGGAAACCAGTGTCCATGCCAGGCGTAGAGGACGGCAGCAACGACGGCGCATCCCAGCAAGGCGATGCCAACGGCTAGTAGCAGCTTCTGCATCATCGATCTCCGGTGCGTGGCAGGTCCTGTTTCCTCGGCTCCATGGGCTCGGCGACGAACGCTGCCATGATGTCCTTTCGGCCGGTTTTTCCGTACCCCAGGAGTATCGATACTCCAAACTCGATGAGTCAAGCAAGTCCGCACGACAGCAGTCAGGAAGCCCCATATTTTGATGGCCTGTCCTTTTCGACGGGCCGCGGGCATGAAGAATTTTGGCGACAGGTTGCGTGCCGCGCGCATCGCCGCCGGGATGACTCAGGAGCAACTGGGCTTCGCCCTGGGCGTCACCAAGTCCTCGGTGTCGGCGTGGGAGAACGAGCGCGAGGCGCCCGGCTTCCGCCTGCTGCCAACCCTGGGTACCACGCTGGGGCGTTCGCTGGACGAACTGATCTGCGGGCCGGCGACCGCGCAGTCGGGCGGGGTGTCGGTCAAGGAGATGGCGGAGGTGTACGTCGGCAATGCCGACGAAAGGAACCTGCTGGTCCGCTACCGTGCACTGTCGCCGAAGCGGCGGCAGGCCGTGCTGGAGTTGCTCAAGCCGGCGAGGTAGATGCCGGTGGTGCCATGACGTTGCCGGTCGCGGCTACTCCGCTCCGGATTCATGCGCGCATTCGATTGCCACATGGCCGCGGGTCTCGGAGATGAAGGGCTGGGATTCGTTCCGGCTCGCGCCGGATACGACAGGACAGTCCGGGCCGACGCTTGGACACCACTCTCATGATGGGCTCGCATTGCGAAGCGTGCTTGCCTTGCTTTCCATTTCCTGAAGCGAAGCCAGTGGACGCCGGTTGTTCGTTGGAACCGGGACAGGCGATCAGAATTCCGAATCGGCAAGGTCGTAGGTGTGGAAATTGCCGCCCTGGACCTTATACAGACTCAGGGTAGTTTCGCTGTACTGCACGCTGTCGGCGGAGTGGGTCTCGTCCACTTCGAACGATTCCGAGCGGGACAGCCCGCCTGTTCCAAGATCCTTGTAGCGGATGTCGTATTTGCCGGCAGTCACCTTGTCGAGGGTGAAGCGGGACTTCGCCGGGAGGTAGAACTGTCGCACCGGATAGGCGGTGTCGTCGTCGAGGGAGACGAGCTTGACGAATACGTCGGCGTCGTTGCGACTGTTGTCCACCGTCACCTTGGAGTAGCCGTCGGCGTTGTCGACGGGATAGCCCTTGATGTAGGCCGCATTGGTGGGCCAGGGGCTGCCGTTAGGTGCGTTGTCGGGGCGGACATACTTGGGCGCTTGGCTTTCAGCCTTTGGCTGCTTCGCCGGCACCTGTCGTTCGGGAGCCTGCGCCTGGTAGGGCTTGGGTCCGGCGGGTGGCGGGCGATCCGGGGTCACCGCATCCCAGACCAACATGCCACCTACGATGATGAGGAGCAGCAGGAGTTGCGGCACGGCGATGAAGATGCGCAGTACGATCTTCAACGGCCAGAGCAGGATCGCGAGCAGGGCGTTTTGCTCCGGCTCCCGGGGTTGCGCCGTGGGTGGCGGTTGCCACGCGGGCGGGATGGGTGGGGATTGCGGCTGGGTCTGCCGCTTCAGCTTCTGTTCTTCCGCCGCGATCCAGGCGTCGTGCCGGGCGCGCCGTTCCGGGTCGGAAAGGACCTCGTAGGAGCTGTTGATGACGGCCATGACATGGGCGGCACGCTCGTCGCCCGGATTCTTGTCGGGATGGTATTTCTGGCTGAGCGTCTTGTAGGCGGCGCGGATGACGTTGTCCGGTGCGTCGCGCGAGACCTTGAGGTTGTCGTAATGGGTGCGGAGCTTGGTCACTTCTTTTGACCAGCAAGGGGGTTCCGAGAGATAGGCCCCCATTGTTGCTTTCCGTTTTCGGAAACACGCGCACCGATGTCGAGAAGCAGCCTCTTGGCCACCTCTTTGTCAGTTCCGATGACGTGTCTAAGGGTGTCTAGCTCGCGCCAGTCGTCCCTTGGGTCATTCAGCATCTGGCGCAGCAGCTTTCTTCTCGGTTCATCCGATCGTCTGATCCAATGACGCTGGAGGCATTGGTTGACGATTGAAGTGGCTGCTGTTGCAACGCTCCCTATAATGGCGCCAACGACACCTATCCAGGCAACAGCAGTAGGATCTGACGGGCAAGTCACAGCGAGCAGGCCAATTCAAGAAGAGCTTCGCCTACCGTTTCAGGCTGCGCTTGTTTCCTTTCTACTTCATAGTTTTTGAAGTCATGCGAGTAGATTGCCTTGCCTCGTAGCCGTTGTACAAAGCTCATCCTGGAGAATTGGCGGGTTGAGCAATGGAAGACGTTTAGATGGGATGTCTCATCGTAAACATCGCCCGTTTTATCCTTTTGCGGGGATTTGTACGTCGATTTCCACCAGGCCGTGACATCCTGGCCGGACCGCTTTGCAGTTTTTTTGTCCAGATAGATTAGGGCGCCATCATCGGCGTCGGTGACGTATATCCACCTGGAATCAGCATCCGACGCAGTTGTCAGCGGCGGTGGCTGGCCAGTCGTGGGGTTTGATACGTTCCTCCTTTCAGGCTGGAATTCTGGAACCGACGCGATCAATTCGGCCGGAATGGCGAAGTTCAATGCTTGCCCGTCCTTGACGTACATGGTGGTGATTCCGACCAGCCGACCTTGCGCGTCGAACAGGCCGCCGCCACTGGAGCCCCTGGAGATGGGCGCAGTCGTTTGGATGTATTCGTTGCCCTCGTGCTCTCGAAAACCGGAAACAATTCCATTGGATAGAGTCAACTCCAGACCTTTCGGTGCTCCCACGGCATAGACGCTATCGCCTACTTCCAGCCATTGCGAAGAGCCGACCTGACTAGCTGGAAGCTCAGGCGAGTCGATGAGCAGCCCACGGATCGTGCAGAGATCGCGCGAGGCATCACGACCGTTGATCCGTCCCCATCCCCGGATGTCACCTTGGCGGAGAGTGACCCTTCCATCCGGTGCCTGGTCGACCACATGGCAGTTGGTGGCGACCAATACCTGGTTCAGTTTCAGTATCCCGTCCTTGAAACGATTCGGGATCACCACACCGCTTCCCGACGCGATAACCTTGTTGTCGTCGTCGGTGACTTCGATCACCACCACGCTGGACGATACCCGCCGGAACACTTCCTGCGGAGACAGGCTTTGCGCATCCGCAGGACGCGCGACCAGCGCCAGCACCGGCAGTACGGCGCCCAGGGCGAGAACACGCACGCCCCTCACTTGAACACCTTCACGACATCGCAGGTATCGTCGTCCTCGAAGATGAGCTTGTTGTCGTAGCCGTACGGCTCGTACTTGAGCACCGCCTTCTCGCCGTAGGCATGGACGTAGCAGTACCGGGTCTGGATGTAGACGCCCTCGGAGGTCTTGTAGAGGTCCTGGTCGATGCGCCGGACCTCGACGGTATACAACTCCGCGCGGGCGACCCCGGCCAGGCCCAGCAGCGCCACGGCCCCCGCTATGACAGCAATGACCCACGACCGCCCCATGAGCTCCTTCTCCTCGTGTGTATAGGCGTTCCGTACCCGGATTGGCCGGAGTATTGCTACGCCTGACTACAAGAGTCAAGGAATGCCGGACGACACTAGTAGGGAAGCTCCATATTTTGATGGCCGGGCATTTCCGGCGGGCCATCGACATGAGAACCTTCGGCGACAGGCTGCGCGCCGCGCGCATCGCTGCCGGGATGACCCAAGAGCAACTGGGCTTCGCCCTGGGCGTCACCAAGTCCTCGGTGTCGGCCTGGGAGAACGAGCGCGAGACGCCCGGCTTCCGCCTGCTGCCGTCGCTGCGCACGGCGCTGGGGGCCTCGCTGGACGAACTGGTCTGCGGGCCGGCGGTCGCCCAGGCGGGCCGGGAGTCGATCAAGGAGGCGCCGGAGGTCTACGTCGGCAACGCCGACGAGAAGAACCTGCTGGTCCGCTACCGCGCGCTGTCGCCGAAGCGGCGGCAGGCGGTGCTGGAGCTGCTCAAGCCGGCGAAGTAAGCGCTTCCCCGCGTAGGCGACAGGCCCTCATGTTTAAGGGAGGCTTTAGTATGCGAAGCACTCTCCCTCATGTTAAACTGTAACTATCATATGGGGCCCGTCGGCTTCCGTGGTGAACTCAGGGAATTCCATGAGCCAGCAGCCCATATCGACTCGCGCGGGTACCTACGTTCGCCAGCAGACGGGCTACCGGGCCTTCATTCCCGCGCCCTTGCCGCCCGAGCCGCCTGTTTCCTTGCAGGGGGAGATACAGGGGCTGCTGTCGCAGGCTGATCGGGCGCTGGGACGGCTGGACGGTTCGGTCCTGACGCTGCCGAATCCGGACTTGTTCATCTTCATGTATGTACGCAAGGAAGCGGTGCTGTCCAGCCAGATCGAGGGCACGCAGAGTTCCCTGCAGGATCTGCTGTCCGCCGAGGCCAATCTGTTCGACGAGAACCGGCCGCATGACGTGGATGAGGTCATCAACTACGTGCGCGCCATGCATCTCGGCCTGCGGTGGCTGGACGAGTTGCCGGTGTCCGTGCGCCTGGTGCGCGATATCCACGCCGAACTGATGCGTGGCGTGCGCGGCGGTCGCTTGCAGCCTGGCGAATTGCGCCGTACCCAGAACTGGATCGGCCCGGGCGGATGCACGCTCGCCACGGCCACCTTCGTGTCGCCCCCGGCGCATGAGGTGCCGCGGGTTCTGGGCGAATGGGAGCAGTTCCTGCATGCCGAAGACGGACTGCCGCCGCTGGTGAGGATCGCCCTTGCGCATGTGCAGTTCGAGACGATCCATCCTTTCCTGGACGGGAATGGCCGCGTGGGACGCTTGCTGGTCACGTTCCTGCTGACGGAGTGCGGTGTGCTGCACAAACCGGTGCTGTACCTGTCGCACTACTTCCGCCAGCACCGGCAGGCGTACTACGAGCACTTGCAGGCAGTGCGCGACCGCGGCGAATGGGAGCAGTGGCTGATCTTCTTCCTGCGCGGCGTGATCGAGGTCGCGGGCGAGGCGGCCGATACCGCGCGGCGCATCCAGCTGCTGCGCGAGGAGCACCGGGCGATCATCACCGACAGGCTCGGCCGTGCGGCTGGCAACGGCCATCGTGTGCTGGAGCGCTTGTTCGATCGGCCGATCCTGACCGTATCGGACGTGCAGCAACTGACCGGCACCACGTATGCCGCCGCCAACAACCTGGTGCACCGCCTGGTCGAGGCGGACATACTGGTGGAAATGACCGGCTTCGCCCGCAACCGGCGCTTCCGCTACGAGTCCTATGTGCGCTTGTTCACCGATGACGTGCCCGACGGCATTTCCGGTGGATCATCGGCATGAAGGGCATCGGCGGCAGGTTGCACACCGCGCGTACCACCACCTGGAATTAAGCATGCGCATCATCAGCTTCAATGCCAACGGCATCCGCTCGGCCGCCAGCAAGGGCTTCTTCGACTGGCTGGGCGGGCAGGGCGCCGACGTGGTTTGCCTGCAGGAGACCAAGTCGCAGGAGGACCAGCTGGCCGATCCGCGCTTCCGGCCGGATGGGCACCACTGCTTCTACCGCGACGCCAGCACCAAGAAGGGCTACAGCGGGGTGGCGATCTACGCGCGGCGCGAGCCGGATGAGGTGCGCACGGCGCTCGGGCGGCCGGACTTCGACGAGGAGGGGCGCTACATCGAGGCGCGCTTCGGCAAGCTGAGCGTGGTCTCGTTCTACATCCCATCCGGGTCGTCGGGCGAGCTGCGGCAGGGCTACAAGTTCCAGATCATGGAGTGGTTGAAGCCGATCCTGGACGAGTGGCTGGCCAGCGGCCGCGACTACGTGCTGTGCGGGGACTGGAACATCGTCCGCAGCGAGCTGGACATCCGCAACTGGAAGTCCAACCAGAAGAACTCCGGTTGCCTGCCGCCGGAGCGCGACTGGCTCAACGGGCTGTGTGCGGACCACGAGCAAGACGCGAACGTGAAGGCCGGACGCGGCTGGGTGGATGCCTACCGGGTGCTGCATCCGCAGGGCCAGGACTACACCTGGTGGAGCAACCGCGGCGCGGCGCGCGCCAACAACGTGGGCTGGCGGATCGACTACCAGTTCGTCACGCCTTCGCTGCGCAAGAAGCTGCGCGCGTGCTCGATCTATACCGGGCGTCGCTTCTCCGACCACGCGCCGTTTACCGTGGACTATGCGGACGGTGCCAAGTGAGCGCGGCACCGCAGGAATCGACCACGCCGTTGAAGCCTTCGTACAAGGGCTGGGCCGGCATCCGCCGCGCCTTCGGCACGCCCTCGGCGCTGACCCTGGCGGTGCTGGGCTTCGGCTCGGGCCTGCCGTTCCTGGCCATCGCTTCGCTGACCCTGGCCACGCGCCTGCGCGACGCCGGGCTGGACCTGCACAGCATTGGCCTGATCAGCCTGGCCAGCTTCTTCTACCTGTTCAAGTTCCTGTGGGCGCCGCTGCTGGATCGCTATGTGTTCCTGCCGCTGGGCTTCCTCGGCCGCCGCCGTTCCTGGCTGCTGGCCGCGCAGGCGGGCGTGGGCCTGGGCCTGGCGGCGCTGGCGTTCACCCGGCCGGACCTGGGCGTGGGGCCGCTGGTGGGCTGGGTGCTGTTCACCTCGTTCGCCGGCGCCACCCAGGACTCGGTGGTGGATGCCTACCGGATCGAGATCGCGCCGGCCGATGCGCAGGCGGCGCTGGCGGCGACCTATACCCTGGGCTACCGCATCGGCCTGATCGTCGGCGGCGCCGGGGCGCTGTACCTGGCCGAGTTCGCCGGCTGGAAGGCGGCCTACCTGGGCATGGCCGCGCTGATGGCGCTCCCGCTGCTGGCCACCTTGCTCAGCCGCGAGCCGGCGGTGCCGGAACTGACGGTGCAGCGGCGGATCGATTTCCTCGGCGCGTTCTGGCAGCCGTTCGCCAGCTTCTTCCGCAACAACGGGGTGACCTTCGGCATCGCGTTGCTGCTGTTCGTGGGCCTGTTCAAGTTCCCCGACCAGGTGATCGGGGTGATGGCCGGGCCGTTCTACCTGGACTCGGGCTACACCAAGGCCGACATCGCCACGGTGTCCAAGCTCTACGGCATCTGGGCCGGTATCGGTGGGGCGTTCCTCGGTGGCATCTGCGTGGCCGCGTTCGGCTACCGGCGGATGCTGCTGGCGGCGGCGCTGGGGGTGGCGCTGTCGAACCTGGCGTTCCTGCTGATGGCGCACTACCCGTCGCAGATCTGGGCGTTCTATGCGGCGATCACCGCCGACAACGTGGCCCAGGGCTTCGCTGGCACCACCCTGATCGCGTTCATGTCCTCGCTGACCGACCGCAACTTCACCGCCACCCAGTTCGCGCTGATGGTGTCGCTGGCCAACTTGCCGGGCAAGTTCGCCGGCGGCCTGTCCGGATACCTGGTCGAAGCCACCTCGTACGGCACGTTCTTCCTGCTCAGTGCGTTGACCGTGGTGCCGACCCTGGTGCTGCTGGCCTGGCTGTGGCATCGCATCCGCGAGCGGCCGCCGGCGCCTGCACGGGGCGGCTGAACGGACAGGTGCCGGCGGTCGCCCGGGGTGGTCGATTCGTGGCAGTCTTGGCCCAGCCACAGGGGGCTGTCATGACCGACTTGCTGCTGCGCGACATCGATCCGATCCTGGCCGACCGCATCCACCGGGTGTCCGTGGCCCGCGGCTGGACCGAGCACGAGACCATCCTGCGCCTGCTCGAACAGGGCCTGTTCGCCTCCGAACAGGAAGTGCGCGGCGGGCTGGAGGGGGGCGAGGTCGACGCCCTGGCCGAGGCGATCGCCGCATTGAAGGACGTGCCGGCCGGCAAGGGGTTCTAGGCCGCCCAGGCCGCTGCGCCGGGACGGGATCACCGCGGTGTAGGGCCACCGCCACTCGGCCGCCGCCCGGGCGGCCAAGGATCGGGGGCGGCCGACCAGCAGTCGGCGCTACACGGTTGAGTTCATCGCCCGGATTTCAGGGCGCCGGCAGCTCCTCGCCGGCGAACACCGCCACGTGCGGCACGCCGTCGGGGCCGATCCAGCCGCGGTACATGCCCTCGGTGTTGAACGGGAAGGCGACGCTGCCGTCGGCCCCCATCGCGATCGCGCCGCCGTCGCCGCCGGCGCGCGGGATCTGCACGTTGATCACGTCGTGCGCGGCCTTGGCCAGCGGCTGGCCGGTCAGGCGTACCCGCGCGCAGATCTCGTGCGCGGCCGCGGCGCGGATGTAGAACTCGCCCCAGCCGGTGCCTGACACCGCGCAGCGCGCATCGGCCCAGGTACCGGCGCCGATGATCGGCGAGTCGCCAACCCGGCCCCAGCGCTTGTTGGTCATGCCGCCGGTGGAGGTGCCGGCGGCCAGGTGGCCATCGGTGTCCAGCGCCAGCGCGCCGACGGTGCCGAAGTAGGCTTTCCCGGGCAGTTTCAGCGGTGCGTTCGCAGCCTGTGCCTTGGCTTCCGCGTCCAGTGCCTTCTGCAACTGCTGCCAGCGCTTCTCGGTGCGGAACCAGGACGGGTCGACCAGTTCCACGCCCTGCTCGGCGGCGAACGCCTCGGCGCCGGCGCCGACCAGCATCACGTGGTTGGAGCGCTCCATCACGGTGCGCGCCAGCTGGATCGGATGCTTGACCTTGCTTACCCCGGCCACCGCGCCGGCCTTGCCGCTGTCGCCGTCCATGATCGAGGCGTCCAGTTCGTTGCGGCCGTCATGGGTGAACACCGCACCGCGGCCGGCGTTGAACTGCGGCGCGTCCTCGAGCACGGCGATGGCGGCGGTCACCGCGTCCAGTGCGGACTTGCCGGCCGCCAGTTCGGCATGGCCGGCCAGCAGGGCCTGCTCCAGCGCCTTGCGCGCGGCCGCTTCATCTTCCGCCGACAGGTCGGCGCGCTCGACCCCGGCACCGCCATGGATCGCCAGCAAGGTGTTCTGCGTCGCCACCAGCACGCCGTCGCGCACCGCGTAGGGGCGCTCGAATACCGGACGTTCCACCTCGCCGCTGGGCAGGTGCAGGACCGAATCGGTGCCCACGCCGACCACCTCCACGCGCGACACGCTCATTGGCGCGTCCTCGCGCAGCTCCTTGACCAGGCCGCCGCGGACCACGGTGGCGCCGGCGCCGGGCGCGGTCGCGTAGACCCGGGCGCGGCCATCGCCCTCCACCGCCACCGCCGCGTCCTCGTCCACGCCCAGGCCGAGCAGGGGGCGACCGTCGGCCATCGCCTCGGCCTTGGCCACGAAGGCCATCAGCCGCCCCAGCCGGCCGCGCTCGCTGAAATGGGTGTCGGTGACGATGCCGCGCATCAGGTCCAGGCGCAGGAAGTCGGTCTCGATGGTGGTGTCCGGGCCCAGCGGGTCGGACAGGGCGACGGGGCTGTTCACGCTGCCGCCGTCCATCGCGCCGTAGAGGTATTCGCCCAGCATGGCCAGGCCGGCGCTGGTGCCGCCCAGCGGCTTGCCGGCGCGCACGTGCGCTTCCAGCGCCTGCGCCACCGGGGTGTCGCGCCAGTAGCGTACGTAGCGGGACTGGTTGCCGCCGGCGATGAAGATGCCGTCCGCCCGTGCCAGTGCCGCCAGGATCTCCGGGTCGTAGGCCGACTCCCGGTCGCGGAACACGAAGGTCTCGGCCGACTGGATGCCGCCGATCTCGTTGTAGAACTCGTCGCCGATCTGCCCGCCCTGGGAGGCGCGCAGGACCACGATGTGGCCGTGCCCGGCCTTGTCCATGAACCAGCGCAGGGCGTCGTGGTTGCGGTCGCCGCCGCCCATCAGCAGCAGGCCGGGCTTGACCGGGCCGGGGGTCGGAAGGGACGTATCGCCGCTCAGGTAGTGGCCGTACTCGGCCGCCATCGCCGGCGTCGCCGAGGCCAGCACCAGGGCCAGGGCGGCCATCCACGACATCCAACCGCGTTTGTCCATCCGATTCGCTCCAGGTCCAGGGGGGGAGGGGCGGCGCAAGCCGCGGGCCACCCCTAGCCTAGACGAACCCGGGCCGGCTTGCCGCCCTCGGCAGGACCGCGGCATCGGTCCGGGACGCCTGGCGGCCCCGGGCGCGGGAGCGTCGGCGGCCCGCGCCGCGCCGACCCGGGCGGATCGTGCTGGCCCGTCCGGAGGGGGTGAATCCGGTTGCGCGCAAAACGATCCCCCGGCCGTATCATTCCGCATGCCCGATGGGGCATGGGGCCACGGGCATGGGCCGTTTCGCCCGCCAGACCCGGTTCGTCCAGATCAACAACAACAATGAGTGCCGCCCGGCACTGGAGAGAGGCAAACATGCGTCACCCGTCGCGAGTCCTGCTGTTGAGCCTGGCCTGTTCGACCGCATTGGCGGCGCAGGCCCAGAACCCGTCCAACCCCATCGGCGCGGCGTCCGGCAAGCTGCCGCCGGCAGCGCAGGAATCCAGCGCCGGCGGCTCGGCCCCCGCCGAGACGTCGGTGACCCAGATCGACGCGGTGCAGGTCACCGGTTCGCGCATCCCGCGCGCGCAGATCGAGGGCCCGGCACCGATCATGGTGGTGACCGCCGAGCAGATCCAGGCGGCCGGCCTGATGTCGGTCCCGGACGTGCTGCGTTCGCTGAGCCAGAACAACGGCTACACCCAGGGCCAGCAGAACACCACCGGCGCCCAGTCCACGCCGGGTGCCCAGGCAGTGGATCTGCGCGGCCTCGGCCCCAACCACACCCTGGTGCTGATCAACGGTCGCCGCATCGCCGACTTCCCGCTGCCGCTCAACGGCCGCAGCAACTTCACCGATATCGGCAACATCCCGCTGGGGATGATCGAGCGGGTCGAAGTGCTGACCGGCAGCGCCTCGGCCGTGTACGGCTCCGACGCGATGGCCGGCGTGATCAACTTCATCCTCAAGGACTCCGTCGACGGCACCACCCTCGACTACCGCTTCGGCGGTACCAGCGGCGGTGGCGGCCAGTCCTTCAACGCCACCGCGACCACCGGTTTCGAGCGCGGAGACTTCAGCGGCATCTTCGGCCTGGAGGTGCAGAGCAAGTCCCCGGTGTGGGGCACCGATCGCGACATCCAGTCCTCCACCCTCAACGCGCCGACCGCACGGCGGCGGTTGCCGCGCCTGATCGCGCAGATCTACGACTGGGACGACGACGTCAACATCGCCCCCGGCGATGCCTGCAAGGCGATGTCGCGCCTGAACGAGGGCACCACCGTGCTGGCCAAGGACCGCTACGGGGAACCGTATTGCGGCAGCGAGCGCGCAATCGCGTACCGGACCATCACCAACGAGCGCAAGGGCTTCAATGCCTACGCCTCGCTCAAGTACCGGTTCAGCGACAGCCTGTCGTGGTTCGCCGACGTGCAGCTGGGCCGCCAGGACGTCCGGCTGTTGACCGGCACCAACGGCAACGACGTGGTCAGCGACCACATGGGCTGGGAGTTCCACGATCCGCTCTCCACCAACAACTACCGCAGCAAGATGTTCTACAACGTCGGCACCGGCCACTACGAGATCTGGTCGCGGCAGTTCTCGCCGGAGGAAATGGGTGGCGGGCTCAGGGACCGGATGAACACCACCACCCAGAAGACGCTGGGGGTGACCACCGGTCTGGAAGGAGACTTCGGCGACGGCTGGGGCTGGGAAGCGGCCTACAACCACTCCGAGTACCGGGCCGACGTGGACATGCCGCGGATCAAGGCCGCGACCGCCAATACGCTGTTCCTGGGCCCGCTGCTGGGCTACGACGACGACGGCTACGCGATGTACAACCCCGATCCGGCGCGCATGTTCACCCCGCTGACCCCGGCCCAGTTCGCCACCATCGGCGTGATGTCGACCTTCCGGCCCAAGGCCGAGAACGACAACTTCAGCTACACCCTGGACAACACCGCGCTGTTCTCGATGCCGGCCGGTGACGTCGGCTTCGCCGGCGCGCTCGAGTACGGCAGGCAGTCCTATGCGATCAATCCCGATCCGCTGGCGTTGACCGAGGACGCCTACTACGGCCCGCGCTACGGCGACGGTTCCGGCAGCCGCAACCGCTGGGGCGCTGCGGCCGAGCTGCGCGTGCCGCTGGTGTCCACCCTGGACGCCAGCCTGGCGGGTCGCTACGACCGCTACAGCTACGGCAACAAGAACCCGGGCAAGTTCACCTACAGCGCCGGCCTGGAATGGCGGCCGCTGGAAACGCTGCTGGTGCGTGGCTCCTACGGCACCGGCTTCCGCGCGCCCGACATGCACTACCTGTTCGCCGGCAACGACTACTACCGCACCCGCTACGCCACCGACTACTACCAGTGCCGCACTGACGAGCCTGGCTTCAGCAACGGCGATTGCTACGACGACGGCAGCTGGGACGTGAGCACCTTCGATGTCTACAGCGGCAACATGGACCTCCAGGTGGAGACCAGCAAGTCGTTCACCGTCGGCATGGTCTGGTCGCCGATCCCCCGCCTCGACCTGACCGTGGACTATTACAGGATCCGCGTGTCGAACCAGGTGCAGGTCCAGGACCGCGACCAGTTGCGCATCGTCGAGGCCGACTGCCGGCTGGGCAAGACCACGGGCGGTGCGAGCGTGGACATCAGCTCGCCGACCTGTGTCGATGCGCTGGCACGCGTGGTCCGCGATGCGGACGGCGACATCACCAGCATGCGTTTCGGGCCGATCAACATCGCCAATGAAGAGACCTCGGGCATCGACCTGACCGCCAGTTACCGGTGGCAGACCGAAAATGCCGGCGATTTCCGCTTCAGCGGCAGCCACACCTGGGTGGAGCGCCACCGCAACCAGCAGTATCCGGGTGATCCGTGGGAGGACATGCTGGATGTCAGCTACACCTATGCCTCTCCGCGCATCAAGTCCAACCTGGGCATGAGCTGGGACAGGAACCAGTGGGGCGCCAGCCTGTTCGGCACCTACCTGGGCCGGCTGGCCAACTACGACAACGATGCGTGGATCCCGTCCACCTGGCGCTTCAACGCCGGCGCCCGCTATGACGTCAACGACCACCTGCGCATGGCCCTGTCGGTCAACAACCTGTTCGACAAGATGCCGCCGGTCGATCCGACCTGGGCGAACTACCCGTACTACGACACGGCATGGTTCGACAGCCTGGGGCGCAGCTACTACCTGCAGGTCACCGTGAAGTTCGGCGGCAGCACGCTGTAACGTAGTCAGGAAGGGGGCCGCCGGCCCCCTTCCTGTTTGCGGCCGCTCCACCGCGGCGTCCCGCGGCAGTTCAATGCGCGCCGCGCCGCCGCGGGTTCAGGCCGGATGCACCACGCCCAACACCCGCGGAGCGCGGGCGCCGGTGACCGCGGGCAGGTTGCCGGGGCGGCCGGCGAGGGTTTCCCGGGCCAGCCAGGCAAAGGCCATCGCCTCGACGAAGTCCGGATCCAGGCCGTGGTCGGCGGTGGATTCCAGGCTCATGCCGGGCAGGTGGGCGGCGATGCGCCGCATCAGCACCGGGTTGCGCACGCCGCCACCGCAGGCCATCACCCGCGCGGTGCGTGGCTGCTGCGCGCGCAGCGCGTCGGCGACGGTGGTCGCGGTCAGCTCGAGCAGCGTGGCCTGTACGTCGGCCGGCGACTCGCCGCCGACCAGTCGCGCCTGCAGCCAGCCCAGGTGGAACTGCTCGCGGCCGGTGCTCCTGGGCGGCGGCAGCGCGAACCACGGCTCCTCCAGCAGGCGCGCGAGCAGCGCTTCGTCGACCCTGCCGCTGGCGGCAAACCCGCCGTCGGCGTCGAACGCATGGCCGCTGTGGCGCAGGCACCAGGCATCGAGCAGCGCATTGGCCGGGCCGGTGTCGAAGCCGCGGACGGCCTGGGCCGGACCGTCCGATCCGGGAGCGCCTGCGCGTGGCAGCAGGGTGTAGTTGCCGATCCCGCCGAGGTTGAGCACGGCGCGGTCCTCGGCGGGCGAACGCAGCAGTGCGGCGTGGAAGGCCGGCACCAGCGGTGCGCCGTGGCCGCCGGCGGCGACGTCGCGGCGGCGGAAGTCGGCCACGGTGGCGATCCCGGTGCGTTCGGCGATGACGCTGCCGTCGCCGAGCTGCATCGTGAACGGTGCCTCGCCATGTGGCCGATGGCGCACGGTCTGCCCGTGCGAGCCGATCGCGGCGACCTGGGCGGGGACGGTACCGGCTTCGTCCAGCAGCGCCAGGGCGGCATCGGCGAACGCCCGCGCCACCCGTACGTCCAGCCGGCCCAGCTCGTCCAGCGATTCCGGCTCGCCGCCCTGGCCCAGTGCCACCAGGCGTTCGCGAATTTCCGTCGCCCACGGCACGGTGCAGGCCGCACGCAGGCGCAGCCCGGCGGTGGCGTCCGCGTCATCGGGGAATTCGACCAGCGCGGCGTCGATGCCGTCCGCGCTGGTGCCGGAGATCAGGCCGAGGAAGAGTCGCGACATCCGCGCAGGTTAGCCGAACGCGGGCAGGGAAAGGCTGTTACCGCTTCTTCGCCTTGCCCGAATCGACGTGGGCGAACATCATCTGCTCCATCGACTCCATCCGCGCCAGCGTCGGCGCGGTGGCGGCCTTGAACGCGGCCAGGTCGGCGCCCTTCAGCGGTTCCGGCGGCGGCATGGTCACCGACAGCGGGTTGCGGTGCACGCCGTTGACCCGGAATTCGTAGTGCAGGTGCGGGCCGGTGGCCAGGCCGGTGGAGCCGACGTAGCCGATCACCGAGCCCTGCGCGACCTGCTGGCCTTTCTTCAACTTGCCGAAGCGCGACATGTGCGCGTACAGGGTGGTGTGGCCGCGGCCGTGATCGAGGATCACCACGTTGCCATAGCCGCGCTGCTGGCCGACGAACTGCACCCTGGCATCGCCGGCGGCCATGATCGGGGTGCCGGTGCCGGCCGCATAGTCCACGCCCTTGTGCATGCGCATCGTGCCCAGCACCGGGTGCCGGCGCGAACCGAACGAGGACGACAACCGCGCATACGGGATCGGCATGCGGATGAAACTCTTCTTCAGCGGACGGCCTTCGGCGGTGAAGTACTCGGCCTTGCCGTTGCGGTCGAAGCGGAAGCCGGTATAGGTCTTCTTGTCGGTGGTGAAGGTCGCCGCCAGGATCTTGCCGGTGCCGATCCGCTCGCCCTCGCGCCAGGTCTCCTCGACCACCGCGCTGAAGCGATCGCCGGGCTGCACGTCCTTGAAGTCGATGTCGTACTTGAAGATCTCGTCGGTCATCACCGCGATGGCCGCCGGGCTGAGGCCGGCCTTGCGCCCGGCCGCGTACAGCGAGTGGTCGATCTCGGCGCTGGTCACCGCCAGGCGGGTGGTGGTGGCGCGCTCGAGCACCTTCTCGTGGATGGTTTCGCCGCGCAGGTCCAGTTCCACCCGCTGGGTCGGGTTGCGGTCGAAGCGGAAGCCGCGCAGCGCGCCTTCCTCGTCCAGGGCGAAGCCCAGCTCGGCGCCCGGGCGCAGGCGTGCCAGCGCGTCCTGGTTGGCCGGGTTGTCGAGGATGCGGTGCATGGTCGCGGCCGGCACGCCCATGCTTTCGAACACTTCGCCCAGGGTCTGCCCGGATTCGACCTGGACGATGTCCCAGAACACACCGGCGTCCCTGGCTGGCGCGTGCAGGGTCAGCGGCGGCAACTGCAGCGGCAGGGTGGCGTTGGCTTGCGCGGTGGGCTGCAGCTGCGCGGAAAAGCCGGGGACGATGGTGGCCAGCAGTGCGCCGAGGGTGACGAACAGGCTGGCGTGCAGCCAGTGGCGGCGGGTCCAGCGGGTGTTGAAGGCGGCGGGAAAGCGCTCTTTCAGCTTGCGGTGCAGTTGGCGGTGGTGAAGGATGCCGAGGCGTTCGTGGAACTGCTGCTTGCGGCCGCGGCCATGGTCGGTCAGAGGCATCGCTCGACTTCCTTCACGGGGCCCCGGAATGCGGCCCGCTGGGCGGGTACCATAAACACCTGAAACTTGTGCGTCAAACCATTGAAGCCATTGCACTTTTCGCTGGCTTTCCGGTTAACCCGCACGTAACATTTCGTTCAAGTTCGTCGTCGCCCCAGCGTGGAGTTGCACGTGTCTTCCGAGAAATCCGTCACAGAATCCCTTGCCCTGATCGGCCGCGGCGCCGACGAGATCCTCAAGTGCGAGGAGCTGGAGGCGCGGCTGGCGGCTTCGACCAAGGCCGGGGGGCGCCCGCTGCGGATCAAGGCCGGCTTCGACCCGACCGCGCCGGACCTGCACCTGGGCCACACGGTGCTGTTGAACAAGATGCGCCAGTTCCAGGGCCTGGGCCACCAGGTGATCTTCCTGATCGGCGACTTCACCGGGATGATCGGCGACCCCTCCGGCAAGAGCGCCACCCGCAAGCCGCTGACCCGCGAGGACGTGCAGGCCAACGCGCGCACCTACGAGGAACAGGTGTTCAAGGTGCTGGACCGCGGGCGCACCGAGGTCCGCTTCAACAGCGAGTGGTTCGGGCAGATGACCGCTGCGGACATGATCCGCCTGGCCGGGCAACACACCGTGGCGCGGATGCTCGAGCGCGACGATTTCGCCAAGCGCTACGCGGCGCAGCAATCGATCGCCATCCACGAGTTCCTCTACCCGCTGGTGCAGGGCTACGACTCGGTGGCGCTGCGCGCGGACGTGGAACTGGGCGGCACCGACCAGAAGTTCAACCTGCTGATGGGCCGCGGCCTGCAGGAGCACCACGGCCAGGCGCCGCAGGTCGTGCTGACCATGCCGCTGCTGGAAGGGCTGGACGGGGTCAACAAGATGAGCAAGTCGCTGGGCAACTACATCGGCATCAGCGAGCCGGCGATCGACATCGTGACCAAGGCGATGAAGATCGGCGACGCGTTGACCTGGCGCTGGATCGACCTGCTCAGTTTCGACATTTCAGCGACCGAGGCGGCGAAGCTGCGCAGCGAGGTCGAGGCCGGCACGCTCAACCCGCGCGAGGTCAAGCTGCGCCTGGCGCGCGAGCTGGCCGCGCGCTTCCATGACGCGGCGGCCGCCGAGCAGGCCATCGCCGGCTGGCATGCGGTGGTGACCGGCCAGGGCGACACCTCGACCCTGCCGCTGCAGGACGTGGCGGTGCCGGCCGAAGGCATCCGCATTGCCGCGCTGCTGACCGCCGCGGGGATCACGCCCTCCAATTCGGAGGCCAATCGCAAGCTCAAGGAGCGCGCGGTGAAGGTCGAAGGCAGCGTGGTCGAAGACCCGAACACGGCCTTCGCCCCCGGTTTCGAAGGCGTGCTGCAGGTAGGCAAGCGCAATTTCGCCCGGGTGCGCCTCGTCGCGGGCTGACGGAAGCGCAGGCGGACCGTTCGTTGGTCCGCCCGTTTTCCACTCAGTCGCCGAGGGTGAGCAGCGAAGCGTTGCCGCCGGCGGCCGTGGTGTTGACCGTCACCGTCTTTTCGGTGGCGAAGCGCGGCAGGTAGTGCGGTCCTCCCGCCTTGGGGCCGGTGCCGGACAGGCCCTGGCCGCCGAACGGCTGCACTCCGACCACCGCGCCGATCTGGTTGCGGTTGACGTAGACGTTGCCGACCCGGACCCGCGAGGCGATCCGATCCACGGTTTCGTCGATGCGCGAGTGGATGCCCAGGGTCAAGCCGTAGCCGGTGGCGTTGATCTGGTCGATCACCGCGTCGAGCTGGTCGGCCTTCCAGCGCAGCACGTGCAGCACCGGGCCGAACACCTCGCGCTGCAGCTGCGACAGCGACTCCAGCGCGTAGGCGCGCGGGGCGAAGAAGGTGCCGTGCGCCACGGCCTCGCCGGTGGCGGCCACCGCGATCAGTCGCGCCTCGGCGTCCATGCGCTGCGCATGTGCTTCGAGGATCGCGAGCGCATCCGCATCGATCACCGGGCCGACGTCGGTGGACAGCAGGCCGGGGTCGCCGACCTTCAGTTCGGCCATCGCGCCGGCGAGCATGGTCATCACCTTGTCGGCGATGTCGTCCTGCACGAACAGCACGCGCGCGGCCGAGCAGCGCTGGCCGGCGGAAGTGAACGCGCTGCCGACCGCATCCTTGACCAGCTGCTCGGGCAGCGAGGAGGAGTCGGCGATCAGCGCGTTCTGGCCGCCGGTCTCGGCGATCAGCACCGCGAGGGGAGCCTCGTCGCGCGCGGCCAGGGCGCGGTTGATCGCGCGCGCGGTCTCGGTCGAGCCGGTGAAGGCCACGCCGGCCACCCGCGCGTCGGAGGTGAGCGCTGCACCGACGGTGGCGCCGTCGCCGGGCACGAACTGCAGCACCTCGGCCGGCACCCCGGCCTCGTGCAGCAGTTGCACCGCGGCATGGCCGATCAGGCTGGTCTGCTCGGCCGGCTTGGCGATCACCGCGTTGCCTGCGGCCAGCGCCGCGGCCACCTGGCCCAGGAAGATCGCCAGCGGGAAGTTCCACGGGCTGATGCAGACGAACACGCCGCGGCCCTGCAGGCGCAGCTCGTTGGATTCGCCGGTGGGGCCGGGCAACTGCTCCGGGGCGCCGAACTGCAGACGTGCCTGGCTGGCGTAGTAGCGCAGGAAGTCCACCGCCTCGCGCACCTCGGCCACCGAGTCGGGCAGGGTCTTGCCGGCCTCGCGCACGCACAGGGCCATGAACTGCGGCATGCGCTGTTCGAGCAGGTCGGCGGCGTGCTCGAGGATCGCCGCGCGGCTGGCGGCCGGGGTGCGGTCCCAGGCCGGCTGCGCGGCCACGGCATTGGCCAGTGCGCGCTGCACGGTGGCGGTGTCGGCCGGTTGCCAGTGGCCGACGACCTGGCGGCGGTCGGCCGGGCTGGTCACCGCGACCGCCGCGCCCGACGGCGTGGCGCCGGGTACCCGCGGCGCGGCGCGCCACGGGCCCGGATGCTCGTTCAACTGCGCGGCCAGGGCCCGGAGTACGTTGTCGTCGGCGAGATTGGCGCCCATGGAGTTGTTCCTGTCGAAGCCTTGCTGGATGAAGAGTTCGCGCGGCAGCGGGATGCGCGGGTGGCCGATGGAAAGGCCCTCGGACTCGAAGCCGGCGACCATCGCCACCGGGTCCTGGACCAGGTCGGCCACCGGCACGTTCTCGTCGGTGATGCGGTTGACGAAGCTGGAGTTGGCGCCGTTCTCCAGCAGGCGCCGCACCAGGTACGGCAGCAGGTCCTCGTGGCTGCCCACCGGCGCGTACACGCGGCAGGGCACGCCCAGGCGGTCGGCCGGTACCACTTCGGCGTAGAGGTCGTCGCCCATGCCGTGCAGTTTCTGGTGCTCGTAGGGCCGGCCGGCCGCGATCGCGCGGATCGCGGCGATGGTCTGTGCGTTGTGGGTGGCGAACATCGGGTACAGCGCGTCGCCGTGCTCGAACATGCGCCGGGCCGTGGCCAGGTAGGACACGTCGGTATTCTGCTTGCGGGTGAACACCGGGTAGCCGGGCAGGCCCTCGACCTGGGCGCGCTTGACCTCCGCGTCCCAGTACGCGCCCTTGACCAGGCGCACCGGGATCCGGCGGCCGGTGCGGCGGGCCAGGTCGGCGAGGAAGTCGATCACGTACGGCGCGCGCTTCTGGTAGGCCTGGACCGCCAGGCCGTAGCCCTCCCAGCCGTCCAGCGAGGGATCAGCGTAGGTGGCCTCGATCACGTCCAGCGACAGTTCCAGGCGGTCGCTTTCCTCCGCATCGACGGTGAAGCCGATGCCGTAGGACTGCGCCAGCCGCGCCAGCTCCAGCACCGCCGGGGCGAGTTCGGCCAGTACCCGCTCGCGCTTGGCGTGCTCGTAGCGCGGGAACAGCGCCGAGAGCTTGATCGAGATGCTCGGCGCGGCGAACACATCGGTTCCCAGGTAGCTCCCGCTCTTGCCGATCGCATGGATCGCGTCGCGGTAGGCCTGCAGGTAGCGGCTGGCGTCCTTCATGGTCAGCGCGCCTTCGCCGAGCATGTCGAACGAATAGCGGTAGTCGGCATTGGCGCCCTTGCGCGAGCGCCCCAGGGCCTCGCCGATGGTCCGGCCCATGACGAACTGGTGGCCCATGATCCGCATCGCCTGGCGCACCGCCAGCCGGATCACCGGCTCGCCGACCCGGCCGACCAGGCGCTTGAACGCGCCGGCGGGGTCGTGGCGGGTCAGGTCGTTGAGGTTGACCAGCTTGCCGGTGAGCATCAGGCCCCAGGTCGAGGCGTTGACCAGGACCGACTCGCTCTGGCCCAGGTGCTTCTGCCAGTCGGCCTCGCCGAGCTTGTCGCGGATCAGCTTGTCGGCGGTTTCCTGGTCGGGGATGCGCAGCAGGGCCTCGGCCACGCACATCAGCAGCACGCCTTCCTCGCTGCCCAGGTCGTATTGGCGCATGAAGGCCTCGATCGCGCCCTGGTCCTGGGCGCGGGCGCGCACCCGGCGCACCAGATCGGCGGCCAGGGCGTCCACCTCGGCCTGGCGGGCCGGATCCAGCCGCGCCTGTTCCAGCAGTTCGCGCACGTGCGCGGCCTCGTCGCGCAGCCAGGCGGCGGTGATCGCCGCGCGCAGCGGCGGAGCCGGAGGGGCCGGAGCGTCCAGCACCGGGATCGGACCCGTGGTGCCGGTCGCGCCGGTGTGGCTGGCGTCGGAATGCGGGGAGGACATGGGGGCCATGCGGGGCTCGGCGGGAGTGGCGTGGACATCCGGCGCGCCGCGTGGACGGGTCGGGCGATGGCCCGTCCGGGGCCGGTTCGGGCGCGGCCGGTATTCTAAAGGAACAGGCCGCCGGCCCATCGCGCGAGCTCCATTCGGCGCGGTGCGGGTTGCCGCTGGCGGCGCCCAGCCTTACCATCTTAAGGTTTTCCGCGGGCGGCAAGCGGCGGCAGGCGACATGATCGAGGTGGTTTCCCCGGGGTCCGGTGGCACAGGCGCGCAATTGCGGTTGCGCCCGCCGCGGGCGCTGACGGCCCGCCAGTTCAGGGCGCTGTTCGCCGTGCTGGTGGGGGCGATGTGGGTGGCGGCCGGGCTCGGCTGGCTGGCCGGCAACGTTTTCGCCCCGGCCTTCGCCCTGCTGCACAGTGTGGGGGTGGGCGTGGCGCTGCGCTGGCTGTGGCGCAGCGGGGAACGCGGCGAGGAGATCGCCATCGGACCCTCGGCGGTGGAAGTCCGCCGTGGGGCCGGGGCCGTATTCAGCGCCCACCCGCACTGGGTGCGGATGGGCGTGGAGGGGGACGACGGCAGGGTCACGCTGTCGTCCAGCGGCAGGCGGGTGGAGGTGGGCGCGTTCCTGGGCCCGGCCGAACGCTCGCAGTTGGCGCGGTGCTTGAAGGAATTCCTGGCGGCCGCCGAGCGGCCGCAACCGATGACGCAACCAGGGTCTAGGCAATGATGCGAGTGAACGGAAGGTGGAAGCGGTGGTTGGCGGCGGGCGTGCTGTTGGCGGCGCCGGCGCTGGCCTGGGCCCAGTCGGCGGACCCGCACCGCTGGCAGCTCAACATGGGGCGCGGCGTCACCGCGTCCTCGCAGAACGCCTACGACGCGCACATGATCGCGCTGTGGGTGTGCGTGGGCATCGGCATCCTCGTGTTCGGCGCGATGGGCGTGGCGATGTTCAAGTTCCGCAAGTCCAAGGGCGCGGTCGCGGCGCAGTTCAGCCACAACACCACCGCCGAGGTGATCTGGACGGTGATCCCGGTGCTGATCCTGCTGGCGATGGTCTGGCCGGCCACGGCCAAGCTGATCGCCATGTACGACACCCGCGACGCCGAGATGACGGTCAAGGTCACCGGCTACCAGTGGATGTGGAAGTACGAGTACCTGGGCGAGGACGTGGCCTTCACCAGCCGCCTGGACCGCGAATCCGACCGCATCCGGCAGAGCGGCGAGCGCCCGTCCCACGACGCCAACCCGCACTACCTGCTGGAGGTGGACAATCGCCTGGTGCTGCCGGTGGACACCAAGGTCCGCTTCGTCATCACCGCCGACGACGTCATCCACTCCTGGTGGGTTCCGGCGCTGGGCTGGAAGCAGGACGCGATCCCGGGCCTGATCAACGAGGCCTGGACCGAGATCAAGGTGCCGGGCGTGTACCGCGGCCAGTGCGCCGAGCTGTGCGGCAAGGACCACGGCTTCATGCCGATCGTGGTCGAGGCGTTGCCGAAGGAGGAGTTCGCGCGCTGGCTGGCGGCGAAGAAGCCGGCCCCGGCCGCCGAGCCCGCCCCGGCCGCCGAGGTTCCCGCCGCCGAGGCTGCGCCCGAAGCCGCTACCGAAACCGGCGCCGGGCAGGGCTGATCCGATCACGCAACGGCCGCGCCGCGGCCGCCACGCATACGCATTCCAGAGGTAGCAACGCCATGGCCCATACCGACGCCGAGCACCACCACGACCACCACGGCCACCACCAGGGTTTCGTCGAGCGCTGGTTCTTCTCGACCAACCACAAGGACATCGGTACGCTGTACCTGCTGTTCTCCTTCACGATGTTCATCATCGGCGCGGCGATGAGCGTGGTCATCCGCGCCGAGCTGGCGACGCCGGGCCTGCAGTTCGTCAGCCCCGAGTTCTTCAACCAGATGACCACCGTGCACGCGCTGGTGATGATCTTCGGCGGCGTGATGCCGGCCTTCGTCGGCCTGGCCAACTGGATGATCCCGCTGCAGGTGGGCGCGCCGGACATGGCGCTGCCGCGGATGAACAACTGGTCGTTCTGGATCATGCCGTTCGCCTTCACCCTGCTGCTGGGGACCCTGTTCCTGCCCGGCGGCGCGCCGGGCAGCGGCTGGACCCTGTATCCGCCGTTGTCGCTGCAGGGCGGCTACAACACCGCGTTCACCATCCTGGCGATCCACATGATGGGCATCAGCTCGATCATGGGCGCGATCAACATCATCGCCACCGTGTTGAACATGCGCGCCCCGGGCATCGACCTGCTGAAGATGCCGATCTTCTGCTGGACCTGGCTGATCACCGCGTTCCTGCTGATCGCGGTGATGCCGGTGCTGGCCGGCGCGGTGACCATGCTGCTGACCGACAAGTTCTTCGGCACCAGCTTCTTCTATGCGGCCGGCGGCGGCGACCCGGTGATGTACCAGCATATCTTCTGGTTCTTCGGCCACCCCGAGGTCTACATCATGATCCTGCCCGCCTTCGGCGTGGTCAGCGAGATCATCCCGACCTTCAGCCGCAAGCCGCTGTTCGGCTACCAGGCGATGGTCTACGCCACCGCGGCGATCGCGTTCCTGTCGTTCATCGTCTGGGCCCACCACATGTTCACCGTGGGCATGCCGCTGGGCGGCGAGATCTACTTCATGTTCGCCACCATGCTGATCTCGGTGCCGACCGGGGTGAAGGTGTTCAACTGGGTCAGCACCATGTGGAAGGGCTCGCTGAGCTTCGAGGCGCCGATGCTGTGGGCGGTCGCCTTCGTGATCCTGTTCACCATCGGCGGCTTCTCCGGCCTGATGCTGGCGATCGTGCCTGCGGACTTCCAGTACCACGACACCTACTTCGTCGTTGCCCACTTCCACTACGTGCTGGTGACCGGCGCGGTGTTCGCGCTGATCGCCGCGGTGTACTACTGGTGGCCGAAGTGGACCGGGCGCATGTACAGCCAGGGCGCGGCCAAGTTCCATTTCTGGTGGACCATGGTGTTCTCCAACCTGCTGTTCTTCCCGCAGCACTTCCTCGGCCTGGCCGGCATGCCGCGCCGCATCCCGGACTACAACGTGGTGTTCGCCGACTGGAACCTGGTCAGCTCGATCGGCGCATTCGGCATGTTCGTCACCCCGTTCATGATGGGCGCGATCCTGTGGTCCTCGCTGCGCAACGGCGCCAAGGCCGAGGCGCGCGCCTGGGAAAGCGCGCGCGGCCTGGAATGGACCGTGCCGTCGCCGGCGCCGCACCATACCTTCGAGTTGCCGCCGGTGATCCGGCCGGGCGACCTGGCCCACGACGACGTAACGCATTGATGCGAGTCCCTCGCAAGAACCCGCATCGTTGATGCGAGTCCTTGGCAAAAGCCGGCACATCCCTGTGCCGGGATTCAACAGGAAAGCGGCGTGACCCCTCCGACTCACCACAACCAGGACGACACCGCACGGCGCCGCAAGGGCGTGGTGCGCACCGCGCTGGTGCTGGGCGCGGTGGCGCTGGCGATCTACGTGGCCTTCATCCTCTCCGGGGTGCTCGGCGCATGAGCGAAGCGCAGGCCCCGGCGAAGCGCAATGCGGGCTGGCTGAAGCTGGTCGGCGTGGCGCTGGTCGCGTTCGCGTTCACCTTCTCGCTGGTGCCGCTGTACCGGATCGCCTGCGAGAAGGTGTTCGGCATCCGCCTGGAGCAGGGGCCGGGCCAGGCGCGCGCTGCCGTGGCCGGCGGCGGCGAGGCGCGCAAGGCGCGCACGGTCACCGTGCAGTTCGACGGCGGGGTGAATTCGAAGCTGCCTTGGGCATTCCGGCCGGCGCAGCTGAGCATGCAGGTGGTGCCCGGCGAGTTGAACGAGGCGATGTACGTGGCCCGCAACGACGGCGACCGCGCCATCGTCGGCAGCGCCACGCCCTCGGTGGCGCCGGCGCGGGCCTCGGGCCACTTCACCAAGACCGAGTGCTTCTGCTTCACCGCGCAGACCCTGCAGCCGGGCGAGAGCCGCGACATGCCGGTACGCTTCATCGTCGACCGCGACCTGCCGGACGACGTCAAGACGATCACGCTGTCCTACACTTTCTTCAAGAACGAGGACCTGACCGCGCGACTTGGCGCGGCGCAGTCCGCCAACGCGCCGCACGCGGCGCCCTGACGAGCACGGAAACCCACGCCATGGCCCATCCGCAGACGGACCGCTACTTCGTACCGGCGCAAAGCAAGGCGCCGATCATGGCCTCGATCTCGCTGTTCACGCTGATGGTGGGCGCGGCCAGCTGGCTCAACGGCGTCGGCTGGGGCAAGTGGGCGTTCTTCACCGGCGTGGCGATGATGATCGCCACCCTGTTCTACTGGTTCAGCGAGGTGGTGCGCGAGTCGCTGGCCGGGCACTACAACCGCCAGGTCGACGTCTCGTTCCGGATGGGGATGATCTGGTTCATCTTCTCCGAGGTGATGTTCTTCGCCGCATTCTTCGGCGCGCTGTTCTATGCGCGCCAGTTCGCGCTGCCGTGGCTGGGTGGCGAAGGCGACGGGGTGATGACCAATGCCCTGCTGTGGGACGGCTACACCGCGGCCTGGCCGACCGCCGGTCCCGATCAGGTCGGCGGCCAGTTCCAGACCATCCCGGCCTGGGGCCTGCCGCTGATCAATACCCTGATCCTGCTCACCTCCGGCGTGACCTTGACCGTCGCCCATCACGCGATCAAGGCCAATGCACGCGGCCAGGTACTGCTGTGGCTGGGCATCACCATCGGCCTGGGCCTGCTGTTCCTGTTCTTCCAGGCCGAGGAATACCTGCACGCCTACCACGAGTTGAACTTGACCCTGGGTTCGGGCATCTACGGCTCGACCTTCTTCATGCTCACCGGCTTCCACGGCATGCACGTGCTGTTGGGCACGATCATGCTGACGGTGATGTGGTTCCGGACCTTCAAGGGCCATTTCACCGCGGACAACCATTTCGGCTTCGAGGCGGCGGCGTGGTACTGGCACTTCGTCGACGTGGTATGGCTGGCGCTGTTCCTGTTCGTCTACGTGCTGTAAGCGCGCGGTGGGGCGACCCGGGATGCGACGCAGGGGCGCCTTCGGGCGTCCCTGCCGTTTCCGGGGTCCTGCGGTCAGCGGCCGACGCCGTGCGGTTCGATCACCCCGGTCCAGATGCCGAGCACGATCAGCAGGATCAGCAGCACCGAGAAGCCGATCCGGCGGGTGAGCGCGTTGACCGTGCGCTTGCTCTGGCCGCGATCGACCAGCAGGTAGTACAGGGCCGTGCCGAGGTTCCATAGGATGACCAGCAGGAACGCGACCACCAGCAGGGTCTTGAGCGAATCGTTCACGGCGCGGCCCTCGGCGATGGGATGTGGGAAAGGCAGGCGCGCATTATCGCAGGCGCGGAGCAGGCCAGCGTGAGCGGGCGCCGCCTGCCGCTGTGGGCCGGCTGGCTGCTGGCGCTGGCCGTGGCCGCGCTGTGCGCGGCGCTGGGTTTCTGGCAATTGCAGCGCATGCACGCCAAGCAGGCGTTGCTGGACGATTCGGCCCGGGTGCTGGAGCAGCGCCGCGCGCAGCCGCTGGCACTGGCCGCCGATCCTGCGCGCGCGCGCGATTTCGATTGGGCGGCGGGCGCCGGCGGCTTCCCGCCGCTGCCCGCCGTGCTGCTGGACAACCAGAACCGCGAGGGCCGCGCCGGCGTGCGCGCCTATCGAGTGTTCCAGCCGGAGCAGGCGGGTACCGCGCCTCTGCTGGTGGAACTGGGCTGGCTGCCGCTGCCCGGCGACCGCCGGCTGCCCGGCGTGGCCATGCCCGCTGCCGGACGGGTCTCCGGCCTGCTGCTGCCGCCGCCGTCGCCCGGCCTGGCCGCGCCGGCCGTGGAAGTGCAGGCCGACGGCACCCTGCTGCTGGTGACGCTGGATCCGGCCGCGGTAGCCACCGCGCTCGGCCTGCCGGCGCTGGCACCACGGGTACTGCGCCTGGATCCGGACCTGCCGCTGGGCTACGCGCGCGACCTGGACCTGTTGCCGAACACGCTGCCGCCGGAGCGGCACCTGGGCTATGCCGTGCAGTGGTTCGCCCTGGCCGCGGCGGTGCTGGCCATCGCCGCATTGCTGACCTGGCGCGCGCGCCGCCGACGCTGAGCGCCCCGGCGCCGTCGATCCCGCGCATCGTGCGAAAATCCCGCCCATGACCGATTCCGCCGCCGCACCCGCCCGCACCCGCGGACGCCTGATCCTCGTCGCCCTGTTCGTCCTGTTCTTCGGCTCGGCCTTCGGTGCCGGCCTGTTGCGCCTGAGCGGCTGGATGCCGGCGGGGCTCAAGAACCACGGCGAGCTGCTGCAACCGCCGGCCGACCTGCGCGGGCTGCAGCTGTCGCTGGCCGACGGCAGCCCCTACGCCTGGAACCCGGGCGCCCGGACCTGGCGCATCCTCGCCGTGCCGCCGCAGGCCTGCGACGCCGAATGCGCGCGGGTGCTGGCCGAGCTGGACAAGGTGTGGAGGCTGTTCGGGCACAACGCCGACAAGGTCGAGGTGCTGTGGCTGGGGCCGCTGCCGGCCGGCACGCCGGCACTGCCGGAAGTGCGCCAACTGGGCGACGATCCGGCGCTGCGCGCGGCGCTGCCGCGGACCGGCGACCCGACCGGCATCCCGCTGTACGTGATCGATCCCAATGGTTTCGTGGTGCTGCGCTATCCGCCGCACGCCGATCCGGCCGGGCTGCGCACCGACGTGGCCCGTCTGCTCAAGTTGAAGTGAGGCCCGTGTGCCGATGAACGCGATCGCCCGGCCCGCGCTGGCCCGCCATTTCCACCGCATCGCCTGGCTGGCGGTGGCCCTGACCGCCATCGTGGTGGTGTTCGGCGCCTTCGTGCGCCTGTCCGACGCCGGCCTCAGCTGCCCGGACTGGCCGACCTGCTATGGCCGCGCCACCTGGCCATCGGCGTCGCAGGACGCGGCGGCGCACGCGGCCAGCGAGATCCGCCCGTTCGAGACCCACAAGGCATGGCGCGAGCAGGTGCACCGCCACCTGGCCGCGAGCCTCGGCGTGCTGGTGCTGGTGCTGGCCTTGCTGGCCGCGCGCAAGCGCCGCTTCGGAGTGGCCACGATCCTGTCCGCTTCGCTGCTGGTGGCTGCGGCGATCCCGGCATACATGTACGGGCAGATCGGCCTGGCCTTCGCCCTGGCCGGCGGCGGCGAGGCGATCCTGCTGCTGGCCGCGTTGCGCTGGTCGGGGCTGGGGCCGAACGCCGGGCCACGGCCGCCGCCCGGATCCAGCCAGGCGCATGACCTGGCCGGGGTGGCGGTGCTGACCCTGGCGGTGATCGTGTTCCAGGCGCTGCTGGGCAAGTGGACGGTGACCCTGCTGCTCAAGCCGATCGTGGTGATGGGCCACTTGCTCGGTGGCCTGACCACGTTCTCGCTGTTGCTGTGGATGGCCTGGCGCGCGACCGGCCAGCCGATCCGCCTGGCCGAGGCGCGCAGCCTGTCGCGCTGGGTGGTCGTGGGCCTGGTGGTACTGGGAGTGCAGATCGCGCTGGGCGGCTGGACCAGCGCCAACTACGCGGCGCTGTCGTGCGGCGGGGGCGGCTGGGCCGGCGCGGCGCACCACTACCTGGATTTCCCCAGGTGCGTGGGCCAGTGGTGGCCGCACGCCGACTTCCGCGAAGGCTTCGTGCTGTGGCGCGGGATCGGGGTGGACTACGAAGGCGGCGTGCTCGACGGCGCCTCGCGCATCGCCATCCAGATGGCGCACCGGATGATGGCGATGGTGGCGCTGGCCTACCTGCTGTGGCTGGCGCTGCGGATCTTCCGCCTGCCCGGCATGCGCCCGTGGGGCGCGGCACTGGGCGGGCTGGCGCTGCTGCAGGTGACGCTGGGCGTGCTCAACGTCAAGCTGGCGCTGCCGCTGGCGGTGGCGGTGATGCACAACGCCGGCGCGCTGGCCCTGCTGTTCGTGCTGGTGACGTTGCTGGCGCGGCTGAAGGGCCCCGGGCGGCTCGAATGACTTCCCGCGCGATTCCCGCCTGGCGCCAGTACCTGGAGCTGACCAAGCCGCGCGTGGTCGCGCTGCTGGTGTTCACCGCGCTGGTGGGCATGTTCCTGGCGGTGCCCGGCCTGCCGCCGTTGCGGGAGAGCGTGTTCGGCCTGCTCGGGATCTGGCTGGCGGCATCCTCGGCGGCGGCGATCAACCACCTGATCGACCAGCGCATCGACAAGGTGATGGTACGCACCGCGCACCGGCCGCTGGCCACCGGCGCGCTGCGCCCGGGACAGGTACTGGCTTTTGCGCTGCTGCTGGGCGTGGCTTCGATGCTGGTGCTGGTGCTGCTGGTCAATCCGCTGACGGCGGCGTTGACCTTCGCCGGGCTGATCGGCTACGCGGTGGTCTACACCGGCTTCCTCAAGCGGGCCACCCCGCAGAACATCGTGATCGGCGGCGTCGCCGGCGCGGTGCCGCCGCTGCTGGGCTGGGCGGCGGTCACCAACATGCAGGGGCCTTGGGATTGGCAGTACGCGCTGCTGCTGGTGCTGATCGTGTTCGTATGGACGCCGCCGCACTTCTGGGCGTTGGCGATCTTCCGCCGCGAGGACTACGCGCGCGCGCTGATCCCGATGCTGCCGGTGACCCACGGGGTCACCTACACCCGCTGGCAGATCCTGTTCTATACCGTGCTGCTGCTGCAGGTGAGCCTGCTGCCCGTGATCTTCGGCATGAGCGGGTTCTTCTACCTGGGCGGGGCGCTGGTGCTGGGCAGCGTGTTCCTCTGGTACGCCTGGCGGCTGCTCGACCCGCCGGACGAGTTCTTTGCCATGAAGGTGTTCCACTACTCGGTGGTGTACCTGATGGCACTGTTCGCGTTCCTGCTGGTGGACCACTGGCTGCCGCTGCTGTTCGGGTAGGCACGATCATTCGGCCTTGGCCTCCGCCGCGCGCATCTCGCGGCGGCGGATCCACAGGTTGATCGACTCGACGAACACCGAGAACGCCATCGCCGCATAGACATAGCCCTTGGAGATGTGCTGGCCGAAGCCGTCGGCGATCAGCACCAGGCCGATCATCAGCAGGAAGCTCAGGGCCAGCACCTTGACCGTCGGGTGGCGCTCGACGAACTCGCCGATCGGGCCGGCGAAGGCGAGCATGAAGCCGATCGAGACCAGGATCGCGGTCACCATCACCCAGCGCTCGTCGACCATGCCCACCGCGGTGATGATCGAGTCCAGCGAGAACACGATGTCCAGCACCATGATCTGGGCGATCACGCCGCCGAAGGAGGTGGCCGCGCGCTTCAGGCTCGGCTCGCCGCCGGCGCCCTCGATCTTCTGATGGATCTCGTGGGTGGCCTTGGCGATCAGGAACAGGCCGCCGCCGATCAGGATCAGGTCGCGCCACGAGAACGGCTGGCCGAACAGTTCGAACAGCGGATAGGTCAGGCGGGTGATCCAGACGATGGCGAACAGCAGCGCCAGGCGGGTGATCGCCGCGCCGGCGATGCCGAGCCGGCGCGCGCGGTTGCGCTGTTCCGGCGGCAGCCGGCCGGCCAGGATCGAGATGAAGATGATGTTGTCGATGCCCAGCACCAGTTCCAGCGCGGTCAGCGTGGCCAGGGCGATCCAGATTTCGGGGGAGTAGAGGGCGTCCATGGGGTTCCGTGGGCAGTGGCGCGGTGCGGTCGCCGGCCCTGCACGCACAGCGTGCCTTCAGGCCGGTTGGGGCATTGGCGGGACTGGAGGAGAAACGGGAGACGGAAGGTGGCGGGGCCACGGCACGGACGCGTCGTTCGGACGCACCTTCGCCGCGGGGCGGCGAAGGTCTTGTCCACGAATCCGCCGCGCGTGCCCGCCGGCCGGATCCGCTGCTGCACCGGGGCACGGGGCCCGTCGTGACGGCGACAGCATGTGAGGACTACTCCCCTTCGAGCGGCAAGCCTAGCATGCCTTTCCTGAGCGGGAGCCCGATGTTCCGCCGGCGTCCTTTCCGCAGCGCTCGGCGTCGACGGCCGGGGCGGGTGCCTGCATCCGCTCGATCACTGCCGGCTCCAGCGACTTCAGCCCGGCTGCGCGGCCCAGCGCCAGCGCCTGGTCGCGCGGCATGCCGGCATTCGCATGGCCCAGGGCGAGCAGCGCGCCGGCGCGATTGCCGGAGGCGCAATGCAGCAGCACGCCGTTGCGGTGTGCGTCGAGCAGGGCTTGCAGCGCCTCGGCGTTGGCCGCGGTGATGCCGTCGGCACCCGTGACCGGCAGGGCGACGTAGGCCAGGCCGAGGCGCCGCGCCTCGGCCGCTTCGTCGTAGCCGCGGTCCTCGTTCTCGCCGCGCAGGTCGATCACGGTGTGCACGCCCTGCGCCTGCATCCGCGCCAGGTCGGCGGCGGTGGGCTGGCCACCGGCGTGCAGCCCGGGCCGCACTTCGGCGAATCGGGTCATGGCGGCATCGACGCCGGCCCCTGCGGTCGCGGGAGCGGCAGGTTCGCCGACACTGGCGCAGCCAGCCAGCGCGAGGACGATCGCCAGGCAGGATCCGGCAGCCGCGGCCCCCGAAGTCCGGGTGACTTCCTGCACGCGTGGACGGCGCGTGCGCAGCCTCAGGATTCGTGCCAGTCCAGTCGGGAGAGCCCTGCTCATGGCCAGGAAAGTGATCGTCGGCATGCTGGTCGTCTTCATTGCGATCGCCATCGCTTCGCTCGGGTACAAGACCGGCCAGTATCTGGCCCGGAAGGATGCTGCGCCGGCGCAGGCGGCCCAAGGATAGCGCCTGCGGCCTCAGCCGCGGCCGGCCAGGGCCTGCAGCAGCATCCGCAGCTCGTACTTGTCGGTCTCGTCCAGGCCTTGCGCGCGCTGCTTCTGCTGCAGTTCGTCGATGCGTTGCTGCAGGGTCTGGCGTTCCAGCTGGGCGACGGCGTCGTGCAGCTCATGCGCCCAGGAGACTTCCTCGCCGGGGAGTACCTGCACCGCGAGCCGCTGCAGGGCGTCGGCCTGGTCGTGCCCGGCGAAGTGTTCGAGCAGCGCGCCGGTGCTGATTTCCGGACGCTGCTCCACCACGTCCAGGATCTGCAGCAGCAACGGAATGCCCGGCTGGCGCAGGTCGGCGAAGCGGTGGGGTCGCTCCAGTTGCAGGCCCAGCGCCGGGTGCTGCAGCAGCAGGGCGATGGCGCTGCGCACCAGGCTGCGCTTCTGGGTCGATGCGCTGCCGCGCGCGGCCGGCCGCGGCGCGGCCGGTGCCGGGCGCGCGGTGTCCACGCCGGTCTGGCGCTGCAGTTCCTGGCGCATCAGGTCGGCGAAGGCGCCTTCGGGCAGCTGCGCCAGCAGCGGGCGCGCGCGTTCGGCCAGGCGCGCGCGGCCGTCGAGCGTGCCGCGGTTGATGTCGCGGCCGATCTCGTCGAAGAAAAACTGCGACAGCGGCGTGGCCTGGGCCAGGCGCGCATCGAAGCCGGCGGCGCCTTCCTTGCGCACGATGCTGTCCGGATCCTCGCCCTCGGGCAGGAACAGGAACAAGGCCTGGCGGCCATCCTTCATCCGCGGCAGCACCGATTCGACCGCGCGCCAGCCGGCGCGACGGCCGGCAGCGTCGCCGTCGAAGCAGAAGTACACGTCCGGCGCGTTGCGGAACAGCAGTTCGGCGTGGTCGGCGGTGGTCGCGGTGCCGAGCGTGGCCACGGCCTGGGTGATGCCGTGCTGGAACAGCGCGACCACGTCCATGTAGCCCTCGACCACGATCAGGCGCTCGAGCTTCTGGTTGGCCTGGCGCGCCTGCCACAGGCCGTACAGTTCGCGGCCCTTGTGGAACAGCGGAGTCTCGGGCGAGTTGAGGTACTTGGGCGTGGCGTCCTTGTCGAGGACGCGGCCGCCGAAGGCGATCACCCGCCCGCGCCGGTCGTGGATCGGGAACATGACCCGGTCGCGGAACTTGTCGTAGACGTGGCCACGCTCGTTCCTGGACAGCATGCCGGTGCGTTCGAGCAGTTTCAGCTTGCGTTCGTCGGTGCCCAACGCATCCTTGAGTGTGGAATAGCCGTCGGCGGCGTAGCCCAGGGCGAAGCGGGCGCGGTTCTCCGCATCCACGCCGCGGCCGTCCAGGTAGTCGCGCGCGCGCGGGCTGTCGGCGAGCTGGCGCTGGTACAGTCTCGCGGCCGCGTCCAGCGCCGCGTACTGGTCGCGCAGGTCGCTGTCCTGGTTGTTTTGCCGGGTTTCCTTCGGCACCTCGATGCCGGCGCGGCGGGCCAGTTCCTCGACCGCGTCGAGGAACTCGAGGCGGTCGTAGTTCATCAGGAAGCTGATCGCGGTGCCGTGCGCGCCGCAGCCGAAGCAATGGTAGAACTGCTTGGTCGGGGACACGTAGAACGAGGGCGTGCGCTCGTCGTGGAACGGGCATGGCGCGCTGTACTCGCGGCCCTTGCGTTTGAGCGGCACCCGCGCCCCGACCACCTCGACGATGTCGGTGCGCGCGAGCAGGTCGTCGATGAATGCGTCGGACAGGCGGGCCATCCTGATAGCATGCCATCCGGGGCGGAGGCGTGCGTTCCGATCGACCCGATCCGCTGGCGGCCCCATCGGACGGTGCGCCCGTAGAGCCCGCAGGCCGTCGGCGGTCCTTGGCGGGATGGCCGGGAGGGCAGCGGAGCAACCGTCCGCTCCGCAACGAACCAGGTCCGTCAGGGCGCGTCCAACAGTGCGGAGCCCTGTCCTGCCAGCGCGCGCAGCGCCTGGCCGTCGAGCCGCTGCACCGTCCATTCGTCCATCGGCCGGGCGCCGATGCTGCGGTAGAAGTCGATCGCGGGCGTGTTCCAGTCCAGCACCGACCACTCGAAGCGGCCGTAACCACGCTCCACCGCCAGCCGCGCCAGGTGCACCATCAGCCGCTTGCCGATGCCGCGGCCGCGGAATTGCGGGCGCACGAACAGGTCTTCCAGGTACAGGCCCGGCTTGCCCAGGAAGGTGGAGAACGAGACGAAGCACAGGGCGAAGCCGGCGGCCCGGCCTTCGCATTCGGCGATCACCACCTCGGCGGCGGGACGCGGCCCGAACAGGGCGCGTTCCAGGTCCGCCGCGTCGGCCACGGCCTCGTGCGCCAGGCGCTCGTACTCGGCCAGCCCCGCGATCAGTTCCAGGATCAGCGGGATGTCGGCCGGCGTGGCCGCGCGCACGATGATCGTCGCCATGGCCGGTTCGCCGCTCAGCCGGCCAGCTTGCGCTTCACCAGCGCCGAGACCTGGCCCATGTCGGCCTGGCCGGCCAGCATCGGCTTGAGCACGCCCATCAGCTTGCCCATGTCCGCCGGCCCGGCGGCGCTGGTCTGGGCGATCGCCGCGTCGATTGCGGCCAGGATCGCCGCCTCGTCCAGCTTGGCCGGCAGGTAGCGCTCGATCACCCCGATCTCGGCGCGCTCCACCGCGGCCAGGTCCTCGCGGCCGGCGCCCTCGTACTGGGTCACCGAATCCTTGCGCTGCTTGACCATCTTGTCGAGCACGGCCAGCACCGCCGCGTCGTCCAGCTCGATGCGCTCGTCCACTTCGCGCTGCTTGATCGCGGCGTTGATCAGCCGGATCACGCCCAGGGTGTCCTTGTCGCCGCCCTTCATGGCGGCCTTCATGTCGTCGGTGAGTCGCTGCTTGAGGCTCATGGGAACACCTTGCGGAAGGGGGGATTGTGTTGGAGAGCCGGAAAACACGAAAAGCCGGTCACGCTGGGCGTGCCGGCTTTTCGGATTGCCTCGGCGGCGGGACGGCCCGCGAGGGCGTCCCGTGCAGCAAGCGCTGGCCTCAGTAGAGGCGCTGGCGCTTGGTGACGTCGCGCGACATCCGGCGCATCTGGCGCTTCACCGCAGCGGCGGCCTTGCGCTTGCGCTCCTGGGTCGGCTTTTCGTAGAACTCGCGCTTGCGGGTTTCGGCCAGGACGCCGGCCTTTTCGCAGGTGCGCTTGAAACGGCGCAGTGCGAACTCGAAGGGCTCGTTCTCGCGGACTTTGACGCTGGGCATGGAATCTCCGGGGACACAAAACCGGGCCGGGCCCGGTGAGCCGCGTATGATAGCCCCGTCCCCGGCCCGGCCGCAAGCCGGGGGACGTGCGTTCCCCAGGCCCCCCTCGCTCCGGCAGACCCCGACCCCGACCATGCGCGTCCTCGGCATCGAAACCTCCTGCGACGAGACCGGCGTGGCCGTCTACGACACGGCCCTGCCCGGGGCCGCCGGCCTGCGCGCCCATGCCGTCTACAGCCAGATCGCCCTGCACGCCGAGTACGGCGGGGTGGTGCCGGAGCTGGCCAGTCGCGACCACGTGCGCAAGCTGCTGCCCCTGGTCCGGCAGACCCTGGCCGAGGCCGGCCTGGGCACCGCCGACCTGGACGGGGTGGCCTACACCGCCGGGCCGGGCCTGGTCGGGGCACTGCTGGTCGGTGCCGGCACCGCGCGGGCGCTGGCCTGGGCGCTGGACGTGCCGGCCGTAGCGGTCCACCACATGGAAGGTCACCTGCTCGCGCCGCTGATGGAGGACGATCCGCCGGAACCGCCGTTCGTGGCCCTGCTGGTCTCCGGCGGGCACACCCAACTGGTGGCGGTGGACGGGATCGGCCGCTACCGGCTGCTGGGCGAGACCCTGGACGACGCGGCCGGCGAAGCCTTCGACAAGACCGCCAAGATGATGGGCCTGCCGTATCCCGGCGGCCCGCAACTGGCCGCGCTGGCGGAACAGGGCACGCCGGGGGTGTTCCGCTTCGCCCGGCCGATGACCGACCGCCCGGGGCTGGACTTCAGCTTCTCCGGCCTGAAGACCCAGGTGCTGCTGGCCTGGCGCCAGTCCGACCGGTCGCCGCAGACCCGGGCCGACATCGCCCGCGGTTTCGAGGACGCGGTGGTCGACACCCTGGCGATCAAGTGCGAGCGTGCGCTGGACGCGGCCGGCTGCGGCCCCCGGGCTTGCACCACGCTCGTAGTCGCCGGTGGCGTAGGCGCCAACAAGCACCTGCGCGCGCGCCTGCAGCAGATGTGCGCCAAGCGCGGTGGACGCGCCTGCTTCCCGCGCCCGGCGCTGTGCACCGACAACGGCGCGATGATCGCCTTCGCCGGCGCGCTGCGGCTGCAGGCGGGGCAGCGGGAGGACGCGCAGGTGAAGGTGACCCCGCGCTGGGACATGGCCGCACTGCCGGCGGTGTCCTGAGGGCTAACATGTCGGCCGTAGCCACCGGGCTGCGGCAGGAGCGCGACGCATGGACAAGGTATTCATCGAAGGCCTGGAGATCGAGGCGCTGATCGGCATCTACGACTGGGAGCGGCGGATCGTCCAGCCGCTGCGCTTCGACCTGGAGATGGCCTTCGACAACCGCGTGCCGGCGGCCAGCGACGACATCGCCGACACCCTCGACTACAAGGCGGTGAGCAAGCGCCTGGTCGAGTTCGTCGGCCAGTCCGGCTTCGGCCTGGTCGAGACCCTGGCCGAGCGCTGCGCGGCCCTGGTGATCGAGGAGTTCGGCGTGTCCTGGCTGCGCCTGAAACTGAGCAAGCCCGGCGCGGTGCGCGGTGCGCAGGCGGTGGGCGTGGTGATCGAGCGCGAACGCGGCTGAGGCCCTTGGCCGCACTGCGATGCCCGCAGGGTGCTTGACGGCCCTGCCCGGCGCGTGCATGTTGCAATGCACCACCGGCGTGGGGCGCCGGGCCACCCGCAGGCAGGTGCGATGGATTGGGCGCAGTACCGGACCCCGTCGTATGACGAGCTGATCGGCTCCGATGGACAGCCGCGTCCGGCCGCACGTCCCCTGGTCGAATACCTCGCCGGCCTGTCCGGGCGCGAACTGGCCGAGCGCCAGGCCGCCGCCGACATCGCCGCGCGGGTCATGGGCATCACCTTCACCGTCTACAGCGACGGCCGCAACGTCGACCGCACCCTGCCGTTCGACCTGATCCCGCGCATCCTCGACCGCCGCGAGTGGCAGCGCACCGAGGCCGGGCTGAAGCAGCGCATGCGCGCGCTCAACCTGTTCATCGGCGACGTCTACGGTGCGCAGAAGATCGTCAAGGACAAGGTGTTCCCGGCCGCGCTGCTCAAGCAGTCGGTCAACTTCCGCGCGCAGTGCGTGGGCGTGCGCCCGCCGCTGGACGTGTGGGCGCACATCTGCGGCTCGGACCTGGTGCGCGACGGCGACGGCACGCTCTACGCGCTGGAGGACAACCTGCGCATCCCCTCGGGCGTGTCGTACATGCTCGAGAACCGGATGGTGGCCAAGCGCGTGTTCCCGGAACTGTTCGAGACCAGCGCGATCCTGCCGGTGGACGACTACCCGGCGCAGCTCTACGACACCCTGGCCGCGCTGTCGCCGCGTCCGGGCGACACCCCGGTGATCGCGCTGCTGACGCCGGGCGTGTTCAACAGCGCGTACTTCGAGCATGCCTACCTAGCCCAGTCGATGGGCATCGAACTGGTGGAAGGCGGCGACCTGTTCGTCGCCGACGACGACTGCACCTACATGCGCACGGTCTACGGGCCGCGGCGGGTGGACGTGGTCTACCGGCGGGTGGACGACCTGTTCATCGACCCGGAAGTGTTCAAGCCCGATTCGGTGCTCGGCGTGCCCGGGCTGATCCGCAGCTGGCGCGCCGGCAAGGTGGCGCTGGCCAACGCGCCCGGCGCGGGCGTGGCCGACGACAAGGTGGTGTTCGCCTACGTGCCGAAGATGATCCGCTACTACCTGGGCGAGGATGCGATCCTGCCCAACGTGCCCAGCTACCTGTGCCACCTGGCCAAGGATAGGAGGTACGTGCTGGAGAACCTGGACAAGCTGGTGGTCAAGCCGGCCAACGAGTCCGGCGGCTACGGGATGCTGATCGGCCCGCGCGCGAGCAAGCGCGAGCGCGAGAAGTTCCGCAAGCTGATCGAGGCCGATCCGCGCAACTACATGGCCCAGCCGACGCTGGCCCTGTCCACCGCGCCGATCGTCGCGCCCGAGGGGCCATCGCCGCGGCACATCGACCTGCGCCCGTTCATCCTCTCGCGCGAGGACGTCTACGTCACCACCGGCGGCTTGACCCGGGTGGCGATGACGCCCGGTTCGCTGGTGGTCAATTCCTCGCAGGGCGGCGGCGCCAAGGACACCTGGGTGGTGGACGTCGAGGAGGAGGCCTGATGCTCTCCCGCGTCGCCGACCAGCTGTACTGGTTCGCCCGCTACGTGCGGCGCACGGAGAACACCGCGCGCCTGGTCGGCGTGGGCAGCTTGCTGCAGCTGGATTTGCCGCGTCCGGTGCGTTTCGGCTGGCGACCGATGATCGCCACCGTCGGCGCCGACGAACTGTTCGAGCAATGCCATCCGCAGGGCGACGACGCGGCGGTGCTGGAATTCCTGCTGCTGGATCCGCGCAATCCGTCCTCGCTGCGCGCCTCGGTGGAGTGCGCGCGCGAGATCCTGCGCGGCGTGCGCGACGCCTTGCCGCAGGAGGTGTGGGAGGCGGTCAACGACCTGCACCTGTACATCGACGCCGACGGCGGGCGGGCGCTGGCCCGCCGCTACCGCCTCGATTTCATCAATCGCATCACCGACGGCTGCCTGAAGGTGTCGGGACTGCTGCAGGCCAATGTCAGCCGCGACATCGGGTTCCAGTTCATGCGCCTGGGCACCGCGCTGGAGCAGGCGGACATGACCACCCGTATTGTCGATGCCGGGGCTTCCGGGCTGGTCACGCCGCGCAACGAGGAGGACCGCGAGGCCTACCGCAACATGCAGTGGATGGCGGTGTTGCGCGCCCTGGCCGCCTACCAGATGTACCGCCGGCACGTGCGCCAGCGGGTGAACGCGGCCCACGCGCTGCGCTTCCTGCTGCACGACGCCGAATTCCCGCGCAGCGTGCAGTTCTGCCTGACCCGGATCCAGCGCATCGTGCCGGCGCTGCCGCCGCGCCCGGCGGTGGACCGCGCCGTGTCCCGCGCCGTCGGCCTGGTCCGCCAGGCCGATCCCGAGGTCCTGGCCGGCTCCGACCCGAGCCGGTTCATGGACGAAGTGCAGGTGTACCTCGGGCGCCTGCATGAAGCCGTCGCGGCGGGCTATTTCAGCGATTGAACGCCGTCGCGGGGTGCGCACCGCTGACGCACTGCTAGAATCCGCACCGCAGCATCCCCCACGAGCACGCCATGACCTACTGCGTTGGCATCGAAACGGACGAAGGCCTGGTCTTCGCCGCCGACACCCGCACCAACGCCTCGCTCGACGACGTGCGCGTGCATCGCAAGCTGCACGTATTCGAGTATCCGGGCGAGCGCGTGTTCGTGGTGATGAGTGCGGGCAATCTGGCCACCACCCAACTGGTGGTTTCGAGGTTGCGCCGCGACGCGGAGGATCCTTCCGCGCCGCGCAGCCTGCGCACCTTCCGGCACCTGTTCGAGGTGGCCGAATACGTGGGCGAGGTGCTGGTCGCCAGCCAGGTGCAGGCGGGCGGCGACGGCCAGCACAACGGCGTGAGTACTCAGGCCACCCTGATCCTGGGCGGGCAGATCGCCGGCGAGCGGCCCGGGCTGTACCTGGTCTATCCGCTGGGCAACTGTATCGCCGCCTCGCCGGAGACGCCGTACCTGCAGATCGGCGAATCCAAGTACGGCAAGCCGATCCTGGACCGGATCCTGCGCCCGGAAACCGCGCTGGAGGATGCCGCGCGTTGCGCCCTGGTGTCGCTGGATTCGACCATCCGCTCCAACCTGTCGGTGGGCATGCCGATCGACCTGGCGCTGGTGCGGGCCGGGGACCTCCGGGTCAGCCAGCAGATGCGCCTGGAGGGCGACATGCCGCTGTATTCGGAGATCCACGAGACCTGGTCGCGCAAGCTGGAGAACGCGGTGCGTACCTTGCCGCGCTTTCCGTGGGAACCGGCGCTGCCGGAATCGGGCGCGCCGGCAGCGTCCGCGCTGCCGCCGCTGCCGCCGCGGCGCGGTCCGGCGCGGCAGGATCCCGGCGACCAGTCGGCGCAGCAGCAGTAGCCCGCCGCCGCCATGCACGAGCCGGATGCAGGGGAAGTGCCGCCGGGTGCCGTCACCGTGTTGCTCAGCCTGGGCAGCAATGTGGGGCCTGAAGGGCATCTGCGTGCCGCATTGGACGGATTGCGCGCGCGCTTCGGCGAGGTGAAGGTGTCGCCGGCCTACCGCACCGCGGCGGTCGGGTTCGACGGTGCACCGTTCGTCAACACCGCGGTGATGCTGGATACCGCCGAGACCCTGGAGGCGCTGGAAGCGTGGCTGCATGCGCTGGAGGACCGCCATGGCCGCGACCGCAGCGGCCCGCGGCTCTCGGACCGCACCCTGGACGTGGACGTGGTGTTCTATGGCGATGCGGTGGTGCGCGAGGGCGATCGCGTGCGGGTGCCGCGCCCGGAGCTGAAGCATGCCTTCGTGCTCAAGCCGCTGGCCGACATCGCGCCGGGTTTCCTGGATCCGTTGAGCGGCCGTACGCTGGCCGAGTTGTGGGACGGGCATCCGAACCGCGACGATCGGTTCGAGACCGTGTTGTTGTAGGGCCCACTGGCAGTCCGCCCTGCGGCAGCCGGCACCGCGCCGGCGGTCATCGCTCGCGGCCTCCGTCCACGTGCAGCACCTGCCCGGTCACGTAGCCGGCGTCTTCCGACAGCAGCCATTGCACCGCCGCGGCAATGTCCTCCGGCGTGCCGGTACGGCCCAGGGCGGTGGCGTCTAGGATCGCTTGCCGCGCGGCGCCGGGCTGACCGTGTTCGGGCCACAGGATCGCGCCGGGCGCCACCGCGTTCGCCCGCGCCGCGGGCGCCAGTTCCAGCGCCAGCGAGCGGGTCAGCGATACCAGCGCCGCCTTGGCCGCCGAATACGGCGCATGTCCCGGCAGCGGACGCCCGGCATACACGTCGGCGAGGTTGACGATCGCGCCATGGGCCGCGCGCAGGTGCGGCGCGGCGGCCTGGGCGAGGAAGAACGGCGCGCGTGCGTTGACCGCGAACAGGTCCTCCCATTGCCGCGGAGTGACCGTGCCCAGCGGGGTGGGGTGGAAACAGGAGGCATTGTTCACCAGCGCGTCGAGCCGGCCGAAGCGGCCCACGGTCCGGGCGACCAGTTCCGGGAGCCGGTCGAACTGCGACAGGTCGGCCCGCAGCACCTGCGTGCTGCCGGCCCGGGTCGACTCCAGTTCCGCCGCCAACGCCGCGATCTCCGCGGTCGAGTCCAGGTGGTGCAGGGCCAGGTCGTAGCCGGCGGCGTGCAACCGGCGCGCGATCGCCGCGCCGATGCGGCGGGCCGCGCCGGTGACCAGGGCGACGCGGCGTGCGACACGCGGGCGGTCCGCAGGGTGATCGGGATTCATGCGCGACCTCGCTCGGCTATGCTGGGCATTGTCCCTGCACGATGCCTGCAATGCACGCCGATCTCCCGCTTCCAGACCCGCACGCCCTGGCGCACAGCGACATCCTGGCGGCGCACATCCGTGCCGAGATCGGTGCCGGCGGCGGCGCGATCCCGTTCCACCGGTTCATGGAGCTGTGCCTGTATGCGCCGGGCCTGGGCTACTACAGCGCCGGCAGCACCAAGTTCGGCGGCGCCGGCGACTTCGTCACCGCACCGGAACTGGGCCGCCTGTTCGCGGCCACCGTGTCCGGAGTGCTGGCCGGGCCGTTGCGGGCATCGGGTGCGCCGGCGCGGATGCTGGAGGTGGGCGGCGGCAGTGGCGCCTTCGCCGAGGTCGCGCTGGAGCGGCTGGCGGAGCTGGACGCGCTGCCGCAGCGCTACGCGATCCTGGAACCGAGCGCGGACCTGCGCGAGCGCCAGCGCGAACGCCTCGCGCGGGCGCTGCCCGCTACGGTATTCGGGCGGGTGGAGTGGCTGGACCGGCCGTTCGAGGATGAGTGGGACGGGGTACTGTTCGCCAACGAGGTGGTCGATGCCCTGCCGACGCCGCGCTTCGCGGTGCGCGGCGGCGAGGTGTTCGAGGAATACGTCGCCCTCGACGGCAACGGCGGCTTCATCCGCGTCGACCGGCCGGCCGATGCGCTGGTGGCCGCGGCGGTGCGCCACCTTGAGCACGCGCTCGGCGCGCCATTCGCCGACGGCTACCGTTCCGAATTGCTGCCACAACTGCCGTACTGGCTGCAGGCGGTGGCCGGTGGCCTGCGTTCGGGCGCGATGCTGTTCCTCGACTACGGGTATCCGCGCCGCGAGTACTACCTGCCGCAACGTGGCGACGGCACCCTGCGCGCGTTCTACCGCCAGCGCATGCACGAGGACGTGCTGCGCTGGCCCGGGTTGCAGGACCTGACCGCCTCGGTGGACTTCACCGCGCTGGCCGAAGCGGGGGTCGGCGCCGGCTTCGACCTGGCGGGCTACTGCAGCCAGGCCAGCTTCCTGCTCGGCAACGGCATCGACAGGCTGCTGCTGGACGCGGAGTCGCGCAGTGACGAGGCCGGCGCGCTGCGCCTGCGCCAGGAACTCAAGCGGCTGACCCTGCCCGAACACATGGGCGAACGCTTCCAGGCGATGGCCTTCGCCCGCGGCGTGGACCTGGATGCCGCGTTCCTGCTCGGCGACCAGAGCTGGCGGTTGTGAGCGGCGGGCGCGTCGCCGGCATGTACAAGCCGTTCGCCCCGCCCTGGCATCGGTTGTGGCCGGCGCTGTGGTGGCTGGCGGTCATCGCGGTGGTGGTGCTCAGCCTGGTCCCCACGCCGCAGATGGACTTGCCGCGGGACAGCGACAAGGTCCAGCACGTGCTCGCCTATGCCGTGCTCGCGGCGGCGGCGGTGCAGGTGTTCCGTTCCGGTCGCGCATTGCTGGTCGCCGCCATTGGCCTGGTGTCGATGGGCGTGCTGCTGGAGTTCGTGCAGGGCGCGGCGACCACATACCGCATGGCCGATCCGGCCGATGCGCTGGCCAATGCGCTGGGTGTGGCGCTGGGTCTCTCGACTGCGCTGTCGCCCTGGCGCGATGCATTGCTGCGCTGGAGCGGTGGCCGTGGCTGAGCGTGCGGCCATGCAGGAATTCTGGGCCCGCCGGAGCCGGAGCCGGGGCCGATGCCGGTGACCGGCACGCCTGTCCCCGCCGCGCTGTACGCGCAGGCTTTCGCCGAATTCCGGCGCGGGCAGGCGGAGCGGGCGCTGGCGGTGCTGGGTCGCTTGCTGCAGCGGACGCCGGCGCATGCGGATGGCTGGAACCTGGCCGGGGTGATCCACGGTACGCGCCAGGAACACGCGCGCGCGGTGGAGTGCTACCGGCGCGCCATCGCCGCCGGCGCCGGTGTCGGCACCTGGGTCAACCTCGGGTTGGCCGAGCAGCGCCGCCAGGCCCACGCCGAGGCCGAGGCGGCATTCCGGGAGGCGTTGCGCCGCGACCGCACCCTGGTCATCGCCTGGCAGAAGCTTGCCGGCTTGTTCGAGGAAACCGGCCGCGACAACCAGGCGTTGGAATGCCATCGCCAGGCACTGCGCTTCGAGCCAGGCAACCTGCGCAGCCTGGTCGACGCACTGATGCTGCGCCGCTACCTGGCCGACTGGGATCCAGCGGTCGGCCCGCGGCCAGGGGACGTGGTGGCGGCGTGGGAGTCCGCCACGCACTCCGATGCCTCGCCATTGCTGCTGCTGGCCTTGCCCGAGGCCGGTCCGCGGCTGCAGAAGCGGGCGGCGGCGACGTTCGCCGCCTCGCAATGGGGTCCGCTGCTGGCCCAGCCGCCGTTGGCGGCACCTCCTGCGCCGCTGTCCGGCAGGTGTTTGCGCATCGGTTACCTGTCGTCGGACTTCCGCGCGCACGCGGTTTCCTTCCTGGTCCTGGATGCCATCGCCGCGCACGACCGCGACACCTGCGAAGTCGTCCTGTATGCGCATGGAGCGCCGGTGGCGGACGGGTGGCGCGCGCGCGCGAAGGCCGCGGCCGACCGGTTCGTCGACCTGGAAGCCGACGACCGGTCCGCGGCACAACGGATCGCCGACGACCGGCTGGACGTGCTGGTGGACCTGAACGGATACACCGCGCACGGACGCATGGCGGTGGTGGCGCGCCGGCCGGCGCCGGTGGTCGCGTCCTGGCTGGGCTACATCGGCACCCTGGGCGATCCACGGCTGGCCGACTATGTCATCGGCGATGCCGTGGCCACCCCCGAGGCAATGGCGGAGGACTTCGGCGAAGCACTGGCGCTGTTGCCGCATTGCTTCCAGGCCAACCCGGGCGCGCGGCGGATGCCGGCCGCCAGCCGCGACCAGGCCGGATTGCCGCGCGATGCCGTTGTGTTCTGCAGCTTCAACCAGGCCTACAAGCTGCATCCGGCGCTGTGGGACGACTGGTGCGAGGTGCTGGCGCGCGTGCCCGGTTCGGTGCTGTGGCTGGCTCCGCCGCGCGATGCCGCCGCCCAGGCCAACCTGCGGCGCGAGGCCGGTGCGCGTGGCGTGGATCCGGAGCGGATCGTGTTCGCGGCCGCACTGCCGCGCGACGCCCACCTGTCGCGGCTGGCGCTGGCCGATATCGCCCTGGACACCTGGCCATACAATTCCGGCACCACTGCCAGCGATGCGCTGCGGATGGGCGTGCCGCTGCTGACCTTCCCCGGCGATACCTTCGCCGGGCGCATGGCGACCAGCCTGCTGGCCGCATTGGGCCTGAACGAGTGCATCGCCAGCGGGCGGCGCGGACTGGTCGAGTCCGCCGTGCGGCTGGGCAACGATGGTGCGGCGCGCGCGTTCCTGCGGACGCGCCTGGCGGGACTGCTGCCGACCGCACGCCTGTTCGACCCGCGGGCCATGGCCCGCGACCTGGAGCGGTTGTACCGCGCCATGCATGCCAATGCCCTGGCCCGCAGCCATGGAACGATACGGCTGACGGACTGAGCGGCGCGCGCAGGCGGCGGAAAAACGCGGGTACCGGGGGGAGAGGACGCCCGGTACCCGCCAAGGGGTCAACGCAGTTGCAGCGTGGCCCGGTCCAGCACCCACATCTGCGGACGGGTGTCGCCGGTGAAGCGCAGGCACAGGTCGTGCTTGCCCGCGGTGCCTTCCGGCAGCGCGGCCACCAGCTCGACGAAGCCGTCCGCGCCCGGTGCCGCCGGCAGCGGCACGCTGGCGATGCGCTCGCCGCCGCAGCCGTCGGCATGGATGTCCAGCTCGCCATGTTCCGAACGCGCCGGTTCGAAATGGCGGTTCTTCTCGTCGTGGGCGAGCTGGAAGTAGTACGGGATCGTGCCCGCGCGCACCTTCACCGCGGCCACGCCGTCCAGGTCGGCGCCGTCCCACTGCCAGCACGGGTAGAAGATCGTGGTGTTGAAGATCGCACGGTCGCCCTCGGCCACCGGGGTGTCGTCTTCCAGCCGCAGCAGGAGGCGGCCGGCATCGGGGCAGGTGGCCAGCTGTTCGTCGGTGCGGGTCAGCATCGACGCGGCGTCGTAGGCGTACCCGCGCGCAGGTGCCAGCGGCTGGCCGCCGGCGAACGCGGACGCACGCACCTCCACCGGCAACGTCACCTCGAACGGCGCCGCGTACAGCGCGGAGGCCGGCGAAGGCTCGCTGCCGTCGGTGGTGTAGCGCACCTCGTAGCCGAGCGGGTTGTCCAGGGTCACCGTCGCGGTGCCGGCGGCGCGGTCGTCCCGGGCGACGGCATCGACCTGGAACGGGGTGAGCGCGTAGCCCACGCCCCAGCGGCGATAGCGGTCGAGCTGCGCCGGCAGGCGCCGCAGGAAGTCGGCGTAGTCCCTGCGCGACTGCGGCGTCCAGCCGGTCTCGGCGATCGCGGCCAGGCGCGGGAACATGTGGTGCTGCAGGCGCTGGAAGGTGCGGGTGTGCTCGGTCCACAGGTTGCCCTGCAAGCCGAGAATGTGGCCGCGCTTGTCGGCCTCCAGCTCGGCCGGCACCGGATCGAAGGCATACACGTCCTGCAGGGTGATCGTGGCCGGACGGCCCGGCGGCTCGTTCGGCGAGTCGGTCTGCAGGTAGTCCAGGTACAGGCTGCCGACCGGCGACATCACCACGTCGTGGCCCTCGCGCGCGGCCTTCAGCCCGCCCTCGGCGCCGCGCCAGGACATCACCGTGGCCCCGGGCGGCAGCGGGCCTTCGAGGATCTCGTCCCAGCCGATCAGGCGCTTGCCGTGCGCGGCCAGGAACTCGCCCAGGCGCGCGACCATGCGGCTCTGCATTTCCATCTCGGTCTTGGCGCCGACCTCGCGCATGCGTTCCTGCACCCGCGCCGAGGCCTCCCACTGGTCCTTGACCGCCTCGTCGCCGCCGACATGGAAATAGGTGCCGGGGAACAGTTCGACCATCTCGCCGATCACGTTCTCCAGGAACCGGTAGGTGCTTTCCTCGGTGTTGAACAGGTTGGGGAACACGCCCCATTCGCTGGACGGGACCAGTGGCTCGCCGGCGGTGCCCAGTTCCGGGTAGGCGGCGATGGCGGCGGTGGCGTGGCCGGGGACGTCGAACTCGGGGACGATGGTGATGTGCCGCGCGGCCGCGTAGGCGACGACGTCGCGGATCTGGTCCTGGGTGTAGTAGCCGCAGTATTCGCGCGGCTGGCCGGTGGCCGGGTCGACGCCAGCGTCGCCGGAGGGGATGCGGCAGCCGCCGACCTGGGTCAGCTTCGGATACTGCTTGATCTCCACCCGCCAGCCCTGGTCGTCGGTCAGGTGCCAGTGCAGGGTGTTGAGCTTGTGCAGGGCCATCTCGTCGATGACCTGCTTGACCTGGTCCACGCTCCAGAAATGGCGCGCCGAGTCGAGCATGAAGCCACGCCAGCCGAAGCGCGGTGCGTCCTCGATGCGCACGGCCGGCAGCGAGATCGCCTCGGCGTCGTCGAGGCTGGCCAGCTGCAGCAGGGTCATGGCGCCGTAGAACAGGCCGGCGGCGTCACCGGCGCGCACGTCCACGCCATCCGGGGTCACTTCCAGTAGATAGGACTCGGCGCCGGCCTCGGCGCGCGCCGGATCGATAGCGAAACGGATCGCGCCGTGCGCCTGGGCGCCGGCCTCGGCCAGCCGCGGTTCGATGCCGCGACCCTTCGCCAGCAGGGACGCGAACTGGCCGGCGACGGTGCGGGCCTGCTCGTCCTCGGCCAGCAGCGGCGTGTTGGCGCTGAGCGCGAAGCGGCCCTCGCCTGGGGTGATGCTGGCCGGCAGCGGCACCAGCGACAGCACGGGCGCCTCCGGCCGGTTGTCCGCGGCCGCGGTGCCGGCGGCAGTGTCCTTGCCCGGCGAGCAGGCCGCAAGCAGGACCACCAAGCCCGCGGCACAGAGCAGCCGGGCACGGTGCAGAACGTGGTGTCGATTCATGGTCACTCCGTGTCGTTGCGATGCTGCATCGGCGCAAGCCAGCGCCGCTGGAACCCGCGTCGCCGTGGATGGCGACGCCCGAAACAGGACGGGCCCGGATCGCTCCAGGCCCGTCCGGCGACGGGCGGCCTGCGCCGCCGTCATTGCTGCATCGGTCAGAACTGCGCGCGCAGCGACAACATCACCCGGCGGCCGGTACGGTAGTCGCCGCGCACCAGCTTGTCGGTGTTGGCGATCCCGGCGACTTCCGCGTAGGTGTAGTAGTTGCTGTCGAGCAGGTTCATGCCATCCAGGCTGACGCTCAGGAACGGATTGACCTTGAACGAGAGCGTGGCATCGAGCGAGGCATAGTCGTCGGTGACCAGGTAGTTGCCGCGGTCGACCTGGGTGTAGTACTTGGAGCGCCAGTTGTAGGTCGCCCGCGCGCTGAAGCGGTCGTTCTCGTAGAACGGGCTCAGGTTGTACTGGTTCTTGGAGTTGAACGGCAGCGGGGCGCCGTTATCGGCCTCGGCGTCGGAGTAGGTGTAGTTCGCCAGCAGGCCGAAACCGTGGCCGAAGGTCTGCTGATAGGCCACGGTGAAGCCCTGGACCTTTGCTCCGCCGGCGTTGGTCGGGCGCGAGACGTTGAATACCGTGTCCTTGCCCTGGTTCTGGTTGAAGTGGGTCTCCTGCTGGGTGGTTACCAGGATGTAGTTGCCCATGTTCTTGAAGAACGCCGTGCCGGCCAGGATCGCGTTCTCGGAGAAGTACCACTCGGCCGAGAAGTCCAGGTTGGTGGAGTCGTACGGATCCAGGTCCGGATTGCCGCCACCGCCGGTGAGGGTCTGGTCGCCCAGCCACAGGTAGCTGGACATGTCGCCGTAGTTCGGGCGCGCCATCACCTCGGCCACCGACGCGCGCAGGACCACGTCGTTGCGTAGGTCCCAGGCGATGTTCAGGTTCGGCAGCAGGTTCTTGTAGCTCTTGCGGTAGCTGGTCGGCGCGTACTTGGTGGCCGGGCAGGGGCTGGTGTTGACGGTGCAGGCCCAGCCCATGCTGTTGGACTTGGTCTGCACGTAGCGGAAACCGACGTTGCCGCGGATGCCGACGTCGCTGCTGAAGTCCGCCTGGACGTAGGCCGCGTCGATGTCCTCGGTCACGGTCCAGGTGTTGGCCGCGAAGGAGGGGTCGTTGAACGTGCTCGGCTTCGGCATGGTCTGCCACGGTGCCAGCCAGTCGCCGCTGAGGATGTAGTCAGCCAGCGCCCAGCCGTCGATGGTGAAGCGCTTGCTCAGGTCGCCGACGTTGCTGAAGCCGCGCAGGTAGTTGTCCGGCAGCGGGCGCGGGTCGAACTGGGACGCGGTCGGGTTGCCGTAGCCGGCGACGGTGGCCAGCGACACGCCGCCCATCTCCTGGCCGGTCTCGTGTTCGCGGTGCTTGGCTCCGAAGCGGACCTGGTAGATCGGGGAATTGAAGCGGATGCCGAAGTCGACCTGGCCGTAGTTCTCCTTGTCCTTGGTCGGCTTGAACACGATGTTGCCGCCCCAGCCCGGGTTCCAGGTCGCCGCGCTGCCCGGATCGGCGCCCCAGCCGCCGTCGATCTGGAACGCGGACGGATTCAGGAACGGGTTGGAACCGCTGAAGGTCAGGCTGCGGTCGCCGCTGATGTCATAGCGGTAGTCGGACCAGTTGAGGAATTCGCCGTACACCTGGCGGCCGGTGCCGCCACCGGCTTCGGACTGGCCGAAGTGGGCCGAGGCGAACCAGCGCTCTTCGTTCCAGTCCGCCTTCAGGTCGTAGGAGTTGGTGTCGAGCCGGGCCTGGCGGTTGATCAGGTCGTACACCACCAGCGCGTTCTTGAACGTGCCCTTGGTGATGACTCCGCCGTCCACGGTCAGGTCGGTCATCTTCATCAGGCCGTTCCAGGCATTGCCCATGAAGGCGAACATGGAATGGCTGATGTTGTCGAAGTCGGCCTTCACGTCGAGTGCGTTGAACTCGATGTCGAGCTTGTCGTTCGGCTTGAACTGCAGGGTGGCCGACAGGGTGTCGCGGTTGCGATGCTGCTCGAAGAAGTGCGCGCTGACCGAGTTCGGGCCCACCGCGCCGGGGTTGGCCAGCAGGGTGGTGGCGCAGGCGCCGACGCAGGTCGCCGGCTTGGTCGGCTGGGAACCGTCCGGATTGGGCGGTTGCGACCAGTCGGTCGGCAGGTTGAAGATCGAGCCGCCGCCGCCCTGGCCATAGGCGTAGTCCTTGCCGGTGACCGTGCCGTAGGACTCGATGCCGTCGCGGCGGATGCTTTCCTTGGCGCGCTGCGCGGTGACGATCACGCCGAAGTTGTCGGCGGCGTTCTTCCAGCCGACCAGGACCGAGGCCTGCGGGTCGCCGGTGCCGATGCGGTCGTTGTACATGTAGCTGATCTGGCCGGAGACGGTGGTCTTCGCCAGGTCCAGCGGCTTGCGGGTGACGATGTTGACGGTGCCGCCGATCGAGCCTTCGTCGATGTGGGCTTCGGGCGACTTGTAGACGTCGACGCGGCCGACCAGCTGCGGCGCCAGCAGCGAGTAGTTGAAGGTGCGACCGGGCTGGTCGGAGATGTACCAGTCGGCCGAGGCGACGGTCTGGCCATTGAGCAGGGTGCGGTTCAATGCCGGGTCGGTGCCCAGGATCGAGACCTTCTCGCCCTGGCCGAAGGCCTTGTCGATGGTCACGCCGGGGATGATCGTGAGGGCCTCGGCCACGTTGGTGGCGGGGAACTTGCCCACGTCTTCGGCGGTGATCACGTCGATGATCGCATCGGCGTCGCGCTTGGCGTCCAGGGCCTGCTTGAGGCTGCCGCGGATGCCGACGACCACGACCTCGTCCAGTTCGGTGGCGTCCTGCGCTGCGGGGGCCGCGGCCGTGGTGGTTGCCTGCTGCGCCTGCGCCTGCACGGCGAAACCCAGGCAGGCCACGATGGTGGCGGAAAGGACTGACTTGCGGTGTTTCATGATGTCTCTCCCATCATTGTTCTTGAATTGCACCGGAGATCCGCCCCCGGCGACGTCTGCATCAGTGACACGACCCGGGACCACCGGGAAAACCGACCACGCTCTTGCGCACGGCCCTGCTGCGGGTCGTGCCGCCTACTTCTCCATGAGTCCGGAACCCAGGTACCAGCTGGCGGCGCCGACGACGCCCAGTTGCCCGTGTTCCACCAGTCTCACCGACACCCGCTCCAGCGCCTCGCGCATCGGTCCCTTGTTGAGGAAGCGGGCGACGAAATCGCTGCGGACCAGGAACTCGCGGATCTGCGGCAGGATTCCGCCGGCCAGGTAGACGCCGCGCACGCCGTACAGCAGCGCCATGTCGCCGACGGTGCTGCCGAGCAGGCCGCAGAACACGTCCAGCGCCTCGTGCGCGAGCGGGTCGTCGCCGGCCAGCGCCGCGGCGGTGACCTCGCCGGGATGCGCGTGCAAGGGCGCCGCGCCGCGCAGCGCGCACAGGGCGGTATAGAGGTTCATCAGGCCCGGGCCGGACAGCGCGCCGTGCTCCACCGACACATGGCTGCGCTGGCCCAGCATCTGCCGCAGCAGGGCCATCTCCAGTTCGGTGCCGACGGCCAGCGCGGCCTGGCCGGCCTCGGTGGCGAGCACCACCGGATGGGTGGGCGTGGGGATCCACACGGCCGCGCCCAGGCCGGTGCCGGGGCCCAGGACCAGGATCGGACCGGTCGCGATCTCCGCCGGCCCGGCCAGCTGCAGCACCTCGTTCGCATCCAGATGGGCGACGGCATGGGCAACCGCCTCGAAATCGTTGACCAGGTGCACCGCGTCCAGGCCCAGCTCGTCGCGGATCGCGGCCGGCGTCAGGCGCCAGGGCAGGTTGGCGGTGATCACGGTGCCGTCGGCGAGCGGGTAGCCGGCGCTGGCGATCACCGCTACGCGTGCAGGTGAAGTGCCGGCGATGAATTCGGCCAGGATGTCGGCCAGGCCCGCATAGTCGGCGCAGCGGAACTTGCTGTAGGCCAGTACCTGCAGCGGCGCGCCCGTCGTGGCGCCGGCCTGCACCAGACCGATGCGGACATGGGTGCCGCCGACGTCGGCAGCGATGAACGGCTGCGACGTGCGGCCCGGCAGTGGCGTTGCTTTGGCGGCGACTGACACGCGTACTCCCCGTGGCTGGTGTGCGCAGGCTCCCTCGGCCGGCGACACGGATTGGGCCGGAGTGTGGAAGCGGTTTGACAACGATGTCAACACACCTTCGCGAAAATCCGCCGGGCCCGGACGGATCGGATCGAAAACCGGCGCGGAGCCGGGTCACGATTCCCGATTGTGCGCATCCATGGGGATTATCCGGGGGAATATTGCCTATTCATGGTTTCCGGCGGGGAGCGTCGGATGTTGCGAAGCAGCAACCGGCACGGCCCGCCCGGTTGACAAGCAAGGCCCCAAGGCGGGATATAGCCTGACAACGTTGTTCCTGCCCCGGCGCGCCTGCATCCACGCCCACGGGCCACATCGTCCACCGCCGGGGAGGCCGTCCAGACCATGTCCGCAACCACCTGCACTACGCCGTGCGCGGCCACCGCGCCGGGCTACCGCCGGGCGGGCGCTGAGCGCGCATGATGGGCGGGGAATCCACGGGAAAGGCGACCGAAGGCATGCGCAGGCCGACCATCAAGGATGTCGCCGAACGGGCGAAGGTATCGCTCAAGACGGTGTCGCGGGTGATCAACAACGAGCCCTCGGTGATGCAGGCCACCCGCTCGCGGGTGCTGGCCGCGATCGCCGAACTGGACTACGAGCCGGACACCACCGCGCGCAACCTGCGCAGCGGTACCCCGTTCGTGATCGGCCTGGTCTACGACAATCCCAACCCGTACCACATCATCGGCGTGCAGAACGGGGTACTGGCCGCGTGCCGCGAAACCGGCTTCGGCCTGCAGATCCAGCCCTGCGATTCGACCTCGCCGCTGCTGGCCGAGGAACTGGCCGAGTTCGTGCAGCGCTCGCGCCTGGCCGGGCTGGTCCTGACCGCCCCGATGTCCGAGCGCGCCGACCTGGTCGCCGCGCTGGTCGCCCGCGGCATCCGTGTGGTCCGGATCATCGCCGCCACCGAGGATCCCGGGGACGGCCCCTGCGTCTACATCGACGATCGCGACGCCGCCTACGAGGTCACCGAGCACCTGGTCCAGCTCGGTCACCAGCGGATCGGGTTCCTGTGGGGCGGCGCCCAGCACCGTTCCTCGGGCGAACGCTACGCCGGCTACGAGGCGGCGCTGAAGGACTATGGCATCCCGCTGGACAAGCACCTGGTGGTGCCCGGCGACTACACCTTCGACGACGGCTTCCGCGGCGCGCGCCGGCTGCTGGCGCTGCGCGAGCCGCCGACCGCGATCTTCGGCAGCAACGACGAGATCGCCGCCGGGGTGCTGGCCGCGGCCAAGTCGGCCGGGATCAACGTGCCCTACGACCTGTCCATCGCCGGCTTCGAGGACAGCCCGTTCTCGCGCCAGTCCTGGCCGGCGCTGACCACCGCCAAGCAGGCCACCGAGGACATCGCCCGGCACGCGGCGCGGCTGCTGATCGGCGGCCTGCGCCAGGACGCCTACGACGAGCATCCGCTGGCGGTGACCAACCGCGGCTTCGTGCCCCAGCTGGTGGTGCGCGGCTCCACTGCGCCGGCGCCGTTGCAGGCGCGCCCGCGCCCCTCTCCCCCCGCCTCCGAAGCATGAACATGCCGCTCGCGCTGCCCGCCGAAACCGAGACCCTGATGCACCGCGAGGCCGCCGAGGCGGCGGACGTGATCGCCATCCAGTTCGCCCGCAACCGCGACATCGCCACCGCGCTGGGCGCGCGCCTGCGCGCCGCGCCGCCGGTGTTCGTGGCCACCTGCGCGCGCGGCAGTTCCGACCACGCCGCCACCTACGCCAAGTACCTGATCGAGACCGGGCTGGGCATCGTCACCACCTCGTTGTCGCCGTCGATCGGCTCGGTCTACGAGGTGCCGTTGCGGCTGCGGGGCGCGCTGTTCATCGCCATCTCCCAGTCCGGCAAGAGCCCGGACCTGCTGCGCAATGCCGAGGCGGCCAAGGCCGCCGGCGCCTGCGTGGTGGCGCTGGTCAACGTCGAGGATTCGCCGCTGGCGCAACTGGCGGACACGGTGATCCCGCTGTGCGCCGGGCCCGAGCGCAGCGTGGCGGCGACCAAGAGCTACCTGGCTTCCCTGGCGGCCATCGCCCAACTGGTCGCGCACTGGATGGACGACGCGGCGCTGCTGGATGCGCTCGAGGCGCTGCCGCAGGTGCTGCGCGAGGCGTGGAAGCAGGACTGGTCGTCGTTGACCGACGGCCTGGTCGATGCGCGCAACCTGTTCGTGCTCGGCCGCGGCCTGGGCCTGGGCGCGGCGCAGGAGGCGGCGCTGAAGTTCAAGGAGACCTGCGGCCTGCATGCCGAGGCCTACAGCTCGGCCGAGGTCAAGCATGGTCCGATGGCGCTGGTCGGCGCGGGCTTTCCGGTCCTGGCGTTCGCCCAGCCCGACGGGACCGGTGCCGGCGTGGTGGCGGTGGCCGAGGAGTTCGCCGGGCGCGGGGCCGGCGTGTGGGTGGCGGCGGGCGCCGCGCAGGCGCCCGCGCTCCAGGCCGGGATCCGCCTGCCGCTGGCGGCGGTCGCGCACCCGGCGCTGGCGCCGCTGGCCACGGTGCAGAGCTTCTATCGCGCGGTCAATGCGCTGGCGCTGCGCCGCGGCCACAATCCGGACCTTCCGCCGCACCTGAACAAGGTCACCGAAACGGTTTAACGTTCCTGCGTCGCCATCCCCGTGCGGGAATGGCCGGACCGATGACCACGGGGTCGATGCAATGGATTCCTTCGCGCTCACCAATGCCAACGTCCTGACCGACGGCGGTTTCCGTTCCGGCCTGGCGGTGCTGGTCGAGGGCGGAAGGATTGCCGCGCTGGCGCCGGAATCCGGGTTGCCGGCCGGCATCGTGCGCCGTGACCTCGGCGGTGGCCAGCTGCTGCCCGGATTCATCGACGTGCAGGTCAACGGCGGCGGCGGCGTGCTGTTCAACAATGCGCCGACCGTGGAGGCACTGCGCGCCATCGCCGCCGGGCACCGCAGGTTCGGCAGCACCGGCCTGTTGCCGACCCTGATCAGCGACGACGCCGATATCATGCGCGCAGCGGTTGCCGCGGTGCGCCAGGCCATCGCCGAGGGCGTGCCGGGGATACTGGGCATCCACCTGGAGGGCCCGTACATCGCGCCGGAACGCAAGGGCACGCATGACGCCGGCAAGTTCCGGGTGCCCGATGCGGCCGAGATCGAGATGGCCACCGCGCTGGACAATGGCGTCACCCTGATCACGCTGGCGCCCGAGCGGGTGCCGGCGGACACGATCCGGGCGATGGTCGCGCGCGGCGCGAAGGTCGCCGCCGGCCATACCGCCGCGAACTACGCGCAGGCACGCGCCGGGCTCGACGCCGGCATTACCGGCTTCACCCACCTGTACAACGCGATGACGCCGCTGCAGGGCCGCGAACCGGGCGTGGTCGGCGCCGCGCTCGAGGATCCGCACAGCTGGTGCGGGGTGATCGTCGACGGCGTGCACGTGCATCCGGCCAGCCTGCGCGTGGCGCTGGCGGCCAAGCCGCGCGGCAAGATCCTGCTGGTCACCGACGCGATGCCGATGGTTGGTTCCGACGACCCGAGCTTCGACCTGTACGGCGAAACCATCGTGGCGAAGGACGGCGTGGTGCGCAATGCCGCCGGCGCGCTGGCCGGCTCGGCGCTGGACATGGCCAGCGCGGTGCGCAATACGGTCGGCCTGCTCGGGCTGCCGCTGGAGGAGGCCGCGCGCATGGCCTCGACCTATCCGGCACGGTTCCTCGGCATCGACGACCGCCGTGGCCGGATCGCGCCGGGCTGCGTCGCCGACCTGGTCCTGCTCGACGGTGCGCTGCAGGTACGCGAGACCTGGATCGGCGGCGTGCCTTGGCAGGCATGAGCACCGCGTCCGCCGGGAATCCCGCCAAGGCGCCGCGCTTCGCCTCGGTCGATGCGCTGCGCGGACTGACCGTGGCGGCGATGCTGCTGGTCAACAACCCGGGCGACTGGGGCCACGTGTATGCGCCGCTGCTGCATGCGGAATGGCACGGGTGCACGCCGACCGACCTGGTGTTTCCGTTCTTCCTGTTCATCGTCGGCGTATCGGTGTCCCTGGGCGTGGTGCCGCGGCTGGAGGCTGGCGCCGACCGCGGCGAACTGATGCGTGCGGTCGCATGGCGCGCACTGCGCATCGTCGGCCTGGGCCTGCTGCTGCACCTGCTGGCCTGGTGGTGGCTGGACCGGCCGCATTTCCGCCCGTTCGGCGTGCTGCAGCGGATCGGCCTGTGCTTCCTGCTCGCCGGCATGGTGGCGTTGTGGCTGCGCCCGCGCGCGCAGTGGTGGTTGCTGGCCGCGCTGCTGCTGGGCTGGTGGGCACTGCTGGCGCTCGGCGGCAGCCTGGAACCCTGGGACAACATCGCCAGCCGGGTCGACAGCGCGGTGATGGGGCCGTGGCTGTACCAGCACGATCCGGTCAGCGGGCGCGGCCACGACCCGGAGGGCCTGCTCAGCACGCTCGGCGCGCTGGCGACCACTGTGCTCGGCCTGCGCGCCGGCGACTGGCTGCGCCGCGGCAAGCTGCGCGCGCTGTGGCTGGGCGGCGCGGCGTCGCTGCTGCTCGGCCTGCTGTGGGCGCAGATCCTGCCCTGGAACAAGCAACTGTGGACCTCGTCCTATGTGCTCTGGGCCGGCGGCTGGGCCCTGCTGGCGCTGGCCGCCGCGCACTTGCTGGTGGACCGGCGCGGCTGGCCGGCACTGGGCCGCAGCTTCGGGGTCAACGCGATCGCCGCCTATGCCGGTTCGGCGGTCATGGTGTACGCGCTGCTCGCGCTGGGCGGGTGGAAGTGGCTGTACCAGGCCGCCTTCGCCGGCTGGATGACGCCGCTGTTCGGCCCCTACCTGCCGTCGCTGGCGTTCGCCCTGGGGTATGTCGCATTCTGGTGGCTGGTGGTGCGCTGGATGGACAAGCGCGGCTGGCATCTCCGGATCTGACCGCCGGCGGGCGGCCCGGTCCCGTCGTTCCGCAACCTGGGGAGCATCGACATGTCGATCCTGAGAGGCATCCTCGCGGTGGTGCTGGGGATGGTCGTGGGCAGCGTGGTGAACATGGCGCTGGTCATGGCCGGTGGCCACGTGATCGCCCCGCCCGCGGGCGCGGACCTGACCACGGCCGCAGGCCTGCAGGCGGCGATGCCGCTGCTGCAGCCGCGGCACTTCGTGTTCCCGTTCCTGGCCCATGCGCTGGGCACGTTGGTCGGCGCCTTCGTCGCCACCAAGGTCGCTTCGGGCGGCAAGCGGGTGGCGGCCCTGGTCGTCACCGCACTGTTCTTCGTCGGCGGGATCGCGGCCGCGCGCATGATCCCGGCGCCGGCCTGGTTCATCGTGGTGGACCTGGCCGCGGCTTACTTCCCGTTCGGCTGGCTGGGCTACGTGCTGGCGCGGCCGGGGCAGGCGGGCGCAGCCGCGGCCGGCTGACGGACCGCGGGACCGGGCGGGCGGTCAGGCCCGCAACGTGCGCGCCGCGCCGATGGCGGCGATGCGCGCACGGCGCAGCGCTTCGCCCACCTGGGGGCCGCTGAGCGCTTCGCCGGCGGCCAGGTCGCGCGCGTTGAGTGCCAGCGCGGCGGCATGCAGTCGGCACAGTTCCGGTCCCTGCGGATAATCGTCGTCCGCGTGGCCCAGGCGGCCGCGCTTGTCGGCCTCGCAGGCGATGGCGATGCGCGCGACGCGTTCGGGCCGGCGCAGGGCGTCGCAGCGCTCCAGCAGTTCCAGCACGGTGGCGTCGCGCAGTTCGGCCAGGCGATGCACGTTGAGGTGCTCGCGGCATACCGCCTCGGCGAGGCGGCGGTGCTCCAGCGGGACTTTCAGCCGTTCGCACAATGCCGCCAGCGGCTTGAGCCCGGCGTGCTCGTGGCCGATATGGCGGGGCAGCACGTCGGCCGGAGTGAGCGCCTTGCCCAGGTCGTGGACCAGCGCGGCGAAGCCGACCAGGTCGTCGCCGGGCGCCAGCCGCGCGGCCATGTCCGAAACGAGCTGCTGGTGGATGCCGGTGTCCACTTCGGGATGGAACTGCGCGCGTTGCGGCACGCCGTACAGCGCATCGACCTCGGGCAGGATCGCGGCCAGTGCGCCGCACGCGCGCAGGGTGGCGAGGAAGGCCGAAGGCTGCGACGAAGCCAGCGCCTTGCGCAGTTCCTGCCACACGCGCTCGGGTACGAGGCTGTCGAGTTCGCCGCTGGCCACCATCGCCCGCATCAGTGCCATCGTCTCCGGCGCGACGCTGAAGCCCAGCGGCGCGAAGCGGGCCATGAAGCGGCCCGCGCGCAGCACCCGCAGCGGATCCTCGGCGAAGGCCGGGCCGATGTGGCGCAGTACGCGCCGTTGCAGGTCGTCCACGCCGCCGCAGGGATCGACCAGGTCGCCGTGCGCGTCGCGGGCGATGGCGTTGACGGTGAAGTCGCGGCGCTGCAGGTCCTGCTCCAGGGTCACCGAGGGATCGGCATCGACCACGAAGCCGCGGTGGCCGCGGCCGCTCTTGCGCTCGGTGCGCGCCAGCGCGTGTTCCTCGCCGGTGCGCGGATGCAGGAATACCGGGAAGTCGCGGCCCACCGCCTTGAACCCGGCCGCGAGCATCGCCTGCGGGGTGGTGCCGACCACGACCCAGTCGCGGTCGCCGGGCGGCAGGCCGAGCAGTTCGTCGCGGACCGCGCCGCCGACCAGGTACGTCGTCTCCATGCGCGGCATCGTACCGCGGCGCATGGGACGGTTCGTCAGCCGGCTGGCGGCGCGGGGCAGGCGAACGCCTTGCGCTCGCCCTCGGTGCGCCCCAGCAGGCGTTCGCTGACCGGCAGCGCGTCGCCGTTGAGGCGCCAGTCGTAGATCGCGCTGAAGGCCAGCACCCGGGCGACGTAGTCGCGGGTTTCCTTGTAGCTGATCGTCTCGATCCACAGGTCCGGATCGTGGGCAGGGCGCTGCGAGAGCCAGCGCGCGGCCGGCGTCGGCCCGGCGTTGTAGGCGGCGATGGCCTGGTAGGCCTGGCCGTACTTGTCCTCCATCTCGCGCAGGTAGGCGCTGCCCAGGGCGATGTTGGTGGAAGAGTCGTACAGGCTCTCGGCGCCGGCGTAGGGCAGGCCGGTGCGCTTGGCCACCGCCGCGGCGGTGGCCGGCAGCAACTGCATCAGGCCGCGGGCATTGGCGGACGAGCGCGCGTTGGGGTTGAACACGCTCTCGGCGCGGATCTCGGCGGCGATCCAGGCCGGGTCCAGGCCGTGGCGCTTGGCGGCCGCGCGGATGTCGGCGTCGTGGTGCAGCGGGAAGCGGGTTGCGTACATGCGCTGCTCGTCGGCGACCTTGCCCAGCGAGAACACCGCGCGGTCGAACCAGCCCTGCTCCTGGGCCAGCGCCACCGCGGTGCGGCGACGGGCATCGTCGAAGCGGGTCAGTGCATCGTTCCATTCGCGCACGGCCCAGCCGGGCTGGTCGATGCGCTGCAGCGCCAGCGCGCGCTGCAGCGCCGGATCGCGCGCCACCTCCTTGCGCAGCGCCGGCGGGTCGGACGGTTGCCACGGGCATAGCGCATAGGGCAGGCGCAGGCGGTCGGCGGCGAGGAAGCCGTGGAAGGTCGACGAGGCGGCGGCGGCACGGAACAGCGCCTGCGCTTCGGCCGGCTTGCCGGTCTTCTCCAGCATGCGCCCTTCGAACCAGCGCCAGCGCGGATCCTCGCGCTGGGCCGCGGGCATCCTGCGGATCGCCTCCAGGGCCGCCTGCCAGTCGCTGCGCGCCATCGCCTCGCGCGCGCGCCACTCGTGCAGGCGCTCGTCGTAGGCCGCGGCCGGCACCGCGGCCAGCCGGCGTGCCGAATCGGGCAGGTACGAGGCCACGGTCCACAGGGCGACCTGGTACAGCACCTGGTTGCGCCCGGCCGCGTCCATCCCCAGCAGCGGGGCCAGTTGTGCGAGTTGGCGTTCGGCCGCATCCGGATCGCTCTTGGCCAGTCGCGCCAGGCCGGTGGCGGCGACCCGGCGGCTGCGTGCGTCGCGCGGCCATTGTCCGGCGCGTGCGTGCGGGGCCTGGACGAAGGCGGCGTAGTCCTGGGCCAGGGCCGATGCGTCGGCGGGCAGGCCGCGGGCGGCACTGCGCATTACGCCCGGATCGCCTTCGGCCACGGCCAGGTCGAAGCGTTCCCAGCGCAGTGCGTCATCCAGGCCGCCGCGCGCGGCCAGGGTGGCGAAGGTCGCATCGCAGGCGTCGGGTTGCGACTTGCCGCTGCGCCACAACGTCTGGGCTTCGGCGTTCCAGTCGGCGCCGGCCTGGCCCAGGGCCTGCTGCGCATTGAGCCGGGCGCAGCGCAGGGCCGGGTTGTCGCTCGGCTTCCAGTCCGCGAGGAAGTCGCTCCAGCGTTCGCGCCGGGCCAGCGAGGCCAGCCATAGCGGGCGCAATGCGGCCGCGGCAGGCTGGCCATCGTGGCGCTGCAGGAAGTCGCGCACCTGCGCCGGATCGGCGGTGTCCAGATCGCGGGCCAGGCGTGCGTGTTCCAGCCAGGGCCAGCGCGGGTCGCTGCGCAGCGCCTCGGCCTGGCCCGGCGCCAGCCGTCCGGCTTTGGCCGCCGCGATCGCCTCCTGCATGGCGACGTCGTTGGCGCGGCCGGCATCCGGGGCCCGCGCTGCTGCCAAGGCGGGCAGGAGGGCCAGCAGCAAGGCGGACAGGAGCGGGGCCGGAACACGCCGGTACAGTGCAGGGATGGTGGACGGACGCGACATGCGGTCGAATATACCCAACGTGCCTGAACGGCCGTGGGGGCTGTGCAGCGCACCCGCGGCGACCGCGTGCACCGTGCCGGAGCCATGCCCGTGTCGCCACTGATGTTCCTGTGGTTTCCCCTGCTCGGCATCGCCGCAGGCATCCTCGCCGGCCTGCTCGGCGTGGGCGGCGGGCTGGTCCTGGTCGCAGCGCTGGCCTGGTTGCTGCCGTGGTTCGGGGTGCCGCCGGAGGCGGCGATGCATGCGGCGCTGGCCAGTTCGCTGGCCAGCATCGTGCTGACCGCAGCGTCGTCGGCGCGCGCGCACGCCCGACGCGGCAGCGTGCTGTGGCCAACGGTGGCATGGATGGTGCCCGGGCTGCTGCTGGGTGCATGGCTGGGCAGTGGCGTGGCGGTGCGGCTGGATGCGCAGACCCTGCGCTGGATCGTGGCCGGGTATTGCCTGCTGGCGGCCTGGCAGATCGGCTGCGGGCGCACCCGCGCGCCGGCCGACGGCAGCGACGTGCCGGCGCCGCGCGGCTGGCCGATGAGCGTGGCCGGCGGCGGCATCGGCGCGCTGTCGTCGCTGGTCGGGATCGGCGGCGGCAGCATGACCGTGCCGCTGCTGGTCTGGCGCGGGGTCAGGCCGGTGCGCGCGGTGGGCACCTCCAGCGCCTGTGGGGTGGCGATCGGCCTGTCCAGCGCGGCCGGCTATGCGCTGCACGCGCCGGCCGGCGCATTGCCGGCGCACGCCATCGGCTACGTCTACCTGCCGGCGGCGATCGGCGTCGCGGTGGCTTCGGTGCTGGCCGCGCCCTGGGGCACGCGGCTGGCGCACCGGCTCAGCGGCGATGCGTTGCGCAAGGTGTTCGCGTGCTTCCTGCTGCTGGTGGCGGTGAGCGTGCCATGGTCGGGGTGAGCGCGCGGCACCTGCAGCGAGCGCGTTGCCGCGCCGGGACGCTCAACCGCCGCAGCTCTCGCTGACGATCTTCGCCAGGCGCTCGTACTCGACGCGGCGCCGCTCGGCGTTGTCGGGATGGGCAAAGCGCCAACGCGACTCGGCCTCGCGCGCGTACCGGCGCCAGGCCTCGCAGGCGCCGCCGTCGGCGACCCGCGCGCAGCGGTCGCGCACCACTTCGCAGGCCATCCCGGCGCCGGTCCCCGGGTTGCCGTCCAGGCCTACCGTGCGCAGCGGCAGGCAGCGCGGCGGGACGTCCTGATCTTCGGACAAGTAGCTGTCGCCGTCGTAGGTAGTGCACTGGAACAGCGGTGGCGGCGGCAACCGCGCCGGATCGGGTCCGGCCTCCCGTTCCGGAGGCCTGTTCCGCGGCAGGTTGGCACTGTCGAGGATGCGTGGTTCCGGGCCGACGCTGGTGCTGACGAAGCTCCGGTCGGATCCGGGTTGCGATGGCTGCGCCGGCGAGACGCCCGGCAAATCGATGCTGCCGAGAGTGCGGGGGCCGGTGCCGGTGGTGACGAAGCCGCCATCGGACGAGCGCCCCTGGCTTTGCAGCGAGGGCAGCGGCGCGGGTGCCTCGGATCGCGCGGGTGCAGAGATCGGGCCGGGCGCTGCCGCGCTGTCGGACGCGGCTGCAGGTGCGGTGGCGATGCCTTGCAGTTGCTGCTCGCGTTGGGTGGTGCCGGCCGGGCAGGGCCGGTTCTGCACGGTGAGGTTGCCGGCTGAATCGGTGCAGCGGTAGATCGTCACCGGCTGCGCGGGCGCGGGCCATGCGAGCCAGGCCAGCAGGCAGGCGGAAAGGAGCGGTGGGACGGACAGGCGCCGCATCGGATCAGGAGGCGGGGCAGTCGTTGGCCATGCGCGCATCGATCCGTGCCTGCTCGCGGTCGAGTTCGGCGCGGCCGCTGGGCATGGCGGCATGGTAGATGCGCAGGATTTCGAAGCGGCGGTCGGACAGATGCCGGCAGACCTCCTGTTGCGGCAGGCGCACACAGGCATCGCGGACCCAGGTACCGCCAGGAACCGCCACTGCCGACGGCCGTGGCGGCGGCGGTGCGGGCGGGGGCGGTGCGCCGCCCGGCGGCCGGAGCGGCGGCGGGGCCAGCGGTCGCGCCAGCGGCGGCCGCGGCCAAATGCCGACCGCACGGCCCCAGGTCCACATCGGCACCCAGCGCGCATTGCCTTCACTCGAATCGCTGGTGTAGATCGTGCCGTCCGGCGCGGTGCATTCGTACATCGGCTGCGGCGGCGACACGGTGACGATACGGACCTCGTGCGGCGGACCCGCGGCCGGCGGTGGGGTTGGCGCGATTGGCGCCGGGCGCGGCGGCGGATCCTGCGGGCGTTGCATCTGCACGGCTTCCTGGCGCTCGCCGTCGCGGCACGGCGAGTCGCGCAGCGCGACCAGGTGGCCGCGCTCGTCCGTGCAGCGGTAGATGGTGACGCCACCGGGCGCCTGGCCTGGCGTATCGACCACGGCCGCGGCGACCGGGCCGATCACCACGCCCAGCAGCACCGATGGCGCGACGCTGCGCAGGTTCATCCCGGGATCCTGCCGGCATGGATGAAGGCGGTCGATGCCTGCGATGGCGGCTTCCTCGACATGGCAGTCTCCGGGGCGACGGACCCCATGCTAGCGTGTCCGGGACGGGCCCAAGGCGCGGTTCAGTCGCGCAGCACGCTGCCGTTCAGTGCGACCCGGATCGGGGTCGGGCGAGCGAGGCCGCCGGTCTCGCCGGCGACCACGGCATCGACCGCGTCGAGCAGCGCCGGATCCAGTTCGGCGCGCGAATGCGCCGGCGGCTGCCCGCCGGGGTTGGCACTGGTGGACACCAGCGGCCCGCCGAAGGCCTGGCACAACGCGACCACCACCGGATGGGCGCTGACCCGCACCGCGATGCCGTCGCCGCCACCGGTGATCCAGGCCGGCGCGTCCGCGGCGGCGGGCATCACCCAGGTGTTCGGACCGGGCCAGGTATCGAGCACCGCGGCCAGGCGCGCCGCCGGCAAGGCCGCCAGGTCCAGCCAGCGCCGCAGCGGGTCCAGGTGCGCGGCGACCAGGATCAGGCCTTTCCCGACCGGGCGCTGCTTGAGCCGCAGCAGGCGCAGGACCGCGATCTCGTCGCCGGGATCGCAACCCAGCCCCCACACCGCCTCGGTCGGGTAGGCGAGCAGGCCGCCCTGGCGGAGCAGGGCGGCGGCTTCTTCGATGTCGATGGTGCGGGCCATGGCCGCCGATGTTAGCGGCGGCCGCGCCTGCGCGCGATGCAGGCCCGGGATGGCGCGGCGTCAGAACGGCGGCGCGTCATCCGCCGCGCCGCGCGCGGCCTTCTTCGCCGGTGCCTGCTTCGCCGCGGTTTTCTTCACGGCCTTCTTCGTCGCGGCCTTCTTCGCGGGCGCTTTCTTGGCCGGCGCCTTTTTCGCCGCCGCGGTCTTCGCGGGTGCGGCAGTTTTCCTCGCGGCCTTCTTGGCCACGGCTTTCTTCGCGACAGCCTTCTTCGCGCCGAAGCCACGCCGCGCCGGCTTCCCGGTTTCGGCCATCAACTGCTGCACCTCCTCCAGGGTCAGCGAGGCCGGCTCGCGGTCCTTGGGGATCTTGCCGTTGAGCTTGCCATCGCTGAGGTACGGACCGAAGCGGCCGTTGAGCACCTGGATGTCGCTGCCCGGGAATTCCTTGATGATCCGGTTGCGCGCGATCTCCTCCTTCTCCTCGATCAGGAACACCGCGCGCGCCAGGTCGATCTTGTACGGATCGTCCTCCTTCTTCAGCGAGGCATAGGTGCTGCCGCGCCGGGCGAACGGGCCGAAGCGGCCGATCCCCACGCTCACGGTCTCGCCGTTGCTCTCGCCGAGCACGCGCGGCATGTCGAACAGCTTCAGCGCATCGTCCAGGGTGATGGAGTAGATGCTCTGGCCCGGCTGCAGCGAGGCGAACTTCGGCTTTTCCTCGTCCTCCACGGTACCGACCTGGACCATCGGCCCGAAGCGGCCGATCCGCGCGCTGACGTCCTTGCCGCTCTTGGGGTCGACGCCCAGCGAACGCGAACTGCCGGCGTCGGTGCGGTCCAGCGACTGCTTCTTGTCCTCGACCAGCTCCTTGAACGGGCCCCAGAACTTCTCCATCAGCGGCACCCACTCCTCCTCGCCGCGGGAGACCGCGTCCAGCTCGTCCTCGAGCCGGGCGGTGAAGTCGTAGTCCACGTACTGGGCGAAGTGGCCGGAGAGGAACTTGCTGACCGCGCGGCCCACGTCGGTGGGCTTGAACGCGCGCCCTTCCATCTCCGCGTACTTGCGGAACAGCAGGGTCTGGATGATCGAGGCGTAGGTCGAGGGACGGCCGATGCCGTATTCCTCCAGCGCCTTGACCAGGGCCGCTTCGGTGAAGCGCGGCGGTGGCTGGGTGAAGTGCTGGTCGGCGTGGATGCGTTCCAGCGGCACCCGCTCGCCGGGCTTGAGCAGGGGCAGCTTGCGGCCCTCGTCCTCGTCCTCGGCGGCCTTGCCGTCCTTGCCTTCCTCGTACACGGCCAGGAAGCCGGGGAACACCACCGTGGTGCCGCTGGCGCGGAACGCGTGTTCGGCGCCGGCGGCCAGGTCCACCGAGACGGTGTTGAGCGTGGCCGGCACCATCTGGCAGGCCACCGCGCGCTTCCACACCAGTTCGTACAGCTTGCGTTCGTCGTCGGTGAGGTGGCGCGAAACCTGCGCGGGCGTGCGCAGCGCCGAGGTCGGGCGGATCGCCTCATGCGCTTCCTGCGCGTTCTTGGACTTGGTCTGGTAGAAGTTGGGCTTGTCCGGCAGCGAATCGGTGCCGTAGTCGCGCGCGATCACGTCGCGGATCTCGGCCAGCGCCTCCTGCGACAGGTTCACCGAGTCGGTACGCATGTAGCTGATCAAGCCGACCGTGCCCTCGTCTCCGAGGGTCACGCCCTCGTACAGCTTCTGCGCCACCTGCATGGTCTTGCGGGTGGTGAAGCCGAGCTTGCGCGAGGCCTCCTGCTGCAGGGTCGAGGTGGTGAACGGCGGCGCCGGACGGCGCTTGCGCTCCTTGCTGGCCACGTCGGTGACGTGCAGCGAGCCGGCGGCGGCCTGCTGGATGCGCAGGCGCGCGTCCTCGGCGGTGTCGCCGTCGGTGATGGTGAACTGCTCGAACTTCCTGCCGTCCAGCTTCACGAGTTTCGCGGTGAACGGCTGCGAGGCGTGCGCCAGTTCGGCGGCGATGGTCCAGTACTCGCGCGCCCTGAACGCCTCGATCTCCTCCTCGCGCTCGACGATCATGCGCAACGCCGGCGACTGCACGCGCCCGGCCGACAGGCCCGGCTGGACCTTGCGCCACAGCACTGGCGAGAGGTTGAAGCCGACCAGGTAGTCGAGCGCTCTGCGGGCTTGCTGCGCGTCGACGAGTTCGACGGCGATGTGGCGCGGATGGCCCATCGCCTCGCGGATCGCGCGCGGGGTGATCTCGGTGAACACCACCCGGTGCAGCGGCTTGTCCCCGAGCAGGCCGCGGTGCTTGAGGATCTCGGCGATGTGCCAGCTGATCGCCTCGCCCTCGCGGTCCGGGTCGGTCGCCAGCCAGATGTCGTCGGCGGTCTTGGCCGCGCGGGCGATCGCCTCGACGTGCCGCTCGTTCTTCTCGATCGTTTCGTAGCGCATGGCGAAGCCGCGCTCCGGATCGACCGCGCCCTCCTTCGGCACCAGGTCGCGGACGTGGCCGTAGGAGGCCAGGACGGTGAAGTCCTTGCCGAGGTATTTGTTGATCGTCTTGGCCTTGGCGGGCGACTCGACGATGAGCAGGTGCTTGGGCATGGCGGGCGGTTTCGGGGGAGCGGCGGTCCTTCCGGGACCGGGTGCGGGCGGCGGGCGCGGGGTCAGGCGCGCCTCCGCCAGAGAAGCCGACGCCCGGGAGGGAGCCCCCCGGGCGCGGTCGCTGTCCTTTTTATACGTGAATCACGCCGCGGGCGGCCGTGTCAAGCCGGCCGCCCGGTCCGGGTCCGGGAACGGTCAGAAACCCATCGACGCGATCATGCCGGCCAGGGCCAGGCCCAGCACCAGCAGGGCCAGCATGAACAGCCCGAACAGTACCAGCACCACCACGGTCACCGTGCCCAGCCCTTGCTGCTGCCACTCGGGGTGGTCGGTGAAGGCCCACTTGTCCACCACCAGGGTGTCGCAGAGCATGTCGTGCGGCGCCTGCTTGCGCTCGGTGAAGGCCACCATCAGGCCGGAGATCAGGATCCCGATGCCGCAGGTGAGGACGACGAACAGCAGGTAGGCCAGGTAGCGCAGGAACGCGCGCCCGAAGCCGACCGGGTCGCCGTTGCCGCGCACCACCTTGGCCCCCACCGCCATCTTGCCCAGGCTGGCCTGGGTGCCGGACGAGTGCATCCAGGCGAAGTACAGCGCCGGCACGCCGAAGCTGATCGCGTAGTTCAGCAGCAGGAAGCCGGCGCCCATGCCGGCACCGGCGAGCTCGGATTCGACCAGCGACGACATGCTCATGCCGAAAGCCAGCATCACCGGGATCAGCAGCGCGTAGCTGAGGAGGCCGGTGACCACGCCGTCGACGCAGGAGGCGGCGAAACGGCGCCAGAGGCCGGCTTGGACCACGGCGCCGCCGTGGACCGGCGCAGCCACCGCGCCGGTCGCGGCTTCCGGGGCGGAGTACGGGCTGTAGCCGCCGTCCGCAGGGGGCGCGGCCGGCACGGCGTGGAACCCGTCCGGGGCTGGCGCAGGATCCGCGGCAATGGCCGCGGGGGCCACCGGCTCGACCCGGAAGTCCAGGGTGGCCGGCGCTTCATCCAGGCCCAGCTCCGCGCGCAGCGAACCGAGCGGTTGCCAGGAGTCCAGGCCCTCGCGCCAGACCAGGGTGGCCGCGTCGATCTCGCCGGCGCGGAAACGCCGGCCGATCTCCTCGGCCGGTTGCGGGCCGATCTGCCGGCGCTGGCGGTCTGCGTAGTACCACTCGGTCATGCCTTGCTTCCTTCGTTCGTCGGTTGTTTCGCCGCTGCCATGCCCGGCCGCGTCAGCCGCGGCAGGAATGCGGGAGATAGCGGTCTTCCACCGAGGAGGAGCACATCCAGGTGTCCACCGCGGGGTTGTATTCCAGCCACAGGGTATTGCCGTCGAGCTGCTCGTGGCCGGGTGCGCGGATCGTCGCCGCCATCCCGCACAGCGTGCTGGACTCGAATTGGCCGAACTCGATCGACGCCAGGTGGGCGCCGGCATGACTGGTGGCGCGGCCGAAGGCCTCGTCGTCGTTGGTCGGGCAACGGCCGTGCGCTTCCAGGAAGGCGACCACGTCCGCCTGGTGCGCCTGCGCCTCGGCGATCGCGGCGCTGGCCTGCGCGCGCAGGGTGTAGTCCTGGTAGGTCGGGAGCGCGATCGCGGCCAGGATGCCGAGCACGGCCACGACGAACACGCCGGCCGCCGCGACCAGCGCGGCGATCGCGCAGCCGGACAGGTTGCGCGGCGGCGGTTGGGTGGCGGCGGCGGGCGTGGTTGCGGGCAGCGGCGGCGGCAGGGCCGGCAGCCCCAGTTCGATGGCGAAGTCCTGCAACGGGCGCCATTGCGCCTGGCCTTCGCGCCAGACCAGGGTGCGCGCGCCGATCGTGCCGGCCGCGACGAGTGCCTGCAGTTCGGCGGACGGCAGCGGCCCGTGCCGGCGCCCGTCGGCGGTGGCGTAATACCACTCGGTCATGAGGGTCCCCGTGAAGCCTGGGTGCAACTTAACCCATGCCCCGGATGTGCGGAAGCCGGCTTGCGCCGGCTTCCGGGACACGGGTCCGAGGCGCGGTGGCGGGTCAGTGCACCGGCTCCGGTTCCTCGCCGAACATCTGCGTCTCCATCCATGCATAGGCGGCCTCGGCGCCGGGCTGGTTGAACAGCACCATCAGCACCACCCACTTGAGGTCGTCCAGGTCCAGCTCGTCCTGGTCGAGGGCCATGGCCCGGTCGAGCACCAGTTCGCGCTGGTCGGCATCGAGCACGCCATGCTGCTCCAGGAACAGCAGGAAGCCGCGGCACTCCACGTCCAGCCGATCCAGCTCGGGGCCGTGGTAGACCCGCACCGGGCCGTCAACCCGCGTCGGGCCGCCCGCCGGGCGCTGCTGAGCCAGGCCGTCGAGCCAGTCGAAGGCCTTGTTGATCTCGCTGGGGCTGAAGCCGGCCTCGATCAGGCCCTGCTGCAACGGGTCGCGGTCGTGGAGGCAGTCCGCATCGTCGCCGATGTAGTGTTCGAACAGGTAGAGCAGGACGTCCAGAATGCTTTCTTTCATTGCCCTCGGCCTGCGCCCGGTGGGGGCGCCGTGGGGTTGTGGACCACCGGCGTCGTGGGACGTCGCTCAGTCGCCCTGCCGCGCGACCGTGCCGCCGCCGGTGGAGTTGCGGGCGTAGCGGCCATGTTCGACCACGACCCGCCCGTCCAGTTCCATGCCCAGCAGCATGGAGGACAGGGCAGCGGTCGTCAATCCGGTGCGTTCAGCCAGCACATCCATAGGGGTGGGGTCGTGGCCCAGCGCTTTCCACAAGCTGTCGTGGTCGGGATCCAGGCGGCGGGGTGCCGGACCGGCGCCCGTCCGGGTCCTTCCGGGGGCGTTCGCCGAGGCTGCGGGCGGGTCCAAGGCCAGCGCCAGGCGCGCGGCCAGCGGTGCGATCCCCGCCAGCACCTCCTCCGGCGTCTCCACCAGCTGGGCGCCGTCGCGGATCAGGCGGTGGCAGCCGCGCGCCTGCGGCAGGTGGATCGAACCCGGGATGGCGAATACCTCGCGCCCGGCCTCCGCGGCCAGGCGGGCGGTGATCAGGGCGCCGGAGCGCAGCGCCGCCTCGACCACCAGAGTGCCCAGCGCCAGTCCGGCGATGATCCGGTTGCGGGCCGGGAAGTGCCAGGCCCTGCCCGGGGTGCCCGGGGGGTGTTCGCTGACCACCGCGCCCTGCGCGGCGATGCGGTCGCGCAGGGCCGCATGCCGCGGCGGATAGGCCAGGTCCGGGCCGGTGCCGAGCACGGCGACGGTGAGCCCGCCGGGCATGGCCAGCGCGGCCTGGTGCGCGGCCGCGTCGACCCCGGCGGCCATGCCGCTGGCCACCGCCACCCCGGCCCGGCACAGCGCCGCGGCGAACCGGCGCGCGTTGTCGCAACCGCCGGCGCTGGCGCCGCGGCTGCCGACCACCGCCACCGCCGGGCGCCACAGCAGGTCCGGGTCGCCATCGACGAACAGCGCCAGCGGCGGGTCCGGCGCCTGCCGCAGCAGCGGAGGGTAGCGGGGATCGTCGCGGCCGATCAGGTGGCGGCCGGGGCGCGCCAGCCACGCCAGTGCGTGGTCCATCGCCGGTAACGCCGGGTCGGCGGATCGGGCCAGTCCGGCCCGGTCCGGATCGCCCTCGCCCTCGTCCGCCGGCGGCCCGGCGCCGCGGCCGTCCCCAACGACGCCGGCGAGGACGCGCCGGGTCGCACCCTTGCGCGCGGCCAGCACCCGCCGCAGCAGCGGCACCGGATCGGAAGGGGCGGCAGGCTCGGGCATCCTCCGATGCTGCCCCGGCGCCGGACGCGGCGCCCTCGGGCCGCGACGCGCGGAGGCGTAGGAATTCTTCCGCCCGGCGCCCGTCGACTGACTTCCCGCTGACCCGCGGGCCTCGCAAGCGCGCCGGGGGCGCGCAAAAGGCGGACGATGCGGGGTGCGAGCCGGCCTGCGCCGTCCACGGAGATGTCCGATGTCCATGTCCCCGCTCCGAGTAATGGTTCCGGCCGCGTTGCTGGCCCTGGCCGCTTGCGCCGCCAGCGACGCCACCCCTCCGCCCGCGACCGCGGCCGTGAACACCGAGAGCATCGTGCTGGGCATGGGCTGCTTCTGGGGCGCCGAGAAGCGCATGGGCGAACTGCCCGGCGTGGTCGACGTCGAGGCCGGCTACGCCGGCGGCGACGCCCCCGAGGTGGGTTACCGGGACCTGCACGACCAGGAGCTGCGCCTGCGCGCCGGCCGCAGCGCCGCGCGCAACCACGCCGAAGTGGTCAAGGTCAGCTTCGACCCGCGCCAGACCACGCTGGAGCAGGTGCTGGCCGGCTTCTGGGAGAACCATGATCCGACCCAGGGCGACCGCCAGGGCAACGATGTCGGCAGCAACTACCGCAGCGCGATCTACTACGCCGATGAGTTCCAGCACCAGCTGGCGCTGCAGACCCGCGACGCCTACCAGCAGGCGCTGGAGCAAGCCGGCCATGGCGCGATCACCACCGAGATCGCGCCGCTGCGGCACTACAACCGCGCCGAGAAGTACCACCAGGACTACCTGGCGAAGAACCCCGACGGCTACTGCGGCCTCGGCGGCACCGGCGTGCGCTATCCGGCCGCCGCGATTGCCGCGGCCGGCGACGCCAGCGCGATGCCGGCCGCGATCGCGGCGCACGCGCCGCTCGACGCGGGCACGCTGTCGGCGCAGCGGCAGCTGGTCGTGTTCGAGGCCGAGGAATGCCCGTACTGCGCCAGGTTCCAGGCCGAGGTGCTGTCGAAGTGGAACAGCCCGGTGCCGGTCGCGACCACGCTCAGCGCCCTGCCGCCGGACGGCTGGACCCTGCAGAAGGCACTGTTCGCCACGCCGACGATCGTGCTGTTCGAGAACGGCGCGGAGGTGTCGCGCTACACCGGCTACAACGGCGACCAGGCGCGCTTCTGGGCATGGCTGGGCCAGCGCCTGCTAACCCCGGAGCAGCGCCGGATCGCGTTCGAGCAGGGCACCGAGCGCCCGTTCACCGGTTCCAACCTCGACGAACAGCGCGCCGGCACCTATGTCGACCCGGTCAGCGGCGCGGCGCTGTTCCGCTCCGACAGCAAGTTCCACAGCGGCACCGGCTGGCCGAGTTTCTTCACCCCGCTGCCCGGCGCGGTGGTCGAGCGCCAGGACCGTTCGCACGGCATGGTCCGCACCGAGGTGGTCAGCGCCAGTTCCGGCATCCACCTGGGCCACGTGTTCGACGACGGGCCGCCGCCGACCGGCAAGCGCTACTGCATCAACGGCGAAGTGCTGGTGTTCGTGCCCGACGAGCCGGGCGCGGACTGGCGGGTGCGGGTGAGCGCGCCGGAGTAGCCGGCGGGCTGCGCCGCCGGTCCTACGGCTGGTCCGGATGCAGGGCCTGGTAGCCGACCCGGACCGGCTTCACTCCGTCCATCACCAGCGCGTAGCTGACCCGGTCGAAGGTGCGGAACACCATCGCGTGGGCGGTGTACTCGTCCGGCAGGCCGACGGTGTCGCCGGACGCGGTGAAACGGTCGTCCATGCGCGAGGTGTTGCGGCCGGTGACCTTGTTGTTCACGTGGCGGCCCTGCCGCCACAGCGAGAACACGGTGCCGTTGTCCACGCCGTCCAGGCGGCCGGCGGACAGGGCGACGACGTCGCGCGGACCGGCCGCGCTGAACGAGTCGGCCACCGCCAGCACCCGCACGTCGGCCGGCTGCGAGCGCGGCGCGTGCGGGAAGAACTGCAGGTCGTAGGGCTTGGCCTCCACCGGGACCACGCGGTCGCCGGCGCGCACTTCGTGGCCGCTGTCCTCCAACTGCAGGGTGGCGACTTCCACGTCGCCGGAGGGCGTGCGGGTGATGGTGCCGACGTTGACCTGGGCCAGTTCGAAGCCGAGGAACTCGTTGCGGCCGGTCGGCGGCACGTATTCGCGCCACAGGTTGCCGTCCAGGGCCATGGTCCGGCCGTTGGACTCGAGGTTGCGGAACGGGCGCGGCTGGGCGAAGCGCACGGTCGGGCGCAGCACCGCGTAGCGCTGGCCGACCTGGGCGCCGGCCAGGTTCCTCACGTAGGCGGCCTGGCCGGCGCTGCCGCGCAGGCGGTTGTCCTCGAAGCCGACCACGTAGGGCAGGTGTTCGAAGGTGTCGGCCACGCGCAGGTTCTTCAGGAACGGTTCGATCTCGGCCAGCGGGACCGCACCGATCGGCGCCTCCTCGCGCGGGCCCGGCTGCACCGCGACGCGGTCCAGGTAGGCCAGGCTGAGCACGTCGCCGGGGAAGATCAGGTGCGGGTTCTGCACCTGCGGGTTGGCCTGCCAGATCTCGGGCCACAGCCAGGGCTTGCCCAGGAAGCGCCCGGCGATATCCCACAGGGTATCGCCGCGGACGACCACGTAGGTTTCGGGATGGCTGCCGCGCGTTTCGACGGCGGCGGCATAGGTGGCGACGGTGAGCATCGCGACGGCGACGACCATCCGGAGGCGAGTGAACATGATTGCGATCCGCCTGATTCCCCAACAGGTCCGCCGACTATAGTCCAGAATCCGGGCCGTGGCGCAAGCTTCCGCGCTAGAATTGCGACGGCCGGCCGGTTTGCCCCGGCTTCCCGTTCCGGAGTACCCCCATGGCCCTGCTCACCATCCTCGAGTTCCCCGACACGCGCCTGCGCACCGTGGCCGCGCCGGTCGATCCCGCGCAGCTGGCCACTCCGGGGTTCCAGCGCCTGATCGACGACATGTTCGAGACCATGTACGCCGCCCCCGGGATCGGCCTGGCGGCGACCCAGGTCGATGCCCACCACCGGTTCATGGTCATCGACGTGAGCGAGGCCAAGGACCAGCCGATGGTGTTCGTGAACCCGCAGATCCTGGCCCGGGAGGGCGAGCAGGTCTACCAGGAGGGCTGCCTGTCGGTCCCGGGCATCTTCGCCGACGTGACCCGCGCCGACGCCATCGTCGTGCGCTACCTGGACCGCGACGGCGGCGAGCGGGAACTCGCCACCGACGGCCTGCTGGCGGTGTGCGTCCAGCACGAGATGGACCACCTGGAAGGCAAGCTGTTCGTCGACTACCTCTCCCCGCTCAAGCGCGAAATGGTGCGCAAGAAGCTGGCCAAGCAGCGCCGCCAGGCCGCCTGAGCCGCCGCGGTGCGGTGGTCCCGGGCCACGCACCGCTCCCCGTACGAACCCCGCCGGCCCGCGCGCCGGCCCACGGCCGCGATGCCGTTCCGGCGCGGCCCATGGAGCTCCTGACCCGATGAGGATCGTTTTCGCCGGCACCCCGGACTTCGCTGTTCCCGCATTGCGGGTGGCCGCGCAGCGTGGCGAGGTGGTGGCCGTCTACACCCAGCCGGACCGCCCGGCCGGGCGCGGCCGCGGCCTGGCCATGTCGCCGGTGAAGCAGGATGCGGTCGCCCGCGGCATTCCGGTGCTGCAGCCGGAGACGCTGCGCACGCCGGAGGCGCAGGCGCAGTTGCGCGCGCTGCAGCCGGAGTTGATGGTGGTGGTGGCCTACGGCCTGATCCTGCCGCGCGCGGTACTGGCGATCCCGGCCCACGGCTGCTGGAACGTGCACGCCTCGCTGCTGCCGCGCTGGCGCGGCGCCGCGCCGATCCAGCGCGCGATCCAGGCCGGCGACGCGCAGACCGGGGTGTGCCTGATGCGGATGGAGGCCGGGCTGGACACCGGCCCGGTGCTGCTGGCGCAGGCCACCGCGATCGGCGCCGCCGAGACGGGGGGGCAACTGCACGACCGCCTGGCCGGGCTGGGCGCGCAGGTGCTGGCCGACGGCCTGGGCCTGCTGCGTGCCGGCCTGCTGCCGGTGCCGCAGCCGCAGCCAGACGCCGGCGTGACCTACGCGCACAAGCTGGACAAGGCCGAGGCGCGGCTGGACTGGAGCCGGCCGGCCGTCGAGCTGGCGCGCACCGTGCGCGCGTTCAACCCCTGGCCGGTGGCCGAGGGCCTGGTCGCCGGCGAACGCCTGCGGATCCATGGCGCCGTCGCCCTGGAGGCGGCGCATGCCGCGGCCCCGGGCACCGTGCTGGAGGCCGGACGCGACGGCATCGACATCGCCTGCGGCGAGGGCGTGCTGCGCCTGCGCGTGGTCCAGCGCGCCGGTGGCCGCGCGATCACCGCCGCGGACTGGCTCAACGCGCGCCGCGATCTGGCCCGGGTCGGCTGAGCGATGTCGCATCCGCGTCCTCCCGCCGACCGCCCGCGCCCGCAGCCACAGGACCGGCGGCCGTTGGCCCCGGGGGTGGAAACCCGGGTGCTGGCCGCGCAGGTGCTGGATGCGGTGGTGCATCGCGGGCGTTCGCTGAAATCGGAACTGGCCGCGGCATTGCCGCGCCTGGCCGACCCGCGCGACCGCGCGTTGCTGGAGGCGATCGCCTTCGCCGCGCTGCGCGGCCGTTACCGCTACGCACCGGCGCTGCATGGCTGGCTGCAGAAGCCGCCGGGTCCGAACGATGGCCCGCTGCTGGCGCTGCTGCTGGCCGGCTGCGCCCAGCTCGACGCCCTGCGCCTGCCGGCCCATGCGGCGCTGGACGCGACCGTGGAGGCAGCGCGCGCGCTGGGCCGGCCGCACCAGGCAGGGCTGGTCAATGCCCTGCTGCGCCGGGCCCAGCGCGAAGGCTTCCCGCCTGCCGACCCGGCCGCTGCCTGGCCGGAGTGGCTGCGGCGCCGGGTCGAAGCTGACTGGCCGGACCAGGCCGTGGCGGTGTTCGCCGCCAGCGCCCAGCCGGCGCCGCTGTGGCTGCGGGTGAATCCAGGCCGGGTGTCGCGCGCGGACTACCTGGCGCAACTGCAGGCAGCCGGCATCGCCGCGGTGGCCGATCCGGGCCTGGCCGATGCCCTGCGCGTGGACGAACCGGTGCCGGTGCATGCATTGCCCGGTTTCGGCGCTGGCCTGGTCTCGGTCCAGGACGGCTCGGCGCAACAGGCCGCCGACGCGCTGGCACCGGATCGCGGTGCGCGCGTGCTCGACGCCTGCGCCGCGCCCGGCGGCAAGGCCGCGCACCTGCTCGAGCGCGATCCGACCCTGGAACTGCTGGCGCTGGAACTGGACCCGCGGCGGCTGCCGCGGATCGAGGAGAACCTGCGCCGCTCGGGCGTCGCTGCCGCGCCCGGCGCGGGCGGACGGGTCCAGGTGCGCGCCGCCGACGCGACCCTGCCGGCGCTGTGGTGGGACGGCTTCACCTTCGACGCGATCCTGCTCGACGCGCCGTGCTCGGCCACCGGCGTGGTCCGCAGGCAACCGGACATCCTCCTGCACCGGCGCAGCGAGGATGTCGACGCCCTGGTGCAGACGCAGGCGCGCCTGCTCGATGCGACCTGGCCGCTGCTACGCCCTGGCGGCACCCTGCTGTACGCGACCTGCTCGATCCTGGCCGAGGAGAACGCCGGGCAGGTGCAGGCCTTCCTCGCGCGCACGCCCGACGCGCGCGCGGTGGCGCTGGCGGATGCCTTCGGCCATCCCGCCGGCCCGGGCCGCCAGCGCCTGCCCGGCGAGGGCGGCATGGACGGCTTCTTCTATGCCTGCCTGCAAAAATCCGACAGCGCGGCGGCCGATAATCCCCGCCCATGAGTTCCTTCGACCCGCGCCGGCGCGAAACCTGGCTGTTCTGGATCACCGCCGTGCTGGTGCTGGGCGCCGGCCTGGGCCTGCGCGACCCGTGGCCGGCCGACGAGCCGCGCTTCGCCCTGGTCGCCAAACAGATGGTGGAGAGCGGCGACTGGTTGTTCCCGCATCGCGGCAGCGAGCTGTACTCCGACAAGCCGCCGATGCTGATGTGGCTGCAGGCGGCGTTCTACAGCGTGTTCGGCAACTGGCGGGTGGCGTTCCTGCTGCCCTCGCTGCTGGCCGCGCTGGGCACGCTGTGGTGCGTGCAGGACCTGGGCCGGCGGCTGTGGACGCGGCGGGTGGGCCTGTACGCGGCCTGGGCGCTGCTGTTCGCGTTCCAGTTCACCTGGCAGTCGAAGAAGGCGCAGATCGATCCGCTGGTGACTTTCTTCATCACTCTGGCCAACTACGGCCTGCTGCGCCACCTGCTGAAAGGGCCGGACTGGCGCTGGTGGGCGCTGGGCTGGTTCGCCGCCGGGCTGGGCACGATCAGCAAGGGCGTGGGTGCGGTCGCGCTGTTGATGGTGTTGCCGGCGGCGGTGGCCTCGGTGCGCGGCTGGCCGCGGGTGCGGGTGCATGCGCGCGATCCGCGCTTCTGGCTGGGGCCGCTGGCGTTCCTGGCCGCGGTGTCGGTGTGGCTGCTGCCGGTGGTGGCCACCGCGCTGGCCCGCGACCTGCCCGAATACCGCGCCTACCTGGACGACATCCTGTTCCGGCAGACCGCCAAGCGCTATTCGCAGTCCTGGGACCACCACCAGCCGCCGTGGTACTTCCTGCAGGTGATGCTGGTGATGTGGATCCCGCCGGTGCTGGCCCTGCCCTGGGCGATCCCGGCCTGGTGGCGGCGGCTGCAGCGGCGCGACGCGCGCTACCTGCTGCCGCTGGCGTGGTGGGCGCTGGTGCTGTTGTTCTTCTCGATCCCCGACGGCAAGCGCGACGTCTACGTGATGCCGGCGCTGCCGATGATGTGCCTGGCACTGGCGCCGCTGCTGCCGGGGTTGCTGCGCAAAGCGTGGGCGCGGCGGGTGCTGCTGGTCCTGGCGGCGGCGCTGGCGCTGCTGTTCCTGGCCGGCGGCACGGTGCTGCTGCAGGGCAGCGGCTCGCTGGTGGCGCGGTTGCAGGCCCAGCGCGGACTGGATCCGGCCGGGATCCATGCCGGCGGCTGGATGCTGCTGGCGATCGGCGCCTGGGGCGCCGGTTGCGTGATCCTGTTCCGGCGCCGCGCGGTGGTGGCGCTGCTGGCGACCCTGGCCGGGCTGTGGGTGGTGTTCGGCCTGGTCGGCTACCGGCTGCTCAACGACTCCAGTTCGGCGCGCGGGCTGATGGCCGAGGTGGGCCGGCGGATCGGACCGGAGGCCGGACTGGGACTGGTGGCCTGGAAGGAGCAGAACCTGCTCATGGCCGACCGCCCGGCCGCCGACTTCGGCTTCAAGGTGCCGTGGGACGAGCAGCTGCGCCGCGGCGTGGCCTGGCAGGCGCAGGCCCCCGGCCGCTGGCTGCTGGTGGAGGAGGACGCGCTGGAGGCGTGCCTGGACCGCGAGCGGATCGAACTGGCGGGGGTGGCCAATCGCCGCCGCTGGTGGCTGGTACCGCCCGGCGCGGTGGCCGGTGAATGCGTGGCCACCGAGACGGAGCGGGAACGGGCCGTGGTCGGTCAGGCGCGCGAATAGCGGAAGCAGGGCCGGCTCAGCGCATGTTCCGGAAACGCCAAGGAACATGCAGCACCCGGCCGGAACCAACGAATGGAATCGATCCAGGACCACAACGAGGACGGAATCAGGCTGCGCTGGGCCCGGGCCTGTGCGGCTGCCGGCCTGTGGTGCCTGACCGCCCTGGTCCTGACCCTGCCCAAGGGCCTGCTGCCGTTCGGGCTGTTGCTGCTGGGTTCCAGCCTGCTGATCCCGCTGCGCCTGGCGCGCGGGGCGCGGGAGATCGGCTGGCCCTGGTGGCTGGCGCTGGCCGCGGTGCTGGTCCCGTTGCTGGTGGTGGCGGTTTCGATCCGGGTGAGCGGGACCCAGGAGGGCATCGATGGCCCGGACCGGTGGCTGGCCCTGCCCTGGACCATGGCCTGGGCCTGGGTGCTGCGGCCGCCGCGGGAGATGCTGTGGCGGGGCGCCCTGGTCGGGCTGACCGCCGCCGCGGCGCTGGCCCTGGTCCAGATCCTGGGCGGGGAGCCGCGGCCCGGTGGCTGGCTCCACGCGATCGTCTTCGCCAACATCGTGCTCGTGCTGATGGTGCTGGCGGTGTTCTGCCGGCCCGCGCGAAGCTGGCACTGGACCGGCACCGGCCTGCTCCTGGGTACCCTGGCGATCATCCTCAGCGGTACCCGCGGGGTATGGCCGGGGATGGGCTTGCTGCTGCTGGTGCTGATGCTCGACGGCGGCTGGCGCAGCCGGCGCAGCCGCGTCCTGCTGGCGGGCGCGCTGGTGGCCGGAGGCATCCTGCTGTTCGCTTCGGTGCCGGCGCTGACCGAGCACACGCGCCTGTCCGAGCTGCGCCAGGACCTGGAGCGGATGGACCATGGCGACCACAACTCTTCCGCCGGCGCGCGCCTGGAGCGCCTGCAGGTGGCCGCGTACGCGTTCCTCGACGCGCCCTGGACCGGGGTGGGATACGGCGAGTTCGACCGTGCCATGTCGCGGTTGCCGGCATGCCGGGAGGACGCCGGGCAGGAGATCGAGCGCTGCCACCTGGGGCACGCACACAACGACCTGGCCGAATGGGCCGCGACCATGGGTGTGCCGGGCGTGCTGGCGCTGGCGATGCTGTACGGGATTCCGCTGTGGCTGTTCCTGCGCCTGCGGCGGGGCGTCCGCCAGGGCCCGCTGCGCGGATCGGCCGCGGCCGGCGCGATGGTGGTGGCGGTGTTCCTGCTCGGCGGACTGACCCAGTCGATGTTCGCGCACCAGGCCTCCGCCGCGATGTACGCGGCGGTGTGCGGCCTGTTGCTGGGCCTGGCCCTGCGCGAGGCGCAGGGGCCCCATCCCGCCCCGCGGCCCGCCCCCGGCCGCTGAAAGCAAAGCGCCGGCCCCTCGCGGGGCCGGCGCCGGAAGCGTCCGCATGGGCGGGGCGGTTACTGGGTGATGTCCACGTTCCTGGTTTCCTTCAGGAACAGCGTGCCGATCACCACCGTCATCAGGGCGATGCCGATCGGGTACCACAATCCGAAGTACAGGTTGCCGCTGCCCGCCACCAGGGCGAAGGAGATGGCCGGCAGGAAGCCTCCGAACCAGCCGTTGCCGATGTGGTACGGCAGAGACATGGAGGTGTAGCGGATCTTGGTCGGGAACAATTCCACCAGGTACGCGGCGATCGGGCCATAGACCATGGTCACGTACAGCACCAGGATCCACAGCAACAGGATCGTCATCGGCACGTTGATCCGGCTGGTATCGGCCTTTTCCGGATAACCGGCTTCGGTCAGCGCCGCCTTCAGTACCCCGCCGAACTCGCCCTGGTGGGCCTTGAGCGCATCGCCGGCCAGTCCCTCGGCCTCGTAGGACGGCGCTTCGGCCTGGCCGACCCGGACCACGGCCAGCGAACCGGGCTGCGCAGGCTCGACGCTGTACGGGACACCGGCACGGGCCAGCGCAGCGGTGGCGATGTCGCAGGAACTGGTGAACTTGCGGGTACCCGGGATCGGGTCGAACTGAAAGCTGCAGGTCTCCGGATCGGCGACGACGAGGATCGGCGCGTTGCGACTGGCTTCCTCCACCGCCGGGTTGGCGAAGTGGGTCAGGCCCTTGAAGATCGGGAAATAGGTCGCCGCGGCCAGGATGCAGCCGACCATGATGATCTTCTTGCGGCCGATCCGATCGGATAGCCAGCCGAAGAACAGGAAGAAGGGCGTGGCCAGCAGCAACGCGGCGGCGATCAGCAGGTAGGCCCAGGTGGAGTCCACCTTGAGCACGCTCTGCAGGTAGAACAGCGCGTAGAACTGGCCCGCATACCACACCACGGCTTGTCCGGCGGTGGCACCGAACAGCACCAGCAGCATCAGCTTCAGGTTGCCGCCCTTGATCGAGTCCCGGAACGGCTGCTTGGAGCCCTTGCCCTCGCTCTTCATCTGCTGGAACAGAGGCGACTCGCTCAGCTGCAGGCGGATCCACACCGAGACGCCGAGCAGGATGATCGACCCCAGGAACGGGATGCGCCAGCCCCATGCGTTGAATGCCTCGTCGCCCAGGGTCAGGCGGCAGGTCAGGATCACCGCCAGCGACAGGAACAGGCCCAGCGTGGCGGTGGTCTGGATGAAGCTGGTGTACAGGCCGCGCTTGCCGTCCGGCGCGTGCTCGGCCACGTAGGTCGCCGCGCCGCCGTACTCGCCGCCCATCGCCAGGCCCTGGGCCAGGCGCAGTGCGATCAGGATTATGGGTGCGGCCATGCCGATCGAGGCGTAGCTGGGCAGCACGCCGACCAGGAAGGTCGAGATGCCCATGATCAGGATGGTGACCAGGAACGTGTACTTGCGACCGATGCGATCGCCGAGGCTGCCGAAGAAGGCTGCACCGAACGGGCGCACGAAGAAGCCCGCGGCGAACGCGAGCAGGGCGAAGATCATGCCCGTGGTCTCGTTCACGCCGCTGAAGAACTGCCTGGCGATGATGACCGCCAGCGAGCCGTACAGGTAGAAGTCGTACCACTCGAAGACCGTGCCCAGGCTCGACGCGAAGATGACCTTCTTGTGGCCCTGGCTGAGCTCGCCCCGCGGCGAGTGGTGGTGCGTCGTTGCGCTCATGTGGATCCCCTCCTCAGAAGCTGTACTTGACGTGGGTGTGGAAGCGCTTCAGGTCGCCCTCGCGGTCGTCCTCGAGCGAGCGTTGGCCCCAGCCGATCTCCGCGCCGACGTCCAGCTTCGGGAACGGCGAATAGATCAGGTTGGCGTGGAACGACTGGGTGCGCTCGGTCACGCCCCAGCCGATCAGCGAGGCGTCGTTGTCGAAGTGCGAGGCCGCGTACATGAGGTTGCCGCGCAGCTTCGGGTTGAACGCATGGCGCCAGGCGACGAAGCCGCCGTAGCCGGTGAGTGCCTCGATGTCGCCGGTGCCGGTCTGCGACGTGTCGGCGCCCAGGCCGAAGGCCATGTAGCGGCCGATGCCGTTGCCGGCGTTGACCATGTAGCGGATGTCGTCGCTGGCGCCGAGGTTGTACTTGCCGGAGACGCTGATCGCGGCGCCGGCGTCGGTGTGGTCGCCGTACTTGAACTGGCGCAGCATGCCGGCCACCGAGAAATGGCCCCAGTCGCCCTTGATGTTGTAGCGCCCGGTCAGGTCGGGCACGCTGTTGTCGCCGATGTTGATGCGCGTGCCGGCCGCCGCGGCATAGGGCGCGTAGCCCTGGATGGTGGTGTACGGGTTCTCCAGCGCGAACGACCACGGGCCGCTGGTGTAGCGCACCTGGGCCTGGCGCACGAAGGTGGTGCCGTCGGTCACGCCGACGAAGTCCACCGCATCCGGCAGCGCGGCCACGTCCTGGAAGTTGGACCAGGTCTGGCCGGCCAGCCACTTGTTCCAGCTCACGTAGGCGTGGCGCAGGGTGACCGAATAAGTATTGGTGGCTATCTGGTTGCCGGACAGCGCGCTGTTGCCGCCGCCGAAGAAGTCGAACTCGACCAGGGCCTTGAACTTGTCGCCGCCGTCGGTGACGTGGTCGGCGCCGAACCAAACCCGCGAGAACTGGGCGTGGAAGTTGGTGTAGGGATCGCCGCCGTCGGCGCTCGGGCCGCCGACCGGGATGCTGGACGGGAGGAAGAACATGCGTCCCGCCGAGCCATCGGCGATGCGCCCGTCGCTGGTGCTGGTGACCATCGCGTCGAACTTGACGAAGCCGCCGAAGGAGAACTTCGTGCCCGGGTTGGCCGCGGTGGCGATCGCGGTGCGCTGGATCGGTTGCTGGCCGGCGGGAAGCGGCGCCGGCTGCGCCTCCTTGACCTCCGCGATCCGGGCCTGCGCCTCGGTGATCTGGCCCTGCTGGGTCTGCTGCGCCGCCAGCAGTGCCTGCACCTGCGCCTCGAGCTGGGCGACGCGCGCCTCCAGTTCCTTCTCCTTGGCGGTCTGGGCGAAGGCCGCCCCGGGCGCGATCAGCGCCACGAACAACGCGGCGGCCAGCGGCCGTCGTACCGGTTTGCGCGCACTCTTGTTCATTGCTCTCTCCCTGCCTCTGCGGAGGACCAGACTGTCCGGATGGCGAACGATCGCGATGCTGCGCGCGATGGGCCGCTTGCGCAGACTCGCAAGCGCCTTCGGCAGCGCCTATTCGCAATTAGTCGAAGCCGGCCGCCGTCGCGGGCCCGGGGCGCGTGCCACCGGGCGTCCGCATCCGCCGCGCTTCGACCAAGGTCTAAACCCGCTGTTGCGATGCGTCACGGCGGATGCGGCAAACTGGGGGTCCGCCCGCCGCGCCGACCGTGGCCGGCCGCAGAGGCACCTTGAGGAGGGTGAGCCATGTCCGACCTGTATCCCGTCAAGCCGGAGTTCGCCGCGAAGGCGCGCATCGGCAAGGACGACTACCAGCGCCTGTACCGCGAATCGGTGCAGGATCCCGAGGGCTTCTGGCGCAAGGCCGCCGAGCGCCTGGACTGGTTCCGCGAGCCCACCGTCATCAAGGACGTCAGCTACGACCTGGACGACTTCCGCATCCGCTGGTTCGCCGACGGCGAACTCAACGTCAGCGTCAACTGCCTGGACCGGCAGCTGGCCGCGCGTGGCGACAAGGTCGCGATCCTGTTCGAGCCGGACGGCCCGGATACTCCTGCGCAGAAGGTGACCTACCGCGAGTTGCACGAGCGCGTGTGCAAGCTGGGCAACGCGCTGCGCAACCTCGGCATCGGCAAGGGCGACCGGGTCACCATCTACATGCCGATGATCCCGGACACGGTGGTGGCGATGCTGGCCTGCGCGCGGATCGGCGCGATCCACTCGGTGGTGTTCGGCGGTTTCGCCGCCAACTCGATCGCCGACCGCGTCGCCGACTGCGGCAGCAAGCTGGTGATCACCGCCGACGAAGGCCTACGCGGCTCCAAGAGGATCCCGCTCAAGGCCAATGTCGACGCGGCGCTGAAGATGTCCGGCACGAACACCGTGGAGACGGTGCTGGTGGTGCGCCACACCGGCGGCGCGGTGGACATGCAGGCGCCGCGCGACCGCTGGTTCCACGACGTGGTCGAGGGCCAGCCGGCGCAGTGCGAGCCGGAGCGGATGAACGCCGAGGACCCGCTGTTCATCCTCTATACCTCCGGTTCCACCGGCAAGCCCAAGGGCGTGCTCCACACCACCGCCGGCTACCTGCTGTTCGCCGCCTACACCCACGAGGCGGTATTCGACCTGCGCGAGGACGACGTCTACTGGTGCACCGCGGACGTGGGCTGGGTCACCGGCCACAGCTACATCGTCTACGGGCCGCTGGCCAACGGCGCCACCTCGGTGGTGTTCGAGGGCGTGCCCAACTACCCGAGCGTGTCGCGTTTCTGGGAAGTGATCGACAAGCACCAGGTCAGCATCTTCTATACCGCCCCCACCGCGATCCGGGCGCTGATGCGCGAGGGCGAGGCCCCGGTGAAGAAGGCGTCGCGCAAGAGCCTGCGCCTGCTCGGCAGCGTCGGCGAACCGATCAATCCGGAGGCCTGGCGCTGGTACTACGAGGTGGTCGGCGACAGCCGCTGCCCGGTGGTGGACACCTGGTGGCAGACCGAGACCGGGGGCATCCTGATCTCGCCGCTGCCCGGCGCGATCGACCAGAAGCCCGGCTCGGCGACCCTGCCGTTCTTCGGCGTGCGCCCGGCGCTGGTCAACGCCGACGGCCAGGTCCAGGACGGCCCGACCGAGGGCAACCTGGTCCTGCTCGACTCCTGGCCGGGGCAGATGCGCACGGTCTACGGCGATCACCAGCGCTTCATCGACACCTACTTCCGCACCTATCCCGGCAGTTACTTCACCGGCGACGGCTGCCGCCGCGACGAGGATGGCTACTACTGGATCACCGGCCGGGTCGACGACGTGATCAACGTCTCCGGCCATCGCATCGGCACCGCCGAGGTGGAGAGCGCACTGGTCTCGCACCCGAAAGTGGCCGAAGCGGCGGTGGTCGGTTTCCCGCACGACCTCAAGGGCCAGGGCATCTACGCCTACGTGACCCTCAAGGCCGGCGAGGCGCAGAGCGAGGAACTGCTCAAGGAGCTGGTCGCCTGGGTGCGCAAGGAGATCGGCCCGATCGCCACCCCCGACCACCTGCAGTGGGCCCCTGGCCTGCCCAAGACCCGCTCGGGCAAGATCATGCGCCGGATCCTGCGCAAGATCGCCGAGAACGCGCCGGACCAGTTGGGCGATACTTCGACCCTGGCCGACCCGAGCGTGGTCGATTCGCTGGTCAGCGAGCGCAAGGTCAGATAACGGCGCCACACCGCACGGGAGCCCATGTCCACGATCCTCATCGCCGACGACCATCCGCTGTTCCGCGAGGCCCTGCGCGGCGCGGTGCAGCGGATCCTGCCGCAGGCGACCCTGCACGAAGCCGACAGCGTGGATGCGCTGTACGCGCTGGTGGAGGCGCATTCGGACGCGGACCTGCTGCTGATGGACCTGAACATGCCCGGCGCGCACGGCTTCAGCGCGCTGGTGCACCTGCGCGCGCTGCATCCGCAGCTGCCGGTGGTGGTGGTGTCGGCGCGCGAGGAGCCGAGCGTGATGCGGCGCGCGCTGGACCACGGCGCGCTCGGCTTCATCCCCAAGTCGGCCGATTCGGAAACCATCGGCGTGGCCGTGGGGCAGGTGCTCGACGGCGAGCGCTGGGCCCCGGCCGAGGCGGCCGCCGCGCCGGCGATGGACCGCGACGAGGAAGCGGTGGCGCGGCGCCTGCGCGAACTGACTCCGCAGCAGTTCCGGGTCCTGCAGATGCTCGGCGAGGGCCGCCTGAACAAGCAGATCGCCTGGGACCTGGGCGTGTCCGAGGCCACGATCAAGGCCCATGTCACCGCGGTGCTGCGCAAGCTCGGGGTCAACAACCGGACCCAGGCGGTGCTGATGGCCGGGCGCCTGGCCGTGGATCCGGACCGGGTGGTGGTGCCGGAAGAAACGGAGTAGGCGGTCCGGCAGCGGCGCTGTCGCGCTCCGGCACCGCAGGCATAATGGCCGCCGGTCCCGTACAGGAAGAAGCCCGCGCATGCTGCTGGAATGCGTCGAACAGGAAACCGGCCCGGCGCCGGCGTGGACGGTGCTGTGGCTGCACGGCCTGGGCGCCGACGGCCACGACTTCGCCCCGATCGTGCCCGAGCTGGTGCGCCCGCACTGGCCGGCGTTGCGCTTCGTGTTCCCGCACGCGCCGGTGCGGCCGGTGACGATCAACGGCGGCATGCGCATGCGTGCCTGGTACGACATCGTCGGCATGGATTTCGCCAACCGCGCCGATGCGGCCGGGATCGAGGAATCGGTGCAGCACGTCGAGGCGCTGATCGCACGCGAGGGCGAACGCGGCACGCCGGCGGCGCGGATCGTGCTGGCCGGCTTCTCCCAGGGCGGAGCGATCGCCCTGGCCGCGGGCCTGCGCCGGCAGGCGCCGCTGGCCGGGCTGGTCGCGCTGTCGACCTACTTGCCCGGCGGCCAGGAAGCGGCCGCGCGGCGGCAGCCCAATGCGGTCGCGCAGCCGGTGTTCTACGCCCATGGCGACGGCGATCCGGTGATCGCCGTGCAATACGGCCTGGCCAGTGCGCAGGCGCTGGAGCGGGCGGGCTTCGAGGTCGAGTGGCATCGCTACCCGATGGCGCACCAGGTCTGCGCGCAGGAGATCGCCGACCTGGGCGACTGGCTGGAACGGCGGCTGGCGGACTGAATGGGCGATCCGCGCCACGCCACGCCCTGGCTGCCGGACCTGTGCCGGCTGCCGCGGCTGGCGGCGCTGCTGGGCATGGCCGAGTTGGTGGTGCTGGTGCTGGTGCTGGCCCCCGACGACGCGCGCACCTGGACCCTGGCGCGCTTCGTCTCGGCCAGCGGCCTGGCGCTGTGGCTGGCGCTGGGAGTGGCGGTGCTGCTGTGCAAGCTGCGCGCACCGATCTCGCGCTTGCCGCAGCGGATCGGCGCGGTGGCCGCGCTGGCTCTGGCCGCGCTGGTCGCGTTCCTCGGCGCCGGCGTGATCCACGCGCTCTATTCGGCGATCGGTAGCGAACCGCTGGGCGTGGGCTTCTGGCGTTTCAGCGGCGGCAGCGCCGCGGTCGCGACCCTGATCGTCGCCCTGGCCCTGCGCTACTTCTACGTCAGTGACCGCTGGGTGGCGCAGACCGAAGCCAACGCGCGCGCCGAGGCGGATGCATTGCAGGCGCGGATCCGCCCGCACTTCCTGTTCAACAGCATGAACCTGATCGCCGGCTTGCTGCGCCGCGACCCGGTGCTGGCCGAGCGCGCGGTGCTGGACCTGTCGGATTTGTTCCGCGCCGCGCTGGGCGCAGGCGACGGCGATTCGACCCTGGCCGCCGAGTGCGAACTGGCAGCGCAATACCTGTCGATCGAGCAGCTGCGCCTGGGCGAGCGCCTGCGGGTGGAATGGGACCGGCGCGAACCGCTGCCGTGGGAGCTGGCCCTGCCGCGCCTGGTCCTGCAGCCGCTGGTGGAGAACGCGGTGCTGCACGGCGTCTCGCGCCTGCCCGAAGGCGGCATGGTGGAGATCGCGCTGTGGACCGAGGGCCGGGCGCTGCGCCTGCGCGTACGCAATCCGGCACCGGCGCCGGATGCGGCGGCTGCCACCCTGCACCGCGGCGCCGGCCATGCCCAGCGCAACATCGGCCATCGCCTGGCCTGGCGCTTCGGCCCGCAGGCACGGGTGACGGCCGGCTGGGCCGACGGCTACTATGCCTGCGAGGTCACGCTGCCGCTTGCCTGATGCCCACCTTGAAGCTGTTGATCGCCGACGACGAGCCGCTGGCGCGCGAGCGCCTGCGGATGCTGCTCGCCGACGAGGCCGGCGTGGAGGTGGTGGGCGAGGCCGGCGACGGCCAGCAGGTGCTGGATGCCTGTGCCGCGCTGCGCCCGCATGCGGTGCTGCTGGACATCGCCATGCCCGGCATCGATGGCCTGGACGCTGCGCGGCGCCTGGCCGAGGCCAGCCCGCACACCGCGGTGGTGTTCTGCACCGCCTATGACGCGCATGCGCTGTCGGCATTCGAGGCGGCCGCACTGGACTACCTGGTCAAGCCGGTACGGCCGGAACGGCTGGCGGCCGCGCTCGAGCGCGTGCGCACGTTCCACGCCGGCCGCCCGGTGCCGGAAAGCGGCCGGCGCACGCAACTGTGCGCGCGCCTGCGCGGCAGCCTGCGCCTGATCCCGCTGGACGAGGTGCAGTACCTGCAGGCCGAGGAGAAGTACGTGGTGGTGCACCACGCCCGCGGCGAGGACCTGATCGAGGAATCGCTCAGGTCGCTGGAGGAGGAGTTCGCCGACCGTTTCGTGCGCATCCACCGCAACTGCCTGGTCGCGCGCCAGGAGTTGGTCGAACTGCGCCGCGGCACCGACGGCCACGTCCATGCGGTGTTGCGCAGCGGCGGCCCGCTGCTGGAAGTCAGCCGCCGCTGCGTGCCGCAGCTGCGGCTGACCCTTCGCCACCTTTAGGACCGCTGTCCGGCGACGGCTTTCGCACCAAGGCAAAGGCGGCCCACTGGCAGGCGGCTGCTGCCGGGCGCGGCCGCGGGAGGACAGCCAAGAAGGCTCCATGCGCGCCCGGCTTTGGCGGGTCGTGCTCCCTGCATGGCCGCGATCCCGGATAATGCGGCCATGGATACCCTGCGCATCGCCACCCGCAAGAGCCCGCTTGCCCTGTGGCAGAGCGAACACGTCGCCGCCCGCCTGCGCGCGGCCCACCCCGGGCTGGACGTCGTGCTGGTGCCGATGAGTACCCGCGGCGACGAGCAACTGGACCGCTCGCTGGCGGCGATCGGCGGCAAGGGCCTGTTCCTCAAGGAACTGGAACTGGCGATGCAGCGCGGCGAAGCCGATTGCGCGGTGCATTCGCTCAAGGACGTGCCGATGGAGCTGGATCCCGGCTTCGAGCTGCCGGCGGTGCTGGAGCGCGCCGATCCGGCCGACGCCTTCGTCAGCCACGCCTTCGACGGCATCGACGCGCTGCCGCGGGGCGCGGTGGTGGGCACGTCATCGCTGCGCCGCCAGGCGCAGCTGCGCGCCCGGCGCCCGGACCTGCAGCTGCGCGACCTGCGCGGCAACGTCAACACGCGCTTGGCCAAGCTCGACGCCGGCGAATACGACGCCATCGTCCTGGCCTGCGCCGGGCTGCAGCGGCTGGGCCTGGACGGGCGCATCCGCGCCCGCCTGGCGCCGCCGGACTGGTTGCCGGCACCGGCCCAGGCGGTGGTGGCGGTGGAGACGCGCGAAGGCGACGACCGTACCGCGTTGCGGGTCGCCGCGCTCGAGCACGCGCCCACCCGGATCGTCATCGAGGCCGAGCGCGCCCTCAACCTGGCCCTGCACGGCAGCTGCCACGTGCCGGTGGCCGCATTCGCCGAACTGCACGGAGAGCACCTGCGGCTGCGCGCCTGGGTCGGCTCCGCGGCCGATGGCAGTGGCGTGAGCGCCATGGGCGAGGGCGTGGCTGGCGCGCCGCAGGCGCTGGGCCAGGCGGTCGCCACCGATCTGCTGGCGCTGGGCGCGGCGCGCTTCCTGGGCTGACCGCAACCGGCCCGCGCGTGGCGGCCGGCCAGGGGCGGGAGTGTCAGCGCGATTGCAGGCGCTCGGTCGCCGTCCCGGCCAGTACCGACAACGCGATCAACGGCCACAGCACGCGCGCCCAGCCAGGCTGCAGGTAAAGCAGGCCCGCGAGCAGCAGCGGCAAGCCGGCGGCCAGCGCCAGCGCCAGCCAGCGGCCGCGCCGGTGCCGCCAGGGGCGCAATCCGCCCTGTCCATGCCACATCGCCAGCAGCAGGCCGGCGACCGCCACTACCAGCAGCGCGAGCGAGGGCACGGGACCGGCCGCGAGCCCGGACCCGGCCGGCCAGCGCAGCGCGAACAGCGCGAACAGCAGGGTCGCCCCGCCCAGCAGCGCCTGTGCCAGCCTGAGTGGCAGCCGCAACCGGGGCTGTCCGGTTTCCAGCAGTGCCAGGCCCACGATCGCGGTCAATGCCCCGACGCAGGTCACCGCCGCCAGCAGCGCCAGCCAAACCGGGTCCGGCTGCGGACCCAGCCGGTGCAGGGCCAGAACCGCGCTGCCGACGGCGACCACGACCAGCGCGGCCACGCTGCGGTTCCACCAGGCACCGGCGGCGGGCGGGCGTGGCAGCAGCACGCCCAGGCCGGCCATCGCCAGCAGCGCGCCCAGGCCCAGGCCCCGGGCCTGCAGTTCGATCAGCCTGCGCACCGTCGCGGTCGTGTCCGGCAGCAGGGTGCTGCTGAGCGCTACCCACAGCACCAGTCCGCAGCCGGCGCCGCACAGGACGGACAGCCATGCGTGCAAGGGTGGATGCGTCGCCGCATTGCCGGCGGTGGCCGGGCCGTGGTCGTGGTTGTTCATCGGCTGCATGCTCCCCGGATCGGCGGTCTGGCCGCCTGAGTGTTTCCCCTGGAACGGATTCTGCCATCGGTCGCGGTGCGGTTCCGGGCGCCGGTCGGCGGATTGGCGACGCCGGTCGCCGGTCCATGGCAACCGCGCCATAATCCGCCCATGGACCGCTACGAACGCATCAACGCCCTGCACCGCATCCTCAAGGCCGCACGCTACCCGGTCACCGTGCCGCGGCTGCAGGAGGAACTGGCTTGCTCGCGGGCCACGGTCTACCGCGACCTGGCATTCCTGCGCGATGCGCTGATGGCGCCGGTGGAAGGCGACGGCGAGGCCGGCTTCCGCTACGCCGCCGCCGAGAGCGACCGCTTCGAACTGCCCGGGCTGTGGCTCAGCTCGGAGGAGCTGTACGCGCTGCTGGCCTCGCAGCAACTGCTGCGCCGCACCGGCGGCGGCGGAATGCTGTCGACCATGCTGGCGCCGCTGCAGCAGCGGATCGAGGGCCTGCTCGCGGCGCAATCCGGCGCCGGGCGCTGGCCGGTGGAGCGGGTGCGGGTGATCCCGCACCGTGGCCGCCGCCTGGACGAGGCCAGCTTCCGCAGCGTGGCCTCGGCGGTGCTGGAACGGCGCCAGCTCGGGTTCGAATACCGCGCCCGTTCCACCGACGAGGCCACCCGCCGGCGCGTGTCGCCGCAGCGCATCACCCACTACCGCGACAACTGGTACCTGGATGCCTGGGACCACGACCGCGAGGCGCTGCGCAGCTTCGCGGTGGACCGGATCAGCCAGGCGCGGGTGCTTGACGAGGCCGCCCGCGACGAGGAAGAGGCCGTGCTCGACCAGCACCTGGCTTCCAGCTACGGCATCTTCTCCGGCGAGCCCAAGGGCTGGGCGACGATCGTGTTCAGCCCCAAGGTAGCGCGCTGGGTCGCCGACGAGCACTGGCACTCGAAGCAGCAGGGGCGCTTCCTGGCCGATGGGCGCTACGAGCTCAAGCTGCCCTACAGCGTGCCGCGGGAATTGCTGATGGACGTGCTGCACTACGGCGCCGATGCCGAGATCGTCGAGCCGGCGGTGCTGCGCGAGCAGGCCAAGTCGCTGCTGTCGCTGGCCCTGTCGCAGTACGACAAGTAGCGGTCGGCGGCGCCAATCGCAGCCATTGAGATGGCGGTCGCGCAGGCTGCGGTTCCACTGCATCAGGAGCCGCCGCCATGCCGAACGGGTCGCCTACCCACGCCGTCCTCGCCCCCCGCCGGGCCGGGGACGGGATCGATCCTGCGCTCGAACGCCTGCTCCGTGGCTGCCTGGCTGCCGGTCTGCTGGCGGTGCTGCTGGTGCCGGCGCTGCGCGGCTCCAACGCCTGGCTGGGGTGGTGGCCGATGTGGCTGGTGGCGATGCCGGGCACGGCCTGGTGGGCATTGCACCGTTTCCGGTTGCCGCGGGCGCGGCGGGGCACGGAAAGCGCCGGCCGGCACCGGCGTGCCGGCCGCCAGGCGCGGCGGTGGACCCGGCCGGCCACCGCGATCCTGCGCCCGGCGGCCTGACCAGCGACCTGACCAACGACACGGGGCCGCGATGCGGGCCTGTGCTAGCTTCCCGGGCTTGTGCAACCGACCCGGAGTCGCTGGATGTCCCGTTTCGCCCAGGCCTGCCTTTTCGCCGGTTTCATTGCCGCCGGTGCGGCCCATGCCCAGGAGCCGGCCGTGGCCGACGATCCGTACCAGTGGATGGAGGAAGTTGCCGGCGAGACGCCGCTGCAGTGGGTCCGCGCCCAGAACGCCAGGACCGACGCCGCGCTGGCGTCCAGTCCGGAATTCAAGCGCCTGGAGGCGGGCATCCGCGAAGTGCTCGATTCGGACGCCAAGATCCCGTTCGTGCAGAAGATGGGCGGCCACTACTACAACTTCTGGAAGGACAAGAACCACGAGCGCGGGGTCTGGCGCCGGACGACCCTGGAGGAGTACCGCAAGCCGAACCCGGCATGGGAAACCATCCTCGACCTGGACGCACTGAACCAGGCCGAGGGCGAGAACTGGGTCTGGCACGGCGCCGACTGCCTGCGCCCGGACTACGACCGCTGCCTGATCGCGCTGTCGCGCGGCGGTGCCGACGCCGACGTGACCCGCGAGTTCGACGTCCCGTCCCGCGCGTGGGTCGAGGGCGGCTTCTTCCGTCCCGAGGCCAAGGGCGGCCTGCGCTGGATCGATCGCGACACCGCCTACGTGTTCACCGACTTCGGTCCCGGCACCATGACCGAGTCCGGCTACCCGCGCGTGGTCAAGCGCTGGAAGCGCGGAACGCCGCTGGCCTCGGCGCAGCCGGTGTATGAAGGCAAGCCCGGCGACATGTACATCGCCGCCGGCCACGACGACACCCCCGGCTACGAGCGCGACTTCGTCACCCGGACCCTGGCCTTCTACAACGACGAGCTGTACCTGGTCGGCGCCGACGGTGCGCTGGTCAAGGTGGACGTGCCCAACTCGGCGCAGAAATCGGTGCAGCGGCAGTGGCTGGGGCTGGAGCTGCGCGAGCCGTGGACGGTCGGCGGCAAGACCTACCAGGCCGGCTCGTTCATCGTCGCCGACTTCGACGCGTTCATGGCCGGCGAGCGCAAGTTCGAGGTTCTGTTCGAACCGGACGCGCGCACCTCGCTGGCCAGCGCCACCCTGACCCGCAACCATGTCGTGCTCAACGTGTTCGACGACGTCAAGAACCGGATCAGCGTGCTCACCCACGGCGCCGACGGCTGGGCCTCGCAGCCGTTGAAGATCGGCGACGGCGGGATCGGCACCACCACGGTGGGTGCGGTCGACGCCGACGAGAGCGACCTGCTGTGGGTGACCACCACCAGCTACCTGACCCCGACCACCCTGCTGCTGGCCGACGCCTCGCGCCCGTCGGCCCCGGCGCAGCCGCTGAAGGCGATGCCGGAATTCTTCGACGCCAGCCGCGACGTGGTCGAACAGCACTTCGCCACCTCCAAGGACGGAACCCGGGTGCCGTACTTCCTGGTGCGGCCGAAGGACCTGGTCTTCGACGGGACCAGTCCGACCCTGCTGTACGGCTACGGCGGCTTCGAGATCCCGATGGTGCCGGGCTATTCCGGCGGTTTGGGCCGCGCCTGGCTGGACAAGGGCGGCGTGTACGTGGTCGCCAACATCCGCGGCGGCGGCGAGTACGGCCCGCGCTGGCACCAGGCCGCGCTCAAGCAGAACCGGCACAAGGCCTACGAGGACTTCGCCGCGGTGGCGCAGGACCTGTTCAAGCGTGGCGTCACCTCGCCGCGGCACCTGGGCGCGCAGGGCGGCAGCAACGGCGGCCTGCTGATGGGCAACATGCTCACCCAGTACCCGGAGCTGTTCGGCGCGATCGTGGTGCAGGTGCCGCTGCTGGACATGAAGCGCTACAGCAAGCTGCTGGCCGGCGCCTCGTGGATGGCCGAGTACGGCGATCCGGACACCGACGACTGGACGTTCATCCAGGGCTTCTCGCCGTACCACCTGTTCGATCCCGGCAAGCAGTATCCGCCGGTGCTGTTCACCACCTCCACCCGCGACGACCGCGTCCATCCGGGCCATGCGCGCAAGATGGCGGCGAAGATGATCGATGCCGGCAAGGACGTGGCCTACTTCGAGAACATCGAGGGCGGCCACGGCGGCGCGGCCAACAATGCCCAGGCCGCGCACATGTCGGCGCTGGCCTACAGCTTCCTCTGGGACAAGCTGAGCCGATGACATGAACATGAGAACCCTGAAGCCGACCTTCCTCCTGCTGACGACCTCCTTGCTGATGACTTCCCTGTCCGCCTGCACGCCCGGCAAAGACGCCGACCGCCCCGCCGTCGCCCGCGCCGCCCCGCGCGCGCTGGCCTCCGCGGCCACGCCGCCGGACGCCGCGCAGCGGCCGCACACGGTCGTTGCCCCGCATGGCGCCGAGCGCAGCGACGAGTACTACTGGCTGCGCGACGACAAGCGCGAGAACCCGGAGATGCTGGCGTACCTGGCGGCCGAGAACGCCTACGCCGATTCGGTGCTGGCGCCGCTGAAGGGCGTGCAGGACACGCTGTACGAAGAGATCGTCGCCCGGATCAAGCAGGACGACAGCTCGGTGCCGTACCGTGAGCGCGGGTACTGGTATTACACCCGCTTCGAGACCGGCAAGGACTATCCGGTCCACGCACGCCGCGCCGATGCCGAAGGCATGGATGCGCTGTCGATCCAGAGGGCCAACGAGGCCGGCGACTTCGCCGGCGAGCAGGTGCTGCTGGACGTCAACGCGCTGGCCGCGGGCAAGGACTACTACCAGGCCGGCGTCCTGGCGGTCAGCCAGGACAATCGCCTGCTGGCCTGGGCCGAGGATCTCAACGGTCGCCGCCAGTACACCGTGCGCTTCCGCGACCTGGAGAGCGGCGAAACCCTGCCCGACACGATCGCCGGCGTATCCCCGAACCTGGTCTGGGCCGACGACAACAAGACCCTGTTCTACGTCGAGAACGACCCCGACACGCTGCTGACCAAGCGGGTCAAGGCGCACGTGCTCGGCACCCCGGCCGCCAGCGACCGGCTGGTCTACGAGGAGCAGGACGACACCTACTACATGGGCATCGGCCGCACCCGCGACGACAAGTACATCGTGATCGGGCTGGACAGCACGGTGTCCAACGAGTTGCGCTATGCGCCGGCCGCCGATCCGCGCCAGTTCAAGGTGCTCGCCCCGCGCCAGCGCGAGGTCGAGTACGACGCCGACCACCTCGGCGAGCGCTGGGTGATCCGGACCAATGCCGACGGCGCGACCAACTTCAAGCTGGTCGAGGCGCCGAGTGAGGCCACCTCGCGCGCGCAATGGAAGGATCTGGTGGCGCACGACCAGGACGTGTTCATCGAGGGCGTGGAGCTGTTCGACGGTTTCATGGCCGTGGCCGAGCGTTCCGACGCGCTGGAGCGCCTGCGCCTGGTCCGCAACGACGGCAGCGAGGAGTACGTCAAGGCCGACGAGCCGGCCTACTCGATGGGCCTGGCCGCCAACCCCGAGCCGGACAGCGAATGGCTGCGCTACGCCTACACCTCGATGACCACCCCGGCCACCACCTACGAGCTGAACGTGAATACCGGCGAGCGGCGCCAGCTCAAGCAGCAGCCGGTGCCCGGCTACGATCCGTCGCGGTATGTCACCGAGCGGGTCTGGGCGCCGGCGCGCGACGGGGTGACGAAGATCCCGGTCACCCTGGTCCGGCACAAGGACACGCCGAAGGACGGCACCGCACCGCTGCTGCAATACGCGTATGGCAGCTACGGCATCTCCATGGACCCGGGCTTCAGCGCCACCAACGTCAGCCTGCTGGACCGCGGCGTGGTCTACGCCATCGCCCACATCCGCGGTGGGCAGGAGCTGGGCCGCAAGTGGTACGAGGACGGCAAGTTGCTGAACAAGACCAACACCTTCACCGACTTCATCGACGTCACCGACTTCCTGGTCAAGGAAGGCCATGCCGCCCCGGACCGGGTGGCCGCGTTCGGCGGCAGCGCCGGCGGCCTGCTGATGGGCGCGATCTCCAACATGGCGCCGGAGAAGTACAACGTCATCCTCTCGCAGGTGCCGTTCGTGGACGTGGCGACCACCATGCTCGACCCGAGCATCCCGCTGACCACCAACGAATACGACGAGTGGGGCAACCCGGAGGAGAAGGAGTACTACGACTACATCGTCACGTACTCGCCCTACGACAACCTGGAGGCCAAGGCCTATCCGGCGATGTTCGTCGGCACCGGGCTGTGGGACTCGCAGGTGCAGTACTGGGAGCCGGCCAAGTACGTCGCCCGCCTGCGCGACCTGAACACCGGCGACCGGCCGCTGCTGTTCCGCACCAACATGGAAGCCGGACATGGTGGCAAGTCCGGCCGCTTCCGCCGCTTCCGCGAATCGGCCGAGATGTACGCCTTCATGCTCGACCAGCTCGGGGTGCCCGAAGCCCCCTGATCCGCGGCATTGCGGCCGGGCTCCGCCGATAGCGGCGGGGCCCGCGTTGCAGCGACTCCGCGCCGGCTTGGCGAACGCGCCGCGGACGCGATGGGCGACTGTCTGTGGTGCCGACCGTTGGTCGGCACGCTCCCTCGCACCCTATCATGGCCGCCCATGGAGGACCGCAACCGATTCCGCTGGGCCTGGTGGCTGCTGGCCTACGCGAGCCTGGCACTGGGCATCGTCGGCATCTTCGTCCCGGGGCTGCCGACCACGGTGTTCGTGCTCATTGCCGCGTGGGCCGCGGCACGCGGTTCGGAGCGGTTGGAACGACGGCTGCTGGCCGACCCGCGCTTCGGGCCCATGATCCGCAGCTGGCGCGAGCACCGCGCCGTGCCGCGGCGGGCAAAGTGGGCCGCGACCTGGACCATGCTGGCCAGCGCGCTGATCCTGCTGGCGCTGATGCTGTCCAGCGCCTCGCACGGCGCCTGGATGGTGGCGCTGCCGATCGCGTGCATGGCGGTGGTCGGCACCTGGCTGTGGCTGCGCCCGGAACCGCCCGGCGACCGGTAGCGCTGGCGCCGGGGAACATCCGTCAGTCCGCGGCGCGGGGCGTGTCCGCATCCCCGGCGTCCGCGCTTCGGACCTCGTCGGCATCGAACAGCTGCAGCAGGTCGGCGCGCGCCTGGCGCGCGCTCTGCCTGACCGCCGCGTCGTCGTCGTACACCAGGTACTGCTCGCGCAGCAGCATCTCGTCGTGCTCGCGGAAGCGCCGCACGTGGTCGGCGGCGACGCTGGCCGGGACGCCCAGTTCGCGCAGCACGTGCTCGCCCATTTCCAGGCTGGAGCCGAGCAGTTCGCGGAACGGTTCGGCGCCCAGGTCCATCAGCCGCCAGGCATGCTGGCGGTTGCGCGCGCGGGCCAGGACCTTCGCCTGCGGGTACAGGCGCCGGATCAGGCGCACCGCGCGCAGGTTGCTGTCCGGATCGTCGGTGCAGACCACGAACAAACGCGCGTACTGGGCGCCGGCCGCGCGCAGCAGGTCCGGCCGGGTCGGGTCGCCGTAGAAGATGCGCCCGCCGCTGCGGCGCACGTCCTCGACCTGCTCGATGCTGTTCTCCAGCGCCACGTAGGGGACGCGCTGCGCGGCCAGCAGCCGGGCCACGATCTGGCCGAAGCGCCCGACCCCGGCGATCAGCACCTGCGGCGGCTGTGCCGCCGGATCCGGCGCGTCGTAGCGCGGCGGTTGCGCCGGCGCGTGCAGGGCCTCGGTATCGCGCATGCGCCGGTCCAGCGCCAGCAACAGCAACGGCATCAGTGCCATCGACACGCCGACCACCGCGACCAGCCGATCGTGGTCGTCCGTCGACAGCAGGCCCACGCGCAGGGTCTCGTGGAACACCACGAACGCGAACTCGCCGCCCAGCCACAGGGTGCCGCCCAGCAGCAGCGCCGAACGCGGGGCCAACCCGGCGACCCGGCCCACGCCGAACAGCACCGCGAACTTCACCGCCAGCAGCAGCGCCACTCCGGCCACCACCAGCCATGGCTCGGCGACGATCCGGTCCAGGTCGATGCCCATGCCCACGGCGATGAAGAACAGCCCCAGCAGCAGGCCTTTGAACGGATTGATCTGCGATTCCAGCTCGTGCCGGTATTCCGAATCGGCCAGCAGCACGCCGGCCATGAACGCGCCCAGGCCCGGGCTGAGTCCGGCCTGCTGCATGATCCAGGCGCTGCCGAGCACCGCCAGCAGCGCGGTGGCGGTGAACACCTCCGGTGCCTGGGTGCCGGCCACGACCCGCAACGCCCGGTGCATCAGCAGGCGGCCGCCGAACCAGACCAGGGCGAGCGCGCCGAGCGCGTGCCCGACCATGGGCCAGGTCAGGGTCTGGTTCTTGATCCCGCCGAGCAGCGGGATCAGCGCCAGCAGCGGGATCGCGACCAGGTCCTGGAACAGCAGGATCGCGAACGCCAGGCGTCCGTAGTCGCTGTTCAGCTGCTTGCGTTCGGCCAATAGCTGCAGGCCCACCGCGGTGGAGGACAGGGCCAGGCCCATGCCGGCGACCAGGGCGCCCTTCCAGTGCACGTTCCAGGCCAGCAGCGCCGCGCCCAGCAGCAAGGCCGAGAGGAACACCTGCGCGCCGCCCGCGCCGAACACCGGCCGCCGCATCAGCACCAGCCGCGCCGGCGACAGTTCCAGGCCGATCACGAACAGCAGCATGACCACGCCGATCTCGGAGGCGGCCAGGATCCGGTCCGGATCGCTGACCATGCCGATCCCGTCCGGTCCCAGGAGCACGCCGGTGGCCAGGTAGGCCAGCACCGCGACCAGGCCCAGCTTGCGGAACAGCGGCACGGCGACGATCGCCGCCAGCAGCAGGACCAGGGCCAGTTCGAAGCTGAGGCTGTTGGGCACGCGCGACTCCACGGGGTATGCCGTGGATTATGCGCCCGCGTGCTCCAGCTCGATGTGCTCGCCGGCCGGTCCGATCAAGCCCAGGCGCGGTTGAGCACGGTGATCCGGGTATCGAACGCCCAGCCTGCGGCGCCGAGCAGGGCGCCCCAGGCGCGCCGCGAGGCGTCGCGGTCGGGCGTGATCGTGACCCCGATGAAGGGTACGGCCACCCTCGCGGCGGTCATCGGCAGGTCGAAGGGCGGCACCGCGGCCTTGATCTGGGTGAGGTAGAGCAGTTCGCCGCAGGGACCGCGTACCTGCGCGGCGCGGATGGCATCGCTCAGCTCCAGGTTGGCAGGCGCGCCCAGCACCTTGAAGGGCGCGTGCAGGCCGGCGGCGAGGCCGTCGATGTCGCCCACCAGGATTTCCAGCGCCAGCCAGCCATGGCGGAACATCGGTTCGGCCGCCATCGCACGGGGGTCTTCGATCACGCGCAGGATCGGTTCGCCCTCGCCATTGGCCAGCCATGCCAGCGGTGCGCCGACGAGGTCCGCCAGGCCGAGCGCGGCGGCATCCTCGGTGGCCAGGGTGCCGCGGCTGGCCACGCCCACGGCCAGTTGCGCGACGTAGGCATCGCAGGTGGCGGCCAGGTCGTCGGCGACCAGGGTGGCGTGGACGATGCTGCTGGCGCTGGCTGCCCTGACCGCCGCCCAGGGCGTGGTCTGGAATGCCGGCCAGTATTTCCCGCTGGTGTTCCTGCAGTCGCCGCTGGGATTGGACGTGGGCCAGGCCAGTCTGCTGATGATGTGTGCGCTGCTGCTGGCCGCGCCGATGTTCCCGCTGGCCGGCTGGCTGTCGGACCGGGGCGGCCGGCGTCCGGTCATCGTCACCGGCTTCCTGCTCGCGGCCGCGACCCTGCTGCCCGGCTACATGCTGCTGGCGGCGGCGGTGCGCAGTGGGCTTGCGTTCGGTGCGACGCTGGCGCTGTGGAAGATGCCGGAGACCCGGCATCGGGATATTTCCCGGTAGTCCAGGCTTCCTGGGTGGCCAGTGCTACGATCCGTGCATCGCGACCACCGGGAAGGATCGGGCATGTCGGGAAGGATCTGGATCGGACTGGCGCTGGCCTTGCTGGCAACCGCCGCGTTGGCCGCCGGGCCGGGTGCAGTACGCAAGCAGGCCGAGGCCAGCATGCTGGTCACCGGCCAGGTCCGGATCGAACCGGACGGCAGCGTGTCCGGCTGGGAGCTCGACCGGCGCGACACGCTACCCGAGGTCGTGACTGAACTGATCGACAGGGCCATCCCCGCTTGGCGGTTCGAGCCGGTCCTCGTCGATGGCAAGCCGGCCAAGGTCGAAGCGGCCATGAGCCTGCGACTGGTCGCCAACCGCCTGGACGACGGTGACTACCAGGTGTCGGTCCGCAGCAGCTACTTCGGCGACGATGCGAAGGGTTCGGAGGGTATGGTCAAGGAAGGGCGGGCCGACGAGACCGTGCACGCGATCCAGATGCGGCCGCCATCGTATCCTCCGCAGGCTGCGAAGGCGGGTATTCGCGGGACGGTGTATCTGGTGCTGCGGATCGACCGCGAAGGTACGGTCGACGACGTGTTCGTGGAACAGGTCAACCTCAGGAACATCGGGAGCGAGCGCCAGATGGATCTGATGCGGGCGGTACTGGCCAAGCCGACGGCCGCCGCCGCGCGGAAATGGACGTTCGCCATCCCCACCGCCGGCGAGCAGGCCGGCAACGGGTACTGGTCGATCCGGGTTCCCGTCGCTTACATGCTCGATGGAGAGAGGGATGCGGCGTACGGCCGCTGGGAAACCTACATCCCGGGTCCGCGGCACCGCGTGCCATGGGACGACGGCGAGCCGGACCCCAACGCCGGTCCCGACGCGCTGATTGCCGGTGGCGTCTACCCGGCGGGCAAGGGCATCCGCCTGCTCACGCCGCTGCATGAAGGCTGACGCGAGGGCGGCGGCCGGCCAGGAAGCAGCAAAGGAAAAGCCCCGCGGATGCGGGGCTTTCCGTTTGCAGGCGGGGAGCCGTACTCAGCGCTTCATCGAGCTGAAGAACTCGTCGTTGGACTTGGTGTTCTTCATCTTGTCGAGCATGAACTCCATCGCCCCGATCTCGTCCATCGGGTGCAGCAGCTTGCGCAGGATCCAGATCTTCTGCAGCAACTCCGGCTCGATCAGCAGGTCTTCGCGGCGGGTGCCCGAACGGTTGATGTCGATGGCCGGGAACACGCGCTTCTCGGAGATGCGGCGGGACAGGTGCACCTCGGAGTTGCCGGTGCCCTTGAACTCCTCGTAGATCACCTCGTCCATCTTGCTGCCGGTGTCGATCAGGGCGGTGGCGATGATGGTCAGCGAGCCGCCTTCCTCCACGTTGCGCGCCGCGCCGAAGAAGCGCTTGGGCCGGTGCAGGGCGTTGGCGTCCACGCCGCCGGTCAGGACCTTGCCCGAGGACGGCACCACGTTGTTGTAGGCGCGGGCCAGGCGGGTGATCGAGTCGAGCAGGATCACCACGTCCTTCTTGTGCTCGACCAGGCGCTTGGCCCGCTCGATCACCATCTCGGCGACCTGCACGTGGCGCGCGGCCGGCTCGTCGAAGGTCGAGGAGATGACCTCGCCGCGCACGGTGCGCTGCATCTCGGTCACTTCCTCGGGGCGCTCGTCGATCAGCAGCACGATCAGGTGCACGTCCGGGTGGTTGGTGGTGATCGCGGTGGCGATCTGCTGCATCATCATCGTCTTGCCCGCCTTGGGCTGGGAGACGATCAACGCGCGCTGGCCCTTGCCCTGCGGTGCCATCAAATCGAGGATGCGGCCGGTGATGTCCTCGGTGCTGCCGTCGCCGCGCTCCAGGCGGAAGCGCTTGCGCGGGAACAGCGGGGTCAGGTTCTCGAACAGGGTCTTGTTCTTGGACGCTTCCAGCGGCTCGCCGTTGATCGTGTCGACCACCGACAGGGCGAAGTAGCGCTCGCCGTCCTTGGGCCAGCGGATGCGGCCGGACAGGTAGTCGCCAGTGCGCAGGTTGAAGCGGCGGATCTGGCTGGGCGAGATGTAGGTGTCGTCCGGGCCGGCCAGGTAGCTGGCCTCGGCCGCGCGCAGGAAGCCGAAGCCGTCGGGCAGGATCTCCAGCACGCCGTCGGCGGCCACGCCTTCGCCATGGCGGGTCAGAACCTTGAGCAGGGCGAAGATCACGTCCTGCTTGCGGGCGCGGGCCACGCCTTCGTGGATCTGCAGCTGCTCGGCGATCTCCAGCAGCTTGTGTGCGGGCATCCGCTTGAGGTCGCCCAACGAGTACTGCGGGAAGCCTTCGGGCACGCTCGGGTGCGGTCGCGACACGTAAGGCTGCTGGTTGCCGCCGTCGTCCTGCATGCCGCCGTCGTCGCGGTAGCGCTCGCGCTGGCGGTCGCGGCGGTTGCGGAAGCGGTCGCGGCGGTTGTTGCGGCCGCCTTCGCGCTGCTCGCCGCCGTCGCCGCCACCCGGGTGGGGCTGGCCGTGCTGCGGGGTGCCGCCGTTCTCGGCCGGCGGGGGATTGGGGGTATCGCCGCCGGACGGGGCCGGGGCGCTGGCCTGGGGGGGCGGGGGAGCCGAAGCGGCGGGCGCCGGGGCGGCGGCCGTCTCGCTGGCGCCGGCGTCGGCGGCCGGCTGCTTGGTCACGCGCTTGCGCGCACGCTTCTCGGCGGGTGCGTCTTCGCTCCCGGGCGTTTCAGGCAGGGTGTTCTCGGACAAGATTGCGATTCCTCGCTGGTAGGTGCGAGCGCCCGGTGCGGGCGTTGGGATCGTTGGGATCCTGGGGTGGGATGGGTGGTCCGGCGGTAATCCCGGACTGGGGGGACGCGGCCATCCATGCGGCCGGTCCGGATGACGTTAACACCGCGGCCCGGGCGCCCGCAAGCGGGGCCGGGCGCCGGTTCAGGCGCCGGCAGGATGCGTTCCCGACGGTCCTGCGGGCTGCTCAGGCGGCCAGGGTCCGGTCCAGCATCTGGGTCAGCTGGCCCTTGCCGACCGCGCCGACCTGGGTGGCCTGGATCTGGCCGTCCTTGAACAGCAGCAGCATCGGGATCGAGCGCACGTGGTAGCGGATCGCGGTGGCGCGGTTCTGGTCGATGTTGACCTTGGCCACCTTGACCCGGCCGTCGTAGGCCTGAGCCAGTTCGTCGATCACCGGCGAGATCATCTTGCACGGGCCGCACCATTCGGCCCAGAAGTCGACCAGCACCGGCTCGGGGGATTGCAGCACGGCGCTGTCGAAATCGGCGTCGCCGACGTGCATCACCTTGTCGTTCACTTGGGAGTCTCCGTGGATGGCCGGCGCCGGCCGGCGGGGTCACTGCGGGGCCGGTGGGCGCCTTTGGGGTAAACTGGGGCGTTTCGCGGAGAAGTCGGGGGCCATTGGCGCCCGGCGGCCGCGCGATCCGGCGACGGTCCGCAGTGTGCGGCGCCCCGGAAACGTATGCAAGCAGCCCGCCATGCAATGCGACGCAGCGCCGGGCTGCACTCACAGAATGAAGACTGGATGATGAGCGACAAACCGCTGACCGATGTAGCTTTTTCCTCGTTCGACCTGCACCCGGCGCTGCTCGCCGGCCTGGAAGCCGCCGGCTTCACCCGCTGCACCCCGATCCAGGCGCTGACCCTGCCGGTCGCGTTGCCCGGCGGCGACGTCGCCGGCCAGGCGCAGACCGGCACCGGCAAGACCCTGGCCTTCCTGGTGACGGTGATGAACCGCCTGCTGACCCGCCCGGCGCTGGCCGAGCGCAAGCCGGAGGATCCGCGCGCGCTGATCCTGGCCCCGACCCGCGAGCTGGCGATCCAGATCCACAAGGACGCGGTCAAGTTCGGCTCCGAGCTGGGCCTGCGCTTCGCCCTGGTCTACGGCGGCGTCGACTACGACAAGCAGCGCGAGCTGCTGCAGAAGGGCGTGGACGTGATCATCGCCACCCCAGGCCGGCTGATCGACTACGTCAAGCAGCACAAGGTCGTCTCGCTGCACGCCTGCGAGATCTGCGTGCTCGACGAGGCCGACCGCATGTTCGACCTGGGCTTCATCAAGGACATCCGCTTCCTGCTGCGGCGCATGCCGATCCGCACCGAGCGCCAGACCCTGCTGTTCTCGGCCACCCTCAGCCACCGCGTGCTGGAGCTGGCCTACGAGCACATGAACGAGCCGGAGAAGCTCGTGGTCGAGGCCGAGACCATCACCGCCGCGCGCGTGCGCCAGAAGCTGTACTACCCCTCCGACGAGGAGAAGCTGCCGCTGCTGATCGGCCTGCTCTCGCGCAGCGAGGGCGCACGGACCATGGTGTTCGTCAACACCAAGGCGTTCGTGGAGCGGGTGGCGCGCGCGCTGGAACGCGCCGGCTACCGTGTCGGCGTGCTCTCCGGCGACGTGCCGCAGAAGAAGCGCGAGACCCTGCTGCGGAAGTTCCAGGCCGGCCAGCTGGAGATCCTGGTCGCCACCGACGTGGCCGCGCGCGGCCTGCACATCGACGGTGTTTCCCACGTCTACAACTACGACCTGCCGTTCGACGCCGAAGACTACGTCCACCGCATCGGCCGCACCGCGCGCCTGGGTGCCGAGGGCGACGCGATCAGCTTCGCCTGCGAGCGCTACGCGATGGGCCTGCCGGACATCGAGGCCTACATCGAGCAGAAGATCCCGTCCGAGCCGGTCACCGCCGAACTGCTGGTCCCGATGCCGCGGCCGGAGCGCGCGAAGCCGGAAGCCGGCGCGGACGACGACAACGAGAGCGTCAGCGAGATCTTCCGCGAGGCGCGCGAGCAGCGCGCCGCCGAAGAAGAGCGCCGTGGCGGCGGGCGTTCTTCGCACGGTGGCCGTGACGGCGAGCGCCGTCCGCCGCGGCGCAAGGCGGCGGTGGCCGCCGGTGCCGTGGGCGCAGCCGGCGTGGCCGTGGCCGTTGCGTCCGGCGCGGGCGAAGCCGCGGCGGCGGGCGGGGATGCAGGGGCCGGCGGCGAAGGCCGTGGCCGCCGCTCCCGTTCCGCCGGTGGCAAGCCGCCGCGTGCGGAAGCCGCGGGGCAGGACCCTGGCGCGAATGGCGGCCGCGGCAATGAACCGTCCCAGGCCGGCAGCGACCCGGCCGACGACGAGCGCGCTCCGCGCAAGCGTCGCCGCCGCCGTCGCGGCAAGCCGGTCGATGGTGCCGCGCCCGCCGCCAACGGCCAGGCCGGCTCGCCTTCGCAGGTCCCGGCCAGCCGCCAGGGTCCGGCGGCCAAGCCGGTGACGGGCCACGCCCAGAAAGAGCATGCGCAGAAGGAATCGTTCTTCGGCCGCATCGGCCGCAAGCTGCGCTCGCTGGTCGGCGGCAACTGACGTTCCGGGGCCTTGCCCCGAACGCCCGGGCTCCGCGGAGGTAGCGCCTGTCGGTCGGCTGCCTCTCGCGCCATCGCCAAGAGCAGCCGACTGACAGTCGGCTCTGCAGGCAAGGGGGCGGGCGGCCCTGTCCCCGCCGCCCATGGCCCTGCATAATTGCGGGATGACCGTCCTGCGATTCGAGAACGTCAGCAAGCAGTACGCCGGCGGCCACCAGGCCCTGGTGGACGTGAGTTTCGAGGTGGCCGAAGGCGAGATGCTGTTCGTCACCGGCCACTCCGGCGCAGGCAAGAGCACCCTGCTCAAGCTGATCCACCTGTCCGAGCGGCCCAGCCGCGGCGCGGTGGTGTTCAACGAACGCAACCTGCTGCGCGTGCGCGGCGGCAAGGTCGCGCTGCACCGGCGCGAGGTCGGCGTGGTCTACCAGGATCACCGCCTGCTCACCGACCGCAGCATCGGCGAGAACGTGGCCCTGCCGCTGATCCTGCGCGGCACCCGCCGCGCCGAGATCGGCAAGCGGGTGCGCTCGGTGCTCGAGCGCATGGGCCTGGGCCACCGCGAGAAGGCGCTGCCGACCCAGCTGTCGGCCGGCGAGCAGCAGCGCGTGGGGATTGCCAGGGCGATCGTCGCCGAGCCGCGTCTGCTGGTCGCCGACGAGCCCACCGGCAACCTCGACCCGACCCTCTCGGCCGAGATCATGGAACTGTTCGCCGGCCTGCCCGAGCGCGGCACCAGCGTGCTGGTGGTCAGCCACGACCTGCCGCTGCTCAAGCGCATGCGCAAGCGGGTGCTGATCCTCGACCACGGCCGCCTGGTCGACGACATCTCGCCGCAGGATCTGGCCGAATGAACAGCGACGCCGCCGAGCCGGCCGCCAGGAACTCACCCGCGCCCGCGGCGCCGTCGCGCCTGCGGGTCTGGTTCGACCAGCACCTGCACAGCATCGTGTTCAGCCTCGGCCGCGCCCTGCGCAAGCCGTGGGCCACCCTGCTGACCGTGGCGGTGATGGGCCTGGCGCTGGCCTTGCCGCTGGGCCTGTCGATCGTGATGGACAACCTCAACCAGTTCGCCGGCAGCGTGCAGCAGTCGCGCGAGATCAACGTGTTCCTGAAGATGGACGTGGACGCCGCCGCGGCCGCGAAGCTGGCCGATACCCTGCGCGGGCGCGGCGACGTGGCCACGGTCGAACTGCGCACTCCCGAGCAGGCATTGGCGGCGTTCCGCGAGAGCAGCGGCCTGGGCGAGGCGATCAACGCGCTCGGCGACAACCCGCTGCCCACCCTGTTGATTGTGACCCCCGCCGGCGATGGCGGCGATGCGGCCCTGGTCGCCGCGCTGGAGGCGTTGCCACAGGCCGACTTGGTGCAGCACGACGCGGTCTGGCGCCAGCGCCTGGATGCCTGGCTGGCGTTCGGCCAGCGCGTGGTGCAGGTGCTGGCGGTGCTGCTGGGCCTGGGCGCGGCGCTGGTGGTCGGCAATACCGTGCGCCTGGACATCCAGGCCCGGCGCGAGGAGATCGGCGTGCTGCAGCTGCTCGGTGCCAGCGACGGCTTCATCCGCCGTCCGTTCCTGTACCTGGGAGCGTGGTATGGCGTCGGCGCCGGGTTGCTGGCGCTGGGCCTGATCGCCGCCGCCGGCCTGGCGCTGCGCGAGCCGCTGGCCGCGCTCAGTGCCAGCTATGCCAGCCAGTTCTCGCTGCAGGGACTGGATGCGCTGCATTCGGGCCTGGTCCTGCTCGGCACCGTGCTGCTCGGCTGGATCGGCTCGTGGACGGTGACCGGGCACTTCCTGCGCCAGACCCGGCCCACGGAGACCTGATGGCCGCCCAGGAGCTCAAGCACCTGATCAGCGACGCACCGCGGGTGATGGTCGCCGATGGTTCGCGCCTGGTGCGCAAGCTGATCGCCGACGTGCTCGAGCGCGAACTGCCCGGCGTGCGGGTGGTGGGCTGCTCCAGCATCGCCGAGGCACGCGCCGCGCTGGCGGAAGGCCCGGTGGACCTGGTCACCACCGCGCTGACCCTGTCCGACGGCGACGGCCTGGAACTGGCGCGCAGCGTGCGCGAGGCCGCCGGCCAGGCCTACGTGCCGGTGATCGTGGTGTCGGGCGACGCCCAGCAGCACCTGGTCGAGCGCCGCTTCACCGAGTACGTCACCGACTATTTCGACAAGTCGCTCGGCCACGACGCACTGGCCGAGTTCATCCGCGGCTACGTGCAGCCGCAGCCGATCGTCGGCGCCACCGTGCTCTACATCGAGGACAGCCGGGTGGTGGCCGAGGCCACCCGGCGCATGCTCGAGCGGCAACAGCTGAAGGTGATCCACGTGATCACCGCCGAGGAAGGCTTCGCGCTGCTCACTGCCGAGTCGCTGGGCCGGCTCACCGACCAGATCGACCTGGTGCTCACCGACGTGACCCTGAAGGGCGAGCTGAGCGGGCGCGACGTGGTCGAACGGATCCGGATCGACTTCGGCTACGGCAAGCGCCGCCTGCCGGTATTGGTGATGACCGGCGACGGCAACCCGCACAACCAGTCCGAACTGCTCAAGGCCGGCGCCAACGACCTGGTGCAGAAGCCGATCGAGGAACGGTTGCTGGTGACCAAGGTGCTGTTCCAGTTGCGCCTGGCGCGGCTGGACGGCGCGCGCCAATACTGAGCCGGGGAGGGGCGATGGGCGGCGACGCGGAGGACCGCATCCGGCTGGAGCCCTCGTGGAAGGCGCGCATCGGCGACTGGCTGCTGCGCCCGGAGATGCGCGCGCTGTCGGAGTTCCTGCGCCAGCGCCAGGCGGCCGGTGCGCGGGTGTATCCGCCCGGGCCGCGGATCTTCGCCGCCTTCGACGCCACTCCGTTCGAGCAGGTGCAGGTGGTGGTGCTGGGCCAGGACCCCTACCACGGCCCCGGCCAGGCGCACGGCCTGTGCTTCTCGGTGCTGCCCGGGGTGCCGGTGCCGCCGTCGCTGGACAACATCTTCAAGGAGATCGGCGCCGAGCTGGGCCTGCCGCGTCCGGACCACGGCTGCCTGCTGCCATGGGCGCGGCGCGGGGTGCTGCTGCTCAACGCGGTGCTGACCGTGGAGGAGGGCCGCGCCGGCGCCCACCAGGGCAAGGGCTGGGAGGGATTCACCGATCGCGCCATCGAGGCGTTGTCGGCCGAACGCGAAGGCCTGGTGTTCCTGCTGTGGGGCAGCTATGCCCAGGCCAAGGGCAAGGTGATCGACCCGCGCCGGCACCGGGTGCTGAAGGCGCCGCATCCCTCGCCGTTGTCGGCGCATCGCGGCTTCCTCGGCTGCGGCCACTTCGCCGCGGCCAACGAATACCTCTCCCGCCGCGGGCAGGCGCCGATCGACTGGTCGCTGCCGCCGCGGGCCGAGGTCGAGGCAATGCTGCGGCAGTCCTGAGCCCCGGACGCGCGGGCAGGGATGGCCCTTGCTGGCCACCCCTTGAAAGCCGCCGTCCCGGCCGCATTCCTCCCCTATGGGTGCCGGTGGTCGGTCGGGACCGGGCCAGCCGCCGTACCCGCTAGGGCATGGTTCAGTTTTTGCGAAGTAAACCATTGATTATAAAAGAAACCAATGGTGCAAAGATCGTTGCAGGGATGCAACGCCGGGAACCATTCGCGGCGTTAGCAGTCCAACCTCCCGATTGCTAAGATGGATGCCATGACCCAGACCCTCCATGCCACCAGCCTCGTCGCCAACAACCTGCCGGTCCCCAGCCCGCTGGGTTCGCTGGAGGCGTACATCGGTGCCGTGCACCGGATCCCGGTGCTGGACGTGGAAGAGGAGCAGGCCCTGGCCCGCCGCTTCCGCGACCAGGAAGACCTGGACGCGGCCCGCGAGCTGGTCCATTCGCACCTGCGCTTCGTGGTCCACGTGGCCCGCGGCTACAGCGGCTACGGCCTGCAGCTGGGCGACCTGATCCAGGAAGGCAACATCGGCCTGATGAAGGCGGTCAAGCGCTTCGACCCGGACATGGGCGTGCGCCTGGTCAGCTTCGCGGTGCACTGGATCCGTGCCGAGATGCACGAGTTCATCCTGAAGAACTGGCGCATCGTCAAGGTCGCCACGACCAAGGCGCAGCGCAAGCTGTTCTTCAACCTGCGCAAGGCCAAGACCCGCCTGGGCTGGATGAACGCGGCCGAGGTCACCGCCGTGGCCCGCGACCTCAACGTGCCCGAGCACGAAGTGCTGGAGATGGAAGCGCGCCTGTCCGGCCGCGACATCGGCTTCGACGCTCCGGCCGACGAGGACGACGAGCATGCGCCGCCGTCGCCGGCCGCCTACCTGATGGCCGATGCGGAAGATCCCTCGCAGGCCTACGAGCGCGCCGACAGCGAGGACAACCAGCTGCAGCTGCTGCGCGAGGGCCTGGCCGGCCTCGACGCGCGTTCGCGCGACATCATCGCCCGCCGCTGGCTGGACGCCGACAGCAAGGTCACCTTGCAGGAACTGGCCGACGAATACGGCGTGTCCGCCGAGCGCATCCGCCAGATCGAGGCGAACGCGATGAAGAAGATGAAGGCCCTGCTGGCGGCATAGGCGCGCAGCGGTTCCGCGTTGCGGTGGCAAACGGCCCGGCATTCCCGGGCCGTTCGCTTTTGCCGCGGGCAGCGGGCCTTGCGGCGATCGCGCGGTTGTCCGGTGGGCGCTATTCCGGCGCCGGGTCCTGCGCGTCCCTTCCGAGGATGATCCGCGCCGCGCGCTGGTAGCTCCAGTACGCCCAGGCCCAGTTGAGCAGCACCACCAGACGGTTGCGGAAGCCGATCAGGAAGAACACGTGCGCGGCCAGCCAGAACCACCACGCCGGCAGGCCCGACAGCCTGACGCCGTGCAGGTCCACCACCGCGGCCATGCGGCCGATGGTGGCCAGGTTGCCGAAATCGCGGTAGCGGAACGCATCGGCCTGTTCGCCACGGAGCCGGGCGCGGATCGTTGCGGCGACGTGCCGGCCCATCTGCTTCGCGGCCGGAGCCACCCCGGGGACCGCGCTGCCGTCGGCGCGCTTCACCGCGGCCAGGTCGCCGGCGACGAAGACATGCGGATGCCCCGGCACACTCAGGTCCGCCTCCACCGGCACCCGCCCGGCACGGTCCAGCGGCACGCCGAGCGAGCGCGCCAGCGGCGAGGCGGCCACGCCGGCGGCCCAGACCACGGTGCGCGCCGGGACATATTCCTCGCCCAGCCGGTAGCCACCCGCGTCGATGGCGGTGACCGGCACGCCGGTGGAGACTTCCACGCCCAGACGCTGCAACTGCCGGCGCGCCCGCTCCGACAGCACTTCGGGAAACGAGGGCAGCACCCGCGGCCCGGCCTCGATCAGGCGCACCCGCGCGCTGGCCGGGTCGATGCGGCGGAACTCGCGCTTCAGCGTATGCCGGGCGATCTCGGCCAGGGTGCCGGCCAGTTCCACCCCGGTGGGGCCGCCGCCGACGATGGCGAAGTTGAGCCAGGCCGTGCGTTCGGCCGGGTCGTCGCAGGCCTCGGCCCGCTCGAACGCGAGCAGCAGTCGCCGGCGCAGATGCAGCGCGTCGTCCAGCGACTTCAGTCCGGGCGCGTGCGCCGCCCAGTCGTCGTGACCGAAGTAGGCATGCGTGGCGCCGCTGGCCAGCAGCAGGTAGTCGAATCCGAGCGTGCTGCCGTCGGCCAGCGCGACCTGCCTGCCGGCGGCATCGATCGCGGTCGCTTCGCCCAGCCGCACTTCCACGTTGCGCTGTCGGCGCAGGATATGGCGCAGCGGCGCGGCGATGTCCGGCGCCGAGAGACCGGCGGTGGCGACCTGGTACAGCAGGGGCTGGAACAGGTGGTGGTTGCTGCGGTCGAGCAGGGTGATCCGCAGCGGCGCCCGGGCCAGCGCCCGCGTGGCCCAAAGCCCGGCGAAGCCGCCGCCGATCACCAGCAGGCGGGGAAGGGGGTCGGCCAGCTCGCTCACTTCATGCCTCCGTGTCGGCGTGGGGATTCAGTACAGGTCAATCGGATCCACATCCAGCGACCAGCGCGTGCGGCGCGCTTCGGGCAGGGCGTGGATCGCCGGCAGTGCCGCGTCCAGGCAGGCGTGCAATGCGGGACGGCTGGCCGAGGACAGCAGCAACTGCATCCGGTACAGGCCGGCACGGCGGGCCATCGGTGCGGTCAGCGGGCCGAGCACCTCGATCGGTGCCGGCACCGCGCCGGCCGGCTTCGCCGCCTCCTGCAGGATCGCCCTGGCCGCACGCAGGAGCGCGCCGGCGGCGTCGGCCTGCTGCGCCTCGGCGCGCAGCAGCGCCAGGTGGGCGAACGGCGGGAAGCCGGCGGCCTCGCGCTGGGCCAGTTCGTCGCGGGCGAAGGTGTCGTAGCCGCCGTGGATCAGGTCGTGCAGCAGGCGATGCCCGGGGTGGTGGGTCTGCCACCACACCTCGCCGGCGCGCCGCGCGCGGCCGGCACGGCCCGCGACCTGGATCAGTTGCTGGGCCAGCTTCTCCCCGGCGCGGAAATCGGAGGAGAACAGGCCCTCGTCCACGCCGACCACCACCACCCGGGTCAGGTTCGGCAGGTCATGGCCCTTGGCCAGGATCTGGGTGCCGACCAGGATCCCGGGGCGGTCGCCGAGTTCGGCCAGCAGTTTCGCCAGACCGTCGCGGCGGGCGGTGGTGCCGCGGTCGAAGCGCAGCACCGGCCATTGCGCGAAGCGCTCGGCCAGCAGTTCCTCCAGGCGCTCGGTGCCTACGCCCTGCGGCTGCAGCGCCAGGCTGGCGCAATCCGGGCAGGCTTGCGGCCGCGCCTGGCGGTGGCCGCAGTGGTGGCACAACAGGCGTCCGCCGCCGCCATGCACGGTCAGCGGCGTGCCCTGTGCGGGCGTGCTGCAGCGCGGGCACTGCGCGCTCCAGCCGCAGTCGTGGCACAGCAGCACCGGGGCGTAGCCGCGGCGGTTCTTGAATACCAGCACCTGGCCACCGTCGCCCAGCGCCGCCTCGATCATCTGCAGCGTCTCCGGCGCCAGGCCGGCCTGCAACGGGCGCTTGCGCACGTCGACGATCCGTACCGTGGGCGGCCGAGCGTCGCCGGCGCGATGGCGCAGGCGCAGGTGCGCGTAGCGCCCGGCCTGGGCGTTGTGCAGGGTCTCCAGCGAAGGCGTGGCGCTGCCCAGCAGCACCGGCACGCCCAGCGCCTTGGCCCGGACCAGGGCGAAGTCGCGCGCGTGGTAGCGGATACCGTCCTGTTGCTTGTAGCTGGCGTCGTGTTCCTCGTCGACCACGATCAGGCCGGCGTCCGGCAACGGCGTGAACACCGCCGAGCGGGTACCGACGATCACCCGCGCCTGTCCGCGCCAGGCCGCGGCCCACACCCGCGCGCGTTCGCCGTCGGCCAGGCCCGAGTGCAGCGCATGCACCGGCACGCCCAGGCGCGCGCGGAAGCGGGCCAGCGCCTGCGGGGTCAGGCCGATCTCCGGCACCAGCACCAGCACCTGGCGGCCGCGCGCCAGGCAATCGGCGATGGCGTGCAGGTAAACCTCGGTCTTGCCGCTGCCGGTGACGCCTTCGAGCAGGATCGGGGCGAAGCCCGTGCCGGCGGCGATCGCGGCGATCGCGGCGCCCTGCTCCGCGTTCGGCTGCGGCCCGGGCTGCGGCGCCGGGGCGTGCGCCACGGCGGGCACGGCCACGCGCTCGACATGGCCGCGCCGGGCCAGCGCGCGCGCCGCCGTGCGCCAGCCCTCCAGCTCGCGCTCCAAACGGTCCTCGTCGACGGCCGTGCCGTGGGCGAGCAACTCGGCCAGGCGCCGCGTCCGGCTGCCCTGGCGCAGCCCGTGGCGCCCGGTGGCGCCGGCCTCGGTGGCGACCCAGGCCCAGGCGTGGGTATCGGGCAGCGGCTCGCCGGCGCGCAGCGCGGCCGGCAAGGCGGTGGCGAACACCTCGCCCTGTGGCGCGTGGGTGTAGCGTGCGAGCCAGCGCAGCGAGTCGAGCAGTTCGCCGGAAAACAGCGGTACCGCATCGGGCAGGGCGCTGGCCCGGCGCAACTCCAGCCCCGCCTCGGGGATGCCGATCCCGGCCACCACGCCGACCAGTTCGCGGTTGCCGAACGGCACCCGCACCCGCTGGCCGATCGCCCCTGCGTCGGCCACGACGCCGTCCGGAGGCAGGTAGTCGAACAGCCTCGGCACGGGCACGGGCAGGGCGACCTGGAGGCTGGGGGAAGCGGGCATCGCGGCAGTCTAACCAAGCCGGCGATGCGGCTGGCGCGGATGGCGACTTGCGTTCCATTGCTGCCCGGCGGCTGACGAATGGGACGTAAACCAACGTCACAGTTGGGGATTTGGGCTTATCCACACCGGATGTGGATAAGCTTGTGCATGAGCGCAATGCTTCACGCCGCAACAATGGCAATTCAAGCCTGCCGGCTGGATTGGTCAAAAAAACGCCATATGGAAATAGTCATTGAAAACAATAAGTTGTCCGTGAAACAGGGATGACGCGAAGGATCGACAGGGAAAAATGGCGGTTTTCCGCGGCAAAAGTTTGCGCTGTGCACAACCGCTATGCCGGCAAGCCTTGCCATTGCTGGGTGGAACGGCGGTCGCGGCGCTGTCAAGGGGGCGCAGCCGACGCCGGCGCGGCTAAGCTGGGCCCATGCCGGAGCGCCCATGCACGATGACTCGTTGAGCGGGGCCAGCGGACTGCCCGCTGCCCTGTCCGCCTTCCTGCGCGGCGTCGAACGCCGTGCCTACGTATTCCTCTGGCTGCAGGACGGCAATGCCGCCGGGGCCGAGCGCGCGCTGGCCGCGGCAATCCGTGCGTTCCCGGGGCCGGCCGCGGCGATGCCCATGGCCGAATGGCCGGCCCGCTTCTGGAGGCTGCTGGCGGCACTGCCGGCCCAGGCCGGGGGCGGCGTCTGGCCGGACGGCCTGGAAACCCTGGCCACGCTGCCGTGGCCTGCGCGGCGGGCATTGCTGCTGCGGCAGGTGGCCGGGCTGGACGAGGCCGCGGCGGCCGCGGCGTTGGGCATGGACGATTCCGCCTACGAGGCCTTGCTGGCGCAGGCCTGCCCGCGCGCTCCCGATGGCGCGCCGGATGCCGCCGGCTGGCGCGCCCAGGCCGAAGCGATCCAGCAGGCCGGCCGCGGCCTGGCTACCCCGCAGCTGCTGCGCCTGGCGCAACTGCGCGAGGCGGCGCTGGCGGCCAGGCCGGTAGTGCCTGCCGCACCGGCCTGGGAGGCGCCGGACCGCAGCGCCGCCGCCGCCGGCGATAGCAGGCCGGATCGCCGCGGCGCTGCCGGCGGACGCGGGTGGAGCGCCTGGCGATTGGCGGCGCTGGCCGCGCTGCTGTTGCTGGGCGCGGTCGCTGCGGCCTGGTGGCTGTCCTCGCGCCCGGCCGCGGTGGCGCCGGCGGCCGTGGCACCGGCGCAGGAGGAGGACTTCCGGGTACACGACAACGATCCGGTCGCGGTCGAACCGTTGCCGGATGCCGGGCCGGCGGCTGCCGCGACCGGTTGGCCATCCGCGCTGGCGGAGGCACCGGCCATCGATCCGGTGGTGGCGGACCTGGCGCTGCTTTCCTGGTACGCCGCGGGCGCGCCGGCGTCACGCATCGAGCACGAGGGCAAGGCCGCGGGGACGGCGGCGCCCGCCTCTCCGGCCAGTGCCGTCGCCGACGAGACCAGCGGGCAGGAGGACTGGATGCGGCTGGACGGATCCGAACAGGCCGGCGTGCGTGCCGCGGCGGTGGCCCTGGCGGCCGATACACCACAGGCGCAGGCCGAACTGCGCGCACGCTTTGCCGCACTGGACACGATGGAGCGCCGCGGTTGGCGGCTGGGTCCGGCGCTCGGTGCCGACTACGCCGTGCTGCAGCCGCTGATCGGTTTCGTCGCCGGGGAGGAGCGCGTGCCGCTGCTGGACGCGTTGCGCGCACTCACCCCGGAGCAGCGCGCGCAATTGGGGGAACTGGCATTGCGCACGCCGCCGACCGCGCGCGCATCACTGCGCCATGAACTGCTGGCGCAGCCTCCGGCGTCGCGCGGGGACTGGCTCGCGGCCCGCGCACGGCAGTAGCCGCCACCCCCTAGAATGGCCGGCCCGCGATCCGGCCGCCGTGCAACCGCACGACCGAAGTCGTGCCTTCCCCCTGATGTCCCCGCCTGCCGCCCATCCTCCGCGCTTGCGCCACGAACTGCGCGCCACCGCCACGCTCGCCCTGCCGCTGGTGCTGGGCCACGTGTCGACGGGGCTGATCAGCTTCGTCGACAACGTCATCGCCGGCCGCCACGGCACCCTCACCCTGGCCTCGGTGACGGTGGGCACGGCCTTGCTGTACCTGCCGATGATGGTGCCGCTGGGCACCCTGATCGCACTGACCGCCTCGGTCTCGCAACTGGACGGTGCCGGCCGCCGCGACGAGATCGCGCCGCTGTTCCGCCAGGCGTTGTGGCTGGGCCTGGGTCTGGGGCTGGTGATGTTCGCGTTCCTCAGCGCCGCGCCGCTGTTGCTGGACGCGTTCGGGATCGCGGCCGACATCGTTCCCGGCGCGACCGCGTTCTGCCATGCGGTGCGCTGGGGCGCGCCGGCGCTGGTGCTGGGCTTCTGCATGCGCTACGTGAGCGAGGGCACGCACTGGACCTGGCCGACGATGGCGTTCGGCTTCGGCGGCCTGCTGGCGCTGGCGCCGCTGGGCTACGCGCTGACCTTCGGCTTCGGGCCGCTGCCGGAGATGGGCGCGGCCGGGCTGGGCACGGCCTCGGCGATCGCGATGTGGCTGCAGACCCTGGGTTTCGCCGCCTACCTGTGGAAGTCGCGGCGGTTCGCGCCGCTGGGATTGTTCGCGCACCTGGAGTGGCCGCGCTGGGCGCCGATCCGCGGCCTGCTCGCGGTCGGCCTGCCGATCGGCGTGACCGTGTTGATGGAGGGCGGGCTGTTCATCGCCACCGCGCTGCTGATCGCACGCCTGGGCGAAGTGCCGGCGGCGGCGCACCAGATCGCGATCAATGTGGCCGCACTGTGCTTCATGCTGCCGATGGGGCTGGCCGAAGCGACCACGGTGCGGGTCGGGCACGCGCTGGGCGCCGGCGATCCGGACGGGGTGCGCCGCGCCGCGCGTGCCGGCTACGCGATCGTGCTGGTGACCCAGACCTGCTCGGCGATCGCGCTGTTGCTGGGCCATGGTGCGGTGGTGGCGGTCTACACCGCGGACCTGGCGGTGGCGGCGATGGCCTCGACCCTGCTGCTGTACGCGGCCGCGTTCCAGTTCCCGGATGGCATCCAGGTGATGTCGGCCGGCGCGCTGCGCGGCCTGCGCGACACCCGGGTGCCGATGTTTCTGGCCATGGCCTCCTACTGGGGCCTGGGCATGCCGCTCGGCGCCTGGCTGGGCCTGGGGTTGGGCCGTGGGCCGCAGGGCATGTGGACCGGCCTGATCGCCGGCCTGGCGGCGGCGGCGCTGCTGATGGCCGCGCGCCTGGCCTGGCGCCTGCGTCGCTTGCCGCCGCCGGTCGCCGTGGCCGCACCGCCGGCCGGCCCCGTGACTTGAGGCGCATGTAAGCCGCCGGTGCTGCGGCTATCCTGCATGCCGCAACCCGCAATCCCGCCTGCCGGAGCCGCTGTCCGATGAACCCGCCCCCCCTGCCGTCGCGTCCCGGTCCCGTCGTCCGCTTCTTCGTCGGGTTGTGGGACGTGATGAACTTCACCCGCCGGCTGATCCTCAACCTGCTGTTCTTCGGCCTGCTGTTCCTGGTGCTGGTCGCGTTCCTGGTCGCGGTCGGCAAGGGCCGCAGCGGGGTGGCACCGATGCACGAGCGCACCACCCTGGTAATCGCGCCGGAAGGGCGGCTGGTGGAGCAGTTCTCCACCGATCCGCTCAGCCGCGCACTGGCGCGTGCGCTGGGCGACACCTCGGCCGAGGAAGTCCAACTGCGCGACCTGCTGCGCGCGATCGAGGCGGCCAGGGACGACAAGCACGTCGAGCGCGTGCTGCTGCAGCTGGACGGCCTGCAGCCGTCGGGCATGGCTTCGATGCGCGAGGTCGCCGCCGCGCTGGGCGAATTGCGCGCCAGCGGCAAGCAGGTGGTGGCGTTCGGCGAGAACATCGGCCAGGGCCAGTACCTGCTGGCGGCGCAGGCCGACGAGATCTACCTGGACCCGATGGGCAGCCTGATGCTGGAAGGCCTGGCCCGCTATCGCCAGTACTTCCGGGCCGCGCTGCAGGACAAGCTGGGCGTGGACGTGCACCTGTTCCGGGTGGGCGAATTCAAGTCCGCGGCCGAGCCCTTCATCCTCGACGCGGCTTCGCCCGAGGCCAAGGAAGCGGACCTGTACTGGATGAACGACGTGTGGCAGCGCTACCTGGCCGACGTCGGCACGGCGCGCAAGCTCGACCCGGCGCAGCTGGCCGCGCAGATCGACGCGCTGCCCGAGGGCATCGAGGCCGCCGGCGGCGACATCGCCAAGTACGCGCTGGAGATGAAGCTAGTCGACGGACTGAAGACCCGCGAGCAGCTGGACCAGCTGCTGACCGAGCGCGGGGTCGCCGACGCGGATGCCGACCATGGTTTCCGCAGCGTGTCCCTGGACGGCTATCTGGCCCACCTGGACGGCCGCCGCCTGCCGGTGGACAAGCGTCCGCAGGTGGCGGTGGTGGTGGCCGAGGGCGAGATCAGCGGCGGTGAGCAGCCGGCCGGCCGCATCGGCGGCGTGTCCACCGCCGCGCTGCTGCGCCAGGCGCGCGACGACGACCAGGTCGAGGCGGTGGTGCTGCGGGTGGATTCGCCCGGCGGCGAGGTGTTCGCTTCCGAGCAGATCCGGCGCGAGGTCGAGCAGCTCAAGGCCGCCGGCAAGCCGGTGGTGGTGTCGATGGGCGACCTGGCTGCCTCCGGCGGCTACTGGATCAGCATGAACGCCGACCGCATCTATGCCGATCCGTCCACGATCACCGGCTCGATCGGCATCTTCGGCATGTTCCCCAATTTCACCCGCACCCTGGACAAGATCGGCGTGCACACCGACGGCGTGAGCACCACCCGTTTCGCCGGCGCCTTCGACGTGACCCGACCACTGGATCCGGAGGTGGGCCGCGTGGTCCAGGCGGTGATCGACAAGGGCTATGCGGACTTCACCGGCAAGGTCGCCGCCGCGCGCGGTAAGTCGGTGCAGGACGTGGACCAGATCGCCCGCGGCCGGGTCTGGAGCGGTGCCCAGGCCAAGGAACGCGGCCTGGTGGACGAGCTGGGCAGCTTCGGCGACGCGGTCGCCGACGCGGCCGGCCGCGCCGAACTGGAGCAGGACACGTACCGCGTGGTCTACCTCGACAAGCCGGCCACCCCGTTCGCGCAGTTCCTGGCCGGCTTCGCCGGCAGCCGGATCGGCGCGGCCCTGCTGCAGGACTCGGACCTGGCCCGGGCGATGCTGGCGCGGACCCTGCCGGAGAGCGAGGCGCAGCTGCGCTTTGTCGAGAACGCGGTCAAGGACCGCAACGGCGCGCCGGTGAAGGCGCTGGCGTACTGCTTCTGCGGGCTGTAGCCGCGGTGGGCGGGGATGCCGGCGGCTGCCGGCATCCGGCCCTCATTCACCCTCGGCGGCGTCGGCCTGCTTCTGCTGCTGGTCGGCGGCCTGCTGCAGGGTCTGCTCGACCGCGCGGGCCTTGTCCAGCGGTTCCTTGATCGCGTCGCGTAGTTGGGTGTGCGCCTGCTGGGCCTGAGCCTGAGCCTGCGGTTCGGGCGGTCGCTCGGCCGGCGGCGGTTCGGCGCGGCAGGCGGCCAGCAGCAACGGCAGGCCCAGGATCGGCAACAGGATCGCCGCACGTGCGATCGATGCGCGGGATCGGGCGCGGTGGAGTTCCGGCATGACGTACTCCCTCGGGAAGGCTGGCGCTATCCTACGCCGATGGACGCGAACCGGTGGCGACTGGATGGACGGCTGGCGCTGGTGACCGGCGCCAGCGCCGGGATCGGCCTGGCGATCGCGCACGAGCTGGCCGCGCTGGGGGCGCACCTGCTGCTGGTCGCGCGCGAGGAGGATCCGTTGCAGGATGCGCGCGACGAACTGGCCGAGCGGCATCCGGCGCAGGACTTCATGGCCATGGCCGCGGACGTGGCCGACGACGGCGACCGCCAGGCGATCCTGGACTGGGTCGAGGACCAGGGCGAAGGCCTGCACGTCCTGGTCAACAACGCCGGCGGCAACGTCAGCAAGGCCGCGGTGGACTACACCGAGGACGAATGGCGCGGGATCTTCGAGACCAACCTGTTCTCGGCCTTCGAACTGTCGCGCTATGCGCACCCGCTGCTGGCCCGGCATGCGGCCTCGAGCATCGTCAACATCGGCAGCGTGTCGGGGATCACCCATGTGCGCAGCGGCGTGGTCTACGGGATGAGCAAGGCCGCGTTGCACCAGATGACCCGCAACCTGGCCGCCGAATGGGCCGAGGACGGGATCCGGGTCAACGCAGTGGCGCCGTGGTACATCCGCACCCGGCGCACCTCGGTGCCGCTGGCGGACCCGGACTACTACGAGGAAGTGGTCGCGCGCACGCCGATGCGACGGGTTGGCGAGCCGGAGGAGGTCGCCGGGGCCGTCGCATTCCTGTGCCTGCCGGCGTCCAGCTACGTCACCGGCGAATGCATCGCGGTGGACGGCGGCTTCCTGCGCTACGGGTTCTGAGTCGCGGCCTGCTCACCCGCGCAGCGCGCGTTCCGGTACCTGGACTTCCATCGCCAGGGCCAGGTGGTCGGAGAAGGCGGCGGCCACCGCCTGGGTGCCCAGGCATTTCAGGTCGCCGCTGACCAGGATGTGGTCGATCGCGCGCTGCGGTTTCCAGCTGGGGAACGTCGGCACCATGCACTCGGGCGGGCGCAGGCCGGTGTTGCGGTAGAGCACGTCCATTTCCGGCTGGTCGGGCAGGCAGTTGAAGTCGCCCATCAGCAGCGCGTTGGGGTGGTCCTGCAGCACCTCGGCGATGAACGACAACTGCGCCAGGCGCGACCTGGCACCCAGCGACAAGTGCGCCACCGCCACGGTCAGGCTCTCGCGGTCGCCGCCGAAATGCGCCAGCAGCACGCCGCGACCCTTGATCCGTCCAGGCAGGGAATGGTCGGCGGTGCGCACCGGCTCCAGCCGGCTGAGCAGGCCGTTGGCGCTGGAGGCCACGCCGCCGACGCTGCGGTTGGGCTGGTGGGTCCAGTAATGGAAGCCGGCGCGCTGGGCCAGGTAGTGGGTCTGGTTGGTGAAGCCCGAGCGCAGGCTGCCCGGATCGCTTTCCTGCAGGCCGACGATGTCGTGGCCGCTGGCCAGCTGCGCGATCGCGTCCAGGCTGCCGCGCTTGCCCCCGGCCGGCAGCGCGTGCGACCAGCTGCGGGTCAGGTAGTCGCTGTAGCGGCGGGTGCTCGAACCGGCCTGGATGTTGGCGCTGAGCACGCGCAGCGTGCGCGTGCCGGGCGTGGCCGGCGGCGCGTCCGCTGGGTCGTGCGCGCGGGTGGGGGGACCCATGCTGGTGGCCGCGGCCGACGGGTCAGTTCGCGCCGCCGCGTTCCTGCGCCACCAGCCAGTCCACGGTCTGCAGCATCTTGCCGAAGCCGTCCTGGTCCACCGTCACCCGGTACTTGCCGTTGACCACGATCGACGGGGTGCTTTCGACCCCGGACTTCACCGCGAACTGGCGCGCGCGGTTGATCTTCGCGTCCACGCCGAAGCTGTTGTAGGTGTCGGCGAAGCGCTTGGCGTCCACGCCGTACTGGGCGTAGAACGGAGCCAGCTCGGCGGCGCCCACGTTGGGGCCGACCGGCATCGTGCGCTTGACATGGATCGCGTCGAACATCGCTTCGTTGCTCTGCGCCAGCACGCCCAGCGCCTCGGCGGCGTAGTACGCGCGCGCATACGGATCCCAGTAGCCGCCGAACGGCGCCGGCACCTGGACCAATGCCACGTCGGCCGCCTGGCGCTTCTTCCACGCCTGCAGTTCCGGCTCGAAGTGCGCGCAGTGCGGGCAGGTGTAGCCGAACACCTCGGCGACCTCGATCCGGCCCGTGCCCGGCTGCAGCGGCTGGCCGTTGGCGATCTGCACGTAGTCCACCCCGGCGACCGGGGCCGGGCCCTGCGGCGCGGCCGGCGGCGGAGTGTCGGCCGCGGTCGTGGCGGCTTCGGTCGGTTGCGCCTCGCTGGCGGCGGGAGCGGCCGTCGGTGCGGCGGCGTTCGGCGCCGCTGCCGGCGCGGCAGGAGCGGGGGCTTCCCGGCTGGAGCAGGCGGCCAGGGCCAGCAGCAGCGGCAGGGACAGGCTGAGATGGCGCTTGGTCATGGAAACGATCTCCTGGAAGCGGGAAAGGGGGCTGCCGGTGCCCGGAGGGGCGTGGCGGCCGTATGGGTCAGGGCGCCTTGCCGGACTTGGCCGGCTGGCGTTCGCGCGCCACCAGCCAGTCGGCGATGCGCAGCGATTCCTCGAGGGTACTGCCAAGCACCCGGTAGCGGCCATTAACGATCAGGGTCGGGGTGCCTTCCACGCCCGAAGCGATGGCGAACTCGCGGGCCCGGGCCAGCCGCGCATCCACCCTGGGATCGGCCAGCGCAGCGCGGAAGCGCTCCGGGTCGACGCCGTAGCGGCCGTAGAAGGCGGCCAGCTCCTGTGCGCTGGGATTGCGCGGCAGCTGGCCGTTCTGGTGGATCGCGGCGAACACCGCATCATGGGTACGCGACAGCAGGCCGAGATCGGAGGCGGCGAAAAAGGCGCGTGCCCATGCGTCCCAGGCGCCGCCGAATGCGGCCGGCACCGGAACCAGGTCCACGTCCTTGCCCTGCCGCTGCTTCCACTCCTTGAGCAACGGCTCGAAGTGCGCGCAGTGCGGACAGGCATAGCCGAACAATTCCACCACCTCGATCCGGCCCGGCCTGGCGGCCCAGGGCTTGCCGTCCGGGATCTCGACGTAGTCGCGCCCGGCCTGGGGTGGGTCGTCTGCCCGCGCCGCGCCCGGCAGCCACGCCAGGACGACCAGCAGGAACGCGCACAGCACTGCCTTCATCGATGGAGCCTCCCGGTAGCGGCCTTGCGTCTGCCGAAAAAACGACGCCGGCCTGGGGCCGGCGCGGGTCTGGAGAAAGGGCCGCGGCGTTCAGACCGCGCCTGCGCCGCGAAGTTCAGTGCGATGCGGCGGCGGCGACGTCGTCGGCATACGGATGCAGGCCCTGCAGGTAGCTCGCCAGCGCGCCGATCTCCTGTTCGGTCAGCGAGTGGGCGACCTTGGCCATGATGTGGAACTTGGCCGGATCCCGCTCGCTGGTGACGCCGGCCTGGTATTCCTGCAGGCGGCGGGCGGTGTACTCGGCGAACTGGCCGCCGATGTGCGGATAGCCCGGGCCCGGATTGCCGGCACCGCTGGGGCCGTGGCAGGCCATGCAGGCGGGGATGCCGCGCTCGGCGTCGCCGCCGCGGAACAGCTGCTGGCCGATCTCGTAGTACTTCAGGCCCGCGTAGCGGCCTTCGCTGACCAGGGTGTCGTCGGCCAGGCCGGCGCCGGACTTCTGCTTGGCGAAGTACGCGCCCACGTTGCGCATGTCCTGCGGGCTCAGGGCCTGGGCGAAGGGGGCCATGACCGCGGCCAGGCCGGTGTTGCGCTGGCCGGTGGCGAACAGCGCCAGCTGCTGGGCGATGAACTTCTCGCCCTGGCCGGCCAGGCGCGGGTACATCGGATCGCTCGGGTTGCCGTCCACGCCATGGCAGGCGGCGCAGGTGGCGGCCGCAGTCGCGCCGGCCTCGGCGTCGCCCCAATGGGTCTTGGACAGGTCGATCTCCAGCGGCGCGGTCTCCACCGGCGCGTTGTCCGGCGCGGCGACCACGGTGGCGGCGGCGGGGGCGGCGTCGTCCGCGGCCTGGTTGGCCCAGGCGGCGACGGTGGCGACCGCGAAGGCCAGTCCGGTGAGGGCGAAAACGCGAGCGTGGCGCATGCTAAAGCTCCGGGAACCCGATCCAGGCGGCCATCCCCCCGGGTCGGGTGGACGGCCGCAAACACCGGGATTATCCCCGCGGCGGGGCGCGACGGTCAACGAAACCGGCGCCCGGCCCCGGCGGTCGCCTCGGCATGCGATCCTTTACCCATGTCCAATCCCCTAGGCAATCCGCTCGAGAGGGCCCGCTACCTGGGCTCGGCGCACACGCCGGCGCAGTTGCCGCCGGACGGTGGCCGGGAGGTGGCCTTCGCCGGCCGCTCCAATGCCGGCAAGTCCAGCGCGCTCAACGCCCTGACCCGGCAGAACGCCTTGGCCCGGGTCTCCAAGACCCCGGGCCGGACCCAGCAACTGGTGTATTTCGAAGTCGCCCCGCAACGCTGCCTGGTGGACCTGCCCGGGTACGGCTACGCCAAGGTGCCGATGGAGATGAAGGCGCACTGGGAGCAATTCCTGGACGGATGGTTCCGGACCCGCCAGGCCCTGCGCGGACTGGTGGTGGTGATGGACATCCGCCACCCGCTCAAGGACTACGATCGGCAGATGATCGGCTACGCGGTCGGCCGCGGGCTGCCGGCGCACGCATTGCTGACCAAGGCCGACAAGCTCGGCCGGGGCCAGCAGATGCAGGCGCTGCAGGCGGTGCGCAAGGCGCTGGCCGAGGCCGGTGCCGGCCAGGTGGGAGTGCAGGCGTTTTCCAGCGAGAACAAGCAGGGCGTGGACGAGGCCCGCGAGGTCGTCGCCGGCTGGCTGGAGCTGCCGTAGGCTGCATTCGTTTGTTTCAGGTGCAGCCGGACCCGGATCGCACCCGGTCACACCGGCACGTCGAACAGGCTGCCGATGGCGTGCGCGGCGACCATCGCCAGCGCGCCCCAGAACCCGACCCGCAGCGCCCCGCGCAGTATCGGTGCGCCGCCGGCCCAGGCCGCCAGGCCGCCGGACAGCAGCAGCCCGGCCATCGTGGCGGCCATGACCACCGCCGAGGTATGCGCCGGCGGCGCCAGCAGCACGGCCACGATCGGCAGTGCCGCGCCGGTGCAGAAAGCCGCCGCCGAGGCCAGCGCCGCCTGCACCGGGCGGGCGCGCAGCGATTCGCCCAGGCCCAGTTCGTCGCGCGCATGCGCGGCCAGGGCGTCGTGTTCGGTGAGCTGTTCGGCCACCCGTCGCGCCAGCGCCGGATCCAGGCCGCGCTGGCGGTAGATCCGGGCCAGTTCCTCGAGCTCCGCTTCGGGTTCCTCGTGCAGCTCGCGCCGTTCGGCCTCGATGTCGGCCTGCTCGGTGTCGGCCTGCGACTGCACCGAGACGTATTCGCCGGCGGCCATCGACATCGCCCCGGCCACGGTCCCGGCCACGCCGGCGGCGAGGATCGCGCCGTGGCCGGCACCGCTGGCCGCCACGCCCACCACCAGGCCGGCAACCGAAACGATGCCGTCGTTTGCGCCGAGGACCGCCGCGCGCAGCCAGCCCACGCGCTCGCTGCGGTGCAGTTCGGGGCGGCGGCTGCGATGGCCCAGGGTCGTGTGCGGCATGGGTGGCATCGTAACGGGTCTGCATCGCTTCCTGGATGCCGTGCAGGCGGCTTGGCGACGTCGGCGGAATGCTGAGGCGCGCCAGCCACCGCATTGGCGCCGGGGCGGCACGATATAGTGCGGGCTCCGCAGGCGCCCCCATGCCTGCGATCCGCGAGCCGCCCTTGTCGAGTCCCAGCCACACCGCCGACACGCCGATCGTCCAGCGCAGCCAGCTGGTCGACTACCTCGCCTCGGGCGAGAAGCCCCGGGCCGACTGGCGCATCGGCACCGAGCACGAGAAGTTCGGCTTCCGCCTGGACGACCTGCGCCCGCCCGCGTTCGACGGCCCGCACGGGATCGAGGCCGTGCTCGAAGGCCTGGTCCGCTTCGGCTGGACCCCGGTGCGCGAGAGCGTGGACGGCCACCCGCCGCGCACGATCGCCCTGGTCCGCGATGGCGCCTCGGTCACCCTGGAGCCGGCCGGCCAGCTGGAATTGTCCGGCGCGGCGCTGGAGAGCATCCACCAGACCTGCGTGGAAGTGGGCACCCACCTCAACGAGGTGCGCCAGGTCGCCGACGAACTGCAGCTGGGCTTCCTCGGCATGGGCTTCCAGCCCAAGTGGCGGCGCGACCAGATGCCGTGGATGCCCAAGGGCCGCTACCGGATCATGCGCGACTACATGCCGAAGGTCGGCGACCTGGGCCTGGACATGATGACCCGCACCTGCACCGTGCAGGTCAACCTGGATTACGCCTCCGAAGCGGACATGGCGAAGAAGTTCCGGGTGTCGCTGGCGCTGCAGCCGGTGGCCACCGCGTTGTTCGCCGACTCGCCGTTCGCCGAAGGCAAGCCCAACGGCTATCTCAGCTACCGCTCGCACATCTGGACCGACACCGATCCGGATCGCACCGGCATGCTCGACTTCGTGTTCGAGGACGGCTTCGGCTACGAGCGCTACGTCGACTACATGCTCGACGTGCCGATGTACTTCTCCTACCGCGACGGTGTCTACGTGGACGCCTCCGGCAAGTCGTTCCGCAAGTTCCTGCGCGGCGAACTGGACGTGCTGCCCGGCGTGCTGCCGACCCTGCGCGACTGGTCCGATCACCTGACCACCGCCTTCCCCGAAGTGCGGCTGAAGAAGTTCCTGGAGATGCGCGGCGCCGACAGCGGCCCGTGGGCGCGGATCTGCGCGCTGTCGGCGTTCTGGGTCGGCCTGCTGTACGACGATGCGGCGCTGGACGCGGCCTGGGACTTGGTCAAGGACTTCGACCGCGGCGAACGCCATGCGCTGCGCGACGGCGTGCCGAAGTCCGCATTGAAGCTGCCGTTCCGCGGCGCCAGCGTGCGCGAACTGGCGATCGCGGCGCTGGAGATCTCCGCCGCCGGCCTGCGCCGGCGCGGTGCGCTCAACCGCGACGGCATCGACGAGTCGCGCTTCCTCGACCCGATCATCGAGATCGCCGAGAGCGGCCAGACCGCAGCCGAGCGCAAGCTGGAACTGTTCCACGGGCCATGGCGCGGCAGCGTGGATCCGGTGTTCCGCGAGTTCGCCTACTGACATCCCATCGGCCCCCGAATCCAGGAGCACGCGCATGGCCAGCGGAGAGATCGTCCTGTACACCAACCCGATGTCGCGCGGCCGCATCGCGCGCTGGATGCTGGAGGAAGTGGGGCAGCCCTATCGCACCGAGGTGATCGAATACGGGCCGGCGATGAAGTCGCCCGAGTACCTGGCGGTCAACCCGATGGGCAAGGTGCCGGCCATCGTTCACCGCGGCGTGGTGGTAACCGAGTGCGCCGCGATCTGCGCCTATCTGGCCGACGCCTTCCCCGAAGCCGGGCTGGCGCCGCCGCCGGGTGATCCGCTGCGCGCGCCGTACTACCGCTGGCTGTTCTTCGCCGCCGGGCCGTTGGAGTCGGCGATCACGGCCAAGGCACTGGGCCTGCTGGCGCCGGCGGAGAAATCGGTCATGGTCGGCTACGGCAGCTTCGAGCAGACGGTCGATGCGCTGGAGGCCGTCGTCGCCGGCGCCGCACCCTGGCTGCTGGGCGAACGCTTCAGCGCCGCCGACGTCTACGTCGGCAGCCAGGTCATCTGGGGCGTGCAGTTCGGCACCTTGCCCGCGCGCCCGGCCTTCGCCGAGTACGCGGCGCGCCTGCAGGCCCGCGAGGCCAACAAGCGCGCCACCGCCCTGGACGACGCAGCGGTTCCGGCGAAGCCCTGAGCCGCCCTACAGGTCGAAGCCGAAGCCCATGCCGGCCGACTTCTCGCTGCCGCTGAACGCACCGCCCAGCGAGAACGAGGCGCTCTTGCCGATGCGCTTGCCGTAGCCCACAGACAACGCGCTCTCCCCGTTCTGGAAGCCCACGCCCACTGCCACGCGTCCGCGTTCGCTGGCGGTGCCGCCGGCGTTGATCGCCATGCTCAGCATCGCCGAACCCATCGCGCCCTGGCGGTCGATGCGCCGGTCCTGCTCGCTGAAGCGCTGGTTCACGTCGTCGCGCAGGTCCTGGAAGGTGTCGGACAGGCCGGCCAGCGCGGCCAGGCGCAGGTCGGTGTAGCTGTTGGCCGAGGACAGGGTCTGGCTGGCGCTGCGGTCGGTGTAGGCGTGCGCGTCTTCCAGGGTGGCTGCGTCGCCGGCATTGACGATGGCAGCGACCTGGTCCGGATCGACGACACCGGGCTCGCCTTGCGGGCCTTGGGGCCCGGTTGCGCCGGCCACGCCCTGCTCGCCCCGGGGGCCTTGCGATCCGGCAGCCCCTGCAGCACCGGCTTCTCCCTGTGGACCCTGTGGACCCTGTGGACCCTGTGGACCCTGTGGACCCTGTGGACCCTGTGGCCCGACCACGCCAGCAATGCCTTGCTCGCCTTGCGCACCCTGCGGTCCGGCCGGGCCTGCGGCGCCCGTTTCGCCTTGAGGTCCCTGGGGACCTGCGATACCGGCGACACCTTGTTCGCCTTGCGGTCCTTGCGGTCCGGTCGGTCCCGCGATGCCCGGCTCGCCCTGCGGCCCTTGCGGTCCGGCCGGACCCGGGACGCCATTCCCTCCCGTTCCGGGTTCGCCTTGCGGTCCCTGCGGCCCGGCCGCCCCAGCGACGCCCGGTTCGCCCTGCGGCCCTTGCGCACCGGTGGCGCCCGTCGCCCCGGTATCGCCCCTGTCGCCTTTCTCGCCCTTGAGCGATGCCAGCCAGACGGACTCGCTGCCGCTGAAGCCGTTGGCCACCGCTACCTGGTATGCGCTGGCCCCCGCCGGCCCGGGCGTGCCGCCACCGCCGCTGCCGGCCAGTGCGGTCAGCCGCGAGTCCACCGCAGCGAAGGCGGCGCCGACGTTGTCGTAGCTGGTGCCCTGGATGCTGAAGCTCGGCGCGGTGAACATGCCGCCGGCATAACTGGCGCCACCGCCCATCCAGCCCGCGAGGCCGGCGCCGAACACGTTCATCGAGGACGCGAGCTGGCGCAGGTTGACCGCGTCCTTCTGCTCTTGCGCGTCCTCCACGTCGGTGATGCGGCGGTCGCCCACCGCTACCGTGTCGTCCTCGTCGGCGACCGAGCCGGCGCCCAGCGCCACCGCGTTGGTGCCGGTGACGGTCGCGTTGTCGCTGCCGTCGTTGGCGCCGGCGGCGACGAAATAGGGGTGGCTGTTGCCCGCCGTCACGCCGCCGATCGCGGCGTTGAGCTGGCGCAGGTTGACCGCATCGGTGCCCAGGGTGCCGTCGGCGACGTTGACCACCTGGCGCTCCTGGCCGCTGCTGCCCACTGATACCGTGCCGGCGCGGTCGGCCACCGCGCCGAAGCCGATCGCGGTGCTGCGTTCGGCATTGGCGCGCGCGCCCACGCCCCAAGCGCTCGCGCCGCGTCCGCTGGCCTGGGCGTCGATGCCCACCGCTGTGCTGTAGTCGCCGCCCGCGTGCGTGCCGTTGCCCATCGCCACTGCGTTGAGGCCGTTGGCCCGGGTCGGTTCCAGCACCGCTTCGGCGTTCCCGTCGCCGTCCAGGTCGACGGAACTGCCGGCCAGGCCGCCACCCACCGCGAGCGCCCCGGCCGCATTGGCTTCGGCGCGCGTGCCCATCGCGGTGCTGCTGGCCGCGTTGGCGCTGCTGTAGCGGCCGACTGCCAGCGAAGCCTCGTTCGCGTAGTTGCCGCTGCCCATCGCGGTGCCCCCGGCGCTGACGTTCTCCACGCCCATGCTGACGGTATTGGACAGCAGGTTGGTGTTGCCGGCGCCGATGGCCACGCTGCCGCTGCCGGCGCCGGTGTCGTTGCGGAGGCCCAGGGCGATGCCCTCGCTGCCGGATACGGTGTTGTGGGCGCCGAAGGCCATGCCGTCCTCGGCCTCCACCTGGAGGCTGGAACCGACCGCGAGGCTCCGATCGCCCCGTGCCTGCACGCCCCAGCCGACCGCGATCGAGCGCGTGCCCGCGGCGGTGGCGCCGCCGGTGCTCGCATCGCCGAGTCCATCGCCATCCAGGTCCAGGTCGTCGATCGACGCCTCGCCGCTGGCGAAGCTCGATAGCGCCAGGCTGCCGGCGCCCCACGCCGAGGCCGCGTTGCCCAGCGCGGCGCTGTTGTTGCCGCCGGCGCGGTTGGCGAAGCCGACCGCCGTGCTCTGCAGGCCCAGTGCCGAGCTCTGCACGCCGAGCGCGCTGGACGCACTGCCTTCGGCGTTGGTGTTGCGGCCCATCGCGGTGCTGCCGTCGCCGTGGGCACGGTTGCCGTAGCCCACCGCGACCGTGTGGTCGCCATAGGCGCCGTTGGCCGTGCCCACCGCCGCCGCCGCCATGCCGCCGGTGTAGTTGGCGTTGCCCAGTGCGGTGGACTCGATGCCTTCGGCCGTGTTGTCGCGGCCGACTGCGCTGGCGAAATCGTTGTTGACGCTGTTGTAGAAGCCCATGGCCACGCTGGCTTCGGCCGCGGCCGTGTTGCTCCGGCCCAGTGCGGTGCTGTTGCCGCCACTGGCGGTGTTGCCGTACCCGACCGCGCTTGCGCGGTAGCCGGAAGCGCGGTTCGAAGCGCCGGCGCCCAGCGCTTCGTCGCCGTCCACCGTGTTGGTCTGGCCGAAGGCGCCGGCCAGGTGCCCTTCGACGATGTTGCCCATGCCGAAGCCACTGCTGCCGCCGCCGCGGACCGTGTTGGCCGCTCCGTACGCGCTGCTGTTCTGCCCGCTGGCGGTGTTCAGCGCACCGACCGCCGAACTGCCGTTGGCGAAGGCCTGGTTGGCCCGGCCCATGGCCGAGGCATTCGGTGCGGTGGCTTCGTTGTAGCTGCCGAGCGCCTGGCTCTCGAGGCCGCTGGCGGTGTTGCCGTAACCGATGGCGCTGGCCGCGGTTCCGCTGGCGACCGAGTCCACGCCGAGCGCGGTGCTGTTCCCGCCGCGCGCGACCACGCCGGCGCCGAGCGCGACCGATGAAGCGCCAATGGCGGCGGCGGTTTCGCTGCTTCCGTCCAGGATTCCATCGTCGTTGCCGTCGATGTCCAGGTTGGCGGCCCCGTCGGCGTTGCGGTCGAGGAATCCGCCGATCGCCAGGGCGCCGAAGGCACCGGTTCCGGTATAGGCCTTGAAGCCCAATGCGCTGCTGGCGTCCGCCGATGCGATGTTGCCGTGGCCGATCGCGCTGGCGCCGACGCCGCCGCTGATGTTGCTGCTGCCCAAGGCGACACCCCAGGTGCTGCCGACGGTGTTGGCATAGCCGAAAGCGCTGCCGCGGACCGCGCCGACGCTGTTGGCGAAGCCGAACGCGCTCGTATCGTCGCCATACGCGGTGTTGCCGGCACCGAAGGCGCTGCTGCGTCGGCCATGGGCGTAGTTGCCGCCGCCAAGTGCGCTGCTGTTGGCGGAATGGGCCTGGTTGTCGATGCCATAGGCGGACGCCGACGTGCTGCAAGTGGTGTTGTCGCGGCCGTTCTCGTTGCCGGCATCGGTGTTGGCCGCCGGGTCACTGCTCCCGTCCGGGCGTATGCAGGGATCGTCGGCCGCCAGGCTGGGCGCTGAAAGAATCGACAGCAGGGCCAGCGACAAGGCGGTGGCGGCGACGCGGCGTGGGCGGGGGATTGGCTGGAACACGGGGCTTCTCCGATTTCACCGGCGGGCTGCCGGACCTGTTGTGTGTATGCGAAACTCGGCCCGCACACAGGACACGCCCGGCACCGGCCCGGGCACGGGGAATCCGGCATGGGCGGGGAAGGCGATGCGGTCGAGGTGACCCGGTTGCTGCAGCGCGCCCGCGACGGTGACGCGCAGGCGCTGGGCGACGCCTACGCGGCCGTCTACGACGAGCTCAAGCGCGCCGCCCGGCTGCAGCTGCGCCGCGGACGCGGCCCGCTGGAAACCACCGCACTGGTGCACGAGGCCTACCTCAAGCTCGTCGGCGCGACGCCGCTGGCGGCCAACGACCGCCACCACCTGCTGGCGCTGTCGGCGCGGGCGATGCGCCAGGTGCTGGTCGACCAGGCCCGGCATGCGCAGGCGCAGAAGCGCGGCAGCGGCCAGCAGGCGATGACCCTCACCGCCTCGGTCGCCTCGGGCGAGCAGGCGGTGGTCGAGGTGCTGGCCCTGGACGAACTGCTCGGCGCGCTGCACAAGCTCGACGCGCGCGCCGCGCAGATCGTCGAGCTGCGCTACTTCGGCGGCTACGAGGAAGAGGAGATCGCCGACATGCTCGGCATCAGTTACCGCACCGTGCGCCGCGACTGGCGCAAGGCGCGCGCGTTCCTGCTGGCGGAGATGGGCGCATGAGCATGGGCGACACCGAACGGCGACGGCGTGCGTTCGCGGTATTCGAGGAAGTCGTGGAGCTGGAGGGCGCCAGGCGCGAGCGGCGCCTGCGCGAAGCCTGTGCCGGCGATGCGTTGCTGCAGGCGCAGGTGGAAGCCCTGCTCGCCGCCGATGCGAGCGCGCACGAACCGTTCTCCGGCGACGGTGCGCGCTGGATCGATGCCCTGCACGAAGGCAGGGACGAAGCGCCCGCGGACACCGGCGCGGACGCGGCCATCGGCCGCACCGTTGGCGCCTGGCGCATCAGCGGCGTGCTCGGCCGCGGCGGCATGGGCGCCGTCTATGCGGTGGAACGCGACGACGGTGCCTATGCGCAGCGCGCCGCGCTGAAGCTGATCCGCAGCGGCAGCGACGGCCCGGCGGCGCGCGAACGCTTCCTGCGCGAACGCCAGCTGCTGGCGCAACTGCAGCACCCGCACATCGCCACCCTGCTCGACGGCGGCTTCAGCGGGCAGGGCGAGCCCTACTTCGTGATGGAGCAGGTCGACGGCGAACCCATCGACCGCTGGTGCGACGCGCGCCGGCTCGACCTGCGCGCGCGCGCGGCGCTGTTCCTGCAGGTGCTCGACGCGGTGCAGTACGCGCACCGCAACCTGGTCGTGCACCGCGACCTGAAGCCGTCCAACCTGCTGGTGACCGCCGACGGCCAGGTGAAGCTGCTGGACTTCGGCATCGCCAAGCAGCTGGAGGCGGGCGACGCCACCCGCACCATGGACCGCGCGCTGACCTTCGAGTACGCCTCGCCCGAGCAGTTGCACGATGCGCCGATCACCACCGCCACCGATGTCTGGCAGCTGGGCATCGTGCTGCACCGGCTGCTGTCCGGCGCGCATCCGTTTGGCCTGACCCGCGACACGCCGCTGGCGCGACAGCTGCAGCAGCTCGAACGCGAACCCGAACCGGTCGCGCGTGCCGCCGCGCAGGCCGGTGCGGCGGAGGCAGCACTGCGCGGCGGCGCCACGCCGGCGGCGCTGGCGCGGCAGTTGCGAGGCGGGTTGTCGGCGATCGTCGAGGGTTGCTTGCACCGGGAACCCGAAGCGCGCTACGCCTCGGCCGAGGCCATCGCCGCGGACCTGCGCGCCTGGCTCGACGACCGCCCGGTGGCGGCCAGCCGGATGGGTCGTGGCGAGCGGCTGCGCCTGTGGTTGCGGCGCAACCGCGCGCTGGCCGCGTCGGCCGCGGCGATCGCGATGGCCTTGCTGGCCGGCAGCGGCGTGGCGCTGTGGCAGGCGCACGAGGCACGCCTGCAGGCGCAGGTCGCCGCGACCGCGGCCGCCAATGCCGCGCGCGAAGCGGCCAATGCACGCGCGGCGCTGGGCATCCTCACCGAGACCCTGGCGGCCACCAATCCGAACGAGACGCTCGATACCCGCGTCAGCGTGCGCCAGTTGCTCGAATACGCCCAGGGCAAGCTCGACGCGGACGACACCGACCCGAAGGTGCGGCAGCCGGTGCAGCGGATGCTGGCCACCCTGTACGGCATGCGTGGCGACCTGCCCAAGGCGCTGGAACTCTACGAAGCGGGCCTGGCCGGCGTGGGCGTGTCCGGGTGGGAGCCCGGCAGCCGCGAGGAAGCGCTGGCGGTCGCCGACGACCTGGCGAACTACTCCGCGGTGCTCGGCGCGCTCGAACGCGGCGACGAGAGCTTCGCCGTGGCCCAGCGCGCGGCGGCGTTGCGGGAGCGCCACGCGGCCGATGATCCGGAGCAGCAGGCCATGGCCGCCGCCGAACTGGCCTATGCCAGTTACCGGCATGGCGACAAGGAGGCGGCCGAGCGGCACTGGCGGCGCGGCATCGCCCTGGTCGGCACCCTGTCCGAGCCGCCGATGGACGATGCGCTGCGCATGTACAACCAGCTCAGCCTGATGCTGACCCTCGATGGCAGGCCGGTCGAGGCTCTGCCGATCGCCCGGGAGGGCCTGGCCTTCGCCGACCGGCACGGAGTGCCGGCCGGCTCGCCGGTCCGTTCCACGCTGCTGCGTGCGCTGTCCGACGCCCAGGCCGAGACCGGCGACGCGGCCGGCGCCGAACGCTCGATCCGCGAGGCCATCGCCCTGGGCGAAAAGTACGACGGTCCGGAGGGTCCGACGCTGGGCCGGCTCTACAACAGCCTGGGCCTGGTACTGGGCGACCTGGGCCGCTACCGCGAGGCGACCGCAGCGCTGGTGCGCAGCGACCAGCTGCAGAGCGCCGACCCCTCCGTGATCGAAGCGGCGACACGCCGCAACAACCTGGCCGGGGCGTACGAGAACGAAGGCGACTACGCGCGTGCGCTGGCCGCATACGCACAGGCACTGGCGTTGCTGGATGGCGCAGAGGGCGACGTTGCCGTCCAGCGCCGCAAGCTGCAGGTGCGCCAGGCGCGCGCGCTCGGCCTGTCCGGCGATCCGGCCACGGCGCTCGACCGGCTGGAGGCCTTGCGCGCGCAGATCCGGCAAGCCGGGGCCGGCGACAGCATCGAGTATGCGTTCGCGACGGTGCTGCAGGCCGGCGCGGCGCGGCGCGCCGGCGATCCGGCGCGCGGGGTGCCGCTGCTCGACGCGGCCGAACCGCTGTGGAAGGCGCAGGTACCGGCCACGCACCCGGTGTTCGGGCAGATGCAACGGTTGCGCGCGGACTTCGCGCGCCAGAGCGGCGACCTGGGCGCGGCCGCCTCTCTGCTGGAAGCCGCGCTGGCGCAATCGCGCGCCGCCGGATCGGCGAACGCTTTCAGCGAAGCGGCGTTGCGCGCCGACCTGGCCGCGGTCCGGCTGGCACAGGGCGATCCGGCCACGGCGCGCCGCCTGCTCGACCAGGCGCTGCCGGCGATGCGCGGGTCCGTGTTGCCGCAGCAGGTCGACCGCGCGGCCGCCGAGGCGCTGGCCGCGCGCCTGTAGGCGGCTTCAGTACGCCCAGGTGCGCACCAGGCCGTCGGCATCGAAGCGTCGCACCTGGTGTTCGTCGAGCACGAACAGGGTGCGGTCAGGTCCATAGCAGAGGTTCTTCGCCTCGCGGAAGCTGGCATGCGCGGCGACGCCGTCGTACGGCGCTTCTTCGTGGCCGGGGCGGTAGTCGTTGCCGGCGAATTCCTTGCCGAAGGACTGCCCGGTGAGCACGATGAGTTTCCCGCGCGTTTCGTCCAGGCGCATGACCTGGCGCCGCGCGCGGTCGGTGAGCAGGCGGCTGGCCACGACCATCCGGCCCTGGTCGTCCACGGTCAGGGCCCAGATCGCGTCGGTGTTCTGCCCGATCGGGCGCGGCCGGCCTTGAGCGTGTAGTACACGCGGCGCGCCTGGCCGTCCGGACGGATCCGCCACAGGGTGATGCGCATGTCGTGGGTCGGGCGCCCGGTGATCACGCCGCCGCCGGAGACCAGTTCGCCGGCATCGGCCTGGCCGGCGGGTGCCAGGCAGGCGAGTGCGGCCAACAGCGCCGCAGCGAGGACCGGGAGCGGGTGGCCGCGCTCCAGCGGCAACCGGCGTGTCGGGAGTGTCATTCGGGACATGTGTCCACCTTCTCCATCGGGAGGTCCGGTCCGGTGCCGCCGCAGGCCTTCGCGCCCGGGCCCATCGCGCAGCCGGTGAGGGTCGTGTGCAGCAGCGCGCCGTCCTCGGTTTCCTCGACCGTGTAGGTGCCGTTGAAACCGGCGCTGATCGAGTCGATGCGGGTGCTCCAGTCCATCGTTCCGCCGGCCTTGCCCGAGGGGGTGAAGGCCATCCGGCTGCTGGCGCCGCCGGCGCAGGCGGTGCCTTCGATCGCGAACGGTTTGGACAGGTCGCAGATGTCCTCGCCGCGGACGCCGCCGCACCCGGGGAACACGGTGATGCGGTACGCCCGCCGTTCCCGGGTGTCGAACTCCAGCGTGGCGCGGCCGACGCCGCGCTTGCTGCGCGCCTCGAAGGCGATGCTGGCGGTCTTGTCCTTCTCCGCCGGGGCGACGTAGGTGTATTGCGCATCCGCGCGCACCTTCTCGCCTTCGCGGGTCAGGCTCTGGCCGCCGGTGAGCGTGGCGCGCACCGTGCCGGCGGGAAAGCTGCCGTCGGACTTCACCCGCGGCGCGGCGGTGACCTCGAAGGACGTCGACGGCTTCACCCCGCTGCGCTTGCCCGGCGTGCTGGTCGCGTCGAGCTTGATGCAGCGGCCGGACTCCCAGGGCGATTGCTTGCCCGTGCCGCGCAACAGCATCTCCGCGAACAGGGTCTGGATCAGCTGCGCGCCCTCCAGCAGCTTCTTCGTGCGCTGGACCTCGTCGGGGCGGAAGATGCTAAAGCCCTGCTCCAGGCGGTTCTCGAAGACTTCGCTGCCGCCGCGTTTCCAGCCGGCGCTGATGTCCAGGTGCTGGGACTCGTAGTTCTCGTAGCCGCCCATCCTCAGGTCCATGCGCGAGGCCGAGCCCTCCGGGCCCTGCATCAACTGGGCGTCATCGTCCAGCCAGCGCTCGTAGACGAAGCGCGAGCGCACGTAGCCGCCGGTGCCGGCCTTGGCGGCGACGCGCACCGAGGAATCGACATCCGACACCACCGTGATCCTGCCCTGGGCGTCGGGGCAGGCATCCATCTTCATCTTCACCTTGACCTTGCCGGTGAGGCCGTCGTCGACCTTGCCCTCGAACTCGATGTCCTGGTGGATGCTGCCGTCCGCGCCGACGGTGACCTTGTAGCCGCCCTCCTTGCCGCCCAGCTGCATCGGTCCGTCCTTGGCCAGCTCGGCCAGCGTGGCGTCCGAGGCATCGGCGATCGTGCTGGAGATCAGGCCGCCGGTCATCAGCCCGCCGAAGGTGCCCATGCCCAGGCCGAGGAAGCCGCTGGTCATGCCTTCACCGGTGAAGGCGACCGGAATCATCCTCGGCACGTCCGCCTGCGCACCGCGCGCCTGGCGTTCGTAGTCCTCGGCCAACGCCTTCAATGCGGCGACGGCCTGTCCCTCGCCACCCAGCGCCTCCTCGACGCCGGTCGCCTGCATCAGCCGGTAGTGCAGCCAGTAGTCGGGCGGGCGCAGCGCCTGCAGCGAAGGCTCCGGTCCTTCGGCGATGAAGCGGTCCAGTTCGGCCTGGGTGGGTGTGAGGCCGGCTTCCTGGACCGGTGCTCCGGGCGAGGTGCCGGGGACGTCGTCTGGCTTCGAGCAGGCGGCCAGTGACACCAGCAGGAGGGCGAGCAGCAGGCGTGATGCGGCATCAAGGGTCATGGGATCGGGCCGTGAGCGGGAGGCTGATGGAGGTATGCGCGGAACGCCGCGCAGACAGGACACGTGGGTCCGGTCCGACAAGTGCGCACGGCCCGGCCGTGGCCGCATCGGCGACGCGGCACGCGATCAGGCCACAACGATGGGGCGCCGGCTCAGAGGTTGCGCAGCAGGCCCTTGAGCAGCTTCTTGCCGGTGCTTTCCTCAGGCTTCTGCTGCGGTTGCGCCTGCGGGCCGCCGCCGTCCATGCCGTCCATGCCGCCCAGGTCCATGCCGAGGATCGCGCCGGCGGTGGACTTGGTGCGCACGCGCACGTTCCATTCCGGGTTCCAGGGCTGCTTGGGATCGGCCGGCTTGGGCGGCCAGGCGAGATTGGTCTCGGGGCCGTAGGCGATCATGCTCAGCATCGGCGGGGTCGCTTCGCCGGTGCTGCCGGCGAAGATGCCCTTCGGGATCGCGCACGAGGTGGTGGACGGCGGCAGGAGCACCTTCTCCTTGAGCCAGCGGTCGATCTGGCCGCCGGTGAGGAAATCGACTACCCCCGACCCGGCGTCGGGCACCTCGGCGCTGCTCCAGATCACGATGGTGGTCTTGTCCTGCATACTCAGCGCGTGCAGGAAGTAGGCCTTGGAGCGGTCCACGGGCTGCCAGCCCAGGGTCATGCCGGTGGCGAGGTCGCCGGACTGGGTCAGCGCGATCTTCGGCATGAAGTCGGCATTCGACTGCAGGTCGAACTTCAGCGATTCGGGCACGCCCGGCCCGGTGATGCGGTGCGCGCCGACCAGCGATGCGTTGGCCGGCGCGCGGTTGCGGGCCTGCGGATTGGGCCACAGCACGTAGGACGGATCGGGCTGGACGCCGCGCTCGGGCGCGTATCGGCCCTGCATCGGGTCGCCGCTGAACTCGAACTTGCCGCCCTTGGCGCGCAGGTGCATCTCGCGCGGCTGGCCGGCGCGCACTTCGTTGCCGCAGCCCCAGTAGAACTTGAGGTGGATTTCCGCATCGGGCATTTCGGGGCTGCTGCCCGGCTGCTCGGTATGGACCACCGTCTTCGGCGGCAGCAGCGGCAGCGACGGACCCAGGCCCAGGCCGGCGGGAACCTGCTGTGCCGACGGCTGCCCGGGCGCCGGCCGGTTGAGCATGGCGATGTCGAAGAACTTGCCGGGCATCATCGTGCCCCGCGCGTCCGGGTAGCCGAGCACCTCGCCCCGGGCGCCGCCCATCATCCGCGCGGCCATGCCGCCCAGGCCGCCCATCGCACCCGGATCCGGCATGCCCGGCATGGAATGGGTGGCCACATCGATCCAGACCTGGGTCGGCGGACCCGGAGGGGCGCTGCTGGCGGGCAGGGCGGCCAGCAGGGCGGCGGCGAGGGCGAGCGGGAGGGCGTGGCGGCGGATGTTCATGGCGGGGCCTCGGGTGGTTGTAGGACGTATGCGCGGAAAACCGTGCATACAGGACACGCAGCCGGAACAGCGTTCAGGACAGCGGCCCGGAGCCGCTTCTCCACGGCCGCCGCCCGCCGCCGCTCCCGGCAACGCCCGACGACACTTCCAGGCGGCCATCGCATATACTGCCCCCCAGTACAGGCCACTCGTCCGACCGTGCCCCATTCCCCGACCGAAAAGAAAAAGGCGATGGCCCGGGTGCGCCGCATCCGCGGCCAGTTGGACGCGCTCGAGCGCGCACTGGCCGAAGGCGCCGATTGCGCGCCGGTGCTGCAGCAACTGGCGGCGGTACGCGGTGCGGTCAACGGACTGATGTCCGAAGTTTTGGAGAGCCATCTGCGCGAGGAGTTCGCGCAGCCGGGCGCCTCGCCGCGCCAGCGCCAGGAAGGCATCGATGCCGCCGTCGCGCTCGTCCGCAGCTATCTGAAATGAACTTCCCCCCGCTTTCCAGGAGTCGCCCATGAAATCCCGTGCCGCCGTCGCCTTCGGTCCCGGCCAGCCGCTGCAGGTCGTCGAGATCGATGTCGCCCCGCCGAAGGCCGGCGAGGTGCTGGTGAGGATCACCCACACCGGCGTGTGCCACACCGATGCCTTCACCCTGTCCGGCGAGGATCCGGAAGGGCTGTTCCCGGTGGTACTCGGCCACGAAGGCGCCGGGATCGTGGTCGAGGTCGGCGAGGGCGTGACCTCGGTGAAGCCGGGCGACCATGTGATCCCGCTGTACACCGCCGAGTGCGGCGAGTGCCTGTTCTGCACGTCGGGCAAGACCAACCTGTGCACCGCCGTGCGCGCCACCCAGGGCAAGGGCGTGATGCCCGACGGCACCTCGCGCTTCTCCTACCAAGGCCAGCCGCTGTACCACTACATGGGCTGCTCCACCTTCAGCGAGTACACGGTGGTGGCCGAGGTGTCGCTGGCCAAGGTCAATCCCGAAGCCAACCCCGAGCACGTCTGCCTGCTCGGCTGCGGTGTGACCACCGGGATTGGCGCCGTGCACAACACGGCCAAGGTGCAGGCAGGCGATTCGGTCGCGGTGTTCGGCCTGGGCGGGATCGGCCTGGCGGTGATCCAGGGCGCACGCCAGGCCAAGGCCGGGCGGATCATCGCCATCGACACCAATCCATCCAAGTTCGGGATGGCGAAGCAGTTCGGCGCCACCGACTGCATCAATCCGAAGGACCATGACAAGCCGGTCCAGCAGGTGATCGTGGAGATGACCGGTTGGGGCGTGGACCATTCGTTCGAGTGCATCGGCAATGTCAACGTGATGCGCGCCGCGCTGGAGTGCGCGCACCGCGGCTGGGGCCAGAGCGTGATCATCGGCGTGGCCGGCGCCGGTCAGGAGATCTCCACCCGTCCGTTCCAGCTGGTGACCGGGCGCAAGTGGATGGGTACCGCGTTCGGCGGGGTGAAGGGCCGCAGCCAGTTGCCGGGCATGGTCGAGGACGCGATGAAGGGCGAGATCGAGTTGGCCCCGTTCGTGACCCACACCATGGGCCTGGACGGGATCAACGAGGCCTTCGACCTGATGCACGAGGGCAAGTCGATCCGCAGCGTGGTGCACTTCTGATGGAACGGGTCGAACATCGCGCCTGCTTCGGCGGCTGGCAGGACGTGTACCGACACGCATCCTCCGTACTCGGCTGCACGATGCAGTTCGCCGTTTACCTGCCGCCGCAGGCCGCACACGGCCCGTGCCCGGTGCTGTACTGGCTCTCCGGGCTGACCTGCACCGAGCAGAACGTCATCACCAAGGCCGGTGCGCAGCGCTACGCGGCCGAGCACGGGATCATCCTCGTCGCCCCGGACACCAGCCCGCGCGGCGAGGCGGTCGCCGATGCCGACGGCTACGACCTGGGCCAGGGCGCCGGCTTCTACGTCAATGCCACGCAAGCACCATGGGCCGCCAACTACCGCATGTACGACTACGTGGTGGACGAGTTGCCGGCACTGGTAGAGGCGGGCTTCCCGGCGACCGATGCGCGCGCGGTCAGCGGGCACTCGATGGGTGGACACGGTGCGCTGGTGGTGGCGCTGCGCAACCCGGGCCGCTACCGCAGCGTGTCGGCGTTCTCGCCGATCGTGGCGCCGTCGCAGGTGCCATGGGGCGAGAAGGCGTTTTCCGCCTACCTGGGCGAAGACCGTGAGGCGTGGAAGCGCTACGACGCGACGGAACTGGTGAAGGGCGCGCGGGAGAAGCTGCCGCTGCTGGTCGATCAGGGCGATGCCGACGAGTTCCTGCACGGCCAGCTCAGGCCGGAACTGCTGCAGGCCGCGGCCGCGGCGGCGGGCCATCCACTGGTCCTGCGCCTGCAGCCGGGCTACGACCACAGCTACTACTTCGTCGCCAGCTTCATCGGTGAGCATATCGCCCACCACGCCTCGGCCCTGCGGGGCTGATCGCGGCTCGTGCTTGGAGGCTCCGGAACGTGCCGACTGTTAGTCGGCACGAACGCCTCCGCCGCGCTGCGCCGTTGCCACGGCGAAATCCGTGTAGGTGAAGCGGCCGTCGCGCAGCACGGTCTCGCCGCGTTCGAGTTCCAGCGGCGCGTCGAACATCGGCCCGTCCCATGCGCAGGTGTGGAACTCGCCGTTCTCGCCGCACGGATCCACGTCGGGCGGAAGCGCGTCCAGCAACGCCGCATCGAACGGGTGCCCGGCGAATCGCGCGTCGAGCCGCTGCGTATCCACGCAACACAGTCCGGCCCGCAGTCCGGCCGCCTGCATCTCCCGCGCCAATGCCGCAGTGTCGCTGCCGAACAGCGGAGTGACCAGGTCCCAACCGACTGCCGCCAGCCGTTGCTCGCGGTATTCGCGGATGTCCGCCAGCAGCAGGTCGCCGAAGGCCGCAGTGCGCAGCCCCGGCCAGCGCGCCTGCGCCTGCCGCAATGCGTCGGCCATCGCCGCGTCGTAGGTGGCGTTGTCGCACTGTGCAGGAATCGGTGCCTCCAGCAGCGGCAGTCCCGCCGCCCGTGCCTGTGCCTGCAGCACATCCGTGCGCACGCCCTGCATCGAGGCGCGGGCATGCTCGCGGGTGACGGTGGACAGCAACGCGACCACTTCCACTTCGCCGCGCCGGCGCAGCACGTGCAGCGCCCATGCCGCGTCCTTGCCGCCGCTCCAGGCCAGCAGCGCGGGCGCGGCCGGCACCTCAGGCCTGGCTGACGTTGCGCATTTCCCAGCGGTTGCCGGCAAGCAGGCGCAGCCGGTGCTGGAGGATGTCGCCGGGGAGGACGGTGGTGGCCACCAGGCCGATCGACAGGTCGTGCTGCTCGCCGCTCACCACGGCCGCCGGATCGGTCGCGCCCAGGGCGGGATCCACCTCGTCCGGCTCCGGTTGCAGCGCGCGCCAGCGCTCGAACAGCCCGGGCGTGCGCAGCGCATCCTGCAACTGTTCGGCGAACGCCTCGGGGCCGTGGGCGGTGAACGCCAGAGCCGGCTCGCTGCCGCGGGCCTGGGTCGGATCGGGCAGGCGGATCTGGTAGCGGACGGGCATGGCGGACTCCGGAGTGGCGATGCCCGCATTGTAGGCGCATGCCCGGCCGGCGCCAGACCGCTGCCTTGGCGCCAGGTGCGGCGGCAGCGCGCGGATCAGGCGAACTTGTGTGGCGGCGCGGCGAAGCCGAGCACGATCGCGCCCTTGCCGACATTGACCATGCCGGTCAGGCTCATCACGCTTTCGAACAGTTCCACGTCGTTGGCGGCGCAGGCCTCGCGCAGCCGGTCGTATCCGGGCAGCGCGTGCAGCGCGGACAGTTCTCCGCCATAGCTCACGCACATCGTCGGCGTCATCAGCCCGGCCTGGATGCGCTGGATGGCGAAGTCGAACAGTTTCTGCACCGCCGGCTCGAAGCCCTTGATCTTGCCTACCGGCGCGGTATCGCCGCGGTTGCAGTGCAGGATCGGCTTGATGTCCAGGGCGGTGCCCAGGGCGGCGCTGAACAGGCTGACGCTGCGGTCGCCCTTGCTGCGTGCGCGGTTGCGCAGGTAGTACAGGTCGGGCGGGACCATGTAGCCGTGGGTGTTGAGCGCCAGTTCCTCCAGCCGCTCGCGGATCTGCTGCACGCCGGCGCCGGCGGCGCGCATGCGCACCGCCTCGACCACGCCGACGCCCTGCGCGGAGAACAGGTTCTGGCTGTCGATCACCCGCAGCGCGAACGGCGAGTTGTAGCCGGCGGCCTGGCGGACCGGCTTGTAGTCGTTGAGGATCGCGAAGCTGGCCTGCACCGCGTGCTCGTGGATCGGGCTGCGGTTCCGGGTCACGGTCAGGCAGAACACATGGTCGTAGTCGACCACCAGCTTGCCCAGGAACAGGTCGCGGATCTGCTCCACCGAGTACGGGGTGGTCTCGGCCTCGTGGCCGCGCTCGGCCACGTGCGCGTGCAGGAAGCTGAGGGTGGCTTCCTCATCGCGGTGATCGGCCAGCACCGCGTCGCCGATGCGCACGGTGATCGGGAGCAGGACCACGTTGTTGGCTTCGATGTATCCAGATGGCAGGTCGCAGGTCGAATCGACCACGATTCCGATGCGCATGGGCCCTCCCGAGCAGGCCGGCATTTCAACTTTGCGGAAACCCTAACGCAAAACCCCGGGTCAGCGCGAATAAGCCGGGGGCAGGCCCGATTCGCCGGAGCCATGCAGGTAGCGGTCGCGCAGTTCGGTCTGGCGCGAGCGCATCGGCATGGCACGACCGCCCAGCCAGACCTGCTGCGCGGTGTTGATCACGTCCAGCGGATCGCCGGTCCACAGCACCAGGTCGGCGGTCCGGCCCACCGCGATCGTGCCCAGGCGGTCGCCCACGCCCAGCGCCTGCGCCGGCACCCGGGTCAGGCCGGCCAGGCCGGCGTCCCAGGGCAGGCCGTTGGCGACGGCGTTGCCGGCCAGCTGGCGTACCTTGCGCGCGTTGTGCGAGGCGTCGCCGGACTGGGTGAAGCCGACCTCGACCCCGGCGGCCTGCAGCAGCGCGGCGTTGCGCAGGGTCGCGCCGATCTGGTCGAAGTTGCCGGGCAGGTCGACCAGCGCATCGACGAACACCGGCACCTGTGCCTGCGCCAGTTGTGGCGCCAACTGCCAGGCCTCGGCGCCACCGGCGATCGCCAACCGCACCCGTTCGCGTGCCGCCCAGCGCAGCAATTGGCGGATGTCGGCCGCGCGGTCGATCCGGACCACGATCCGACCCTGGCCATTGAGGTAGCGCGCCAGGGTCGCGCGGCCGGCGGGCGTGAGCAATGCGTGCGGCGAATCGGCCGGCATCCGCCCGCGGGCCTCGGCGACCATCTGGTCCAGCAGCATCCACAGCGACGCGCGCGACTTGCCGCCCAGTTCGGCGGCGCCGGCGCCGAGGCCGACGAACAGCGCGCGCGGGCCGACCGGATCGGCGCTGCCGTCCAGCCGCACCACGCCGCCCTGACCGGCGACGAAGGCCTTGCCGGAATCGGCCGCCAGCAGGGTGAAGCCCAGTCCTTCCACCCGCGCCACCGGCACCAGCACCGAGGCCGGGTTGTAGGCCAGGGTCACGTCGAATTCCGGGCGCACCGGCTGGTCTTCCAGCGACACCGCGTTGTCCACGGTCGGCGGTTCGCCGGAGACTTCCTCCAGGCCGATGCCGGTGATGCCGGCGAACAGGGCCGGGGTGAGCGGCTTGCCGGCCGCCTCCACCACCTGTGCGCCGGCCGGAGCCGCAAGTTCCTTGCCGATCGCGCGGATGGTGCCGCCCTGGACTAGCACGTCGGTATCCCGCAGGGTGCCCTGCGGCCCGGCGGTATGCACGGTGGCGTTGCGGATCAGCACCGCGCCGGAATCCTGCGCCAGGACCGGGGCGGCCGGGAGGGCCAGGCCGGCGCCGAACAGCGCGCCGCCGGCGAGGAGGGACAAGCGACGGATCGCGGCGAAAGGACGGTTCACAGGTCACCTCCCGGCGCGGCCGCCGGTTGCCCGAGCATGAAATCCGACTTCGGCTGGCGCGCGGGATCGTGACGGTCGTACACCCGCGCGCCGTCGATGTAGACCTGCTCGGCCTGCGCGTAGACGCTGAAGGGATCGCGGTTCCAGACCACCACGTCGGCCAGCTTGCCCGGTTCCAGGCTGCCGGTGCGGTCGGCCACGCCGAGCGCACGCGCCGCATTGGAAGTCAGCCAGCCGATCGCGCGCTCTGGCGGGATCTCGATTCCGGCGCGGCGTGCGTTGGCAATCGCCTTGGCCGCTTCCTGGTTCAGCCGCTGGATGCCCTCTTCCGAATCCGAGTGCACGATCGCGCAGCTGTTCTTCGGCCGGTCGACCAGGGCGATGTTCTCCTGGATGCCGTCGAAGGCCTCCATCTTGAAGCCCCACCAGTCGGCCCACAGCGCGCCGCAGATGCCCTCGGCGGCCAGCCGGTCGGCGACCTTGTACGCTTCCACGCCATGGTGGAACGCGGCGATCTTGAAGCCGAACTCCTTGGCCAGGTCGATCATGGTGGCGATTTCGTCGGCGCGGTAGCAGTGGATGTGGACCAGGATGTCGCCGTTGATCGCGCCGGCCAGGGTGTCAAGCTTGAGGTCGCGCTTGCCGCCGGAATCGCCGGAACTGTCGCCCTTGCCGGTGTCTCCCGACTGCCACCACTTGCGCTTGGCGGGCGTCGTCTTCGGCTTGCCGCCACCGTTCTTGCGCAGGTATTCGCTGGCGTCGATGAAGGCGGCGCGATAGCCGGCCACGTTTCCCATCCGGGTGGAAGGCGCGCTGCCCTTGCCGCCGTACACGCGCTTGGGGTTCTCGCCGCAGGCCATCTTCAGGCCCCACGGCGCACCGGGGAACTTCATGCCCTGGTAGGTGGTGGCCGGCACGTTGCGCAGGGTCACGCCGCGGCCGCCGACCAGGTTGGCCGAGCCGGGCAGGACCTGCAGGGTGGTGATGCCACCGGCCAGTGCGGCGGCGAAACCCGGATCCTGCGGCCATACCGAGTGCTCGGCCCAGACGTTGGCGGTGACCGGCGCGGTCATCTCGTTGCCGTCGCCGTGGGCGCGCACGCCGGGGCTGGGATACACGCCCAGATGCGAGTGCACGTCGATGATGCCGGGGGTGATCCACTTGCCGCTGGCATCGACCACGCGCACCCCGGGCTCGGCCTGCAGGCCGGCGCCGACCTGGACGATCTTGCCCTCGCGCATCAGCACGTCGGCCCCGTCCAGGCGCTGGCCGGTGCCGGTGAGCACGGTGGCGTTGCGCAGCAGCACCGGCTCGGATGGCAGTGGCCGGTAGGTGCTGGGATAGGGGTCGTCGGCGAAGCGCGAGGCTGCCTGCGCGGTCGGCACGGCGGTGCAGGCGAGGGTGCCGGCAACGGCCAGGCTTGCCGCGGCGAGCTTCAGGTGGCGCATGGTTTTCCCCGGGTGGAGCGGATGCCCCGAAGCTAGCCTGCTCCGGCCCGGCACGCAACGTGCCGGAAGTGTGCCGAGAGGGCATCGCCGTGGGATGCGGGCATTGCCGCGCCGATCGTGGCAGGCTGTCCTCTCGCGGATGCGGGAGGTGGAGGGATGCGGACCACGGCGGCGGAAGTGGTGCGGTTCTGGCGCGAGGCCGGCATGCGCGCCTGGTTCAACGGCGGCGAGGTGTTCGATCGCCAGTGCGAGGAACGGTTCCTCGATGCGCACCTGGCCGCCGCGCGGGGCGAGTGCGAATCCTGGCTGGACACCGCCGAAGGCGCGCTGGCCCTGCTGCTCCTGCTCGACCAGATCCCGCGCAACGTGTTCCGCGCCAGCGGCCACGCTTTTGCCAGCGACGGCCTGGCCCGCCAGTGCGCCGACCGCGCGCTGGCCGCCGGCCACGACGCCGCGTTCGAACCAACGCTGCGCGCGTTCTTCTACCTGCCGTTCGAGCATTCCGAGGATCCGGCGGACCAGCGCCGCTCGGTCGAACTGTTCCGGTCGCTGGGCAACGCGACCTACACGGAATACGCGATCGAGCACCAGCGGGTGATCGAGCGCTTCGGCCGCTTTCCGCACCGCAACCGCGCGCTGGGCCGGGAAAGCACCGCCGAGGAGCGGGCATGGCTGGACGCCGGCGGCGGTTTCTGAGCCATCGAGGGCCGCCGGCAAGCTCGGCTCCTACGCATGCGTGCGCCGCCACGGCGCTTGTAGGAGCCGAGCTTGCCGGCGGCCCGGCGCCTCAATAGCGCGGAATGCCGCCGTCCACTTCCTGCGACCAGCGGTCGATGCCGCCCTCGACGTTGAAGATGCAGGTGAAGCCCTTGGCGCGGAATTCCTCCGCCGCGCGCCCGCTGCGGCCGCCGTGGTGGCACAGGAACGCCAGCCGGGTGTCCTTCGGCAGCGCTTCCAGTTCGGCGCGGCCGTCACCATCGAAAGTGCGGTGGGCCACGCCGATCGCGGCGATGGCGCGCTCGTCGCCCGGGCGCACGTCCACCAGGACCAGTTCGCCGCTGCGAACCTGGCGGTCGGCTTCGGACGGAGAGATCGCCTGCACCGGCCTGGGCGCGTTGGGGTTGTCGATCGCCAGGCCCTGGCCGCGGAAATCGTCGACCCAGTCGATGGTGATGCCGTGGGCGCGGCGCGCGCTGGCCGGATCGAACTGGATCCGCAGGCCGGCGGTCTCCACCGCGATGGCGGTGTCGTTGCGCGGGGCGATCTGGAAGCGCGGCTGGAAACGCGCGTCGATCGCCAGCGCCAGCGCGCCGTTGCCGGCATCGGCCAGCGCGCCGCGCAGCTTCTCGGCGGCCGCCTCGGTCACGGTGACCTGCGGCGGGGTGCGGTCCGGCGGCGGCAGGCCCAGCAACTGCGAGAGTTCGCCGCTGGAGGCCATCTGCTCGATGATGTCGCTGCCGCCGACCAGTTCCCCGTCCACGTACAGCTGCGGGATGGTCGGCCAGTTGCCGAACGCCTTGATCCCCTCGCGGATCTCCTGGTCGGCCAGCACGTTGACGTGGCCGTATTCCACTCCCAGGTCTTCCAGCACGCCGCTGGCCTTGGCCGAGAAGCCGCATTGCGGCGCGCCCGGCTGGCCCTTCATGAACAGCACGACGCGGTTGGCCTGGAGCAGCGATTCGATACGCGAACGCAGGGCGGGATCGAGGGACATGGGGGGCTCTGGAAAGCGAGGAGGGGGCCGGACGAAAATCCGGGACCGTCATTCTACCCCCGCGCCCATGACGCGGCGATCAACGCCCCGGCAACGTTGCGTCGCGTCCCGCGCCGCGGAAGCGCGCGATCGCCGGGATCGGCAGGGCAGGCGGGACGCGCACGGGAGCGGGCATGGCGACCGGGGGTCCCGGGGCGGGGCCGGATGGATGCCCGCATCCGCCCGGTCAGGCGCAAGCGATGCCCCGGTGCCGGCCGCCCGCGGCCGTCACTCCGGTGGCTGTTGCTGTTCCAATGCGGCGCGCGCCACCGGCAGCGCCAGCTCCGCCCACAGTGCATACATCGCCGCCGAGGGATGCAGGCCGTCCTCGACCAGCATCCCCGGCTCGCCGCCACGCTCGCGGCTGACCGGGGCGATATCGATCCAGCGGGCACCGGCGCGGGCGGCTTCTTCGCGGCATGCGGCGTTGAACGCGTCGATCTGCGTGGCGACCCGTGCCGGGTCGCGCGATTGCGCGATGGCGAACGGAGTCACCCCCCAGTCGGGGATCGCCAGCACCAGCACGCGCCCCCGTTCGCCACCGGCGAAGGCGACCGCCCGCCGCAGCAGCGCGGCGAACTGGGCCTGGAACACGTCCAGCGGACGGCCGCGGTACTGGTTGTTGACACCGATCAGCAGGCTGACCAGGGCATGGTCGTGGCAGATCGGCGCTTGCGCCCGGGCCGCGTCGATGCCGGCGTCCAGTTCGTCGGTGGTCCAGCCGGTGGTGGCGACGATCCGCGGTTCGCCGAGGGCGAAGCCTTCGCCGTGCAGGGCCCGGGCCAGCTGCACCGGCCAGCGGCCTTCCGGTTCGACGCCTTCGCCGATCGTGTAGGAATCGCCCAGCGCCAGGAACCCGGCCGGGACAGCCGCCGGCAAATCGGTCCCGGTGGACTCGGCCCGGTCGGTCGCCATTCCGTGCCCGCCCGCTCAGGCCGCCGCGTGCTGCGCCTTGGCCTTGATCGGCACCACCTTGCCGGCCGCCTCGGCGCGCCGCGCCAGGGCGCGGTCGATGCGCGCGAACACCTCGCGCATGACTTCGGCCTGCGGCAGCAGGGTCACCCGGAAGTGGTCGCGGTAGGGGACGTTGAAGCTGGAGCCGGGCACGATCAGCACATCCTCGGTTTCCAGCAGTTCCAGTGCGAACTGGTGGTCGTCGAAGCCGCGCGCGGCCGCGCCGGTCACCGCCGGGAACGCATACAGCGCGCCGCGCGGCTCGACCAGGCGCAGGTGTTCGCTGGCGGCACAGGCCTCGACCACTGCGCGGCGGGTCTCGTACAGGCGTCCGCCCGGCGCGCACAGCTCGCTGATCGTGTCCGGGCCGTTCACCGCCGCGGCGATCGCATACTGGCCGGCGACGTTCGCGCACAGGCGCAAGCCTGAGAGCAGGTCCAGCGCATTGCGGTAGTCGACGGTGCGCGCCGGCGCGCCGGTGAGGATCGCCCAGCCCACCCGCCAGCCGCAGGCGCGGTGCACCTTGCTCAGGCCGGAGAAGGTGATGCACGGATGCTCGCCGGCGATCGGCGCCAGCGGCTCGAACCCGGCCCCGTCGTACAGCACCTGGTCGTAGATCTCGTCGACCAGCAGCAGCAGGTTGTGGCGCTTGGCGATCGCCACCATGCGCTCGAGCAGTTCGCGCGGATAGACCGCGCCGGTGGGGTTGTTCGGGTTGATCAGCACGATCGCGCGGGTACGCGAGGACACCAGCGCCTCGACCTCGACCGGGTCGGGCAGGAAGCCGTTTTCCGGCGCGCAGCGGTAGTACACCGGGCGGCCGTCGTTGAGGATGGTGGCCGCCGACCACAGCGGATAGTCCGGCGAGGGCACCAGCACCTCGTCGCCCGGATTGAGCAGGGCGCGCAGGGTCATGTCGATCAGCTCGGACACGCCGTTGCCGACGAATATCCGGTCGGTGTCCACGTAGGGCGCGTTGCGCGCGCGGTAGGCCGCGGCCAGCGCCTCGCGCGCGGCCGGCAGGCCGAGCTGGTGGGTGTAGGGATCGGTGTGGTCGATGTCGTCGACGATGGCGCGCTGCAGGTGCGCCGGGGCGCGGAAGCCGAACGCGCCGGGGTTGCCGATGTTGAGCTTGATCAGCTTGCGCCCCTCGGCTTCGAGTGCGTGCGCGCGCCGGTTCAGTTCGCCGCGGATCTCGTAGCGGACTTCCGACAGGCGCTCGCGGATGCCGAGCGGTTTTTCGGTGGACGACATGGGGATGGGCCTGAGCGTGGGGTACTCGTCGCCGGCCATGGTACCGAAAGAACCCCGTAAATGCCTGTGCCGGCAGGGATTCCCGGTGATTCCCGGGATCCGCGCCAGGTGCGCTTCCGCGCATCGCCGCCGCCCGGCCGTTGCCGCACGCGCCAGGGTCCGGCGCTTGCCCGGCCCGCGAGCCGTGCCCGGTGCGGCCCGAATACAATGCCGGCATGGATCCTGATCACTTCGAGAATGCCTCCCTGCGCCGGATCGGCTGGCCATGGGCGGGGGCTGCCGAAGACCCGGCCTGGCAGGCGCTGGCCGCCGCCCACCCGGGCGCCCGCCCGGCGCGGGTCAGCGAGCAGCACCGCACCGGCTACGTGCTGTCCGACGCGCCGGATGCGGGTTTCCGCGCCGAGTCGCCGCCGGAATGGCAGCGCCGCCCGGTGTTCACCGCCGATGGCGTGCCCCTGCACGAGCGCGCCGCGGTCGGCGACTGGGTACTGCACGACGGTCGCCGGATCCTGGCCCTGCTGCCCCGGCGCAGCGCGATCAAGCGCGCCGCCGCCGGCGAGCACTACCAGCAACAGGTGATCGCCGCGAACGTCGATACCGCCTTCGTGGTCTGCGGCCTGGACGCGGACTTCAACCCGCGCCGGATCGAGCGCTACCTGCTGCTGGTCGGCGGCGGTGGGGTGCAGCCGGTGATCGTGCTGACCAAGGCCGACCACGCCGGCACCGACACCGAGGCCGCGCTGGCGGCGTTGGCCGATCTGCGCGCCCAGGGCCTGCCGGTGCTGGCGCTCGATGCCAGGGATCCGCAGGCGGTGGCGGCGCTGGCGCCGTGGCTGGCGCCGGGCATGACCGCGGTGCTGGTCGGCTCCTCCGGCGCCGGCAAGTCCACCCTGACCAACAGCCTGCTCGGGCAGCAGCGGATGAAGACCGGCGAGGTGCGCGAGCACGATTCGCGCGGTCGCCACACCACGACCCACCGCGCGCTGATCGCGCTGCCCTTCGGCGCCTGCCTGGTCGATACCCCCGGCATGCGCGAACTCAAGCCCACCGGCGAGGAGGAACTGGCCGACGGCGGTTTCGCCGACATCGAGGCGCTGGCCGCGCAGTGCCGCTTTAGCGACTGCTCGCACCGGACCGAGCCGGGTTGCGCGGTGAACGCTGCGCTCGAGGCCGGCACCCTCGATCCCGCCCGGGTGGGCAACTACCTGAAGCTGCGCGACGAGATCGCCGGCGCCGCCGACCGCCTGGCGACCCGCCTGGCGCAGAAGGCCGACGCGAAGGTGCAGAACAAGGCGCTGCGCCGGCGCCTGGACGAGAAGTATCCGCGGCGTTGATGGACGCCTCGGTCGACATCGCCCGTCATGCCGCGCTCGACGCGCGCCTGGTCAAGGCGGTGCGCGGGATCAAGCTGCTGAGCCTGGCCAGTTGGCCGGCCGCGGTGCAGGTGGAATTCCTGGAACGCTGGCGGCGCGGGCAGGCGGCGCTGCCGGTAGTGGAATACCCGAAGCTGGATTTCGCCGACGCGCGCGCCGAATTGGCCGCCATTGCCGCCGCGGCCGACCCGCGGCATCCGCTGGGCGTCTACCTGCGCGAGTCGGCCGCCAGTTGGGACCGGGCCGCGCGCCTGCTCGAAGCGCTGGGCCGCGCCGGTGCCTGCGCCGAATCGATCGCGCTGTTCGGGCGCCCCGACGAGCCGCTGCCCGGCGACGGGCCGACCACCCGCGAAGCCGCGCGCCACTTCATCCAGATCGCCGGCGAACTGGACCGCGAACTGCTCGCGCCGGAGGAACAGGTGCCGGTCTCGGCCACCGCGCTGGCGCTGCAGCTGCAGGGCGATCTGGACGATTTCTTCGGCAGTCGCGTGATCCAGGTCGAACTGGACCCGGACCTGATCGCCAAGGCCGCCGCCGGCGCCACCCGCATCCGCCTGCGTGCCGGCGCCGCGTTCAGCGATTACGACCGCCGCCAGCTGTTCCATCACGAAGCGTTGGTGCACTCGCTGACCGCGCTCAACGGCCGCGAACAGGCCAACCTGCCGAGCCTGGCCCTGGCCTCGCCGCGGGTCACCGCGGTCCAGGAAGGACTGGCCACTTTCGCCGAGCAGATCACCGGCAGCATCGACATCGAGCGGATGAAGCGGATCAGCCTGCGCATCGAGGCGGTGGCCATGGCCCTGGAGGGTGCCGACTTCCTGCAGGTATTCGCCTATTTCCTGGAGGGTGGGCAGACCGGGGAGGAGAGCTTCGCCTCGGCCCAGCGCGTGTTCCGCGGCGTGCCGGTGACCGGCGGCCATGCCTTCACCAAGGACACCGTGTACCTGCGCGGCCTGATCGGCGTGCACACCTTCTTCCGCCGCGCGTTGGCGCTGGACCGGTTGCGCCTGTGCCGCTGGCTGTTCGCCGGCAAGATGACCCTGGACGACGTGGTCCGCTTCGAGCCGCTGTTCGCCGACGGGACCCTGGCTCCGCCGCGCTGGCTGCCGCCGTGGGTCGAGCGTGCCAATGGCCTGGCCGGGATGCTGGCGTTCTCGCTGTTCGCCAACCGGATCCGGATGGACCGGATCGCGGAGTGCCCGCTGGATTGAGGCCCGGCGGATCGAGCGCGCTCAGGCGGCTTCGAGCAGCGCCGCCACCCGCTCGCCGCTGCCCATCGCCAGGGTCCAGCCCAGCATGCCGTGGCCCAGGTTGACGAACAGCCCGTCCCGCGCCTGGCGGATCACCGGCGAGGAGAACGGAGTGACCGGACGCAGCCCGCCCCATTGGCTCTCGACCCGGTCGTAGTCGGCCGCCCGCGGCAGCGAGGCGCGCGCCAGCGCCACCAGGTCGGCCATCCGCTGCGGCGAAGGCTGCGGATCCCAGACGTTGACCTCGGCCACGCCGGCCACGCGCATGCGCTCGCCCAGGCGGCAGAACACCAGCTTGCGCGAAGTGTCGGTGATGCTGGTCCGCGGCGCCGCCGGGCCGCAGGGCGCGGTGAACGAATAGCCCTTGATCGCCATCAGCGGCACCCGCACGCCGAGCGGACGCAGCAGCGCGTTGCCGCCGATGCCGGTGCAGACCACGACCTGGCGCGCCTGCAGCACCTGGCCGTCGGCCGCTTCCAGCCGCCAGCCCGAGGTGCCGTCGCGTGCCAGGCGCCGCAGGTCGAGGCCGAAGCTGGCCTGCACCCCGTAGCGTTCGCGCAGCACCTCCAGCAACCCGTTGCTGAAGCGCCACGGATCGCCGACCTCCTCCTCGGGCGAATGCACCGCGCCGGCGATGCCGGGGATGTCCGCCAGGGCCGGTTCGATGCGGGCGACCTCGGCCGCGTCGACCAGGCGCTGCTCCACGCCGTAGGGTCGCTTGAGCGCGATCATCGCCTCGGCCGCGGGCAGCGAGGCGGCCTTGTAGTACAGGTGCAGCTTGCCGGCCACTTGGTGGTCGAACTCCAGCGCATGCCGCTGCAGCAGCGCGGCCATCGCCGCACGCGATTCCAGCGCCAGTTCCAGCGTGGCCAGGGTGTTGCGGCGCAGGCGGCCGGCGGTGGCGTTGCGCAGGAACGCCAGCGACCAGCGCCAGTAGTCCGGATCGGCCGTGGTATGCGCGCGATAGGACGGATCGCTGCCGCCCAGCACGCCCGGCAACTGCTTCCACAGCGCCGGCCCGGCCATGGCATCGGTATAGGCGTAGCTCAGCTGCGCGCCGTTGGCGAAGGAGGTGCCCAGCGCCGGTCCCGCCGCCCGGTCGACCAGGTGCACGCGCTTGCCGCGCCGCGCCAGCGCGTACGCCGTGGCCACGCCGACCACGCCGGCGCCGATGACGACCACGCCGTGGTCGGCTGGGGAGGCGGGAGGAGGGCTGGACATGGGCGGTTCGATCCGTTGCTTCGCCGTCACTGCGGCCAGAAGTTGAGGAACCCGGTGATGATCAGCGCATTGGTGAAGTCGATGAAGAACGCGCCCACCAGCGGCGCCACCAGGAACGCGCGCGGGGCGATGCCGTAGCGCTGCACCAGCGCGCGCATCACCGCCATCGCATTGGCGGTGGTGCCGAGCATGAAGCCGATGAAGCCGCCCCCCATCACCGCCGCGTCGTAGTCGCGGCCCATCAGCATGAACACCGGCACTGCGAACGCGGCCACCAGTGCCACCTGGATCGCCAGGTTGACCATCAGCGGGACGCCCATGCCGGCCAGTTCCCACAGTTTCAGGTTCATCAGCGCCACCGCCAGGAACAGCGCCAGGCACACGTTGCCGATCAGGTCCACCGTATGCGTCGGCAGGCGGATCAGGCCGGTGAAGTCGTCCAGGTTGCGGACCAGCGCGCCGACCAGCATCGCGCCGATGTAGGCCGGCAGGGTCAGCCCGATCGCGTCGAAGCCCTTGCCGAGGAACGAGCCGGCCCACATCGCCAGCAGGATCACGACCAGCGCCTTGAGCGCGTTGAACTCGCGTGCCGAATCGATCTCGGCGTGCACCACCTGGCCGCTGACCTCGTCGGCGATGGGCGTGGAAGCGGTCTGTCCCTTGTTGGGGTTGGTCACCTTGAAGCGTTCGATCAGCCAGGTGATGACCGGACCGCCGATCAGGCCGCCGCAGACGATGCCGGCCATCGCCGCGGTGACCGCGATCGACTCGGCGCCCTTCAACCCGGCCGCCTCGAACAGCGGCGCGAAGGCCAGGCCGGTGGCCGGGCCGCCGGTGAGGGTGGCCGAACCGGCCAGCACGCCGAACATCGGATGCAGACCGAATACCTTGGCAACCGCAATGCCCACCAGGTTCTGCACCACCGCGAACAGGCTGGCGATGATCAGGAACGCCAGCACCTGCTTGCCGCTGACCTTGAGCAGCCTGAGGCTGGCGTTGACGCCGATGGACGTGAAGAACGCGATCATCAGCGGCGATTGCAGGCCGGTGTCGAGCTTGAACAGCGGCGTTCCGCGGCTGTGTCCCCACCATGCCAGCAGCGCGACCAGCAGGCCGCCGAGTACCGGTTCGGGCAGGTTGTAGCGGCGCAGCAGCGGGATCGCCTTGCACAGGGCATAGCCGGCGAACAGGGCAAGCCCGCCGAATGCCACGGTCTGCACGCTGTCCAGTTCGATCATCGTGGCTTCCCCGGTCGCCGAAGGGCGGATGTTCGCACGGACAGGCGGGTTCCGGTGGCCGGTGGTGGGCGGCGATACCCGCCAGGTTGTCGCCGCCCGCCGACGGTCCGCCAGCGTCGGGCGGGGCTGCCGGTTCGTCCGTGCGGGTGCCCACGGGTCGCTGGCGCGGTGGCGGCGCAGTCGGTACAACATGTGGCACCCCCGCCTGCACGGCAATACCGCCGCCCGGAGTGCCGATGTCCCCGTCCCATGCCGTCCATGCCGGGCTACGGCCACCGCTGTACCGGCAGCTGTATTTCCAGGTGGTGCTGGCCATCGTCGGCGGCGCGGTGCTGGGCCACTTCCAGCCGGAGCTGGCGGTGCAGTTCAAGCCGTTGGGGGACGCCTTCATCAAGCTGGTCAAGATGATCATCGCCCCGGTGATCTTCCTGACCATCGTGACCGGGATCGCCGGGATGGCCCAGCTGCGCATGGTCGGGCGGGTGTTCGCCAAGTCCATGGCCTACTTCCTGTTCTTTTCCACGCTGGCGCTGGTGCTGGGCCTGGTGGTCGCGCACGTGGTCCAGCCTGGCGCGGGGATGAACATCGACCCGGCCAGCCTGGACACCCGTGCGGTGCAGGACTACGTGCAGAAGTCGCACGAGCTGACCCTGACCGGCTTCCTGATGGACATCATCCCCAAGACCCTGCTCAGTCCGCTGGTTGGCGACAACATCCTGCAGGTGCTCCTGGTCGCGGTGCTGTTCGGCATTTCGCTGGCACTGGTGGGGGAGAGCGGTCGCCCGGTGCTGTCGCTGCTGGAAGCGCTGGTCGCTCCGGTGTTCCGCCTGGTCCACCTGCTCATGCGCGCCGCGCCGATCGGCGCGTTCGGCGCCATCGCCTTCACCATCGGCAAGTACGGGATCGGCACCCTGGTCAACCTGGCCTGGCTGGTCGGTTCGTTCTACCTGACCTCGCTGCTGTTCGTGGTGGTGATCCTGGGCGCGGTGTGCCGGTGGTGCGGCTTCTCGATCTTCAGGCTGATCCGCTACCTCAAGGCCGAATTGCTGCTGGTGCTGGGCACCTCGTCCTCGGAGTCGGCGCTGCCCTCACTGATGGAGAAGATGGAGCGCGCCGGGGCGGCCAAGCCGGTGGTCGGACTGGTGGTGCCCACCGGGTACTCGTTCAACCTGGACGGCACCAACATCTACATGACCCTGGCGGCGCTGTTCATCGCCCAGGCCACCAACATCGAACTGAGCCTGGGCGAGCAACTGGCCCTGCTGCTGGTGGCGATGATCAGCTCCAAGGGCGCAGCGGGCGTTACCGGCGCCGGATTCATCACCCTGGCCGCCACCCTGGCGGTGGTGCCGCAGGTGCCGGTGGCCGGCATGGCCCTGATCCTGGGCGTCGACCGTTTCATGAGCGAATGCCGCTCGCTGACCAACTTCATCGGCAACGCCGTGGCCACGCTGGTGGTGGCGCGCTGGGAAGGGGCACTGGACCGGGATGCGCTGGAGCGTGCACTGAGCCATCCCTCGTCGCAGCTTGCCGCGCCCCCGGACCCGGCCGCCGGCCCGGGCGACCCCACCCGGCTCACCGCCGACTGATCGCGGCCACCGCGTTTGATGCATCGCAACAATGGCACCTGGCGGGCTTGTGCGACGCGTCACGGTTCCGGTCCGTTGCGCCTGTTCACCGCCTGCCCGCCGCATCCGCGGCCCGCGCGCCGATTCCCGGGAGCGACCGGGTAGAATCCCAAGCCTGCCCACCGCCGTGACGGACATGTCCGAACAAGAAGACTTCAAGCAGGCTGCGCTCGACTACCACCGTCACCCGCGTCCGGGGAAGATCAAGGTCTCGCCAACCAAGGCGATGCTGACCCAGCGCGACCTGGCGCTGGCGTACTCGCCCGGCGTGGCCTATGCCTGCGAGGCGATCGTGGCCGACCCGAAGCAGGCCAGCGAGCTGACCGCGCGCGGCAACCTGGTGGCGGTGGTCTCCAACGGCACCGCGGTGCTGGGCCTGGGCAACATCGGCCCGCTGGCCGGCAAGCCGGTGATGGAAGGCAAGGGCGTGCTGTTCAAGAAGTTCGCCGGGATCGACGTGTTCGACATCGAGATCGCCGAGAACGATCCGGACAAGCTGGTCGACATCATCGCCTCGCTGGAGCCGACCTTCGGCGGCATCAACCTGGAGGACATCAAGGCGCCGGAATGCTTCGTGGTCGAGCGCAAGCTTCGGGAGCGGATGAACATCCCGGTGTTCCATGACGACCAGCACGGCACCGCGATCATCGTCGGCGCGGCGGTGGTCAACGCGTTGCAGGTGGTAGGCAAGAAGATCGAGGACGTGAAGCTGTGCACCACCGGCATGGGCGCGGCCGGGGTGTCGTGCGTGGACATGCTGGTATCGCTGGGCCTGCGCAAGGAAAACGTGACCGCCTACGACCGCAGCGGGGTGATCCACAGCGGACGCACCGACCTGGATCCGGACAAGCGCCGCTACGCCCGCGAGACCGACGCGCGCACCCTGGAGGACATCGCGCGCGGCGCCGACATCTTCCTCGGCCTGTCGGCCGGCGGGGTGCTCAAGCCGGAAATGGTGGCCAGCATGGCCCCCAACCCGATCATCCTGGCCCTGGCCAATCCGTACCCGGAGATCCTGCCGGAGGACGCCAAGGCCGCGCGCCCGGACGCAATCATCGCCACCGGGCGCTCGGACTATCCCAACCAGGTCAACAACGCCCTGTGCTTCCCGTACCTGTTCCGCGGCGCGCTGGACGTGGGCGCCACCGGGATCAACGAGGCAATGAAGGTGGCCTGCGTGCACGCCATTGCCGCCCTGGCCCGGCGCGAGGCCTCGGACCTGGGTAGCGCCTATGGCGACGAAACTCCGAGCTTCGGGCCGGAGTACCTGATCCCGCGGCCGTTCGACCCGCGCCTGCTCGTGGAGCTCTCCAGCGCGGTGGCCCAGGCGGCGATGGACTCGGGCATCGCCGAGCGACCGATCGAGGACATGGCTGCCTACCGGGAAAAGCTGGGCCAGTTCGTGTACCGGACCAGCCTGATGATGAAGCCGGTGTACGACCGGGCCCGCTCGGACAAGAAACGGGTCGCCTACGCCGAGGGCGAGGAAGAGGTGGTGCTGCGGGCGGTGCAGACGGTGGTGGACGAAGGGGTGGCCTATCCGGTGCTGATCGGGCGTCCCGACGTGATCCAGGCGCGGATCGAGCGCCTGGGGCTGCGGATGCGGGCCGGGGTGGACTTCGAGATCACCAACCAGCTGGACGACCCGCGGTTCAACGAGTACTGGCAGCACTACTACGCGGCCACGGCCAGGCGCGGAGTGACGGTGTCGGCGGCCAAGAACCTGCTGCGCTCGCGGCCGACCCTGATCGGCGCGGTGATGGTGGCGCGCGGGGAGGCCGACGCGCTGCTGACCGGGGTGGTGGGCAGGTTCCACAAGAAGCTTGGGTATGTGCGCAGCCTGATCGACCTGGACCCGGGAGTGCAGTCGACCTCGGCGATGACCGGGGTGATCAACAACCAGGGCGTGTGGTTCTTCCTGGACACCCATGTGCAGGACGAGCCGACGGCCGAGCAGATCGCCGAGGCGACGCTGCAGGCGTCGTACCGGTTGAAGCTGTTCGGGATCGAGCCGCGGATCGCGTTGCTGTCGCACTCGAACTTCGGCAGCCACCAGACGCCGGGAGCGCTGAAGATGCGCAAGGTGCGCGAACTGCTGCTCAAGCGGGTGCCCAGGTTGAACGTGGACGGGGAGATGCAGGGGGACACGGCGTGGGACGAGGCGCTGCGCCAGCAGATGATGCCGGGCAGCACGCTGAAGGGTCGGGCGAACCTGTTCGTGCTGCCGAACCTGGATGCCGCCAACATCGCCTACAACCTGGTGCGGGTGGTGACCGAGGGTGTGGCGATCGGGCCGATCCTGATGGGGATCAGCAAGCCGGTGCACATCCTGACCAGCAGCGCCACGCCGCGGCGGATATTGAACATGACGGCCATCGCTGCGGTGGATGCGCAGATCCGCGAGCAGATGGAGGGTGGGCGGAGGGGGTGAGGGTCAGGGAATGATTACATTCGCACGGGGGATGCGATGAAAGAGTTGATGTTTCGTCAGTAGTAGGATGGAACTGAGTCAATTCTTGACTCATCGTCAAACCTGCATTCAAGGAGGAATGTATGCGTGCTCTCTCGACAACCGAAACGATGTCTGTTGTTGGTGGGAACGGGAATAGCGCAGCGCGTAATGCTGCGATCAAGCAATGTGTAGGGCTTCCCGACGAAACAAAAGTTACGTTCGAGATTAAGATCGAGTCGAATGCGAGCGGGAAGGTTGCTGGTGTTGGTGGTGAATCAACCACCACGCAAACGGTGAAGGTCGAGACTACCTGCGGCGATTTGCGTAAGGGTGGTGGCGGCTAATGATAGGTGGCGCCCCAACAATGGGGCGCCACTTCCAGTTTGCGGAGTGCACCATGCCCTTGATGAATGCAGTCATGGCTCTCACTCAGTTGATCTCCATCTCGATCGATCCGAGCGTGTGGATGTATACGTCAAGGATTGAGTGGCCCGATGAGCATGAAGAAGTGCTCGTGTTGAAGCCAGTTTCAGGGAATTTTTATATTGGGTGCGGCGATGTAATGCCGCACGATGCCCGGGATATCTACTTTTTCAGACTTGGAGAACATTGCAATCGACTAATTGTCCTGATGGAGTTTTTGCCAAGTCCGGAGAATGCACGTAAAGCCGAGGCGTTTATTGGCCATCACGAGGCATTCCACTTGGCTGTCCAGATGTATGGGTTCAAGGTGCCGTGGGAGTTCTTGAGCATTGATCCCACATTAGTTAAGCGGTATTCCTATAAAAATAATTTAATAGGAATATATGGTGAATTAGACAAAATTTATGAGGCGGTGACGGAATACAGAGATGTGTCGTGCAACAGTCTCTGGGATAGATACTCCCGATTAAATGAAGGCGAGAGAAGGTATTTGGATTACAAAATGTTCTGGGAATGGCCTGCCGAGTTTTATGCGGAACAGGTTATTTTTGGGAAGAATTTCACGGGCTATCAGGAATTCAGGGGTCGACTGTTTTATGATGGAAACGAAGGGTTTGAGCTATTTGTTTCCGGAGTCAAGGTTGGGATGATTCTAGATAAATTAATGGGTCGAGAAAAATGGCAGGAGAGGGTCGCAGATGGAGTGTCGATGTTTGACTTGCTTCTGTCAGAATTGGGGTGCACTCCACCGACTCGCGGTTTTGGCGTAAGAATGAAGCGCGTAAACTTGATGCCCTAGTTGAAATACGAGTGTCCACGGAGGAGTGGTCCGGTTTGATGTTGCATCGCCGCATTAAGTAGTTGCAGAGCGAGTCACCCCTCATCAAACGGCCTCCCATACGCCCCCGTAGCGCCGGCCGACACCCGGCCCCTTGCGCTAAACTCCCGAGTTCATGGGACAGGATCGCCGCGGCCCCGCGCGCGGCAACGGGAGTGATATGAACTGGCTGAACGAGGTGCTGCAGAACGATCCGGATCCGGTCGAGACCCGGGAATGGATCGAGTCGCTCAAGGCGGTCATCGACCGCGACGGTCCCCAGCGCGCGCACCTGCTGCTGGAGGACATGGTCGAGCTGACCCGCCGCTCCGGCGCGTTCCTGCCGTTCTCGCCGACTACCGAATACGTCAACACCATCGCTCCCCAGCTCGAAGCCAAGAGCCCCGGCAACGCCGAACTGGAGTGGCGGATCCGCTCGCTGATCCGCTGGAACGCGATGGCCACCGTGGTCCGCGCCAACCGCAAGCCCGGCGACCTGGGTGGCCACATCGCCTCGTTCGCCTCGGCCGCTACCCTGTATGACGTGGGTTTCAACCACTTCTGGCGTGCCCCGTCCGAGAACCATCCCGGCGACCTGCTGTTCATCCAGGGCCACAGCGCCCCGGGCATCTACGCCCGCTCGTTCCTGGAAGGCCGGATCGGAGAGGACCGGCTGGACAACTTCCGCATGGAGGTGGATGGCCGCGGGATTTCCTCCTACCCGCACCCCTGGCTGATGCCGGACTACTGGCAGACCCCGACCGTGTCGATGGGCCTGGGCCCGCTGGCAGCGATCTACCAGGCGCAGTTCATGAAGTACCTGGAGCATCGCGGCCTGATCGAGAAGTCCGATCGCAAGGTCTGGTGCTTCCTCGGCGACGGCGAGACCGACGAGCCGGAGAGCCTGGGCGCGATTGCCCTGGCCGGCCGCGAGGGCCTGGACAACCTGGTGTTCGTGATCAACTGCAACCTGCAGCGCCTGGACGGTCCGGTGCGCGGCAACGGCAAGATCATCCAGGAGCTGGAAGGCGTGTTCCGCGGCGGCGGCTGGAACGTGATCAAGCTGCTGTGGGGCGGCTACTGGGATCCGCTCCTGGCGCGCGACACCGACGGCATGCTCAAGAAGCTGATGATGGAAACCGTCGACGGCGAATACCAGAACTGCAAGGCCTTCGGCGGCGCGTACACGCGCGAGCACTTCTTCGGCAAGTATCCGGAGACTGCGGCGATGGTCGCCTCGCTCTCCGACGACGACATCTGGCGCCTGAACCGCGGCGGCCACGATCCGCACAAGGTCTATGCCGCCTACCACCAGGCGGTGAACACCCGGGGCATGCCGACCGTGATCCTGGCCAAGACGGTCAAGGGCTACGGCATGGGCTCGGCCGGCGAGTCGCTCAACCCGACCCACCAGACCAAGAAGCTGGACGACGATTCGGTACGTGCCTTCCGCGATCGCTTCAACATTCCGGTCAGTGACAAGCAGCTGGAAGATGCCACGCAGATCCCGTTCTTCCACCCCGGCGAGGACTCGCCGGAAGTGCAGTACATGAAGGAGCGCCGCGCGGCCCTCGGCGGCTACCTGCCGCAGCGCCGGCGCAAGGCATCCAAGTCGTTCGCCGTACCCACGCTGGACAAGTACGAGCGCCTGCTCAAGGACAGCGGCGAGCGTACCTATTCGACCACCATGGCCTTCGTGCAGACGCTCAACATCGCCCTGCGCGACAAGGACGTGGGCCCGCGCCTGGTGCCGATCGTGGCCGACGAGGCACGCACTTTCGGCATGGAAGGCCTGTTCCGCCAGATCGGCATCTATGCCCCGTTCGGGCAGAAGTACAAGCCGGTCGATTCGGACCAGCTGATGTACTACCGCGAAGACCAGGCCGGCCAGGTGTTGCAGCAGGGCATCAGCGAGCCGGGTGCGATGTCCTCGTGGATGGCTGCCGGCACCAGCTACTCGGTGTCGGACGTGCCGATGCTGCCGTTCTACATCTACTACTCCATGTTCGGCTTCCAGCGCATCGGCGACATCGCCTGGCAGGCGGCGGACATGCGTACCCGCGGCTTCCTGCTCGGCGGCACCGCCGGTCGCACCACCCTCAACGGCGAGGGCCTGCAGCACGAGGACGGTTTCAGCCAAGTCGTCGCCGGCGGCATTCCCAACGTGCGCAGCTACGATCCGACCTTCGGCTACGAAGTCACCGTGATCCTTCAGCGTGGCATGAAGTCGATGCTGGAGGACCAGATCGACGAGTACTACTACCTCACCCTGATGAACGAGAACTACACCCATCCCGAGATGCCGCAGGGCGCCGAGGAGGGGATCGTCAAGGGCATGTACCTGCTCAAGGACGCCGGCAAGCCGAAGAAGGGCGAGTTGCGCGTGCAGCTGCTGGGCAGTGGCACCATCCTGCGCGAGGCCATCGCCGCGGCCGAGCTGTTGGACAAGGATTTCGGCGTCACCGCCGACATCTGGTCCTGCCCCAGCTTCAACGAGCTGCGTCGCGACGGTTTCGACGCCGAGCGCTGGAACCGCATGAACCCCGAGGCCAAGGCCCCGCGCAAGGCCTACGTGACCGAACTGTTGGAAGGCCGCCAGGGCCCGGCGATCGCCGCGACCGACTACGTGCGCGGCTTCGCCGACCAGATCCGCGCCTTCGTGCCGATGCCCTACACCGTGCTGGGCACCGACGGTTTCGGCCGCTCCGACACCCGCGCCAACCTGCGTCGGTTCTTCGAGGTGGACCGCTACTACATCGCCCACGCCGCCGTCGCGGCGCTGGCCAGGGAGGGCAGGATGACCGGCAAGGACGTGGCCCGGGCGATCAAGCAGTACAAGATCGATCCGGAGAAGGCGAATCCGGTCGGGGTTTGATGGGTCCGACGAGGGCGGCCGATGGCTGCCCTCGTTCCATCGCGGGAATCGTCGAGGATCACGCCTTCCGACGGTGAAACCGCCGGTCCAGACGTGATTTTCCTTATCGCTTGGCGGAATACGCATCCAGCGGCAATGGCGGGGAGATCGGGCATGCGCAGGTGGAATCGTTGGCTTTCGGCGGCGTTGGCCGCAATGCTTGTCGCCTGTGCCACCGGGCATGGCGTCGCGCCGGCCGTGGTTGCTGTCCCCGCGTCCCAGGCAGTGCGGGCGGCCCCGGTCGTCGATACCGGCACGCTCGACGGCGCGCCCTATCGCATCGACATCCCCGCCGATTGGAACGGGGAACTGGTGGTCAACGCGCACGGCTACGCGGTCGCGGGCTCGCCCGCGCGTCCGATGGAGGTTCCCGGAGGAATGCAGCCGCTGCTCGACCGCGGCTTCGCGGTGGCGGCCAGCGACTACTCGGACCAGGGCTGGGCGATCGCCGAGGCGGTCGCCGACACGGAGCGGCTGCGTGAGTATTTCGTCGCCCGCCATGGCGCCCCCGCCAGGGCCTGGTTGGTTGGCTGGTCGATGGGCGGGCTGGTCGCACTGGCCAGTGCCGAGCGGCATCCGCAGGCCTGGGACGGCGTGGTCTCGATGTGCGGCGTCGCGGTTCCGACCGAGGCCATGTTCGCGCGCGGAGCGCTGGCACCGCTGGCCGCGTTCGACGCGCTGTACCCGGGCGTGTTGCCGCAGGCGCCCGGCGGCCTTGCGGATGCTTCGCTGCCGGCTATGCCGGACAGCGATGCGATCGAGGCGGCGTTTGCCGGGGACGAGATGCGTGCGGCCGCGTTCGCGCACCGCTTCGATATCCCGCGCGCGGACGCGGCGTCTTCGCTGTGGCTGTACTACGTGGCGCTGCGCGAACTGGCGAAGCGGGCAGGCGGATTCCCGGCAACGAGCACGACTGGCATGGACGGTACCGATGGCGATGAGGCCGCGCTGGGCATACACATCCGCCGCTATGCCGCCGACCCCGCCGCGCTTGCCTACGTCCGGCGTACCGGTGGACTGACCGGTGCCGCGCCGGTGCCGGTGGTGTTGCAGCCGAACGCCGTGGATCCGATCGTCACCGCCCGTTTCAGCGCTGGCTATCCGGCGTTGGCCAGGACGCAGGCGCGCGACGCACAGGTGCGCATGCTTCCCGGCGTCGGCGAAGGTCATTGCCGGTTCCCGCCCGAGACGGTGGTGGCTGCGCTGGAGGTCTTGCGCGAGCCGTGACGCCGAGTGCCGGTCGGCGGCGAGCCGCCGGCGTTCTTATCCACGCCTGGCTACGGCTCGGCGTTCCGGCGCAGCAGATTGGAGTAGGACTTGGTGATCAGCTCGACGGCCCTGGAGGTGCCTTCCAGGCCGGCCAGGAGTTCGCGCGCCTCGGACAGGTCGTGCAGCAGCTCGCGGATGGCGGGTTCTCGCACCAGGCTCTGGACCCAACCCACCACGGCGAGCCGCTCTCCCTGTTCCACCGGCCGCACGCGGTGCAACTGCCCGGTGGGATAGCAGATCGCCGAGCGGGCTGGCAGCTTGAAGGAGGTCTCGCCGCTTCCGGTTTCGAACGAGAGTTCGCCGCCTTGATAGGCGTCGGGTTCGTTCAGGAAGAGGGTGAAGGACACATCGCTGCGGACGTGGTTGGGTTCGCCCATGATCGGCGCGTCCACGTGCGACCCGTAGGCCATGCCCGGCTGGTAGCGGCTGACCAGCATTGCGGCCAGGCGCCGGGGCTGGGCCACGCTCATGAATGCATCGTTGCGTCCCAGCGCCTGCATCACCACACTGGTGATTTCCTTCAGCACCGGATGATTCGCGGGAATCTGCTGGTTGTTCTTCGCCTTGTGCAGCAACTCGCCGGCCGTGGCCCTGCCATCGGCGAACTGGACCGTGGAAATCTTCTGCCTGATCAGCGCGAGTTCGTCGAGCGTGATCAGGTCGGGGAGGGTGATGATCATGATCGGTCCGCTGGATGCTGGACGTGCCGGATGGTCCGGTGTCCAGTGTAGGGGGTGGCGCTTCCCGCTGTCCTCGCCCGGAGAAGGGGCGGTCCGCTTGCCGGCGGGGGAAGGGTAGCAGGGAGCCGATGGTCGTTGACCCAGCCGGCACATCGCCCGGCGTATCCTTGGCAGACATGGTCCGTCCTGGAGCCTTCCCATGCGCCGCATTCTCCTCCCCGCATTCCTGCTGGCCCTGACCGGCCTCGCCCATGCCGGCGAGCCGGCCCGCTACGGTGCGCCGCTGCCCGCCACCGCGGCGGTACCGGTGTCCGCGGCAGTGGCTGCGTTCGACCAGCATGCGGGCAGGCCGCAGCGCTACAGTGGCCGCATCGCCCAGGTCTGCCAGGCCGAAGGCTGCTGGATGATGCTGGAGGACAACGGCCAGGCGGTGCGGGTGATGTTCAAGGACCATGCGTTCCTGATTCCCAAGGACAGCAGCGGCCATGCGGAAGTGATCGGCGTGCTCTCGCGCAAGGAGCTCACGCCGGAGCAGGTCGAGCACCTGCGCGAGGACGCCAAGGGCCTGGACGTCTCCCCGGTCGAATACCGGATCCTCGCCGAGGGCGTGGAGATCGTGGCCGTGCCGGCGACCTGAGCCGGCCGGCCGGCTGTTGCGCGGCGAATCCGCGCGCTCCACCGCGCCGTCGGCCGTGTCACGGCGTGCGTGGTGCGGGGATAAGGTGCCGAACGGCCATCGCCAAGGGGAACCCCAGATGCTGCAGCGTCGCCTGAGCACGATCGTGTGGCTGCTTGCCTGCCTGTCCGCCTTTCCGGTTCCCGAGGATCCTGGGCGAGGCCATCGCCTACGGGCGCCAGGGCACGCCAATCGGCGGCTATCTCGACGAGGTCGGCGGTCCGCTGGCGCGGCAGGACATCCGCGACCTGGTCCACTGGTTGCGCGAAACCGCTGGCGTGGAGCCGTTGGTGATCGACCCGGAGAAAGGCCACGACCGCCTGGCGGCCGATGCCGCGGACGGCGCGCGGGTCTATCGCGCGCATTGCGCCAGCTGCCATGGCAACCAGGGTGAGGGGGGCACCGGCACGGCGCTGGGCAACGCGGCGATGCTGGCGCTGACCCCGGACCATTTCCTGCGCCATCCCATCGTCGAGGGACGCCAGGGCACGCCGATGCCGGCCTTCGCCGGGATCCTGTCCGCCACCGAAATGGACAACCTGACCGCGTTCCTGCGCAGGCCGCCGCCGCTGGACCGGTACGTCATCAATCCTGAAGGGGAGGCGCCGCGGTTCGGCGAGCTGAAGGACGGACGCTACCTGAGCGCGACGGTGCTGGATCGCGAGTTGCGTGCGCGGCGGCGCATGGTCCTGCTGGACACGCGGGTGACCTCGATGTGGCAGATGGCGCACATTGAGGGTGCGGTGCCGGTCCCGTACTACGCCAACCGCGAGCAGGCGGTGGCCAGCCTGCCGCGCGACAGCACCTGGATCGTTGCCTACTGCGAATGCCCGCGCGCGGCGGCGGACTCGGTGGTCAAGTGGCTGCGCGAGGAAGGCGGCTTCGGCCATACCGCCGTCCTCTATGAAGGCATCCGGGGCTGGGTGAGCCTGGGCTATCCGGTAGTGGCGGGCGACGCCTCGAAATAACCGACCGCTCCGCTACTGTGCTTGACACAGTAGAAAGACCCTTGTACTGTGCGTGAAACAGTACAAGGTGCCGCATGGTAGAGCGCGACAACACGGGCCTGACCGAACTCCGCCGCGGGGTACTGGTGCTGGCGGTGCTCTCGAGGCTTCAGGTTCCCCAATACGGCTACTCGCTGCGCCAGGCGCTGGCCGAAGGCGGGATGCCGGTCGAGGAGGGAACCCTGTATCCGCTGCTGCGGCGGCTGGAGGCGCAGGGCCTGCTGGCCAGCGAGTGGAACACGGACTTCGCGCCGCCGCGGCGCTACTACCGGTTGAGCGGCGAAGGCGTCCGCGCTTACGCCGCGCTGGCCGCGGCCTGGCGCGAACAGGTTCGGGTGATGGGTGGTTTCCTGCAAGTGGAGGTGCAGTGATGAACGTCGACGAGATCATCGAATCCTGGGTGCGCGACGTGGTCGCGTGCCTGCCGCGCGGGCGTCGCGCCGACGTGGCGTTCGAATTGCACGCCTTGCTGCAGGAAGACCTGGCCGCCCGCGCCGAGGCGGCCGGTCGCGCACCGGACAAGGCGATGGCGCTGGCGCTGCTCAAGGACTTCGGGCGTCCGGCCGCGATGGCCCAGCTCTACCATGCACGGCCGGCGCTGGTGGCCGCCGCAGACACCCACCATTTCCTGATCTGGGCGCTGGGCGGTGCCGTGGTGCTGGTGACGCACACGGTGCTCGGCCATCCCGATACCGACGTGGGCGGGTTGTTCCTGCAGTGGCTGGGACTGCTGCTGCTGTGCTTCGCGGCCATCGACTGGATGCGCCGGCGCCGGCCCCACGCCCTGCATTGGACGCCGAGCCGCGGCCCGGAATGGACGCCGCGCTGGCTGTCGGCGCTCTCGCTGGCATGCCTGCTGGTGTTTCCCGTGGCCATGTACGCCGCGCCGATGGAGTTCGCGCGTTGGCTGCTGCCCGACGCGGTGCGCGTGGACGGCCTGGCGCTCACCAATGCATTCGCGGGCAGTTGGCAGCGGGGTGTCACCCAGGGCTTGCTGGTGGCATTGGCCTTGCTGGAAGGCGTCGCGCTGGTGGCCGGCCGCCGGCCGCGATGGACGCGCCGTGCCGGCGCGGCGGTGAGCCTGGCCTTGGGCACGATGTTCGTCGCCCACGCCTCGCCGATGACGCCGTTCGGCGGCGGCGCAGCGTTCGAGGTGTTCGCCCTGGCCCATGCCAACGCGGTGGCCGCACCGGTGTTCCTGGCGGTGGGCGGGATGATGATCCTGTTCGGCCTGTACTACGCTTGGCAGGAATGGTCGCTGATCCGGCCGCAGCCTTCGCCGCCGCGCAGCGCTGCAGCCTGATCCGGGCGCATGCAGCCCTCAAGGCTGCGACCACGTATTCAGCCGTGGCCCGATCGGTGTTTGATCTGGATCAATGTGTGCATCGTGGCCGGGAGGGAGACTGCAATGGATCCCCGAAGGAGAGTACGTCATGTACAAGCATCTTCTGGTTCCCACCGATGGCTCGCCGCTTTCCGACTACGCGGTCGACCAGGCGCTTGCGCTGGCCAAGGCGCTCGGCGCCAGGGTGACCCTGTTCACCGCGATCGAGCCGTTTCACGTCATCGCCTACGTGCCCGAACAGGTCGCCGAGTCGCGCAGCAGCTACGAGGAACATGCCAGGAGGGCGGCCGACCAGCGGTTGGCCGCGGCCGCGGCGAAGGCTTCGGCCGCCGGCGTCGCCCATGCGACCGAAACGGTCGGCAGCGAGGATCCGCACGAGGCGATCATCGCCACCGCCAAGGCCAAGGGGTGCGACCTGATCGCGATGGCCTCGCACGGCCGCCGCGGCGTCAAGGCACTGGTGCTGGGCAGCGTGACCGCCAAGGTGCTCACCCATTCGGAAGTGCCGGTGCTGGTCTACCGCCACGCGGCGGACTGATCGCGCACGCTCCGATCCTGCCGGCGGCGGGGTGCCGCGATCAGCGCCGCCGCGCCAGCACACCGTCCAATGCGGGCTGCGCGCCGAAGCCGGCCTGTTCCAGGCGCCTGCACACCTCGCGTGGCAGGTCGCGGCCGCTGCTCAGGCGGTTCGGCATGCCGGTGTAGTGGAACAGGCGGCCGCCGCGGCGCAGGACGCGGGCGAGTTGGTGGTAGAACGCCTGCGAATACAGTTCGCCGGCGATGCCGAAGCGTGGCGGGTCGTGCAGGACCACGTCGAACGAGGCATCGGGTAGCGCGTCGATCGCCTGCGCCACGTCCGCGTGCACCAGGCGCAGGCGGCCGCCATTCGCCTCCGCTCCGGGGTCCGGCGACCAGGGATTGAGCGTGCGCAGCCACAGCACGCTGTCGTTCTTCTCGAAGGAATCGATCCGCGTCGCGCCTGCGGCCAGGCAACAGGCGGCGAAATAGCCCAGCCCGCCGCAGGTGTCGAGGACCGCCTTGCCGTGCGGCTCGACCAGCGCGACCTTGCGGCGGGCGTCGTCCAGCGGCGATGCCTTCGAGGTCGGCAGCATCTTGATGCCGTCGATCTCGAACGTCGGCACGTCCCATTCGGTGGGCACCAGCTTGATCAGCGCGCCGGCATAGCGCGCCGCTGGCTCCCAGCCGGCGCCGTCGAACCAGTAGAGGGTGCGTTCCCTGAGCGGCTCCGGGTACGGGTATGCCGCACCCCGCCATTGCCAGTGCGCCGGGTCCAGCGTCGCTTCGTCCTGGCTGCGGCCCAGGTCGAGCGAGCCGGTCCAGCGGATCTGGCCGCGCTGGCGCGCGTCCAGCAGCGCGGCGGCGGTGGCGCAGGTGAGCAGCGGTCCGGGGTAGTGGCGCACGGTCGGTGGGGGCAAACGGGGGCCGGGCATCGTAACCGAGGCCGGGAACAGGCGATGCCGCCCACGGGGGGCGGCATCGGCGGCTGGAACCGGGGTCGCGGCCGCATGCCCTGGCATGGCATGCGGCCGCGGCGCGTCAGTGGATGCGGAACATGGGCGACTCCACCGGCACGTAGCTGGACTCGCGCACCCGGCGGCGGTGGGCGGCCAGCGCCGCTTCGGCATGCCGGGCCGCTTCCCAGTACCGGCGATCGAAGTGCAGGGCTTCCGGGGCGCAACCGCGCAGGTACGACTCCAGCGCGCGCAGGCGCAGGAAGTCGCGGTAGCAGGCGGCTTCGCGACCCAGGATCGGCCAGGCCACTTCCACGACGATGGCATCGTCCAGATGGCCGAACCAGGGCAGGGCTTCGGGGATCAGGCGGCGGCGCTCGCGGGTGTAGTCGAGCACCAGGCGCGCGCAATCCATCGCCTGGTTGGCCGCGGCCCAGTCCGGATCGGCGACCATGGCCGCGACCGTTTCCAGCCGCGCAACTCGTTCGGCGATGCATCGGGGAGTATTCTCCCCGCCAACAGGGGGCGGCAGCTGGCGTGCCGCGGTCGCCAGCTGGTCCAGGTCCAGCGGCGGGAGTTCGCGGCCCAGGCGGGCCAGCAGCTGGTTGAAGCGCTCCAGGTCCGGCTCGGACGGGCGGTAGTCGCCGATGGCCTGGCGGCGGTGCGGCAGGTTCCGGGACGCGGGATCGACCAGGGCGGCAGGCAGGGACTGGGTCGGGCAGCGGGTTGTCATCACGGCGTTCATGGCGTGTCTCCAGAGGATTGGAATGAGCGCGGCATTGCCGGCGCCGGGCCAGCATCCCGAATGCGTCAATCCGGGTCATGAGGTAGTTGCGATCGTTCCATGCGTGTTTACCGAGTCTCTGAGGGAAACATGAGGAATCGATGATGAAGCCGGGGAACGGCTCCCACGCCGACGGCCAGGGCGCGTCCGGGCGCTACCGCTTCGATGGCATCGAGGTGGATGCCGCGGCCCATGTCGTGGTGCGTGCCGGCCGGCCCCAGCCTCTGGAGCCGAAGGCCTTCGCCGTGCTGCTGGCGTTGCTGGGCCGTCCGGGCGAGTTGCTGGGCCGTGACAAGCTGCTCGACCAGGTCTGGGGCCATCGCCACGTCACCCCGGGCGTGCTGACCCGGGCCATCGCCCAGGTGCGCGCCGCGCTGGACGACGACCCGCAGCAGCCGCGCTACATCCAGACCCAGCACGCATTGGGCTACCGCTTCATCGGAACCCTGCTCGCGGCCGCGCCGGAACCGGCGGTGGCGGAATCGACCCGGGCCATACCCGTGCGGGATGACGGTTCCGACGCCGCGCCTGCCCCGCCGGCGGCCAGCGGCAGCGGGCCGGAACACGCGTCGGTCGCAGCCTCCCCGGAGCACGATCCCGGCCCCCGGGCCCCGCTGCAGGCCGCGCCGCCTCTCTGGCACCGGCCCTGGGTAATCGCGCTGGCCGCGGCGGCGGTGCTGGCCCTGGTGGCGTGGCTGGGGCGGGAGCCGCCGCCGGCGGCCAGCGGCGCTTCCGTCGCCGTGCTGCCCTTCACCACGCTCAGCGACACCCGCGAGGACCGCTATTTCGCCGAGGGCCTGTCGGCGGAGATGCTCAATGCGCTGGCCGGCATCCCCGGGCTGAAGGTCGCCGCGTGGCGGCCATCGGAGGCGATCGACCGGACCCGGGACGTGCGCACCCAGGGCCGGTTGCTGGGCGTGGCCACGCTGCTGGATGCCAGCGTGCGCCGTGACGGCGAGCGCCTGCGCGTCAGCGCGCGGCTGTCGGACACCCGCAGCGGCTACACCCTGTGGTCGCGCAACTACGACGTCGATGCGGACGCCGTCTTCGACACCCAGGCCGACATCGCCGAGTCGGTGGCCAAGGCGCTGGTCGACACGTTGCCCGAGGAGCGCGAGAGCCTGCGCAGGCGCCTGGCCCCGACCCATAGTGCGATGGCCTTCGACGCCTACCTGCTCGGGGTCGGCCAGCTGCTGGGCTCACGGGACCAGGAGGCGCGCCGGCAGGCCACGGTGTACTTCCGCAAGGCACTGGAAGCGGATGCCGGTTTCGCGCGGGCACAGGCGGGGCTGTGCCGGATGGCGTTGTGGGACTTCGAATCCAACCACAACGCCAAGGCGTTCGACGATGCGCGCCTGGCCTGCCTGCGCGCGCGCAACATGGACCAGACCCTCGGCGAGGTGAACCTGGCGCTGGGCGATCTGTACCGGGTGCAAGGCGATCCGGAGCAGGCGCTGCACTACTACGACCTGGTCGCCGGCGATCCGGCGTTGCGCTGGCAGGGTCTGGCCCGGCGGGCGCAGGTGCACGTCGAGCGCGGCGAGGACGAACGGGCGATGCGGGATTTCCGCCAGGCGCTCCAGGCCAGTCCCGGCAACGCCGAGGTGCATGCCGAGCTGGGCTACCAGCAGTACCGGCTCGGGCGCTACCGGGACGCGATCGATGCGTACCGCACGGCGGTGGAACTGCGCCCCGACCTGTCCGAGTACTGGAGCATGTATGGCGCGTTGCTGCAGCTGGCCGGCGACAACGACCAGGCCGAGGCCGCGCTGCGGCGCTCGCTCGCGCTCGAACCCAATGAAAGCGCGCTGAGCAACCTGGGCACCGCGCTCTACCGCAAGGGCGACTATGCAGGCGCGGCGGACTTGTACCGGCGCGCGATCGAACTCAATCCCGGCAATTTCCTCTACCTCGGCAACCTGGGCGATGCGCTCGAGGCGGACCCGCGCACCGCCGCGCAGGCGCGCGTACCGTACGCGCAGGCGCTCGCGCTCGCCCAGCGCTACGTGGATGCCAAGCCGGACGACGCCCTCGCGCTGGCCGCGCTGGGCTGGTATCGCGCGCAGCTGGGCGAACGCGACGGTGCGCTGGAGTCGCTGCGCCGGGCCGAGGCGCTGGGCCTTGAGTCCGGCGAGGTCGCCGTGTTCAAGGCGGCGGCGCTGGCCGTGCTCGGGCAGCGCGAGCAGGCGCAGGTCGCGCTGCAGGCCGCACGCAAGGCCGGGGTGCCCGAATCGCGGATCGCCACCCATGCGGTGTTCCGGCGCGCCGGCCTGGCCGGGTCGCCGCACCGCGCCGTGCCGACCGCGGAAATTTCCCCCGCACCCATGGCATCACCACGAGGAGAATGAGATGGCCATGCGAATGGACAAGAACACCTTCAACCTGGATCTGGGCGGTGGCGTCTTCGTCGATGTCGACGTCACCCCGGTCTACAACACCACCCAGGTACCACGGCCGCGACCGAAGCTGATCGCGCGGGTGGTGATCGAGGTGGGCGACCGTCCGGAAGGCGGCCCGCCTCCGCTGGAACTGGAGTGCACGTTCACCGTCCACGGCGACTCCTAGCCCGGCCCGGTGCGCGCGCCGCCGCGCGGCGGGCGGTGGCGGCGCACTGCGCTGGCCTCAGTCGCGGTCCGGCGCGCCCAGCGGGAAGTAGCGCCGGTACGGGCGCGCCTGGTCCACGGCGCAGGCGAAGCCGGGACGCTGCAGCAGGCGTTGGCGGTAGGCATGCACGTGGCGGTGGGCCGGCGGGATCGGATGGGTCCAGTCGGCATAGAACAGGAACGGCGCGGCACCGCAGTCGGCCAGACTGAAGTCGTCGCCCGAGGCCCAGGTGCGGCCGTCCTGCAGGTGCCGCTCCAGCCAGGCATAGGCGGTATCGAGCATGCGCCGCGCCTCGGCCACGCCGTAGGGGTCTCGGTCGGGCTCGGCGCGGATCGCGTCGAACACGATCTTCTGCTGCGGGGTGGACACGTAGTTGTCGAAGAAGCGGTCGAGCATGCGCACTCCCACCGCGGCCAGCGGATCGGCCGGCAGCAGGCGCAGCGGCCCGGGATGGGCGACGTGCAGGTACTCGATGATCGAGGTGGCCTCGATCACGGTGCGGGGGCCGTCGACCAGCACCGGGAAGCGTTTCATCGGCCACAGCCGGGCTAGTGCCTGCGCGTGCGCCTCTTCCTCCAGGTGGCGGTACTCGAACGCAGTGTCGTTCTCGTACAGCGCGACCAGCACCTTCTGGCAGTAGGACGAGAACGGGTGGGCGTAGAGGGCGAGGGACATGGGCGGCTCGATCGAGGGGGACGACGGGCGGTGAGAAGGCGGAGCGTATCGACGCCGGGCAGGATCTCAGTCCGGTACGGGCTCCGGCTTGATACGCAACGATGAGACGTACTCTGCCAGCTGCGGGAAGAAACGGTCGAAGCCGGTGGCGATGGCGGCCTCGTGCCGGCGCAGGTCGTCCAGGCACTGGACCAGGCGCTCGCCGTTGCGCGACAGGCGGGTGGCGATCCGGGTCACCGCGCGGTCAACGTTGCCGCGCTCGCGGTAGGAGCCGAGCCAGTCGTGCGCGGCCATCAGTGGCGCGATCCGGCGCAGGCGCTCGGGCAATTCGTCCACGCGCGCAAGCAGGTAGCGATAGAACGGCGCGGTGAACGCCTGCAGCGGGATGTCGCAGTAGCGGTCCCAGTCGCGGGCCAGGCAGTGGTCGTAGTACACGTCCAGGGCGATCCCGGCATAGCGCCGGCGGCCTTCGCCGAACAGGCGCCGGGCCGCGGCCACCTGCGGGTGCTCGTCGGTGTAACGGTCGACCCGGCGATGGATCAGGATCTCGCGCCGCTCCACCTCGCTCCAGTCCTCGAGCGTGTTCCGGCCGAACACGAAGTCGCCGAGCAGCGCGCCGAGCATGGCGTCATGGTCCGGGCGGGCCAGGTAGAGGTGGGCGAGATAGTTCACGGCGCCGTGCCGCGCGCCAGCCGCTCCTCGATCGCGCTGAAGGCCGAGGCGCTGCCCGGCTCGGCGTTGGCCACCCCGGTGGCGAAGTAGGCCGTGCCGGTCCCCGCTTTGCGGTCCAGCCACAGCCCCGACAGCAGGCCATAGGCCGAGCCGGCATGACCCACCCGCTCCACGCCGTCGCCGAACGGATCGTCGTGGCAGCCCGGTCGCGGCGTGGCCAGGGTCTGCACGGCCAGACCGTAGCGGCAGAAGAAGCCGGCGCGCGACTGGCCGCTGTCGTCCTCCTCGGCGGTGACGCCGTTGCCGTCGACCAGGGTCCATTGCGGCGCGAACAGGATGTCCACCGACTCCGGGCGCAGCAGACGCACGCCATCGACCTCGCCGCCGCGCAGCAGCAGCCGGCCGATCTTCGCCAGCCCGGCGGCGGAGATGCGCATGCCGCCCTGCGGCGAGAACATGCCGCTGTTCACTCCCGGCTGCCAGCGCGAAAGATCGCAACTGCCGTCGCGGGCGCGCATCACCGGGCAGGCCGGCGCCTGCCCATGCAGGTCGTCGTTCACCGGTTTGCCGCCGGCCGTCTCGTACAGCACCACCGCGCGGGCGATGGCCGCATCGCTGCAGGTGGCCCAGCCGTAGCAGGCATCCAGCGCCAGCGGCTCGAACACCAGGCGGCGCATCAAGCGGTCGAAGCGTTCGCCGGTGGCGCGTTCCATCACCGAGGCGACCAGGGGGAAGTTGAGGTTGGTGTAGCGGAAGTACGTGCCGGGCGCGTGTGCCGGATCCCAGGCGCGCGGATCGGCCAGCAGGTCGCGCAGCGCGCCGTCCAGCGGCACCTGCCAGTAGCCGGCTTCATCGGTCAGCCCCGACGTGTGCGAGAGCAGCATGCGCAGGGTGACCGGCACGTCCGGATGGCCGGGATGGCGCAGCTCCCAACCCAGCAGCGTGGACGCATCCGCGTCCAGGTCCAGCGTGCCGGCTTCGACCAGGCGCATCACGCCGATGGCGACGACGAGCTTGGAGATCGAGGCCACGCGCACCGGGTCGTCGGCGGTGACCTCGCGCCCGGCGGCGGCATCGGCCAGGCCCGCGGTGCGGGAGGTCGTGATCGCTTCGCGGTCGAAGGTCACCCGCACCTGGGCCACCGGCCCGGCGGCGAGGGTCGCCGCCGGCAGGCCGAGCAGGGCGAGCAGGCAGGCCAGTCTACGGACGTGCGGGAGACGCATGGCGTGCGGGCCGGTTGAGGACGGTTGAATGACTCTACCCCACTCCGGTGTCGTTCGACCTGCCGCTTGGAAGTCGGCTGGCAACCGCTGTTCGGCCATCAGCCGGTTGCCAGCCGCCGCCGCAGGCGCGGGAATGCGGATGGGTCCGGGAGGCATCCATACGCCCCGGAAGGGCGGACTGGAGCCGGACCACTTAGACTGTGGCACGCGGCAGCCGTCCTCGGCGCCGGCGCTTCCATCCGCTTTTGAACGAGGCACTCGTGGTCATCCATCCCAAAGTCCGTGGCTTCATCTGCACCACCGCCCATCCGCTGGGCTGCGCGAAGAACGTGCGGGACCAGATCCGCCACGTGCAGGCGCAGGGCGTGCGCAACGACGGTCCCAAGCGGGTGCTGGTGATCGGTTCCTCGACCGGGTATGGCCTGGCCGCGCGCATCACCGCCGCCTTCGGCTACGGCGCGGCCACCCTGGGCGTGTTCTTCGAGAAGCCAGGCACCGAGAAGAAGACCGGCAACGCCGGCTGGTACAACTCCGCCGCGTTCGACACGTACGCCAAGGAAGCCGGGCTGTGGAGCCGCTCGATCAATGGCGATGCCTTCTCCGACGAGGTGCGCGCCAAGGCCATCGAGCTGGCCCGCGGGATGGGCGGCCCGATCGACCTGGTGGTCTATTCGCTGGCCTCGCCGGTGCGGCGCCTGCCCGATACCGGCGAGCTCAAGCGTTCCGCACTCAAGCCCATCGGCCAGCCCTACGAGGCCACCGCGGTGGACACCAACCGCGACCAGATCATCCATGCCACGGTCGAGCCAGCCACCGACGAGGAAGTGGCCGACACCATCCGAGTGATGGGCGGCGAGGACTGGGAGCTGTGGATCGAGGCGCTGGACCAGGCCGGGGTGCTGGCGCCGGACGCGAAGACCGTGGCCTTCAGCTACATCGGCACCGAGATCACCTGGCCGATCTACTGGCACGGCGCGCTGGGCAAGGCCAAGGAAGACCTGGACCGCGCCGCGCACACCATCGATGCGAAGCTCAAGCCCGGCGGCGGCCAGGCCAACGTGGCGGTGCTCAAGTCGGTGGTGACCCAGGCCAGCGCCGCGATCCCGGTGATGCCGCTGTACATCGCCATCGTCTACCGGATCATGAAGGAGAAGGGGCTGCACGAAGGCACGATCGAGCAGCTCGAGCGCACCTTCCGCGAACACCTGTACGCGGCCGCCCCGCCGCCGCAGGATGATTCCGGCCGCCTGCGCCTGGACGACCGCGAACTGCGCGACGACGTGCAGCAGGCCTGCCGCGACCTATGGCCGACGGTGACCACCGAGAACCTGTTCGACGCCACCGACTACGCCAGCTACAAGCACGACTTCCTCAAGCTGTTCGGCTTCGAGCGCGACGACGTGGACTACGACGCCGACGTCGATCCGGTCACCCCGTTCGACGTGGTCGACCTGACCGGCGAATAGATCGCTTGCCCGCCTCGCCGGGGGCGTACCGCAGGCCCGCCCCGTCCGCAGCCGGTTCCGATGGCCGGCCGGCGCATGATCGATCCGGGACGGCGGTCCCGGCCGGGGAACTCTGGCTGGCGCAGTGGGTCTTTCCCTCTTCCCGCCAGTCCACCTTCCATGGCCTTGCCCCGACCCGCCGACCTGCCATGGCGTGAGGAAATCCTGCCGCGAGCCATCGCCGCGGCGGGGACCGTCGTGTTGCTGGTGGTGGCGTGGCGGTTGGCCAGCGGCATCGTGCAGGTGGTGCGGGTCGATCGCGGCGTCCAGGAGCGCATGCGGATCGTCTTCACCGAGCGCTGGAACGAGGCGCGTCCGGGCCTGCCATCGCCGGCCATGCCGCCTGCGGCGGGGCCAACCACAAGCGTTGTGCCGCCACCGTCGCGCGCCGCCGCGGCGCCGTTGCGACCGGACCCGCCGGTCGTCGTGTCGCCACCCGGGTCGCCGGGCCTGTTCGACGAGAATGGCCGCCCGCGATTGCCGGCCGACTCGTCCGACCGCTGGCTGCGACCACCGGCCGCGGCACCGGGCAGTGGCACCGCGGTGCCCGACGATGGCCGGGCGATGCGCCGGTTGACCGAGCGGCCCAACCCGGTGAACTTCAGGGACTCGCGCTTCTCCCCGGAGAACCTCCGGGCGCTGCGCAACCAGGCGCAGAGCAAGATCGAGGAATTCCTGTTCGGCAAGGATGTACAGCACGCCCGCGCGCGGCCTTCTCCGGACATCGCCTTCAATCCGCTGAACCACGCGCGACCGACCGACCTGGGCAGCGAAGCCACCGGCGACGCATACAAGGCCGCGCCCATCGCCTATCAGCCGGCGCCGGGCCTGGACGGCGAGGCCAGCCGCCGCATCCGCGAGCAGGTGGCGGCACTGGAGACGGCGTATGCGCACTGCGACCGCGTCCGCCTGCGCGCGCTGATGCAGCCGTTGCTGCTGCACCTGGACGAATTGCAGAAGGCCGAAGCGGCCATTGCGCGCGGCGCCGACCCGGTGCGCGCTGAGCACATGCTGCCGAACGTGGCCAACAACGCCTACGACATGGCGCGGCGCGCGCTGTGGTACGCCGATGCGAGGATGGCCGGCTGCGGTGGCTGAGTGCCGCGCCGGGACCGCAGGTTCAGTCGGCTGCGATGAAGTACGGCTCGACCGTGCCCTTGACCTTGATCGTCATCGGGTTGCCGCGGCGGTCGCGCGAACGGCCGACCTGGACCCGGATCCAGCCCTCGCTGACCGAATACTCCTCGACGTTGTCGCGTTCCTGGCCGTTGAAACGCACGCCCACGCCGCGGTCGAGCACGGCCTGGTCATGGAAGGGGCTGGCGGGATCCATGGCCAGGCGGTCGGGGGGCGTGTCGCTCATCGGCATTCGGCTGTTCGGGGTGTGGCGCAAGGATACCCCCAGTCCGGCCTGCCTGGCCCGCCCGCGTGGCGCGTATGATGCGGCACCCTTCGCATATCCCGCTGCCACGCCGCCACCCTCCCTGGACGGTACTGGCGCGACAGGACATCCCCATGGCGCTGAAATCCACCGTGGTCCGTGCCGAGCTGCAGGTCAGCGACATGGACCGCCACCACTACGCGACGTACCCGTTGACCCTGGCCCAGCATCCGTCGGAGACCGACGAGCGGCTGATGGTGCGGCTGCTGGCGTTCGCGCTGTATGCGGACGAGCGGCTGGAGTTCGGCCGCGGCCTCAGCACCGACGAGGATCCGGACCTGTGGCAGCGCGACTACGGCGGTGACATCGTGCGCTGGATCGAGGTCGGGCAGCCGGACGAGTCGCGCATCCGCAAGGCCTGCGGGCGCGCGCAGCAGGTCGTGGTGTTGAACTACGGCGGCCGCGCGGCCGAGGTGTGGTGGGAGAAGAACGCGCAGGCGCTGGCCCGCCACGCCAACCTGACCGTGCTCGACCTGGCGGCAGAACAGGTGCAGGCGCTGGCGGGACTGCACGCGCGCGGCCTGCGCCTGACGGTGATGATCCAGGACGGCGAAGTCAGCCTGCTGGGCGAGGATGGCCGCGAGGCGGTGCTGCGGCCGATGCCGCGCACGGACCCGCGGGCGAACTGAGCCGGGCATGGGTGCCGCGCGCTACGACGTGGTCGTGGTCGGCGCCGGCGCGGCCGGGCTGATGTGCGCGCTCACCGCCGGCGCGCGCGGCCTGCGCGTGCTGGTGGTCGAGCACGCCAACAAGGTCGGCAAGAAGATCCTGATGTCCGGCGGCGGGCGCTGCAATTTCACCAACACCGGCACCACCCCGGCCAACTACCTGTCGGCCAACCCGCACTTCTGCAAGTCGGCGCTGGCACGCTACACGCCCTGGCACTTCATCGACCTGGTCGAGCGGCACCGCATCGCATATCACGAGAAGGCCCCCGGCCAGCTGTTCTGCGACGTGTCTTCCAAGTTAGTGGTGAAGATGCTGCTGGACGAATGCGCCGCGGCCGGGGTGGAGATCCGCACCCAGTGCGCGGTCGAGCGGGTCGAGCACGACGATGGCGGCGGCTTCCGCCTGCGCACCGCGCAGGGGGGCTTCGCCGCGCCGGCGCTGGTGGTGGCCAGCGGCGGCCTGTCGATCCCGAGCCTGGGCGCCAGCGGTTTCGGCTACGAGTTGGCGCGCCGTTTCGGCCATGCCGTGCTGCCCACCCGTGCCGGGCTGGTGCCGTTGACCCTCAGCGGCAGGCACCAGGAGCGGCTCGCCGACCTGTCCGGGGTGTCGCTGGAAGTGGAAGCGCACTGCAATGGCCGGAGCTTCCGCGAGGCCCTGCTGTTCACCCATCGCGGCGTGAGCGGGCCGGCGATCCTGCAGGTCTCCTCGTACTGGCAGCCCGGGGACGAATTGCGCCTGGACCTGCTGCCCGGCCGCGACGCGCACGCGTGGCTGCACGAGCAGCAGCAGCGCCGTCCGGACGCCGAGCTGAAGACGGTGCTGGCCGAGGCGATGCCGCGGCGCTTCGCCCAGCGCCTGTGCGAGGCATGGCTGCCGAACCGGCCCATGCGCCAGTACGATCCGCCGCAGCTGCGACAGGTGGCCGGGACGCTGGCGCACTGGCCGCTGGTAGCCAGCGGCACCGAGGGCTACCGCACCGCCGAGGTCACCCTGGGCGGCGTGGACACCGACGGCGTGTCCTCGGCCACGATGCAGTCGCGCCAGGTGCCGGGCCTGTATTTCGTCGGCGAGGTGCTGGACGTGACCGGTTGGCTGGGCGGCTACAACTTCCAGTGGGCCTGGGCTTCCGGCCACGCCGCAGGCACGGCGCTGGGCTGACCGCCCCCGCCGCACCGGCGGGGGCGGCGCGGGATCGTCGGCGCGCGCCTTCACCGTGCTTCCACCGCCGTGGCCGGAGTCTGGTCCGGTATCCACTGCCCGCCGCCGCCATGCACATCGACACCTTGTTCAACCTGGTCGCCAAGCGGGCCTCGCGCGCGGCCGGGACCCCGTGGGTGTTCTGCCTGGCGCTGGCCGTGGTGGCAGCGTGGGCGCTGAGCGGGCCGGTGTTCGGCTTCAACGACACCTGGCAGCTGGCGATCAACACCGGCACCACCATCGTCACCTTCCTCATGGTGTTCCTGATCCAGCACACCCAGAACGCAGACACCGCCGCCATCCACCTGAAGCTGGACGAACTGATCCGCGCCACCCGGGAGGCGGACAACATCCTGCTGGACATGGAGGAGATGGATGAGCGCGAGCTGGAGGCGATCCGCAAGCGGTACGAGGCGCTGGCGGACATGGCACGGCGGAAGCAGGAGCCGCGCGGGGCTTCGCCCTGCCGCGACGGGGACTGATCCGGGCGGTCCCCGGGCCGGATCGGAAGCTGAACCCTTCAGCCCGTGCGGGTCCACGTTCACCGCATTCCCACGTCCCTGACCGGATCCTTGCGCGGGCAGGTCTGCAACGGGAAGACGATGGACAACGGACAAGCGGACCACCAGGCGGTGGTCATCGACATCGATCGCGAGCGCGAGCATTGGCGGCAGCGGTACCACGCCCTGCCGCGGGCACGGGCCATGCGCAGCTTCGCGCGCTACTGGCCAATCCTGTGCGCGGCCTACGACGTGTATCTCAACCATCCGCGTGCCGGACACGGCGAGTCGCTGCGGCTGTACCTGCAGCGCGCCGAGGTGGCCGCCAGCGTGCTCACCGAGGCGGAGGCCTGCCTGCTGTTCGAACGTGCCTGGTCGCGGATCGGGGCCGTGCCCCGGGCATCGGCCGGCGCGGCAGGCGCATAGGCCGGGGGCGGGCTTCCGCGATCCAGGACAGCCTTGCCGCGTGCCGGGCGCACCGTCGCATCCGGGCGCCCGCATGCCGGTTCCGTCGGCGCATTCCCGGCTTCGTCGCATGCCTGCTTGCCGCGGCGCCACCTGGGGCTATGCTCCGCGGCAACCGTAGCCAAGGGTGTTCCCCGTGTCCTCCAGCCTGTTCCTGATCCTGCGCATCCTCTTCGCCTGGTCGGTCGTGATTCTGATCGCCGCACTCGCCTGGGGCGGCCTGTTCGGCGGTCCCGGCAGCTTCTTCTGGCTGTTGGCGCTGGTCACCATGGTGCTGGCCTTCCTCGGAGCGGTGACCCACTTGCGCCGCACCCGGCTCATCGCCGGGCCGCTGGACTCGGCCAAGCTCGGCAGCCACCAGCAGCGCCGGATCGAACTGCCGATGGACACCGATGCGGCCTTCGCCCTGGTGGTCGCGGCGGTGCGCGAACTGCCGCGGGTGGAGGACGTGGAGGAATCGCGTGGCAGCCTGCAGGTGCGGGCGAAGGTACGCCGCAGCGATCCGTTCGGCGGCGCCCGGCCCTCGCGCTGGAACCTGCTGGCGCGTTTCGCCATCGCCAACGACCGGGTCCTGGCTACCGTGCAGCCGGGCGAGGGCACCAGCGGCGCGACCCTGCTGTGCGAGCCGGATGCAGCGCACTGGGTGGACCTGTTCGCACTGGACGAGGGCATCAACTACGAGAACGCCGAGGCGCTGCTGCGCTCGGTCTCGCGCCGCGTCGCCGAGCAGCGCCGCGACGAGCAGGCCGCCGCCGAGCGCAGCGCCACCGACAACGCCCTGACCGTGGCCCGGCTGAACCTGCTCCAGGCCCAGGTCGAGCCGCACTTCCTCTACAACACCCTGGCCAACGCCCAGGTGCTGGCGCGCGCCGATCCGCCGCGCGCCGAGGAGATGATCGGTCACCTGATCCAGTACCTGCGCCGCTCGCTGCCGCGCGAACACGATGCACTGTCGAGCCTGGGCGAGGAGCTGGAGCGCACCCAGGCCTATCTGGAGATCCTGAAGATCCGCATGGGTACGCGCCTGGAGCTGCACATCGAGGTGCCAGACGAACTCAAGTCGCTGCAACTGCCGTCGATGATGCTGCAGACCCTGGTCGAGAACGCGATCAAGCACGGCCTGGAGCCCAAGCCCGGTGGCGGCACCATCTGGATCCTGGCGCGCCGTTTCGACGGCCAGGCCACGATCACCGTGGCCGACGACGGCCAGGGTTTCGACGGCGCCGCGGCAACGTCGGGGTCCGGGATCGGCCTGAAGAACCTGCGCGAGCGGCTGCAGCTGACCTATGGCGAGCGCGCGTCGTTCTCGGTCGTCTCCAATTTTCCCAGCGGCGTGGCCGCCACCCTGGCCCTGCCGCTGCCGGAAGCCGTTGCGCAGGCAGTACCCGTCGCGGTGGCGGCCGCCGGGGTCGCAGCCCATGGTTGAGTGCGTGGTCGCCGAGGACGAGGAACTGCTGCGCACTTCGCTGCTGCTGCAGCTGGGCGAAGTCTGGCCCGGGTTGCGGATCGTCGCCGAGTGCGAGGACGGTGCCTGTGCGCTGGAGGCGATCGCCGAGCACAAGCCGGACGTGGCCTTCCTCGACATCCGCATGCCCGGCCTGACCGGGATCGAGGTGGCCGCCGCGCTGGCCGAGGTCAGCCCGCACACCCAGGTGGTGTTCGTCACGGCATACGATCAGTACGCGATCGACGCTTTCGAGCAGGGCGCGGTCGACTACCTGCTCAAGCCGGTGGCGCGCGACCGGCTGCAGACCACGGTGCAGCGCCTGCAGGCCCGGGTCGCCTCCGGCAGCCCCGACCCGGCCGTCCTGGACGCATTGCTGCGCCACCTGGCGCAGCGCCCGGCAGAACCGGCCGTCGCGCCGCCGCTGGCCTGGATCACCGCCAACAGCGGCCGCGAGACCAAGTTGATCATGCTCGACGACGTCGCCTATTTCCGCGCCGACAGCAAGTACACCGTGGTGGTGACCGCCGAGGGCGAGTCGCTGCTGCGCACGCCGCTGAAGGAGCTGCTCGAGGCTCTGGACCCGCACCAGTTCCGGCAGATCCACCGATCCACCATCGTCAATCTCAGGGCGGTGGCCTCGGTGGTCCGCGACGACAGCGGCAAGGGCACGCTGCGGCTCAAGGGACGCAGCGAAACCTTGCCGGTCAGCGTGCCCTACATGGCCCTGTTCCGGGGCATGTGAACCCTACCGGCCGTGGTCGTCCGCGCGGCGGCCACGCAACGCCTCCACCCTCGACCGCAAGGAGTCGCTGCATGAAACACCCACCTCCCCATCCCGTGCCCTGGGCGCGCCCGGCCACGGGCGCCGCCGGAGACAAGCCATGCGCCTGCTGACCGCCCTGCTGTCCTGCGCGATGGCGCTGTTCGGTTGCGATACCCGCCCGGCCACCACCAGCATCACCCGGGTGGTCGAGCACGGAACCGAGACGCTGTTCAGCAAGACCACGCTGGTGGACGACATCGCCTCGTTCGAGTGCTTCGCCAGCACCAGTGGTGGTTGCCACTACCGCATCTACGAGGCGTCCTGCCCCGTGGCCGCCGCAGGGGATGCGGGAACGCAATGCGAACAGCGGTTGGTGGACCGCTTCGACCTGGCGGTGGGCAGGCGTCACGAGGTGCATGGCTTGCCACACGGTTTCCGCCACTGCGTGGCCACCGGTCCCGAAGCTCCCTGCATGGTCTGAGCGGTATCCGCGCACATTCAAGGCAGGGAACGGGCGTCTGGGGTCCAGGCCCGTCGCGGGTGCCGCCGGTACAACCAGACGCTCTGCAGCAGCAGGCCCAGGCCGATCGCCAGCGCGACCGCCGCCGCGGTGGCCGCGCCGGGCATCGCCGAGCGCGATTGTTCCACCCATACCGCCACCAGCCCCCACAGTGCGGCCGCAGCGTAGGCGGCATTGCCGCGCATGCGCCGGTTCAGCTCCAGCAGCAGTGCGGCGGCGGCGGCGAACAGCAGCAGGCTGGGGCCGAGCTGGGCGTCCGCACGGACCCAGCCGTACGCGAGTGCGGCCTGCGCCAGGTTGAGGAAGGCCGCCAGCGACAGCCAGCCGGCGTGCAGCGACAGCGGCAACCAGGCCCACAGGCGGCTGCCCTCGGCGGGCGTGGCGGCCGACAGCCGCAGTGCAGCCCAGGCCAGGCACGCCAATGCACCGAAGATCACGAGCAGGCAGAGCCAGAACAGGCCATGCGAGAACAGCGGCATCCATGCGGCGGTGAGCGCGAAGCCGATGGCGGTCGCCGGTGCGATGCGGCCGAGCATCCGATCGTCGCGGCGCCGGCCGGTGACCTGCCAGACTGCATAGACCAGATCGAGCAGGAAGATCAGGCCCCAGATCGAGAAGGCGTAGCCGGCGGCGACCAACAGGGTCGGGTAGCGGCCCGACACGGTGGCGTTGTCGGGTCCGAATGCACCGACTTGGGACATCCAGGCCACCAGCGGCATGGCCAGGGCGAACAGCAGGACCAGCAGGCGCATGGCGCTTCTCCGCGACGACGGGATGCACGCAGGCTAGCAGCGGAGGAGTGAAAGCCCGCTCACGTCGCCGCCGGGGTGCGTGGAGGCGGATGCCGGCTCAGGCCGGGCCGGCTTCGGCGCCGCCGCGCCGCAGCGGGTCGGGCAGCGGCTGGCCGGCATCGACGAAGGACAGCGACACCGAATTCAGGCAATGCCGCTCGCCGGTCGGCGGCGGTCCGTCCGGGAACACGTGGCCCAGGTGGCTGCCGCAGCGCGCGCAGACGATCTCGGTACGCAGCATGCCGTGGCTGGCGTCGCGGATGCGGGCGATGTGGGTCTCGTCCCAGGCGGAGAAGAAGCTCGGCCAGCCGGTGCCGGAATCGAACTTGGCGCTGGAGCGGAACAGCGGCAGACCGCACAGCCGGCAGCAGTAGGTGCCTTCGCGCTTGTGGTCGAGGAACGCGCCGCAGAATGGCGCCTCGGTGCCGTGCTGGAGCAGCACCCGGCGCTCGTCCGCCGACAGGCCCGCGATCAGCGCTTCGCGCTGTACCGGCGTCGGCGGTGCGAGGTCGAACCGGGCCATGCGCCGATCCGGCCCTTCAGCGTGCCGCTTGCGCGGTCGCCGGATTGGTCGGCAGCTCGCGGCGCAGCCAGTCGTCGATCATCCGCTTTTCGTGCCGCAGCGAATCGCCGCTGTTGAGTGCAGGCGGGCCGCTGTGCAGGTAGTTCATGTCCGACAGCCTGCGCTCGCCCTCGGCCAGCACCTGGCCGTCGGCGCCGGTGATGCGCATTTCGAGCGTCATCCGCGGCGGGTAGATGTCGCGCATCATCCGCACGTGCGAGTAGTTCGGGCCGAGCCATGGCTCGAAGCCGCCGGCACGCTGGATGTCGGTGATGGTCACGTCCATGGTCTGCCCCGGCGGCAGGCGTTCGTCGGCGCGACGCTGCAGGTGGCGGGCCAGTTCGGCGACCCAGTCGCCCCGCTGCGCCTCCCAGCGGTTGTGGCTGAGGCGCAGGTCCGAGAACCCGGCCGGGTCGGTCCATTGCACCTTGACCGGGCCGGCGGCGGGAAGCTCCCGTGGCGCGGCCGGGTCGGTGACCATGGGCGGTCGCGCCTGGGCGCCGGGAGCCGCGGCGAGGGCGGCGAGCAGGACCAGGGGAAGGAGCGGTCGCATGGTGGGGTGTCCTCGCATGGATGGATCCGATTCTGCGCCGGGCCGGACAGGGACGGAAGCTTCCGGGCGTGATCCGTTGGCGGTGCTTCAGGCGGCCCGGGAGGCCACCGCTGCAACGCTGAACCGCCACCGGCGGCGGCACCGGCACGCCGGCGCGCACGCTAGAATCCGCAACGGTTCCCCCGCCTCCCGTCCCCCATGTCCGCTCCCGCACAGGCCCCGGCACGCGCCGCCGGCCTGGCCGTCGTTGTCGCCCTCGCCATCGTCTACCTGGTGTGGGGGTCGACCTACCTGGCGATCCGCCTGGCCCTGGAAGGCGGGTGGCCGCCGCTGATGGGTGTGTCCGGATCGCGCTTCGTGCTGGCCGGCGGCGCGATGTACGCCTTTCTGCGCTGGCGCGGCGTGGCCGCGCCCACCGCCGCGCAGTGGAAGAACCTGGCGGTGATGGGGGGATTGCTGCTGGGCCTGGGCAATGGTTGCGTGGTGCTGGCCCAGCAGCACGTGTCTTCCGGCCTGGCTGCGGTGGCGGTGGCCTCGATGCCGTTGTGGATGGGCGTGTTCGGCATGTGGCGCGGGTTGCATCCCAGCCGGATGGAATGGCTGGGCATCGCGATCGGTTTCGCCGGCGTGCTCTGGCTCAACGCCGGCAGCAGCCTGACCGCCAGCCCGTTCGGACTGGCGATGCTGCTGGTGGCGCCGGTGGCCTGGGCGTTCGGCTCGATCTGGTCGCGCGGGCGCGACCTGCCGTCGCCGTTCATGACCGCCGCCGGGCAGATGCTGTGCGGTGGCGTGTTGCTGGTGGCAGCGGGCCTGCTGCATGGCGAAACCTTCGCGGCGGTGCCGACCCTGCGCGGCACCCTGGCGCTGCTGTACCTGGCGGTGTTCGGCTCGATCGTGGCCTTCAGCGCCTTCGTATGGCTGCTGCATCATGTGCGCCCGACCCTGGTCAGCAGCTACGCCTACGTCAATCCGGTGATCGCGGTGACGCTGGGCGCATGGCTGGCCGGCGAGCGCTTCACTGCGCACGATCTTGGTGCGATGGCGGTGATCCTGGCCGGCGTGGTCACCATCACCGTGGCCAAGGTGATGCGGAGGTGAGCCAGGCGGCCGGGAACGGAGCCGCGGGAGGCGCCACCGCGGCGCACGCGCCGGGCATCGACCGTCGCGGCCTGGCGATCATCGCCGGCACCTTCGCGATCTGGGGCGTGGTGCCGGCGTACTGGCACCTGCTGAAGGTGGTGCCGTCGATGCAGATCATGGCCCACCGCGTGGTCTGGAGCGCGGTGCTGGTGGTCGGTTGGCTGCTGTGGCGCGACGGCTGGGACTGGCTGCGCCGGATCGCGGCCCGACCGCGCACCCTGGCGGCGCTGGCGCTGAGCAGCGCGGTGATCGCGTTCAACTGGAGCCTGTACATCTGGGCGGTCAACGCCGGCCACGTGGTCGAGACCAGCCTGGGCTACTTCATCAATCCGCTGGTCAACGTGGCCCTGGGCGTGATGGTGTTGCACGAACGGCTGCGGCGCCTGCAGTGGATCGCGGTCGCTTGCGCGGCGCTGGGAGTGGCCTGGCTTACCTGGAGTGCCGGTTCGCCGCCATTGATCGCGCTGGGCCTGGCGGGCTCGTTCGCCCTCTACGGGCTGGTGCGCAAGCTGGTGCCGGTCGATGCGGTCGCCGGGCTCGGGGTGGAGAGCCTCTTCATGCTCGCGCCGGCACTGGCCTACGTGCTGTGGGCCGAGGCCGGGCATGGCGGCGGCTTTGCCGGCGACTGGGGCATCGGCATCGACCTGCTGTTGGTGTCCAGCGGCGTGGTCTCGGCGGTGCCGCTGATCGGTTTCGCCTACGGCGTGCGCCGGATCCCGTTGTCGGTGGTCGGGCTGTTGCAGTACATCGCGCCGACCTTGCAGCTGCTGCTGGGGGTGTGGTTCTTCCGCGAACCGTTCGAGGCGGTGCACCTGGTGGGCTTCGGTGCGATCTGGCTGGGGCTTGCGATCTATGCCGGCGAGGGCCTGTGGCGCGTCCGGAGTCGCGGAGCGGCGATCGGCGGGTGATGCCGTCCCCCTGCCCGGGGCAGGGGACGGATCAGCTCAGCATCCGCGCCAGCTGCGTACGGTTGGCGATGTTCAGTTTGCGGAATATGGAGCTTATCTGGCTCTCGATGGTCTTGCGCGATCGGCACAGGCGCTGCGCGATCATGTCGTTGCGCAGGCCGGCGGCAACCAGGGCGGCCACTTTCCGTTCGCTGGGCGTCAGGCATTTCAGCAGCGGCAGCGCGCGCGGGAAGCCATCTGCGTCGGATGCGCCTTCGCCCGCGCCGTCCGGGGCTAGGACCAGCAGGTAGTTCACCTGCCCGGTCGAGGTTCGCAGTGCGGGGCTGATTTCCAGACGCAGACGCCGCCCGGCATGCTGGCCATGCTCGACGGTGAAGGCAGCCTTGCGTTCTGGGCTGGCGGAGGACCCGCCTGGGTCGTGGTCCAGGCCTGCCATCCATGCGCGCAAGGGAGCCTCGATCGCCTGCGGCAGGCGTTCTTCGCAGTCCCCGTCTCCGCTCCAGCGCCGGCAGATGCGGCGGGCTTCCTGTGACATGTACGACGGCACCAGGCCGGCATCGACGAAGACCGCGCCAATGGGCAGCTCGTGCAGCAGGGCCTCGAAACTGCGATGCCGTACCCGGTCCGACTCGAGCGCACGTACCCGTTGCAGGCTGGCATCCAGCAGCGGATACAGGTCCAACAGGAAGGCAAGTTCGCCTGCTGACAAATCAGCATGTCCGGCGCGGATGCGGATGCTCAATACGGCGTCCAGCCGGTCCTGGTCCCAGAATGCCATGTGGATGAATTCGTCCCAACCGGGCGTCGGGTTCTGTGCGCGCAGCCGCTCGGCCGCATGCGCATCCTGTGAGGCGATCTGCGAGAAGGTGTACCAGGGGATGCGCGGGTGGGCGTCCAGGTAGGGCGCCGCCACCTCCAGGCTGGTGACCAGGCGTGCGCCATCATCGCGCAGCTCCGCCAGGTGATGGCGGCCTTGCTGGGGCCGGTAATCATCGATGTCGAACAGCAGACTGCAGGAATGGCAGGGCAATGCCTTGCTGATCAGCGTCGAACAGGACTGCCACAGCGATCCCATGTCCAGCGCCTTGACCAGAGCGGCACGCTCGACGGCCATATTGTTCGCGGTGGCTGGAGCAGCGATGGCGTCGAGCATCAACATGGCGTCGTTCGGGGCACGAGTGGATCGGACAATGCGTCTTCAGTATCGTCTTCGGTTGGCTTTTAACACCCGCCTAACAGCCTGGCAAGCTGACCCGGCAAAGCCGTTGCTCCAGGCGACGGTGACCCTGCCACGCAGACAAATATCCGGGTTTCTTCCGATTCGTCCGGTATCGTGGCGGCACACAATGATGACGGGCCTGGATTGGGCCGGCCCGGGACCACGTGGATCGGGGAATGCTCGAATGAACAAACCATGGCATGCGGTGACGGAACAGAATCCGAAGGGCAATGCCCTGAGCGAGCCGTTCAACACGGTGGTTCTGCGCAAGCCCTACCTGCTGTTCCTGGGCGAGGAAACCAGTCCATTGAAGGCCAAGACCGCCTTCGGCCTGCGCGACTGGGCGCCGGGGAGCTGTACGGGACAGATGCGCATGCCTGGCGGCACGGTCGATCTGGGGTTGCGGGAACTGGATCCGGTTGCCGCCTACGCCGCGGGCGCGCGTTCGTTGCTGATCGGCGTCACTCCCGTGGGCGGGCGGATCCCGGCGCACTGGTCTCCGATCCTGCTGCAAGCCGTGCGTGCCGGACTGGACCTGGTCAGCGGGTTGCATACTCCGCTGGAATCGGTGCCGGGCCTGGCCCGCGCTGCGGCGGATGCGGGCGTGCGCCTGGTGGACGTGCGTCGTCCTCCGGACGACCTGCCGCGCGCCACCGGCAAGCGCCGCAGCGGCAAGCGTGCAGCGATGGTCGGCACCGACTGCGCGCTGGGCAAGAAGTACACGGCGCTGGCATTGGCCCGGGCGATGCGCGAACAGGGCATCGACGCCGATTTTCGTGCTACCGGCCAGACCGGCATCATGATCGCCGGGGCGGGCATCGCGGTGGACGCCGTGATCGCCGATTTCATCGCCGGCGCGGCCGAATGCATCTCACCCGATGCCGCACCCGGGCACTGGGACCTGATCGAGGGCCAGGGTTCGTTGTTCCATCCTGCCTATGCGGGGGTCACCCTGGGCCTGCTGCACGGGTCGCAGCCCGATGCGTTGATCCTGTGCCACGACCCGCTGCGCACCCATGTGGTCAGCTGGCCCGACTATCCACTGCCGACCCTGAAGGAAGCCGAGCGGCTGTACCTGCAGATGGCGCGCCTGACCAATCCCGGCGTACGGTTGGCGGGAGTGAGCCTGAATACCTCGGCGCTGGACCAGGCCGCGGCGCATGAAGCTTTGGCCCAGGCCGAACGCGAGCTTGGCGTGCCGGCCTTCGATCCGATGCGTACTCCGCTGGATCGCGCAGTCGCCGCATTGCTGGATTGAGGGCGAGGCATGGCGCGCACCCTGCGGGCCAGGCCGCATGCCTGGAGATTGAAGGAACCCTTCGTCATCGCGCGCGGGGTACGCAGCGAGGCGCGGGTGGTCATCGTCGAATTGCACGAAGCCGGCAAGGTGGGCCGCGGCGAAGCCTGTGGCGTGCCCTATCACGGCGAAACCCCGGAGACCATGCTGGCCCAGATCGAGCAGGCGCGCGCGGCGATCGAAGCCGGTTGCGACCGCCACGGGTTGCGCGAGGCATTGCCGGCCGGCGGTGCGCGGCATGCGCTGGACGCAGCCCTGTGGGACCTGGAGGCCAAGCTGACCGGCGTGCCGGTCTGGCAGCGGGCGGGTGCGCCGCATTGGCAAAGCATCGCCAGTGCAGTGACGATCGGCATCCGCGAGACCGACGCCTACGAGGCCGCCGCGCGCGAGCGCGCGGGCTTCCCGTGGCTGAAGGTCAAGGTGGGGCGCGGCTCTCCGCTGCCGGCCGTGGCCGCGGTGCGCCGCGGTGCGCCGGATGCGCGCCTGATCGTGGATACCAACCAGTCGTGGACACTGGACGAGTTGCGCCAGTACGCACCGCAACTGCAGCCGTTGCGTGTTGACCTGCTGGAACAACCGCTGGCGGCCGGTACCGATGCCGGCCTGATCGACTATGCCAGCCCGATCCCGCTGTGCGCCGACGAGTCGCTGTCCACCTTGGACGACGTGCCGGGGCTGGTCGGGCGCTACCAGTTCGTCAACATCAAGCTCGACAAGGTCGGTGGCCTGACTTCGGCGCTGGAGCTGGCATCCGCGGCGCGCGCGTCCGGGTTCCGCCTGATGGTCGGTTGCATGCTCGGGGGCTCGGTTTCGGTGGCGCCCGGCATGGTCCTGGCGCAGCAGTGCGAGGTGTGCGACCTGGACGGTCCATGGCTGCAGGCCGAGGACTGGGCGGACGGCATCGTCTACGACAACGGACGCATGGCGCCGCCGGTACCCGCGTTGTGGGGTTGAAGTGCCGGGCCTGACTCAACTCTGCGTGCGGGCCCACTCGACCAGCGGATAGGCGCCCTCGCCCAGGAACAGCTGCAGCATTTCCCGGTAGGTTGAAAGGCCGTTCTCGCTGTTGGTGAACAGGACGAGGCTCTCGCCGCTTTGCGGATCGAGCACGAACAGTGCCTTGAACCCGGGGTTGTCGCCCCAGTGCCAGACGAGCTTGCGCGCTTCGGTCTGTTGCAGGCCCACGCCCAGACCCCAGGCGATGAACGGATCGGCCGGCGTGGGTAGTGCGCGATCGTCCGCGTCGCTGGATTGCGCGAGCATCATCGCGTGCGTCGCCGGCGCAAGCCCTTCGCCGGCGAACAGTGCGCGCTGGACGAAGCGGCTGTAGTCATCGGCGTTGGTGACCAGGGTCCATGCCGTGTTCTCCCAGCCGAACACCCGGGCCTTGCGGGTCGAACCATCGCGATCGTGGCCGTAGGCGTTGTCGGCTGTGGGCGCGGAGCGGGTCAGGAAGCTGCTGTCGGGCATGCCGAGCGGGGCGAATACCTCGCGCTCGGCGAGCGCGTTCCAGGACAGCCCGGAAACATGCTCCAGGGTCTTCTGCAACAGGTAGAAGCCCTCCCCCGAATAGGCGAAACGCTCGCCCGGCGCGAACAGGCTTTCCAGGTGCGTGTCGTCAATCGCCGGATCGGACGGCGAGATCTGCCAGTTCGGCAGGCCGGTGGTGTGATTGAGCACCATGCGCGCGGTGATCGCCGACGCCGGGTCGGCGTCCCCGATCCGCGGTGAGCGCCAGTACTCGCGCAACGGCGTGTCCAGATCGATCAGGCCCTGGTCGACCAGCCGCAGCGCGATGTAGGCGCCGACAACCTTGGACAACGATGCGGCCTCGAACGTGGTTCGTGCATCGACCTTGGCGCTTCCCGCGTCCCCGACCACGCCATGGACATATTCGCGGAGCACGCCGTCGCGGACGTGCGCCAGCTGCGCGCCGGAAATGCCGTGCTGCTGCATTGCGTCGACGAACCTGGCCCCGACCTCCGCGTCGTCAACCGTTTCCATGGCGGCAGCGGCTTCCTGCACGGTTCCCGTCTCCGCGGGACGGGAGCAGGCCATTCCCACCAGGGATACGGCGATGGCCAGGACCATGCTGCGTGATGTGGCGATCTTCATGGTGTCCTCGGCAAGGGCGATGGTTGGATGCAGCTTTGCTTGCCGGGACGATACCGTATCGGCGCCTCGCCGGAAGCGTGTCCTTGGCGTGGCGCTACGTTGCCGTCCTGGCGCAAAGTCAGCGGGATTCTCAGGATTGAGGGTTTTCCCGGATGTGGCCGCCACCGGTTCGTGCGCAGCATGTGCCCGCCGGCATCGACGGTGGCGTATCGTGTCCGGCACTGCGGTATCGATTCACTTGACGCCCGTGCCCGGAGGCAATCGTCCATGAAACCCGGTTCCATCCTGCTCCTTGCCCTGGCGACTTCCGCCGCACTCCTGCCCGCGTCTGCCGCCGAACAGCGTCCGCGTGCGCGCGATGCCGGCGTGACCATCGGCACGATGTCGCCGGGGCCGCGCAACGCCATCACCGACGTCGCCGGCGTCGGCGTGGGCCATGCCACCCTGGCCGAGGGTGCGCGGTTGAACACCGGCGTCACCGCGGTCGTGCCGCATGCGGGCAACGTGTACCGGCAGCGGGTACCGGCGGCGATCGTGGTCGGCAATGGCTACGGCAAGCTGGCCGGGATCACCCAGGTGCAGGAACTGGGGGAACTGGAGACGCCGATCCTGTTGACCGGCACCCTCAGCACCTGGAAGGTCGCCGACGCCACCGTGGATTGGCTGCTCCGCCAGCCGGGGATGGAAAACGTGCGCTCGATCAACCCGGTGGTCGGCGAGACCAACGATGGCTACCTCAGCGACATCCGTGCGCGGCCGTTGACACCGGCACTGGTCGAGCGGGCGTTGACCGGAGTGTCATACGCCGAGGTCGAGGAGGGTAGCGTCGGCGCCGGCGCGGGTACGGTCGCATTCGGCTGGAAGGGCGGCATCGGCACCAGTTCGCGCGCGCTGCCGCGGCAGGACGGCGGCTACACCGTCGGAGTGCTGGTGCAGAGCAACTTCGGTGGCGAACTGACCATTGCCGGGGTGCCGGTATGGAAGGTTCTGCCGGATCCAGCCACCTACGCGCGCAGCCTCAAGGTGCCGCCACCGAGCAACGGCGACGGCAGCATCATGATCGTGGTGGCCACCGACGCTCCGCTGGATGCGGCGCAGCTGCAGCGCCTCGCCCGGCGTGCTCTGGTCGGGGTCGCGCGCACGGGTTCGGTGATGTCGAACGGATCGGGCGACTACGTGATTGCGTTCTCGACCGCGAAGGACAACCTGCGCGACCCAGACGTGGACGTGCAGCCCGCGCGCAGCGTGGCCGGCGAAGCGATGTCGCCACTGTTCCAGGCCACCGCGGAGGCGACCGAGGAGGCCATCGTCAATTCCCTGTTCCGGGCGCGGACCGTGCACGGCCATCGGGGGACCGCGGCGGCCATGCCGCTGCAGCCGGTACTGCAGGCGCTGCGCCAGGCACCTCCCCGCGCGTCGAAGACGCCCTAGCGGGCCTGCCCACCGAGTCACCGTGCAGGGCCACGGCCGCCGCCCGGCCAAAGGAAAATTCCATGGATCGAATCGATTCCCGCATGATGCGCCTGCCGCGTCGGCCGAAAGCAGCAATCGCCGTCATGGCGCTGCTTCTGCTGTCCAGCTCCGCAGTCCTTGCCTCCGGTACCAGGCCCGGTCGAAGCGAGCCGTTGCAGGAGGAAATCGAGCGTCTCGTGTCCGACCTGGACGGATCGGCCGGGGTCTACGTGCTGGACTTGCGCAGTGGACGCTCGGCTGCAGTGGACCCCGGGGTCGGCTTCCCGATGGCCAGCACGGTGAAAGTGCCGGTCGCGGTGCACATCCTGGCGCTGGTCGATGAAGGCAAGCTGGATCTGCGCCAGCAGGTCCCGCTGGAAGCGGGGGACATCTATCCCGGCATGGGCGGCCCGGTGGATATCCACCTCACCCCGGGCTCGGCGATCAGCGTGCGCGATCTTCTGCACATGATGATTACTGTCAGCGACAACAACGCCACTGACATCCTGATTCGGCTGGGTGGCGGCCCGGCGGCGGTCAATGCGCGGATGCAAGCACTGGGGATGCAGGGGATCCGCGTGGACCGCTACATCTGGGAGATGCTCGCCCACTACCTGGGCGAGCCCGAAGCATCCGCGGAGCATCCGCTCGACCCGGCCGCCTACGCCCGCCTGGATTCGGCTCGGCGCAGTCCCGAGGAGCGCGACCGTCTGACCCGCCTGTACAACGGGGATCCTCGCGATACCAGCACCCCGGAAGGCATGGCACGCCTGCTCAGGCGGATATGGGAAGGGGAGGTGCTCGAGGCGGAAACCACTGCCCTGTTGAAGACGATCATGCGGGATACGCGTACCGGCCAGGGACGGCTCAGGGGCATGCTGCCCGACGGTACGCCAGTGGCGCACAAGACCGGCACGGTCGGTGATGTGATCAACGACGTGGGTGTGATCGCGTTGCCGGATGGTCGCGGCGAAGTTGTCGTGGCGGTGTTCGTGAAGGCGAAGGGCGGCGAGGCCCGGGACCGGGCGATCGCACAGGTGGCGCGTGCAGTGCACGACTACTTCCTGTTCGTCCCGGAGCGCTGACGGCCTCTCCGGTCCGGTCTGGTCCCGCATGCCGGGTGCCGGGCGCGGCGAAGAATAGGGATTTTCCCGGATGCATACGTTGATCGGCCACGCCTAGCATCGGTCAATGCACGCCATGGTGCGTGCTTCGACGAACGCGGATTGCCCGGGCATGCAACACGCCGCCGGCCCCGGTCCGCGCCGCCGCAACTGTCTGTCAGTCGTTCCAAGTCGTAGCCGCCGGAGAGAGGCCGCCCATGTCCATTCGTCAGCACCAGCCTTCGCGTTCCCGATTGTTCGCAGCCGTCCTGATGGGCCTGGCCCTCCCGCTGGCGACCTTCGGGGCCATCGCGCAGGACGCGCAAAAGCCAGCCGATCCCGATCCGGCCCCGGGTGCCACCACCCAGACCCTGGACAAGGTCGAAGTCACCGGTTCGCGAATCAAGCGCGCGCAAGTGGAGGGCCCGACGCCGGTGGTGGTGATCACCGCCGAGGACATCAGGGAACAGGGCTTCAGCACCATCGCCGAAGCGCTTGGGACGATGACCCAGTTCAATGGCGCCACCGTCGCCGGCGCGGCACCGGACAATTATCTCGGGCTCAGCACCACCCAGCCGGATGCCTCGTTCCTCAACCTGCGCGGCATGGGCGTTGGCTACCAGTTGATCCTGGTCAACGGGAAGCGGATGGCCGAGTATGCCGCGAGCTCGGGCGCCGCCACCACCGGCGTGAGCATCGGCAGCATTCCGGCCGCGGCGGTCGCACGCATCGAGATACTCAACGGCGGTGCATCGGCGATCTACGGTTCCGACGCGGTCGCCGGCGTGGTCAACATCGTGACCAAGGAGAACTGGGACGGCAACAACCTGCGCCTGCGCGGCGGCACCACGACGCGTGGCGGCGGCGACACGTTCCAGCTCCAGTACACCGGCGGGAAGTCCTGGGATCGCGGCGGCCTGACGTACGCGTTCGAACAACTGAACCGCCAGCCGATCTTCTCGTCGCAACGCGAGAACATCATCCTGGCCGGCATGAGGGCCCCCGGCAACGCCGGCACGGACCGCCCCACCCACGGCCTGGACACCGCCCTGATGGATGGCGGGTACGGCGACTATTACTGGATGAACCAGGCCGGAGAACTGGTGTACGCGGGCGACGTCGATGCCGATACCGCCACCGCGGCGCTGCTGAACACCTGCCGGTTCATGGGCGGGAACTACTTCCCGATGTACTGGTCCTCCAGCAGCACCCGCCCAGGTACCTGCGGCAACGCCAACTACTATGACGGCGACACCCTTTCCAACCGGTACAACAAGACCTCCGGCTACGTTGCCGGGAACTACCGGTTCACCGACGACATCGAAGGCTACGGCCAGTTGCTGGTGCAGTTGTCGAAGAGCCAATCGGCCCATCGCAGCAGTGGGTATCTGTACAACTCGGGCAGCGCCTACGATGTGAACATCGGCCAGTTCGAGTACTGGCGACCGCTGGATCCGCATCAAATGGGCGGGACGCCGATGCGGCTATGGGAGCAGACGACCGTCAGCGCCAACCTCGGCGTGCGCGGCACGATCGGCAGCCGCTTCGACTGGGACGCGAGCCTGAGCCTGTCGCGCGACGAGATGAAGAGCAGCTGGAAGCAGCTGCTGACCGATCGCGTCCATCGGTACCTGTTCGGCGAAGCGATCGGCGCCGTCGATGGTGCGCCGTTGTACCGGATCGATCCGCGCGTCCTGTTCGGCCCGGTACGGGCCGAGGATTACGCGAAGATGGTCGACACCGTCCGCAACCGGAACGTATCGCAGACCTCGCAGGCGCAGGTCGTGTTCACCGGCCCGGTGTTCACGCTTCCGGCCGGCGAGGTGGAGATGGCGGCGGTGCTGGAGGCGGCCCACTCGACCTATCGGCTGGGCCCGGATCCTCGAAGCCTGGTCACCTATGATGGCCCCGACCGCACCTTCAACTTCACCGGCGTGGCCGGTGGCGGGCCGCGCGACCGCTATGGCGCCGGCGTCGAGTTCCGGGTACCGCTGCTGGAGCGCCTGACGGCGAACCTGGCCGGGCGCTGGGACAAGTACGACGACATCTCCGACGTCGGTGATGCGACCACCTGGCAGGCCAGCCTGGAGTGGCGTCCGCTCGACAGCCTGCTGATCCGGGCCAGTCGCCAGACCAGCTTCATGGCGCCCAACATCATGTGGCTCTATGGCGAGCCGGTGACGAACTACGACGACTTCGTCACCAACGAGTACCTGTGCCGGGTCAACGGCCTGGACCTGACCACGCCGGGCGGACTGACCCAGTGCGGTGCCGAGTTCCGCCAGGGCTCGTGGTATGTCGAGGGCGGCAACAACACCCTGCTGCACGAGGAGACCGCGACCTCGAACGGCATCGGCTTCGTCTGGGACGTCTTCGACAAGCTGTCGGTCAGTGTTGACTATTGGGAAATCGAACTGAAGGGCAAGAGCCGGTACCTTGATCGGGACACGCTGCTCAGCGGCAACGCCGACTGCCTGTTGGGCAAGCGCATCGACGGAACGCCAGTGGATCCGAATTCGGCCGCGTGCGCGATGTACGCGGCGTATGTGCAGCGCAATGCGTCGGGCGGCATCACCGAGTACTTCCTCGGTGCCATCAACCAGGCCGGGGTCCGGACCAAGGGCTACGACGTCAGCCTGAAGTACGCCTGGGACTGGGAGGGGATCGGCAAGTTCAACCTGAGTGCCGGCCTGAGCAGGACCCTGGGCTACGACGTGGAGATCGTCGAGGGCGACGGCTGGAAGGACTACCTGGGATGCTCCTTCTCCTCCGCCTACAGCTGTGGCGACCAGCCGGTGGCGTTCCGCACCGGCACCAACCTGGCGTTGAGTTGGAATCACGGCGACTGGTCCGGGAGCCTGTATGGCCATCGCAACGGTGCACGGGTGAATTTCCAGGCCACGGGCCATTTGCCTGCGGTCATGCAGTGGAATGCCGGTCTGTCCAAGAAGATCACCGACGACATCCGCATCGGCCTGGACGTGACCAACCTGTTTGACAAGTTCGGTCCGAAGGACGGCACCATGACCTGGTATCCGTTCTACCAGACGGCCTACGGCATCCAGGGCCGGGCGGCCTACTTCAACGTCGATTTCAGCTTCTGACCGCGGCGGCAGGCCCGGACGAGCCGGATACCGGCCGTCCGCGGCCTGCTGCACGACACGCGGTGCGACGGCGGGACGTCACACCGCCCGCAGTGCCGCGGTGATCGGCAGCCGCGCCGCGCGCAGGGCCGGGAACAGGCCGCCGACCAGGCCGATGCCCAGGGCCCACTTCAACCCGGTCCACAGCAGCTCGGGGGTGACCTTGAACTCGAACACCACCGCGCTGAAGTTGCTGCCCATGGTCGAGGCGCTGTAACCGTTGAACACCAGCCACGCCAGCGCGCCGCCCAGCATCCCGCCGACCAGTGCCAGCAGCATCGTTTCCAGCATCACCCCCATCACCACCGGCAGTCCGCGGAAGCCGATCGCGCGCATGGTCGCGATCTCGCGTGCACGGCCGGCCACCGCGGCATACATGGTGTTGAGCGCGCCGAACACCGCGCCTACGGCCATGATCGCGCCGATCACCGTGCCGAGGATGGTCAGCAGGGTGTTGAGCTGGCCGCTCTGCTTGGCGTAGTAGGCCTTGGTCGTTTCCACGTCCAGCTTCAGCCGCGGATCGGCCGCCATCGCCGCCTTGAACTTCTCGAAGCCGTCCTTGCCTTCGGTGCGCACGCTGGCCAGCTGCCAGGCCCCGCGGTTGTAGGTGGTGGCCAGGGTCTGCGCGTCGGTCCAGATCTCCGAATCGTGGGCGTCGCCGGACGCGAACACGCCCACCACCGTCCATTCCTGGTTGCCCAGCTTCAGGGTCTTGCCTACCTCGAGGTCGCGGAACTGCTTCTGCGCGCCCTGGCCGGCCACGATCTCGCGCAGGCCGGTGTTGAACTTGCGGCCTTGCACCAGCTTCACCGAGTCGTGCACCGCCCAGCCCTGCTCGCCGATGCCGCGGAACTGCACGTTGACGTCGGTGCCGTCGGCGCTGGAAGGCAGGGCCACCACCTGCGACAGTTCCGGCGACACCAGCGCCCGGCCCTCGGCGTCGCGCGCGATGCCGGGCAGGCTGGAGATCAGCGGCACCTGGTTGCGCAGGATCACCGAGTTGGTTTCGGCCTGCGAACCGCCGCGCAGCACGATCGCGGTGGTTTCGTCGCCGGTGCTGTTCATGGTGGCCTGGAAGCCGCGGCCCATCGACAGCATCGCCACCAGCACCGCGACCACGCCGGCGATGCCGATCACGATCACCGAGGAAGCGCCCCAGCGCTGCGGCAGACTGGCGATGCCGATGTGGGTGGCCGCCAGCGCCAACCGGCCACTGCGGGTCAGCAGCAGCCACAGCGCCAGTACCACCGCCACGCCGAGCACGCCATACCACGGCAGCGCGATCCACACGCCCAGGCCCGCGGCAAGCGTCACTATCACCGCCAGGTTGCTTGCAAGGCGCCGGCCGCGGTCTGCGTCACCGAAACCCACGGTCCAGAACAGTGCGCGGGCAAGCGTTGCCAGCAGTCGTTTCATGAAGTCCATGCCCACTCCTCAGCGCCCGGCCAGCGCATCGACGATCTTCAGGCGCTTGGCGCGCAGCGCCGGCAGCACACCCACCACCAGGCCGATCAGCACGATCAGCCCCACTCCGAGCAACCAGGTCTGGGCCGGGATGGTCGCCGGCAGCATGCCCTGCGCCCGGCTGGCCAGGGCCGGCAGGATCATCCGTGCCAGCGCCATGCCGAACAGGCCGCCGATTCCGACCAGCAGTACCGACTCGACCAGCACCAGCCACAGCACGGTGCCGTCCTTGAAGCCCAGGGTCTTGAGGATCGCCAGCTCGGGCACGCGCTCGCGCACCGCCTGGGCCATGGTATTGCCGGTCAGCAGCAGCAGGGTGAAGAACACCGCGCCCATGATCGAGGTGACGATCAGGCCGATGTCGGCGAACTGCTTGGCGAATGACTGCTGGAACGCCGATTCGGTCTGGCTCTTGGTCTCGCGATCGGAGTTGAGCGACAGCGCGTCGATGGCCTGGGCCACGCGCGAGGCGTGCGCCGGGTTGTCCAGGGTGACCGTGTACCAGCTGACCTGGCCCTTGATGTAGTCGTTGGACTCGTCGAAGTACTTCCAGTTCATCATCAGCTGGCGCTCCTCGCCGCTGGCCGCGGTGCGGTCCTTGGCGCGGAAGATGCCGACCAGTTCCAGCGGCCAGTCGTTGCTGCCCTGGCGCGGGAAGATGGTGGCCTGCAGCGGGATGGTGTCGCCGATCTTCCAGCCGAACTCCTTGGCCAGGGTCTCGCCGACCACCGCCCCGGTGCGGGTGTCCTGGAAAGCCTTGAGCTGCTCCGGCGGGAGTTCGTAGTTGCTGTAGACGTCGAAGAAGTTGGGCGCCACCGAGAAGTTGGCGAAGAAGTTCTTCGGATCCTGGTAGATGCCGCCGAACCACATCGCGTAGGTCACGTCCTTGACCCCCGGCACGCCGCGGATCTGCTCCTGCAGCCGGACCGGCAGGCTCTGGGTGATCGACAGCCGCGAAGTGGTCACCAGGCGGTTGGCGCCATCGACGCTGCCACCGGAGTTGAACGCCACCCGGACCGAGTCGAGCATGCCGAACAGCAGGAACGCGGTGACCACCGACAGCAGGGTCAGCAAGGTCCGGGTCCTGCTGCGGAACAGCTGTGCCCAGACCAGAGAGAAGTATTTCATGGCCGGTTCCTCCGCTCAGTGCGCGGCGGGCGCATCGGCCAGCTCGCCCTTGTCCAGGTGGATGGTATGGGTCGCGTACTCAGCTGCCTTGGGATCGTGGGTGACCATGATGATGGTCTTGCCGTGCTCGCGGTTGAGCATCTGCAGCAGGTCCAGGATCTCCTGCGCCGAGTGCCGGTCCAGGTCGCCGGTGGGCTCGTCGCAGATCAGGAAGGTCGGGTCGGAGACGATCGCTCGGGCGATGGCCACGCGCTGCTGCTGGCCGCCGGACAGTTCGTTGGGGCGATGGCTGCGGCGGTCGGCCAGGCCGACCAGGGTCAGCGCGATCTGCGCCCGGCGCGCGCGGTCGCCGGCGCCCAGGTCGGTCAGCAGCAGCGGCAGTTCCACGTTCTTCTGCGCGGTCAGCATCGGCATCAGGTTGTAGAACTGGAACACGAAGCCCACGTGGTGGCTGCGCCAGGTCGACAGCTGCCCGGCCGAGAGCCGGTCGATGCGCTCGCCCTCGATCTCGATCTCGCCGCCACTGGGCGTGTCCAGGCCGCCGATCAGGTTGAGCAGGGTGGTCTTGCCCGAACCCGACGGCCCCATCAGCGCCACGAAGTCGCCGCGCGGGATGTCCAGATCGATGCCGTGCAGCACCTGCACCCGCTCGGGGCCGCGCTGGTAGGTCTTGGTGATGTTGCGGAGGGTGACCAGGGTGGACATCGGGGTTTCCTGTGGTGGCGCCACGCGTGCGTGGCGGTGGATTGCATCCGCGCGCTCAATGGCTGGAGCGGGACTGCGAATAGCCTTCGATATAGCCTTCGACGAAGCTGCCGAGTGCGGCCGACAGGAACAGCACGACCGCACCGGCGAGCAGCAGGTTGCGCAGGTTCCTGCGATAGCCGATCGCCAGCAGCACGATCCCGGCGACGAACAGCACGATTTCCAGGAGGTACATGGCCTGCTCCTTACGGCGAGGAAACCCGGGCGCCGTCTTCCAGGGCCGCGGGAGGATCCACGACCACGGTTTCGCCGGGTGCCAGGCCTTCCAGCACCTGCACGTCGCTGCCGCGCTTGCCGCCGACCTTGAGCGTGCGGAGTTCCACGGTGCCATCGTCGCGGGCCACGAATGCGGCCTTGCCGCCGTCGCGGTCGACCACCGCCCCGGCCGGAACCTGCACACCTTGCGGCTGCGCGTCCCCGGCCTCGGGCCTAGGCGCCTCCAGGAAGCTGACCCGCACGCCCATGTCCGGCACGATCCGCGCGTCCTTCTCCTTCAGCGCGACCCGCACCTTGACCGTGGCCTTGCCGCGGTCGGCGGCGGGGATGATCGCGATCACCTCGCCGGGGATGCGCCAGTCCGGATAGGAATTGAGCACCGTTTCCACCGGCATCCTCGGCTGCACCCGGCCGATGTAGGACTCGCCGACCTCGACCTCGACCTCCAGCGACTCCATGTCGACGACGGTGCCGATGCCGGTGCGGGTGAAGCCGCCACCGGCCGACAGCGGCGAGACGATCTCGCCCGGCTGCGCGGCCTTGGCGATGACCACGCCATCGAACGGGGCGCGGACCACGGTGTGGTCCAGGTTGATGTCGCTGAGCCGCAACTGCTCCCCAGCGACCTGGGCGTTGCGCTGGGCCACGGCCAGTTGCGCGCGCAGCGCATCGCGCTGGGCGAGGGCCTGGTCGTACTGCGCGCGCGACACCAGTTGTTGCCGCACCAGCGGGGCCAGCCGCTCGGCATTGGCCTCGGCCTCGCGCAACTGCGCGCCCACGCTGCCGATCTGGCTGCGCGCGGCCTCTGCCTGGGAGGCATACAGCCGGCGTTGGGCGTCGGCGTCGATCGGATCCAGGGTGGCCATCACCTGGCCGGCCTCCACCCGCATGCCTTCCTCGATCTTCACTTCCTTGACCCGGCCGGTGATCTGCGCCGAAACCGTCGCCATGCGCCGGGCCACGACGTAGCCGCTGGCGTCGAGCACCGAGGCGCTGCCGCTCCCGGAGGCGATGGCCACCACCGGCGCAGTGTTCACCTCGACCGCGCGATCGCGGCCCAGCAGCAGCCAGGCGGCCAGCGCCACCAGCACGGCCGCGGCGACTATGCCCAGCAGAAGCCATCGCCGTCGCCGCGACGGCGGCGGGGCGGGAGCCTTGCTGCGCTCCAGCCGGAGTTCCTTGAGCAGTTCGGAAGAAGCGTTCATCGGTTTCCCTGAGGCGGTCCTGGCCAGTGTCAGCGGCAAGCGTACACGGCGACCAGTTGCCGGAAGTCACTTTCCGGCGGCCGGTGCCCGGATCGGGCAGGCCGCCGTGCCGCGACGATGGTCCTGGCGGGGATCGGCACGCCGTCTCGGCACCGGGGCATCCTGCCGGTCGCCGCCGGTCCGGCACAGTGACAGCTGTCATGCACTTTGCATGAGGCCGATGACTGCCGGATTCGGGCCGTCCGCGGGAAAGTGGCGCCATTCCACCACGGAGGCCGTCATGGACAACACGTGCGACACCATTCCCGGAGACCGCCGCCGCGAAGCGCCGCTGGCGTGCCTGCACGGTGCCGGCAAGCGCTACGGCGCGGTGCAGGCGCTGGCTGGCCTGGACCTTGAATTGCATGCCGGCCAGGTGCTGGCCCTGCTCGGCCCCAACGGCGCGGGCAAGACCACCGCCATCGGCCTGCTGCTGGGCCTGCAGCGGCCCGATGCCGGCCGGGTCGAGCTGTTCGGCCTGCCGCCGCAGGCGTTGCAGGCGCGGCGCCAGGCCGGGGTGATGCTGCAGACAGCCGGCATCCCCGACACCCTGGAGGTGGGCGAACTGGTGGCCCTGACCCGCAGCTACTACCCCGATCCGCTTGGCGTCGACGAATGCCTGGCGCTGGCCGGCCTGGAAGAACTGCGCGGACGCCGCTACGGTCGCCTGTCCGGTGGCCAGCAGCGGCGCGTGCAGTTCGCGATGGCCGTCTGCGGACGGCCGCGGCTGCTGTTCCTGGACGAACCGACCACCGGCCTGGACATCGACGCGCGCCAGAGCCTGTGGCGCACCATCCGCGCACTGGCGGCGCAGGGTTGTGCCGTGCTGCTCACCACCCATTACCTGGAAGAAGCCGAGGCCCTGGCCAACCGGGTGATGGTGATCGACCGCGGCCGCCTGCTTGCACAGGGCAGCGTGGACGAGGTCCGCGCGCGGGTTTCGCAGCGGCGGATCGGCTGCGTGTCGTCGCTGCCGCCGGCGCGGGTGGCGGCGTGGCCGGGGGTGCAGGATGCGCGCGCCGGCGCCGGCGGACGCCTGGAGATCATCGCCGCGCAGGCCGAACCGGTGGTGCGGCGGCTGCTGGCCGAGGATCCGGCGCTGTCGGAACTCGAGGTGCGCCGCGCCGGCCTGGCCGAGGCGTTCCTCGCCCTTACCGGACAGGAAGACGAAGCCGAGCAGGAGGCCGCCTGATGGACGCCACGATCCGCACCTCCCGCGCCTGGCCGTATGTGGGCGCATGGGTCCAGGAAGCGCGCTACGAGTTCCTGCGCCTGTGGCGCACGCCCTCGTTCGTGGTGCCGTGCCTGCTGTTCCCGTCGCTGTTCTACCTGCTGTTCGGGGTGGTGCTCGGCCACGGCAGCGGTGGCGAGGCGGCGCGCTACCTGCTGGCCGGCTACGGCGTGTTCGGGGTCATGGGCGTGGCCCTGTTCGGCTTCGGCATGACCGTGGCCATGGACCGCGAGGAAGGCCTGCTCACGCTCAAGCGCGCCCAGCCGATGCCGCCGGGCGCCTACCTGGCGGCGAAGGTGGGCATGGCCCTGCTGTTCTCGCTGGCGATGTTCGCGCTGCTCGCGGCGCTGGCGGTGGGGGTGGGCGGCGTGCGCCTGGCGCCCGCGCAATGGCTGGGACTGTCCGCGGCGGTGCTGTGGTCGGTGCTGCCGATGGGCGCGCTGGGCCTGTGGCTGGGTACCCTGGTCGGCGGCCGCGGCGCCCCCGCCCTGATCAACCTGGTCTACCTGCCGATGGCGTTCCTGTCGGGCCTGTTCATTCCGCTGGCGATGCTGCCCACGCTGCTGCAGCAGCTCGCACCGCTGTGGCCGGCGTACCATCTGGCGGTGATCGCCCAGACCCAGACCGGGTTCGGCACCGAGCGGGCGCTATGGCCGCACCTGGCCTTCACCCTGGCGTTCTCGGCGCTGTTCCTGTTCCTGGCCCGGCGGCGCCTGGCCCGCGCCTGAAGCGCAAGGAGTTCGCGATGTCCGGTTCCGTCCCCGCCTGGCTGCGCGCCGCGCCCGATTCGCAGCTTGCCGGCGCGTTGCGGCGCGGTCGGCCGGCCTGGTCCGAATTCGTGCACCTGCTGTGGTCGGTATGGGTGTTCATCGTTCCGGTGTTCACCTCGCAGGGCTACGACGCGCGCTGGTGGTTGCTCACCCTGGCGTCCTATCCGCTGTTCGTGGTGCTGTTCACCGCCGCGCTGCTGCTGCCGGCGCGTCGGGTCCGCGCCTGTGCGCTGGGCATGGTCGCACTGGCACTGGCGCTGATGCCCTGGTACCCGTCGGGGATGAGCTATTTCGTGTTCGGCTGCGTGTTCCTGGGCGCCGGCCGCTGGCGCACGCCCTGGGGGTATCCGCTGGCGCTGCTGGCCCTCAACGTGCTGTTCCTGGCCTGCGCGCGCGTGATCGGCTACCCCTGGTCGGCGATGCTGTGGATGCCGATCACCACCCTGGCCATCGGCACGATCCTCCAGGTCCAGCGCCTGGTCGAGCGCAAGGATGCGGTGCTGCTGCTGTCGCAGGAGGAAGTGCGGCGCCTGGCCGCCACCGCCGAGCGCGAGCGGATCGGCCGCGACCTGCACGACCTGCTCGGCCACACCCTGTCGCTGGTGGCGCTCAAGGCCGACCTGGCCGGTCGGCTGCTGCCGCGCGACCCGCGGGCGGCGCAGCGCGAGATCGAGGAATTGGGCCAGGTCGCGCGCGAGGCACTGGGCCAGGTGCGGCGCGCCGTGAGCGGGATCCGGGCCGCCGGGCTGGCGGCCGAGCTGGCCGCGGCCAGGGTGCTGCTGGAGGGCGAGGGCGTATCGCTGCAGGCGGAGATGGATGAAGCGGCGCTGGCGCCGGAACAGGAAACCGTGCTGGCGCTGTGCCTGCGCGAAGCGGTGACCAACATCCACCGGCATGCGCGTGCCACCCGGGTGCGGGTGACGTTGCACGGAGCCGGGGCGAACTGGCGCCTGCAGGTGGACGACGACGGCCGCGGCGGCGCGATCCGGCCCGGCAACGGCCTGGACGGCATGCGCGAGCGCTTGCAGGCGCTGGGCGGCAGCCTGAGCCTGCAGCCCATTGTTCCGCACGGCACGCGCTTGCGCGCCGAAGTGCCGCACTGGCAGTCGGTGCCCGCCGAAGCGCCGCCACTGTAAGGCCGGCCGTCGGTCGGCTGCCCTGCGCCCCGGCGTCGGACTGCGGGTCCGTGTGCCGATTGACAGTCGGCACCTGCACGGTCGGCGCATGCATCGGCAGCATGCAATCGGCACGACGCGATCTGCTAACGTCGCCCCATGCCCGATTCGCGCCGCCGTCGATGATCCGCGTCCTGCTGGCCGAAGACCAGGCGATGGTCCGCGGTGCGCTGGCCGCACTGCTGGCGCTGGAGCCGGACATCGAGGTCGTCGGCGCGGTGCCCGACGGCGAGAGCGCCTGGCGCGAGGTCCAACGCCTGCAGCCGGACGTGCTGGTCACCGACATCGAGATGCCCGGCCTCACCGGGCTGGAGCTGGCCCAGCGCATCCAGCGCCACGACCTGCCGATGAAGGTGGTCGTCGTCACCACCTTCGCCCGCGCAGGCTTCCTGCGTCGTGCGCTGGAGGCCGGCGTTTGCGGCTACCTGCTCAAGGATGCGCCAGCCGAACGCCTGGCCGAGGCGCTGCGCAAGGTCTGCCGTGGTGGACGCGCGATCGACCCGGAACTGGCGCTGGAGGCCTGGGGCGAAGCCGATCCGCTCAACGACCGCGAGCGCCAGGTATTGCGCCTGGCCGGCGAGGGCCGCAGCTCGGCCCAGATCGCCGCCCAGCTCAACCTCTCGCAGGGCACGGTGCGCAACTACCTGTCCGAGGCGATCGGCAAGCTCGGCGCGGGCAACCGGATCGAGGCCTACCGCCTGGCCCGCCAGCGCGGCCTGCTGTAGTTCGACGCGTCAGCCGCCGTAGCGCGCCTTCAGCATCGCCCAGGCCGAGCGCAGGCCCAGCGCTTCGCCGCCGGCCGGATGCCCGGGGCGGCTGGCGTCGTTCCAGGCGTAGGTGTCCAGGTGTGCCCACGGAATGCCGGCCGGTACGAAACGCTCCAGGTACAGCGCCGCGGTCACCGCGCCGGCCATGCGCGAGCCGGCATTGGCCAGGTCGGCGACGTGGCTGGTCAGGTAGCGCAGGTACGGGCGCCACAGCGGCATGCGCCAGACCGGGTCGCGGGTGCGCTGGCCCGCGGCCAGCCATTGCGCGGCCAGCGCGTCGTCGTTGGCGAACAGCGCAGGCAGGTCCGGTCCCAGCGCGATCCGCGCCGCGCCGGTGAGGGTGGCGAAGTCCACGATCAGTGCCGGCTTGCCTTCGCCGGCATAGGCCAGCGCGTCGCACAGCACCACCCGGCCTTCGGCGTCGGTGTTGTCGATCTCCACGCTCACGCCGGCGCGGGTGGCGACCACTTCGCCCGGACGGTATGCATCCGGGCCGATCGCGTTCTCCACCGCCGGCACCAGCAGGCTCAGCCGCACCGGCAACCGGCGCGCCATCACCAGTCCGGCCAGGGCCAGGGCATGCGCGGCGCCGCCCATGTCCTTCTTCATGTTGCGCATGCCGTCGGCCGGCTTGATGTCCAGGCCGCCGGTGTCGAAGCACACGCCCTTGCCGACCACGACCACGTGTGGCCGGCCGGCGTCGTCGCCGCCCCAGCGCAGCTCGATCAGCCGGGGCGCGCGGTGCGAGGCACGGCCCACGGCGTGGATCGCCGGGAAGTTGCGCTCCAGCAGGGCGTCGCCGGCCACCACCTCGACCTGCGCGCCATGCGCGGCGGCCAGTTCGCGGGCGGCGGCTTCCAGTTGTTCCGGACCCATGTCCTGGGTCGGCGTGTTGACCCAGTCGCGCACCCGCGCGGTGGCCTGCAGCACGTCCAGCGCCTCGGCATCCAGTTGCGCCAGCCGCAATCGCGCCGGCACGCGCGGTGCGGCCTTGTAGCGATCGAAGCGATAGCTGCCCAGGCCCCAGCCGAGCTGCAGCGCGGCCAGCGCCTCGGCGGCCGGTTCGGCAGCCGGCGTCCACGCACCCGACGGCAGCGCCAGCGGCGCGTGCGCGTAGCTGCACGGATCCAGGGCGTCGCCGATGCCGCACACCGCGCCGGCGATGCCCGCTTCGCCCGGCAGCAAGGCGATGGCGCCGGGCACGGGCTGGAACGCCTGCGCATCCAGCCAGGCCGATACCGCCGCCGGCTGCGCGGCGCGCCATGCGTCGTAGCCGGAACGGTCGAGCAGGTGCAGCGGCAGGGCGGGGGTGCCGGCGTCGGCGTAGATGGCCTGGGTGTTCATGGGTTTGCTTCCGTGGCGTGCGCGTCCAGCCAGTCGGCCAGCGCGGTGAGGGTGGTGAACTGCAGGTCGGGCACGATCTCCTCGTGCCGCCAGTCGCGTGCCTCGCGGTTGATCCAGCAGCTGCGCAGGCCGGCACGGGCGGCGCCGGCCACGTCCATCTCGGCATGGTCGCCCACGTGCAGCACGACGCCCGGCTCGCATTCCAGGCGCGTGCAGGCGGCCAGGAAGATGCTCGCTTCGGGCTTGGCCGCGCCGTGTTCGCGCGCGCCGAGCTGGAAGGCGAAGTGATGGGCCAGGCCGATCCGCCCCAGGTCGGCGTTGCCGTTGCTCAACGCCGCCACCGGCACCCGCGCGGCGATCCGCGCCAGGGCATCGACCGCGTCGGGGTAGAACTCGACCTGGTTGCGCGCGGCATAGAACGCCTCGTAGGCCGGATCGAGCAGGTCGAGGCTGGCGCCGCTGTTCTCCAGCGCGACGCGCAGGGCCAGCCGGCGCAGGGCGGTGAGGTCGTGGTGCAGGTGCGGATGCTCGCGCCAGGTGCGGTCGCGCAGTTCGCGCATCGCTTCCAGCGGATACATCGCGGCGGTCGCCGGGCTGTGCAGGTCCATCCACGCGTGCAGCACCTGGTCGATGCGCGCAGCGATGGGCGCGAACGGCCACAGGGTGTCGTCGAGGTCGAGGGTGATGGCGCGGACGGTGAAGCTCACGGCCCATTGTAGGCCGGCGTCCGGGGTGCCGGGCGCGGGTGGATGGCCAACCGGAGCCGGCCCTGCATCGGCCGCGGGCACCATGGTGCCCGCGGGATGCCGCCGCGTCCGGCGGCGTGCTAGCGCTCGGACAGTTCGGTGGCCGCTTCGGCCGGGGCCGGGGCGCGGGCCATCGAAGGTGCCGGCGCGGCCGTGCCGAGCGCGTCCGGTGCCGGGGAAGGAGCGGCAGCCGGGGCGGCGCCGGCGGGGTTGCCCGCCTCTGCGGAAGCTTCTGCCGCTTCCGCGGCCGATGCGTTTTCGGCTGCGGCGCGCAGGGCCGCGAACATCGAGGACACCGTACCGGCCATCTGCAGCCAGCGTGCGCCGTCCATCCGCGACAGCGGCTGGCTGCGCCCGACCAGGAAGCCGGACAGCAGGCCGGCCGCCACGATCCGCCCGGGAGTCCAGCCCCGGCGCCAGGCGTCGAAGAATGTCAGGCGGCTGGCCTGGGCGCGGTCGCTGCATGCGGACACGCGCGACTCGGCACGTTCGACCCGTTGCCGCAGCAGTTCGAACCTCATGCGCGTGGCTCCCCGGCGGGCGGCGCGGCCGTCGCCGCCGGGTCGTCCACGTCCTCGCCGTGCTCGTCGAACAGGCCGAGCCGGCTGAGCTGGCGCCGGGTGGCGTGCAGTCCCATGTAGTCGAAGAAGCGCGAGGCGCGCCATGCGGCGAGGCCGGTGATGGCCAGGTTGAGCAGGGTGGCCACGGCCAGCGCGGACAGCCAGCTCAGGCCGCTCATGCGCTCCAGCAGGGCCACGATCCAGGCCGTGGCCAACAGCCAGGCGGTGGCGCCGAACACCACCGCGGCGGCGGTCCATGCCAGTCCGCGCCCGGCCGCGCTGCGCGCCATGGCCAAGTCGGCGGAGATGAGCCCGCGCAGCGCACGCAGCGTGTCCACGGTCGCGCCCAGCGAGGCGCTGCCGGCGTCGCTCACCGCGCGCAGGCTTTCTTCCAGCGAGGGCGGCGGCGGTGCAGCGCTGCCCTCGCCTTCGCCGGGTGCGCCGGTGGCATCCGCGATGTCCCCGGGGCGCGGGTCCTGCGCCATGTCCGGCCCGGATCCGTCAGCGGTCGCGGCGGGTGAGCGCGGCCACCAGCCAGCCGGCGGCGAAAGCGACGCCGAAGGAGGCCAGCGGGCGCTCGCGGATCAGGTCGGCGGCGCTGTCGATCAGGTCGCGGCCCTTGTCCATCAGCGCGTCCATCTGCTCGCGCGCGGCGTCGCCGCTGAGCTCGGCGGCGGCCAGACCGGCCAGCGCGGAATCGGCCAGCTCGGCCTTGACGTTGGCCCGGCCCAGGCGCAGTTCGTCGCCGGCCGCGCTGCCTGCGCCACGGATCGCCTCGCCGGCCGCGCCGGCGGCAGCCTTCAGGTGCGAACCGGCTTCGGCGAGGTTGTCCTTCAGGTCCTGGGTGGAAGTCGGGGTCATGGTGGTTGCTCCTGGGAAAATTCGGTGGAGGGGAGGGGGAGGCACCGCGGGAGCGGTGCCGCCATGAAGGCATGGGGCCGGCGCACGCGCCGTGAAGGCGGGAATCGGCAGGCGCCCGGATCAGCGCATCAGGATCGTCCCCGGTACGTTACCGCGGACCACGCGCAGGACCAACTGCTGCGGTGGCTGGGCCAGGCTGGCGCGGAGCCCGGCCAGGTCGTCGAAACCGCCGGACGAGCTGGCGATGATCACGTCGCCCTTGCGCAGCCCGCTTTGCCAGGCGCGGCTGCCTTCCTGCACGTTCTCGACCAGCACCCCGCGGCCGAAGGCCTGGCGCTGCGCCTCGGGCAGTTCGGCCATGCGCGCGCCGGCCAGGCGCGGATCCAGCGCGGTGCCGTCGGCGTTGCGCGGCTGCTCGCGCAGGGTCGCTTGCAGCGCTACCCGCTTGCCCTCGCGCAGCACCACCAGCGGGACCTTCGTGCCCACCGCCTGCAGGCCCTCGAGGTTGTGCAGCGCCTGCGGGTCGGCAATGCGCTGGCCACCGGCCTCGACCACCACGTCGCCGGGCTTGACCCCCGCCGCCGCCGCGCCGGAACCGTCGGCCACCCGGGTCACCAGTGCGCCCTGCTGGTTCTCCGCCAGGCCCAGGCTGCGCAGCAGGCGCGGATCCAGCGGCTGGCTGTCGATGCCCAGGGTGCCGCGCTTGACCTCGCCCACCGTGACCAGCTGGTGGACCACGTCGCGGGCCAGGTTGGAGGGAATGGCCAGGCCCAGGCCGATGTTGCCGGCCATGCTGCCGCGCGGGTTGAGCGAGGCGGTGTTGATGCCCACCAGCCGGCCGCGCAGGTCGACCAGCGCGCCGCCGGAATTGCCCGGATTGATCGAGGCGTCGGTCTGGATGAAGTTCTGGTAGCCCAGTCCGCGGATGCCGCTGCGGCCGACCGCCGACACGATGCCCGAGGTCACCGTCTGGCTCAGCCCGAACGGATTGCCGATGGCCACCACGTAGTCGCCCACCTGCAACTGGCCGCTGTCGCCCAGCGGCAATTCGGTCAGGTTGCCGGCCGGGATCCGGATCAGGGCCACGTCGGTATCGGCGTCCGAACCGAGAAACTCGGCGGTGAGGGTGCGCCCGTCGGCCAGGGTGACCGACACGTCGTCGGCACCCTCGATCACGTGGTGGTTGGTCAGCACGTAGCCGCGCGCGGCGTCGATGATCACGCCCGAGCCGAGCGACTCGTTGATCCGCTCCTGCGGCACCTGCGGGAACAGGCGGCGGAAGAACGGATCGTCGAAGAACGGATTGCTCACCGCCACCCGCTGCTTGGTGTGCACGCTGACCACCGCAGGCATCACCTGGCGCAGCATCGGCGCCAGCGAGGGCAGCGGCTGGCCGGCGACCGAGGTCGGCAGCGGCGGCGGCAGGGCCACCGCCTGCGCGGCGGACGGGGTCGGCTCCTGCGCGGGCGCGGCTTCGGCGCGGTTGTGCAGCGCTTCGTTCACCGCGGTGGCGGCGAAGCCACCGAACGCGGCGGCGGCGATCAGGGCAAACAAGGTCCGGGTCGAGCGCTTCATCGGCTTCGGCATCGTGGGGGCTTTCGGGATTTCCGTTCAGTTTCAACGGAAGTCGCTCAATCAATGCTGAAGCTGGGGTCCGAATCGTCGAGGGGCAAGCCTCGCGCCGGTGCGCGCCTGCCCCCCGCAGGGGCTCAGAAGGCCCGCCCCAGTCCCAGCCAGACCTCGTCTCCGCGGGGCTCACCGAAGCCGCGCGCGCCAGCCAGCGACCAGTCCCATCGCCGGCCCAGCGTGCCGTCCAGGCGCAGGCGAAGCTCGGTGACTCCATCCATGCGTTGGCCAGGCACGTCGAACCGGACGTCCGGGACGCCCCGGAACGCGGCGCGCAGCGGATCCCCGGCCTCGAGCAGGGAGTGCCGGTAGCTGGCCCCCAGGTCCAGCCGCAAGGTGCTCCGCCCGATGTCCCATTGCCGTGCATAGCGAGCCCCGACCGAGCCGGATAGCCGCGCGCTGTGCTCCGGCGCGCCGACCAGCTCGAAACCGGTGTCGCCCTGCTCGGCGAAACCGTCGCTGCGCAGGCGCATGTAGTCGAAGGCGGCGAACGGGACCAGACGCCCGCCCGCCACCGCCATGTCGCGCCCGATTTCGCCGTGCGCGAACGTATGGTCGAGCACGTGCTGCGAGTGCGCGGCATGCAGGCCCGGCGCGCCGGTCTTGATCGGACGTTGCATCCGCACGGTGGCCCGCCCGGCACCGGCCTGTCCGGTGGCGTGCCAGCCGTCTCCACGGTAGTGCGCATGCACACTGGCGATCGGCGATTCGCTGGACGCCTGTCCGCCCATGCCCTCGAAGCGCAGCGTCGAACGACCGCTGCCGATGCCCGCGCCCACCAGCAGGCGTGGCGTGAGCCATTGGTCACCGCCACCGCCGATGCCCTCGTAGCGTTGGCTGCCCGGTACGTTCGCAAGCGGTCCGGACCAGGCGAGCGGCCGCGTCGTGTAGGCGAGTTCCGAGAGCCTGGCATCTAGCTGCGCCGACGAATCGGCGAGCTGCGCCTGCAGCCCGTCCCGCACCGAGACATGCGCATGTCCGGCCAGGCTTTCCAGGGCGAGACCGGCCTGGGCGCGGTCCCGCATCCACAGCAGCGACGCCGCCGAGGTGAGGAACTGGCGCTGCGGCAGGGCCAATGACGTTGGCGGCAATCCGGCAAAGCCATCGGCAGCCGCAAGCGCGGTGTCGATATTGCCGGCCGAAACGAGGGTCAGCGTGTTGGTGGCCTGGGTGGCCATGGCTGCGGTCAGGGAAATGCGGCCAAGGTCGAACCAGATGTCGTTGGGTTCGTAGCGCAAGCTGCCGGTGATGAACAGCGGATTGGATTTGCCCGTTTCGTCGAACCAGTCCCTCGCTATCCATCGCGCGAATTCCCCATGGACGCCATCGTCGGCATGCAGGACCCTGAAACTGGTGGGGGCCGTGGGCAAGGGCACGGTGATGTACCCATACCAGGCGCCGAAATCGTTGTAGGACGGGCGATAAAGCTCGAGGGTTCCTCCCTCGATGTCGGCACGCCCGTTGACCTGGAGTGATGAGGTGTACGCCCAGTTGGGGTCATCGGTGGGGAGCATGATGCTCAGTGTGCCGCCGACCGATTGCCGGAAGTTTCCGTCGACGAGGTTGCGGGTTTCAACCCAGAAGTCGCCGACATTCAGCCGACCCCGGTTGACCAGATTTCCCTCGACGGCGCCCGTGAGCGTCAGTGTGCCGTGGTTGTCCACGTCGCCGACGACCGTTCCGTACAATTCGAACGACCCGTGGTTGTCCGCATCGCCGCGGATCGTCCCCCCCCAGTACACCGCAGCGGACCCGTGGTTCTCCACGTTGCCGTGGACTTTCCCGACTGTCTGCAGGCGGCCGGCTGCCCGGACCAGGACATCCGATTGCAGGGTGGCGTCGTGGTTGTCGGCGTTCTGGCCGAACCCGACCGCAAGTGCGCCCTCTTCGATCAGGGTTCCGCCATCGAACCGGTATTCGTTGTCGGCCATGCGGAGCTGGCCGTTGCCGCGGAGGATCAGTGCATGGTCGCTGCTGGTGCCTCGCAGGTATTCCAGCTGGGACTTGGCCATCGTCACGATGCAGTCGGAACCGACCGGTGCCGGGCAGGGGTTGAAGGAGTTGGGTGGCGGCGCGGGCGGTGGCGGCGTGGGGGGAGACAACGCCGCAGGGGCGGATATTGGCCTTGTGCCGCTGCTCGTGCAGGCGGCCAGCAGCATCGCGGAAATGCACAGGGCGATCGGAGCGTGGTTGCGGCGCATGATGTTCTCCTCGAACGTGGGTGCCGGCCCGGGATCGGAAGGACGGGCGCAGGCCGAACTCACCGCCTCCGGCGTGGCCTGCCGGTGCCATACTCCGGCGACGTGGCCTGGTGCCGGGCAACGGGTCGCGCGGAAACTGCGCCCGTGGCCGCCGGACGCGCCATCGGATCGGGTGAAAAAACATGAAAACCGGTGAATTGACCCAGGGGGACGCGCGCCGCTGCCGGTTCGGCGGCTTCGTCCTCGACCCCGCTGCACGCGAGCTGCGTCGCATCGACGGGGTGCCGGTGGCCCTGACCGCCAAGGCGTTCGACGTGCTGTGCGTGCTGGTGCAGGAGCGCGGGCGCGTGGTCGGCCGCGACGAACTGTTCGACCGGGTATGGCCGGGGCGGGTAGTCGAGGAGAACACCTTGACCCAGGCGGTATCGGCGCTGCGCCACGCGCTGGGCGCGGACGGGCGCTATGTGGCCACCGTGCCGGGCCGTGGCTACCGCTTCGTCGCCGCGGTCGAGGAGGGTGAACCACCCCCGACCATGGAGATGCACGGGGCCGCGCGGCCGGCCGGACCCGTGCGACGTCACCGCGACCCACGCGTGATCGGGGCCGGCGCGGTCGCCGCGATGGTGTTGCTCGGCCTCCTGGGCTGGCGCCTGCAACGAACGCCGGACACCGTGCCGGGATCGACATCCACGCCTGCCGCCGCCGCGCGCGCGCAGGGCCAGGCGCCGATCACGCTGGCGGTGCTGCCGTTCCGGGAGCTGTCGAGCGAATCGCCGGATGCGTTGCTCGAACTCGGCCTGGCCGACACCCTGATCACGCGGATCGGCAGCTCGACCGTGCTGCGGGTGAGCCCGCTGTCGTCGAGCCAGCGCTTCGCCGGCGCCGGACACGATCCGGCCGATGTCGCACGCCAGCTCGGCGTCGCCTACGTCGTCGAAGGCACCATCCAGCGTCACGGGGACGACGTCAAGGTCAATGCGCGCCTGCTGTCCGCCGACGGCAGTCCACTGTGGTCCGACACGTTCGACGAGGACATCGGGCGGATCTTCACCTTGCAGGACCGCATCGCCGACGACCTCGCCAATGCGCTCGCCGTCCGGATCCCGGCGGCGGCACGGCGCAGTCCCTGCGACGGCGAGAACGCCGAGGCCTATCGCGCCTATCTGTCCGGACAGTACCGGCTCGCGCGCCCCTCGGTGACGACCGCGCGCCAGGCGATGGCCGATTTCCGCCGTGCGCTCGACCTGGACCCGACCTGCGCGCGCGCCTATGCCGCCATGGCCAACGCCTGGCGCACCCTGGTACCGACCGCCGACGTCGACCCCAACGATGCCTTCGCGCGCGCGCAGGCACTGGTCGACCGGGCGCTGGCGCTGGATCCGCAACTGCCCGAAGCGCACCTGATGCGCGGATGGATCGGGTTCTGGTACGACTGGGACTGGCCGGCCTCGGAAGCGTCGTTCCGGCGCGCCATTGAGCTCAATCCCAGCCTGGCCGACGCGCATTTCGGCTATGCCCACCTGCTCAACAACATCGGCCGCAAGGACGAGGCGCGCGTGCAGGCACTCGAGGCGATGGCGCTGGATCCGCTGTCGCCGGTGATCAACGCAATCGGCGGCTGGTTCGTCGCCCCGCCCGGCGAGGGCATCCGTTACCTGGAGCGCGCGCTGGAGCTGGATCCGGACTACTGGCTCGCGCTGCTGCTGCGCGGCGGGATCCGCGCTTCGTCGGGCGACATCGCTGGCGGATTCGCCGACCTCGATCGCGCGCGCCTGCTCTGCGGCGATTGCGGACACGCGCTGACGACCCGCGGCTTGATCGAGGCACGCTCCGGCAACCGCGAGGCCGCGCGCCAGTTGCTGCAGGCGCTGGAAGCCCGCGATCGCGAAGGCTACGTGCAGGCCTCTTCGCTGGCGGCGCTGCACAACGCGCTGGGCGACACTGACGGCGCGCTCGACCTGCTCGAACGTGCCTGGCGCGAGCGCGACATGCGCATGGCGTTCCTCGTGCCCGACACATCCATGCGCTGGAGCAACCTGCGCGCCGAACCACGCTTCCGCGCGCTGATGCAACGGATGAACCTGCCCCAGAACCAACCCCAAGCCGCGCCCGACGACGCTAGAACGAATACGCCAGCGTCAGCGAGTGGGTCCGCGGCGGACCGTAGTAACCGGTGACGATGCCGACCGGATAGGCGAAGCCGGTAGTGCGATACGCGGTGTCGCCGAGGTTGTCCACGCGCGCGGTCAGCTCCCAACGCCGCTGCGGCGAGGTCCAGGCCAGCGAGGCGTTCCACACCGAGTAGCCGGGCTGGACCAGCAGCTCGGTGAGGTCGGTGGTCGGCCGGGTCATGGACTGGTAGCGGCCATCGACCCGGGCCAGCAGCCAGCCCGCTCCGCGCAGCGGGACATCGGCGATGAGCGAGCTGCCGGCGGTCCAGCGCGGCGCATTGGGGAAATGGCGGCTGCCGGCCACGTCCAGGCCGTCGTCGATGTATTCGTCGTAGCGCGCGTCCAGGTAGCCCAGGTGACCGCTCCAGCGCAGCACCGGTCCCAGCCGTGCCTGCCACTCCAGTTCGGCGCCGCGGCTGGTGCCGCTGCCGGCGTTGCGGAAGTCGGGGAAGCCGCCCTGGTCTTCGGAGCCACGGGTCAGCACGCTCAACTGGATGTCGCGGTAGTCGTTGTGGAACACCGCCGCCGTCCAACCCAGCCGGCCGTCCAGCCAGTCGCCCCTGGCGCCCAGTTCCCAAGCCAGGACGGTCTCGGCGTCGACCGGGTGGGCCGACTGCGGATATCTCACTGCATTGGCGCGGACGTTGTAGCTGCCCCCCTTGAAGCCGCGGGCGACCTGCGCGTACAGCAAGGCATGCTCGCTGGCGCGCCACGACAACGCCAGTCTCGGCGTGGGCTCGCGGAAGTCCGCGCTGTCGCTGAAGTCGGCTGTAGTGGAGTGACGGTCACTGAAGCCGGCATCGTTGTAGAAGCCGTTGTCGGCGACCACGCTCTTGCGCTCGACGGTCTGGCGCAGGCCCAGTTCCAGCTGCCAGGCGGCACCGAGATCGCGTACCCAGTCGGCGTAGGCGGCGACGCTGCGCGTGCGGATCGTCCCGGTCGCGCGATAGAAGTGGGTCGGCATGAAGTGGAGGGCGTTGGCGCGGCCGTCGCCGGCCTCGGTGCCATCGAACAGGTACAGCCCGGCGACCAGGTGCGTGCGTTCGTCGTCGCGATGGAGCTGCAATTCCTGCGAGCGTTGGTGCTCGGCGAAGTCGCGGCCCAGTAGCCACTGCGGCCGCGGCAGGCTGTCCATGTCGAGCACGGCGTGCGAATCGCCCTGCCGCCAGGCGCTGATCGAGCGCAGCCGCCAGCGCGCGTCGATGCTCCAGTCCACCATCACCGACGCGCCCTCGTTGTCCAGGTCCAAGCGCTCGCGCGCATCGCTGCGCACGTCGTGACGCCCCGGGTCGAGCGGGGTCTGCTCCGGATCGATCGCGGGCGGGGGCACGGCCAGCCGGCGTGCACCCTGCGCTCCGGAACGGTCGCGGTAGCGGTCGTAGGCGAAGCGCACCTCCAGGTCCGTGGCCGGCGTCCACAGCGCGATGAAACGCGCCACCGTCGCGTCGCGCGCGCTGACCTCGCCGCCGGTGTACAGGTTGCGGCCGTAGCCGTCGCGGTCGTGGCGGGCCACGCCCAGGCGCGTGCGCAGTGTGTCGGCCAGCGGCACGTTCAGCACCAGCCGGCCGTCTCGCCGCCCGTAGTCGCCGGCGGTGAGCGCGATCTTGCCGCCGAACTCCGCCTCCGGCGCACGGGTGACGACCTTGACCGCGCCACCCAGCGAGTTGCGGCCGTACAGGGTGCCCTGCGGCCCGCGCAGCACCTCCACCCGTTGCACGTCGAGCACGTCCAGCAGCGCCCCCTGCGGCCGCGCCAGGTGGACGTCGTCCAGATAGATGCCGATGCCCGGCTCCACGCCCCAGATCGGATCGAACTGGCCGATGCCGCGGATGTAGGCGGTCACGCTGCCGTTGAAGGCGCGGGCCGGATGGATCGTCAGGTTCGGCGTGAGCATGTCCAGCGCGGCGATGTCGATGGCACCGCGCGACTCCAGTTCCTCGCCGTCGACCGCGGTTACCGCCTGCGGTACGTCCCGCAGCGACTCTTCGTGGCGGCGCGCGGTGACCACGATACGGTCCAGCTCGGTAGCCGCGCGCGGCGGTCCTGCCGTGTCCTGCCGGGTACCCGCCTGTGCCGGTCCGGGCTGCTGCGGTGCGGCCATGGCCAGTGCGGCGGCCAGCATCGCGGCCAATGCATCGCCCACGTTGCATCCTCCCCTTCAAGCGGCAATCGTAGCCCGCCAGGACGGGCCGGACCGCGTCCTTCCAGAGCCGGGCGCGCCGTGCCCGGTCCGGTCCTGTCCAATACCGGTGCAGGCACCGGCGCGACAGTTGACAGTCCCCGGGTCCGGCGTTAGCGTGACGGCCTGTTGCGCCACTAGATATAGCGGTCCAACGAATTCCAGGCCCAAGCGATGGGGGTTCAGGCCGACAAAGCCTGAATACGTATCGTGGCGGCCCAATCGCCCGGGGGGATGGCGAGCGGATGCGGCAGGAAAACACGGTCGAAGGCGGCTCGAAGGGCCGCAATACCATCACCGTCTGACCCGGACAGCGGCGCGCACCTGCGCGAACCGCCAGTCCCGGCCTTTCCTTCCGCCTGCTGTTGCCCGGGAGTATTCGTACACAGCCGGGTGCGGTAAGGAGATACCCACAGCATGAGCACGGTGCGCCTCGAAGTGGTCCAGGACAACACCAACAAGAACGGCGCGGAGATCCCGCTGCAGCCGGCCTCCCAGGACATCTGGGACAAGAAGTACCGCCTGAAGACCAAGCAGGGCGTGCCGCTGGACGCGGACATCGACGGCACCTACCAGCGCGTGGCCCGTGCCCTGGCCGACGCCGAGGCCACCGAGGACAAGCGCGCCTACTGGTACGAGCGCTTCCTGTGGGCGCTGCGCCGCGGCGCGATCCCGGCCGGCCGGATCACTTCCAACGCCGGTGCGCTGGAGCACAAGCCGGCCACCAGCACGATCAACTGCACCGTCTCGGGCACCATCACCGACTCGATGGACGGGATCCTGGACAAGGTCCACGAGGCCGGCCTGACCCTGAAGGCCGGTTGTGGCATCGGCTACGAATTCTCGACCCTGCGCCCGCGTGGCGCGTTCGTCGCCGGTGCCGGCGCGTACACCTCCGGCCCGATGTCCTTCATGGACATCTACGACAAGATGTGCTTCACCGTCTCCAGTGCCGGCGGCCGCCGCGGCGCGCAGATGGGCACCTTCGACGTGTCGCATCCGGACGCGAAGGATTTCATCCGCGCCAAGCGCGAGGACGGGCGCCTGCGCCAGTTCAACCTGTCGCTGCTGATCACCGACGGCTTCATGCATGCCGTGGCCGACGACGCCGACTGGCCACTGGTGTTCCCGGTCAGCCGCAAGGAGGAGGGCGACATCGACCTGGCCGACGCGGCCAAGGTGGTCTGGCGCGACTGGCCCACCCACGAGAACTACATCGTCCGCGATGACGGCCTGGTGGCCTGCAAGGTGTACGGGCACATCCGCGCCCGTCACCTGTGGGACATGATCATGGTGTCCACCTACGACTATGCCGAGCCGGGCTTCATCCTGATCGACAAAGTCAACGAGATGAACAACAACTGGTGGTGCGAGAACATCCGCGCCACCAATCCCTGCGGCGAGCAGCCGTTGCCGCCCTATGGCGCCTGCCTGCTGGGCTCGATCAACCTGACCGGCTTCGTCCGCGACCCGTTCACCGACCAGGCGCGCTTCGACTGGGAGGAGTACAAGGAAGTGGTGCGCGTGTTCACCCGCATGCTCGACAACGTGGTCGAGGTTAACGGCCTGCCGCTGCAGCAGCAGCGCGACGAGATCATGCGCAAGCGCCGCCATGGCATGGGCTTCCTCGGCCTGGGCAGCACCCTGACCATGCTGAGGATGAAGTACGGCTCGGCGCAGAGCCTGGAGTTCACCGAGCAGATCGCCCGCGACATGGCCGTGGCCGGTTGGGAAGTCGCCCTGGGCCTGGCCCAGGAGAAGGGTCCGGCGCCGATCATGGAGGAGCGCTTCACCGTGACCGCGCAGATGCTGCGCCAGCGCCCGGAGATGGCGAAGGACGGCTGGCGCGTGGGCCAGGAGATCGAGGGCAAGGTATTGCACGCGCGCTACAGCCGCTACATGCAGCGGATCGCCACGGTCGCACCGGAACTGGTGGACGAACTGGCTGAGCTCGGCGCGCGCTTCACCCACCACAGTTCGATCGCCCCGACCGGCACCATCTCCCTGTCGCTGGCCAACAATGCCTCCAATGGCATCGAGCCCTCGTTCGCGCACCACTACAGCCGCAACGTGATCCGCGAGGGCAAGAAGACCAAGGAGAAGGTGGACGTCTACAGCTACGAGCTGCTGGCCTACCGCCACCTGGTCAACCCCAAGGCGATGCCGTTCGCGGAAGGCGCCGACGCGCAGTTGCCGGAGTACTTCATCGCCGCCGACGACATTTCGCCGAAGGAGCACGTGGACGTGCAGGCCGCCGCCCAGAAGTGGGTCGACAGCTCCATCTCCAAGACCGCCAACGTGCCCACGGACTACCCGTACGAGGAGTTCAAGGACATCTACCGCTACGCCTACGAGCAGGGCCTGAAGGGGTGCACCACCTTCCGCTTCAACCCCGCTGCGTTCCAGGGCGTGCTGGTCAAGGAGAAGGACCTGGAGAACACCACCTACCGCTTCGAGCTGGAGGATGGCTCGGTGCTCGAGGTCAAGGGCAACGAGGAAATCGAGTACGACGGCGAGATCCACACCGCCGCCAACCTGTTCGATGCGCTCAAGGAAGGCTACTACGGCAAGTTCTGACGAACCTGCCAAAGCCGCGGCGCGCGCTGTTTCCGGGCGCCCGCCACGGCCGTTGCATCGCGACATGGCGCCCGGAGCAGTGAAGCAGTCCCGATTACCACGCAAATAAAGAGTGCCCCCAGGAGGGCTCCCATGAGCAATGGCAAGGGTGTGACGGCGGCCATTTCCGAGGCCGCCGAGACGGTGATGGACAAGGCCGGTGAAGTCGGCCACGCGATCGCCGATACCGCCAGTGGCGCGGTGGACAGCGCCGGCAAGGCGATGAAGAAGGCGAGCAAGACTGCGAAGAAGACCATGGCCAAGGCGCAGAAGGAAGTGAAGAAGGACGTGGCCAAGGCGAAGAAGACCGCGGCCAAGGTCCAGAAGTCCGTCGCCAAGGACGTGGCCAAGGCGAAGAAGGCGGTGGAGAAGACCGTCGGCAAGGTCGCCAAGTCGGCCGGCCAGACCGTGGACAAGGCCAAGAAGGCGGTGACCAAGACCAAGGACAAGGTCAAGAAGAAGCTCGAGGCGGCCAGCGCCAACGCCAAGAAGGAAGCGGCCGCGCTCAAGCGCAAGAACGCCGCGGCCAAGAAGAAGGCGGCCAAGAAGGTCAGCGCCGCGCGCCGCACCGCCAAGGCCGACATCGCCAAGGCCAAGGGTACGGTCAAGAAGGAAGTAGCCCAGGCCAAGCGCAAGGTCGCCAAGAAGGCCAGCGCCGCGAAGAAGGCGGTGAAGAAGGATGTGGCCAAGGTGGAAAAGGCCGTCGACAAGGCGGTGAAGAAGGTCGTGCCGAAGAAGGCGCCCGCCAAGAAGGCTCCTGCGAAGAAGGCCGCCGCGAAGAAGGCACCGGCGAAGAAGGCCCCCGCGAAGAAGGCCCCCGCGAAGAAGTAAGCACCACCCCGCAACGACTTCCCTCCCCGCGCAGGGGAGGGAAGGTGGCGGCGTCCCCGCCGCTCCCGCGCAAAGACGCAACGACGCACAGGAACAGAGTAGATGGCCGTCAAGATCGACAGCAAGATCAAGGGTTACGCCGTGCTCACCTCGGAGGACAAGGCGCGCGAAGCCGCCGCGCCGGTGCCGGTGGTCGACAGCGCGACGGCCGAGGCCCCCGGCCAGGACAACATCATCCACATGCACGAGCGCATCGAGCGCCCGGAAGTCCTGATCGGCAGCACCTACAAGATCAAGTCGCCGATGGTCGAGCACGCCATGTACGTGACCATCAACGACATCGTCCTCAACGCCGGTACCGAGCACGAACTGCGGCGCCCGTTCGAGGTGTTCATCAATTCCAAGTCGATGGACCACTTCCAGTGGATCGTCGGCATGACCCGGATCATGTCCGCGGTGTTCCGCAAGGGCGGCGATGTGACCTTCCTGGTGGAGGAGATGAAGGCCGTGTTCGACCCACGCGGCGGCTACTTCAAGGCCGGCGGCGTGTACATGCCCTCGCTGGTGGCCGAGATCGGCGCGGTGGTCGAGGAGCACATGAAGTCCATCGGCCTGATCCACGATCCGGAGATGAGCGCCCACCAGCGCGCGCTGATCGCCGAGAAGCGCAGGCAGTTCGAAGAGCGCTCAAAAAAAAACAGTGAAGTGAGCGCCGCGCCGGACGCCGGCGCCCGCGAAGACATCGCCGTGACCGGCGACGGCACCAGCTTCCCGCCCACCGCCACGATGTGCCACAAGTGCAGCACCAAGGCGCTGGTGTTGATGGATGGGTGTGCGACTTGTCTGAACTGCGGGTACAGCAAGTGCGGGTGAGGCCTGGCACTTAGATGAGTCGAGGTGTGCTCGTTGTTTTTCTTTGCGCCGCCAGGTTGCGATGCCGGCCTCGAACCCGCCATTGAGGTGCCAACCGCTATCCCGGCGGAGACCTCCGATACCGGAGTAGCGGCGGGCAAGCTGCCGGGTCCTGAGGCCCAAGCCGCCCTGGAGGGACTTGTCGCCCGCGCTGGCTGGCAATGCGCCGATATTGTCGGTGTTCGTTCTCTGGGTGAACTCACCAACGACACCGAGGTTGTCTGCGTCGAGCAGCCCGGTGGCTCGAAGCGGATTTCCTACATCATCGACCTGGGAACCGAACAGGTACGGAAGAACGACTGATCGCCAGAATGGGGTGGCCTCCGTGCCGCTGGGTACAGGGCCAGAATGAACTTTTCGAATTGCCCCTCTGACCGAATCAGGCTCGCTTCCTGCCCGCGAGGCGAGCCGTTGAGTTGTGAAACTTCCATACGGGAAGCCACATGGACGCAGAGCACAGAGCACCACTGACCTTTGCCATCCTGGACGCGAAGATCAATGCGCTGCCACAGGGTCCAGTCTCGGCACTCAACACGCCCCGCTGGGCCTGGCGTCTGTCGCTGGTGGGCCTGGTCGGAATGATCGCTGCTTTCATGCCGTCGCTCTTGGTGAAGTGGCTGGCTCCGCAGATGTGGATGGTAGGGCTTGCCCAGGTGGGCTTGGCGATGACCGTTGTCGGTTTCCTGCCCGGCTTCCTGCGCAACCTGTGGGTGCTGGTACGGGACCTGCGTCACCATCGCGCTGGCATGGTCGCCCAGTTCGACCATGATGTGGCCCAGTTGAGGGGTCTTGCCACCTGGATGAGCGGTTATCCGCGCGAAACGCTGGAGTCGACCCTGCGCTATGCGCGCATGGGCCATGAACGCCTGCACTCGCGCCTGGGCATGCTGCTGGGTGGAATCGACCGGCTCGGGCTGCTGCCTGTCCTGGTCTCCCTGTTCGTGCTGCTGCGCAACTGGCAGGATCTGCTGCACCTGCCGGGATGGTTGGTGATACTCGGTTTGCTGGCTCCCATCCTGTGGCTGATCGGCTGGCTGGGCGCGGAGTTCAGCCGTCGGCTCCAGCTATATGCCTTCCTGTGCGATGAGGCACTGCTGATGCAGGAGCAGTCGACTTGACCGCGTCACTGGTTGTTGCGAACGGATCGGGCCGGACGCGGGGGTGACCAGATCGCCAGTGTCGGCGGCCCTACTCGCCGCGGCGGTAGCGCAGAGTCAGGCCCTTGAGGAAGTTGCGCAGGATCTGGTCGCCGCATGGCCGGTAGTGCTTGTGGCCCGGCTGGCGGAACAACGCGGTCATCTCCGGCTTGCCCAGCGGGAAGCCGGCCTCCTCGAAGATCTCGTGCATGTCCACGTCCTTGAGCTGGAAGGCCACGCGCAGCTTCTTCAGCACCAGGTTGTTGGTGATGCGCTTCTCCACCGGGCGCTGTGGCTGGCTTTCTTCGCGACCACGGTAGTACACGATCAGGCCATCGAGGAAGTGCGCCAGCAGGGCATCGCTGCAGGGCAGCATGCCGGGGTCGTCTTCCTTCTTCAGCAGCGCGGGGATGCCGGCCTTGTCGAGCGGGAAGGCCGGATCGATCAGCTGGACGATCTCCACGACCTTGGCATCGCTCAGGTCGAGCATGTAGCGGATGCTGCGCAGCACGTCGTTGTTGATCATCGGGGCGGCGCTCGTGGCTCGGTCGGGATCGGGAAACAGGGGTCAGAGCATATTTCTTTTCAATAGCAAGAGAAATAGCACTCTGACCCCTGTTTTTGGTTGAGCCCGGTATCGTTGCTCAGCGTTTTGCATGAAGTCCGTGGGCAGTCCGGACGATCCACTTGCCCTATCAGTTCGGTGCGTCGTTCGCCTTGGCGTTCGGGTCGCGCTCGACCGGCGTGGCTTCACGCCGCGCCTCCTTGAGGTCGCGCCGCGCCTCGTTCACCGCGCCCTGATTGATGCGGCGGGCGGTGGCGATGTTGCAGGAGGAGAACGTCGAGGGGCGCCCGCCGGCCGCCAGCGGCTGCACCGAGTCCATGCGCGGCATGACGGTGCCGAAGGAGTGCGAGACGGCGATGGAGGAGGCGGTGGTCAGGCCCGAGCAGCGGGTGCGCAGCTCGAGCAGATAAGGCTGGTTGCTCTGGCCGCGCAGGGTCAGGGCCTGGTCGCCGAGCGAGTTCCATTGCATGGGGCGACCCGTACGGTTGTCGATGCGGAAGCTCCCGACGGGCGTGGAGTTCGCGCGGTAGAGCGCGAGGCGCTCCTCGGTCGTCAGATTGGGCCCGGAGTTCGTGGCGCAGCCGGCCATGACCAGTGCGAGCGGCAGGAGGAATCCGGCGTTTTTCATGACGAGCCTCTGATTGTATTTCCCGACAGTCGACCGGGCATGCTCTACCGACTGGTATATGTGCGTCAACTCCCGTGGATAGGAAGCATAAAGGCCCTTTTCGGCCAAATCGTGCCCTTCTCGGACGTCTGCCGGGGAAGGGCGCTGCCTCAGCGCATCGTCATCGCGGCAGTTGGGCAAAGATCGAGCTCACCGTGCTGTCGATCACCCAGCCCGGGTTCGAGGACGCATTGCTCGGAATGCGGCCATACGCGGCGCCCCGCCAGACGAGCAGGTTCGAGTCACGCTCGACGAGATCGATCGTGAGCGTACCTTCGTCGACCGTGCGGACATTCGGTGTGCTGGCGCTCATGCCCATGTGCGTGCCGCGCCGACCCCATCCGCCGTAGGATATCGAGGCGGAGGACGGCGAACTCTGGATTGTCTGGCGCGTGGTGACCATGAAGTTCACGAGGAGATCGGGGTTCGTTTCCGAGTACCTGAATCCATGTCGCTGCATCTCGCGATCCACCGCGTTCTTGATGTGCGCCGTCGTGATGGTCGAATAGCCCGCTGCATCGGTGCTGAGCGGCGAGAAGTAGCCGTAGGTGCTGAAGCTCGCGAGGTTTGCGCCGGGTCGCAGGTCGCTGCGGGTATTGGGTCCGGACGAGCAGGCAGCGAGGACGAGCGTGAAGGCGAAGATGATGAGCGATCGGATTGCATGCATGACCGGAGTCGTCGTTCGGGGCATCACAACGTAGCACCGAAGCCGGGCCGGGCGGCAAGGGCGTCCTGTTTTCGCTGCCCATCCACGCAAATCTGGCACGATTTGCATAGGAGCCGCAGGCGGGCCAGGTTGAAGATTGGCCACGGCAGATGCCATGCGAAAAGAGGCGCCCGGTTTACCGGGTTCGCCGTTCTTACGCTGCGTTGGCGCGTGTGGCGAAATTACCGGCGCTGGCATGGGGCAAGGCATCTCCTGCGGCGGGTCAGTTGTTGGCGTTGCCGTTCGTCTGAGCACAAACTGGGAGATCCGCGACATGGCAAAGGGAAAACCAGATTTCCCGATCATGTGTCCGTACCGGGCCTGACCTAGTGCCACATGCGGAAACCCGTAGAAGCAAAAGAACGAACGACATGAAGGCCTGCTGGAAGATTCTCTCGATCGCCGGTCTTGCCGGCGCGCTGCTGTTGCTCGTCGGTTGCGCATCCACGGGCGTGAACGTACCCAGTGAATGGGATGGCCTCAAGCGCGTGCCCAGCCGCAATGTGGACCAGCTGTTCGTGCTGCCCGGCACGCAGCTCGGCCCGCTACAGGCCGTGATCCTGGAGGATACGAAAGTGTCCTTCGACCGCAACTGGAATCCGAACCGCAGCCAGCGCGGCCTGTCGCGCCAGCTCAGCCAGAACGATATGGACCGCATCCGCCGCGAAGTGGGCGAGATGATGGATGCCGCGCTACGCCAGGAGCTGGAGCGCGGCGGATACCGCGTGGTAACCACGGCGGAGGCCGACACGCTGCACATCGCTCCGGCCATCATCAACCTGTACATCACCGCCCCGGACACGAGGTCCGCCGGACGCTCCACCATCTGGGTGATGGACGCCGGGCGCATGACGCTGTTCATGGAGTTCCGCGACGCCTACTCACATCGACTGATCGCCCGCGCGGTGGACACGCGCGGGGGCACGAGCTTCGGGCAGATGCAAGTGGCCAACAGCGCGACGAACTCGGCCGAGGCGCGGCGTGCGACGACGGCCTGGGCGCGGACGCTGGTGCGCGGCCTGGACGGGCTGAAAGAAGCAACACCATGAGGTCGGTCAATGCCTGAACGCTCTGCTACACCTGAACCCATGAAAGTACGCGGATTTCTCTTTCGATCCATCATGCTTGCCGGGGCCGTGCTCGCAACGGCGCACGCAAGCGCGAGTACCGCGAGCTTCGGCCGCATCATGGCGGTGCGAGGGGTCGACCTTCAGAACCAGGGCGCGCAAACGGCCGGTGCGCTCGTCGGCGGTACGCTCGCGGCTACATCCGGTTCGGGTCGGTCGCGCAGCAATCGCACGCTGCGTGGAATCGGTGGCGCGGCGGTGGGCGGCGCGGTCGGCGGTGCGGCGGGCTCGACGCGCGGCTTCGAGTACACGGTGCTGATCGGTGGCACCAATACGGTACGCATCGTCACGGACAAAGCCGGGCTGCGCGTCGGTGATTGTGTATCGATCGAGCGCGGCAACTTCAACAACATTCGCCTCGCGGCGGATGCCAACTGCGATGCACGGCCGACGGCGGCCGCGCAGTCGAGTGCGGTGGATGAGGCCGACGCGTGTGACGTGGCAACGCAGCAGTTGCTCGACGCAACCACCGACGCGCAGTTCGATCTCGCCGAACGACGGATGCGGCTGTTGTGCGGCAGATAGAGATCTCGTCGCTGGAAGTGGCGGCGGCGACGTCGGGCGATGATGGCAAACGTCACGCCACGATCTTGCGCAGCACCTGCGGATGGAGTTCGGCAACCTTTACAGTGTCTTCGCAACGGCCTGCACACTCATCAAGTCACCCAAGGTGACCATTGCGCCGAAGGCTTCAGCTACCCATCCTTCTCGGCTGCTCCGATTGCTAGCGACTGGAGCGATAGTTGCCGGGTGGGATTTGCACCCACTGCGACACCGTGCCTTATCACGGCGCACGAGAAATCCGGGCTGGCGTCCTGTCCCTCTACTGATCCGTTCACTAAATAGTTCGTAGTTTGGTATGACGATCGCCATGCCCAGCAAGCCCGATGCACACAGGCGCGGTCAGCTGTCATCCGACATGATCGCCGCATTCACCTTCGCGGTGGTCAACGTGCCACAAGCGATGGGCCATGCGCTGTTGGCCACGGTCAATCCGGTGCTGGGTATTTTTACGCTGATGGTCGCTGTGCCCATCGGCGCCATTTTCAGCAGCTCGGTGCTGATGAACGTGTCCAGCACCGCTGCGCTGTCGGTGGCCATCGGGGTCATCCTGGCGGAGGTACCGGCCGACCAGAAGGCCGAGGCGCTGGTCGTGCTGGTGCTGCTGGTCGGCGTGATCCAGTTGCTGGCTGGCCTGTTCCGGCTGGGCTTCCTGGTGCGGTTCGTCTCCAACTCGGTGATGACGGGCTTTCTCAACGGCGTGGCGGTACTGATCATCCTGGGCCAGTTGGCCGACCTGACGGGCTATCGGAGCACTTTCCCGAATCCGGTCGGACGGGCACTGGACCTTCTGCTGCGGATCAATCAGGTCAACTTGCAGGTGAGCGCGATCGGCGCATTCACGCTGGGGCTGATCGTGCTATTGCTGTGGGTGAAGTCGCTTCGGCGTTTCGCCTTCTTCATCGCGATTGCTGCGGCAACGGCGCTCCTGGCGGTCCTGAACATTCCTGCGTTGTCCTCGGCATCCCACTTCGCCGCAGTGCCAACGGTTGGCGACATCGCATCCATTCCGCGTTCGCTGCCGCGGTTCTCCATTCCGCAGATGTCACTGGTACCGTTGCTCTTGTTGCCGGCCTTTTCCGTGGCCATCATCGGGTTGGTCCAGGGCGCAGGCGTGAGCCAAGGCACCCCCAACCCCGATGGGCGGTATCCGGATGTGTCGCGCGACTTTCTCGGTCAGGGCGCGGCGAACATCGCCACCAGCCTGGCCGGCGGAATTGCGGCCGGAGGATCGGTCTCCGGCACCGCGCTGATCATCAGCGCCGGCGGCAAATCGCGCTGGGCCAATATCTTCGTCGGGCTGTTCGTGGTGGCGATCGTGCTGCTGGCCGCGTCGCTGGTCGAACGCGTGCCCATGCCCGCGCTCGCCGCCTTGCTGATCGTGGCAGGCTTTCAGAGCCTGCGCATTCCACAGGCCGTGATCGCCTGGAAGACCGGCAGGATCTCGCGAGCCGTGATGATCGTGACCTTTCTCGCCACTTTGGCGGTGCCTCTGCAATTCGCAGTCCTGTTCGGCGTGGCGCTCAGCATCGTGCTGCAGATGTTTCGCCAATCGAACAAAGTCGTCATCACACAATGGGTGCTGCAACCCCAAGGCTTTCCCGTCGAGCAACCGCCGCCGGCGCAGTTGCCGGGTCACCAGTTCACACTGCTCCAGGTCTATGGCAGCCTTTTCTTTGCCGCGGCCAAGAGCATGGAAGAGCTGCTTCCGCGCGTGGACCACGCCACGCATGCCGTAGTTGCGATTAACCTGCGCGGCAAGAGCGAAGTCGGCAGCACGTTCATGACCGTGCTACAGCGCTACGGCGAGACGCTGCAGAAGCACGAAAGCAAGCTGATGCTGGTGGGCGTCGACCCGGTCGTCCGCGACCAGCTCGCCAAGACCGGAATGCTCGAGGTTCTTGGCGAGAAGAACGTTTTCGTGGCCACGCGGCAACTGGGCGAAGGCCTCAATCAGGCCGTGGCGGCGGCCACCGCCTGGCTCGATGCGCACGCCGCCGGGCAGGCACAGTAGATCGACGACGGGTTCGTAACCAGATCTTGCCTGCTGAAGCACGTCCGGCCGTGATATCCCGACCACTCCCCGCCGGGCTTTCATCTGCTCGCCAAGCCGAGCGGGTCGACCTGCAACGTCGATTGCGCGTACTGCTTCTTTCTCTCCAAGGAGGCCCTGCAGGTCCGCGTCAACGACTTCGCAATGACCCGTATTGAGCAGGCGGTGCATTTCGCGCACCACCGCAAGCGCATTGTGACCCTTGCACCGAAGGTTTCAGCCGCCCATCCTTCTGCGGCTGCTCCGATTGCTGCCGGGCGGAGCGACAGTTGCCAGGTGGGGTTCGCACCCACTGGGACGCCGTGCCTTGTCACGGCGCACGAGAAATCCGGGCTGGCGGCAGCCGGGCTGGACGGCAAGGGCGTCCTGTTTTCGCTGCCCATTCACGCAAATCTGGCACGATTTGCATAGGAGCCGCAGGCGGGCCAGGTTGAAGATTGGTCAAGGCAGGTGCCATGCGAAAAGAGGCGCCCGGTTTACCGGGTTCGCTGGCCTTACGGTGCGTTGGCGCGTGTGGCGAAATTGCCGGCGCTGGCACGGGGGCAAGGCATCTCCTTACGGCGGGTCAATTGTTGGCGTTGCCGTTCGTCTGAGCGCAAACATTAGGAGATCCGCGACATGGCAAAGGGCCAACCAAATATTCTGGTCATGTGGGGAGACGATATCGGTCAATCGAACCTGTCGATCTTCACCAAGGGCATGATGGGTTATCGTACGCCGAACATCGACCGCATCGCCGAAGAAGGCTTGCTGTTCACCGACTATTACGCGGAGCAGAGCTGCACCGCGGGTCGCGCTTCGTTCATCACCGGCCAGTGCGGCTTCCGGACCGGCCTTACCAAGGTGGGGCTGCCGGGGGCGGATATCGGCCTGCGCGGTGAAGACCCGACGATCGCCCGCGTGATGAAGGGCCAGGGCTATGCCACCGGCCAGTTCGGCAAGAACCACCTGGGCGACAAGGACGAGTTCCTGCCGACGATGCATGGCTTCGATGAATTCTTCGGCAACCTCTATCACCTGAACGCCGAGGATGAGCCCGAGCTGCGCGACTATCCGCCGGCCAAGGATTTCCCGAATTTCCGCGAGAGATTTGGCCCGCGCGGCGTGCTGCACTGCCATGCCGACGGCAAGGGCGGGCAGACGATCGTCGATACCGGCCCGCTGACGAAAAAGCGGATGGAGACGATCGACGATGAGGTGCTGGAAAAGACCATCGATTTCATCAAGCGGGCCAACGCGGCCGGCACGCCGTTCTTCGTGTGGTTCAACACCACGCACATGCACTTCCGCACCCGCGTCAAGCCCGAGAGCCTCGGCCAGTCGGGCCGCTGGCAGTCGGAATACCACGACGTGATGATCGATCACGACAAGGCCATTGGCGTGCTCCTGGACCTGCTCGACGAGCTGGGCATCACCGACAACACCTTCGTGATGTACTCGACTGACAACGGCCCCCACTGCAACAGCTGGCCGGATGCCGGCACCACGCCGTTCCGCGCGGAAAAGAACACCAACTGGGAAGGTGCCTATCGCGTGCCCTGCCTGGTGCGCTGGCCGGGCCACATCGAGCCGGGGTCGATTTCCAACGGCATCGTCGCCCATCTGGACTGGCTGCCGACCTTGGCGGCCGTCGCAGGCGAGCCCGACATCAAGGGCAAGTTCCTGAAGGGCCACACCGTCGACGGGCATAGCTACAAGGTCCACATCGACGGCATGAACCAGTTGGAGCACATTACCGGCAAGGCGCCCAGCGCCCGCGCCGGCTTCGTCTACTGGACGGATGATGGAGACATCGCCTGCCTGCGCTACGACAACTGGAAGTTCGTGTTCATGGAGCAGCGCTGCCAGGGCACCTGCATGATCTGGTCCGAGCCGCTGACAACGCTGCGCGTGCCGAAGATCTTCAATCTGCGCACCGACCCTTATGAGCACGCGGACATTACCTCGAACAGCTACTGGGACTGGATCTTCGACCACATCTATCTGATGGTGCCCGCCCAGGTGGTGGTCGGGGAGTTCCTGGAGACGTTCAAGGAGTTCCCGCCCAGGCAGTCCGCGGCCTCCTTCGTTCTCAAGGGCGTGCTCGAGAAGATGAGCCGGGGGGCGTCTGGCGGCGACTGATGGCGAAGTCCGGCATGAATCGCCAATAGCGTGGCCGGGCCGGTAGCACCCGCCCGGCCACGTCGTTTTGAGTGGCGAAGGGGAGATCGGGCATGGATCCTGCTGTTCTTCTGCAAGGGGCGATCGTGTTGTCGATCGCGCTTCTGGTGTTTTCCATCGGACTTGAAGTCGTGCCGGGCACCATCACGGGTTTCCTGAAAGACCCGCGCCCCGCCACGCGCGCCCTGCTGGCGATGTTCGTGGCGATGCCGCTGTTCGTGCTGGGGCTGGCGTTGGCCGTCCCCATCCGGCCGGCCGTGCTTGCAGCGCTGCTGGCGCTCAGCATTTCCCCAATGCCGCCGATCCTTCCCATCAAGGAACGGAAGGCTGGCGCCGGCCTCGATTATGCGCTGGGTATCCAGGTGACCGCGACCTTTCTGTCGCTGGCCATCGCGCCCTTGTGGATACTCGTGTTAGAGCGAATTGCCGGGCGCGCCTTTCCCTTTCGCCCGGTGGCCATGCTCGTCACCTTGCTGATGACCGTGGTTGCGCCGTTGGTCCTTGGCATCGTCGTCAACCGCCTGCTGCCGGATCTTGCGCGCAAACTGGAAAAGCCGGTGAGCCGGGTGGCGCTGGTGGCCCTTCTGGCCGGCGCCCCCGTCCTGTTGTGGAAGCTGGGTCCGGCGATGGGCGCCACCCTTGGCGGCGGCACGCTTGCCATCATGGTGCTGGTCGCCGTGTTCGGGCTCGTCGTGGGCTACCTGCTGGGCGGGCCGGACCGTGGCAATCGTGGTGCGCTGGCGCTGGCGACATCCGCGCGGCACCCCGGTGTTGCCATCGGGCTTGCAACCGCGCTGTTCGCCGGCGCGGCGATGCCGGTGATCGGAGCGGTGCTCGTCTATTTCCTGGTGAGCGCCGTGATCGGGATGCCGTTCGTCCGGCTGGTTCAGAAGCAGACGACGTCACCGGCTTGAGGCAACTGGCCGCCGAACCTACTCGGGCTCGGCGGCCTTTCGGGCCTCGTGCCGTTCCCGCGCTTCGCTCTTCGGCCTGAAGTCTTCAAGATCCTTGGTGAGGAACCAATTCAGCACGGTCCGGATGCCGGCAATAGCCGCCAGCTTGCCGATCTCGTCCCAGGTGGGGGAAACGGCCGAGCGGATGATATCGGCCGCCAGGGCAAACTCCAGCGCCAGCAGGATCCAGACGGCGAAGCTCAGCCACAGCGCCTTCGCGGCCACCAGTGGCTCCGGTGCGGAAAATATCCCCGGCACCCGGATCAGCGCCTGCACGGTGCCGATCGTCGCGATCATCACGACCGAGCCTTCGATCAGCAGCGCCACGAACGAAGCGAAGAAACGGAAGTTTTCCTCGAACAGCTGCAATATGTCCATGCCCGCATGATTACTTGCCTGCCAATCGCTTCGCAACCGGGGCTTCCATCTCGCTGCATAAATGGCACGATTTGCATAGTAGCCTGCCAATTTCGGGGGATTCTGTTGGGGGGGCGTTCCAACCGCCAGAGCAGAGGTGGCGAATGAATATCGGTGAATCGGCTGCGACGCCCGCCACGCCGCCCACTGTCTTGCCGGTGGCTGGCAAACCGATGCACTTTGCTTCGGTTGATGAACTGCAGGGCCTCATTCGCCGCAGCCGTCCTTCGATGGACTGGGAAAGCGCAGCGCTTTCGGCGCAGCCGTTGCATGGCTCGGTGCTGGCCTTCGGCGGGAAAAAGGTGCGAATAACCAGCACCCAGACGGTCGGCGGATATAAGATAGAGGGGGTCGTCTCGATCTCGAACATCGTGCTGTCACTGGCGGTCGATATTGGTGGGGCCAGCAGCATATGGCGAACCGATATCGGGAATGGCGGGCTCGCGCTGGTACAGCCGCGACAGAGCGTCGACGCCGTATTCCGGGCGAACCCCGGCTACCTGACGATCGCCGAAGTGCCGCCCCGGGCCGAGGACTATCCGGGCGCCGACCCGGCAATGCTGGTGGCCGCAAGCCTGGTGTTCACGCCGCCCGCCGCGCCCGTGCACCTGGGCGACTGGAGCCAGTGGTGGGCCTGGGTTCCGGCCGCCAGCTGGAAGCATCCGCTGGGGCCCGAAAGCGATCTAGAAGGCCTGCTGGATCACCCGGTCGTCCACATTTCCCACTACGATGCCGTCGCCTATGCCCAATGGGCAGGGAAATCCCTGCCGACAGAGGCCGAGTGGGAGTTTGCCGGCTGGGGCGGCAATTCCGGCCACGAATTTGCCTGGGGCGATGAGCTGGCGCCCGGCGGCGTGCACATGGCGAACACCTTCCAAGGCAGCTTCCCCCACTTCAACAGCCTGGAGGACGGCTTTGCCCGCACGTCGCCGGTGGGCAGCTTCCCGGCCAATGCGTTCGGCCTGAAAGACATGATCGGCAATGTGTGGGAGTGGACCGACGACTGGTATTCCACCCGCCACGAAGGGCCGCCCGCCGGCAAGAGCTGCTGCGTGCCCGCCAACCCGCGCGGCGCGGCCATCGAAGGCAGCTACGACCCGACGATGCCCGACATCCGCATTCCCCGCAAAGTGCTGAAGGGCGGATCGCACCTGTGCACGCCAGACTATTGCCGCCGCTATCGCCCGGCCGCCCGCCACGCGCAGATGCTGGACAGCGCCATGAGCCATCTGGGATTCCGCTGCGTCATCCGCCCGGCGACGGCCTGATTACAAGACTATCCGGGGACGAAAGATGACGGCGCGGCAGCTTCTGCCGCCCGCCGACGGGGTGCCGCCGTCCCTCGCCCTTCCCGTGAGTAGCACGACCGTGAACTGTGGACCAACCTTGCCAACAAGCGGAGATGCAGATGCAACTGATATCCGAAGACCTCTCGACCGATCTTTCCTCGCGTCGGACCAGCATGTCGTTCCAGCGCACCCGACTCGCTGCGGACCGGACGCTGATGGCGGTGATCAGGACATCGATCTCGCTGATGTCATTCGGTTTCACCATTCACCAGCTTGCGGAGTCGCTGAAAGAAAGGGGGCTGTTGGCCTCAGACGGGACGGAACGTTCCTTCGGCGGCGCGCTCATCGTGATCGCCATCGCCGTGCTCGCCATGGGCATCATCTACCACCTCCGGTTCATGCTCCAGATGCGCAGGGAGCGCAAAGCCATGGTCGCCGCGGGATTACTCCATGCCGACGATCAATTCCCGCCATCGATGACAGTCATTACCGCCCTGCTGCTGCTGACGCTCGGCATTGTCACGATCATAGCCATCGCGACCTGATCATGCCGCGCCGCACATTGGGGTCACTACACGAAGAGTGACGTATCTGCACGCTAGTGACCTGGAACTGAAGTAAGCATCGTTGTATATCAGGAGGTTCCAATGAGGTGTGGCATCCTCTTCCTGCTGCTCGCCATGGCAGGCATCGCGCCTGCCTCGGCGGCGCCGGATATCGTGGACGACCGATGGCAGTACCGCCTCGTTCCCTACATCTGGGGAGCCGGCATCGACGGCAGGCTGGCCCACGCCGGCCTGCCGATCACCTTGCATCCCAGCGCTGGTTTCGGCGACATCTGGAACCATCTGGATTTCGCCGCGATGATGGTGTTCGAGGCGCAGCGCGGCCGGCACGGCATGCTGGCCGAGCTGGTCACCCTGCGCCTGTCGGGTACCGTCGAGGTGCCCATCCCCACCACCGGCTTCGGACTGCCGGTCGACCTCGGCGGCAATACGACGTCGGTGTTGGCTGCCTACCAGTACCGCATGATCCGGGAGGGGCGCGGCCAACTGGACGCGGTGGCGGGGGTCCGCTACTGGTCGACCACCACGGACCTGGCCTACGCGATCCCCGTGCCGCCGCCGCCGCCGGTCCCACAGGTCTACGACCGATCACAGTCGCGCAACTGGGTCGACGTGCAGGTGGGCATCAAGGGACGCCGCAACTTCACCAATGGCGCCTACGTCGGCGGTTGGCTGCTGGGAGGCGCGGGTGGGTCGGACCTGTCGATGGACGTGACGCTGCTGACCGGCTACCGTTTCAGCGATCGCACGGCGTTGTCCGTGGGCTATCGCTGGCTCAAGGCCGACTATTCGACCTCGAATGGTTTCGCCTTCGACGTCGACATGCATGGACCCGGCATCGGATTGGAATTCGCGTTCTAGTCTTTCGCCCCAACGGGGGTTTCGCCACGACGAAGCGGACATGATCACTCATCGCCCAGCACCAGATGCACCGAATCCTGCACGCAGGCGCCGGATCGCTGGAGTGGCCATGGGAATGTTGGGCATGTGCCTGACCGGCAGCGTGGCGGCGTCACCCGGGACGGACGTGGTGGTGCTGGCCAATGGCGACCGCATCACCGGCGAAATCAAGGGATTGGAGCGCGGCCTGCTGACGCTCAAGACCGATGCGCTGGGTACCGTGGAAATCGAGTGGGCGAAGATCGGGCGGATCGAGACACAGCAACTGCTGGAGATCGAGGACAGCGCCCACAAGCGTTACCTGGGGCAGGTCGTGGGCACGGGCGAGGATGGAAGCCTGCAGATCGCGCCTTCCCGCGGCGGGGTGGATTCGCAATTGGCAATGGCCCGCGTGGTGCGGATATCGCCACTGTCGGATGACCCGTGGGAATACCGCCTCGATGGCAACGTCAGCCTGGGCCTGAGCGCGGCGTCGGCCAACGAGGATCGCCAGGTCGCCCTTTCGGCCGAGGTCGATTACCGGGACCAGAGACGCAGCGTGGAGGCCAGCTATTCGGGCGCGCGCACACAATCGGCGAACAATCCGGACGTGCAGCGGCAGGACGCTCAATTTACGTATCGCTCGTTCTCCAGAGAAAGTGGGTTCTGGGCGGCCGCTGTGCGCGTATCCACGAACGACCAATTGGACCTGCGCCTGCGCCGCCAGGCGGGCGGTGGCGTCGGACACTACTGGCTGCGCGACGCGAAGCGTGAGTTGTCGGGCCTGGTCGGCCTGGTCGTGACCCGAGAGCGATACCGTGGCGACCACAGCCGCGAGCAGCTTGAAGGCATGCTGCAGGGAAGGTTCGACGTGTATCGACAGGGTTACCCGGAGATCGACGTGTCGGCGCTGATGACGTTGTATCCGAGCCTGTCCGTATCCGGGCGCGTGCGCAGCGAATGGTCGCTGGAGGCGCGTGTCGAGCTGATAGACGGCATCTACTACGAGTTGGCCTACCGGCGCAGCCAGGACAACAAGCCGCCGGGAGGCGACAGCCGGCAGATCGACTGGTCGCTGACCACTTCGGTCGGCTACGAGTTCTGAGGACGGCTAGAGCAAACGGATTCCCTCGACCACGAGCAGTGTGCCCAGGACGCCCAGCACGATCGCCAGCACTGCGTCGGCGTTCGCCTCAAGCCAGGTACGCAACCGCACCAGCAACGGCATCGCCTGCTCCTCCGCGGCCAGGAAGGCGAACCATGGCAATGCCACGCCGAGCGAAGACACCCCGGTGAAGGCGAGTACGGCCAGCGCCTGCATATGCGCCGGGATGGCTGAAGCGATGGCGCCACCTCCGGCTACCGCCAGCAACATCACTTTGGGATTGGCGACGGACAAGGTCAGGCCCAACCCAAGGGCGTGCCATGGCGTCGCCGTCTGCACGCTCTGCAGCCAGGCGGGCGCCGGGCCGCCGCGGCGACCCCATCGCACGATGGCCAGCACGAGCAAGGTGGCGCCCAGCAACAGGCGCGCCCATGCGGTCCAGCGTGGCGTGGCGGCATAGGCATCGCGAAGATCCAGGACGGCCACGGCCAGGATCACGACCAAAGCCACGCCCAGCACCCAGCCGACCAGGAAGGCGCCGGCCGTCGGACGCGGGCGTGGCGTCAGCAGGAGCACGATGGCGGGAATGATCGCGAAAGGCGACAGCGCGATCGCCACCGCCATGGGCAAGCTAGCCAGCATTTTCCCTGACCCCATTGTCGTCAGCCTACGAATGCGATGCGGCATGCATCGATCCGGTCGCGCACATTCTGCGCCTTTCTGCGATACCCCGTCCTGCGTATCCGACCCAAGGGTGTCAGGATCGTGCCAGCCAGGCCGGGGTGATGGTCGCCCTTCGCTTGGATGTTGTCTCTCCCCCGGATTGAGCTAGGATGCCCGGCATGGGCCCCTTGGACCCGCCGATCAGTCCGAACGACGCCTATGTGTCGACGGGTGCCTTGCCCCCAGTCGAGCAGGTCCGAACCCTGGTAGCCGACGCGCACGATCGCTTCGCGAACGTGGAGCAAGGACAGGTCTCCTAGGTCTATCCGGCGCTGGCGCGCGTGGATCCGGCGCTGTTCGGCATCTGCGTGGTCGATGCCACTGGCGGCATCGTTTCGGTGGGCCAGGCCGAGCATGAGTTCACCATCATGAGCGTGTCCAAGCCGTTCGTGTTCGCGCTGGTGTGCAACCTGATCGGTGCGACCGGCACGCGCGAGCGCCTCGGGGTCAATGCCACCGGTTATGCCTTCAATTCGGCCATCGGCATCGAGCGTTCGCCCGAAGGTCGTTCCAATCCGATGGTCAATGCCGGCGCGATTGCCACCACCAGCCTGGCACCGGGCAACAACGCCGCCGAGCTCTGGAAGTTCCTCCACGAGGGCCTGTCGCGTTTCGCCGGGCGCACGCTGTCGGTGAATGAAGAGGTCTACCATATCGCGTCCGAGACCAACTTCAGGAACTGCAGCCTGGCGTGGATGCTGCAGGGCTTTGGGCGCCTGTACTGCGATCCGGTCGAGGCGGTCGATCTCTACACCAGGCAGTGCTCGCTGGATGTGAGCGCCAAGGACCTGGCGATCATGGGCGCCACCCTCACCCATGGCGGCTTCAATCCGGTAAGGAAACCCCGCTGCTGGCGCTGGCGGTGATCGATTCGCCGCAGGAGCGCGCGGCGGTCTACGCGATGTTCGCGGTGGTCGCGCTGGAAGCCTGCCTCAACTTCTCGGTGCCGCTGTACATCCAGATCATGCAGGGGCGCACCCCGCTGGCCACCTCGGTGACGATGCTGCCATTCAGCCTCACCGTGTCCTTCGCCGCGCTGCTGGTGGTGCGCTACTACGCCCGCTTCACCTCGCGGCAGATCGGCCGGGCGGGCTTCGTCCTGTGCACGGCCGGGTTGCTGTGGCTGTCGTTCGTGGTGCGCAACGACTGGAATTCGGTGCCGGTGATGCTCGGCCTGATCGTGTTCGGCATCGGCCAGGGCGCATTGGTCACGCTGCTGTTCAATGTGCTGGTCACCGCCTCGCCGAAGGAACTGGCCGGCGACGTCGGCTCGCTGCGCGGTACCACCAACAACCTTGCCGCCGCCGTGGGCACTGCGGTGGCCGGTGCGCTGCTGGTCGGCCTGGCGTTCCTGTCGATCGTGCCGGCCGGCTGGCTGCCGGCCTACAAGCCGGGCGAGATACCGGATCCCAAGTAGCTTGGGCGAATGCCGGCCACCGTGGCGGATGCCGTCCGCTATGGCTGGCTCGCATCCCCCGCGGTCACCGGATAGCCCAGGCTCACCCAACCCTGGATGCCTTCCCACAGCACTGCGGTGTGCTCGAACTTGCCTTCCTCGCGCAGCCATTTCACCACCGAGTCGGCGGCTGCGCGCGGGCATTCGCAATAGGCCACGATCCAGGTGCCGTCGCGCGGCAGGCTGGCCACCGCTTCCTCGCGGTTGGCGTAGTAGGGGATCGGCACGGCGCCGTCGATATGGGCCATCTGCCACATCGAGGTCACGCGGGTGTCCAGCAGCACCATGCGCCGCTTCGCCCGCAGTTCGCGGTCCAGCACCGAGGCGCTGACGTAGCGGCCTTCGGCCAGTTTGCCGAAGTCCGGCGCCTCGCCGTCCGGGTTGATGACGTACTGGCCCAGCGGTGGCGGCCGCCTCAGCTCGCGCTTCTCGGCGGTCCAGCCGGTGCCGCGGCTGCGCAGGAACGCGGTGACGTCGTCGATTTCGGATGCGCTGAGCTTGTCGGCGAAGGCCGGCATCGGCGTGTCCTGGCGGCCGTGGACGATGGCGTGGCGCAGGAAGCTGTCCGGGGTCAGCGCCAGCATCGCCGGGTTGCCCAGCGCGGTGCCGGTGCCGCCCTCGCCGTTGGCGCCGTGGCATTCGACGCAGTGCTGCCGATACAGCGCCGCGCCGGAAGACACGTCGCCGGCTACCGCCTCCAAGCCCAGTTTCACCCGTTCGGCACCGGCCTCCCGTTGCAGCCACAGGGTCAGGTCGATGAGCTGGTCCCGCGTCAGCGGCCCGCCGACCTCGTCGATGTAGCCGCCCATCGCCGTGCCCTGGCGGCCGTAGGCGATGGCCTCGCCCAGCACCATCGGGAACCCGGATTCAATCAGCGATCTGGAGCGTAGCGACGGCGCATGGTCGTTGACGTGGCCTTCGCGGTTCGGGCCGTGGCACAGCGCGCAGTAGCGCTGGTAGTTGTCGGCGGCCTGGCGGGCGCCTTCCTCGGTCAGCACCGGCATCTGCGCGGCGGCGTGTCCGGCAGGCAGGCCGGCGAGCAACAGGATGGCGACCCACATGTTGCGGCGATGCGTCATGACGGCTCCCTGGCTGACCAGCTCTGGCGATGGGAAGGTTGCAGCATAGCAACGCAAGCGTGCCATTGCCGCGGGACAGGCCATCGGGTAGTGCGGGAGGCCCGAATGCAAGCCCCCGTCCTTTGTGACACTCTTCCCCGATCATTCCATCCGCTACCCCTACCGAGAATGAAATCAACGATCAAGCCAGGAATCCTGCTGACCTGCCTGGTGGCCGTTGCGGCCATCGGTTGCGGCCCGGAATCGTCGGCTGCCGCCGCCGATGCTCCCGCTGCGGCCGCGCATGTCGTGCCGTTGCCGCGGTCGATGGAAACGCGTCCCGGCGAGTTGCGGATTGCGGGCGCGGTGGCGATGGAAGCGCCGGAGGATGCGCCCAATGCGCGGCGCGCGCTGGACGAATTGCTGGCGGGCCTGGGCGTCGCCACAAACGATGCGGCGAGCGTGCGCATCCGCCTGCAACGGATGGACGATGCCGCACTGGGCGAGGAGGGCTATCGGCTGGTGGTGGGGGACGAGGGCATCGAACTGAGCGCACGCACCGACGCCGGGCTGTTCCATGCGGTGCAGAGTTTGCGCCAGCTGCTGCCCGCGCAGGCGCAGCCGGAGTACCGCCTGCCCCATCTGGCAATCGACGATGCGCCGGCCTACCGCTGGCGCGGCCTCTCGCTGGACGTGGCCCGGAGTTTCCTGCCGGTCGAATACCTCGAAAAGCACATCGACCGCATGGCACTGTTCAAACTCAACCGCCTGCACCTGCACCTGACCGACGACCAGGGCTGGCGGATGGAGATCAAGCGCTATCCGAAGCTGGTGGAGATCGGTGGCGGCAGCGCGGTCGAGGGCGGGCGCGCCGGCTACTACACGCAGGAACAGCTGAGGCACCTGGTCGCCTACGCGCAGGAGCGCGGCATCACCATCATCCCGGAGATCGACATGCCGGGCCATGTGCAGGCAGCGCTGGCGTCCTACAACGAACTGGCCTGCGATGGTGTGGACAACCTGTCCACCTATTCCGGCCGGGAGGTGGGCTTCAGCGTCCTGTGCCTGGACAAGCCGGAGGTCGTCTATCCCTTCGTCCGCGACGTGCTGGAAGAGGTGGTATCGGTGTTCCCGTCGCAGGAGATCCACATGGGCGGCGACGAGATCAAGCATCCGCTGTACGCCGATTTCATCGCCCGCACCGCGGCGATGGTGCGGGAGATGGGACGCACGCCCATCGCCTGGGAGGAAGGTTCGGTGGCCGACACCAGTCCCGACCTCATGCTGCAGCTCTGGAACGACGGCTACGACATCGCCCCGGCGGTCGCGAAGGGGCATCCGCTGATCCTGTCGCCGTGCACATACTTCTATATCGACCACGGCAACTACGCCGGCCAACCTGACACCTACGACTGGTGCCGCAAGGAAGGCGTGCCGCTGGAACGCATCTACGGCTTCGACCCCACGCCATTCGAGACCGCGGTGGGCGTCGAGGCGGCGCTGTGGTCGGAACTGGTCCACGCCGACGCAACCGCGGACGACCGCCTGTGGCCGCGGCTGGCGGCGGTGGCCGAGGTGGGCTGGAGTCCGGCCGGACGGCGCGACTATGACGGCTTCCGCCAGCGCATGGGCGCGCTGCGCCCGCATCTGGACGCGCTGGGGATCGTCTATCACCCCGAGCCGGACCTGGGCTGGGGAGACGGGGACCGGGCGAAGCGCCAGGAATCGGACTGATCCCGCCGAAGCGGAGCCGTGAATGAACCATTCGACCGCAGCCGCAAACACCCGTCCGACCGACCGCGGATTCTTCGGCCACCCGAAAGGCCTGGCGTACCTGTCCTTCACCGAGGCCTGGGAGCGCTTCTCGTTCTACGGCATGCAGGCGCTGCTGATGCTGTATCTGGTGCAGCACCTGCTGCACCCGGACGTGGCGGCCGGCGTGTTCGGGCTGGGGCCGCTGCGCGCCGCACTGGAGCGCTTGACCGGCCCGCTGTCCGAACAGGCGTTCGCCAGCCAGATCTTCGGCTGGTATTCGGGCTTGGTCTATTTCACCCCGGTGTTCGGCGGCCTGCTCGCCGATCGCGTGCTCGGCCAGCGGCGCACGGTGTTGCTGGGGGCGGCGTTGATGGTGGCCGGCCACCTGCTGATGGCCCTGGAGGCCGCCTTCCTGCCGGCGCTGGTGCTGCTGGTCGCCGGCAGCGGCTGCCTGAAGGGCAACATCTCGGTGCAGGTAGGCCAGCTGTACGGCGCCCACGAGGAAGGGCGGCGTTCGCGCGCCTTCGCGATCTTCTCCGCGGCGATCAATGTCGGCGCCCTGTTCGGACCGCTGGTGTGCGCGGTGGTGGCGCAGGTCTGGGGATGGCACATGGGCTTCGCCGTCGCCGGAGTGATGATGCTGGTGGCGATGGGCATCTACATTGCAGGACGCAGGTACCTGCCACCCGACGTGTTGCGGCAGCGCGAAGCCCTGCCGCGCGCCCCGCTGACGGCGCACGACTGGCGGGTGATCGTCGCCCTGGTCCTGGTCAGCCTGCTGGCGGTGTTGCCGGCGGCGGCCTACAACCAGGAAATGATCGCCGGCATGCTGTTCATCGAGGCATCGGTGGACCGCAGTTTCCTCGGCTGGATGCTGCCGACCAGCGGGTTCAATGCGCTCGACGGCCTGTTCTGCATCGTCTTCGTGCCGCCGCTGGTGGCGCTGTGGCGGCGGCAGGCGCAGCGCGGGCGCGAACCCGGCGAGCTGGGCAAGATCGCGATCGGCTACCTGATCACTGCCCTCGCCAGCGTGGCGATGGTGTGGCCGGCGGCACGGGCGGAGGCGGGGCAGACCGTCGGCGTGGTATGGCCGGTGCTGTTGTTCGCGCTCAACGCGCTGGGGTTCCTCTACTACTGGCCGACACTGCTGGCACTGTTCTCGCGCGCGGCGCCGGCGGCGGTCAATTCGACCCTGATGGGCGTGTTGTTCTTCTCGACGTTCCTCGGCAACGTGGCCAGCGGCTTCTTCGGCGGCGGGTGGGAGACGATGGGCCACGCGCACTTCTTCTGGCTGCACGCGGCCCTGTCGCTGGGGCCCTTCGTGTTGACGCTGCTCACCCTGCGCCCGCTGGAGCGTTTGTTCGCGTCCTCGGCCCCCTGTGCGCCCGCGGCGCCAATGCCCCGGCCCCCGTCCGGCTAGAATGCACCGCCCGGCCCGGCCGGGCGGGAACCGGTCGGGGAGGGGCACGGTGGCGGAAGGGGGCACGCATTGGGTGGTCAGGCTGAACGGGCGCAACCGCGCGACGTTCTTCCTGGGCGTGCTGGCGATGCTGGCCCTGCACCTGCGCCACCAACAAGTGGGCGCGTTGCACTGGACGTTGCTGGTGCTGCAGTTCGCGGTGTATCCGGGGCTGATCTACTGGCGGGCCGTGCGTTCGGCCGACCCGCTGCGCACGGAGCTGCAGAACCTGCTGCTGGACGGATTCCTGCTGGGCATGTGGATGGCGGTATGGGGGATGCCGTTGTGGATCTCGTTCATGCTGGTCATCGCCGTATGCCTGAACGTGGTCATCTACATGGGCATGCCAGGGTTGGGAAAGGCCTGGGCGGCGCTGGGTGGCGGGATCGCGCTGGTCTGGCTGGTGGCGGGGATCGACTTCCGTCCCGATACCAGTCTGGCGGTAAGCCTGCTGTGCATCGGCCTGCTGACCTTGTACCTGCTGTTCTTCGCCAACGCCGCCTACCACCGCGGCCTGTCGCTGCGCGAAAACCGCAAGGTGCTGGGCGAGCGGCTGGAGCAGATCACCGAGTTGCAGGCCAGGCTGCAGGAGCAGGCGCTGCACGATCCGCTGACCGGGCTGTACAACCGCCGCCACATGGACACCGTGCTGGCGCGCGAACTGGCGACCTGCCGCGACGCCGGCGAGTCGCTGGCGCTGGTGCTGCTGGACATCGACCACTTCAAGCGGGTCAACGACACCTGGGGCCACCTGGCCGGCGACGACATGCTGTGCGTGCTGGCCGGGCAGTTGCGGGACATCGTGGAAGGGCGGGCGATGGCCTGCCGCTTCGGTGGCGAGGAATTCATGCTGATGCTGCCGGGTGCGGCGGCGACGGGCGCGCTCGAGGTAGCCGAGCGGCTGCGGCGGCGATTCGAGCGGGAGCCGGGCCTGGCAGAGGGCCAGCCCATGCGGGCGACGCTGTCGCTGGGCGTTGCCGTCGCCCCGGACCACGGCGGCAGTGCGCGCGAACTGCTGCTGTGCGCCGACCAGGCGCTCTACCAGGCCAAGCTGCTCGGCCGCAACCGGGTCGTGCCGGCCGCTGCGCCCGTGGGCGAGGACGCAGCGGCCTCCGCGGAGGGTTGAACCGGGCAGCCGGGTTCATTCCCCGGCCTGTGGCATCCTGCCGTGGTTTCCCGGCCCGAGCGAGGGCGCACCCGTGGACGCTGGCAGGCGATCGCGCAATCTGGGCCTGGTGGAATGCGCCATCAAGGCCGCCTCCAGCCACAACACCCAGCCGTGGCGCTTCCTGATCGAGGGCGACCGGATCACGATCCTGCCCGACCCGACGCGGCGTTGCCCGGCGGTGGACCCCGACGACCACCACCTGTTCGCGAGCCTGGGCTGCGCGGCGGAGAACCTGTGCGTGGCGGCGCGGGCCACGGGCCTGGAGGCCACGGTACGTTTCGACCACGCCTCCGCGGGCGTGCAGGTGGACCTGGCGCAATCCGCATGCAGCGGCGACCCGCTGTACGCGGCGATCGACCTGCGCCAATGCAGCCGCAGCCTCTACGACGGCACGCCGCTGACCGCGGGCGAACGCCGCCTGCTCGAGATCGCCGGCACCGGCGAGGGCGTGCGCCTGATGCTGCTGGAAGGGAGTGGGCAGCTGGAGCGGATTGCCGATTACGTGGCCGCCGGCAACAGCGCGCAGTTCGCCGATCCGGCCTGGCGCGCGGAGCTGCAGCACTGGATCCGCTTCAACACGCGCAGCGCACGGGCGACCGGCGACGGCCTGCATGGCCCGGTGATGGGCAGTCCGGACGTACCGGACTGGCTGGGTGGGCTGTTCATGCGCTTTGGCTTCTCGGCGGCCCGCCAGAACCGCAAGGACCGCGAACAGATCCGCAGCTCGGCGGCCGTGGCCGTGTTCGTGTCCGCGGTGGACGATCGCCGGCACTGGGTCGAGGCGGGCCGCTGCTACCAGCGCTTCGCCCTGCAGGCCGCAGCGCTGGACCTGCGCACCGCCTTCATCAACCAGCCGGTGGAAGTGACGCCACTGCGGCCGGAGTTCGCCGCGTTCCTCGGCGTGGGCACGGGCCGTCCCGACCTGGTGGTCCGCGTCGGGCACGGCCCGCGCATGCCGCGCTCGTTGCGGCGGCCGGTGGAGGAAGTACTGGCCGGGTAGCTTGCCCTACACTCGCGGTCGGGCCGCGGGTTGCGGCGTGGAGTACGCCTTGAACGAACAATTCCAGCACGTGATGGTGCTGATCTCGATCGTCATCGGCCTGGCCATCACCCATCTGCTCTCGGGCGTGGTCGATGCGATGGACCGGGCCGAGGACGACGACCATCCGGAGATCCTGAGCCTGCTCGGGGTGCTGTGGGCATCCACCGCGTTCATGTGGATGATCAATTTCTGGTGGTTCCAGTACAGGCTGCTCGCCTACGAGGGTCCGTGGACGATCTGGCGCTACCTGTTCATGGTTCTGTACTCGGTGGTGCTGTACATGCTGGCGGTGATGCTGGTCCCGCGCGATTGGGATTCGGTCAAGCGCTACAACGAGTATTTCATGCGCAACCGGCGCTGGTTCTTCACCGCGTTGCTGCTGGCCAGCGTCGCCGACCTGATCGACTCGTGGATCAAGGGCGGTTGGCGCTACGTCGTGGACATGGGGCCGTTCAACAACACGGTGGTGCTGGTGACGATCCCGGTGGTGGCCATCGGCATCGTGTCGCGCAAGATCCGCACCCAGGAGGTCATCGCGGCGCTGTACTTCGTGCTGTACGTGATCGCGATCTTCGAATACACGCCGGTGCTCGGCTCGTAGCGATCGCAGGGCGTGGCGGAGTCGGCACCGTGGGAGCGGACGGGAGGGGGGGCAAAAAACAGAAGGCCCGGCGCCGCATTGCGGCGCCGGGCCTCGGGTATCCCGCAGGGGCCGGGATCAGCCCAGCGCCCTGGCCTTCAGCTTGGCGAACTCGTCGGCGCTGATCGTTCCGGAGTCCAGCAGCGCCTTGGCGTCGGCGATCTGTTCGGCGGCCGACTTGCCACCGGCGACGCTGCGGATGTAGGCGTCGGTCTCCAGGCGTGCTTCGCGCACCGCTTCCAGCTGGCGCTCGGACATGCCGCGGCCACGGAACAGGATGTAGAGCAACGCGGTCAGGAACGGGACGAAGATCAGGCCCAGGAACCAGATTGCCTTGGCGAAGCCGCCCAGCTTCTTGTCGCGGAACAGGTCGACGATGATCTGGAACAGGACGATCAGGTAGGCGACCAGGACGAAGATCACCAGGATCTGCCAGATGGTCTCCCAGAAATTGCTGCTCATTGCGTGGTTCTCCGGATGGATGAGACGGATGGGCGCCCGGCCGGCAACCCCGGCGCGGACGAAGACGTGAGGCCGGCCACACTAGCATCCGGCCCAGCCCAAGTCATCCACGCGTGCCGGCGGCGGCCGGCCGCGTGCCCGGGTCAGCGACGGGTGCCGGTCTTCTTCGCGGCCTTCTTGGCCGGCGCCTTCGCCGCCTTCTTCCGCGCGGCCGGTTGCTTCGCCGGAGTCTTGCCGGCGGCCTTCTTGGCCGGCACCTTCGCCGCCTTCTTCCGCGCCGGCGCCTGCTTCACGGCGGCCTGCTTCTTCGCCGGCGCCTTGCGCGCAACCGGCTGCAGCGAATAGGCGACGGACACGTCCGGCAACGCCGCCTCCCAGCCAGCGAACAGGCCGGCCCAGTCCGGATCCAGCGCCGGGGTGGCGAGGCCGGCCTGGTCCAGGGCGGCGATGGTGTCGCGCTGCCAGGCCGCCAGCGCGTCCTGCACGCCGCGGGCGAAGCTGGCCTGCGCGGCCACGGCGATCTGTGCGGCGGCCTGCTGGTCGCCGAAGCGCTGCTGCAGCTGGCGCCAGTATGCGTCGGCCGGGGTCGCCAGCAGCCGCTGCCAGTCCTGGGTATGGAGGATTTCCTGCAGTTCGGCGCTGCCTTCGGCGATGCCGTCGTTGACCAGGCGTTGCACGAACTCGTACCAGTACTGGCCGCCGGACTGGGCCAGTTCGGCGATGCGCGCCTGCAGCGCGCAGTTTGCCTGGGCCAGGGCCATGGGGAAGGCGGTGGGGTCTTTCATGCGCGTGTCCTCGTCGGGGATTGCATGGGATCCGTGGCTCCGGGCGGCGGGGCCGGACGCGACCGGGAGAGCCGCCCACCACCTTGCCACGCTAGCGCCTGCGGCCGCCGCGGGCAACGACCGCCCGTGCGGGCTATGCTTGCATCCCTTCCCCGTCTTTCGTGCGTCTGGAGCCGTCCCTTGAGCACTTCCGATTCCCGCTTCGCCCGCATCGCCGGCCCGCTGCTGCTGTGCAGCCTGTTCGCCGTCGCCGGTTGCGCCTCCGCGCCGTCGGCCGGGCATGCCCCGGCGGGGAAGGTGACCGTGGCGATGCCGGCCACGGCCCTGCCCGGCCAGGGCTACGCCTTCGTGCCGCTGCTGCCCATGACCTCGGCCGAACAGGATGCCCGGGTCCAGGACGAGGCATTCCGCGCCCGCCTGCGCCAGGCGCTGGAGCGCTCGCTGCAGGACAAGGGCTACGTGCCGGTGGACCTGGCCAAGGCTGATTTCCTGGTCGCCTACCGGGTCGGCGTGCGCGACCTGCAGGAGGTGGTCCCGGTGGCCGAGCAGGCCGGCGGCGCCACCCGCATGGCCGCGGTCGAATGCAGCGGCGGACGCTGCTCGCAGCTGGTGGTCCGCAACGACACCGGCACTCCGGTATCCCGCTACACCTACGTCGCCAGCGAGCGTACCGAAGGCGGTTTGCAGGTGGAGATGGTGGAGCCGGCTTCGCTGCGGGTGGTGTGGAGCGCGCTCAACGCCGGCACGGTGCAGCCAGGCGACGCCACCCAGGCGCGGCTGGACGCGATCGCCGCGCAGACCCTGGCGCAGCTGCCCGCGCACCGCGACTGAGCGGTACCCACTGCCGTCCGCGCGGAGTAGGGCGTAGGCTGTGCCCGCGGCACTGCCGCCGCGCGCGAACGGGGAGAAAGGGCATGCATACGCAGACCGGGGCCGCCAGGCCCGGGGCCTACTGGTGGATCGCGGTGCTGGCGCTGGCCTGGAACCTGATCGGGCTGGCGATGTTCTTCATCCAGGTGACCCTGGACGGCGAGCAGCTGATGAAGCTGACTGAAGCCCAGCGGGCCGTGCACCTGGCGACCCCGGGTTGGGTGAACCTGGCATTCGCCTTCGCCGTGATCGGTGGCGTCCTCGGCGCGCTGTCGCTGCTGCTGCGCCGACGCTGGGCGGTGCCGATGTTCGCGATCTCGCTGCTGGCGCTGCTGGTGCAGATGGTCGGCGGCTACGCGGTCACGCCTGCATGGGCCGCCTATGGCGCGGCAGGACTGGCGATGCCGGCGCTGCTGCTGGTGGTGGCGCTGTTGCAGTGGAACTACGCGCGCCGCTGCAGGGCGCGCGGGTGGCTGCGCTGAGGCCGCAGTCGCGGCGGTGGCCGCGACGCCGCCTTCCCCGCCCAGCGATCCGGCGCCGGCGGAGGGACTGAACGCTACACAACCTTCACGCCGGGATTCACCATGGCTGTACGCATGCATGCGGAGACTACGTCCACACCCACGCAAGGACAGGAGTTCTCCAACATGCTGAAGCAGACAACCACTCTCGCCGTCGTCCTGGCCGCCCTGCTGTGCTCCGGCGCCGCACTGGCGGACGAGCAGAAGCCGCAGAAGAAGGCCGCCGCCGAGGCGGCGTCGGCGCAGCCGATCGATGACACCTGGATCACCACCAAGGTCAAGGCGAGCCTGGTGGCGGACGAGGACGTGTCGGCGATGAAGATCGAGGTGGACACGGTCAATGGCGTGGTCTTCCTGACCGGCACCGTACAGACCCAGGTCCAGGCCGACGAGGCCAGGCGGCGCGCCTCGCAGGTCAAGGGCGTGGCCAAGGTCGATACCTCCCGGCTGAAGGTCACCGGCAGTTGATGGCTGACGGCTGACTGCGGCACCGGCGCCGGGCCCGTCCGGGGCCGGTGCCGGCGGTTCCGGCGCAATGGGAGACGGCGGTTGCGCCGCGGCGGCGCGGAACCTGCGGGTGCCGCGCCGCCGTCTTGCTTGCGGGCGCGTTACATGCGTTACATGGGGCATGCCGTGTGGCCTGCCGCGGCCGGGCGCTGGCCGTGGCGCAAAGCTCCGCTAGAATCGGTGTGTTTCCCAGCGCGCGACCCGGAGCATGTCGATCGAAGCGAAGTCCCCCCAGGCGAGGATCGAATCCCTGCTCGCGTGCATGACCGTCGAGGAGAAGGTCGGACAACTGGGCATGTTCGCCGACATGGTCCGGCCGTTCGCGCCGGACGTGAACCCGGACGCCAACGTGCGCAACGCCGCCGAGGTGCTCGAGCAGGTGCGCGCAGGGCGCGTGGGCGCGCTGTTCAACGGCGTCGGTGCGGCTCTGGGCCGCGAGATCCAGCGCGTGGCGGTGGAGGAAAGCCGGCTCGGCATCCCGGTGCTGCTGGCGGCCGACGTGATCCACGGCATGCGCACCGTGTTTCCGATCCCGCTGGGCGAGGCGGCCAGCTTCGAGCCGGATCTGGCGCGGCGGACCGCACGGGCGACGGCGATCGAGGCCACCGCCGCCGGGCTGCACTGGACCTTCGCCCCGGCGGTGGACGTCGCCCGCGACCAGCGTTGGGGCCGCGGCGCGGAAGGCGCGGGCGAGGACGTGTTTCTCGGCTGCGCCTTCGCCGCCGCGCGCGTGCGCGGCTTCCAGGGCGACGACTTGCGCGCGCACGATTCGCTGTTGGCCACGCCCAAGCACTTCGCCGCCTACGGCGCGGTGGCCGCGGGGATGGACTACAACTACGTCGAGATCTCCGACGGCACCCTGCGCGACGTGCACCTGGCGCCGTTCAAGGCCGCGTTCGACGCCGGTGCCCTGACCGTGATGACCGCGTTCAACGACATCAACGGCGTGCCGGCCAGCGCCAACCGGATGCTGCTGACCGACGTGCTGCGCGGGCAATGGCGCTTCCCCGGACTGGTGGTCTCCGACTACACCGCCGACATGGAACTGGTCGCGCACGGCTATGCCGCCGACGACCGCGATGCGACCCTGCGCGCGTTTTCCGCCGGCATGGACATGAGCATGCAGAGCGGCTTCTATGCCGCGCACCTGCCGGCCCTGGTCGCCTCCGGCGAGGTGCCGATGACGACGTTGGACGAAGCGGTGCGGCGGGTGTTGTGGGTGAAGGAGGCCATCGGCCTGTTGGACGATCCGTACCGTTCGCTGGACCCGGTCCGCGAGGCCGACGCCTCGCTCCCGGCCGCGCACGAGGCGCTGGCTCGGGAGGCGGCGCAGCGTTCGATCGTGCTGCTCCGGAACGAGGGCGAACTGTTGCCGTTGCGCCGCGATGCGCGCATCGCCCTGGTCGGGCCGTTCGCGCGCGACCGCGACAACATCGAGGGTTGCTGGACCCTGTTCGGCGACAAGTCGCGCTATGTGACCCTGGAGGCGGGCCTGCGCGCGGCTCTGGCGGACGGCGCCGCCCTCGAAGTGGTCGATGGCTGTGCCCTGGAGGCGCCACTGGCGGGCGGTATCGAGGCAGCGGTGGCTGCCGCGCGCGGCGCCGACGTGGTCCTGCTGGCGGTGGGCGAGCCCCAGCGCTACAGCGGCGAAGCCCAGTCGCGCACCCGGATCGTGCTGCCGCCGGCGCAACAGGCGCTGGCCGAGGCGGTGGCCGCCACCGGCACGCCGGTCGTGGTGCTGCTGCGCAACGGCCGCGCGTTGGCGCTGGAGGGTGCGGTCCGCGACGCGCCGGCGATCCTGGTGACCTGGTTCCTGGGCAGCCAGACCGGGCACGCGGTGGCCGATGTGGTCTTCGGCGGCTGCAGCCCCTCGGGGCGGTTGCCGGTGAGCTTCCCGCACGACTCCGGGCAGCAGCCGTTGTTCTATAACCATCCACGCACCGGGCGCCCGGAAACGCCGGAAATGTCCGAGTTCAAGGCACGCTGGCGCGAGTATCCGAATGCGGCGCTGTACCCGTTCGGCCACGGCCTGGGTTACGGCCGGATCGAATACGGCGCCACCCGCGTGGATGCCGCGGAACTGGCCTGGGACGGCAGGCTCGTCGTCCGCGCCCAGGTCAGCAACACCGGCGCGCGCGCGGCCGAAGAAGTGGTGCAGCTGTACCTGCACGACCGGGTCGGCAGTCGGGTGCGGCCGGTGCGCGAACTGAAAGGGTTCCACAAGATCGCGCTGCAGCCGGGCCAGACGCGCGAGGTGGCGTTCGAACTGGATCGCGGATTGCTGGCCTTCACCCGCGCCGACGGCAGCCACGACGCCGAGCCGGGGCTGTTCGACGTCTGGATCGCGCCGTCGTCGGCCGCCGGCGAGCCGGCGCAGTTCCGGCTGCTGGCGCCGCCGCACCAACCCGCCTAGCCGGTGGCCGGCGGGTCGCTCGCTTCCGGGCTGTAGCGGGTCACCAGGGTGGCCGCGGTCAGGCTGCCGGTGACGTTGCCGGTGGTGGCGAACACGTCGGGGATGGTGTCCACCGCCAGCAGCAGGCCCAGCGGTTCCACCGGCAGCCCCATCGACTGGGTCACCGGCATCACCGTGGCCATGAAGCTGACCTGGCCGGGCAGACCGACCGACCCCAGGCTGATCACCACCGCCAGCGCCGCGCCGGTGGCCAGCTGCATCGTGCTCAGCTCGATGCCGTAAGCCCAGGCCACGAACGCGGCGGCGACGATGTACTGCACCGGCGAGGTGATCCGGAACAGGGTCACCGCCATCGGCAGCACCAGCGCGGCCACCGCGCGCGGCAGGCCGAGGCGGTCGCGCGCGCTTTCCAGCATCGCCGGCAGCGAGGCCAGCGACGACTGGGTGCTCGCCGCCACTACCTGGGCCGGCAGGATCGCCGAGGCGAACGCCGCCGGCGAGCGCCGCGCGAACACCACGATCAGCACGTAGCACATCAGGATCGCGCCGAGGTACATGCCGCACTGCAGGAGGATGTAGCCGGCCAGTGCGCCGACCACGCCCAGGCCGGCCTGGGCGCACACCGCCAGCATCAGCGCGAACACCCCGACCGGGGCGACCAGCAGCACCCAGTGCACGATCACGATCATGGCGTCGGCGATGCCGTGGCACAGGCCGATGATGTGCATGCGGCGCTCGTTCTCGACCCGGGTCAGGGCGAAGCCGAAGAACAGCGCGAACACCACCACCGGCAGCATCGCGCCCTGTGCGGCGGCCATGATCGCGTTGGACGGGATCACCCCGCCGACCCATTCGGCCAGGCTCGGCGCGCCGCCGGAGGCGGTCGCCGCCGATGCCGAACCGGCCAGGGTCGCGGCCAGTTGCGGGCTGCGCGGAACCAGCGACAGCAGCGCCGGGGCGACGATCGCCGCGTAGGCGGCGAACAGCGAAAGCATGAGCACGAACAGGGTCATCGCCCGCCGCGCTACCCGTCCGGAGGTGGCCGCGTCGGCGGCGGTGGCCACGCCCAGGATCACCAGCGCCAGCACCAGCGGTACCACCGTCATCTGCAACCCGCTGAGCCAGAGCCGGCCGATCGGCTGGGCGATGGCCGCGGCGGTGGCCGCCGCGGCCGGATGCCAGCGCGCCAGCGCCAGGCCGACGACCGCGCCGAGGAACAGGGCCGAGAGCACGCGCGTGGTCGCGCCCGGCCACCTCACGGCACGTCCCCCGTCGCCACCGGCAGGCCCCAGGCCGTGGCCAGGCGCTCGCGTTCGGCCTCGGGCAGGAGCACGAAGCGCGGCGCCTTGTCGGCGTCCAGCCACTCCAGCATCGCCTCCATGTCGGCGTCGGCCATCGCGGTGCAGCCGGCGGTGGTTTCGCCGGGCTTGCGCCACAGGTGGGCGAAGATGCAGCTGCCGCGCTGCGGGGCGTTGCCGGGATTGTTGTCGATCACGAAGCCCAGGCGGTAGCGCGGATCGCCTTTCTTGTGCAGGTCCAGGCGCATTGGCTCGGTCGAACCGGCCACCGCGGCTTCGCCGACCTCGCGTGCGTCGACGATGCGGTTGTAGAGCGGCGAATCGGGTACGTCCATGCACCAGCTGCTGGCCTGCATCTGCGCGTAGGGCAGGCCGGCCGCGGCCTGGCCGGCATAGCCGAAGGCGGTGCCCAGGGCGAACACCCCGGCCGGGCTGCGGCCGTCGCCCTCGCGCTTGACCGGGCCGTCGCCGAGGTCGGCGGCGGCGTGCAGGCCGGTGCCCCAGGCGCTGCCGTTGCGGCCGATCGCGACCGGGAAGGCGGCCACCTCGCGCCAGGCCGCCTCGTCGCCCGGGCGCTCGTAGCGGTGCAGCGTGCCCTGGTTGGCGTCCCAGCCGGCGGTGGTGACCAGCACCAACTGGCGTGCACCCTGCAGCGGGCCGGGGTCGGCGAGTGCGCCGGCGGCCGCGCACAGCGACAGCAGCAGGACGACGAGGCGGAGCCCGCGCCCGGCGGGGCGCAGGGGGGGCAGGGCGGCGGACGCTGGGGCCATGGGCGCGGTCTTCCGGGTCAGGAATCCAGCAGGTGCTGGATGCGTTCGAGGTTGGTGCCGAGCTGGCGGTGCCGTTCCGGGTTGGCCCGGCACAGGAGCACGAACAGGAAATCGAGGAGGTATTGCAGGGACGAACGGTACAGCAGTTGTTCGATGTGCGGGGCCGGGTCATGGGCCGAGACCACCAACGCCGCGTCGGCATGGGCGCGCAGCGGGTTGGCGGTGTGCCGGGTGATCGACACGACCTTGCCCTCGCAGGCCTGGAACTGGCGGTTGATCTGCGCCAGCTGCGGCAGCTGGCCGAACTCCGAGAACGCCAGCAGCACGTCGCCCGGCCGCACCGCGGACAGGTTGGCCATCATCAGGATCGGGTCGGCATGGTCCACCACCAGCATGCCCAGCAGCGACAGGCGCATGGCGAACTCGCGCGCGAACAGGCCGTCGTCGCCCAGGCCGCAGACGAATACCTTGCCGGCGCCGTCGACCAGGGCGACGATCTCCTCGACCCGCGCGCGCGGGTTGAGCAGGCGGGTCTCCTCCTCGGCCGCTGCCTTGCTCCGGCGCAGGCCCTCCTCCAGGCGGGTGTACTCATCCCCGTCCCCGTCGGCCGGGGTGGTGGTGGCCGGCTTGTCGGCACCGTTGCGGGCCAGCGCCTGGCCGATGCTGTACTTCAGGTCCGGATAGCCCTTGAAGCCGAACTTCTGGCTGAACTTGACCACCGAGGACTGGCTCACTCCCAGCGCGCTGGCCAGTTGCTGCGAGGAGTAGTCGCGCAGCAGGTGGGCGTTGTCGAGGATGAAGTCGGCGATGCGGCGTTCGATCGCCGACATCTGGTCGCGTTCGGAGCGGATCTTCAGCAGCGGCGGCATGGGCGCGATCTTCATCCTGGACGGGTGCGCCTGGCAACCGGCGCCGGCCTCAGCGGGCCAGCGGCTCCAGGCCGCGGATCTCGCGGATGCCCAGGCCGGGCGCGTCGGTGATCGAGATCTCCGATTCGTTGAAGATCACTCCGCCCTCGACCGGGTTGAACTGGCTCAGCGAGGGACCGTCCAGGTCGACCTTGGTGATCGCGTCGGCCTTGGCCACTGCCAGGTGCACCGCCGCGGCCACCGAGATGGCCGATTCGAGCATGCAGCCGATCATGCACTGCACCCCGTACAGCGAGGCGATGTCGGCGATGCGCACCGCGTTGGAGATGCCGCCGGTCTTCATCAGCTTGATGTTGATGATGTCGGCGGCGCGACGCTGGATCAGGTCGAACACCTGGCTGGGGCCGAACACGCTCTCGTCGGCCATCACCGGGGTATGCACCCGCTCGGTCACGTACTTCAGGCCCTCGATGTCGGCCGCCTTGACCGGCTGCTCGAGCAGTTCCAGCAGGACCCCGGCCTCCTCCAGCGCGTGCATCGCGTAGACCGCCTGCTTCGCGGTCCAGCCCTGGTTGGCGTCCAGGCGCAGCAGGGCGCGGCCCTCGACCGCGGCATGGATCGCCTTGACCCGCTCGATGTCCAGGCCGATGTCCTTGCCGACCTTGATCTTCAGCGAGTCGAAGCCGCGATCGACCGCGGCGATCGAGTCGGCCACCATCTTGTCGATGTGGTCCACGCTGATGGTGATGTCGGTGGTGATCACCGGATCGCCGCCGCCGAGCATCTGGTACAGCGGTGCGCCGTGGAGCTGGCCCCACAGGTCGTAGACCGCGATCTCCACCGCGGCCTTGGCGCTGGTGTTGCGCTCCATCGCGCCCTGGATCAGGCCGCAGATGCGGTTGAGGTTGGCGATGTCCTGGCCGATCAGGCGCGGCTTGATGTGCCGCTCGATGGCCTCGATGATCGAGCCGTGGGTGTCGCCGGTGATCACCGCGGTGGGCGGCGCCTCGCCGTAGCCGGTATGGCCGCTGTCGGTGCGCACCAGCACCACGATGTCCTCCATCGTGTCGACCGTGCGCAGCGCGGTCTTGAACGGGGTCTTCAGCGGCACGCGCAGCATGCCCAGCTCGATGGCGGTGATCTTCATGGCGCGCGGGACGTTCCTTCGCTGGGCAGGGGCCGCATCCGCTGGATGCTGGTGATGTGGTCGACGTAGGTGCCGGTGTCGGAGAACAGCATCGGTTCGAGCGGGGTCACCGACACGCCGTTGAGGCTGGCGCGCACGCGCCGGCCGTCGGCGCCGGCCCAGCTGCCGCCGTTGGTGTCGTGGATCATGTAGGCCATCCCGTCCTGGTGGCCGATCGCCATCATCACGTGGCCGGGGATGTAGACCAGGTCGCCGACCTGCAGCTCGCGCACCGCGCGCATGCGCCCGTCCAGGCCGTCCTCGGTGGCGAAGCCGATCCGGTCCAGCGCCGGGCTGACCGCCTGGTCGCGGGTGTTGCGCGGCAGCAGCACGCCGAAGCTTCGGTAGACCTCGGAGACGAAGCCGGAGCAGTCGCGGGCGTCATACCCGTGGCCCCAGCCGTAGCGTTCGCCGAGGAACTTGAATGATTGCCGCAGCAGGTTGGCCGGGGTCAGCGGCAGGTAGTCGGGGCTGACATCGGCGACCTTCGGGATCAGCGCCGGGGCGAAGGCCAGGCGGCCGTCGGCGTCGCGCACCGGCAGCTCCACCACGTGCGAGGCGTGCGGATGCTGGCCGTTGACCGGTTGCATCGGCGGCCAGTCGCTGCGCAGCGGCAGGCGCACGCCCATGTCCAGCTGCAACGCCGAGACCCGCGGCTCCTCGGGGGTGAAGGTGGTGCGCACGGTCGCGCCGGTGATCACTACATGGGGCTCGCGCCGGGCGTAGCCGAGCACCGCGTCGCGGTCGCCCAGGGCGACGTGGCGGGTCTCGATCCAGGCCGTGTAGCGCTCGCTGGCGACGAACAGCCATTGCCGGTCGCGGCTCTCGTGCAGTACCGCCACCGCGTCGCCGGGGAACAGCGCCGATTCCTGGAAGCGGTCGATGTCGGTGTCGCCGGGAGAATTGAACACCCGCATCCGGGTGGGGAAGGCGCGCAGGTCGGCCCGATGCACCACCAGGCCGTAGTGGACCGGGCGAGTGGCCTGGACCGCGTCCAGCGCCAAGGCATGCTGCAGCGCGGCAAGCTCGTCCGGCGCGACCGGTCGGCCATGCTCGTCGTGGAGGGTCCGGGTGGGCGGGGCGGAGATCGCCTCGACCTGGCCGCGGACGAAGGCCGCCGGCAGCGGGTCGGGCAGGGCGGCGATGTCCAGGATCGACTTGTCGAGGGCGCGCATGCGTGCGTTCTGCACGGCGATGGCGGCGCGGTCGAGGATCACCCGGTCCGGCTCGGACAATGGCGCGATCCAGTGCTGCGGGGCGAGGTCGGCCTGGCGCACCGCGACCACGCCGGTCGGCGGATCGGGGGTCTTCTCGTGCGCGGCCAGGGCCGCCGGCAGCAATGCCGCCAGCAGCAGGCACCACCGGGTGCTGCGCGGACGAGCCGCCGGGTGCCGGGCCGTGGACGCCGGGTACGGGATTGTCATGCGCCGGTGCTCCCCCTGCAGGCGGTTGAAGAAGGAATAGTTATTCCGAATGTTGGCAACGTCAAGAATAAATTATTGACCCGTCTCCGGGGTCGTGTTACACCGGCCACGAGCCACCGCACTGGGGAAGTGTCGCCGTGGGACCCCGCCATTGCCAGTCCACCCGCCAGCCGATGCCGCACAGGTGCCACTCGTGGCCCGTGGCCATGGCGGCTGCGCTCATGGCGCTGACGACTTTCGGGGTGCAGGCCGGACCCGCGGCCGGCGCGCCACCGGCCGTGGCCGCGGCGGTGGACCGTGGCGACTTCCGCGGCGCCGAGGCGGCCATTGCCGCCGCGTTGGCCGACCCGGCGTCCACCGCGGCGCAACGCCAGGCCCTGGAGTTCGAACGCGAACGCATGCGGCGCATCCGCCTGGACTTCGACCTGGACCGCGCGGCGGTGCTGGCCCGGCTGCGCCAGTCGATCCCGGACCTGCGCGAACAGGAATTCGACGCCTGGGACCGGGACGGCCTGGTCGAGCGCATGGACATCGACGGACAGCCCCGCTACTTCAACCGCTCGGTATCCAACCTGTTCCGGCTCAGCCCCGAGGCCGCCGCGCGGCGCGCGCCCCCGGTCCAAGCATTCGATGCCGGTCCGTACGAGCGCCTGCATCCGCACCACGCCGAAGTGATCGCCGCCGCCCACGATGGCGCCACCAGCGTGGCTCCGCGCCGGGTCCGGGTGACCCAGTCGCTGGTGGTGGATGCCGACGCGGTTCCGGCCGGCGAGACCGTGCGTGCCTGGATCCCGTTCCCGCGCGCCATCGACGGCCAGCAGGAGCGCATCCGCCTGCTCGATACCGCGCCGGCCGGCGGCCAGGTGGCGCCGGAGGAAACCCTGCAGCGCACCGTGTACTTGGAACGTACCGCGGTGGCCGGGGAGCCGACGGCATTCTCGGTGAGCTACGAACTGACCGTGTACGCACGCCACTTCGCCATCGACCCGCAGCGCGTGCAGGCCCCGCCCGACGATCCGGCGCTGGCCCCGTTCCTGGCCGAGGAACCGCCGCACATCCGGTTCACCCCGGCGTTGCGCGCGTTCTCCGCGCAGGTGGTCGGCGACGAAACCAATCCCTACCGGGTCGCGCAGAAGCTGTTCGCGGCGGTGGACCGGATCCCCTGGGGCGGCGCGCGCGAGTATTCGACCCTCTCCAGCATCAGCGACCATGCCCTGCACGCCAACCACGCCGATTGCGGCCAGCAGACGTTGCTGCTGATGGCGCTGCTGCGGCTCAACGGCATTCCGGCGCGCTGGCAGTCGGGATGGGCCTACTCCGAGGATGCCGAGGGCCACGACACCATGCATGACTGGGGCGCGTTGTACCTGGCGCCCTACGGCTGGGTGCCGATGGATGTGACCACCGGCCAGCTCGCCAGCGACGATCCGGCATTGCGCTGGTTCTACCTGGGCGGCCTGGACGCATATCGGGTCGCGTTCAACGACGGGTTCTCGCAGCAGTTCGTTCCGGCCAAGCACCACTTCCGTTCCGAGACCGTGGATTCGCAGCGCGGCGAGGTCGAGTGGGCGGGCGGGAACCTCTATTTCGACCAGTGGAAGTACCGGTTCGAATGGCAGATGTTGCCGGCAGGCGATGGGACCGCCGGTTCCGGCAGCGACGACACCACCACCAACACCAACGTGGGAGAGACACGGGGATGAACACCAGGACCTTGAGGAAAGCGGCGTTGTACGTGGCGCTGGGCGCGTGCCTCGGCGCGATGACGATACCGGCGGCCATGGCGCAGAGCGCGACCGGCGCGGTGGCCGGACGGGCCAGCGCCGGCGACCAGATCACCGTGACCCACGTTGCCACGGGGGCCACGCGCACGGCGACCGTCGGCAACGACGGCGTCTACCGCCTGACCCAGTTGCCGGTAGGCGACTATCGGCTGCAATTGCTGCGCAATGGCCAGCCGGTGGGCGAGGGGGCGACGGTCAGCGTGTCCCTCGGCGGTACCACCACCGTCAACCTCGGCGGCGAGGGCGGCGTGGCCAACCTCGATGCGATCCAGGTGGTGGGCAACCGGGTGGTCAACCGCGTCGACGTGTTCTCCACCGAGACCGCCACCAACATCAACCGCGAGGAACTGGCGCGGATGCCGGTGGACCAGAGCCTGTCCTCGGTGGCCCTGCTGGCACCGGGCGTGATCCCCGGCAACGCCAGTTTCGGCGGCATCTCCTTCGGGGGCTCGTCGGTGGCCGAGAACTCGGTGTTCATCAACGGCCTGAACGTGACCGACTTCTACCGGCGCCAGAGCTTCTCGACCGCACCGTTTGCCTTCTTCGACCAGTTCCAGATCAAGACCGGCGGCTACTCGGTGGAGTTCGGCCGCAGCACCGGCGGCGTGATCAACGCCGTTACCCGTTCGGGCAGCAACGAACTCCATGGCGGCCTGGAATTCACGTTCGAGCCCTCCGCCTGGCAGTCGACCGCCCAGGACCACCTGTTCAATGCGGTCGACGGCGACGGCACCGCCGTATCGGCCACCTACCGCTCCAGCCGCGACCGCAGCAGCTTCCTGAAGGCCAATGCCTGGGCCTCGGGCCCGCTGATCCGGGACCGCCTGTTCCTGTTCGCCATGTACGAGCAACGCCAGACCGGTTCCGGCTACACCAACTCCAGTGGCAGCACCTGGTCCAATGGCGATTCGGACAACGGTTTCTGGGGCGCGAAGCTGGACTGGAACATCAATGACAACCACAGGCTGGAGCTGCTCGCGTTCTCCGACGAGGCGGAGACGAACACCTCGGTGTTCAGCTACAACTTCGATACCCGCGCCGTCGGCAGCCTGACCGGCGAGAGCACGTCCGAGAGCGGCGGCAAGAACGGGTCGGCCACCTACATCGGCCACTTCGGCGAGAACTTCACCGCCAAGGCCATGTACGGCGTCAACCGCAGCAGCAGCCTGGCGTACTCGCCGGCCGACGGCCCCTGCTCGCAGGTGCTGATCGACAGCAGCTACAACGCCCGCTGGGTCGCGATGGGTAGGCCATCGGTGAGTTGCCATCCCAGCGGTTCGACTTCGGTCGTGGATCACTACGACGAGCGCAAGGTGGGCCGCCTCGATTTCGAATGGGCGCTGGGCAACCACCTGCTGCGCTTCGGCCTGGACCGGGAGGAGATGACCACCGACCGCACGACCCGTTATCCGGGCCCGACCCTGATGCGCTACACGGTGTTCGGCGCCACCGCGGGCGCGGAGCTGGACAATGGCGCCACCGTGCCTGCAGGCGTGGATGCCATCGTCATGGGGCGCCGGCGCATCGATGGCGGCGTGTTCGAGACCACCGCCAATGCCTACTACCTGGAGGACATCTGGAACGTGACGCCGAGCCTGGTGCTGAACCTGGGCGTGCGCGTGGATGCCTTCGACAACAAGACCGCCGCCGGCGACAGCTTCATCAAGATGGACGGCCTGGTGTCGCCGCGCTTCGGATTCGCCTGGGACATGAAGAGCGATGGCACCACCAAGCTGTTCGGCAACCTTGGCCGCTACTACCTGCCGGTCACCAACATCATCAACTACAACTTCGCGGGCGGCCTGATCGACGAGCGCACCTTCTATGCGCTCGGCGGCTGGCGTGCCGCGACCAATCCGATCACCGGGTCGGGCTACATGGAGCCGGTGCTCGGTGCCCAGATCGGCCCGGTCGACGATTCCTACAACCTTCCCGTGGACGACTTGCGCCAGAGCGTGAGCCGCGATCTGGACGCGGTATATCAGGACGAGGCGATCCTCGGGTTCCAGCAGATGATCAACCAGGCCTGGTCGTGGGGCGTCAACGCCACCTACCGGCGCATGCCCAACGCGATGGACGACATCCGCATCAACCACACGCCCTGCGGGCCGGTCGGCTACAGCCTGTGGCCGATCGGCAACCCCGGCGACAAGGTCACCATCTGGGGCAACGAGGACATCGGCTGCGACACCGAGGGCTGGGTCACCATCGACACCTCGAAGGACGGCTACATCAAGGGCGGCAGCGGTGAGGTCGTGGGCTATTTCGACCCCAAGCGCACCTATACCGCGGTCGAATTCCAGATCGACCGCGCCTGGGACGACAAATGGGCGTTCAACGCCTCCTACCTGTGGTCGAAGTCCGAAGGCAACCACGAAGGCCCTGTGAACTCGGATACCAACTACGCCGATACCGGCATGGTCCAGCACTGGGACCACCCGGCCAACAACCAGGACTATGGCCCGCTGTTCAACGACCGCCGCCACCAGATCAAGCTGCGCGGCGCCTACAAGCTCAACGAGATGTGGTCCTTCGGCTCGACCTTGACCGCCACTTCGGGTGGCCCGATCACCGCGCTCGGCGTGGCCTGGCCCAATGACAGCACCGGCGCGGCCAGCTTCGTTACCGAAGGTTCCGGCGGCGGCTCGTTCTGGCATTGCGTGCAGAACTGTTCCGGCTCGTGGAGCAAGCGGGTATTCGAGTACTCCCCGCGCGGCGCCTTCGGCCGCATGCCGTGGATCTATGACCTGGGCGCCAACGTCACTTGGACCCTGCCGGCCCCGAATGTGGACATGAAGATCCGCTTCTCGGTATACAACCTGCTCAACGAGCAGGAGGTGATCAACGTGCGCGCCCGCTACGAGAAGGGCCCCGGGGTCACCCGCGGCCTGTTCGGCACGGGTACCCGCTGGCAATCGCCGCGCTCCGCACAACTGGTGCTGACCTGGAACTTCTGATCGACCCACGTCCCTCCGGCGCATCCCATCCGCGGGCTGCGCCGGAGGACAGCAGGGGCCGCGCATGCCGCGGCTCCGGGAGCGGCACATTGATGCGCAGGACTCTCCCGTTCGCGGTCGCCCTGGCGGCCGCGTCTTTTTTCCAGGCGCCGGCATCGGCCGTGGTGCCCGCGGCGGCCGTGCAACATGACCAGGACCGCGGCGGGATCGCGCGCCTGGTCGACGAGGCCTTCGCCCAGTACCGCCTGCCCGGCCTGGCCGTCGGCGTGATCGAGGACGGCCAGGTGGTCGCGGTGGAAACCCGCGGCGAGCTGGTCGCCGGCGGCGGCGAGCCGGTCACCCCGGACGCGCTGTTCAAGATCGCCTCCAACACCAAGGCGATGACCGCGGCAGTGCTGGCGCGACTGGTCGACCAGGGCAAGGTGCGCTGGGACGATCCGGTGACGAAGCACTTGCCCCAATTCCGCATGCACGACCCCTGGGTCACCGCGAACATGCAGGTGCGCGACCTCCTGATCCACAACAGCGGCCTGGGCCTGGGCGCCGGCGACCTGATGCTGTGGCCGGAATCCAACGACTTCACCCGTGCCGACATCATCGCCGGGCTGCAACACCTCGAGCCGGCGACCAGCTTCCGCTCCGGCTACGCCTACGACAACCTGATGTACGTGGTCGCCGGCGAGGTGGCGGCCGCGGCCGGCGGCGCTCCCTACGAGGAACTGGTGCGGCGCGAGGTCTTCGCGCCGCTGGGCATGGACGGCTGCCGGGTCGGCAGCTGGCGTCCGGACCAAGCCGGCCCCGTGGCCCGGCCACACCGCCGCGTCGAGGGCCGCAACGTGCCCATGGACGGAGACGCCGAGCGGGTGCCCGACATCACCTCGATGGCCGCCGGCGGCATCCGCTGCGGCGTGCAGGACATGCTCAAGTGGATGCAGGCGTGGCTGGACCCGGCCGATCCATGGCTGTCGCCGCCGCAGCGCCGCGCGGCGTGGACCGCGCACATGCCGATGCCGCTGGGCGAGCGCATGCGCCAATGGGACAACAGCCACTTCTCCGCCTACGGCTATGGCTGGCGCCTGTCCGATGTGGACGGGCAGTGGAAGGTCGCCCATACCGGCACCCTGTCGGGCATGTACTCCTCCCTGGTCCTGTTGCCGGACCGGCGCAGCGGCTTCGTCATCCTGATCAACGGCGAAGGCGAGGACGCGCGTACCGCCCTCGGCCAGGCGCTGCTCGAGCGCCATACCGCCCCGGGAGCGGGCCACGGCGTGGCCCACTACGCTGCGCTGCTGGAACGCGAGCGGAGCCAGCGCGCGGCCGCCGATCCGTCGCCGGACACGTCCTCGCGCCAGCCGGCCACGCAGGCCGAAGCCGGCGGACTGCTGGGGGTGTGGCGCGACCCGTGGTTCGGCGAGGTGGCGATCTGCCCCCGCGCCGGCGGCGTCGGCTTCGCCTCGGCGCGCTCGCCACTGATGACCGGAAGCGTGATGCGGGTGGACCAGCGCTGGCTGGTCGACTGGGACGACGACAGCGTCGATGCCGAAGCCTGGCTGCATCCGCCGGTGCGGGCCGGCGGCGAGGGAGCCGTGCTGACCCTCTCCGCCGTGGACCCGGAGGCGGATTTCAGCTACGACTACCACGACCTGGCGTTCACCCGCGTGCGCGATTGCCGATGAGCCCGGTAGGACGGGTGCGATGGGCCGGGCACGCGGTCGTTTAGACTGCCCGCATCCCCGCCTGCTCCCTTCCCATGAACCTGCCGCTGCACACCGGCCTGCTCGGCGCCCTGGAAGCCGGATTGATCGCCTTCGTCATCGGCGTGCTGGTGTATGCGCTGTGGTCCTGGGTCTGCCGCCGCGCCGGGCTCAAGGTCGGCCACGCGATCGGCTGGGGCGCGGCGATCTCGGTGGCGCTGGCCGCCGGGATCGACACCTGGAACCTGTTCTACCTGGGCGTGTCGCGGCTGGAGTCGCCGTTGTATGCGCGCCTGGCCCTGGAAGGCATCCACGATCCGGATCGCCTGGGCACGCGGGTGGTCATGCAGGTGATCGGTGCGCTGGCCGGCACCGTGCTCGGCTGGTGGCTGTTCAGCCATCGGCCGGCGATGTCGAGGCCGCAAGATGCGACCGATTGAGCGGTTGCGGCGGGGTCCCGGTCGCGGTTGAACCCCGCGGTCACGCGGTGCCCACGCGGATTTAACCATCGCCATAGACGCCTCCTCGCGCACGGTGGTTAATGTCGCGTGGACTTGGCGATCGCGGCGCAAGAGGCGTTCATGCGGCCGTGTGCAGGGTTGGCGTCGTGCATCCGCGCAGTCGTTTCCGGCGGCGGGTCACGCACTCCCACCCGAGCAGGAGCAAGTCATGAGCAACAGCACGCGCCTCACTTCCGCTTTCCTGATCCTGGGCATGGTCGCGGCCGCGCCGCTGGCCTTCGCCCAGTCCGCCACCGCCACCGACGAGGCCACGGCAGGGAACGCCCAGGCCCGGACGCCGCCCGCCGCGGATGCCACGCAGCAGGCGCAGGCCCGGTCCGCCACGCCCCCTCCGGGCACCAGTTGGGAAAGCCTGGACACGGACGGCAACGGCACCCTCAGCAAGGACGAGGCGCAGCGCCACGAGGGGCTGGCCCGGGTGTTCGCCGAAGTCGATGCCGATGCCAATGGCGAACTGACCGCCGACGAGTACCGCACCTTCGCCGAGAACCAACAGGCCATCGCCGCACGCAAGCAGCAGAAGTAGGGCGGGTGGCATCGCTCCGGCGAGGCGCAGGATGCGCAGGGATGCAGGAGCGATGCGATGCCGGGGAGCGGGCCAGGAGGCCCGCTCCCTGCTCGCTTCCCGGGACGGGACGGCTCCCGGCGCGGTCGCTGCTATCCTGCGCCTCCTCCAGCGACGCGCGATCCGCGCCAGGTACTCCCCGATGGCAGACATCCGCCTGGTCGGCTTCGACGGCGACGACACCTTGTGGCGCAGCGAGGACTACTACCGCGCCGCCGAGAAGCAGTACGAGGACATCGTCGGCCGCCACATCGACCTGCACGATGCCGGCACCCTGCGCCACCTGCTCGAGGTCGAGCGCCGCAACCTCAAGGTGTTCGGCTACGGGGTGAAGGGCATGGTCCTGTCGATGATCGAAGCGGCCATCGAGTTGACCGACGGCCGCATCGGCGCGCGCGACCTGCACGAGGTGATCGAGATCGGGCGGGCGACCCTGCAGCACCCGGTGGAACTGATCGAAGGCATCCGCGAGGCGGTGGCCGAGATCGCCGCCGAGTCGCCGGTCGTGCTGATCACCAAGGGCGACCTGTTCCACCAGGAGAGCAAGATCGCCGCCTCCGGCCTGGCCGACCTGTTCCCGCGGATCGAGATCGTCTCGGAGAAGGATCCGCCCACCTATTCCCGGGTACTGGCCGAGTTCGGCGTCGACCCGTCGCAGTTCGTGATGGTCGGCAATTCGCTGCGCTCGGACATCGAGCCGGTGGTGCGGCTGGGTGGCTGGGGCGTGCACCTGCCCTATGCGGTGACCTGGGCACACGAGGCCGAGCACGGCCTGGCCGAGGCGCATCCGCGGGTGCTCTCGGTGGAGCGCGCCGCGCAGCTGCCGCAGGCGGTGCGCGGCATCGTCGGGCGCGCGCGCAACGGCGGCTGAATGCCGGGCGCGGGCGTGCTGGCTGGGATCGTTTCCAGCCGATCGGGTTAAATCACCGTTCACCGCCTGCGCCGCAACGTCATCCGCAACAGTCGCCCCACGGGAGTGTTGCCATGAACAACGCCGCATCGAACCTCCGCAATCCCACGCGCGCGTGGCTGCCCGCCGCGCTGCTGGCGCTGACCCTGGGCGGTGCCGCCGTGGCCGTGCCCGGCCAGGCGCGGGCAGCCGACGTGCAGGTACGCGTTTTGGTGGACGTGGCCGACCTGATCTTCCGCAGCGGCAGGCCCTACTACTACGACGATGGCTACTACCAGCCGGTGGTGGTGGAATACGACGCATGGCGCCGCCCGGTCTACTACCGCTATGCGCCACGGCCGGTAGTGATGTACCCGCCGGCGCCCCACCGCCACGCGCCGCCGCCGCGCCATTACCCGCCGCCGCGTTACCGGATGGGCTATGGCGACCACCGCGACGACTGGCACGGCCATGACCGTGGCCACGACCGCGATCACGGTCACGGTCACGGTCACGGCAAGCCTCGTGGTCGCTGGGACGATTGATTGACCTTCCGCTGGCGCGCCGGTCACCCCGTGGCCGGACCGCGCTCGCAGCTGCAGCCCAGGGACCATTCCTCCCGGCCGCGTGGCCGCATCGCACCGCATCGCGGTACCGGCCGATCCCCGGAGAGGCCTGACAGGCCGGCCATCGTGTTGCAGAATCGCGGCATGCCTGCTTCGCAGCCGATTCCCCGTCCGGGCCTGCGCATTGCCATCGGCGCCTGGCTGATGGCGCTGGCGACCATGGGCGTTGCCCAACCGGCCGCCGAGGCGATGCCGGCGGCAACACGGGTCGACACCGAGGCGGCCGCCTACGCCACCGGCGACGCCTGGATCGATGGCCGGCTCGCCGACATCGACCGCTATGCGGCCCGCCACCCCGATGCCTTCGCCGACGAGCTCGAGCGCCATGCCGGCGTGCCGCGCGCCTACACCCAGGCCCTGCTCGCGCAGCCCGGCTGGCGCGCGGGCGACGCCTGGTTCGCCTGCTTCCTCGGCCGCGCGGTGGAGGCGACCTGCCGCAGCGTGGTGCGCGATCGCAGCCACGCCGGCGCCGGGGTTCCCTGGTCCACGGTCGCCGCCGGATTCGACGCGCCGCCCGGGTCGCCGGCCCATGCCGCCGTGCGCCTGGCCCTGGCCGACAGCTATCGGCGCTGGGATCGGCCGCTGCAGCCGGATCCGGCGCTGAAACGCGCCCTGCGCGAGCGCGCCCAGCGCCAGGCGGCCGCCGACGCTCCCCGATAGCCAGGCAGGAGCCGTGTAACCTAGCGACCCACCTCTGCGGCACGGGTCGGAATCAGGGCCGGCATGGGCATCATCGAGCATCGCGAAAACCAGGAACGCCCAGCGGAGAGCCGCGTGCAATCGCGCTACCGGGCGTCCGTGCGCCTGTCCGTCGCCCCGATGATGGATTGGACCGACCGTCATTGCCGGGTCTTCCACCGCCTGCTGGCGCCGCATGCGCGCCTGTACACCGAGATGGTCCATGCCAACGCGGTGGTGCTGGGCGATCGCGAACGCCTGCTCGGCTTCGATCCGGTCGAGCATCCGCTGGCCCTGCAACTGGGCGGCAGCGAACCGCAAGTGTTGGCCCAGGCCACGCGCATCGGCGCCGAATGGGGCTACGACGAGGTCAACCTCAATTGCGGCTGTCCGTCGGACCGGGTCCAGGCGGGGCGTTTCGGGGCCTGCCTGATGAAGGAGCCGGCGCTGGTCGCCGATTGCGTGGCGGCGATGGCCGCGGCGGGCAGCGTCCCGGTCACGGTGAAGTGCCGCCTGGGCGTGGACGACGAGCACGACTACGACCGCTTCCGCGCCTTCGTCGACACGGTCGCGGCCGCCGGCTGCCACACCTTCGTGGTGCATGCGCGCAATGCCTGGCTGCAGGGCCTGTCGCCCAAGGAGAACCGCGAGGTGCCGCCGCTGCGCTACGAATGGGCCTGGCGGCTCAAGCGCGAGCGCCCGGACCTGCAAGTGCTGGTCAACGGCGGCATCGCCAGCGTGGAACAGGCACAAGCGCAACTGGCGCACGCCGACGGGGTGATGATCGGCCGGGCCGCCTACCACGATCCTTACGAACTGCACCGGATGGACGTGGCGCTGTACGGTGGCCAGGCACGGGACCGCGCCGCGCTGCTGCGGGCGTTGCGTCCCTACGTCGAAGCCCGGCTGGGGCAGGGCGTTGCGCTCAAGCACATCGTCCGCCACCTGCTTGGCCTGTTCCATGGCCAGCCCGGCGGGCGCGCGTTCCGCCAGGTGCTCAGCGAGGGCGCGCACCGCGCGGGCGCGGACTGGTCCCTGCTCGAACAGGCCCTGGCCTGCACCCTGCCGCGGCGCGCGGCGGCATGATCACCCGCGACGCCGGCCGGTTCCTGGCGCTGGCGCGCGCCTGCGCGCCGGATTTCGGCCCGGCCACCGCGCGCGCCGCGTTCCTGGTGTCCCCGGAAGGCTTCGCCCGCGCCGAGGAGTCGGCGCTGGACAACCGCTACATGGCCGCGGCCGACTGCTACCGCTGCGACGGTGCGCTCGAAGAGCATCGCGCGCTGCAGCGGGCGCTGGCGGCCGACCTGCCGGTGTTCGCCTTTCCCGGCGATCCGGCCACGCCCGATGCGGTGTTCCCGAACAATGTGTTCGCCATCGCCCGCCCGGATGCGCGCGCCTTCCCCCAGGCGATGCCGCGGCTGGTGGTCGGGCGCATGCGTCATGCGGTGCGCCAGGCCGAAGCGGTGCGGGCCGACATCCGCGGCTTCTTCCGCGACCTGCTCGGCACCAGCGAGGTCGACCTGTCGCAGCAGCCCCATGCATGCGAACTCACCGGCTCGCTGGTGATCGACCGGGCCCGCGGGCTGGGCTACTGCGGGCTGTCCGAGCGCTGTGACGAGGCCGGTGCGCGGCTGATGCACGCGGCCTTCGGCCTGCGCGCGACCCTGTTGTTCGACCTGGCCGCGGGCGAGTACCACGCCAACGTGGTGATGGCGGTGCTGGCCGGGCGCGCCCTGCTGCTCAGTCCTTCCGGGTTCGCCGTCCCGGACCTGGCGCATGCCGTCGCCGGGCTGTACGCGCCCCACGCGGTGCTGCTGGATCCGGTCCAGCAGGCCGCCTTCGCCGCCAATGCGATCGCCCTGTCGCCGCGACGGGTCTGGATGAGCGAGGTGGCCGCCGCTTCGTTGCGGCCGGCGCAGGTGCGGGCACTGGCGGCGGCCGGGTTCGAGCTGGGGCAGGTGTCGCTGGGGGCGATCGAGGCCGGTGGCGGCTCGCTGCGCTGCTGCGTGGCCGAGGTGTTCTGAGCCCGGCCAGGCTGAACCGCAGCGCCCGGGGATGTGGATAAGTTCAGACCGGATTCACCAGTTTCTAACGAACATCTTCGGCCTGCCATGGCCCCGTCTCCCGTATCCGTCCCCGGGCCGGGATTTGCCTTTGCCGCCCGAGTCCGTTAGGAAGTCGTAATGTCGCGCCGGATCCGCCTCGCCATCATCGTGTTGCCGCTCGCCCTGGGCGCGGCGGCGACGGGTGCGCAGGAGGCGGAAACGCAGCCGTCCCCCAGCCGGGCCCAGGCGCCTCCGCCGCGGATGCCGGCCCCGTCGGCAGCGCAGGATGGGCGGCGCGAGTTCAGGCCGAGGGAGTCCCTGATGCAGATGCAGCGGCGCGCCGAGCCGGACCCCGACCGCCGTGCCGAGCCGCCGGCCCCGCAGGATCATCGTTCGATGTCCGATGCGGTGCGGCGCGTGCAGCGCTCGACCGGCGGCCAGATCATCGGTGCCGAGCGGGTGCCGTACGAGGGCCGCGACATCACCCGGGTCAAGTACATGGACGAGCGTGGCCGGGTCCGCTATATGGACGATCCGGGCGCCGAAGAACGCCGGCCACCGCGACGCCCGGATAACGGGCAACCCTAGATACTGGCGGCCCCAGCCGGGTGTGCGTTCCGGGGACGCTCGGGCAGGATCCACAACGAAACCGCAACTCAGGGAGAGTGCATGCGAATCCTTCTGGTCGAAGACGAAGCGCCGTTGCGGGAGACGCTGGCCGCGCGCCTCAAGCGCGAGGGCTTCGCGGTGGATGCCGCGCAGGACGGCGAGGAAGGCCTGTACATGGGCCGCGAGGTGCCGTTCGACGTGGCCATCATCGACCTGGGCCTGCCCAAGATGTCGGGCATGGAACTGGTCAAGGCGCTGCGCGACGAGGGCAAGAACTTCCCGGTCCTGATCCTGACCGCGCGCTCGTCCTGGCAGGACAAGGTCGAGGGCCTCAAGCAGGGCGCCGACGACTACCTGGTGAAGCCCTTCCACGTCGAGGAACTGCTGGCGCGCCTGAACGCGCTGGTGCGCCGCGCCGCCGGCTGGAGCAAGCCGGTGCTCGAATGCGGCCCGGTGGCGCTGGACCTGGCCGCGCAGACGGTCAGCGTCAACGGCAGCAACGTCGACCTGACCAGCTACGAGTACAAGGTGCTCGAGTACCTGATGATGCACGCCGGCGAACTGGTCTCGAAGGCCGACCTGACCGAGCACATCTACCAGCAGGACTTCGACCGCGACTCCAACGTGCTGGAGGTCTTCATCGGTCGCCTGCGCAAGAAGCTGGACCCGGACGGGGAGCTGAAGCCGATCGAGACCGTGCGCGGTCGCGGCTACCGCTTCGCGATCCCGCGCACCGACGGCTGATACCGGCGCGACCGGGGAGTCCGCCGTGGAGCGACGCCGACTCGGCTTCAAGCCCTGGCAGCCGCGCTCGCTCAAGGCGCGCCAGCTCACCGCGGCCAGCATCAGCCTGGTCGCGTTCCTGATGCTGGCGGGCTTCGCCCTGGACCGGGCCTTCGCCGAGACCGCCGAGGCCAACCTGCGCCAGCGGCTGAAGAGCTACGCCATGGCGTACGTGGACAACATCGACTTCGGCCGCGACGGCTCGTTGTACACGCCCGAGGTCGGTCCCGATCCGCGCTTCCACCGGCCCGGCAGCGGCCTCTACGCCGAGGTGCTGATGCCGAACGGGCACTGGGCCTCGCTGTCGGCCGAGGGCCCGCTGCTGCCGGAGGTATCCACGCAATTGCAGCCGAGCGAAGAGCGCTTCGACGGCCCGTTGCCGATGACCCAGCTCGACGGCAGCGAGGGCGAGGTCTACCGCTACGGCATCGGCCTGGTCTGGGGCGAGCGCGGGCCGGACAACGAGTTCCCGTACTCGATCTTCGTTATGGAGGATTCGCAGATCCTGGCCGCGCAGGTGCGCGTGTTCCGCGCCGCGCTGTGGGTCTACCTGGGCGGCGCCGGCCTGTTCCTGCTGTTGCTGCAGGTGGTGATCCTCAACTGGAGCCTGCGTCCGCTGCAGCGCGTGATCGCCGAGCTGACCCGGGTCCAGCGCGGCCAGCTGCAGCGCATGAGCGAGCGCCACCCGCGCGAACTCGAACCGCTGACCGAGAGCATCAACGCACTGATCGAGTCCGAACGCGAGCACCTGGATCGGCAGCGCAACACCCTGGCCGACCTGGCCCACAGCCTGAAGACGCCGCTGGCGGTGCTGCGAACCCAGCTCGACGCCGGCGCCGGCGAGGCCAACCTGCGCCAGGAACTGGACGCCCAGCTCAAGCGCATGAACGACCTGGTCTCCTACCAGCTGGCACGCGCCGCGTCCGGTGGCCACAAGCTGTTCTCCGCGCCGGTGGCGATCGAGTCCAGCGCCGAGGAGATCGTGCGCGGCCTGGAGAAGGTATACGCGGCCAAGAACGTCCTGTGCGAATTCGAGATCGCCGCGGACGTGCAGTTCTACGGCGAGGCCGGCGACCTCCAGGAGCTGCTCGGCAACCTGCTCGAGAATGCGTTCAAGTGGGCCCGCCACCGGGTACTGCTGACCGCGCGCCCCGGCCCGGCCGCGCCCAACCGCCGCGCCGGCCTGCAACTGGCGGTGGAGGACGACGGCCCGGGCATCGCCCCGGAGGACGTGGCCAAGGTGCTGCAGCGCGGGGTGCGCGGCGACGAGCGCGTGCAGGGCCACGGCATCGGCCTGTCGATCGTGCAGGACCTGGTGCGCGACTACCGTGGCGAACTGCAGGTGAGCCGCTCGGAAGAACTCGGCGGCGCCCGCTTCGAGGTCACCCTGCCGCCGGGGTTGTGACCGGCGTGCGCCCTGCCGCATCCCCCGGCCGGCCATGCGGAGCCGGCCAACGGCCGGCACCAGGGCGGCCTCCGTGGCGGATCCTGGATCAGGATGGCGGCGAGGGACCGTAGAAGCGCGCCAGGTGCGCGGCCACCGCCGGCATCGCCTCGGCCAGCAGCGCCGGCGCCGAGAAATGGTACTCGCTGGCCACCGCGAAGAATTCCTCGGGGGCCTCGGCCGCGTATGGATCGATCGTGGTTTCGCGCCCGGCATCCACGTCCGCGCAGAACCTGTCGTAGGCGCGCTGGAAGTCGCGCGCCCATTCGCGCTGCCAGCGCGACGGCAGCGGCGGGGTGCCGTCGAGCTCGCCGTCGAGCGCGTCGAGCTTGTGCGCCATCTCGTGCACGGCCACGCAGAATCCGGCGTCCGGCTCGGCGATGTCGGCCTGCACGTCGGCCCAGGACAGGATCAACGGGCCCTGGTCCCAGGCCTCGCCGATCAGCTCGTCGTCCCACTCGTGGAGCACGCCAGCCGCATCGACATGGCTGCGGCGCACCCGGAACGCGTCCGGATAGACCAGCAACTGCGACCAGCCGCGCAGCCCGGCCGCGCCGAACTCCAGCAGCGGCAGGCAGCACAGCGCGGCCAGCAGCACCCGCTGTGCCGTGTCCAGCTCCAGGCCGCCCAGCGGGGTGATGGTCTTCTGCCACAGGAAGCGCGCGGCCAGCGCGCGCAGGCGCTCGCGCCGCTGCGGCTCGAGCGCGGCCACCCAGGGCAGGCGTGCGCAGGCGGCCTGCCAGGAAGGGTCGTCGATATCCGGGGGGCGCGGCCGCAGCCAGCGCGACAGCAGGCCGATCACCCGGTCAGCGGAACATGCCCGGCAGGAAACTGTGCCAGCGCGTGCCGCGGGTGCGCGGCGCCACCGTTTCTGCATCGCTGCCGCCGCCACCGCCGCCACCGCCGCCGGAGGTGGCCGGTTTGGGCGCGGCGCGCGCGGCCGGCGGGGTAGCCGGCCGCGCCTGCTGAGAATCGGCGTCGGCGATGGTGGTTGCAGCCGAAGGGCGTGCATAAACGCAGGCGCCCTGCTTGGGTGCCGTGTCGAGATCGGAGGCGGCCCAGCACAAGGCCGGGGCGGCGAGCAGCAACAACGGGAACAGGCGGCGCATCGGCGGATCCGTCGACCGGGGCAATCCTTGGACTATACCCCGCCGGCGACGCCCGGGCATGTGCCTGACGCACAGGCCGTCCCGGGGCGCCGGGACGCCTCCGGGGCAGGTAATAATCGGCATGACCCTCGCCCGTGCAGCCGGGAGCGCACTTGGAAGCCCGCAATCCGCCGCTCCCCCCGCCGGACCTGCTCGATGCCGACGTGCTGCGCGCCGCCCTGCCCGGTCGGGTGGCCGCCGGCCCGGTCTCGCTGGAAGTGGCGTGGAGCGTGGATTCCACCAACTCCGAACTGTGGCGCCGGCCGCCGCCGGACGGTTGCGCCGTGCTGCTGGCGGAGCGCCAGACCGCCGGCCGCGGTCGGCTCGGCCGGATCTGGACTTCGCCGTTGTCGGCCCAGGTCTGCCTGTCGGTGCGCCGCCGGTTCGATGGCGGCCTGGTGCGGCTGGACGGCTTGAGCCTGGCGGCCGGGGTGGCGGTGGTCGAGGCGCTGCGCGGGCTCGGCTTCGCCCAGGCCGGCCTGAAATGGCCCAACGACGTGATTGCCGATGGATGCAAGCTCGCCGGGGTGCTGGTCGAATGCCGCGGCGAACCTGCCGGGCCGGCGCATGTGGTGGTGGGGCTCGGCATCAACGTGCGCCTGCCGCAGATGGCCTCCGCGGCCATCGACCAGCCCTGGACCGACCTGGCGCGGCTATCGGCCGATGGCGTGCCGCCGTCGCGCAATGGGGTCGCCATCGCGGTGCTCGAGCATCTGCTGGAGGCACTGGAGCGCTTCGAGTGCGAGGGACTGGCACCGTTCCTGCCGCGGCATGCCGCGCTGGGCACGCTGGTCGGTCGCGAGGTCTGCGTGCTGGCCGGTCGCCAGGTCATCGAGGGCCGGGCGCTCGGGCTTGCCGCGGATGGCGGCCTGCGCGTGGCCACCGCCGCGGGCGAGCAGGTGTTCCATGCCGGCGAAGTGAGCGTGAGGGCGCGATGAGCGACTGGCTGTTCGACCTGGGCAACTCGCGCTTCAAGGCCGCGCCCTGGCAGGGCGGGGAGGACATCGGCGAAGCACGGGCCTGGCCGCAGGGCGCCGACGCGTTCGCGTTCGGCGGCGACGACGGCGATCCGCTGCCACGCGGCGCGCGCGCGTGGGTCGCGAGCGTGGCCGCACCGGCACTGACCGCGCGGGTACTGGAGTTGCTGCGCCGGCGTTTCGTGGAAGTGCGGGTGGCCCGCACCCTGGCCGAGTGCGCGGGCGTGCGGGTGGCCTATGCGCAGCCGCAACGGATGGGCGTGGACCGCTTCCTGGCCCTGCTCGGCGCGCGCGCGATCGGCGGTGACGTGCTGGTCGTGGGCGTCGGCACCGCGTTGACCCTCGACCTGATGGATGCGGACGGGCGTCATCTTGGAGGCCGCATCGCCGCCTCGCCCACCCTGATGCGCCAGGCGCTGCACCAGCGCGCCGCGCAACTGCCCGAATCCGGGGGCGGCTACCGCGAGTTCGCCGACGACACCGACGATGCGCTCGCCTCCGGTTGCGACGGCGCGGCGCTGGCATTGGTCGAGCGTTCGCTGGACCAGGCCGCGCTGCGGCTGGGCCGGCGGCCGGCGTTGCTGCTGCACGGGGGCGGCGGCGAGGCCCTGGCGCCGCTGCTGCCGCAGGCGATGCTGCGCCCTGCCCTGGTGCTGGAGGGCCTGGCGGTGTGGGCGCGCGTGGCCGATCCCGGTGCCGGCGATGGGCCGGGGCAGTCGCTCGGCTAGAATCGACCGCCATGTTCGCCCGTGCCCTCATCGTGGTCCTGGTCGCGCTCAACCTCGGCGTTGCCGTGTGGTGGCTGTCGCGCCCCGCGCCGGTGCCTGCGACGGCGCCGGTTTCTGACAAGGGCGGCGCGGCGTTGCGGCTGCTGCCGATGGATGCCGCGGCAATGGCTGCGAGCGCGGCGCCGGCTCCGGCGCCGGTGGAAGATCACGCGGTAGCCGGGCCTGCGCCCGCGCAGGCGTGCCTGCGGATCGGCCCATTCACCAACCGGGCCGCGGCCGATGCCGCGCGCAACGGCCTGGGCGCGGCGCTGCGCGATCCCGAACTGCGCGAGGAACCGGGCCAGGCATCCCGCTACCGCGTGCTGCTGCCGCCGGCGGGCGACCGCGCCCAGGCGCAGGCCAGTGCAGATCGCATCGCCGCGGCCGGCTTCGACGATTTCCTGATCCTGTCCCAGGGCGCCGAAGCCAACGGCATCGCCCTCGGGACTTACACGGGGCGCGACGCCGCAGAACGCCGCGCCGCGGCGTTGGGTGCGGCGGGATTCCCGGCCAAAGTGCAGGCACAGGGCGCGGCCGGCGCTTCGCAATGGTGGCTGCTCGGCGCCGGCGCCGATCCGGTGGCGGTGCGGGCGGCGTTTCCCGCGGCCCAGGAGCTGGACTGCGCCTCCTTGCCGGAAACCGCGTTGCGCTAGAATCCAGCGCGCAGCGCCGCCTTAGCTCAGTTGGTAGAGCACTCGCCTTGTAAGCGAGCGGTCGTCCGTTCGATTCGGACAGGCGGCACCAACGCAGTCGTGCGGCCCGCGTCATGCCGCCCGAACCCACGGAGTCGAGCATGGTCCGCACCTTTCCTCCCGTTTCGCTGATCGGCGTGCCCACCGACGTCGGTGCCGGCCATCGCGGCGCCTCGCTGGGGCCGGAGGCGTTGCGGATCGCCGGGCTGGCCGAGGCGCTGGCCGGGCGCGGCGTGGACGTGCGCGACTGCGGCAACCTCGCCGGTCCGGCCAATCCCTGGCAGCCGCCGGTCGACGGTTACCGCCACCTGCAGCAGGTGGTGGACTGGAACGCCGCGTTGATGGAGGCCAGCCTGGGCGAACTGCGCGCCGGGCGCCTGCCGGTGATGCTCGGCGGCGACCACTGCCTGGCGATCGGCTCGATCGCGGCGGTGGCGCGCCACTGCCGCGAGACCGGCAAGGACCTGCGCGTGCTGTGGCTGGATGCGCATTCGGACTTCAACACCAGCGCCGTCACCCCTTCGGGCAACGTGCACGGCATGCCGGTGGCCTGCCTGTGCGGGCTGGGTCCGGACGCGCTGACCGGGCTCGGCGGCGAAGCCCCGGCCATGCATCCGCGCCAGTTCCGGCAGATCGGGATCCGTTCGGTCGATCCGGAGGAGAAACGCCTGGTCAAGCGGCACGGCCTGGACATCTACGACATGCGCTACATCGACGAGATCGGGATGAAGCGAGTGATGGAGCAGGCGCTCGAGGGCGTGGGCGCCGACACCCACCTGCACGTCAGCTTCGACGTCGATTTCCTCGACCCGGGCATCGCCCCGGGCGTGGGCACCACCGTTCCCGGTGGGCCGAACTACCGCGAGGCGCAGTTGGCGATGGAGATGATCGCCGACACCGGGCGCATGGGCTCGCTGGACATCGTCGAGCTCAACCCGGTCCTGGACGACCACAACATGACCGCCGAGCTGGCGGTGGACCTGGTGGAGAGCCTGTTCGGGAAATCCACCCTGATGCGCGACTGAACCGGCGCGTGGCTGTACGATGCGCTTTCATGGATGCTTCCGCCTCGCCGTGGCATTGTCGGCCGGCAAGGAACCATCCGCATCCTTCACCCCGACCAGGAGATTGCCCATGAAGCGCATCGTCGCCCTGACCCTGCTGAGCCTGTTTTCGGTATCCATGCTGTCGGCCTGCAACACCATGGCCGGTGCCGGCAAGGACATCCAGAAGGCCGGCGAGAAGGTCGAGAAGAAAGCGGAAGACTGCAAGGACGGCCGCTGCTGAGGTTCGCGGCACGCCGTGTTCCGGAGGGCCGGGATTTCCCGGCCCTTCGCGTTTCGGCGGCGCAATCATGGGCGATTCAGCCGGATAACTTCCCCTTGACGCGGGTTGGACACCTCCGGAACGCAGGTGTTGCGATGCTGGTTGCGCGGTGCAGGACAGGGTCACGCACCGTCCCCCCAACCAAGCAGGAGCAGTACATGAACCGCGACATCATCGGTGGCAACTGGAAGCAGCTGAAGGGACAGATCCAGGCCAAGTGGGGCGATCTCACCGACGACGACTTCGATGTCGCCGAAGGCAATTCCAAGTATCTCGCCGGCAAGCTGCAGGAACGCTACGGCTGGGAGAAGGATCGTGCCGAGAAGGAAGTGCGTGAGTTCGAGCGCACCCTGGACGACAAGTACCGGCACTGATCATCGCCGCCAGCGGCGGCAGCGATCGAGGCGGCGGGCTCCGGCCCGCCGCCTCTGCATGGGCGGTGCCTGCATGGACGCAAGCGTGCGCTTCGCCCAACGATCCGGTTCACTCTCCCGGCACGCAGCATGGCGGATCGGGGACGAAGCCTTGCGGGAACGCCTGCGGTGCATCGCCCCAGCGCCGCCGAGGCTGCGGGGGCGTTACCGGCACGCCGTGGGCCAGCAGGCCCCGCCAGGTGTCGTAGCGCACCTGGGTGACCTGGATCGGTCGCGATTGCCGGTCGAAGGCGGTGGCGCGGGCCGGCGAGGATTCGATCCGGCCATGGCCGGTGCCCAGGCCGGGCGCAGGCGAGTAGGGCGCGTAGGCGCCGGCGGCGGCATCGGACCCGGCCTCGGCCGAGCGCGCGCTCGCGGCAGGCTGCGCCTGCCGCTCGGGCTTCGACGTCGCCGGAGGGGTGTCGAGCAGGCGCGCGATGCCGGCCGGCGGCGGCCGTTCTCCGAACACGGCGATCCCGATCACGCCCACGTTGTCCGGACGGCCGGTGCGCGCGGCGTAGCTGCGCGCCGGGTCGACGAACACGAACCGGGCCACCGCATCCATCGACTTGCGCCAGCCGTCCACCTCCAGCACCTGCCATGGACCCAGCACGTAGCCTGCCTGGCGGGTGTCGGCGGTCTGGCCGCTGATAGCATTGACCCCGTCCACGGACAGCACCACCAGCACGCGCTGCGCACCCAGGTTGCGCAGGCGCACCGCGTAGCCGTGGCCCGGCTCGGCGGGCAGCCAGGTCTCGCCGTGGTGCGGGTACTGGGGCAGGATCCGGCCCTCCTCGCGGTCCACGATTTCCAGGGCAACGCCGGGCGCGGGCGCCCGCGCCCGGCCGGCGGCCGGGATGGACCAGGGCACCAGGGCCAGGAGCACGAGCAGGGTCGGGCGTTTCATGGCGGCATTCCGGTTGGGGGTCTGCAGGCATGAACGGCCGGTGCCGGCGGATGGGGTTGCGCGCGCAGGCTAGAATCGTCGGGTCCCTCGCCCCGCATTCCCCATGACCGTCCGCGTCCTCACCGGCATCACCACCACCGGCACCCCGCACTTGGGCAACTACGCCGGCGCGATCCGTCCCGCCATCGCCGCTTCGCGCGATCCGGGCGCGGAGAGCTTCTTCTTCCTGGCCGACTACCACGCGTTGGTGAAGGCCGACGATCCGCGGCGCGTGGCCCGTTCGCGCCTGGAGATCGCGGCCACCTGGCTGGCCTGCGGCCTGGACCCGCAACGGGTGACCTTCTACCGGCAGTCGGACATCGTCGAAATCCCGCAGCTGACCTGGCTGCTGACCTGCGTCACCGCCAAGGGCCTGCTCAACCGGGCCCATGCCTACAAGGCTGCGGTGGACAAGAACGTCGCCGACGGCGAGGACCCGGATTCGGGGATCAACGCCGGCCTGTACATGTACCCGGTGCTGATGGCCGCCGACATCCTCGCCTTCGGCGCGCACCGGGTGCCGGTGGGCCGCGACCAGATCCAGCACATCGAGATGGCACGCGACCTTGGCCAGCGCTTCAACCACCTGTACGGCGATGCCTGGCGCCAGGCCACCGGCCGCGACGGCGAACCGCTGGTGCTGCCGGAGGTGCAGATCGACGAGAACGTGGCCACGCTGCCCGGCCTGGACGGGCGCAAGATGTCCAAGAGCTACGACAACACCATCCCGCTGTTCGCGCCGTCGGCGGAACTGAAGAGGCTGGTGATGTCGATCGTCACCGACTCGCGCGCGCCCGGCGAGCCCAAGGACACCGAAGGCTCGGCCCTGTTCCAGCTGTACCAGGCCTTCGCCACCCCGGCCCAGGCCGCGGAAATGCGCCACGCCTATGCCGAGGGCATCGGTTGGGGCGACGCCAAGCAACGCCTGTTCGCGCTGGTCGACGAAACCGTGGCGCCGATGCGCGAGCAGTACGCACGGCTGATCGCCCGCCCCGCGCAGCTGGAGGAAATCCTGCAGGAGGGCGCGCGCAAGGCGCGCGAGGTGACCGTACCGTTGCTGGACGGGCTGCAGCGGGCGGTCGGCCTGGGGCCGTTCTCGGTGCCGGCGATCGCGGCCGGCGCATCCACCCAGGACGCGGCGGTGCGCCTGCCGCAGTTCAAGCAATACCGCGAGGCCGACGGCCGTTTCCACTTCAAGCTGGTCGATGGCGAGGGCCGCCTGCTGCTGCAAGGCGATGGCCATGCCTCGCCGCGCGATTGCGGGCAGGTGGTGGCGCGGCTCAAGCGCGAGGGGCGCGACGCCCTGCACGAGATGGAGGCGCGTGCGGTCGGCCTGCTCGGCGAGCGGATCGGCACCCTGGGCGAAGGACTGGCCGGAGTCGACGGAATCCGGGAAGCACTGCGGCAACTGGCCGAGGTGGCGGAGTGATCGCGGTCATGGCGCTGCTGTTGTTCATGCCCTGGTTCGCCCTGCTGGGCGCGCTGTACTGGTTCTATCCCCGCACCCCGCGGCCGCCGGCGCGACGCGCCTACGACGCGGTCGTGCTCCTGCTCGCGCTGGCGCTCAGCATCCTGGGCATGCGCTGGGGCTACGCCGAAGGCGTGGCCGACGTGCGCAGCGGCCCGATCTGGTGCCAGGTGCTGGCCGTGCTCTACGCCTATGGCGCGTTCCTGGCCGTGTTCGCGCTGGCGATCCCGGTGCGCATGCGCCTGATGGCCCGCTGGCGCCGATCCGCTGCCGGAACCCCTGGCGCGTAGAGCCGACCGGCCGCCGGCCCTGCATCGGGCGGCGCCATGGATGTCCGCACTGCCGGCATACGACCAAAGCCGGATCGTCGCCTCCCCTGCCGCTGGCTAGGATCGTGGTGCGCGTCGCAGCGGCGACTGGCAGGGAAGGACCGCACATGCCGGAACAGGGCATCCACACCATCGACACGGGGTATCTGCGCCCGCGCTTCGACGCGGCCTACCTGGTGGTGGAGAACGGGCGCGGCGCCTTCGTCGACTGCGGCACCAACCACAGCGTGCCGGCACTGCTGGCGGCGCTGGAACCGGCCGGGCTGGCTCCGGCCGACGTGGACTGGCTGATCCTCACCCACGCGCACCTGGACCACGCCGGCGGCGCCGGGGCCCTGATGCGGTGCCTGCCGAACGCGCGCCTGGTGGCGCATCCGCGCGCGGCGCCGCACATGATCGATCCGGCGCGGCTGGCGGCCGGCGCCATCGAGGTCTACGGCGAGGAGACGTTCGCACAGCACTATGGCGCGCTGGTGCCGGTGCCGGCCGGGCGCGTGGTGGTGGCCGGCGACGGCCATGGGGTCGACCTGGCCGGGCGCGCGCTGCGCTGCATCGATACCCCCGGGCATGCGCGCCACCACCTGTGCGTGTGGGACGCGCGCAGCCGCAGCTGGTTCACCGGCGATACCTTCGGACTGTCGTATCGCGAACTGGACAGTGCGGCCGGCGCCTTCATCCTGCCGACGTCCTCGCCGGTGCAGTTCGAGCCGGAGGCGATGCAGGCCTCGATTGCGCGGATGCTGGCCGAGTCGCCGCAGGCCATGTACCTGACCCACTTCGGCCGCGTGGAAGGCGTGGCGCGGCTGGCGGCCGAACTGCACGAGCAGGTCGATGCGATGGTCTCGCTGGCCCAGGCCTGCGACGGCGGCCCGGACCGCCACCGCGCGCTGGTGGCGGCGCTGTCCGGCTACTACCTGGAACGCGCCCAGGCGCACGGCTGCGCGCTGGACGACGCGGCGGTGCTGCGCCTGCTGGAGATGGACATCGAACTCAATGCCCAGGGCCTGGAAGTCTGGCTGGACCGCAGCCGCAGGGCGTGATCCGGGCCGACCGTGGTAGCGGACGGTGAGGCGTCGGGGCGGGAGTCCCGCGCTACTGCGGCAGAGCCATGTCGTCCAGCAGCGCCTTGAGGAAGCGCGCGGCCTCGCCGCCGGTGGCGGCACGGTGGTCGAAGGTCAGCGAGACCGGCAGGCGGCGATGCACCTCGATCCCGCCGATCACCGCGACCACGTCGTGCGCGAGCCTGCCTGCGCCGACGATGGCCACGCACGGCGGCACCACCACCGGGGTGGCATAGCGGCCGGCGAACATGCCGAAATTGGACAGCGAGATGGTGTAACCGGACAGCTCGCTGGCCGGGATCGTGCGCTCCTCCACCTGCGCGCGCAGGCGGTTGATGCCCTCGCGGATGCCGCGCGCGTCGAGCATGTCGGCGTTGCGCAACGCCGGCACGAACAGACCGTCGTCGGTGTCCACCGCGATGCCCACGTCCACCTGGGGGTGGCGGGTGACCGCCAGCGCCTCGCCGTCGAACCAGGCATTGAGTGCCGGCACCGTCCTGCAGGCGGTCACGATCGCGCGGATCAGGCGCGCGGTGATGTCCTGCTTGCCGATCCATGCATGCAGATCGGCGTCGTCGACCAGGGTGGTCGGCACCACCTTCGCATGCGCATCGGCCATCACGCGCGCCATGTTGCGGCGCACGCCCTTGAGCTGCTCGGGCTGGCCGCTGGCGGCCGCCTGCGCGCCCGGCGGGCGGGTGCGCATGGGTTTGCCGCTCGCGGAGACAGGCGTGCGCATCGGGCTCTTCTCGCCATGGGCGAAGGATTGGGCCGGGGGCACGGCGGGAGCCGCAAAGGTTCCGGCTGCGGGGCTGGCTGCCGGATCCTCTCCCCGCGGTCCTTTCCCGGCGGCGGAGGGGAGCAGGGCAGAGGGATCGGCCGCGGCCTGCTTCACGTCGGCCAGGCTGACGGTCCCGTCGGCGCCGCTGGCGCGCACGCGCGACAGGTCCACGCCCAGCTTCTTCGCCAGCGCGCGTACCGCCGGCATCGCCTTCACGCCGCCCACGGAAACCGCCTGCTCGTTGTGCACCGCATTCGAACTCTGCATCGCGCCGACCACGGTGCCGGCATCGTCGCGCTCGCCATCGCCATCGCCATCGGCCGTCGGCGCTGTTGTCGCCTGTGCCGCCGCCGGCTGCGCGGATGCGCCGGCCGCGTGATGCCCGCCGCCGCCATGGCCGTGGCCGGTGTCCTGGCCCTCGGCGCGCTGCGGCAGGTCCGGGTCGGCCTCGAACACCGCCAGCATCGCGCCGGTGACGATCACGTCGCCCGCACCGCCGGCCAGCTTCAGCACCTTGCCGGACACCGGCGAGGGCACCTCGACCACCGCCTTGGCCGTTTCCATCGACACCAGCGGCTCGTCCAGGCGGATCGTGTCGCCCTCCTTGACGAACCACTCGACGATGGTCGCGTCCGGCAGGCCCTCGCCCAGGTCGGGCAGGTGGAAGGTCTTGCTCTGGCTCATGCGGAGGTTCCTGGCGATCGTTGCGGGCGGGCGCGGTGCGCCATGCCCAGGGATGCTAACGGGCGCGGCGCCGTCGTGCGCGGCGCCGGGATTTCAGCCGTGCGCCACCGCGCGCCGGGCCGCGGCGACGACCCGTTCCACGCTCGGCAGGTATTTCATTTCCAGCCGGAACAGCGGGATGTGGGTGTCGTAGCCGGTGACCCGCTCGACCGGGGCGCGCAGGTCGTACATCGAGTGCTCGGCCAGGCGGGCGGCGATCTCGGCGCCGAAGCCGGCGCTGCGCGGGGCCTCCTGCACGATCACGCAGCGCCCGGTGCGCGAAACCGATTCGGCGATGGTGTCGAAGTCCAGCGGGCGCAGGGTGGCCACGTCGATCACCTCGGCGCTGATGCCTTCCTTCGCGAGGGCGTCGGCGGCCTCCAGTGCCTCCTTCACCTGCGCGCCCCAGGCCACCAGGGTCACGTCGCTGCCGTCGCGCAGCACGAAGCACACGTCCAGCGGCAGCGCCTCGCCGTCGTCGGGCACCTGTTCCTTGTACTGGCGGTAGATCCGCTTGGGCTCCATGTAGATCACCGGATCGGCGTCGCGGATCGCCGCCAGCAGCAGGCCGTAGGCGCGCTGCGGCGAGGATGGCATCACCACGCGCAGGCCCGGCACGTTGGTGAAGATCGCCTCGTTGGCCTCGCTGTGGTGCTCCGGCGCGCGGATGCCGCCGCCCCAGGGCACGCGCAGCACCAGCGGGCAGTGCAGGCGGCCGCGGGTGCGGTTGCGCAGGCGCGCGGCGTGGCAGATCAGATGGTCGACCATCGGGTAGACGAAGCCGTCGAACTGGGCCTCGGCCACCGGCTTCATGCCCTGCGCGGCCAGGCCGACCGACAGGCCGGCGATGGTGGTCTCGTCCAGCGGCGTGTCCAGCACGCGCTGCGCGCCGAACGTCTGCTGCAGGCCGGCGGTGGCGCGGAACACGCCGCCGTTCACGCCCACGTCCTCGCCCAGCACCAGCACCGTGGGGTCGTGCTGCAGTTCCCAGGCCAGGGCCTGGGTGACGGCTTCGATCAAGGTGATCGGGGCGGCGGCGGGCGCGGCGGTCATCGGCTGTCCTCCACGGACGGGGGTGCGAGTCGCGTCGACGTGGCCGGCATCGCCGGACGCGGGATGCGCGGCACGTTCATGGCGGACGTCGTCATCCATGGCGGCGCTCCGATGCGATAACGGCCGCGCGCTGGGCCAGCAGTTCCGGCGGCGGATCGGCGTACAGGTAATCGAACATCGCCTCCACCGGCTGCACCGGCGTGGCCAGGTAGGCGTCGACCTCGATCGCGATCAGGCGGTCGCACTCTTGCTTCCATGCCGCCTCCTCGGCCTCGCTCCAGGCGCCTTGCGCGGTGAGCCAGGTGCGCAGGCGGGCGATGGGCTCTTCCTTCCAGGCGGCCTGGACTTCGGCGTCGTCGCGGTAGCGGCGGGCATCATCTGCGGTGGTGTGGTCGGACAGGCGGTAGGTCAGGAACTCCAGTACGCTGCCGCCCTCGCCGCTACGCGCGCGCTCGGTGGCGATGCGCATGGCTTCGAGCACCGCGACCAGGTCGTTGCCGTCCACCTGCAGGCAATGCAGGCCCCCTGCAATACCCTTCTGGGCCAGGGTCTGCGCGCCGGTCTGCGCGGCGCGCGGCACCGAGATCGCCCAGCCGTTGTTGACCACGCACAGCACCAGCGGCAGCGCGTAGGCGCCGGCCGAGTTGAGCGCGGCGTAGAAATCGGTCTTGGAGGTGCCGCCGTCGCCGCAGGTTGCCACCGCCACGTGCGGCTCGCCGCGCAGCTTGAACGCCAGCGCCGCCCCGGCTGCATGCAGGCACTGGGTGGAGATCGGCACGCAGAACGGGAAGTCGTGGCGTGCGGCACCTTCCTGGAAATCGTTGCCGCGCTCGTCGCCGCCCCAGTACAGCAGCACCTCGCGCGGGCGTACCCCGCGTTCGAACAGGATCCCGTACTCGCGGTAGCTGGGTGCGTACACGTCGCCCTGCGCCATTGCCGCACCGATGCCGACGTGGGCGGCTTCGTGGCCCAAACAGGAGGCGTAGGTGCCCAGCTTGCCGGTGCGCTGCAGGGCTACCGCCTTGGCGTCGAAGTGGCGCACGTACAGCATCCGCCTGAACAGTGGCAGCAGCGCGGCCGGATCGCGCAGGGCGCGGGGGAATTCGCGTACCGGAACGCCGTCCGGGCCAAGGTATTGCAGGTAGTCGATCTGGAAACTGGCGGCGAGGGTCATGGCGTGCGTCACCGGCGCGGTTGCATCGTGCAGGATAGTTGCACATGGTACGGAACTGCGCCGTGAATCCCGCATTGCGATGCAACAACGCTTTCAATCCGGGGACTTGGGCGTGGCGGGAGCGGCGTGCGGATGGAGCATCCAAAGGGCCGCGGACCCGCAGTCCGTTCGACGGAGGGGGCGGCCGGGGGGCGGGCTGGGGTACCCTTGCGGCCCCTGTGCATCCGGCAAGCCGATGAGCATAGAAAAGAACCAGCGCGCGCTCGAAGCGGGCATCCACACCGACCTGCAGGGCCGCCTCACCTATGGCGGCTACCTGCACCTGGACCGGCTGCTGTCGGCGCAGCAGCCGGTGTCGGACCCGCCGCACCACGACGAGATGCTGTTCATCGTCCAGCACCAGGTCTCGGAGCTGTGGCTGAAGCTGCTGATGCACGAACTGCAGGCCGCGCGCAGCCTGCTGCAGGCCGACCGGGTCGGGCAGTGCCAGAAGGTGCTGGCGCGCAGCAAGCAGGTGCTGCGCCAGCTCACCGAGCAGTGGTCGGTGCTGGAGACCCTGACCCCCTCCGAATACATGGGCTTCCGCCACCTGCTGGGGCCGTCCTCGGGCTTCCAGTCGCTGCAGTACCGGGCGATCGAGTTCCTGCTGGGCAACAAGAACGCCGCGATGGTGCGGGTGTTCGCCCATGACCCGGAAGGGCAGGCGGTGCTGCGCGCCGAACTGGAACGGCCCAGCCTGTACGAGGAATTCCTGCGCTACCTGGCCCGCTTCGGCCACGCGATCCCGGCGCGGTACCTGGAGGATGGCCGCGACTGGACGCCCGCGCACGTGTCCGATCCGGCGCTGGTGCCGGTGTTCGAGCGCATCTACGAGGACACCGACCGCTACTGGCGCGAGTACGCGCTGTGCGAGGACCTGGTCGACCTGGAAAGCCAGTTCCAGCTGTGGCGCTTCCGGCACATGCGCACGGTGATGCGGATCATCGGCTTCAAGCGCGGCACCGGCGGTTCCAGCGGGGTGGGCTTCCTCAAGGCGGCGCTGGAACTGACCTTCTTCCCGGAGTTGTTCGAGGTGCGGACCCATATCGGGCCGGGCTGAGGCGCCGGCCGGCACGGTTCCGGCCTGTTCTCGCCATCGGGTCGACTGCCGGTGGGCCGCTCCCGAGGCCGCCCACCAAGGGCAGCCGATTGACCGTCGGCGCCGCACGAGGGGCGATGACCATGGCGCTGTGGGCGCAAGTCATTGATCGATAATGGAGGAAATTGGCAATGGCGGGACTGCATGGCCGCGCCCCGCATTGACGTGCGGCACATCGTCGGTGATTCTCGGCCTACTCCGGGGGAGCGGTCCGGCAGCGGTCCGCCCTGATTCCAGCCAGAACAGAACATAAGGACTTCCATGAGCGCCGACGCCGTCGAGCCCAAGGTCGCGGCCCCGCCGCCGCCCGCGATACCCGAATTCGCCCAGGTCATGGGCCATCCGCGTCCGCTGTGGATGCTGTTCATGTCCGAGTTCTGGGAGCGGTTCGCCTTCTACGGCATCCGCTGGGCGATGGTGCTGTACATCGTGTCCCAGTTCCACGGCGGCGATGCCACCGGGCAGAAGCCGGCCAGCGAGCTGTATGGCGCCTACCTGGCGCTGGTCTATGCCGGCGCGATCTTCGGCGGCTACGTGGCCGACAAGCTGATCGGCTTCCAGCGCTCGATCCTGCTCGGCGCGGTGTTCATGGCGGTGGGCCTGTTCCTGCTGGCGACGTCCACCGAGACCATGTTCAAGCTCGGGCTGGCCACGATCATCGTCGGCAACGGCCTGTTCAAGCCGATCATCTCGACCATGGTCGGCAAGCTCTACCTGCAGGGCGATCCGCGCCGCGATGCCGGCTTCACCATCTTCTACATGGGCATCAACATCGGCGCGATGATCGCCCCGGTGATCACCGGCTGGCTGGCGCGCGAGATCTTCGGCACCAATGACGACCCGCATTACCACTGGGTGTTCATCTCCGCCGGCATCGGCATGATCGTCAGCCTGGTGTGGTTCTGGATCGGCCGCAGCCAGCTCAAGGGCATCGGCGTACCGGCACCGGGCCAGGAAGGACTGGGCCGGATCGGGCTGGTGGCGCTGCTGGGCGCGGCCATCGGCATCCCGCTGTTCTACTTCCTGCTCACAATCGACGCCAACGCGCTGCAGGCGATCCTGATGGCGCTGTTCGTGGTGCCCGCGGTGATGCTGGTGGTCGAGGGCTTCCGCGAAGGCAAGGTCGCGCGCGACAAGGTCGTGGCGATGCTGGTGATCTTCGTGTTCAACGTGCTGTTCTGGATGTTCTTCGAGCAGGCCGGCAGTTCCTTCACCTTCCTCGCCGACCAGATCGTCAACCGCCAGTTCGGCGACTGGACCTTCCCGCTGGAATGGTTCCAGTCGGTGAATTCGATCGCGATCATCACCCTGGCGCCGATCATGGCCTGGCTGTGGGTGAAGCTGGGCAAGAACAATCCCTCGATCCCGCGCAAGTTCGGTCTGGGCCTGATCTTCAACGGCCTGGCCTTCCTGCTGCTGATGGTGGCGTTGTCGAGCATGGTCAACGATGCCGGCAAAATCCCGTTCTGGACCCTGTTCATGGTCTACGTGATCCAGTCGGTGGGCGAGCTGTGCCTGTCGCCGATCGGGCTGTCGATGACCACCAAGCTGGCGCCGGTGAAGCTGGGCGGCATGGCGATGGGCTGCTGGTTCCTGTCGATCGCCATCGGCAACAACCTGGCGGGCATCTTCGCTGGCCGGGTCAGTGGCGAGGGCGGCATGACCGTGGAATCGGCGCATGCCGGCTACACGTTCGGCTTCTATGCGCTGGTGGGTTCGGGTGTGCTGCTGTTCATCGTCGCGCCGCTGGTCAACCGCCTGATGCACGGGGTCAAGTAAGCGCCGACAGGATGGGAAAAGGGCCCCTGCGGGGGCCCTTTTCGTCGAACGGGTTCAGGCGCCTTCGCGCAGCGCAGCCAGGCCGGGGCCGGAAAGCTTGACCATCAGGCGCTCGAGGGTGGCGCGCTCCTGCTCGTCGAGGGTGGCGATCAGCCGCTGCTCGCAGGCCAGCGCCATCGGCACGATCTCGTCGTAGATCGCGTAGCCGGTTTCCGACAGCGTCAGCACCGAGCGGCGGCGGTCGTCGCTGTGGATCTCGCGTTTGATCAGGTCGCGCTCGAGCAGCCGCGCCACCGCGCGGCTGACGGCGACCTTGTCCATCGCCGTGCGCTCGGCCACCTCGTTGGCCGACAGGTCGGCGAAGCGGCCGAGCACGGCCATCACCCGCCACTCGGTGATCGCCAGCCCGAAACGCTTCTGGTACATGTCGGCGATGGTCTGGCTGACCCGGTTGGAGAGCACGCTCAGCCGGTAGGGCAGGAAGTGCTCCAGGATCAGCTGGGCGTGGCCGGCGGCATCGTTTTCGGGGGAGTTGGGGGCGGACATTGCGGCGGTGTACCTTGCGTATGGTTGCAGACGTAACTATAAAGGGAGGCTGGATCAAACCGCTTCCCCGACGGGGATGTTCAGGAAGCCATCATGAGCGCGCAATCGCAAGCCCCCTCCGGCCCCGACGTGGGCATGGTCGTGAAGCAGTTCGAGAACCCGATGGGGATCGACGGCTTCGAGTTCGTCGAGTATGCCGCCCCCGCCGGCCAGGCCCAGGCGCTGCACGACTACTTCCGCAAGCTGGGTTTCGTCCAGGTCGCCCGCCACAGGACCCGGCCGATCAGCACCTACCGCCAGGGCGACTGCACCTTCCTGATCAACGAGGACCCGGACTCCTTCGCCGCGCGCTTTGCCGCCGAGCACGGCCCCTGCGCCTGCGGCTTCGCGATCCGCTTCAGGAAGCTGGCCGAGTGGGTACGGGTGCAGGCGCTGAAGAACGGCGCCGAGTCCTTCGATGCGCACGACGAATTGAGCAAGGCGGTGGCCGCGCCGGTGATCAAGGGCATCGGCGGCTGCATGCTGTACCTGGTCGACCGCTACGACGAGCAGGGCACCATCCACGACCCGGACTACGAGTGGCTGCCGGGCGCGGAGAAGATGCCCAGGGGCTTCGGCCTGACCTTCATCGACCACCTGACCCACAACCTCTACCAGGGGAACATGGCCAAGTGGTCGGACTACTACGAGCGGCTGTTCAACTTCCGCGAGATCCGCTACTTCGACATCAAGGGCGCCAAGACCGGCCTGCTGTCCAAGGCGATGACCGCGCCGGACGGCATGGTCCGGATCCCGCTGAACGAGTCGTCCGATCCCAAGTCGCAGATCAACGAATACCTGGACGCCTACCACGGCGAGGGCATCCAGCACATCGCCTGCTTCACCGACGACATCTACACCACGGTCGAGGCCATGCGTGAACAGGGCGTGCAGTTCCTCGACACCCCCGACGTGTATTTCGACTTCATCGACCAGCGCATCCCCGATCACGGCGAGGACGTGGAGCGGCTGCGCCGCAACGCGATCCTGATCGACGCCGACCCGGAGACCAAGCAGCGCAAGCTGCTGCAGATCTTCACCCAGAACGCGCTGGGCCCGATCTTCTTCGAGATCATCCAGCGCAAGGGCAACGAGGGTTTCGGCGAGGGCAACTTCCAGGCCCTGTTCGAGAGCATCGAGCGCGACCAGATGAAGCGCGGCGTGCTGTAAGGCGGCCGCAACCCACCAGCGAGGAGCGCCATGTCGCAGTCCAGTGGATACATGACCGGCTTCGGCAACGAATTCGCCACCGAGGCGGTGGCCGGCACGCTGCCGGTCGGGCGCAACTCGCCGCAGCGGGTCGCGCACGGTCTGTATGCCGAGCAGCTCAGTGGTACGGCGTTCACCGCGCCGCGGGCACAGAACCGGCGCAGCTGGCTGTACCGGATCCGGCCGGCCGCCATGCACGGGCCGTTCGCGCCGTTCGCGCAGCCGCGCCTGCACAGCGACTTCGGCAGCCATGCCGTCACCCCCGACCAGCTGCGCTGGGATCCGCTGCCGATGCCGGCCGGTGGCGCCGATTTCGTCGAGGGCCTGTACACGATGGGCGGCAACGGTTCGCCGGCGGCGGGCAGCGGCGTGGGCGTGCACCTGTACGCGGCCGACCGTTCGATGCAAGGACGCTACTTCTACGACGCCGACGGCGAGCTGTTGATCGTGCCGCAGCTGGGGCGGCTGCGCATCGCCACAGAACTGGGTGTGCTGGAGGTCGAGCCGCAGCAGGTCGCGGTGATCCCGCGCGGCATCCGTTTCCGGGTGGACCTGCCCGATGGGCCCTCGCGCGGCTACGTGGGCGAGAACTTCGGTGCGTTCCTGCGCCTCCCCGACCTGGGGCCGATCGGTTCCAACGGCCTGGCCAACCCGCGCGATTTCGAGACCCCGGTGGCGGCCTACGAGGACGTGGAGGGCGATTTCGAGCTGGTCGCCAAGTTCCAGGGCCACCTGTGGCGCGCCGATATCGGCCATTCGCCGCTGGACGTGGTCGGCTGGCACGGCAACCACGTGCCGTACCGCTACGACCTGCGCCGCTTCAACACCATCGGCTCGATCAGCTACGACCATCCCGACCCGTCGATCTTCCTGGTCCTGACCTCGCCCAGCGACACGTCCGGGGTGGGCAATCTGGATTTCGCGATCTTCCCGCCGCGCTGGCTGGTGGCGCAGGACACCTTCCGTCCGCCGTGGTTCCACCGCAACATCGCCAGCGAGTTCATGGGGTTGATCCACGGTGCCTACGACGCCAAGGCCGAGGGCTTCGTGCCGGGCGGCTGCTCGATCCACAACTGCATGACCGGGCACGGGCCGGACGCGGCCACGTTCGACAAGGCCTCGAATGCCGACCTGTCCAAGCCGGACGTGATCGCAGACACCATGGCCTTCATGTTCGAGACCCGCGCGGTGATCCGGCCGGCGGCGCGGGCACTGGAGGCGACGCACCGCCAGCGCGACTACCAGCAGTGCTGGGCCGGGCTGCGGCGCCATTTCCGCGCCCCGTAGCCGTGCCCGCAGTGTCTGGGTCGCCCACGCGGCGGCGGGCGGCAGCCCCGGGATCGACCGCCCGGCACCGGCCGGGCTAGGATCGCCACAGGCCAAGGGAGGGACGGGCGATGGGGGAGGCACTGGGGCTGTTCGCGCTGGGGTTGCTGGCGCTGGCGTTGGGCGGGGACTCGATCGTCAAGGGCGTGTCCGGACTGGCCCAGCATTTCGGCATGCGGCCGTTCGTGGCCGGACTGCTGCTGGTCGCTTTCGGCACCTCGGTGCCGGAACTGGCGGTCAACCTGCGCGCGATGTACCTGGGCCAGCCGCACCTGGCGCTGGGCAATGCCGTCGGCAGCAACATCGTCAACCTCGGCCTGACCCTGGGCATGGCCGCGCTGGTCGCACCGCTGCTGCTGCGTGCGCGGATGCTGCTGCCGTTGCTGGTGTTGCTGGCGGTGGCCTCGCTGGCGCTGATCGTGTTCGGCCTGGATGGCTACATCAGCCGCATCGAGGGCGGCGTGCTGCTGCTGGGCTTCCTGGCCAGCACCGCGTTCCTGCTGCGGCACGGCCGGCGCGAGGCCGAGGAAGTCCAGGCCGACATCGCCGCTTTCGCGGCCACCCGCACCGGGCTGGGCCTGAACGCGCTGCGCATGGTCATCGCGGTGGTGCTGCTGTCCTTCGGCGCGCGCTGGGTGGTATCCGGTGGTCTCGGCCTGGGCCAGGCCTGGGGCATGACCCCGTTGATGGTCGGCCTGTTGCCGGTGGCCGTCGGCACCGCGCTGCCCGAAGTGGCCGCGGCGATCGCGGCCGCGCGCCGCGGGCGCGGTGACATGGTCGCCGGCCACGTGATCGGTTCCAGCCTGTTCAACCTGCTGGCGATCGTCGGCGGCATGGCCGCGTTCGAGCCGCTGGCGCTGCCGGCCTCGTTCGTGCGGTTCGAACTGCCGGCGGTAATGGTGCTGACCCTGCTGGTGTATCCGCTGCTGCGCAGCGACCGCCGGGTGAGCCGGCAGGAAGGCGCGATCCTGTGCCTCGCGTTCGCGGCCTGGGTGGCGCTGGAGCTGATGCTGTTCCTGTGACTCGGGGTTCGCCGCCTGCGCCGCCGGATGCGCACATCCGGTTGGGTGCCGGCCGGTGGCCGGTGCGAATCGGATGCGGGAGATCCGGTCGAAGGTCGGCCGACTGGCCGTCGGCTCGGCAACGAGCGGGATCAGGCCTGGTTGTCGGGCTCGCTGTCCGGCTGCGGCGGTCGCTCGGCCATGTGCAGCGACAGTGCGGCCTTGGCCATCAGGTGGGCGCTGATCGGCGCGGTGATGAACAGGAATGCGGTGATCAGCAATTCGCGCGGTTGCGGATCGCTGCCGGCGAGGATGTGGTAGCCGACCGAGGCCAGCAGCACGCAGCCAACGCCCAGGGTGCTGGCCTTGGTCGGTGCGTGCAGGCGCTTGAAGAACTCCGACAGCTTCACCAAACCCAGCGAGCCGACCAGGATGAAGAAGCTGCCCGCCGCCAGCAGCAGCACCAGAACGATCGCGAACAGCCAGCTCATTCGACGATGTCCCGGCGCAGCACGTACTTGCTCAGCACCACGGTGCCGACGAAGCCGAGCATGGCGATGATCAGCGCCGCCTCGAAGTAGACCGCCGTCCCCAGGTGCATGCCGAACAGCATCAGCTGCGCGATCGAGGCCACGAACAAGGTATCCAGGGCCAGGATCCGGTCGGGCACGCTGGGTCCGCGCAGCAGCCGGTACAGCGCCAGCAGCATGGCCAGGCCGACCACGTGCATGGCCGCGACGATGGCGTAGCCGACCAGGGCCTGCGGGGTCACGGGAAGATCTCCATCAGCGGCTTCTCGTAGCGATTCTTGATCTGGCGGATCACCGCATCGGCGTCTTCCAGGTGGAGCACGTGCACCAGCAGGTAGCGGCGGTCGTCCGACAGGGCCGAGGACACCGTGCCCGGGGTCAGGGTGATGATGCTGGTCAACGCGGCGATGCCGTGGATGTTGCGGATGTCCAGCGGCAACCAGATGAACCCTGGCGTGATCCTGCGCTCCGGCCCGAGCACCTGCATGGCCACGGTGACATTGGAGTACACGATGTCCAGGAGCAGGATCGCCAGCATCTTCGGCACCTTGCGCAGGCTGCCGATGCGGGCGAACTCGCGGTCCAGGCGTGCGGCGAACGGCGGGATCAGCAGCGCCAGCACCAGGCCCATGGCCGCGTGACCAACCGTGACGGTGTCGTTCAGCAGCAGCCAGAAGCAGAACACCATCACCGCCAACGGTGGCGAGGGCAGCCAGCGCTTGCGCCAGTGAAGGAAGGCGGATGTGGCCATGCTCAGGGTTCCCTCAACGCCGGCATCGTCGCGCGTATTTGCTCGACGTAGCCGGCGGGTGCCTGCAGCTGCGCCGCCGCGGCGCGGGTGTAGTCCAGCAACGGCGCGGCGGCGACCGACATGACGATGCCGTAGGCCAGCAGCAGCACCGTGGCCGCGGTCTCCAGCGGCCGGCTCGGCGCCACCTTCATCGCGTCCACCGGGGTGTAGCGGGCCAGCTGGTCCGGCGGTGCATCCGGCCAGGGTTCGACCCGCCAGAACAGGCGGGTGCCGGCGCGGGCCAGGCCGACCAGCATCATGAAGCTGCTGGCCAGCACCACGGTCCACACCCAGCCGGTGCTGGCGGACGGCACCGCCTCCAGCAGCAGCAGCTTGCCGATGAAGCCCGACAGCGGCGGCAGGCCGGCCAGCGATACCGCCGCGAGCAGGAACAGGACGCCCGGCACGGTCCGGTCGGGCAGCGCGGCGAGCACGTCCTTGCGATCGCCTGCGGCGCCGCGGCGGCGGCGGATCAGGTCGGCGAGCAGGAACAGCGCCGCGCCGGCGAACGTGCTGTGCGCCAGGTAGTACAGGCCGGCCGAGATCGTGCCGGCGGTGGCCAGGGCGAAGGCGATGAACAGGGTTGCCGCCGAACCGAGCACCAGGTAGGCGGCCAGCGAACGCAGGCGCTTGGACGCCAGTACGCCCAGCGCGGCCAGCAGCAGGGTGGTGCCGCCCAGCGCCAGCAGCGCCGGCCAGGCGAAGCCGTCCAGCGCGCCGGCCGCGCCGAAGCTCAGCGTGCCCACCCGCAGTACCGCGTACAGGCCGACCTTGGTCATCACCGCGAACAGCCCGGCCACCGCCGCCGGCGCATGGGTATAGGTCTGCGGCAGCCAGAAGTACATCGGCAGCACCGCCGCCTTGGCGCAGAACACCACCAGCAGCAGGCCGGCCGCGGCCTGGACCAGGGCCAGGTCCTGCGCGGGCAATTCCGCCACCCGCACCGCCATCTCGGCCATGTTGAGCGTGCCGAGCAGGCCGTAGAGCAGGCCCAGCGCCATCAGGAACAGGGTCGAGGCGGCGATGTTGAAGGTGACGTAATGCAGGCCGGCGCGCATGCGCTCGCCGCGGCCGCCGCTGAGCATCAGCCCGTAGGAGGCGATCAGCAGCACCTCGAAGAACACGAACAGGTTGAACACGTCGCCGGTCAGGAACGCGCCGTTCAGGCCCATCATCTGGAACTGGAAGAACGCGTGGAAGTGCGGCGCGCGCCGGTCCCAGCCGGCGCAGGCATGGAGCAGGCAGGCCACGCCCAGCAGCAGGCCGACCAGCAGCATCAGCGCCGAGAGCCGGTCCACCATCAGCGCGATGCCCAGTCGCGCCGGCCAGTCGCCGACCAGGTAGACCTGGATGCGCCCGCTCGCGGCTTCGGCGGCGAGCAGCAGCGATACCGCCAGCATCGCCGCCATCGAGATCCAGGCCACCGCGCGCTGCGGCGCCATGCCGAAGCGGCGATGCTCGAAAAACAGCGCCAGCGCCGCGGCGAACAGCGGGATCAGGATCGGCAACAGCGGCAGGTGGCTCATGCGCCATCCTCCCGGCGCGGGCCGGCCGCCGCGGGGTCGGCCACATGCGCCGTCTCCCGCGCCTGCGCGTGGCGCCGCCGCTCGCTGCGCTGGAACTCGCGCTCGGCGCGGCTGCCGTCGACGTGGTCGCTGTGGTTGTCGGCGCGGCTGCGGATGGCGATCACGATGCTGACCGCGGTCATGGCGAAGGCGATCACGATCGCGGTCAGGACCAGCGCCTGCGGCAGCGGGTCGGTGTAGTTGGCCAGGTCGGCGGCCACCCCGTCGCGCAGCACCGGCGGCTTGCCCGCCACCAGCCGTCCGCCGGAGAAGATCAGCAGGTTGGTCGCGTAGGACAGCAGGGTCAGGCCGAAGATCACGTCGAAGCTGCGTGCGCGCAGCAGAAGATACACGCCGGTGGCGGTCAGGAACGCGATCGCGCTCGCCAGGGCCAGTTCCATCAGGACACCTCCATCAGCGCATCTCCCCGGTGCGGGTGGAGCGCTGCCCCGGCTCGATCACGCCCAGCTGCGCCACCCGGGTGCGCGAGGGCTTGATCGTGCCCAGCATCGACAGGATCAGCATCGCCCCACCGAACACCACCAGGTACACGCCGGTGTCGAACACCATGGCGCTGGCCAATGGCAGTTGGCCGAACAGCGGCAGGTACGGATCGGCGTGCCCGCTGGTCAGGAACTCGACCCCGAACGGCAGCGAGGCCGTGCCGCCGATCCCGGCCACGATCAGGCCGACGCCGATGCACCTGATGTAATCGAATCCGAACCGCGACTCGACCGAGGCCGCGCCCTGGATCACGTACTGGATCAGCAGCGGCACCGCCAGCACCAGGCCGGCGATGAAGCCGCCGCCGGGGCCGTTGTGGCCGCGCAGGAACAGGAACACCGACACGGTCAGGGTCAGCGGGAACATGATCTGGGCCAGGTCGGCCGGTACCGGCAACTGGATCGGCGGGCCGGACATCACCTTCTCCGGCGCCAGCCGCGCGCGCCGCAGCAGCGCGTGCACGATCAGGGCGGCGACGGCGAACACGGTGATCTCGCCGAAGGTGTCGAAGCCGCGGAAGTCCACCAGGATCACGTTCACCACGTTGCGCCCGTAGGCCTCCGGCAGTGCGCGCGTGAGCATCTCGATGCTGGCCGGCTCGCCCGGCGCGCGGGTCATCACCGCGTAGGCCAGCAGGCCGGTGCCCAGGCCGGCGGCGGTGGCGATCGCGATATCGCGCAGGCGCCTCCGCGGCGCGCGTTCGGGCGGCGAGCGCGGCGGCAGGTAGTGCAGGCCCAGCAGCAGCAGGGCCAGGCTGACCATTTCCACCAGCAGCTGGGTCAGGGCCAGGTCCGGTGCCGACAGGAACACGAAGGTCAGGCTGACCATCAGCCCGGCGCCGCCGAGCACGATCAGCGCCAGCAGGCGCTGCCGGTACAGGCGGATGGTCCAGGCCGTGCAGGCGACCAGTACCAGCCACAGCAGCCAGCCCAGTGGCGGCATCGGTTGCGGCGCGCGCCATTCCAGCGGCGGCGACACCCCGGTCACGAACGGCGCCGCACCGGCGAACAGCGCCGCCAGCACCAGCCACACCAGGCTGCGTTGCAGGCTGCCGTTGGCCAGGCGCGAGGTGAAGCGCTCGGCCAGCGCGTACAGCACGTCCATGTTCCAGCGGAACAGGTGCCGCCCGAGCGAGACGCGCACGACCTGGTGCAGGTCCAGCAGCCGGCGCAGGCCGAAGTACAGGGCGATCCCGCCGGCGATCCCGCACAGGCTCATCAGCAGCGGCAGGTTGAAGCCGTGCCACACCGCCAGGCTGTAGGTCGGCATGGCCTCGCCAAGGATCGCCCGGGCGCCGGCCTGCAGCACCGGCGCCACCGTCCAGGCCGGGAACATGCCCACCGCCACGCACAGCACCACCAGGATCACCACCGGCGCGCGCATCCAGCGCGGCGGCTCGTGCGGCACCCGGTCGAGGTCCCGCGGGCCTGGGCCGAAGAAGGTCTCGTGGACGAAGCGCAGGCTGTAGGCCACGCCGAAGATGCCGTACAGCAGCGCGGCTACCGCCACCGCCATGCGCATGGTGCCGTGCCCGCCGCCGATGCCGAGCGCCTCGGTGAAGAACATCTCCTTGGACAGGAAGCCGTTGAGCAGCGGGATCCCGGCCATCGCCAGCGAGGCCACGATCGCCAGCGCGCTGGTGATCGGCATGTAGCGGCGCAGGTTGCCCAGCCGGCGCATGTCGCGGGTGCCGGTCTCATGGTCGATGATGCCGGCGGCCATGAACAACGAGGCCTTGAAGGTGGCGTGGTTGAGGATGTGGAACACGCCGGCCACCACCGCCATCGGCGTGGACAGGCCGAACAGCAGGGTGATCAGGCCCAGGTGCGAGATCGTCGAGTACGCCAGCAGGCCCTTGAGGTCGTGCTGGAAGATCGCGTTCCACGCACCCAGCAGCAGGGTGGTCGCACCGATGCCGGTGACCACGTAGAAGAACAACTCGGTCCCGGCCAGCGACGGATGCAGCCGCGCCAGCAGGAACACGCCGGCCTTCACCATCGTGGCCGAGTGCAGGTAGGCCGACACCGGGGTCGGTGCGGCCATCGCGTGCGGCAGCCAGAAGTGCAGCGGGAACTGCGCGCTCTTGGTGAACACGCCGGCCAGCACCAGGGCCAGCACCCACGGATACAGCTCGCTGGAACGGATCAGGTCGCCGGAGGCCAGCACCGTGTCCAGGTCGTAGCTGCCGACGATGCGCCCGATCAGCAGGATGCCGCCCATCAGCGCCAGGCCGCCGCCGCCGGTGATCGCCAGGGCCATGCGTGCGCCCTCGCGCGCGTCCTGGCGCTTGTACCAGAAGCCGATCAGCAAAAAGGAGCTGATGCTGGTCAGTTCCCAGAACACCAGCAGCAACAGCAGGTTGCCGGCGACCACCACACCCAGCATCGAGCCCATGAACAGCAGCAGCAGGCCGAAGAAGCGCGGCGCGCTGTCCTCCTTCGACAGGTAGTAGTGCGCGTACATGACCACCAGCGCGCCGATGGCCAAGACCATGCCGGCGAACATCCAGGCCAGTCCGTCCAGGCGCAGGTCGAAGTCCAGGCCGATCTGCGGGATCCAGGCGTGGTGGGCACGCGGGATCCAGCCCTGCAGCACCGCCGGCGACATCCACGCCAGCAGCACCAACCCCAGCAGCGGCGCGGCCGCGGCCACCCACGCCACCTGGCCGCGCGAATGCCCGCGCATGAACACCATGGCCAGCGCTGCCAGGAACGGCAGGGCGAGCAGGGTTTCCAGGAAGGGGATCATCCGGGGGCGAAGGCGTGCAGCGTGCGGTCCCCGAGTCTACCAGCCGCCTGCACTCCCCCTGTAGAGCCGACCGCTGCTCGTCTCCGGTCGTGGCCCTCGTTGCCGTCGGGGTCGCGAAACGCTTCGATATCGGTACGGGGCCCCTTGCATCGACGTCCCCTGCGGGCTTGGCGACCTCCTGCTTCTACAATGCGGCGGATGCACACCTCCGACACCCCGTCTGTCCCGGTGCCCCGCGCCCTGCTGTTCGGCGCCTCCGGCCCCATCGGTCGGCGGGTACTGGAGCGGTTGCTGGCGCACGGCTGGGCGGTGACGGCGCTGTCGCGCGAAATGCAGACGGCGCGCGAGGGCGTGGATTGGCGACGGGGCGGGTTCCCGGACACGATTGGCGAGAGCGTCGGGTTCGACGCCATTCTCAGCTGCGGTCCATTGGACCTGTTCTCGCACTGGTACGCGGACACCTCGACCGGCGCTGCACGCGTGGTTGCGTTCGGCTCGACCAGCGTGCACGTGAAGGCCGATTCCCCGGACGCCGCCGAGCGCGACCTGGCCGAACGCCTGCGTGAAGGCGAGGCACGAGTGAGCCAGGCCGCGCGTGCGCGCGGTGCCGTCGTCACCGTGCTGCGGCCGACCCTGGTCTACGGCGGCGGTGGCGACCGCAGCCTGAGCCGGATCGCCGCGCTGGCCCGTCGCCACGGCTTCTTCCCGTTGCCGGACGATGCCCTGGGCCTGCGCCAGCCGGTGCACGTGGACGATCTGGCCGACGCCGCGCTGGCAGCGCTGGCGCGGGCAGGCGGCGGTGCGCGTGCCTACGACCTGCCCGGCGGCGAAACCCTGTCCTACCGCGAGATGGTGGCGCGTACCCTGGCCACGCTGGACCCGCCGGCAAGGCCATGGTTGCTGCCGGCGCCGCTGTTCGCGCTGGCGGTCGCCGCCGCCCGCCTGTGCGGCCTGCACGATGCCGGCCCGGCCATGCTGGCGAGGATGCGCCAGGATCTGGCGTTCGACGACGTGCCGGCGCGGCGCGAGCTGGGCTACGTGCCGCGCGGATTCGAGCCGGACGCGGGGATGTTCGGCACCGGGGACGCCGGCTGAGTCAGTATTTCCAGCCCATCCTGCGGTACACCCGGGCCAGCACCCACAACGGCCCGACCAGCAGGTACCTCAGGTCGCCGAGGAAAGCCGGCCTGCGCCCCTCGATCCGGTAGCCGACGAACTGCGCGACCCCCCCGATCGCGAGCACCGCCGCCGCCGTCCACAACAGCGCCGCCAGTCCCAGCCGCATCTCGAACAGCCGGCACAGGCAGCCGAAGACAAAGAACACCGCCAGCATGCCCAGCCCCAGCGGGCGCGAGAGCCGGTAGTAGTACGACCAGGCGAAGAACATCGCCAGCGCGGCCCAGATCCCGGTCTTGGCCAGGGTGCCGAACACCGGGATGCACCACAGCAGCGCCACGGCCGACCACGCCATCGCCGGCACGGCGACGCCGCCGATGGCCTGGTTGAGCGGATGGCGGTAGTACTCGGCGTAGCCGGCGAAGTAGCGGTCGAGCGGCCGCTGCGGGGGCGTCGTGTTCATCGTCCCGTTCCGCGCCTCAGTCGACCGGGATGCCGGCCAGCTTCTGCAACGCCTCCGCATAGCGCGCGCGGGTGCGCCTGATCACTTCGGCCGGAAGTGCCGGCCCCGGCGGGGTCTTGTCCCAGCCCGACGCTTCCAGCCAGTCGCGCACGATCTGCTTGTCGTAGCTCGGCGGGCTGGTGCCGACCTGGTACTCGCCGGCCGGCCAGTAGCGCGACGAATCCGGGGTCAGCATCTCGTCCATGATGTACAGGCGGCCGTCGGCGTCGGTGCCGAATTCGAACTTGGTGTCGGCCAGCAGGATGCCGCGCTCGGCCGCGTAGGCCGCGGCGTAGCGGTACAGGCGCAGGGTGGCGTCGCGCACCCGCTCGGCCAGTTCGCCGCCGACCTTGCGCACCATCGCGTCGAAGTCGATGTTCTCGTCGTGGTCGCCGACGGCGGCCTTGGTCGAGGGGGTGAAGATCGGCTCGGGCAGCTGTTCGGCCTGGCGCAGGCCGTCGGGCAGGGCGATGCCGCTGACCGCGCCGGTGCGCTGGTAGTCCTTCCAGCCGCTGCCGATCAGGTAGCCGCGGGCGATGGCTTCGACCGGGACGGGCTTGAGCTTGCGCGCCACCACCGTGCGCTTCGCGTACAGCGCCGGATCGACGCCTTCGGGCAGCACCGCCGCCACGTCAATACCGGTGAGGTGGTTGGGAATCAGGTGCGCGGTCTTGGCGAACCAGAAATTGGAGATCTGGCACAGCATCTCGCCCTTGCCCGGGATCGGGTCGGGCAGGACCACGTCGAACGCGGACAGGCGGTCGGTGGCGACCATCAGCAGGTAGCGGTCGAACAGGGTGCCGGAGGCGGCCAGCGCCTCGGTCGGAATCCGCTCGCGCGGCAGGTCGAACACGTCGCGCACCTTGCCGCGATGGCGCAGCGGCAGGCCGGGCAGGTCGGACTGGAGCAGGGTCGTGGACAACGCAAGTCTCCGGGGCAGGGCAGGAATCACGATCAGGGACGCCCCGGCCACGCCTGGCAGCGCCTGAACGGCGGCCGGCCGCACAGTGTACGGCCAGCCGGGCCGGCTGTGCCTTAGAATCGACAGCTGGATCGGCCAGGCCCGAGGCATCGACCGCCGCATGAACCGCTGGTACGGAAAACTGCTGGGACTGGTCGCCGGTGCACTGCTGTTCCGGCCCAATCCGCTGTTCGGCGCGGTCATCGGCCTGCTGATCGGACATGCCTTCGACAGCGACTGGTTCCGCCTGCGCCAGCACGACAATCCCTACGCCGAGCTGGGCCTGACCGCCGAGGCCAGCGATGCCGAGATCGACCAGGCCTATCGCCGGCTGATGTCGCAGTACCACCCCGACAAGGTCGCCGGCGCCGCGCCCGAACTGCGCGCCCAGGCGGAAAAGCGCGCGCGCGCGGTCAACGCCGCCTACGACCGCATCCGTACCCTGCGCCGGCGCTGACCGCCGCCGCTCCCCTCCTGTCCGCTTGCCGCGAGCCGACCATGCAGTCCACCGTCATCGCCCCGTCCATCCTCTCCGCCGACTTCGCCCGCCTGGGCGAGGAAGTGGACAACGTGCTGGCTGCCGGCGCCGACTGGGTCCACTTCGACGTGATGGACAACCACTACGTGCCGAACCTGACCATCGGCCCGATGGTCTGCCAGGCACTGCGCGCACATGGGGTGACCGCACCGATCGACGTGCACCTGATGGTCGAGCCGGTGGACCGGATCGTGCCGGACTTCGCCCAGGCCGGGGCCACGCTGATCAGCTTCCATCCCGAGGCCAGCCGCCACGTCCATCGCACCGTGCAGCTGATCAGGTCGCTCGGCTGCCAGGCCGGGCTGGTGCTCAACCCGGCCACCCCGGTGGAGGCGCTGGACTGGGTGCTGGAAGACCTGGACCTGGTGCTGCTGATGTCGGTCAACCCCGGCTTCGGCGGCCAGGGCTTCATCCCCTCGGCGCTGGACAAGCTGCGCGCGGTGCGGGCGATGATCGACAGGACCGGCAAGCCGATCCGGCTGGAAATCGACGGCGGAGTGAAGGCCGACAACATCGCGCAGATCGCCGCGGCGGGCGCGGACACCTTCGTCGCCGGCTCGGCGATCTTCAACGCGCCGCGGACCCGCGAGCACTACGCCGGGGTGGTCGGGCAGATGAAGGCCGCGGTGGCCGCGGTCCGCTGAGCCGCAGGCGGGCTAGAGCCGACGCATGCCGCCCGGCGTGGAAACCACCTCCAGCAGCGCCGCGGTCTCCGCGTCCGGTTCGCCGGCGATGTCGGACGGGCGGTACTTCATCTGGAAGGTGCTGATCACGTCGCGGGTGGCCGGGTCCAGCGCGCCGCCCTGCGGCACCCGGTAGCCCACCGCCGCCAGGCGTTGCTGGAACCAGGCCACGTCCGGCAGCGGATGGCTGCGGTGGAACGCCAGCCGCTCCTCGACCTGGGCCGCGTCCGGCCACAGGATCAGCCCGGCCTCGGCGAACTGCCGCCACGGGAACCGCGGGCCCGGATCCTGCTTGCGCCCGGGCGCGATGTCGGCGTGCCCGAGCACGTACTCGGGGGCGATCCCGTGGCGTGCCACGATCTCCTTCGACAGGCGGATGACTGCATCGATCTGCGCCTGCGGATAGGGTGCGTACACCCGGCCCTCGGGCGTGTCGGCATAGCCGGGATTGACGATCTCGATCCCGATCGACGAGGCGTTGAGCCGGGAGACTCCGGCCCAGTAGCTCTCGCCCGCATGCCGCGCCAGCCGCGATTCGTCGACCAGCTGGTAGATCTCGACCGGGTCCTCGCGCACCAGGTAGTGCGAGGACACCCGCCCCTGCCGGGCCAGGATGTCCAGCGATTTCTCGAAGTCCTCGTCGGTGTAGTGCAGGATCAGGAACTGCACCCGGCTGGCCTGGACCACCGATTCGTGGCTCGTGTCGATCTTCAGCGCCGGGCTGGCGCAGCCGGCCAGCAGGAGCGCGGCGGCGGCGAGGGCGGGCAACGGGATGCGCATGGGGCCTTTTTACCAGTAAAGTTGCCGGCATGTCCGGCCAGGCGATCAGGCTCCTCCCTTCCTCCGCGCGCCCGTGCTGGCGATGGCGGCCGGTTGCCGTCATCCCCTGCCATGCCTTGACCCGCCGGAAGGAAGCCTGCCTTGATTTCGCCCGAACAGTTCCAGCAGCACGCCGCCGATAGCCACGTCCCCGGCCTGCACAAGCGCGTCCCCGTCGTCCGCGAGGTGCTGTCCGACCTGGACACGCCGTTGTCGGTCTACCTGAAGCTGGCCGACGCCCCGCATACCTACCTGCTCGAATCGGTCGAGGGCGGCGAGCGCTTCGGCCGCTACTCGATCATCGGCCTGCCGGCCCGGCGCACGATCGCCTTCCGCGGCCATGCCATGGAGGTGCGCGAGCACGGCGCGGTGGTGGAGTCGCGGCAGGTGGCCGATCCGTTCGCCGAGGTCGAGGCGCTGCGCGCGTCCTACTCGGTGCCCAAGCTCGATGGCCTGCCGGGGTTCACCGGCGGCCTGGTCGGATGGTTCGGCTTCGAGTGCATCGGCTACATCGAGCCGCGCCTGGCCGGCGGCGGCAAGCGCGACGAACTCGGCACCCCGGACATCTACCTGATGCTGTCCGAGGAACTGGCGGTATTCGACAACCTCAAGGGCCGGCTGTACCTGGTCGTGCACGCCGACCCGCGCGAGCCCGGCGCCTGGGACGCGGCGCAGGCGCGCCTGGATGCGCTGGTGGACAAGCTGCGCCAGCCCGGCAGCTACCCGGTGCCGCTGAGCCGCGACGTCCTCGACGAGGGTCACTTCGTCTCCGGTTTCACCCGCGAAGGCTTCATCGCCGCGGTGGAGCGGTCGAAGGAATACATCCGCGCCGGCGACGTGTTCCAGGTGGTGCTGAGCCAGCGCCTGAGCGTGCCGTTCAACGCCCGCCCGGTGGACGTGTACCGCGCCCTGCGCGCGCTCAACCCCTCGCCGTACATGTATTTCATGGATGCCGGCGACGTCCAGGTGGTCGGCTCCTCGCCGGAAATCCTGGTGCGATTGCAGCAGGGCGAGGTGACCGTGCGCCCGATCGCCGGCACTCGCCCGCGCGGCGCCACCCCGGCCGAGGACCTGGCCCTGGAGCAGGACCTGCTGGCCGATCCCAAGGAGCTGGCCGAGCACGTGATGCTGATCGACCTGGGCCGCAATGACGTCGGCCGGGTGTCCGTGGCCGGCAGTGTCGAGGTCGGCGAGCGCTTCGTGATCGAGCGTTACAGCCACGTCATGCACATCGTCAGCGAGGTCACCGGCAGGCTGCTGCCCGGGCTGAGTTATGCCGACGTGCTGCGCGCCACCTTCCCCGCCGGCACCGTCAGCGGCGCACCCAAGATCCGCGCGTTGGAGGTGATCGGCGAGCTGGAGCCGATCAAGCGGAATGTGTATGCCGGCAGCATCGGCTACATCGGCTGGCACGGGGACGCCGATACCGCCATCGCCATCCGCACCGCGGTGATCAAGGATGGCCGCCTGCACGTGCAGGCCGGCGCCGGCATCGTCTACGACTCCGACCCGGAGAAGGAGTGGGACGAGACCATGAACAAGGGCCGCGCATTGTTCCGCGCGGTGGCGCAGGCGGCGAAGGGGTTGTGAGGGTCCAAACGGGAGAACGGAACATGAGGAACATCTTCGCGGCGGCCGTGCTCTTGCTGGCGGCAGCAGGAGCGCAGGCGCAGTCGATCGGCGGCCCCCCCTTCATTGCCGTCCATGGCAAGGCGAAGGCGGAGGTCGTGCCGGACATCTTCCCGCTGGAAATCACCCTGTCGGAAACCAGCAAGGATGCGGCCAAGACGCAGGAATTGATCGAAGGCCATGCACGCCAGATCGTCGACCTGACCCAGGCGATGGGCATGGCCGAGCGTGACGTGGAGATCTCCAACCTCGACGTGTCGCCGGAATACCGCTACGACGACAAGAACGATATCGAGGTGTTCCTGGGCAACACCTACGAACGCAGGATCAGGCTCCGCTTCCACACCCTGGCGGATTTGCAGAAGATGATTTCATCGCTGCCGCGGGCTCCGCAAGTGAGGTTGAGTACCGGGAATTTCGCAACGTCGGAAGCGGACGAGTTGCGCCGCCGGTTGCTTGACCAGGCAGTGGCGGATGCCCGGAGCACCGCGGAAATCATGGCCAGGGCCGTGGGGAAGAAGATCGGCACGGTGCACAATGTCTCCAATCAGGGGTTCAACGTCCGCTACGTCACGTCGGGGGATTCGGACCAGCTGGACCGGATCATGGTGACGGGCTCGAAGACCGCTGCCTCCGCTCCGGCCGTGGCGTTGCGTGAAGGCACCATCCAGCTCGACCAGAATGTGTACATCATCTACACCCTCGTCGATTGAGGCAGCCGCATGATTCTCATGATCGACAACTACGACAGCTTCACCTTCAACCTCGTCCAGTACCTGCAGACGCTGGGGGCGGAGGTGGAGGTGGTGCGCAACGACGCGATGACCGTGGACGAGATCGGGAAGCTCGCGCCCGAGCGCATCGTCATCTCGCCGGGGCCGTGCACGCCGAACGAGGCGGGAGTGTCGCTGGAGGTGATCGAACGGCTCGGCCGGACCACGCCGATCCTGGGCGTATGCCTGGGCCACCAGGGCATCGGCCAGGCCTACGGCGGCACGGTGGTGCGCGCGGGCAACATCATGCACGGCAAGACCTCGCGCATCCGCCACCAGGGCCGCGGGGTGTTCGCCGGCCTGCCCGACGGCTACGAGGCCACCCGCTACCACTCGCTGGTGGTCGAGCGCGCTTCGCTGCCGGCGGAGCTGGAGATCACCGCCTGGACCGAGAACGAGGATGGCTCGTTCGAGGAGATCATGGGCCTGCGCCACCGCGAACATCCGGTCGAAGGCGTGCAGTTCCATCCCGAGTCGATCCTGACCGAGCATGGGCATGCGTTGCTGAGGAACTTCCTGGAGCGCTGAGCTTCGGCGAGCTTCGGCGGGGGTCAGCGGTAGACCAGGTGCCGGAGCAGGAAGAAGTTGGCGACCGCCAGGCCGGCCTCGACCACGGGCTTGGCCAACCAGGCCCAGTGCAGGCCCAGGTGCGTTTCGACCAGGGCCACCAGCACCGTGCTGATCGCGGTCATTGCCAGCCACAGCAGCCAGAAGCGGACGAAGCGGCTCCAGCCCAGGCGGCTGCCGGCACCGTCGGCGAAGGTGTAGCGACCGTTGAGCCAGAAACCCAGCAGCGCCGCGCTGGTGCGGCTGCCCAGGTTGGCCGGTGCCGCCGGCATCCCGGATGCGGTGAACGCGACGAACAACAGCCAGTCCAGCACCAGTTGGAGCACGCCGAACGCCAGGTAGAGGCCGCCTTGGCGGAGCAGGGGCATCGGTGCGGGTTCTCCATCCTGGTGGCGAGGGGGACATGGCCATTGTAGGCCCCTACAAGGTGGCGAGCGCGGGTCGTAGAATCGGTGCGTCTTCCAGGATCCGGCCGGACATGACCCAGGTATTGCACGTGGTGATCCTCGCCGCCGGCGAGGGCAAGCGGATGAGGTCGGTGCTGCCGAAGGTGCTGCAGCCGATCGGCGGGCGGCCGATGCTTGCGCACGTGATCGACACGGCGCGGGCGCTTTCGCCGGCCGGCATCCATGTGGTCTATGGCCATGGCGGCGAGGCGGTGCGCGCGGCCTTCGCCGGGCAGGACGACCTGTCCTGGCACGAGCAGGCCGAACGCCTCGGCACCGGCCACGCGGTGCAGCAGGCGCTGCCGGCCATCCCCGAGGCGGTGGACGTGCTGGTGCTGTACGGCGACGTGCCGTTGACCCGCGCGGAGACATTGCGCCGACTGCTGCAGACGGACGGCCTGCTGCGGGTGCTGGTGGCCGAGCCGGAAGACCCCGCGGGCTACGGCCGCATCGTCCGCGACGAGCAGGGCAAGGTCGCGGCCATCGTCGAACACCGCGACGCGGACGAACAACAGCGCCAGATCCGCGTCATCAACACCGGGATCATCGCCGCCGAGTCCGACCCGCTCAAGCGCTGGCTGTCGCGGCTGTCCAGCGACAACAGCCAGGGCGAGTACTACCTGACCGATGTCTTCGCCATGGCCGCCGCCGAGTACAACCCGGCCGAGATCGTGGCCGTGGCCGACCCGCTGGAGGCCGAAGGTGCCAACGATCCCTGGCAGCTGGCCCAGCTCGAGCGCGCATTCCAGCTGCGCTGCGCGCGTGCGTTGTGCGCACAAGGCGCGCGCCTGCTCGATCCGGCGCGCTTGGACCAGCGCGGCAGCGTGCGGGTCGGCAGCGACGTGGAGATAGACGCCAACGTGCTGCTTGAAGGCGAGGTGGAACTGGGCGATGGGGTGCGGATCGGCCCGTTCACCCGGCTGAAGGATGTGCGCCTGGGTGCCGGCACCGTGGTGCGCGCGCACTGCGACCTGGAAGGGGTGGTCGCCGAGGGCGCGGTGCAGATCGGTCCCTATGCGCGGTTGCGTCCGGGCACGGTGCTGGCCGACGGCGTGCACATCGGCAATTTCGTCGAGACCAAGAAGGCGGTACTGGGCGTGGGCAGCAAGGCCAACCACCTCACCTACCTGGGGGATGCGCGGGTGGGGGCCGGGGTGAACATCGGCGCCGGCACCATCACCTGCAACTACGATGGGGTGAACAAGTCGACCACCACCATCGGCGACGGCGCGTTCATCGGCTCCAATTCCTCGCTGGTGGCGCCGGTGGAGATCGGCGCGGATGCCACCGTGGGGGCGGGTTCGGTGGTCACGCATGATGCGCCGGCCGGGGTATTGACCGTGTCGCGGGCCAAGCAGGTCGCGCTGGAGCATTGGAAGCGGCCGACGAAGAAGCCGAAGGACTGAGCCAGCCCCACACTATCCGGGCGCGCGAACAGGGATGATCGAGGCGCTCTCCCCAGCCCCTCTCCGCGGGGGAGGGGGACTCTAGTTGGAGGACTCCGGCAGCATCACCGCCACGCACAAGCCGCCATCGGCACGGTTCTGCAACGACAGGCGGCCGCCGTGCGCCTCGACGATCTCGCGCGCCAGCGCCAGGCCCAGGCCGGTGCCGTGGCGCTTGGTCGAGTAGAACGGCAGCAGTGCGTTCTGCAACACCGCCTCGTTCATGCCCGTGCCGCGGTCCAGCACTTCGAGCCGGATCCAGCCGGGCAGGCGCAGCAGGCGCACGCGCACCTCGTCGCTGGGCGGCGCCGCATCGGCGCCAGCCTCGTGCGCGTTCTTGAGCAGGTTGAGCAGCGCCTGCTCCATCTGCGCGATATCCACCCGCGCGTGCAGGCTGTCGTCGGCGCCCTCCAGCTCGAAGCCGATCTGGCGCTGCAGCCGGCCCAGGAACTCGGCCCAGGCGATCGTCTGCAGCTGCGGCTGCGGCAGCTTGGCGAAGCGCGCGTAGCCGCGGATGAAAACCTCCAGGTGGCGAGCGCGCTCCTCGATGGTGGAGAACACCTCGCCCAGCCGCTCGTGGCGTCCGCGCCGCACCAGTTCGGCACCGGAGTGCGCGAGCGAGGCGATCGGCGCCAGCGAGTTGTTGAGTTCGTGGCTGATCACCCGGATCACCTTCTTCCAGGTCTGCACCTCCTGGCGGCGCAACTCCGGGGTGAGCAGGCGGACCAGCAGCAGTTCGTGGCGGCGGCCGTTGAGGCTGAAATTGCGCCGCGACAGGTGGAACACGTCCTCGTCGTCGCCCTCGCCGGGCACCGCGAATAGGCTGTCGCCGCCGCGCGCCACCGCCTCGCGCAGTTCCACCGGCAGCGAGTCCAGCAGGTCGTCCAGGCGCTGGCCTTCCAGCCTGCGGCCGTCGTTGAGCAGCTTGCGCGCGGCCAGGTTGGCGTAGGCCACGCGACGCAGGCCATCGCCGCCCTCGGCCGAGAGCAGCATCGCCACGGGCGTGTTCTGCACCATCGTGTCCAGCAGCAGTTCGCGCTGGACCAGGTCCTGGCGCTGCTGGCGCAGCACCTCGCCCAGTTCGCCGTGGGCGCGGACCAGGTCGCCGACTTCGTCATCGCCGGACCAGTGCACGCCGAAGTTGAATTCGCCGTCGCGGTAGGTGTTGACGCTGCTGGCCAGCGCCCGGAACAGCGCCCGCAACGGCGCCAGCGCGTGGCGCAGGCTCCACCACATCAAGGCCAGCAGTACCGCCATCGAGGCCAGGGCCAGCAACCAGCCGCGGTCGATCCAGTAGGCGAACACCCACGGCAGCGCCGCAGCCAGCGCCAGCACCGGCAGCAGGCGCAGGAACAGGCGCAGGGTGAGGGTGCGGCGGATCATCCGCGTGCGCCCGGGTGGCCGGTGGTCGCTGGCGCCGCCGCTCATGCCGGCTTGAGGCCGTGGCGTTCCATGCGCCGGTACAGCGCCTGCCGGCTCATGCCCAGTTCGGCGGCGGCCTGCGCGATCACCCCGCCGGCGCGTTGCAGCGCCGCCTCGATCTGCTCGCGTTCGGGTTCGCGCGCCGGGCCGCCGCGCACGGCCGGCGCGCGCGGCAGGCCCAGGTCGGCCGCTTCGATCCGCGGGCCGGTGGCCAGCAGTTGCGCGCGCTGGATCGTGTTGCGCAGTTCACGCACGTTGCCCGGCCAGGGATGCCGTTGCAGCGCGGCGGCGGCCGCGGCCGAAAGCGGCTTGCCGCCATCGCCGAAGCGCTCGGCCAACGGCAGGATGTCGCCCGGACGCTCGGCCAGCGGCGGCATCGCCAGCTCGATGGTGTTGAGCCGGTAGTACAGGTCCTCGCGGAAGCTGCCGTCGCGGATCATCGCCGGCAGGTCGGCGTTGGTGGCGCTGACCACGCGCACCTTGACCTGGCGCTCGCGGTTGGAGCCCAGCCGGGCGAAGCGGCCGGTCTCCAGCACCCGCAGCAGTTTCATCTGCCCGGCCGGGGGCAGGTTGCCGATCTCGTCCAGGAACAGAGTGCCGCCGTCGGCGGCCTCGAACTTGCCTTCGCGCGCCTTGTTGGCGCCGGTGTAGGCGCCGGCCTCGGCGCCGAACAGTTCGGCCTCGATCAGCTCGGCCGGCAGCGCGCCGCAGTTGACGGTGACGAACGGGCCGCCGCGGTTCGCCGAATTGGCCTGGATGATCTCGGCGATCTTCTCCTTGCCGCTGCCGTTGGGCCCGGTGACCAGCACCGGCAGCTCGGAACGGGCGACCTGGCAGGCCAGCGCCACCACCCGCTCGCTGGCCGGGTCGGCGAACACCGCGCCGCGCAGGTCGTAGCGCCGGGCCAGGTCGTCGCGGCGGCGGCGCTCGCCGTCGCGGCGCAGGTCAAGCTCGCGCCGCGCTTCGGCCAGTTCAAGCAGGTTGTTGACCGTGGCCAGCAGCTTGGCGTCCTGCCAGGGCTTGGCCACGTAGTCGGCGGCGCCGGCCTTGATCAGCTCCACCGCGCTTTCCAGGTGGGTCCAGGCGGTGAGCAGCACCACCGGCAGGTCGGGATGCCGCTCGCGGATCGCCGCGAACAACGCGCGCCCCTCGTCGCCGGAAGTGGTGTCGGCGCTGAAGTTCATGTCCTGGATCACCAGGTCCACGTCGCCCTCGTCGAGCAGCGCCAAGCCTGCCTCGGGGGAGCCGGCGTGCACGGTGGCGATGTCGTGCAGCGAGAACAGCACCTCCAGCGCGGTGGCGACCGCGGGGTTGTCGTCGATGACCAGGATGGTGGGCATGATGGCTGGAGTCGGAACCGGGGATGCAGGCCGGGAAAGAGTAAAGGCTTTTCCGGGACGCCGTCCTGTCGGGAGGTCAGGTACTGCGCGTGGCGATCGCCGGCGGCACCGAGGCGGCACGGCGGGCGGGGGCGAACACGGCGACCTGTCCCAGCAGCCACAGCGCCAAGGCGCCGACGGGCAGGTAGTACAGCGGCAGGCGGTCCAGTTCGTACTTGCTCATCAGCACCTGGTTGATCGCGTAGGCCAGCAGCATGCCCAGGGCGATGCCGACGGTGGCCAGCAGGAAGTTCTCGGTCTGGAAGTAGCGCAGGATCTGGCCCTTGGTCGCGCCGAGCGCACGGCGCACGCCGATCTGCTTGGTGCGCTGCTGCACCCAGAAGCTGGCCAGGCCGACGATGCCCAGCGCGGTGACCAGCAGCAGGGCGACGCAGACGATGGCCAGCAGCCAGGCCATCGAGCGCTGCTGCTGGTAGAACTCGGTGCGCAGTTCGGAGAAGGTCTTGGTGTTGTCCTCAAGGATGACGCGCTTGGGGCCGTTGGCGCGCAGGGCCTCCTTGGCGGTCTTCAGGATTTCCTGGCGGCGCTCGGGCGAGGTGCGGATCACGTACTGGCCGCCGAGGTCGTAGGTTCCCCGCACCGGGACGATCGTGGTGTATTCGCGCTGCGCGGGACCGCCCTGCATGCTCGGCCGCACCAGGTGCTCGACCACGCCGACGATGCGGATGGGCGAATCGCTGCCGGTATAGATCGTCTTGCCCAGCGGATCCTCGCCGGGGAACAGTTGCTCGGCAAGCTTGCGGGTGACGATGACGCTGCCGATGCGGGCGGGGTTGTTGGGGTCGTTCAGCGCCTCGAACTCGAGGTACTCGTCGGCGGTGAAGTTGCGGCCGGCGACCAGCTGCAGACCGAAGGTCTCGAGGAATCGATCCTCGGCCATGTACATGGTCGCGTTCAGGGTGGGGCGCGGCTGGTCCGGTTCCAGGTTCACGCTGTTGTTCCACGACGAGTTGACGAACGGCACCTGGTTGACCGTGGTGGCCGCCTTCACCCCGGGCAGGGCGCGCAGCATCGCCAGATCGGCGCGGGTCTGCGCGCGGGCGTCGGCGTCGCCGCCGATGGGGATGATCTGGATGCGGACCAGCTCGTCCTCGACGATGCCGCTGGTTTCGCGGATCTGGGCGATGCGCTCGCCGATCAGGAACAGGGCGTTGCAGATGATCGCGCAGGTCAGGGCGATCTCCAGCACGATCAGCCCGGCGGCGGTTTTGTGCCGCATCAGGGTAGAGAGGATGGGGCGGATTTCCATGGGAGTCTCCGGTGGGTCTTGAAGCCCCTCTCCCTCCGGGAGAGGGGTTGGGGAGAGGGTTCGGGGCGAAGGGAGCGGGAGGCTATTGCGACTTGAGCTGGATGGCCGGGGTCACCTGCATCGCCCGCCACGCCGGCAGCATGCCGGCCAGCAGGCTGGCGACGATCGCCAGGACGAAGGTGGTCAGCAGCATGGACGCGTCCAGGTGCGCGAGCTGGGCATAGCTGGTGGGCTGCTGCCGCACCGCCCACAGCCCGAGCAGGGCCAGGCCCAGGCCCAGCACGCCGCCGGCCAGGCCGACGGTGCCGGCCTCGACCAGGCACTGCTTGAATATCTCCCCGCGCGATGCGCCCAGCGCGCGGCGCACGCCGATCTCGCCGCTACGGCGCAGGAACTTGGCCAGCAGCAGGCCCACGGTGTTGAGCAGACACACCAGCAGGAAGCCGAAGCCCAGCCACAGCTGCATCACCACGTCGCGCGGGACCACGCGGTTGAAGTCCAGCCAGTCCATCACGTTGCGCAGGCGCACGTTGGGCTCCCGCTCGTAGCGGCCGGCGGCCTTCTGCTGGGCCGAATAGTTGTCCAGGTAAGCCTTGTAGTCCGAGGCCTGAGCGGCGCTGTCCAATTCCACCCAGTACTGGATCCAGGCGCAAGGTGCATTGAGGCCGGTGGAGTCGCCTTCGCTGTTGCCCCAGCAGTTCATGCTGCCGTTGCGGCCCAGGTCCAGGGTGCGCGAAGTGGAGAACGGCAGGAACACGTCCTCCAGTTCGCCGTAGCGGCCGGTGTTCATGTCGTAGAACCGGGGCGTGGGCCGCCACGTATCGAGCACGCCCGCGATGCGGAACTGGTTGTCGGCGAGCACCAGCGTCTTGCCGACGCTGTCGCCGCCGCCGAACACGCGGTCGTTGAGCGCCTTCGAGATCACCACCACCCGGGCGCCGGCCTCGTCCTCGGCCGCACCCCAGCCGGTGCCGTACAGGAACGGGGCGGAGAACATCGGGAAGAAATCCGCACTGGTGTAACGCGCATCGGCGTAGAACGGCACCAGGTCGGCGCGCTCCGGGGTGATCGAGACCGCGCCGCCGGTCATCATCGCCTGGCGGGGCGCGCGCTTCTCGCGCAGCAGGGCCTCGGCGTCGAAGCGGGTGAGCTGCTGCTCCGGTTCGTCGCCCGGGTTGAAGTAGCGCACCGGTTCCGGATCCAGCTGCGCATAGAACAGTCGTTCGCTCTTTTCCGGGATCGGGTCGCCGGAGAGCACTCGGAACACGGTCAGCGTGGTCATGCACGCGCCGATGCCCAAGGCGATGGCCAGCACCATGAGCGCGGTCAAGGCCTTGTTGCGGCGGAAGCTGCGCAGGGCGAGGTGGAAGTAGTAGGCGAGCATGGCGTCGGTTCCAGTGGGGTCAGGCGCTGCGGGTTGCGATGGCGGGGGGGACGTTGGCGGCACGGCGGGCCGGGCCGAGCACGGCGAGCTGGCCGAGCAGCCACAACGCCACTGCGCCGACGGGCAGGTAGTACAACGGCAGGCGATCGAGTTCGTACTTGCTCATCAGCATCTGGTTGATGGCGTAGGCCAGCAGCATGCCGAGCACGATGCCGAAGCTGGCGAGCAGGAAGTTCTCGGTCAGGAAGTAGCGGAGGATGTCGCCGCGGGTCGCGCCCAGGGCGCGGCGGATGCCGATCTGGCGGGTGCGCTGGGCAACCCAGAAGCTGGCCAGGCCGACGATGCCGAACGCGGTGACCGCCAGCAGCGCCACGCTCACCGACACCAGCAGCCAGACCACGGCGCGGTCGCGGCTGTGGAATTCGTGGCGCATGTTGACCAGGGTGTCGCGGGCGTTGACCAGGCGGTTGGGGTCGGCGCGGTTCAGGGCGGCCACCGCCGCGTCCAGCACCTCGTCGCGGCGCTGCGGATCCACGCGCAGCGCGTAGTCGCCGTTGGAGGTCCGCAGTGGCAGGATCATCGACTGGTAGCCGTCCCCGAACATCGCTTCATTGCTGGGGGCCCGGAGGTTGTCGATCACGCCGACCACGCGGGTGGGGTTGGTGCCATAGATATAGATGGACTTGCCGACCGCATCCTCGCCGGGGAACAGGTGTTCGGCCAGGCTCCGGCCGAGGATGACCGCGGGGACGTTGGTGGGGGTCGTGGACGCTTCCACCGCGCTCATGTCCTGGTACTCGTCGGCCTCGAATCCACGGCCCTGGATGATGCGCAGGCCATAGGTCGCGATCATGTTGCCGTCGTCCATGTAGTTCGTGGCGGTGGTGGTTTCATCGGGCTGGCCGGGCTCCAGGTTGATGCTCGAAGCCCAGACGTTCCGGCCGTAGGGGATCTGGTTGATGCTGGCGACGGACACCACCCCGGGCACGGCGGCGAGTGTGGCCACGTCGTCCCGGCGCATCGCATCGCGATTCTGGTCGGGCAACAGGCTGCTGACGCTGATGTACACCAGTTCTTCCTCGGCGATGCCGCTGACGCGCTGCATCTGTTCGACCCGGCTGCCGACCACGAAGAGCGCGTTGCAGATGATCGCGCAGCTCAGCGCGATCTCCAGCACGATCAGGCCGGCGGCGGTCTTGTGTCGCAACAGCGTGGACAGGATGGGGCGGATTTCCATGGAGGCTCCGGCTATTGCGACTTGAGTTGGATGGCCGGGGCGATCTGCATCGCCCGCCAGGCCGGCAGCAGTCCCGCCAGCAGGCTGGCGGCGAGCGCCAGTGCGAGGGTGAGCAGCAAGGTGTGCCCGTCCAGTTGCGCGGCCCGGGCGTAGTCGTCCGGCTGTTGCCGGATCAGCCACAGGCCGAAGGCGGCGAAACCCAGCCCGAGCAGGCCGCCGGCGATGCCGATCGTGCCGGCCTCGACCAGGCATTGCTTGAATATCTCCTTGCGCGAGGCGCCCAGCGCCCGGCGCACGCCGATCTCGCCGCTGCGGCGCAGGAACTTGGCCAGCAGCAGGCCCACGGTGTTGAGCAGGCATACCAGCAGGAAGCCGAACGCCAGCCACATCTGCAGGCGCACGTCATTGGGCACGATGCGGTTGAAATCCAGCCAGCCCATGACGTCGTCCAGGCGGACGTTGGCGGGCCGCTCGAAACGGCCGGCGGCGCGCTGCTGTTCGGAATAGCGGGCCAGGTAGTCGAGGTAGTCGGCCGCCTTCCGCGGGGAATCCAGCTCGACCCAGTACTGGAGCCAGGCACAGGGCGCGTTGACCCCGGTGCTCCCCCCTTCTTCCTGGCGGCTGTCACCCCAGCAGTTCATGCTCCCCTGGGAGCCCAGGCGCAGTTCGCGCGAGGTGGAGAACGGCAGGAACACCTGTTCGGGACCGCCGAACATCTGGTTGGTCACGTCATAGAAGCGCGGGGCCAGCTTCCACGTATCCATCACCCCGATGACCTCGAGGGATCCCCGGGTGGTCACCAGGGTCTTGCCGATGGCGTCGCCATTGGCGAACAGCTTGCCGGCCAGTTCGTGGCCGATCACCGCTACCCGCGCGCGCGATTCGTCCTCTTCCTTCGTCCAGCTGCGCCCGGCCAGCAGCGGTGGTTCGAACATCGGGAAGAAGTCGGCGCTGGTGTAGCGCGCCTGGGCGCGGAACGGCTGGATTGCGCTGTCCTGCGGGCGAATCGTGACGTTGCCGGCCGTCATCAGCGCCTGGCGGTCACCGCGTGCCTGGCGCAGCAGTTCCTCGGCGTCGAAACGGGTCATCTGATCGAGCGGCTCGGCCTCCAGGCGCCCGTTCTGGGCCAGGCTGCGTGGCTCAAGCCGCGGGTAGAACAGTTGCCGGCTCTTGTGCGGGATCGGGTCACTGGAGAGCACGTAGTACAGTGTGAGAGTGGTCATCGTCGCGCCGATGCCGGTGGCGATGGTCAGCACCATCAGCAGGGTCAGCACCGGGTTGCGGCGGAAGCTGCGCAGGGCGAGGTTGAGGTGGTAGGCGAACATCGCGGCTTCCTATCCCTTTTTCCGCCGGGAGAAGGTGGCCCGGAGGGCCGGATGGGGTTTGGTGGGACGGATGGTGGACTGTCCCGGGCGGGGCGGATCCTCACCCCAAGCCCGCTCCCGGGGGGGAAGCGGCTGCACTGGCCGCGAGGCCTGACAGGCCGCGGTCCTGGACGATGTCGGTGGCCACGCCGTCGACGATGTGCACGTTGCGTTGCGCGCGCGCGGCAAGCTCCGGGTCGTGGGTGACCATCACGATGGTCGTGCCCTTGGCGTTGATGTCCTCCAGCAGCTCCATCACGCTGCGTGCCATCTGCGTGTCGAGGTTGCCGGTCGGTTCGTCGGCCAGCAGCAGGCGCGGCGAACCGGCCAGCGCGCGGGCAATGGCGGCGCGCTGCTGCTGGCCGCCGGACAGTTCGGCCGGATAGTGCTTCATCCGCGAGCCCAGGCCGACCTGGCCCAGCGCTTCCTCGATCCGGCGCCGGCGCTCGGCCGCGGGCAGGCCGCGGTAGCGCAGCGGCACGTCGCAGTTGTCGAACAGGTTCAGGTCCGGGATCAGGTTGAAGCTCTGGAAGATGAAGCCGATCTTCTCGTTGCGCAGGCGCGAGCGGGCGTTGTCGTTGAGCCCCTTCACGTCCACGCCGTCGAGCCGGTAGTCGCCACCGGTGAAGGTCTCCAGCAGGCCGGCGATGTTGAGGAAGGTGGTCTTGCCCGAGCCCGACGGGCCGGTGACGGCGACGAACTCGCCTTCTTCCACCTGCAGGTCCAGCGAGCGCAGCGCGTGGGTTTCGACCAGTTCGGTGCGGTAGACCTTGGAGACCTGGCGCATGTCGAGCATGGGGATGTCCTTCGTTGTCGGATGTGTAGGGAGAGGGGGTAGAGGGGAAATCACTTGCCGGAGATGCGCACGCGCTCCTGGCCGGCGAACTGGTCGGTGCCGGAGACGACGATGCGCTGGCCGGCTTCCAGGCCGGAGACGATCTCCACGGCGTTGAGGCTGCTGGCGCCGGCCTGGATCGGGCGTCGCACCGCGGTGCTGCCGTCGACGACCCAGGCGAAGCGGCCGCCGTCCTGCTCCAGGAACGGGCCGCGCTCGACCATCAACACGTTTTCGCGCGTGTCGAGCACGATCCGCGCCGACAGCCGCTGGTTCTGGCGCAGGCCCGGCGGCTGCTTGCCTTCGTCGAAGCGCAGCCGCGCGGTGACTTCGCCGTTGACCACTTCCGGCGACACCGCCGAGACCTTGGCCGGGTACTGCTGGCCCTGGCTGGTGACCTGTGCCGGCACGCCGATCGACAGGTCGCGGGCGAAGCTCTCAGGCACCCGGATCTCGACCTCGAACTCGCTCAGGTCCACCACGCTCAGGAGCGGCGCGTTGATCGCCACGTTGGTGCCCTGGGCGATCTGCACCTGGCCGACCTGGCCGTCGAACGGTGCGCGCAGGGTCAGCGCTTGGACCTGGCGCTGCAGTTCGGCCACCACCGATTGCTGGCGATCGGCGAGCAGGCGCTTGTTGCGCGCGTCGATGCCGGCGCCCTGGCCCTGCAGGGTGAAATCCTTGCGTGCGGCCTGCAGGCCGATGTCGGCCTTGCGCTGGTTGTCCTGGGCGCGCTCCAGTTCGTTGCGCGACACCGCGCCGCCGTCATAGGCGCGCTGGTAACGCTCCAGGTCGCGCTGCGCGGCGGTGTGTTCGATCATGGCCTGGTCGACCAGTTTCTGTGCGTTGGAACGGGCCAGTTGTGCGTCCAGCGTCGCCCGGCTGGCCTCGCCTTCCAGGTTGGCCAGGGTCGACTCCTCCTGGACCAGCTTGCTGCGCAGTTCCGGGCTGTCGATCACCGCCAGCTCCTGGCCTTTCTCCACCGCGTCGCCGGCTACCACCTTCAACGTCACCGTGCCGCCGGCGATGGCGTACAGGGTGGGGCTGTTGGCGGTGATGACCCGGCCGTCGGCGGAGATGTCACGGACCAGGTCGCCGCGCTTGACCTCGGCGACGCGGATCCGCGAGGCGTCATAGGAGCGCGAGCCGCCGGTCCAGCCCATCGCCACCCAGGCCAGCAGCGCCAACGCCGCCGCGGCGCCGACGGCCGGCCATAGCCAGCGGCGCCAGGCCGGGCGGGCCTGGTCGGAGAGCTTGCGGTCCTGGGCGGAGGTATCTGGGATCATCGTGAGTGAGCGTGGCTGGCGTCGGGACAGGCAACGCAGATCGCGTGCCAACTACAGCCCATTGAATTGATTGGGAATATTCGGACGCGACAGGTGTCCGTGGCGTCCGCCGGACAGTGCCGGACACCCGGACCGCGATGGACAGCGGCCGGACCGGCCGCGGCCCGGCGAGACAGGCCTGAAGCCAGGACGTGGACCGGGTCCGCTAGAATCCGGTCTTTGTTCCCCGTGGATGACGGCATGTGCGGAATCGTGGGTGCGATCGCGGATCGCGATGTGGTCCCGGTCCTGGTCGAGGGACTCAAGCGCCTGGAATACCGCGGCTACGATTCCTCCGGCATCGCGGTGGCCGACGCGGCCAGCGTGCGCCGGGTGCGCCGCACCGGGCGGGTGGCCGAGATGGAACAGGCGGCGGTGGCCGAGGGCTTCAACGGCACGCTCGGCATCGGCCACACCCGCTGGGCCACCCACGGCGGCGTCACCGAGGCCAACGCCCATCCGCACATCAGCCACGGCGACCTGGCCCTGGTCCACAATGGCATCATCGAGAACCATGAGCAGCAGCGCGAGCGCCTGATCGCGCTGGGCTATGTGTTCGAGTCGCAGACCGATACCGAGGTCATCGCCCACCTGATCCACCACCACATGGCCCAGGGCCGCGACCTGCTCGCGGCCTTGCAGGTGGCGGTGAAGGAGCTGACCGGTGCCTACGCGCTTGCCGTGCTCAGCCGTTCCGAGCCGGGTCGGCTGGTATGCGCGCGGATGGGCTGCCCGTTGCTGGTCGGCCTGGGCGAGGGCGAGACCTTCGTCGCCTCCGACGTCTCGGCGATCGTCTCCGCCACCCGCCGGGTGATCTTCCTGGAAGAGGGCGACACCGCCGAGCTGACCCGTGGCGGCGTGCGCGTGTTCGGCCACGACGACCGCGAAACCACCCGTGAGGTGCACGTCTCCGACGTGTCGCTGGCCTCGCTGGAGCTGGGCCCGTACCGCCACTTCATGCAGAAGGAGATCCACGAGCAGCCGCGCGCGATTTCCGACACCATCGAAGCGGCCATCGATGCCGGCGGCTTCGAGCCGGCGCTGTTCGGTGCCAAGGCCGCGGCGGTGCTGGGCGAGGCCAGCGGGGTGCAGATCCTGGCGTGCGGCACCAGCTACTACGCCGGCCTGACCGCGCGCTACTGGATCGAGGCCATCGCCGGCCTGCCGTGCAGCGTGGAGATCGCCAGCGAGTATCGCTACCGCGCCGCCTACGCCGATCCGAACCACCTGGTCGTCACCATCTCCCAGTCCGGCGAAACCCTGGACACGATGGAGGCGCTCAAGTACGCCAAGTCGCTGGGCCACCGCCACACCCTGTCGATCTGCAACGTGCCCGAGAGCGCGATCCCGCGCGCCAGCGAACTGGTCTGCTACACCCGTGCCGGCGCCGAGATCGGTGTGGCCTCGACCAAGGCCTTCACCACCCAGCTGGCCGCGCTGTTCCAGCTGACCGTGGTGCTGGGCAAGCTGCACGGGCGGGTGGACGCGGAGCAGGAGGCCGACTACCTCGAACAGCTGCGCCACCTGCCCGGTAGCGTGCAGCATGCGCTGAACCTGGAGCCGCAGATCCAGGCCTGGGCGGAGCGCTTCGCCGGCAAGGACGACGCGCTGTTCCTTGGCCGCGGCCTGCATTACCCGATCGCGCTGGAGGGCGCGCTCAAGCTGAAGGAAATCTCCTACATCCACGCCGAGGCCTATCCGGCCGGCGAGCTCAAGCACGGGCCGCTGGCGCTGGTGGACGAGGACATGCCGGTGGTGGTGATCGCACCCAACGACGGCCTGCTGGAGAAGGTGAAGTCGAACATGCAGGAAGTGCGCGCCCGCGGCGGCGAACTGTTCGTGTTCGCCGACCAGGACAGCCACTTCAGCGAATCCGAGGGCGTGCACGTGATCCGCACCCCGCGCCATGCCGGCGTGCTCAGCCCGGTGATCCACACCATCCCGGTGCAGTTGCTGGCCTACCACACCGCCCTGGCGCGCGGCACCGACGTGGACAAACCGCGGAACCTGGCCAAGAGCGTGACGGTGGAGTGAGTCAGTCGGCAGCGACCGGGTCGCCCGCCTTCCATCCCCGGGCCTGCAATTGGTCGAGCAGGGCATTGACCCGTTCGCGCGCGGGCATGCTGTGCACCGGCAGGGCCAGGCTGTCGCCGGGGCGAGCGGTGGCCAGGATCGTATGCACGGCCTCGGTCTCGTCCAGGCATTCGACGATGGCATGGTCCGCAACGCCGTGGCTTGCCAGCGTGGCGCGCAGCAACCGGGCCACCTCGCCGCTTTCGCGTCCGCGCAGGTAGCCCTCCATGTCCTTGAGCACGACGTGGTCGGGCCGGAACCTGGCGGCGGTGGCGGCGAGTTCGGCGATGGCCTCGTCGCTGCGGTCGCCGGCCTGGCCGAGCAGCAGGTGCAGGCGGCCGCCATCGTGGTGTGCTTGGCGCACCAGGTCGAGCAGTTGCGCCAGGCCGTCGGGGTTGTGCGCATAGTCCACGTAGACCTGCACGCCGCCGCCGAGGGTCCAGCGCTGCAGACGGCCGGGGTTGTCGCGGTTGTCGCGACCGAAGCGGGCGAGCACGGCGGCGATCGTCGCCGGTGCGATCCCCAGCCCGGCGGCGGCCAGGGCGGCGGCGGCGCAGTTCTGCACGTTGTGCGCGGCCAGGCCGCCGAGGGTCAGCGGCATGCCGGCGATTGCTCCCAGGTCATGCGCACGGGTTCCGTCGAACAGCCACAGGTGGCCGTCGCGCACGCCGCAGCTGCGGCGGCCCTCGGCGCGCGCCTGCAGCAGCAGCGGATGGCCGTCGTCGGTGGAGAACCACGCCAGCGGCGCGGCGAGGCCTGGGGCATGCCGGCGCAGTAGTTCGTTATCCGCGTTGAGTACCAGGATGCCGTCGACATCGATGGCGCGGGCCACGGTCAGCTTCACCTCGGCCAGGCCATCGAGGTCGTGGATGCCGTACTCGCCGAAGTGGTCGGGGCTGACGTTGGTGACCACGGCCACGTCGGCGCGTTCGACCGCCAACCCGCGGCGCAGCAGGCCGCCGCGCGCGGTCTCCAGGATCGCCGCCTGGGCCTGGCGGTTGCGCAGCAGGCTGCGCGCGCCGCCGGGACCGGAATAGTCGCCGCCTTCGATCAGGGCGCCGTCGAGGTAGAGGCCGTCGGTGCAACTGTTGGCGGTATGCCAGCCGTGGGCGATGGCGATCGCGGTGAGCAGGCGCACGGTGGTGGTCTTGCCGTTGGAGCCGGTGACCAGGGCCACCGGGATGGAATGCAGTTCCGGCCACGGCACGTCGCCGGGCACGGGCAGGGCATGGTTGTCCCAGGTGCGGCTGCCGGTGCCCAGGCCGATGGACAGTTGTGCGTCGTCCAGCAGCAGCGGCAGGCCGCGGGCGGCGGCACCTTCGCGCAGGGCGGGCAGGCGCGGCAGGCGTTCGGCCGCGGCGACCGTGCACAGCAGGCGCAGGGCCGCCGCCTCGTCGTCGAGCGGGGGATGCCCCGGCTGCAGCGCGGGTTCGCCGGTGTCCATGCCGGCCGCGGCCAAGGCCGACAGCCAGGCCCACTCGTGGACATCGGCGGCGGCGTACAGCCTGTCGCCGGGTGCGGCGAAGGCGAGACTGGCGCCGCTGGCGTGCGCGCGCACCGCCAGCGGGCCGTCCGGCCAGCCCAGGGCGGCCCGCGCCCGGGCGATGCGCTGCCTCCAGTCCGCGATCAGCGCCGCCGGCACCGGCGCGCCGACCATCGTCTCCAGCACCGCGCCCGGCTCGGCGAAGTACAGGTTCGGGCCGGTCAGCCGGCGCAGGTCGTCGAAGGGCAGGCGTGGACCCGGGCTCAATCGCTGTCCTCGTCGTGGCGCGCGAACACCAGCCCGCGCTCCTCGCGGATCACGCCCTCCATCGCCGCGACCACCGCCTCGTCGGCGCTCGGCGCCGGCTCCAGCGACGGCAACTCGACTTTCCTGGCGTTGCGCGGCTCGGCGCCGTCGGGCGCGAACTTGGTGATCTGCTTCCACGAGCGGGCCAGGGCATCGGCGAACACCAGCAGCAGGTCGCCCGGCTGGCCCATGCGCAGCGCCGCGTCGATGGCCTGTTGCTCGTCGGGGATCTGCTGGATCGCCTCCTCGCCCACGCCTGCCGCCTGCAGCGCGCGGGCGATGATCCGCGGCACCTCGTCGCCGTCGCGGCCGCGCAGGCCATCGTCGCGCTTGACCACGTAGTGGTCGAAGCGGCCGGCGACGGCGCGGGCGATGTCCTGGATGTCCTCGTCGCGGCGGTCGCCGGGCGCGGCCACCACCACGATCCGGCGCCCGCTCACCTCCAGGCGCTGGGCCAGGTCGGCCATCATCCCCACCGCGTGCGCGTTGTGCGCGTAGTCCATCACCACCTTGAACGGATGCTCGTCGTACACGTTCATCCGGCCCGGGGCCTGGAAGAAGGTGGTGTCGAAGGTGCGCAGGCCCTGGCGGATCGCGTCGAGCTTGATCCCGAGCGAGAACGCCAGCGCCGCGGCGAACATCGCGTTCTGCACGTTGTGCAGGGCGCGGCCCTCCAGGGTGGCCGGGATCAGGTGGGTCCACATCAGCGGGATGTGGCTGCCCTTGTCGTACAGGGTGATCATGTGGCCGTTGACGCCGTTCTCCAGCGCGCAGGCGCGGCCGCCGGCGCGGATGTGCTCGCGCACCAGCGCATGCGACGGGTTCATGGTGACGTAGCAGATCGTGCTGGCGTCGGTATAGCCGGACATCTTCAGCACGTTGGGATCGTCGGCGTTGAGCACGGCGCAGTCACGGGCCACCTCGACCACGATCCGCTTGATCTCGGCCAGCTGCTCCAGGGTGTCGATGCCCTTGAGCCCGAGGTGGTCGGCGGCGACGTTGATCACCGCGCCCACGTCCACCTCCGGCACGCCCATGCCGGAGCGCAGCAGGCCGCCGCGCGCGGTCTCCAGCACCGCCAGGTCGATGTGCGGGTCGGACAGCACCATCCGCGCCGATACCGGGCCGGTCATGTCGCCTTCCACCGTGCGCTGGCCGTCGATGTAGACGCCGTCGGTGGTGGTCAGGCCCGGGGTGTAGCCGGCCATCTTGGCGATGTGCGCGAGCATGCGCGCGGTGGTGGTCTTGCCGTTGGTGCCGGTGATCGCGGCGATCGGCACCCGCGAGGGCGAGCCCGGCGGGAACAGCATGTCGATCACCGGCCCGGCGGCGTCGCGCGGGGTGCCTTCGCTGGGCGCCACGTGCATGCGGAAGCCGGGCGCGGCGTTGACCTCGCAGATCGCGCCGCCGATGCTCTTGTAGCTCTCGGCGATGTTGGGGCTGATGAAGTCCACACCGCCCACGTCCAGGCCGATCGCGCGCACCGCGCGCACCGCCATGTCGCGGTTGTCGGGGTGGATGACGTCGGTGACGTCGGTGGCGGTGCCGCCGGTGGACAGGTTGGCGGTGGAGCGCAGGAACACCTTCTCGCCGGGCGGCGGCACGCTGTCGGCGGTGTAGCCGACGCGTTCCAGCATCAGGTTGGCTTCGCGGTCGAGCTCGAGTCGGGTCAGCACCTTCTCGTGGCCCACGCCGCGCCGCGGATCCTGGTTCACGATCTCGACCAGTTCGGCCACGGTGCGCTGGCCGTCGCCGACCACGTGGCCGGGCGTGCGCCGGGTCGCCGCGACCAGTGCGCCGTTGACCACCAGCAGGCGATGGTCGTCGCCGGTCTGGAAGGTCTCCACGATCACCGAGCGCGAATGCTCGCGTGCGGCGTCGAACGCGGCGCGGATCTCCTCGTCGCCGCTGATGTTGATGGTGATGCCGCGGCCATGGTTGCCGTTGTAGGGCTTGAGCACCACCGGGCCGCCGAGCCGGCTCGCGGCCTTGAGCGCCTCGGTCTGGCTGGAGACCAGGTGCTGGCGCGGCACGGGCAGGCCGAGCGAGCCGAGGATCTTGTTGGTCTCCTCCTTGTCGCTGGCCAGTTCGACCGAGATGTAGGGGGTCTTGCCGGTGATGGTGGCCTGGATGCGCTGCTGGTACTTGCCGTGGCCGAACTGCACCAGCGACTGCGCGTTGAGCCGCAGCCAGGGGATGCCGCGCTCCTCGGCCGCGCGCACCAGCGAGGCGGTGGACGGCCCCAGCGCGCGGCGCTGGGCGTAGCGGATGAAGTCGTCGCGCGCCTGCTCCCAGCTCCAGTCCCCGGGCACGCTGCCTTCGGGGCGGATGGCTTCGGGCAGCAGCGAGCAGAGCAGGCGCAGGGCCAGGTCGCCGGCGGCGATGCCTTCCTCGCGCTGGGCGTATTCGTAGACCACGCTGTAGACGCCCGGACGGCCGTCGACGCTGCGGGTCTTGCCGAAGGTGACGTCCTCGCCGGCGATGTTCTGCAGTTCGATCGCGACGTGCTCGAACACGTGGCCCAGCCAGGTGCCCTCGTCCTCGCGCATGCGGCGCAGGAAGCCCCCGGGCTCGCGGTAGGAGCAACCGTGCTCGGCAAGGCCGGGCAGGGCCGCCACCAGGCCGTCGACGAAGGCCGGGCCCAGGCGCGCGGTGGGCCACTGCTCCAGTTCGCCCAGGTCCAGCAGCAGCCGGATCACCGGGAAGTGCGCATGCTGCGAGGGACCGACGTAGACGGAGCGTTCGAGGATGCGCATGGTGGGTGTTCCTTGTCCGGATCAGGTCTTGCGGGTAGCCAGGCCTCCGGCCGAGGCCCGCCGCGTGTGCAGGTTGAAGGTGGCACCGGCGACCAGTATGTGCACGCCCAGGCCGAGCATGCACACCGGGTCGTCCTCGTCGGCGTGGGCCATCGAGGAGAACTGCAGGTCGTGGGCATCGACCACGGTGACTGCGCCGCTGCCTTCGACTTCCAGGACGTCGTCCGGGGAAATGAATGCGGCGGTGTCCTCGTCCAGGCCGATGCCGATGGCGAACGGGTTGTAGGCCAGCGCGGCCGTGAGGCGACCGAGGCGGTCGCGCTGGCGGAAGTGCTGGTCGATCACGAAGCGGTTGGTCAGGCCCAGCCCGGGCGCGAGACGCACGCTGCTAGCGCGCGGCGAGGAGCCCTCGCTGCCGAAGGCGATCATGTGCTCGCTGAGGAAGCCGGCGCCGGCGCTGGTGCCGGCCACGGTCACGCCCTGGGCATTGCGCAGGCGGATGGTGCGCGCCACGTGGGTGCCGCCGAGGATGGTGGACAGGCGCAGTTGGTTGCCGCCGGTGAAGAAGAGGCCGCTGGCCTCGGACAGCCGCGCCAGCCGGCCTTCCTCCTGGCAGTCGCGGCGGGTATCGAAGTCCAGCACCTCGACCCGCGGCGCGCCCATGGCGCGGAACAGTTCCTGGTAGTTGTTGCCCGATTCCTTCAGCCGGCTCGCGGTGGGGATGACCACGATGTCGGCCTGGTCGCCGCCGCTGAGTTCGACGAAGCGCTGCAGGATGCGCGGGTTGGTGTCCTTGTCCTCTGCGCCGCCGATCGGGATGATCCAGCCGCGGTGCTCCCCGTTGACGGGCTTGCTTGGCATCTATCGCTCCGCTGTTTCAGGTGTCTTGCGTCTCGAACGTACCACGTCGCACGATGGCGCCTTCGCGCAGGTGCGGGTGGCCGCCGGCGAACACGTCGACGATCGCGCCGGTGGCATCCAGCGCCACCAGGTCGGCATCGGCTCCGGCGGCGATCCGGCCCTTGCCGGGCAGGCGCAGCAACTCGGCGACGTTGGAAGTGAAGGCGGGCAGCGCGTCTTCCAGGGCGATGCCGCGGGCCAGCAGCTCGCGCAGGGTTCCAATCAGCGCGCCGGAATGGCCCACCTCCATGCTGCACACGCGCCCCTGTTCGTCGAAGCACGGCAGGCAGCCGCCGGCGTCGGAACTGACGGTCACCCGCTGGCGCGGGGCGCCGCTGTCGAGGTAGCGGACCAGGGCGTCGGCCGCGCTCCAGGCGTCCTCGCCCTCGGCCACCGGGAAGGCGGTGATGTCGATGCTGCAGCCGCGCCGGGCCAGTTCGATGGCCTCGTCGAACAGCGCCTTGCGCCGGTTGACGTGGGTCGGGTTGAACACCCTCGGCGGCAGCTCGCTCTGGTCCAGCGCGCGTCGCACCAGGTCCAGGCCGCGCGCGCCGTCGCCCAGGTGCAGGTGGACGATGCCGGCCTTGCCGGTCATCAGCCCGGCGACATGGGTTTCGGACGCGATCCGCAGCAGCTCGTCCAGGGTCGGCTGGCTGGAGCGGTGGTCGCTGATCGCCAGCTCGCCCACGCCCAGCAGGCAGTCGATGAAGACCAGGTCGGTGCGCACGCTGCCGGTCAGGGTCGCCGGCGGCAGGTGGTAGCCGCCGGCGTATCCCCAGGCCGACAGGCCTTCCTCGCGCAGCGCGTTGACTTGGGCCACGAGGTCGCGGGTGCCGCGGGCGACGTCGTCGGTGCCCAGCAGGCCGACCACCGTGGTGACGCCATGGCGGGTATAGCGCGAGAGCATCGGCGCCGGCACCCGGCTGGCGAAGCCGGCCTCGCCGCCGCCGCCGGTGACGTGGACGTGGCCGTCGATCAGGCCCGGCGCCAGCCGGCGGCCACCCAGGTCCACGACCTGCGCGCCGAAGCCGGCGGGCAGGTCGGGCGCCCCGGTGGTGCCGATCCACAGCACCTTGCCGCCGCCGAGCAGCAGGTCCCGGCGGCCCAGCGGCTCGGGTGCGTATACGTCCGCGTTGCGGATCAGGATCATGCTCATCGCCGGCCTCAGCCGTCCACGGTCTCGTCCGCGCTCCCCGCCAGCTCCGCCCGGCGCCGGTCGTCGAGGAAGCGCCGCAGCCGGTCCAGTTCCTGCGGCGACCAGTCGTCGACGCCGGTGGCCTCCAGCCATGCGTTCAGGTAGTGCGAGGGCGCATAGACGTGGCCGAAACCCATCGGTGCGCTCATCGACAGCGAGGTGTCCAGGCCGATCTGCAGGTTGGTCACCACCGGGTACCAGCTCATGTAGGGCGACACGTCCGGCGGGCGCGGGCCCTCCAGCAGCTCGGGCTTGCGCAAGAAGCCATGGCGGTCGAAGAAGGTGACGGCATCGCTGCCGTACTGCAGGTACACCGCGCGCAGCGGTCCCCATGGGGTGCCGGCGGGCGTGGAGGTGCCATTCTGGTTCATGAAGCGCACCAGCGAGCTGTCCTGGAACTGCGGCAGCCAGATCGGCGTGCCCGGGTTGCGGGCGCGGGTGGCGGCGGCCCACTGGCTGGCGGCGAATGGCGGGCCAGCCCAGACCGCGCCGTCGAAAGGATCTTCCAGCAACTCGAACATCTGGAACGAGCGCTCGGAGTTGAGCGCGCCCAGGCTCAGGCCATGCAGGTACAGCTTCGGGCGGTGCGCCTTCGGCAGCGTGCGCCAATGGGCGTAGACCTCGCGGAACAGCGCGCGCGCGGTCTCCTGGCCGGTCCTCGGATCCAGGAACAGGGTCAACGGGCTGGACAGGTACGAATACTGCACCGCGACGCTGGCCACGTCGCCGCGGAACAGGTATTCGACGCCCTCGATGCTGGAGGGGTCGACCCAGCCGGTGCCGGTCGGGGTGATCACGATCAGCGCCTTGCGTTCGAAGCCGCCCACGCGCTTGAGCTCCTCCAGCGCCAGTTTCGCGCGTTCCTGGGGCGTTTCGCCGGCGGGCAGGCCGGCATACACGCGCAGCGGCGACTTGGCCCCGGGACCGGCGAACTCGGCCAGTTCGGCGGCCGTGGGCCGGGAATCGACGTAGCGGCGGCCCATGCGCCCGAGCTGGTTCCAGGCCACCAGCGACTGCGCGCTGCCGGGGCTGTCCCATTCGGTCGGCGGCGGCATGTCCGGCGTGATCAGCGCGTCGCGCTGGCGGTAGGACTCGTCGAGCATCTCCAGGATCGAGCCCAGGATCACGCCGTTGACCAGGCCCACCAGCAGCAGCACGCCGGCGATGAAACCGGCCACGTGGGCGATGCGCCGCGGTATCTTGCTTACCACGAAGCCCATCACCGCCTGCACCAGCATCAGGGCCGCGCGCCCGACCAGGATCACCACCGCGGCGACCACGACCGCCCCGACCGCCACCCACAGCATCCGCGAGGGCCCGGCCGGGTCCAGGTGCATCAGTTCGCGGACCACGTTTTCCCAGTGCTGGCTGCGCCACAGGGCGATGCCGGCGATCGCGGCGCAGACGGCGTATACGAGCTTGCGCCGGCGCGGCTCGCCGGCGTCGCCGGGCAGGGGCAACTCCATGTAGCGCCAGGTCCAGTACAGCAGCACGCCCAGCCCGTACCCGACCGCCAGGCACAGGCCCGACAGCACCGCCTGGGCCACGACGATGCGCGGGGTCAGGCTGGGAGTGAGCGAGGCGGCGAAGAACAGCGCCGCCAGCACCAGCCCGGGGTTGCACAGGCGGGCGAACAGGCGCTGGCCCAGGCGCCGCGCCCATGCCTTCACGCCCTTGGCCGGGCCGGACGGGCCAGTCGTTGCCTCGTTCATCATCGATCCCCTGGGTTCCCGAGTGCGGTCTTCCGCGTGAAGGGACAGTCTAACCGGGCAGGGCGGTAGAATTGCCCCACTCCCCGTGCCGAACCTCCCATGTCCCAGCGCGCCTGGGTGGCCGCCGCCATCCGCATGATCGAGGCCGACTTCAACCGTTCGGCCGACACCCACCTGATCCGGTTGCCGCTGCCCGGCTATCCGGGCATCCACGTCTACCTCAAGGACGAATCCAGCCATCCGACCGGCAGCCTCAAGCACCGGCTGGCGCGCTCGCTGTTCCTGTACGCGCTGGCCAACGGCTGGCTGCGCGAGGGCAGCACGGTGATCGAGGCCTCCAGCGGCTCGACCGCAGTGTCGGAAGCCTATTTCGCGCGGCTGCTGGGGCTGCCCTTCATCGCGGTGATGCCGGCCTCGACCTCGCCGGAGAAAGTCGCGGCGATCGAGTTCCAGGGCGGGCGCTGCCACCTGGTCGAGAGCGCCTGCACGATCAACGCCGAATCCGCGCGCCTGGCCTGCGAAACCGGCGGCCACTTCATGGACCAGTTCACCCACGCCGAACGGGCCACCGACTGGCGCGCCAACAACAACATCGCCGAATCGATCTTCAAGCAGATGGCGCAGGAACCGCACCCGGTGCCGGAGTGGATCGTGTGCGGGCCGGGCACCGGCGGCACCAGCGCCACCCTGGGCCGCTACGTGCGCTACGGCCGCCACCACACCCGGGTGCTGTGCGCCGATCCGGAAACTTCGGTGTTCTACGACTATTACGCCGCGGCACGGAAGGGTTGCGCCGATCCTGCGCTGGAACTGCCCGGCGGCTCGCTGATCGAAGGCATCGGCCGGCCGCGGGTGGAGCCGAGCTTCATCCCGTCCTGCGTGGACGCGATGGCCAAGGTGCCCGACGCGCTGAGCCTGGCGGCGATGCGCCACGTGAGCGCGGTGCTGGGCCGGCGGGTGGGCGGTTCCACCGGAACCAACTTCGTCGGCGTGCTGCGCGCGGCGCAGGCGATGCGCGAGGCCGGCCAAGGTGGTTCGATCGTGAGCATCCTGTGCGACAGCGGCGAGCGCTACGCGCACAGCTACTATGACCCGGACTGGTACGCGCGCCACGGCATCGACGTGGCGGGCGCGGACCGTGCCATCGCCGAAGCGGTGGCCGGCGGCGCATTGGCGGGCCTGCCTGTCTGCGGCGACGTGTAGACCCGTTGCCTGCGGCCCGCCGTTGCAGGTGCCGACCGGCGTTCGGCTCTACATTCCGGTTCCCATGACGTGAACGACATGCAAGACAATCCGCTGCTCGATCTTTCCGGCCTGCCGCGCTTCGACGCGGTCCGCCCCGAACATGTCGGCCCCGCCATCGATACCCTGCTGGCGCAGGCCGAGGCGGCGGTGAACGCCGCCTCGGTGGTTTCCCCGCCGACCTGGGACAGCTTCGCGATCCCGCTGGAGGACGCCACCGAGCGGCTGTGGCGGGCCTGGGGCCAGGTCTCGCACCTGCAGGCCGTGGTCAACACTGCGGAACTGCGCCAGGCCTACAACGACGCCCTGCCGAAGGTGACCCGCTTCGGCAGCGCCCTGGGCCAGAACCTGGCCCTGTTCGCCCAGTACCGCGCGCTGGCGGACTCGCCGGAGTACGCCGGCTACGACGCGGCCCGGCGCAAGGGGGTGGACAACGCGCTGCGCGATTTCCGTCTCGGCGGTGCCGAACTGGACGCCGCGGCCAAGGTGCGTTTCTCGGCGGTGCAGGAGGAACTGGCGGCGCTGGCGGCGAAGTTCGCGCAGAACGTGCTCGACGCCACCGACGCGTTCGCGCTGCATGTGGCCGACGAATCGCGCCTGTCCGGCCTGCCGGCCGAGGTGGTGGCCGCCGCGCGTGCCGCGGCCGAAAAGGACGGCGACGCGCCCGATGGAAGCCGCGGCTGGAAGCTGACCCTGCAGATGCCGTGTTACTTGCCGGTGCAGGCCTACGCCGAGGACCGCGCGCTGCGCGAGGCGCTGTACCGCGCCAACGGCGTGCGCGCTTCCGAATCCGGTCCGGCCGAACTGGACAACAGCGGCCTGATCGACCGCATCCTGGCCCTGCGCGCCGAACTGGCCGCGCTGCTGGGATTCGCCAGCTACGCCGACTACTCGCTGGCGACCAAGATGGCGCAGTCGCCGGCCGACGTGCTGGACTTCCTGCGCGACCTGGCCGCCCGCGCGCTGCCGTTCGCGCGCCGCGACCGTGCCGAACTGGACGCCTTCGCCCGCGACGAACTGGGCCTGGACGGGCTGCAGCCCTGGGACCTGGGCTATGCCGGCGAGAAGCTCAAGCAGGCGCGCTACAGCTATTCCGGCCAGGAAGTGAAGCGCTATTTCACCGAGCCGAAGGTGCTGGCCGGCCTGTTCGGGGTGATCGAGTCCCTGTACCGGGTGACAGTGAAGCCCGACGAGGCGCCGGTCTGGCACCCGGACGTGCGCTTCTACCGGGTGGAGGATGCCGGCGGCCGGCTGCTCGGCCAGTTCTACCTGGACCTGTACGCGCGCGAGGGCAAGCGCGGCGGCGCCTGGATGGACGACTGCCGCAACCGCCGCGTCACCGCCAACGGCACCCAGACGCCATTGGTCTACCTGGAATGCAACTTCGGCAAGGGCATGGACGGCAAGCCGGCCACCTTCAGCCACGACGAGGTCACCACCCTGTTCCACGAGATGGGCCACGGGCTGCACCAGCTGTTGACCGCGGTCGGCGAGTTGCCGGTGGCGGGCATCAACGGCGTGGAGTGGGACGCGGTGGAGTTGCCCAGCCAGTTCATGGAGAACTTCTGCTGGGAGTGGGAGCGGGTACGGGCGATGACCGCGCACGTGGACACCGGCGAGCCCTTGCCGCGCGCGTTGTTCGAGAAGATGCTGGCGGCCAGGAACTTCCAGAGTGGCATGTTCACCGTGCGCCAGCTGGAGTTCGCGCTGTTCGACATGGAGCTGCACAGCCGCTTCGACCCGGATCAGGACAGCGTGATGCGGCTGCTGGAGCGGGTGCGCGACGAGGTGGCGGTGAACCGGGCGCCGGCCTGGCACCGCTTCCCGCACCAGTTCAGCCACATCTTTGCCGGCGGCTACGGAGCCGGCTACTACAGTTACAAGTGGGCCGAGGTGCTCAGCGCCGATGCCTACGCTGCGTTCGAGGAGGCGCCGGACCGCCTGGCCGAGACCGGCGCGCGCTTCCTGCGCGAGATCCTCTCCCGCGGCGGCAGCCGCAGCGCGCTGGAGAACTTCACCGCCTTCCGCGGCCGCGCGCCCAGCCTCGACGCATTGCTGCGCCATAACGGCATGGTGGCTGAGGCCTAAGGTCTTGGCCCACTGCGAAAAGCCCTGACTTCGGTCCAAGGCAGCCACTGCAATGGAGTCCCACTTCGGCCCAGATCGTTCCTGGCGCCCATGTAGAGCCCACTGTCAGTCGGCTTTACAGGGGCGAACGCCATCCCTGCGCAGCGGCGGCCCCCGGCCGAAGTCGGTGCTGACAACTTTCCGCTTTTCCGCCAAGCCCCAGACAGCGAATCAGGCCCGCGCGAACACCAGCGTGGCGTTGGTGCCGCCGAAGCCGAAGCTGTTGGACATCACCAGGTCGAGCTTCGCGTCGCGGCTCTCGCGCAGGATCGGGAAGCCCTCGGCGCGCTCGTCCAGCTTCTGGATGTTGGCCGAGCCGGCCATGAAGCCGTCGCGCATCATCAGCAGGCAGTAGATCGCCTCGTGCACGCTGGCCGCGCCGAGCGAATGGCCGGACAGCGCCTTGGTCGAGGAGAGCGGCGGCACGTCCGCGCCGAACACCTCGCGCACCGCCTGCAGTTCGGTCACGTCGCCCAGCGGCGTGGAGGTGCCGTGGGTGTTGAGGTAGTCGATCTTGCCGCCACCCAGTCCCTGCATCGCCATGCGCATGCAGCGCACCGCACCCTCGCCGGAAGGCGCGACCATGTCGGCACCGTCCGAGGTCACGCCGTAGCCGACCAGTTCGGCATGGATGCGTGCGCCCCGGGCCACCGCGTGGTCCCAGTCCTCCAGCACCAGCATCCCGCCGCCGCCGGCGATCACGAACCCGTCGCGGTCGGCGTCGTAGGGGCGCGAGGCCGTCTGCGGGGTGTCGTTGAACGAGGATGACAGCGCGCCCATCGCGTCGAACATCACGCTCATGGTCCAGTGCAGGTCCTCGCCGCCGCCGGCGAACACGATGTCCTGCGCGCCCAGGCGGATCAGGTCGGCTGCGGCGCCTATGCAGTGCGCCGAAGTCGCGCACGCGGCACTGATCGAATACGACACGCCCTTGATCTTGAACGCGGTGGCCAGGTTGGCCGACACCGTCGAGCACATCGTGCGCGGCACCATGTACGGGCCGACCTTGCGCACCCCGCGCTCGCGCAGCAGGTCGGCGGTCTCCACCTGCCAATGGCTGGATCCGCCACCGGAGCCGGCGACCAGGCCGGTGCGCGGAGCGCTCACCTGTGCCTCGTCCAGCCCGGCGTCGGCGATCGCGTCGCGCATCGACACGTAGCTGTAGGCCGCCGCATCGCTCATGAAGCGCTTGAGCTTGCGGTCGATCGCGGCCTCCAGGTCCAGTTCGACCGCGCCGCCGACCTGGCTGCGCAGGCCGCGCTCGGCATGGTCGGGCAGGAAACGGATCCCCGGGCGACCCGCGCGCAGCGAGGCGGACACCGTGTCCAGGTCGTTGCCCAGGCACGAGGCGATGCCCATGCCGGTGACGGCGATGCGACGCATCTCAGAGGTCCTCGGTCGAGGTGAACAGGCCCACGCGCAGGTCCTTGGCGGTGTAGATCTCGCGGCCATCCACCAGCATGCGCGCGTCGCCCTGGGCCATCACCAACTTGCGGTTGATCACCCGGCTGATGTCGATCTCGTAGGTCACCACCTTGGCCGTGGGCAGCACCTGGCCGGTGAACTTGACCTCGCCGCAGCCCAGCGCGCGGCCACGACCCGGCGCGCCGAGCCAGGTCAGGAAAAAGCCGACCAACTGCCACATCGCGTCCAGGCCCAGGCAGCCCGGCATCACCGGATCGCCGAGGAAGTGGCACTGGAAGAACCACAGGTCCGGGCGGATGTCGAGCTCGGCGCGGATGAAGCCCTTGCCGTACTGGCCGCCGTCCTCGTTGATCTCGACGATGCGGTCGAACATCAGCATCGGATCGGCGGGCAGCTTGGCGTCGCTGGAGGCGAACAGCTCACCGCGGCCGCTGGCTTCCAGTTGCTGGCGGGTGAACGAAGAGGCGCGGTTCATGCGGGGTCCGGGCAAGAAAATCACTAGATCGTGCCCGACGAACCCCGTTTCAATCAAATGTTTGGCCATACGCCGGCGTCCGTTCCGCGGCGGCGGCACAATGGGCGGGAATGCAACCGGCAACCACGCCCGCGCCGCGCAAGATCATCCACGTCGACATGGATGCGTTCTATGCGTCGGTGGAGCAGCGCGACGACCCGGCGCTGCGCGGCCGCCCGGTGGTGGTGGCCTGGCGCGGTGCCCGTTCGGTGGTATGCGCCGCGTCCTACGAGGCGCGCAGGTTCGGCGTGCGCTCGGCGATGCCGGCACTGCGCGCCGAACGCCTGTGCCCGGACGCGGTGTTCGTGCCGCCGGATTTCGTCCGCTACAAGGCGGTTTCGCGCCAGGTGCGGGAAATCCTGCTCGAGCACACCGACCGGGTCGAGCCGCTGTCGCTGGACGAGGCCTACCTGGACGTCACCGCGCCCAGGTCCGACCTGCCCAGCGCCACCGCGGTGGCCGAGGCGATCCGGGCGAGGATCCGCGAGGTCACCGCGTTGACCGCCTCGGCCGGGGTGGCGCCGAGCAAGTTCCTGGCCAAGATCGCCTCGGACTGGAACAAGCCCGACGGCCTGTTCGTGATCCGTCCGCACCAGGTCGAGGGATTCCTGACCCCGCTGCCGGTGGCGCGCATTCCCGGCGTGGGCAAGGTGATGCAGGCCAGGCTGGAGGCGATGGGCGTGGCCACCGTCGGCGACCTCCGCGCCTGGCCGCTGGAGGAGCTGCGCCAGCGCTTCGGCAGCTTCGGCGCGGCCCTGCACCGGCGCGCGCGCGGCATCGACGAACGCCCGGTGGAACCGGACCAGCCGGTGCAATCGGTGTCCACCGAGGACACCTTCGCCGAGGACCTGCCGCTGCAGGCGCTGGAGCCTGCGATCCGGCGGCTGGCCGACAAGACCTGGCTGGCGGCGCGCAAGACCGAGCGCATCGCCCGCACCGTGGTGCTCAAGCTCAAGACCGCACAGTTCCGGCTTCTCACCCGCAGCCACACCGGCACGCATCCGCCGGCCTCTGCCGCCGAGCTGGCGGAGATCGTGCTGGGATTGCGCGAGCGGGTGGACTTGCCCGTGACCACCCGCTACCGCCTGGTCGGCGTCGGCTTGTCCGGCTTCCGCGAGCCAGACGAAGCCGAGCCGCAGCCCGACTTGTTCGAGCTTCCCCCGTAACGCCGCGTCCGCAACGCCTGCGACACCGGCAGGTCCGGCGCCTAGCGCGGCCGCCAGCGCACGTTGATGCCGAACTCGCGGCCGGGCTGGTTGTACCAGTCCACCAGCTGGTAGTCGCGGTCGAACAGGTTGGTCACCCGCGCCAGCACGGTCCAGTCCGGGTGGAACGCATATTCCATCCGCAGGTCCAGGGTCGCATGCCCGCCCACCCGCACCAGGTTGGCGGCGTCGTCGAAACGCCCGCTGGCTGCATTGACGCTGGCGCCGAACGCGAACGCATCGAAGCGCCGGTCCAGGTCGATGCGGCCGGTATCGCGCGCGCGTCGCGGCAGCAGCTTGCCGTGGTTGGCGCCGCCGGAGCGGTTGCGCGGATCGACGTGGCTGTACTGCCCGGCCAGCTCCCAACCGGCCAGGGTCGTGGCCACGGTCAGCTCGCCGCCGCGCAAGCGCGCGCGGTCGACGTTGCCCGGCAGCCAGGTGCTGGAATCGAAGCTGATCAGGTCGTCGACCCGGTTGTCGAACAGGTCCAGGGTCCAGCGCAGGCCACGGCCGGTGCCGCCGGACAGGCCCAGGTTGAGGTTGCTCGATTCCTCCGGGCGCAGGCCGGGATTGCCGAAGTACGGGTAGTACAGGTCGTTGAAGCTCGGCGCGCGGAAGCCGGTCGAGTATCGCGCCGAGAGCAGCAGGCCGCCCTCGAAATGCCAGCCCCAGCCGAGGTTGCCGGTGGTGTGGCTGCCGAACTGCTCGTTGTCGTCGTAGCGCAGGCCGGCCTGCCACTGCTGCGGTCCGAAGCGGCCCTGGTACTCCGCGAACACGCCGGTGTTGTCGCGGCTGTCCACGTCGTAGTCGGTGGTGCCGGTGATGCGGTCGCCGAGCCAGTCGAAGCCGGCGGTCAGCCGCTGGCCTTCGCCCAGGACGAAATCGCCCTGCAGCGCGGCCTGGTCGCGTCGGGTCTGCAGTCCGCCGACGAAGGTGCCGTTGCCGTAGTCGTCGCTCTCGTCACGGCTGCGTCCGAGCGTGGCCAGCCATGTCGTGCGCGCGGATGGCGCGTAGCGCAGCTTGCCGGAGAGCACCTGCTGGACCGTTTCGGAGTAGTTCGCCCAACTGCCGTCGTAGTGGTTGTAGCCCTCGGCGCGCAGCGCGCTGCCTTCCAGCGTCCAGGCCTGGCCGAGCCGGGTGCCGCCGCGCAGGCTGGCCGAACGGTTGCGGTAGCCGTCCAGGTCGGGCTCGTCCGCGAAGCAGCCGGCGCCCCAGCCCTCGGCGGTGCCTTCGCAGGCATTGATGCCGTCGGTGCGCAGGAAGGCCACGTCGGCGCCGAACCAGCCGCGTTCGCCGCTGCCACCGATGCCGGCGCTGGCCTCGCGCAGGTTGCTGCTGCCGGCACCGAGCATCGCGCGTGGCTGCATCCCGCCGCGGTCGCGGCGGGTGAAGATCTGGATCACGCCGCCGATCGCATCGGCGCCGTACAGGCTCGAATGCGGGCCGCGCACGATCTCGATCCGCTCGATCTGCTCCACCGGCAGGTCCTGCAGCGCCGGCAGGCCGGCGGTGGCCGAGCCGATCCGCACGCCGTCCACCAGCACCAGCAGCTGGTTGGAGCCGGCACCGCGCAGGAACAGCGAGGTCTGTTTGCCCAGGCCGCCGGTGTTGGTCAGGTTGATGCCGGCGCGGCCGGCGAGCAGTTGCTGCAGCGAGGTGGCCTGGCTGCGTTCGATCTCGGCGCGGTCGATGACCTGGGCCGGGGACAGGCTGTCGCGCAACGCGATCTCGGTGCGAGTGGCGGTGACCAGCACCTCATCCAGGTCGGTGGCGCGGTCGGAGGCGGAGGCGATGGCAGGCAGGGCCAGCACCAGGGCGACGGCGGTGGCAAGCGGGCGGGACTTCATTCGGGCAACTCCATGCGTGCGTGGCGCCGCACCCGGCGCCAGTTCGGGGAGTCGTGAAGGGAGAGCGGGGGGCGGACGGATGCACGCGCGGCGGCATCGGCACGCCGCGACGCCCTCCGCATCGCAACCTGGGATCCGCAAGGCCGGTCTCCGGGCTTGCGATCGGGAGCGGGCGGCCCCGCGCCTCGACGAGGGTGGGGCCGGACTCCAGCGGCGACGCCTTCCCGTGCGGAGCACAGTGGCGGATGTCGCGGCGTTGCGGTCGCTTACCGTTGCGGGGGCAGCGCCGGCCTTGCCCGGGATCGAACCCGAGGGCGCACCGGCTTCCCGTTTCAACCCGGACGGCGGATGCCGGCCGGGTCACCTTGCAGGCCGGCGATTGTAAGCCATCGCACGGGCCGGCGGCTCACTCCGCTGTCCGTGTCGGCTCCCGTCGTGGCACCGACGGTTGGATCGGCCGCCCTTCGCGCCGATGCAGAAGCGGCCGGCCTGGCAGCCGGCTCGATGACAGCGGCCCCGCGGCGGGCCTACGTGAAACGATTGCCGCCGTCGTCTTCGGCCGGCGGTTCGTGGTCGTCGGCCGGGGAGGCGTCGCCGCTGTCCCCACCGCGGAACTCGGTGGTCGTCACCGGCCCGCCTACCGGCCGCCCGCGCGGGGGCGGCAAGGCGGCGCTGGCCGTTTCCAGCTCGGCCTGCAACTGCTTGCGTCGAGCGTCGGGCACGTCGTGCCAGTGGCAGTCCAGCAGCGCGCCTTCCAGCGCATAGAGCAGGTTGAGGCTGGGCTTGAAGCCGGCCCGCCTGACCTTCAGGAAGGCCTGCACCGAACCGGCCGCGACCAGGTCCTCGGCGCTGCGCAACCCGACCTGGCGCAGCCACGCCGCGCTCTTCGGACCGATGTTGCGCATCCCGGCGGTGCTCATGCCAGCGACTCGATGAAGGCGGCGGCGATCGCTTCCAGCCCATCCTGATCGTCGGCGTCGAAGCGGTCCGGATCCGGGCTGTCGAGATCGAACACCCCGAGCAGTTCGCCATCGCGCACCAGTGGCACCACCAGCTCCGAACGCGAGGCCGAGTCGCAGGCGATGTGGCCGGGGAAGGCGTGCACGTCGGCCACCCGCTGGGTGCTGCGGGTGCGCGCGGCCGCGCCGCACACGCCCTTGTCCAGCGGGATGCGCACGCAGGCCGGCAGGCCCTGGAACGGGCCGACCACCAGTTCGGTACCGTCGTGGAAATAGAAGCCCGCCCAGTTCAGCGCCGGCAGCGCGTGGTACACCAGCGCCGACAGGTTGGCGGCATTGGCGATGCGGTCGCGTTCGCCGTGCAGCAGGGCGCGGGCCTGGTCGAGCAGCTGCGCATACTGCGCGGGCTTGTCGCCGGTCAGGGGAATGGCGGTGAAGGACATGCCGCCATGGTACTCCGCCGAAGAGGCGATCCGACCCTCCCGGTCGCGGGCAAGCCCGGCTCCTGCGGACGCGGGGTCCACGAGCTCGCAAAGGACGCCGCTGCAAGGGGATCCCGTTCGAGTGTCACAGGGATGTGCCACGGCCGCGTATTGGAGCAGGGACAGCGCACCTGTGCGGCGAACGGGAACCCCCTGCGGCGGCGGCTCCGGCCGGAGAAGATGCTTCTTGTGCTGCGCTTAGGAGCCAGCCTTCGGCCAGTACAGGCTGTCGGGCGTGGAGCGTTCGCCGAAGATCGCCTGGCCCACCCGCACCACCGTGGCGCCTTCCTCGATGGCGATCTCGTAGTCGCCGGACATGCCCATCGACAGCCCATCCAGGGCGATGCCATCCGGTGCGTCCTGGCGCAGCCGATCGCGCAGTTCGCGCAGGCGCGCGAAGCAGCCGCGGACCCGCACGCTGTCGTCCGACAACAGCGCCAGGGTCATCAGCCCGCGCACCCGCAGCGCCGGGAACGCCGGCAACTGCTTCAGGAACGCCGCCACCTGCTCCGGCGCCAGGCCGAATTTGCTGGCCTCGCCGGAGGTATTGACCTGCACGTACACGTCCAGCGTGCGGCCCTCGGCTTGCAGGGGCCGCTCCAGCGCCTCGGCCACGCGCAGGCTGTCCAGCGCCTGGAACTCGCTGGCGCAACGCGCCACCAGCCTGGCCTTGTTGGTCTGCAGGTGGCCGATCGCCGACCAGCGCAGGTCGGCCAGGTCCGCCAGCGCCTGCCACTTGCGCTGCATCTCCTGCGGCTTGTTCTCGCCCAGCATGCGGCAGCCGGCGGCATGGGCCAGGCGCAGGATCGCCTCGTCGCGGGTCTTGCTCACCGGCAGCAGGCGCACGCCGGCCGGGTCGCGTCCGACCCGGCGGCAGGCCGCCTCGATCCGCGCCTGGACCGCGGCGAGGTTGCGGCGGAGGTCTGCGACCGATTCCGCCTGCGGCCAGCGCCGCGGTGCGCCGGGAGTCATGCCTGCACGCTCACTGCAACGCGACCCTGGGAAAGTCGACCGGCACATCCAGGGCGACGTTGATGTAGTTGGTGAACAGGTTGAGGGCCACATGGGCCATGATTTCCACGATCTGGCCGTCGTCGAAACCGGCCGCGCGCAGGCCCGCCACGTCGGCGTCGTCCACCTGCGCGCGCTGCGCGACCACCTTCAGGACGAAAGCCAGGGCCGCGGCGGTGCGCGGGTCATTGGACCGGCCGACCTGGGCAGCGGCCATTTCCGCGGCGGTCGCACCGGCGTTCTGGCCAAGCACGGTATGTGCCGCCAGGCAGTACTCGCAGCGGTTGGCATTGGCAATGGCCACGGCGATCTGCTCACCCAGGCGGGCGCCCAGGGTGCCCTTGCCCAGGGCACCGAACGCGCTCCACATGCTCTGCAGCGCGGCCGGCGAGTTGGACACGGCCCTGAACATGTTGGGCGTTGCGCCGAAGGCCTGCCCGATCTGGGCCAGCAGCGGTCCGCTGGCGGCGGGGATGGGTTGGGGATGGAGGTTGATGCGGGACATGGCGGTCTCCTGAGGATGCCTTGAGTGGCCGGGCAGTAGCCCGGTGCGGTCACTATCGGCTCCCCGGATGTATGATTGGGATCATATAGTCCACAAAACATACCAATCAGTACGATGAGCGCCGATGTTCCCATCGATCGCCTTTCCGGCATCCTCGAGCGGTTCCGGGTCCGCGCCGAGTTGCACCACACCGGCGCGCTGTGCGGTACCCAGCGCTTCGACGCCTGCGCCGGACATGGCTACCTGCACGTGCTGCGCCGCGGCCGGTTGCAGGTGGCCCACCCGCATGCGCGCGAGTTGCCGCGGACGATGCGCTTCGACGAACCGACCCTGCTGCTGTACCCGCGGCCGCTCACCCACTGCTTCGACGATCCGCCCGCGGGGGGCGTCGACCTGACCTGTGCGCGGCTGGATTTCGACGGCGGCGCCTGCAACCCGCTCGCCCGCGCGCTGCCGCCCCTGGTCGCGCTGCCGCTGGCCCGGGTGTCGGGGCTGGAGCAGTCGCTGGAACTGCTGTTCTGCGAAACCGACCGGGTGCGTTGCGGCCAGCGCCTGCTGGCCGACCGGATTTTCGAGGTGGTGTTGATCCAGCTGCTGCGCTGGCTGCTCGACCACCCGCGCGAAGCGGGCGTGCGCCCGGGCTTCATCACCGGGCTGTCGGATCCGCGCCTGGCGCGGGCGCTGGTCGCCATCCATGACGCGCCGGGCGAGGCATGGTCGCTGCAGCGCATGGCCGGATGCGCCGGCATGTCGCGCACCGCCTTCGCCGGCGCCTTTCGCGACGTGGTCGGGCAGACCCCGGCCGACTACCTGGCCGACTGGCGCATGGCGCTGGCGCGCAGCCGGCTGCGCGAAGGGCGGCCGATCAAGCTGCTGGCCGATGAACTCGGCTATGCGAATCCATCCGCGCTGTCGCGCGCGTTCGCGGCGAAGGTGGGGATGTCGCCGCGCGCCTGGCTGGCCCGGGCCTCGGCGGGGACCGATGCCTGAGCGCCAGGGCCGGGACAAAAAAAACCCGACAGCGAGGGAACGCTGTCGGGTCCGGATTTGCGCGGAAGGGGAGGGGGGATCCGCGCAAGTACCTGTAGCGCTGGCCGGGTCGCGGTCGCGTGGGGCGGCCGCGGACGCGCGGGGGATCAGCGCTTGGAAGCGGCCTTGGTGGCCTTGGCGACGGTGGCCTGGGCCTGCTCGGTGGCGGCCTCGAACTGGCTCTTGGCCATCTGGCCCAGGGCCTCGCTGGTCTTCAGGGTCAGGCCGAACACTTCCTGGCCGGCGGCGGCGACGCGCTCGGCGTTGTCGCGGGCGACCTGCAGGCCCTTCGGCAGCAGCGACTTGTAGGCTTCCACGTCACGCACCTCGACCAGCTCGCCCAGGAAGGCGGTGGTGGCGTCGACGTTCTTCTCGAGGGTGCGCAGCTGCACGCCGAACACGCTCTCGGCATTCTCCAGGGCCAGCCGGTTCACGCGCGCAGCGGCGGCGGCGAACTGGTGGGTGTAGGTGCTGAACTGGTTGTTGAACTGCTCGTTGAACTGGTAGGACATGGCGGACTCCGTTATGTGGTCTGGCCGTGATGGTGCGATGCAACATACAGGCGCTTTTGTTGCATTGCAACACGTCCGTGCAGGAAGGTCCCCGAATGCTTGTCTTATTCTTGTAAATCAAATACATAGATATGTACGAAGGCTAAACGCCAAGCCCGTCAAGCGTGCCCTCGGGGCCGGAATGCGCCACCGGGCCTCCCCATGGCCGATGAACGCCGCCCCAGCGATCCGCCCCGCGCCGCGTCCGCTTCGCGTAGAATCCATGCCCTGATTGCCAGCGGCCGTCCGTTTCCCTCAGGGGCCGGCGGCGCCGGACACTTCCGGCGCCCCACCCACTCCGACGCCATTCGCCACGCAATCCGGGTCGGCCCCTGCCGGCCTCCCATCCTTCTCGCAGCGCGGTTCACGGGAACGCTCCGAGCCACCCCGGTCCTCACCGACCCGCCCGCCGGCATTGCGCCCGCGGGGCGTTCGCTTATGGAGCTTTCCCGATGTCGTTCGAATCCCTGGGCCTTGCGCCCTTCCTGCTGCGTGCCCTGGCCGAGCAGGGCTACGAGACCCCCACCCCGATCCAGCAGCAGGCCATCCCGCTGGTCCTGGCCGGCCACGACCTGCTGGCCGGCGCCCAGACCGGTACCGGCAAGACTGCCGCCTTCGGCCTGCCCCTGCTGCAGCACCTGGGCACCTCGCCACAGGCGGTCAACGGCCCGCGCCGGCCGCGCGCCCTGGTCCTGACCCCTACCCGCGAACTGGCTACCCAGGTCCATGACAGCCTGCGCGGCTACGGCAAGTACCTGCGCATCCCCAGCACCGTGATCTACGGCGGTGTGGGCATGGGCAACCAGCTCGACGCCCTGCGCCGCGGCGTGGACCTGGTGATCGCCTGCCCCGGCCGGCTGATCGACCACATGGAGCGCCGCAGCGTGGACCTGTCGGGCATCGAGGTACTGGTGCTGGACGAGGCCGACCGCATGCTCGACATGGGCTTCCTGCCTTCGATCAAGCGCATCCTGGCCAAGCTGCCCAAGCAGAACCGCCAGACCCTGCTGTTCTCGGCGACCTTCCCGGAAAGCATCAAGCAGCTGGCGATGGAGTTCATGCGCCACCCGCGCGAGGTGCAGGTGACCCCGCAGAACACCGTGGCCGAGACCATCGCCCACCGCGTGCATCCGGTCGATACCGCGCGCAAGCGCGAACTGTTGCTGCACCTGCTTTCGCAGGACGCGCGCGTGCAGACCCTGGTGTTCGCCAAGACCAAGCACGGCAGCGACAAGCTGGCGACCTTCCTGGAGAAATCCGGGGTGCAGGCCGCAGCGATCCACGGCAACAAGAGCCAGGGCCAGCGCCAACGCGCGCTGAGCGACTTCAAGGCCGGCAAGGTCAAAGTGCTGGTGGCCACCGACATCGCCGCGCGCGGCATCGACATCGACCAGCTGCCGCGGGTGATCAACTTCGACCTGCCGATGGTGGCCGAGGACTACGTGCACCGGATCGGCCGCACCGGCCGGAATGGTTCCAGCGGCGAGGCGCTGTCGCTGGTGTCGCAGGAAGACGCCAAGTACCTGCGCCAGATCGTGCGTCTGCTCGATCGCGACATGGACATCCGCGACCTGCCCGGCTTCGAGCCGCAGGTGCCGATCCGCTGGGGCAACAGCGCACCGGGCAAGGCCGAAGTGCCGGGCGGGCAGCAACCGCCGCGCCGGCATGCGCGTCGTCCGCACGGTGATGCGCCGAGGCACGCGCATGCCGGCCCGAAGAAGCATGGCGGCGGGCCGCGCAACGGTGGCGGCCAGGCGGCCGCGCCCGGCGGTGGCCAGCGCGCCCAGCACGGCCGCGGTCGCGGCCACGGCGGCCAGCGCGCGCCGGCGTGATGGCCACCTCCGGCCACGCCCCGCAGAATCGGCCCATGGACATCTTCAAGGTCTTCACCCTGGAGGCGGCGCACCGCCTGCCCAACGTGCCGGACGGGCACAAGTGCGCGCGCCTGCACGGGCATTCGTTCCGGGTGGAGGTCCACGTCTCAGGCGAAGTCGACCCGCGCACCGGCTGGGTGATGGATTTCGCCCAGCTCAAGGCCGCGTTCAAGCCGCTGTACGAGCGCCTGGACCACCACTACCTCAACGAGATCGAGGGCCTGGAGAACCCGACCAGCGAACGCCTGGCGGCGTGGATCTGGGAACGGCTCGAGCCGGCGCTGCCGCTGCTGAGCGAGGTGGTGGTGCACGAGACCTGCACCTCGGGCTGCCGCTACCGCGGCGGCTGAGCAAAAAAAAGCCCCGGCGCTGGCCGGGGCTTCGAGTGACGTGCGCGGGCGCAGGATCAGAGCAACGGCACCAGCAGCAGCGCCACTATGTTGATGATCTTGATCAGCGGGTTGATCGCCGGGCCGGCGGTGTCCTTGTAGGGGTCGCCGACGGTGTCGCCGGTCACGGCCGCCTTGTGCGCCTCCGAGCCCTTGCCGCCGAAGTGGCCATCCTCGATGTACTTCTTGGCGTTGTCCCAGGCGCCGCCGCCGGTGGTCATCGAGATCGCCACGAACAGGCCAGTGACAATGGTGCCGATCAGCAGGCCGCCCAGCGCCTTCGGCCCCAGCAGCAGGCCGACCACGATCGGCACCGCCACCGGCAGCAGCGACGGCACGATCATTTCCTTGATCGCGGACTTAGTCAGCATGTCCACCGCCTTGTCGTACTGCGGCTTGGCGGTGCCCTGCATGATCCCGGGGATATCGCGGAACTGGCGGCGCACTTCCTCCACCACCGCGCCGGCGGCGCGGCCCACCGCTTCCATCGCCATCGCGCCGAACAGGTACGGGATCAGGCCGCCGATCAGCAGGCCGATGATGACCTTGTGGTCGGACAGGTCGAAGGCGAAGGTCTGGCCCGGGTTGCTGGCCTGCAGGTTGTGGGTGTAGTCGGCGAACAGGACGAGTGCGGCAAGGGCCGCCGAGCCGATCGCGTAGCCCTTGGTCACCGCCTTGGTGGTGTTGCCCACCGCGTCCAGCGGATCGGTGACATTGCGCACCTCCGGCGGCAGCTCGGACATCTCGGCGATGCCGCCGGCGTTGTCGGTGATCGGGCCGTAGGCGTCCAGGGCCACGATCATGCCGGCCATCGACAGCATGGCCGTTGCGGCGATGGCGATGCCGTACAGGCCGCCGTGCAGGAAGGCGAACCAGATCGCCGCGCACACCGCGACCACCGGCAGCGCGGTCGACTTCATCGACACGCCCAGGCCGGCGATGATGTTGGTGCCGTGGCCGGTGGTGGAGGCCTGCGCGACGTGCTGCACCGGCTTGTACTGGGTGCCGGTGTAGTACTCGGTGATCCACACGATCAGGCCGGTCAGGACCAGGCCGATCAGCGCGCAGATGTAGAGGTTGACCGCACCGTGCGCGTTGTCGGCCATCAGCGCGGTGGTGATCGGCCAGAACGCGATCGCAGCCAGCACGCCGGAGACGATCACGCCCTTGTACAGCGCGCCCATGATCGAGCCGCCCGGCTTCACCTTGACGAAGAACGCGCCGATGATCGAGGCGATGATCGACACCCCGCCCAGCACCAGCGGGTACAGCACCGCGTTGGGGCCGACCTCGTCGATCATCAGCCCGCCCAGGAGCATGGTGGCGATCACGGTGACCGCGTAGGTCTCGAACAGGTCGGCGGCCATGCCGGCGCAGTCGCCGACGTTGTCGCCGACGTTGTCGGCGATCACCGCCGGGTTGCGCGGGTCGTCCTCGGGGATGCCGGCCTCGACCTTGCCGACCAGGTCGGCACCCACGTCGGCGCCCTTGGTGAAGATGCCGCCGCCCAGGCGGGCGAAGATCGAGATCAGCGAGGAGCCGAAGGCCAGGCCCACCAGCGCGTGCAGGTTGTCGGCCTGGCTCAGGCCCATCTTCTGCAGCAGCCAGTAGTAGCCGGCCACGCCCAGCAGGCCCAGGCCCACCACCAGCATGCCGGTGATCGCGCCGCCGCGGAACGCCACGTCCATCGCCGGGCCCAGGCCCTTGCGCGCGGCCTCGGCGGTGCGCACGTTGGCGCGCACCGACACGTTCATGCCGATGTAGCCGGCCAGGCCGGACAGCACCGCGCCGATCGCGAAGCCGATCGCGGTGTACCAGCTCAGGAACACGCCGACCAGCACGAACAGGACCCCGCCGGCGATGGCGATGGTCAGGTATTGCCGGTTGAGGTAGGCGCGCGCGCCTTCCTGGATCGCGGCGGCGATCTGCTGCATGCGTTCGTTGCCCGCCGGTTGCGCCAGGATCCAGCGCGCGGACACGATGCCGTAGACGATTGCGAGCGCCGCGCACACCAGCGCCAGCGTCAGACCATATTGTTCCAGCATGAACCCCTCCCCGAGACTTGATGGAATCCGGCAGGTCGGGGCGGGGCCGTGGCCGCCGCCCGATACTCCCCCGGAGCAGGCGAAGTATGGGCTCGAAAGGACTTGGCTGCTACCCTGCACGGATCGACATGCGCATGCACGGGCTCTCGGCACTGCTCCTTTTGTCGCTGTGGCCATCGCAGGCGATGGCGGCGGACGGCTGCGGGGAGGGCGGTTCGGACGCCGTGCGCGGCGCATGGGATCTGCGCTGGGACAACGACGCTTTCGGCAGCGCCTCGCAGGATCGAGGCTATTCCAACGGCATGGTGATCGCCGCGGTGTCCGCCGACGTGGCCGATCCGGCGCAGCCTTCGTGTCCGCGCTGGCCGGCCATCGGCTCGCGGCCCCGGGCCGCGACCGGCGGCCCCGGGCAGGATGTGTCCCTGCACCGCCTGATCGCACTCAGGCACGACATCTACACGCCGGCGGACAAGACCCGCACCGACCTGATCGAGGATGACCGCCCCTACGTGGGCGCGCTGCTGCTGAGCCTGGGAACCTACCGGCGCGAAGGCGAACGCCTGCGCGTGGACCAATGGCGTTTCGGCATGGTCGGCCCCTCGGCGCGCGGGGAGCAGGTGCAGAACGCGGTGCATCGCGTGATCGGCGTGCGCCTGCCGCAGGGCTGGCAGCACCAGCTGCGCGACGAACCGGTGCTGCAATGGGTCCACGAACGGCTGCGACGCTGGCACGGTGGCACGCATGGCGATGCCCTGGGCTGGGACGCCATCGGCCATGCCGGGGCGAGCCTGGGCAATTTCGCCACCCATGCCAACGCCGGCGTGGAATGGCGCTGGGGCTGGCGATTGCCGGACGACTTCGGCAGTTCCTCGCAACGTCCCGGGCAGCCGTATGGCGCGGTGGCGCCGACGGCCGGCCGTCGCGATTGGCGCTGGCACCTGTTCGTGGGCGTGGAGGGCCGCTGGGTGTTGCGCGACATCACCCTGGACGGCAACACCTTCAAGTCCAGCCACCGGGTGGACAAGCGTCCGTTCGTGGCCGACCTGGGATACGGCCTGGTGGTGGCCCACGGGCACTGGCGCTACACGCTGGCGCAATACCAGCGCAGCCGCGAATTCGACGGACAGGCCGAACGTCCGTCCTTCGGCAGCATCAGTGTCAGCCGCGCGTTCTGATGCGGCAGGCGCGTTCCGGCACCGCTCCCGCCGCAGGCGGGAGTGGATTCGTCCGGATCCGGTTCAGCCCTCCCAGGCAGGCAGTTTCTTCTTCACCGCCACGTTCTTCAGGGCCACGTACTTGGGCAGGCCGTCGCGGCCCCAGGGCAGGGGCGCTTCGCCACGGACCAGCGGTTCCAGGTACTCGCGGGCCTTGGCGGTGATGCCGTAACCGTCCTTGCGGATGAAGCCCGCCGGCATGGTCTTCTCGTGGTTGGCGACCTTGTGCAGCGGCGCCGGCTCGATCTTCCAGCGGTACGGGGCCGAGGACGTGCGCACGATCACCGGCATCACCGCGTTCATGCCCTTGAGCGCGTACTGCACCGCGGCTTTGCCCACTGCCTGGGCCTGCTCCCAGTCGGTCTTGGAGGCGACGTGGCGGGCCGAGCGCTGCAGGTAGTCGGGCAGGGTCCAGTGGACCTTGTACCCCAGTTCGTCCTTGACCTTGCCGGCCAGGTAGGACGCCACCCCGCCCAACTGGGTATGGCCGAAGGCGTCCTGGCCGCCGCCGGCGTCGGCGACGAACCTGCCGCCGGCGTCGCGGATGCCCTCGCTGGCCACCACCACGCACCAGCCGACTTTCTTCACCACCTTGTCGACCTGGGCCAGGAACGCGGCTTCGTCATAGGCGCGCTCGGGGAACAGGATGACTTGCGGGGCGTCGTCCGGGCCCTGCCCGGCCAGGCCGGCGGCGGCGGCCAGCCAGCCGGCGTGGCGGCCCATGGCCTCGTAGACGAACACCTTGGTCGAGGTCTCGGCCATGGCCTGCACGTCCAGTGCGGCCTCGCGCACCGACACGGCGGTGTACTTGGCCGCCGAACCGAAGCCCGGGCAGGTGTCGGTCACCGCCAGGTCGTTGTCGATGGTCTTGGGCACACCGATGCAGTGCAGCGGGTAGCCGAAGGCCTGGGCCAGCTGCGAGACCTTCCAGGCGGTGTCGGCCGAGTCGTTGCCGCCGTTGTAGAGGAACCAGCGCACGTCGTGGGCCTTGAGCACGTCGAGCAGGCGCGCATAGCGGGCGCGGTCCACTTCCAGCGACTTGAGCTTGTAGCGGCACGAGCCGAATGCACCGCCCGGGGTGTGGGCCAGGGCGGCGATGGCCGCGGCCGATTCCTTCGAGGTATCCACCAGGTCCTCGCGCAGGGCGCCGAGGATGCCGTTGCGGGCGGCCAGCACTTTGACCCCGCGGGCCCGCGCTTCGCCGATCACGCCGCTGGCGGTGGCGTTGATGACGGCGGTGACGCCGCCGGACTGGGCGTAGAGCAGGGTGCCTTGGACCATGGTCGGGGTTCCTCGAGGGGCGGGATTCTTGGGGCGGGGAGGGCGGATGCGTTAAGCTGCATCGCGACGGTGCAGCTGCGGTACGGCGCCGGGAAGCAGAGTCTAGCCTCCCCCGTCGGCCACCGGACACTCTTCCCTGGAGGATCGATGCGACTGGTATTGCTTGGCCCGCCCGGCTCGGGCAAGGGAACGCAGGCCGCGCGCCTGAAGGACACGCTCGGCGTCCCGCACATCTCCACCGGCGACCTGTTGCGCGCCGAAGTGGCCGCCGGCACTCCGCTGGGCGTGCAGGCCAAGGAAGTGATGGCGCGCGGGGACCTGGTCTCCGACGCGATCCTGCTGGGCATGCTCGAGTCGCGCCTGGGGCGCGACGACGTGGCCGGCGGCTTCATCCTCGACGGTTATCCGCGCAACCTGGCCCAGGCCGGGGCGCTGGACGGGCTGCTGGCCAAGATCGGCCAGCCGCTGGACGCGGTGGTGCAGTTGGACGTGGCCACCGATCTGCTGGTCGAGCGCATCGCCGGCCGCGCCCAGGCCGAGGGCCGCGCCGACGACAATCCCGAGTCGGTGCGCAAGCGCCTGCAGGTCTACAACGAATCCACCGCCCCGGTGATCGGGTTCTACGCCGACCGCGGCACCCTGGCCCGGGTCGACGGCGTGGGCAGCATGGACGAGATCACCGCCCGCGTGCTGGCTGCGCTGAACGGCTGATCCGACCGGCGGAACTCCAGGCGCGCGCTGCCTCCGGGCGGCGCGCGTTTTTGTTTTCGACAAGAGCGTCTTGTCCGGTTGCGGCCGCCGCCGCACGGGGCGCGCACGGCCACGGTCCCCGCACGCGCTTTCGCCCATGCCCATGGACGCGGCGGCTCCATCCGGAGAAGGTGCTTTTCAGCGACAATCGCCGCCATGAGCAAGATCCACATCCTCGGCATTGCCGGGACCTTCATGGGCGGGGTGGCGGCGCTGGCGCGGGAGCTGGGGCTGCAGGTCGAGGGCAGCGACCAGGCGGTCTATCCGCCCATGTCCACCCAGCTGGAGAACCTGGGCATCGGACTGCGCCAGGGCTACCTGGCGCGCAACATCTCCGCCGACGCGGACGAGATCGTCGTCGGCAACGCCCTCTCGCGCGGCAACCCGGCGGTGGAGCAGGTGCTCGACGACGGCCGCCGCTACACCTCCGGCGCACAATGGCTGGCCGAGCGGGTGCTGCCCGGGCGCACCACCCTGGCGGTGGCCGGCACCCACGGCAAGACCACCACCACCAGCATCCTGGCCTTCCTGCTGCATGCCGCCGGCCGCGACCCGGGCTTCCTGGTCGGCGGGGTGGCCGAGGACTTCGGCCGCTCCGCGCGCCTGGGCACCGGCCGCGAGTTCGTGGTCGAGGCCGACGAGTACGACACCGCCTTCTTCGACAAGCGCAGCAAGTTCGTCCACTACCGGCCCAAGGTGGCGATCCTCAACAACCTCGAGTACGACCACGCCGACATCTTCCCGGACCTGGCCGCGATCCAGCGCCAGTTCCACCACCTGGTGCGCACGGTACCGGGCAACGGCCGGCTGATCGTCAACGGCGAGGACGCGCACCTGGCGCAGGTGCTGGCGATGGGCTGCTGGACGCCGGTGGAGACCTTCGGCCTGGACGAAGCGGCGGTGGCGATCGCGCGTGCCGATGGCGGCGCCGGGTTCGACTGGAGCGCGCGCCTGCTGCAGGCCGACGGCAGCGCATTCGTGGTCCTGCACCAGGGGCGCGAGGTCGGCATCCTGCGCTGGCCGCTGCTGGGCCGGCACAACGTGATGAACGCGCTGGCGGCGCTGGCCGCTGCGCACGCGGTGGGCGTCGAGCCGGCGCAGGTGATCGGCGCGCTGTCCGGCTTCGCCAGCGTCAAGCGCCGGCTGGAAGTGCTGGGCACCCGGGGCGGGGTGACCGTGTACGACGATTTTGCCCACCATCCCACCGCGATCCGCACCACCCTGGAGGGGCTGCGGGCGAAGGTCGGCGATGCGCGCATCGTGGTCGCCATGGAGCCGCGCAGCAATTCGATGCGCCTGGGTGCGCACGCCGGAGCGCTGGCGCCATCGCTGGACCTGGCCGACGCGGTGGTGTTCCTGCATCGGCCCGAACTGGCGTGGGACGCCGGCGCGGTGATCGCGGCCGTGCGCGGCGATGCGCGGGCCGTGCCCGATACCGATGCGCTGCTGGCCGCCCTGCGCGCGCAGGCGCGCGAGGGCGACCACGTCGTGTTCATGTCCAACGGCGGCTTCGAGGGTGCGCCGCGGCGCTTCCTGGCCTTGCTCGGTGATCCAGGCCCATGACCGCACCCGGGTCGCTGCCGCTGTTCCCGCTGCATACCGTGCTGCTGCCCGGCGCGCCGCTGGGCCTGCGCGTGTTCGAACCGCGCTACCTGGACATGCTGGCCGAATGCGGTCGCAGCGACGGCGGCTTCGGCGTGTGCCTGATCCTGGACGGCGAGGAGGTCGGCGCCCCGGCGATGCCGGCCGCGTTCGGCGTGGAGGCACGGATCGAGGACTTCGGCAACGACCGCAACGGCCTGCTGACCTTGCAGGTGCGCGGCGCGCGCCGTTTCCGCGTCGACCGGCTGCGGGTGCGCGACAACGGCCTGCTCATCGCCGAGGTGCAATGGTGCGAAGGCCCGTCCACCGCGCCACTGCGCCCCCAGCACGCCGCCCTGGCCACCTTGCTGGCCGAACTGCTGGACAAGGTCGGCGCAGAGCACCCCGGTTCAGGGCATGCCGGCGCCAACCTGCGCCAGCTCGAGGACGCCGCCTGGGTCGGCTGGCGCCTGGCCGAACTGCTGCCGCTCAGCGACGAACAGCGCCTGGCGCTGCTGCAGGAGGACGATCCCCACCAGCGCCTGGACCGGGTGCTGGAATGGATGGACGAGGACTGATCCCGGCCTTGGCCTCGAAACCGTCGGTGCGCAGCCGCAGCACCGGCAACTGCGACTGCGGATGCAGCGCCACCACCTGCGGCAGGTCGTGCAGCGGCGCCAGTACCTGGCCCAGCGCCGACTCGGTGCCGCGTTGCGGGCGCCAGGCCACGATCAGGCCCAGGTCCTGCTTGAAGTGCATGGCCTGGGTGGTGCCGACCCACAGCGGCACGTTGCCCGGCTGCAGGTGCTGCGGCGTGGGCCACAGCCGCAGCACGTAGCGCAGGGTGGGATCGGGTCCGTCGCGGACCATCAGCAGCGCCTCGGTATGCGCATCCAGGGTGGCCGGCAGCACCGGCACCTCGTGCGGCTCCACGTTGGTGTCGAGCAGGCTCAGCGCCTGTTCCCACTTGGCCTGCGGCTGCACCCGCCAGCCGGCGGCCAGCAGCCGCGACTGCAGCGGTTCCAGCGGGCCGGCCACTTGCAGGTCCAGGGGCCAGCGCAGGTCGTCGTCGAACTCGTTGCGCCGCGCCGGCTGCAGCATCCATTCGTGGCTCCACCAGTCCTCCAGGTCGGCCAGCACCGGCACCGGCGGCGGCGGTTCGAAGCGGGCCAGCTTGGCCTCGATGTTGCGGGGCGCGTACCACAGCGCGGCCACCAGGAACACGCCGTAGAACACCGCCGCGACGGGCTTGACCCAGAACGAGCGGTTGAAGCGCCGACGGTAGGCGATCCCCAGCACCAGCAGCCAGACCACCCCCAGCAGCATCCCGCCGACCACGTCGCTCAGCCAGTGCGCGCCCAGGTACAGGCGGGCGAAACCGATGACCGCCACCACCGCGCCCGACACCAGGTACGGCCAGACCCGGTCGCGCCCGGGCAACTCGCGCGCGATCAGCACCGCGAAGAAGCCGAAGGCCACGGTGGTCATGGTCACCGCGATCGAAGGGAAGCCGAAGCCGCTGCTCGCGCCGGGTGGGCGCACCACTTCCATGGTGTTGCCCAGCAGCCAGGTCAGCGCCAGGCCGAACGCCAGCGCCGCCAGCCAGTGCGCGGCGGCCATCCAGCGCCGGCGCCAGGCGAACCAGCCCAGCACCGCGATGCAGGCCGGGGCCAGCACCGGCCAGTCGCCCAGCGAGGCCAGCGCCGCCATCGGATAGTCGGCCAGCGGGTTGCGCAGGGCCAGCATCGCCTGGTGCACGGCCAGGTCCAGCGCCAGCGGTTCGCCGTGGCCGATCACCACCAGCAGCAGCACGAACCAGGCCCAGCCGATGGCCATCAGCAGCACCGCCAGCAGCGCCAGCGAGGTGGACTCGCGGTGGCTGGGGTCGAACAGCGCCGCCGAGTGGCGGCCCACCACCGGATGCCGGTGGCTCCAGTCCAGCGCGCGCGCCAGCAGCGAGTCGGCGTGGTTGGCGAACCAGCGGTAGGTGTAGAGCACCCACGCCCAGGCCAGGCCCAGCACCGTGGCGAGCAGGCCCAGCACGATCACCAGGTGGCCGGCCACCGCCGCCACCGCGTCGTAGGCGCGGCCCAGGACCCAACCCGGGGCCAGGAACAGCAGCGCCCACGACAGGCAGGCCACCGCGCTGATGGACACGTAGCGCGCCGGTGGCATCTTCGAGATCCCCGCGATGGCCGGCACGAACGGCCGCACCGCGCCGACGTAGCGCGCCACCAGCAGCGCCTTCAGGGCATTGCGCCGGAACAGGATCTCGCCGCGCCCCAGCAGTTGCGGATAGCGCCGGAACGGCCACACCCCGTGCAGCCGCGCGCCCCAGCGCCAGCCGATCCAATAGCTGAGCCCGTCGCCGACAAACGCGCCCAGGGTGAGGCAGGCCACCGCATAGGCACCGGAGACCTCGCCCATGCCGATCAGCACGCCCACCGCGATCAGCAGCGGCAGCGCCGGGACGATCGCCCCCACCAGGATCAGTGCGTCGGCGAAGGCGATGGCAAAGAACGCCAACCCGGCCAGGACCGGGTGGTTGCCGACCCAGGTCAGCGTGGCGTCCATCCATGAGGGTTGCATGGCGCAGATTATAGAAGCCTGCCCGCGCGCGGCAGGCCGGGCGGCCGGTTGTCGCCTGCTCCGCGTTCATCCGCGCGACAATGCAGGCCTGTGCCCTAGCGGATCGACCGACATGCCCAGCCTGGCCGGCAAGACCCTGTTCATCACCGGCGCCTCGCGCGGGATCGGCCTGGCCATCGCCCTGCGCGCGGCGCGCGACGGCGCCAACGTGGCCATCGCCGCCAAGTCCGCGGTACCCAATCCGAAGCTGCCGGGCACCATCCACAGCGCCGCCGAGGCGGTCGCCGCGGCCGGCGGCCAGGGCCTGGCGCTGAAATGCGACATCCGCGAGGAGGAGCAGGTGCGCGCGGCGGTGGCCGCCACCGTCGATGCCTTCGGCGGCATCGACATCCTGGTCAACAATGCCAGCGCGATCTGGCTGCGCGGGACGCTGGACACGCCGATGAAGCGCTTCGACCTGATGCAGCAGGTCAACGCCCGCGGCAGCTTCCTGTGCGCGCAGGCCTGCCTGCCGCACCTGCTGGCCGCGCCCAACCCGCACATCCTGACCCTGGCGCCGCCGCCCTCGCTGGAGCCGAAATGGTGGGGGCCGCACACCGGCTATACCCTGGCCAAGATGGGCATGAGCTTCGTCACCCTCGGCCTGGCCGCCGAGTTCGGGCCGCAGGGGGTGGCGGTGAACGCGCTGTGGCCGCGGACCCTGATCGCCACCGACGCACTGAACATGATCCCCGGGGTGAGCGTGGGCAACGGCCGTCGCCCGGAAATCGTGGCCGACGCCGCCCATGCGGTGCTGGTGCGGCCCGCAGCCGGTTTCAGCGGCCGGTTCCTGATCGACGACGAAGTGCTGGCCGGAGCCGGCATCACCGACCTGTCCGGCTATGCCGTGGATCCCGCCCGGCCGCTGTTGCCGGACCTGTTCCTGGACTGAACCGGCAACATCGTACCCACCCCGGAGGCGAACCCGATGAAATACCTGCACGCGATGATCCGCGTCCACGACCTGGACGCCACCTGCCGCTTCTTCACCGAAGGCCTGGGCCTGCGCCAGACCCGGCGCAAGGACAGCGACGCCGGCCGCTTCACCCTGGTCTACTTCGGCGCGCCGGAGAACCCGGAGGCCGAGATCGAGCTGACCTACAACTGGCCGCCGGCCGACGGCTCGCCGCCGGAGGAGTACGGCAGCGCGCGCAACTTCGGTCACCTGGCCTTCGCCGTCGACGACATCTATGCCACCTGCGCCCACCTGCAATCGCTGGGAGTGACCATCAACCGCCCGCCGCGCGACGGCCACATGGCCTTCGTGCGCACCCCCGACCTGATCTCGATCGAACTGCTGCAGAAGGGCGAGCGCCTGGCCCCGGCCGAACCGTGGGCGTCGATGCCCAACACCGGCACCTGGTGAACCGCACCGGCCCGGCCGCGGCCAGCCTGCGGAGGGCCGGACCGCCGCCGTCGTCGTAAGGCGGCAAGCCCCCATCCCCGGGCAGCCCCTGCCACGCAGGGCACGGCGATGGCGCCGGGCGTGCACGCCGGCAGTGAAGTCCGCCCGCCGTCGCGGCACAATGGCAGTTTGTTCCCGCCGTCCACGGATCCCCGCCATGACCGCCCCCACCGCCGACCTGCTCGCCCTCGGCCGCGACTACTACCTGCCCGTCTACCGCCCGCGCCAGATGGTGCTCGAGCGCGGCCAAGGCTCGCGCCTGTGGGACAGCGAGGGCCGCGAGTACGTGGACTGGGCCGCCGGCATCGCCGTGTGCGGCCTGGGCCATAACGACCCCGACCTGCACGGCGCCCTGCTCGAACAGGCCGGCAAGCTGTGGCACACCAGCAACGCCTTCCTCAGCGAGCCGCCGCTGCACCTGGCCGAGGAGCTGGTGCAGGCTTCGCGCTTCGCCAGGCGCGTGTTCCTGTGCAACTCCGGCGCCGAGGCCAACGAGGCGGCGATCAAGCTGGTGCGCAAGTGGGCCGCCGCCCAGGGCCGCGCGCCGGAGCGGCGGGTGATCGTCACCTTCCGCGGCAGCTTCCACGGCCGCACCCTGGCCACGGTCACCGCCACCGCCCAGCCCAAGTACCAGGAGGGCTATGAGCCGCTGCCGAGCGGCTTCCGCTACGCAGGTTTCAACGACATCGCCCAGCTCGAGGCAGCGATGGCCGGCGGCGACGTGGCCGCGGTGATGCTCGAGCCGGTGCAGGGCGAAGGCGGGGTGATGCCGGCCGCGCCCGGCTACCTGCGCCAGGTGCGCGAGCTGTGCGATCGCCATGGTGCGCTGCTGGTGCTGGACGAGATCCAGGTCGGCATGGGCCGCACCGGCACGTTGTTCGCGCACTGGCAGGACGAGGTCGTGCCGGACATCGTGACCCTGGCCAAGGCACTGGGCGGCGGCTTCCCGGTCGGTGCGATGCTGGCCGGGCCGAAGGTGGCCGAGGTGATGCAGTTCGGCGCGCACGGCTCCACCTTCGGCGGCAATCCGCTGGCCGCCGCGGTGGCGCGGGTGGCGTTGCGCAAGCTGGCCTCGGCGCAGATCGAAGCGAACGTCGCACGCCAGTCGCAGGCCTTGCGCGAGGGCCTGATGGCGGTGGGCGGCGAGTTCGACCTGTTCGAGCAGGTGCGCGGCCGCGGCCTGATGCTCGGTGCCGTGCTCAAGCCGGCCTACGCCGGCCGGGCCGGCGAGATCCTCGACCATGCCGCCACCCATGGCCTGCTGCTGTTGCAGGCCGGCCCGGACGTGCTGCGCCTGGTGCCGGCGCTGAACCTGACCGATGCCGACGTGGCCGAGGGCCTGGTCCGCCTGCGCGCAGCGCTGGCGGGATTCGTCGGACGATGAATCCCGACGGCAACGCCGGCTTCATCCTGCGCCCCTGGCGTACGGACGATCTCGATGCGTTGCTCAAGCACGCCAACGACCCGTGGGTGCCACGCGGACTGAGCGATCGTTTCCCGCACCCCTACACCCGCGCCGATGGGCAGGCCTTCCTCGCCGGGCACGTGGTCGATTTTTCCGATCCCGTGCTGGCCATCGAGATCGCCGGCGAGGCCTGCGGCGGGATCGCGCTGCGCCGGGGCAGCGGTGAGCGTGCGCATGGCGGCGAACTCGGCTACTGGCTCGGCCGCGCGCACTGGGGGCATGGCTGGATGACCCGCGTGGTGGCGGCCTACCTGGACCGGGTGGTGCCCGGGTCGGGATTGCTGCGGGTCGAGGCCAACGTGCTCGATACCAACCCGGCTTCGGCGCGCGTGCTCGAGAAGAACGGTTTCGTCGAAGAAGGCCTGCGTCGCGGCGCAGTATGCAAGCCCGACGGCCTCCACGACCTGCGCCTGTTCGGACGCTGCTGGCCGCGGTAGCGGTAGCGCCGCGGGCCGTCAGACCGCATGCGCATCCTGTCGATGTCGGAGACGTCCGGTGCGCGGCGTCACGCCATCGAGGTGCCGGCCATCGGCCAGCGCGGCATCAGCCTGCGGCGACGGCCTCGAAGGCCTGGCGCGCGGCGGCGAGGGTGGCTTCGATCACGGCGTCGTCGTGGGCGCTGGAGAGGAAGCCGGCCTCGTAGGCCGAAGGCGCCAGGAACACGCCGTTCTCCAGCATCGCGTGGAAGAAGCGGTTGAACGCGGCGGTGTCGCAGGCCACCGCCTGGGCGTAGGTCTCCACCTTCTCGCCGGTGAAGAACAGGCCGAACATCGCACCCACGCGATTGGTGGTGACGGCCACGCCGGCCTCGCTCGCGGCCGCTTCCAACCCTTCGCACAACGTCGCCGTGGCGGCGGCCAGGCGCGGGTGGAAGCCCGGTGCCTGGACCAGTTCCAGCATCGCCAGGCCGGCGGCCATCGCCACCGGATTGCCGCTCAACGTGCCGGCCTGGTAGATCGGCCCGGACGGCGCGATCTGCGCCATCAGTTCGCGGCGCCCGCCGTAGGCGCCCACCGGCATGCCGCCGCCGATGATCTTGCCGAAGGTGGTCAGGTCCGGGACGATCCCGTAGTGCGCCTGCGCGCCGCCCAGGGCGACGCGGAAGCCGGTCATCACCTCGTCGAAGATCAGCAGTGCGCCGTGCCGCGTGCACAGTTCGCGCAGGTGTTGCAGGTAGCCCTCGCGCGGCGGGATGCAGTTGGCGTTGCCCACCACCGGCTCGATGATGACCGCGGCGATCTCGCCGCCGATCTCCTCGAACAGCGCGGTCGCGCCCTCGAAATCGTTGTAGCTCAGGGTGGCGGTCAGTTCGCTCAGTCCGGCCGGCACGCCCGGCGAGGTCGGCACGCCCAGGGTCAGCATGCCGCTGCCGGCCTTGACCAGGAACGAATCGCCGTGGCCGTGGTAGCAGCCCTCGAACTTGACGATGCGCTGGCGCCCGGTGGCGCCGCGCGCCAGGCGGATCGCCGACAGGGTGGCCTCGGTGCCGGAGTTGACCATGCGCACCATCTCGCACGAGGGCACCAGGCGGACGATGGTCTCGGCCATGGTGACCTCGGCCGGGCAGGGCGCACCGAACGAGAGGCCGTCGCGCACGGCTTTCTCCACCGCCTCGCGCACCGCCGGATGGTTGTGGCCGACGATCATCGGACCCCACGAGCCGACGTAGTCGATGTAGCGGTTGCCGTCCACGTCGAACAGGTAGGGGCCGTCGGCGCGCTGGACGAAGAACGGTTCGCCGCCGACCGACTTGAACGCCCGCACCGGCGAGTTGACCCCGCCCGGCAGCAGCTGCTGGGCACGGGCGAACAGGGCGTGGGAGCGGTCGTGGTTCATCGGTTCGATCCTGCAACGGCGAAACCGCCATTGTAGAGCCCACCGCCGGTCGGCCGCCTTGGGCGGTGCCGCGAGCGTGATGGTGCGCCAGGGGCCGGCCGACCGATGGTCGGCTCTACCCCGCGACGGTGCCGGGGCGGGGGGCGGCGAGGCAGGCGTTGTAGGCGCGTACGGCGGCCGCCGGGTCGGGGGCGTCGAACACGCCACCGACCACTGCCAGCAGGTCGGCGCCGGCGTCCACCAGCGGTCGCGCATTGGCGGGCGTGATCCCGCCGATGGCCACCCGCACCACCTCCAGGGTGGCGGCCGCGCGCAGCAGGTCCGGGGTGGCACGGCGCGTGGTCGCCTTGGTCGCCGTGGGGAAGAACGCGCCGAAGGCCACGTAGCTGGCGCCTGCGGCCACCGCGCGCCGGGCCAGTCCCAGGTCGTCGTAGCAGGACGCACCGATGATCGCGTCCGGGCCGAGCAGGACGCGAGCCGCGGCGAGATCGCCGTCGTCCTCGCCCAGGTGCGCCCCGGCCGCGCCGATCTCCCGCGCCAGCGCCGCATCGTCGTTCACCAGCAGCGGCACGCCGGCGCCGGCGCACAGCGTTTGCAGCGCGGCGGCCTGCGCGCGGCGCAGTTCCGCTGTGGCGGTCTTGTTCCGGTATTGCAGCCACGCCACGCCCTGGTCCAGCAACGGCGCCACCCGCGCCAGCAGGCGCACGGTGTCGGACTCGTCGGGGGTGATCAGGTAGAGGCCGCGGGGAAGCACGAAGGGGGCCGATGCGCGTTTTTCTTGGGAAGCGCACTCTGCCCCGCTTTGGTCCATGTGACAATGCGCGCCCCGCCAGCCCGGCATCCGCAGTCCCCGCATGAGCGCCATCGACGAAACGATTCCCTGGCGTGACTGGATGTGCGTGGTCTGCGGCTTCGTGTACCGCGAGGCGGAGGGCATGCCGGAGGAGGGCATCGCCCCGGGCACGCGCTGGGAAGACGTGCCGGACACCTGGACCTGCCCGGATTGCGGCGCCACCAAGGCCGATTTCGAGATGGAGCCCGTGTAGAGGCGGCCATTGATCGGCTACCCCCTCAGGTCGCCGGTCGGCGCCGCGGGAGGGCGGGGCCTAGTGGAGGATGGCGCGGGTGCCGGCCGCATCGACCAGGCGTTCGCGTACCTGTTCGGTGTCGGCGGCTTCCGGGGCCAGCTCCAGGTACCGGGCCAGGTCCTGGCGGGCGCCGGGCAGGTAGTCCAGTTCCAGGTAGGCCAGGCCGCGGTCGCGCAGCGCCTCGGTCTGGTCGGGGATCAGCTTCAGCACCCGGTCGGCGCTGCGCGCGGCGCGGTCCCACTGCCGGGCTTCGGCATAGACGCCGTGCAGGTTGCGCAGCACCCGCACCAGGATCGCGCGGTGTGGGGCGGGATCGAGGATCTGCAACAGCACGTTGTCGTCGGGGGTCTCGCCCAGGTGCGGCCGCGCCCGCTCGCGCAGTTCCTCCACCGCCAGCGGCCGGCCGCCGTTGAACGGGTCCATCACCAGCAGCCCGCCGTCCACCGGCAACCGCACCAGGAAATGGCCCGGGAACGACACCCCGTCCAGCGGGATGCCCAGCCGCCGCGCGACCTCCATCTGCACCATCGCCAGCGAGATCGGATTGCCCAGGCGCCGGTCCAGCACCTGGTTGAGGTAGCTGTTGCGCGGGTCGTAGTACTCGTCGTGGTTGCCGCTGTAGCCCAGTTCGTCGAACAGGTGGCGGTTGATCGCCGCCATCTGCAATGGCGCCTGGTCGAGGATGCCGACTTCGGCGCGCAGGTGGTCGGCATGGGCCTGGACCCGGGCTTCGTAGGGGCGCGGATCCAGGTCGGGATATTCGTCGCGGGCGATCAGCAACAGCGCCGGCAGCAACGGCAGGGCATCGTCGTCCAGCGCGGCGAGGGTGTTCCAGTCCGGCAGTGGCACGCGATCGATGCCCATGGCGCAAGACTAAGGCAAAAGGCCGGCGGGGTGGGAAGAGGGGCGCCGATCGTGCAGGTGCCGTCGGTCAGTCGCACGCGCGCCAGGCGAAAGGCGGCCGACCGGCCGCCGGCCACGCGCACAACAGGGAGACCAGGTTCAGTCGGCGATGCCGGGGCCGAAGGTCAGCGAGGCGCCGTTCTCCAGCTTCAGCCGCGCGGCCTGGCCGGCGTTGAGTTCCAGCACGTAGCGCGCCGGGCGATGGCTGGGGTACGGCGGGCAGCGGTCGCCGGCCGAGCACGGCGGCACGTCGCGCTGCTGCGCCACCAGCCTGCGCTCATTGTCGAAGTAGAGGATGTCCAGCGGGATCTTCGTGTTCTTCATCCAGTACGCCTGCGGCTCCTGGCGGTCGTGGATGAACAGCATCCCGTGGCCGGGCGGCAGCTCGTCGCGGAACATCAGCCCGCGCGCGCGTTCGGCGTCGTCGTCGGCGATCTCCACGGCGTAGCGCTCCCCGCCCAGTTCCACCCAGGGCGAACGCGCCGAGGCGCAGGCGCTGAGCAGGAGCAACAGGGGCAGCAGGCAGAGGCGGGTCATGGCCGTCGTCATGGTCATGCCGCCGTCGCCCAGGGCCGGATCCGCGCAAGCTCCTCGGCCAGCAAATCCTTCGCGGAAGCTGCTTCGTAATCCAGTTGCAGCCCGGTCCAGAAACCCTCCGACATGCCGAAGAATCGCGACAGGCGCAGGCCAGTGTCCACGGTGACCGCTCGGGTTCCGGCCACGATCTCGCCGATCCGGCGCTGGGGCACGCCGATTTCCTTGGCAAGCCTGTACTGGCTGATACCCATCGGCTCGAGAAATTCCTGCATCAGGATCTCGCCCGGATGCGGATATGGAACCTTGCGCATGTTGGCTTCTCCTCAGTGGTAATCGACGATCTCGACGTCCCTGGGGCCGTTGTCCGTCCAGACGAAGCAGATCCGCCACTGCCGATTCACGCGGATGCTGTGCTGCCCGGTGCGGTTGTCCCGCAACGCTTCGAGATGGTTGTTGGGTGGAATCCTCAAGTCGTCAAGCACGCCGGCCCGGTTGAGCATCGCCAACTTGCGCATTGCTACCGACCCGATGTTCACGAAACGACGCGAATGGCCTTCTTCGAACAGGCTCCGGGTGTCTTTGCACCTGAAGGAAAGGATCGCCATGACCCGATACTAACGTAAGGCGTTAGTATTGCACAACATCACGTCCCTGGCAGGTCACGGGGCGGTCGCGGCCTGGCGGTAGCGGGCATGCAGGTCGGCCACCGCGGCGTCCAGGCGCAGCGGGTCGCCGTCGTTCACGATCAGGTCGTCGGCCATGGCCAGGCGCACCTGGCGGGTGGCCTGGGCGGCGATCATCCGCGACGCCAACTCCGCATCCACGCCGTCGCGGCGCATCAGCCGGGCGTGCTGCAGCTCCTCCGGCGCGTCCACCACCAGGACCCGGTCCAGCCATGGGTACGCCGCGGGCCCGGCTTCGGCCAGCAGCGGCACGGCCACGATCGCGTACGACCCGGTCGCGGCCAGGCATTGCTCCTTCAGCAGCGCACGGATCGCCGGATGGGTGATCGCCTCCAGGTCGCGTCGCGCCTGCGCATCGGCGAACACCAGCGCGCGCAGCTGCCGGCGGTCCAGAGTACCGTCCTCACGCAGCATCCCCGCGCCGAAGCGCTCGGCGATGCGCGCCAGCGCCGGCTGCCCCGGTTCCACCACCGCGCGCGCGGCCAGGTCCGCGTCGACCACGGCCACGCCCAATGCCTCGAAGCGTCGGGCCACCTCGCTCTTGCCCGAGGCCACCCCGCCGGTGAGGCCGATGATGAAGTCGCTCATCCTGCTCCTTCGCAAGTCTGTGGCCGAGGAGGACGGCCGAGGGCAGGGCGGCGCCTCACCCCAGCCCGGCGAAGCGCAGGTACGCGCCGATCATGTCTCCGCCCCAGAAGAACACCAGCCAACCGGCGATGGCCAGGTAGGGGCCGAAGGGGATGGGAGTGGCGCGGTCGCGGCCTTGGGCGGCCAGCCAGATCGAACCGATCACCGCGCCCACCACCGAGGAGAGCAGGATCACCGGCAGGATCCCGCGCAGGCCCACCCACGCGCCGATCGCCGCCAGCAGCTTGAAGTCGCCGTGGCCCATGCCTTCCTTGCCGGTGAGCTGCTTGAACAGCCACCACACGCTCCACAGCGACACGTAGCCGGCGATGGCGCCGAGCAGGGCCGGCTTGGGTTCGATGAACAGCTTGTCCAGGCTGGCGATCAGGCCCAGCCACATCAGGCTCAGGGTCAACTGGTCCGGCAGCAGCCGGGTGCGCAGGTCGATGCCCGACAGCGCGATCAGGAACCAGGTGAACACCATCGCCCCGAACCCCTGCCAGCCGAAGCCGAAGCGCCAGGCGCACACCACCGTCAGCAGGCCGGTCAGCAGTTCCACCAGCGGATACTGGATGGAGATCTTCTGGCCGCTGTAGCGCGAGCGCCCGCGCAGGGCCAGCCAGCTGAACACCGGGATGTTCTCCCACCACTTCAGGCGGTCGCCGGTGACCGGGTCGTGCGAGGGTTCCACCACCACCCCGGGCGGGGGCGGGTCGTAGAGCTCCGGCAGTTCCAGGATCTCGCGCGCGTCACGCTTCCATTCCCATTCCAGCCGCCTGGGCAGGCGCAGGATCACCACGTTGAGGAAGCTGCCCACGGCCAGGCCGAGCGCGGCGGCGAGGGGATAGCCCAGGGCGGGCTGGGTGTCGAGGAAGGCCATGCGTGGCGTCGGTTCGCGGAAAGGCGTTCAGGTTACGGGCAAAAAGGGGCCCGAGGGAATATCCGTTCGAAGCGGATGCTCTCGGGGGGGGGCGGTGTTTGCCGGTGGAGCACAAAACGAACCCCGCCTGAGCGGGGTTCGGGGGAAGCGGGCGTGCGGTCCGCTATGAGGTTCGGGACCTGGAAGGTGTCCTTTCAGATCGTGGCGGCCAGCTTGAAGATGGGGAGGTACATGCCGATCACCATGCCGCCGACCAGCACACCCAACACCACCATGATCATCGGCTCGATCAGGCTGGCCAGCGCGTCGACCGCGTTGTTCACTTCCTGCTCGTAATACTCGGCCACCTTGAACAACATAGTATCCAGGGCGCCGGCCTCCTCGCCGATGGCGGCCATCTGGATCACCATGTGCGGAAACAAGTTCGTTTGCTTCATCGCCAGGTTCACTGGGTAGCCCACGGACACATCATCGCGGATGCGATATACCGCTTTCTCGTAGACGGTATTGCCGGTGGCCCCAGCCACCGACTCCAGAGCCTCCACCAGTGGCACGCCGGCCTTGAAGGTTACAGCCGTGGTGCGGGCAAAGCGTGCGATTGCGCTGTTATGCATGATCTGGCCGATCACCGGAATCTTCAGCACCACCTTATCCAGGAAATGCTGGAATGCGGGGGAGCGCTTGTAAAAGAAGAAGAATCCAAAAAAACTACCCGACAGGACGATCAACACCATCCACCAGTAGGAGACCATGAAGTCGGATGCTGAAACAATCATCCTGGTGAATGCCGGCAGGTCCGCACCAAACTCCTTGAAGGTTGCTTCGAACTGGGGCACCACGAAAATGAGCAGGATTGCGCTGACGATGAGAGCCACCGCGATCGTCATGGTTGGATAGAACAGCGCCTTCTTGATCTTGCCCTTGAGCGACTCGATGTTCTCTTTATAACTGGCGATGGTGTCGAGCACAGTCTCCAGCACACCCGCACCTTCGCCGGCGCGAACCAAGTTGCGATAAAGTTCATCGAACTGCACCGGATGCTTGTTGATCGCCTCATACATCGAGGAGCCGCCCTCGATGTCGGTACGGATCTGGTCCACCAGGTTCTTCATCCGTGGGTTCTTGTGCCCGCCGCCGATAATTTCGAGTGCGCTGACGATGGGCACGCCGGACTTCATCATCGTCGCCATCTGACGGCTGAAGAAGGCAATATCTTTGGGCGTAATGGTTGAACCGGCCTGTCCGAAGAGCGGCTTGGGCTTGGGTTTGACCGTGGTGGGATTGATGCCTTGGCGGCGCAATTCTGCTTTGAGCAGATTGGCGTTGCGGGCGGCGGACTCGCCCTTCATCTTGGTGCCGCGCTTGTCAGTGCCCTCCCAGACAAACGGCACCAGCTGGCTAGTGGCCCGATCAACGGGTGCCGGCGGTTTCTTTATCGCGGTACGGCTGGCGGACATGCTTGAAGTCTCCCACCGGCATCCCCACGCCGGCCTGACCTCCGCATGGTATCCCCTAAACCCGTCTCTGACACGCAACCCCCATCACGCTTCCAAGGCCCAATGCTTTATAGGTGCCGACTGTTGACCGATCAGCCCCGGCTGCCCCATCACGTCACAATGTGACGTAAAACGTCACTTCCGGGACGTGCGCCTGGCTTCGCCCTTTCCCTTGGGTGCTCTTTGACATCGCGTTCCCCTCTTGGAATTGTTGGCACGCATCCTGCATCATTATCTGCACGTGGCCTAAACCACGCGAAACCCGCGTTCCGGCAAGGACACGGGTCCTAATCAGGTCAAGTGTCCTAACCACCAATCCGCTTCAAGGGGAAATATCATGAAGAACCAGCAGGGCTTTACCCTCATCGAACTGATGATCGTCGTCGCGATCATCGCCATCCTGGCCGCCATCGCGCTGCCGGCCTATCAGGACTACGTGGCCCGCACCCAGGTATCCGAGGCTTACACGCTGGCTTCCGGCGCCAAGACTGCGGTTGCCGAACGGTATGCCGATACGGGCACTTTCACTGGCATCACCAATGCCAATGCTGGGCTGGCCGCCGCGGGATCGATCACCGGCAAGTACGTGAGCCAGGTTGGGGTGGTCGATAATACCATTACCGCCACGTTGAAGGGCGCGGGCAGCGTCAGCTCGAAGGTCGCTGGCGGCACCTTTACCCTGGTGGGTACCGATCAGGGCGGCAGCATCTCGTGGGCCTGTGATGGCGGCACCATTGATGACAAGTTCCGTCCGTCGAACTGCCGCTAATTCGAGGCAGGTGTCGGATCATGACAAAGGCCGCGTCAGCGGCCTTTGTCTTTTTTGGGGGTGGGGTGAATAGACGGCTGCTCTTTGCTTCCACCTTGCTGGTCATTTTCAGTGGGCTGGTGTTCTGGCCAGGACTACATGGCGGCTTCCTTTTCGACGATTTACCTAACCTGGTCGAGGATCCGGACTGGAAGGTGGAGTCGGCCGATCCGGGTCAGTGGATGCGTGCCGCCCGGGCCGGCATCGCCAGTGGCAGCGGCCGGCCGCTGGCCATGCTCAGCTTTTCGGCCAACTACTATTTCACGGGGTTGGATCCGTTCGCGCTCAAGCTGACCGGCCTGCTGATGCACGTGCTCAATGGCGTGCTGGTGCTGCTGCTATGCAGGCGTCTATTTGCACGCATGCCGGCGCGGGAGTCGGCTGAACGTCTGGGTCACTACGCCGCCCTGCTCGTTGCGTTAGCTTGGACGGTACACCCGCTCCAAGTATCCACGGCGCTGTACATCGTCCAAAGGATGGAAATTGGCGCCTATACCGGCGTGCTATTGGCATTGCTGTCCTATGTCATCGCCCGGCAACGACAGATTGAGGGTGGGCGCAGTTGGCACTGGTGGTTGATTGCGCTGATGTCATGGCTGTTCGGGCTTGGCTTCAAGGAGAGCGCGTTATTATTGCCAGGCTATGCGCTGCTTATCGAGTGGTTCGGATTCGGCTTCCGCAGTGCAACGCCCCGCTCAACCACCATACTCAAGGCTGTGTATCTGGTGGGTGCTGGTGCTGCAGTACTGGGTTTTCTGGTGTTCGTGTTGCCCTGGTCCTTGCGCCCTGAAACCTATTCGTTCCGCGATTTCACGCTAGCCGAGCGCCTGTTGACACAGTTCCCCGTGCTAGTCCATTACCTGGGACAAATACTGCTGCCATACCCAAGTCGGCTCACGTTCTATTACGACAATTTCCCTGTATCGACCGGTCTGCTTTCCCCGCCCGGGACATTAACCTCGATGCTGGTGCTGGTGTCGGTTCTGGTTGGCTCGCTGTTGATGCGACGGCGCTGGCGGTTGCTGTCCTTCGGGGTACTGTGGTTCTTCTGTGCGCATGCGCTTACCAGCAACGTCGTGCCGCTGGAACTGGCGTTCGAACACCGGAATTATTTTGCCCTGCTGGGCATCCTGATTGCGGTTGCACAATTGCTCGCATGGGGCGGGTCGAGGTTGTCGGTCGAGGTGCAGCGCCTTCTGGGCGCGGGCCTTGTGCTGTGCCTGGCATTCTTCGGGGGATTGCAAGCCCATGCCTGGGGTGAACCGTTCCGACTGGCTTTCGCGCTGGAGACGCGCAACCCGGAGTCGCCGCGTGCGGGCTACCAGTTCGGCATCGCGACCTTGGGGCTGGCCGGGGAGGACTTGCAATCTCCTTTCGTAGACCTGGCAGTCAAGCAGTTCGAGCATGTCGCCGAAGTAGGTGCATCGCCGCTTGCCGACCAGGGGCTCATCATTCTTCTGTCGCGCACTGGGCAGGAGGTGCCGCCTGCCGTATGGGATCGCCTGCGCAAGAAGTTGCACGATCATGAGGCGGGCGTGGAGCATGTCAGTGCGCTCCGCGGGATACTGGAATGCCGCATCATCGGGAAGTGCGCCTTCGATGATCAGCAACTGCTTGGAGTCATGCTGGCGGCCGTTGAGCGCAATCCGGAGTCGGCCCTGGTCCTGGTGCAATACGCCAATTTCGCCTGGAACGTAGCCGGTGAACGCGGCTTGGCCATCGAAGTGATGCGCGAGGCAGTCAGGTTGGAGCCGAAGCAACCCCAATATCTGGTAAATCTTATTCAGTTCCTTCGGCTTTCCGGTGGCGATCCCGCGGAGATTGAAAGCCTGGAAAGGCAGGTGGCAGCATGGGATTCTCATGGATCGTTCACTGACCAATTGCGTTGACATGTGACATTTTCTGGCACGGTTTGTGCTAGTAATCTATTCAAGTCGTTCGTCGATGGGGATCGGGGGCAGACAGCATGGGGATGCGCCGGCACACGGATGGATTCAGCCTGATCGAGCTGATGGTGGTAGTGGCCATCATCGCAATACTGGCTTCTATCGCCCTTCCCGCATATCAGGACTACGTGGCCCGGGCGCAGGTGGCCGAGGGATTCTCCTTGTCCACGGGAGCCAAGGATGCGATCGCGCTCCACTATGGGGATCATGGTGTCTATCCAGCTGACAATGCTGATGCGGGGCTAGCAGCGCCGGCATCCATCAACGGACGCTACGTAAGCTCGGTATCCGTGGATAGCGGTGGGAACATCTCGGCCATGTTTAGTTCCAGCGCCAGTAGCAAGATCAGCGGCCAGACGTTGACCTTGTCCGTTACCGACGTCGGGGGCGCATTGCGCTGGCAGTGCAGTGGATTGGACTACAGATATCTGCCTAGCAGTTGTCGCTGAGGGACTCCCGCACGGCGCTTTGGCCCATACTTGGGCACCTCCTCAGGATGCCTTCCCATGAACCCAGAGCAGCCCTTCCTCGTCTTTGGTGCGCCGCTGGTCGGCGAGGAGGAGATTGCCGAAGTTCAGGCGGTCCTACGCAGCGGTTGGTTGGGCACCGGTCCGCGTGTGGCCCAGTTCGAGCGGGAATTCGCCGCGTACAAGGACATAGGCGCCGACCATGCCGCGGCGGTCAATTCATGTACCGCCGCGTTGCATGTCAGCATGGTGGCCGCCAGATTGGAGCCCGGTGCCGAGGTCATCACCACGCCCCTGACCTTCTGTGCGACGGTCAACGCCATCATCCACGCCGGGTTGACCCCAGTCCTGGCCGATGTCGATCCGGCCACCCAGTGCATCGATCCCGACGCGATCGAGGCGGCGATCACCCCGCGCACGCGAGCGATATTGCCGGTCCACTTCGCCGGCCACCCGTGCGACATGGACCGGATCATGGCCATTGCCTACAAGCACGGGCTGCTGGTCATCGAGGACTGCGCGCACGCCATCGAGACCGAATACAAGGGCCGCAAGGCCGGCACGTTCGGCGATTTCGGCTGTTTCAGCTTCTACGTCACCAAGAACGTCGTCACTGGCGAGGGCGGCATGATCCTGGCCAGGGATCATGCCCTGGCGGCACGCTCGCGGGTGCTGGCGCTGCACGGCATGAGCAAGGACGCCTGGCACCGTTTCGGCGATAAGGGCTACAAGCACTACCAGGTAGTGGAGTGTGGATTCAAGTACAACATGATGGACGTGCAGGCTGCGCTGGGCATCCACCAGCTTGCGCGCGTGGAGGCCAGTTGGCTACGGCGTCGGGAAGTGTGGAACACATACCAGCGTGAGCTGGCTGATCTGCCCGTTGGTCGGCCGACTGATCCTGCGGCCGACATCCGACATGCCCATCATCTGTACACAATCATGGTTGAAGCGGATCGATGCGGTGTTTCGCGCGATGAGTTCCTCGACCGGATGAACGCCCGGAAGATCGGCACGGGAGTGCACTACCTGTCGATTCCCGAACATCCGTACTACCGGGAGAGGTTCGGATGGCGGCCTGAGCAGTGGCCGAAGGCTATGGATGCGGGCAGGAATACAGTAAGCCTTCCGATATCGCCAGGACTCGGAGACGCTGATGTCGGTCGTGTTGTTGAGGCCGTACGGTCGGTGTTGGGCCGGGATTGATTGCATGTCGGTTCTGCCAAGCCAGACGGATGTTCAAGTGCGTGTCGAGAGTGGGCGGCGACGCTGGATGCGGTATGCCCTGGCGGCCCTGGCCATCGGTATTGCTGCCGCGAGCATCGCCGTCAGTCTTGGTGATCGGTGGGACGAATTCAAGTTGTCCGAGTTCGTCCTTCCGCCGCACGCGGCAATCGTCCTGGTGGTTGGCGCCACAGGGACGTTGCTTCTGAGTGCGGTTTACCATGCGCTGCTCTTGGCCGGCTTCCAGTTGCATGATGCACGGACGATACGGGTCGCTCATGCGTATGCGCTCGGCCAGCTGATGCGGTACATACCGGGCAAGGTCGTCGGTATCGTTTTCCAGATATCGATGCTGCAAGGCAAGGTCAAACCGGCCAGTGTTCTCTCGACGCTCGTTGTCCACACCATGCACGATTATGGGTGGACGTTCGCATTTTGCGGAGTACTCCTGTGGGCTTTGCTGTCCGGAAACGCCTTGCCCATGCTTGCCTTCTTTCCTGCAGTGCTGGGGGTTTACCTCGTTCATAGGTATCGATTCAGTCCGTGGATCCTGGGGCGGCTGCCCATAGTCGGCCGTCATGTACCTGCCTTGGAAGAAAGCTCGCCTACGTATAAGCCAGCTTCTCTGACAGGAGTTCTGGCGGTGACTTGGGTGCCGACAATGATTGCGATATGGATGGCGTTCACGCCGCTTCTTGGCAGTCATGACAGTCTTGTCGCCGGGCTCCTGTACTTGATTGCAGCCGTGATTTCGCTGGCGATGATCATAGTGCCATCGGGATTGGTCGTCCGTGAGGCGGTGTTCCTGTGGCTTGGGGGGTGGCTCCACTTGCCTGCAGAGAAACTGCTGTTCATGGCAGTGTCGATCCGAATTGCGATGATCCTGGCCGAAATTGCCACCTCGCTTCTGCTGGCAGGTATGGATACCTTCGCGAACCACCGCCAGAGGACTTTGGGAGCGAGGCATTGAGCCAGCTCGAGATTCGAAGGAATTGGGAGAAGCGGCAGCAGGAGCATGGCAACCAACCGCGCGCAGTTCTCATGAAAGGACTGCATCCACTGATCAATGAAAGCATCGATCTTTGGCATCGAGATGTCATGAGATCCGTGTTCTCTGATCGGCTTGCGCCCGTGGACGGAGCGCTCATTCTCGATGTCGGTTGTGGCTTCGGTAGATTAGCGGATGAGATTACCCGCTTGGGTCGCGTGCCGGTCGGTCTGGACTTCACCCAGCAGTTCTGTGCGGGCTTCGCTGCCGTGCATGGCGATGCCATTTGCGCGACTCAGACGGCATTGCCTTTCGTGGATGGTGCTTTCTCTGGTGGGTATTCGGTCACATCGTTGATGTATCTGGAGCACGATGCTGCTCGCTTGGCGTTGATCGAATTGAATCGTTGCCTCGCCACGAATGGTTTGGTTCTGCTACTGGAGCCTTGTCGCGAGTTTAATGAATTTGTTCGGATGCTTCTCCCTGCCAAGCGGCGCGAGCGATTGGCCATGCCCGGATTCACCCGTAACGAAGTGTCCGGTATTCTCCCGTCGACTTGGTCGATAGTGGCGGCTGGGGACTGCCGCTGGCTGACTATGGCCCTGCCATTGCTGGCAATCACGACACGTTGGCCCAGGATCTATCGACGCCTTGCAAGTCTGGCCCGGCGGCTGGATCGCCCGGTCATTGGTGGAAGGAAGCCGACCGGCACGATCTCCTTGTATCGATGGGTGGCGTGCAGAAAGACGGGATGAGTGATCCGGGAAGGATGCTGAATTGGAGCAAGGGATTGCCCTCGTCTTGATTGATCACCCTGCAAACCGTTTCGGAATCACTTGCCGTAATTCAGGCAGTTCTTCGCCTCCGTAGGCCGTCGGCTTCGGCTGCTTCGCACAAACGGATAACCCGTGCCGCATCGTCGAATCCGACGAGTACGGCTTCATGTCCGTCAATCGCCGAGACGAAGTTGTCGACCATCGTCTGGCACGCCCCGTCGTGGTTGTAGACGGTCATAGGGTAGTGCCGGAACCCGAAATCGGGGTGGCTCATCAGTTCGTTGGAAATCACGTTCATCACTGCCGCCCAGACTCGCCAGACAAGGGAGATGGAGCGCAGGTAGATGTTGAACGACAGCGACACGAGCCACTTGGGCATTCTCAGGCTGACGATGTTCAGCCCGACATTGGGCTGGCCTGGACGGAAGAATCCCGCTTCCTGGCGGAACTTGCCGTCGCGGAAGAGGATTCCATCGATGTAGCTTCCCTTGTCACCGAGCACCACCAGGTTGTTATATTGCGGGTAGGCGCTGCAGCTGTTTACGTGGGTTTTCGCGACCAGTCCGTCCGCGAACTGCATGACTGTGGTGGCCGAGGTGTAGTCGGCAGTGTATTCGTCGAATCCGACCTTGCTCAGGAATGTCGAGTGCGACACTGGCTCCGATCCGGCCAGGTGCATGATCAGGTCGAGGGGGTGACATGCATGTCCGAAGATCAGGCTTTGTCCGTGCGTCATTCTCCAGTCGTCGAACATGGTGCTTCGATCGACCATGTTGTGCCAATAGTTGGCCTCGATGTAGAACGGACGCCCGATCTCGCCCGATGCCAGCAGGTCAGATGCGCGCTCGAATGCGGGCGCGTGCCGCATCTGGTGATGCACGGCGAAGACTAGGTGGGGAAATTCGCGGAGCACGGCTTCGAGTTCCAGGGTCTCGGCATGGCTGGCCACCATGGGCTTCTCCACCAGGACGTGGCGCCCCGCACGCAAGGCCGCGACGATGCCCTCCAGGTGAAGGTGATCCGGCGTGCATATCGAAACCGCGTCGACCTGGGAAAGCAGATCGTCCAGGGAGCCGGCTTCTTCGCACCCGGCCTCGGCCACCGCTCCCGGTCTGATGTCGTAACCGAGTATGCGTCGGACGCTCTGATTCCGACGGAACCTGCTTACATGCGCGCGGCCGGCTCCACCCAGCCCGATAATGCCGATATCCAGTTTCTTGCTAGTCATGGTGCATTCGCGTTGGCTGCCATGAGGATTCGATCGGCGATCTTCCTGAGATCGAACATCGATGCGGCCCGTTCCAAGCCCTCGGCATACTCGCCCGGATTGGACTCCACTGCCTTGGAGATCGCGAAGGCGATGGATGCCGCCGTAACTTGTTCGGCCACGACACCGCAAGGCGGGTCCTGCCCGATGATGCGCGCCATGTCCCCGACGGGGGTCGCGACGACCGGGCGGCCAGCTTTCACGGCATCGGAGAGCACGACCGGAATGCTCTCGATCCGGGATGGTATGAGAAGCCAGTCGGCGTGCGCCACCTCCTGTGCAGCCCTGTCGGCGCCCAGGAATCCGAGAAGTCGGACCGGTCGGCCACCCGACTGCAGGTGCTCGACGTTTTGTCGTACGAGATCGTCAAGCGGTCCGCCGCCGGCTATCGTGATCTCGTTGATCGCGGCCCAAGTCCCGTCGGGCAGGAGGTGCAGCGCTTCCATCAACAGGTCGACGCCCTTGTTTGGATGCCATCGCCCCAGGAACAACAACTTCCATGGCCCGGAGGCTCGCGTGGGTGGGCGTTCAACCAGCAACGGGCGGCGAGTGCTCGGCAGGAACTCGAACGGGCGCCCGGTGAGCGCTTCCGCGTCCTCGGCCAGTTGGAGGCCGTCGGCGAAACAGGTCGATGCACCAGTGGAAACATGCCGCAGCATGTTCGACACGATCGGCAGCCGTCCCAGCGACCAGATATCGCTGCCGAGCGCCCACACGGAATAGGGTGTGGCCGATCTCCGCGCATGGTTCCTCGCGATCCAGCCGCATGGCAGCACCCACAATGCGAGAGTATGCCGGACATGGCCATCGCTCGCCGCGGCATGCGCCTGGCGTCGCATGGATGCCAGTACCTTCAATATCCGCGGCCAGTCCGCAGGCGATTTGGGAGACAGCAGCGACAGCGGCCCCCCGGTTCCGGAGAATCGCCATACCGCCAGATCGCCATGGCTCCCCGGTTCTGGACTCTGCTCCATACTTCCCGGCGCGACGACGCGGACGGGCATCCTCGTTGAGAGCTCTTCCGCAAGATCATGGGCGAACGCACCCGCAGCCTCGCTACCGTCACCGGACTCGGGGTAGGACGTGGTCAACATGAGCAACGAATCCCTGCTCATGGCTTGCGTCCGATGGCCTCGTATCCCATGGCCATTCCATCCCAGGCAGGCCAGATCCGCGCGCCGATCCATGCGGAGAGATTGATTGCAAGGATGATGGGGGTCGCCACAGGGAGCAGCGCCATGCGCCATCGACTACCTGATGTTCCCCCTGCGACGGCCAGTGCCGCGAGCAGGCCCACGACCTCCATTGACCGCAGCATCGGTCTGATCGCGATCACTTCCAGCCCGGCATCGGCCAATGCACGATGAAGCCCGTATGGCGTGTAACGACGGAAATCCCGTGGCCTGTCGTGCAGCGGATACAGGAATGGCGTAGACAGGACGTAGATTCCGCCCGGCCGGAGCACCCGCGCGGCCTCTCTGATCGCTAGCGTCGGATCATCCACGTGCTCCAGGACTTCGAAACAGGCCACCGCTTCGAATATCCCATCGGCAAAGGGGAGTGCCTCTGCGCTGCTAAAGACATCAGGACGGTCTGCATAGGGGTTGCCGTCGGGGGCGGGGCGATCGATCGCCACGTAGCCGGTATCCGTGGCCAAGCGCTTCTGCAACCAGCGATCCGCCGAACCCACGTCCGCCACCAGACCCCGGCAGGCAAGTAGTTCCGGAGGGACGTTCCGCCGCCCCAGCAGCCACTGTGGATGGAGCGGCGTGGGTCGCAGGAATCTTTCCAGCTTCCCGAGGGTGCCACCGCTGGTCAATCGACTGTCCCTTTCGCATAGACGAGCGAAGTGATCTGCTCGGAAACCAACCCGATCAGGAACACGATGACCGATGCGCTGAACAGCAGCAGGCTCATGTTGGTGAACCTGTGTTGCGTCAGGAAGGTGAACAGGTAGTACCCCAGCCCGGTAAGGAAGAACAGCCCCGCCACCGGCGCGAACAATTTCAATGGCGAATACAGCGTGGCGATCTTGAAGATGATCAGCAGGAACCGCACCCCGTCGCGCAGCGGCTTGATGTGGCTCTTGCCGATCCGCCTGGCCACCGGGATCGGTTCGTAGGCCACCGCGTAGGCGCTGCGGAAGAACGCCATCGTGCAAGTGGTCGGGTACGAGAACCCGTTGGGCAGCAGGTGTAGGAACTCGCGGAACTTCTTCGCCCGCACTGCCCTGAACCCGGAAGTCAGGTCCTTCACGTCGAACTCGGTCATCCGGCTGGCCAGCCAGTTGTAGAAGGCGTTGGCCAGCCCGCGGTGCACTCCCGCCTGGCCGGCCCAGTCGCGCGCTCCCACCACCATGTCGTAGCCCTCGTCCAGGCGTTCGAGCAGGCGCGGGATGCATGCCGGATCATGTTGACCGTCGGCATCCATGAACACCAGAATCTCGCCGCCGGCATGACGCGCACCGCGCTTGATGGCTGCGCCGTTGCCCATGGAGTAGGGCGTGCTGAGGACGGTGGCGCCGTGTTCCGCCGCCACCTTGGCGGTGTCGTCGGTGGAGCCATCGTCGACCACGATCAACTCGGCGCCGGGGATGGTGTCCCGTAGGGCCGGGAGCGTCTTGCGCAGGCCGTCGGCCTCGTTCTTGGCGGGTAGGATGATGCTGATGTGCGTCAAGGCGAAACCCCCGGGATGCTGCAGGGGGCATGGTAGCTGAATGAAGAGCGGTGGGGCCGGGATGGAGCGCTCTGGAGCGGGTGATGCCTGTTCGGGCCGGCCTGCAATGCGACTGATCCGGTTCGACTCCGGCTGGACGCAAGGGAGGCCTGGGCCCATCTCGGTGTATCCAGCTCCCCTGTAGGGGCACCTGCGGTAGGCTGTGGGGAAGTCCGCACGTGCACCGGCCATGACCAGGAAGCGCCGCCTCCCCGAACAGGGTTCCGTACCACCCCGGGCAACGGGCGCGGCATTGCCGGGCAAGGTCAGATCGACGGTGGCGAAGGTGGGCTCGAATCCCCGATCTTTGCCCTCGTCCGAAGAGCGGATAGCAAAGATCGAAGCGCAGCTTGCCCAGCTCAACAAGAAGCTCGCCGAGCTGGAGCGGTCGTTCAAGGGCCATGCACATGAGGTGCCTGGGGTGGAGGTGGGTCTCCTGAGCGAGCCGATAAACGGCAGGCGCATCAAGCTTGCGATCAACCCACGCGGTATCGTCAGGCGAACCGGGCCGCCGGCTGCCGGATAAGGGGTCGCCTGTCCTGCCAATGGATGCAGGCAGGGGCGGGCGACCAGGTCACTTTCCCGTTGGCTTCACGACACCCCCACTTCGGCCGGTTGGTCACATTGGCACGGGGTTTGCGTTATCTTTTGGTCCTGACCTGCAGGGAGAATCCCGGTCCATGAACGCCCAGCCCGCACCCAGCGTCAACCTCGTTGGCATCACCGGCATCGCCCGCCGGCTGGTCCAGGACGGGGCGATGGATGAGGCCGCCGCGCGCAGCGCCATGGCCGCCGCCAGTACCGCCAAGGTTCCGCTGGCGCAGTGGATCGCAGAGAAGAGGCTGGTGGGGGCCGCGTCGATGGCCGCCGCCAATGCGCTCGAGTTCGGCATGCCGCTGCTGGATGCCACCGCTTTCGACCCCACCCACAACGCGATGAAGCTGGTCAGCGAGGAACTGGTGCAGAAGCACCACGTGCTGCCGCTGTTCAAGCGCGGCGGCAAGCTGTTCCTGGGCACCAGCAACCCCACCCAGACCGCAGCCCTGGCCGAGATCCAGTTCCACACCAACCTGGTGGTGGAGGCGATCCTGGTCGACGACGACCAGATCCGCCGGGTCCTGGAGCAGTGGCAGAACCTCGGTGGCCAGATCAGCGGTGACCTGGGCGACGACGACGGCGAGGGCCTGGATACCCTGGAGGTCGGTGCCGGGGACGAGGACGCCGGCTCCGAATCGGGGGTGGACGCCAAGGGCGAAGACACGCCGGTGGTCAAGTTCGTCAACAAGGTGCTGGTGGACGCGATCCGCCGCGGCGCCTCGGACATCCACTTCGAACCCTACGAGGGTGACTACCGGGTGCGGCTGCGCATCGACGGCCTGCTCAAGAGCGTGGCCCGGGCGCCGGTGAAGCTGAGCCCGCGCATCGCCGCGCGCCTGAAGGTGATGGCGCAGCTGGACATCGCCGAGAAGCGGGTGCCGCAGGACGGGCGCATCAAGCTCAACCTGTCCAAGACCAAGCAGATCGACTTCCGCGTCAGTACCCTGCCGACCCTGTTCGGCGAGAAGGTGGTGCTGCGCATCCTGGACGGCAGCGCGGCCAGGCTGGGCATCGAAAAGCTGGGCTACGAGGAGGACCAGCAGAAGCTGTTCCTGGATGCCATCGCCAAGCCCTACGGCATGGTCCTGGTCACCGGCCCGACCGGTTCGGGCAAGACGGTGTCGCTGTACACCGCGCTGGGCATCCTCAACGACGACCAGCGCAACATCTCCACGGTCGAGGATCCGGTGGAAATCCGCCTGCCGGGCGTGAACCAGGTGCAGCAGAACACCAAGCGCGGGATGACCTTCGCCGCGGCGCTGCGCAGCTTCCTGCGCCAGGACCCGGACATCATCATGGTCGGCGAAATCCGCGACCTGGAGACGGCCGAGATCGCGATCAAGGCGGCGCAGACCGGCCATATGGTGCTGTCCACCCTGCACACCAACGATGCGCCGCAGACCATCGCGCGCCTGATGAACATGGGCATCGCCCCGTACAACATCACCTCCTCGGTGACCCTGGTGATCGCCCAGCGCCTGGCGCGGCGGTTGTGCTCCAAGTGCAAGAAGCCGGTGACGCTGCCGGAGAACGCGCTGCTGGCCGAGGGTTTCAGCGAGGCCGAGGTCAAGGCCGGTTTCACCCTGTACGACGCGGTGGGATGCGACGAGTGCACCGAGGGCTACAAGGGCCGCACCGGCATCTACCAGGTGATGCCGATGAGCGAGGAGATCCAGGCCATCGTGCTGGAGGGCGGCAACGCCATGCAGATCGCCGAGGTGGCGCTCAAGGCCGGGGTGAACGACCTGCGCAAGTCGGCGTTGCTGAAGTGCCGCAATGGCATCACCAGCCTGGCCGAGATCAACCGCGTGACCAAGGACTGAGCCGTCCGGCCAGCCGATGTTCAGCATTCCGATACGCGTGTACTGGGAAGATACCGATGCGGGTGGGGTGGTGTACCACGCCCGCTACGTGGCTTTCCTGGAACGCGCGCGCAGCGATGCGCTGCGGATCCTGGGCCGGGGCCAGCGGGACCTGCAGCGGGCCGGGCAGGTGTTCGCGGTGCACTCGATGCGGCTGGAGTTCCTGCGCCCTGCGCGGCTGGACGACCTGCTCGAGGCCACCGCGGCGGTGACCCGCCTGGGCCGGGCCAGCCTGGTCTTCTCCCAGCGCATCCTGCGCGGGGAGGAGGTGCTGCTGGAGGCGGAGGTGAAAGTGGCGTCGCTGCGCGCGGCCGACTTCCGCCCCTGCCCGATGGACCCGGCGCTGTACCAGGAACTCCACAGGCTGCAGGCCGGTCCGACCCCATGAGGCGCCCCCGGGCGTAGAGGCATCCATGGCGCGCGGGCGGCGCCGGCGGCAACATCCCCCCATGCGACGAAGGACAGAGGAAACAGCAGGATGACCGCAACCTTCCTGGCCCTGGCGGCCACCGTGGTGCAGGCGCTGCCGGAAGAGGCCGCGGCCGCGGCGGCAGCCACCGCCGCACACGGCGGCATCAACTACCTGGACCTGATGCTGCGCGCCAGCCTGCCGGTCAAGCTGATCGTGCTGCTGCTGCTGGCCGGCTCGCTGATCAGCTGGGTGATCATTTTCCGCAAGCTGCGCACCTTCAAGGCCGCCGACCACGAGGCCGACGAGTTCGAGGGCCGGTTCTGGTCCGGCGCCGAGCTGGGCAAGCTGTATGCGGCGGCCACCGACCGCAACCGGGTGGTGACCGGGCTGGAGGCGATCTTCGAGGCCGGCTTCCGCGAGTTCAGCCGCCTGCGCGAGCGCCGCCACGACGGCCGGGTGCAGCTGGAGGGCGCCCAGCGCGCGATGCGGGTGGCCTACACCCGCGAGGTCGGGCAGCTGGAGGGCAACCTGGAGCTGCTGGCCAACATCGGTTCGACCGCGCCCTACGTGGGTCTGGTCGGCACCGTGTTCGGGATCATGGTGACCATGCACGACATGGTCAGCCAGGGCGCGCAGGTGGGCATCGCCTCGGTGGCGCCGGGCATCTCCGAGGCGCTGTTCGCCACCGCCATCGGCCTGTTCGTGGCGATCCCGGCGGTGTGGGCCTACAACCGCTACACCACCCGGGTGGAGCGGCTGGCGCTGCGCTACGAGAGCTTCGCCGACGAATTCAGTTCGATCCTGCAGCGCCAGGCCGGCGCGGGCGAATAAGGCCAGGCGACCGCGATGAGCATGATGACCCGCCACAAGCGCCGCAAGCTCAAGTCCGAGATCAACGTGGTGCCGTACATCGACGTGATGCTGGTGCTGCTGATCATCTTCATGGTGACCGCGCCGCTGCTGAGCCTGAGCGTGGACGTGGACCTGCCCAAGTCCAGCGCACGCGCGGTGGACAGCAAGAAGGATCCGGTGATCGTCACCGTGGACGCGGACGGGCGCTATTTCCTGACCGTGCAGGGCGGCAAGCCCGAGCCGATCGACGCCACCGAGCTCAAGCCGCGGCTGGAGGCCTTCGTGGCCCAGAACCGGGACGTGCCGGTGTTCGTCGCTGCCCCGGGCGCGGTCGAGTACCAGAAGGTCATGGACACCATGGCCCTGGTCCAGGCTGCCGGAGTACCGCGGGTGAGCCTGATGAGCCAGCCCGGTGGCAATGCACGCTGACGCCTTCTACCGCAATCCCGGCGACCGCGACGGCGGCCTGGCCGGCCCGCTGGGGCTGGCGCTGGCGCTGCACCTGCTGGTGGCGCTGCTGTTCTGGGCAGCATGGCGATGGTCGCCGCAGCGGCAGATGGAAGCGGCGGCCGGAACTCCGGCGATCGAGGCTTCGCTGGTGATCTCGTCGTCCGACCTGGCCGCGGCCCAGCGCCGTGCCGAGGACGCGCCCAAGCCCGAGCCGCTGCCCGAGCCGGTGCAGGAACCGGCGCCGGAGGAGGTCGTGCCGCCGCCGCAGCCGTTGCCCGAGCCGCGCCCGCAGGACGCGGTGGTGGCGCCGCAGCCCAAGGCCCAGGAGTTCATCCCGCAACCGGACACGGTGGACCAGGACGCGGCCCGCCGCGACGCGATCGCCCGGGAAAAGGCCGAGCGCGAGCAGGAGGAGCGCCGCCGCCAGGAGCAGGTCGACCTGACCGAGCAGCGCGAGAAGCAGAAGGCGGCCGAGAACCAGCGCCGGCTGGCCGAGCAGGCCGAGGCGGAGAAGCAGAAGAAGCTGGCCGAGATCCGCGCCCAGCGCGAGAAGGCCGAGCGCGAGCGCGAGCTGGCCGAGCAGCGGGTGCGCCAGGTCCAGCAGGCGCAGCAGCGCCAGGCCGCCCAGGCGGCCACGCCGCCGGCGGCCAGCCCGGCCACCGGCGGGCAGGGCGGGACCAGCGACGACCTGACCGCCAAGTACGTCGCGGCGATCCAGGCGGCGGTGGTCGCCCAGTGGAGCCGGCCCGACTCGGTGCCGCTGGGCACCCGCTGCCGGGTCGTCATCAAGCAGCTGCCCGGCGGCGAGGTGATCAGTGCCGAGGTGCTGCCTGGCTGTGCCATGGACCCGGCGGGCCAGGACTCGCTGGAGCGTGCGGTGCTCAAGGCCCAGCCGTTGCCGTACCGCGGCTTCGAAAGCGTGTTCAATCGCCAGCTCAACTTCAATTTCGAGGCCCGGGACCGCTGAGGAGCGCGGCCGTGGTCCGGTGGACCCTCCGGTGCTGGCGCCCACCAACGGTCGGCGCTAGACAGGACGGGGCGATGCGGGGATTGCGGGGCATCGTGCGTTTTTCGTTCATGATTGAGAAAATGTTCACGGTCGGGCTGCTATCCCTGTCCCTTCCCCGATAGCGCCCCTTGCCACGGACCTCGACGACTCGCCCATGATCAAGACCCCCCTGCGCTGGTTCGCCCTGCTCGTGTCCGTCCTGCTGCCGTTCGCGGCCAGCGCCCAGCAGGGACTGGAGATCGACATCGTCGGCGGCAGCGCCTCGGCCCTGCCGATCACCGTGGTGCCCATCCCCTACCAGGGCAGCGGCACCCCGCCGCAGACCGACATCTCCAAGGTGGTGCGCGACGACCTGGCCCGCTCGGGCGTGTTCCGGCCGCTGCCGGAGAACCAGATCGTGCAGCGCCCGACCCGCGGCAGCGAGGTCGACTACGCGACCTGGAAGCAGCTGCGCCAGGATTACATCGTGGTCGGCCGCACCCTGGACGCCGGCGACGGCGGCTACCGGATCGAGTACGAGCTGATGGACGTGGCCCGCGGCGAGCGCCTGCTGGGCCAGGCGATCACCGTGCGCCCCAACGCCACCCGCGACGCCGCCCACCAGATGGCCGACGCGATCTACGAGAAGATCACCGGGGTGCGCGGCGCGTTCTGGACCCGGGTGGCCTACGTCACCGCCAGCGGCAAGGGCAAGGACATGCGCTTCGCCCTGAACGTGGCCGATGCCGACGGCTGGAACCCGCAGGTGGTGGTGCGTTCGGCCGAGCCGTTGCTGTCGCCGGCATGGAGCCCGGACGGGCGCAAGCTGGCCTACGTGAGCTTCGAGCGCGGCAATTCGGCCGTCTACATCCAGGACATCGCCAGCGGCGCGCGCGAGCTGGTGTCCAGCTTCCGCGGCATCAACAGCGCGCCGTCGTTCTCGCCGGACGGGCGCAAGCTGGCGCTGTCGCTCTCGCGCAGCGGCAATCCGGAGATCTACGTGATGGACCTGGGCAGCAAGCAGCTGACCCAGGTCACCAACCATTTCGGCATCGACACCGAGCCGACCTGGAGCGCGGACGGCAGCAAGCTCTATTTCACCTCCGACCGCGGCGGCCGGCCGCAGATCTACCAGGTCGCGGCAACCGGCGGCAGCCCGTCGCGGGTGACCTTCCAGGGCAACTACAACGCCACCGCCTCGGTCTCCTACGACGACAAGAAGATCGCCGTGGCCCAGGGCGCCGGCAACACCTTCCGGATCGCGATCATGGACTCCAGCCTGGGCGCGCCGCGCTGGAACACGGTGTCCACCGGCAACCTGGACGAGTCGCCCAGCTTCGCCCCCAACGCCGGCATGCTGCTGTATGCGGCGCGCGAGGGCGGCCGCGGGGTGCTGTATGCGGTCTCGGCCGACGGCCGGGTCCGCCAGCGCCTGGTCCTGGCCGACGGCGACGTGCGCGAGCCGGCCTGGTCGCCGTATCGCATCGCCCGCTAGGCAACCGCGGTAAGATGGCGTCGCTGCGCCATCTCCCCCCGTATCTCCACCCGCCGCTGCATCGTCAAGGAACCAAACGATCATGAACACCTCCACCCGAGTGCTCCTGGTTTCGCTGCTCTCCGTCGCCGTGTTGGCCGGCTGCCGGTCGAACGCCAAGAAGCCGGACCAGGTCGACATCAACGCGCCGGCGGACACCGCCCCGACCCAGCCCTACACCGGCACCGCCGGCGCCTACGGCCCGGAGGATCTGGAGAAGGACGCCTGCCTGCGCCAGCGCGTGATCCATTTCGACTTCGACCAGTACACGGTCAAGCCGGAGTACCAGGCGGTGATCAATTGCCACGCCAAGTACCTGCGCGACCGCCCGTCGGCCCGCCAGACCCTGGAAGGCCACACCGACGAGCGCGGCAGCCGCGCGTACAACATGGGCCTGGGCGAGCGCCGCGGCAACGCCGTGTACGCCGCACTGCAGGCCGCCGGCGCCAGCTCCAGTCAGCTGACCGTGGTCAGCTACGGCGAGGAGCGCCCGCTGTGCACCGAGTCGAGCGAGGACTGCTGGGCCCAGAACCGCCGGGTCGAGATCGTCTACAGCGCGCGCTGATCCATGCTGCCGAAGCTCGCAATGCCGATGCTGGTCGTGGCGGCCCTGGTGGCCGCCACCCCCGCCCATGCGCAGAAGCTGAGCCTGGCCGACCGGGTCGCCCGGCTCGAACTGCAGGCCAGCAACACCCAGGCCCAGCAGGAGCTGCTGAACCAGCTCGAACAGCTGCGTGCCGAGGTGCAGGCGCTGCGCGAGGCGATGGAGCAGCTGCAGCACGAGAACCAGCAGCTGCAGCAACGCAACCGCGACCAGTACCTGGACCTGGACGGGCGCCTGAACCGGCTGGAAGGCGGGGCCGTGCCCACGGCCCCGGCCCCGACCGCGGAATCGCCGGTCGCGCCGGTGCCCGCGGCGGCCGCCCCGGTCGCCGCCGCTGGGTCCCGCGTGCAGGGCGATCCCGGTTCGCTGGCCCAGGTCGGCGACGAGCGTGCCGCCTACGACACCGCCTTCGCGGCGCTCAAGGGTGGCCGTTACGACGAATCGGCGCAGTTGTTCCAGGCCTTCATCGACGCCTTCCCGGCCGGCGTGTACGCGCCCAACGCGCTGTACTGGCTGGGCGAGAGCTACTACGCCACCCGCAACTTCAAGCTGGCCGAGCAGCAGTTCCAGGCCCTGGTGGGCCGCTACCCGACCCACGACAAGGCCCCGGGGGCGCTGCTGAAGCTGGGCCTGGCCCAGTTCGGCGACGGCCAGGTGCGCGCGGCCGAAGCCACCCTGCAGCAGGTTATCGGCCGCTACCCGAACACCGACGCGGCGCGCATCGCCGGCGACCGCCTGCACTCGATCCAGATCGGCCAGCTGCGCTGATCGCCCGTTCTTTCTGAGCGCCCGTTTTCTGCAGAGCCGACTGGCAGCGGGTTGCTCTTCGTCCAGCATCCGCGCCGGCCAACGATCGGCCGCCGCAACCGCCTTCCCATGCATACCGACGCCCCGTCCCATCGCCTGCGGCTGACCGAAATCTTCCTGTCGCTGCAGGGCGAGGCGGCTTCGGCCGGCTGGCCGACGGTGTTCGTGCGCCTGACCGGCTGCCCGCTGCGCTGCCAGTACTGCGATACCGCCTACGCCTTCCACGGCGGGCAATGGTGGGAGATCGACGACATCCTGGCCGAGGTGGCGCGCCACGGCGTGCGCCACGTATGCGTGACCGGGGGCGAGCCGCTGGCGCAGAAGCGTTGCCTGGACCTGCTGCGGCGGCTGTGCGACGCCGGCCATGAGGTGTCGCTGGAGACCTCCGGCGCGCTGGACATCGCCGGGGTGGATCCGCGGGTGTCGCGGGTGGTGGACCTGAAGACCCCCGGCTCGGCCGAGATGGCGCGCAACCGGCTGGAGAACCTGCCGCTGCTGACCGCGCGCGACCAGGTCAAGTTCGTGCTGTGCGGCCGCGGCGACTACGAGTGGGCACGCGGCATGCTCGCCGAACACCGCCTGGCCGAGCGTTGCGACGTGCTGTTCTCGCCGAGCAAGGGCGAGCTGGAGGCGCGCGAGCTGGCCGACTGGATCGTTGCCGACCGGCTGCCGGTTCGGTTCCAGATGCAACTGCACAAACTGCTCTGGAACGACGAGCCGGGGCGGTGAGGTGGCTCCGCGCCGCGGGTTTTGCGGCGGCGCACAAAAGGACGCTAAGCTCGGGGCCTCCGTCTGCCGCGCGCTCCGCTTGCCGATGAACGACACCCGTCCGCTCGAGTTCGCCCCGCCGGACCTGCCGCTGCGCGAGGACGTGCGCCGGTTGGGCGCGCTGGTCGGGGAAATGCTGGCCGAGCAGGTCTCGCCGGCGTTCCTGGACGAAGTGGAGCGGGTGCGCACCACCGCGATCGCCCGGCGCCAGAGCGGCGGCTCGATGGAGTCGCTGGCGAGCTTGCTGGATGGGCTGGAGCCGGTCCATGCCGAGGCGCTGGTGCGCGCGTTCTCCACCTATTTCCAGGTGGTCAACATCGCCGAGCGGGTGCACCGGATCCGGCGCCGCCGCGACTACCAGCGCGCCGGCACCGGCAAGCCGCAGCCGGAGAGCCTGCACGCCGCGCTGCAGCGGCTGCGCGGCGAGGGCGTGACCGCGGAGGAGTTGCTGCACTGGCTCGAGCGCATCGACATCGAGCCGGTGTTCACCGCGCACCCGACCGAGGCGGTGCGCCGGGTGCTGCTGGAGAAGGAACAGATCATGGTCGCCGCGCTGGTGGACGACCTGGACGGCGGGCGCACGCCGGGCGAGCGCGCCGCCGACCTGGCGCGTTTCCGCATGGCCCTGACCTCGGCCTGGCAGACCGCCGACTCCTCGCCGGTGCGCCCGGGGGTGGAGGACGAGCGCGAGCACGTGGGCTTCTACCTGACCGAGGTGCTGTACCGGGTGATGCCGGTGTTCTACGAGACCCTGGAGGATGCCGTCGGCGAGTCGTTCGGCATCTCCGCCGAACTGCCGCGGCTGCTGCGCTTCGGCACCTGGGTCGGCGGCGACATGGATGGCAATCCGAACGTGGACGCGGACACCATCCGCGGCACCCTGGATGCGCAGCGCCGCGCGATCCTGGACAAGTACCTGGCCGAGCTGCAGAAGCTGACCCGGGTGCTGACCCAGACCACCGGCCTGGTCGGGGTCGACCCGGAGGTGCTGGCGCAGGTGGAGCGCTACCGCGCGCTGCTGCCGGAGGCCGCCGCGGCGGTGCGCCCGCGCCATGCCGACATGCCGTACCGGCTGCTGATCGACCTGATGCGCGCGCGCCTGCAGGCCAGTCGCGAGGACCGCGCCGAGGGCTACGCCTCGCCCGCCGGGTTCGCCGCCGACCTGGAACTGATCCGGCGCAGCCTGGAGCGCCATCGCGGGATCCATGCCGGCTGGTTCTCGGTGCGGCGGCTGGGCTGGCGGCTGCGCACCTTCGGCTTCCACCTGGCGCGGCTGGACGTGCGCCAGGAGTCGGGCGTGCATGCGCGCGCGGTGGCCGCGGCCCTGGGCGACGCGCAGTGGGAGTCGCGCGATCCGGCCGCGCAGGCGGCGGTGCTCGGTCCGTATGCCCGCGGCGCGTCGGTGCTGGCGCGCACAGAGGAGGCCGGCAATCCGCGCCTGGACGCGGTGTTCGCGGCGCTGGGCGACGCGCGCCGCCGGCATGGGCCCGATGCGCTGGGGGCGTACATCATCTCCATGGCACGCAGCCGCGCCGACGTGCTGGCGGTGCTGGCGCTGGCCCGGCGCGGCGGGCTGGCCGGGCACGACGGCGCCGGCGCGGACCGGAGCGTACCGCTGGACATCGCCCCGCTGTTCGAGACCGTGGACGACCTGCAGCGGGGGCCGGACACGCTGCGCGACCTGTTCGCCGACCCGGTGTATCGCGCCCACCTGGCCGCGCGCGGCGACGTGCAGATGGTGATGCTGGGCTATTCGGACAGCGGCAAGGATGGCGGCATCGCCGCTTCGCGCTGGAGCCTGCAGCGCGCCCAGGTGGAACTGATGGAGGCGGCCGCCGAACACGGCGTGCGCCTGACCTTCTTCCATGGCCGCGGCGGCTCGCTCAGCCGCGGCGGCAGCAAGACCACCCGCGCGGTGGACGCCTCGCCGCGGGGCAGTGTCGACGGGCGCCTGCGGGTGACCGAGCAGGGCGAGGCGATCCACCGCAAGTTCGGCATCCGCGCACTGGCGCTGCGCGCGCTGGAGCAGGCCGCCGGCGCGGTGCTGGTGTCCAGCCTCCGTCCGCGCCCGGCCGAGCCGCGCGAGGCGCGCTGGCGCGAGGTGATGGGCACGGTGGCGCAGGCCAGCAGCCACGCTTACCGCGGCCTGGTCGGCGCGCCGCGGTTCATGGACTACTTCCGCGGGGCCACGCCGATCGACGTGATCGAGCGCATGACCCTGGGCTCGCGGCCGTCGCGCCGGCTGGGCGAGGACGCCGCGCTGTCGAACCTGCGCGCGATCCCGTGGGTATTCGCCTGGAGCCAGGCACGGGCGGTGATCCCGGGCTGGTACGGGGTGGGCAGCGGGCTGAAGGCGGCGGTGGAGCTGCACGGCGAGGACGCGCTGCGCGAGATGGCACACGACTGGCCGTTCTTCAAGACCTTCCTCGACGACGTGTCGATGGTCCTGGCCAAGGGCGACCTGGGCATCGCGGCGATGTTCTCGCGGCTGGCCGGCGAGGAACTGCACGCCGGGTTCTTCCCGCGGATCGGGGCCGAGCACGCGCTGACCTGCGCCTGGGCGATGCGGCTCAACGGCAACGAGTTCCTGTTGCAGCACGACCAGCGTCTGGCGCTGTCGATCCGCCTGCGCAATCCCTACGTGGACCCGATCAGCGTGCTCCAGGCCGACCTGCTGGAGCGCTGGCGCGCCAGCGGGCGCGAGGACGACGCGCTGCTGCGCGCGCTGGTGGCCAGCGTCAACGGCGTCTCCCAGGGCGTGCAGAACACCGGGTAGGGACCGCCCGGCCGTTGCCGCCTGCCGTGCCGCGGGATCGCTGCAGTCCGGGCGGACGGCTGGCACGGGGCGCCGGTGAAGCGCGGCCGACGGGCAGTCGGCGCCACGCGGGGACCGGTTCTTCCGGAAAGGAAACGGGCCGCTTGCGCGGCCCGTTCCCCGTCGATCGGTTGGATCGGCGATTACAGCTTCGCGTCGGCGCGCAGGGCCTTGGCCTTGTCGGTCTTCTCCCAGGAGAAGGCGGTGGCGGTCTGCTTCTTGCCGGCGCCGTCGGTGTAGGTCACCTCGAACGGCTTGCGGCCGAAGTGGCCGTAGGCCGCGGTGTGCTGGTACACCGGGTGGATCAGGTCGAGCATCTTGACGATGCCGTAGGGACGCAGGTCGAAGTGCTTGCGGATCAGCTTCTCGATCTGCTCGTCGCCGATCTTGCCGGTGCCGAAGGTGGTCACCGAGATCGAGGTCGGCTCGGCCACGCCGATGGCATAGGACACCTGCACCTCGCAGCGGTCGGCCAGGCCGGCGGCGACGATGTTCTTGGCCACGTAGCGGGCGGCGTAGGCGGCCGAACGGTCCACCTTCGACGGATCCTTGCCCGAGAACGCGCCGCCGCCGTGGCGGGCCATGCCGCCGTAGCTGTCGACGATGATCTTGCGCCCGGTCAGGCCGCAGTCGCCCACCGGGCCGCCGATCACGAAGATCCCGGTCGGGTTGATGTGCACCTTCTTCTTCGGCAGCGATTCGAGCCACTTCTTCGGCAGCACCGGCTTGAGGATGTGCTCGTACACGCCCTCGACCAGGTCCTTCTGCTTCACGCCCGGGTCGTGCTGGGTGGACAGCACCACCGCATCCAGGCCCACGACCTGGTCGTCGCCGTCGTAGCGCAGGGTGACCTGCGACTTGGCGTCCGGGCGCAGCCACGGCAGCGGCGAGTTCTTCTTCTTGCGCACCTTGGCCTGCTGCTCGACCAGGCGGTGCGAGTAGTAGATCGGCGCTGGCATGAATTCCGGGGCCTCGTTGCAGGCGTAGCCGAACATCAGGCCCTGGTCGCCCGCGCCCTGTTCCTCCGGCTTCTTGCGGTCCACCCCGGCGGCGATGTCCGGCGACTGCTTGCCGAGCATGTTGATGATCGCGCAGGTATGGCCGTCGAAGCCGACGTCGGAGTTGTCGTAGCCGATCTCGTTGATGACCTTGCGCGCCAGGCCCTCGATGTCCACCCACGCGGTGGTGGTGACCTCGCCGGCGACGATCGCCGCGCCGGTCTTCACCAGGGTCTCGCAGGCCACGCGGGCGCGCTTGTCCTGGGCCAGGATGGCGTCGAGGACGGCGTCCGACACCTGGTCGGCGATCTTGTCCGGATGGCCTTCGGAGACCGACTCGGAGGTGAAGAGGTAGCTGGACATCGGCCTATATCCTTGTATGCGGATGAAAAGATGGCCGCGAATGATACACCCCCGCGAGCCCGGGTGCATTGTGCCCGGGCGGGGGTTGCCGGGGGTTAAGCATCCAGGGCCCGGCGACAAGCCGGTTGCCCTAGCATTCGCGGATGGATTCGTTGACCCAGATCGTCCTCGGCGCGGCCGTCGCCGCCGTCATCGCCCCGCCGCACCATCGCCGTGCCGCGCTGTTGGCCGGCGCCGCGCTGGGCACCCTGCCGGACCTGGATTCGCTGCCGGTCATGCTGCTCACCGACGATCCGGTGGCGCGGATGACCCTGCACCGCAGCCTCAGCCACTCGCTGCTGGTGCTGCCGTTGCTCGGCACGGCGATCTGGTGGCTGTTCCGGCGCTTCGGCAACGGCCGGGTCGCCGAAGCGCCGCGGCGCTGGTTCTGGGCGATCCAGCTGGCCCTCGTCACCCATCCGCTGCTGGATGCGTTCACCGTCTACGGCACCCAGCTGCTGTGGCCGCTGGCCACGCCGCCAGTGATGTGGTCGAGCGTGTTCATCATCGATCCGATGTACACGGTCTGGCTGCTGGTGGCCTGCGCGGTGGCCTGGTTCGCGCGCGGGCGGCCATTGGCACGGCACGCGCTGGTGGCGGGGCTGGCACTGAGCAGCGCCTACCTGGGCTGGTCGCTGCTCGCCAAGGGCATGGTCGAACGCGAGGCGCAGCGCAGCCTTGCGGCGCTGGGGCTGGCCGATGCGCCGCGGTTCTCGGTGCCGATGCCGTTCAATACCCTGCTGTGGCGGGTGGTGGCGATGACCCCGGACGGCTTCGTCGAGGGCGAACGTTCGCTGGTGGCCGACCGCGGGCCGATGCCGTTTCGCGCGTACGCCTCGGACGTGGGTGCGCTGGAGGCGGCCAGCGAGCTGCCGGCGGTGCGCCGGCTGGCCTGGTTCAACCACGGTTTCATGAAGGCGCGCGAGCGCGACGGGCGGCTGGAACTGAGCGACCTGCGCATGGGCGCCGAGCCGGACTACACCTTCGTGTTCGCGGTGGCCGAGCGCGACGGCGCGGCCTGGCGTGCGGTCCGGCCGGAACAGGTGCGGCTGCCATGGGAGGCGACCCGGCGCCTGGGCGGCATGTGGGAACGGATCTGGGTCGCGCCCGAGGCCGCTCAGGCGGCGACCGACAGCGGCGGCACGCCGGCTTCCAGCGCGTCGAAGTAGGTGGCGGTGAGGTCGAGTTGCTCGGCCGCGCCCTGCGCGCGGTTGACCACGGTGCGGAAAGCGGTGTTCTCGGGGCGGTCCTTCGCATACCAGCCCAGGTGCTTGCGGGCGATGCGCACGCCCTGTTCCTCGCCGTAGAAGGCGTGCAGCGCGCGCAGGTGGTCGAGCAGGATCGCGCGCACTTCGGCGACGGTCGGCGGCGGCGGCAGTTCGCCGCTGGCCAGGTAGTGGGCGATCTCGCGGAAGATCCACGGCCGCCCCTGCGCGGCGCGGCCGACCATGACCGCGTCGGCGCCGGTGTGCTGCAGCACCTGCGCGGCGCGCTGCGGGGAGTCGATGTCGCCGTTGGCGATCACCGGGATGGACAGGTCGGCCTTGATCGCGGCGATGGTGTCGTATTCGGCCTGGCCGGTGTAGTGCTGGTCGCGGGTGCGGCCGTGCACGGTCAGCGCCTGGATGCCGGCGGCCTGGGCGATGCGGGCGATCGCCGGGGCATTGCGGTTGCCCGGGTTCCAGCCGGTGCGGATCTTCAGGGTGACCGGAACGTCCACCGCGGCGACCACCGCGTCGAGAATCCGCCCGACCAGCGCCTCGTCGCGCATCAGTGCCGAGCCGGCCCACGCATTGCAGACCTTCTTGGCCGGGCAGCCCATGTTGATGTCGACGATCTGCGCGCCGTGGTCGACGTTGTAGCGGGCGGCCTCGGCCAACAACCGCGGCTCGGTGCCGGCGATCTGCACACTGACCGGTGCCGGCTCGCCGGCGTGGTCCATGCGCTGCAGCGACTTGCGCGTGTTCCAGAAGCGCGGGTCGCTGATGGTCATCTCCGACACCGCCAGGCCGGCGCCCATGCGCTTGCACAGCAGCCGGAACGGCTTGTCGGTGACCCCGGCCATGGGGGCCAGGACTACCCGCGGTTGGATGCTGTGGGGGCCGATGCGCATGCGGCCATTCTAGCCGGCCGCGCTGCACGGCCGGTCAGAACCCCATCCTCCTTGCCGGGAGCCACCCAGCGCGACGCTGGCCAGGTGCACGCCGGCCTCCAGGCTGCCCTCGGAACCGGGGCGGTATGGACGGCTGTGCTTCGGCGCGCTTCGGCGCTTCCGGGACCGCTACCGCCGCTGCCGTCGGAAGCTCCGCGAAGGGCCATGATGGCCATCACCGGCGTTGAACGGCGCCGCCCGCATTCGACCGCGCGCTGCCGCGGCGTGGATCGGGCGAAGCAGAAGCCCGGCGCCTTGGCCGGGCTTCGATGCAGCGGTGCGAATCGCCTTCAGGCGGTCTCGTCGACCACGTCGGCACCGGGGGCATTGTTCTTGACCGAGGCGATGCCGTTCTCGCGACCGGCCTCGCTCTCGTACATCTCGCTGCTGCCGATCACCTGGCCGTTGCCGGCGAGCAGGTTGAAGAACCACTTGCCGTTGCTGGACATCTTGCGCTCGTAGCGGGCGTCGTCCGGGCTGTTCTTCTGCACCGACTCGATGCCGTTCCTGCAGCCGCCCTTGTCGGCGTAGCCCTGGCTGGCGAGGATGACCTGGCCGTTGCCAGCCTTCAGGTTGAACTGGAAATCGCCGTTGCTGCGCTTGCCGATCACGAACTTGCCTGCCATGGAAATCTCCTTGGGATGGAATTGCCCGATTGTGTGGCGCCGACGGTCGGCCGGCAAGGATTCCGCGGAAGGTCGCCCAATGACAGTCGGCTCCGCATGGCCCGCTTGGCAGCGGCCGCTGCCCTTGCGCTTGCCCGGCACCGCCTTCAGCCGGGGAAGCGGGCCCGGACTTCGGCCAGCAGCGGCATCGACAGCGCCGCACCCGGGCGCTCGGTGGACACGGCTGCATAGCGGTTGGCGAAGCGCACATGGACCGCGAAGGCTTCCTCCGGGGCGGCAGCCAGCGAGGCGGCCAGGGCGCCGTTGAAGGCATCGCCTGCGCCGGTGGTGTCGCTGGCCGCCACGCTCTCGGCGCCGATGCGGTAGTAGGACTGGGCGTCGCCGCGCAGTTGCGCGTCCGGATGCGAGACGAACACGCCGATCGAGCCCAGCGTGACCACCACGCTGCCGTGCGGCAGCAGCTTGCGGCACAGGGCATGCAGTTCCCCGCCGCCGAGCGCGGCCACCGACTCGGGATCCACGCGTTCGCCGACGTGGCGGGCGAGCAGGGCGGCGAACTCGGTCTCGTTGGGGGTGAGCACGTCGGCCAGGCGCAGCAGGCCGATGCTGCTGCTGGCATTGGCCGGGGCCGGGTTGAGCAGGGTGACCACGCCGGCTTCGCGGGCCAGCGCCAGCGCCGCCTCGATGGTCTCGACCGGGGATTCGAGCTGGGCCAGGAGCACGCGCGCACGCGCCAGCAAGGCCGGGTCGGCGGCGACGTGGCCAGTGCCGAGGGTGCCGTTGGCGCCGGCGCCGATGACGATGCAGTTGCGGCCACGCGCATCCACGTAGATGCCGGCGGTGCCGGTGGGCTGGCCGCTGGCCTCGGCGCGCAGGTCGATGCCTTCGGCCGCGGCCAGTGCCCGCGCCAGCGCGCCGCCGGGATCGTCGCCCAGGGCGCAGACGAAGACCGTGCGCGCGCCGGCGCGCGCGGCGGCCACGGCCTGGTTGAAGCCCTTGCCGCCCGGGCCGGTGGCGTACTGGCCAGCGATGGTCGCGCCCACCGCCGGAAGTTCGGCGCAGCGCCAGACGTGGTCGACGTTGAACGAGCCGACGACGATGACCGGGTTCATGTGTTCGCCTTCCTGCTCAACTCAGGTTGGTCAGCACGCCGGCGATGGTGGCGGTCATGAAGGTCGCCACCGAGCCGCCGAGCACCGCGCGCATGCCGAACCGGGCCAGGTCCTGGCGCCGCTCCGGGGCCAGGCCGCCGATGCCGCCGATCTGGATCGCGATCGAGCTGAAGTTGGCAAAGCCGCACAGGGCGTAGGTGGCGATCAGCGCGCCCTGCTTGCTCAGCGCCACGTCCGGCACCTGGCCGTTGAGGATGCTGGCCAGCTGGGTGTAGGCGATGAATTCGTTGATCACGACCTTCTGCCCGATCAGCGATCCGACGATGGTGGCGTCCTCCCACGGCGTGCCGATGACCCAGGCGATCGGCGCCAGCAGATAGCCGAGCAGGGTGGCCAGGCTGGTCGGCTGGCCCAGCCACGCGGCGATCCCGGTGGCCTCGCCCAACCACTTCAGCGGCGCGTCCACCAGCGCGATCAGGGCGATGAAGGCCAGCAGCATCGCGCCGATGTTCAGGGCCAGGCGCAGGCCGTCGCCGGCGCCGGAAGCGGCTGCGTCGATCACGTTGGCGGTGGTCTTCTCCACCTCCATCTTGACCGTGCCGCGGGTCAGCGGTTCGCCGGTCTCCGGGACCAGGATCTTGGCGATCACCAGGGTCGCCGGCGCGGCCATGATGCTGGCCGCCAGCAGGTGCTTGGCGAAGAACGCCTGCTGCACCGGGTCGCCGCCGCCGAGCATGCCCACGTAGGCCGCCAGCACGCCGCCGGCGATGTGGGCCATGCCGCCGATCATCATGGTCAGCAATTCGGACTGGGTCATCTTCGAGATGTACGGCCGCACCGTCAGCGGCGCCTCGGTCTGGCCGATGAACACGCTGGCGCAGACGCTGGTGGTCTCGGCGCCGGACACGCGCATCACCTTGGTGATCGCCCAGGCCATCGCCCGCACCACGGCCTGCATCGCGCCCAGGTGGTAGAGCACGCCCATCAGCGCGGAGAAGAAGATGATGGTCGGCAGCACCTGGAAGGCGAAGATGAAGCCGTTCTTCGGGATGTCCATCAGGCTGCCGAAGATGAAGTTGGAGCCTTCGTTGACGAACGCCAGGATGGCCACGAAACCACGGCTGAGCCAGTCGAACACCCAGCGCCCGCCCGGCACCAGCAGGACCAGCGCGGCGAAGCCGATCTGCAGGGTCACGCCGGTGGCGACCAGTTTCCAGTCCACCGCGCGGCGGTTGTTCGAAAACAGCCAGACGATGCCGATCAGCACGGCCAACCCGAACAGGCCGAAACCGATCCGACCCAGTGCCTCGATCATGGAATCCCCTGCGTGCGTCGATATGGTCGCCGAAGCCTAGCAGGTCGGCGCCATCTTGCGGCGGGCCGCCCCGGGGCCTGCCGCCCCGTGTCCCGCCGGTGCCCTTCGACGGAGCCGACCGTCGGTCGGCGATTGTCGATCTCCGGCGCCAAGAGCAGCGGACCGACGGTCGGCTCTACAATGCACGGCGATCGCTTCCGGGAGCAGGAACCATGCAATACCGTCGCCTCGGCGCTTCCGGCCTGCAGCTGTCGGCGCTCTCCTTCGGCGCCTGGATGACCTTCGGCCGCCAGGTCGGGCGCGGCCAGGCCCGCGAGCTGATCGCCCAGGCCTGGGACCACGGCATCAATTTCTTCGACAACGCCGAGGCCTACGCCAACGGCGAGGCCGAGCGGGTGATGGGCGACGTGATCGCCGACCTGCGCCTGCCGCGCGACGGTTACTGCGTGTCGAGCAAGGTGTTCTTCGGCGCGGCCGAGGAGCCGCGTCCGACCCAGCGCGGGCTGTCGCGCAAGCACGTGGTCGAGGCCTGCCACGACGCGCTCAGGCGCCTGCGGGTGGAACACCTGGACCTTTATTATTGCCATCGCCCCGATCCGGACACGCCGCTGGAAGAAACCGTGGCGGCGATGGACCTGCTGGTGCGGCAGGGCAAGGTGCTGTACTGGGGCACGTCGGAATGGCCCGAGTCGTCGATCCGGGAGGCGGCGAAGATCGCCCGCGCCAACCACATGACGGCGCCGACCATGGAGCAGCCGCAGTACAACCTGCTGCACCGCGAGCGGGTCGAGCTGGAGTACGCACCGCTGTACTCCGAACTGGGACTGGGCACGACCATCTTTTCGCCGCTGGCTTCGGGGCTGCTGACCGGCAAGTACACCGACGGCATCCAGCGCGAGGGGCGCCTGGCCGCACCCGACGCGGGTTGGCTGCAGCGCTTGGTGGTCGGGCACAGCGAGGAGCGGCGGCTGGAGCGGGCGCAGCGTTTCGGCCAGGCCGCCGCGGCGCTGGGCGAGAAGCCGGCGCCGCTGGCCATCGCCTGGTGCCTGCGCAACCCGCACGTGAGCAGCGTGATCCTGGGCGCCAGCGGCACCGCGCAGCTGCAGGAAAACCTGGCCGCGCTGGAGCTGGCGCGCAAGTACGACGAACCGGTCTGGCGCCAGTTGGAGGTGGCCGCGGCGCCCTGACTAGCCACCCTGTTGACAGGGTAATGCGAATCATTATCATCACCAGGGACGCCACCGCTCCCCGGAGCCCGACGATGAATGTGCACCGCCTCACCCTGCCGCATGCCGAACCCTCCCACCCGGCCATCCCGGCGCCGCACGCCGCCGAACCGGTGCTGGACAGCGAGCGCCTGTTGCAGGGCCGGCGCGAGATCCTGATCCGCCACGGCGACAAGCTGTACCGCCTGCGCCACACCAGCAACGACAAGTTGATCCTGACCAAGTAACCGTACGTGCGCTTCCGCCTGCGTGCGCGCAGGCGGTTGCCGCCGGTGGCGCGTGCGCGCCCCGCATTTCCTCCTGGATGCCAGCCCCCGGTTCGCCGGACGCCAGCCCGACAGGTACTTCCCGTTCCCGGAAAACCTCGACGCTGACACTGATGAACCGCCTCACTCCGCTGGGCGCAGCCATCTGCGCGATCCTCGCCGCCGCCCCCTTGCCTGCCTTCGCCGCGGACCCCGCCGACGCCGACGTCGCCGTGCGCGAATTCGACCGCGTCCAGGTCACCGCCACCCGCACCGAGCGCGCCATCGTCGACGTGCCCGCCTCGGTCGACGTGATCGACCGCGAGCGGCTGGACCAGACCCTGGCCCGCGACATCAAGGACCTGGTCCGCTACGAGCCCGGCATCTCGGTCACGTCCAGCTTCGGCCGCTTCGGCCTGGGCGGGTTCCGCATCCGCGGCCTGGACGGCAACCGGGTGCAGATCCAGGCCGACGGCATCGCCGTGTCCGACGCGTTCCTGATCGGCAGCTTCGCCAATGCCAACCGCAACTTCGTCGACCTGGACACGCTCAAGCAGGTGGAGATCGTGCGCGGCCCGGCCAGCGCGCTGTACGGTTCCGATGCGCTCGGCGGCGTGGTCGCGTTCGTGACCAAGGATCCGGTCGACTACCTGGGCGAGGGCAGGGACGCCTACTTCGGCCTGAAGTTCGGCTACGAGGGCGACTGGCGCGGCCTGTCGGCCGGCGCCACCGCCGCGTTCGGCGGCGAGCGCTGGAGTGGCATGGCCGCGATCAACCGGCGCACCGGGCAGGAGCCCGGCAACCAGGGCCAGGGCCGCGGCACCGGCGCCGCGCGCACCGCCGCCAACCCGCAGGATCGCGACAGCGCCAGCGTGCTGGCCAAGCTGGAGTTCACCCCGTCCGCCGACCAGCGCCTGCGCCTGACCGCCGAAGGCAACCGGGACGCCGCGCAGACCGATGCGCTGTCGCTGGTCAACGCGACCACGCGCTCGCTGCAGGGCGACGACCGCCAGCGGCGGGAGCGGGTGTCGCTGGCGCACGAGATGGACGCGGTTGGCGCCGGCCTGGCCGACAGCCTGTCCTGGCAGGTCTACTGGCAGCAGAGCGAAACCACCCAGGACACCGACGAGCTGCGTACCGGCAACATCCGCCGCCAGCGCCGCTTCGAGTTCGACCAGCGCGTGTACGGCGTGCTGGCGACCCTGCACAAGGCCCTGGGCGGCGGCAACATCGCCCACGACCTGACCTACGGTCTCGACGCGTCCTGGACCCGCACCGAGCAGTTGCGCGATGGGGTGCAGACCAATCTCAACACCGGGGTGTCGAGCAGCACGATCCTGCCGGACGTGTTCCCGGTACGCGATTTCCCGCTCAGCGACACCACCAAGGTCGGCGTATTCGTGCAGGACGAGATGCGCCTGGCGGATGGCCGCCTGAGCCTGGTGCCGGGCCTGCGCATGGACTATTACAAGCTGGAACCGGAGATCGATCCGATCTTCGCCGCCGACAACCCGGGGGTGCCGGTCAGCAGTCTGGGCCAGACCCGAGTCTCGCCCAAGTTCGGCGCGATCTGGCGCTTCGATCCGGACTGGTCGGTGTACGCCAACTACGCGCACGGCTTCCGCGCCCCGCCGTACAACGACGTCAACCTCGGTTTCACCAACGTCATGTTCGGCTACACCGCGATCCCCAACCCGGACCTGGAGTCGGAGACCAGCGACGGCGTCGAACTGGGCTTGCGCCACGCCGGCAAGGCGGCCTGGTTCGGCCTGTCCGGCTACTACACCGACTATCGCAACTTCATCGAATCGCTGGTGATGATCGGCATCAACGACCAGGGGCTGATGGTATTCCAGTCGCGCAATGTGGCCGACGCGCGCATCCATGGCGTCGAACTGAAGGCCGGGATGGACTTCGGAGCCTTGTCGGACGCCTGGGCAGGCTGGTCGCTGCGCGGCGCGGCGGCCTGGGCGCGCGGCGACAACCGCACCGACGGGGTGCCGCTGGACTCGATCGATCCGCTGCGCGCCTCACTGGGCCTGGCCTATGCGCGCGACGACTGGGGCGTGGAACTGGCCGGCAGCTTCGCCGCGGGCAAGGACCGGGTGTCCGATCCGGGCTACTACCGGCCCTCCGGCTACGGCGTGGCCGACCTGCTGGCGCACTGGGAGTTCGCGCCCGGTGCGCGGATCAACCTGGGGGTGTTCAACCTGGGCGACCGCAAGTACACCGACTGGGCCGACGTGCCGGCGGGCGTGGCGGCCACCTCGCCGGTCCTGGACCGTTACACCCGGCCGGGCCGCGCGCTCTCGGCCAGCCTGACGGTGAGCTGGTAGCGATGGCCGGCCTGCGGCCCGCGCGGGCGGTCGCGAGACCTCCGGTCTTGCCGGAGCCGTTGCCGCGGCCACGGCAACTGGCGGAACTGGGCACGGTGCTGTGCATGCATCGCCCGCAGCAGGGCGGCGAACTGGCCGGCTGGACCCGGGCGGTGCGTGCGGCAGCGGCCACCGGCATGGACAGCGACGGGTTGTACGAGAGCCTGTCGTTCTTCGACCGGCAGGACCAGTGTTGCTGGCGCCTGTTCCTGTTGCCCGACAGCGACTTCCTCGCCTGGGACACGCTGGCCTCGCGCCTGCCTGCGCATGGCGGCATGGCGGCGGGGCAGGGTGGCGTGGCCGAGCGCTTGTGGCGGCGGCTGGCCGGGCGCCTGGCCGGCAACGGCTGGCGCTTGTGCGCGTTGCGCCTGCACGTGCTGACGCAGGCGGGGGACGCGGCCATGCTCGCCGCCAGTCCGGCCCCGGTCTCGCCGCTGGGTGCGGCCACCGCGCGCCGGATCGCGCGCCAGGAAGGCGTTGAAGGCGAGGTGCGGGTGGACGACTGCTGCTGCGCGCGCGCGGCAGCGGCCTCGATGCGGTTCTCTCCCGCCAGCGGCAACGAGGTGCCGCTGGTCAGGCTTTGATCGTGGACCTCGGCGGCCAGGGACGGCCTTCCCAACTTCCTTCCAGACTCCTCCCATGCCAAGAGCCACCATGAACATCCCGGCAGCCCTGCTCACCGTCCTCGCCTGCGCCGCCGGAATCGCCCCGGCCGCCGCCTCCACCCCGGATCCGCGCGATCGCCAGAGCATCCTGGCGATGCAGGGCCAATACCTGGTCGACTTCGCTTTCGACGAAACCGTGCTGCTCAAGCCCGGCTACGAGCGCATGGCGGCCCAGCGCAGCGGCGGCGACGAGGCGGTGATCGTGGTCGAGGACGCGCCGGGCCGGATCGTGCTGCAGCACCTGCTGGTCGATCCCAGGAGCGGCCACGTCACCAAGCACTGGCGCCAGGACTGGACCTACGAGGCACCGCAGCGCTTCGAGTTCAGCGCCGACCAGACCTTCAGCGTGCGCGGGATCCCCGCGGAACTGACCCGCGGGGCCTGGACCCAGTGCGTGTACGAAGTCAGCGACGCGCCCCGCTATTGCGGCACCGGCCGCTGGATCCACGACGACGGTGCGTCCACCTGGACCTCGGACCTGTCCTGGCGGCCGCTGCCGCGGCGCGAGTACACCCAGCGCAGCGACTACAACGCGCTGGCGGTGGTGAACCGGCACACGATCACCCCGGGCGGCTGGACCCACGAGCAGTTCAACACCAAGGTGCTGCGCCAGGCCGACGGCACGCAGGTGGAGATCGCCCGCGAGTTCGGCTTCAACGACTACCAGAAGGATACCGATGTCGACTTCGGCCCTGTGTACAAGTACTGGGAAGCCACCTCGGACTACTGGGCGCGGGTGCGCACGCGCTGGGACCGGCTCCTGGCGCAGGCGCCCGGGGTACACCTGAGGATGCCGATCGACGGCATGAAGATGATCATGCCGCTGTTCACCCAGGCCGAGGAAGTTGAGCAGGGCCAGGCGGTGGCCGACGCGGAGATCGACGCGGTCTTCGCCGAATGGGTCGAGCCGGCACCGGCCCGATGATCGCGGCTTCCCGCGGCGGCCTGGCCCGTGGATACGGGGCCGGCCATCGGACGGCGGCGGCCGCATCCCGGCGAAAGGCAGCGCGCCGACAGCCCGCTCCACCAGGCAGGCGGTGCATGGCGCCACGGCCCGCCGCCCCGTCAACCGCCACCTATATATACTCGAGGGACGGGACAACTGCGGCCGTGGACGGCCAGGGGAGTGGAGCATGGGTTCGGTCGTACTGTCGCTGGTGCTGTTGGTCGCTGGCGCGATCGTGCTGTTCAAGACCGTGCGGATGGTGCCGCAGGGCTACGAGTGGACGGTGGAGCGTTTCGGCAAGTACACCCACACCCTGGATCCCGGCCTGCACTTCCTGATCCCGGTCATCTACGGCGTCGGCCGCAAGGTGAACATGATGGAGCAGGTGCTGGACGTGCCCAGCCAGGAGGTCATCACCAAGGACAACGCGGTGGTCCGCGTGGACGGGGTGGTGTTCTTCCAGGTGCTGGACGCGGCCAAGGCCGCCTACGAGGTGGCGACCCTGGAAGTGGCGATGATCGCCCTGGTCCAGACCAACATCCGCACCGTGATCGGTTCGATGGACCTGGACGAGTCGCTGTCCAACCGCGAGGCGATCAATGCCCAGTTGCTCAACGTGGTCGACCACGCGACCAATCCCTGGGGCATCAAGGTCACCCGGATCGAGATCCGCGACATCCAGCCGCCGCGCGACCTGGTCGATTCGATGGCGCGGCAGATGAAGGCCGAACGCGACCGCCGCGCGGTGATCCTGGAGGCCGAGGGCCATCGCCAGTCGGAGATCCTGCGCGCCGAGGGCGACAAGCAGGCGGCGATCCTGCAGGCCGAGGGCCAGAAGGAGGCCGCGTTCCGCGAGGCCGAGGCACGCGAACGCCTGGCCGAGGCCGAGGCCAAGGCGACCCAGATGGTGTCCGACGCGATCGCCCAGGGCGACGTGCAGGCGATCAACTATTTCGTCGCGCAGAAGTACGTGGAGGCCTTCAAGGAGCTGGCCATGGCGCCGAACCAGAAATTCGTGCTGATGCCGATGGAGGCCAGCGGGGTGATCGGTTCGATCGCCGGCATCGCCGAACTGGCGCGCAGCGCGCTGGACGGGCAGCAGAAGGGCGGCGGCAAGCCGCCGCGGCTGGGAGGCTGAGCCCATGCGCGTGGACGTGATCGTGTGGGCAGCATTGGCGTTGCTGCTGATCGCCGCCGAGACCCTGGCCCCGGGCGCATTCCTGCTGTGGATGGGGCTGGCGGCCGCGGCGGTGTTCCTGGGCGTGCTGCTGGTGCCGGGGATCCCGGTGCTGGCCCAGGCGGCGGCGTTCGTGGTCCTGAGCTTCGTCTCGATCCAGGTCTACCGGCGCTGGTTCCGCAAGGCGGCGCGGCAGAGTGACCAGCCGCTGCTCAATCGCCGCGCGGCGCAGATGGTCGGCCGGGTCGCGGCGCTGGAGCAGGCCATCGACCGCGGCCGTGGGCGGATCAAGCTGGACGATGCGTTCTGGACGGTCGACGGCCCGGACCTGCCGGCCGGCACTGCGGTGCGCGTGATCGCGGTGGACGGGATGGTGCTCAAGGTCCAGGAGGCCTGATCCCGCGCGGTGGGGAGCAGCCGACCACCCGTCGGCTCTGCCCCGGGCGGCCCCGCAGCGATCGGAACCACGGCGGGACCGCTTCCGGCCTGCGGGCGGCTGATGCGGGATAATGGCGGCTTTCCCGCCTGCGAGACCGCCATGACCCGCAAGACCGTCCTCAACGACACCCACCGCGCACTCGGCGCCAAGATGGTGGATTTCGGCGGCTGGGACATGCCGATCCACTACGGGTCCCAGCTCGACGAGCACCATCTGGTCCGGCGCGGGGCCGGGATGTTCGACGTCAGCCACATGACCGTGGTCGACCTGCGCGGCGAGCGCGTCCGCGACTTCCTGCGCCACCTGCTGGCCAATTCGGTGGACAAGCTCAAGGTGCCGGGCAAGGCGCTGTACAGCTGCATGCTCGACGAGCGCGGCGGGGTCATCGACGACCTGATCGTCTACTACCTGGGCGACGCCTTCTACCGCCTGGTGGTCAACGCTGCCACCCGCGACAAGGATCTGGCCTGGATCGAGAGGCAGGCTGCCGGATTCGGCGTGGAAGTGACCGAGCGGCCGGACTTCGCGATGATCGCGGTGCAGGGGCCGCAGGCCCGCGACAAGGCCATCGGCCTGCTGCGCGAATCCGACCGCGCCGCGGCCGCCCGGTTGGCCCGCTTCGCCGCGGTCGAGGTGCAGACGGCCGGCGGCGTGCCGCTGTTCCTGGCCCGCACCGGCTATACCGGCGAGGACGGTTTCGAGGTGGTGCTGCCGGAAGGCGAGGCGGTGGGTTTCTGGAACGCGCTGCTGTCCGCCGGGGTGAAGCCGGCCGGGCTGGGCGCGCGCGACACCCTGCGCCTGGAGGCGGGCATGAACCTCTACGGCCAGGACATGGATGAATCCACCACGCCATGGGAAGCGGCGCTGGCCTGGACCGTGGCGCTGGACGGCGGGTCCGAACAGGAGTCGAGGGACTTCATCGGTCGCGCCGCGCTGGAGGCGCAGAAGGCCGCCGGCGTGCCGCGCCAGCTCATCGGGCTGGTCATGGACGAGAAGGGCGTGTTGCGCCACGGGCAGAAGGTGCTCACCGCAGGCGGCGAGGGCGAGATCCTGTCTGGCACGTTCTCGCCGACGCTGGGCAAGGCGATCGCCTTCGCCCGGGTGCCGGCCGGCGATGCTGGCCAGGTGCGGGTGGACATCCGCGGCCGCGAGGTCCCGGTGCGGGTGGTGAAATTCCCGTTCGTGCGCGAAGGCCAGGCCCAGCCCGGCGTGCTCGGCTGAGCCGTTGCGCGACCCGCCGACACCTCCGCTAAACTAACCGCCCACCCACTCCACAGCGCATCACCGGAGCAGCCCCATGAGCGAGATCCCCGGCGACCTCAAGTTCCTCAAGTCCCACGAATGGGCCCGCGTCGAAGGCAACGGTCGCGTCACCGTGGGCATCTCCGACCACGCCCAGGGCCTGCTCGGCGACCTGGTGTACGTGGAGTTGCCGAACGTCGGCGACCAGGTCGAGGCGGGCAACCCGGTGGCGGTGGTGGAGTCGGTCAAGGCCGCCTCGGACGTGTACAGCCCGGTCGGCGGCAAGGTGGTCGAGGTCAATTCGGCGCTGGCCGACAAGCCTGAGACGATCAACGAGGACGCCTACGGCGAGGGCTGGCTGTTCGTGGTCGAGGGCGGCGATGCCGACCAGCTGGCCGAGCTGCTCTCGCCGGACGACTATGCCGAGCTGATCGAGGGCGACGACGACTGAGCGCGCCGCGCCGTTCGCAGCGCTCCCGGAACGCCCGCCCCGTGCGGGCGTTTTCTTTTTCCGGATCCGGTGCGGCGAGCGCGGATCGCCGGTGCCGATGGCGTCGCCGGTGGCGGCATGGAGCGGCGGAACGGGTGCGCGGATGGCGCGTGCACCGCCGCCGGAGTCGCCCGCAGGCTTGCGCAGTTCTGCGCAAATCGGCTTGTGCGACGCGAAACCGGGGCGCTCCCGGAGATTTTTTTTCATGTCCTCGAACTGCCGCCGAGGCGTTCCCGGAACGTCCGCGTCGATGGTCCGGCGACACCTCCCGGCATCGGCGCGTTGCGATGCGTTTGCAGAAAAGCACTTGTTTTACGCGTCGGATGGAAATGGGTTGCAGCGATGCGTGGGCGCGGCGGGAATGCGGCGGGCGTCCGCGGCCGCCGCGTGGCGGGCCGGCGGCTTGAACGGCGGCGAAAAAAAATCGCCGAAGGTGTTGACAGTGAAAAAAACCGTGATTAGGTTTCGCCCAGCAGACGCTGCCTGCCGAAGCGAGTGAGTCGAATCAACACCACAACGCGAAGCACAACTCGGGCATCCGCCAGGAACCTTCAGACGGTGGAGCAGGCCCGCTTCCCTCCAAAAAAAGCAGCGACCCCCCGACCGACTTCCGTCCGCGCTCCTGATTCGCGCGGGCTTCACCGTATCCGTATCGACGTGCTGATCGCGCCGACGGACTCTCCCCGGCGCTCGCCGCCGCGGGTTTTCGAGACTGGGCGTTACCCATCCGTAGTCCACTGACGAGGAGCCAACCATGGCAACGAAGAAAGCTGCGAAAAAGAAACCGGCCGCCAAGAAGGCGGTGAAGAAGACCGCCAAGAAGGCCACGGCCAAGAAGACCGTGAAGAAGGCCGCCAAGAAGCCGGCCAAGAAGGTCGCCAAGAAGGTCGCCAAGAAGCCGGCGAAGAAGGCCGCCAAGAAGACCGCGAAGAAGGCTGCCAAGAAGGTCGCCAAGAAGCCTGCGAAGAAGGCTGCCAAGAAGACCGCGAAGAAGGCCGCCAAGAAGCCGGCCAAGAAGACCGCGAAGAAGGCTGCCAAGAAGGTTGCCAAGAAGCCGGCGAAGAAGGCTGCCAAGAAGGCCGCCAAGAAGCCTGCGAAGAAGAAGGCCGCCAAGAAGCCTGCGAAGAAGAAGGCTGCGAAGAAGAAGGCGGCCCCGGTCGCGCTGCCGGCTACCCCGGCCCCGCTGATCTGATCCAACCCCGATAGCCGTACGAAATGACTCCCTCCCCGGGCCCAGCGGGGGGGGAGTTTTTTATTTGGGGCGTCGGTTCAGTGCGGCGAGGCGGACGAGGTGGAGGCCGAGCCGCCCTGGGCGGGCCGGTTGTCGGCCGGCGTGGCGGCATCCTCGGCGAAGAGGTTGTCGGCGCCGAAGTCGGTGTCCACGTCCAGCCAGCGCTGCGCGGGCAGGCCGATGGCGCGGTCGATGACGGTCGGCACCAGGCCGGCCGGCAGCGAGCTCTCGCTGTTCCAGAGGATGACGACGCCCAGGTCGCGGCCGGGCAGCATCGCGACCATGCCGCGATAGCCCTGCACCGCGCCGGCATGGAACACCACTTCCTCGCCGGCATAGTCGAACACGCGCCAGCCCAGCGCGTAGCTGGCGGCATGCACCCGGTCGCGGCGCCAGCCCGAACGCATCTCGCCGGGGGTGGCTACCACCGGCGCGTGCAGGGTGGCCAGCAGCGGGGCGGGCAGCACGTCCGGGCGATGCCCGGTATGGGCCAGCAGCCATTGCGCCATGTCGCTGATGCTGGCGTTGACGCCGGCCGCCGGCGGCAGCCGGTAGTAGGTGGGCTTGGGACTGAGCGAGACCCAGCCGTTGCGGCTGCGCACGTGCGGTCGCGCCCAGCGCGGGCTCGATTCGATCCCGGCCAGGCCGAGGCTGGCGTCGTCCATGCCCAGCGGCTTGAACAGGCGGCGCTGCACTTCCTGTTCGTAGAACTGGCCGGAAGCGGCGAAGACCACGTCGCCGACCAGGCTGAAGGCCACGTTCTGATAGGCGTAGCACTGGCCCGGGGCGCACGATAGCGGCGCGCTGCCGAGCTTGTGCGCGACCTGGTAGTACTCGGCGTTGCCCTCGATGTCGCGGTCGAAGGCATTGTGCGATTTCAGGCCGACGCGATGGCTCAGCAGGTCGGCCACGGTCACCTGGGCGGTGTAGGCGGGGTCGGACAACTGGAAGCCCGGCACGTAGTCGGTGACCTTGCTGTCCCAGCGCAGGTTGCCGTCGTTGACCAGCAGGCCGGTCATGGTGCCGGCGAAGGCCTTCGACAGCGAGGCCAGGCGGAACACGGTGTGCGAATCGACCGGCTGCGGGCGGACCACGTCGGTGACGCCGTAGCCGCGCGCGCTGAGGATGCGGCCGTCCTGCACGATCGCCATCGCCAGGCCCGGCACGCGCTGGCCCTGGACCAGTTGCTCGGCCAGCGCTTCGAAACGGGCCACGTCGAAACCGGGCGCGACCGGCCGGGTGCCGGCATTGGCATAGATGCGGTAGGGCAGCGGCTGGGCAGGCGGGGGCATTGCCCCCGGCGAGAGTGTGGGCGTCACCGCGGTGGAAGGCAGGGCCATCGCCGCCAGCAGGGCCAGCGTGCTTACCGCCAGCGTCCGCATCCCCCGGGGCCGGTTCGGCCCTGCACGCCCGTCTTTCATGGTTTTGTTGCCTGTAAGCTACCGCTTCGGCCGATTCTAGCGCCGCTTCCCGCGAATGCACAAACCAGGAGAAGATGAATGGGCATTATGTTGATCCTGTTGGTGTTTTTGGGCCTCGCCGTGGTCCTGGCCCTATGGGCGGTGGGCATCTACAACGGCCTGGTGACCAGCCGCAACGGCTGGAAGAACGCCTTCGCCCAGATCGACGTGCAGCTGCAGCGGCGCTTCGACCTGATCCCCAACCTGGTGGAGACCGCCAAGGCCTACATGGGCCACGAGCGCGAGACCCTGGAAGCGGTAGTCGCCGCACGCGCGGCCGCGCAGTCGGGCCTGGCCGCGGCCAAGGCGCATCCGGGCGATGCCGACGCGATGGCGCAACTGGCCGCCAGCCAGGGCCAGCTCAACGGCGTGCTCGGCCGGCTGATGATGGTGGCCGAGGCCTATCCGGACCTGAAGGCCAACCAGAACATGATGCAGCTCACCGAGGAGCTGTCCTCCACCGAGAACCGGGTGGCGTTCGCGCGCCAGGCCTACAACGACGCGGTGATGGCCTACAACAACCGGCGCGAGGTATTCCCCTCCAGCGTGGTCGCCGGCATGTTCAACTTCGCCCCGGCGGCGCTGCTGGACATCCCCGCCGACAAGGCCCAGGTGCGCGAGGCGCCGAAGGTGCAGTTCTGAGCCAGCGGTTCCGGGTCCGGGGTTCGCGCGGATGAACTTCTTCGAACATCAGGCGGCGGCGCGGCGCGGCTCGGGCAGGCTGGTGCTGCTGTTCGCGCTGGCGGTGCTCGGCATCGTCCTGGTGGTGGATCTGGCCACCCTGGCGGCCACCGGCAGCGTGGGCGCGACCCTGGCCGCGACGGTGGCGACCCTGGCGGTGATCGGTCTGGGCTCGCTGTACCGGATCGCCTCGCTGCGCGGCGGCGGTGCGGTGGTGGCCGCGCAGATGGGCGGCAGCTTCGTGCCGGAGGACACCCACGACCCGTCGCTGCGGCGGCTGCGCAACGTGGTGGAGGAGATCTCGATCGCTTCCGGGGTGCCGGTGCCGAAGCTGTTCGTGCTCGAGCAGGAGGCGGGGATCAATGCCTTCGCCGCCGGCTACGGCCCGGCGGACGCGGCCGTGGCGGTGACCCGCGGTGCGCTGGACCGGCTCAATCGCGACGAACTGCAGGGCGTGATCGCGCACGAGTTCAGCCACGTGCTCAACGGCGACATGCGCCTGAACATCCGCCTGATCGGCCTGCTGTTCGGGATCCTGATGCTGAGCCTGATCGGGCAGCGGATCCTGCTCTACGGGCGCTTCGGGCGCAGCCGCGACACCACCCCGATCCTGCTGGCGGCGATGGTGGCGATGCTGGTCGGCAGCGTGGGCGTGTTCTTCGGACGCATGATCAAGGCCGGGGTCAGCCGCCAGCGCGAGTACCTGGCAGACGCCTCGGCGGTCCAGTTCACCCGCCAGACCCGCGGCCTGGCCGGGGCGCTGAAGAAGATCGGCGGGCTGGACCAGGGCTCCAAGCTGCAGGACAAGGCCGGTGCCGAGGAGGTGAGCCACATGCTGTTCGGCCAGGGGACCGCGCTGGCAGGCATGTTTGCCACCCATCCGCCGCTGGTCGAGCGCATCCGCCGGCTGGAGCCGGCCTTCGACGCGCGCCAGTTGCAGGAACTGCAGGCGCGCTGGCTGATCGCGCCGCCCGATGGCCTGGCCGAGGACCGCGCCCTGGGCCTGGCGGCCCGCGACGCGTCCGCGCCGTCGGCGTCTCCCGCGCGCACCGGCGCCATGCCGCCGCCGTTGCCGGCGGCCGGCGCGCGGATCGTGGTCACTCCGCCGATGGTGGCCGGCCAGGTCGCCACGCCCGGCGAGGACGACTACCGCCGTGCCCACGAGGTGGTCGCAAGCTTGGACCCGCAGTTGCGCGCGCTGGCCCGCCAGCGCGAGGCGGCGATGCCGTTGCTGCTGGGCCTGCTGCTGGACGAGGACGGCGCGGTCGCCGCGCGCCAGCGCAGCGAGATCGTCGCCCGCTGCGGCGAGGGCATGGCCGCGCAGGCCTTCGAACTGCGCCGGCAGTACCTGGAACGGCTGCATCCGTCGCTGCGGCTGCCGCTGGCTTCGCTGTCGTTCCCGGCCCTGCGCCAGCGCCCGCGGCCGGAACTGGACGGTTTCCTCGACACCATCGAGGCCATGGTCCACACCGACGGCCGGGTCTCGGTATTCGAGTATTGCCTGTCCAAGCTGTTGCAGGTGCAGGTGCGCGAGGCGCTGGATCCTTCGCGCCATGCCCGCTTCGGCCGCAACAAGGTCCCGGGGGTGCGCCAGGAGTTCGCCATCCTGCTGGCGGTGGTGGCCCAGGCCGGGCATCCGGGCGAGCCGATGCAGGCTCAGCGCGCCTACCTGGCCGGGCTGCAGCGGGTGCTGCCGCGCGACCACCTGCCGTACGCGCCGCCGGCCGAAGGCGTGCAGGCACTGGACGCGGTATGGGCGCCGCTGGACGCGCTGGTGCCTGCGGCCAAGCAGGTGCTGGTGGAAGCGCTGGTGGACGCGGCCTCGCACGATCGCCAGGTGAGCGTGGCCGAGGCCGAACTGCTGCGCACCGTGTGTGCGCTGCTGCATTGCCCGCTGCCGCCAATGCTGGAACGCGGCTGACCCGCGTCAGGGCGGTGCCGCCCCCGGCCGCGCGCCGCCGATGAGGTCCGCGGCGCGCTCCGCGATGGCGATCACCGGGGCATTGGTGTTGCCTCCGACCAGGGTGGGCATGACCGAGGCGTCGACCACGCGCAGGCCGGCGATGCCGCGCACGCGCAATTCCGGATCGACCACCGCGCCCTCGTCCTCGCCCATGCGGCAGGTGCCGACCGGGTGGTAGATGGTTTCGGCCTTGGCGCGCACGAATTGTTCCAGTTCGGCGTCGGTCGGATTCTCCCGGGTCGGGAAGATGGGCTCGCCGCGGAAGCGGTCGAACGCCGGCTGGCGCAGCAGTTCGCGCGCGAGCTTCGCGCATTCGAGCATCATCCTCAGGTCGAAGCCTTCCGGGTCGGACAGGTAGCGGGCCTGGATCCGCGGCGGCGTGCGCGGGTCGGCGTCGTGCAGCGAGATCCGGCCGCGGCTGCGCGGGCGCAGGAAGCAGGCGTGTACGGTGAAGCCGTCGCCCGGCAGCCGGTTGCGGCCATGGTCGTCGAGCATGGCCGGAACGAAGTGGAACTGGACGTCGGGCCGTTCGTCCGCGGCCAGCGCCGAACGGACGAAGCCGCCGGCCTCGGCGATGTTGCTGGTGCCGGCGCCGCGGCGGCCGCGCAGGAACCAGTCGAAGGCGATCTTCAGCTCGCTGGCGCGGTCGTAGCTGAGCCCGGGCGGACAGTGGTGCAGAGTGCAGATGTCCAGGTGGTCCTGCAGGTTGGCGCCGACCCCGGGCAGATCCGCGGCCACCCCGATGCCGTGGGTGCGCAGTGCGCTGGCCGGGCCGATGCCCGACAGCATCAGCAATTGCGGCGAGTTGACCGCGCCGCCGCACAGCAGCACCTCGCGGCCGGCGCGGGCCAGGCATGGGCGGCGACCGATCCGGTATTCCACGCCGACGGCGCGGCCGCCTTCGAGCACGATGCGCGCGACCAGAGCGCCGGTGACCACCTCCAGGTTCGGGCGGCACCGAGCCGGGACCAGGTAGGCGGTCGCCGCCGAGCACCGCGCGCCGTCGCGCTGGGTCACCTGGTAGAAACCGATGCCGGCCTGCTGCGGGCCGTTGAAGTCGTCGTTGCGCGGCCAGCCGGCCTGGATGCCGGCCGCGACGAAGGCCTGTGAAAGCCGGTTGCGGTGGCGGAGGTCGGACACGCACAACGGTCCGTCGCTCCCGTGCAGAGGTCCGCCGCCGCGCGCGTTGCCTTCGGCGTGCAGGAAACACGGCAGCATCGCCGCCCAGTTCCAGCCCGCCGCGCCCGCGGCTTCCCAGCCGTCGTAGTCAGCCGGGACGCCACGGGTGTAGCACATGGCGTTGATCGAGCTGGAACCGCCCAGCACCTTGCCGCGGGGCCACCACAGGCGGCGGCCGCACAGTGCCGGCTCCGGCTCGGTGCGGTAGTCCCAGTTGAGCGTGCGGTTGCCGACCAGGCGGCCCAGCCCGGCGGGCATGTGGATCAGCGGATTCCAGTCGCGCGGCCCGGCCTCCAGCAGCAGCACCCGGCAGTGCGGATCCTGGCTGAGCCGCGCCGCCAGCACGCAACCGGCCGAACCGGCGCCGATCACGATGTAGTCGTACATGCGGTCCTCCGTCGGCGCGGCCGGGCCGGGCGCCGGCCGTCGCCCGATCCTGTCGGCAGCGCGCGGCCGGCGCAAGCCTGTGCGGGCCGGAGGGCGCGGAGCGTTGGGCGCGGAATTCCGGGAGCGCTGGCGATGTTGCAGTGCATCGGATACCGTGCGCGCCAAGGACGGGCCGGTATGCGCCGGCCGGCCCCCGCCCAGGAACGACCAGCCCATGATCCCTGCAGACGCGGCCTCCTCCCGGTTCGGTCGGCTCCGCTCGGCGATGTCCGAGTCGCCGCCGCTGCTGTGGGCGTTCGTGTACTTCTTCTGCCTGCTCAGCGGCTACTACGTGCTGCGCCCGGTGCGCGAGGCGATGGGCGCTTCGGCCGACGTGGCGGCGATCTTCCCGCCGGCGATGATCGCGTTCTTCGCCGAGCGCGGCATCGCGCTCAAGGACTTCACCCTGCAGGTCCTGTTCACCTGCACCTTCCTGATCATGCTGCTGTTGCAGCCGGTCTATGGCTGGCTGGTCAGCCGCTATCCGCGGCGGGTGTTCCTGCCGGCGGTGTACGGCTTCTTCATCGTCACCCTGCTGGGCTTCTACGTGCTGTTCGACAGCGGGGTGCCGGGGCGGGGCATGGCCTTCTTCCTCTGGATCACGGTGTTCAACCTGTTCGCGGTGGCGGTGTTCTGGAGTTTCATGGCCGACGTGTTCAGCAACGCCGAGGCGCGCGCCTACTACGGCTACATCGGTGCGGCCGGCACCCTGGGCGCCTTCCTCGGGCCGATCCTGACCCGCAGCCTGGTCGAGCGGATCGGCATCGCCAACCTGATGCTGGTTTCCGCCGGGTTCCTGGCGATGTGCGTCGTCTGCCTGCTGCGCCTGCGCCTGTGGGCGGTGGCGCGCGAGCGCGAGCGCGGCCTGGCCAGTGGCGAGGTGCCGATGGGTGGCGAGGTGATGGCCGGACTGAAGCTGATCGCGCGCGAGCCGCTGCTGCGCTGGATGGCGCTGATGGTGGTGTTCGGGGTGGGCGTGGGCACGCTGCTGTACAACGAACAGGCGGCGATCGTGCGCCGCACCTTCACCGATCCGGCCGCGGCGACCTCGTTCTACGCCACCCTGGACCTGGCGGTGAACGCGCTGACCCTGGTGGTGCAGCTGCTGGTGACCCGGCGCCTGCTGTCGCGCTACGGCATCGCCCCGGCGCTGCTGATCCCCGGCTGCGCGATCATCCTCGGCTTCTCGATCCTGGCCGCCTCGCCGCTGCCGCTGATGGTGGCGGTGGTCCAGGTGGTCACCCGCGCCAGCGAATTCTCGCTGGCCAAGCCGGCGCGCGAGACCATCTATACCCGGGTGGGCCGCGAATGGCGCTACAAGGCCGGTGCGGCGATCGACACCGTGGTCTACCGTGGCGCCGACCTGGGTTTCGTCTGGCTGCACAAGCCGCTGTCGATGTTCGGCTCGAGCATGGTGTTCGGCGCCGGCGTGCTGGTCGCCGGCGCGATGACGTTCTCGGCGCTGAAGCTGCTGCGCCAGGAGAAGCAACTGCCGGACGAGCGCCAGGCCGGCACCGCCTCCGCGGCCGGCGCCGCCTGACCTTCGGGACAGGCGGTTGGAAGGCCGGGACCATGCCCCGGTCCTGGCCTGCGACACCCCCGTGCTCCGCAATGGGCGGCCGCCCGCCAGGTCCGGCCCGTGTCCGGCCGCCTGCGGATCGGGGCGGACCGGAGCGGAGCGCCGATGTTGCGATGCAGCAACGGATTCCGGCCGGTGCCGCGAGGGCGGTCTGTCCGAGCTGAATCGATCCGCAATCTCAAAATTTGAGACTAAACAGCGACTTGTGGAAAACCCTTGAACTCTTCTCTGAAGATTGCCGCAAGCCATTGACGCAACAGGCGATTTTTTCCTCCGAATCCTGTTGACAACCCTGTTGGTGAAACCTAAGGTGGGCCCTTGGGGGAAAACCGGGATTTATGTGGTTTTCCGTGGTTGAATTGACCTCCGATCAGGGCAGGACGGCAGCGAACGTGTTCCAGGGCGAAACCGCCATCACTGTGGACGACAAGGGGCGGGTGGCCATTCCGACGGCCTTCCGCGACCTGGTCGCGCGCGCGTGCGGCAACCGCCTGGTCATCACCTACAACCCGTTCGAGGCCGGCTCGCTCTACCTGTACCCGGAGCAGGAATGGGAACGGGTGCGCGACGAGGTCAATGCCCTGCCCAGCACCCGGGCCGCGCACCGCCAACTGCAGCTGAAGCTGGTCGGCGCCGCCGCGCACGTGGAGCTGGACGGCAACGGCCGCATCTCGATCCCCGCCAGCCACCGCAGCGCGGTGGGCATCGAGCGCAAGGCCGTGCTGATGGGCATGGACGGGAAATTCGTGTTGTGGAGCGAGCAGGCGCACCACGCCCAGATCCGGCAGACCGTGTCTGACGAGGATCTGAGCGAGCACATGCTCGACCTGCAGTTGTGATGGCGGGGGACCGGATGCGCAACGGCGCGCAGGCCGGCCACCCCACGGACCCTTCGGCGCCGGCGGCGCACCTGCCGGTGCTGTACGCGCAGGTCATGGAAGGGTTGCGCGTGGTCGAGGACGGACGTTACCTGGACGGCACCTTCGGTCGCGGTGGCCACGCGCGTGGAGTGCTGGAGAAACTCGGCCCGGGAGGCCGGCTGCTGCTGATGGACAAGGACCCGGAAGCGATCGCGGAAGCCGAACGGAGTTTCGGCGGCGATCCGCGCGTGTCGATCCGGCGCGGCAGTTTCGCCTCGCTGGGCGCCTGGGAGCAGGCGCGCGACCTGGACGGGGTGCTGTTCGACCTGGGCGTGTCCTCACCGCAGCTGGACGTGGCCGAACGTGGCTTCTCCTTCGGCAAGGACGGTCCGCTGGACATGCGCATGGACCCGGATTCCGGCGAGAGCGCGGCGCAATGGCTGGCCCGTGCCGAGGAGCGCGAGATCGCCGACGTGCTGTGGCTGCATGGCGAGGAACGGCAGAGCCGGCGGATCGCCCGCGCGATCGTCGCCCGCCGCGCGCAGCAGCCCTTGCAGCGCACCGCCGACCTGGCCGAGCTGGTCGCCTCGGTGGTGCCGCGCGGGAAGGACAAGAGTCACCCCGCGACGCGCAGCTTCCAGGCCATCCGCATCCACATCAACCACGAGCTGGCCGACCTGGAGGCCGGTCTGGACGCGGCGTTGGCGGCGCTGAAGCCCGGCGGCCGCCTGGCGGTGATCAGTTTCCACTCGCTGGAAGACCGCCTGGTCAAGCGGTTCGTCGCCCGCCATGCCAAGGCGCCGCCGGCCAACCGCCGCTTGCCGCAAGCGCAGGCGTTCGTGCCGGCGCTGGCCGGCGAGGGCGGCGCGATCCGCGCCGACGAGGCCGAACTGGCCGCCAACCCGCGTGCGCGCAGCGCGGTGCTGCGGGTGGCCGAGAAGCTGGATGCGCAGGGGAGGCGGGCCGCGTGAACCGGATCCTGCTCGCCGTGCTGCTGCTGGCCGTGGTCGGCACCGCCATCGCCGTGGTCTACGAGCGCTACCGCCACCGCCAGTTGTTCGTCGAGCTGACCCGGGCCGAGCGCGAGCGCGACGAACTGAACATCGAGTTCGGCCGGCTGCAGCTGGAGCAGGCGACCTGGGCGCAGGCCAACCGCATCGACCAGGTCGCGCGGCAGAAGCTGGGGATGAAGTTCCCCGAAGCCGAGGACATCGTGGTGGTGCGGCCATGAACCGCCCGGCGCGCGGCAACCGCAACCGCAACGCGTTCAACCTGCGCGGGCGCATGCTCCTGGTCGGCGTGGCCCTGGGCCTGTGCTCGGTGGCCCTGGTCGGCCGCGCCGCCTACGTGCAGCTGGTCAACGCCGACTTCTACCAGCGCCAGGGCGAGGCGCGCTTCGTGCGCGAACTGCCGATCCCGACCTCGCGCGGCATGATCACCGACCGCAACGGCGAGCCGGTGGCGGTGTCCACCCCGGTCGAATCGGTGTGGGGCAACCCGCAGGAACTGCTGCGCCACCCCGAGCGCATCCCGGAGCTGGCGCGCGCGCTGGATACCCCCGCCGACGAACTGATGAGCCGGCTGTCCCAGCGTGCCGAGAAGGAGTTCGTCTACCTCAAGCGCCGGATCAATCCGGACCAGGCCAAGGCGATCCTCGCCCTCAATGTGCCGGGCGTGTTCTCGCAGCGCGAGTTCCGCCGCTTCTACCCGCAGGGGGAGGCGATGGCGCACGTGCTGGGCTTCACCAACATCGACGACCGCGGCCAGGAAGGGCTGGAGCTGGCCTTCGACGAATGGCTGCGCGGCAAGCCCGGCAGCAAGCGGGTGATCCGCGACCGCCATGGCCGCATCGTCGAAAGCATCGACCTGGTCCGTGCCGCCGAGCCGGGCAAGGATCTGACCCTGAGCATCGACCGCCGGATCCAGTTCCTGGCCTACCGCGAGCTGCGCAACGCGCTGGCCGCGCACAACGCCAGCAGCGGTTCGGTGGTAGTGCTGGACGTGGCCACCGGCGAAGTGCTGGCCATGGTCAACCTGCCCAGCTACAACCCCAACGCAGTGGCCGGCGACAAGCAGGATGCCCACCGCAACCGCGCGGTCACCGACCTGGTCGAGCCGGGCTCGACCATGAAGCCGATCACCGTGGCCGCCGCGCTCAACGCCGGCAAGATCACCGCGGCCACCCGTTTCGACACCAACCCCGGCTATATGGCCCTGGGCAAGTACACGATCCGCGACCACCACAACTACGGCGTGCTGGACGTCACCGGGATCCTGACCAAGAGCTCGAACCTGGGTGCGGTGAAGCTGGCCGAGCCGCTGCCCTCGCAGTACTTCTACGAATTCATCAAGGGCTTCGGCTACGGCAGCGTGCCCAACAGCGGTTTCCCCGGCGAGGCGGTGGGCTCGCTGCGCGAGCCGGCGCGCTGGGACGGGCTGACCAAGGCCACGATGGCCTACGGCTACGGCCTGTCGGCCACCCCGCTGCAGATCGCCCAGGCCTATGCGGCTCTGGGCAACCACGGCCGGCTGACTACCCCGACCTTCGTCAAGGGCCAGATCAACGAGCCGCGTCAGGCGGTGAAGCCGGAGATCGCCGACCAGGTGCTGCGGATGATGCAGACGGTGACCGAGCGTGGCGGCACCGCCACCCAGGCCGCGATCCTGGGCTACCACGTCGCCGGCAAGACCGGCACCGCGCGCCAGGCCGCCGCCGGCGGCTATGCGCGCCGCTACACCACCACCTTCGCCGGGCTGGTGCCGGCGTCCAACCCGCGCTTCGCCACCGTGGTGGTGATCAACGATCCGCAGGCCGGCTCCTACTTCGCCGGCCTGGTCTCCGCGCCGGTGTTCCGCAGCGTGATGGAGGATGCGCTGCGGCTGATGGACGTGCCGCCGGACGACATCGACACCTGGCTGGCCGCGCAGGCGCGCGGCGAGGCCAGGCGCCAGGCTTCGCTGCCGCAGCTGCCGGCGGCGATCCAGGACATCAGCGAGGACGACTCGACCATTCCCCCGGCGATGGTCGATGCCGGCGGGGGACGCCGATGAAGCGCACCCTGCCGCTGTCGCACCTGCTGCCCGACGTCGCGCTGCCGCGCGACATCGCCGTTTCCGGGCTGACCATGGACAGCCGCGAGCTGCAGCCGGGCGACGCCTTCGTCGCCATCGCCGGCTTCGGCACCCACGGCCTGGCGTTCGCCGAGCAGGCGCGCGAGCGCGGCGCCGCGGCGATTCTGTTCGAGCCGCCGGCGCCTGCCGAATACCCGGCCCCGAGCGACGCCATCGCCGTGCCGGGGCTGCGTTCGCGGCTGGGCGCGATGGGCGACCTGTTCCACGACCATCCCTCGCGGGCGATGACCATGGTCGGGGTCACCGGTACCAACGGCAAGACCTCCACGGTGCAATTGCTGGCCCAGGCCTGGCACCTGCGCGGGACCGCCAGCGGCAGCATCGGCACCCTCGGCGCCGGTCGCTACGGCGCGGTCCAGCCGACCGGGTTCACCACCCCGCTGGTGCTGCGCATGCATGCGCTGCTGGCCGGGCTGCGCGACGACGGGGTACGGGCGGTAGCGATGGAGGTGAGTTCGCACGCGCTCGACCAGGGCCGGGTGGATGGCGTGCACTACGACGTGGCGGTGTTCACCAACCTCACCCGCGATCACCTCGATTATCACGGCGACATGGCCAGCTACGGCGGCGCCAAGGCCCGGCTGTTCGTGCGCCCCGGGCTGAAGGCGGCGGTGCTCAACCTGGACGATGCGTTCGGCCGCACCCTGCACGGCAGCCTGGGGGCGAAGCTGGAGGTGGTCGGGGTCAGTTCGCGCGGCCAGCCCGCCGCGGCGGTACGCGCCGAGGCGCTGCGCCTGGACAACCGCGGGATCGGCTTCGACCTGGTCGTCGATGGCCGGCCGCATCCGGTGCGTTCGCCGCTGCTGGGCCGCTTCAACGTCGACAACCTGCTGGCGGTGGCCGGGGTCCTGCATGCGCTGGGCGAGGATCCGGCGACCATCGCCGGCACGCTTTCGCAGCTGCAGCCGGTACCGGGGCGGATGAACCGGCTCGGCGGCGACGGCACCCTGCCGCTGGTGGTGATCGACTACGCGCACACCCCCGACGCCCTGGCCCAGGCCCTGACCAGCCTGCGTGCGCACGCCGCGGCGAAACTGGTCTGCGTGTTCGGCTGCGGCGGCGAGCGTGACCGCGGCAAGCGCCCGCAGATGGCGCAGATCGCCGAGGCCGAGGCCGACGTGGTGATCGTCACCGACGACAATCCGCGCGGCGAGGACGGCGACGCCATCGTCGCCGACATCATGGCCGGGTTCGCCGCGCCGCCCGCGGTGACCGTCGAGCGCGACCGCGCCGCGGCGATCGCCCGCGCCATCGGCCAGGCCGGTGCGGACGACATCGTGCTGGTGGCCGGCAAGGGCCACGAGCCGTACCAGGACGTGGCCGGCGTGCGCCATCCGTTCGACGACACGGTGGCGGCGCGGCGGGTGCTGGAGGCGCGCGCATGAACCGCCTGCCGCTGTCCCTCATCGCCCACTGGGCCACCGGCGAACTGCACGGCGACGACGTGCCGGTGGACGCGATCGTCCACGACACCCGTGCGCTGGCGCCGGGCAGCCTCTATGTGGCCCTGCGCGGCGAGCGCTTCGACGGCCACGATTTCGCCGTGGACGCGGTCGCGCGCGGGGCCGTCGCGCTGCTGGTGGAGCGCCTGCTGGACCTGCCCGGGGTGCCGCAGGTGCTGGTCGAGGACGGTCAGCGTGCGCTGGCGCGGATCGCCGCCGGCATCCAGCGCGACCGCCGCGCCACCGTGGTCGCGATCACCGGCAGCAACGGCAAGACCAGCGTCAAGACCCTGGCCCTGGCGGTGCTGCAGCGTGCCGGGCTGGCCTATGCCAATCCCGGCAACCGCAACAACGAGATCGGCCTGCCGCTGGCGGTGATCGATGCGCCCGAGGATGCCGATTTCGCGATCTACGAGATGGGCGCCGGCAAGCCCGGCGACATCGCCTACCTGACCGCGATCACACGGCCTGACGTGGCCCTGGTCAACAACGTCGCCGCCGCCCACCTGGAGCGGATGGGGAGCCTGCTCGGCGTCGCCGAGACCAAGGGTGCGATCTATGCGGCGCTGGGCGAGGGCGGCACGGCGGTGGTCAATGCCGACGACGCCTTCGGCGCGTGGTTCGAGCAGCAGGTGATCCGCGCCGCCGACAGCGGCCGCCGGGTACTGCGCTTCGGCCTGGAGGCCAGCGCCGAGGTCGGCGCACGCCAGGTGCGCGAAACCGGGCACGGCAGTCGCTTCGTGCTGGTCGCGCCGCAGGGCGAAGTCGAGGTGGAACTGGCGTTGCCGGGCCGGCACAACGTGCGCAACGCGCTGGCCGCCGCCGCGATCGGCCTGGCCTGCGGCGTGCCGCTGGCCGAGGTCGCCGCCGGCCTGGCCGATGCGCGTCCGGTGCCGGGCCGCCAGGTGGCGCATGCGCTGGCTGGCGGCGCGGTCCTGGTCGACGACAGCTACAACGCCAATCCCGGCTCGCTGGCCGCGGCGATCGAGGCGTTGGCCGCATCCGGCGACGAGGCCTGGCTGGTGCTGGGCGACATGCGCGAGCTCGGCCCGGACGCCGAGGCCCTGCATGCCGAGGCCGGCGCGAGCGCGCAGCGGGCGGGCATCGCCCGGCTGTATGCGCTGGGTCCGCTCAGTGCCGCGGCGGCGCGCGCGTTCGGCGACCGGGGCCGCCATTTCGACAGCCACGACGCATTGGCCGCCGCGCTCGGCGCCGCGCTCGGTGCGCGTGCGACCGCCGGCGGCGCGGCACCCGCGCTGCGGGTGCTGGTGAAGGGGTCGCGCGGCAGCGCGATGGACAGGATCGTGACCGCGCTGCTGGCGCAGGGGGACGCTGCCGATGCTGCTTGAACTGACCCGTTGGCTGCAGGGACTGGAGGGCTTCTTCGGCCTGTTCGGCTACCTGACCTTCCGCGGCATCCTCGCCGCGCTGACCGCGCTGTTCCTGTCGCTGTGGTGGGGTCCGGCGGTGATCCGTCGCCTCGGCCAGCTCAAGGGCGGGCAGCCGATCCGCAAGGACGGGCCGCAATCGCATTTCTCCAAGGCCGGCACCCCGACCATGGGCGGGGCGCTGATCCTGCTCACCGTGCTGGCCGCGGTGCTGCTGTGGGGCGACCTGCGCAACAAGTACGTGTGGATCGTGCTGCTGGTGATGATCGCGTTCGGCGCGATCGGCTGGTACGACGACTGGATCAAGATCGTCCGCCGCGACCCGAACGGGCTGAAGTCGCGCTGGAAGTACCTGCTGCAGTCGATCTTCGGCCTGGCCGCGGGCCTGTACCTGTGGTTCTTCGCCGACGTGCCGGCGGCCACCACCTTCTACGTGCCGCTGTTCAAGTCGATCGCGCTGCCGCTGGCCGGGATCGGCTTCGTCACCATCGCCTACCTGTGGATCGTCGGCTTCTCCAACGCGGTCAATCTGACCGACGGCCTGGACGGCCTGGCGATCATGCCCACGGTGCTGGTCGCCGGCGGCCTGGCCGCGTTCGCCTACGCCTCCGGCCACGCCGAGTTCGCCCGCTACCTGCAGATCCCGCCGGTGCCCGGCGCCGGTGAGCTGATCATCATCTGCGCGGCCATCGGTGGTGCCGGGCTGGGCTTCCTCTGGTTCAACACCTATCCGGCGATGGTGTTCATGGGCGACATCGGCGCGCTGGCGCTGGGCGCGGTACTGGGCACCATCGCGGTGATCGTGCGCCAGGAACTGGTGCTGGTGGTGATGGGCGGCATCTTCGTGATCGAGACCCTGTCGGTGATGATCCAGGTGGCCTCGTTCAAGCTCACCGGCAAGCGCGTGTTCCGGATGGCGCCGATCCATCACCACTTCGAACTGAAGGGCTGGCCGGAGCCGCGGGTGATCGTGCGCTTCTGGATCATCTCGGTGGTGCTGGTGCTGGTCGGCCTGGCCACGTTGAAGGTGCGCTGATGAACGACCTCTCGCGCCAGGCGACCCGACTGGAGGCCATCGGCGGCCAGTACGACCCGTGGTTGCTGGGCGCCGCGCTGGCGCTGGCCAGCCTGGGCGTGGTGATGGTCGGCTCGGCCTCGGTGGCGATCGGCGAGAACCTCGGCGTGGGTCCGTTCCACTACCTGGTGCGGCACGTGCTGTTCATCGCCGTGGGCGTGGTCCTGGCGCTGGTGGTGATGCGCACCGAACTGAAGACGGTGGAGAAGTACAACCAGCTGCTGCTGCTGGGCTGCTTCGTGCTGTTGCTGCTGCCGTGGCTGCCGGGGCTCGGAGTGAGCGTCAACGGCGCGCGGCGCTGGATCAACCTGGGCGTATCGCGCTTCCAGGTGGTGGAGGCGGTCAAGGTGCTCTACATCGTGTGGCTGGCCAGCTACCTGGTCCGCTTCCGCGACGAGGTCAACGCGACCTGGGCGGCGATGCTCAAGCCGCTGGGCGTGGCGGTGTTGCTGGTGGGCATGCTCCTGGCCCAGCCCGACTTCGGCTCGGCGACGCTGCTGCTGGCGATCACCGCCGGCATGCTGGTGTTGGGCGGGGTCAACCTGCCGCGGATGTCGCTGCCGATCGTGATCGGCCTGCCGGCGCTGGCCGCGCTGGCGATCTTCGAGCCGTACCGCATGCGCCGCATCACCTCGTTCCTGGACCCGTGGGCCGACCAGCTCGGCTCCGGCTACCAGCTCAGCAACGCGCTGATGGCGGTCGGGCGCGGCGAATGGTTCGGGGTGGGCCTGGGCGCATCGGTGCAGAAGCTCAACTACCTGCCCGAGGCGCACACCGACTTCATCTTCTCGGTGATCGCCGAGGAGCTGGGTTTCCTCGGCGTCTGCGCGGTGATCGGTCTGTACGCGCTGCTGGTCGGGCGCGCGTTGTACATCGGGATCAAGTGCGTGGAGATGCGCCGCCACTTCCCCGGCTACATCGCCTTCGGCGTGGCGCTGTGGATCGGCATGCAGAGCTTCGTTTCGATCGGCGTCAACCTGGGCGTGCTGCCGACCAAGGGCCTGACCCTGCCACTGGTGTCCTCCGGCGGCTCCAGCGTGATGATGACTTGCGTGGCCATCGGCCTGTTGCTGCGGGTGTCCTACGAACTGTCCCGCGCCGAGCGCCAGCGCACGCTGCGCCAGGAGGCGATGCCGGGCGCCGAGGCGCCGGCCGCAGCCCCCCCGGTCGAGCCCGTTCCCGCGCCGCGCCCGGCGCCGAAGAGCGCCGCCGCGCCGGTCGCGGCACGCAACCCGGTGGCCCATCCGGCTGCCACGGCCCTGCGCGGCCGGGGGACTTCGCGGGTCGAGCCGACGTTCGGGGGGTTGGGATGAACGCCAGCGCCCCGCGGCAGGCCGCAGGTTCGCATGCGGCCGATCCCCAGCAGTCCCCGGTCATGGTGATGGCCGGCGGCACCGGCGGCCATATCTTCCCGGCGCTGGCGGTGGCGCAGGCGCTGCGCGAGCGCGGTGTGCCGGTGACCTGGCTGGGCGCGCACGGGGCGATGGAAACCCGGCTGGTGCCGCAGCACGGGATCGAGATCGACACCCTGCCGGTGGCCGGCGTCCGCGGCAAGGGCGCATTGACCCTGCTCGCGGCACCGTTCCGGCTGGCCCGCGCGATCGGCGCTGCGCGCGCGGTGCTGCGCCGGCGCCAGCCGCGCGCGGTGATCGGCTTCGGCGGCTTCGCTTCCGGCCCCGGCGGCGTGGCCGCCTGGCTGGCGGGCTTGCCGCTGCTGGTGCACGAACAGAACCGCGCCCCGGGCATGACCAACCGCACCCTGTCGAAGCTGGCCCGGCGCACCCTCAGTGGCTTCCCCGGCAGCTTCGAGCGCGAAGAAGTGGTCGGCAACCCGGTGCGCGAGTCGATCGCCGCATTGCCGCCGCCGGAGCGGCGCCTGGCCGGCCGCGAAGGCCCCCTGCGCCTGCTGGTGCTGGGTGGCAGCCAGGGTGCGCGCGCGCTCAACGATGCGCTGCCGGTGGCCCTGGCCGCGCTGCCGGGCCTGGCGATCGAAGTACGCCACCAGTGCGGCGAGAAGCTGCGCGGCGAAGCCGAACGCGCGTATGCCGAGGCCGGGGTCGCGGCCCGGGTCGAGGCATTCATCGACGACATGGCCGCCGCCTACGCCTGGGCCGACCTGGTGGTGTGTCGCGCCGGCGCGTCCACCCTGGCCGAGCTGTGCGCGGCCGGTGTGGGCAGCGTGCTGGTGCCGTTCGCCGCCGCGGTGGACGACCACCAGACCCGCAACGCCGAATACCTGGTCGGCCACGGCGCCGCGCTGCTGTTGAGGCAGGACGCGGAGCTGGCCGCCAATCTGCAGGGCGCGCTGCGCGCACTGGCCGCTGCGCCGGCACGGCGCCTGGACATGGCCAATGCCGCCCGTGCGCTGGCCCGCCCCGACGCCGCCGGGCGCATCGCCGGCATCGTCCTCGAGGAATCCCTCCCCGCCGCGTCCACCGGAGCCCGCGCATGATCCGCCGCCTGCACGACAGCGACGACCTGGTGCGCGCCTTCCCCCGCGTGCACTTCGTCGGCATCGGCGGCACCGGCATGAGCGGCATCGCCGAGGTGATGCTCACTCTGGGCTATGAAGTCTCCGGCTCGGACGCGGCCGAGAACGCCGCCACCCGGCGCCTGGCACGGCTGGGTGCGCGCGTGGTCCAGGGCCACTCGGCGGCCAACGTGCTGGGCACCGACTGCGTGGTGGTGTCCAGCGCGATCCGCGAGGACAACCCGGAACTGATGGAGGCGCGCAGCCAGCGCATCCCGGTGGTGCCGCGCGCGGCGATGCTGGCCGAGCTGATGCGCTTCCGCCGCGGGATCGCGGTGGCCGGCACCCACGGCAAGACCACCACCACCAGCCTGGCCGCGGCGGTGCTCAGCGAGGGCGGGCTGGACCCGACCTTCGTCATCGGCGGCCAGTTGCTCGCGGCCGGCGCCAACGCCAAGCTCGGCGGCGGGCAGTGGCTGGTGGCCGAGGCCGACGAGAGCGACGGCAGTTTCCTGCGCCTGAACCCGCTGGTGGCGGTGATCACCAACATCGATGCCGACCACCTGGAGAACTACGGCGGCGACTTCGCCCGCCTGCAGTCGGCCTTCGCCGAGTTCCTGCAACGCCTGCCGTTCTACGGCCTGGCGGTGCTGTGCATCGACGATCCGGAAGTGGCCGCGCTGGCCGCGCACACTCCGCGCCACGTGATGACCTACGGCACCGCCGAGGGCGCCGACGTGCGCGCCGACGACATCGTCCAGGACGGCCCGCGCATGCGCTTCACCCTGCGCCTGCCCGAGGGCGCGACGGTGCCGGTGACCCTGGCCCTGCCGGGCCGACACAACGTGCTCAACGCGCTGGCCGCCGCCGCAGTGGGCTGGCAGCTGGGGGTGTCGCCGCAGCACATCGCCGCTGCGCTGGAGAAGTTCGCCGGCATCGGTCGCCGCTTCAACGATCTGGGCGAGGTGGCCACGGCCGCCGGCGCGAAGGTGCGGGTGGTGGACGACTACGGCCACCATCCTAGGGAACTGGCCGCGGTGTTCGCCGCCGCGCGCGGCGGCTGGCCGGAGCGGCGCCTGGTGGTGGCGTTCCAGCCGCACCGCTACAGCCGCACCCGCGACCAGTTCGACGCCTTCGCCGCGGTGCTCTCGGAAGCCGATGCGCTGGTGCTCAGCGAGGTCTATCCGGCCGGCGAGGCGCCGATCCCGGGTGCCGACGCGCGCGCGCTGGCGCGGGCGATCCGCGCCCGCGGCCGCAGCGAGCCGGTGGTGGTGGGGCAGGTCGCCGACCTGGCCCAGGTGCTGCCGGACGTGCTCCAGGACGGTGACCTGCTGTTGATGATGGGCGCCGGCGACATCGGCTACGTTGCCCACCGCATCGCCAGCGAGGGATTCGTCTCCCTTCCGGGAGGACAGCCGTGAACGCGACCGCCGCGATGCCGCGGCCGCGCTTCACCGATCCGACCGTGTTCGGCAGGGTGGCCGTGCTGATGGGCGGAACCAGTTCCGAGCGCGAGGTGTCGCTGGACTCCGGCCGCAACGTGCTCGCCGCGCTGCGCGCGCACGGCGTGGACGCGCATGCGGTGGACGGCATCCCGGCGCTGGTCGAGGCCTTGCTGGCGAAGAAGTTCGACCGCGTGTTCAATATCCTGCATGGCGGCGACGGCGAGAACGGCGTGCTGCAGGGCCTGCTGCAGACGCTGGGCGTGCCGTGCACCGGTGCCGGCGTGCTCGGTTCGGCGCTGAGCATGGACAAGATCCGCACCAAGCAGGTGTGGCTGGCGCTGGGCCTGTCCACCCCGCAGTACGTGCGCCTGGCGCGCGGCGCGGACGCGGAGACGGTACGCGCGGCCGCGCGCGGGCTGGGCCTGCCGCTGATCGTCAAGCCGTCCTCGGAGGGCTCCAGTGTCGGCGTCTCGCGGGTGCTCGACGAGGCCGGGCTGGACGATGCGGTGGCGCTGGCCTTGCGCTATCCGGGCGAACTGCTGATGGAACGGATGATCGTCGGCGACGAACTGACCGTCGGCATCCTCGGCGACGTGGCCCTGCCCTCGATCCGGATCGTGCCCAAGGGCCAGTGGTACGACTACCACGCCAAATACGTGGCCGAGGACACCCAGTACCTGTGCCCCGGCCTGGACGAGGCCGGCGAAGCGCGGATCGGCGCGCTGGCGCTGGCCGCGTTCCGCGCCGCCGGCTGCGATGGCTGGGGCCGGGTGGACGTGATGCGCGATCGCGACAGCGGCGAGCTGTACTTGCTCGAGGTCAACACCGCGCCCGGCATGACCAGCCATTCGCTGGTACCCAAGGCCGCCGCGCAGGTGGGGGTCGGGTTCGAGGCGCTGTGCTGGCGGATCCTCGAGCAGACCCTGCCGGCCGCCCCCGACGGAGGTGGCGCCCGGTGAACGCGATGCTGCGCATCCTGGCCTGGCTGCTCGCGGTGGCGCTGGTCGCGCTGCCGGTGGTGGCGGTGCTCAATGGCTGGGTCGGCGCCGAGCGCTGGCCGCTGTCGCGGCTGCGCGTGACCGGGGAATTCGAGCGGGTCCAGGCCGAGCAACTGCGGCAGGCCGTCGCGCCGCATGCCGCCCGCGGCTACTTCGCCGTGGACCTGGATGCGGCGCAGCGGGCGGTGGAGCAACTGCCCTGGGTGGAGCGCGCGCAGGTACGCAAGCAGTGGCCCGACGCGCTGGAGATCCAGGTCGAGGAGCACGAGCCGTTCGCGTTCTGGGGCGAGGACCGGCTGCTGTCCAGGCGCGGCAAGTTGTTCCCCCTGCCGCCGGACCTGGCCGACGAGCGCATGCCGCGGCTGGGCGGCCCGGATGCGCGCAGCGCCGAGGTGGTGGAGATGTACGAGCAGGCGCACGAGCTGTTCGCGCCGCTGGGCTATGGCGTGGAGCGGCTGGCGATGGATGCGCGCGGCAGCTGGTCGCTGGTCCTGGACAACGGCGTCGAGGTGGTGGTCGGCCGCGACGACGCGCGCGCGCGCCTGCAGCGCTTCTCCCGGGTCCTGCCGCAGTTGCTGGCGCGCCAGGCGCGCCCGCTGGCGCGCGCCGACCTGCGCTACACCAACGGTTTCACCCTGGCCTGGGGCGCACCCGCCGGCCGGCCGACGAATTCACCCCCACCTCCGCAGGCGCCCGACGGCGCGGCGCGGATGCAACCCAGTCAGGCGAGCAGTACATGAACCGCAAAGGCGACAAGTCCCTCATCGTCGGCCTCGACATCGGCACCTCCAAGGTGGTGGCGCTGGTGGGCGAGTATTCGCCGGGCAACCCGATCGAGGTGATCGGGATCGGCTCGCACGAGTCGCGCGGGTTGAAGAAGGGCGTGGTGGTCGACATCGAGTCGACCGTGCAGTCGATCCAGCGCGCGGTCGAGGAGGCCGAGCTGATGGCCGGCTGCGAAATCCGCTCGGTGTACGCCTCGATCTCCGGCAACCACGTGCAGTGCAAGAATTCGCCGGGCATCGTCCCGATCCGCGACGGCGAAGTCACCTGGCAGGACCTGGACCGGGTGCTGGACGCGGCCAAGGCGGTGGCGATCCCGGCCGACCAGCGGATCCTGCACGCGATCCCGCGCGAGTACGTATTGGACGATTCGCAGGAAGGGATCCGCAATCCGGTCGGCATGACCGGCGTGCGCCTGGAGGTGCACGCGCACCTGGTGACCTGCGCGCAGTCGGCGGCGCAGAACATCACCAAGTGCGTGCAGCGCTGCGGCCTGCAGGTGGACGACCTGATCCTGTCCTCGCTGGCGTCGAGCGTGGCGGTGCTGACCGCCGACGAGCGCGAGCTGGGCGTGGTCCTGGTGGACCTGGGCGCAGGCACCACCGACATCGCGGTGTTCATCCAGGGCGCGATCTGCCATACCGCGTCGCTGCCGATTGCCGGCGACCACGTCACCAACGACATCGCCCACATGCTGCGCACGCCCACGCCCGAGGCCGAGCAGATCAAGGTGCGCTACGCCTGCGCGCTGGCCCAACTGGCCACCGCCGAGGAGAGCATCCAGGTCCCCAGCGTCGGCGACCGCCCGCCGCGGCGGATGCCGCGCGCCTCGCTGGCACAGGCCGTGCAGGGCCGCTACGAGGAGATCTTCGAGATGGTCCAGGCCGAGTTGCGCCGCTCCGGCTTCGAGGAGCTGGTGCGCGCGGGCATGGTCCTGACCGGCGGCGCATCGAAGATGGAAGGCGTGGTCGAACTGGCCGAGGAGATGCTGCAGATGCCGGTCCGGATCGGCATCCCGCAGCACGTCAGCGGCCTGGGCGAGGTGGTCGGCAACCCGGTCCACGCCAGCGGCGTGGGCCTGCTGCTGATGGGCAGCCAGATCGAGCACCCGCGCCGGCCGTCGCTGCCCAGCGGCCGTGCCGGCAGTTTCTTCAAGAAGATCTTCAAGTGGTACGGCGGCGAGTTCTGAGCCGCACAACACGGTAGCGACAACGGCGACAACGACAGGCGACACCCGGAAGACGAAGCGGCAAGCGGCCCCACGGCAACACCCGACGAACGCCGGAACACAGAAAGCCGGCACTTATAAACAAAGGACAACGGACATGGCACATTTCGAACTGATCGAGAAGATGGCTCCCAACGCGGTGATCAAGGTCATCGGCGTGGGCGGCGGCGGCGGCAATGCGGTCGCGCACATGGTCAACAGCAGCGTCGAGGGCGTTGAGTTCATCACCGCCAACACCGACTCGCAGGCGATCAAGAACTGCGGCGCCAAGATGCAGCTGCAGCTCGGCGGCAACGTCACCAAGGGCCTGGGCGCGGGCGCCAATCCGGAGGTCGGCCGCCAGGCCGCGCTGGAGGACCGCGAGCAGATCATCGCCGCGCTGGAAGGCGCCGACATGGTGTTCATCACCGCCGGCATGGGCGGCGGCACCGGCACCGGCGCCGCGCCGGTGGTGGCGCAGCTGGCCAAGGAGATGGGCGTGCTGACCGTGGCCGTGGTCACCAAGCCGTTCCCGTTCGAGGGCCGCCGGCGCATGCAGGTGGCGCTGAAGGGCATCGAGGAACTGTCGGCGCACTGCGACTCGCTGATCACCATCCCCAACGAGAAGCTGATCACCGTGCTCGGCCGCAACGCGACCATGGTCCAGGCGTTCCGCGCCGCCAACGACGTGCTGCAGGGCGCGGTGCAGGGCATCGCCGACCTGATCGTGCGCCCGGGCCTGATCAACGTGGACTTTGCCGACGTGCGCACGGTCATGTCCGAGATGGGCCTGGCGATGATGGGCACCGGCACCGCGCGAGGCGACGACCGCGCCCAGGCCGCGGCCGAGTCGGCAATCCAGAACCCGCTGCTGGACGACGTCAACCTGGCCGGCGCCAACGGCATCCTGGTCAACATCACCGCCGGCCCGGACTTCACCATGGCCGAGTTCGACGAGATCGGCCGCACCGTCGAGGGCTTCGCCTCGGAGGACGCGACCGTGGTGGTGGGCACCGTGCTCGATCCGGAAATGCAGGACGAGGTGCGGGTGACCGTGGTCGCCACCGGCCTGAACCGCGCCGTGGCGCGCCAGCCGGTGCGTGGCGGCGAGCGCGAGTTCGGTGGCGGCCGCGCCGACTTCGGCCTGCGTCCCGAACCGGTGCGCGCGCCGGTGCGCCTGGTTCGCGACGGCACCACCGGCCTGCCGATCGACGACGGCTTCACCGCCGACCAGGTGGCCAATGCGGTGAACGGCGTCAATGGCCTGCGCCGCGGTTCCGCCGCTGGCGCGGCGGCCTCCGCGCCGGCTCCGGCGGCGGCCGACCTGCCGAGCGACTACCTGGACATTCCGGCGTTCCTGCGCCGCCAGGCGGACTGAGCAGGCCGTCCGGCAACACCCGGGGGCGCGCCGGCCACGGCGCGCCGCGGTCCCGGAGTCCGCAGTCCTTTGCTGCCGGGCCGTGCAGGCCCGGCAGGTTTTCCCGCCGGTCGCCGATACCGGAGTCGACGGGAGCGTCGTTGCGGTTCGTTAAGATTCAGCTAAATGCGTGATATTCTCGACTTCTTGCGGCGCGGTACCCAGCGCCTGTCCCGTCGCCCGTGACCCCATGACCCGGCAGCGCACCATCAAGAACACCACTCGTGCCACCGGCGTCGGCCTGCACAGCGGCAACAAGGTCTACATGACCCTGCGCCCGGCTCCGGTCGATCACGGCATCGTGTTCCGGCGCACCGATCTGGACCCGGTGGTGGACGTGCCCGCCGCCGCCGGCCTGGTCACCGAGACCACCCTGTGCACCGGCCTGACCTGCGGCGAGGCCAAGATCCAGACCATCGAGCACCTGATGTCGGCCGCCGCCGGCCTGGGCGTGGACAACCTGATCGTCGAGCTGTCCTCGGCCGAGCTGCCGATCATGGACGGTTCCTCCGGCCCGTTCGTGTTCCTGCTGCAGTCCGCCGGCATCGCCGAGCAGGATGCGCCCAAGCATTTCATCCGCGTGCTCAGGGAAGTGGAAGTGCGCGAAGGCGACAAGGTCGCCCGCTTCCTGCCCCACGACGGCTTCCGCCTGGACTTCACCATCCAGTTCGATCACCCGATGATCCCGGCGCGGCAGTCGCACCACCGGCTGGAATTCTCCACCGCCGCCTACATCCAGGAAATCTCGCGCGCCCGTACCTTCGGCTTCATGCGCGACCTGGAATACATGCGCGAGCTCAATCTCGGCCTGGGCGGTTCGATGGACAACGCCATCGTGCTGGACGAGTTCCGGGTCCTCAACGAGGACGGCCTGCGCTACGCCGACGAGTTCGTCCGCCACAAGATCCTCGACGCGATCGGCGACCTGTACCTGATCGGCGGCCCGGTGCTGGGCGCCTACGAGGGCTTCAAGTCCGGCCACGCGCTCAACAACAAACTGGCGCGCGCGCTGCTGGCCGATGCCAGCGCCTGGGAAAGGGTCAGCTTCGAGGACCTCGCCGCCGAGGCGCCGCTGGCCTACGGCACCCCCGCGCTGGCCTGACCGGCGGCCCCCCGCCCGGGTCCGGGCGGTTCGATCCCCGATGCCTGCCGCGCACATCCGGCGGCACCATGAACCGTGAGCCCGGTCATGGATTCGTTACTTATGTAACGAATGTTTAACCAATCGCTAACGACCGGATCGGGATCTGACGTTAGGATGCCGGGCAGCTGGCCGCAGGTGCGGGAACACTACGTTCCATGACCCGCGCCAGCCCCCGGGGCAGGAGTCCCGGTATCCGGGGAGCCCGACGGATCGGCTTCCCGCAAGGATGCCAATGCATCGCCGATGGCCTTCCGCGCGGTTTCGGAGGGCCGGGGTGCCGTGTTTCCCGCTGCAGGCGGTGGCAACGGCGCGGTGGTCGTCTTGATGACGACGGTAGTGGAAGCCAGCCCGATGGATCGGGCCGCATCGAGGAGTTCGGCCTCGGCCAGGCGCAAGCGCGCCCGCCAGACCGGCGAATCGGTGACCAGAACGAGCTGTCCGCCGGATACGTTGGCCAACCGGCAATGGGGCGCCAGCCCCGGCGGCAGCAGGGGACGCAACTGCTGGTCCAGCGCATCGAGCCACAGGGCGCGGCGCAAGGTGGCGCCAGTTTCATCCGCCAGTGCGGCCTCGGCCGCGGTGGGCGGGAGGGCCGCCCGGCGGGCGTTGGACTTCGAATCAGGCATACCCGGAAGCATGAGCTACAAATTCATCGTAAGGAACCCGCGTGACAGCCACGCGACCGGACTGGCCGAGCGCGCGACCGCGCTGGCCGCGCAGCGTCCGGGCCTGGCCTTCTCGGCGGTGCTGGCCCTCGGCGTCCTGTTCGGTACCGGCGTCGGTGTCGCCATCGGGATGCTCGGGGCGCAGCACAACGCCGCGCGCCTGGCCGAGCAGCAGCGCGAGCTGGAGCAGGTCAAGCAGCAGTCGCAGCAGGAAATCAATGCCCTGGCCGCGCGCCTGGGCGAACTCCAGGCCCAGGCCAACCGCCTCAATGCGCTCGGCGAGCGCCTGACCGAAGCCGGCCAGCTCGAGGACGGCGAATTCGACTTCCAGGGTACGCCCGGCCAGGGCGGTACCGAGGCCGCCGGCGACATGCCGCTGGAGGAACTGCTCACCGGCCTGGACGAGATCCAGGCGCAGTTCGACGCCTCCGGGCGCCAGCTCGGGGTGATGGAATCGCTGCTGTTCGACCGCCAACTGCAGAACAATGCGCTGCCGGTGCGTTCGCCGGTGCGGCGCAGCTATGTCACTTCCGGCTTCGGCTATCGCGCCGATCCGTTCGGCCGTGGCCGCGCGCTGCACAAGGGCATCGATTTCGACGCCAATGTCGGCGACCCGGTCATGGCGGTGGCCGACGGCGTGGTCAGCTTCGCCGGAACCCAGAGCGGCTACGGCAGCACCATCGAGGTCGACCACGGCAACGGCTACATGACCCGCTACGCGCACAACTCGCGCCTGACGGTGAAGGCGGGCGACCTGGTCCGCGCCGGCCAGCAGGTGGCTCGGGCCGGCTCCAGCGGCCGCTCCACCGGCGCCCACGTCCATTTCGAGGTGTGGGAGAACGGCCGGGTGGTCAATCCGCGCACGTTCCTGGCCGACAGCCCCGGGGCCCCGGTGGCCAAGCGCGGCCGCGGCTGAGCGAGGGCGGAAAGGGGGTCAGGTTGTGTTTCCGGAGGGAAACGCAACCTGACCCCCTTTTACTTGCCTTGAGATCGCCGCCGGCGCCCCAAGCTACAATGTCATGTTGTCCCGGCCGCTCCGCCCGTGAGCGGATGCCGGGGCGTTCGTTCCCAACCGGCCCCATCATGATCAACAAACTGCTTACCCGTGTCTTCGGCAGCCGCAACGACCGGCTCCTGCGCCAGCTGGACAAGATCGTCGCCAAGGTCAATGCCCTCGAGCCGGAGATGCAGAAGCTCTCCGACGAGGCCCTGAAGGCCAAGACCGCGGAGTTCCAGCAGCGCATCGCCGGCGGCGAACCACTCGACAAGATCCTGCCCGAGGCCTTCGCGGTGTGCCGCGAGGCCAGCCAGCGGGTCATGGGCATGCGCCACTATGACGTGCAGCTGATCGGCGGCATGGTCCTGCACCTGGGCAAGATCGCCGAGATGCGCACCGGCGAGGGCAAGACCCTGGTCGCCACCCTGCCGGTGTACCTCAACGCGCTGGAAGGCAAGGGCGTGCACGTGGTCACCGTGAACGACTACCTGGCCCGCCGCGACGCGGCCTGGATGGGCAAGCTCTACAACTGGCTGGGCCTGAGCGTGGGCGTGGTCTATCCGGGCATGCCGCATTCGGACAAGCAGGCCGCCTATGCCGCCGACATCACCTACGGCACCAACAACGAGTTCGGCTTCGACTACCTGCGCGACAACATGGCCTTGTCCAAGGCCGATCGCTTCCAGCGCGGCCTGCACTACGCCATCGTCGACGAGGTGGACTCGATCCTGATCGACGAGGCGCGCACCCCGCTGATCATCTCCGGCCCGGCCGACGAGTCGCCCGAGCTGTACATCCGGGTCAACCGGATCGTGCCCCAGCTGGTGCGCCAGGAGGCCGAGGACGGCGACGGCGACTTCTGGGTGGACGAGAAGGGCAAGCAGGTGCACCTGTCCGAGGCGGGCATGGAACATGCCGAGTCGCTGCTGCGCCGCGCCGGGATCCTGGCCGAGGACGAGAGCCTGTACGGCGCCAACAACCTCGCGGTGGTCCACCACCTCAATGCCGCGCTGCGCGCGCATGCGCTGTTCCAGCGCGACGTGGACTACATCGTCCGCGACGGCGAGGTGGTGATCGTGGACGAGTTCACCGGCCGCACCCTGGCCGGGCGCCGCTGGTCCGACGGCCTGCACCAGGCGGTCGAGGCCAAGGAAGGGGTGCCGGTCCAGCGCGAGAACCAGACCCTGGCCTCGATCACGTTCCAGAACCTGTTCCGCATGTACAAGAAGCTGTCCGGCATGACCGGCACGGCCGATACCGAAGCCTACGAGTTCCAGAGCATCTACGGCCTGGAGGTGGTGGTGATCCCCACCCACAAGCCGGTCCAGCGCAAGGACCACCCGGACCAGGTGTTCCTCAACCGCGAGGGCAAGTTCCGCGCGGTGCTGGCCGATATCCAGGACTGCCACCAGCGCGGCCAGCCGGTGCTGGTGGGCACGACCTCGATCGAGACCTCGGAGATGCTGTCCGAATTCCTGCGCGAGTCCGGCGTGCACCACGAAGTGCTCAACGCCAAGCAGCACGAGCGCGAGGCGCAGATCGTGGCCAATGCCGGCCGCCCCGGCGCGGTGACCATCGCCACCAACATGGCCGGCCGTGGCACCGACATCGTGCTCGGCGGCTCGCTGGACGCAGAGCTGGCCGAGCTGGGCGACGAGGCCGGCGCGGTCGACAAGGCCACGATCAAGACCGACTGGCAGCAGCGCCATGACCAGGTCAAGGCCGCCGGCGGTCTGCACATCATCGGCACCGAACGCCACGAATCGCGCCGCATCGACAACCAGCTGCGCGGCCGTTCCGGTCGCCAGGGCGACCCGGGTTCCTCGCGCTTCTACCTGTCGCTGGAAGACAACCTGATGCGCATCTTCGCCTCCGACTGGGTGCAGAAGGCGATGCGGATGATGGGCATGAAGGAGGACGACGTCATCGAGGACAAGCTGGTCAGCCGGCAGATCGAGAAGGCGCAACGCAAGGTCGAGGCGCACAACTTCGACATCCGCAAGAACCTGCTCGACTTCGACGACGTCAACAACGACCAGCGCAAGGTCATCTACGCCCAGCGCAACGAGCTGCTGGAGGCCGATTCGGTCAGGGACAACGTCGACGGCATCCGCGGCGACGTGATCGCCGAGCTGGTGGCGCGCTTCGTGCCGCCGGAATCGGTGGACGAGCAGTGGGACCTGCCGGGCCTGGAAGTGGCGCTGCAGGGCGAGTTGGGTCTGGGCCTCGACCTGCAGGGGCTGGCCAAGGGCAGCGAGGAGCTGGACGCCGAGGGCATCGAGCAGCGGGTGCAGGACGCCGTCGCGGCGATGTTCGCGATGAAGGAGAGCCAGCTGGGCGAGGAGACGGCGCGCGCGCTGGAAAAGCACATCATGCTCAACGTGCTCGACCAGAGCTGGAAGGAGCACCTGGCGCGGATGGACTACCTGCGCCAGGGCATCCACCTGCGCGGTTATGCGCAGAAGCAGCCCAAGCAGGAATACAAGAAGGAAGCGTTCGAACTGTTCTCGGAGATGCTGGAGCACGTCAAGCGCCAGGTGATCAGCCTGCTGGCGCGGGTGCGCATCCGCAGCGAGGAGGAAGTCGCCGAGATGGAGGCGCAGGAGCGCGCCCAGGCCGAGGCGCAGCTGCGCCAGGCCCAGTTCCAGCACGCCACCGCCCAGGGCTACGACACCGAGGACGAAGTGGCGGCGATCGAGCGCGAACGCATGGCCCAGGTGATGGGTACGGCGCATGCCGGGACCGTGGTGCGCGAGGCGCCCAAGGTCGGCCGCAACGACCCGTGCCCCTGCGGAAGCGGCAAGAAATACAAGCATTGCCACGGGCAAATCAGCTGAGCTGATTTGCCCGTAGCGCAGCCCGCACGACGGGCTGCGCACCCGCGGTTCGCTGCGTGAACCGACGGGTACACGGGTGCGTATTCAAACGGCTTCGGCGTATGAATGCCCCGAAGTTCGCTGTCGCGAACTTTGGGCCCCGGCTCGTTCACACCCGATCCCCCGCCGCTGTCGCGGCGCCCCCCTTGCCAAGGGGGGCTTTCCTCCAGAAGCTTGGCTGCAGTGCCGGGGTTGTAGGTGCCGACTGTCAGTCGGCACGCTCCTGGCAGGGCAGGTGATTGCATCGGAAGGCCGGGTTTCGGCATTCTCGGGGGCATGGGGTCTGCATTGCGCTCAATCCACGTCGTGGCCGGCGTCATCGTCGACGTCCGCGGCCGGATCCTGCTCGCCCGGCGCGGGGAGGACAGCGACCTGGCCGGGCTGTGGGAATTCCCCGGCGGAAAGCGCGAACCCGGCGAGGCCTCCGAGGAGGCGCTGGTGCGCGAGTTGCAGGAGGAACTCGGCATCGAGGTCGAGGTCGGCGATGCGCTGATCGAGGTGCCGCAGGAATATCCGGCCAAGCGGCTGCGCCTGGAAGTGCGCGTGATCAAGCGCTGGACGGGCACGCCGCGCGGCCGCGAGGGCCAGGCGCTGACCTGGGTCGCACCGGAACGGTTGTCGCGCTATTCGATGCCGTCGGCCGACGTGCCGGTGGTCGGCGCGCTGCGCCAGCCGGATCGCTACCTGGTCACGCCCGAGCCCGGAGCCGATCTGGCCGCCTGGCGCCGGGCGCTGCGGCGCGCGCTGGAGGACGGCATCGCCCGCGTGCAATTGCGTGCCCGCAGTCTGGCGCCGGCGGCAGCCGCGGGACTGGCCGGGGACGTGGTCAGAGAGTGCCGCGATGCCGGCGCCGAATTGCTGCTCAACCGCGATATCGCCCTGGCCGCAGGGTTGGGCGTGGGCGTGCACCTGGGCAGCGAGCAACTGGCCGGGCTGGACGCGCGCCCGTTGCCCCCCGGCCAGGCGGTCGGTGCCTCGTGCCACGACCTGGACGACCTGCGCCGGGCCCAGGCGCTGGGCTGCGATTTCGCCGTGCTGGGCCCGTTGCATCCGACCGCCAGCCATCCCGGCGCCGCGAGCCTGGGCTGGGACGGCTTCGTCGCCCTGCGCGAGCAGGTCGCCCTGCCGATCTATGCCATCGGTGGCCTCACCCTCGACGACCTGCCCGCCGCCCGCGGCAACGGTGCCCAGGGCATCGCGGCGATCCGCGGGCTGTGGCCGCCGGGGTCGTAGCAGAACCGTCGGGCACGATCGGCACGCTGGAACCCTCTGCCGATGCTTCGCCAGGCATGGCGGTTGCGCCCGCTGGCCCTCGTACGCGCGGGCTGGCGGCTACAGTACCTGCGGTGGCTCGCCGCCGACGATCACGATGTCGGCGCGGCGGCGCGCGAACAGGCCGACGCTGACCACGCCGGGGATCTGGTTGAGCTCGGTTTCCAGGCCGACCGGATCGACGATGGACAGGTTGTGCACGTCCAGGATCCAGTTGCCGTTGTCGGTGACCACGCCGTCGCGCCACACCGGCTGGCCACCGGTCAGGGCCAGGATGCGGCGGGCAACCAGGCTGCGCGCCATCGGGATCACTTCCACCGGCAGCGGGAACTTCCCGAGTACCGGCACCCGTTTGGCCGGGTCGACGATGCAGACGAAGGTCTCGCTGGCCTCGGCGATGATCTTCTCGCGGGTCAGCGCGGCGCCGCCGCCCTTGATCAGGCACTTGTGCGGGTCGCACTCGTCGGCGCCGTCCACGTACAGCTTCAGCGGGCCGGCGGCGTTGGCGTCCAGCACCTCGATGCCGAGCATCCGCAGTCGCGCGGTGCTCTGCTCGGAACTGGAGACGGCGCCGGCGATCCGGTCCCTGATCCGGCCCAGCGCGTCGATGAAGAAGGCCACCGTGGAGCCGGTGCCGACGCCGACGATCATGCCGTCCTCGACGTAATCGATGGCCTTCTCGCCGGCCAGGCGCTTCGCTTCGGACATGGTGTCTGGGAGCCTCGGGATGCGGGGGTTATTCGAGGGACAGCAGCAGCTTCCACTGCGCGGCGGTGACCGGGAACACCGACAGGCGGCTGCCGCGGGCGGTGAGCGGGAAGCCTTCGCCCAGTGCGTCGGCGTGGCGCTTGATCTCCTCCAGCGGGATCACGCGCCGCAGCTTGCGCTCGAACTTCACGTCCACCAGGAACCAGCGCGGCTGCTCGCGGGTGGCCTTGGGGTCGTGGTAGTGCGACTTGGGGTCGAACTGGGTGTCGTCCGGGTAGGCGGGGCTGGCCACGCTGGCGATGCCGGCGATGCCCGGCACCTGGGTGTTGGAATGGTAGATCAGCACGCCGTCGCCGGGCTTCATCCCGTCGCGCATGAAATTACGCGCCTGGTAGTTGCGCACGCCGTTCCACGGCTCGGTGCCGACGCGCTGCAGGTCGTCGATGGAGAAGGCGTCCGGCTCGGACTTCATCAGCCAGTGGCGCTTGCGGGCGGTCATGCGGGGGCGTTCTCGCGGAGCAGGGTGGATTCCTCGGTGCAGATCGCGTCCGGCACGATGTCCCATTCGGCCGGCTCCAGCATTGGCACCCGCTGGACGGCGAAGCCGGCGCCCACCAGCCATGGCGGCGCGGCGCGGCCGCGGCGGCGCTCCTTCAGGAACGCGAAGCTGCGATCGTACCAGCCGCCGCCCATGCCCAGCCGCTGGCAGCGCGCGTCGAAGCCCACCAGCGGCATCACCGCCAGCGCCAGATCCTGCGCCTCCAGGCCGGAGGACGGTTCCACGTCCGGTTCGGGAATGCCGTAGCGGTTGCTGACCAGGGGATTGCCGGCTCGCCATGGCGCGAAGCGCAGCACATCCCCGTGCAGCACCGGCAGGCACCACACCAGCGCCGGCGGCAGCCGCAGCTGCAGCACGTGCAGGCCGATCTCGCCGTCCAGCGCCCAGTAGCCGGCGACGTAGCCCGCGCGCGGCAGGAACGGCAGGGCGAGGATGCGCTGCGCCAGCGCCTCGGCGGCGGCGATCCGGGTGGCCGCCGGCAGTTCGCGGCGGCGCTGGCGCAGTTCGCGGCGCAGGGTGGCGCGGTCCTGGGTCATCGGTTCGCGGGCTGGGGCTGGGTGGTCATGATCGCATCCGTTGCCGCGACCCGGAACGCAGACGCCTCCCGCGGGGGAGGCGTCGGAAAGGTGCATTCTCCGCCATGCCGATGCGGCGAAACGACCTTGAACCCGGGGTTCAAGTGGGAATGCTTGGAGACCTTCGGGCTTCCCGCTGCGTGGCGGACCTGCACACCCGGTTTCGTCGCATCCCCGGTGTCGTTTTTAAGGGACAAGGCGAATGTTTTGCCAGCTGTCGGACACGGCAGAGAACGCGCGACGATTATAGCGGAGCGGAACGGGGACGGAGTGAATTTCCCTTCAGGAAACTCATCCCGGTTCCCTGTCGCCAAGCAGCCCGTCCAGGCGTCGGTTCAGCGTTTCCAGGGTCGCGGCCAGTTCGCGCTGGCGGTCGTCGCGCTCCTGGCGCAGTTGCTGCAGCTCGTGGGCCAGGTTCAGCGCGGCCAGCACCGCCAGGCGGTCCAGCGCCACCATGCGGTTGTTGCCGCGGATCTCGCGCATGCGCGAGTCGAGCAGGCGCGCGGCGGCGAGCAGGCCGTCGCGTTCGTCGGCCTGCACGCCCACGGTGTACTCGCGGTCCAGGACGCGGACGCTGACCGGCTCGGTGGCGCCGCTCACGTGTGCTGTTCCAGCGATTTGAGCCGGGCGATCATGGCTTCCACCCGCGAGCGCGCCTGCTCGTTCTTGGTCAGCAACTGGGCGCGTTCGCCGAAAAGTTGTTCCTGCTGCTGGCGCAGGCTGCGGTTCTCGTCGGCCAGGCGCTGGCAGCGGTCGGCCAGCGCCTCGATCCGCGCGGCCAGGGCGCGGAGCTGGGCGATGGCGTCGGTGGAGGCGTCCATGGCGGCCACGATAGGCAGCGGCCGGTTGCCGGGTCAAGCACCGGCTACAGCGGCACCGGCATCGGCGTGGACAGGAAGGCCTGGCAATCCTCGCGGCTCATCGCCCGGGCGATGTAGTGGCCCTGGACCTCGTCGCAGCCATGCTCGCGCAGGAACTGCAGCTGGCCGGCGGTCTCCACGCCTTCGGCGACCACGGTCAGCTCCAGCGAATGGCCCATGGCGATCACCGTGCTGGTGATGGCCTCGTCGTCCGGGTCGCGGGTCAGGTCGCCGACGAACTCCTGGTCGATCTTCAGCGTGGTCAGCGGCAGTCGCTTGAGGTAGGCCAGCGAGGAGTAGCCAGTGCCGAAGTCGTCCACCGCCACGCCCACGCCGAGGATCCGGCAGGCGTGCAGCACGCTGGCGCTGCGGCCGACGTTGGCCATGATCGCGCTCTCGGTCAGTTCCAGCTCCAACTGGCCGGAAGCCACCCCGGTTTCGGCCAGGATCCGGGCCAGGGTGGCGGCCAGGTCGCCGCGCAGCAGCTGGATCGGCGACACATTGACCGACATGCCGATTCCGGTCAGGCCGGCCTGGTGCCAGCCGCGCAGGGTGGTGCAGGCCTCCTTCAGCACCCATTCGCCGATTTCCAGGATCAGGCCGGTGTCCTCGGCCAGCGGGATGAACTGGTCCGGCGGGATCGCGCCGAACTCGGGGTTGCGCCAGCGCAGCAGCGCTTCGGCGCCGACCACGCGGTTGTGGTGCAGCGAGTAGCGCGGCTGGTAGACCAGGGCCAGTTCCTCGCGCTCGATCACCCGGCGCAGCAGGCCGGCGAGGGTGGCGCGGCGGCGGGTGGCCTCGTCCATTCGCGCCGAGTACACCTGCCAGGTGCGGCGGCCGGCGGCCTTGGCCTGGTACATGGCGGTGTCGGCGTGCTTGAGCAGTTCGGTCGGGACCTGGGCGTGGTCGGGGAACAGGCTGATGCCGATCGAGGGCGAAACCGTGATCTCGTGGTGCTCGTCCAGCACCAACGGCTGCGAGAACGACTCGATCACCCGCTGTGCGACCTCGCTGGCCTGGGCGGCGGCTTCCAGCCCTTCCAGGACCACCGTGAACTCGTCGCCGCCCAGCCGCGCCACCGTGTGCTCGGGGCCGACCGCATGCTGCACCCGCTCGGCCGCCGCGCGCAGCACCCGGTCGCCGGTGGCGTGGCCGAGCGAGTCGTTGACGTCCTTGAAGCGGTCCAGGTCCAGGAACAGCACCGCCACGTGGCTGCCCTCGCGGCGCGCCCGCACTATCGCCCGCGCCAGGCGCTCGGACAGCAGTGAGCGGTTGGGCAGGCTGGTCAGGGCGTCGTAGTTGGCCAGGTAGCGCAGCTCCTGCTCGGCGCGCTTCTGCTCGGTGATGTCACTGAGCACCACCACGTGGAAGTTGACCTCGCCGCCGATGTCGGCGATGCCGTTGTGCTTGACGTGGCACAGGATCTCCTCGCCGTCGCGGCGGGTCATCCACACGTTGCCCTGCCAGTGCTGGCGGCCCAGGTCGCGGTGCAGGGCGCCGCTGTGGGCATCGCTGTCGAGCATGTTGAAGGGGCGGCCCAGCGCTTCCACGTCGCTGTAGCCGGTGATCTGGCTGAAGGCCGGGTTGACCGCGACGAAGTGCAGGTCGTGGTCGAGGATGGCCACCGCCTCGCTCATGCTGCGCAGCACCTCGCTGGCGATGCGGCGCTCCGCCTCGGCGTGGCGGTCGGCGGTGGTGTCGCGCGCGGTGCCGGCCAGGCGCCGCGGCCGGCCGCGCGCGTCGCGTTCCACGGTGCGGCCGCGGATCCGGATCCAGGCCCAGTTGCCGTTGCCGTCCCGGTCGACCCGGTATTCGGAGCTGAGCAGCGGGTCGCGCCCGCGCAGGTGGGTGCGCAGCTGGCGGCGCAGGCTGGCGCGGTCGTGCGGGTGCACCAGCGGCAGCGAGGCGAGCCGGCTGGTCACGGCCAGGCCGCGGCCGGGTTGGGGTTCGGATTCGTCGGCGTGCAGCAGGTGCAGTTCGCGCCGGTCCAGGTCGAAGTCCCAGAACTGCTCGCCCGAGCCCCACAGGGCCACGGTCAGGTGCTCCTCGCGCGCCTGCAGGGCCTCGTGCTGTTCCAGGTGGCTGCTGCGCCAGCGCCAGAGCAGGACCAGCACCGCGATCATCAGGCCCGCGGCCAGGGCCATGAGCATGCCGGTCACGGCCGGCCGCTCCGGTGGGGTCCTGCCTTGCGGTGTCGCGCAACAACCTCGGACGGCATGATGGCGGGCGGGAGGGGCGACTGCGGCGAGTGTAGGCACGCAGGGGGAAGGTCGACAAGCGGCGGCGCGCGCGCGGTTGCTACACTTCCGGCCAGACCCCATTGCCTGCGTGATCCATGTCCGATCTGCCCGTTCCCGCCGAGGTTGCCGAGGCCAGCCGCAGCCTTGGCCTCGGCGCCAGCGTGCCGGAACTGCACGGTGCCCTGTGCGGATGGCTTGCCGGTGGCGGTGACGACGTGGCGGGGTGGCCGGCGCGGGTGCTGGCCGACCCCGGTGCGCCCGAACCGGCGCCCGGCAGTGCGCTGGACCGGTTGCGCACCGCCACCGCGGCGCAGCTGGGCGACGGCGAGTTCTCGTTCCAGTTGTTGCTGGGCGAGGACGCGTTGCAGCTGCGCGACCGCGCCCAGGCCCTGTTCGACTGGTGCCGCGGCTTCCTGGGCGGATTCGGCCTGGCCGCCGGCGCGCAGCCGCCGTTGTCGGAGGAAGGATCCGAGGCACTGCAGGATCTGGCCCGGCTGGCCGGCGCCAGCGTGCAGGACATCGACGAAGACGAGGACGAGGACGAATCCGCGCTTGCCGAACTGGAGGAGTTCGTCCGCGTCGCCGTGCTGCTCCTGCATGGCGACTGCGTACTCGGCCCGCGCCACCGCCGCAGCCTGAACTGACGCTCGATGACGCGCGCGATCACCGGCATCACCGCCGCCGAGCACGCTCGGCGTCGCCGCCAGCTGATGCGCATGGCCGGCGAGGATGCGATTCTGGTACTGCCGGCGGCGCCGCTGCGGGTGCGCAGCCACGACACCCACTATCCGTACCGGCAGGACTCGGACTTCTGGTACCTGTGCGGCTTCCCCGAGCCGGAGGCGGTGCTGGTGCTGGTGCCGGGCCGCAGGCACGGCGAGGCGCTGCTGTTCTGCCGCGAGCGCGACCCCGAGCGCGAGGCCTGGGACGGACCGCGCTTCGGCCAGGAGGGCGCGGTGGCGTCGTTTGGGATGGACGACGCCTATCCGATCGACGACCTGGACGAGATCCTGCCGGGCCTGCTGGAAGGGCGTTCGCGGGTCTACTACCACTTCGGTCGCGACGCCGAGTTCGACCTGAAGCTGATCGGCTGGGTCAACCGCGTTCGTGCCCAGGTGCGCCACGGTGCGCAGCCGCCGCACGAGTTCCTGGAACTGGGCCACCTGTTGCACGAGCAGCGCCTGTTCAAGTCGCGCGACGAGATCCGGCTGATGGACAAGGCCGCGGCGATCAGCGTGCGCGCGCACGAGGCGGCGATGGGCGTGGCGCGGCCGGGCATCCACGAGTACGAATTGCAGGCCGAGATCGAGCGCGTGTTCCGCGCCGCCGACGCCTGCCCGGCCTACGCCAGCATCGTCGGCGCCGGCGCCAACGGCTGCGTGCTGCACTATGTCGCCAATACCGCCCGGGCGAAGGACGGCGACCTGGTCCTGATCGATGCCGGCGCCGAGTACCGCAGCTACGCCGCCGACATCACCCGCACCTTCCCGGTCAACGGACGCTTCTCGAAGGAACAGCGCGTGCTGCACGACCTGGTCGGCGCGGCGCAGGCGGCAGCGCTGGCCCGCGCCCGGCCGGGGGTGGCGTTCGCGGCGCTGCACGAGGCGGTGGTCGAGATCCTGAGCGAGGGCCTGCTGCGCCTGGGCCTGCTCAAGGGTTCGCTGGACAAGTGCATTGCCGGCGAACACTACAAACAGTTCTACCGCCACAAGAGCGGGCACTGGCTGGGCCTGGACGTGCACGACGTGGGCGACTACCGGATCGATGGCCAGCCGCGGTTGCTGGAGCCGGGGATGGTCCTGACCATCGAGCCGGGCCTGTACGTGGGTGCGGACGACAGCGCGGTGGCGGCGAAGTGGCGCGGCATCGGCATCCGCACCGAGGACGACGTGCTGATCACCGCCGACGGCCATCGCGTGCTCACCGACGGCCTGGTGCGCTCGGCCGACGAGATCGAAGCGTTCATGGCGCGACGGTAGGCCGGCCCATTCGAACCCGAAGCCGTCGGCACGCTGAATGCCGGCCAGGGCCCGCCGCCGGCCCCTTGAAATACCTGCCTAAGCAGTTATATCCTGCGCACCCATGTCCCGGACCGACCCCCGCGAAAACCTCGGCTACCTGGTCGCCGACCTCGGCCGCCTGTTCGGGCGGGTGTTCGACCGCCGGGTCGCCCACCTCGGCCTGACCCGGGTGCAGTGGCGCACGCTCAAGCGGCTGTCGCTCACCCAGGGCGTCACCCAGGTCGAACTGGCCGACCAGCTCGACCTGGAGCCGATCGCCGTGGGCCGGGTCATCGACCGCCTGCAGAAGGCCGGCTTCGTCGAGCGCCGCGCCGACCCCGCCGACCGCCGGGTCTGGCGCCTGTACCTGCTGCCGCAATCGGCGCAGGTGACCGGCGAGGTCGAAACCGTGTCCCAGGCGGTGCGCAAGGAGGCGACGGCCGGCATCGCCGCTGCGGACCTGGCCACCGCGCTGGCGGTCCTGGCGCGCGTGCGCGACAACCTCTCCCGGCTCGATCGCGAAGACCGCGGCGAGTCCTCCCCCAAGGCCTGAGCCCCCATGACCAGCAAGTCCGACAACGCCGCCCCGGAGGCGGCTCCCGCTCCCGTGCGCAAGCGCCGCGTGCCCGCCTGGCTGTGGGTCGCCGGGCCGCTGGCGGTCGTCGGCTTCTTCGGCTGGCAGTGGTACCTGTCGCGGGATGAGGTCGGCACCGACAACGCCTACGTCAAGGCCGAGCGCATCCTGGTGGCGCCGCAGGTCGGCGGGCGCGTGGTCGAGGTGGCCGTGGGCCAGAACCAGCCGGTCAAGCAGGGCGACCTGCTGTTCCGGATCGATCCGCAGCCGCTGCAGATCGCGGTGGCGCAGAACGAGGCGCTACTGGCGCACATGACCAACGCGGCCGAAGCCAGCCGGGCCAAGGTTGCCGGCACCGGCACCACGATCCGTTCCGCGCGCGAGACCCTGTCCTGGGCCGAGCGCGACCTGGCGCGCATGGAGCAACTGGCCGGCCAGCAGCTGGTGTCGCGCAAGATGCTCGACGATGCGCGCCACGCCGCGGCCTCGGCGCGCACCGAGCTGGCCGACGCGATCGCCAGCCAGTCCGAGGCCGCCGCCACCCTGAGCGGCGACGCGGCCACCCCGACCACCGAGCTGCCCGACTACCGCGCCGCGCTGGCGATGCTGGAGAAGGCCCGGCTCGACCTGGCCCACGCCGAGGTGCGCGCGCCGGTGGACGGCATCGTCGGCCTGCACGACCTGCAGGTGGGCGAGTTCCTGGGCGTCGGCCAGACCGCGATGCCGCTGGTGGCCACCGATCCGGTCTGGATCGAGGCCAACTTCAAGGAAACCGAACTGGCGAAGATGAAGGTCGGCCAGCCGGCCACGATCAAGGTGGACAGCTACCCGGGGGTGAAGTGGAAGGCGCACGTGGCCTCCATCGCGCCGGCGTCGGGCTCGGAGTTCAGCGTGCTGCCGGCGCAGAACGCGACCGGCAACTGGGTCAAGATCGTGCAGCGCATCCCGGTGCGTCTGGAGATCGACGGCGCCGACCGCGACGACGCGCCGATGCTGCGCGCCGGCATGAGCGTCGAGGTCGAGGTCGACCTGCGCGAGCGCGCCACGCCTGCCCCGGCGGCCCCGGCGGCCCCGGCAGCCCCAGCCGAAGCCGCCGCCGGCCGGCACTGATCCCACGCGCGGCCTGGACTTGCGCAACCCTCCGCGCATCCGGTCCGCATCCTTCCCCCTCGGGCATCTCGATGATCTCGCGCCTCAAAGCCACCGCAGGCGGCAACCGCGCCCTGCTGGTCGGCTCGGTGATGCTGGCCACGCTGATGCAGGCGCTGGACACCACCATCGCCAACGTCGCCCTGCCGCACATGCAGGGTGCGCTGTCGGCCACCCAGGACCAGGCCTCCTGGGTGCTGACCAGCTACATCGTGGCCGCCGCCATCCTCACCCCGGCCACCGGCTGGCTGGCCGCGCGCCTGGGCCGGCGCCGGCTGCTGGTCGTGGCGGTGGGCGGCTTCACCGTGGCCTCGGTGCTGTGCGCGATGGCCACCGGGATCGGGCAGATGGTGCTGTTCCGGATATTGCAGGGCGTGTTCGGCGCTTCGCTGGTGCCGGTCTCGCAATCGCTGCTGCTGGACAGCTTCCCGCGCGAAAAGCACGGCGCGGCGATGGCGATGTGGGGCATGGGGATCATGGTCGGCCCGATCCTCGGCCCGCCGCTGGGCGGCTGGCTGACCGAGTACTACAGCTGGCACTGGGTGTTCCTGATCAACCTGCCGGTGGGCGCGATCGCGCTGGTCGGCATCCTGCTCAGCGTCAAGCCCGAGACGCCGCAGGCGCGGCCGCTGGACACGGTGGGTCTGGCGCTGCTGGCGCTGGGCATCGGCTCGCTGCAACTGTTCCTGGACCGCGGCGAGACCATGGACTGGTTCGGCAGCCTGGAGATCCAGGTCGAGGCGGCGCTGGCGTTCCTGGCCCTGTACCTGTACGGGCTGTGGTGGTGGCGCCTGCGCGATCGCGCGATGCTGGACCTGGGCCTGCTGGGCAACCGCAACTTCGCGGTGGGCTGCGTGCTGATCTTCATCGTCGGCATCGTCCTGTTCGCCACCCTGGCGCTGATGCCGCCGTACCTGGCCACGCTGATGCACTACCCGGTGGTCACCATCGGCATGGTGCTGGCGCCGCGCGGGCTGGGCACGATGTTGTCGATGATGGTGGTCGGGCGCCTGCTCGGCCGGATCGACGCGCGCATCCCGATCATGGTCGGCATGGGCCTGATCGTGCTGTCGCTGTACGGCATGTCGCGGTTCGGGATCGTGGCCTCGGTGGACGCGGTGGTGTGGCTGGGCGTGGTCCAGGGCCTGGGCCTGGGCCTGGTGTTCGTGCCGATCTCCACCATCGCCTACTCGACCCTGGACCCGTCGCAGCGCACCGAGGCCGCCGGCCTGTTCAGCCTGGTCCGCAACATCGGTTCCTCGGTGGGCATCTCGATGGTGGTGGCGCTGCTGGCGCGTGCGACCCAGATCAACCACGCCGAGATCGCCGCGCGCATTCCCGCCTATGGCGCCGAGCGGACGCTGCTGCCGGCGATCTGGGATCCGGCCACCGCCACCGGCGCGGCGCTGCTCAACGCCGAGGTGACCCGGCAGTCGGCGGCGATCGGCTACGGCAACGACTTCTGGCTGATGATGGTGCTGACCGTGGCGGCGATGCCGCTGGTGCTGCTGATGCACAGCGGCCGGCACGCGGCGGCGGGTGCGGCCTCCGAGGCCGGCGCGATGCACTGAGCGCGGCGCGGCCTCAACCCAGCGCGGCCAGCCACTCGTCGTCCGAGCCCTCGTTCACGCCCTCGAACAGTGGCGTGGAGAAGTAGCGCTCGCCGGTATCGGGCAGCATCGCCAGCAGCACCGAGCCCGGCGCGGCGCCGGCGGCGACCTGCAACGCGGCGGCCACGGTGGCGCCGGAGGAGATGCCCACGAAGATGCCTTCCTCGGCCGCCAGGCGGCGTGCGGTGGCGATGGCATCCTCGTCGGCCACGGTCACGATCCGGTCGGCCACGTCGCGGTTGAGCACCGCGGGGACGAAGTCCGGGGTCCAGCCCTGGACCTTGTGCGGCTTCCACTCGCCGCCGCCCAGCAGCGAGGCGTTGGCCGGCTCGGCGGCGACGACCTCCACCCCCGGCCGTGCCACCTTCAGCACTTCGCCCACCCCGGTCAGGGTGCCGCCGGTGCCCCAGCCGCTGACGAAATGGTCGAGGCGGCGGCCGGCGAAGTCGCGCAGGATTTCCGCCGCCGTGGTCTGGCGGTGGTAGGCGGGATTGGCCGGGTTGGCGAACTGGCTGGCCAGGAACCAGCCGTGCTTCCTCGCCAGTTCCTCGGCCTTGCGCACCATCCCGGTGCCGCGCTCGGCGGCCGGGGTCAGGATCACCTTGGCGCCGTAGGCGCGGATCAGCTTGCGGCGCTCGATCGAGAAGGTCTCGGTCATCACCGCCACGAACTTGTAGCCGCGCGCGGCCGCGACCGCCGCCAGGGCCACGCCGGTGTTGCCCGAGGTCGCCTCGACGAGGGTGTCGCCGGGCTTGAGCAGGCCCCTGGCCTCGGCGTCGAGGACGATGGCCAGGGCCAGACGGTCCTTGACCGAGCCGGCCGGATTGAACGCCTCGACCTTGGCGTAGAGCTCCACGTGCGCGGGTGCGACGCGGTGCAGTCTGACCACCGGGGTGCGGCCGATGGTGTCGAGGATGCTGTCGTGGATGGCCATGGCGAGGCTGCCGGCGAAGGGGTGAGGCAGGAACCGTACGACTGGCTCATAACCTGAGGAAATAACTTGCCGCACATTATTCATGCGCTTTGGTTATAAGATCGTGAGCGATCCTCCTGCAGTCTTGCCGGGACGGTTCCCGCATCCGACCGCCTCCGCCCTCCCGCCGATGACCCTCACCCAGCTGCGCTACCTCGTCGCCATCGCCGACGCCGGGCTCAACATCACCCTGGCGGCTAGCCGCGTGCACGCGACCCAGCCGGGCCTGTCCAAGCAGGTCAAGCAACTGGAGGAGGAGCTGGGCTTCCTGCTGTTCGTGCGCAAGGGCCGCAGCCTGGAGGCGATCACCCCGGCCGGGAGCGAGGTGCTCGGACGCGCGCGGGTAATCCTGGCCGAGGCCGGCAACATCCGCGCCTACGCCGCCAACCAGCGTCGCGAGAGCCAGGGCCAGCTGATCATCACCACCACCCATACCCAGGCGCGCTTCGTGCTGCCGCCGGCGATCGCGCGGATCAAGCGCGATTTCCCCCAGGTCAGCGTCCACCTGCAACAGTCGGCCGAGGGCGCGGCGCTGGACCTGCTCGGCAGCGGCGAGGCCGACATGGCGGTGGTCAGCACGGTCGGCGCCGAACCGCCGGGCGGGGTGGCGGTGCCCTTGTACCGCTGGCGCCGGCTGGCGCTGGTGCCGCGCGGCCATGCGCTGGACCGCGGCGGGGCCGCGCCGGGCCTGCGCGAACTCGGGCGCCATCCGCTGATCAGCTACGAGTCCTCGGTGCGCCCGGAATCCTCGCTGCGGCGCGCCTTCGCCGGCGCCGGCCTGGAGCCGGACCTGGCCCTGACCGCGCTGGACGCGGACCTGATCAAGACCTACGTCCGTGCCGGCCTGGGCGTGGGCATCCTCGCCGAGATGGCCGTGGGCAGCGGCGATACCGACCTGCGCAGCTGGCCGGCGCCGGTGGAGATCGGCGAGTGCGTGGCCTGGGCGGTGCTGCCGCGCGAGCGGGTGCTGCGCGACTATGCGCTGGAACTGGTCAATGCGCTGGCCCCGCAGATCGATCGGCGCGACCTGCGCCGCGTGCTCGACGGCAACCAGGTCCCGGACTGGCCGCCACCGCCGACCTGGGAATCGCTGACCCAGACGATTACGAGTTGAGGGCGGGCCAGTGCGGGCTGGCCAGCGCGCGGGGCCCGGTCGCGCAACCGCGTTGCGCGCGCGCTTCAGCGCCGGACGCCGATCACCAGGCGGCCGTCCCGGATGTCGACCCGGTACACGCGGCGCCCGAGCGGCACCTGCTCCTGGCGGCGTTCGCTCAGTTCGTAGACCGGCACGTCGCGCGCGTATTCGGCCAGCAGTGCATCGCCCAGCGCGCGCAGTTCCGCCTCGGCCGGCAGGCCTGGAACGCGCGGCAGGTCCAGTCGGGTGAGGTGGGGTTCGTGCAGGTACAGCGCCTGGCTGTCGGGATCGAAGCGCAGCCCGGAGTCGAGGCCGAAATGGCCGCGCAGGGGCAACCGCATCCCGGCCAGCGAAGCCTGCATGTCGAAGTCCAGCAGCAGCCGGTCGTCGCGCAGCTGCGCCTGCGGCTGCGACAGGGTCAGCGTCGCCATGCCCTCGCCGACCTCGAAGTCGCGCGGGAAGCGGCGGTCGAAGCGTTGCTGCAATTCGGCCTCGGTGACCACGACCTTGCCGCCCAGGAACGTCCACAGCGTGCCCAGCGAGGAGCAGCCCGCCAGCAGCAGGCTGGCGAGGACCAGCCCGGCGAGCGTCCAGCGATGCGACGGCGGAGCGTTTCGGTGCATGGGCAGGTCCGGATGCGGAGGGCGCGCCATCATATCCGGACGCCGCACGCAGGGTTTGCCCGCCGCGGATCGGCGCCCGCGCCGCCCCGGCAGGGGGTGGTTCGCTTATGCTTTGCGCCTGTTTCCTGCGCCCGGCCGCAGCCCGAGCCCCCGATGAGCCTGGCCCGATCCCTGTCCCATCTCGACCGCCTGGAGGCGGAGAGCATCCACATCCTGCGCGAGGTCGCCGCCGGGTTCGCAAACCCGGTGCTGCTGTACTCGGTGGGCAAGGACAGTTCGGTGCTGCTGCACCTGCTGCTCAAGGCGTTCGCCCCGGCGCGGCCGCCGGTCCCGCTGCTGCACGTGGACACGGGCTGGAAGTTCCGCGAGATGATCGCTTTCCGCGACCGCCGGGTCGCCGAGGCCGGGGTGGAGTTGCGGGTGCACATCAACCCGGAGGGCGTCGCCCAGGGCATCGGCCCGGTCAGCCATGGCGCCAGCGTGCACACCGACGTGATGAAGACCCAGGGCTTGAAGCAGGCGCTGGACCTGTGGCGGTTCGACGCGGCCATCGGCGGAGCGCGCCGCGACGAGGAGAAGTCGCGGGCCAAGGAGCGGGTGTTTTCGTTCCGCAACGAGCACCACCGCTGGGATCCCAAGCGCCAGCGCCCCGAGCTGTGGAACCTGTACAACACCCGCATCCGCCAGGGCGAGAGCGTGCGCGTGTTCCCGCTGTCCAACTGGACCGAGCTGGACGTGTGGCTGTACATCTACCGCGAAGGCATCCCGGTGGTGCCGCTGTATTTTGCTGCCGAAAGGCCGGTCGTCGAGCGCGACGGTGCCCTGATCATGGTCGACGACGAGCGCCTGCCGCTGCGGCCGGGCGAAACCCCGCAGTGGCGCCGGGTACGCTTCCGCACCCTGGGTTGCTACCCGCTGACCGGGGCGATCGAGTCCCAGGCCGATACCCTGGAGAAGATCATCGCCGAGATGCTGGTGGCCACCAGCTCCGAGCGCCAGGGCCGGGTGATCGACCACGACCCGGGCGCGTCGATGGAGAAGAAGAAGCTGGAGGGGTACTTCTGATGAGCGCCACCCAAGGCGCCGCCGGCATCGCATCCTGGCTGCAGGCGCACGAGGACAAGCCGCTGCTGCGCTTCATCACCTGCGGCAGCGTGGACGACGGCAAGAGCACCCTGATCGGACGCCTGCTGCACGAGAGCAAGCGCCTGTTCGACGACCAGCTGGCCGCGCTGGAGGCCGACAGCCGCCGCCACGGCACCCAGGACGGGCGGATCGACTATGCGCTGCTGCTCGACGGGCTGGCCGCCGAGCGCGAGCAGGGCATCACCATCGACGTGGCCTACCGCTATTTCGATACCGACAAGCGCAAGTTCATCGTCGCCGACTGCCCCGGCCACGAGCAGTACACCCGCAACATGGCCACCGGCGCGTCCACCGCGGACCTGGCGGTGGTGCTGGTGGATGCGCGCAAGGGCCTGCTGCCCCAGACCCGGCGGCACAGCTACATCGTGTCCCTGCTGGGCATCGGCCAGGTGGTGCTGGCGGTGAACAAGATGGACCTGGTCGGCTACGACCGCGCGCTGTTCGAGGGCATCGCCGCCGGCTACCGCGAACTGGCCGCGCAACTGGGCATCGCCCGGGTGCAGGCGATCCCGCTGTCGGCGCTGGAGGGCGACAACCTGCTGCAGCGCTCGCCGAACACGCCCTGGTACGACGGCCCGGCGCTGCTGCCGCACCTGGAAGCGGTGGACGCCGGCGATCGGGGGGCCGCGGGCAGCCTGCGCCTGCCGGTGCAGTGGGTGAACCGGCCGCACCAGGATTTCCGCGGCTTCGCCGGCACGATTGCCTGCGGCCAGGTGGCTCCCGGCGACGAGGTGGTGGTCCTGCCTTCGGCGCGACGTTCGAAGGTCGCTCAGGTGCTCGGTCCGGGCGGCGACCCGCTGCCGCGCGCCGGTGCCGGCCAGGCGGTGACCCTGACCCTGGCCGACGAGATCGACGTGGGCCGCGGCGACGTGATCGCCGCCGCCTCCGATCCGCCGCCTGTGGCCGACCAGTTCGCCGCGCACATACTGTGGATGGGCGATGCACCCTTGCTGCCCGGTCGCCCGTACTGGCTCAAGATCGGCACGCGCACGGTGGCTGCCAGCGTCAGCGAGATCAAGTACCGGGTCGACGTGAATACCCAGGAGCACCTGGCCGCAAAGCGCCTGGAGCTGAACGAGGTCGGCTGCTGCAACCTCAGCCTGGAACAACCCATCGCGTTCGCGCCCTATGCGCAGGACCGCACCCTGGGCGGGTTCATCCTGATCGACCGCCAGGACAACGACACCGTCGCCGCCGGCACCCTGGACTTCGCCCTGCGCCGCGCCGACAACGTGCACTGGCAGCACCTGGACGTGGACAAGGCCGCGCGCGCGCGGATCAAGGGCCAGGCGCCGAAGGTGCTGTGGTTCACCGGCCTGTCCGGCGCCGGCAAGTCGACCGTCGCCAACCTGGTCGACAAGCGCCTGCACGCGCTGGGCTACCACACCTTCGTGCTGGACGGCGACAACGTCCGCCATGGCCTCAACCGCGACCTGGGCTTCACCGACGAGGACCGGGTGGAGAACATCCGCCGGGTGGCCGAGGTGGCGCGGCTGATGGCCGACGCCGGGCTGATCGTGCTGGTCAGCTTCATCTCCCCGTTCCGCGCCGAGCGACGGATGGCACGCGAGCGCTTCGCCGAGGGCGAGTTCGTCGAGGTGTTCGTGGACGTGCCGCTGGAAGTGGCCGAGGCGCGCGACGCCAAGGGCCTGTACCGCAAGGCGCGGGCCGGACTGATCCCCAACTTTACCGGCATCGACTCGCCTTACGAGGTGCCGGAGCGGCCGGAACTGCACCTGGACGCGACCGCCGCACCGGAGGCGCTGGTGGCCCGTGTGCTCCAGGCCATGGGTCTGGATTGAGGCGGCACCGGGTCGACCAGGGCGCATCCGGGCGTTCGTCCCATGGCGGTAGACTTGGAAGCCCGTGCATGAATTCTGCGAGGCGGTCGATGCTGTCACCTTTCCGGGCCGCCGGCCTGCTGCTGTCGGGCGTCCTCGGCCTGACCGCCTGCGGCGGCAAGCCGGCCGCCTCGCAGGCGCCGGCCGCCAGTGCCATCCCGGTCACCATCACGGTCGTGCAGCCCGCTGCCTGGAGCGACACCGTGCAGGCGCTGGGTACGGCGCATGCGCGCGAGTCGGTGACCCTGACCGCCAAGGTCAGCGAGATCGTGGACCAGGTGCATTTCGAGAGCGGCCAGCGGGTCCGGGCCGGGCAGCCGCTGGTGACCCTGCGCGTGGATGCGCAGCACGCGGCCCTGGGCGAGGCCGAGGCCACCCTGGCCGAAGCCGAACAGCAGTACCGGCGTCTGGAGGGCTTGGCCGGGCAGAAGCTGGTGGCGCGCTCCACCCTGGACGCGCAGCGCGCGCAGCGCGAGGTGGCCGCCGCGCGGGTCCGGCAGATGCGCTCGGACATCCGCGACCGCCAGGTACGCGCGCCGTTCGCCGGCGTGCTCGGCATCCGCCAGGTCAGTCCCGGCGCGCTGCTGACTCCGAACGCGACCATCGCCACCCTCGACGACATCTCGCGCATGTACGTGGATTTCCAGGTGCCGGAGACGGCGCTGTCGGCGATGCAGCCGGGGGCGCGGGTGACCGCGACCACCGCCGCGTGGCCGGGCCGCGATTTCGAGGGCGTGGTGGAGGCGGTGGACGCGCGCGTGGACCCGGTCACCCGCGCGCTGACCGTGCGCGCGGCCTTCGACAACGACGAGGATCTGCTGCGGCCGGGCATGCTGCTGGACGTGCGCTTGTTCCGGCCCGCGCGCGAGGCGCTGGTGGTGCCGGAGATCGCGGTGGTCCAGGTGGGCCGCGATTCGTTCGTGTACCGGGTCGACAACGAGGGCCGGGTCGCCCAGGCGCCGGTGCGCGCCGGCGTGCGCCGCGCCGGCCTGGTCGAGATCGTCGAAGGCCTGCAGCCCGGCGACCGGATCGTGGTCGACGGCACCGGCAAGCTGCGTCCTGGCGTGACCGTGGCCGAGGCCCGGTCGGCGGCCGAAGCCGGCGCGCCGGACGCGACGGCACCCACCGGGAACTGAGCGGATGAAGCTCTCCGACCTGTCGATCCGGCGCCCGGTGTTCGCGGTGGTGGTGAGCCTGCTGCTGGTGGTGCTGGGCGCGATGTCGTTCATGCGCCTGACCCTGCGCGAGCTGCCCAACATCGATCCGCCGATCGTGTCGGTGGCGGTGAGCTACCCGGGCGCTTCGGCGGCGGTGGTGGAGACCCGCGTCACCCAGATCCTGGAGGACGGGCTGGCCGGGATCGAGGGCATCCGCACCATCCAGTCGCAGAGCCGCAACGGCCGCTCCGACGTCACCATCGAATTCAACCTGAGCCGCGACATCGAGGCGGCGGCCAACGACGTGCGCGACCGGGTGAGCCGGGTCATGGACCGCCTCCCGGACGAGGCCGATCCGCCGGAGATCGCCAAGGTCGAAGCCGATGCCGACGTGATCATCTGGCTCAACATGCGCTCCACCACGATGGACACGATGGAGCTGACCGACTACGCGGACCGCTACGTCATCGATCGCCTGTCCTCGCTGGACGGGGTGGCCCGGGTCCAGCTCGGAGGCGCACAGCGCTACGCGATGCGGGTCTGGCTGGACCGCGACGCGATGGCCGCGCGCGGCATCACCACCTCCGACGTGGAGGGCGCCTTGCGCGCGGAGAACGTGGAACTGCCGGCCGGCCGGATCGAGTCGGAGGACCGCGACTTCACCCTGCGCGTGGAGCGCGGCTACCGGCGACCCGAACAGTTCGCGCAACTGCCGTTGCGCAAGGGTGCCGACGGCTATGTGGTGCGCCTGGGCGACGTGGCCAAGGTCGAGCTCGGGCCGGAGGAGCGCCGTTCCTACATGCGCAGCAACGGCGTGCCGAACGTGGGCCTGGGCATCGTCCGCACCTCCACCGCCAACGCCCTGGACGTGGCCCGTGCCGCCCGTGCCGAGGCCGAGGTCATCCAGCGCACGCTGCCGGAGGGCACCGAGATCTTCGTCGCCTTCGACAGCACCACCTTCATCGAGGCTTCGATCGAGCGCGTGTACTGGACCCTGGCCGAGGCGATGGCGCTGGTGTTCCTGGTGATCTGGCTGTTCCTGGGCAGCCTGCGCGCGGCGCTGATCCCGGCGGTGACCGTGCCGGTGTGCCTGGTCACCTCGTTCATCGCCCTGTACGCGTTCGGCTTCTCGATCAACCTGCTGACGCTGCTGGCGCTGGTGCTGTGCATCGGCCTGGTGGTCGACGACGCGATCGTGGTGCTGGAGAACATCCAGCGCCGCGTCGACCTGGGCGAGCCGCCGCTGGTGGCCGCGCGCCGCGGCACCCAGCAGGTGGCGTTCGCGGTGATCGCCACCACCGCGGTGCTGGTGGCGGTATTCCTGCCGGTGGGCTTCATGGAGGGCAATACCGGGCGCCTGTTCCGGGAGCTGTCGGTGGCGCTGGCCGCGGCGGTGGCGATCTCGGCGTTCGTCGCCCTGACCTTGACCCCGATGATGTCGTCCAAGCTGGTCCGGCCGCACGCGGCGCAGCGCGGCCTGCATGGCTGGATCCAGGGCAGCCTGGGGCGGCTCGGCGAGGGTTACGGCCGCCAGGTCGAGCGGATGGTGGCGCTGAGCGGCAGGCGGTTGCTGGTGATCCTGCTGGCGGCGATGGCGCTGTGCGTGGCGGCGATCGCGGCGCTCGGCCTGCGGGTGCCAAGCGAATTGGCCCCCGGCGAGGACCGCGGCCGCTTCTTCCTGATGGTGGACGGCCCGGAAGGCGCGGGCTTCGACTACACCGTGCGGCAGATGCAGGAAGTCGAACGGATCATGCTGGAACAGGTCGGCGAGGGGCGGCCGGTCCTGCGCGCCAACTCGCGGGTGCCGCGCGGCTGGGGCGGCGGCGAGGACATGCACACCGGCCATGTGGTCGTGTTCCTGCAGGACTGGCGCCAGCGCAAGGTCAGCACCGACGAGGTGGTGGGCCAGTTGCGCGCCGAGCTGGCCAAGCTGCCCGGCGTGCAGGCCCGCGCCAGCGTGTCGGGCGGACTGGTCAACACCCGCGGCCAGCGCTACCAGCTGGTGCTTGGCGGTCCCGACTATGCCGAACTGGCGCAGTGGCGCGATCGCATGCTGCAGCGGATGGAAGAGAATCCCGGCATCCTCGACCCGGACTCGGACTACAAGGAAACCCGGCCGCAGATGCGGGTGGAGATCGATCGCAACCGCGCCGCCGACCTGGGCGTGCCGGTGCAGGAAATCGGCCGCACCCTGGAGACGATGATGGGTTCGCGCCGGGTCACCACCTACGTGGACAACGGCGAGGAGTACGAGGTGATGCTGCAGGCCGGGCGCGAGAACCGGGTGGATCCGTCCGACCTTGCCCGCACCTACGTGCGCGGCCGTGGCGGCGAACTGGTGCCGCTGTCCAACCTGGTGACCCTGTCCGAACTGGCCGAGCCGGGCAACTTCAACCGCTTTAACCGCCTGCGCGCGATCACCATCGGTGCCGGCCTGGCGCCGGGCTACACCATGGGCGAGGCGCTGGAATGGACCCGACGGGTCGCCGCCGAGGAACTGCCCGACTACGCCCAGATCGACTGGAAGGGCGAGTCGCGCGAGTACCAGGAGGCGGGGGGCGCGGTACTGCTGACCTTCGGCCTGGCCTTGTTGATCGTGTACCTGGTGCTGGCCGCGCAGTTCGAAAGCTTCCTGCACCCGCTGGTGATCATGCTGACCGTGCCGCTGGCGGTGCTGGGTGCGTTGATCGGGTTGTGGGCGACCGGCGGCACCCTCAACCTGTTCAGCCAGATCGGCATCGTGATGCTGATCGGGCTGGCGGCCAAGAACGGCATCCTGATCGTGGAGTTCGCCAACCAGTTGCGCGACCAGGGGCACACCGTCGCGGCCGCCATCGCCGGCTCGGCGCGGGTGCGCCTGCGCCCGATCCTGATGACCTCGGTGGCCACGGTGATGGGTGCGGTGCCGTTGGTGCTCGCGGGCGGGCCCGGCTCGGCCAGTCGCGGCACGATCGGCATCGTGGTGATCTTCGGCGTCACCTTCTCCACCATGCTGTCGCTGTACGTGGTGCCGGCGTTCTATGCGCTGCTGGCACCGTACACGCGCTCGCCCGAGGCGGTCGCGCAGGAGCTGGAGAAGCTGGAGGCGCAGGTGCCGCCGGTGGGCGGGCATGGCTGAGCCTGCCGCGCGTCGGTTCACGGCCGTGCACCTGCACGGCGATGGCCTCCAGGACGCCTCGGGCGTGTCTGCTGGTACTGTGCATGCCGACTTCCGGAAGGAGCGGAACTGAGATGGCAGGGCCCTGGGATCGTGGACCGCGTCCACCGCGTCCACCCGCCGCGAGTGCCGGCGGACGGCCTGCACGGCATCCGCAGGCGCCTGCGCCGGCCGACGCCCACCAGCCACGCAATCCCGGCGCCGGATCGGAATGGAGCGGTGGCGCCGGTCCGCAGCGCCCGGCGCATCGCGGCGAACTGCGGCTGTACGGCGTCAACGCCGTCGATGCGGTATTCCGCCGCCGCCCGCAGGCGATCCGCAAGCTCTGGCTGCTCGAATCGCGCCTCCCTGCGCTCAAGCCGCTGCTGGCCTGGTGCGTGCGGCAGCGGGTGGGCTATCGCGTGGTCGGTGACGCCGACCTGGACCGGCTTGCGGGCAGTGCGCACCACGAGGGCGTGGTCGCCGATGTGCTCAAGCCCGAGCCGCTGTCGCTGGACGAGTGGTTGCGGGCAGTGCCCGCGGATGCCCCGGCACTGGCGCTCTGGCTGGACGGGGTCGGCAACCCGCACAATTTCGGCGCGATCCTGCGCTCGGCGGCGCATTTCGGTGCGGCGGTGCTGCTGCCGGACGATTCGGGACTCGCGCTCTCGGGCGCGGCGGCGCGGGTGGCAGAAGGGGGTGCCGAGGCGGTGCCGATGGTGCGCCTGCCCGATCCGCCCGCGGCGCTGGCGCGATTGCGCGAGGCCGGGTTCGCGCTCGCCGCCACCGTGGTCCGGGGCGGCGAGGACCTGTTCGCCCGCGAGCCGCCGCCACGGCTGGTCTACGTGATGGGTGCCGAAGGCGAGGGCATGGATCCGGCGCTGGCGGCGGCCTGCGACCGGCAGTTGTCGATCCCCGGCAGCGGCGCGGTGGAAAGCCTCAACGTCGCCGCGGCCACCGCGGTGTTCCTGGCCCGCTGGTCGTCGCGCCGGATTCCGTAGCCGATGGTCAGTCGGCCGCCGTCCGCGGCGAAGGCGGGGCCAGGTGCGCGACCGCGCCAGCGCCGGCGGCCAGGTCCAACGCCAGGGTGCGATGGCCGGCATCGATGCGGCGTTCCTCGCGTCGCGCGGCATCGGTCTCGTCGCCATCCCGCCACAGCGTGACTTCGTAGTCCGCGGCCGGCAGGAAATCCAGGTCCAGTTCGAGCCGGCGCGGCAAGGTGTCGTTGGCGATGCCGATGAACCAGTCGCGGCCGCTGCGGCGGGCGACCACGCGGGGGCCGTCGCCGTTGCCGGCGAGCTTGCGGGTTTCGTCCCAGGCGTCGGGCAGGCGCGCGGGCAGGCCGGTGGCGCCGGCATCGTGCGGCCGGGCGGCATCGGCCGATGGCCCCGGGCCATCGATCAGCCGCAGCGCCAGCCGCCGCGCGGCGCCGGCCGGATCCGCGGAGGTCATCCGGCCGCTGGCCGGTCCGGGTTGCGCCGGTGCCCGGCCGCTGCCGAAATCGCCCTCGGCCTCCGCGGCCAGGTAGGCGAACACGGCGTACGCGGCCACGTTCTGCGCCAGCGCGGCCGGATCGATCTTGTCCAGGGTGTCATCGGCGGTGTGATGCAGGTGGAAATAGTCGCTGCCATCCTGCGCCAGCCAGGCCCAGGTCGCACCCTGGGCGGCGAGCGGGCCGATGTCCGGGCCGGGACCACCCTTGTCCGCCGCGTATTCGATGCCCAGCGGTGCCAGCGCCTGCGCGATCTGCCGGGTGGCTTCGCGCGCATGTTCCGGTGCGCCGGTGTTGAAGGCGTAGATGCGGCCGGCGCCGAAGTCGCTTTCGGCGGAGAGCTGGTGGCGGGCTGCGTCGCCGGCGTGTGCATCGGCGTAGGCGCGGCCACCGTGCAGGCCTTGTTCCTCGTTGGCGTAGGCGACCACGCGGACGGTCCGCGCCGGGCGTTGCGGCAACTGCCCGATCAGGTGCGCGGCGGCCATGGTGATGCCGATGCCGGCGGCGTCGTCCACCGCGCCGGTGCCCAGGTCCCAGGAATCCAGGTGGCCGCCGATCAGCACCACCTCTTCCGGGTGGCGGCTGCCGGTGATCTCGCCGATCACGTTCTGCGAGGTGTACTCGCCGTCCCAGCCGGCGTCCACCTCCAGGCGCACCCGCACCGGGCCGCGTGCGGCCAGGCGCGCGAGTTGGTCGGCGTCGGGGATGCTCAGGGCCGCTGCCGGCACCGGCGCCAGGCCCTCGTCGAAGCGGGTGATGCCGGTGTGCGCGACGCGATGGTTGTCGGTGCCGGCCGAACGCATCAGGAACCCCCTGGCGCCTTTGCGGATCGCCAGCGACGGGCCGCGCGAGCGCACCGCGCTGCCCTTGCCATAGCCGCTGCCGTCGCGCGCGGCAGCCATCCGGTAGTCGACGAAGGCGATCTTGCCGGCGAGCGAGCCGTCCGGCGCCGCTTCCAGCGCGGCCAGGTCGGCGAAGCGCACCACCTCGCCCTCGATCGTGCCGCCCGGGCTGCCGCCCAGCACGGTGATCGTCAGCGGTTGCGCATGCGGACCCAGCACCTCGGCGCGCTCGCCGCGGCGCACCCACCTGGGGAAGGTGACCGGCTCGGTCCACACCCGGTCGAAGCCCAACTCGCGGAACTTGGCCTGGGCCCAGGCCACCGCGCGCGCGTCGGCCTGGCTGCCGGCCAGGCGCGGGCCGATCTCCGTGGTCAGCGACTCGACGACCTTCCAGCCGGTGTCGTCGGCCAGAGCGCGCTCGCGCAAGTGCGCGGCCTGCTCCAGGGCACGGTCGGGGATGCGGGTCTCGGCGGCATCCGCCACCGCCGCGGCGGTGCCCAGCAGCAACGAGGCGATCGGGGCGGCGACAAGCAGGACAAGGCGCATACGGACTCCGGTCAGGCAAGCGTCGCAGCCTAGCACCGGCGGCGCGGCCCCGGCCCCCAGAGCCGGAGTCGCGGGCGCGCGCCGTCGCTCACGTCCGCGGGGGCTTGAGCGAGTCGCGGATCTCGCGCAGCAGCAGCACGTCTTCGCTCGGCGCGGCCGGCGGCGGCGGCTCGGCGCGCGACAACCGGTTCATCGCCTTGACCGCCATGAAGATGGCGAAGGCCACGATCAGGAACTGGATGACCGCGTTGAGGAAGGTGCCGATGCCGATGCTCACCGCCGGTACCGCGTTGCCGGCCGCGTCGACGCTGGCTTCCCTCAGGGTCCAGGCCCAGTCGGTGAAATCGACCCCACCGATCAGCAGCCCGATCGGCGGCATGATCACGTTGTCGACCAGCGCGGTGACGATCTTGCCGAACGCGGCGCCGATGACCACGCCCACGGCGAGGTCGATCGCGTTGCCGCGCATCGCGAACTCCTTGAATTCCGCCATCATGCCCATGCCTGTCTCCTTGGTGTATGCGGTGTGCCTGGCTAGCCTAACCCGGCCGGCGCCGCCGGTTCACCCGCCGATGCGGCCATGCAGGGTGGCGACGCCTTCCAGGCTGGCCTCGAAGCGGTCACCCGGCTGCAGCGCGGCGACCCCCGCCGGGGTACCCATGAACACCAGGTCGCCGGCGCGCAGCGCGTAGAGCTTGGACAATTCGTGCAGGATCTCCGGCACGTTCCATACCAACTCCGACAACGACGCGCGCTGGCGCACCTGGCCATTGACCCGCAGTTCCAGCATCCGCGAATCCAGCCCGTCGACCTCCGCCGCCGGCACCAGTTCGCCGGCCGGCGCCGAGTGGTCGAAGCCCTTGGCCGTGTCCCAGGGCAGGCCCTTGGCCTTGGCTGCGGCCTGCAGGTCGCGGCGAGTCAGGTCCAGGCCGACGGTGTAGCCGAACACCAGCGCCGGCGCCCGCGCCAGCGGCAGTTCGCCGGCCGGCGCGTCGTGGCCCAGTGCCACCACCAGCTCCACCTCGTGGTGCAGGTCGGAGGTGGCCGGCGGATAGGGCACCACCTCGCCGGTGAACACGGCGTCGGCCGGCTTCATGAAGAACACCGGGGTGCCGCGCTCGGCCTTCGAGGCAGGCGCGGTCGCCCCCATCTCGCGTGCGTGGTCGGCGAAGTTGCGGCCGACGCAATAGATGCGGCGGACCGGGAAACGGCCGCCGCCGCGCACCGCCAGGCGCGGCGTGTCCGCGGCGGGGATCGCGTCGGTGGTGTGGGCGCGGGGGGGAGTCGTGCCGGTCATGCGCGGAATCCGCTTGCGTTAGCGCACCAGTCTAAGCGGTGCGGCATCGCGCGTGCGCGCCGGACCGGCCGCGCGCGACGGCGCTCAGCGCGGTGCCGGCAACTCCGGGCGTTCGATCACCCGGTATTCGGCGTCGACCACTTGCGCGGGGTTGCCGCCCGGGTGGCCGGCGCCGTGTGTGTCGCGCCGGCGCAGCAGGCGCCAGGCCAGCCCCGCAACCAGCATCGCCGCACCGACGAACAGGCCGAAAAACACCAGCAGGGTCAGCAAGGCCAGCCCGATCAGGCCGAACAGCACGCGCAGCAACGGCGAGCGCGGCTTGCGCGGGGCATGGTGGAAGGCATCGAAACGGAAGGCGCGGGCGTGCATCGGGATGGGCGTGCCAGAATGGCGGACGCGTGCAGTATCCGTTCGCGCGCGGGCGAGGTTGTAATGGGATCGTTAAACGTTGAACCGTTGCTCAGCCTGGATGCATTGGCCGATGGCGCGTTCGCCGAGACCGAGGCGGTGCTGGACGGCGATGCCGAGTCGCTGATCCTCTACCGCCAGGGCGATGCGGTGCGTGCCTGGCTGAACGTGTGCCCGCACGCCGGTCGCCGCCTGGACTGGGCGCCGGGCAAGTTCATGCAGAGTCGCGAAGGATGGCTGGTATGCGCCGCGCATGGCGCCAGCTTCGAGCTGGAGGGCGGCCAGTGCGTGGCCGGTCCCTGCCGCGGTGATGCCCTGCGCCCGGTGCCGGTGGAAGTGCGCGACGGCCAGGTCTGGCTGGCCATGCCCGCGGCGCCGGCCAGCCTCATGCATGGCCCCAGAACATCAGGTTGACCACCACCACCGTGATCACGGCGTAGATCAGTGACAGCGGGCCGCCCACGCGCCACAGGTCGCGTGCGGAGTAGTTGGCCGGGCCGGTGATCATCGACATCACCGGGTTGGACGCGGTCATCAGGTTGTTGGAGGCCGACAGGGCCGTGATCAGCGCGAAGGCGGTGGGATCGCCGCCGACCGCCAGGGCCAGGTTGATCGCGATGGGCACCATCACGATGGCCGCGCCGACATGGCTGATGACCAGCGAGAAGCCGGTGGTCAGCAGCGCCACCACGATCTGCACCACCCAGGGCGGCGTGCCCCCCGGCAGCCGTTCCAGGGTGTGCCCGGCCACCCACGCCGCCGCGCCACTGCTGTCCATCGCCCAGCCCAGCGGGATCAGGCAGGCCATCAGGAACACGGTCTTCCAGCTGATCGCCGCGTAGGCCTCGTCCATCTTCAGCACCCCGGCCAGCAGCATCCCGGCCACGCCGGTCATCAGGGTCAGCGCCACCGGCAGCTTGCCGGTCAACGCGATCGCCATGGTGACGGCGAAGATCGCCATGGCGATCTTGAACTTGTGCGGACGCTGCTCGGCCTTCGGATAGTCGGTGACCACGGCGAAGTCGCGGCTCCCGGCCGCGTTGGCCAGGTCCTGCCACATGCTGTGGAACACCAGCATGTCGCCGGCGCGCAACGGCACCGAACGCACGTTCTCGCGGATCACCTGCTTGTCGCGGTTGATCGCCAGCAGGCTGATGCCCAGCTGCTGGCGCAGGCGCAGCTCGCTGGCGCTCTTGCCGATCAGGCGCGAGGTCGGGGGCATCACCGCCTCGGAGATGCCGGCGCGCGCGGGGTTGAACAGGTCGCCCAGGTGGCGCAGTCGCGAGGACATGCGCAGGAACTGGTTCTGGGCGAAGTCGGCCACCTGCTGCCGCGGTCCCATCACCCCGAGCACGCTGCCGACCCAGATCCGCATGTCGGCCGGCGGCGCCAGGCGGGTGTCGTTGCCGGACTTGAGCGCCAGCAGCAACGGTGCGTCGTGCAGGGATTCGGCATCGGCCACCGCCATGCCCACCAGCGGGCTCTCGGCGCTGACCACCAACTCGAACACGTCGCCCTCGATGCCGTAGGTGCGGGCGAAGTAGCTTTCGGTGCTGGCCGGGGTGGTGTTCTCGCCGCTGTCCTCCAGTTCGGCCAGCTTGCGGTTGCCGTAGAAGCGGAAATACAGCAGCGAGGCGGCCAGCAGCGCCAGGCCGACCGGCGCCGGCGCGAACATCGGCAGCTGTTCCAGGGTGGCCATGCCGGAGGGCAGGTTGTTGTTGGCCGACACCAGCAGGTCGTTGAGCAGGATCAGCGGCGAGTTGCCGACCATGGTCAGCGCCGCGCCCATCACGATCGCCGAGACCAGGGGCAGCATCAGCCGCGCCATCGACAGCCCGCTGCGCGCCGACAGGCGCGCGGCCACCGGCAGGTACAGCGACATCACCGATGGGTTCTGCATGAACGAGGAGTTGAGCCCGGCGACCAGGCTGGTCATCGCCAGCAGCCGCTGTTCCTTGCCGTGACCGCGGCGCAGCAGCCAGCCGGCCAGGCGGTTGAGCGCGCCGGTGCGCTCCAGGCCCGCGCCCAGGACCATGGTCGCCATGATGCTCATCACCGCGTTGCCGGAGAAGCCGCTGAAGATCTCCTCCGGCGCCACCAGCCCGGTGATGCCCAGCACCACCAGCACCACCAGCGCGACCAGGTCGGCGCGGATCCGGTCGAACACGAACATCGCCATCGTGAACCCGACCAGCCCGAGTACCAGGCGCATGTCGTTGGTCAGGGTCAGGCCGGGATCCATCGGGCGCCGGGGTCCTTATGGCGTTGGGGTGGCTGAGCGGCGCGCGCGACCGGCGATCGGGACCGGGCTGGAGGCGGGCGGGGCGACGCTCATGCGATGTGAGTTTAGCCCTCTCCCGGCGGCTTGTGCCCGGCCGCGGCCGCGGTGCCGTCGATCCGGTCGTAGAGCAGGTCCCAGACGCCATGGCCGAGGTTCACGCCGCGACGCTCGAAGTGGGTCTGCGGCCGCCATTCCGGGCGCGGCACGTGGCCGCGCGGACCGGCGCGGTTGGCCAGGCCCGGGGTCGCGTCGAGCACGTCCCACATGTGCTCGGCGTAGGGCTCCCAGTCGGTGGCCAGATGCAGGCGCCCGCCCGGGTGCAGCTTGCGCACCAGCAGCGCGGCGAACTCCGGCTGCACCAGCCGGCGCTTGTTGTGGCGCTTCTTGTGCCAGGGGTCGGGGAAGTAGATCCGGATCTCGTCCAGCGCACCGTCGGCGATCTCGTGGCCCAGCACCTCGACCGCGTCGTGGTGGTACAGGCGGACGTGGCCGGCGTCGTCTTCGGCCAGCGCGTTGAGCAGGCGGCCCACGCCGGGGGCGTGGACCTCGATCCCGACATAGTCGCGCGCCGGATCCTGCCGCGCGGCGTAGCGCAGCGCCTCGCCGTTGCCGAAGCCGATTTCCAGCACTTTGGGCGCGGGGCGGCCGAAGGTGGCGTCCAGGTCGCGCACGCCGCCGGCGTAGTCCAGGCCGAAGCGCGGCCAGGCCTGGTCGAAGGCGCGCTGCTGGGCCGGGGTGAAGCGGCCCTGGCGCAGCACGAAGCTGCGGATCTCGCGGCGGCCTTCGCTGGCGGTATAGGGCTTGGGCGGGGCCTTGGCGCCCTCGCTGTCGAACGGGTTGGTCATCGTCGGATCGAAGCGTCGGATCAGCCGATCAGCCCGTCCACCGGCGAGGACGCGCTGGCGTAGCGCTTGCGCGGGATGCGCCCGGCCAGGAACGCTTCGCGCCCGGCCTCCACCGCCTTGCGCATGGCGCCGGCCATCAGCACCGGATGCTTCGCCGAGGCGATCGCGGTGTTCATCAGCACGCCGTGACAGCCCAGTTCCATGGCGATGGCCGCGTCCGATGCCGTGCCCACGCCGGCGTCGACGATGATCGGCACCTTGGCGTTCTCGATGATCTCCAGCAGCGTGTAGCGGTTCTGGATGCCCAGGCCCGAGCCGATCGGCGCGGCCAGCGGCATCACCGCGCAGCAGCCGATCTGCTCGAGCTGGCGGGCCAGGATCGGGTCGTCGCTGGTATAGACCATCACCTGGAAACCGTCGGCCACCAGTTGCTCGGCGGCCTTGAGCGTCTGCACCACGTCCGGGTAGAGCGTGCGCTGGTCGCCGAGCACTTCCAGCTTGACCAGGGTGTGGCCGTCGAGCAGTTCACGCGCCAGCCGGCAGGTGCGCACCGCGTCTTCGGCGGTGTAGCAGCCGGCGGTGTTGGGCAGCAGGGTGTAACGATCCGGCGGCAGCACGTCGAGCAGGTTGGGTTCGCCCGGGTTCTGGCCGATGTTCGTCCGCCGGATGGCCACGGTGACGATCTCGGCGCCGGCGGCCTCGGTGGCGCGGCGGGTCTCGTCCAGGTCCTTGAACTTGCCGGTGCCGGTCAGCAGGCGGGAACGGAAGGTCCGGCCGGCGATGACCAGCGGATCGTGCGCGGGGGTGTCGTTCATCGGGCAATTATGGCCCAAGCGCGGTTCAGCCGCCGCCCAGGGCATGCACGATCTCGACCCGGTCGCCCGCGTCCAGCGCGTGCGTCTGGTGGCGCCCGCGCGCCACGATGGTACCGTTCACTTCCACCGCGACCCGGCGCCCGGCCAGGCCCTCGGCCTCCAGCAGCGCCGCCAGGGTGATGCCCGCCGCGACCGAGCGCGGCTCTCCGTTGAGGACGATATCCATGGGGCCGATTGTCGCATCGGCGGCGGTTTGCCGCAGCGCAGCGTGAATGCGGAGCCGCGGCGACGGACCATATGACCATGCGCATGCGTACGTATGCATGCCTTCCCCGCGCCGACCATTCCAGGAGATTCCATGTCCGCCCTTCGTCCGCTCCGATCCACCCTCGCCGTCGCCCTGGCCCTGGCGGCCGCGCCGGCCCTGGCGGGCCAGTTCGGCAACACCGTGTTCTTCGGCGACAGCCTCACCGACTCGGGCCACTTCCAGAACCAGTTGCCGGCGGCGGTGCGGCCGATCACCGGCAAGTTCACCACCAATCCCGCCTGGGTCTGGGCCGAGTACGTGGCCGACCATTACGACGGCGACGGCCGCACCGACAACCAGGGCGGCGACAACTACGCCCAGGGCGGCTCGCGGGTGACAGTGCAGAACGGCGCCGCCGAATCCACCGTCGCGCAGATGCAGCGCTACCTGGCCGGCAACGGCGGCAAGGCCGATCCGGGCACGCTGTACACGGTCTGGACCGGCGCCAACGACATCTTCGCCATCGCCGGCGCCGGCGCGCCGCCACAGCAGACCATCGGCACGGCGGTGGCCGGCGTGGTCCAGATCGTCGGCACCCTGGATGCGGCCGGTGCGCGCTACATCCTGGTCCCGAACCTGCCGGACATGGGCCGGACCCCGAACGCGATCGCCGCCGGGCCGGCCGGGCAGGCGGCGCTGACCCAGCTCGCCACGACCTACAACGGCGCCATGTACGGCGCCCTGGCCCAGGCCGGGCTGCGGGTGATCCCGCTGGATACCTTCACCATGCTGCGCGAGGTGATCGCCAGCCCGTCCACCTATGGCCTGCGCAACGTCACCCAGACCGCGTGCCTGCCGCCCGAAGCAAGCTCGCTGACCTGCAACCCGTCCTCGCTGGTGGCGCCGGATGCGGCCAGCACCTACCTGTTCGCCGACGGCGTGCATCCCAGCGCCGCTGCGCACGCGATCCTGGCCGACTACGCGATCTCGGTGCTCGAAGGCCCGATGCTGCTCGGGGCGCTGCCGCATTCGGCCAAGGCGATCGGCCGCGGCCGCGCCGAGCAGGTCGCCTCGCACCTGGCCGGCGCGCCGGCCGAAGCCGGGCTGCGCTGGTGGGGCGGCCTGCGCGCCGACCTGCAGGACCACGACGGCCTGTACGACGGCAGGGCCCCGGCCGGGCTGGTCGGGCTGGACTGGTCCAACGGCCACGGCCTGGTCGGCGGCGGGTTCCTCGGCCATGGGCGCCTGCGCGCCGATTTCGGCGGCGGGCGCGGCGACTTCCGCCAGGCCGACACCAGCGTCGGCGGCTTCCTCGGCTGGCAGGGCGAGCGCGGCTGGATCAATGGCCAGCTCAGCCACACCTCGCTGGACTACGACGTGACCCGCGAGGTGCGTATGGGACCGTCCATCCGCCGCCATGCCGGTTCCACCGACGGCAGCAACACCGCCCTCGGGGTGAGCGCCGGCTGGGAGTTCGGTGCCGGCGCGTTCCGGCACGGCCCGGTGGCCGGGCTGCTGTGGCAGTCGATCGACGTGGACGGTTATGCCGAGGACAACCCGACGGCTTCCACCGCGTTGGCCTATTCGGACCAGGGCCTGGACTCGCTGGTCGGCAGCCTGGGCTGGCAGGCCCGCTACGACGCCGGCGGCTGGGAGCCCTATCTGCGCGCGACCTGGGACCGCGAGTTCGAGGATGCGCCGGAGGAGGTGTCCGCTCGCCTGCAGACCGTGTCCGGACTCGAGTACGCGGTGCCGGCGCATGCCTTCGACGGCGACTTCGGCACCGTGGCGGTGGGCGCGCGGATGCAATGGGGCGGGCTCCAGGCCGACCTCGGCCTGCGCAGCAGCGTCGGCCAGAGCGGCGGCAGCGACCGCGGCGTGTTCCTGACCCTCGGCGGCAGCTTCTGAGCCGTCGCGCGGTGCGGCGCGCCAGCGCGCACCGCATCGGGGCCGGCGTTGCGCCGGGAGGGCGTGGACGCATAGACTGCCGGTCCCGCGCGGGTGTAGTTCAATGGTAGAACTGCAGCTTCCCAAGCTGCTAACGTGGGTTCGATTCCCATCACCCGCTCCACTCAGCCAGGCGCCGCGGACTCCCGCGGCGCTTCGCGTTGCGGGGCCCGCCCACCCACGGTAAGCGCGCCGATGAAGCTGGCGATCCTCTCCCGCAACGCCTCCCTGTATTCGACCCGGCGCCTGGTGGAGGCCGCGCGCCTGCGCGGCCACAGCGTGCGCGTGCTCGATCCGCTGCGCTGCTACATGCGCATCGCACCGGAAGGGTTCGCCATGCGCTACAAGGGCCGGCCGGCGGCCGGCTACGATGCGGTGATCCCGCGCATCGGCGCCTCGATCACCCGCTACGCCAGCGCCGTGCTGCGCCAGTTCGAACTGATGGGCTGCTACACCCCCAACCCGTCCGACGCGATCCTGCGCGCTCGCGACAAGCTGCGCGCGCACCAGTTGCTGGCGGCGCAGGGCATTGGCCTGCCGGCCACGGTGTTCGGCGACAACCCCGACGATACCGCCGACCTGCTGTCCCTGCTCGGTCCGCCGCCGCACGTGGTCAAGCTCAGCGAGGGCACCCAGGGCGCGGGGGTGATGCTGACCGAGAAGCTCTCGGCCTCGCGCGCGGTGGTGGAGACCCTGCGCGGGCTGTACGCCAATTTCCTGGTCCAGGAGTTCGTGGCCGAGGCCGGCGGCGCCGACCTGCGCTGCTTCGTGGTCGGCGACCGGGTGGTGGCCGCGATGCGCCGCCAGGCGGCCGAGGGCGAATTCCGTTCCAACCTGCACCGTGGCGGCGAGGGCTCGCCGGCCGAGGCCAGTGCCGAGGAACAGGCGGTGGCGGTGCGCTCGGCGCGGGCACTGGGCCTGGGGGTGGCCGGGGTCGACCTGATCCGCTCGGTGCGCGGCCCGCTGGTGCTGGAGGTCAACTCGACCCCGGGCCTGGAAGGGGTGGAGACGGCCTGCCGGGTGGACGTGGCCGGGGCCATCATCGATCATGTCGATTCGCAGTATTCCCTATATAAAACAATGAGATGAAGGGGAATCGCGGTATCTGGGCGGGGGCCGCCGCGCTGGTTTTAACACCCCTTTAATCGATTCCGGCTTAGGCTCCTCCGGACCGCAGCTCTTCGTCAGCCGGGTTGATCGCAGCTTCCCGGCCGTCAATACGAGATACGGTAATCGGGGCAATCCTTGGCCCAGGCGGTATCCCCGACCTGGGCCTTTTTGCATCCGCTCGCCGGCGTTTGCCCGGCCGCCGAGGGAAAGGCAGAATCGACCCGCACGGTCGGATCCCGGCTGTGCCCGTCACCCCCTTCATTCCGTGAGGTCCCGATGTACAAGCTGGTGCTCCTGTCCCTCCTCGCCCTGACCCCGTTGGCCGCCAACGCCACCATCGGCCCCGGCGACGACTCCTTTTCGCCCGAGAAGGGGCTGGATCTGAGCCGTTCGTTCGAGGTCCAGCGCCAGGCGATCTTCAAGGCGCTCGCCGACGGCGAGACCTACAGGGAGATCCCGAGCCAGGACCGGCAGACGGTCAAGGAATCCCTGGACCGCATTTCCGGCCTGCTGGGCGACGCGCAGAACGCCGACCAGCTTCCGGAGGCGACCAGGGTCGAGGTGTTCAACGAGCAGGAGCGGGTCAACACCCTGCTGACCAAGGCGCGCGAAGACAGCCGGCTGGTGTGCACGCGCGAGAAGAAGGTCGGCTCGCACCGCACCACCAACAGTTGCAAGACCGTGGCCGAACGCCGTCGCGACATGGAAGAGAGCCAGAACGCGTTGCGGCGGAACATGCGGGTCGCGTGCGTTCCGGGCGTGAGCTGCCCGGGCATCTAATTCCACCGGACGGGCCCCCATGCGCATCCTTGTCATCGAAGACAACAGCGACATCGCCGCCAACCTCGGGGACTACCTCGAGGACCGCGGCCATACCGTGGACTTCGCCGCCGATGGCGTGACCGGCCTGCACCTGGCGGTGGTCCACGACTTCGATGCGATCGTGCTGGACCTGAACTTGCCGGGCATGGATGGCATCGAGGTCTGCCGCAAGCTGCGCAACGAGGCGCGCAAGCAGACCCCGGTGCTGATGCTGACCGCGCGCGACAGCCTGGAGAACAAGCTGGCCGGATTCGACTCCGGCGCCGACGACTACCTGATCAAGCCGTTCGCGCTGCAGGAAGTCGAGGTCAGGCTGGCCGCGCTGTCGCGGCGCGGCAAGGGCGTGCAGACCCGGGTGCTGAACGTTGGCGACCTGGAGTACAACCTGGACACCCTCGAGGTGCGGCGCGAAGGCAAGCTGCTGCAGCTCAATCCCACCGCGCTGAAGATCCTGCAGGCGCTGATGGAGGCCTCGCCGGCGGTGGTCACCCGGCAGGAGCTGGAAACCCGGGTGTGGGGCGAGGAACTGCCGGATTCGGACTCGCTGCGCGTGCACATCCATGGTCTGCGCGCCGTGGTCGACAAGCCGTTCCCGGTGCCCTACATCCAGACCCGGCACGGGATCGGCTACCGCATCGCCGCCCCCGATGGCGGCGGCTGACGACGCCCCGACCAGCCGCCGGCACCGCCGCTTCCGGCGCCGGCTGCGCACCCGCATCATCCTCTCGTTCCTGCTGCTGGGCACGGGCCTGACGGCGCTGTTCGCGTTCCTCACCGACTATGCGCGCCAGCGCGTGGAGAACCAGCTGGTCGAGGACGTGATGAACCGCAATCTGGACGAGTCGTGGCGGCGCTTCGCGCAAAGCGGCGGCCAGGATCCGGGGGCGCCGATCGAGCAGATCAAGGGCTACTACTACCTGCCCGACAAGTTCGAGAGCCTGCGCGCCAACAATCCGGAGTGGTATGCGCTGCCGGATGGCATCCACAACATCACCGACATCGACGAGCACGGCAACCCGTTCTCGTACAAGCTCGGGGTGCGCAAGACGCCACAGGTATGGTTCTTCATGGCTTACGACATGACCCAGACCCTGCGCGGGGACGCGCAGCTCAAGCGTGCGCTGTTCGCCTCGATCCTGCTGTTCAGCGGCCTGTCGCTGGTGCTCGGATGGTGGTCGGCGTCGCGGGTGATGCAACCGGTGACGGAACTGGCGACGCGCCTGCGTGCCTACCGCGGCAGCAGCCATCCGGAGAACCTGGCCGGCCATTTCCCGGACGACGAGGTCGGCCAGCTGGCCGAGGCGCTGGACGACTATGCGCTGCGCCTGACCGAAGTGGTGCAGCGCGACCGCGAGTTCAACGCCGACGTCAGCCATGAGCTGCGCACGCCGCTGGCGGTGATCAAGGGTGCGGTGGAGCTGCTGCTGTCGCGCCCGGAACTGGACGAGCGCACCCGTACCCGCCTGCTGCGGATCCAGCGTGCCGAACAGCAGTGCAGCGACCTGATCGGCTCGCTGCTGCTGCTCTCGCGCAACGAGCGCGGGCAGGGCAGCAGCGACGTGGCCAAGGTCGCCGAGCAGCTGCTCGACTCGCACCGTGCCCAGCTCGGCGGCAAGCCGCTGGAACTGCGGGTGGAAGGCGACGCGGGGCTGGTGGTCGATGCGCCCGAGGCGGCGTTGTCGGTGGCGCTGGGCAACCTGATCGGCAATGCGGTCAAGTACACCCCGCAGGGCGAGGTGGTGGTGCGCCTGCTGCCGGACCGGGTGGAAGTGGTCGATACCGGCCCCGGGTTGAGCGACGAGGACGCCGGACGGCTGTTCCAGCGCGGCTACCGCGGCACCCACGCCGGCCATTCGCAGGGCGCGGGCATCGGCCTGTCGATCGTTGGCCGCCTGTGCGACCTCTACGGCTGGCGGGCCAGCGTGCAGCCGCGCCAGGACGGCCAGCACGGCGCATTGGCGATGTTGTCGTTCAACCGCTCCGCGGGCTCCGCCGGCGAAGCGGAAGCATCGGCCACGCCCTCGTAGGCTACAGGGCGATCCAGAAGCAGCCGTAGGCGCGGTGCAGGCCGAACACGGTGCGTGCCGGCGTGTTGCCGCCGGCGAGGGTCTGTTCGATGCGCAGGGCAACCGGATACGGGCGCGAAGGCGCCGCCGCGGGGAGCGAGGCCGGATCCGGCGCCGCCCCCGCCGCGATGGCCGGCGCCTGGCGCCAGCTCGGCATCCAGGCCGCCGGCCCGGTGGCGGCCGGATGCATGGGCAGCGGATCCGGCGCGGTCTGCGCGGGACCGGTGGCCGGCGGAGCGCTGTCGCGGTAGACCGGCGCGATGTCCACCAGCGGCCGCTCGGTCATCGCCTCCAGACGATCGAACAACTGCGTGGCCGCGACGCCGGACACGCCACGCCAGTCGTACACCGCCGACAGCCGGTTGACGTCGCGCGCCTGGATCGCCGCGCCGATCTCGCCGACCAGTTGGCTCAACAGCCGCGGGCAGCCGCCGCGGACCAGGCGTGCGCCCTGGGAGGGCGTCGCCGGCGGCAGGCGCTGGACCGCGCCGATGTCGTCGCAGCGGCGGTCGGTATAGACCGCGCGCCCGTCCGGACCCATGCAGCGTTGCACCGACTGCGCGCTCGCGGTCGGGGACAGGGCCGCGGCGGTACAGGCCAGGAGTACGGGAAGGATGCGGCGCATGGGTCGCAGCCTAGCCCGGCCGGATGCGTGCGGAAAGCGCGGCCGTGCCGCGGCGGCGCGGTTCAGAGCCTGGCCAGCACCGCTTCGGTCGGCCTGGCGAGGTTGAGAGTGTAGAAATGCAATCCCGGTGCGCCGCCCTGGGCCAGGCGCCGGCACAGGTCGGCGACCAGCTCGGCGGCGAATTCGCGGACCGCCGCGGCATCGTCGCCGAAGGCTTGCATGCGCTTGCCGATCCAGCGCGGGATCTCCGCGCCGCAGGCCTCGGAGAAGCGGCGCAGCTGGGCGAAGTTGGAGATCGGCATGATCCCGGGCACGATCGGGATGTCCACCCCGATCCGGCGCGCGTCGTCGACGAAGCGGAAGTACGCGTCGGCGTTGTAGAAATACTGGGTGATCGCCGCGTCGGCGCCGGCATCGACCTTGGCCTTGAAATGGCGGATGTCGGCCAGCGCGTCCTCGGCCTGCGGATGGGTCTCCGGATAGGCGGCCACCTCGATCCGGAAGCGGTCGCCGTGCTCGGCGCGGATCAGCGCCACCAGTTCGGCGGCGTAGCGCAGGTCGCCGGCGTGGCCCATGCCCGAGGGCAGGTCGCCGCGCAGGGCGACGATCCGGCGGCAGCCGATGGCGCGGTACAGCTTGAGCAGTTCGCGCAGTTCCTCGCGGTTGCCGCCCACGCACGACAGGTGCGGCGCGGCCTCGAGACCATGGTGCTGGTTGAGGTGGCGCACGGTTTCCGAGGTATAGCTCAGGGTCGAGCCGCCGGCGCCGAAAGTGCAGGACACGTACTCGGGTGAGTGTGCCTTGAGCCTGTTCGCCGTGCGGTCGAGCTGGGCGCGCTGCTCGTCGGTCTTGGGTGGGTAGAACTCCAGGCTGATCGGGATCATCGCAGGCGGCAGGGTGGGAGCGTCGCGGGATAATATCTCTTTATCGCGATGAACGTGAAGTGGAGCATGCCGGCCGCCACCGGCGAGCCTGCGGCTAGACTCGAACCCGCCCCCCGCGAACCGTCCAGCGCATGTCGATCTTCCTCACTCCCTTCGCCCGCACCCGCCTGTTCCCGCGCCAGCCGCGCGGCAACACTGTCCGCGACTGCACCCCGGAGCAGTTCGAGCGCCACCTCAACGAGCATGCGCCGCTGCGGGTGCTCGACGGCTACGCGCCGTTCTGCAAGCTGCACGTGCATCGCAACTGGACCTCCACCCGCTGCCTGACCGTGCCGGTGACCGACGCCAACCGGCATCTGCTGCGCTCGGCCTACGAGGCGCGGGCGAAGGAGGAGCTGCCGGTGCTGGTGCGCTGGTTCGAGGGCGTGGCACCGCCGGTGGCCGAGTACCTGGTCGCGATCCTGTACAGCCGCGGACAACTGGCGAAGGAGGGCAGCCCGATCGAGGCCGAGTGGGGCGTGGTCGGATGCCTGTACACCGCCACCCCGGAGGAGATCCCGATGGCGCCGATCACGATGATGCGCAATGCGCTGGGCGTGGAGGAGGGCGGCTCGGGCGTGCCGCTGGACCGGCAGGCGTACCGGCGTGCGGTGGAGTTCTGGGAGCACAACGCCAACTGGCGGCCGTAGCCGGCGCCGCTCAGGCCGCGTCGGCCAGGCTCGCGTTGTCGATCACGAAGCGGTACCTCACCTCGCCCCTGAGCATGCGCGCGTAGGCATCCTCGATCTGCCCGGCGCGGATCAGCTCGATCTCGGCGACGATGCCGCGTTCGGCGCAGAAGTCGAGCATCTCCTGGGTCTCGGGGATGCCGCCGATCAGCGACCCGGCCAGGGAACGCCGCTTGCCGATGAAGTTGAACACCCGCGGCGAGGGATGCGGCGAGGCGGGCACGCCGGCCAGGGCCAGGGTGCCGTCGCGCCTGAGCAGGGACAGGAAGGCGTCGAGGTCGTGCGAGGCGGCCACGGTGTCGAGGATGAAATCCAGGCTCTTGGCATGGACCTTCATCTGTTCCGGGTCGCGCGAGACGACCACCTCGTCGGCACCCAGGGCCCTGGCCGCCCCGCGCTTGGATTCGGACGTGGTGAACGCCACCACGTGCGCGCCCAGCGCATGGGCGAGCTTGATGCCCATGTGCCCGAGCCCGCCGATGCCGACGATGCCCACCTTCTTCCCGGGTCCCGCCCGCCAGTGGCGCAGCGGCGACCAGGTGGTGATGCCCGCGCACAGCAGCGGCGCGACCGCGGCCAGTTGCGCCTCGGGGTGGCGGATGCGCAGCACGTAGCGCTGGTCCACCACGATCCGCTGCGAGTAGCCGCCCAAGGTATGGCCGGGCGGGTCCGCGGTCGGCCCGTTGTAGGTGCCGACCATGCGGTCGCAGTAGTTCTCCAGCCCGTCGGCGCAATCCTCGCAATGCCGGCAACTGTCGACGATGCAGCCCACGCCGACCAGGTCGCCCGGCGCGAAGCCGGACACCTGCGCCCCCACCGCCGACACCCGGCCCACGATCTCGTGCCCGGGCACGCACGGGTAGCGCGTTCCGGCCCATTCCGAGCGCACCTGGTGCAGGTCCGAATGGCACACCCCGCAGTAGGCGATCTCGATCTGCACGTCGTGCGCGCCCGGGGCGCGGCGGACGATGTCCAGCGCTTGCAGCGGCTGGTCGGCGGCATGGGCGCCATAGGCCTTGATGGTCATTGCGAACGTCCTTCAGTTCATCGGTCGGGATCGGCGGGCGGCCCTGCCCGCCCTCGGCATGGTCCTTCACCAGCCCTTTCAGGATACCCGAGCGCTTCCGGTCCATCGCGTTGCAGGCGCCGTGGTCAGGGGCGTGCCGCCGCAGGACACCCGCATCGCATCGCCCTTGTCGTGGCCGGTCAAGCCGTCGCCGGGCTGCTTCGCCCAGCCGGTGTACCCGTGGCCCAGGCTGAAGCCGGGCGGCATCGGAGTGCGGCCGTCGATGATGTGCAGGTCGGAGCGGCAGGCGGCGGCGATCTTCGGCAGGACTTCGTCGCCTTTCGGGGGCAACTCCTCGACATCGCGGAACACGCGGACGTCGTGCGGGTCGATCGTGCCGCCAACGAAAACGGGCGCCTTGCGGCGCCCGTTCCGTGTACGTGCATGGATCGCTGCCGACTCAGTAGCGGTAGTGCTCCGGCTTGTACGGCCCGTCCACGCGCACGCCCAGGTAGTCGGCCTGGTCCTGGGTGAGCCGGGTCAGCTTGACCCCGATCTTCTCCAGGTGCAGGCGTGCCACTTCCTCGTCCAGCTTCTTGGGCAGGATGTAGACCTTGGGGTCGTAGAAGTCCTTGTTCGCCCACAGGTCGATCTGGGCCAGGGTCTGGTTGGAGAACGAGTTGGACATCACGAAGCTGGGGTGACCGGTGGCGCAGCCCAGGTTCACCAGGCGGCCTTCGGCCAGCAGGAAGATCGAGCGCCCGCCCGGCAGGTCGAAGCGGTCCACCTGCGGCTTGATGTTGACCTGCTTCACCCCGGCCAGGGTCTTGAGCGCATCGACCTGGATCTCGTTGTCGAAGTGGCCGATGTTGCAGACGATGGCCTGGTCCTTCATCGCCTGCATGTGCGCCAGGGTGATGATGTCCTTGTTGCCGGTGGTGGTGACGTAGATGTCGGCCACGCCCAGGGTGTCCTCGACCGTCTTGACCTCGTAGCCCTCCATCGCCGCCTGCAGCGCGCAGATCGGGTCGATCTCGGTGACGATCACCCGGGCGCCGTAGGCGCGCAGCGAGTGCGCCGAACCCTTGCCCACATCGCCGTAGCCGCAGACCACGGCCACCTTGCCGGCCAGCATCACGTCCATCGCGCGCTTGAGGCCGTCGGCCAACGACTCGCGGCAGCCGTAGAGGTTGTCGAACTTGGACTTGGTGACCGAGTCGTTGACGTTGATCGCCGGCACCAGCAGCTTGCCGCGCTCGGCCAGCTGGTAGAGGCGGTGCACGCCGGTGGTGGTCTCCTCGGACACGCCCTTCCAGTCGGCGACCACGCGGGTCCAGTAGCCCGGGCGCTCGGCGGCCACGCGCTTGAGCAGGTTCTTGATCACCTGTTCCTCGTGGCTGCCCGACGCGCTGTTCACCCAGCTGGCGTCACCCTGTTCCAGTTCGTAGCCCTTGTGGATCAGCAGGGTCACGTCGCCGCCGTCGTCCACCACCAGCTCCGGGCCGGTGAGGGTGCCGTCGGCCAGGGTGAAGGTCAGCGCGTCCAGGGTGCAGTCCCAGTATTCCTCCAGGGTCTCGCCCTTCCAGGCGAACACGGGGGTGCCGGTGGCGGCGATCGCGGCGGCGGCGTGGTCCTGGGTGGAGAAGATGTTGCACGAGGCCCAGCGCACGTCGGCGCCGATGTCCTTCAGGGTCTCGATCAGCACCGCGGTCTGGATGGTCATGTGCAGCGAGCCGGTCACGCGCACGCCCTTGAGCGGGGTGCTGGCGGCGTACTTGCTGCGGATGGACATCAGGCCGGGCATCTCGTGCTCGGCGATGTCGATCTCCTTGCGGCCCCAGTCGGCCAGGGAGAGGTCGGCGACCTTGTAGTCGCCTTCGGTACTGAAGGTCTTGGCTACGGCGTTCATGCGGGTGGTGCTCCGGTTCGGGCGAGGGGGACTCGCTTGGTCCGGGCGCCGTTGTCGCTGAAGGAACGCCCTGCCGAGCCTGGCCAGGGATCGCAGGCGCGCACGGACGTGTGCGCGGCTTCGCGGCTCGGGCCGCAGGTCCATGGTCGCAGCGCCCCTCGGCGGGCGCCGCGCATTGTATCCGGGTATCCGGATCGAAGGATGAATCCGGACCGGCATCGGCGCGGCCGGGACTTTCGTCACGCGGCAGCCGCGGGCCGGGCGTGCTATCCAGACAAGTCAGTTCCCCGGAAGGTCCACGATGCCCAAGCCCGTGCCGAAGCCTGTCGCCCTGCGCTGCCCGTCCGCCCGCCGGCGCCCGGCCTGGACCGCCTTGTCGTTGCTGGCCTGCGCCGCGCTGGCCGGCTCCTGGTCGCTGGCCGCCCCGGCCCGGGCGGCGGCCGGTGGTGGCTACCGCGAGCCGGTACCCGAACTGAAGGCGATCGTCGACGCCCCGCGCGCGCCGCAGCTGACCCTGTCGCCGCGCCGCGACCTCGCGGTGCTGGTGCAGATGCCGGACCTGCCCGGGATCGACGTGGTCGCCCAGCCGGAGCTGAAGCTGGCCGGCCTGCGCATCCATCCGCGCGTGCACGCGCCCAGCGCCTTCGCCTTCGGCACCGACCTGTGGCTGATGGACGTGGCCAGCGGCGACGAGATCCGCATCGCCGGGCTGCCGCAACCGCTGGGCCTGGCGGGAGCGGCCTGGTCGCCGGACCAGCGCTGGCTGGCATTCAACCGGATCGACCGCGCCAGCGGCGGCAACGAACTGTGGCTGGTGGACGTGGCGGCGCGCAGCGCGCGCCGGCTGGCGGGCGGACTCAACACCGCGGCCGGCGGCGGCTACGCCTGGTTGCCGGACAGCAGCGGCCTGCTGGCACGCCTGCAGGTGGCGGATGCGCCGGCACTGCCGCCGGCCGACGCGGTGCCGGCCGGCCCCAACGTGCAGCAGACCGATGCCGGCGCCGGAGTGCGCTCGGTGCGCACCTATCAGGACCTGCTGCGCAACGAGAACGACGCGCGCACCCTGGAGCACTACCTGACCTCGCAGCCGGCGCGGATCGACCTGCGTGGCGGCGTGCGCCGGCTCGGCGCGCCGGGACTGTACACCTCGACCTCGGTGTCTCCGGACGGGCGCCATGTGCTGGCGCAGCGGATCGAGCGGCCGTTCTCCTACCTGGTGCCGGTGTCGGACTTCCCGCGCGTGATCGAGGTGCTCGATGCGGTCTCGGCCAAGCCGACCCACACCGTGGCCCGACTGCCCCTGGTGGAAGGCCTGCCGACCGGCAACGACGCGGTGCCCACCGGCGTGCGTTCGATCGGCTGGCGCGCCGACGCGCCGGCCACCCTGGTCTGGGCCGAGGCCCAGGACGGCGGCGATCCGGCGCGGGAAGCCGCGGTGCGCGACGCGGTGTTCATGCAGGCGGCGCCGTTCGCGGATGGGCCGGTGAAGCTGGCCGAACTGGCTTCGCGCTACGGCGGCATCACCTGGGGCCGCGGCGACCTGGCACTGCTGGACGAGTACTGGTGGAAGACCCGCCGGGCCCGAACCTGGCGGATCCGGCCGGACCAGCCGGCGCAGGCGCCGGCATTGATCGTGGAGCGCTCCTTCGAGGACCGCTATTCCGATCCGGGCGAGCCGGTCACCGTGGCCGACGCGAATGGCCGCCAGCGCCTGCTGACCAGCGCCGATGGCGGCAGCCTGTTCCGGATCGGTGCCGGCGCCTCGCCCGAGGGCGACCGTCCGTTCGTGGACCGCTACGAGCTGGCCAGCGGCAAGACCGAGCGCCTGTTCCATTCGCAGGCGCCGTACTACGAGGTGCCGCGCGGGCTGCTGGACGATACCGGCAGGCGCCTGCTGGTCACCCGCGAATCGCCCACCGAGCCGACCAACTACTACGTGCGCGATGCGGCGGCCGCACCGCTGCGCGCGCTGACCGCCTTCCCGCACCCGACGCCGCAGCTGCGCGACGTGAGCAAGGAGCAGATCCGCTACACGCGTGCCGACGGCGTGGAACTGACCGGCACCCTGTACCTGCCGGCCGGCTACGACGCCGGGCGCGACGGTCCGCTGCCGGTGCTGATGTGGGCCTATCCGCAGGAGTTCAAGTCGGCGCAGGCGGCCAGCCAGGTCACCGACTCGCCGTATCGCTTCAACCGGGTCAGCTATTGGGGCCCGCTGCCGTTCCTGGCGCGCGGCTTCGCGGTGCTGGACAACCCGTCGATGCCGATCGTGGGCGAGGGCGACGCCGAGCCGAACGACACCTACGTCGCGCAACTGGTCGCCAGCGCGCAGGCGGCGGTGGACGAACTGTCCCGGCGCGGCGTTGGCGATCGGCAGCGGATGGCGGTGGGCGGCCACTCCTACGGCGCGTTCATGACCGCCAACCTGCTCGCGCACAGCCGCCTGTTCAAGGCCGGCATCGCCCGCAGCGGCGCCTACAACCGCACGCTCACGCCGTTCGGCTTCCAGTCCGAGGAGCGCAACTTCTGGCAGGCGCAGGACACCTACCTGGCGATGTCGCCGTTCAACCACGCCGACCGGATCAAGGACGCGCTGCTGCTGATCCACGGCGAGGAGGACAACAACTCCGGCACCTTCCCGATCCAGAGCGAGCGCATGTTCGCGGCGATGAAGGGCCTGGGCGGCAACGCGCGGCTGGTGATGCTGCCGAACGAGTCGCACGGCTACCGCGCCCGCGAGTCGATCCTGCACATGCTGGCCGAGACCGACGACTGGCTGCAGCAGCACGTCGCCCGGCCGGCGAAGTGAGCCCCGCGCGGACGGCGGGCCGGCCTACAATGGGCGGCCCCCACCTCCGCAACGTTCCCATGAAGAAAGCCGTCGTCCTGGTGTCCGGTGGCATGGACTCGGCCGTGGTCCTGGCCATCGCCCGCGAGCAGGGCTTCGCGGTGCACGCGCTGAGCGTGCGCTACGGCCAGCGCCACACCTCCGAACTGGAAGCGGCCGACCGCGTCGCCCGCGCGCTGGGCGCGGTGGCGCACAAGACCGTGGGCGTGGACTTGCGCAGCATCGGCGGTTCGGCGCTGACCGACGACATCGAGGTGCCGGACGCCGGCGGCGAAGGCATCCCGGTCACCTACGTGCCGGCGCGCAACACCATCATGCTGTCGCTGGCGCTGGGCTGGGCCGAGGTGCTGGGCGCGGCCGACCTGTTCTGCGGGGTCAACGCGGTGGACTATTCCGGCTATCCGGATTGCCGGCCGGAATTCGTGGAGGCCTTCGAGCGGCTGGCCAACCTGGCGACCAAGGCCGGCGTGGAAGGCGCCGGCATCCGCGTGCACGCGCCGCTGATGCGCATGGGCAAGGACGGGATCGTGCGCGAAGGTTTGCGCCTGGGCGTGGATTTCGCCCAGACGGTGTCCTGCTATCGCGCCGACGCGGAAGGTCGTGCCTGCGGCCACTGCGATGCCTGCCGCCTGCGCGCGGCCGGCTTCGCCGATGCGGGCGTGCCGGACCCGACCCGCTACGTGGGCTGAATGCCGTAGGTGCCGACTGTCAGTCGGTACCTACGTGGTTGTCACCCGCGCCGTCGGTGTCTATGGGTCCAACAGCAGGCCTCAGTGGCTGCAGGCCGGCCCGCCATCGCCACGTCGCCTTTGCCGCAGCGGATCGATCTCCAGGCCGATGCGCAGCGACTGGCCGATGCGCTCGGCGGTCGCGAACACGTGGCGCGCCTGTTCGCGCGGCAACACGTCGTGCGCGGTGCGGTCCCACAGCGCCAGCCAGCGCGCGAAGTGCTGCTCGTCCAGGTCCAGCGGCCGGTGCGCGGCCATCGGGTTGCCTCGATAGCTGCCGGCGCGCAGCAGCACCGAGCACCAGAAGCGCACCAGGGTATCGAGGTGCGCGTCCCAGTCCTCCACGGCGGCCGCGAACACCGGCCCCAGCAGCCAGTCGGTGCGGGCGCGGGCGTAGAAGGCGTGGACGAGGCGGGCGATGCCGGCTTCGTCGGGCAGGTGGGCCGCGGGGTGCGGGTCGGGGAAAGCCATGCCCGTATTATCGCCCCGCACAGCCCCGCTTGTTGTAGAGCCGACTGTCAGTCGGCTGCGGTCCGTTCCGCGGCCATGCGCCTTGCTGGATGTGCCGACTCACGGTCGGCACCTGCGCAATTGGCACAGAGTTGATGCCTGCGCCACCGGTACCCACAGGTCAGCGGAGCGAGGCACGCAGTGTCCGCGTGCCTGGGGAGCGGGAAGGCTGGTGGGCCGTGTTGGAATCGAACCAACGACCAGCGGATTAAAAGTCCGATGCTCTACCGACTGAGCTAACGGCCCGGATGCCGGCGTATGGCCGGACGCGCATGTTAACCGATCGGGCGTGGAGGCTGAACGCGGCAGGCTGGCACGAGCCTGGGCGGTTGAAGCGTCCCGGGAGCGGGCGCATATTCGATTGACCACTTCCTGTCCCGTGCGTCTCACCCGCTGCGACGCCTTGGGCGCAGCCTGCGATGCTCCGCCCCGTCCCCGCCCATGACCCCCCCGGCCTTCCATCCCGCCGTCGCCCGCTGGTTCGACGGTGCCTTCCCCGGCCCCACCGCGGCGCAGTCGGCGGCATGGCCGGCGATCATGGCCGGGCGCAACACCCTGGTGGCCGCGCCGACCGGCTCGGGCAAGACCCTGACCGCGTTCCTGGCCGCGATCGACGCACTGGTGCGCGAGGGTCTGGCCCACGGCGGCGAGCTGCCCGACCGCACTAGCGTGGTCTACGTCTCGCCGCTGAAGGCACTGTCCAACGACATCCGCCTGAACCTGGAGGCGCCGCTGGCCGGCATCCGCCAGGCCCTGGTGGAACTGGGCCTGCCGGACGTGGAGATCCGCGCCGCGGTGCGCACCGGCGATACACCGCAGGCCGAGCGCGCCCGGGCGCGGAAGAAACCGCCGCACATTCTGGTGACCACGCCCGAGTCGCTGTACGTGCTGCTCGGCTCGGCTTCGGGCCGGGCGATGCTCGGCGGTGTGCGCAGCGTGATCGTGGACGAGATCCACGCCCTGGCCGACGACAAGCGCGGCAGCCACCTGGCGCTGTCGCTGGAGCGGCTGGAGGCGTTGTGCGGGCGGCCGCTGGTGCGGATCGGGCTGTCGGCCACGCAGAAGCCGGTGGAGGAGGTGGCGCGGTTCCTGGTCGGCGGCGCCAACGTCTATCCGGCGCGCGACGGGTTACCCGGTTGGAATGGCGCAGATCCACTGGCCGGCAGCGACGCGGTGCTCGGCGGCAAGGCCACGGCCGACGTGCCCGACTGCGCCATCGTCGACATCGGCTACGCCAAGCGGCGCGACCTGGCGCTGGAACTGCCGCCCACGCTGCTGTCGGCGGTGATGTCCAACGAGCAGTGGGAACAGGTGTACGCGCGCCTGGTCGAACTGGTGCGCGCGCACCGCACCACCCTGGTGTTCGTCAACACCCGGCGCATGGCCGAGCGCGCCGCCTTCCACCTGGGCGAACTGCTCGGCCGCGAGGGCGTGGGCACCCACCACGGCAGCCTGTCCAAGGAGCTGCGGCTGGAAGCCGAGCAGAAGCTCAAGCGCGGCGAACTGCAGGTGCTGGTGGCCACCGCCTCGCTGGAACTGGGTCTGGACATCGGCGACGTGGACCTGGTGTGCCAGCTCGGTTCGCCGCGCTCGATCGCCGCCTTCCTGCAGCGCGCCGGGCGCTCGGGTCACCACGTCGGCGGGGTACCGAAGGCGCGGTTGTTCCCGCAGACCCGCGACGAGCTGGTCGAATGCGCCGCGCTGCTGGATTGCGTGCGCCGCGGCGAACTGGACGCGCTGCGCGTCCCGCCGGCGCCGCTGGACGTGCTGGCGCAGCAGATCGTGGCCGAGGTCGCCGCCACCGAGTGGGACGAGGACGCGCTGTACGACTGGCTGCGCCGCGCCTGGCCGTATGCACGGCTCGGGCGCGGGAAGTTCGACGAAGTGGTGAAGATGCTGGCCGACGGCTTCAGCGACCGCCGTGGCCCGCGTGCCGGCTGGCTGCACCGGGATGCGGTGAACAAGCGCCTGCGCGGCCGCCAGGGCGCGCGCATGGTGGCGACCATGTCCGGCGGCACGATCCCCGACACCGGCGACTACGCGGTCGTGCTGGAGCCGTCTTCGACCTTCATCGGGTCGGTGAACGAGGATTTCGCGGTCGAGAGCATGGCCGGCGACATCTTCCAGCTCGGCAACGCCAGCTACCGGATCCTGCGCATCGAGCCAGGCCGGGTGCGGGTGGAGGATGCGCAGGGCATGCCGCCGAGCATCCCGTTCTGGCTGGGCGAGGCGCCCGGGCGCACGGACGAGCTTTCGTTCGGCGTCTCGCGTTTGCGCGAGGAAGTCGCCGCGCGCATGCCGGACGCGATGGCGTGGTTGTGCGACGAGGCCGGCCTGGACGAACACGCCGCGCGCCAGTTGGTCGACTACCTCGGCGCCACCGCGATTGCCCTGGGCGCGATGCCGACCCAGCGCCGCATCGTGCTCGAACGCTTCTTCGACGAGACCGGCTCCACCCACCTGGTGGTGCACAGCCCGTTCGGCAGCCGCCTCAACCGCGCCTGGGGCCTGGCCCTGCGCAAGCGCTTCTGCCGCCAGTTCAATTTCGAACTGCAGGCGGCGGCCACCGAGGACGCGATCGTGCTGTCGCTGTCCACCAGCCACAGTTTCCCGCTGATCGAGGTATCGAAGTATCTGCATTCGTCCTCGGCGCAGGACGTGCTGGTGCAGGCACTGCTGGACGCGCCGCTGTTCCCGGTGCGCTGGCGCTGGAACGCGACCACCGCGCTGGCCCTGCCGCGCTTCCTCGGCGGCAAGAAGGTGCCGCCGCAGCTGCAGCGGATGAAGTCGGAGGACCTGCTGGCCACGGTGTTCCCGGACCAGGTCGCCTGCCTGGAGAACATCGTCGGCGAACGCCAGGTGCCCGACCATCCGCTGGTCGCGCAGACCCTGGACGACTGCCTGCACGAGGCGATGGATACCGAAGGCTGGCTGGGGGTGTTGCGCGGGCTGGAATCCGGCACCATCGAGGTCGTGGCCTGCGACGTCACCGCGCCGTCGCCGCTGGCGGCCGAGGCGCTCAACGCGCGCCCGTATGCATTCCTGGACGACGCGCCGCTGGAGGAGCGCCGCACCCAGGCGGTGCAGACCCGCCGCTACGCCGATCCGCAGTCGGCCGGCGACCTGGGCCGACTCGATGCCGAGGCGGTGGAGCAGGTGCGTGCCGAAGCCTGGCCACGGGCGCGCAATGCCGACGAGATGCACGAAGCGCTGACCGGGCTGGGCGTGGTCAGCGCCACCGAAGTCGCGCGCACGCCGGCGTGGGAGCCCTTGCTGCAACAACTGGCGCGCGACGGCCGTGCCACCCGCACGACCGTCGCCGGGCGGCAATGGTGGGTCGCCGCCGAGCGCCTGCCGCAGTGGCTGGCGCTGCACCCCTCGGCGCTGCAGCAGCCGGGCATCGCCGTGCCGGCGGAGTTCGCGCAGGTCGAATGGAGCGCCGGCGATGCGGCGGTGGCGCTGCTGCGCGCGCGCCTCACCGGCCTGGGGCCGGCAACGGCGGCGGCGCTGGCCGACGGCCTGGCGCTGGCGCCGCTGGACGCGGACATGGCCCTGCTCAGGCTGCAGTCGCAGGGCTACGCGATGCAGGGCAGATTCACCCCGGGCACGTCTGCATCGGGCGCGTCCACGCGCGGTGCTGCGGCCGACGAGTGGTGCGAACGCCACCTGCTGGCGCGCATCCACCGTTACACCCTCAAGCGCCTGCGCCGCGAGATCGAGCCGGCGGCACCGCGCGACTTCATGCGCTTCCTGTTCGACTGGCAACGGGTGGCGAAGGCGGCGCAGGTCAGCGGTCCGGAGGCTCTGGCCGGGGTGCTGGCGCAGCTGGAAGGCTACGAGGCGCCGGCCGCGGCCTGGGAAGGCGAACTGTTGCCGGCGCGGATACGCGACTACTCGATCGCCTGGCTGGACGACCTGTGCACCGCCGGGCGCATGCTGTGGACCCGGCTGCGTCCGGCCGAGGCCGAGCCGGGGGCGCCGCGTGGCCCGGTGTCGCTGCGCGGCTCACCGCTGCTGTTGCTGCCGCGGCGCAACGCGTCGCATTGGACCGCACTGGTCCGCGACCCGCCGGGCCAGGTGCAGGACGACGAGGCGATGCTGTCCTCGCGCGCGCAGAAGCTGGCCGACTTCCTCGCCGCGCACGGTGCCTCGTTCTTCGACGAAATGCTCGCCGGTACCCGCCTGCTGCAGACCGAACTGGAGGATGCGCTGGCCGAACTGGTCGCCCGCGGTCGCGCGCACTGCGACAGTTTCGCCGGCCTGCGCGCGCTGCTGGTGCCGGCCTCGAAGCGGCCCACGCCGGGCGGCCATGGCCGCCGCCGCGCGGCGCTGTTCGGGATCGAGGACGCGGGGCGCTGGGCGCTGGTGCGGCGCGCGGCGGCGGATGCCCTCCAGGCCGCCAGCCCGGTCGACGGCTCCGCGGGCACCGCCCCGGCCGCGCGCCCGGTCCGTGCGCCCAGGCCCGACCCGGAGGCGGTGGAGCACGTGGCGCGCGTGCTGCTGCGCCGCTACGGCGTGGTGTGCTGGCGCGTGCTCGAGCGCGAGGCCGGCTGGTTGCCGCCGTGGCGCGAACTGCTGCGCGTCTACCACCGTCTGGAAGCGCGCGGCGAAGTGCGCGGCGGGCGCTTCATCGCCGGCCTGTCCGGCGAGCAGTTCGCCTTGCCGGAGGCCATCGGCCTGCTGCGCAAGGCGCGCTCGCAGGCTGGCGACGGCGTCCTGGTCTGCGTCAGCGCGCTGGATCCGCTGAACCTGTCCGGGACCGTGGTCGCCGGCGACAGGGTGCCGCGGATTGCCGGCGCGCGTCTTGCGTTCCTCGATGGCATGCCGGTGGCGGCGCTGGTCGCCGGCGAGCTGCGGCCGATGGCGGCGATGGAGGCACTGGCGCCGGAAGCGCGGGCGGCCGTGCGCAAGGCCCTGCTGCGCGAGCCGGGCTCCGATGCCGCCGCACTCGTTCAACCCAGCTCGCGCACGATCTCCAGCACCGCCTCGCCGTAGCGGGCCAGCTTGCTGCCGCCGATGCCACCCACCCGGGCCAGTTCGCTCACTGCGGCCGGGCGCAAGCGGGCGATGTCGCGCAGGGTGCGGTCGTGGAAGATCACGTAGGCGGGCACGTTCTGCTCGCGCGCCGCCAGCGCGCGCCAGGCGCGCAGGGCGTCGAACAGCGGCCGGTCGCCGGCGTCCACGTGCAGGGTGCTCTCGCTGCGGCCCGGCTCGCCGCTGCCCGCCGATTTTCCGCGCGCCCTGCGCGGCGCCTCCTCGCGCAGCTGCACCCCCTGTTCGCCGCGCAGCACCGGCCGTGCCGCCGGGCCCAGGCGCAGGCCGCCATGGCCTTCGGCATCGACCTCCAGCAACCCGGCGACGACCAGTTGCCGGAACACGCTGCGCCAGGCGTTCGCGTCCAGTTCGGTGCCGATGCCGTAGGTGGACAGTTCGTGGTGGCGGAACTGGCGCACCTTGTCGGTGTCGGCGCCGCGCAGCACGTCGATCAGGTGCGCGGCACCGAAGCGCTGGCCGCTGCGATACACGCAGCTCAGTGCCTTGCGCGCGGCCTCGGTGGCGTCCCAGGTGCGCACCGGGTGCAGGCAGTTGTCGCAGTTGCCGCACACCCCGGTGCCGTTGCCCGCAGCGAGGTACTCTTCGCCGAACGCGGCCAGCAGCGCCTGCCGCCGGCAACCCGCGGATTCGCAGTAGCCCAGCAGTTGGTCGAGCTTGCGTCGTTCCAGCCGCTTGCGCTCCTCGCCGGCCTCCGACTGCTCGATCATCTGCCGCAGCAGGACCACGTCGCCCAGGCCGTAGCCCATCCAGGCCTCGGCCGGCTCGCCGTCGCGTCCGGCGCGGCCGGTCTCCTGGTAGTAGCCCTCGATCGACTTGGGCAGGTCCAGGTGGGCGACGAAGCGCACGTCGGGTTTGTCGATGCCCATGCCGAAGGCGATCGTGGCGCACATCACGATGCCGTCCTCGCGCAGGAAGCGGCGCTGGTTCTCGGCCCGCACCCCGGCCGCCAGGCCGGCGTGGTAGGGCAGGGCGGCAATGCCGCGGCCGCACAGGAACTCGGCGGTTTCCTCGACCTTGCGCCGGGACAGGCAATACACGATTCCCGATTCGCCGGCGTGGCCGGCGAGGAACTCGAGCAGTTGCCGGCGCGGGTTGTCCTTGTGCGCCACCGAGTAGCGGATGTTGGGTCGGTCGAAGGAACTGACGAAGCGGGCCGCCTCCTCCAGCGCCAGGCGCTCGGCGATCTCGCGCCGGGTCGGCGGGTCGGCGGTGGCGGTGAGGGCGATGCGCGGCACCTGCGGCCAGCGCTCGTGGAGCACGGTCAGTTCGCGGTACTCGGGACGGAAGTCGTGGCCCCACTGCGACACGCAGTGCGCCTCGTCGATCGCGAACAGGGCGATCCGGCTGCGTTCCAGCAGCGAGAGGAAGCGCTGGGTCAGCAGCCGTTCCGGAGCGACGTAGAGCAGGTCCAGGGTGCCGTCGAGCAGTGCCTGCTCCACTTCGCGCGCCTCGCCCGCGTCCAGGGTGGAGTTGAGGTAGGCCGCGCGCACCCCCAGCTGACGCAGCGCCTCGACCTGATCCTGCATCAGCGCGATCAGCGGCGACACCACCAGTCCGGTGCCCGGGCGCAGCAGCGCCGGCACCTGGTAGCACAGCGACTTGCCGCCTCCGGTGGGCATCAGCACCAGCGCATCGCGGCCGGCGGCGACATGCTCGATGATGGCCTGCTGCTGGCCGCGGAAGGCGTCGTAGCCGAACACCTGGCGCAGCACCGCCAGCGCGTCCGCGGCGGGGCGGGCGTCGGCGACGCGGGGCGTGGGGTGCTGGAGCAGCGCGGTCATCGGCAAAGCATACCGGCCAGGTCAAGCCGGGGCGCCGGGGCATGGCGGCACGGGGGTCGGGAGTTCCCGCGCCCCGCCGTAGGGCGAGGCCGTGGCCCGCGCCGCCGTTCAGGCTTCGCGCGCGAACGAGAACAGCTGCTTCAGCGGATGCCGCCTGCGCTCCACCGTCGCCCGCAGCAGTTGCGCGCCCAGCGCCGAATAGGTGATGCCGTTGCCGCCGTACGCCATCGCGAACAGCACCCGCGGACCCCATTGCGGATGCGCACCGAACCATGGCAACCCGTCGCGGGTCTCGGCGAAGGTCCCGCCCCAGGCGAAGGCCGGCCGCAGCGCCAGCCACGGGAACAGGCGCTCGACTCGCTTCGCCAGCTTGCGCGCCTTCGCCGGCACCCGCGCATCGCGCCGCGCGGGCAGGTCCAGGGCGTCGTCCTCGCCGCCGGCCAGCAGGCGGCGGTCCGGGGTGGTGCGCAGGTACAGGTAGGGCCGGGCGGTTTCCCAGACCAGGCTCCCGGCCAGCGCGCCGAGCATGCCGGCGGGCAGGGGATCGCTGACGAAGGCGTAGCTGCTGCGGTTGCGCGCCACCGGCCTGTGCAGCCAGCGCTGGCTCTCGTAGCCGCAGGCCAGCACCACGTGGCCGGCGCGCACGCGGTATCCGGAGGCGGTGTGCAGCACGGCGCGGCGCGCGCCGGCGTGCAGCTCGACCACGTCCTCGTGGTCATGCACCGCCGCGCCGTTGCCGTGCAGCCGGCGCAGCAGGCGCTGGGCCATGCGGTAGGGATCGACCTGGGCGGCCTGGCGGCTCAGGAGCGCCGCAGGCGCGCGGAATCCATAGCCGGCCTCGATATCTTCCGGCGTCCACCACTCCACCTCGATCCCGTGCCGCCGGCGCGCGGCGAACTCCTCGCGCATCCCGCGCACGTCGCGCCGGCGGCTGGCGTAGTAGAGGCTGGAACAGGCGGCGAAGGAAACCCCGCCCAGGCCGGCGGCGCGCTCGCGCAGCCACTCGATCGCGCCGACGCAGGCGGTGTAGGCCAGCGCCGCGTCCGCCTCGCCGTGGCGCCGTGCCAGGTCGACCAGGTGGGTGTCGATCTCGTACTGCAGCAGCGCCGTGCTCGCCGAGGTGCTGCCCCAGCCGATGTCGCGGCGTTCCAGCACCGCCACCGCATGGCCGTGTGCGGCCAGTTCGTCGGCGATCAGGGCCCCGGTGATGCCGCCGCCGACCACGGCCACGTCGCAGTCCAGGTCGGCCTGGAGCCGGGGCAGGGGTGCGGCCAGGCCGTTGCGGATCGCCCAGAACGGATAGCCGCTTTTCAGGTCCATGGCCGCAGTCAAGCCGAGGACGGCGTAGGCGGCCGTGAAAAGGGGGGGGCGGTGCGGACGACAGGTCGGCGGATTGCCGGCCGCGCGCGTTCCGGGCATGGTCGTCGCGGCGCGCGCCGGATGCCTACACCGGCGGTACCGCGGTCTCGCGGCCGGCGTAGCGGAACGGAGGCGTGGACATGACCATCTCGGCCAGCGAGTAGGCCAGCTCGCGCTCGGCCATCACCGCGCCGTCGGCGCCGTGGGACAGCAGGTGGCGCACCTCCGCGTCGCTGTGCGCGCGTGCCAGCACCGGCAGCGCCGGATTGATCACGCGCAGCTTGGCGATCGCCTCGCCGGCTTCCAGCGGCTGCGGGATCGCCAGGATCGCGATCGCCGCCGATTCGGGATGGGCCTCGGCCAGGACCCGCTCCGAGGCGGCATTGCCGCGGATGGCGGGGATGCCTGCGGCGTGGGCGCGGTCCACGTGCAGCGAGTTGTCGTCGATCACCACCACCGGCACGCCGCGCGCCTGCAGCACCTGGCTCAGTTCGCGGCCGACCCGGCCGTAGCCGATCACGATGGCGTGGTTGCCCGGGTGCAGCCGCGGGCCGGCGGGCTGCTCCGGCTCCGGGCGCAGCGGGATGTCCTCGCGCTGCCTGGCCTCCCAGCGGTCCAGCAGCATGAAGATCATCGGATTGAGCAGGATCGAGATCAGCGCGCCGGCCAGCACCAGCGCCTGCCCGACCGGCGGCAGGATCTTCAGCGCCACGCCCAGCCCGGCGATGATGAAGGCGAACTCGCCGATCTGGGCCAGCGAGGCGGAGATCGTCAGCGCGGTCATCTTCGGGTGGCCGAAGGCGCGCACGATCACGAACGCGGCGGCCGACTTGCCGAACAGGATGATCGCGGCGGTGGCCAGCACCTGCCACGGGTGCTCGACCAGGATCGCCGGGTCCACCAGCATGCCCACCGAGACGAAGAACAGCACTGCGAACGCATCGCGCAGCGGCAGCGAGTCGTTGGCCGCCTTGTGGCTCAGTTCCGACTCGTTGAGCATCATCCCGGCGAAGAACGCGCCCAGGGCGAAGGACACCCCGAACAGCGAGGCCGCGCCGAACGCCACGCCCAGGGCGATCGCCAGCACCGACAGGGTGAACAGTTCGCGCGAGCCGGTGCCGGCGATCCGTTCCAGGATCCACGGGATCACCCGCCGCCCGACCAGCAGCATCACCGCCACGAACAGGCCCAGCTGCAGCAGGGTCCAGCCGATCCGGGCCAGCACGCGCGCGGTGGACAGGCCCTCGGCCGAAGCTTCCGGGCCGAAGATCCCGGCGATCACCGGCATCATCACCAGGGCCAGCACGCAGGCCATGTCCTCGACGATCAGCCAGCCCACCGCGATCTTGCCGCGCACGGTCTCCAGCAGGCGGCGCTCCTCCATCGCCCGCAGCAGCACCACGGTGGAGGCGGTGGCCAGGGAGAAGCCGAACACCAGCCCGTACAGGGTCGGCCAGCCCATCAGCGAGGCCACGCCCCAGCCCAGCAGGGTGGCCACCGCGATCTGCGCCAGCGCGCCGGGCACGGCGATCCACTTCACTTCCAGCAGGTCGTCCAGCGAGAAGTGCAGGCCGACGCCGAACATCAGCAGCATCACCCCGATCTCGGCCAGCTGGTTGGCGATCTCCTGGTCGGCGACGAAGCCGGGGGTGAACGGGCCCACGAGCACCCCGGCCAGCAGGTAGCCGACCAGCGGGGACAGGCGCAGCCGGTTGGCCAGCGCGCCCAGCACGAAGGCCAGGCCGAGGCCGACCGCGACGATGTCGATCAGGCTGGTGTCGTGGTGCATCGGGGTGATGGCGCAGGGAGGGGACCAGTGTCACCGACAGGGGACTATTCGGCAAACCCGGACCCCGGCGCGATGGAGCCGCGCCCGTCTGCCGCGACGGAGACGAAAAAAAGGGAACCCCGCCGGAGCGGGGTTCCCTGTCGATCGCGGCGAACCCCGCTTACCAGGCGTAGGCGACGCGCCCGTACACGTAGCGGCCGTTGAAGCCGAACGGCGAGTACAGGCTGTAGGGCATCAGGCCGAAGGTGGAGTTGGCGTAGATGTTCTGCTGCGGGTACTCGTCGAGCGCGTTGTCCGCGCCCAGGGTCACGGTCCAGTTCTCGCCCGGGCGGAAGTTGGCCGACAGGTCCAGGGTCCAGGCCGGATCGAAACGCTGGTCCTGGGCGGGGTTGGTGGCGTGCCGGGAAGTGAACCTGCCGTAGCGGGTGGCGCCGGCGTTGAAGTCCCATTGCGCCAGCTTCCAGTTGGCGTTGAGCGCGAACTTGTCGCGCGGCGCGCCTTCCTCGATGCGCCCGCGCTCGTCGCGGCCCATGCGTTCCAGGTTGGCGCCCAGTGCGGTCAGCACGTCCGGGTTCGGCGCGATCCGGGTCACGTCGGTCTTGTTGTAGTTGTAGCTGCCGGTCAGGTTCAGGCTGCTGGCCTGCAGCGGGATCGAGTACGAGCCCACCAGGTCCACGCCGCGGGTGCGGGTGTCGATGGCGTTGTTGAAGTAGCGCGCGCTGGTGACGTTGGTGATGCCCAGCGCCGCCAGCAGGTCCTGCGCGGCCTTGTTGCCGGCGATGTTGAGGTTGGACGAGAGCACGATGCGGTCGTCGATGGCGATCTGGTAGGCATCGATGGTCAGGTACAGGCGGTCGATCGGCTGCAGCACCAGGCCCAGGCTGTAGGACAGCGAGGTCTCGGCCTTCAGCGGCTCGGCCCCCAGCGCCTGCGCCGCCGCGCCCGCGGCCGGGAAGGTGCCGGTCTCGAAGGCGACGCCGTTGTTGATGTTGGTGGTCACCGCCTGGTAGTGCTGCTGGGCCAGCGCCGGTGCGCGGAAGCCGCCGGCGACGGTGCCGCGCAGTGCGACGGTGTCGGTGAACGCATAGCGTGCCGACAGCTTGCCCGAGGTCTGGCCACCGAAGTCCGAATAGTCCTCGTAGCGGCCGGCGACGCCGGCGGAGAACCTGTCGCTCAGGTCCGCTTCCAGCCCGGCATAGACCGCATCGCTGTCGCGGCTGTAGCTACCGGCGTTGCGCCGGGTGAAGCCGCCGAAGCCCTGGGCGCCGGAGCCGTAGTAGGAACTCGGCTCGCCGGCGGTCTGCGCCCAGTCCTCCATCCGGTGTTCGGCACCCAACGAGAGTGTGGCCGGGTACGCCAGGCCGATGTCCAGGGCCTTGGAGAAATCGGCGTTCAGCACCTGCTGCTTGTACGTCAGCTGGCCGACGTAGAAGCTCCGCGGGCTGGAGGCGCCCAGGGCGTAGTTGATGGTGTTCTGGGTGCGGAAGCCCAGCTGGTTCTCGCCGAAGTTGTAGCTGACGTCCCAGCGCCAGCCGCCTACGCTGGAGCCCTTCACGCCGAGTACCGCGCTGAGGTCGCGCGCATCCTGGTTGATCTCCGGCACGTAGCCGTTGGGGTACACCTGGGCCAGCAGCGCGCCCTGGCCGCTGTGGTTCTTGGAGCGGTAGAACGCGAACGAGGTGATGTCGCGGTCGCTGCCGATGAGGGTGGCATAGGCGTGGGTGCGCTCACCGATGTTGAATTCGGCGTTGATCGAGACCGCGGACTGGTCGACGTCCGGGTCGCCCAGCTTGAACGCCTTCTCGCCCACGCCGGGGAAGTTGCCGGTGTGCGGCGCGGTGCCCTGGTAGGCGCCGGAGCGGTTGGTCATGTCCTGGTGGCCGGTCTGCGCGGCCAGGTGCACGGTGCCCGCGCCCTGGCTCAGGGTGAGGCCGGCATCGCCGGAGACCTGCCATTGCTTGCCGTCGCCCTCCGAATACTGGCCACCGCCCAGGGCGATGCTGCCGCCCGAACCGGAACCCTTGAGCACGATGTTGACCACGCCGGCGATCGCGTCGGAGCCGTACTGCGCCGAGGCGCCGTCGCGCAGCACTTCCACCCGCTCGATCGCCGCCACCGGGATCGCATTGAGGTCCACGGCCGAGGAACCGCGGCCGATGGTGCCGTTCACGTTGACCAGCGCCGAGATGTGGCGGCGCTTGCCGTTGACCAGGATCAGCACCTGGTCCGGCGACAGCCCGCGCAGCTGCGCCGGGCGCACGCCGCTGGTGCCGTCGGCCATGCCGGGGCGCGGGAAGTTCAGCGAGGGCAGGGCGCGGGCCAGGGCGGTGGCCAGTTCGGTGGTGCCGGTGGCAGTCAGTGCCTCCGGGGTGATGATGTCGATCGGCGACTGCGATTCGGCCACGGTGCGGTCGGACACGTAGGTACCGGTGACGATCACCGTGTCCAGGGAAGTCGGGGTGGGGGCGCTGTCCTGGGCCCGGGCGGCGGGGGCCAGAGCGAGGGCGACGGCGAGGGCGAGCAGGTGGTGCTGGGAAGGCATGTGAAGCGACTCCTGGGGGGGCGGGTCAGAGCAGCAGGCGTGGGGCCTGTTGGATGTTGCATCGCAACACCCTGATCGGGGATTACCCCTTCCCGGGGCAATTGTCAAATTTCCGTTCTCCGGTCGATGCCGGCGAGTCAAGTATTCGTTAACAGTAGAATGGGCGTCGCAGGATGCATTGCCATCTGCTTATTCCTTCCGGTTCTAACGATCCCCCATGATTTCCCTGCGCAATTTCGCCCTGCGCCGTGGCGAACGGCTGCTGCTGTCCAACGTCGACCTGGCCCTGCACGCCGGCTACCGGGTGGGCGTGGTCGGCCGCAACGGCACCGGCAAGTCCAGCCTGTTCGCCGCGATCCAGGGCGAGCTGGAGGCCGACCAGGGCGACGTGGACCTGCCCGGCAAGGTCCGGATTGCCTCGGTGGCGCAGGAGACCCCCTCGCTGCCGGACCCGGCGCTGGACTTCGTGCTCGGCGGCGATGCGGTGCTGGCCGCGGCGGTGCGCGCGGAGGCCGACGCCAACGCACGCGAGGACTGGGAGGCGGTGGCCGCCGCCCACCAGACCCTGGCCGAGCTCAACGGCTACGACGCCGAGGCCCGCGCCGGACGCCTGCTGCACGGGCTGGGCTTCCCGGCCGAGACCCACCGTCGCGCGGTGTCCACCTTCTCCGGCGGCTGGCGGGTGCGCCTGAACCTGGCCCGCGCGCTGATGATGCCGTCCGACCTGCTGCTGCTGGACGAGCCGACCAACCACCTGGACCTGGACGCGGTGTACTGGCTGGAGCAGTGGCTGCTGAAGTACCCCGGCACCCTGCTGCTGATCTCGCACGACCGCGAGTTCCTCGACAACGTCGCCACCCACACCCTGCACCTGCACGGCGGCGGCGCGAAGCTGTACGTGGGGGGCTACACCGACTTCGAGCGCCAGCGCGCCGAGCAACTGCGCCAGCAGCAGATCGCACACGAGAAGGAGCAGGCCGAGCGCGCCCACCTGCAGAGCTTCATCGACCGCTTCAAGGCCAAGGCCTCCAAGGCGCGCCAGGCGCAGTCGCGGATGAAGCGCCTGGCCAAGCTCTCCGGCACCGAAGCGGTGCGCGCCGAGCGCGAGTTCCGGATCGAGTTCGCGCCCCCGGCGCGACTGCCGCATTCGCTGATCCGGCTGGACCACGTCGAGGCCGGCTATGGCGCCGACGCGGTGATATTGCACGCGGTCGGCTTCGGCCTGGAGGCCGGCGACCGGATCGGCCTGCTCGGGCCCAACGGCGCCGGCAAGACCACCCTGGTGCGCACCCTGGTCGGCGAACTGCTGCCGCTCGCCGGCGAGCGCAACGCCCATCCGGACCTGCGCATCGGCTACTTCGCCCAGCACACGGTCGAATCGCTGCACGAGGGCCAGTCGCCGATCGACCACTTCCGCGAGATCTCGCCGGACGCGCCGACCCAGGCGTTCCGCGACTTCCTCGGCAAGTGGAACTTCCCCGGCGACCGCGCCTTCGAGGTCGTGGACGGCTTCTCCGGCGGCGAGCGCGCGCGCCTGGCCCTGGCCCTGCTGGCCTGGCAGCAGCCCAACGTGCTGCTGCTGGACGAGCCGACCAACCACCTGGACCTGGAAATGCGCGAGGCGCTGGCCGAGGCGCTGAGCGATTTCGACGGCGCGATCGTGATGGTCAGCCACGACCGCCACCTGATCGGCCTGGTTTGCGACACGTTCTGGCGGGTGGCCGATGGCGTGGTCGAGCCGTTCGACGGCGACCTGGACGAATACGCGGCGTGGCTGCGCTCGCGCCCGGCCGCGCAGGGCACCAAGCAGCGCATGGCCGAGATCGCGCCCGCACCGGCCGCGCCGCCGCCCGCGGCGGTCGCCGCGACGGCGAGGAAGCCGGCCAACCCGGTCAAGCTGGCCGCGGCCGAGAAGCAGGTGGCCGAACTGGAAGCCGAAGTCGCCGAACTGGACCGGCAACTGGCCGACCCGGCGCACCTGGCCGATGCCGCGCGCCTGTCCACGCTCGGCCGCGAACGCGAGCAGGCCGCGCGCCTGCTGGAACAGGCCGAGCAAGCCTGGCTGGAGCTGCTTTAGCCGCGCGGGGCTCCGGATCCCAGGGGGGCAGCGGCTTGCGCCGCTGCGCCCGTAGCTACCGCTACAACGAGGGCAAGCTGCTCAAGGTCGAGCGCGGCTACGGCGCCGGCAGCATCCTGCAGACGAGCCTGAGCGCCTACGACCTGGCCCTGGCCGGCACCCCGTATCCGGCCAAGTTCGGCACCTCGACCCGCTACAACTTCGACGGCTGGGCCGAGAACTTCCACCGCCCCCTGCTCGCCACCACGATCACCCAGGATGGCGTCAACTTCGGCTCCAGCAATGCCGGCTTCGACGCCTTCGCCCGGCCGCTTTCGGTGCTGCGTGCCAGCTCGCTGGGCTACTCGCGCACCGATGCCTACCAGTACCACGACCTGCAATCCAAATGGGTCATGGGCCAGGTCAAGCAGGTCGCCCGCGGCGGCCTGGTCGAAGCCGAGCTGACCTTCGACGCCTCCAGCGCACTGCAACTGACCTACAAGCAGTTCGGTGCCCTGCGCCAGACCCTGACCTGGAACGCCAACGGCACCGTGGCCACGGTCAAGGACGGCAACAACAACACGACCACCCTGGCCAGCTGGTATCGCGGCATCCCGCAATCCATCACCTATCCGGGCAGCGCCAGCCAGAGTGCGGCGGTCAATGCCTTCGGCTGGATCACCTCGGTCACCGACGAGAACGGGTTCAGCACCGGCTACGGCTACGATCCGGTCGGCCGGTTGACCAGCATCACCTATCCCACCGGCGACAGCACCGCCTGGAACGGCACCACCCAGGCCTTCGCCCAGGTCGCCAGCACCGAATACGGCATTCCCGCCGGCCACTGGCGGCAGACCGTCTCCACCGGCACCGGCCGCAAGATCACCTATTTCGACGGATTGTGGCGACCGCTGCTGGTGCAGGAATACGACACGGCCAACCAGGCCGCCACGACCCGGTTCCAGCGCTTCACCTACGGCTACGACGGCAATGGTCCGCTGGATTTCGCTTCCTACCCAGGCACGACCGACGCCCTCACCACGGGAACCTGGACGTCCACCGATCCGATCGGCCGCCCCCGTGGCCAGGCCCGGACGTCCGAACTGGGCACCCTCACCACCACCATCGAATACCTGCCCGGCTTCCTCACCCGCGTGACCCAGCCCGGCGGGCAGCAGACCGTCACCGGCTTCCAGGCCTGGGACACTCCCACCAGCGACTATCCGGTCGCCATCCAGCAGCCCGAAGGGGTGTATACCGACATCGTGCGCGACAGCCTGGGCAAGCCCACCGCCCTGACTCAGCGCAACGCGGGCGCGACCGTGGCGGTGACGCGCAGCTACGTCTACGACGCCCAGCAGCAGCTGTGCAAGAGCGTCGAGCCGGAGACCGCCAGCACGGTGATGGCCTACGACAACGCCGGCAATCTCAGCTGGTCGGCCAGCGGCCAGGCACTGCCGTCCACCACCGCCTGCAACACGGCCAGCGTGGCAGCCGGGCAGAAGGTCGGCCGCAGCTACGACGGCCGCAACCGTCTGCTGACCCTGACCTTCCCGGACGGCAACGGCTCCCAGAGCTGGGGCTATACCCCCGACGGCCTGCCTTCCACCGTGACCACCTGGAACGACGGCGGCGCCAGCACGGTGGTCAACAGCTACACCTACAACAAGCGCCGCCTGCCCACCGGCGAAGGCCAGCAGCAGACCGGCAGCCCGACCTGGTCCATCGGCTACGGCTACGACGCCAATGGCCACCTGACCAGCCTGGTCTATCCCGACGGCCAGATCATCGACTACCTGCCCAACGCCCTGGGCCAGCCGACCCGGGCCGGCACCTACGCCACCGGGGTGCAGTACCACCCCAACGGGGCGATGAAGCAGTTCACCTACGGCAACGGCCTGGTCCACACCCTGACCCAGAACACGCGCCAGCTGCCGGCCCGCAGCACCGACAGCGGCGGGGTGCTGGACCTGGCCTGGAGCTACGACGCCAACGGCAACGTGGCCTCGATCACCGACCACACCAGTGCCGGGCGGCAGACCCGGAGCATGACCTACGACAACCGGGACCGCCTGCTGACGGTGGCCTCGCCGCTGTACCCGGGGGGGGCGACGTACGCCTACGACGTGCTGGACAACCTGACCCGGGTGACGGTGGCCGGCCGCGACCACCGCTACGTGTACGACGCCGGCAACCGGCTGGGCAACGTGACCGACGGTCCGGGCGGGCCGAGCGTGATCGGGCTGGGGTACGACGTGCGCGGGAACGTGGTCAACCGCAACGGGCAGCTGTACCAGTTCGACTACGGCAACCGGCTGCGCACGGCGCTGGCCTCGCAGACCTACCGCTACGACGCCCAGGGCCGCCGGACCCGCACGGTGTCCGGCTCGGCCAACCTGTACGAGGTGTACGGCCAGCAGGGCCAGATGCTGTTCCAGCGGGACGATGCGTTGGGCAACAACTACAACTACGTGTACCTCAATGGGACAGTGGTGGCGGTGCGGGTGTACCCGGTGGCAGGAGGGGCGGACACGCAGATCTACTGGCACACCGATGCGCTGGGCAGCCAGATTGCGGCGACGGTGGGGACGTCGGTGGTGCAGACGACCGAGCATGAGCCGTACGGGAAGCAGCTGAACCGGGTCAACAACAACCGGATGGGGTATACGGGGCATGTGATGGATGCGGCCACGGGCCTGGTCTACATGCAGCAGCGGTATTACGATCCGGGGATCGGACGGTTCCTTAGCGTCGATCCAATAGCCATTAACCAAAAGAACGGTGCTGGATTTAATCGTTATGCCTACGTCGCCAACAACCCTTACCGGTTCACTGATCCCGATGGCCGTTGCGAGGCGCCAACCGGCACGCGTATCTGTTCGCGAGACATGGTTCAAAGGGCTGGGCCGGTCGATAAATCCCCGGAGAGTTCATCAAAGCGAACCGATCTGAAGTTTTGGCCGGTTCCGGGGCACACAAAGATCAACAAGGCAGATAAACCGCGTGAAGGGGAAGGCGAATTTGGCACTTCAAGAAATACGTCACGTGGGCGTTCGACTCATACTGGAGTGGACATTGAGGCTCCAACAGGTGCTTCGGTTGTTGCCGCCGCAGATGGCGTAGTAGTCAATGTTCAGCCTAATCCGAGCTCGACTTATGGAAATCAAGTGGTAATCAAGCATGGTGACGGGACGTTCACTCAGTACGCGCATTTGAACGAAGCTGGGGCTAGACCCGGATCTCCAGTAAATAGTGGTGAACAGATCGGGACAGTTGGCCGTAGCGGAAACACCCCAGTATCGGGTGATTCACACCTGCACCATGAAAGACGTATTGGTAGCCCAGCGCCTCGAGTGGCGGGCGGAACTGTTGTCGACCCACTTCCTTATTTGCCTGAGCCATGAAGATCACAACCATAGTTCTCTTGTTTGTTGTTTCGGCCTGTAGCGCTGTTAGTACTGCGCGATCTGACATGGGCCTCGATCTTGGGATTGCTCCTATTGGTACGAAATCCGTTGATCTAAAGGCATTTGAAAGCACAAACTGTAGTGAGAAGGAGCATGGAATGGACGATTGCTCCGCTACGGATAGCATGGGAAGGCATTACGCCTTCTTCGACGGAGCATTATCTATGGTCTCTGCAGATGCAGCGGATACGCCTAGTAGGCTTACGCTTCCAGGGGAGATGCGGTTCGGCGAAGACATCCATGAGGCCGCACAGAAGGCGAGGAATATTTTTGGAATAAAGTTTGATCTAGGCAACGCCAATGGTGTGACTGCTTATAGTTCACCGATGGCCATTCGATCTTCGGCGGGGATCCTCTACTCGGTGGAATTAATAGCGGACAAAGATGGCCATTATTTGACCAAAGTGGTTCAGCGGACTGATTTTTAAGGCGAAAAGCAAGCAAAAAGGGGTCAGGTTCATTTATGGCCCAAAAAAGGGTCAGGTTCATTTATGGCCTGGAGCTACGACGCCGGCCAACAAAAAGGGGTCAGGTTCATTTATGGCCTGGAGCTACGACGCCAACGGCAACGTGGCCTCGATCACCGACCACACCAGCGCCGGGCGGCAGACCCGGAGCATGACCTACGACAACCGGGACCGCCTGCTGACGGTGGCCTCGCCGCTGTACCCGGGGGGTGCGACGTACGCCTACGACGTGCTGGACAACCTGACCCGGGTGACGGTGGCCGGCCGCGACCACCGCTACGTGTACGACGCCGGCAACCGGCTGGGCAACGTGACCGACGGTCCGGGCGGGCCGAGCGTGATCGGGCTGGGGTACGACGTGCGCGGGAACGTGGTCAACCGCAACGGGCAGCTGTACCAGTTCGACTACGGCAACCGGCTGCGCACGGCGCTGGCCTCGCAGACCTACCGCTACGACGCCCAGGGCCGCCGGACCCGCACGGTGTCCGGCTCGGCCAACCTGTACGAGGTGTACGGCCAGCAGGGCCAGATGCTGTTCCAGCGGGACGATGCGTTGGGCAACAACTACAACTACGTGTACCTCAATGGGACAGTGGTGGCGGTGCGGGTGTACCCGGTGGCAGGAGGGGCGGACACGCAGATCTACTGGCACACCGATGCGCTGGGCAGCCAGATTGCGGCGACGGTGGGGACGTCGGTGGTGCAGACGACCGAGCATGAGCCGTACGGGAAGCAGCTGAACCGGGTCAACAACAACCGGATGGGGTATGCGGGGCATGTGATGGATGCGGCTACGAGCCTGGTCTACATGCAGCAGCGGTATTACGACCCCGGCATCGGACGGTTCCTGAGTGTTGATCCTGTAGCGGCAAATCCAAAGAATGGCGCTGGGTTCAATCGCTACGCTTACGCCACTAATAACCCTTACAAGTTCACCGATCCAGATGGGAGGTGTGAAGCTTCAGTTGGCACAAGAATTTGCCCGCGTGGACTAGTAAATTCAGTTGGGCCAATTGATGCGGGCGGCGGCTCGCATAGACCGCTCAACTACACAACGCAACCTGGGGTTAAGTTAGGAGATGGGGTGTATTCGAGAGTTTCAGATACCGCGGACAATTTCCACGATAAGACAGGCAAGAAATTACTTGTTACAGATGGCCTGCGTACACCAGAAGACCAAGCAGCACGAATGGATTACAAGATTGTGACCTCCTCCCGCTAATTCGGACCAGCCAAAACTAGAGGATTCGGTGACACTCAGGCCCCAAGGAGGCCCGTCGCCATGAAGAAGTCGAAGTTCACTGAGGAGCAGATTGCCTTTGCCCTGAAGCAGGCCGAGAGCGGCACGAGCGTGGAGGAGATTTGCCGCAAGATGGGGATCAGCCAAGCCACGTTCTATGCCTGGCGCAAGAAGTTCGGAGGTCTTGGCGTGGCTGAGCTTCGCCGGCTGCGCCAGCTTGAGGAGGAGAACCGCAAACTCAAGCAGCTCGTGGCCGACCTAAGCCTGGACAAGGTCATGTTGCAGGACGTGCTATCAAAAAAGCTCTAAGGCCCGAGCAGCGCAAGGCGCTCGTGGGCCACCTGATGGATCGCTATCGTGTTGGGATTCGTCGTGCCTGCAGTGTGGTCAAGCAGAGTCGCTCATCTTGGTATTACCAACCCGAGGAGAAGCACGATGCTCCATTGCTTCGCCGGATCGAGGAGGTTGCTGTCACGCGCGTCCGGTACGGGTTCTGGCGGATCTTCGTGCTATTGCGTCGTGAAGGCTGGAAGGATAACCACAAGCGTGTGTATCGGTTGTATTGCCAGGCTGGCCTCAATTTGCGGCGTAAGCGTCCACGCCGACGCAAGGCAGCTGCCCATCGCTTGGAGCGCCCCGTGTTGACGGCCCCCAACCAGGTCTGGAGCATGGACTTCGTGGCTGATGCCCTGTTCGATGGCCGTCGCTTCCGTGCATTGGCCGTTGTGGACAACTTCACCAAGGAGAGCCTGGTTATCGAAGTGGACCAGCAACTCAAGGGTGAAGACGTGGTGGCCGTGATGGAGCGGCTACGTCATCAGCGCGATCTGCCGCAGCGCATCCAGACCGACAACGGCAGTGAGTTCATCTCGATCGTGATGGATCGCTGGGCTTATGACCACGGCGTGACCATGGATTATTCCCGCCCCGGCAAGCCAACCGACAACCCGTTCATCGAATCGTTCAATGGCAGCTTCCGCGATGAGTGCCTGAACATCCATTGGTTCCTGTCCCTGGACGATGCCAGACAGAAGATCGAAAGCTGGAGGATCGATTACAATCATTTCCGGACGCACTCTTCGATCGGCAACGTCCCCCCGGCCGAGTTCGCCGCCCGTTTCACTCCCCAACCCAAAGCCGAATTTTCCAGTTCTGCTCGGGCCTAACGCGGGGAGGAGGTCAATTGCTAATGGTGCCGGAGTAAGGGAGTATGCCAATAGGGGTGCAGCGAATGAAATTTTGGATGCGCGCACAAATGCCATAGCCAATGGCGCTGATCCGATTGCTGCAATGACAGCGAAGATCCAAGAGCAAATAGGAAATGGGGTCTACATATCCAAGCATCTGCGTGATGCTGGGGTGGATTTTAGGGATAGAGATTTAAGCGGAAAAGAGAAATCAATTCTTCGGGCTTCCGCTATTGATGCCGGTGCTGTAAACGTACTAAGAGAGGGGGTCCCTCCACATACTCATGTGGAATACTAAGGAGTTGAAGCATTGAAGATCATGTTCATGTTCGTGGCATTGGGCATCATCATTGCAGCTTTTTCCGCAAGTTGTGAATCCAGAACCCCCTTGTCTGAGGTTGCTGATATATCGATGAAGATAGGTAATTTGAATCCTGTCGAAGTTGGTATCTTAACCCCGAGCAATAAGTTTATACTTTTGAAGTCTGAGGAATTTGTTTGCCAAGGGGTTGTTGTGAAAGATGAAGTTCTTTCAATTGATCCATCTAGAGCGACTGGTTACTACTGGAGCCCGCAAGGAGGGCGAGATGAAGTTGTAGTTTTTTCAGAAGTTGGAAGCTATACAATATACGTGGCTGATAATTTGGAAACCGAGATCGAAAATTCAGCTTCTATCACCAAGCAGTACACAAACAAAAGAAAGCATGGGTTTACTGCTCTAGGCTCTTGCAGGGATTTGTAAAATTATAGGGTCTGTCAAACGAAGGGTCTGTCAAGGCAGGGCGAAAAGGGGTCGGGTTCATTTAGGCCTCATCGCAGCAAAAAGGGGGCAGGTTCATTTAAGGCCCCTTTCGCACCCAGGCCCCATCGGCCAAGTGCATGCCACAGCAAAAAGGGGTCAGGTTCATTTATGGCCTGGAGCTACGACGCCAACGGTAAAAAAGGGGTCAGGTTCATTTAGGTCTCGCCGCTAGGGAAAGGGGGTCAGGTTCATTTATGGCCTGGAGCTACGACGCCAACGGCAACGTGGCCTCGATCACCGACCACACCAGCGCCGGGCGGTAGACCCGGAGCATGGCCTACGACAATCGGGACCGCCTGCTGACGGTGGCCTCGCCGCTGTACCCGGGGGGTGCGACGTACGCCTACGACGTGCTGGACAACCTGACCCGGGTGACGGTGGCCGGCCGCCAAAAAGGGGTCGGGTTCATTTTCATAAGGCCCCTTTCTTCATAAGGCCCCTTTCGCATCCAGGCCCCATCGACAAAGTGCACGCCATGTTGCGAGAAAATGTACCTGACCCCATTGTGTACCATTGTGCTATGACTATCGAAATAATTCCATTCAGTAAGATCGAGAGTAGCGCGTCTGCTATAGATTTCTCGCACCACCTTCCCGAGTCAGTCTTAAGGGCGGACTTGGAAATTGTGACCTTCTTTGACCCTGGCGCTCTGGATTGGGCGGAATTCCTCAATGCCCTAGGGAGTTCGCTCCCAGAAAGAAGCAAGCGGTTCATCTATGTCCCAGGCCCGACAACTTTGGGGGAGGTCCCTCACAAGACTATTGCCGTTGATATGAGTACTAACTTCGGGGGCCTTGTAGATGCTTGGTCGTCCTCTGGGCTAGACGAAGATTGGAGCCCGTCCTGCATGGGCAGATACGCGCTCATTGAAGGGAATTCTCTTTGGGCTATATATATTGAGAAATCCATCTCGATTGGGCTCATTGCCGCGGAATCTGGCATTCCATTCACGGACAAGTTTAGGGTCAAAAATTCAGTTCAACGATCGGGATTCTCCTTGGGAGATACAAATAAACTAAAAGGCAACAAGCACTATATAGATATTCTCGGGAAAGAGGAGTGGTTGAGCTGGTGTCGTCAAATGTCAACCATGGAAGTCTAAGCAAAAAGGCAACAAAAAGGGTCGTGTTCCTTTAGACTCCTTTCGCGCCCAGGCTCATCGGCCATGTGCGCGCCATCTTGCAGGAAAATGTACCTGACCCCATTTGTTAAAAAAATCGGCGATGGGCTCTGTGAGAAATGCATGCGGAGCAGGAGGGTGCGGGCAATGAAGATTTTCGTACAGCGAGATATTTTCTTTCCGCTGTTCTGCATGCTCTTGCTGTCTTGTGCCGCGAGTGAATCTGCTCAGTACAGTGTTGAGAAGATAAGCGATATTGTCTCTGCGCCTAATGGGTACAATGGAAAACGAGTGCTAATTCATGGGTGCGTGGAGGTGGATCGTCACGGGATGTTGCTTGTCGAGTGCGGGAAAAGCGATGGCATAGCGATTGAGCTGTCTGATGCATATGCGCAGAGAAAAGAGGTGCAGTCTTTCTTGCAAATCGCCCCAAAGAATTGGCTGCCTAATGTAAACAGTAAATTCGAGGGTGATTATTACGGCGAGTTCTTTTTTAAGCCGGATGGTGATCCAAGACGAATACTTGTGCTCCATTCAGTTAAGAATATGACGGCAGAGAATTAGATCTCGTGGCAAAAAGGTAGCAAAAAGGGGTCAGGTTCATTTATGGCCTGGAGCTACGACGCCAACGGCAAAAAGGGGTCAGGTTCATTTAGGCCTCATCGCAGGACGCCCTCTCGGCCGCACACCAGCTGCGCGCTGCGTCAGCGCTTCGATCTGGCGTTGGAAATGCTCGCTGCCCCAGGCTTTCTGCTGCAGGGTGTGCGCGCGAAGGCCGTCGATATCTTCGCGGCCGGGCGCTTCGTCGAACAACTGGCGATACGCGTGCTGGCGCGTGCATTCATCGCGCCCCAGGGCGAGGTACGCCTCGTGCGGAACGATGCCCGGGTCGTGCTGGCCCATCGCATTGTGGGCATGGCTGGACCAGCGGTAGCCCTGCGGCGTTGCGACCATGCCGGCCCGCACCGGGTTGAGTTCGATGTAGCGGTGGCAGGTCAACAGGTAACGCGTGCTGTCCACCAGCGCCGCCTTGAATCGCCCTTCCCAGAGGGTGCCCGTCCGGCGATAGCGGGCATTGAACGCCCCCACGTAGCGCCGCCCGATCGCCTGCATCATGCGCGACGTCGCGCCGCGCTCGGCCGGGGTGAGCAGCAGGTGCACGTGGTTGGTCATCAGGACGTAGGCATGGATCGCGCAACCATGCTTCAAGGACGCTTCCCGCAGTTCCTGGCGATAGCGCGCGAAATCCGCGCCGTCCGCGAAACAGGCCTGGCGATCGTTGCCGCGCTGCACCACATGCTGCGGGATTCCCGGCAGGTCCAGTCGCGGAAGGCGTGCCATGTCGCATCCCTGCGATAGTCGGATTTCAGGGCGAAGATGCCTGTTGTATCCGAGTGCTACCATCGGCCATGTGCGCGCCATGGCGTGGGAAATGTACCTGACCCCTTTTCGCTTTTCTCTGTTCATGACCTTGGGCATGGCGGGTGCCGTCAATGCCGGCTCTTCCGATGACCTCTGCCTCCCGGCCGTGGGGCGTGACGTTTGTGGAGTTCCTATCGTCGCGCTCTTGTCCAGATATGATCAGCTGTACGGAAAAAAGCTATCAACCTATGCGTATATCTACTACGACATGGGGGGCGACGCGGTTATTTCATACGACAGAGATTCGCCTTTGCGGTCCGATCAATACAGTTGCGTGCGTATTTCCATGAGCGATTCGACCTACTCCGGTGCGTACAAGAGAGAGGAAATGAAGCCTGGAACTTACTTTGCGAGAGTCACGGGGACTCTGCAGGATCAAAGGGAATCGGGTGCTTGTATCGGCTATCTAAGCGAATCTGACATCAATGTCATCTGGCACTTGGACGAGCCTTAGGTGTGATCCGGAGAAAGGGGTCAGGTTCATTTAAGGCCCCTTTCGCACCCAGGCCCCATCGGCCAAGTGCGCGCCATGGCGTGGGAAATGTACCTGACCCCTTTTCGCCGCCATGGTGTGGGAAATGTACCTGACCCCGTTTCGGTCCGATGCACTAGAATCCCCGCGTCCGGCCCCCGGGCCGTCTGCTCCCCACGATCCACACGCCATGCCGATCTACGCCTTCCAGTGCGATGCCTGCGGCCACGCCTTCGACCGCCTGCAGAAGCTGTCCGACGCCGACCCCGAGACCTGCCCGTCCTGCGGCGCCCAGGGCCGCATCCGCCGCCAGTTGACCGCGCCGTCGTTCCGCCTCGCCGGTGGCGGCTGGTACGAGACCGACTTCAAGAAGGACGGCGACCGCAAGCGCAACCTCGCCGATGGCGGCGAGGGTGCGGCCAAGCCCGAGGCCAAGCCGGAATCGGCGCCCGCCCCGGCGGCGGCGGCGAAGGCGGACAGCACGCCCGCCGCGCCGGCGGCCAAGCCGGCGGCCGACTGAGCAACGCTTCCCGCGGCGGCTTGCCCGGCGCCGTGCGCGGCGGGTACGGTGCGGCGATGAACGCCCTCCGCCTGCTTCTCTGCGCCTTGCTGCTGGCCGCCTGTTCGCCCGCCGGCGCTCCGCTGCCAACGACCCCCGGGATACTCGCGTCCCCGGCCGCCGATGCCGGTGCGCCCGCATTGGCGCCGGCCGACGCCTTCCTCGCCGCCATCGCCCGCCACTGCGGCCAGGCGTACGCGGGCCGCATCGTCGCCAACCGGCCCGCGGCGGCCACCCCCGACCCGTTCGAGGGCCAGGCGCTGGTGATGCATGTGCGCGGCTGCGACGCCCCCGAGCGCGAGATCCGCATCCCGTTCCATGTCGGCGAAGACCACTCGCGGACCTGGGTGCTGACCCGTACCGCCGAAGGCGTGCGCCTGAAGCACGACCACCGCCACGCGGACGGCACCCCGGACGCGGTGACGATGTACGGCGGCGACAGCCGCGTGCCCGGCACCGCCGTGCGCCAGGAGTTCCCGGTGGATGCCGGGTCGGTGGCGATGTTCGAGCGCGAGGGGCTGAAGGCCTCGGTCGCCAACACCTGGGCGATGGAGATCGAGCCGGGGACGCGCTTGCGCTACGAACTGGCGCGCCCGGACGGACGCCTGTTCCAGGTCGAGTTCGACCTGTCCGCGCCGGTGGAGCCGCCGCCGGCGCCGTGGGGCGACGAGGCCGGCTGAGCCGGCCTCTCCGCCCGGGCGCGAGACCCCGGGGCGCCGCAGCGGGCCTCAGCGCGTGCCGAAGCGGGCGCGGCAGCCGCGGTCCACCCAGAGGGCGGCGCCGTCCCAGCCCCAGTTGGAGCCTTCCTGGCAGCGGGTCTTGGAGATGTTTTCGATCACCACCGGGCGGCCCTGGCGGCGGTCCCAGGCGCAGGTGCGGCGGCGGTTGTCCTCGCTGCTGCAGGTGACGCTGTAGCCGGGCTGGCCGCCCCAGCCGCCACCGCCGCCCCAGCCGCCGGCCTGGGCGAACTCGCCGCGGCAACCGTTGCGCACGGTGACCGAGGAGCCGCGCTGCATCCAGGTCTGGCCTTCCACGCAGGCGCCCTTGGACAACTGCCGGGCCAGCACGATGCGGCCCTGGAACGGCGTGCCGCAGGTGCGTTCGCGGTTGTTGATGCTCTCGCAGCGCACGACCTGGCCATCGCCCGGGTTGCCGCCGTTGCCCCAGCCCTGGGCCTCGGCGAAGCGGCCGCGGCAGCCCTGGTCCACCCACATCACGCCGCCGCCGCCGCCGAAATTGACCCCCTCCATACAGCGGGTGCTGGAGATGTTCTCGACCAGGACCGGGCGGCCCTGGAACGGCGTGCGGCATTCGCGGCGCCGGCGGTCGGTGCTGGAGCAGATCACGGTCTGGCCGGTCCAGCTGGACCCGTTCCAGCCGTTCCAGCCGGCGCCCGGGCGGTTGCCGTTGGCCTGATCGCGCAACGAGGCAGCGATGTCCTGCTTGATCCGGCTGAAGCCCCAGCCGGAGTTGATCTGGTCCAGGTAGAACTCCAGCTGGTCGTCCGGGATCTGGCGGCCGCGGGACTGGTCGGCGTATTCGCGCTCGATCACCCGCACCCGGTCCACGACCGAAAGCTGGCGCAGGCTCTCCGGCGCATAGGCGCGGGTGGCCTGGGCGGCGGCGGGGACGGGCAGGGCGGCGGTGACGGCCAGGCCCGAGGCGATCAATGCGGCAAGCAGAAAACGGAACATGGACCTCTCCCTGGTTGCGCCGCGGATCTGCGGTGTGCGATCCGCGGCGTGCGATCCGGATTTACCCAAGTCAGGCTTAATGCCGGCCTACTGTACCGTTCGCGGGCCGGCGCGGCGGCGGCCGGTTTGCCCGGACCGGCGCCCGGCCCCAAACTATCGCGTTCCGTGGCGCAGCGGCGCCCGGCCCCCTTGTGGAGTCCCCATGCGTACCCATTTCTGCGGCCTGGTCGACGAGACCCTGATCGGCCAGACCCTCACCCTCGCCGGCTGGACCGACGTGGCCCGCAACCTCGGCGGGGTGTGCTTCATCGACCTGCGCGACCACGAGGGCATCGTCCAGGTGACGGTGGAGCCGGCGAACGCGGAGGTGTTCGCGGTGGCCGCCTCGCTCGGCTACGAGGACGTGATCCAGGTCGAGGGCGTGGTCCGCGCGCGCGAGGCGGTGAACGCGAAGATCCGCACCGGCAAGGTGGAAGTGATCGCCACCCGGATCACGGTGCTCAACAAGGCCGCGCCGCTGCCGTTCCACGCCCACGAGAACCCGAGCGAGGAAACCCGCCTGCGCTACCGCTACCTGGACCTGCGTCGCCCGGAGATGCAGCGCATGCAGCGCACCCGGATCAGGCTGGTGCAGGCGCTGCGCCGGCACCTGGACGCGGCCGGCTTCCAGGACATCGAGACCCCGATCCTGACCAAGGCCACGCCCGAGGGCGCGCGCGACTTCCTGGTCCCGGCGCGGATGCACGCCGGCGAGTTCTATGCGTTGCCGCAGAGCCCGCAGCTGTTCAAGCAGATCCTGATGGTGGCCGGCTTCGACCGCTACTACCAGATCGCGCGCTGCTTCCGCGACGAGGCCCTGCGCGCCGACCGCCAGCTGGAATTCACCCAGCTGGACATGGAGTTCGCCTTCGTGCGCGAGCGCGACGTGCAGGACTTCGTCGAGGAGATGATCCGGGTGATCTTCCGCGAAGTGGTCGAGGTCGAGCTGGATGCGCGGTTCCCGCGCATGACCTGGGCCGAGGCGATGCGCCGCTACGGCTCGGACAAGCCCGACCTGCGCATCGGCCTGGAGCTGGTGGACGTGGCGGACCAGGTGAAGGACTGCGGTTTCGCGGTGTTCGCCGCCGCGGCCGGCGACGCCGGCGGCCGGGTGGCCGCGCTGCGCATCCCCGGCGGCGCGTCGCTGTCGCGCAAGCAGATCGACGAGTACGCCGCGCATGCGGCCAAGTACGGGGCCAAGGGCCTGGCCTACGTCAAGATCGGCGACAACGGCGAGGTGTCCTCGCCGATCCAGAAGTTCTTCGACGAGGCCGCGTTCGCGGCGCTGCTGGCCCGGGTGGGCGCGGGCAACGGCGACATCGTGTTCTTCGGCGCCGGTGCCTACGCCAGGGTGTCCGACTTCATGGGCGCGCTGCGGCTGAAGGCCGGCCGGGACTTCGGCCTGGTCGCCGCGGGCTGGCGGCCGCTGTGGGTCACCGACTTCCCGATGTTCGAGTGGGACGAGGAGGCGCAGCGCTACGTGGCCCTGCACCATCCGTTCACGGCGCCGGCGGTGGACGACATCGCCGAGCTGCGCGCGCATGCGGGCACCGCGGTGTCGCGCGGCTACGACATGGTGCTCAACGGCAACGAGATCGGCGGCGGTTCGATCCGCATCCACCGGCCGGAGATGCAGAGCGCGGTGTTCGAGCTGCTGGGCATCGGCGCCGAGGAGGCGCAGGCCAAGTTCGGGTTCCTGCTCGACGCGCTGAACTACGGCGCCCCGCCGCACGGCGGCATCGCCTTCGGCATCGACCGGATCGCCGCGCTGATGGCCGGCACCGAGTCGATCCGCGACGTGATCGCGTTCCCGAAGACCACCGGCGCGCAGTGCCTGATGACCGGGGCGCCGTCGCCGATCGCCGACGAACAGCTGGCCGAGGTGCACGTGCGGGTGCGGGAAAGCGACAAGGGCTGACGTGTCCCTGGCCATCCGCCGCGGCACCGTCGAGGACGCCGACACGCTGTCGGACCTGGCGTCGCGCACCTTCGTCGAGACGTTCGGCCATTTGTATCCGGCCGAGGATCTGGAGTTCTTCCTGGGCGATGCGTACGCGCCGGAGAAGCAAGCGGTGATCCTGTCGCATCCGGACTACGCGGTGTGGCTGCTGGAGGACGATGGCGTGGCGGTGGGCCATGCGGCGGCCGGGCCGTGCGGGCTGCCGCATCCGCAGGTGGCGCCGGGCGATGGCGAACTGAAGCGCCTGTACGTGCTGGCCTCGCACCAGGGCGGCGGCTGGGGCGGGCGGATGTTCGCGCAGGCCGAGCGCTGGCTGCTGCGCGACGGGCCGCGCACGCTGTGGATCGGGGTGTGGTCGGAGAACTTCGGTGCGCAGCGGTTCTATGCGCGGCACGGATTCGGGCAGGTGGGGACCTACGCGTTCCCGGTAGGCCGGGTCCGCGACCTGGAGTTCATCCTGCGCCGGCCGGCGCAGGCGGGCGCATGAGCGAGGCGTTCGACCCCCGCCCGGTGCTGCTGGTCCATGGCCTGTGGAACGCCAAGCTGTGGCTGACCCCGCTGGCCTGGCGCCTGCGCCGCGCGGGTTTCGAGGTCGGCGGTTTCGGCTACCCGAGCATCGTCGGCGGGGCCGAGGCGGCGGTCGAGGCGTTGGTCGATCACCTGCGCCCTGGACCGGAGCTGGACCTGGTCGGGCACAGCCTGGGCGGCTTGATCGCGCTGGAGGCGCTGCGCCGCGCGCCGGACCTGCCGGTGCGGCGGGTGGTCTGCCTGGGTTCGCCGCTGTGCGGCAGCGCGGTGGCGCGCAACCTGGGCCGGCACTGGCCGGTGGCCTGGGCGCTGGGGCGCAGCCGCGGGCTGCTGGAGTCCGGTTGCCCGCCGTGGCAGGGCCGGGCGCAAGTGGGCGTGGTGGCAGGCAACGTGGCGCACGGCGTCGGCCGCCTGGTGGCGCGCTTCGACGGGCCGTCCGACGGCACCGTGGCGGTGGCCGAGACCCGGCTGCCGGGGCTGGCCGACCATTGCCTGGTCGCCGCCAGCCATACCGGGCTGGTGTTCTCGCGCCCGGCCGCCGGCCAGGCGGCGGCCTTCCTGCGCCATGGCAGGTTCGGGCCGTCGCCGAGGGCGGACGCTCTATATAATCGCGCCTGATCCACGCAGCACACGGAAGCACCCATGGGCAGAGGCCCTTCGATCGAAGCACGCAAGAACGCCACCGACGCCCAGCGCGGCAAGGTGTTCACCAAGCTGATCCGCGAGATCGGCGTGGCCGCCCGCGCCGGCGGCGGCGACCCCGCCAACAACCCGCGCCTGCGCGCGGCGATGGACAAGGCGCTGGCCGCCAACATGTCCAAGGACGTGATGGAGCGGGCGGTCAAGAAGGCCACCGGCGAGCTGGAAGGGGTCGAGTACGAGGAAGTGCGCTACGAGGGCTATGCCCCCGGCGGCGTGGCGGTGATCGTGGACTGCCTGACCGACAACCGGGTGCGCACCGTGGCCGATGTGCGCCACGCCTTCTCCAAGTGCGGCGGCAACATGGGCACCGAAGGCTCGGTGGCCTTCATGTTCAAGCGCCTGGGCGTGCTCAGCTACGAGGGCCTCGATGAGGAGAAGGTCACCGAAGCGGCGATCGAGGCCGGCGCCGACGACGTGGTGGTCTATCCGCAGGACGGCGCGATCGACGTGCTCACCGCGCCGGACCATTTCGAGGCGGTGAAGCAGGCGATGGCGGCGGCCGGGCTGGCACCGGGCTACGCCGAGGTCAGCTTCCGCGCCGACAACGACATCGCCGTCTCCGGCGAGACCGCGCAGCAGGTGAAGAAGATGCTGGGCATGCTCGAGGACCTGGACGACGTGCAGAACGTCTATTCCAACGCCGACCTGGGCGAAGCCGGCTGAAATGGCCCCGGCCACGGTCCGGATCCTGGGCATCGACCCCGGATCGCAGCGCACCGGCATCGGCATCATCGACGTCGAGCCGGGCGGGCGCACCCGCCATGTCCACCACCAGCCGCTGGTGCTGCTGGGCGAGGGCGATTTCCCCATGCGCCTGCGCCGGCTGCTGGATGGGCTGTCGGCGCTGATCGACGAGTACCGGCCCGACGAGGTCGCCATCGAGCGGGTGTTCGTCGGCCGCAGCGCCGATGCGGCGCTCAAGCTCGGCCAGGCGCGCGGCGCGGCGATCGGCGCGGTGGTGCTGCGCGACCTGCCGGTGAGCGAATACGCCGCGCGCGAGGTCAAGCTGGCGGTGGTCGGCACCGGCGGCGCGGACAAGGCGCAGATCCAGCACATGGTCGTGGCCATGCTCGGCCTGGCCGGGAAGGTGCAGGCCGACGCCGCCGATGCCCTGGCCGTGGCCCTGACCCACGCCCACGTGCGCGCCACCGCGCGCCGGCTCGGGGTCAGCGCCAGCCTGGCCTGGAGCCGCAAGTGAACGCCTTCCCCCTTCGCACCGCCTCCACCGGAGCGCTCGCATGATCGGACGCCTGCGCGGCATCCTCGCCCTCAAGCAGCCGCCGTGGCTGGTGGTCGACGTCAACGGCGTCGGCTACGAGCTGGAGGCGCCGATGAGCACCTTCTACGACCTGCCCGATCTCGGCCGCGAGGTGGCGCTGTTCACCCACTACGCGCAGAAGGAGGACAGCGTGGCGCTGTACGGCTTCCTGCGCGAGGGCGAGCGGCGCCTGTTCCGCGACGTGCAGAAGGTCAGCGGGATCGGCGCGAAGATCGCGCTGGCGGTGCTGTCGGGGGTGAGCGTGGACGAGTTCGCGCGGCTGGTGCAGGCCGGCGACGTGACCGCGCTGACCCGGATCCCCGGGATCGGCAAGAAGACCGCCGAGCGGATGGTGGTGGAACTGCGCGACCGCGCCGCCGACCTGGCCGGCACCGGCGTGGCTGGCGCGATGCCCGCCGGCGCGGGCGATCCGGTCGCCGACGCGGCCACCGCCCTGCAGCAGCTCGGCTACAAGCCGGCCGAGGCCGTGCGCATGGCCCGCGATGCGGCCGCGCCGGGCGACGAGGCCGCGGCGATCATCCGCAAGGCCCTGCAATCGGCGCTGCGCTGAGCCGATCCCGCCCGCACCCCCGAATCGCCTACCTGGAACGGCCATGTCCGCAGCATCCACTTCCACGCCCGCCTCCGGCCCGCACGGCTCCCCGACGCACGGCATCGGCGCCGGCCACCTGGCCCTGGTCGTCGGCGCCATCGGCGTGGTGTTCGGCGACATCGGCACCAGCCCGCTGTACACCCTGAAGGAGGCGTTCTCGCCGCACTACGGCCTGGACAGCGACCACGACACGGTGCTGGGGGTGCTGTCGCTGGCGTTCTGGTCGCTGATGATCGTGGTCACGCTCAAGTACGTGACCATCATCATGCGCGCCGACAACGAGGGCGAGGGCGGGATCATGGCGCTGATGGCGCTGGCCCAGCGCACCCTGAGGAACGGTTCGCGCTCGGCCTACGTCGTCGGCATCCTCGGCATCTTCGGCGCCTCGCTGTTCTTCGGCGACGGGGTGATCACCCCGGCGATCTCGGTGCTCGGCGCGGTCGAGGGCCTGGAGATCGCCGCCCCGGGCCTGCACCGCTTCATCGTGCCGCTCACCGTGCTCGTGCTGCTGCTGGTGTTCATGGCCCAGCGCTTCGGCACCGAGAAGGTGGGCAAGGTGTTCGGGCCGATCATGGTGCTGTGGTTCCTGGCGCTGGCGGCGATCGGCGCCTGGAACATCGTCGAGGCGCCGGAAGTGCTGAAGGCGTTCAACCCGTGGTGGGGCGCGCTGTTCTTCATGGAGCACGGTTGGCACGGGGTGTTCATCCTCGGCGCGGTGGTGCTGGCGGTGACCGGCGGCGAGGCGCTGTACGCGGACATGGGCCACTTCGGTGCGCCGCCGATCCGCCACGGCTGGTACTTCTTCGTGCTGCCGTGCCTGCTGCTGAACTACCTCGGCCAGGGCGCGCTGGTGCTGGAACATCCGGAGCTGGTCAGGAATCCGTTCTACGAATCGGTGCCGGACTGGGCGCTGTACCCGATGATCGTGCTGGCGACGATGGCCGCGGTGATCGCCTCGCAGGCGGTGATCACCGGCGCCTACTCGGTGTCGCGCCAGGCGATGCAGCTGGGCTACATCCCGCGGATGCGGATCAAGCACACCTCGCACGACACCATCGGCCAGATCTACATCCCCGGGATCAACTGGCTGCTGATGGTGATGGTGATCGGGCTGGTGCTGGCGTTCCGCAGCTCGACCAACCTGGCGGTGGCCTACGGCATCTCGGTGTCGGCGACGATGCTGATCGATACCCTGCTGCTGGCGCTGGTGGCGCGCGCGCTGTGGCCGCGTTGGCGCAACTGGGTGCTGCCGCTGTGCGTGGTGTTCTTCGTCATCGACCTGGCCTTCGTCGTGGCCAACGGCGCCAAGCTGATGCAGGGCGCCTGGTTCCCGGTGGTGCTGGGCATCATCCTGTTCACCCTGATGCGGACCTGGCGCCGCGGCCGCGAACTGATGCGCGACGAGCTGCGCAAGGACGGCATCCGGGTGGACACCTTCCTGCCCGGACTGATGCTGGCGCCGCCGGCGCGCGTGCCCGGTACCGCGGTGTTCCTGACCACCGACGGCACGGTGATCCCGCATGCGCTGCTGCACAACCTCAAGCACAACAAGGTGCTGCACGAGCGCAACGTGTTCCTGACCGTGGAGACGCTGCCGGTGCCGCACGCACCGGTGGACAAGCGGCTGAAGCTGGAGCAGATCGGCGACGACTTCTACCGGCTGGTGGTGCGCTTCGGCTTCATGGAGACCCCGGACGTGCCGCTGGCACTGATGCGCGCCTGCGACCTGGGCGGAATGGGCTTCGACCCGATGGACACGACCTACTTCGCCAGCCGCGAGAACATCGTCGCCAGCGCGCGGCGCGGGATGCCGATCTGGCGCGACAAGCTGTTCGCGTTCATGCACCGCAACGCGGCCCCGGCGACCGGCTTCTTCCGCATCCCCGGCAACCGCCTGGTCGAGCTGGGCTCGCAGGTGGAGATCTAGGGTTTGCCGCATAATCCCGGGATGACCGAAGAACGCATCATCGCCGCCGGCCCCACCGGCGAGGACGAAGCCCTGGAGGCTTCGATCCGGCCGAAGCGACTGGACGAGTACCTGGGCCAGCAGCCGGTCCGCGAGCAACTGGGCATCTACATCGAGGCCGCCCGCCGCCGCGGCGAGGCGCTGGACCACGTGCTGATCTTCGGCCCGCCGGGGCTGGGCAAGACCACGCTCAGCCACGTCATCGCCAACGAGCTTGGGGTGAACCTGCGGGTCACTTCCGGGCCGGTGATCGAGAAGGCCGGCGACCTGGCCGCGCTGCTGACCAACCTGCAGCCGCACGACGTGCTGTTCGTGGACGAGATCCACCGCCTGTCGCCGGTGGTCGAGGAAGTGCTCTATCCGGCGATGGAGGATTTCCAGATCGACATCATGATCGGCGAGGGCCCGGCGGCGCGCTCGATCAAGCTGGACCTGCCGCCGTTCACCCTGATCGGCGCGACTACCCGCGCCGGCCTGCTCACCGCGCCGCTGCGCGACCGCTTCGGCATCGTCCAGCGCCTGGAGTTCTATTCGGCCGAGGAGCTGACCCGGATCGTGCGCCGCTCGGCGGCGATCCTGGGGATCGACTGCGAGGCCGGGGGCGCCGGCGAGATCGCGCGGCGCTCGCGTGGCACCCCGCGCATCGCCAACCGGCTGCTGCGGCGGGTGCGCGACTATGCGCAGGTCAGGGCCGGCGGGCACATCGACGCGGGCGTGGCCGAGGCGGCGATGGCCATGCTCAAGGTCGATCCGGAGGGGTTCGACGAGCTGGACCGGCGCCTGCTGCGCACCATCGTCGAGCATTTCGACGGCGGGCCGGTGGGGGTGGAGTCGCTGGCCGCTTCGTTGTCGGAGGAGCGCGGCACGCTGGAGGACGTGATCGAGCCGTACCTGATCCAGCAGGGCTTCCTGGTCCGCACCGCGCGCGGCCGCATGGCCACCTCCAGGGCCTATCGCCATCTCGGCCTGAAAGCGCCTTCTCCCCGCGATCCTGGCGAGTTGTTCTGACGCTGGAAAGCGCTGGCGGCGGCCCCGGCCGAAGTCGGCGCTTTTTGTCCGCCAACTCGGCGGTCAGGCAGTCCGCATCCTCGACGCGGCAATCCGCGCGCAGGTCGTCACCGCCGCTTCCAGGCTGGAAGGGTCGGCCAGGCCGCGGCCGGCCAGGTCCAGAGCGGTGCCGTGGTCGACCGCCACGCGCGGGTAGGGCAGGCCCAGGGTCAGGTTCACCGCGCGCTCGAAGCCGCTGTACTTGAGCACCGGCAGGCCCTGGTCGTGGTACATCGCCAGCACCGCATCGAAGCCGGCCAGCTTCTGCGGCAGGAACGCGGTGTCCGCCGGCAGCGGGCCGGGCAGGCGCATGCCCTCGGCGCGCAGCCGCTCCAGCACCGGGACGATCGTATCGATCTCCTCGCGCCCGAGATGGCCGCCTTCGCCCGCGTGCGGGTTCAAGCCGAGTACCGCGACCACCGGATCGGCGATCCCGAAGTCCGCACGCAGCGCCGCATGGACGATGCGCAGCACGCGTTCCAGCAGCGCGGCATCGATCGCGTCGGCCACCGCGCGCAGCGGCAGGTGGGTGGTGGCCAGGGCGACCCGGGCCACGTCGTTGGCCAGCATCATCACCACCTCGCGGCCGGCGTGGCCGGCGAGCAGCTCGGTGGTGCCGGTGTAGGCGATCCCGCCCTCGTTGATCGTGGACTTCTGCACCGGGCCGGTGACCATGCCGGCGAAGTCGCCGCGCAGGCAGTCCCCGGCGGCGGCGAGCAGGGCGGCCACCACCGCGGCGGCATTGCCCGGATCGGGCCGGCCGAACACCGCGGCCTGGGCGTTGGCGAACGGGCGCAACGGCAGGTCGCCCGGCAGGCGGGCGGGAGCGGTCTCGTGCAGCAGGTTCAGCGGCAGGCCCAGCGCGGCGGCGGCGGCCTGCAGCGTGGCCGGATCGGCGAAGGCGACCAGGGTGCAGTCCCCGCGCGGGCGCTGCGCCAGGCGCACGCACAACTCCGGCCCGACCCCCGCCGGTTCGCCGGGCACCAGGGCGAGCCGGGGCAGGGGCACGGGGGCTCAGCCGCCGGCGGGCGGCGCGGTCGCCGCCCCGGCCTCGTCGCCCTCGAGGCGATCGCCGGTCCGGAACACCACGTAGGCTTCGCCGCGCAGTTCCTGCAGGTAGCGGTTGAATTCCTCTTCCAGCTTGCGCCGGCCGATGGTCTCGCGGACCTGGGCGCGACGGTTCTCCCGGGTCAGGTCGGTCTGGCGCTGGGCCACGCGCTGGATCACGTGCCAGCCGGCATCGGTGCGGAACGGCTGGGAGATGCCGCCGTCGGCCAGCGCGGTGACCTGGCTGCCGAAGTCCGGGCCGAAGGCGTCGGCCGGGAACCAGCCCAGGTCGCCGCCCTGGCCGCGGGTGTTGTTGTCCTCGGAGGACTCGCGGGCCACGTCCTGGAAATCGGCGCCGCCGGCGATGCGCGCGCGCAGGGTGTCGATCCTGGCGCGGGCGGTGGCGTCGTCCTGGCGGTCGTTGACCCGGGTCAGGATGTGGCGGACGTGGTACTCGGCGACGGTCTGCGCCGCGCCGTCGGCGGAGGCCATGTCGCGCACTTCGACCAGTTGCAGCAGCTGGAAGCCGCTGGGACCGCGGACCGGGCCCAGGATCTGCCCGGGCGCCATGCCGGTGATGGTCTGCGCGAACGCGCTGGGGATCTCGTCCAGGCTGCGCCAGCCCAGGTCGCCGCCTTCCAGCGCGTTGGGGCTGTCGGAATAGCGGACCGCGGCCGCGGAGAAGTTCAGCTCGCCGCGGTCGATCACGCTCTTGATGCCCTCGATCTTGCGCTGGCCGGTGGCGATCTGCTCGGCGGTCGCGCCTTCGGGCAGGCCGACCAGGATGTGCGCCAGGCGGTACTGGACGCCACCGCCGGCCTGTTGCGCCAGGGCGGTGTCGATCTCGGCCTCGCTGACGTTGATCCGGCTCTGGGCGAAGCTCTGGCGCAGCCGCTGGAGGGTGATCTCGTCGGCCAGCGAGCGGCGGAAGTCGTCGAACGACATTCCGTCCTCGGCGATGCGCTTGCGCAAGGCGTCCACGCTCAGGCCGTTCTGCTGGGCAATGGAGCCCACCGCCTGGTTGATCTCCTGGTCGCTCGGGCGGATGCCCTGGCTGCGGGCGCGTTCGACCTGCAGCCGGGTCAGGACCAGGCGCTCGAGCACCTGCCGCTCCAGCACCGCGCGCGGCGGCAGCTGGTCTTCGCGGCCGGCGTACTGGGCCAGGATGTTGCGCATGGCCAGGTCCAGCTCGCTCTGCAGCACCACGTCCTCGTCGACGATCGCGGCGATCCGCTCGATCGGCTGGGACTGCTGCGCCGAGGCGGCGAACAAGGGGGAATATGCGGCGGCGACCGCCAGAAGGAGTGCGGTGAGGCGGGCGGGAATGCGAAGGCTCATGGACTCACGGAATGAGGTTCGGATCGTAGTCGTCCGGATCGGTCGTGGTGTTGCCGGGCGGGACCAGGTAGAGGTCGTCGCGGTGGTAGCCGAGAATAGCACGGCGCAATGTCCGCTCCGTGTTCTGGCCCGCCGAACCTAGGCCCTTGAGCACGAATTCCACCTGAATGGAATTGTCCAGATCGCCCTCGCGGTTGCGCACGTAGCGCCGGGCCAGCGCCCGCACCGCCAGGCAGCAGCTGTCCCATTGCACCCCGCCGATGGCTTCCAGCAGCTTGTCGTCCTCGATCGAGTGGTAGTAGCGGCCGACCACGCTCCAGGTGGGGCTGACAGGGTACAGGAAGGAGAAGTCGACCTGCTCGAGCAGGTTGCGGCGGTAGCGGTAGCCCAGGTTGACCACGCCGTCGCCCGGCCACAGGTAGCGGGCGCGCACGCTGGCCAGGTCCTCGCGGCGGAACTTGGGATCCCACTGGTAGGACGCGCCGAGGGTCCAGCGGTCGTTGATCAGGTAGTTGGCGTCGGCCACCCAGGCCGACTTGCCTTCCGCCACCGGGGTCTCGCCCGGTGCCACCACCCGCGAGTCCTCGAAGTAGCGGATCTGGCCGAGGCTGGCCGAGAACTTCTCGCGGCCGTCGGCCCGCCGGATCAGGCGGGTGCTCAGGGCCACGGTCAGCTGGTTGGCGTCGGTCTGGCGGTCGGCGCCGGAATAGCGGTTGTCGCGGAACAGCTGGCCCCAGCTGAAGGTGAACGGCCGGGTGTCGAACAGCGGCAGGCCGTCCTGCTTCCGGTACGGGGCGTTGAGGTAGAACAGCCGCGGTTCCAGGGTGTGCAGGTAGGCGTCGCCGTCGATGGTGGTATCGCGATCGAAGTAGACGCCTGCGTCCAGGGTGGTGATCGGCAGGTTGCGGCTGGGCGAGGTTCCGCCGCCGAGTTGCTGGGCCAGCTGGCGGTCGAGCTGGTAGGCGGTGTAGCGCCAGGCCAGGGTCGGGGTGATGTACCAGGCCGGGCCGGCCAGGCGCGCGGACAGGTAGGGCTTGACGTCCAGGCGGGTTCCACCGGGTCGTTCGCGGTGGTCGAAACGCACCGCCTCGGCCCACACGCCCGCATCCAGCCAGTGGCCCAGCGGCTGTTCCCAGTTGACGTAGGCGCGCGGCAGGCGGCTGTAGGGCAGGTGGCCGTCGTTGAGGGTGTAGTCGGTGAGCTGGTAGTGCTCGGCCATCGCCCCGGCGGTCCAGTGCTGGCCCACGCCGTAGATGCCTGCGCTGCTCTGCAGGAACGAGGCGGAGATGCCGGCCAGGCGGTTGGCGAAATCCTCGACGTAGCGCGAGTCGCTGACCCAGCCGAGGTTGGCGCGCGCCTGCCAGTGGCCGCTGAGGTTGTGGTAGCCGCTGAAGGCCAAGCGCGCGCGGTCGCGGTCGCGCAGGTCGTCGTTGGGCATCCAGGAGGCGTTGACGGTGCCGCGCCCGCGTTCGTACAGGTAGCGGAACTCGCTGTCCAGCATGAGCCCGCGCTCGGTCATCAGGCGCGGGGTGAGGGTCAGGTCGTAGTTCGGCGCCAGGTTCAGGTAGATCGGCTGGCGCCAGTCGAAGCCGTTGCGCCCGGACATGCTCACCGACGGGTACAGCAGGCCGGTCTGGCGGCGGTCGTCGACCGGGAACTTGAACCAGGGCACGTACAGCACCGGCACCTTGCCCATCCGCAGCACCGCGTTGCGGGCCACGCCGAAGCCCTCCTCGCTGTCCACGTCGATCCGTTGCGCGCGCAGCTCCCACATCCGCTGCGAGGGATCGCAGGAGCTGTAGGTGGAGTGGTGCATCTGGCCGAGCGAGCCGGTCAGCTGGATCGAGTCGGCGCCGCCGTTGCCGCGCCGGTCCACCAGTTGGTAGCGGATGTTGCTGATGGTGTGGACGTCGGTGTTCTGGTTGCCCTCGGCGCGTTCGGCGACGATGCGGATGCCCGAGTCCTGGTAGCGGATGTTGCCCTCGGCCACGTAGGTGCCGGCTTCCCGGTCCATCCTGATGCTGTCGGTGCCGAGGAACTGGTCGCCGCGGGTCAGGACGACGTTGCCCTCGGTCGTCGGGTTGTCGCGGGTGCCGCTGAGCACGTCCCCGTCGATGACGGTGGGCTGCTGCTCGCGGGCGGGGTCGCCGGGCTGGGCGGCCGGCGGCGCCCCTTCGAACGGCGGGATGATGTCGCCGGCCGGGCACAGCGCCCAGTTCAACGGCTTGTCGTCGGCCATGGCCGTCCCCGGCAGGCAGGCGGCGATGCTCAGGGACAGCGGCAGCAGGCGCAGGGGAAGTCGCACGGGGAAAGGGCATCCGGCAGAAAATCTCCGGTAGCTTGCCGGAACCGGGTGCATGCGGGCAATGAAGGGCCGCCCAGGGCGCAGGCGGGGTTCATCCGCGGCATGGCAAGCCGATCGCGGCTCAGGCCCGCAGCGCGCTGACGTGGGCCACCGCGCATTCGGCCAGTGCGTCCAGGCTGTAGCCGCCCTCGAGCATCGACACCAGGCGCCCTTCGCCGTGGCAATCGGCGATGGTGCGCAACTCGGCGGTGATCCAGGCGAAGTCCTCCGCCTCCAGCATCAGGTCGGCCAGCGGGTCGGACAGGTGTGCGTCGAACCCGGCCGAGACCAGCACCAGCTGCGGCCGGAATGCGTCCAGCGCCGGGAGCAGGGTGTCCAGCCAGGTGTTGCGGAAGCGGAAGCCGCCGCTGCCCGGAGGCAGCAGCACGTTGTGCATGTTGCCGACCCCGCGCTCGTGGACACTGCCGGTATGCGGGAACAGCCCGGACTGGTGGCTGCTGAAGTAGGCCACCGCCGGCTCGCGGTTGAAGATCGCCTGGGTGCCGTTGCCGTGGTGGACGTCGAAATCGATGATCGCGATCCGTTCCAGGCCGTGGCGGTCGCGGGCGTGGGCGGCGGCCACGGCGATGTTGTTGAACAGGCAGAAGCCCATCGCCGCATCGGCGGTGGCGTGGTGGCCGGGCGGGCGCACCGCGCAGAACGCGGTCTGGTCCTGTCCGTCCATCACCGCGTCGACCGCGGCCAGGCCGGCGCCGGCGGCATGCAGCGCGGCGCGGCCGGACCCGGGGCCGACCACGGTGTCCGGGTCCAGCCGATGCAGGTCCCCGACCACCGGGGCAAGCACCGCGTCGACCAGCGGCGCGGCATGTACCCGCAACAGGTCGCCGCGCTGGGCCATCGGCGCCTCCAGCCAGGCCTGGTCCGGCCAGGCGCGCTGCAGGGCGTCCAGCACTGCCTTCAGCCGTGCGGGCCGCTCGGGATGGTCCGGGCCGGTGTCGTGGTCGAGGCAGGCGGCGTGGGTATAGGCGAGCATGCCGCCAACCTAACCCGGTGGCGGGGGCGATGCCATCCGCTTTTGGGCGAATGCGTGCCTAGCCGGCATTGCGGCGTTCGTGGCGCCAGACCACCTCGCCCTGGCCGTCGGCCCGGGCCAGCACCCGGGCCAGCACGAACAGCAGGTCGGACAACCGGTTGAGGTAGCGCACGGCCTCGCCGCGCACCGGCTCGGCCCGCGCCAGGGACACCGTCTCGCGCTCGGCGCGGCGGACGATGGTGCGGGCCAGGTGGCAGCGCGCGGCGGCCTCGCCGCCGGCCGGGAGGATGAAGTCCTTGAGCGGCGGCAGGTCGGCGTTCCAATGGTCCAGGTGCCGTTCCAGCGCCTCGACGTCCTCGCCGCCGATCGCGGCGTGGCCGGGGATGCACAGTTCGCCGCCGAGGTCGAACAACTGGTGCTGCACGGCGGTCAGCAGGTCGCGGATCGCGGCGGGCACCCCGGGTGCGGCCAGGACCACGCCGATGGCCGAATTGGCCTCGTCCACGGTGCCGTAGGCGGTGACCCGCAGCGAGTCCTTGCCGGTGCGGCTGCCGTCGCCCAGCCCGGTGCTGCCGTCGTCGCCGGTGCGGGTGTAGATCTTCGAGAGGCGGTTGCCCATGGCTGCGCCCGGCGCGCGCCTCAGTGCGCGGTGCGGTCGCTGCCGCCGGGCACCAGCGGCGCGATGCGCTCGGCGGCCACCTGCAGCACGGCGGCGATGCCCACGTACACGGCGGCGGTCACCAGGTAGGGCGGCAGCCAGTCGCTGTAGTTCTTCCACCAGCCGGCCACGCTCGGTTCGGCGACCGAGTCGCTGAGCCAGTAGAAACCGCCCTGGGCGAACAGGTGGCAGGCCACCACCGCGACCAGGAACGCGCCGGCCAGGCGGCCCAGCGCTTCCCAGCTGGCGCCGCGGTAGTGGCGGCGCAGCCAGGCGCCGCCCAGCCACATCGCGCCGTAGGCCGGGAGCAGGAACCAGTAGCCCGGGGAGACGCAGTAATGGTTCCAGAAGTCGATGCCCTGGCCGCGGATCACCCACCAGTCCACTGCCACCGCCAGCGCCATCAGCAGCGGGAACGCCCAGCGGCCCCAGCCACGCAGGTGGAAGCCGGCGATGAAGAACACCGCCCAGCTGGCGTCCGGCGGCGAGAAGTGGTCGAACACGTGCCCGCGCGAAGCGGCCATGAGCAGGGCCAGGACGGACAGGATCAGCAGGCGGGAAGCGGTGGAAGTCATGGCGTGCGGAGGTTGGAGACCGAACCCGGATTCTAGCCCATGCCCGGCGGGCAGGCCCGCGGGCCCCGCCCGCGTATCATGTGGGAATGATCCGAACCCACGATGTCGTCATCGTCGGCGGCGGCCTGGTCGGCGCCAGCCTGGCGATCGCCCTGGACGGCCTGGCGCTGGACGTGGCCCTGGTCGAGGCGACCCCGGCGGGCGACCTGCCCGCGGTGTTCGACCAGCGCAACCTGAGCCTGGCCGCCGCTTCGGTCAACGCGCTCGAGGCGCTGGGCGTGATGCGCGAACTGCATGCGCCGACCGGCCCGATCCGGCGCATCCACGTCAGTCGCGCCGGCGACTTCGGCAGCGTGCGGCTGGAGGCGGCCGACCACGGGCGCGAAGCCTTCGGCCAGGTGGTGGTCGCCCGCGATTTCGGCGCGGCCCTGGAGGCGCGCCTGGCGCAGTTGCCGCGGCTGACCCGCTATCGCCCGGCTCGCTTCGTCGCCCTGGAGGACGACGGCGGCGACGCGGCGCGGGGCCTGCGCCTGTCCGCGCCCGATGGCGAACTGCGGCTGCGCGCCCGCCTGCTGGCCGCCGCCGACGGCACCCGCAGCGTGCTGCGTGACGCGCTGGGGATCGCCGCCCGCGGCCACGACTACGGCCAGACCCTGTTCGTGGCGCGCATGCGTGCCGAGCGCGCACCCGACGGCACCGCCTTCGAGCGCTTCACCGACAGCGGCCCGACCGCGCTGCTGCCGCGCGGCGACCGCGCCTGGGGCGTGGTCCATGGCGTGCCGACCGCGCAGGCCGCGACGGTGGCCGCACTGGACGAGGCCGGCTGGCTGGCGCGGATCCAGCAGGCGTTCGGTTGGCGCGCCGGGCGTTTCCTTGCTGCCGGCGAACGCAGCGCCTATCCGATCGCCTCGGTCGTGGCCGAGGCGCTGGCCGCACCGCGTGCGGTGCTGCTGGGCAACGCCGCGCAGACCATCCACCCGATCGGCGCACAGGGCTTCAATCTCGGCCTGCGCGATGCGCTGACCCTGGCCGAGTTGTTGCGTGCGCACGCCGGCGACCCGGGCGCGGCGGCAGTGCTGGCGCGTCATGCCCAGCGCCGCCGCGAGGACCGCGAGCGGACCCTGGCGTTCTCCGACGGCCTGGCGCGGACGACCGCCAACCCCTCGCCGCTGTTGCGCCCGCTGCGCAGCCTCGGCCTGCTCGCCGCCGACGGCGGCGGCTGGCTGCAGTCGTGGCTGGTCGGCGGGGCGATGGGCTTCCGCGGCGACGTGCCGGAGTTGTGCCGGTGAGCCGTGCGCGCCTGGACGTGGTCGTGGCCGGCGCCGGCGTGGTCGGCGCGGCCTGTGCGCTGGCCCTGTCCAGGGCCGGCCTGGACGTGGCCCTGGTCGAGATGCGTCCCGCGCCGCGCTGGTCGGCGCAGCGGCCGGACCTGCGCGTGTTCGCGCTGGCCCCGGACAACGCCGCGCTGCTGGATGCGCTGGGCGTGTGGCCGCAGGTACTGGGCGCGCGTGCGCAGCCCTACCGGCGGATGCGGGTGTGGGATGCCGGTGGCGGCGACGAATTGTGCTTCGACGCGGCCGCCCTGGCCCGCGGCGAACTGGGCTGGATCGTCGAGAACGGCCTGCTGGTGGACCGCCTGTGGTCGGCGCTGGCCGCCGCCGGCGTGCAGGTGCATTGCCCAGCCAAGATTGAAGCGATGGAGCAGGACGCAACCGGCGTGCGCCTGCGCCTGGACGACGGCACGCGCCTGGACGCGCGGCTGGCGGTGGCCGCCGATGGCGCGGCCTCGGAACTGCGCCGGCTGGCCGGGCTGGAGGTCGCTGCACACGACTATGGCCAGCGCGGCGTGGTCGCCTTCATCGGGACCGAGCGCGCGCACGAGGACACCGCCTGGCAGCGATTCCTGCCGACCGGGCCTTTGGCGTTGCTGCCGTTCGCCGAAGGCCGCAGCTCGATCGTGTGGACCTTGCCGGACGCCGAGGCCGCGCGGGTGCTGGCGCTGGACGATGCGGCCTTCGCGGTCGAACTGACCGACGCCTCGGCGGCACGCCTGGGCCGGGCGGTGCCGGTGTCGGAGCGGGCCGCGTTCCCGCTGCGCCGACAGCTCGTGCGCCAGCAGGTCGCCGGCCGCGTGCTGGTGCTGGGCGACGCCGCGCATGTGGTGCATCCGCTGGCCGGGCAGGGGGTGAACCTGGGCCTGCGCGACGTGGCTGCATTGCGGAGCGAGGTCGAGGCGGCGCTGGCGCGCCGCACCGACTGGGCCGCGGCGCACCGGCTGCAGCGCTGGGCGCGGCGGCGGCGCAGCGACAACACCGTATCGGCGTATGCGTTCGAAGGCATCAACCGCCTGTTCTCCAACGCCGATCCGCTGGCGGTCCTGGCCCGGGGGCCGCTGCTGGGCCTGACCGGGAAGTTGCCGCCGCTGCAACGTGCGCTGTGGCGGCACGCCGCCGGGGTGTAGGCAGGCCTGCCTATACCCCGCGCCGACGAACCGTCAGCGGATCCAGTCGACCAGTTCCTCGCGGTCCAGCCCCCCATCGTGGTTGGCGTCGACGCTGTCGAAGCGCCGCTTCAGTTCCTTGTCGGCACCGGCTTCGCCGCGATCGACCCTGCCGTCGCCGCTGGCGTCGAGCGCCTCGAAGTCCAGGCGGTCGCCGCCGACCCGGCTGTCCGGTTCCAGCGAACGGACGATGACGCGCTGGCCGTCCTCGCGCTCGAGCACCACCATCCCGGTCTGCCGCTGCAGCGGCCGGTCGGACGGCGTCGCCGCGGGTGGCGCCAGCGCCTGGGTGGTGGCGGGGGTGCGTTCCTGGGCCGTGGCGACGGCGGCGACGGCGAATGCCGGGAGCAGGAGGACGGCGAGGCGGCGGCTCATGGCGTGCGTGGTCCCGAGGGAGCGGTGAACATAGGCACGGCCGGGTGAAGCGCGGTTGAATCGCCCGGCTCTGGCACACTGGGACGACGATCGGTCCGGAGGACGCCGCCATCATTGCCACGACTCCATCGCGCAGCGCAATGTTGTCCATCTGCGCGGCCTTGCTGTGTGCCTGCACGCCGCCGCCGGTCAGCGCCGAGTCCGCCGGCGCGAAACCGGCCGTGCCGGTGGCGGTCCGCGACTATGTCGGCGACGGCGTGTTCTCGGCCGGCATCGAAGGCCCGGCCACCGGCCCCGACGGCGCGCTCTATGCGGTGGCTTTCGGCCGGGACGGCACCGTCGGCCGGGTGGTGCCGCGTGCGGATGGCGGCGGCGAGGCCTCGCTGTTCGTCGAACTGCCCGCAGGCAGCACCGGCAACGGCATCCGCTTCGGCGCCGACGGCACCATGTACGTGGCCGACTACACCGGCCACAACGTGCTGGCCATCGACCCGGCCACCCGCGCGGTGCGCGTGTTCGCGCACCTCGACGGTGCGCACCAGCCGAACGACATCGCCCTGGCACCGGACGGCGCCTTGTACGCCAGCGACCCGGACTGGGCCAACGACGGCGGCCAGCTGTGGCGCATCGACCGCGCCGGACGCGCGCAGCGACTGGAGTCGGGGATGGGCACCACCAACGGCATCGAGGTCAGCCCGGACGGCCGCCGGCTGTACGTGAACGAAAGCGTCCAGCGCCGGGTCTGGGCCTACGACATCGCCGCCGACGGTGCGGTCTCGGGCAAGCGCCTGCTGCTGGAGTTCCCCGACCACGGCCTGGACGGCATGCGCAGCGACGCCGAGGGCAACCTGTACATCGCCCGCTACGGCGCCGGCACGGTGGCGGTGGTCTCGCCGGCGGGCGCGGTGCTGGACGAGATCCCGCTCAAGGGCCGCAAGCCGACCAATGTCGCCTTCGGCGGCGCCGATGGCCGCGACGTGTACGTCACCCTGCAGGACCGCGGCGCGATCGAAGTCTTCCGCAGCGCGGCGCCTGGCCGCGAATACGGCCGCTGAGCCGGGCGCCGCGCCTGGCGGGGACACGGTTGCCCGCGGATCGCCGGCGTGCGGCTGCCCCTGGCCACGCGCCGACCGCGACTGCCGGTCACAGCCCCTGCGACGGCCACCGTCGATACTGGCGTCCCGCGGGAGACACGCCATGACCCAGCTCGAACTGAACGATCCGGCCGCGTTCGCTGCCGAGTTCCTGCGCCAGGCCCAACTCCAGGGCTTCGGCGCGCTGGGCAAGCGCGATCTGGAACTGCTGGTCTACGTGCTGCTCGAGCGCGACGGCGCGATCGACCGCAACGCCAGCAACCATGCCGCCGCGCAGCAGCTGCGGGTCACCCCGGCGAAACTGCGCGCGTTGCGCCGCGACGGCTATGCGCGCTGGCGCCAGCTGGTGGCCGAGCCGGCCGATGCCGCCCTGCGCCGGATCCTCGGCCATGTCCTGGCCCCGGCCAACCTGCGCGCCGGCAGCCGTCACGTCGCCGAGCGCAGCCGCAAGGACGGCTTCCTGGCCGTGCGCGTTGACCACCCCGACGATCGCCAGTTGCTGGAGCAGGCGATCCTCGATGCCGGCGCGCTGCCGGTGTACGAGCGCAACCGCGAGGTCCTGGCGGTGCGCTTCGACACCCTGGTGGCGCTGGCCGAGCGTGGCGGCTTCCTGCAACCCGATGTCGAGGCGATGCTGAAGGAACTGCGCAGGCTGGCCCCGGCCTCGGAGGAACTGGCCGACCTGCTGAAGAAGGACTTGGCGAAGCTGCGCTGGGACGACCTGCGCAGCGCGCTCAACAGCCTGGGCGCCAAGGCCGTTTCCGGCAGCGCCGAGAGTGGACTGAAGGGATTGCTGAAGTTGGTATTCCCTTTTCTGCCTTGATCCACGGCGCGGTGCCTTGCGGGGTCTGGCGGGGGGCAGCGCTGCACGGACGCCGCGAAAAGCACCGACTTCGTTCCGGTGCCGTCGCTGCATCGGTAGCCACATGCCCGCAAAAAAGGCTTGCGCTATGCCGCGGGCGTGGCGAACACGGTGATCTCTTCGCGGTCGTGATAGAGCTGGCGCGCGCGGACCTGCAGCGGGCGGCCGGCCTGGGCGGCGAACAGGTCCAGGCACAGCCGGGTTTCCTGCCAGCGCTTCTTCATCGGCAGCTTGAGGTTGAACACCGCGTGCCGGCACCAGCCCTCGCGGAACCATTGCGCCATGCGCGCGGCGACCTTGGCCGGCTGCTCGACCATGTCGCACACCATCCAGTCCAGCGGTCGTGCCGGATGCCAGTGGAACCCGTCGGCGCGCAGGTGTTCGACCAGCCCGGTGTCGAGCACGTGCGCGCGCAAAGGGCCGTTGTCGACCGAGCTCACCCGGAGGTGGTGGCGGGCCAGCACCCAGGTCCAGCCGCCCGGGGCGGCGCCGAGGTCGGCGGCGGTCATGCCCGGGTGCAGCAGGCGCTCGCGTTCGCCGGCGTCGAGCAGGACCAGGAAGGCTTCCTCCAGCTTCAGCGCCGAGCGCGAGGGCGCATCCGCATGCAGCCGCAGCCGCGGGATGCCTTGCGGCCAAGGCGAGGCGTCGCGTGGATCGGCCAGGGCCAGCAGCGCGTGGTCGCCAGCGAGGAAGCACACGTGCAGCCGCGGCAGCCGCGGTTCTGCCTTCGCCGGCAGGTGCCCGGCCTTGCGCAACGCCGGGCGCAACGCGTTGCCGAAGCTGCGTGCCAGCGCCGACAGCGGCTTGCCGGCGTCGGTGTCCGGGTGCTCCACCCAGGCATCGCCCACCCGCAATCCGGCGGGCAGGGCGGCCAGCAGCGGCGCCAGCCGGTCCTTCGGGTCCAGTCCGCGCAGCTCCGCCAGCAGGCGCAGCTTCTGCCGCGCGAACACCAGCTCGCGGAACGGCAGGGCACGGGCCAGCGCTTGCGCATCGACTTCGTCGCCGGTGACGAACAGCACGTGGCCGTCGTCGCGGCTGGCGCGCGCGTAGCCGGCGACCCCCGCGGCGGCGGCGCGCTCGCCCAGCTCGGCGGCCAGTTCCGGTTCGAAGCCCTGGCGGCAGTAGCCGAGCAGTCCGTGCATGGGCAGGCCGGCGGCGCTCAGTAGCGCTCGCCGCCGCCCTCGCCGTAGGCGCGCAGCACCGCGCGCGCGTCCTCGCGCAGGATGTCGCGCGCGACCGCGATGCCGCGGCGTTCCAGTTCGCCGACCCAGTCCGCCGGCAACGGGCCTTCGTCGAATTCGGTCAGCGCCATCACGTCCTGCGCGCGGGCGCCGATCAGCAGGCGATCGATGCCGGCCCAGATGGTGGCGCCGTAGCACTGGCAGCACGGCTGCGAGGAGCTGGCCAGGGTCACCGGCGCGAGCACGTCGTTCAGGCGCGGGGTCTGCAAGCGCTGCTGGGCCAGCATGTAGGCCATGTTCTCGGCGTGCGCCAGCGAAGTGGTGTGCGGCACCACCCGGTTCACGCCGGCGGCGATCACCCGGTGGTCCGGCCCGAACAGCACCGCGCCGAACGGCCCGCCGCTGCGCGCTTCGACGTTGCGCCGCGACAGGTCGATCGCCAGCGCGACCTTGTCCTCGTCCGAGGCGAAGGCCGCGCCCGGGTCGAACGCGTCGTGGATCCAGGCGGGAAGGGTCAGGTGGACCTGGGCGTACAGCATGGCCGCGCTCCTCAGCCCGCGGCCCAGGTGTCGCGCAGGGTCACGCTGCGGTTGAACACCGGCTTGCCCGGGGTATGGTCGTAGCGGTCGGCGACGAAGTAGCCGCTGCGTTCGAACTGGAACGACTGCTCCGGTGCGGCCAGCGCCGCGGCCGGTTCGATCCAGCCGTGCACGGTCTTCTTGGAATCCGGGTTGAGATGGTCGCGGTAGGTCTTGCCGTCGGATTCGTCGTCGGGCTTCTCCACCGAGAACAGGCGGTCGTACAGGCGGATCTCCGCGGCCACCGCGTGCCTGGCGCTGACCCAGTGGAGGGTGCCCTTGACCTTGCGGTTGGCGCCTTCCATGCCCGGACGCGATTCCGGATCCAGCCAGCCGCGCAGTTCCATCACGCGGCCGGTCGCATCCTTCACCACCTCGTCGATGCGGACGATGCCGGCGCCGCGCAGGCGCGCTTCGCCGCCCGGGACCAGCCGCTTCCAACCCTTCGGCGGCACTTCGGCGAAATCCTCGCGCTCGATCCACAGCTCGCGCGAGAACGGTACCTGGCGCTCGCCCTGCGCCTCGTCTTTGGGATGGTTGGGGAAGGCCAGCGACTCCTCGTGGCCCTCGGGCAGGTTGGCCAGCACCAGCCTGAGCGGATCGACCACCGCCATGCGCCGCGGCGCGGACGCGTCCAGGTCCTCGCGCAGGCAGCCTTCCAGCACCGAGAAGTCGATCACCGAGTTCTGCTTGCTGATCCCGACCCGGTCCACCAACAGGCGCAGCGCGGCCGGGGTGTAGCCGCGGCGGCGCAGGCCCTGCAGGGTGTACATGCGCGGATCGTCCCAGCCGTCGACCAGGTGCTCGGCGACCAGCTGGGTGAGCTTGCGCTTGCTCATCACCGTGTAGTTGATGTTCAGGCGCGAGAACTCGATCTGGCGCGGCTTGGCCGCTTCCTCCGGCAGGCCGTGCGCCCGCAGCGGCTCCAGCAGTTCCGGGTGACCGGCCAGGTCGACGTGGTCCACGCACCAGTCGTACAGCGGGCGATGGTCCTCGAACTCCAGGGTGCACAGCGAATGGGTGATGCCCTCGATCGCGTCGCCCAGGGCGTGGGCGAAGTCGTACATCGGGTAGATCGGCCATTCGGTGCCGGTGTTCTGGTGCTCCACGTGCTTGATCCGGTACAGCGCCGGGTCGCGCAGGTTGATGTTGCCGCTGGCCATGTCGATTTTCGCGCGCAGGGTGCGTGCGCCGTCCGCGAACTCGCCGGCACGCATGCGCGCGAACAGGTCCAGGTTCTCCTCCACGCCGCGGCCGCGGTACGGCGATTCGCGCCCCGGCTCGGTCAGGCTGCCGCGGTACTGGCGCACTTCCTCGGCGCTGAGGTCGCAGACGAAGGCCTTGCCGTCGCGAATGAGCTTCTGCGCGGCCAGGTAGTACACGCCGAAGTAGTCCGAGGCGTGGCGCAGGCTGGCCCAGTCGAAGCCCAGCCAGCGCACGTCGTCCTGGATCGCGCGCACGAACTCGGGGTCTTCCTTGGCCGGGTTGGTGTCGTCGAAGCGCAGGTTGCAGCGGCCGCCGAATTCGGCGGCGATGCCGAAGTCCAGGCAGATCGCCTTGGCGTGGCCGATGTGCAGGTAGCCGTTGGGCTCGGGCGGGAAGCGGGTGCGGATCGCGGCGTGCTTGCCGCTGGCCAGGTCGTCGCGGACGATCTGGCGGATGAAGTCGCGCTTTTCGGCGGCGGCGGCGGCGGACGGGGCGGGCGGGTCGGCGTGCGGGGACATGGGACGGGGGCGGTCGCGAAGGCAAACCCCGAGTTTAGCCGAGGCGCCGTCGCCAGGCGGTGAGCCGGGCCGCCGCGGCGCAGGTTCGCGGCGGAACCGGGGCGAAGGGTATGCTCGAAGCGGCCCCGGCCCGCGGCCGGCCCGAACCTCCAGGAGGCGCCCCATGAATCCCGGACCCGGTCTCGCCCATCACGTCCATGGTCGTCCGCTGCGCGGCCGGTTCGACGGCCTGGAGACGGTGGACTTCGGAATGGGCTGCTTCTGGGGTGCCGAGCGCCGGTTCTGGCAGGTTCCCGGGGTCCACACCACCGCGGCCGGCTACGCTGGCGGCGGCGCTCCGGATCCGACCTACGAACAGGTCTGTTCCGGCCGCACCGGGCACGCCGAGGTGGTGCGCGTGGTCTACGACCCGGCCCAGGTCGACTTCGCGACCCTGCTCAAGGTGTTCTGGGAAAGCCACGACCCGACCCAGGGCATGCGCCAGGGCAACGACATCGGCAGCCAGTACCGTTCGGTGATCCATTGCCACACCATCGCCCAGCATCGGGCCGCGCTGGCCAGCCGCGACGCCTATGCGCGGCGGCTGCAGGCGGCCGGCTATCCGCCGGTCACCACCGAGATCGTCCATCCGGCGCCGCAGTTCCACTACGCCGAGGACTACCACCAGCAGTACCTGGCGAAGAACCCCGGCGGCTACTGCGGCCTGGGCGGCACCGGCGTGTCCTGTTCCGCCTGAGCCGGCGGCGCGCGGTTGCGGCCTGTGCTAGCGTTCGTCGCTTCCCACGACCGACCGCCACCGCACATGAGCGACCGCCTGCGCCGCACCAAGATCCTCGCCACCCTCGGACCGGCCACCGATCCGCCCGGCGTGCTGGAGGCGCTGTTCCGCGCCGGCGTGAACGTGGTCCGCCTGAATTTCTCCCACGGCGATCCTTCCGGCCAGGCCAGGCGCGCGGCCGAAGTGCGCGCCGCCGCGCAGCGGGTGGGTGCCGAGATCGGGATCCTCGCCGACCTGCCCGGCCCGAAGATCCGCATCGAGCGCTTCGCCGAAGGCAAGGTCGCGCTCAAGGCCGGCGACCGCTTCGACCTGGTCGCGTCGGCCGACGCGCCGCCGGGCGATGCCAGCCAGGTCGGGGTCAGCTACCTGGGCCTGCCGGGCGACGTGGAGGCCGGCGACGTGCTGCTGCTGGACGACGGCCTGATGCAGCTGCAGGTGACGGAAGTGCAGGGCGAGCGGATCGCCTGTGTCGTGCTCAACGACGGCTACCTGTCCGACCGCAAGGGCCTGAACAAGCAGGGCGGCGGCCTGTCGCTGGGCGCGCTGACCGAGCGCGACAAGGAACTGATCGGGATCGCGGCGAAGATCGGGGTGGACTTCATCGCCGTCTCGTTCTGCCGCAATGCCCAGGACATGCACGACGCCCGCGCCATCGCCCGTGCGCATGGCAGCGACGCGGCGCTGGTGTCCAAGATCGAGCGCACCGAGGCGATCGAGAACCTGGCCGAGATCGTCGAGGCCTCCGACGTGGTGATGGTCGCCCGCGGCGACCTGGGCGTGGAGATCGGCGACGCCGAACTGCCGGGCCTGCAGAAGAAGATCATCCGCGAGTCCCTGGCCCGCAACAAGGTGGTGATCACCGCCACCCAGATGCTGCAGTCGATGGTGGAAAGCCCGCTGCCCACCCGCGCCGAGGTGCTGGACGTGGCCAACTCGGTGATCGACGGTACCGACGCGGTGATGCTCTCGGCCGAGACCGCCGCCGGCGCCTATCCGGTCAAGGCGGTGGAGGCGATGGCGCGCATCTGCGTGGGTGCCGAGCGCCAGTTCCAGACCGAGACCGATTTCGGCAAGGCCCAGCGCAACCTCGAGCGTGCCGACCAGGCCATCGCCATGGCCACCATGTTCCTGTCCGAGCACGTCGGCGTGCGCGCGATCGTGGCCATGACCGAATCCGGCGGCACCGCGCGCTTCCTCTCGCGCTTCCGCTCGCAGGCGCCGATCTATGCCATCGCCCGCCACGACGGCGCGCGCCGGCGCATGGCGCTGATGCGCGACGTGTTCCCGATCAACTTCGACAGCCGCGGCCTGACCCCGCGCGAGGCCGCCCGCGGCAGCATCCGCCTGCTGGCCGATGCCGGCCTGCTGGCCGCCGGCGACCGGGTGGTGTTCACCAGCGGCGAGCACATGGAGACCCACGGCGCCACCAATACCCTGCGCCTGCTCGAGGTCGGCGAGGACGGCCGCGCCAGCGGCCTGGGCGAGCTGTAACGCGCTTCCGCGCCCGTTGCAGGCTCCCGCGCCCGTTACAATATGCGGCTCCCCCTCTCGCCGCAGGATCCCCCCATGAGCATCGAACAGCTTGCCGAAACCGCCCAGGCGATGGTCGCCCCGGGCAAGGGCATCATCGCCATCGACGAATCCACGGCGACCTGCGGCAAGCGCTTCGCCGCGGTCGGGATCGAGAACAGCGAAGAGAACCGCCGCGCCTACCGCGAACTGCTGCTGACCGTGCCGAAGCTGTCCGAGCACATCTCCGGCGCGATCCTGTACGACGAGACCCTGCGCCAGTCCACGAAGGACGGCGTGCCGTTCGCCAAGCACATGGCCCAGCACGGCATGATCCCGGGGATCAAGGTGGACAAGGGCACCGTGGCGCTGGCCGGCTTCCCCGGGGAACTCGTGACCGAGGGCCTGGACGGCCTGCGCGGCCGCCTGGAGGAGTACTACCGGCTGGGCGCGCGCTTCGCCAAGTGGCGCGCGGTGATCAACATCGGCGAGGACATCCCCACCGGCACCTGCATCGAGAACAACGCCCATGCGCTGGCCCGCTACGCGGCGCTGTGCCAGGAGCAGGGCCTGGTGCCGATGGTCGAGCCGGAGGTGCTGATGGACGGCGACCACGACATCGAGACCTGTTACGAGGTCACCGAGGCGGTGCTGCGCTCGCTGTTCGGCGCGCTGTACGAGCAGAACGTGCTGCTGGAAGGCACGATCCTGAAGGCGTCGATGGTCGTCTCCGGCAAGGACTGCGAGGAGCAGGCCGACATCCAGGAGGTGGCCGAGTCCACCCTGATGTGCCTTAAGAGCACGGTACCGGCGATCCTGCCGGGCATCGTGTTCCTGTCCGGCGGCCAGGACGACGCGCGCGCCACCGCGCACCTGGACGCGATGAACCGCCTGGGCCCGAACCCGTGGCCGCTGAGCTTCTCCTACGGCCGCGCCATGCAGCAGGCGGCGCTGAAGCTGTGGGCCCAGGACATGGCCGGCAACTGGAAGAAGGCCCAGGACACCGTGTACGCCCGCGCCCGCGACAACGGTCAGGCCGCGCTGGGGCAGTGGAAGGGCGACTGAGTCAGCCCGGGCGCTGATCGTGCTTGCCGCCGCCGCGGCAGCGCGGCGAGTCGGGCACGCGGGCGTCGGCTTCCCATTCGGCCGGGGTGTAGGTGTGCAGGGCCAGGGCATGGACCTGCGCCATCAGCCCGCCCATCGCCGCGTATACCGCCTGGTGGCGCTGGATCGCGCGCCTGCCCTCGAACAGCGGGCTGACGATCACCGCCTTGTAGTGCGTCTCCAGGCCGCGGCTGTGCAGATGGCTTTCGTCGATCACCTCGACATGCTCCGGCTGCAGGGCGGACAGGGCTTCGCGGATCTGGTCGGCGCGGGCGGTCATGGGGGCGGGGATTCCGGGAGGCGTGCGGCATCCCGAAGGATGGTGGCTGCGGCGGCGGTGTCAATGGGGACCCTTCCCCGGCGGTGCACGGCGGGCGCGGCCCGGCGACGAGGAGCCGGTCGGCTGCGACCCCGCGGCACCCGTGGTCGGCGAGACTCCAGCGCAGGATCGCCAACCGCACGGGGAGGGCTTGACAGGGTGAGGAATTACGCATGTAATCGAAATTGATTACATTCGTAAACGGAGCGCCCGTGGAAGCCACCCCGATCAGCGAAGCCGAGGCGATGGTGATGGAGGTGCTGTGGCGGGCCAGCCCGCGCAGCGCCGAGGAGGTGATCGCCGCGCTGGCCGACGCCAACGGCTGGGCCGAAGCCACGGTCAAGACCCTGCTCAACCGCCTGCTCAACAAGGGCGCCATCGAAGCCGAGAAGGACGGGCGCCGCTACCTGTATTCGCCGGTGCTGCGGCGCGACGCCTGGGTCCAGCAGCAGAGCGAGGGCCTGCTGGCGCGCCTGTTCGGCGGCCGGGTGGCGCCGCTGGTGGCGCATTTCAGCGAGCGCGGGCAGTTGTCGGCGGCCGATGTCGCCGAGCTCAAGCGGCTGGTGGCCGAACTGGACGGCAAGGAGCCGGACGATGGACGCTGAGCCGCTCGCCCTGCTGGGGGAGGCCACGCTCGCCGGCAGCGCGGCGCTGCTGCTGGTACTGGTCCTGCGCCGGCCGGTGCGCGCCTGGCTCGGCGCCAGCGCCGCCTATGCGCTATGGCTGTGCGTGCCCATCGCCTTGCTGGCAGTGATGCTGCCGCGCGGTGCGGACGTGCCGCTGGGCTTGCCGGTCGCCTGGCAGGCGGTGCCGATGGTGACGGTCGCGGCGATCCCGGAATCGCAACCGGGCGGGCACTGGCGCGAGTGGCTGCTGCTGGCTTGGCTGACGGGTGCATTGGCGTCGGCGGCCGTGCTGGGGTGGCAGCAGTGGCGTTTCCGGCGCGGCCTGGGTGCGCTGCACCGGCGCGACGACGGCCTGTACCAGTCCGCGCATGCGACCTCCGGACTGCCGGCGGTGACTGGCGTGCTGAGGCCGCGGATCCTGCTCCCGGCCGATTTCGAGCGCCGCTACACCGTGCAGGAACAGGCACTGGTGATCGCGCACGAGCGCTTGCACGTGCGCCGCGGCGACCTGGCCGCCAACGCGCTGTCGGCGCTGCTGGCCTGCCTGTTCTGGTTCAACCCGCTGCTGCACCTGGCCCTGCGCCGGTTCCGCTTCGACCAGGAACTGGCCTGCGACGAGCGGGTGATCGCACGCCATCCGCGGGCGCGGCGCAGCTACGGCGAGGCCATGCTGAAGACCCAATTCGATCCCTCGCCCCTGCCGCTGGGTTGCCACTGGCAGGCGCGCCACCCGCTCAAGGAGCGCATCGACATGCTCAAGCGTCCAACGCCTTCGCCGTTGCAATGGATCGTCACGACCTTCCTCGCACTCGGCCTGAGCGCCGTGGCCGGATATGCCGCCTGGGCGGCGCAGCCGGCGCAGGTGCGATCCCCCGACGCAGCTTCCGCGACGCCCGCCTATGCCCTGGACATGCGCATGGAGGTGGACGGAAAGGAAAGCCGCTTCCAGATCCGCGAGCGCGCCGGCAAGACCTTTGCGGTCCGCTCCGATGAAAGCGGATCGCCCGTATGGGAAGGCGAATTCAGCCTCAAGCCGCTGCGGGATCCGCAGACGCTGACGATGGTGGGCGTAGTGCGTGCGGACGGCGAAGTGATCGCCCAGCCCGGATTGACGTTCACCATGGGACGTGCGGCGACTATCCAGATAAGTACGCTGGACGGCAGTTCGACCTTCACTCTGGAAGTGACGGCCAACCCGCTCGGCGAAGACATGACGCCGGGTTCGGTTACATTCGCATCGCCCGCGCGGCCGGCCGAGCGACCGGCGATGGCCGAGATGCGGACTCCGCCTCCTTCCTATCCGCGCGAGGCCCTGCGCCACGGGCAGTCCGGCCGCGTGGTGGCAGTGGTGGACGTCGATGCGGATGGCATGCCGGTGGAGGTGAACATCGAGCGGTCCGAGCCGTCCGGCGTGTTCGACGCCGCCACGATCGCCGCGATCCGGCAATGGCGTTTCACACCGGCAATGGAGAACGGACGCGCGGTGCCCGGTCGGGTCCGGGTGCCGGTGGATTTCGATTCGGGCATGACCGCGGTCGCCGGTCCTTCCGGCGTTGAGCGGGCCGAGGACTTCCGCTGGTTCCAACTGGAGCCGGACAAGGTCACCGAAGCGGTTTGCGATGTGCTGCGCAAGGACGGACACGATCCCAAGGCAATCGCTTATTGCGGGATTCGCAAGGAAACGGCGAACCGATGATCCGGTTGCCGTTGCTGGCCGCCGGCTCGCTGCTGCTGGGCGCCTGCGCCACCCGCACCGCCGGCGTCGAGCAGCGCTTGATCCTGCCCGAAGGCGGCAAGCGCTACGAGATGGCGGATAGCCAGGCCTTCGTGTTCCCGATGGCGCAGGGCAACCCGCCGCCGGGATTCCCGGATGACTTCGGCGCGCGCGAGTTGCCGCCGACGACGTTGTGCGCGAAGTTCGTGGTGGCACCCGATGGCGCGGTACGCGATGCGGCGATGCTGGACGATCCGGGGTGCATCGATCCGGCGTCGGAGCCGAAGTTGGCTTCCGCGGTGCTGCTCGCGGTATCCGGCTGGCGCTTCGAGCCCGCGGTGTTCTGCAACTATCCAGATGCCGCTACGCGCGACCGCGACTGGACCGGCAGGGGTTGCGCCGGCGATACGGTGGAGGCATTGCCGGTCGCGGTCACGCTCGCCTACGCGTTCACCTTCGAGGTGCGCAACGGCCGGCGGCAGGTCGGTGCGGCGCGTGTGGGCGGTCGCTAGTCGCTGGCCCATGCTGGCCGGCAGCGCGTTTCACTGGCTGGCCGGATCGCCCAGCGCGGCATTGAGCACCGCGGCCAGGCGGTCGCCGGCCAGGCGCAGTTGTCGCTCGGCGACGGGGAGCTGGGCGTCCACGTAGGCCTGTCCGACCACGTGGCCGCGCGGGTAGAAGCCCGGTGCGTTCACCCGTCGGCACGACTGCTCAGCCCACAGGCGCGGGGCTTCGGCCGGCAGCGGCGAGACCGGCGCCGGTGCCGGCAGTGCCTGCAGTCGCGCCAGCCAGGCGGCCTCGCCCAGCCCGGCGCTGCGCAGCAGGCCGCTGTCCCACAGCGAGTGCAGGTTGCTGCCCTGGCCGTTCCAGTTGACCTGGTAGTCGTTGCCGCCGCGGTCCGTGCCGTGGCTGGCGTGCAGAGGCTGGTGCACGTCGCCGACGAAATGGACCACGAACTTCAGCGCCTGGCGGCGCTCGTCGTCGCTGCGCGTGGGGTCGGCCAGGATCGCGGCCTGCCGTTCCAGGGCGCCGACCACGCAGTCGCCGTCGCGGCAATCGGTCTCCGGGTCGAACACGCAACCGGGGTCGGCGATGTTGACGTAGTGCCAGCGCGAGGAGCGCTTGCCCAGATCCGGGTCGATCGAACGCAAATCGTCGGCCCAGCTGGCGATCCCGGTCAGGGTGGGTTCGACCTCGCCCTGCAGCAGGCGGGCGACCTCGGCGCGGGCCTGCGGCTGCAGGTGCGGTTCGGCCATGCCGGCGACCAGGCGATGCCCCAGCTGGCCCCAGGCCAGTGCATCGAGCGCGGGTGCCAGGAGCAGGAGCAGCAACGCGCCGCGGCGGCGATGCCGCGCGGCGCGTGGGCGGAGAAGCACGGGGCAGAGGCGAGCGGGGGCGGACATGCGGGTATTTTAGCCGCTACCCGCCCGCCGCCGCCCGTTCCGGCGCGACTCAGAACTTCATGACGTAGGCGGCGCCGTACACCAGCGGGTCGATCTTGGCGGTGCCCAGGCGCTGGCCATCCACGCGCACGCTGCTCTCGATGTTCATCCAGCGCGCGTCCACGCGCAGGGTGGCGCGTTCGTTGATGCGGAAGTCCAGGCCGGCATGCAGGCCCAGGCCCCAGGAGGAGGCCAGCGACAGGTCGCTGCCGGCCAGCGGGCCGCTGGTCTTGCTGCCGAAGAAGGTGGTGAAGTTCACCCCGGCGCCGATCACCGGCGACACCGTGCCCTTGTCGTTGAAGTGGTATTGCAGGCTGACGGTGGGCGGCAGGTGCTTGGTGCTGCCGACCTTGCCCAGGCCCTTGACCGAGATGTCGTGCTCGAACGGCCAGGCGGCCAGCACTTCCACGCCGAGGTTGTCGCGGACGAAGTATTCGACGGTCAGGCTCGGGCGGGCACTGCTGCCGATCGACAGCGGCAGGGTGCCGTTGGCCAGGGTGCCGTTGTTGGACTTGGGATCGACGTTGTGCACGCCGACGCCGAGGGTCCATTCGCCGGCCGACTGGGCGGCGGCGGGCAGGGCGGCAGCGGCGAGCGTGGCGGCCAGCAGGCAGGGCAGGAGCTTGTGGTTCATGGGGAGTCGCTCTTTCGCGGTGGGGATGGGCGCAAGTTTCCGCCCTGCCACGGGCCGGCGCCTTGATTGCAGTCAATGCCGCGCCGGGCCCGGGCGGGGTCGGGCTGGTAGAATGGAGGCCCCCCATCCACCCGCATCGGCCGCGCCATGGCGCGGTCCCCAGGAGTCCCGGCAATGGCGATCAAGGTAGGCATCAACGGATTCGGCCGCATCGGCCGCAACGTGCTGCGCTCGGCAGTGCAGAATTTCGGCGACATCGAGGTCGTGGCGATCAACGACCTGCTCGAACCGGACTACCTGGCCTACATGCTCAAGTACGACTCCGTGCACGGCCGCTTCGACGGCGACGTGCAGGTCGAGGGCAATACCCTGATCGTCAACGGCAAGAAGATCCGCCTGACCCAGGAACGCGATCCGGCCAACCTGAAGTGGAACGAAGTCGGCGCTGACGTCGTCATCGAGTCCACCGGCCTGTTCCTGGACGCGGCCAGCGCGCAGAAGCACCTCGACGCCGGCGCGAAGAAGGTGATCATGTCGGCGCCGTCCAAGGACGACACGCCGATGTTCGTGTTCGGCGTCAACCATGGCGAGTACGCGGGCCAGGCGATCATCTCGAATGCCTCGTGCACCACCAACTGCCTGGCCCCGCTGGCCAAGGTGCTCCACGACAAGTGGGGCATCAAGCGTGGCCTGATGACCACCGTGCACGCGGCCACCGCCACCCAGAAGACCGTCGATGGCCCGTCCAACAAGGACTGGCGCGGCGGCCGCGGCATCCTCGAGAACATCATCCCGTCCAGCACCGGCGCGGCCAAGGCGGTCGGCAAGGTGATCCCGGCGCTGAACAAGAAGCTGACCGGCATGAGCTTCCGGGTGCCGACCTCGGACGTGTCGGTGGTGGACCTGACCGTCGAGCTGGACAACCCGGCCAGCTACGAGGAGATCAAGGCCGAGGTCAAGGCGCAGAGCGAAGGCGCGCTGAAGGGCATCCTCGGCTACACCGAGGACAAGGTGGTGGCCACCGACTTCGTCGGCGACACCCGCACCTCGATCTTCGACGCCGACGCCGGCATCGCGCTCGACCCGACCTTCGTCAAGCTGGTGGCCTGGTACGACAACGAGTGGGGCTACTCCAACAAGTGCCTGGAAATGGTGCGCGTGGTCGCGGGCAAGTAAGCCGCGGCGACGACGGTCGGGGAAGGGGCGCCTCGGGGCGCCCCTTCTCGTTGGGGCAGGAGGCATCCGGCATGGGCGACGAAGTGCGGCCCTTCCACGAGGACCAGGACGGCATCCGCTATCGCGACCACCTGTCGCTGGCGGCACGCGCGTTCGTCCTGCTGATGGCCGTGGCGATGATGGCGATGTCGGCGACCTTCATGTTCATGGGCCACCGGGGCGAGCCCGGGTGGAACCTGCTGCTGACCGTGCTGCTCATGCTCGCGCCGCTGGCGGTGGGAGCGGTGTTCCTGCGCATGGGCCTGGAGCCGGCGAAGGAGGCGTGGTTCGATCCACGCACGCGGACCGTGCACATGACCCTGCGCGGGCCGTTCGGGCGACGCCGGCTGGCGTGGCCGTTCGGGCAGGTCCGGTCGTTGGTCCTCAAGCGCCACCGGTCGCAGGAGGAAGACGACCGCTTCATCCTGCACATGAAGATCGATGGACGCGCGCGGGAGTACATGCTGGGCGTGTTCGCGCGCGAGGAAGAGGCCGACTTCTGGCGTGCGCGCATCGAATCGCTGCTGTCGGCCTGATTCAGTCGAAGCCGGTGGCATCCGCAGGGCCGGCGGCCGGCGGGGACGATGGCTTGCAAACCGGCCGCGCTTCGCCGACGCTGCCATCGCCGCGGAGACTGCAGGCGGCGGGGAGACGGAACGCGGATGGACGGATGGGTCGGAATCCTGCTGCTGGTGGGCCTGGCGCTGCTGGCGGTGCCGGTGCTGCTGCTGATCGCGCTGCTGTCGCTGTCCTCGCTGAAGAAGCGCGTGGCGGAACTGGAGGAGTCGGTGCGCGACCTGCGCCTGGCCGCGGCGCGGCCGGTATCGGTGCGTGCGCATGCCGGGGCCGAGGCACCGCCTAGCGCGGGCGCCGGCGGCGTATCCGCCACGCATGCCCGGGCCGAGTCCGACGAGCCGACCCTGGCCGAACTCGTCCGCCGGCAGCACGACACTGCCGATCAGGCTGCCCGCGCACCGGCCGCATCCCCGCCGCTGCCACCGCCGTTGCCCGCATCGGCGCCGTCGGCGCCCGCCGCGCAGTCCGAGCCGGTCGATGCCGCCACCCGGGCAAGAGTCGCCGCCGCCTCGACCCGGGTGGCGCATGCCCCCGTGCCGCCGCATCCAGCGCGTCCGCCGCGCCCGCCGCATGACGAGAACGCAGCGCTGCGCGCGATCAAGCGCTGGTTCACCGTCGGCAACGTGCCGGTGAAGATCGGCATGCTGGTCTCGCTGGTCGGCGTGGCCGCCCTGCTCAAGTTCGCCAGCGACCGCGGACTGTTCTCCCTGCCACCGGAGCTGCGCCTGGCCGGGGTGGCCGCCGCTGCACTGGCGGCGCTGGCCTTCGCCTGGCGGCGGCGCGAGGACAACCGCGTGTTCGCGCTGAGCCTGCAGGGTGGCGCCATCGGCGTGCTGCTGCTGACCACGTACGCGGCGTTCAAGCTCTACGGCGTGCTGCCGGCCGGCGCCGCGTTCGCGCTGAGCGTGGTGCTGGTGGCGGGGATGGGCCTGCTGGCGGTGCTGCAGGATGCCAAGGCGCTGGCGGTGTTCGCGCTTCTGGCCGGGTTCCTCGCACCGCTGTGGCTGTCCACCGGCAGCGGCAACCACGTCGCGCTGTTCTCCTACTACGCGCTGCTCAACGCGGCGATCGTGGCGATCGCATGGTTCCGTTCCTGGCGGATCCTCAACCTGCTCGGCTTCGGCTTCACCTTCGGCATCGGCGGGCTGTGGGCCGCCAGTGGCTACCACGCCGGGCTGTACGCCAGTACCCAGCCGTTCCTGGCGCTGTTCTTCCTGTTCTACCTGGCGGTGCCGATCCTGTTCGCGCGGCGCCAGCCCGAGGGCCGGCGCGACCTGGTCGACGGTTGCCTGCTGTTCGGCATGCCACTGGTCGCCTTCACCATGCAGGCCGGGTTGGTCGACAGCCTCCGTCCCGGCGACGCGCGCATGCCGCTGGCGCTGTGCGCGCTGGGCGTGGGCGTGCTCTATGCCGCCCTGGCCTGGGCGTTCCGGCATCGCGCCGGCTACGCGGTGCTGCGCGACTCCTATGCGGTCCTGGCGGTGGGTTTCGCCACCCTGGCGGTGCCGCTGGCGCTGTCGGCGCGGGCCACCGCCGCGGTGTTCGCGCTGGAGGGCGCCGGGCTGGTGTGGCTCGGCCTGCGCCAGGGGCGCCTGCTGCCGCAGTTCGCCGGCACCGCGCTGCAACTGCTGGCCGGCGGGGCACTGGCAGTCGGGTTCCTCGACCATGCCGGCACCGACCTGCGGCCGCTGTTCAATCCCACCGCGATGGGCGCGCTGCTGGTCGCGCTGGCCGGCTTCGCCAGCGCCCGATCGACGCGCGTGCAGGGGCAGGCCGGCGCGGCGCTGGCGTTCTACCTGTGGGGCCTGGCCTGGTGGACCGGCAATGGCGTGCACGAGATCGACCGCTTCGTGGCCCAGGAGGTGCGTCCGGACGCCCTGCTGGCCTTCGCCGCGCTGACCGGTTGGCTTGCCGCGGAAACCCACCGCCGCGACCCGGCGCGGATGCTGGCGCTGACCGTGGCGGTCGCGTTCGCGGTGGCGATGCCGCTGGCGCTGTGGCAGACGGTGGTGCATGCGCATCCGTTCGGCGGGAGCTGGGGCGCAGCGGCCTGGCTGCTGTTCGCCGTGTTTGGCCTGCGCAGCCTGTGGTGCCTGCGCGACGACGAAACGGGCGCGGCCGGCGCCGCGCAGTTCGCGTGGTGGCTGGCGTGGCCGCTTTCGCTGTCGCTGTGGGGCGCGCGCCTGGCCATGGACAACGGTCTGGCCCAGGGCTGGCTGCAGGCGCTGCTGGCCCTGCCGTGGCTGGCGCTGGCGACGCTGGGCCTGTGGCGCTGGCACTGGCTGGCCTTTCCACGCGGGACGGGTGCCAACGCCGGCTTGCGCACGCCATTGGCGTGCGTGGTGTTCGCGGTCATCGCCTGTGGCTGGACCTGGACGCTGTCGAAGGCGGTGCCTGCGACGCCGCTGCCATGGCTGCCATTGCTCAATCCGGCCGAACTGGCGCAACTGGTCGCACTGGGGCTCGGCGCGGCCTGGCTGTGGTCGGGGCACGCGCCGGCGCCGTTGGCGCAGATGCGTACCGCGATGCTCGCGCTCGGCGGGTTCGTGTTGCTGAGCGCGAGCACCCTGCGCAGCGTGCACCATTGGGGCGGCGTGCCCTGGAATCCGGGCCTGCCTTCCTCCGGCCTGGCCCAGACCAGCCTGACGGTGCTGTGGAGCGTGCTCGGCGTGGTCGCCTGGATCGTCGGTTCGCGCCGCGGCCAGCGCGGGCTGTGGCTGGCCGGCGCGGTGCTGATGGGCGTGGTCCTGGCCAAGCTGCTGCTGGTGGATCGCCAGCACCTGGGCGGGATGCTCGGTATCGTGTCGTTCATCGCCTACGGCGTGCTGTGCACGATCGTCGGCTACCTGGCGCCGGCGCCGCCGCGCGCCGGTTCCGCTGCGCAGGAGGAGTGATGGGACGGTTGGGTGCAGGCGGGGGCAGGGTCGGCGCGCGAGCCGCGACGTGGCTGGGCGTGTTGCTGCTGCCGGCGCTGGCATTGGCCGGCAACCGCGGCGACTACGCGCGGCAGTGGCCGATCGTGCAGGGCCAGGAGCAGAGCGGGGCGTATCGGGTGGAGTTGAACGCGGACGTCTATCGCACCGCGGTGCATCCGGCGCTGGCCGACGTGGAGGTGTTCAGCGCCGAAGGGCAGCCGCAGCCGGCGGCGATCCTGTCGCCCGCGCAGCCGCTGGCACAGCCGCCGCGCACGCTGGAGCTGCCCTGGTTCCCGCTGCCGACCCTGGATCCGGCCGCCGGCGGCAGCGACCTGCGCCTGGTGGCCGAGCGCGACGACGAGGGCGGCATCGTCCGCATCGAGGCCGCCACCACCGCGCCGGGCGCGGCGCGCCTGGTGGAGGGCCAATGGCTGGTCGATGCCAGCCGCCTGCGCGAGCCGGTGCGCGCCCTGCTGCTGGACTGGGAGCGGCCGCGGCAATCGCTGCAACTGCGCTACCGGGTCGAGGGCAGCAACGATTTGCGCCAGTGGCGCACGCTCAACGAAGGCACCACCCTGCTCGACCTGGAGCGCGGCGGCGAGCGCCTGCGTCAGGGCCGGATCGAACTGGACGGCCAGGCCCGCTACCTGCGCCTGTTGCCGTTGCAGCCCGGCCAGGTCCCGGCGCTGACCAGCGTGACCGCCGAACTGTCGCCGCCGCCGGCCGAGGCGCGCTGGGAATGGGTGGAGATCGAAGGCCAGCGCCGCGGCGACCATTTCGAATTCGTGCTGCCCGGGCGCTTCCCGGTCGAGCGCGCCGACGTGCGCCTGCCCGGCAACAATGCAGTGCAATGGACCCTCTACAGCCGCGAACGCAACGACGCCGCATGGCGCTGGCGCGCCGGGCCGTGGATGGCGTTCCAGGTCGGCGGTGCCGATGGCGCCAACCAGTCCGATCCCAGGCCGCTGCCGAGCACGGTGCGCGACCGCCAGTGGCGCCTGTCGCCGGCCAGCGCGGTGGGCGAGGCGATGCCGGTGCTGCGCCTGGGCTATCGACCCGAAGTGGCGGTGTTCCTCGCCCAGGCCGCGCCGCCGTTCGCGCTGGCCGCCGGCAGCGCCAACGCGCAGCGCGACGAAGCGCCGATCCCCGCGCTGCTGGAGGCGCTGCGCAAGCAGCGCGGACCCGGCTGGCAGCCGGCGCCGGCCTACCTGGCCGAAACGGCCGAGGAACTGGCCGGCGCGAGTGCGCTGCAGCCGCATCGAACCATCGACTGGAAGAGCCTGCTGCTGTGGGGCCTGCTGGTCGGCGGCGCGGTCCTGGTCGCCGCACTGGGCCTGAGCCTGCTGCGCAAGCCGTCGGCGCAGGACTGAGGCAGCCGCCGCGGCACCGGTGCGCCGGCGTTTGCCGCGGGCGGGCGCGGGCGGGACAATGCCGCTCTCCCCAGTCGAACGATGAGACCACGATGACGATCCTGCGGATGACCGACCTCGACCTCGCCGGCAAGCGCGTGCTGATCCGGCAGGATCTCAACGTGCCGATCGACGACGGGAGGATCACGTCCGGGCAGCGCATCACCGCGTCGTTGCCGACGTTGCGGCTGGCGCTGGAAAAGGGCGCGGCAGTGATGGTGACCTCGCACCTGGGCCGGCCCAAGGAAGGTGTGTGGAGCGAAGCGGATTCGCTGGCGCCGGTGGCCGCGCGCCTGTCGCAGCTGTTGGGCGTGGAGGTGCCGCTGGTCAAGGACTGGGTCGATGGCGTGCAGGTCGCGCCCGGCCAGCTGGTGCTGCTCGAGAATTGCCGCATGAACGTGGGCGAGGGCAAGGACGACGAAGCGCTGGCGAAGAAATACGCTGCCCTCTGCGACATATTCGTGATGGACGCTTTCGGCACCGCGCATCGCGCCCAGGCTTCGACCCACGGCGTGATCCGCCATGCCCGGATCGCCGCCGGCGGCCCGCTGCTGATGGCCGAGCTGGACGCGCTGGACAAGGCGCTGGCGGCCCCGGCGCGTCCGCTGCTGGCGATCGTGGCCGGCAGCAAGGTTTCCACCAAGCTGGAACTGCTCGGCAACCTGGTCGGCAAGGTCGACCAGTTGATCGTCGGCGGCGGCATCGCCAACACCTTCCTGGCCGCGGTCGGCCATCCGGTCGGCAAGTCGCTGTGCGAGCCGGACCTGGTGGAGACGGCGCGCAGGATCATGGCCGACGCCCGGGCGCGCGGCGCCGAGATCCCGTTGCCGGACGACGTGGTGGTGGCCCCGGCCTTCGCCGCCGATGCGCCGGCCACGGTCAAGCCGGTGGCCGAGGTGGCCGCCGACGACATGATCCTGGACATCGGACCGCGGACCGCGGCGCGCTACGCGCAGCTGATCGCCGACGCCGGCACGGTGGTCTGGAACGGACCGGTGGGCGTGTTCGAGTTCGACGCCTTCGCCGGCGGCACCGAGGCAGTGGCGCGGGCGATCGCCGGATCGAAGGCGTTCTCGATCGCTGGCGGCGGCGATACCCTGGCAGCGGTGGACAAGTTCGGCATCGCCGACCGGGTCGGCTACATCTCCACCGGCGGCGGTGCCTTCCTGGAATTCCTGGAAGGCAAGACCTTGCCGGCGGTGGCCGCGCTGGATGCGCGCGGCTGAGCTTCAGCGGTGGAAGTCGCCGGCCGCCTCGGGCTGGTAGCGGACCGACTTGACCCGCAGCTTCAGCGCCCGTCCGCCCGGGGCCTGCCAGTCGATGCTCTGGCCGACCGACAAGCCGAGCAGGGCGCTGCCCACCGGGGCCAGCACCGATACGCGGTGGCGCTCGACGTCGGCTTCGTTGGGATAGACCAAGGTCAGCACGTGCTCCTCGCCGCTGGCGATGTCCTCGCACTCCACGCGCGAGTGCATGGTCACCACATCGGCGGGGATGTCCTCGGGTGCGCGGACCTCGGCGCGGTTGAGCTCGTCCATCAGCGCGATCGCGGCCGGATGGCGGCTCAGTACCGGGGAGTCGAGCAGAGCCTCGAGCCGGGCCAGGTCGCGGCTGGAGACGATCAGGGAGGGTGGCAGGCCGCTGGTGGACTGGTTGGACATGGCGTTCCTCTCGTTGGGTATGGGCGCGCAGTGCGCGCCGGTCGTGTCGAATGGGGCGCAGGGGCGAAGAAAAGGCGGCGCGTCTCCGCGCCGCCCCGTTGCTCGCCTGCTTGTGCCGCCTAACCTAGCCCGGAATCGGTCCGGGTTCAACCGGGAGGCCGCCGGGTCGCGGCCGGAATCGCGGGCGCATGCGGTCGTGACCGTGGCGCGCTACGCGGCCGCGGTCACGGCTCCCGGCTCCGGCGACAGCAGCCCCGGTGGCAGGTCGCGGAACACCGCGGCCAGGCGCATCAGGAAACCGGCCATCGCCGAACTGCGCCGCCAGGCCATGGCGATGCTGCGGCTGGGACGGGGGCCGGAAAAATGCAGCAGGTGGATGTCGTCCGAGCGTGCCACCGGCGGTTTCACCGCCAGGGTCGGCAACAGGGTCGCGCCGACGTTGGCCGCCACCATCTGCCGCAGCGTCTCCAGGCTGGTGGCGCGGAACTCGGCCTTCTCCTGCGCCCCGGACAGGCGGCACACGTCCAGTGCCTGCTCGCGCAGGCAATGACCATCCTCGAGCAGCAGCAGGCGCTGTTCGGACAACTCGTCCAGGGTCAGGGTGTCGCGTTGCGCCAGCGGATGATGCTCCGGCACCGCCAGCACGAACGGTTCCTCGAACAGGAACTCGGTGTGCAACTGCTCGTCGTGCACGGGCAGCGCCAGTACCGCCGCGTCGAGGCGGCCGTCGCGCAGCCGGGCGAGCAGTTCGTCGCTCTTCTCCTCGACCAGCAGCAACTCCAGTTGCGGGAAGCGCGAGCGCAGGCCGGGCACCACGTGCGGCAGCAGGTAGGGCGCCAGGGTCGGGAAGATGCCCAGCCGCACCGTGCCGGCTTCCGGATCGCGGCTGCGTCGCGCCGCTTCCTTCATCTGCTCGACCTCGGCCACGATCCGGCGCGCGCGCTCTGCGGCCTCGCGTCCGGCCGGGGTCAGCATCACCTTGCGCGGCGCGCGTTCGACCAGCGATACGCCCAGTTCGTCCTCCAGCTTGCGGATCTGGGTGGAGAGCGTGGGCTGGCTGACGAAGCAGGCCGCGGCGGCACGGCCGAAGTGCTTGTGGTCGGCCAGCGCCACCAGGTACTTGAGGTCGCGCAGGTTCATCGCGGCATTCCTCCGGGGCCATGCGGGGCGGAGCAGCGACGCTCCGCTCCCGCGGGGGCGGGGCGTCTAGGCCGCCTCGGCGACGACGTCGGTCTTCGGCGCCGAAGTGCGGATCAGGTGGTCGAACGCGGCCAGCGCAGCCTTGGAGCCTTCGCCCATCGCGATCACGATCTGCTTGTACGGCACCGTGGTGCAGTCGCCGGCGGCGAACACGCCCGGCACGCTGGTCTGGCCGCGGTCGTCGACCACGATCTCGCCGCGCGGGCTCAGCGCCACCGTGCCTTTCAGCCACTCGGTGTTGGGCAGCAGGCCGATCTGGACGAAGATGCCATCCAGCGCGAGCCGGTGTTCGCGGTTGTCGTTGCGATCCGTGTAGACCAGGCCGGTGACCTTCTGGCCGTCGCCGAGCACCTCGGTGCTGCAGGCGCTGACGATGATGTCCACGTTCGCCAGGCTGCGCAGCTTGCGCTGCAGGACCTCGTCGGCGCGCAGCTTGCCGTCGAACTCGACCAGGGTGACGTGGGCCACCACCCCGGCCAGGTCGATCGCCGCCTCCACGCCGGAGTTGCCGCCGCCGATCACCGCCACCCGCTTGCCCTTGAACAGCGGGCCATCGCAGTGCGGGCAGTAGGCCACGCCCTTGTTGCGGTATTCGCTCTCGCCGGGCACGTTCATCTGCCGCCAGCGCGCGCCGGTGGACAGGACCACGCTCCTGGACTTCAGCGAGGCGCCGTTCTCGAGTTTCACCTCGACCAGGCCGTCGTCACCGGCGGGCACCAGCGCGGTGGCGCGTTGCAGGTTCATGATGTCGACTTCGTAGCCGCGCACGTGCTGCTCCAGCGCGGCGGCCAGCTTCGGGCCCTCGGTGTGCGGCACCGAGATGAAATTCTCGATGGCCATCGTGTCCAGCACCTGGCCGCCGAAGCGCTCGGCGGCCACGCCGGTACGGATGCCCTTGCGCGCGGCGTAGATCGCCGCCGCCGCGCCGGCCGGGCCGCCGCCGACCACCAGCACGTCGAACGCTTCCTTGCCCGCCAGCTTCTCGGCGTCGCGCCGGGCCGCGCCGGCGTCGAGCCGGGCCACGATCTGCTCGATCGACATGCGCCCGGAATCGAACATTTCGCCGCCCTGGAACACCATCGGCACCGCCATCACCTGGCGCTGCTCGACTTCCTGCCGGAACGCGCCGCCCTCGATCACCGTGGTGTGGATCCTCGGGTTGAGGATCGCCATCAGCGCCAGCGCCTGGACCACGTCCGGGCAGTTGTGGCAGTCCAGCGACATGTAGACCTCGAAGTCGAAGTCGCCATCCAGCGCCTTGATCGCATCGAGGATGTCCTGCTCGTACTTGGGCGGATGGCCGCCGGTCCACAACAGGACCAGCACCAGCGAGGTGAACTCGTGCCCCAGCGGCAGGCCGGCGAAGCGCACGCCGCGCTCCTCGCCTTCGCGGGCGACCACGAACGAGGGCGTGCGCGCGTCGTTGCCGGACAGGTCCAGCGTCACCTTGCCGTCGGCGGCGGCGACGATGTCGTCCAGCAGCCCGCGCATGTCCCGGCTGGCGGCGCCGTCGTCGAGCGAGGCGACCAGGCGGATCGGCTGGCGCAGCAGGCCCATGTACTGCTGCAACTGGGACTTGAGGGCGTCGTCGAGCATGGCATGGCTCCTGTGGCCAGGAAGGGGAATGCGGAAGCGGACCGGAGCCGACGCGGACCAGGCTGGCTGGCGCGCCGGGGAGAGGGGACGGCGTGGGCTGGCTTGCCGGGCGCATCGGCTCCGGTCCGCTCCCGCACCGCGCGGGGCGGTACGGGGGCGGGGTGGTACGGTATCGCTGGTGTGCAGCGCCCGTGGCGGGCGCCTGCGCTCAGATCTTGCCGACCAGGTCCAGCGACGGGGTCAGGGTCTTGGCGCCTTCCTTCCACTTGGCCGGGCACACTTCGTTCGGGTGCGCGGCGACGAACTGGGCGGCCTTGAGCTTGCGCAGGGTCTCGGACACGTCGCGGGCGATGGCGTTGTCGTGCACTTCCATGGTCTTGATCGTGCCTTGCGGATCGATCACGAAGGTGCCGCGCAGGGCCAGGCCGGCCTCGTCGATGTGCACGCCGAAGGCGCGGGTCAGCTGGTGGGTCGGGTCGCCGACCAGCGGGAACTTCGCCTTGCCCACCGCCGGGGAGGTCTCGTGCCACACCTTGTGCGAGAAGTGGGTGTCGGTGGTGACGATGTAGACCTCGGCGCCGGCCTTCTGGAACTCGGCGTAGTTGTCGGCCGCGTCCTCGATCTCGGTCGGGCAGTTGAAGGTGAAGGCGGCCGGCATGAAGATCAGGACCGACCAATGGCCCTTCAGGCTCTCGTCGGTCAGGTCGACGAACTTGCCGTTGTGGAAGGCGGTGGTCTTGAACGGCTGGACTTGGGTGTTGATCAGGGACATGGCTGCGATCCTGTTGGGTGGGTGGAAGTCGATGCGGGCATGGTAGGCAGCGCCGATAGATAATACAAATCGATTAAAGGAATTGAATAGATAGTTTCTGACTATCGAAATGCAAGGCCCTGCCTTTGATGCGCCGCACCCGCACACCGGCCATTGGCAGCGACCCGGCCCCTGGTCCATCGTTCCCGGCATGGATGACCTGTCCCCACCCTCCGTCGCCCCCGTCCGCGTGGATGCCCTGTTGCGCGAGGCGGCTGCCCGGATCGGCCGCGAGGATGCCGAACCGCTGTTGGTCCATGCCCTGGGCGTGGACCGGGCCTGGCTGTTCGCCCATGCCGGCGACCCGGTCGGATCCGATGCAGCCGGGCGCTACCGGGCGCTGGTCGCCCGCCGTGAAGCCGGCGAGCCGGTGGCCTACCTGACCGGGCGCCGCGGCTTCTGGACCCTGGACCTGGAGGTCACCGCCGACACCCTGATCCCGCGCCCGGAAACCGAGTTGCTGGTGGAACTGGCGTTGGCCCGGATCGCCCCGGAAGAACCGGCGCGGATCGCCGACCTGGGCACCGGCAGCGGCGCGATCGCCCTGGCTCTCGCCAGCGAACGGCCGCTGGCGGCGGTGCTCGCCACCGATGTGGACAAGGCGACCCTGGCGGTGGCGGTACGCAATGCCCAGGCCCACGCGCTGGGCAACGTCTGGTTCCGCCGTGGCGACTGGACCGCCGCGCTGGGCCGCGACCGCTTCGACCTGATCGCCAGCAACCCGCCCTACATCGCCGCGGGCGACCCGCACCTGGCACGCGGCGACCTGCGCCACGAACCGCCGCGCGCGCTGTCCGCCGGTGCCGACGGCCTGGATGCGATCCGCGCGATCGTGTCCGCCGCGCCGCGGCATCTGGTGCCCGGCGGATGGCTGCTGCTGGAGCACGGCCTGGAGCAGGGCGCGGAGGCGCGCGCATTGCTCGCACGGGCCGGCTTCGTCGAAGTCGAGACCGTGCAGGACCTGGAACGACGCGACCGCGTCACCTTGGGCCGACTGGAATGAGCCTGCCTGCGTGCTGGCGCATTCCCTTTGCACCGCGGCTGGGACCGCCGCTGCAACGGGATCGCCTCCGCCGCGCGGCTCCGCTTTGCACCGCGGCGGCGAAACTCCAACGGAATCGTACGCCGATACAATGAGCGCCGGAAAAGGAGACCCCATGCGCACCCTGTATCCCGCAATCGAACCGTTCGAGACCGGCACGCTCAAGGTCGACGGGCGCCACGAGCTCTATTACGAGCAGTGCGGCAATCCGCGCGGCAAGCCGGTGGTGCTGCTGCACGGCGGTCCCGGCGGTGGTTGCAGCGCGAAGATGCGATGCTTCCACGATCCGGCGAAATACCGCATCGTGCTGTTCGACCAGCGCGGCTCCGGCCGCTCCACCCCGCACGCGGACTTGGTCGACAACACCACCTGGGACCTGGTGGCCGACATCGAGCGACTGCGCGAAAGGCTCGGCATCGAGCGTTGGCAGGTGTTCGGCGGGTCCTGGGGCTCGACCCTGGCCCTGGCCTACGCGCAGGCCCATCCGCAGCGCGTGGCCGAACTGGTCCTGCGCGGCATCTTCATGCTGCGCCGCTGGGAACTGGAATGGTTCTACCAGGAAGGCGCCAGCCGCCTGTTCCCCGATGCGTGGCAGCACTACGTCACCGCGATCCCGCCGGTGGAGCGCCACGACCTGATCTCGGCCTTCCACCGCCGCCTGACCAGCACCGACGAGGCCACCCGCCTGGCCGCCGCGCGCGCCTGGAGCGTGTGGGAGGGAGCGACCAGCTTCCTCCGCGTGGACCAGGACTTCATCAGCAGCCACCAGGACCCGCAGTTCGCCCTGGCCTTCGCCCGGATCGAGAACCACTACTTCGTCAATGGCGGCTTCTTCGAGGTCGAGGACCAGTTGCTGCGCGACGCGCACCGCATCGCCGGCATTCCCGGGGTGATCGTGCATGGCCGCTACGACGTGGTCTGCCCACTGCAGAACGCCTGGGACCTGCATCAGGCCTGGCCGAAGGCGCGGCTGGAGATCACTCCGGCCGCCGGGCATTCGGCGTTCGAGGCGGAGAACACCGATGCGCTGGTGCGCGCGACCGACGCCTTCGCCTGAGGGTGGCCCGGGAAGGCGTCAGCCGCCGGACGCAGGCTGGGTCGGTACCGCCGGCTCGACGGTGACCGGCGCCGGGGGTACCGGCCGCACGGGCGGCCGCTCGGAGGGCGTCTCGGACGCCGGCGCCGGAGGCAGCTCGAACAGCTGGGACTGCACCGGGGGGGCGGTCGAGGGCTCGGCCGGGCGTTCGATCCGGTCGGGCAGGAAACGCTCGAGCACCGCATAGAAGCGCTTGTAGAAGTTCGGGTCCTGCAGGGTCTGGCTGGCGACCTTGACCAGCGAATCCTCGGTGGAGCCGATCGGCAGCGACACCGAGCCGAGCGCGCTCACGCCCAGGCTGGCGTTGTTGTTGCGCTTGCGCAGGGCGTAGCGGTCCTGCACCGCGTTGACGAACACCACGGTCTGCTGCTCGCCGCGGGTCTGCGGCATGCACACTGCGCGGAACTCGACTTCCTCGTGGCTCTCGTCCTGCTGGAAGTACTTGTGCGCCTCGACCACGTCGGTCTCGGCGCGGTCGACCACGAAGCCCTGGCTGAGCAGGGCCCGGCGCGCGGCTTCGCAGGCCTGGGCGGGCGAATGGTTGAAGTTGCGCGAATAGGTGTTGGCCGAATCGAATGCCTCGTGGGCACCCGGTTGCGGCTTGCCGCCGCCGGCCGTCGTCGAGCAGGCGCCCAGCGTGGCGGCCAGCAGCGCGGGCAGGAGGAACGGGCGTGGTGGAAGCATCGTGGACAGCGCGGGGGAGATGGGACGGGGCCGGGCGAGTATGCCGGATCGGGAGCGGTGCCGGGGCGGGTGCGTGGGAACGATTACAGCCCGTGGGATTGCGTATTCACCCCGCACTCAGGCAAGTCGCGCGGTGCGCGTCCGCAGGGGCCCCTCAGCGCTCGCGCGGGCTGCCGTCCAGGTTGTGGTCGATCATCCACAGCCCGGCCCAGAGCTTGGCGTCCAGCTCGTAGCCTTCGCCGAGCCTGGCTGCCAGCCAGGCCGCGGCGCCGACGCGCGGTACCTCGTGCACGGTGATGTCCTCGCTCGGATCGCCGCCGCCCTGGCCGACCTTGCGCAGGCCGGTGGCGCGGACGAAGGCGATCTTCTCGCTGCTGGCGCCCGACGAGGTGGGACCGATCATCAGCACCTCCGCGTGCCCGGCGGTCCAGCCGGTCTCTTCCTCGAGTTCGCGGATCGAGGACTGCTCGATGGATTCAGCCGCATGGACGTCGCCGACCAGGCCGGCCGGCATCTCGATGGTGCGCGCCTGCAGCGGGATCCGGAACTGCTCGACGAACAGGACCTTGTCCTCGGGAGTGACGGCGATGACGATCGCGGCCAGCCCGCCCGGATGGGTGCGTTCGGAGTATTCCCAGTTGTCGCGCACCAGCATGCGCTGGTAGCGGCCTTCGTAGACGATGCGCGGGGCGCCGGAACGGGTGTCGTGGTCCATGCGCGCCTATGCTAAGCGCTAACCGGTGCCGGTGCCGGTGGCACGGCACCGTCGCCGTCCAGGCCGGCGGCCGCACGCAGCCGGCGCCGGGTCATCGGCCCGAAGCGCAGGGTCGTGGCCAGCGCCTCGAGCATCTCCGGGTCGACCTCGGCGCGGTGGGCGGCCGGGTCGTCGTAGCCCAGCGGCGCGTCGCAGGCGATGGTGGTGAGCCGGCGCCACAGCAGCGCCTGTTCGCGCTGCCCGCGCAGGCGCGCGGCGACCTGGGCGGCGCCACGCAGGCGCAGGAAGGCGACCTCGTCGACCCGCTCCAGCAGCGCGTCGAGGCTGCCGAAGTGGGCCAGCAGCACCGCCGCGGTCTTGGCCCCGATCCCACCGACGCCGGGGATGTTGTCCACCGCGTCGCCGCACAGCGCCAGGTAGTCGGCGATCTGGTGCGCGTGCACGCCGTGCCGCGCCTTGACCCCGTCGGCGCCCCAGCGCACGGCGCGGGCATAGTCCCACTGTTCGTCGTGCTCGCCCAGCAGTTGCGACAAGTCCTTGTCGGCCGACACGATCAGGCCGCGATAGCCGGCCGGGCGGGCGCGGTGCAGGGCGCTGCCGATCAGATCGTCGGCCTCGTACTCGTGGTCGGCCAGCACTGCCAGGCCGAGTGCGGCGCACAGCGCCTTGCAGTGCGCGAACTGGCGCTTGAGCTCCTCCGGGGCCGGCTCGCGGTTGGCCTTGTACGCGGGGTAGAGGCGGTGGCGGAAGCAGCTGTCGAGGGCTTCGTCGAAGGCGATGGCGATGTACCGCGGGCGCTCCCGTTCGAGCAGGTCGAGCAGGAACCGGGCGAAGCCGTGCACGGCATTGGTCGGCCAGCCCTGGGCATCGCGGAACTCGTCGGGCATCGAATGCCAGGCGCGGAACACGTACAGGCTGGCGTCGACCAGGTGCAGCGTCGGCCGCGCGGCCGGCGCGGCCGGCGCGGGTGTCGCGGTCGGATTCACGGGGTCCAGTCCACGAGCAGGGTGCGCGGGTCGGGGCGTTCGCGTTCGGGGACGTCCCGGGTCGGCGTGCCGATGTGGATGAAGCCGGCGATCCGTTCGCCTTCGCCCAGGCCCAGTGCCTGCGCCACGTCCGGGTCGTAGGCCATCCAGGCGGTCAGCCACTGCGCGCCGAAGCCCAGCGCCTGGGCGGCCTGGAGCAGGGCGAAGCATGCGCAGCCGGCAGTCAGCAGTTGTTCCTGTTCGGGCACCTTGTGCCCGGCGCGGAGCCGCGCCACCACCGCCACCACCAGCGGTGCGCGCGAGAAGCGCCGCCGCTCCTTCTCGATCTGCGCCGGCTGCGCGCCGGGGTCGCGTTGCAGCGCGCGCGCGGCGAGCAATTCGCCCAGCGCATGGCGGGCTTCCCCGGCGATGCGCACGAACCGGAACGGGACCAGCTTACCGTGGTCGGGTACCCGCACGGCCGATTGCAACATGCGCAACAGGGTGGCCTCGTCGGGACCGGGTTCGCCCAGTTCCGACGCGGGCACCGAGCGGCGGGCGTCCAAGGCTTGCAGCGCGGGGGTAGTGTGCATACTCTCGAAGGGTTCAAGTCCGGCCGTGGCGTGACGACGGGAGGAAGTATAGGCGCCCGCCGCCGCACGCCCCGGGACGGGGACGGACCTGGCATGCACACGCGGTTCATGTGCGCGCCTTACATTCATCAAGGCCGATGCAGACACCGCCCTTCGCCGACGAACTGCCCCGCCGCAATCCCGGCCTGCTCGACCAGGTCCGGGAAACGATCCTGTTGCCACTGTCGGAGGCGTTCGCCGCCGAACTCGATGGCCTGGGCGAGAGTTTGTTCCGGCTTGCCGACAAGGCCTCGCCGGCGCTGCAGAAGGATTATTTCGACGCGATCGCGGAAATCAAGCGCGACCGCGAATCGCTGATCGCCCGCTACCGCGCCCACCTGGCCAGGGCCTGGCAGGCGCTGGAGGCCGGCCGGCCGCTGTCGGTGGAACGCACCCTGGCCCGTGGCAACGACCTGGCCCTGGTCGCCGACGCCGAACTGGAAGTGCGCCTGGCGGTGCGCAACCTGGCCGGCGCGATCCAGCAGCAATACCGTGCCGAACTGATGCGGCTGGACCGCTACCTGGGGTTCATCGCCGGCGAACTGCGCCTGGACGGCGACAGCAATCCGATCGGGCCCGAGCACTTGGGGGTGGCCATCTACATGGCCCTGTCCGGCGCGCGCCTGACTCCGGCCGCGCAACTGGCCGCGGTACGCCTGTGCGAGCCGGGCCTGGAGCAGCGGGTCGGCCTGCTCTACGAATCGCTGGAGCGGCGCCTGCTGGCGGTGGCCGATGCATCGGCGCTGCCGCAGGGCCGCAACCGGCGCCGCGGCATCCCCGGCGTGTCCGGCGGTGGCCGCGACGCGCCGGACTGGATCTCGCGCTTCTTCAGCCAGTGGAAGGGCACCGCCCGGGTGGCCGCGAACCCGGCCGCGATCGACGTCCATGCCCGCGACGGCCACGAGCTGCTGCCGGCCGAACTGCATCGGCTGCTGCAGGACGCGCGCGTCGACGGCGAAGCCGCCGGTCCGGCCATCGGCCGGCGCACCCTGTCGCCGCGCGAACTGGTCTCGGCGCTGTCGTTGCTGCAGACCGCGCCCCATGCCGGTTTCGAGGCGATCGAACGCGGCGGCGACCTGCGTGCCGGGCTGCGCCGCGAGGTCCTGGCGCAGGCGGCGCGGTTCGGCATCGATTCCGGCTCCGTGCGCCTGGAATCGGTCGACGCCGACACCCTGGACCTGGTGGCCCTGCTGTTCCAGGCGTTGCTGGGCGAGTCGCAACTGCGCCCGGACCTGCGCCCCGTGCTGGGCCAGCTGCTGGTGCCGGTGGCCAAGGTCGCCCTGCAGGATCCACGCCTGTTCGTGCGCGACAGCCATCCGGTGCGACGCCTGCTGAACATGCTGGCCGATGCCGGCGACGGCAACCCGGGCGAGACCGCCGCCGAACTGGCGTTGCTGGCCCAGGTGCAGGCGATCGCCGCGCGGGTGGTGCGCGAGTTCGACGAGCACCTGGGCGTGTTCCTGCAGGCCGAGTCCGAGTTCGGTGCCTACTACGAGCAGTACCGGCGCCGGGTCGAGATCGCCGAGCGCCGTGCCGCCGAGATGCAGCGCGCCGAGGAGCGGCGCACGGCCGCGCGCGCCTGCGCGGCCGAAGGCGTCGCCGCGCGCCTGCGCGAGCGCCAGGCGCCGGCGGTGCTGGAGGGCTTCCTGCGCCGCCCCTGGGCCCAGCATGTCGAGCGCATCGCCTTGCGCGAAGGCGTCGGCGACGGTCCCGGCCTGGCCGCGGCGATGGCCCTGGCCGATGGCTTGGTCGCCGCCGGCGAGGCATCGCCGCGGATCGCCGCCTCGTGGCTGGAGGCGCACTTGCCGGCGCTGCGCGGGATCTACGCCGAGGCCGGCCTGGCGCCCGCTTCGGCCGAGGCCGCTGCCGCCGCCCTGGCCGACGTACTGCAAGGCCGCCGGGCGGCCGACCTGGCGCCGCCCGAACTGCCGCCGGAGCCCGAGCCCGCGGCTCCGGCCGAACCGGAGGCGCCGTCGCCTCTGCCGGAGGAGCCGCCCGAACAGATCGGCTTCGACATGGACACGGCCGCCTATTTCCGGGGTCTGCCCTTGGGGACTTGGCTGGACTTCGTGGACCGGACCGGCCACGTGCAGCCGGGCAAGCTGGCCTGGATCAGCCCGATTTCCGGCAAGCGGATGTTCGTCAACCGGCGCGGCTCGCGCTTCTGCGTGGCCATGCCCGAACAACTGGCGGCGATGGTCAGCCTAGGCCGACTGCGCCTGCACCGCGACGACGATGCGTTCTACAGCGCCATGCAGGCCGTGGTGGATTCACTTGAAACCACCGCCGAGGCGGCCTGAAAGTCCGGCACAATTCCGGTGCATCGGCCGGAACTGCCCACTGGATCACGGTTGCGGGCAGCGTGAAGGCCTACGATGGGCGTGCGGCTGAGGGGAGCCGTTCCCCCCCCCTGTATCTCCCGGCCGGCGCGGAGCCGAGCGCATGTCCCCGACCCAGCACGATCCCATGCTCCACCACGCCCGCGACGAGCGGTTGCTCGCTCTCGCGCGCGACGCCGTGCTGCCGCCGCTGGGCGATGCCTTCGCCGCGGCCGTGGCCCGCTACGACGACGCCCTGTTCGATCGCGCCGAGCGTGCCGGGGCCTCGCAGCTGCCGTTCCTCGACGGCATGCGCGAACTGCGCCGCCGCCGCGACGAGATCGTCGCCCGGTTCCGGGTGCAACTGGACCTGGGCTGGCGCTCGCTGGAGGCCGGTACCCCCCTGTCGGCCGAAGTCGCCCTGGCCAGCCAGTCCGATGGCCTGAGCCTGGTCGGCGAGCATGAACTCGAGTCGCGCCTGGCGGCGCGCAACCTGGCCGCGGCGATGCTGCGCGACTGCAAGCAGGTGCTGCTGCGGCTGGACCGCCGGCTGGGCTGGGTCGCCGGCGGCATGGAACTGGACGCGGACAGCAACCCGGTCGGCCCGGAGCATGTCGGCGTGGCCGTGCACGAGGCCTTCGCTACCTGCGACCTGACTTCGGAAGTGCGGCTGGTCCTGATCAAGCTGTGCGAGCGGGACCTTTCGGTGGTCGTGGCCAAGCTGTACGAGACCCTGGACCAGGGCCTGGCCCGCGAGGGCGTGCTGCCCGCGCTCGGCGGCGGCTACGGGACCGGTGCGCGTCCGGCGCGCGCGCCCGAGGGCGGCGGCGCGTGGGCCGAGGCGCGCGGTGAGGAGTATTCGCCGGCCTGGGCGACCCGTTTCATGCAGCGCTGGCAGGAGACCCGCGGGGTCATGCAGCAGGGTTTCGATACCCCCGCGGGCACGCCGTCCGGCGGCCCGGCGAACCTGCTCGATGCCCTGCACCAGTTGCTGCAGGAGAACCGCGGGCTGCGTAGCGGCGCCGAGCCGGCCGCGCAGTCCATGCAGGCGGACCAGCGCCCGCTGAGCCAGCGCGAGATGCTCTCGGTGCTGTCGCTGCTGCAGGCCGAACCCAGCGCGACCCTGCGCGCGGCGATCGGCGACGACGGCGAATCGCTGTCGCAGCGGCTCAAGAGCGAAGTGTTGTCCAATGCCCGGCAACTGGGCGTGGATCCGTCCAGCACCCGCCTGGACGCCAAGGACGAGGACGCGATCGACCTGGTCGGGATGCTGTTCGACGTGCTGCTGGACGAGCGCGACCTGGAAGGCCGCCCGCGCGAACTGATCGGCCGCCTGGTGGTGCCGTTCGTCAAGGTCGCGCTGCTGGACCGGCGCATGTTCGTGCAGAAGACCCATCCGGCCCGGCGCCTGCTCAATGCGCTGGCCGAGGCCTGCGAGGGCAACCACGGCCAGAGCGCGGCCGAGCGCACCCTGCTGGCCAAGGTCGAGGAAATCGTCGAGCGGCTGGTGGCCGAATTCAACGAGAACCTGGCCATCTTCATGACCCTGGAGGAGGAGTTCCGCGACTTCCTCGAGCAGCACCGGCGCCGGGTCGAGGTCACCGAGCGCCGCGCCGCCGAGATCCAGCGCGGCCAGGAACGCCTGGAGCTGGCGCGCAAGCGCGCCGAGTTCGAGGTCGGCAACCGGCTGGGCGAACGCGCGCTGCCGCAGGCGGTGGCCGAGTTCCTGCGCAATCCCTGGCAGCACCACATCACCCTGGCCCTGCTGCGCGAGGGCGAGGTGGGCGACGCATTCACCGAGGCGCTGGAGCTGGCCGATGGCCTGCTCGAGGAACTGGCCGAGGCCCAGCTGCACATCGTCGGCAAGCCGTGGCTGCAGGCCTGGCAGCCGCGGTTGCGCCAGATCTTCGCCAGCGTCGGCCTGCACGGCGATGCGGCCGATGCGGCGGTGGACGCCCTCCACGACACCCTGCAGGCGGTGGCCGACGCGCGCCCGGAACTGGAACGCCCGCTGCCGGAACTGCCGGTGGTGGCGCTGCCGCAGCCCGTGGCGGCCGAAAGCCCGGCGATCGAACTGGTTGCCGGCACCGACACCCTGGATTTCGACAACGCCGACGCCGAGCGCATCCGCGCCCTGCCGATCGGCACCTGGCTGGACTTCATCGACAAGGACGGCCGGGTGCAGCCGGGCAAGCTGTCCTGGATCAGCCCGATCTCCTCGCGGCTGCTGTTCGTCAACCGTCGTGGCGTGCGCTTCTGCGTGGCCTCGGCGGAGGAACTGGCGGTGATGGTGCGGTTGGGCCGCCTGCGCATGCATGTGGAGGACGATGGCGCCTTCGACAGCGCCATGCAGGGCGTGATCGAGCGCCTGGACGCCTCCGGCCCGGTCGTGGCGCCGACGCTGCATTGAGCCGTTGCTTCCGTTCCCCGGTTTTGGGCTAGCATCGGGGTCCAGGCCGGGAGCAAGGCGAGGGGAGCATGGCGGCGGACGTACTGGTGCTGAAGGAGACCGCGGCGGGCGAGAAGCGCGTGGCGGCCACGCCGGAAACGGTGAAGAAGCTGGCCGCCGCCGGCGCACGGGTGCGGGTCGAGACTGGCGCCGGACTGGCTGCGGGCATCACCGACCAGGCCTACGCCGATGCCGGCGCCCAGCCCGCGGGCAGCGATGCGCGCGCCGGCGCCGAACTGGTGCTGTGCGTGCAGCCGCCGCCGGCCGCGGCGATCGCCGGCCTCAGGCAGGGCGCCACCCTGGTCGGCATGCTGCATCCGCAGGCCGACCCGGCGCGCGCCGACGCGCTGCAGGCGCGCGCCATCCAGGCCTTCCCGCTGGAGCGCCTGCCGCGCACCACCCGCGCCCAGGCCATGGACGTGCTCAGCTCGCAGGCCGGCATGGCCGGCTACAAGGCGGTGCTGATCGCCGCGCAGCTGGCGCCGCGCTTCTTCCCGATGCTGACTACCGCCGCCGGCACCATCCGTCCGTCCAAGGTGCTGATCGTCGGCGCCGGCGTGGCCGGGCTGCAGGCCATCGCCACCGCGCGCCGGCTCGGCGCCCAGGTGGAAGGCTTCGACGTGCGCCCGGAGACGCGCGAGCAGATCGAGTCGCTGGGCGGCAAGTTCCTCGACCTGGGCGTGAGCGCCGCCGGCGAGGGCGGCTACGCGCGCCAGCTCACCGACGAGGAGCGCGCCGAGCAGCAGCGGCGCCTTGCCGACCACCTCAAGGGGATCGACGTGGTGGTCTGCACCGCGGCGGTGCCGGGGCGTCCGGCGCCGAAGATCGTCACCGCGGCGATGGTGGCCGGGATGAAGCCCGGCAGCGTGATCGTCGACCTGGCCGCCGAGACCGGCGGCAACTGCGAACTCACCCGCCCGGGCGAGACCGTGGAGCAGGGCGGGGTGACCGTCGCCGGCCCGCTCAACCTGGCCAGCATGGGCGCGGTCCACGCCAGCGAGATGTACGCGCGCAACGTCTACAACTTCGTCGCCCTGTTCCTGAAGGACGGCGCGCTGGCCTTCGACTGGAACGACGAACTGCTGGCGAAGACGGTGTGGCCGGAGCGCTAGTCTGTATGCCTTGAGTTCCAACAGGCCAGACGGTCAAGTTTTTTTGAACATGTGCTTGCCAAGAGCCTGGTTGTTGATGGCAGCCACGCTGTTGCCTGCATTTTCCCCTGCCAAGGATGGTGGGGCGCCTATAGACAGGGAAGACCAGAAGGCCATGAGTTCGCGGTCTTTCCTTGTGGCCCATCCGGATATCCGTTATCGCACTGAAGGCTGGTTGGCTTATGAGCAAGGCCGGCACGCGGAAGCGATCTTGCAGTTCAAGCGGGCCGCCTCCTATGCCGACAAGCCTTCGCAGGCGATGCTCGCAGAGATGGCTTGGAAGGGCCATGGTCAAGCCATGGATAGGCCTCTCGCCTATGCATGGGCGGATATCTCCGCAGAACGCGGGTATCGGCAGTTCGTACAGCTTCGGGAACACTACTGGTCCGAACTGACCGATGAGGAAAGGCTGTACGCGATGGAGGTTGGCCGGCCCTTGTGGGTCGAATATTCCGATGAAGCGGCAAAGCCACGGCTCCAGAAAATACTCCGCAGGGCGAGATTCAGCATGGCTGGCGGTCGTCCCAACCGAGGCGCAACGGTGATCGTGCCTGGACCCAACGGCGTATCGGTCGTCATCCGCGGGCATGACTTCTATGCGGAGAAGTTCTGGAATCCCGAGGCCTACCAGGCATGGACGGACGGAGTCTGGAAAGACCCGCCCAAGGAAAACGTCGAAGTGGGGACACCCACGGCGGTCGACGCCGATTGATCGGTGGGGCAGCCCCGCATGGCAGCATGCGGCGGCCGGTCATTCGACCCGCGAGGAAATCACGGCTGCGGTGGCGGGTCCTTCGGCAGGTGCTCGCGCAACCACTGCTGGCGCTGCTCCGGGGTCATCTTCGACCAGCGTTCGCGGAAGGCGCGGCTTTCCTCGGGGCTCATGCTGCGGGTATGCAGGAAGATCACCCGCGCCTGCTTGCGCTGCTGCGGATCCATGTCCTCGAAGCGGCGCATGCCGCGATGCGCGCGCTCGCGCGCCTCCGGCGGCAGCGACTGCCAGCGGCGCGCATGCTCGAGCATGCGCGCGCGTTCCTCCGGCGCGGCATTCCAGCGCTCGCGCAGCGGCGCCACCAGCGCCTCGCGCTGCGCGGGGGTGAGCTGGTCCCAGGTGGGCAGGGGCGCCGCGGGGGCCTCGGCCGTGGCCGGCCTTGCCGGCGGGGGTGGTGCGGCCTGGGCCAGGCCCAGCGCGGGCAGGGCCAGGAGCAGCAGGCAGAAAGGGATGCGCAGGGATTTCATGGTCTTACTCCATTGCGATCGCGTTGCCGTCCGGCGAACCCAGCCAGACGTAGAAGCCGGGGTCGTCCTGCAGCGTTTCGGCCGGATCGGGTTCGGTCGCCGCCGGATCGGGAGCGGCCTGAGCGGCGACGGCAGCCATGGACGGTCCGGCGGGAGGGGGCGCATCCGGGCGCAGCACCACCGCCAGGGCCAGGGTCGCGGCCACCGCGCCGCCGGCCAGCAAGGGTGCGAACAGCGGGCGCCGGCGCGGCCCGGCGGCGGTCGCGGCCTGGCGTGCCCGGCGCAGGCGCGCCAGGGCATCGGGCGAGACCTGCGCCAGCGCGGCGGCGTGCAGGCGCCGGGCATGGACGTCGACGGCCTCGACGGGAGGGGTGCTGTTGCGGGATTCGGGCGCGGTCGTCACAGGACGTCCTCCAGTTGCGAATTCAGGGCCTGCCGCGCGCGCGACAGATGGGTTTTCACCGAGCCTTCCGAGCAGCCCATCGCCTTGGCGGTGGTGGCCACGTCCAGCTCTTCGAACACGCGCAGGGTGAAGGCTTCGCGTTGCCGCGCCGGCAGGGCGCGCAGGGCCTGCACCAGCCGTGCATAGGCCTGGCGCTGTTCCAGTGACCGGTCCGGCCCGGCCCCGGGATCGGCCCAGTCGATGCTGGCGTCCTCGTCCTGGGCCAGGTCTGCGGCCGGGCGCAGCCAGCGCAGGCGGAAGTTCGAGCGCCGCTGCAGGTCGATGATGCGCCGCCGCAGGATGCTCCAGAACAGCGGGGTCCATTCGACCGCCGGGCGCCCGCGGTAGGCGAGCATCTTCAGCATCGCGTCCTGGACCGCGTCCAATGCGTCCTCGCGCTGTCGTAGCCCGGCCTCGGCGAAGCGGAACGCGCGCGGGCCGATCTCGGCCAGGAAGGCGTCCAGCGATGTCCAGGCGGGCGTCGCCTGCGCTTCCTGCGCGGAATCGAAGGGCGTGGTCACCAGCACAGCTTAGCCGTGCCGACGCGCGTGGCGCCGCGAAAGCGAAGGGTGGCCGGTCCGGCGGGCAGGGGCGGGGTGGGTGGCATGGGATCTCCGGCGTCCGGGCAGGGTCCGTTCGCAGGGATAAACGCTCGGGGGCGCGGCCGGTTGACCGGCTGTGCCCGGTTCATCCTGCGGTTATCATCGGCCCGACCCCGTGCCCGGGGAGGGAGGCGGTGATGGAAGACGGTATCGTTGCGCTGTACATCTTCATGCTCGCGGCCATCGCCGGCCACGTGATCATCTCGCGGGTGCCGGTGATCCTGCACACCCCGCTGATGTCGGGCTCCAACTTCATCCACGGCATCGTCCTGATCGGCGCGATGATCGTGCTCGGCCACGCCGACACCACCCTGGAGAAGGCGATCGGCTTCGTCGCCGTGGTCCTGGGCGCGGGCAACGCGGCCGGCGGCTACGTGGTCACCGAGCGCATGCTGGAGATGTTCAAGTCCTCGAAGAAGCCGGGAGGCGGCAAGTGAGCGTCCTGGTCTTGGTCAAGCTGAGCTATTTCGTCGCCGCCACCCTGTTCCTGCTGGGCCTGCAGCGCATGGCCTCGCCGGCCACCGCGCGCAGCGGCATCCAGTGGGCCGGGGTGGGCATGCTGATCGCCACCTTCGCCACCTTCTTCCTGCCGGGCCTGCAGAACATCGGGCTGATGATCGCCGGCATCGTGCTGGGCACGGGGGTGACCTGGGTGTGGGGCAAGAAGGTCGCCATCACCGACATGCCGCAAATGGTGGCGCTGTTCAACGGCATGGGCGGCGGCTCGGCCGCCGGCATCGGCGCGATGGAGATGGTGCGCTGGTCGGCGGCCGGGGCGGCGCCGGGCATGGTGCCGCTGGTGCTGGCGCTGCTGGGCGCGCTGATTGGCTCGGTGTCGCTGACCGGCTCGATCATCGCCTGGGCCAAGCTCGACGGGCGCATGGACAAGCGCTACACCTTCCCCGGCCAGCAGTGGTTCAACGCCCTGGTGGCGCTGGCCACGGTGGCCTGCGCGGTGATGGCCGCGCACACCCTGGCGATGCCGTGGATCGTGGCGTTCTTCGTGCTGGCGCTGGCGCTGGGCGTGCTGATGACCCTGCCCATCGGCGGCGCGGACATGCCAGTGGTGATCTCGCTGTACAACGCCTTCACCGGCCTGGCGGTGGCCTTCGAGGGCTACGTGCTGGGCAACGAGGCGCTGATCATCGCCGGCATGATGGTCGGCGCGGCCGGCATCCTGCTGACCCGGCTGATGGCCAAGGCGATGAACCGGCCGATCTCCGGGGTGCTGTTCGGCAGCTTCGGCGGCGGCGGCCCGCAGCAGGAGATCAGCGGTGCGCAAAAGCCCATCGAGGCCGGCGACGTGGCGGCGATGATGGCCTATGCCGAGCGGGTGGTGATCGTGCCGGGCTACGGCCTGGCGGTGGCGCAGGCGCAGCACAAGATCTGGGAACTGGCGCAGCGCCTGATCGAGCGCGGGGTGAAGGTGAAATTCGCGATCCATCCGGTGGCCGGGCGCATGCCCGGGCACATGAACGTGCTGCTGGCCGAAGCGGGCGTGCCCTATGACCTGATCGTGGACATGGACGACATCAACCCGGAGTTCCCGAACACCGACGTGTCGCTGGTGATCGGCGCCAACGACGTGGTCAACCCGGTGGCCAAGACCGACCCCGCCTCGCCGATCTACGGCATGCCGATCCTGGACGTGGTCGAGTCGAAGAACACGATCGTGATCAAGCGCGGCAAGGGCACGGGCTTCGCCGGCATCGAGAACGCGCTGTTCTACGCCGACAACACCCGGATGCTGTACGGCGACGGCGCGGAGATGGCCAGCGCGCTGGTCAGCGAGCTGAAGGCGCTGGACGGCGGGCACTGACCTTCGCGGGCCTGTCGTCCCGGTGCATGCCGGGGTCAGGGCCTTGGCCGTGGTTTGGGTAGGCGTCGCGAAAAGCGCCGGCCTCGGCCTGGGGCCGGCGCTTTTCAGCTGGCGAAGGCAGTCAGCGCATTGCGGTCAGCGTGCTGCCCACAGCGCCACCAGCGGCGCCAGCACCAGGCACGTCAAATCGAACGCGGTATTGGCCAGCTTGGTCAGCGTCCACACGTAGGCCGCGCCCATCTTCGGCGCCGCCTGCCAGGGCGCCAGGCCCATCTGCGCGCCGATGTGGCCGGCGGCCACGATCCACTGCACTGCCACGATCATCGCCAGGGTGGCCGCCAGTGCCAGCCACCGGCGCGGCCAGCCGGCCTGCATGCCGCCCAGGCGCAGCATCCATGCCGCTTCCAGCGCCGCCAGCAGCGCCATCCAGCCATGCTGGCGGCCGCTGGCCAGGGCCAGCGAGGTCCAGGCCACGACCAGGGTCAGGCTTCCGAGCGCGAGCATGAACGGCCAAAGCCAGGACGCACTGCGCGGGGCACGGGGCGGGCTGGCGGGTGCTTCGGGTGGCATCGGGGGATCCGGGGCAGGGTGGCCAAGGATACGCGCAGGCCGCCGCCGGCGTAGAATCGTCGATCCCCACGAACGCGTCCGTTCGCCGCGCCGGCGTCTTGCCGGTGCCGCCCGCGGACCCCTATCGGCTCCATGTATTCCCGCAGCAGCGAACCCGTCCGATTCGAGCGCGACTGCGCCGCCATCATGGTGCCGCAGGGCGAGGCCGTGACCCTGCCGGCCGGCAGCATCGGCTACATCACCCAGGGCCTGGGCGGCAGCTACACCGTGTTCGTCGAGGGCAACCTGTTCCGGATCGCCGGCAAGGATGCCGATGCCATCGGCAAGGAGCCAGCGCCCGAACTGGAGCTGCCGGCCGGGGCCGGCGACGAGGAGGTCGAAGCGATGGTCTGGCGCCAGTTGCGCACCTGCTTCGACCCGGAAATCCCGTTCAACATCGTCGACCTGGGGCTGGTGTACGAAGCCGTGCTGAAGCCGCGCGAGGACGGCCAGCGCCTGGTCGAGGTGAAGATGACCCTGACCGCGCCCGGCTGCGGCATGGGCGAGATCCTGGTCGACGACGTGCGCAGCAAGCTCGAGCAGATCCCGACCGTGGCCGAGGCCGACGTCGAACTGGTGTTCGACCCGCCCTGGGGCCGGCACATGATGTCCGAGGCCGCGCGGCTGGAAACCGGGATGTTCTGAGCGCGGTTCGGCTTCCCCGGGCCGAGGCGGTATCCTGTGCGTTCTCCTTGGAGTCGTCGCGAGTCCCCGCCATGCTGAAGTACCGGATCACCCGCCACCCGTCCCCGCGCAGCGCCGCCGAGCGCGCGGCGATCTTCGCCGCCCCGGGCTTCGGCAAGTACTTCACCGACCACATGGTCGCCATCGACTGGGACAAGGACGCCGGCTGGCACGACGCGCAGGTGCGCCCCTATGGCCCGCTGTCGCTGGACCCGGCCGCCTCGGTGCTGCACTACGGCCAGGAGATCTTCGAGGGCATCAAGGCCTACCGCCACGCCGACGGCTCGATCTGGACCTTCCGCCCCGCGGCCAACGGCGCGCGCCTGCAGCGCTCGGCCGCGCGCCTGGCGCTGCCGCAGCTGCCGGTGGAGGAGTTCGTCGAATCGCTGCGCCAACTGGTGGCCGTCGACGGCGACTGGGTGCCGGGCGAACCGGAAACCAGTCTCTATTTCCGCCCGTTCATGATCGCCACCGAGGCCTTCCTCGGCGTGCGCGCGGCGCAGAAGGCCGGCTACTACGTGATCGCCAGCCCGGTCGGCGCGTACTTCGCCAAGGGCGTGGCTCCCGTGTCGATCTGGCTGTCGGAGGACTACGCGCGCGCAGCCAAGGGCGGCACCGGCGCGGCCAAGTGCGGCGGCAACTACGCCGCCTCGCTGCTGCCGCAGCAGGAGGCCTACGCGCAGGGGTGCTCGCAGGTGCTGTTCCTGGATCCGGTCGAGGGCCGCTGGCTGGAGGAACTGGGCGGCATGAACGTGTTCCTGGTGTACCGCGACGGCCGCATCGTCACCCCGGAACTGTCCGGCAGCATCCTTGAAGGCGTCACCCGCTCCAGCATCCTGCAACTGGCCCGCGACCGCGGCCTGGCGGTGGAGGAGCGCAAGGTGGCGATCGACGAATGGAAATCGGGCGTGGCCTCCGGCGACATCACGGAAGTGTTCGCCTGCGGCACCGCCGCGGTGATCGCGCCGATCGGCGAGTTGAAGGGCAAGGGCTTCAGCATCGGCGACATCGGCGCGCCGGCCGGCGAGGTCACCCTGGCGATCCGCAAGGAACTGACCGACATCCAGTACGGCCGCATCCCCGACCGCCACGGCTGGCTGGTGCGACTGGACGGCTGAGACCGCGCGCTCGTCGGCCCGACGCAGGTCAGCGGCTGATCGCCGCCGTCTGCGCGGCCAGCACCCGCAGCGCGTCGGCCGGGTCCAGTTCGAGCAGCAGGCCGCGCTGCCCGGCGTTGATGAACACGCTGGATTCGGCCATCGCGTCCAGCTCGATCCAGGTCGCCACCGGCCGCTGTTGGCCGAACGGGCTGATTCCGCCGACCTTGTAGCCACTGCGGCGCTCGGCCTCGGCCACCTCCATCATCCGCGCGGCCTTGCCGCCGCCAGCCGCGGCCAGCGCCTTGGGCAGCAACTGGCGGTCGGACGGGATCACCGCGCAGGCCGCCCTGGCGTCGATCCAGGCCATCAGCGTCTTCAGCACCCGCCCCGGCGGCACGCCCAGCGCGTGCGCGGCGTGCACGCCCTTGCCGCCGGCCGCGTCGGCCTCGTAGTCGTAGGGATGCAGGCGGAAGCCGATCCGGGCCGCATCCAGCGCGCGGGTCGCGCGTGTGGCCATCGACACGGCGCGCGCCTCAGCCGGCCTCGAAGCGGTTGGCCGCCACGTTCTTGCGCACCTTCGCCGGGTCCCAGATCAGCCCGTTCATGGCGATGTACACGCCGGCCGGCAGGCACTGCACCGCGCCGATCGCGCAGCCGATGTTGAACTCGGCGTCCGAACCGCGGAAGCGGGCCGGGCTCAGCGCGCCGGTCATCACGATGGTCTTGTCCGCGATCGCGCGCAGCACCAGGCCGGTGGCGACCATGCTGTCGGTGCCATGGGTGACCAGCACGTGGCGGGCCGGCTGCGCGGCGATGGTGGCACGGATCAGTTCGCGGTCCCCGTCGTCGATGTGCAACGAGTCCTTGCGCAGGATCGGGATCACGGTGAAGCGGAACGTCACCCCCAGTTCGCGCAGGATCATGCCGATCTGCGGGTCGCCGATCTGGTAGTCGGACTTGTCGTCGAAGTAGATCTTGTCGATGGTGCCGCCGGTGGTGACGATCAGCAGTTCGTCCATCATGTCGGTGTCCTGTGCCCGCGGCCTGGGCCCGGGCGGAAGTGGAGGGGCGCCTGTGGCTGGCCATGGCGCGTTGCGGAGTGCGGCCATTATCGACGAAGGCGGTGGGTGCGGCGCGATTCCATCCCGGAAGGAGGGTTGTCCTTCCTGTACCCCGAGGGTGGCGGGGACAGGGTCGAACCTCGGCCAGCGCAAGACGATGCTGCTCAAGGACGCGACCTATCCCGGCCTGGTCAAAACCGGCAACCTGCGCCTGATCCACGATACCGTGCTGCGCGACCGCATCACCCGGTCCTACCAGAACACTGCCCGCGGATTCGAGGCCATCAACAAGAACAACACTTCGCTCGTCGACGACAGCCATCGACAGCAGGTATTGGTCAGCGGCCTGGTGATGCCGAGGGGCGGCTCCCACTTGCCGTCCCTGTCGGAGGCGAGTCGAGAAGTGGTACGTGCGCTCGGCGACGACTACCGGCCATTGCCGGATCGTCTCTGGTCGCTGCCGCCGGATGCACCGGAGTGGGCGATCGTGCGCGGCAATCTGCTGATGAGGGTGATGGTGGCATCCACCAACAAGCTCCTGCTTGCGCAGAACATCGCCGAAGCGCAGGCATTGAAGGCGTCGGTCGACGAATGGCTGGATCGCTGACCACGCGCGGGGAAGAGCGGGGATAGTCTGCGGCGTTTCAGTCCGCAACCGCCTGGAACCGGACGCCAAGCGCCTTCGCCACCTTCATCACCGTGGCGAAGCTGGGATTGCCATCCGCGGAAAGCACCTTGTACAGCCCTTCGCGCGTGATGCCGGTATCGCGCGCAAGCTGGCTCATGTTGCGTGCGCGTGCAACCGTGCCGAGTGCGGCAGCGAACGCGGCGGGGTCGTTCCAGCTTGCCGGCAGCCGGTCGATCAAAACGGATGCCTCAACGCCGCCGCTTGCCGAACCGCGCCTGCAGCCCGGGCCAGCTCGATGCGCCGATCACCAGCAGCGCCAGTGCGATTTCCAGCCAGGCGTACAGCCGTTCCGGCGGCCGGGTGTAGGCCACCATCACCCCGTGGCTGAACCAGAACAGCGCCAGCACCCCGGCCCAGAACGCCGCGCGCGGGTCGCCGCGCCAGGCCGGCCAGGCCAGCAGCAGGGGCGGCAGGGCGAACACCAGCAGCGCGGCGACGGCGTGCGGGCCGCCGTGGAACCACAGCGCGAACAGCAGCGCCAGCGCCAGCAGCGCCGCGCCGGTGACGCGGTGGGCGGGCCGGACGGCCATCAGCGCGCCAGCCGCGCCGCGATGTCGGCCAGCCGCCGGCCCAGCGCGCGCGCCAGCACCGATTCTTCCTCGGTGGGCTGGGGATCGTCCTGGGCCCCGGCCACGTGGCTGGCGCCGTAGGGTGTGCCGCCGCTGCGGGTGGTGTTGAGCAGCGGCTCGGTGAAGGGAATGCCGACGATCAGGCAGCCGTGGTGCAGCAGCGGCACCTGCATGGTCAGCAAGGTCGATTCCTGGCCGCCGTGCTGGGTGGCGGTGGAGGTGAACACCGCCGCCGGCTTGCCGGCCAGGGTACCGCTGGCCCATTGCGCGCCCAGGCCGTCGATGAAGTGCTTCACCGGCGCGGCCATGTTGCCGAAGCGGGTGGGGCTGCCCAGGGCCAGGCCGGCGCATTCGACCAGGTCGGACGCCTGCACGTAGGGCGCACCGTCCTCGGGCACGGGCGGGGCCGCCTGCTGGGTCGTGGCCGCCACCGGCGGCACCGTGCGCAGGCGCGCCTGCATGCCGGGCACCTCCTCCACCCCGCGCGCGATCTGCCGCGCCAGGCGCGCGACCGAGCCGCCGCGGCTGTAGTACAGGACCAGGATGTCAGCCATCGTGCCTTCCACCGGATTCGGGGGGGCGTCCAGTATCGGCGATGCAGGTGCCGCCGCGCATCGGGTAGGCTTGCGCGATGGACCTGGCGCAAACCCTGGCCGGCTGGCGCCGGACCCTGCACGAGCGCGTGCTCGACCGCGCGCGCGCGGCCACCTTCGCCCGCTTCCTGTGGCGCCGCTTCCTCGACGACCGCCTGTTCGACGCCGCCGCCTCGCTGTCCTACACCACCGCCTTCGCCCTGGTGCCGCTGGCGGTGGTGGTGCTGGGTGTGCTGTCGGCGTTCCCGGTGTTCCAGCAGTGGAGCGCCGAACTGGTCGACTACGTGTTCTCCAACTTCATGCCCAGCGCGGCACGGGCGATCGAATCCCGGTTGGAGGACCTGGCCAACAACATCACCCAGCTCACCGCCGCCGGCGTGGTGGCCCTGGTGGTGTCGCTGCTGGTCACCCTCAACAGTGTGGAATCCACCTTCAACCGGATCTGGCGGGTGGCCAGCGCGCGCCCGCAGCTGTCGCGCTACCTGGTGTACTGGACCGTGCTGACCCTGGGCGCGCTGCTGGCTGCCGCCTCGCTGGCGGCCTCGGCGCAGTTCCTGGCCCTGCCCCTGTTCGAGCGGCCACAGTGGCAGTGGCTCACCAACCTGGGCATGGGCATCACCCCCTCCCTGATCGAATTCGGCGTGGTGGTACTGGTCTACCGGGTGGTGCCGCACCACACCGTGAAGTGGCGCCATGCCTTCGCCGGCGCCTTGCTGGCCGTGGCCCTGCTGGAGGTGGTGAAGACCGGCCTGGGCATGTATCTGGGCAGCTTCGACGGCTACCAGCGGCTGTATGGCGCGCTGGCAGCGATCCCGATCCTGATGTTGTGGATCTACCTGGCCTGGACCGCGATCCTGCTAGGCGCCTCGCTGGCGTCCTCGCTGGCCGCGTTCCGCTACCAGCCCGCGGAGATGCGCCTGCCGGCAGGCTACGAGATGTACGCGCTGCTGCGCCTGATCGGCCGCTTCCGCGAGGCGCGGCGCGAGGGCAGCGGCCTGCATACCGCGCAGATGCTGACCCTGGAACCGATGCTCACCGACACCCTGGTGCAGCGGTTCCTGTCCAGGCTGAGCGAGATCGGCCTGGTGCGGCGCGACGAGCGCGGCGAATGGCTGCTGGCGCGCGACCTGGACGATCTCACCCTGGGCGAACTGTACGAGGCCTGCCAACTGCGCGTGCCGATGGGGGAGGACTGCCTGCCCTGCCGAGACGATGAGCTGGGTGCCGCCGTGCAGACGGTGATCAACGACTTGCGCCTGCCGCTGCACCAAGCGCTGGCGCGCAGCGTCGGCAGCATCTATCCCGCATCCGATCCTGCGGCCGAAGAATCCCCCGGAGCCTGAAGCATGCGCATCCAGATCCTGCCGGTGCTGGCGATATTGCTGCTGCTGACGGCGTGCCGGCCGCCGCCGGAGGCAACCCCGGTGCCGGCGCCGGCCTCCCCGCCGCAACCCGCACCGCCGGCCGCCTCGCCGGGCGTGGTCGAAAGCACCGCCGCGGTGCCGCGCCTTTCTGCCCCGACCGTAGGCGGCGGGCTGTTCGACCTGGCCGCCCATCGCGGCCGCTGGGTGGTGGTCAACTTCTGGGCGACCTGGTGCGCGCCGTGCCTGAAGGAGATGCCCGAGCTGTCGGCGTTGCACGCCATGCGCGAGCAGGTCGAGGTGGTCGGCCTGGCCTACGAGGACATCGCGCCGGAGGACATGCGCACCTTCCTGCAAGCGCATCCGGTCGCCTATCCGATCGTGATCGTCGATCCGATGGACCCGCCGCAGGACTTCGCCACCCCGCGCGGGTTGCCGATCACTTACCTGATCGCGCCCGATGGCAAGGTCGCGCGCCAGTTCCTGGGTCCGGTGACGGCGCATGACCTGGAGAACGCGATCCGGGCCAGTGGTGGCCAGGTCCGCTGAGCGGCGGTCCGGCCAGCCCGGCCGCCCGCCGCCGCGGGCCGGCGGGAATGGCGCTCCGGGCGGTTTGCGGCGCGCTCAATCGTCCAGTCGCTTGCGCTTCGGCGGTGCGTAGTCCGGCAGTGGCGCGACCGTGCCGTAGCGTTCGCGGTGCGGCTTGCCGCGCAATGGCGGCAGTTCCGGAATGCTCCTGGCCACGTGCACGTCCGGCAGCCGGTCGAGCAGGTCGCGGATCAGGGTCAGGCGCCCGCGGCGCTGGTCGTTGAAGTCGACCAGGGTCCATGGCGCGTACTCGGTATGGGTGGCGGCGAGCATGTCCTCGCGGGCGCGGGTGTACTCGGCATAGCGGCGCCGCGCCTCCAGGTCCACCGGCGAAAGCTTCCAGCCCTTGAGGGGATCGGCCTGGCGCTCGGCGAAGCGTTGCTCCTGTTCGGCCTGGTCCACGCACAGCCAGTACTTGAACAGCGCGATGCCGTCGTCCACCAGCATCCGCTCGAAACGTGGGGCCTGCTGCAGGAATTCCGTGTACTGGGCCTGGGTGCAATAGCCCATGACCCGTTCCACGCCGGCGCGGTTGTACCAGCTGCGGTCGAACAGCACGATCTCGCCGGCGGCCGGCAGGTGCGGGACGTAGCGCTGGAAATACCACTGCGTGGCCTCGCGCTCGGTCGGCCGCGGCAGGGCGATGGTCCGGCACTGGCGCGGGTTGAGGTGTTCGGCGATCGCCTTCGCGGTGCCGCCCTTGCCGGCGGTGTCGCGGCCCTCGACCACCACCACCAGCCGCTTGCCCTCGGCCTGCACCCACTCGGCCATGCGCACCAGTTCCAGGTGCATCGGCGCGATCAGGTCCTTGTAGATGCCCTTGCGCATGGGTGCGTGGTGCTTGGATTGCTTGCCTGGCTTGGCTGCCATGGTCGGGTGTCCGGGAAGAGGGGCTTCCACCGATGTTCGCACGCCCCGCATCCGCCTGTAGAGGCGGCCAACGGTCGGATCTGCAGGCGGACGCGGGCGGGCAGGCCGGCGCCCTCCCGCGGGTGCGCATGGCATGATCGGCGCCGGACGCCCGCGTCCAGGGGGAGGCCCATGCAGACCACCGATCCGCGTACCGCTCGGGTATCGGGCGCCCCGGCGTCGCGCATCGCGCTGGCCGGACAGGAGGGGCGGCGATGACCGGCGATCCGCCGCAAGCGGTTGCGCGGGGCGGGAGCGGTCCCGTCGAGCGCGGCGAGCGCTTGCCGGTGCTGGACGTGCTCCGCGGCGTGGCGATCTTCGGCATCCTGGTCGGGAACATGGTGGTGTTCAGCGGCTATGGCTTCCTGTCGCCCGCCGAGCGCGCGGCGCTGCCCACGCCGGCCGGCGATGCGGTCGCGATGTTCCTGATCCATGTGCTGGTCGACGGCAAGTTCTATTCGCTGTTCTCGCTGCTGTTCGGATTCGGCTTCGCGGTGCAGATGCGCCGCGCGCAGGCGCAGGGCGGCGATTTCCCGCGGCTGTTCCGGCGCCGGCTGCTCGGATTGTTCCTGATCGGCCTGTTGCACGCGGTGTTCGTCTGGTCCGGCGACATCCTGATGCTCTACGCCATGCTCGGCCTGCTGTTGCTGCCGTTGCGCCAGCTGGACGACCGCACCCTGCTGCGCGCGGTGGCGGCGTGCCTGCTGCTGCCGTCCCTGGCGTATCTGGGGATGCTCGCCGCGGGCGTGGGCAATCCGTTCGCGCCGCCCGTCGATCCGGCGGCGGCCGCGGAAGGGCCGGACCTGTTCGCGCTGATGCTGGCCGGCTTCCGCGGCGACAGCTGGGCGGGCGCGTGGCGCTCGAACCTGATCCAGTTGGCCGGCCGCTGGGTCGATCTGTTCCTGTCGGTGCGCTTCCCCAAGGTGCTGGCGATGTTCCTGCTCGGCTTCTGGCTGGGGCGTCGCGGCATCGGCATCGATCCGGTGCGCGATCGGCCGCTGCTGCGACGGACCGTGGCGATCGGCCTGCTGGTGGGCATCCCGGCCAACACCGCCATGGCCTGGTTGATGGGGCGGGGCGTGTACCTGCCGGCCTCGCTGCCTGGGCTGGCGCAGGTCGCCGCCGCGACCGTCGGCATTCCGTTGTTGACGCTGGCCTACGCCGCCGCCGTGGTGCTGGCGTTCCACGCTCCGGCAAGCCGGCGGCCCATGTCCTGCTTCGCCCCGCCGGGGCGCATGGCGCTGAGCAACTACCTGATGCACAGCGTGGTCATGACCTGGGTGTTCTACGGCTGGGGCCTGGGGTGGTACGGCCGGATCGGTCCGGCACTGACGACGCCCCTGGCGCTGCTGACCTGCGTGGCGCAGATCGGGTTGAGCGTCGTCTGGCTGTCCCGGTTCCGGTTCGGTCCGGTGGAATGGCTGTGGCGCAGCTTCACCTATCGCCGCAAGGTACCGCTGCGCCGGGCCGGCGCCGACAATCGAACCTGACGGGAGCGAGGAGACGCACCATGCGCTGGAAGTTTGGAACCGCCATTGTCCTCATGCTTGCGAGCGGGTTTCCCGCCTCCGCCCGGGAAAGCGCTGCGCAGACCCTGGATGGGTTGGCGCCGGAGATCGACGCGCTGTTCGCCGGGTTCCAGGCCGATTCCCATATCCCCGGCATGGTCTACGGCGTGGTCCAGGACGGCAGGCTCGTGCACGTGAAGGGCCTCGGGGTGCAGGATCTGGATGCCCGGCGACCGGTCACGCCCGACAGCCTGTTCCGCATCGCCTCGATGACCAAGGCGTTCACCGCGCTGGCGATCCTGCAGTTGCGCGACGAGGGCAAGCTGCGCCTGGACGATCTCGCCGAACTCTACGTGCCGGAGATGAAGGGCTGGACCTATCCGACCGCCGACAGCCCGCGCATCCGCGTGCGCGACCTGCTCCACCATGTCGGCGGCCTGGTCACCGACGATCCCTGGGGCGACCGCCAGCAGGTCCTGCCGGACGAGGATTTCGCCAGGATGATCGCCGCCGGCGTGCCGTTCAGCCGGGTGCCGCAGAGCCAGCACGAATACTCCAACTTCGGCTACGCGCTGCTGGGCCGGATCGTCAGCGCGGCATCGGGCATGGCCTACCAGGATTACGTGCGCAGCCGCATCCTGGCCCCGCTGGGCATGGATTCGACCGGTTACGAGGTCGATGCCGCGCCGCGCGACCGGCTCGCCGTCGGCTATCGCTGGGAGAACGGGCGTTGGAGCGCGGAGCCGGAGATGCGCGACGGCGCATTCCGCTCGATGGGCGGGCTGGTCACCAGCGCGAACGACTACGCCAAATGGGTTGCCTTCCTGCTCTCGGCCTGGCCGCCGCGCGACGATCCCGACACCGGGCCGGTCAAGCGCGCCACGGTGCGCGAGATCGCGCAAGGCCTGAACTTCGTGTCGGTCGTCAACCGCACCGGGTCGAGCGGCGCGGGCGCGTGCAAGCAGGCCCTCGCCTACGGCATGGGCTGGCGGGTCGCACAGGATTGCGACCTCGGCCTGACCCTGGCCCATGGCGGCGGCTATCCGGGCTATGGCAGCCACGTGATGCTGATGCCCGACCTCGGCACCGGCGTCTTCGCCATGGCCAACCGCACCTACGCCGGGCCGTCGGCCCCGGCATGGGACGCCGCGGTGGCGATGGACAAGGCGGGGCTGCTCGCCGATCGCCCGGTGCCGGTGTCGGACGCGGTGGCCAAGGCGTTCGCCGCGGCGCGTGCCGCCTATGCCGCCGGCGACCTCGGTCCGCTGGACGGCAAGCTGGCGATGAATTTCCTGCTCGACCGCTCGGCCGAGAACTGGGCGGCTGAATTCGCGCGGCTGAAGGCCGAGGTCGGCGAGTGTCCTTCGCTCGAACCGCTGGCGCCCACGGGCGCGCTGTCGACCCGCTTCCGCCTGGTTTGCGAGCGCGGGAGGCTCGATGGCGTCCTGCTGCTTGCGCCGACGGCGCCGGCGACCGTGCAGGCCCTGCGGCTGCGCGTGGTCCCGCCCGGGAGCGACTGACCGCGCGGTCGCTTCCCTTATTCGGAAGTCAGCCGCGCCAGTTCGTCGGCCTGGTGTTCCTGCTGCAGGCGCACCACCAACGGGTCGAGGTCGCCTTCGAGGATGTTCGGCAGGTCGTACAGGGTCAGGCCCTCGACGCGGTGGTCGGTGATGCGGCCTTGCGGAAAACTGTAGGTGCGGATGCGCTGGCTGCGGTCGCCGCTGCCGACCTGCAATCGGCGCGATTCGGCCTGCGCGGCCTGCTGCCGGCTGCGCTCGGCGTCGAGCAGTTGCGCCTTCAGCCGCTTCATCGCCTTGTCGCGGTTGGCGTGCTGGCTGCGCTCGGTCTGGCTCTCCACCACCGTGCCGGTGGGCAGGTGGGTGATCCGGATCGCCGAATCGGTCTTGTTGACGTGCTGGCCGCCGGCGCCGGAGGAACGGAAGGTGTCGACCTTCAGCTCGGCCGGGTTGATCGCGATCTCCTCGACCTCGTCGGCCTCGGGGATGATCGCCACCGTCGCCGCCGAGGTGTGGATGCGGCCCTGCGATTCGGTGGCCGGCACCCGCTGCACGCGGTGGGTGCCGGATTCGAACTTCAGCCGCGAGTACGCGCCGCGGCCGACGATCCGGGCCACGATCTCCTTGTGCCCGCCATGCTCGCCCGGATTCTCAGATTCGACCTCGACCTTCCAGCCCTGGCGCTCGGCGTAGCGCGCGTACATCCGGAACAGGTCGCCGGCGAACAGCGCGGCCTCGTCGCCGCCGGTGCCGGCGCGTACCTCCAGGAACAGGTTGCCGTCGTCGCGCGGGTCCCGGGGCACCAGCAGCAGGGCCAGTTCGCCGTCCAGCGCCTGCAGGCGTTCGCGCGTGGCGGCGATTTCCTCCTCGGCCAGGTCGGCCAGCTCGGGATCGCCGCGCATCGCCTCGGCCGCCGCCAGGTCGGCCTTGGCCCGGGCTTCGGCGGCCAGCGCCGCGGCCACCGGCTCGAGCTGGGCGAACTCGCGCGACAGATCGCGGAAGCGCGCGTTGTCGGCCATCACGCCGGGGTCGGCGAGCAGGCGTTCCAGTTCTTCGCGGCGCTCGGCCAGCGCTTCAAGCTTGCGGCGCAGGCTCGGGGTCATCGGTCGATGGTAGCGGGAGCGGGGCCTCGGCGGATGCGGCCGGGCCAGGCTCGCGGTGCGGGAACAGGCGTTCGGCCGCGCGCACCAGTTCGGTGTCGCCGCTGAGCGTGGCCTCGCGCAGCGCCGCGGTGGGCGGGTGCAGCAGGCGGTTGGTCAGGGTATGGGCGAGGAACTGCAGCACTTCCTCCGGATCGCGGCCGCCGGCCAGCTGCTGGCGGGCGCGGGCCAGGGTCTCGTCGCGGGTGCTCTCGCCCAGGGTGCGCAGGCGCTTGAGCGTTTCCTGGCGGCCACCGGCGCGCAACGCTTCCATGTAGCGGGCGACCTGCAGGTCGATGATTGCTTCGGCCGCCTCGGCCGCTTCGTGGCGGCTGCGGCGGTTGTCCTCCACCGCGCGCTCCAGGTCGTCCACGGTGTAGAGGTAGGCGTCGTTGAGCATGGCCACGCCCGGTTCGATGTCGCGCGGCACGGCCAGGTCGAACAGCAGCACGGGTTTGCGCCGGCGCGCGGCCAGCGCGGCCTCGACCTGGGCCAGGCGCAGCACCGGCTCGCGGCTGGCGGTGGCCGAGAACACCACGTCGGCCTCGGCCAGGTGGCGGTCCAGTTCCGCCAGCGGCAGGGCGTAGCCGCCATGGCGGCTGGCCAGATCCTGGGCATGGGCGAGGGTGCGGTTGGCCACCAGCAGCCGGCCCACTCCGCCCTTGACCAGGTGCCGGGCGGCCAGCTCGATGGTCTCGCCGGCGCCGATCAGCAGTACGGTCGAGTCGGGCAGGCTGGCGAAGGAGTCCTGGGCCAGGCGGACCGCGGTGGACGCGACCGATACCGGGTTGACCCCGATCCGGGTGTCGGTACGGGCGCGCTTGGCCACCGCGAAGGTCTGCTGGAACAATCGGTCCAGGCGGTTGCCCAGGGCGCCGTGCTCGCGCGCCAGCGCCCAGGCGTCCTTCACCTGGCCGAGGATCTGCGGTTCGCCCAGGACCATCGAGTCCAGTCCGGTCGCGACCCGGAACAGGTGGCGCACCGCGTCGGCGTCGTGATGCCGGTACAGGTAGGGAGCCAGGCCCTGGGCGTGCCCGTCCAGCCAACCGGCCAGGGCATCGCCGTCGGCGGCCACCGCATAGACCTCGGTACGGTTGCAGGTCGAAAGCAGCGCTGCCTCGGACACTTCCGGCAGCGAGCGCAACGAGGACAGCGCCCGGCCCATCGAATCGCCGGCAAACGCCACCCGTTCGCGCAGGTCGACCGGCGCGGTCTGGTGGTTCAGGCCCAGGAGCCACAGGGTCATGTTCAGGGGCTTGCGCTAATCTGCTGGCTTGTCTCCGCACCCATTTTACGGCCCGGTGGCCGCCAATGCCCGTATCCGTGTTCCTTGCCCGAGTCAGCGGGCGCCCGCAACCCCGTTCCCGCCTGCGCCTGGCGGCCGTCCTGGGCCTGGTCCTGGCGGTCTCCGCGCCGCTGCAGGCGGCCACGCCGCAGGCGGAAGACCTCCCGATCGGACCGCTGCTGGCCGGCGAATACGCACTCCAGGCCGGCCAGCTGGCCGACGCCGCGCGCTGGTACCTGGAGGCGGCCCGGGATGCCGACGGCGACGTGCTGCTGGCCGAACGCGCCACCCGCATCGCCCTGCTCGCCAACGACGACGCTCTCGCCGCGCAGGCGCTGAAGCTGTGGCGCCAGCGCGCGCCCGATTCGCTGGCGCTGGAGGCCACCACCATTTCCCTGGCCCTGCGCGAGGGCCAGTTGCGCAAGGCCCGGCGCGACCTGCAGAAGCTGCTGGCGCGGCCGGAGCCGCGCGCCTGGCGCTACGCGCTGGTCGCCCTCGCCGGCGGACGTGATCCGCAGGTGGTGGCGCGGGTGCTGGGGCAACTGGTCGATGCCGGCGCGATCCCCGGGGAGCTGGCGGCCTGGCAGGAGTTCGGCAGGCTGTCGCTGCGCCTGGATGCGCCGGAGCTGTCGGCGCGGATCGTCGACGAGATGGTCCGCCGCTTCCCCGACGAACCGCGGGTGGCGGTGCTGCGCGCCGGCCAGCTTGGCCAGGCCGGCCAGCACGACCAGGCGCGCGAACTGCTGGGCCGGATCGAGCCGCGCGCGGCCGCCGATCCGGAAATCCGCGCCATGCTCACCATCGCCTACGAGGCGCTGGGCGACTACGCCGCCGCCGCGCGGGTGGTCGCGCAGGGGCCGCAGGACATCCGCACCTGGGGCATGCGCGCCTCGCTGCTGGCCCGTGCCGGGGACACCCCGGCCCTGCAGGCGCTGTATGCCGAACTTTCCGCCGGCGACCGCGGCCGGCCCGATCCGGCCCGGCGCATGCTGCTGGGGCGGATCGCCGAATTCCTCAAGCGCCCGGCCGATGCGGTGGACTGGTACCGCGGCGTGGCCGGCGGGCCGGAGCGGCAGGAGGCGCGGATCCGGATCGCGGTGGCGCTGTACGAACTGGGCCGGAAGGCGGAAGCCTATGCCGAGGCGCATGCGCTGCAGAACGATGCCGGCAGCGACGACGATGCGCGCCGCAATGCCTATCTGCTGGAAGGCGAACTGCGCCAGCGCGACGGCGATGGCGGCGCCGAGATCGAGGCCCTGGACCGCGGCCTGGCCGCCTATCCCGACGCCCCGGCGCTGCTGTATGCGCGCGCCCTGGCGTGGGAGCGCCAGGACCGGATCGACCGCGCCGAGGCCGACCTGCGCAAGCTGCTGGTATCCGACCCGGAGAACGTGGCCGCGCTCAATGCCCTCGGCTACACCCTGGCCGACCGCACCCAGCGGTACCAGGAGGCGTTGGAACTGATCGACCGCGCCCGTACCGCCGAACCGGACAGTGCCGCGATCGTCGACAGCTACGGCTGGGTCCTGTACCGGCTGGGCCGCAACGAAGAGGCGCTGGTCGAACTGCGCCGCGCCTGGGGCCTGACGAAGGATCCGGAGATCGGCGCGCACCTGGGCGAAGTGCTGTGGGTGCTGGGCCGCCGCGACGAGGCGCAGCGATATTTCGAGGAATCGCGCAAGCTCGATCCGGACAACCGCTCGCTGAGCCGGGCGCTGCAGAAGCTGGGCCTGCCCCCGCCCGTGGCGAAGCCGCAGCCGGCGCCCGTGCAGGAGTCCGCACAGCCCCCTCAGGCCGGGACGAAGGAGCCGGCGCCGTGAACTACGCCAGGCACGCGGCCGGCTTCGCGCTGGCCTTGGTCCTGCTCGCCGGTTGCGCCGCCGTGCCGGTGCGGGAGGCGCCGGTCGCGGTCGATCCGGAGCATGCGCAGGCGAGGCAACAGGCGCGCCAGACGCAACTGGAGGCGATCCCGGATTGGTCGATGCAGGGCCGGATCGCGCTCAGCGTCGGCGATCGCGGCGGCAGCGGCCGCCTGGACTGGGAGCAGCGCGGACCGGCGTTCCGGGTCTCGCTCGCCGCTCCGGTGACCCGGCAGAGCTGGAGCCTGGCCGGCGAGCCGGACGCGGCGACCCTCGACGGCCTGGAAGGCGGCCCGCGCTCGGGCCCGGACGCCGGAGTCCTGCTGCAGGAGGCCACCGGCTGGCCGATCCCGGTCGCGGCGATGGCCTGGTGGGTCCGCGGGCTGGCCTCGCCGGGCGCCAGGATCGAGTTCGGCCCGGACGGCCGACTACGGCGCCTGGTCGCCGAAGGCTGGACCGTGGACTACCAGGAGTGGCGGCCGGCGGCCGGGTCCTGGCCGGAGATGCCGCGCCGGTTGCAGGCGGTCCGTGAGGGCGCGCGGGTGCGGCTGGTCGTGGATGGCTGGGACGCGGCGCCGTGAACGCCGGCTGGAGCGCCTGGCCGGCCCCGGCCAAGCTGAACCTGTTCCTGCGCATCGTCGGCCGTCGCGCCGATGGCTACCACGAGCTGCAGACCGTGTTCCGGATCCTGGACTGGGGCGACCGCATCCGCTTGCGCCCCCGCAGCGATGGCCAGGTCGTGCGCCATGGTGATCGCCTGCCCGGGGTGGAGGATCCGGCCGATCTGGCGGTTCGGGCGGCGGTCCTCCTTAAAAATGAGACTAACGTCAGCCAAGGTGCTGACATCCACGTCGAAAAGCGTGTTCCAGCCGGCGGCGGCTTCGGCGGCGGATCGTCCGACGCGGCCACCGTGTTGTGCGCTTTGGACCGGCTCTGGGGGCTGAACCTGGGCGAGGACCGTCTCGCCGCGCTCGGCCTGCGCCTGGGCGCCGACGTGCCGGTCTTCGTCCGTGGCCGCAGCGCCTGGGCCGAGGGGGTGGGCGAAAAGCTGGTCCCGCTGGAGCTGGCGCCGGCCTGGTACGTGCTGGTCGACCCGGGCGTGCACGTGCCGACCGTCGAGCTGTTCCGGTCCCCCGATTTGACGCGCGATTCCCCGCCCGCGAAAATAGCGGGCTTCGCTGCCGGAACCGTGCTCGACAATGCGTTCGAGCCGGTCCTGCGCCGCCGCGAACCGGCCGTGGAAGCCGTGTTCGCCGAGCTGGCGCGGATCGGATCGCCGCGCCTGACCGGCACCGGCAGCGGCTGCTTCGTCGAATTCGCCCACCGGGACGCGGCGCAGGAAGCACTGGCGCGATTGCCGCGACGGATGCATGCCTGGGTCGCGGCCGGCGTTTCGGATTCGCCGTTGCGGGCTGCGCTGGCGCGCCTGCGGCGGGATTGATCCACAGGGGCGTCGCCAAGAGGTCCAAGGCACCGGGTTTTGATCCCGGCATCCGCAGGTTCGAATCCTGCCGCCCCTGCCAAGAAGTGCGAGTCCCTCGCAGAAGAACCGCACATCCGTGTGCGGGAGTTCCACAAAGAGCGGAAGGCCGCGGTTGGGGTTTTCCGATGGTTTCCACCGATCCACCGCCTGGGTGACACGATGGACGAACGCAACCTGCTTGTCTTCTCCGGCAACGCCAACAAGCCGCTGGCCGAAAGCATCTGCCGCGAGCTGGGCGTGCGTCCGGGCAAGGCGATGGTATCCGCGTTCTCCGATGGCGAGGCCCAGGTCGAGATCGAGGAGAACGTGCGCCGCCAGGAGGTGTTCGTCGTGCAGTCCACCTGCGCGCCGGCGGCCGAGAACCTGATGGAACTGCTGGTGATCATCGACGCGCTCAAGCGCGCCAGTGCCGCTTCGGTCACCGCGGTGGTGCCGTACTTCGGCTACTCGCGCCAGGACCGTCGCCTGCGCTCCACCCGGGTGCCGATCACCGCCAAGGTCGCCGCCAAGATGTTCACCGCGGTGGGCACCGACCGGGTGCTGACCGTGGACCTGCACGCCGACCAGATCCAGGGCTTCTTCGACATCCCGGTGGACAACGTCTACGCCTCGCCGCTGCTGCTGGCCGACATCTGGCGCGCCTACGGCACCGAGAACCTGATCGTGGTCTCGCCGGACGTGGGCGGCGTGGTCCGCGCCCGCGCGGTGGCCAAGCGCCTGGACGACGCCGACCTGGCGATCATCGACAAGCGCCGCCCGCGCGCCAACGTGTCCACGGTGATGAACATCATCGGCGACGTGTCCGGCAAGACCTGCGTGCTGGTGGACGACATCGTCGACACCGCCGGCACCCTGTGCGCGGCCGCGGCCGCGCTCAAGGAGCAGGGCGCGCTGAAGGTGGCCGCGTACTGCACCCATGCGGTGCTGTCCGGCCCGGCGGTGGACAACATCAACGGTTCGCAGCTGGACGAGCTGGTGGTCACCGACACCATCCCGCTTTCACCGGCCGCGCGCGCCTGCAACCGCATCCGCCAGGTCGGCGTGGCCGAGTTGCTGGCCGAGACGATTCGCCGCATCGCCTTCGGCGAGTCGGTCAGCTCGCTCTACGTGGACTGAAATTTCGCCCGGGTATTCCACCCGGGTTTTCCCGGGTTTCCCTGGTCGCGGGGGAACCCACCCAAGCCGCCGCGAGGCGGTCAATCAACCAAGGTAGTGAAAGAAATGGCAACTCATGTAATCGACGTCGAACGTCGCGGTGACGAGGGCAAGGGTGCGAGCCGCCGCCTGCGTCGCGACGGCAAGATCCCGGCCATCGTCTACGGTGGCGACCTGAACCCGGTCAACATCCAGCTCGACCACGAGAAGGTATGGCTGGCCAGCCAGAACGAGTGGTTCTACTCCTCGATCCTGGACCTGAGCCTCAATGGCGACGTGCAGAAGGTCCTGCTGCGGGACATGCAGCGCCATCCGTACAAGCAGCTGATCATGCACCTGGACTTCCAGCGCGTGAACGACAACGAGATCCTGCGCGCCGCCGTGCCGCTGCATTTCGTCAACGTCGAGAAGTCGGTGGCCGGCAAGACCAGCGGCGTGGTGGTGACCCACGAGCTGACCGAAGTCACCGTGGCCTGCCTGCCGAAGGACCTGCCGGAAGCCATCGAGGTCGACCTGGCCGATCTGGCCATCGGCACCGTGCTGCATTTGTCTGACCTGAAGCTGCCGGCCGGCGTGGAAGTGCCGGAACTCAGGCTCGGCAAGGAGCACGATGTGGCGGTGGTCGTGGCCAAGCACGCCCGCGGCGAGGAAGAGTCGCCGGCGGCCGAAGGCGAAGAGAAGAAGTAAGCCGCATCCGTTCCGCCCGGCCGGTCCGGGCGGAACGCCGGCTGCATCGCCAAGATGGCTGAGCTTCGTCTCATCGTCGGGCTGGGCAATCCCGGTCCCGAACATGCGAACACCCGGCACAACGCCGGGTTTCGTTTGCTGGACGCGCTGGCGGAAAAGGCCGGCGCGCGCTTCGGGCTGGAGTCGAAGCTGTTCGGCGAGACCGCCCGCGCCGACATCGGCGGGCGCAGCGTGTGGCTGCTCAAGCCGTCCACCTGGATGAACCTGTCCGGCAAGTCGGTGGCCGCCGCGTTGCGCTACTGGAAGATCGAGCCGGAACAGGCGCTGCTGGTCCACGATGAACTCGACCTGCCGCCCGGCGCGGCGCGGCTCAAGTTCGACGGCGGCCATGGCGGCCAGAACGGCCTGCGCGACACCATCCAGCACCTGGGGCACGGCCGGTTCCACCGCCTGCGGATCGGCATCGGCCATCCCGGGCACAAGGACCGGGTCACTGGCTGGGTGCTCGGCCGCGCCGGCAAGGACGACCAGGTGCAGATCGACCGTGCCATCGACGCGGCCATCGACACGCTGCCGCTGGCGGTGGCCGGCGAGTTCAACGAGGCTATGAAGCGGCTGCATACCTCCAGACCCTAGGGCGGGGGCTGCGGGCTGGGATCCGGTGCCGGTATCCAGCCCACAATCCCTTTCCGGAGAACACGGACACCATGGGCATCAAATGCGGCATCGTCGGCCTGCCGAACGTCGGCAAGTCGACCCTGTTCAACGCGCTGACCAAGGCCGGGATCGCGGCGGCCAACTTCCCGTTCTGCACCATCGAGCCGAACGTGGGCGTGGTCCCGGTGCCGGACCCGCGGCTGGGCCAGCTGGCGGAGATCGTCAAGCCGGAGCGGGTGGTGCCCACGGCGGTCGAGTTCGTCGACATCGCCGGCCTGGTCGCCGGGGCGGCCAGTGGCGAGGGCCTGGGCAACAAGTTCCTGGCCCATATCCGCGAGGTCGACGCCATCGCCCACGTGGTCCGCTGCTTCGACCACCCGGACATCATCCATGTGGCCGGCAAGGTCGACCCGATCTCGGACATCGAGACGATCGACACCGAGCTTGCCCTGGCCGATCTGGACAGCGTGGAAAAAGCGCTGAACCGCGCCGAACGTTCGGCCAAAGCCGGCGAAAAGGATGCCATCGCGCGGAAGCCCGTGCTGCAGAAGCTGCACGCCGGACTGAGCGAGGGCCGCCCGGGCCGCGCCCTGGGTCTGGACGAGGAGGAGCGGGCCCTGGTCCGCGACCTGTTCCTGCTGACCCTCAAGCCGGTCATGTACGTGGCCAACGTGCTGGAGGATGGGTTCCACGGCAACCCGCTGCTGGAGGCCGTGGCCGCCCGCGCCGCCGCCGAGGGTGCCGAGGTGGTGCCGGTGTCGGCCGCGATCGAGGAGGAGCTGGCGCAACTGGACGACGCCGACCGCGACACCTTCCTGGCGGACCTGGGCCTGGACGAGCCGGGCCTGAACCGGGTGATCCGCGCCGCCTACCGCCTGCTGGGCCTGCAGACCTACTTCACCGCCGGGGTCAAGGAGGTGCGCGCCTGGACGGTCAAGGCCGGGGCCACCGCGCCGCAGGCCGCCGCGGTGATCCACACCGACTTCGAGAAGGGTTTCATCCGCGCCGAGACCATCGGTTTCGACGATTTCCTCCGCTACCGTGGCGAGGCCGGGGCCCGCGACGCCGGCCGGATGCGCCTGGAGGGCAAGGAGTACCGGGTCCAGGAGGGCGACGTGCTGCACTTCCGCTTCAACGTCTGAACCGGGCCGGAGAAAGCGCCGGCCGGGTGCGTTGACAGCCGTCCGCGGCATGGCCAAAATAGCGGGCTGTTTCACCCCGGTCGTCGTCGGTCGCGGTGGAAGGTTTCCGGAGGGATACCCAAGCGGCCAACGGGGGCAGACTGTAAATCTGCTGGCTTACGCCTTCGGTGGTTCGAATCCACCTCCCTCCACCAGGTTTGTGCGATCAGGTTTTTGTGCGGTACAGGAACGACGAAAGGCGGTTCCCCTTGCGGGAGTAGTTCAATGGTAGAACCTCAGCCTTCCAAGCTGATGGTGCGGGTTCGATTCCCGTCTCCCGCTCCATTGCGCCCCCCGCGTCGTACCGGTCCAGCGCGGCAACAAAGGTTTCATGCTCACGTAGCTCAGTCGGTAGAGCACCTCCTTGGTAAGGAGGAGGTCGATGGTTCGATTCCATTCGTGAGCACCAAGTATGCGAGTCCCTCGCAAAAGCCCGCGCATCCATGCGCGGGGGTTCAAAGAAAAGCAGTTTCCATCACCACTTTGAGATAGGCAGCCATGGCCAAGGGTAAGTTCGAGCGCACCAAGCCCCACGTGAACGTGGGCACGATCGGTCACGTTGACCACGGCAAGACGACGCTGACGGCGGCGCTGACGAAGATTGGCGCCGAGCGTTTTGGTGGCGAGTTCAAGGCATACGATGCGATTGACGCGGCGCCGGAAGAGAAGGCGCGCGGGATCACGATTTCGACCGCCCACGTGGAATACGAATCTGCGGCGCGCCACTATGCGCACGTGGACTGCCCGGGGCATGCGGACTACGTGAAGAACATGATCACCGGTGCGGCGCAGATGGACGGTGCGATCCTGGTGTGTTCGGCCGCCGACGGCCCGATGCCGCAGACGCGCGAGCACATCCTGCTGTCGCGTCAGGTGGGCGTGCCGTACATCGTGGTGTTCCTGAACAAGGCCGACATGGTGGACGATGCCGAGCTGCTGGAGCTGGTGGAGATGGAAGTCCGCGAGCTGCTGAGCAAGTACGACTTCCCGGGCGACGACACCCCGATCATTTCGGGTTCGGCGCGTCTGGCGCTGGAAGGCGACCAGAGCGAGATCGGCGTGCCGGCGATCCTGAAGCTGGTGGACGCGCTGGACAGCTGGATCCCGACGCCGGAGCGCGACGTGGACAAGCCGTTCCTGATGCCGGTGGAAGACGTGTTTTCGATTTCGGGCCGCGGCACCGTGGTGACCGGCCGTATCGAGCGCGGCGTGATCAAGGTGGGCGAGGAAATCGAGATCGTGGGCATCCGTCCGACCCAGAAGACGACGGTGACCGGCGTGGAGATGTTCCGCAAGCTGCTGGACCAGGGCCAGGCGGGCGACAACGCGGGTCTGCTGCTGCGCGGCACCAAGCGTGACGAAGTCGAGCGTGGTCAGGTGCTGGCCAAGCCGGGTTCGATCACCCCGCACACCGAGTTCGAGGCGGAGGTGTACGTGCTGTCGAAGGACGAGGGTGGCCGTCATACCCCGTTCTTCAAGGGCTACCGTCCGCAGTTCTACTTCCGCACGACCGACATTACCGGTTCGATCCAGCTGCCCGAGGGCGTGGAGATGGTGATGCCGGGCGACAACATCAAGATGACGGTGACGCTGATCAACCCGGTGGCGATGGACGAGGGTCTGCGGTTCGCGATCCGCGAGGGCGGCCGCACGGTCGGCGCCGGCGTGGTGGCGAAGATCCTGAAGTAAGCAACCGGCCGGACGGGCAATAGCCTGTCCGGAAGGGCCGGGTCCGACGATCCGGCAGGCAAGGGCGGTCCGGAACCCCGGTCCGCCTTCGCCGTCTAAGGGAAGCGACGGTTCCACGCGTACGCCAGTAGCTCAATTGGCAGAGCAGCGGTCTCCAAAACCGCAGGTTGGGGGTTCGAGTCCCTCCTGGCGTGCCACTTCCCTCCAAGCCCACCGGGCCAGGCCTTCCCGGCCGCAACGGCAAGAGAGCGACAGCGACTTGAACAGCAAGACCCACCCGGCAAGCACCGCGACTTCCAGCGGGGACATCGTCAAATACGCCATCGCCGCGCTGCTGGTGCTGGGCGGGCTGTTCGTCTGGTTCTGGTTCTCGACCCCGGCCAATGCCGTCCGCCTGGGCGACTGGGCGCCGCAGTTGCGTGGCCTGGCGGTCGCCACCGGCCTGATCGCAGGCATCGGCGTGTTCCTGACCAGCGGCAAGGGCCATGAGGTCCGCGGGTTCCTCTCCGAGTCGCGCTTCGAACTGCGCAAGGTGGTCTGGCCGACCCGCCAGGAAACCACCCGCATGACCTGGGTGGTGATCGCCGTGGTGGTCATCATCAGCCTGGTGCTGGCCGGTTTCGACTTCTTCGTGAAGTGGGCGATCGAGCTGTTCCTGAACTTCGGCCGCTGAAGGAGAATGCCGCAGTGAAGCGTTGGTACGTGGTCCATGCCTATTCCGGTTTCGAGAAGAGCGTCGCCCAGGCGCTGCGTGACCGCATCGTCCGCAACGGCATGGAAGACCGCTTCGGCGAGGTGCTGGTCCCGACCGAGGAAGTGGTGGAGATGCGCTCCGGCCAGAAGCGCCGTTCCGAGCGCAAGTTCTTCCCCGGCTACGTGCTGGTCCAGATCGAGACCCACGACGAGGCCGGCATCCCGCGCATCGATTCGGAGAGCTGGCACCTGGTGAAGGAGACCGCGCGGGTCATGGGCTTCATCGGCGGTACCGCCGATCGCCCGCTGCCGATCCGCGACGACGAGGCCGACGCGATCCTGCAGCGCGTGCAGGAAGGCGTGGAGAAGCCCAAGCCCAAGGTCCTGTTCGAACCCGGCCAGATGGTCCGGGTCACCGACGGTCCGTTCAACGACTTCAACGGCGTGGTCGAGGAAGTCAACTACGAGAAGAGCCGCCTGCGGGTGGCGGTGCTGATCTTCGGCCGTTCCACCCCGGTGGAGCTGGAGTTCGGCCAGGTCGAGAAGGCCTGAGCGGGACGTCCCGGCCATCCCCGGCCGGGAGTGGTTCCCGGGCGCCTGGAAAACCTGTTATCATGCTCGGCTCCCTGCCCGGGACAGCCGGGTGTTCGCACTGGCCGCCGGACTGGCGGCCTTTGCCGCGCAAGGGATCTGGTCACCAACGCGATGCCGGGACGCGTGATTCCCGGAACGATGGGGAGCCTGCGAGTCAGGCGCTTGCACCCGGAGAGCTAGAGAAATGGCAAAGAAAGTCGTCGGTTACATCAAGCTGCAGGTGAAGGCCGGCCAGGCCAACCCCTCGCCGCCGGTCGGTCCCGCGCTGGGTCAGCGCGGCCTGAACATCATGGAGTTCTGCAAGGCGTTCAACGCCGCCACGCAGAAGCTCGAGCCGGGCCTGCCGATCCCGGTGGTCATCACCGCCTATTCGGACCGCACCTTCACCTTCATCACCAAGACGCCGCCGGCGTCGATCCTGCTGAAGAAGGCCGTGGGTATCCAGTCCGGTTCCAAGCGCCCGAATACCGAGAAGGTGGGCAAGGTCACCCGCAAGCAGCTCGAGGAGATCGCCAAGGCGAAGGAGCCCGATCTGACCGCGGCGGACCTGGATGCGGCTGTGCGCACCATCGCGGGCTCGGCCCGTTCGATGGGCCTGACGGTGGAGGGCTGAGGACATGGCACTGAACAAGCGACAGAAGGCGATCAAGACGGCCGTGGAGCCGGGCAAGGCGTACGCGATCGACGACGCCCTGAAGATCGTCAAGGGTTTCACCAAGGCCAAGTTCGTCGAGTCCGTCGACGTGGCCGTGCGCCTGGGCGTGGACGCCAAGAAGTCCGACCAGCAGGTCCGCGGTTCGACCGTGCTGCCGGCCGGCACCGGCAAGAGCGTGCGCGTGGCCGTGTTCGCTCCCGCCGGCGCCAAGGCCGACGAGGCGCTGGCCGCCGGCGCCGAGGCCGTGGGCATGGATGACCTGGCCGAGAAGATGCTGGCCGGCGACCTGAACTACGACGTGGTGATCGCCACCCCGGACGCGATGCGCGTGGTCGGCAAGCTCGGCCAGGTGCTGGGCCCGCGCGGCCTGATGCCGAACCCGAAGGTCGGCACCGTGTCGCCGAACCCGGCCGAGGCGGTGAAGAATGCCAAGTCGGGCCAGGTGCGTTACCGCACCGACAAGGCCGGCATCATCCACGCCACCATCGGCAAGGCCGACTTCGGCGACGACGCCCTGAAGTCGAACCTGCAGGCGCTGCTGCTGGACCTGATCAAGGCCAAGCCGGCGACCTCCAAGGGTGCGTACCTGCAGAAGATCTCGCTCAGCTCGACCATGGGCCCGGGCGTGACCGTCGACCAGTCGTCGCTGACCCTGAAGTGATGCAACACCCCGGGCCGTCCCCGCGACGGCCCGGACGCAAGTTTTGAGGGCAGTCGCCCGGGCCGTGGGCCCGACGCGACAGCCGTCAAAGACCGCAGGCGCGGTCGGCGCACATCGACGACGGGCATGGAAGCTCGCACTGGCAGGGAATCGCCGTCGATGCAGCGGGGCTGCTTAATCGAGGGTCCGCGAGGACCCGACACCTGCGCAGATGGTGCCGCCTTCTGGAAGTTTTTCCGGCCGACCGAAGCTTTCGGGACGCCGGATCGGATAGGCCAGCACCGGGATGCCGGAGGCATCCCCGGCGCGCACGGAAGGGCGCCGCCCAGGACCGCAAGTGGCAGGAGCCGCGAGCGGAGTTCATACGGAGGAGTGTTATGGCTCTCAATCTGTCCCAGAAGAAGGAAGTCGTCGCCGAACTGGCCGACGTCGCCGCCAAGGCGCACTCCCTGGTCGCCGCCGAATACGCAGGCACCTCGGTCTCCCAGATGACCGCGATGCGCAAGAAGGCCCGCGAGAACGGCGTGTACTTGAAGGTTGTCAAGAACACGCTGGCCGCGCGCGCCGTCGAAGGCACGGAGTTCGAGTGCACCAAGGATGCGCTCGTGGGTCCGCTGCTGTACGCGTTCTCGACCGAGGAGCCCGGCGCTGCCGGCCGCCTGATCAAGGAGTTCGCCAAGGGCAACGACAAGCTGCAGCCGAAGGTGGTCGCCGTGGGCGGCCAGCTGTACCCGGCCAGCCATGTCGAGGTCCTGGCGTCGCTGCCGACCCTCGAGCAGGCCCTGGCCATGCTGGCCCGCGTCCTGGCCGAGCCGGCCACCATGTTCGCCCGCGCGGTCAAGGCCGTCGGCGAGCAGCAGGGTGGCGGCGAGGTTGCCCCGGCGGAAGCCGAGGCCGAGCCGGCCTGACCGCGTCGACGATTTCCCTTTCCCTTTAGCTAAACATCCAGAAGGTAATCACAATGTCCCTTTCCAACGAGCAGATCGTCGAAGCCATCGCCGGCAAGACCCTGATGGAAGTGATGGAGCTGGTCAAGGCCATCGAAGAGAAGTTCGGCGTCTCCGCCGCTGCCCCGGTTGCCGTGGCCGCCGGCCCGGCCGCCGCCGCCGCACCGGTCGAGGAGCAGACCGAGTTCACCGTCGTGCTGAAGGCCGCCGGCGAGAAGAAGGTCGAGGTCATCAAGGCCGTCCGCGCCATCACCGGCCTGGGCCTGAAGGAGGCCAAGGACCTGGTCGAAGGCGCGCCGAAGGACGTCAAGGAAGCCGTGTCCAAGGAAGATGCCGAGAAGTTCAAGAAGGAACTGGAAGCCGCCGGCGCCACCGTCGAGCTCAAGTAAGCGGCATCTTGCATCGCCTGTTTGCATGGTGATGCGCGAAGGCTGGGGGCGGAAGCCCCCGGCCTTTGGTCGTTCCGGGGCTCCGGGTCCCGGGCGGCCGGAAAGCGGCAACAAACCCAGTCTCACGCACGCGCGGAGCTGGTAGTCGGAAGTAGCGGGATAGGGCGTGCTGGTGCCGGCAATACCAGCGACTACCGACTGACAGCTTCATGTTCCCCCGGTCCGCGCCGCGCGCGGTCCGCACTGCCAAAGGTGGTACATCCATGACGACGTATTCGTTCACCGAGAAGAAGCGCATCCGCAAGGATTTCGGCAAGCAGCGCTCGATCCTCGAGGTGCCGTTCCTGCTGGCCATCCAGGTCGATTCCTACCGGGACTTCCTGCAGGCCGACACCGATCCGGCCAAGCGCCGCGACCAGGGCCTGCACGCCGCCCTGAAGTCGGTGTTCCCGATCAGCAGCTACAGCGGCAACGCGGCGCTGGAATACGTCGGCTACAAGCTCGGCGAGCCGGTGTTCGACGAACGCGAGTGCCGCAACCGCGGCCTGTCCTACGGCGCCCCGCTGCGGGTGACCGTGCGCCTGGTGATCTACGATCGCGAGTCCTCGACCAAGGCGATCAAGTACGTCAAGGAGCAGGAGGTCTACCTCGGCGAGATCCCGCTGATGACCGAACACGGCACCTTCATCGTGAACGGCACCGAGCGCGTCATCGTCTCGCAGCTGCACCGTTCGCCTGGCGTGTTCTTCGACCACGACCGTGGCAAGACCCACAGCTCGGGCAAGCTGCTGTACAGCGCCCGCATCATCCCCTACCGCGGTTCCTGGCTGGACTTCGAGTTCGACCCGAAGGACGCGCTGTACACCCGCATCGATCGCCGCCGCAAGCTGCCGGTGACGATCCTGCTGCGTGCGCTGGGCTACAACAACGAAGAGATGCTGCGCGCGTTCTTCGAGATCAACACCTTCCACATCGACCCGGCCGAGGGCGTGCAGCTGGAGCTGGTGCCCGAGCGCCTGCGCGGCGAGACCCTGAACTTCGACCTGGCCGACGGCGACAAGGTGATCGTCGAGGCCGGCAAGCGCATCACCGCGCGCCACGTGCGCCAGCTTGAGCAGTCTCAGATCGCCGCGCTGGCGGTGCCGGACGAGTACCTGCTCGGCCGCATCCTGGCCCATGACGTCGTGGACGCCAACACCGGCGAATTGCTGGCCAGCGCCAACGACGAGATCAGCGACGAGCAACTGGCCGCGTTCCGCAAGGCCGGCGTGGCGAGCGTCGGTACCCTGTGGGTCAACGACCTCGACCGCGGCCCGTACCTGTCCAATACCCTGCGCATCGACCCGAGCCGCACCCAGCTCGAGGCGCTGGTCGAGATCTACCGGATGATGCGTCCGGGCGAGCCGCCGACCAAGGAAGCCGCGCAAAACCTGTTCCACAACCTGTTCTTCACCTTCGAGCGCTACGACCTGTCGGCCGTGGGCCGGATGAAGTTCAATCGCCGCGTCGGTCGCAAGGACGTGCTGGGCCCGGCCGTGCTCTACGACCGCAAGTACTTCGGCGAGCGCAACGACGAGGACTCCAAGGCGCTGGTGGCCGCCCAGGGCGATACCTCCGACATCCTCGACGTGCTCAACGTGCTGACCGAGATCCGCAACGGCCGCGGCACGGTGGACGACATCGACCACCTGGGCAACCGCCGCGTGCGTTCGGTCGGCGAGATGGCCGAGAACGTGTTCCGCGTGGGCCTGGTCCGGGTCGAGCGCGCGGTCAAGGAACGCCTGTCGATGGCCGAGTCCGAAGGCCTGACCCCGCAGGAACTGATCAACGCGAAACCCGTCGCCGCCGCGATCAAGGAGTTCTTCGGCTCCTCGCAGCTGTCGCAGTTCATGGACCAGAACAACCCGCTGTCCGAGGTCACCCACAAGCGTCGCGTCTCGGCGCTGGGCCCGGGCGGCCTGACCCGCGAGCGTGCCGGCTTCGAAGTGCGCGACGTGCACCCGACCCACTACGGCCGCGTCTGCACCATCGAGACCCCGGAAGGCCCGAACATCGGCCTGATCAACTCGCTGGCCGTGTTCGCCCGCACCAACCAGTACGGCTTCCTGGAGACGCCGTACCGCAGGGTCGTGGACGGCCGCATCACCGACGCCGTCGACTACCTGTCGGCGATCGAGGAAAACGAGTTCGTCATTGCCCAGGTCAACGCCGCGCACGACGCCAGCGGCAAGCTGACCGAGCTGTTCGTGCCCTGCCGCTACCAGGGCGAATCGCTGCTCAAGCCGCCGTCCGAGATCCACTACATGGACGTTTCGCCGATGCAGACCGTGTCGGTCGCCGCGGCGCTGGTCCCGTTCCTGGAGCACGACGACGCCAACCGCGCACTGATGGGCGCCAACATGCAGCGCCAGGCCGTGCCGACCCTGCGTTCGCAGACCCCGCTGGTGGGCACCGGCATCGAGCGCGCCGTGGCGCGCGACTCGGGCGTGACCGTCAACGCCCGCCGCGGCGGCGTGATCGAGCAGGTCGACGCCGGCCGCATCGTGGTCAAGGTCAACGAGTCGGAGATCTCCGGCGAGCATGACGCGGGCGTGGACATCTACACCCTGACCAAGTACACCCGCTCCAACCAGAACACCTGCATCAACCAGACCCCGCTGGTGCACGTGGGCGACGTGGTGGCGCGCGGCGACGTGCTGGCCGATGGCCCTTCGACCGACATCGGCGAGCTGGCCCTGGGCCAGAACATGCTGATCGCGTTCATGCCGTGGAACGGCTACAACTTCGAGGACTCGATCCTGCTGTCCGAGCGGGTGGTCCAGGAAGACCGCTACACCACGATCCACATCGAGGAGCTGACCTGCGCGGCCCGCGACACCAAGCTGGGGCCGGAGGAGATCACCGCCGACATCCCGAACGTGTCCGAGCAGGCGCTCAACCGCCTGGACGAGTCCGGCGTGGTCTACATCGGCGCCGAGGTCCGTGCCGGCGACATTCTGGTCGGCAAGGTCACGCCGAAGGGCGAGAGCCAGCTGACCCCGGAAGAGAAGCTGCTGCGCGCGATCTTCGGCGAGAAGGCTTCGGACGTGAAGGACAGCTCGCTGCGCGTGCCCCCGGGCATGGACGGCACCGTCATCGACGTGCAGGTCTTCACCCGCGACGGCATCGAGAAGGACAAGCGCGCCAAGCAGATCGAGGAATCCGAGATCAAGCGCGTCAAGAAGGACTTCGACGACCAGTTCCGGATCCTGGAAGCGGCGATCTACGCGCGCCTGCGCTCGCAGATCGTGGGCAAGGTCGCCAACGGCGGCCCGGGCCTGAAGAAGGGCGACACCCTGACCGACGCCTACCTGGACGGGCTGAAGAAGGCCGACTGGTTCGCGCTGCGGATGAAGGACGAGGACGCCTCGGACGCCATCGAGCGCGCGCAGAAGCAGATCGCCGCGCACGAGAAGGAATTCGAGCGCCGCTTCGACGACAAGCGCGGCAAGATCACCCAGGGCGACGACCTCGCCCCGGGCGTGCTGAAGATGGTCAAGGTGTTCCTGGCGGTGAAGCGCCGGATCCAGCCGGGCGACAAGATGGCCGGCCGCCATGGCAACAAGGGCGTGGTCTCGAACGTGGTTCCGGTCGAGGACATGCCCTACATGGCCTCGGGCGAGTCGGTGGACATCGTGCTCAACCCGCTGGGCGTGCCCTCGCGCATGAACATCGGCCAGATCCTGGAAGTGCATCTGGGCTGGGCCGCCAAGGGCCTGGGCCGCAAGATCCAGCGCATGCTCGAGGCCCAGACGGCGGTCAAGGAGCTGCGCAAGTTCCTGGAGGATATCTACAACCACGACCGCACTACGGTCGGCGAGCGCGTGGACCTGTCCCAGTTCAGCGACGAGGAACTGCTGGGCATGGCCCGCAACCTCACCGCCGGCGTGCCGATGGCCACCCCGGTGTTCGACGGCGCCAGCGAGGCCGAGATCAAGCGCATGCTGGAACTGGCCGAGTTGCCGAGCAGTGGGCAGACCGTGCTCCACGACGGCCGCACCGGCGAGGCGTTCGACCGTCCGGTCACCGTCGGCTACATGCACTACCTGAAGCTGAACCACCTGGTCGACGACAAGATGCACGCGCGTTCGACCGGCCCGTACTCGCTCGTCACCCAGCAGCCGCTGGGCGGCAAGGCGCAGTTCGGTGGCCAGCGCTTCGGCGAGATGGAAGTCTGGGCACTGGAAGCCTACGGCGCGGCCTACACCCTGCAGGAAATGCTGACGGTGAAGTCCGACGACGTGCAGGGCCGCAACCAGATGTACAAGAACATCGTCGACGGCAACCACGAAATGGTGGCGGGCATGCCGGAGTCCTTCAACGTCCTGGTGAAGGAAATCCGCTCGCTGGCCATCAACATGGAGTTGGAGGACGAGTAAGGCGCGCAGCGGCCACCCCCGCCTAGCGAGGGACGGTCGCCACGATCCCGAACCGAACCGCCAAACACGCCTTCACTCCTGACGGAGACAAGAAATGAAAGACCTGCTCAACCTCTTCAACCAGCAGCGCCAGACGCTGGACTTCGACGCGATCAAGATCGCGCTGGCTTCGCCGGACCTGATCCGCTCGTGGTCCTTCGGCGAGGTGAAGAAGCCGGAGACGATCAACTACCGCACCTTCAAGCCCGAGCGCGACGGCCTGTTCTGTGCCGCGATCTTCGGCCCGACCAAGGACTACGAGTGCCTGTGCGGCAAGTACAAGCGCATGAAGCACCGCGGCGTGGTCTGCGAGAAGTGCGGCACCGAGGTCACCCTGGCCAAGGTGCGCCGCGAGCGCATGGGCCACATCGACCTGGCTTCGCCGGTCGCGCACATCTGGTTCCTCAAGTCGCTGCCGTCGCGCATCGGCCTGATGCTGGACATGACCCTGCGCGACATTGAGCGCATCCTGTACTTCGAGGCCTTCGTGGTCACCGAGCCGGGCCTGACCCCGCTCGAGAAGCAGCAGCTGCTGACCGAGGAACAGTACCTGAGCGCGCGCCAGGAGCACGGCGACGACTTCGACGCCGCCATGGGCGCCGAGGCGATCTACGAGCTGCTGCGCACGATCGACCTGCAGGCCGAGATGGCGCGCCTGCGCGAGGAGATCGCCGCCACCGGCTCGGAGACCAAGCTCAAGCGCCTGACCAAGCGGATCAAGCTGATCGAGGCGTTCATCGACTCGGGCAACCGCCCGGAGTGGATGGTCATGACCGTGCTGCCGGTGCTGCCGCCGGACCTGCGCCCGCTGGTCCCGCTGGACGGCGGCCGCTTCGCGACCTCCGACCTGAATGACCTGTACCGCCGGGTCATCAACCGCAACAACCGCCTGCGCCGCCTGCTCGAACTCAACGCGCCCGACATCATCGTGCGCAACGAGAAGCGCATGCTGCAGGAGTCGGTGGACGCGCTGATGGACAACGGCCGTCGCGGTCGCGCCATCACCGGCACCAACAAGCGCCCGCTCAAGTCGCTGGCCGACATGATCAAGGGCAAGCAGGGCCGGTTCCGCCAGAACCTGCTCGGCAAGCGCGTGGACTACTCCGGCCGTTCCGTCATCGTGGTCGGCCCGTACCTGCGCCTGCACCAGTGCGGCCTGCCGAAGAAGATGGCGCTGGAGCTGTTCAAGCCGTTCGTGTTCGCCAAGCTGCAGCGCCGCGGCCTGGCCACCACGATCAAGGCTGCCAAGAAGCTGGTCGAGCGCGAAGAAGCCGAGGTGTGGGACATCCTCGAGGAAGTGATCCGCGAGCACCCGGTCCTGCTCAACCGCGCCCCGACCCTGCATCGCCTGGGCATCCAGGCGTTCGAGCCGGTGCTGATCGAGGGCAAGGCCATCCAGCTGCATCCGCTGGTCTGCACCGCGTTCAACGCCGACTTCGACGGCGACCAGATGGCCGTGCACGTCCCGCTGAGCCTTGAGGCCCAGCTGGAAGCGCGCGCGCTGATGATGTCGACCAACAACATCCTGTCCCCGGCCAACGGCGAGCCGATCATCGTGCCGTCGCAGGACGTGGTGCTGGGCCTGTACTACATGACCCGCGCCCTGGAGAACAAGAAGGGCGAGGGCATGGCCTTCGCCAACGTGGCCGAGGTCAAGCGGGCCTACGACAACCGCGTGGTCGAGTTGCATGCCAAGGTCAAGGTGCGCATCGCCGAGACCGTGACCGACGAGGCCGGCAACAAGGAGAAGAAGGTCTCGATCGTGGACACCACGGTCGGTCGCGCGCTGCTGGCCGAGATCCTGCCGGAGGGTCTGCCGTTCGCCCTGGCCAACACCGAGCTGAACAAGAAGGCGATCTCGCGCCTGATCAACTCCTGCTACCGCCAGCTGGGCCTGAAGGACACCGTGGTGTTCGCCGACCAGCTGATGTACACCGGCTTCGCCTACGCGACCCGCGCCGGCGTGTCGATCGGCATCGACGACATGCTGATTCCGCAGGAGAAGAAGGGCATCCTGACCGAGGCCGAGGCCGAGGTGCTGGAGATCCAGGAGCAGTACCAGAGCGGCCTGGTCACCGCCGGCGAGCGCTACAACAAGGTGGTCGACATCTGGTCGCGCACCAATGAGCGCATCGCCAAGGCGATGATGGACACCATCGGCACCGACCAGGTGGTCAATGCCAAGGGCGAGGCCATCGCCCAGAAGTCGATGAACTCGCTGTACATCATGGCCGACTCCGGCGCCCGCGGTTCGCAGGCGCAGATCCGCCAGCTGGCCGGCATGCGCGGCCTGATGGCGCGTCCGGACGGCTCGATCATCGAGACCCCGATCAAGGCCAACTTCCGCGAAGGCCTGAACGTGCAGGAGTACTTCAACTCCACCCACGGCGCGCGCAAGGGCCTGGCCGATACCGCGCTGAAGACTGCCAACTCCGGTTACCTGACCCGGCGCCTGGTCGACGTTGCCCAGGACGTGGTGATCACCGAGGTCGACTGCGGCACCGTGCACGGCCTGACCATGACCCCGATCGTGGAAGGCGGCGACGTCGTGGAGCCGCTGCGCGACCGCGTGCTCGGCCGCGTGGTGGCCGAGGACGTGTTCCTGCCGGGCAACGACGAGGATCCGATCGTCACCCGCAACACCCTGCTCGACGAAGCCTGGGTGCAGAAGCTCGAAGACGCCGGCGTGCAGTCGATCAAGGTGCGCTCCACCATCACCTGCGAATCGCCGTTCGGCGTGTGCTCGCAGTGTTACGGCCGCGACCTGGCCCGTGGCCATCGGGTCAACATCGGCGAGGCGGTCGGCGTGATCGCCGCGCAGTCGATCGGCGAGCCGGGCACCCAGCTGACCATGCGGACCTTCCACATCGGCGGCGCGGCTTCGCGTGCGGCGGCGGTGGACAACATCACGGTCAAGACCACCGGCTCGGTGAAGTTCACCAACCTCAAGTCGGTCGACCACAGCAACGGCACCCTGGTCGCGGTCTCGCGTTCGGGCGAGATCTCGGTGCTCGACCCGCACGGCCGCGTGCGCGAGCGCTACAAGCTGCCGTACGGCGCGACCATCGCGGTCGAGGACGGCGCCGAGGTCAAGGCCGGCCAGTCGGTCGCCAACTGGGATCCGCACAACCACCCGATCGTCTCGGAAGTGGCCGGCTCGATCCGCTTCGTGGACTTCGTCGACGGCGTCACCGTCATCGAGAAGACCGACGAGCTGACCGGCCTGGCCTCGCGCGAGATCACCGATCCCAAGCGCCGCGGCACCCAGGGCAAGGACCTGCGCCCGCTGGTCCGGATCGTGGACAAGAACGGCAATGACCTGAACATCCCGGGCACCGACCTGCCGGCGCAGTACCTGTTGCCGCCGCGCTCGCTGGTCAACCTGCAGGACGGCGCGCCGGTGGGCGTGGGCGACGTGGTCGCCAAGATCCCGCAGGAGGCCTCCAAGACCCGCGACATCACCGGCGGCCTGCCGCGCGTGGCCGACCTGTTCGAGGCGCGCAAGCCCAAGGATCCGGCGATCCTGGCCGAGCGCTCGGGCGTGGTCAGCTTCGGCAAGGACACCAAGGGCAAGCAGCGCCTGATCATCAAGGACGGCGAGGGCGGCGAGCACGAGGAGCTGATCCCGAAGTACCGCCAGATCATCGTGTTCGAGGGCGAGCACGTGACCAAGGGCGAGACCGTGGTGGATGGCGAGCCGAGCCCGCAGGACATCCTGCGCCTGCTGGGCATCGAGCCGCTGGCCGCCTACCTGGTCAAGGAGATCCAGGACGTGTACCGCCTGCAGGGCGTGAAGATCAACGACAAGCACATCGAGGTCATCACCCGGCAGATGCTGCGCAAGGTCGAGATCGCCGACCAGGGCGATTCGAAGTTCCTCAACGGCGAACAGGTCGAGCGCCAGCGCGTGATCGAGGAGAACGCCCGCCTGGCCGGCCGCAACGAGCTGCCGGCGAAGTTCGAGCCGGTGCTGCTGGGCATCACCAAGGCCTCGCTGGCGACCGAGTCGTTCATCTCCGCGGCCTCCTTCCAGGAGACCACCCGGGTGCTGACCGAGGCGGCCGTGCGCGGCACCCGCGACAACCTGCGCGGCCTGAAGGAGAACGTGATCGTCGGCCGCCTGATCCCGGCGGGCACCGGCCTGGCCTACCACAGCCAGCGCCGCCGTGGCGCCTCCGGTCTCACCGAGGCTGAGATGGAGGCATTGTCCGGTGGCGCCGAGGCTGCCTTGGCCGAGCAGGTGGTCGAAACGACCACGGCCGAAGCGGCTACCGACGAGGGCGCAGCGGAGTAATGCGGCATCCCGGGCCGCCAGGCCCGGACGGGCGGGGAAGGGAATCCCCGCCGTCGCCCACGGGGCGCGGCTACCGCCGCTTCCCGGGGGGAGCGACAGGCCAGGGAAGGGGGGCGGGTTGACGCGATTTCGCCCCGCCAGCTATACTTTTTGGTCTCAGCAGGCCGTCCTTCGGCCTGCCGTCGTTTTCACACGTACCGGTTCCATCCGATGGAACCCCAAGCAGAAGAACCTTACCCATGGCGACAATCAACCAGCTGGTCCGCAAGCCGCGGCAGGCGGAAACGTACAAGAGCGCCTCGCCGGCGCTGGAAAAGTGCCCGCAGCGCCGTGGCGTCTGCACGCGCGTCTACACCACCACCCCGAAGAAGCCGAACTCGGCCCTGCGCAAGGTCGCCAAGGTCCGCCTGACCAATGGCTACGAGGTCATCTCGTACATCGGCGGCGAAGGCCACAACCTGCAGGAGCACTCGGTCGTCCTGATCCGCGGCGGTCGCGTGAAGGACCTGCCGGGCGTGCGTTACCACACCGTCCGCGGCTCGCTCGACGCAGCCGGCGTGACCAAGCGTCGCCAGGGCCGTTCCAAGTACGGCGCCAAGCGCCCGAAGAGCTGATTGAGGAAGCCCGACAATGTCCCGTAAAGGTTCCACCCCCCAGCGCGCCGTCCTTCCCGATCCGAAGCACGGGAGCGAAACCATCGCCCGCTTCATCAACATGGTGATGAAGAGCGGCAAGAAGTCGATTGCCGAGAACATCGTGTACGACGCGATGGACGTGATCGGCCAGAAGAACCCCAACTCGATCGAGCTGGTGCAGAAGGCGCTCGACAACGTCTCCCCGGCGGTCGAGGTGAAGTCCCGTCGCGTCGGCGGCGCCACCTACCAGGTGCCGGTCGAAGTGCGCGCTTCCCGCCGCATGGCCCTGGCCATGCGCTGGGTGATCGAGTCGGCGCGCAAGCGCGGCGAGAACACCATGGCGCGCAAGCTCGCCGCCGAACTGATGGATGCCTCGGAAAACCGCGGCGGCGCCATCAAGAAGCGCGAAGAGACGCACCGCATGGCCGAGGCCAACAAGGCCTTCGCGCACTACCGCTGGTAACAGCCGCCGGGCCCGCCACAGGGCCCGCGCGACCAGCCCGGGCGGCGCGGCAAGTCCCGCGTCCCCGTTCCACGGAGGCCGGCGCCGCGCGCCGCTCCGCCATCGAAAGACCCAGCAGACGAGAGATTCCCGTGGCTCGCACCACTCCCATCGAGCGTTACCGCAACTTCGGCATCATGGCCCACATCGATGCCGGCAAGACCACCACGTCCGAGCGCATCCTGTTCTACACCGGCAAGAGCCACAAGATCGGTGAAGTGCACGATGGCGCCGCGACCATGGACTGGATGGAGCAGGAGCAGGAGCGTGGCATCACGATCCAGTCCGCGGCCACCACCGCGTTCTGGAAGGGCATGGACAAGTCCCTGCCCGAGCACCGCTTCAACATCATCGACACCCCCGGGCACGTCGACTTCACCATCGAGGTCGAGCGCTCGCTGCGCGTGCTCGACGGCGCGGTGTTCGTGCTGTGCGCCGTGGGCGGCGTGCAGCCGCAGTCCGAGACCGTGTGGCGCCAGGCCAACAAGTACCACGTGCCGCGCATCGCGTTCGTCAACAAGATGGACCGCACCGGCGCCAACTTCTACAAGGTCCGCGACCAGCTGAAGTCGCGCCTGGGCGCGGTGCCGGTGCCGATGCAGGTGCCGATCGGCGCCGAGGACGGCTTCGAGGGCGTGGTCGACCTGCTGAAGATGAAGGCGATCCATTGGGATACCGCCTCGCAGGGCCTGAACTTCGAGTACCGCGAGATCCCGGCCGAGTTGCAGGCCAAGGCCGCCGAAGAGCGCGCCTTCATGGTCGAGTCCGCCGCCGAGGCCAGCGAAGAGCTGATGGAGAAGTACCTCGAAGGGGGAGAGCTCACCGAGGAAGAGATCGTCAACGGCCTGCGCGACCGCACGCTGAAGACCGAGATCGTGCCGATGTTTTGCGGCTCGGCGTTCAAGAACAAGGGCGTGCAGGCCATGCTCGACGGCGTGATCAACCTGCTGCCGTCGCCGGTGGACGTGCCCGCCGTGAAGGGCGTGGACACCGACGACGAGACCAAGGAGCTGACCCGCGAGTCCAGCGACAAGGCCCCGTTCTCGGCGCTTGCGTTCAAGATCATGACCGACCCGTTCGTGGGCTCGCTGACCTTCTTCCGCGTCTACTCCGGCATGCTCAATGCCGGCGACCAGGTGCTGAATTCGGTCAAGGGCAAGAAGGAGCGCATCGGCCGCCTGCTGCAGATGCACTCCAACAACCGCGAAGAGATCAAGGAAGTGCTGGCCGGCGACATCGCCGCGGCCGTGGGTCTGAAGGACGTCACCACCGGCGATACCCTGTGCGCCCAGGATGCTCCGATCGTGCTCGAGCGCATGGCATTCCCGGAGCCGGTGATCTCGATGGCGGTCGAGCCGAAGACCAAGTCCGACCAGGAGAAGATGGGCAACGCCCTGAGCCGCCTGGCCCAGGAGGACCCGTCGTTCCGCGTCCGCACCGACGAGGAATCCGGCCAGACCATCATCGCCGGCATGGGCGAGCTGCACCTGGACATCATCGTCGACCGCATGAAGCGCGAGTTCAACGTCGAGGCCAACGTCGGCAAGCCGCAGGTCGCCTACCGCGAGACGATCCGCCTCAGCGACGTCAAGTCGGACTACAAGCATGCCAAGCAGTCGGGCGGCAAGGGCCAGTACGGCCATGTGGTGATCGAGCTGTCGCCGATCAGCGAGGCCGACCGCGAGAAGTACGCCGCCGACATCAAGGATGACTTCCTGTTCCTCAACGAGATCACCGGCGGCGTGATCCCGAAGGAATTCATTCCTTCGGTCGAGAAGGGCATGCGCGAGACCATCACCAGCGGCCCGCTGGCCGGCTTCCCGGTGGTGGGCGTGAAGGCCAAGCTGGTGTTCGGTTCGTACCACGACGTCGACTCCTCGGAAATGGCGTTCAAGCTGGCCGCCTCGATGGCGTTCAAGCAGGGCTTCGCCAAGGCCAAGCCGGTGCTGCTCGAGCCGATCATGAAGGTCGAGATCGTCAGCCCGGAGGACTACATCGGCGACGTGATGGGCGACGTGAGCCGTCGTCGCGGCGTGTTGCAGGGCCAGGACGACAGCCCGTCGGGCAAGATCGTCAACGCGATGATCCCGCTGGGCGAGATGTTCGGCTACGCGACCTCGCTGCGCTCGATGAGCCAGGGTCGCGCGACCTTCTCGATGGAGTTCGACCACTACGAGGAAGCGCCGACGAACATTGCCGAGACGGTGATCAAGAAGGCGTAAGACACGGTGCGCCCATTCGTGGGCGCGAAAACCAAGAGGCGGCCATCCATGGTCGCACTGTCCAAGAAAAGCAACGAAATCTGAGAGGTTTGGATCATGGCCAAGGGTAAGTTCGAGCGCACCAAGCCCCACGTGAACGTGGGCACGATCGGTCACGTTGACCACGGCAAGACGACGCTGACGGCGGCGCTGACGAAGATTGGCGCCGAGCGTTTTGGTGGCGAGTTCAAGGCATACGATGCGATTGACGCGGCGCCGGAAGAGAAGGCGCGCGGGATCACGATTTCGACCGCCCACGTGGAATACGAATCTGCGGCGCGCCACTATGCGCACGTGGACTGCCCGGGGCATGCGGACTACGTGAAGAACATGATCACCGGTGCGGCGCAGATGGACGGTGCGATCCTGGTGTGTTCGGCCGCCGACGGCCCGATGCCGCAGACGCGCGAGCACATCCTGCTGTCGCGTCAGGTGGGCGTGCCGTACATCGTGGTGTTCCTGAACAAGGCCGACATGGTGGACGATGCCGAGCTGCTGGAGCTGGTGGAGATGGAAGTCCGCGAGCTGCTGAGCAAGTACGACTTCCCGGGCGACGACACCCCGATCATTTCGGGTTCGGCGCGTCTGGCGCTGGAAGGCGACCAGAGCGAGATCGGCGTGCCGGCGATCCTGAAGCTGGTGGACGCGCTGGACAGCTGGATCCCGACGCCGGAGCGCGACGTGGACAAGCCGTTCCTGATGCCGGTGGAAGACGTGTTTTCGATTTCGGGCCGCGGCACCGTGGTGACCGGCCGTATCGAGCGCGGCGTGATCAAGGTGGGCGAGGAAATCGAGATCGTGGGCATCCGTCCGACCCAGAAGACGACGGTGACCGGCGTGGAGATGTTCCGCAAGCTGCTGGACCAGGGCCAGGCGGGCGACAACGCGGGTCTGCTGCTGCGCGGCACCAAGCGTGACGAAGTCGAGCGTGGTCAGGTGCTGGCCAAGCCGGGTTCGATCACCCCGCACACCGAGTTCGAGGCGGAGGTGTACGTGCTGTCGAAGGACGAGGGTGGCCGTCATACCCCGTTCTTCAAGGGCTACCGTCCGCAGTTCTACTTCCGCACGACCGACATTACCGGTTCGATCCAGCTGCCCGAGGGCGTGGAGATGGTGATGCCGGGCGACAACATCAAGATGACGGTGACGCTGATCAACCCGGTGGCGATGGACGAGGGTCTGCGGTTCGCGATCCGCGAGGGCGGCCGCACGGTCGGCGCCGGCGTGGTGGCGAAGATCCTGAAGTAAGCAACCGGCCGGACGGGCAATAGCCTGCCTGGTCGCGATGCGAGGTACGGGACGCCCGCGCATGCGAATGCGTGGGCGTTTCCTTCAGGATTGAGTTATTGGCCATTCAGTTTTTGTTCATCAACTAGCCGTCATCCGGGCTCGCTCGATGGCGGCCTGGCTGCAAGAACCGCGCCCGGGCTGAGGCCAGGGGTGTGGAGGGTGGAGGAAAGACCCTCTTGCGCTTGGGGAAAATCTCCCCCATAATGCTGGGCTCTTTCCGGGGCATTGCTTCGTCAATGCGCCGCGAAACCGCGAAATGAGGGGCAGGAAGCGCCTCGTTTTCGCCAGACAGGGAAAATGTCGCGTGGCACCCGCCTTGGCCTGACCCGGATTCTTCCGGTCTGTGCCGGGCTCGCGCCGCGTCTGCAGTTCTCCAGTCTGGGCGGGTCGGGCAACCGGCCTGCCTTGCGTTTTTTCAGGGATGCCGCGGAGGGCCCAGGCCCGCCGTCGAGGCATTGGATTCGTGGGGCCATGCGCGTGAAGCCGTGTGGCCTGTCGCTCTTTTAACGAAGGAACTCCGTCATGGCGGACCAAAAGATCCGGATTCGGCTCAAGGCGTTCGATCACCGTCTGATCGACCGTTCGGCCAGCGAGATCGTCGAGACGGCCAAGAGGACCGGCGCGCAGGTGCGTGGCCCGATCCCGCTGCCGACCAAGATCGAGCGTTACACCGTTCTCGTCTCCCCGCATGCCGACAAGGATGCGCGCGACCAGTACGAGACCCGCACGCACAAGCGCGTGCTCGACATCGTCGACCCCAACGACAAGACCGTGGACGCGCTGATGAAGCTCGAGCTCGCGGCTGGCGTCGACGTCCAGATCAAGCTCGCCTGAGGACTGCCGACATGACGAAGAAGCATTCGTTGGGTCTGGTCGGCCGCAAGGCCGGCATGAGCCGGGTGTTCACCGAGGATGGCCGCTCCATTCCGGTGACCCTGATCGAGGCCACCCCGAACCGCATCACCCAGATCAAGACCGTCGAGGCCGACGGCTACAGCGCCGTCCAGGTGACGACCGGCGCCCGCCGCGCCGCCCTGGTCAACAAGCCGCTGGCCGGGCATTACGCCAAGGCCAAGGTCGAGGCCGGCCGTGGCTTGTGGGAGTTCCGCGTCGCCGACGACAAGCTCGGTGACTTCGCCGTTGGCGGCGAGATCAAGGCCGACATCTTCGAGGTCGGCCAGATCGTCGACGTCCAGGGCGTGACCAAGGGCAAGGGCTTCCAGGGCACGATCAAGCGCCACAATTTCCGCATGGGCGACGCGACCCACGGCAACTCGCTGAGCCACCGCTCGCCGGGTTCGATCGGCCAGCGTCAGACCCCCGGTCGCGTGTTCCCGGGCAAGAAGATGTCCGGCCACATGGGCGCCGAGTTGCAGAGTGCGCAGAACCTGGAAGTGGTGCGCGTGGATGCCGAGCGCGGCCTGATCGCCGTCCGCGGCGCCGTCCCGGGAGCCCCGGGTGGCGACGTGGTCGTGCGCCCGGCGAGCAAGGCGTAAGGAGAATCGACATGGAACTCACCATTACGGGTAGCGCCAACAAGCTGTCGGTTTCCGACGAAGTGTTCGGCCGCGAATTCAGCCAGGACCTGGTCCACCAGGTCGTGGTCGCCTACCGCAACGCCGGTCGCGCCGGCACCAAGGCGCAGAAGACCCGCGCCGAGGTCAACGGCACCACCAAGAAGTCGAAGAAGCAGAAGGGCGGTGGCGCGCGTCACGGTGCCCTGACCGCGCCGATCTTCGTCGGCGGCGGCGTGACCTTCGCGGCCAAGCCGCGCAGCTTCGCGCAGAAGGTCAACCGCAAGCAGTACCGCGCCGCGATGGCCGCGATCCTGTCCGAGCTCAACCGCCAGGGCCGGCTGAAGGTCGTCGAGTCGTTCGACGTGGACGCCTCCAGGACCAAGGGCCTGATCGAGAAGCTGGCCGGCCTGGATCTGGGCAAGCGTCCGCTGATCGTCACCGAGGACGCTTCGGAGCACCTGTTCCTGTCCGCCCGCAACCTGCCGTACGTGCAGGTCCGCGACGTGCAGGGGCTGGATCCGGTGGCCCTGGTCGGCGCCGATTCCGTGCTGATCACCGCCGATGCGGTCAAGAAGGTCGAGGAGTGGCTGGCATGAGCGCCAACGAGAAAGTTTTCAGCATCCTGCTCGCGCCGCGGATCTCCGAGAAGACCGCGCGCCTGCAGGAAGTCAGCAACCAGTACGTGTTCGAAATCTCGAACGACGCCACCAAGGCCGACGTGAAGGCTGCCGTGGAGCAACTGTTCGACGTCAAGGTCGAGGCGGTGAACGTCGTCAACGTGAAGGGCAAGAACAAGTCCTTCCGCAACCGCACCGGCCGTCGTGGCGACTGGCGCAAGGCGTACGTGCGCCTGGCCGATGGCCAGAGCATCGACGTGTCCGCGAAGGCCTGAGGAACATCCCATGCCATTGATGAAATTCAAGCCCACCTCCGCCGGCCGCCGTTCCGCGGTCCGCGTGGTCACGCCCGACCTGCACAAGGGTGCGCCGCACGCCGCGCTGGTCGAGAAGCAGAGCAAGTCCGGCGGCCGCAACCACCACGGCCGGATCACCGTCCGCCACGTCGGTGGCGGCCACAAGCAGCACTATCGCCTGATCGACTTCAAGCGCAACAAGGAAGGCATCGTCGCCAAGGTGGAGCGGGTCGAGTACGACCCGAACCGCACCGCGCACATCGCCCTGCTGTGCTACGTCGACGGCGAGCGCCGCTACATCATCGCGCCCAAGGGCCTGAAGGCCGGCGACCAGGTGATCGCGGGCTCCGATGCGCCGATCAAGGCCGGCAACACCCTGCCGCTGCGCAACATTCCGGTCGGCACCACGGTGCATTGCATCGAGCTCAAGCCGGGCAAGGGCGCGCAGATCGCCCGTGCCGCCGGTGCCGGCGTGCAGTTGGTCGCCCGCGAAGGCGGTTACGCGCTGCTGCGCCTGCGTTCTGGCGAGATGCGCAAGGTGCCGGCCGAGTGCCGCGCCACCATCGGCGAGGTCGGCAACGACGAGCACAATCTGGAGAAGCTGGGCAAGGCCGGCGCCAAGCGCTGGCGCGGCGTGCGCCCGACCGTCCGCGGTGCGGCCATGAACCCGGTCGACCACCCGCACGGCGGCGGCGAGGCCAAGGCCGGCCAGGGCAACCCGCACCCGGTCACCCCGTGGGGCGTGCCGACCAAGGGTTACAAGACGCGCAAGAACAAGCGCACCCAGCAGTTCATCGTTCGCGACCGTAGGGGCTAATCGACCATGCCACGTTCCCTCAAGAAAGGCCCGTTCGTCGATCACCACCTGGTCAAGAAGGTGGAGGCCGCCGGCGGCAGCAAGCGCCCGATCAAGACCTGGTCGCGCCGTTCCATGATCCTGCCGGAAATGGTGGGTTTCACCATCGCCGTGCACAACGGCAAGAACCATGTCCCGGTCCTCGTGAACGAGAACATGGTCGGCCATAAGCTTGGCGAATTCGCCGTCACCCGGACCTTCAAGGGTCACGGCGGCGACAAGAAGTCGAAGTAAGGAGAGATGACCATGGAAGCGAAAGCCATCCTGCGCACCGCGCGCATCTCCCCGCAGAAGGCCCGCCTGGTCGCCGACCAGGTGCGCGGCTTGCCGGCCGAACGTGCCGTCAACCTGCTGAAGTTCTCCGACAAGAAGGCCGCCGCCCTGATCAAGAAGGTGGTGGAGTCGGCGATCGCCAACGCCGAGAACAACCAGGGCGCCGACGTCGACGCGCTGAAGGTCAAGACCATCATGGTCGACGAAGGTCCGGCGCTGAAGCGCTTCATGGCGCGTGCGAAGGGCCGCGGCACCCGCATCCTTAAGCGGACCAGCCACATCACCGTCGTCGTGGGAGAGGGCAAGTAATATGGGTCACAAAGTTCATCCCACCGGCATCCGCCTCGGCATCGCCAAGGACTGGAACTCCAAGTGGTACGCCGACAAGGGCGAGTACGCCGAGTACCTGGCGGCCGACCTGAAGGTGCGCGAGATGCTGCGCAAGAAGCTGGCGCAGGCCGGGATCAGCAAGATCCTGATCGAGCGTCCGGCCAAGACCGCGCGCGTCACCATCCACACCGCCCGTCCGGGCGTGGTGATCGGCAAGCGCGGCGAGGACATCGAGAAGCTGCGCAAGGAAGTCAGCGCTCTGATGGGCGTCCCGGCGCACATCAACGTGACCGAGGTCCGCAAGCCGGAGCTGGACGCGCAGCTGGTCGCCGAATCGATCGCGCAGCAGTTGGAGCGCCGCATCATGTTCCGTCGCGCGATGAAGCGCGCGGTGGGCAACGCGATGCGCCTGGGTGCCCTGGGCATCAAGGTCAACGTCGCCGGCCGCCTGAACGGCGCCGAGATCGCCCGCTCGGAGTGGTACCGCGAGGGTCGCGTGCCGCTGCACACCCTGCGCGCGGACATCGACTACGGTTTCGCCGAGGCGCACACCACCTACGGCGTGATCGGCATCAAGGTATGGGTCTACAAGGGCGAGGTCTTCGACTTCTCCCAGGTCGGACAGGAGAAGCAGGAAGACGCGGGCAGCCAGCGCAGCGAGCGCGGTGACCGTGGCGACCGCGAGCGTCCCTCCCGTCCCGCACGTGAAGCGAGGTAACGGCGATGTTGCAACCCAAGCGAACCAAGTTCCGCAAGCAGTTCAAGGGCCGTAACGAGGGCCTGAGCTGGAGCGCTAACGCCGTGTCGTTCGGCGAGTACGGCCTGAAGGCCACTGCCCACGGCCGCCTGACCGCGCGCCAGATCGAGGCGGCCCGCCGCACCATCAGCCGTTACGTCAAGCGTGGCGGCAAGATGTGGATCCGCGTGTTCCCGGACAAGCCGATCACCCAGAAGCCGATCGAGGTCCGCATGGGCTCCGGCAAGGGTGGCGTGGAGTACTGGGTCGCCCAGATCCAGCCGGGCCGGATGATCTATGAAATCGAGGGCGTGCCGGAGGAAACGGCGCGCGAGGCGTTCCGCCTGGCGGCCGCCAAGCTCTCGGTCACCACCACCTTCGTGACCCGCACGGTGCGCTAATGGCTACGATCAACGAACTCCGCGAAAAGTCGGCCGACCAGCTCAAGGCCCACCTGTTGGACCTGCGCAAGGAGCAGTTCTCCCTGCGCATGCAGCGGGCGACCGGCCAGCTGTCGAAGACCCACGAAACCCGCCGGGTGCGTCGCGAAATCGCGCGCGTGAAGACCCTGCTCGGCAGCAACCAGTAAGGGATCGCAGCGATGAGCGACAACAACGAGAAGACGCTGCGCACGGTCGAAGGCCGCGTAGTCAGCAACAAGATGGACAAGACGGTGACCGTGCTTGTCGAGCGCCAGGTCAAGCACGCGCTGTACGGCAAGTACATCAAGCGCTCGACCAAGCTCCACGCCCACGATGCGGACAACAGCTGCAACGAGGGCGACGTGGTGCGCGTGACCGAGATCGCGCCGCTGTCCAAGACCAAGAACTGGCGCGTGGTGGAAATCGTCACCCGCGCGGCCGAATAAGGGAGATCTGAATCATGATCCAGATGCAGAGCTACCTCGACGTGGCCGACAACTCCGGCGCCAAGGAGCTGATGTGCATCAAGGTGCTGGGCGGCTCCAAGCGCCGCTATGCCGGCATCGGCGACATCATCAAGGTGACCGTCAAGGAAGCGATTCCGCGCGGCAAGGTCAAGAAGGGCGAGGTCTACGACGCCGTCGTGGTCCGCACCCGCAAGGGCGTGCGCCGCGCCGACGGCTCGCTGATCCGTTTCGATGGCAACGCCGCCGTCCTGCTCAATAACAAGCAGGAGCCGATCGGCACCCGCATCTTCGGACCGGTGACCCGCGAGCTGCGTTCCGAGAAGTTCATGAAGATCGTCTCGCTCGCACCCGAAGTGCTCTGAGCGGAGGAAAGCAGACATGGCAAACCGTATCAAGAAGGGCGACCAGGTACTGGTCACCACCGGCAAGGACAAGGGCAAGCAGGGCGAGGTGGTGCGCGTGGACGGCGACCGGGTGGTCGTCTCCAACGTCAACCTGGTCAAGCGGCACACCAAGCCGAACCCGCAGGCGGGCGTCGCCGGCGGCGTGGTCGAGCGCGAAGCCTCGATCCACATTTCCAACGTCATGCCGCTCAACCCCGCCACCGGCAAGGGCGAGCGCATCGGTTACAAGGTCCTGGAGGATGGACGCAAACTGCGTGTGTTCCGCTCCAGTGGTGAGGCGCTCGACGCCTGAGGAATGAAGAAATGACCACGCGGCTCGAGAAGATCTACAAGGAAGAAGTTGTACCGGCTCTGATGCAGAAGTTCGGCTACAGCAACCCGATGCAAGTCCCCAGGCTGGTCAAGATCACGCTCAACATGGGCGTGGGCGAGGCGGCCGCCAACAAGAAGGTGCTGGAAAACGCCGTTGCCGACCTGGCCAAGATCTCCGGCCAGAAGCCGGTGACGACCAAGGCCCGCGTCTCGGTGGCCTCGTTCAAGATCCGTGACGGCTGGCCGATCGGTTGCAAGGTGACCCTGCGCCGGAACCAGATGTTCGAGTTCCTGGACCGCCTGGTCAGCGTCTCGCTGCCGCGCGTGCGCGACTTCCGTGGCGTGTCCGGCCGTTCGTTCGACGGCCGCGGCAACTTCAACATGGGCGTGAAGGAGCAGATCATCTTCCCGGAGATCGACTTCGACGCCGTAGACGCGGTGCGCGGCATGGACATTGCCATCACCACGACCGCCAAGACCGACGCCGAAGCCAAGGCGCTGCTCGAGGCGTTCAAGTTCCCGTTCAGGAATTAAGGGCTAAAGACATGGCAAAGACCTCCATGGTCAACCGCGACGCGAAGCGGGCGAAGCTGGCCAAGCAGCACGCCGCCAAGCGCGACGCGCTGAAGAAGATCGTTTCCTCGCCGACCGCCTCCTACGAGGAGAAGATCGACGCGGCGACCAAGCTGCAGAAGCTGCCGCGCGACTCCTCGCCGAGCCGCCAGCGCAACCGCTGCGAGCTGTCCGGCCGCCCGCGCGGCGTGTACAGCAAGTTCGGCCTGGGCCGTAACAAGCTGCGCGAAGCCACCATGCGCGGCGACGTGCCGGGCCTGCGCAAGGCCAGCTGGTAAGACGGGGCAGGGCGGCCGCGGTCGTCCCGCCCACGCCTCCGGACAAAGCCGGCCCACAGGGTCGGTTTTATCTGCTATGATTCCGCGCTTCCCCCGGCCCGTCCGGGTTGCGGTACAGGCCCCGGCCTCCTCCGGGACACAACTCCAGATTTCGCGAAAGCGGATATCGGTGCACTCAAGGAACCATTCATGAGCATGACTGATCCCATCGCCGACATGCTGGTCCGCATCAAGAATGCGGCCGCTGTGGGCAAGCCGACGGTGAAGCTGCCGTCCTCCAAGATCAAGGTCGCCATCGCCAACGTCCTCAAGGACGAGGGCTACATCGCCGACCTGCGCGTGGTCCAGGCCGAGAACAACAAGGCCGAACTCGAGATCGTGCTGAAGTACTTCGAGGGCCGTCCGGTCATCGAGCAGCTCAAGCGCGCCTCGCGCTCGGGCCTGCGCCTGTACCGCGGCAAGAGCGAGCTGCCGAAGGTCCTCGGCGGTCTCGGCGTGGCCATTATCTCCACCTCCCAGGGCATCATGACCGACAAGCAGGCGCGCAGCGCCGGCGTCGGCGGCGAAGTCCTGTGCTACGTGGCCTAAGGAGTACGACGACATGTCCCGCGTAGCCAAGAAGCCGATCGCCCTGCCCAAGGGCGTGGAACTGAACATCCAGGACACCAGCGTCAGCGCCAAGGGTCCGAAGGGCGCGCTGTCGCTGGCCAAGCCGGCCGGCGTGCAGATCGCCATCGAGGACGGCAATGCCGTGCTGTCGGCGAACGACGACTCGCTCGTCGCGCTGACCGGCACCGTCCGCGCGATCCTGGCCAACATGGTCAAGGGCGTGTCCGAGGGCTTCGAGCGCAAGCTCGAACTGGTCGGCGTGGGTTACCGCGCCGCGATGCAGGGCAAGGACCTGAGCCTGTCGCTGGGTTTCTCGCACCCGGTGGTGTTCGTGGCCCCGGAAGGCATCACCCTGGCCACCCCGACCCAGACCGAGATCGTGGTCCAGGGCGCCGACAAGCAGCGCGTTGGTGAAGTCGCGGCCAAGATCCGCGCCTTCCGTCCGCCGGAGCCGTACAAGGGCAAGGGCGTGAAGTACTCCGACGAAGTCATCATCCGCAAGGAAGCCAAGAAGGCGTAAGCGTGCGCGGGTCCGCCCGCACCATCCTTCAGCTTCCACGAGGTCATACACATGAGCATCAAGAACGACGCCCGCCTGCGCCGCGCCAAGTCCACCCGGTCCCACATCCGCAAGCTCGGCGTGCCGCGCCTGTCGGTCCTGCGCACCGGCCAGCACCTGTACGCGCAGCTGTTCACCGCCGATGGCGCCCAGGTCATCGCGGCCGCCAACACCCTGCAGGCCGACGTCAAGGACGGGCTGAAGAACGGCAAGAACACCGATGCCGCCGCCAAGGTGGGCAGGATCATCGCCGAGCGCGCCAAGGCCGCGGGCATCGAGAAGGTCGCCTTCGACCGTTCGGGCTACCGCTTCCATGGCCGGATCAAGGCGCTTGCCGACGCCGCCCGTGAGGGTGGCCTGCAGTTCTGATTCCCCTGGATCCGCTGCGGCGGATCCGGACTGCCGGCGCAGGTGGCGCCGGGCGCCGTCCGACTTCTGCGCGGACGTGACGCTACACCGCTCCAGACCACAACCATAAGCGGCGACCGAGCCGTACATATTCACTTCCAAGGAACAACGACAATGGCAGAAGAGCGTCAGCCGCGGGGCCGCGATCGCGACCGCAACCGCGAAGAGAAGATCGACGACGGCATGATCGAGAAGCTGGTCGCGGTCAACCGCGTCAGCAAGACCGTCAAGGGCGGTCGCCAGTTCACCTTCACCGCGCTGACCGTGGTCGGCGACGGCGACGGCAAGGTCGGCTTCGGCTACGGCAAGGCCCGCGAGGTCCCGGTAGCCATCCAGAAGTCGATGGAGTACGCACGCAAGGGCATGCTCAGCGTCGACCTGAACAACGGCACCCTGTGGCACCCGGTCAAGGCCGGCCACGGCGCGGCGCGGGTGTTCATGCAGCCGGCCTCCGAGGGTACCGGCGTGATCGCCGGCGGCGCGATGCGTGCCGTGCTGGAAGCGGTCGGCGTGAAGAACGTGCTGGCCAAGGCCGTCGGTTCGCGCAACCCGATCAACCTGGTGCGCGCCACCCTGAAGGGCCTGGAAGCCATGCAGTCGCCGACCCGGATCGCGGCCAAGCGCGGCAAGAAGGCGGAGGAACTCCTCAATGGCTAACGAGTCCAACAAGACCGTCAAGGTGCGCCTGGTGCGCGGCCTGCGCGGCACCCAGGCCCGTCACCGCCTGTCGGTGAAGGCCCTGGGCCTGAACAAGCTCAACGACGTGCGCGAACTGAAAGACAGCCCGCAGGTCCGCGGCCTCATCAACCAGCTGCACTATCTGGTGCGGGTCGAGGACTAAGGAGAACATCATGCGTCTCAACACTCTCAAGCCTGCCGACGGCGCCCGCCAGGAGCGCACCCGCGTCGGCCGCGGCATCGGTTCCGGCCTCGGCAAGACCGCGGGTCGCGGTCACAAGGGTTCGTTCGCGCGCGCCGGCAAGGGCAAGATCAAGGCCGGCTTCGAAGGCGGCCAGACCCCGATGCAGCGCCGTCTGCCCAAGGTCGGCTTCAACTCGATGACCGCCAAGGACACCGCCGAAGTGCTGCTGTACAAGCTGGCGCTGGTCGAGGGCGACGTGGTCGATTTCGCGACCCTGAAGGCGGCCAAGCTGGTCCCGTCCACGGCCAAGCGCGCCAAGATCGTCAAGAAGGGCGAGCTGTCGCGCAAGCTGACCATCAAGGGCGTGCAGTTGACCGCGGGCGCCAAGGCCGCGGTGGAAGCCGCCGGCGGCAGCGTCGAGGAGTAAGTAGCACATGGCGCAAGCTGGCATCGGCAACCTCGGCGGCGGTCTGGGCAAGTTCACCGAACTGCGCCAGCGCCTGTTGTTCGTGCTCGGCGCGTTGATGGTCTTCCGCATCGGCTGCTTCGTGCCGGTGCCGGGCGTCAACCCCGATGCCATGCTCGCCATGATGCAAGCCCAGGGTGGCGGCATCGTGGACATGTTCAACATGTTCTCGGGCGGCGCCCTGGCCCGCTTCAGCGTGTTCGCGCTGAACGTGATGCCGTACATCTCCGCGTCGATCGTGATGCAGCTGGCCGTGCACATCTTCCCGGCGCTGAAGTCGCTGCAGAAGGAAGGCGAGTCGGGCCGCCGCAAGATTACCCAGTACTCGCGCGTTGGCGCGGTGCTGCTGGCGGTGGTGCAGGGCGGAAGCATCGCCATGGCGCTGCAGAACCAGCTCGCCCCGGGCGGCGTGCCAGTGGTCTACAGCCCAGGTCTGGGCTTCGTCCTGACCGCGGTGGTATCGCTGACCGCCGGCACCATGTTCCTGATGTGGCTGGGCGAGCAGGTCACCGAGCGCGGCATCGGCAACGGTGTGTCGCTGATCATCTTCGCCGGCATCGTCGCCGGCCTGCCGGCGGCCGTCATCCACACCATCGAGGCCTACCGCAGCGGCAGCATGAACTTCCTCACCCTGCTGCTGGTAATTGCGGTGGTGCTGGTGTTCACCTGGTTCGTGGTGTTCGTCGAGCGTGGCCAGCGCCGGATCACGGTCAACTACGCGCGCCGCCAGGGTGGCCGCAACGCGTACATGAACCAGACCTCGTTCCTGCCGCTGAAGCTCAACATGGCCGGCGTGATCCCGCCGATCTTCGCCTCCAGCATCCTGGCGTTCCCGGCGACCCTGACCATGTGGTCCGGACAGGCCACCCAGGCCACCTGGCTGCAACGCGTGTCCAACGCGCTGGCGCCGGGCGAGCCGCTGCACATGATCGTGTTCTCCGCATTGATCATCGGTTTTGCGTTCTTCTACACCGCGCTGGTGTTCAACTCGAACGAGACCGCCGACAACCTGAAGAAGTCGGGTGCGTTGATCCCCGGCATCCGCCCGGGCAAGGCCACCGCCGACTACATCGACGGCGTGCTGACCCGGCTGACCGCCGCGGGCGCAGCCTACCTGGTGATCGTGTGCCTGCTGCCGGAAGTGATGCGCACGCAGATGGGTACTTCGTTCTACTTCGGCGGCACTTCGCTGCTGATCGTGGTGGTCGTGGTGATGGACTTCATCGCCCAGATCCAGGCCCACCTGATGTCGCACCAGTACGAGAGCTTGCTGAAGAAGGCCAACCTCAAGGGTGGCTCGCGCGGCGGCGGGTTCGCCCGCGGCTGAGGCTGTACCAAGCGTTCCCAAGTCCGGCGGACCCATTCCGCCGGCATCCGGTCCAGCGGACCGGATCCATTCTGAAATGGGCGGCCCGTGCGACGTCTCGCGCATGGGTGAGACGATGCCGTGCCGCGCTGGAGTAGCGCGGCCGGCGGGACCGGGCAACCGGGGCCGCCAGCAACGTCCGACGCCGGAGCATGGGCACACTCCCCATGCCGGGTCCAGGGCCTTCGGGCCATGGGCTTCCAAGTAATCCGGGACATTGCTAGAATTCGCAGTTCACTTTCGAAACAATCCTGTCGGGCATGCCCTGGGCGTGTCCGGCCCCCAAGTTTGGAGATCGCGTCATGGCGCGTATTGCAGGCGTCAACCTGCCGACCCAGAAGCACGTCTGGGTGGGCTTGCAGAGCATCTATGGCATCGGCCGCACCCGGTCGAAGAAGGTGTGCGAGGCCGCCGGCGTGGCGTCCACCACCAAGATCCGCGACCTGTCCGAGCCGGAAGTCGAGCGCCTGCGCGCCGAAGTCGGCAAGTACGTGGTCGAGGGCGACCTGCGCCGTGAAGTGGGCATCGCCATCAAGCGTCTGATGGACCTGGGCTGCTACCGCGGCCTGCGCCATCGTCGCGGCCTGCCGCTGCGCGGCCAGCGCACCCGCACCAACGCCCGTACCCGCAAGGGTCCGCGCAAGGCGATCAGGAAGTAAGGACAGACAATGGCCAAGCCAGCTGCCAAAACCAAGAAGAAGATCAAGCGCGTCGTCACCGACGGCATTGCTCACGTGCACGCTTCGTTCAACAACACCATCGTGACCATCACCGACCGCCAGGGCAACGCGCTGTCGTGGGCGACCTCAGGCGGCGCGGGCTTCCGCGGTTCGCGCAAGTCGACCCCGTTCGCCGCGCAGGTGGCTGCCGAGAAGGCCGGCAAGGCCGCGCTGGACTACGGCGTGAAGTCGCTGGAAGTGCGCATCAAGGGCCCGGGCCCGGGCCGCGAGTCCGCCGTGCGTTCGCTGAACGCCGTCGGTTACAAGATCACCAACATCATCGACGTGACGCCGATCCCGCACAACGGGTGCCGTCCGCCGAAGAAGCGTCGCGTCTAAGGGAGCGATAAGAAATGGCTCGTTATATCGGTCCTACCTGTAAGCTCGCGCGCCGCGAAGGCGCCGACCTTTCGCTCAAGAGCCCGTCGCGCGCTCTGGATTCCAAGTGCAAGCTGGAGCAGAAGCCCGGCCAGCACGGCGCCGCGCGCAAGGGCAAGCTGTCCGACTACGCCACCCAGCTGCGCGAGAAGCAGAAGGTCAAGCGCATCTACGGCCTGCTGGAGCGCCAGTTCCGCAACTACTACAAGAAGGCCTCGACCAAGAAGGGCAACACCGGCGAGAACCTGCTGCAGCTGCTGGAAACCCGTCTGGACAACGTCGTCTACCGCATGGGCTTCGCGGTGACCCGCCCGTCCGCGCGCCAGCTGGTCAGCCATCGCGGCGTGCTGGTCAACGGCAAGCCGGTCAACCTGCCTTCGTACCAGGTCAAGGCCGGGGATGCGATCGCCCTGTCCGAGAAGGCGCAGAAGCAGTTGCGCGTGCAGGAGGCCCTGACCGTCGCCGAGCAGCACGATCTGACTCCGTCGTGGATCGAGGTCGACGCGAAGAAGTTCGCCGGCGTGTTCAAGGCCGTGCCGGACCGCGCCGACCTGCCGGCCGACATCAACGAAGCGCTGATCGTCGAGCTGTACTCGAAGTAACCAGTGGCTGGCCGCCGCGCCCCTCCGGGCGCGGCGCCGCATTCCACGCCCCGGCCGGATCGCGTCGCCCCGCCTCCCGGCCGCCCCCGGTGACGGGGCCACAAGCCAGAGCCGGCGGTATCCCCAGATCGTCGGCTCATTGCAGGAGAATCCGCAACATGACGGTTACCGCCAACCAGGTCCTGCGTCCCCGCGGACCGCAGATCGAACGCCTCACCGACAATCGCGCCAAGATCGTGATCGAGCCGCTCGAGCGCGGCTACGGGCACACGCTGGGCAACGCGCTGCGCCGCGTCCTGCTGTCCTCGATTCCCGGCTTCGCGATCACCGAGGTCGAGATCGACGGCGTGCTGCACGAATACACCACGGTCGAGGGCCTGCAGGAGGACGTGCTGGAAGTCCTGCTGAACCTCAAGGACGTGGCCATCCGCATGCACAACGGCGACAGCGCCACCCTGACCCTGTCCAGGCAGGGCCCGGGCGTGGTGGTTGCCGGCGACATCAAGACCGACCACAACGTCGAGATCCTCAACGTCGACCACGTGATCTGCCACCTGACCAAGGACACGGCGCTGAACATGCGCCTGAAGATCGAGCGCGGCTTCGGCTACCAGCCGGCCACCGCCCGCCGCCGTCCCGACGAGGAAACCCGCACGATCGGCCGCCTGGTGCTGGACGCGACCTTCTCGCCGGTGCGCCGCGTGGCCTACGCGGTGGAAGCGGCGCGCGTGGAGCAGCGCACCGACCTGGACAAGCTGGTCCTGGACATCGAGACCAACGGCACCATCGACGCCGAGGAGGCCGTGCGCACCGCCGCCGACATCCTCAGCGACCAGCTGTCGGTGTTCGGCGACTTCACCCACCGCGACCGCGGCGCCGCCAAGTCGGCCCCGACCGGCGTGGATCCGGTGCTGCTGCGCCCGATCGACGACCTGGAGCTGACCGTGCGTTCGGCCAACTGCCTCAAGGCCGAGAGCATCTACTACATCGGCGACCTGATCCAGAAGACCGAGGTCGAGCTGCTCAAGACCCCGAACCTGGGCAAGAAGTCGCTCACCGAGATCAAGGAAGTGCTCGCCCAGCGCGGCCTTTCGCTCGGCATGAAGCTGGAGAACTGGCCGCCGGCCGGCGTCTCCGCTCACGGGATGATGGGGTGAGCATCCGCGCCTAGCCGATGCCCGGTCGGCATCGGCTGCAGATGCGAACGTCCGGCCATGGATGGACGGGCAGGGCTCTCCGGAGCCGATGATGTCCCGCCATGGACGGCAGCAAGAACGTTTCGAGTGCCTGCGGTAGTCGCAGGCACCCAGCGCCGACGGGCCCGAAGGCTCGCGGCGCACCCCCGGCGACGGATCGCCGGATCGGGCCAGCGCAGTCCACAGCTCCAACGCCTGGATGGCGACAGCGAACCACAACAGCCACGACATTCGACTAAGGAACCACCGCCATGCGCCACCAGAAAGCCGGCCGCAAGTTCAGCCGCACCAGCGCCCACCGCGAAGCGATGTTCAAGAACATGGCCGCCTCGCTGTTCAAGCACGAACTGATCAAGACCACCCTGCCCAAGGCCAAGGAGCTGCGCCGCGTCGCCGAGCCGCTGATCACCCTGGCCAAGGTCGACAGCGTGGCCAACCGCCGCCTGGCCTTCGCCCGCCTGCGCGACAAGGAAGCGGTCGGCAACCTGTTCACCATATTCGGCCCGCGCTATCAGGCCCGTCCGGGCGGCTACCTGCGGATCCTGAAGTGCGGTTTCCGCGCCGGTGACAACGCGCCGATGGCGTACGTGGAACTGGTCGATCGCCCGCAGGCGGCCGAGTAAGCGCTCGCGCAAGGCATGCCCCCGAGGACCCCGGCCCAAGTGCCGGGGTTTTCGTTTCCGGGGGCATGGTTACCGTTCCGGGCGCGGATGCGGAATAATCAGGCTGTTTCCCCTTGCTCCGGACCCCGCCGCCGATGAATCCGTTCCGCTGGAATTTTCGCGCGCAGTTCCTCGCCGGCTTCCTCGGCTGCGTCGCGCTGGTCGCCTACGCGATCTATACCCAGCTCTACCAGGGGCTGGAGCCGTGCCCGCTATGCATCTTCCAGCGCATCGCGTATGCCGCATTGGCGTTGGTGTTCCTGGCCGGGTTCCTGCACGGACCGCGGTCCGCGGGGGGGCGCAGGGCCTATGGCGTGCTGGTGCTGATCGCCGCTGCCGTGGGTATCGGCATTGCCGGGCGCCATGTGTGGCTGCAGACCCTGCCCAAGGACCTGATGCCGTCGTGCGGGCCGCCGTTGTCGTTCCTGCGCGAAACCATGGGACCGCTGGAGGTGGTGCGCAAGGTGCTCACCGGCAGTGGCAACTGCGGTGACGTCGATTGGACGATGCTGGGCCTGAGCATGCCCGCATGGAGCCTGATCGGCTTCGTGCTGCTGGCCTTCTGGGGCCTGTTCGCCGCCTTCCGCCGTCGCAAGGGCCGCGGTCGCCACTGACCGCCCGCCGCCGCCAGCCCCTTCCCCCGTTTCCGGTCCCCCCATGAGTCCCGTGAGCAACCCCGAACGCAACCTGCATCCCGTCGACCCGGCCGACGCCTGGTCGCCGGTCAGCTGGCGCGGCAGGCCCGCGCTGCAGATGCCGCATTATCCCGACGCCGTTGCGCTGGAAGCGGCGCTGGCCGAGTTGCGCCGGCTGCCGCCGCTGGTGACTTCGTGGGAGATCCTGGAGTTGAAGCGGCAACTTGCCGAGGCCCAGGAGGGCAGGCGGTTCCTGCTCCAGGGCGGCGATTGCGCGGAGAACTTCGCCGACTGCGAGTCCGGCACCATCTCCAACCGGCTCAAGGTGCTGCTGCAGATGAGCCTGGTGCTGGTCCACGGCCTGCGCCTGCCGGTGGTCCGGGTGGGCCGCTTCGCCGGCCAGTACGCCAAGCCGCGCTCGGCCGACGTGGAGACCCGCGGCGAGGTCAGCCTGCCCAGTTACCGTGGCGACGTGGTCAACGGTCCCGAGTTCACCGCGGCTGCACGGGTGCCCGATCCGCAGCGCATGCTGACCGCGCACGCTCGCTCGGCGATGACCATGAACTTCGTGCGTGCGCTGATCGACGGAGGCTTCGCCGACCTGCACCATCCCGAATACTGGAACCTGAGCTGGGTCGGCTGTTCGCCGCTGGCCGAGGACTACCAGGAGATGGTGAATTCGATCGGCGACGCGGTGCGGTTCATGGAAACCCTGGCCGGTTCCGAGGTGCACAACCTCAACCGGATCGACTTCTACACCTCGCACGAAGCGCTGCTGCTGCCGTACGAGGAGGCGCAGACCCGGCAGGTGCCGCGCCAGCGCGGCTGGTTCAACCTGTCCACCCACTATCCATGGATCGGCATGCGCACCGCCGCGCTCGACGGCGCGCACGTGGAGTATTTCCGCGGCATCTGCAATCCGATCGCGATCAAGGTCGGCCCGTCGGTGCGTCCGGACCAGTTGCTGCGCCTGATCGACGTGCTCAACCCGGAGGACGAGCCGGGCCGGCTGACCTTCATCCATCGCATGGGAGCGGGGCAGGTCGCCGAGAAGCTTCCGCCGCTGCTGGAGGCGGTGCGCCGCGACGGGCGCCGGGTGCTGTGGGTATGCGACGCGATGCATGGCAACACCGAAGGCACCGCCAACGGCTACAAGACCCGGCGCTTCGCCAGCATCCTGGCCGAGGTGGAGCAGTCCTTCGACCTGCACGCCGCCGCCGGAACCCGTCTGGGCGGGGTCCATCTTGAACTGACCGGCGAGGACGTCACCGAATGCACCGGCGGCGCGCGCGAGCTGACCGAGCTCGACCTGGAGCGCGCCTACCGCTCGACCGTGGACCCGCGCCTGAACTACGAGCAGTCGCTGGAGATCGCGATGGCGATCGTGCGCAAGCAGGGATCGCGCCGGACCAGATGAGGTGCGCGCCGCCTTGGCGACGCCGGCTCACTGCGCCGGCGTGCTCCCGTCGATGGTGGCGGGAAAGCTGGGCGGGCGCCGCGCCTGGGTCAGCTGTTCGTAGGCATGGCCGATTTCCAGCAGGCGTGCCTCGCTCCATGCCGGCCCGATGAAGGCCAGGCCCAGCGGCAGACCGTTGCTGTGGCCCATGGGGACGGTCAGCGAGGGGTAGCCGGCGACCGCAGCGGCGCCGTAGCCGGCCCCCGGGAAGCGGTCGCCGTTGGCAGGGTCGATCTTCCAGGCCACGCCGGTGGTCGGCGCGACCAGCACGTCCAATGTGTCTGCGCGCAGCGCCGCATCGATGCCTTCAGGGCCGGCGAGCCGGCGCGCACGCGTGCGCGCGGCGATGTACTCCGGCGAGGCCAGTCCGGCGCGCGCGGCAGCCTGCTCGAACAGCTCCTGGCCGAACAACGGCATCGCCTCGGTCGCATGCCGGCGGTTGTAGTCGATCAGCCCGTCCAGGGTCAGCACCGGGGCGTTGCGTTGCTGCAGGTAACGCTCGAGTGCCGGGCGGAATTCGGTCAGCAGCACGATGCGCTCGTCGTCGTTCCATTGGCCTTCGGTCGGGATCGAGGTCTCGATCACCACCGCGCCGGCCTGGCGCAGGGCCTCCATCGCCTCGCGGGTGGCGGCCTCGACTTCGGGCGAGATGGCGAGCTTGTCCCGCAGCAGGCCGATGCGCACCCCACGCAGGTTGGCCGTGCGCAGGCGCGCGGCATAGTCGAAGGTGGCCAGCACCCGGTTGTCGGCCGTGACCGGGTCGGCCGGGTCGCGGCCGGCGATGGCCGCCAGCAGCAGCGCGACATCGGCGACGCTGCGTGCCATCGGACCGGCGGTGTCCTGGCTCGGGGAGATCGGTACGATGCCGCTGCGGCTGACCAGGCCGACGGTGGGCTTGAGCCCGACCAGTCCATTCACCGCTGCCGGGCACAGGATGCTGCCGTCGGTCTCGGTGCCGATGCCGGCGACCGCCAGGTTGGCCGCCACCGCCACCGCGGTGCCGGAGCTGGAACCGCACGGCGAGCGGTCCAGCGCATAGGGGTTGCGGGTCTGGCCGCCGACCGAGCTCCAGCCGGAACTCGAGCGGGTCGAGCGGAAGTTGGCCCATTCGCTGAGGTTGGACTTGCCGAGGATCACCACGCCGGCCTCGCGCAGGCGCCGTACCAGGAAGGCGTCTTCGGTCGGGCGGAATCCGGCCAGCGCCAGGGAACCGGCGGTGGTCGCCATCGGCGTGGCGTCGATGTTGTCCTTGAGCAGGATCGGGATGCCGTGCAGCGGGCCGCGCAGCTTGCCGGCAGCGCGCTCGGCGTCGAGCGTGGCCGCCTCGTTGCGGGCCAGCGGGTTGAGCGCGATGACCGAGTTCAGGGCCGGTCCGTTGCGGTCCAGCTCGACGATCCGCGCCAAATAGGACTGGACCAGCGCATGGCTGCTGGTCTCGCCGCGCTCCATCGCCGCTTGCAGTTCGGCGATCCCGGCCTCGGCGTAGGGGAAGGGTACGGCAGCGGGGGCCGCCGGCGCGGATGCCGGTGCCGCGGCCATGGCGGTGGCGGGCGGATCCACGCGGCGGCAGCCCGCTGTGCCCAGGCACAGGAGCGCCGCCATCAGCAATGCTGCCGGACGCATCAGGCGTTCCCCATGGCGGTCAGCCGGCAGGCTACGCGGGCCTGCCGGAGTTGGCAAACCGTCCGGACTGTCTTTTCGGCGCAGCCGGCGGCGCCAGGCGCGGCGATCAGGCCGCGCGCGAGGCGCGCTTGCGGTCGGTCTCGGAGCGGAACTTCTTGCGCAGGCGGATCGCCAGCGGAGTGACCTCGACCAGCTCGTCGTCGTCGATGAACTCCAGGGCCTGCTCCAGCGACAGCTTGATCGGCGGGATCAGGCCCTCGTCGTCGTCCTTGCCGGCGGCGCGGAAGTTGGTCAGCTGCTTGGCGCGCAATGCATTCACGGTCAGGTCGTTGTCCTTGGCGTGGATGCCGACGATCTGGCCTTCGTAGATTTCCTCGCCCGGCTCGATCATCAGCCGGCCGCGTTCCTGCATCGCGATCTGCGCGTAGGCCGGCGAGGGACCGGTGCCGTTGGAGATCAGCACGCCGTTCTGACGTTGGCCGATGGCGCCCTCGCTCTTGGGGCCGTAGTGGTCGAACACGTGGAACAGCAGGCCGGTGCCGGCGGTGAGGGTGCGGAACTCGGTCTGGAAGCCGATCAGGCCGCGCGCCGGGATCATGAATTCCATGCGCACCCGGCCCTTGCCGTCCGGCTCCATCGCCTGCAGCAGCGCCTTGCGCTCGCCCAGCCGGCCCATCACGCCGCCCTGGAACTGCTCGTCCAGGTCCACGACCAGCTGCTCGTACGGCTCCTGCTGGATGCCGTCGATCTCGCGGATGATGACTTCCGGGCGCGAGACGGCCAGTTCGTAGCCCTCGCGGCGCATGGTCTCGATCAGGATCGACAGATGCAACTCGCCGCGGCCGCTGACCTTGAACTTGTCCGCGTCCTCGGTGTCCTCGACCTTGAGCGCGACGTTGTGCTGGGTCTCGCGGATCAGGCGGTCGCGCAGCTGGCGGCTGGTGAGGAACTTGCCGCCGCTGCGGTCCTTGACCCCGGCGAAAGGCGAGTCATTGACCTGGAAAGTCATGCTGATGGTCGGCTCGTCCACGGTCAGCACCGGCAACTGCTCAGCGGCGGCCGGGTCGCAGAGGGTGTCGGAGATGCCCAGGCCTTCGATGCCGGAGATGGCGATGATGTCGCCGGCCTGCGCCTCCTTGACCTCGTGCCGCTCCAGGCCATGGAAGCCCAGCACCTGCAGCACCTTGCCGTTGCGCGACTTGCCCTCGCGGTCGACGATGCTCACCGTCATGTTGGTGCGGATCGTGCCGCGCTGCACCCGGCCCACGCCGATGATGCCGACGTAGTTGTTGTAGTCCAGCGAGGTGATGCGCATCTGGAACGGGCCTTCCAGGTCCACCGGCGGCGGCGCCACGTGCTGGACGATGGCCTCGAACAGCGGGGTCATGTCGCCCGAGCGCACGTCCTCGGTCAGCCCGGCGTAGCCGTTCAGGCCGGAGGCGTACACGACCTGGAAGTCGAGCTGCTCGTCGGTCGCGCCGAGGCGGTCGAACAGGTCGAAGGTCTGGTTGAGCACCCAGTCCGGGCGCGCGCCGGGGCGGTCGACCTTGTTGATCACCACGATCGGCTTGAAGCCCATCGCGAACGCCTTCTGGGTCACGAAGCGGGTCTGCGGCATCGGCCCGTCCATGGCGTCGACCAGGATCAGGACCGAGTCCACCATCGACAGCACGCGCTCGACCTCGCCGCCGAAGTCGGCGTGGCCGGGGGTGTCGACGATGTTGATCCGGTATTCCTCGCCCTCCGGCGAGGTCCAGCGGATCGCCGTGTTCTTGGAGAGGATGGTGATGCCACGCTCCTTCTCCAGGTCGTTGCTGTCCATCACCCGCTCGCCGATCTGCGCGCGTTCGCTGAAGGTGCCGGACTGCTTGAGCAGCTGGTCGACCAGGGTGGTCTTGCCATGGTCGACGTGGGCGACGATGGCGATGTTGCGGAGGTTCTGGATGGACATGCGAGTACGGGAAAGGGCCGCGACTGGGCGGCCGATGCGAAGGTGGGGAATGGTTCCCGATTATACGCTGCCGGAGCGTGCACGGCGATGACCCTGAACAAGGCGTTCACCGGGGCGCGGGGGCATCCTGACCCCATTCCCCAACCGAGGCACCCCGAATGATCCAGGAAGTTTCCGGCGACATCCTCCTGAGCCAGGCCCACGCCATCGCCCACGGCATCGCTCCCAACGACGATTTCCGCTCAGGCCTGGCGTTGGCCCTGCGCGAGCATTCCCCGGCGCTGTACAAGGATTTCCGCCACTACTGCCAGACCACCCACCCGTCCCCCGGCGCGTCCTGGACCTGGATGGGCGCCGACGGCCAGTACGTGGTGAACCTGTTCACCCAGGAGGGCGCCGATGGCCACCATGGCGGCAAGCCGGGCCGGGCGACCCTGCAGCACGTGCGCCACGCGCTCAAGGCGTTGCGCCAGGAGATCGAGAGGGAGGGCTTCCGCAGCGTGGCCCTGCCGCGCCTGGCCACCGGGGTGGGCGGACTGGAGTGGGACGAGGTCAAGCCGCTGCTGGTCGAGGCATTGGGCGACCTGGATCTGCCGGTGGTGGTCTACACGACCTTCCGCAAGGGCGAGCACGCCGCGGAGAAGCTCTGAGCGCGGGCGGGAGCGGGTCGTCGCCCTGCCGGCGCCGTGCTACGGTGGCGGCCCGTTCCCGCCAGTGAGTGACTTCGCGATGTCCCTGACCGCCATCTTCGATACCGCCCGCGGCCCGATCCGGGTCGAGTTGCTGCCCGACCAGGCGCCGCTGACCGTGGCCAACTTCGTCAACCTGGCCAGGCATGGGTTCTACGACGGGCTGGACTTCCACCGCGTCATCCCCGATTTCATGATCCAGGGCGGTTGTCCCGAAGGCTCCGGCCGCGGCGGCCCGGGCTACCGCTTCGAGGACGAGACCGGCAATGGCGTGCGCCACGAGCGCGGGGTGTTGTCGATGGCCAACGCCGGCCCGAACACCAACGGCAGCCAGTTCTTCATCACCCACGTCGCCACCCCGTGGCTGGACGGCAAGCACACCGTGTTCGGCAAGGTGGTCGAGGGCCTGGACGTGGTCGATGCCATCGCCCAGGGCGATGCGATCAATTCGGTGCAGATCGAAGGCGATGCCGAGGCGGCGCTGGCGGCGCGGGCCGACCGCGTCGCCGAGTGGAGCCGTTACCTCAGCGCCTGACGGTCCGCGGATCGCGCGGCTGTGGCCGCGCATCCGGGACGGGTGGCCGTGGTCCCCATGGTAAAATCACGGGCTCCGCGACTACCAGGCCCCTGACGGCCGACACCATGCGCATCCTGGGCTTCCTGCTGCTCCTGGGTCTGGCCGGCGGTCTCTACGCCGGGTGGTCGAGGGGCCGGTCACCGGAACTGCACCCGGATGACCCGCGGGTGGCCACCGGCGAGGCCGGGATCGTGATGCTGGCCGCCGAATGGTGCGGCTACTGCCGCAAGCAGCAGGGCGACTTCGAGCGCGCCGGGGTCCGTTACCGGGTACTCGACATCGACCAGGAGGACGGTGGCCGGGCGATGCGCGCCCTCGGCGCGCGCGGCGTGCCGGTGACCATCGTCGGCCAGCACGTGGTCCGTGGCTACGACACGGCCGCATTGGACCAAAGACTGACACCGCTGGGCTACCACGTCTATTAACTAACCTGCGCGGCGCCATCGCCGCCGCGCAGGCCCGTGCCACGCACTCCCCACCGCACCACCGACCGAAGGATCCCCCACCGATGAAGACCCCCGTTCGAGTTGCCGTCACCGGCGCCGCCGGCCAGATCGGCTACGCCCTGCTGTTCCGCATCGCCTCCGGCGAAATGCTGGGCAAGGACCAGCCCGTGATCCTGCAACTGCTGGAGCTGCCGCTGGACAAGGCCCAGGCCGCGCTCAAGGGCGTGATCATGGAGCTGGAGGACTGCGCGTTCCCGCTGCTGGCCGGCATCGTCGGCACCGACGACCCGGAAGTGGCGTTCAAGGACGCCGACATCGCCCTGCTGGTCGGCGCGCGCCCGCGCGGCCCGGGCATGGAGCGCAAGGATCTCCTGCTTGAGAATGCCAAGATCTTCACCGCCCAGGGTGCGGCGCTGAACAAGGTCGCCTCGCGCGACGTCAAGGTGCTGGTGGTCGGCAACCCGGCCAATACCAACGCCTACATCGCGATGAAGTCCGCGCCGGACCTGAAGCCGGAGAATTTCACCGCGATGCTGCGCCTGGACCACAATCGCGCGCTGAGCCAGCTGTCCGGCAAGGCCGGCGTGGCGGTGGGCGACATCGAGAAGCTGGTGGTGTGGGGCAACCACAGTCCCACCATGTATCCGGACTATCGCTTCGCCACCGTCGGCGGCGCATCGTTGAAGGACAAGATCAACGACGCGGACTGGAATGCCAACGAATTCATCCCGAAGGTGGGCAAGCGCGGCGCGGCGATCATCGAGGCGCGCGGTTTGTCCTCGGCCGCCTCGGCCGCCAATGCCGCCATCGACCATGTCCGCGACTGGGTGCAGGGCAGCCACGGCAAGTGGGTGACGATGGGCATTCCGTCCGATGGCTCCTACGGCATCCCGGAAGGGGTGATCTTCGGTTTCCCGGTGACCACCGAGAACGGCAAGTACACCCTGGTCCGCGACCTTCCGATCGACGCCTTCAGCCAGGCCGCGATCGACAAGACCCTGGCCGAGCTGGAAGAAGAGCGCAGCGGCGTGTCCCACCTGCTCTGATCGCCACGGCGAGCGCCTCGCGATACCCCGGGGCGGCTTCGGCCGCCCTGTTTTCTTTGGCTGTCCGCAAAGTGCCTTCCGCCTCCGGGTAGGCCCGCGCGCCGCCGTGCCCGGGAGCAAGACCGGTGCTCTTGCCGTCGGGAACGAAGGGGGCATGACCGATGGCACATATGGCCTGCCAAGGCGGAAAATGGCTGTTTTGCCGTGCTAAGTTCCGCTCTCCTCCAATTGCGGGCAAGGTGCGGCATGCGCATGACGTGGCGGATTCTGGGAGTCTCGATGCTGGCCGGCGGCGCGGTTGCGCTGCAGGCGCAGGCGGCCGAGGGTGGGTACAGGCAGCCGCCCGAGCCGCTGCTCGGCGTGTTGCGCGCGCCGCTCAACCCGTCGCCTGCGATCGACCCGACCGGCAACCGCGCGCTGCTGGTGCGGCAGTCGCTGTACCCGCCGATCGAGCGTGTCGCCGAGCCCTACCTGAAGCTGGCCGGCGTGCGCGTGGAGCCGCGCAACCACAGCCGCCACGACCGTTCCAACGGCTACGGCATCCGCACCTGCCTGGACGGTTTCAGCCTGCTCGACCTGGCCAGTGGCCGGGAGACCCGGGTGCAACTGCCCGCGGGCGCGTGCCCGGGCATGCCCGGCTGGTCGCCCGATGGCCAGCGTTTCGTGTTCGACAACACCACCGACCGCGGCGTGGAGCTGTGGGTCGGCAATGCCAGCGACGGCAGCGTGCGCCGGATCGAAGGCGCGCGCCTGAACACCATCCTCGGCGGCAGCGTGCAATGGTTGGGCGGCAAGCGCGAATTGCTGGTCACCCTGGTACCCGCCGATCTCGGCCCGGTGCCGCAGAAGGCCGCGGTGCCGCCCGGCCCGGAAATGAAGGAGGCCATCGACGGCAAGGGCGAGAGCAGCACCTACGAGGCGCGTGACACGCTTTCCAGTCCGGAGGACGAAGCGCTGTTCGACCACTTCGCCATTTCCCAGCTGGCCACCGTGGACCTGGCTTCCGGCAAGGTATCCAGGATCGGCAAGCCGGCGGTGTACGCCGACGTCGATGCCGCGCCCGATGGCCGCCACGTGCTGGTGCAGGTGCTCAAGCGGCCGTATTCCTACGTCACCACCTACGGCCGTTTCGGCCATGACATGCAGGTGCTCGACCTGGCCGACGGCAGCATGCGCACGCTCGCCAGCCTGCCGGTGGCCGATCGGGTGCCGGTGCGCGGCGTGCCGACCGGGCCGCGCAGTTTCGCCTGGCGCGCGAACCAGCCGGCCACGCTCATCTGGGCCGAGGCCCTGGACGGCGGCGACTGGAAGGCCGAGGTGCCGGCGCGCGACAAGCTGCTGACCCTGGCCGCGCCGTTCACCGCCGAGCCGAACGAGTTCGCGCGCACGAAGCAGCGCTATGCCGGCCTGGCCTGGTTCGAGGACGGCGGCCGTGCGCTGCTGTACGAATACGACGCCAATCGCAATTGGCGCACGACCACGTTGCTGGACGCCGATCGCCCCGGCGACACGGGCCGGGTGCTGTGGGACCTGTCCACCGACGAGCTGTACGCCGACCCCGGTACGCCGCAATTCCGGGTGCTGGCCAATGGCGCATGGGTGTTGCGCGAGGTGGGTGGCGCGCTGTTCCTCAACGGAGACGGTGCCTCCCCGCAGGGCGATCGTCCGTTCCTGGACCGCTACGACCTCGCCAGCGGGCAGTCCCGGCGCCTGTTCCGCAGCGATGCCGCCGCCTATGAACGTGCGGTGGGCTTCGCCGGTGGCGACACCGGCACGTTGCTGACCTGGCACCAGTCGCCGGTCGATCCGCCCAACTTGTTCCTGCGCACCCTGGGCCAGGCACAGGCCGATGTCGCGGAAGGGGAGGCCGTCTATGCGTCCACCCCGGTCGCATTGACTCACTTCCCCGATCCGGCACCGCTGGTGCGCGGAGTGAACAAGCGCCTGGTCAAGTACCGGCGCAAGGACGGGGTGGAACTGTCGTTCACCCTGTATACGCCGCCTGGCTACCGGGAAGGCACGCGCATCCCCGCGATTCTCTACGCCTATCCGGCCGACTACGCCGACCCGTCCAAGGCCGGCCAGGTCAGCGGCTCGGAGCAGACCTTCACCCGCCTGAGCAACTACCGCCTGCTGCTGCTGGCCGGCTACGCGATCATCGACAACGCCTCGTTCCCGATCGTCGGCGATCCGAAGACCGCGTACGACACCTACCTGGAGCAACTGGTCGACAACGCGCAGGCCGCGGTGGACAAGGCGGTGGCATTGGGTGTGGTCGATCCGCAACGGATCGGCGTGACCGGGCACAGCCACGGTGCGCTGATGACCGCCAACCTGCTCGCGCACACCGACCTGTTCCGCGCCGGCGTGGCCTCCAGCGGCGGCTACAACAAGACCCTCACCCCGTTCGGCTTCCAGAACGAACGGCGTTCATTCTGGGACGCGCGCGAGGTGTACGACCAGGCCTCGGCGTTCTTCCATGCCGACAAGATCAACGAGCCGTTGCTGATCGTGCATGGCAGCGACGACGCCAATCCCGGCACCGAGCCGACCCAGTCGCCGCGGTTGTTCCAGGCCATCCGCGGCAACGGCGGCACGACCCGCCTGGTGATGCTGCCGTTCGAGCCGCACTGGTACACCGCGCAGGAGTCCAACGAGCACTTCGTCGCCGAGATGCTGGCCTGGTTCGACCGTTACGTGAAGAACGCGCCGCCGGCCGCGAAAGGCGCCGCCCGCTGACCCCCCGGGGGGCGCGGGTTGATCGGATCGATCAACCTGTCGTCCAGCGAAAGGCCGGGGAAACCCGGCCTTTCGCCGTTCCGGAGGCTGCTTTTCGACCAAGGTCGCAGGGTCCGGGGCGGGAGGCGGGTCTATGCTCGATCCAGCCCTCGGAGGGGAGTGATGCCATGCGTTACGAAGACTTCTATCGCCGTTCGATCGAGCAGCCCGAAACATTCTGGGCCGAGGCGGCCAACGCCATCGAGTGGCAGCAGCCGCCGGGCAAGATCCTGGAGTACGACCAGCCCCCGTTCCGGCGCTGGTTCGCCGGCGGCACCACCAACCTGTGCCACAACGCGGTGGACCGGCACCTGGCCGAGCGCGGCGACCAGCTCGCCCTGGTCGGCTGGTCCAGCGAGACCGACAGCGTGCGCGAGCTGACCTTCCGCCAGCTGCACCGCGAGGTGAACGCGTTCGCAGCCGCACTGTGCTCGCTGGGCGTGGAGAAGGGCGACCGGGTGGTGGTCTACATGCCGCACACGGTGGATGCGGCCATCGCCATGCTGGCTTGCGCGCGCATCGGCGCGGTGCACTCGGTGGTGTTCGGCGGCTTCGCCGCGCACAACCTGGCCCTGCGCATCGACGACGCCAGGCCCAAGCTGCTGGTCTGCGCCGACTGCGGCCTGCGCGGCGGCAAGGTGATCCCGTTCAAGCCGATGGTCGACGAGGCGCTGGCGCAATGCGCACACCCGCCGGTGCACGTGCTGGTGGTCAACCGCAACCTGGCCGGCGAGCTGCCGATGCAGCCAGGGCGCGACGTCGAGTACGGCCCGCTGCGCGAAATCCACGCCGATGCCGAAGTGCCGGTGGAATGGCTCGAATCCAACGAGCCCAGCTACATCCTCTACACCTCCGGCACCACCGGCAAGCCCAAGGGCGTGCAGCGCGACGTCGGCGGCTACGCGGTGGCGCTGGCGCTGTCGATGTGGTCGATCTACGACATCCGCCCCGGCCAGGTGTTCTTTTCCACCTCCGACATCGGCTGGGTGGTGGGCCATTCCTACAACGTCTACGGCCCGCTGATCGCCGGTGCGACCTCGATCCTCTACGAAGGCCTGCCGACCGCACCCGACGCCGGCATCTGGTGGCGCATCTGCGAACGCTACGGCGTGCGCACCATGTTCTCCTCGCCCACCGCCGTGCGCGTGCTGAAGAAGCAGGACCCGGCGTGGCTCACCCGCTACGACCTGTCGCAGCTGCAATATCTGTTCCTGGCCGGCGAGCCGCTGGACGAGCCGACCGCCGAGTGGATCACCGGCGCGCTGGGCAAGACCGTGATCGACAACTACTGGCAGACCGAGACCGGCTGGCCGGTGCTGAGCCTGATGCCGGGGGTGGAGATGAAGCCGGTCAAGCTCGGCTCGCCGGGCCTGCCGGCGCCGGGCTACCGGCTGCGGGTGATCGACGAGAACACCGGCCTGGACGTGGGCCCGGGCGAGAAGGGCGTGCTGGCGATCCAGCCGCCGCTGCCGCCGGGTTGCCTGACCACGGTGTGGGGCAACGACGAGCGCTTCATCGCCAGCTACTACGGCCACTTCAAGGAATTGCTGTACAGCTCGCTGGACTGGGCGATCCGCGACGAGGATGGATACGCCTTCATCCTCGGCCGCACCGACGACGTGATCAACGTCGCCGGCCACCGCCTGGGCACGCGCGAGATCGAGGAATCGGTGTCCAGCCATCCGCTGGTGGCCGAGGCGGCGGTGATCGGCGTGCACGACGAGCTCAAGGGCCAGGTGCCGGTGGTGTTCGCCACGCTCAAGAGCGGCGACGGCGATTCGGCCGAGACCGCGGCGCAGATGATGCGCACCGTGACCGACCAACTTGGCGCGGTGGCGCGGCCCTCGCGGGTGTATGTGGTCAACGCGCTGCCGAAGACCCGCTCGGGCAAGCTGCTGCGGCGTTCGCTGCAGGCCCTGGCCGAACAGCGCGATCCGGGCGACCTGTCCACCCTGGACGACCCCAACGCGCTGGATGAAGTGAAACGCGCGCTGGAGCGCGGCGCCGACGCGGGGAGTTGAAGCGGCGATTCAGCGGCCTGGGCCGGGCAGCGGCCTGGCCGGGTCCAGGTCGTGCACCAGCGTCCATACCACGTCGCGGCCTTCCGGGTCGCGGCTGAGGTGGAAGCAGGCCGGTGCGTCGACCGCTATCGGGCATGGCGCGCCGGAGCCGTCGCTGGCCGGCACGATGAACAGCCCGGTGGCGTCGAAGACCTTGCGCGCGTTCTCGCCGGCCAGGTCGCCGATGTCCTCGATCGTGCCGCCCTGCCAGGTCAGCGGCTGGCGGAACTCGAGCAGCAGGTCGACCCGTGCCTGCGGTTGCCCGGGAATGGCCAGGGTGGCGCCATCGATGCGCAGGTCCGGCCAGGGCCTGGCGTTCTCGGGCAGATCGCGGTACAGCGCGTGCGGCGTGCCGGCATGGCTGCGGCTGGCGATGGAGTCCAGCGCGGCGAGCATGCCCAGGAAGTACAGCTTGCGGAGTTGCTGCTTCTGCGGATCGCCCTCGATGCCGCCGGCCTCGATCAGCACCGTGCTGGTGCCCCATTGCGCGGTCAGGTCGCCGAAGGCGCGCGGGTTGAAGGTCTCGTCCCAGCGCGCGATATGGCCGTTGATATACGGATCCAGCGCGATGCGGATGGTCGCGGCCACCTCGATCGCCCGTGCCCGCGCGGCATCTACCTCGTTGGCGGCATTGTGGGGCGGCGCGAGCAGGGCGATGGCGGTCTGGCGCGCGGAGTCGCCCACCCGGTAGCCGGGGTTCTGGTCGTGCAGGTTGAAGCCGTATGTCGGCCGTATCCGATCGTGCAGGCCCTTCAGTGCGCGACCCTCCGGCGTGGCCAGCATGCGTGCGTCGCGGTTGATGTCCACGCCCTGCGCGTTACGCCGCTGGAAGCGCGCGGCGCCGTCCGGATTGAGCATCGGCAGGAAGTGCAGGGTGGTGTTCGCATGCAGGCGCTTCACCAGCGGGTGCTGCGGATGCTCGCCGAGAAAACGGAACAGATCGGCCAGCGCCATCGTGCCCGTGCTTTCGTCGCCGTGCATCTGCGACCACAGCAGGATCTGGGTCTTGCCCTTGCCCCAGCGTGCATGCCGCAGCGGTCGGCCCTCCGCGCTGCGGCCGATGTCTTCCATCCGGAAACCGGCCTTGCGATCGAGCAGGGGCGTGGCGACCTGCCACCACTGGTCGGGACCGAAGTCGCGCCGGTCCAGGCCGGGCGCGCGCACCTGGCCGTACATCGCGTCCACTTCGGGCAGCCATGCCGGGGGCGGCGGGACCGGGGTGGAATCGATGGGGGGCAAGACGGTCGTCGCCTGCGCGGGGGTGGGTGCGGGGAATACTAAGGCGAGCGACAGGAGCAGGGCGAGTGCGAGGGTCTTGGGCATCGTCGTGCAGGGCCGGAGTCGGGACGGGACAGCGTGGTTCCGGCCGGAGCGGGTGTCAAACCGGATGCTTCGGTGCGTCCCGTGCCGACGGGAAAGCGTCGGTCCCGGCCGCGGCCGTTGTTCCTCGCGCCGATCCATGGCGGATCAGTCGTGCGCGACGTCCGCGTCGGCCTCGGGTTGCAGGCCGGTGTAGCTGGCGCGTGGTCGGATCAGCCGGCCCTGGGCTTGCTGTTCCAGCGCGTGCGCCAGCCAGCCGGCGAGGCGGCCGGCGGCGAACATCGACAGCGCCGGAGCGGCCGGCAGGCCGTGCGCCAGGCAGATCGCGGCGAGCATGAAGTCCACGTTCGGGCGCCGACCGGAAGCGGATTCGGCGGCCGCGATCACCGCTTCCAGCCGCCGCATCGCCCCGGCATCGACCGGCGTGGCGCGCAGCATTTCCAGCAGTGTGGCCGCGCGCGGATCGCCATCCGGGTACAGCGCGTGGCCGAAGCCGGGCAGGTCCTCGCCGCGCTGCCAACGGGTGGCGACGAAGCGCCGGATGTCGCGCGCACCGCCCGCGTCCTCGACCAGCGCATACGCGCGCGCCGTGGCACCGCCGTGGCGTGGCCCGGACAGTGCGGCCAGTCCCGCGCACACCGTCGCGTGCAGGTGGGCGCCGGTGGAGGCGACCACCCGCGCGGCGAAGGCCGACACGTTGAGTTCGTGGTCCGCGCACAGCACCAGCGCCGCGCGCACCAGTTCGGCGAAGCCTGCGTCCCCGGGCCGCCAGGCCTCGCCCAGCAGCCGGTGCACCGGCCCCGCCGGCCGCCGCGCCACCAGCAGCGCCGCGTTCTGCCGCAGCAGCGTCGCCGCCACGGCGCGCCGGGTCGGCTGGTCGGCCTGGAAGGAATGCGGTACATGCAGGGCCAGCAGCGGGATCGCCGCCATCGCCCGGCTCAGCGGCGGCAGTTCCTCGTCGCCGGCCAGCGGCGCGATCCGCGTCGGCCAATCGCCCGGCGGATCGGCGAACGGGTCCTGGCTGCCGCAGTCCCACAGCAGGCGGGCGATGTCCTCCAGCGTGGCCCCGGCCTGGGCCGCGGCTACCGCCGAACGGCCACGGTAGTAGGGGCCGTCGGGCCGGATCAGCGAGATCCGCGTCTCCAGCACCGGCAGGCCGCGGTCCAGGCTCTGCGCCGCGCCGCGCGCCGGCCCGCGGCCCAGGCGCTTGCGCTGGGCCAGCCGCTCCACGTCCTGGCGCCGATAGACCCGGCTGCGGTGGTCGCGCCCCGGGCGCGATTCCAGCAGCCCGCGACTCACGTAGGCGTACAGGGTGGCCGCGCTGATGCCGAGGATGCGGCAGGCTTCGGCAGCCGGGATCAGGTCGCTGTCCATCCGGAATCATTGATTGAAACGATCAAGATTGATCAACGGATGACAGGGTGCCACATTGGCATCATTGCGTGCACTCCCGCGCGCCGAGGGAACGAATCGATGGCCAATACCGCTTCTGCCGGTGCGCCCGCTTCTCCAGGAGGGAAGTTCCGCGCCGCCCTGATCGCCGAGTCGCCACTGCAGGTGATCGGCGCGATCAACGCCAACCACGCCCTGCTGGCGAAGCGCGCCGGCTATCGCGCGATCTACCTGTCCGGTGGCGGCGTGGCCGCCGGTTCGCTGGGCCTGCCGGACCTGGGCATCAATACGCTCGAGGACGTGCTGGTCGACACCCGCCGGATCACCGACGTGTGCGACCTGCCGCTGCTGGTGGACATCGACACCGGCTTCGGTCCGTCGGCGTTCAACATCGCGCGCACGGTCAAGTCGCTGATCAAGGCCGGTGCGGCGGCGTGCCACATCGAGGACCAGGTCGGCGCCAAGCGCTGCGGCCATCGTCCGGGCAAGGAGATCGTGTCGCAGGCGGAAATGGTGGATCGGGTGAAGGCCGCCGCCGATGCGAAGACCGATCCGGATTTCTTCCTGATCGCGCGCACCGACGCGATCCAGGTCGATGGGGTGGACGCCGCCATCGAGCGCGCCATCGCCTGCGTGGCGGCAGGCGCCGACGGCATCTTCGCCGAGGCCGCCTACGACCTGGGCACCTACCGCCGCTTCGTCGACGCGGTGAAGGTGCCGGTGCTGGCCAACATCACCGAGTTCGGCGCCACGCCGCTGTTCTCGCGCGAGGAGCTGGCTTCGGCGGGCGTGGCCATCCAGCTGTATCCGCTGTCGGCGTTCCGTGCGGCCAACAAGGCCGCCGAGGCTGTCTATGTCGCGGTCCGCCGCGATGGTCACCAGCGCAACGTGGTCGATGCGATGCAGACCCGCGAGGAGCTGTACGAGCGCATCGGCTACCACGCTTTCGAACAGAGCCTCGATGCGCTGTTCGCTTCCAAGAAATCCTGATCGGGAGAGTCCCAGCATGAGCAGCACCGATACCGCCACTCCGGGCTTCAAGCCGAAGAAATCCGTCGCCCTGTCCGGCACCGCCGCGGGCAACACCGCGCTGTGCACGGTCGGCCGCACCGGCAACGACCTGGCTTATCGCGGCTACGACATCCTCGACCTGGCCACTACCAGCGAGTTCGAGGAGATTGCCTGCCTGCTGGTGCATGGCAAGCTGCCCAACCGCGCCGAGCTGGCCGCGTACAAGACCAGGCTGAAATCGCTGCGCGGGCTGCCGGCCGCGGTGAAGGCGGCGCTGGAGCAGCTGCCGCCTTCGACCCATCCGATGGACGTGATGCGCACCGGGGTGTCGGTGCTGGGTTGCGTCAAGCCGGAGAAGGACGACCACAACCACCCGGGTGCGCGCGACATCGCCGACAAGCTGATGGCCTGCATGGGTTCGATGCTGCTGTACTGGTACCACTACGCCTACAACGGCAAGCGGATCGAGGTGGAGACCGACGACGACTCCATCGGCGGTCACTTCCTGCACCTGCTGCACGGCGAAAAGCCGAAGGACAGCTGGGTACGCGCGATGCACACCTCGCTGATCCTGTACGCCGAGCACGAGTTCAACGCCTCGACCTTCACCTGCAGGGTGATCGCGGGCACCGGCTCGGACATGTACTCGGCGATCTGCGGCGGCATCGGCGCGCTGCGCGGTCCCAAGCATGGCGGCGCCAACGAAGTCGCGTTCGAGATCCAGAAGCGCTACGACAGTCCCGACGAGGCCGAGGCGGACATCCGGGCGCGGGTGGAGCGCAAGGAGGTGGTGATCGGCTTCGGGCATCCGGTGTACACGGTGTCCGATCCGCGCAACAAGGTCATCAAGCAGGTGGCGAAGGACCTGTCCGGCGAGGCGGGCGACACCCGGATGTACGACATCGCCGAGCGGCTGGAGTCGGTGATGTGGGAAGTCAAGAAGATGTTCCCGAACCTGGACTGGTTCAGTGCTGTCAGCTACCACATGATGGGCGTGCCGACGGACATGTTCACGCCGCTGTTCGTGATCTCGCGCACCTCCGGGTGGAGCGCGCACGTGATCGAGCAGCGCATCGACGGCAAGATCATCCGGCCGAGCGCGAACTACACCGGGCCGGAGGATCGGGTTTTCGTGCCGATCGACAAGCGCGGCTGATCATTCGGGAAAGCAGGGGTTCCCGGCTTCGGCCGGGGGCCGTCGCTGCGCGGGGATCGCGTTCGCCGCGTAGTTGCGCTATCCCTGCTCCAATGCGCGGGCGCGGCACATCCCTGTGCCGCTCGAACGCGATCCCCGCGCAGCGACGTCCTTTGCGAGCGTCGCGATTCCTGCGTCTGTCGGCAGTTGTGCCTCTGGCCGATCAGGCCAGGCCTTCGGCCTTCAGCGCGCGCAGCACACCGGCGTCGGCATCCATGCGGGCCTTGAAGGCGGCCAGGGCGTCCAGGCCGGACAGGTCGATGCCGAGCAGGCCGGCCCAGCGCACGGTTATGTAGAGATAGGGATCGGCGAAGCTGCGGAAGCCGGCCAGCCACTCCCGGCCTTGCAACTGCCGGTTCGCGCTTTCCATCACGCCGCGCACGCGCTTGCGGGCCGCGGCCTTGACCGCGTCGTGCTGGGCCGGGTCCTCGACGAACTTGCCGGGCGCGAACAGCGGGGTGAACGCCGGGTGCACGTCGGAGTTGACGAACGACAGCCAGCGGGTGGCCTCGGCGCGCTGGCGCGCGCTGCCGTCGCCGGCCAGGCCGGCGGCCGGGAAGGCGTCGGCGACGTAGCCGGCGATGGCCGCGTTCTGGGCCAGGACGAAATCGCCGTCGACCAATACCGGCACCGAGCCGGCCGGGTTCAGGGCGAGGAATTCGGCGGACTTCATGAACGCGGCATCGACCACCTGGACGTCGAACGGCTGGCCGGTCCAGCACAGGTCGATGTGGATGGCGGTGGAGCAGGCGCCGGGTTTGGTGTAGAGCTTCATGCGGTGGATCCTCGGGCACGGGGAAGAGACAGGCCCGCGATTATCGCGGGCCTGTCGTTCGCTGTGCGTGTCGGTGCCGCAACGCTGCGTCGCGGGGGCATGGCCCTCGCGGCTGCCGCCGGCTCAGGTACGCGGCTTGAGCCGCTGCACCCGGTAGAAGGTATGGTCGCCGATGGTCGCCACCTGGTAGGCGTTGTTCCAGCTCGGGCTGGCGATGGCATGGGCGGCGAAGTGGCTGGCGCCGGGAACGATCTCGCGGCGCTGGCCGACCGGCAGGGCCCAGTTGCGCTCGGCGCGCAGGGCCACGTTGACCGAACGGTCCCATGCCTTCATGTTGGCCAACTGGGTGTTGGGCGAGACGATGGTGGGGGCGAACTGCTTGCGCGCGGTGACCACGTCGCACATGGAGTCGCCCCACAGGCCGCTGTCGCGGCGACGCAGGGCCACCTCGGCGACCGCCTCCTGGCCGCGCAGGCTCTGGTCGCGGGCTTCCAGGTACACGGTGGTGCTCAGGCACAGCGAGTCGGCGGCCGGCTGCGGCAGGAGCTGCGACAGCCAGAGAATCCAGGCCAGTTTCATGTTTCTCCTTGCTCCGTCTGCGCGGCACTCCGCCTCCGTCCCGGTATGGGAAGGGCGGTGGCGCCGCGGGGCGTCATGGGGAGGCGGCCGGATGTCCACGGGCCGCCCGGTCGCCGGCGAATCTGGTGGGCCGGCGGAGACCCGCCAAGAAGGGGCGGGCCGGAAGTTGGCGCGCAAGATAGGGGCCGGTTTCCGAACTTGGACTGAATGCGGTCGCTTGACAGGAGGGCCGGCGGCTGGGTCGGAATTCGTGACCGCCGGCAGGTTTTCCTCGCGTATTCAGCAACTTCCCGCCACAGGCGGTCCGGCTCTCGGCCGTCTCAGAGGGCCGCCGCCAGCCGGCTGCCTTGGTCGATGGCGCGCTTGGCATCCAGTTCTGCGGCCACGTTGGCGCCGCCGATCAAGTGCATCGGCGCCGTCACGCCGGCGGCCCAAAGTGCGTCGTGCAGCTCGCGTCGCGGTTCCTGCCCGGCGCAGACCACGACCGTATCGACGGGCAGGAGCCGCTCGGCGCCGGCCACGCGGATGCGCAGGCCGGGGTCGTCCATGCCCAGGTATTCGACTCCCCCGAGCATTTCCACGCCCTTGGCCTTGAGCGTGGCGCGGTGGATCCAGCCGGTGGTCCTGCCCAGCCGTGCGCCGGGCCGGCCGGGGCTGCGCTGCAGCAGCCAGACCGCGCGCGCGGGCGGTTCGGGCCGGGGCGGGACCAGGCCGCCGCGGCCGTCGCCCGCGAAGTCCACCCCCCATTCGGCGCGCCAGCGCCCCGGATCCAGGCTGGGCGAGGGGCCCTCCTGGACCAGGAACTCGGCCACGTCGAAGCCGATGCCGCCGGCGCCGATGACGGCCACGCGCCGCCCGGCTTCGACCTGGCCACGGAGTATGTCCAGGTAGCCGCACACCTTCGGGTGGTCCGCGCCCGGGAAGCCGGCGCGGCGCGGCACGACGCCGGTGGCGAGCACGATCGCGTCGAACCCCGCCAGCTGCGCCGGGCCGGCCAGGGTGCCTAGGCGCAGGGCCACGCCGGTTTCGGCGAGCCGTTCGCCGAAGTAACGCAGGGTCTCGTGGAACTCTTCCTTGCCCGGAATGCGCTTGGCCAGGTTGAACTGGCCGCCGATCTCCGCGGCCGCGTCGAACAGGGTCACCGCATGCCCGCGCTGCGCGGCCACCGTGGCGCAGGCCAGCCCGGCCGGGCCGGCGCCGACCACCGCGATCCGCTTCGGCGCGGCGGCCGGCAGGTAGTTGAGCTCGGTCTCGGCCACCGCGCGCGGGTTGACCAGGCAACTGGCGAGCTTGTTGTCGAAGACGTGGTCCAGGCAGGCCTGGTTGCAGGCGATGCAGGTATTGATCGCGCGCGCGCGGCCGGCACGGGCCTTGTTCGGCCATTCCGGGTCGGCCAGCAGCGGCCGCGCCAGCGAGACCAGGTCGGCCTGGCCGCCGGCGAGGATCGCCTCGGCCACGTCCGGCATGTTGATCCGGTTCACCGCCACCAGGGGCACGGTCACGTGCGGCTTCAGCCGTGCGGTGATCCCGGCGAAGGCGCCTCGCGGCACCGAGGTGGCGATCGTCGGCACCCGCGACTCGTGCCAGCCGATGCCGGAGTTGATGAGCGTCGCCCCGGCCGCCTCCACCGCCCGGGCCTGGGCCACGATCTCGTCCCAGGCGTTGCCGTCTTCGACCAGGTCCAGCAGCGAGAGCCGGTAGATGATGATGAAGTCCGGGCCGCAGGCCTCGCGCACCCGGCGCACGATCTCCACCGCGAAGCGCATGCGCCGGGCGGCATCACCCCCCCAGGCGTCGTCGCGGCGGTTGCTGCGCGGCGCGGTGAACTGGTTGATCAGGTAGCCTTCCGAGCCCATCACCTCCACGCCGTCGTAGCCGGCCTCGCGGGCGCGGGCGGCGGCACTGGCGAAGGCGGCCACCTGCCGCTCCACCCCACGCGCGGACAGCGCGCGCGGGGTGAACGGGTTGATCGGCGCCTTCAGCTTCGACGGGGCGACCTGCAAGGGGTGGTAGGCATAGCGGCCCGCGTGCAGCAGCTGCAGGCAGATCTTCGCCCCATGTTCGTGCACGGCGCGGACGACGTGCCGGTGCGGCGCAATCTCCCAGGGCCAGGACAGCTTGCCGCCGAACGGTTTGAGCCAGCCGACCAGGTTCGGGGCGAAGCCGCCGGTGACGATCAGTCCGGCGCCGCCGGCGGCGCGCTCTGCGAAGTAGGCCGCCAGCTTGGGGAAATCACGGCCGCGGTCTTCCAGGCCGGTGTGCATCGAGCCCATCAACACCCGGTTGCGCAGGCGGGTGAAGCCCAGGTCCAGCGGCGCGAACAGGTGCGGATAGGGGGTGGTGGAAGCGACTGCGGCGGCTGGCGTCATCGGCGAATACGCTGGCGTACGGATGGCGCATGGTCCCGCCAAACGCCGGCTGCGGCAAGCGCCGCGGGATCCCGGCCGGGGTGGTCGGTGGTGTCGCTGCGGCCTATGGCCAGCCGACCAGCGCCAGCTTGCCCACGGTACCGCCCGACTCCATCCGCCGGTGCGCCTCGCGCAGGTTCGCCACATCGATCGGACCGAGCACCTCGCTCAGGGTAGTGCGCAGTTCGCCGGCCTCCACCAGGCTGCCGACCCGGGCCAGGATCCGGTGGTGGCGGATCATGTCGGGGGTGCGGAAACGCGGCCGGGCGAACATGAATTCCCAGTGGATGCCAATGCACTTGGCCTTGTAGGGGTCGCCGATGCGCAGCGGGCCGGTCGGCTCCACGATCAGGCCGACGTGTCCCTGCGGTGCCAGCAATTCGCCCAGCGCGTCCCAGTAGCGGTCGGTATCGGCCAGGTTCACGGCCGCGTCCACGCTGTCGAAACCCAGCGCCTGCAGCTGCGGCGCCAGCGGCTGGCGGTGGTCGACCACGTGATGGGCGCCCATCCGCAGGCACCAATCCCGGGTCTGCGGCCGCGAGGCGCTGGCGATGACGGTGAAGCCGGCATGGCGGGCCAGCTGGATCGCGATCGAGCCGACCCCGCCAGCGCCGGCGATCACCAGCAGGCTGCGCGCATTGTCCTCGGCGTCGAAGTCGTAGGGCATGCGTTCGAACAGCAGTTCCCAGGCGGTGATCGTGGTCAGCGGCAGGGCCGCGGCCTCGGCGAAGTCCAGGGTGGTCGGCTTGGGGCCGGCCAGGCGTTCGTCCACCAGGTGGTATTGCGCGTTGCAGCCGGGACGGGTGACATCGCCGGCGTAGTAGACCTCGTCGCCCGGCTGGAACAGTTCCACCTCCGCGCCCACCGCCTCGACCACCCCGGCCGCGTCGAAGCCCAGGATCCGCGGCGGGTCCAGCGCCGCCGGGGCGCCGGGCCTGGGGGCGCGCAGCTTGGCGTCCACCGGATTGACCGATACCGCCTCGATCCTCACCCGCAGGTCGCGGGGACCGGGCCGGGGGCGGGGCAGCACCAGATCCTGCAGCGCCTCGGTTTCCCCGATGGGCAGGTGGCGGGAGAAGGCGACGGCTTTCATCTCGTGGGCCATGGGGGGATCCTGGCGGCGGGCAGTTCCGAGTATGCCGGTCGAACCGGGGCAGAGGGCGCTTGGCGGCGGGGAGCGCCCCGAAGCGATCCGTTCCCGGGAGTCCCGCGACCCGGGTGGGCCGACTCTGGTTGAGGTATCCCGCCGTTGCTATGGTTGGACAATCGGCATATGTTATGGTACCGTTAACACTGTCTTCACCTGGCTCCGTCTAGGCTTTCGCCTGAAGACGCGCGACGCGGCCGTAAGAAGCTGCCGGGATTCCGTTAAGCTAGTGCAAGATTGGTGTATTCTCGATTGCGGTACGTCTTTAATCACCCCGAATCAGCAAGGAGCTAGATCAATGAACAAGAAACTTCTGACTGCTGCGCTGCTCGGCGGCCTTGCCGTTGCGCAGGCCGCTTCCGCGCAGGAGTTCGACAGCCGCTGGTACCTCACCGGTTCGGCGGGCTTCAATTTCCAGGATAGCGGCCGTGGCACCTCGGACGCTCCGTTCGCGGGCCTGGGCCTGGGCAAGTTCGTGAGCCCGAACTGGTCGGTCGACGGCGAGCTGAACTACCAGAACCCGAACCTGGACAGCAACCGCCACCTGAACTGGAGCCAGTACGGCGTCTCGCTGGACTTCCGCCGCTTCTGGCTGTCGCAGGGCCGCGAGTACAACCCGTACTTCCTGTTCGGCGTCGGCTATCAGCGCGCCGAGGAGTCGTTCGACGCGTTCCCGAACCCGGCGTCCCCGGGCCGTCGCGAGACCGGCAACCTGGCCGCCAAGGCCGGCGTCGGCCTGCAGACCACCTTCGACAACCGCGTCGCCGTGCGCGCCGAGCTGGCCTACCGCGCCGACTTCGACGACCGTAGCGTCAACGCTCCGACCGAAGACTGGTTCGGCGATGTCCTGGCCTCGATCGGCCTGGTGATCCCGCTGGGCCCGGCCCCGGTCGCCGCCCCGCCGCCGCCGCCGCCGGCTGAGCCGGTTGCCCCGCCGCCGCCGCCGCCGCCGGCTCCGATCACCATCGACCTGAAGGGCGTGAACTTCGACTTCGACAAGGCGACCCTGCGTCCCGACGCGCTGGCGATCCTGGGCGATGCCGCGGAGATCCTGCGTCGCTATCCGGAGCTGCGTGTCGAGGTTGCCGGCCACACCGACCTGTGCGGTCCGGAAGCCTACAACCAGAAGCTGTCGGAGCGTCGCGCCAAGACGGTGTACGACTACCTGGCCAGCAACGGCATCGACTCCTCGCGTCTGAGCGGTCCGGTGGGCTACGGCGAGAGCCGCCCGCTGGAGCCGACTCCGCAGACCTTCCCGGGCTGCAAGAACGAGACCAACCGTCGTACCGAGCTGAACGTCCAGAACTGATCGGACGCCAAGCTGCAAGACCACAAGGCCCGGCATCTGCCGGGCCTTGTTTTTTTTGCGGCCCGCGCACGCAGGACCGCGTCGCGCGCACGATCCTTGAATCACCTGCGTGCACTGCCTACACTCGTGAGCACTTGTTCGTGGAGTCCTCCGATGCGCGCCTTCGCCACCGCCGGCCTGTTCGCCCTGGCCATCGCCCCGACCGCAGCGCTCGCCGCATCGGATTGCTCCGGACCGCTGGTGCAGTCACCGCTGCCGCTGCCGGCCACGGCCGTCGCCCCGGTGGCCGCCGAACTGGGTTCACGCGCTTCGCAGCTGGGCATGCCCAGCGGCGTGCTGGTGCAGGCGCCGGACGTGTCGCAGTCGCTGGACCATGTGCTGTTGCGCCTGCGGATCAGCAATTGCCGCGACGTCGCCAAGGCCCTGCCGCCGGCCGCGACCACGGTGGCGGCGAGCGCCAACGACCCGGCCGCCTACAAGCCCAAGACCGAGTTCGACAACAAGCCGTACCGGTTCGACATGACCCAGAACGGCAAGCGCATGACCGCCGACGACTTCGATGCCTGGCTCAAGGCCAACGGCTACAGCGCCGGCCGGCGCGTGGATACCCCCCAGGCCGCTCCCGCGGCGCCCGCATCCACGCCGCCGACGCCGGCACCTTCCAAGAAATGATTCCTGGCCTGGACCGCGGACCGGGAGCGATCCGGTTCGCAGTCCAGCGGGACGACCGCGCGCAGCACCGGTGGTCGTCCCGGAGCGCGCGGGTGAGGGTGGGCGTGCGGCGCGGCCTCAGCCGCCGATGACGCCCAGTTCGCGGCCGATGCGGGTGAATGCGTCGATCGCTCGGTCCAGGTGCTCGCGGGTGTGCGCGGCGCTCATCTGGGTGCGGATCCGCGCCTGGCCCTGCGGCACCACCGGGAAGAAGAAGCCGATGGCGTAGATGCCCTCTTCGAGCAGGCGTTCGGCGAACTTCTGCGCCAGCGGCGCGTCGTACAGCATCACCGGGCAGATCGGGTGCACGCCGGGCTTGAGGTCGAAACCGGCCGCGGCCATGCGCTGGCGGAAGTAGGCGGTGTTTTCCTGCAGGCGCGCGCGCAGCTCGCCGGCCGAAGCCAGCATGTCGAAGGCCTTGATCCCCGCGGCGACCACGTGCGGCGGCAGCGAGTTGGAGAACAGGTAGGGACGCGAGCGCTGGCGCAGCAGTTCGATGATCTCGGCACGCGCGGTGGTGAAGCCGCCCAGCGCGCCACCCATGGCCTTGCCCAGGGTGCCGGTGAAGATGTCGATCCGGTCCATCACCCCCTTGACCTCGGCCGAGCCGCGGCCGCTGGCACCGAGGAAGCCGGTGGCATGGCATTCGTCGATGTGGACCAGGGCATCGTACTTCTTCGCCAGCGCCACGATCTCGTCCAGCGGGGCGATGAAGCCGTCCATCGAGAACACACCGTCGGTGGTGACCATGATCGTGCGCGCGCCATCGGCACGGGCCTGCTGCAACTGCTGCTCCAGTTCGGCCATGTCGCAGTTGGCGTAGCGGTAGCGCCTGGCCTTGCACATGCGCACGCCGTCGATGATCGAGGCGTGGTTCAGCGCGTCGGAAATGATCGCGTCGCTTTCGTCCAGCAGCGGCTCGAACAGGCCGCCGTTGGCGTCGAAGCAGGCCGCGTACAGGATCGTGTCCTGGGTGCCGAAGAAGCCGGCGATGGTTTTTTCCAGTTGCTTGTGCAGGTCCTGGGTGCCGCAGATGAAGCGCACCGAGGCCATGCCGAAGCCGTGGCTGTCCAGCGCCTGGTGCGCGGCGGCGATCACCTCGGGGTGGTCGGCCAGGCCCAGGTAGTTGTTGGCGCAGAAGTTCAGCACCTTGCGGCCGTCGGCCAGCTCGATCTGCGCCGATTGGGGGCTGGTGATGATCCGCTCGGACTTGAACAGGCCCTGTTCGCGCAGGCTGTCGAGCGTGGCGGCGTAGCGGGCGAGGGCGGCTTCGGACATGGCGGGGTTCCTGCGCTGGCGTGGATGGCGTGCGTGGATGGCGGCGGATGCCGCGTCAGTTCCAGCCGAGCACGACCTTGCCGGCCTTGCCCTGTTCCATCAGGTCGAAGCCCTGCTGGAATTCCTCGAACGGCAGCTGGTGGGTCAGCACCTTGCCCAGGGGGAACCCGGACAGCACCATCTGGGTCATCTTGTACCAGGTCTCGTACATCTTGCGGCCGTAGATGCCCTGCACGGTCAGGCCCTTGAAGATGATCTTGTCCCAGTCGCAGCCGGCGCCCTTGGGCATGATCCCGAGCATCGCGATCTTGCCGCCGTGGTACATGCAGTCGAGCATGTCGTTGAACGCGCGCGGGTTGCCGCTCATCTCCAGGCCGACGTCGAAGCCTTCCATGTGCAGGTCGGCCATCACGTCCTTGAGCGACTGGTTGGCGACGTTGACCACCCGGGTGGCGCCCATGTCGGCGGCCAGCTTCAGGCGGAAGTCGTTGACGTCGGTGACGACGACATTGCGCGCGCCGATGTGCTTGCAGATGCCGGCGGCGATGATCCCGATCGGGCCGGCGCCGGTGATCAGCACGTCCTCGCCGACCACGTCGAACTCCAGCGCACAGTGCGCGGCATTGCCGTAGGGGTCGAAGAACGCGGCCAGCTCGGACGGGATCGGGTCCGGGATCGGCCACAGGTTGGAGGCCGGCATGACGATGTATTCGGCGAACGCGCCGTTGCGGTTCACGCCGATGCCCACGGTGTGCGGGCACAGGTGCGGTCGCCCGCCGCGACAGTTGCGGCAGTGGCCGCAGACGATGTGGCCCTCGGCCGACACGCGCTGGCCGACCTTGTAGCCGGACACGCCCGGACCGAGCTCGGCGATGCGGCCGACGAATTCGTGACCGATCACCAGGCCTGGCGTGATCGTGCGCTGGCTCCACTCGTCCCACAGGTAGATGTGCAGGTCGGTGCCGCAGATGGCGGCCTTCTCGACCTTGATCAGCACTTCGTTGGGACCGGGCTGCGGGACGGGGACTTCTTCCAGCCAGATGCCCTTGGCGGCTTCGCGCTTGACCAGCGCCTTCATCTTCGCTTGCGACATGGGGAGGCGGTTTCCCGTTCCGGATAGGGAGTGGATTGTACGCCGGTTCCCCGGCGCGCCATGGCGGCGGCGCGCGAGCCGTCGACCCTGACGAAGGTCACGGGCCACTCCTGCGGGCCGTCGCTAGAATCCGGGTTTCCTCCAGATGGAATCGTCCCGATGCGTCTTCGCCTGCTGTCCGCCTCCGTCCTGGCCGTCCTGGCCTCCGTCCCGGTCGCCTGGGCCGGCGAGGGCATGTGGGTTCCGCAGCAACTGCCCGAAATCGCCGGTCCGTTGAAGCAGGCCGGGCTCAAGCTGGCGCCTGAGCAACTGGCGGACCTGACCGGCGATCCGATGGGCGCGGTGGTGGCGCTGGGCGGTTGCACTGCGAGTTTCGTGTCGCCGAACGGCCTGGTGGTGACCAACCACCACTGCGCCTATGGCGCGATCCAGCTCAACTCCACCCCCGAGAACAACCTGATCCGCAACGGCTTCAATGCGCCGACCCTGGCGGACGAACTCAGCGCGGGGCCCAACGCGCGGGTGTTCGTGCTCGACGGGATCACCGACGTGACTGCGCAGGCCAAGGCCGCGATCGCCGCTGCCGGCGATGATGCGCTGGGCCGGACCCGGGCACTGGAAGCATTCGAGAAGCAGCTGATCGCCGGGTGCGAGACCGAGGCCGGCTTCCGCTGCCGCCTGTACAGCTTCTCCGGCGGCAACACCTACCGCCTGTTCAAGAACCTGGAGATCCGCGACGTGCGCCTGGCCTATGCGCCTCCGGGAAGCGTGGGCAAGTTCGGTGGCGACGTCGACAACTGGATGTGGCCGCGCCATACCGGCGACTTCGCCTTCTACCGCGCCTACGTCGGCAAGGATGGAAAGCCGGCGGCCTACTCGCCGGACAACGTGCCGTTCCAGCCCAGGCGCTGGCTGACGATCGCCGACAAGCCGCTGGGCGAGGGCGACTTCGTCATGGTCGCCGGCTATCCGGGGTCGACCAACCGCTACGCGCTGGCGGCCGAGTTCGACAACACCGCGCAATGGACCTATCCGACCATCGCCCGGCACTACCGGAACCAGATCGCACTGGTCGAGGCGGCGGGGAGGAAGGACCCGCAGGTGCAGGTCAAGTACGCCAGCAGCATGGCCAGCTGGAACAACACCAGCAAGAACTACGAGGGCCAGCTCACCGGTTTCAAGCGCATCGACGCGGCCGGGCAGAAGCATGCCGAGGAAGCGGCGGTGCTGGCCTGGCTGAAGGGACGCGGCGCCGACGGCGCCGGGGCGCTGGCCGCGCACGCCAAGCTGGTCTCGCTGCTGGAGCAATCCAGGGCCACGCGCGAGCGCGACCTGGCCCTGACCATGTTCAACAACACCGCCGTGCTGGGTGCGGCCAACCAGCTGTACCGGCTGTCGATCGAGCGGGCCAGGCCCGATGCCGAGCGCGAGTCCGGCTACCAGCAGCGCGACCTGCCGGCGATCGAGGGCGGGATGAAGCAGTTGGAGCGCCGCTACGTGCAGGCGATGGACCGCCAATTGCAGGAATATTGGCTCAACGAGTACCTGAAGCTGCCCGCTGCCCAGCGCGTGGCCGCGCTCGACGAGTGGCTCGGCGGCAACGATGCGGCGGCGGTGAAGGCTGCGCTGGACCGGCTGGCCGGCACCCGGCTGGGGGACACCGCCGAGCGTCTGAAATGGATGAATGCCGACCGCGCCGCGTTCGAGGCCAGCGACGATCCGGCGATCCGCTACGCGGTGGCGGTGATGCCGACCCTGCTCAAGCTCGAGCAGGAGCGCAAGACCCGCGCCGGCGAGAACCTGGCCGCGCGCCCGGTGTACCTGCAGGCGCTGGCCGACTACAAGAAGAGCCAGGGCGGGTTCGTCTATCCGGACGCCAACCTGTCGCTGCGCATCACCTTCGGCAACGTCAAGGGCTACGTGCCGCGCGACGGCGTGCTGTACACGCCGTTCACCACGCTGGAGGGCGTGGTGGCCAAGCAGACGGGCGCCGATCCGTTCGATTCGCCGCAAGCGCTGCTGGATGCGGTGGCCGCCGGCCGCCATGGCGGCCTGGCCGATCCGCGCCTGGGCTCGGTCCCGGTGAACTTCCTCTCCGACCTGGACATCACCGGCGGCAATTCCGGTTCGCCGGTGCTGGACGCGCACGGCCGCCTGGTGGGCCTGGCCTTCGACGGCAACTGGGAGTCGGTGGCCTCGAACTGGGTGTTCGACCCGGCCATGACCCGGATGATCTCCGTCGACCAGCGCTACATGCGCTGGATCATGCAGGAAGTGTTCCCGGCACCGCAGTTGCTGGGGGAAATGAACGTAGCCAGGTGAGGAAAGCGGCCGCACGGGCGCACGCGCGTCCATGCGACGATCGGACCGCGGCTGGCGTGGGGCGGGAGCGGGTATCATCCGCTCCCGTCCTCGTTGCCGGCGCAGGCAAGCCCGCTGCCGGAGCTGACATGGATTCGTCCTCCTGACCGGAACCGCTGCATGCGCATCCTGCTTGCCCGCCATGGCGAAACGCCGTGGAACGCCGAAGGCCGCTACCAGGGCCAGATCGACATCCCGCTCTCGCCGGTGGGCGAAGCCCAGGCCAGGGCACTGGGCGAGCGCCTGGGCGAGGTGGAGATCGCGCGTGCGGTGGCCTCGCCGTTGTCGCGGGCGCGGCGCACCGCGGAGCTGGCCCTGGGCGAACGGCGCGCCGCGCTGTTGCAGCTGGACCCGGACGTGCAGGAGATCGCGCACGGCGAGTGGGAAGGCTTGCTGGCCAGCGAGATCGGCGAGAAGGATCCGGCGCGCCTGCGCGCCTGGCGCGAGGAACCGGACACGGTACTGATGCCGGGCGGCGAATCGCTGCGCCAGGTGCTGGACCGCTCCTGGCGCGGGCTGGTCCGCGCCACCGAGGGGCTGGGCGCGGACGATACCCTGCTGCTGGTGGCGCACGACGCGGTCAACCGGGTGCTGCTGTGCCGGATCCTGGGCCTGCCGATCGGCAAGCTGTGGACCTTCCGCCAGGCGCCGACCACGCTCAACCTGATCGAGGGCGCGGACGTGGACAGCCTGGAGGTGGTGCGGCTGAACGACTGCGCCCACCACACGCCGTTCTTCGGCGAGGCCCGGCACCGCGCGCTCTGAGCGCGGCGGTGAATGCGGCAATGGCAGTACTGGCCGGGATCCTCTCGCTGGCAATGGCCGTTGCCGTGCCGGCCGCGGCCGCGCCGCCGGGCGGTGGCGAGGTGCAGCCCCTGGTGTTCGTCGCGCCGGGCGGCCACGAAGTGGTGCCGGCCAAGGACATCGACCAGCCACCGGAGCCCTTGCAGACCGACATCGAGTGGCCTTCGCAGGACCTGTACCGGCGCGGGCAGGGTGGCACGGTGGTCCTGCGCCTGGTCATCGACGCGCGCGGCGTGCCGGCGCGGGTATCGATCGAGCGTTCCTCCGGCATGGACCTGCTCGACCTGAGCGCTGCGGTTGCCGCCACTCAGTGGCGCTTCTCGCCGGCGAAGTTCAAGGGCAAGGCGGTGGCTTCCGAGGCCAGGCAACCGGTGAACTTCGAAATCCCGCCGGAATACTCGCTGACGCGCACCACCGGCCGCAAGCGGGATGCGTGGTTCGAACAGCGTCGCGCCGGCACGGCGCAACGTCCGGCTGCGGATGCCGAGGGGCGTTTCCCCGGGTATGTTCCCGACCCATTCCCGATCGGCGTGGACAGCGTCGCCCAGGCCCGGGAGATGCTGGAGCGGCACGGCTACCGTGCTGCTCCCGGGCCGGTGCCCGTCATCGGCTACGCCCTGCGCGACGAGGAAGGCTACAGTGAATGGGCGGTACTGCCCGCGTTGCCGGACGGCGTGGTGATGCTGGTGCGCAACCGCCTGGTCGGCGATGCGCAGTCGAGCTGGATGGTGCAGAGTTTCCTCTGCGAGGGCCCCCAGGATCGCTGCGAGCAAATCCGCGGCCGCCTGGCGAAGGGCGCGCCGGCGCAAGTCACCGGCGGTCCGTATCCCGTGCCGCCCGGCGAGGCCGCCGGAACCGTGCCATGAGCCTGCCTGCCGATCCGGCGCGGTCGCCGGACCCCTCCTCCAGGGCGCACCGGCACCGGCCGCTGCGGGCGGGGGCGCTGGCGCCCCGGGCTTCACGCTAGGCTACCGGCATGGACCTGGCGCGATGGCTCGAACACATCGAGAAGCAGCATCCGAGTTCGATCGAACTCGGGCTCGAACGGGTGCGCGCGGTCGCCGCCCGGCTGGGGCTGGAACGCCCGGCCGCGCAGGTGATCACGGTCGCCGGCACCAACGGCAAGGGTTCGACCGTGGCTTTCACCGAGGCCATCGCCCGCGCCGGCGGCTGGAAGGTGGGCGCCTACACGTCGCCACACCTGCTGCGCTACAACGAGCGCGTGCGCATCGATGGCAGGGACGCGCCGGACGAAGCGCTGGCGGAAGCGTTCGCCGCGGTCGAGGCTGCGCGCGGCGACATCCCGCTGACCTATTTCGAGTACGGCACCCTGGCGGCGTTGTGGCGGTTCCAGCGCGCGGCCTTGGACCTGGCGGTGCTGGAGGTGGGCCTGGGCGGGCGCTTGGACGCGGTGAACCTGGTCGATGCGGACGTGGCGGTGATCACCACCGTCGACATCGACCATACCGAATGGCTGGGCGGCGACCGCGAATCGATCGGCCATGAGAAGGCCGGCATCGCCCGGGCATGGAAGCCGCTGGTGCTGGGCGAGGTCGATCCGCCCTCGAGCGTGCTGCGCCACGCCTACGCCATCGGCGCCAACGCGATCCGGCTGGGCAGCGACTTCTTCCACGAGGATGCCCGCGATCAAACCGGGGACGCGGCGCACTGGCGCTGGCGCGAGGTCGGCGCCGAACTGCTGTTGCCGCAACCGGGCCTGGATGCGCCGGCACAGCGGGCCAATGCGGCCACCGCCATCGCCGCGTTGCGCGCCCTGCCGCGCGCGCTGCCGGAGCGTGCGTTCGCCGAGGGCGTCGCCGCGGCGGCGTTGCCGGGCCGGCTGCAGCGTTTCGAGCGCGACGGCATCGAGATCGTGGTGGACGTGGCCCACAACCCGCAGGCGGCGCGCGAGCTGGCTGCGTGGCTGCGGGCGCAGCCGCCGGCGGACACCGGCGCGGTGTTCGCCGCGCTGGCGGACAAGGACGCGGCAGCGATGGTGGAGGCGCTGGCCAGTCCGGTCGCACGCTGGCACCTGGCCGGGCTGGCAGGCACTGCGCGCGGCCAGGACGTCGACGCCTTCGCCGTGCGCCTGGCGGATACCGCGGCCGGGGCCGCCAGCCGCGATGCGCGGGTGGCCGACGCGCTGGGGCGCGCCTGCACCGCATCCACAAGGGGCGGCCGGGTGCTGGTGTTCGGTTCCTTCCACACCGCGGCCGCGGCGCTGGAGGCGCTGCGTTCAGGCCGCTGACGGCCGGGGTGCGGATGCGCGGCCTATAATCGCTGCGGCACTCCCGCCGCACCTCTTCGAGCCGAAGTGGACACCAAGCTCAAACAACGCCTGATCGGCGGCGCCGTGCTGATCGCACTGGCGATCATCTTCCTGCCCATGCTGGTCCAGGGTCCGGCTCCGGACAGTGGCGTGGGCGACGTTTCCACCCGGGTGCCCGCCACGCCGGCGGGCAAGTTCGAAACCCGCGAATTGCCGCTGGGCCCGGCGGCGGGGCAGGCCGGGTTGCCTGCGCCTGCGGCTGCACCTGAGCCTGCGGCGGCGATCGCCGCCACGCCCGGTCCGGCGCAGGAGCCGGCCACCGCCGAGCCGGCCGGGCCGGCCGCGGCCAAGCCCGATCCGGCCGTCGCCGCCGGGGAATGGGCGGTGAGCTTCGGCGCCTATGCCAGCGCGCGCGATGCCGATGCGGTGCTGTCGCGGTTGCGCCAGGCCGGCCTGGAGGGCTTCAAGGAGCAAACCGAACTCAACGGCCGCCAGGCCTGGCGCGTGCGCGTGGGCCCGTATCCGGACCGGGCGATGGCCGAGGCCGGACGCCTGCAGGCGGTGCGGATCCGCAATGATGTCAATGCCCAGGTGATCGCGCTGGACGCAGGCGCGGGCGCCGCCACGGCCGCGGTCGCCGCAGGCAGCGCCGCCAAGCCTGCTGCGTCCGCGCCGGTCCCGGCGCCGCGGGCCGAGCCGGAGAAGGCCGCCAGCCCGCCCGCCAAGCCGCCGGCCGCCGCCGTCACCGCGCCACCCAAGTCCAGCCAGGCACCGTCGGCCGCGCCCGCGCTCGTCGCGCCGGCGGCCAGCAACGTCGGATTCGCGGTGCAGATGGGTGCCTTCGCCAGCGAGGCCGAGGCCCTTGCCCTGCGTGACCGCCTGCGCGCGGCCGGCTACAGCGCGATCGTGCAGCCGGTGCGCACCGACAAGGGCACGCTGAACCGGGTCCGGGTCGGGCCGGTGGCCAGCCGCGCCGAGGCCGAGCAGTTGAAGGCGCGCCTGGGCGGAGGCTTCGGCAACGGGATGGTGGTACAGCACCCGTGACCCCGCTGGCCGCCGCACGGGGAGGGTGCGCCGCGTGGATCTGAATTCGATCGACCTGGTGCTGCTGGTCCTGATCGCTGCCTCGGCACTGCTGGGCGCGATGCGTGGGCTGGTCGGCACGATCGCTTCGCTGGTGGCCTGGTTCGCCGCCGGCTGGGTGGCCTTCAGCTACGGTGCCCGGCTGGCGTTCTGGTTCAGCGACGACGGCATGCCCGGGGCGACCGACCTGCTCGGCGGCTACGCGGTGGCGTTCGTCGGCGTGCTGGTACTGGTCAACCTGGTGGGCTGGGGGGTGCGCAAGCTGGTGCGCTCGGTCGGGCTGTCGGGCCTGGACCGTTTGCTGGGGCTGCTGCTGGGCGTGGCCCGCGGGGTCCTGGTGGCCTGCATGGGCATCCTGGTGATGGCCTTCAGCCGCTTGCCGCAGGAGCCGGCCTGGTCCGGATCGCGGGCGGTGACCGTACTGCTGCCGGGTGCGCAGTGGATGGCGCGCTGGCTGCCGGACTGGGCCGCGCAGGAACTGGATTTTGGCAACGGCCGGCCGAGCGGCGATAATGCACTGGTCGATCGGGCCAGTGCCGTGGTCGAAACGATCACCGGTGCGCTGCCGGTTCCGGTGGACGAGGAAGCACCTGCACGGGGCGCGGAGCCGTCGTCTCCGCCCCCTGCGCCTGACCCCGGCCGCTGAGACCACTGCGAGAATCCCCCCATGTGCGGCATCGTCGGAATCGTCGGCAACCAGAACGTCGCCGGCCAGCTTTATGACGGCCTGACCGTCCTCCAGCACCGCGGCCAGGACGCGGCCGGCATCGCCACCGCCGACGGCACCCGCCTGCGCGTGCACAAGGACAACGGCCTGGTCCGCGACGTGTTCAACGCCAAGGCGATGAGCGTGCTGGAAGGGCGCGTGGGCATCGCCCACTGCCGCTATCCGACCGCGGGCTCCGAAGGCCTGGACGAGGCGCAGCCGTTCTACGTGAATTCACCCTACGGCATCGCCCTGGCCCACAACGGCAACCTGGTCAACACCGATGCGCTGCGCCAGCAGGTATTCGCCCAGGACCGGCGCAACATCAACACCGATTCGGACAGCGAGGTGCTGCTGAACGTGTTCGCCCACGAGCTGGACGTGCAGGGCACGCTCGGCCCCGAGGCGGCGATCCGCGCGGTGGCAGGCGTCCACCGGCGGGTGAGGGGCGGCTATGCGGTGGTGAGCGTGGTACTGGGCCTGGGCCTGGTCGCGTTCCGCGACCCGCACGGAATCCGGCCGCTGGTGCTGGGGCGGCGCGAGCATGAGGAAGGCACCGAATACATCGTCGCCTCGGAGTCGGCGGTGCTGGACATCCTCGGTTTCGCCCGGGTGCGCGACGTGCAGCCGGGCGAGGCCATCGTCATCACTGCGCGCGGCGAACTGTTCGCCGAGGTCTGCGCCGAGCCGGCCGAGCAGGCGCCGTGCATCTTCGAGTACGTGTATTTCGCCCGCCCGGACTCGATGATCGACGAGGTTTCGGTGCACAAGGCGCGCATGCGCATGGGCATCAAACTGGGCGAGAAGATCCTGCGCCTGCGCCCGGACCACGACATCGACACCGTGATCCCGATTCCGGACACTTCGCGCGACGCCGCGCTGGAGATCTCCAACGTGCTCGGGGTGAAGTACCGCGAGGGCTTCATCAAGAACCGCTACGTCGGGCGGACCTTCATCATGCCGGGGCAGGGCGAGCGGGTGAAATCGGTGCGGCGCAAGCTCAACCCGATCAACCTGGAGTTCCGCAACCGGGTGGTGCTGCTGGTCGACGACTCGATCGTGCGCGGCACCACCAGCCAGCAGATCGTGCAGATGGCGCGCGACGCAGGCGCGCGCAAGGTGTACCTGGCCAGCGCCGCGCCGCCGGTGCGGCACCCGAACATCTACGGCATCGACATGCCTTCGCCGGACGAACTGATCGCGCACGGGCGCAGCATCGAGGAGATCGAGCGGTTGCTGGGCTGCGACTGGCTGATCTACCAGGACCTCGAAGACCTGGAGGCGGCGGTGCGCGAAGGCAATCCGGAACTGCGGCGCTTCGACTCGTCGTGCTTCGACGGCCGTTACGTCACCGGCATCGAGCCGGGCTATTTCGAGAGCATCCGGCAACTGCGCAGCGATGAGGCCAAGCACAAGCGCCGCGCATCCTGAGCCCCGCGCGTTCCATGCCGAACCTGTTCGACGCCGCCCGCGCCTGCCTGGACGCCGCCGACCCGGCGCAGAAGGTCGCGCTCACCCATCGCCATGCGGCGGCCTTCCTGCGCGGCGAACTGGCCATTCCCGCCGATGCCCCGCCGCCCGCGCCGATCCTCATGCCGGGCCGGCCGCCACGGCCGCGGCTGGTGCATCCGCGTGACCTGCCCAGGCGCGGCCTCGGCAGCGACGAGGGCCGCGTCGCGTTCCTGCACGCCATCGCCCACATCGAGCTCAATGCCATCGACCTGGGTTGGGATGCGGCATACCGCTTCCGCGGATTGCCGGAAGAGTTCTACCGCGACTGGGTGCGGGTGGCCGACGACGAAGCCCGCCACTTCGTGCTGTTGCGCGACCGGATGCGCGAACTCGGTTGCGACTACGGCGACTTCGACGCGCACAACGGCCTGTGGGAAATGAGCGAGAAGACCGCGCACGACGGCCTGGCGCGGATGGCGCTGGTGCCGCGGGTGCTGGAGGCGCGCGGGCTGGACGTCACCCCGGGCATGATCGAGCGCCTGCGCGCGCTGGGCGATGCGCGCACGGTGGAGATCCTGGAGACGATCCTGCGCGAGGAGGTGGCGCACGTGGCCGCCGGTTCGCGCTGGTATCGCTGGTACTGCGAACGCGCCGGGGTCGAGCCGCGCGCGCGGTTCCGCGAGCTACTGGCCGAGTACGCCAGCGGCTACCTGCGGGGACCGTTCAACGTCCAGGCCCGGTTGCTGGCCGGGTTCGACGAGGACGAGCTGGCCACGCTGCAGGCGCTGGCGCCGGCATCCCGGTAGCCACACCCTCGGGTCCGGCGGCACGGGCAACGGACCCGCGCCACAGACGCAGGAGACTCCCGGCCCGCAGCGGCGGCCCTTGGCCGAAGCCATGCCGCCAGGCAACGGCGATCCCTGCGCGCTCCGCTGTTCTACCGGGCCAATGCCTGCAGGTCGTAGTGACGGCCGGGCGAGACCCGCAGCAGCGAGCCCTGCTCGTACCAGTCGCCGAGCACGATCCGCCGGCAATCGCGTCCGTCGGCGCGCAGTGCGTGCATGGCGGGACGATGGGTATGGCCATGGATCAGGGTGGATACGCCGAAACGGGCGAGGGTGGCCGCCACCGCTGCCGGGTTCACGTCCGTTACGTTTTCGAAGTTCGCGCGGTCGCCATCGATCATTTCCCGCTGCCGCGCCATGCTCGCCTCGCGGGCCTGGGCGGCGAAGGCCAGGCGCGCGGCCAGCGGCTGGGCCAGGAACGTCGCCTGCCAGACCGGGTCGCGGGTCTGCGCGCGGAATGCCTGGTAGGCGGTGTCGTCGGTGCACAGCAGGTCGCCGTGCATCAGCAGCACCGGCTCGCCATACAGCGACACCACGGCCGGGTCCGGCAGGATGCGCAGGCCGGCGCGGTCCGCGTAGTCCTGGCCGACCAGGAAATCCCGGTTGCCGTGGATGAAGTACGCCGGGACCCCGGCATCCGCCAGCGCACGCAGCGCGGCCGAGACTTCGGCGCCGGCCTCGGACGGGTCGTCGTCGCCGACCCAGGCCTCGAACAGGTCGCCGAGGATGTACAGCGCATCGGCCCGGGCCGCCTCCCCGCGCAGGAGGTGCAGGAACAGCGCAGTGATCTCCGGCCGGGCCGGATCCAGGTGCAGGTCGGAGACGAACAGCGTGGTCATGGGCGGATTGTAGGCCGACCGGAGTAAAATGCCCCGATTCCCCCGACCTTCCCCCTTCCATGGCCTGCCGCACCCGCTTCGCCCCCAGCCCCACGGGCTACCTGCACATCGGCGGCGCCCGCACCGCCCTGTATTGCTGGCTGGAGGCGCGCCACCGCGGCGGCGAGTTCATCCTGCGGATCGAGGACACCGATCGCGAGCGCAGCACCCAGGCCGCGATCGACGCCATCCTCGAAGCGATGGAATGGCTGGGCCTGGACTACGACGAAGGTCCGGTCTACCAGACCGATCGCGTCGACCGCTATCGTGAAGTCGCCGAACAACTGGTTGCCGCCGGCAAGGCCTATTACGCCTACGAGACCCGCGAGGAACTGGATGTCATGCGCGAAGCGGCGATGGCGAAACAGGAGAAGCCGCGCTACAACGGCGCCGCGCGCGACGCCGGGTTGCCGTATCGCGATGATCCCAACCGGGTGATCCGCTTCAAGAACCCGCTCGATGGCGTGGTCGCCTTCGACGACCTGATCAAGGGCCGGATCGAGATCGCCAACAGCGAACTCGACGACATGGTGATCTTCCGCCCGGACGGCTACCCGACCTACAACTTCGCGGTGGTCGTGGACGACTGGGACATGGCCATCACCGAGGTCATCCGCGGCGACGACCACATCAACAACACCCCGCGCCAGATCAACATCTACCAGGCCCTCGGCGCACCGGTGCCCAGCTTCGCGCACATGCCGATGATCCTGGACGAACAAGGCGCCAAGCTGTCCAAGCGCACCGGCGCGGCCGACGTGATGCAGTACAAGGAGGCCGGCTACCTGCCGCACGCGCTGGTCAACTACCTGGCGCGGCTGGGCTGGTCGCACGGCGACCAGGAGATCTTCAGCCGCGGCGAGCTGGTCGAACTGTTCGACGTGAAGGACGTGAACTCCAAGGCCGCGCGCCTGGACATGGCCAAGCTGGGCTGGGTCAACCAGCACTACCTCAAGGGCGACGACCCGGCGACCATCGCTCCGCAACTGGTGCCGCAGCTGCAGGCACTGGGTCTGGACGTGTCGGCCGGCCCGGCGCCGGTGGATGTCGTGATCGCCCTGCGCGAGCGGGTGCAGACTTTGAAGGAAATGGCCGAGAAGGCCGCGGTCTGGTATCGGCCGCTGGAAAGCTACGACGAGGCCGCGGTGGCCAAGCACCTCAAGGCCGGCGCCGACGTGCCGCTGGCCAAGGCGCGCGAACTGCTGGCCGCGTTGCCGGCATGGACCGTGGAGACGGTGGCGCAGGCGCTGCACGACGCCGCCACGGCGCTGGACCTGGGCATGGGCAAGGTCGCCCAGCCATTGCGGGTGGCGATCACCGGTACCCAGGTCAGCCCGGACATCTCGCATACGGTGTACCTGGCCGGGCGCGACGAGGCCTTGAAACGCATCGACGCGGCACTCATCCGGGTGGCGATGGGCTGAAGGTTTCTGGGAGACCGCAAACGATGGCCAGACGGCATGCCTGTACCGATCCGCACCACCACGTCGACAGCGCCGATGCGTTCGTGCGCGCGGTGGAGCGCGCCTGCGCCGAGCGCGGCCTGCGCTTGACCCCCATCCGCGCCAACGTGCTGCGCCTGATCGCCGATGCCGGCAAGCCGGTCAAGGCCTACGACCTGCTGGAGCGGGTGCGTGAGGGCAAGGGCGCCGGTGCCGACGCGCCGCCCACGGTATACCGGGCATTGGATTTCCTGATGGCCAACGGCTTCGTGCACAAGCTGGCTTCGGTCAACGCCTTCGTCGCCTGCCACCATCCCAACAGCGACCAGCATTCGGTGCCGTTCCTGATCTGCGACCGTTGCCACAGTGCGGTGGAACTGGAGGACAGCGAGGTCGTCGCCCAGCTCGACGCACGGGCCAAGGCGCTGGGCTTCCAGCCACAGGCGCAAACCCTGGAAGTGCATGGCCTGTGCGAGCGCTGCGCCGGGGGGTGATCCACCGGCGCAGGCCGCCGCGCGGGGCGCGCCCGCTCAGAACCAGGCGCGGATGCCGAACGCCAGCGCGCGGCCGGGCAGCGGCGCATAGTCGCGCAGCAGCGAAGTGTGCGGGCGGATCTCCTCGTTGCCGAGGTTGTTGCCGTCGAGGAACGCTTCCCAACGGGCGCCGCCGGCGCGCTCCCAGCGATAGGCCAGGTGCGCGTCGACCAGGGTATAGGCCGGACTCGGCTCCTCGTCCCGGGCCACGCGATCCTGCTTCAGGTAGCGCACCGCGCCGAGCGAGGCGCGCCAACCGCCCAGGTCCCACGACAGGTCGGCGCCGAAGCGGCCGGGTGCGATCCGCGGCAGGTAGCCGTCGTTGGCCAGCTCGACGCTGTAGGGGTGGGTGTGGTCGCCGTGCGGCACCTCGAAGGCGATGGTGCGGGTACCGCTCCCGTCCAGTTCGCCGCGCACCGTGTCGCCGAACAGGCGCAAGTCCCAGCCGCCCCGCTCGCCGTCGGCCAGGTGCAGCACGGCCTCGGCCTCGGCACCGGTGAAAGCCGCGTCGGCCTGGGTCCACAGCCGCACCGGGGTGCCGTGCTCGACGATGCCGGTGTCGGCCAGGTAGATGAAGTCGCGGAAGCCGCTGCGATAGACCGCGAGCTTGAAGTCGATGCGCTCGTTGTGCGCATGCAGGCCGATCTCGCCGCGCAGCGCGCGTTCCGTCGCCAGGCCGTTGTCGCCGATCTCGATGGAGCCGGTGGCCACGTGCAGGCCGCCCGCGTACAGCTCCTCCTGGGTCGGCGCGCGTCCGGAACCGTCGAGGCCGAAGCGCAGGTCGACGGTCTCGCTCACGCGCCAGATCGCGGCGGCCGACAGGTTGGTCGCGCCGAAGCTGCGCCGCGGCCGGCCGCCGGCCGGATCGAGGTCGACGCGATCGTAGCGTGCCCCCAGTTCGAGCTTGAGCGGATCGAAGTTCCGCTCCTGGACCACGAACAGGCCCCAACTGCCGGTCACGGTTGCCGGGACGAAGGCTTCCTCGCCCTCGGCCGCGAAGTCGACCCGGCCCAGTTGCAGGCCGAAGGCCCCGCGCCAGCCGGCGACGGGCTTCTGCACCGCCTGCAGCCGCGCGTCGTAGCCGGCACTGGTGAAGCGGGTGCCGACCTGCTGTCCTTCCAGTTCGACGTGTTCGTAGTCGCTGTAGGCGCCGTGCAGTTCCACGCTCTCCAGGAACGACAACGGCTCGTAGACGCCGGCTTTCAGCTCCAGCCGGTTCTGGGTCAGGTCGATGCGGACGTCCTCGTGTTCTTCGTCGTGATCGCCATGGCCGTCGTCGTCGTGGCCATGGTCATGATCGTCCTCGGCATGCACATGCGCGCCGGAGGGAATGCCGTAGTTGCTGCGGTAGGTGCTGGCGGACAGGCCGAAATGGCCGCCTTCGCCCAGCCAGGTCGCGCCCAGGGCACCGGCCCAGCTCCGGATCGAGCTGTTTTCAAGCCGGCCGCCGGCCGCCTCTTCCTCGTGGTCATGATCGTCATCGTCATGGTCGTCGTGCCCGATCGCAGCCAGTCCGGGGATGCGGTAGTCGCCGGTGTCGCGGCGCAGGCCGTCGACGTGGATCACCCAGTTCCCGTTGACGCCGTCGAGGCGGAACATGCCCGTGCGTTCGTCGTTGACGGTGTTGGCGCGGATTTCGGCGCGGCCGCCGAGCGCGGCTGCGGGCAGGTCGCGGGCGATGCGGCCGTCGGCCACGTTGACCGCACCGCCGATGGCGCCGCTGCCGAACAGCAGGGTCGCCGGACCCTTCAGCACCTCGATCTGGTCGGCGAGGAACGGCTCGACGCTGGTGGCATGGTCGGCGCTGACGGTGGAGGCATCCAGGGTGCCCAGGCCGGCTGCGAGCACCTGCACCCGCGGACCGTCCAGGCCGCGCAGGATCGGCCGGCCGACGCCGGGGCCGAAGTAGGTGGTCTGCACGCCGGGCAGCTTCTCCACGGTTTCGCCCAAGGTCGCGGCCTTGGCCCGGTTGAGGGCTTCGTCGCGCAGTACTTCCACCGGGCGGGCCAGCGATTCGGCATCGCTGGTCAGCGGCGAGGCGGTGACCTGGACGGCGGGCAGGTCGGTCGGGTCATGGGCGATGGCGGTCAGCGGGGCGGCGGTGCAGGCCAGCGCCAGGGCGAGGAACAGAGGGCGGCGGACGGGCAGGGGATGGGAGGAGAGCATGGCGGGGACGGTTCCGGAGGGGAGGGTGACAGCTCGTCAGAAATGTTATAATATATCCAAACGCTGGCAACACCCTCTCCCGAACGTCATGCTTGCCCGATGAGCCGCCACGCCCCCCGTCCCCCCTCCCTGCTTGACCGTGTCGGCGCGACCGGCTCGTTGCTGTGCGCGCTGCACTGCGCGCTGACCCCGCTGCTGCTGGCCGCCTTGCCGGCGCTGGGCCTGACCGTGTGGTTCGATGGCAGCCTGGAATGGGCCCTGGTCCTGTTCGTGACCCTGCTGGGCATGTTCAGCCTGGGCTGGAGCTACCGCCGGCACCGGGCACTGCGCGCACTGGGCCTGCTGGTGCCGGGGTTGCTCGCGCTGTGGGTGGGCCTGTTGTATCCACCGCTGCACCAGTCGACGGTGCCGCATGCGGTGGTGATGACCTTCGGCGGCACCCTGGTGGGGCTGGCCCACTTGGTCAACCTGCGCCTGAACCACGGGCATGTCCACGACGCCGGCTGTGCCCATTGAGGCACGCGTGCTAGGCTTGACGGTCTGTCGCGCATCGCGCGCGACCCATAGTCCAAGCGAATCGAGGAGTTGAAAGATGGGCAAGGGTGACCGCAAGACCGCCAAGGGCAAGCGCTACAACGCCAGCTACGGCAATGCGCGCCGCCATGGCGGGACCCGCGCTGCCGCAGGCGCCGCCGCGCCGGCGGCGAAGAAGACCGTGGCCAAGCCGGTGGTGAAGAAGGCCGTGGCCAAGAAGACGGTGGCCAAGGCGGGCTGATCCTCCGGTCCGATCCCCGGCAGTGCACGAAAACGCGGCGCCTGGCGCCGCGTTTTCGTTTCCGGTGCGGTTACGGCGCCGGGCCGCGGCGGCGGCCGCCGATCCAACTGGCCAGGCGCAGGTCGCCGCCCAGCCAGTAGGCCAGCTCGGCGGGCTGGCCGATGTCCCAGAGCACGAAGTCCGCGCGCAGGCCGGGTTGCAGACGGCCACGGTCGCGCAGCCCGAGGGCGAGGGCGCCGTTGACGCTGGCGCCGCGCAGGGCTTCCTCGGGAGTCAGGCGGAAGTGGGTGCAGGCCAGCGACATGGCCAGGCGCAGCGACTGCAGCGGCGAGGTGCCGGGATTGCAGTCGGTGGCCACCGCCATCGGCACGCCGCTGGCGCGGAACCCGTCCAGTGGCGGCAACCTGGTCTCGCGCAGCACGTGGAAGGCACCGGGCAGCAGCACCGCCACGGTACCGGCGCGCGCCATCGCCGCCACCCCGGCCGGCGAGGTGTGTTCGACGTGGTCGGCCGACAGGCCGCCGAATCCGGCCACCAGTGCGGCGCCATCGCCGTCGCTGAGCTGGTCGGCGTGCAGTTTCACCGGCAAGCCCAGCGCCTGCGCGGCCGCGAACACGCGCCGGGTCTGCGCGGGGTCGAAGCCGATCCGCTCGCAGAACGCGTCGACGGCATCGACCAGGCCTTCGGCATGCAGTCGCGGCAGCCATGCGCATGCGGCATCGATGTAGGCGTCGGCCCGGCCGGCATATTCGGGCGGCAGCGCATGGGCGCCGAGGAAAGTGGTGCGCACGGTCATGCCCAGGATCTCGCCGATCCGGCGCGCGACCCGCAGCATGCGCCGCTCGCTCTCGAAGTCCAGGCCGTAGCCGGACTTGATCTCGACCGTGGTGACACCGTCGCCGAACAGCGCGCGGGCGCGCGGCAGTGATTGCGCCAGCAGGTGCTCCTCGTCGGCCGCGCGGGTGGCGCGCACGCTGGAGACGATGCCGCCGCCGGAGCGCGCGATCTCCTCGTAGCTGGCGCCCCCCAAGCGTTGCTCGAACTCGCCGGCACGGTCGCCGCCGAACACCAGATGGGTATGGCAATCGACCAGGCCGGGGGTGATCCAGCGGCCGCCGGCATCGACCACCTCGGCGGCCAAGGATTCCGGCGTCCCCGGCAGCGCCGCGCGCGGGCCGGCGAACACCAGCAGGCCGTCCTTCCAGCCCAGCGCACCGTCCTCGATGCTGCCGTAGCCGGCCTCGCCCTGCAGGGTGGCCAGGTTCGCATTGACGGCCAGGCCGTCCCAGCGGAGCGCGGTTTCCATGCGCCGATTCTATCGGGCCGAACGCCCCCACGGGCGGCGGCGCGCGCCCGTGGCGCACTGGATCGCCAGCGCTCGCGGTTCGCGCGAGAATGCGCGGATGGACACCTTGAGCGATGCTTCGCTGCTGTGGACCCGCACCGGCTGGCGCGGCGATGCCGGACTGGACGTGGCCGGCGGCCGCATCGCCGCCCACCTGCCGGCCGGACCCGGCGGGCACGGGGACTGGATGCTGCCGGGTGTCCCCAACCTGCATTCGCACGCGTTCCAGCGCGCGATGGCCGGCCTGGCCGAGCGCCAGACCCACCCGCAGGATTCGTTCTGGACCTGGCGCGAGACCATGTACCGGATCGCCGCGCGCTTCGATCCGGACAGCCTGCAGGCGGTGGCCGCGCAGCTGTACGCGGAGATGCTGGAGGCGGGCTACACCACGGTCTGCGAATTCCATTACCTGCACCACGCACCGGACGGGCGGCCCTACGCCGAACCCGCGGCGATGTCGCAGGCGCTGATCGCCGCCGCGCGCGAAACCGGCATCCGCTTGACCCTGCTGCCGGTGCTGTACATGAGCGGCGGATTCGACCGGCGGCCGCTATCCGCACGCCAGCGCCGCTTCGGCCACGACCTGGACGGCTTCCTGCGCCTGTTCGAGGCGCTGCGCGCCGGGGAGGACGAGCGCCTGCGCGTGGGCGTGGCCTTCCACAGCCTGCGCGCGGTGCCGCCTGAGGCGATGTCCGCGGCGCTGGCCGCGTTGCCGGCCGGGATCCCGCTGCACATCCATGTCGCCGAGCAGATCGGCGAAGTCCAGGACTGCCTGGCGGTGCGCAACGCCAGGCCGGTGGAATGGCTGCTGGAGCATGCGCCGGTGGACCGGCACTGGACCCTGGTGCATGCCACCCACCTGACCGCGGAGGAGACCGCGGGCATCGCCGCCAGCGGTGCGACCGTGGCGATCTGCCCGACCACCGAGGCCAACCTCGGCGACGGCCTGTTTCCGCTGCGCGCCTACCTCGATGCCGGCGGCGCCTGGGGCGTGGGTTCGGATTCGCACATCTCGGTGTCGCCGGTGGAGGAGCTGCGCTGGCTCGAATACGGCCAGCGCCTGCACACCCGCCACCGCAACATCGCGGTGGGCGGCGAGGGCGACAGCGTCGGCGAGACCCTGCTGCATGGCACCCTGGCCAGCGGCGCGAACGCCAGCGGGCAGGCGGTCGGCGTGCTGGCGCCGGGGATGGCTGCGGACTGGATCGCGCTGGACGCGCAGGCACCCGCGTTCGCCGGCGCGCAGCCGGCGGACGTGGTCGACCGCTGGCTGTTCTCGGGCAACCGCAACCTGGTGCGCGAGGTGCGCGTGGCCGGAGAGGTCGTGGTGAGCGCGGGCCGGCACCGCGCGGCCGAAACGATCGCGGCGCGCTACCGGCACGTGGTGGCGCGGCTGCTGGCCGATTGAACCGGCGGCCACCGTGACCTCGCGCACTTCCCGGTCCCGCCCCCTGGGATCCATCCTGTCCCAACCCGTTCCCGGAGCCGACGCATGAACCTCCGTCTCGCCGCCATCGCCGCCGGCATGGTGGCCGTACTCGCCGCCCCCGGCCCGGCCCGGGCCATGACCGACGCCGAGCTGGCCGCGGTCGTTCACCAGCGCCTGCACGGCGACCGCACCGGTGCGTGCATGGCGGTGGCGGTGGTGGAGAAGGACCGCGTCGCCCGCACCTTCCAGTGTGCCGACGCCGCGGATGCGGCGCGCATTGGTCCGGATGCGGCGTTCGAGATCGGCTCGGTCAGCAAGACCATGACCGCCACCCTGCTGGCCGACCTGATCGCGCAGGGCCAGGGCTCGCTCGACGACACCCTGGCCTCGTGGCTGCCGGAAGGCACCCGGGTCCCGGACTACCGGGGCCAGCCGATCCTGCTGCGCCACGTGGTCACCCATACCTCCGGGCTGCCGGCGCTGCCGTCGCGGCTGGGGGCCGCCGGCATGGACGATCCCTATGCCAACCTGGATCCGGATGCGCTGCTGGCCTCGCTGGGCGATGCGACGCTGGCGTCCGCGCCGGGCACCCGGTTCGAATACTCCAACTTCGCCTCGATGGTGCTGTCCTACGCGGTCGCGCGCCGCGCCGGCACCGATTTCGAGACGCTGGCGCGCGAGCGCCTGTTCGTGCCGCTGGGCATGGATGGTGCCTACATCCACCGCAAGCCGGAAGGCGTGCGTGCCGCCGTCGGCCACACGCCGAACGGCCGGCCGACCCCGGCGTGGAACTTCGCCACCGATCTGGCCGGCGTCGGCGGCGTGCGCGCGACCCTGGACGACATGGTGCGGTACGTGCAGGGTGGACTGGGCTGGATCGATGCGCCGATCAAGTCCGCCCTGCAGAAGACCCACGAGCCGGTGTCGCAGCAGCCGCCGATGGGCATGAACTGGATGCTGGCGCAGCTGCGCGACCACACCGTGCTGATGCACGAAGGCGGCACCGGCGGCTTCTCTTCGTTCGTCTCGCTGGACCCGCAGCGGCAGCGCGGCGTCGTGATCCTGTCGGACACGACCTGGAACTCCATCGGCAGCCTGGGCAGCCTCGGCCTGCACCTGGTCGACGATTCGCTGCCGCTGGGCAAGCCGCGCCGCGAGGCGCCCGCCGATCCGGCGCTGCTGGCCGCACTGGCCGGCGACTACCAGTTGCAGGGCGCGATGAAGATGACCCTGCGCGGCCACGACGGTCGCCTGTACGTGCTTCCGGAAGGCCAGCCCGAACTGGCGATGGGCCACGACGATGCCGGCGACTTCTATCCGCTGGAACTGGACGCGGTGCTGCGTCCGCAGCGCAAGGCCGACGGCAGCTACGCGTTCACCTGGATGCAGATGGGTGGCGCGATCCCGGCCACCCGCATCGATCGTGCGCCGAAGGCACCGATTCCGGTCCTGACGGCCGCGGCGCTGGCCGGTTACGCCGGTGACTACCCGCTGGCGCCCGGCTTCGCGCTCAACGTGCGCGAGGAAGGCGGCAAGCTGCTCGCGCAGGCGACCGGCCAGGGCGCGTTTCCGCTGGATGCGGTGGCCAAGGATGCGTTCGAGGCGGCCGCCTACGGCATCGAGATCCGGTTCCTGCGCGATGCCGATGGCCGGGTCGAATCACTGGAACTGCACCAGGGCGGGCAGGTGCTGCGCGGCAAGCGCGGCGGCTGACCGCACGGCGCGCTCGCCGGGATCAGAACAGCAGCGAAGCCATCTTCCTGCGGTACTGGCCCACCAGGTCCTCGTCCTCGACGATGCGGAAGGCGTCGATCAGCGTCTTCCTCGCCAGTCCGTCCTCGTGGTTGCGGTCGCGGCGCAGCATCTCGATCAACTGCTCCAGGCCGGCGGCCGCGTCGCCGCCGACCAGGTGGTGCACGGCCAGCAGGTGGCGGGCCTTGAGGTCGCCCGGGTCGGCGGCGAGGGCCTGTTCCAGCACCGCCGCCGGCGGCGCGTCCTTGAGCAGGGCGGCGAAGCCCAGTCGCGCGCGGGCGCGCACCGTGCGTTCGTCGGTGGCCAGGTTGGCCGGCAACGCATCGAGCAGTTGCTCGGCTTCGGCCGCTGCGCCGGTCCTGAGCAGGGCCAGGGCCAGGTCGAGCCTGAGTTCGTCCTTGTCCGGCTCGGCCTGCACGGCGTGACGCAGGCGCACCACCTCGGCGTGCGGATCGGCAGGCGCCGACTCCGCCGGCCCGGCGTCGTTTCCGGCGCCGGCCAGCGGCTCGATCCCGTGCTGCTGCAGGAACTGGCGCAACTGGCCTTCCGGGAGCGCGCCCTGGAACGCATCCACCGGCTGCCCGCCGACCAGCAGGAACACGGTCGGTACCGAGCGGATCTGGAATGCGGCGGCGACCTGCTGTTCCTTGTCCACGTCCACCTTGGCCAGGACGAAGGCGCCGCCGTACTCGCCGGCCAGTTTCTCCAGCACCGGGCCCAGCGACTTGCACGGGCCGCACCAGGTCGCCCAGAAATCGACCAGCACGGGGGTTTGCAGGGATCGCTGCAGGACGTCGGTCTCGAAGGTCTCGGTGGTGACGTCGATGACGTGGGGCAGGTCGGCCATGGGGAAGTCCGTGGGGATGGGGGTGGCGGTGAGATGGTGCCGGGGCGGGGAGCTTACAAGCGGATGTAAGGTGTAGTTGACATCAAGATGGGTCAATGTAATATGCAATTTACATTATGTCGGCTTGGGATTACGCCATGAAATGGATGAGGACGCTGTGGTTCCTGTTGCTGCCGCTGGCCGCCTTCGGCCTGTGGACGATGCTGGCCAGCCCGCGCAGCCTGTTCGGCATCGACCTGGGCGCCCTGGGCATGTTCGCGCTGGTGGCCAGCACGGTGGCGGCGCTGTCGCTGCTGGCCGACATCTCGCGTGAAAACCTGCAGGGCGCGTCCCCGGCCGAGTGGAAAGCCTGGATCGGCACCGGCTTCATGCTGGTCGGCGTGGTGTACTTCCTGACCCGGATGTCGCTGTTCACCGTCGCTGACTGGCGCGATCCGCACGTGGGCGCGGTGTCGCGCAACCTGGTGCTGCTGCTGGTGGTGTGGTCCGTGCTGACCTCGGTGCTGGCCGCGCGCTGGAAAGGCAAGGTCGACGAGGACGAACGCGACCGCGAAATCGCCGCGCAGGCGGTGGGTTGGGGTCGCGGCGCACTGGTGTTCTGCCTGATCGGGCTGGTGGCGATGCTGGGCTTCTCGCCGCCGGAGCGGCTGCGGTGGGCCACCCACTTCATGATCGCCAACCTGCTGGTGTTCGCCCTGATGTGGCACTGCCTGGTGGAGTATGCGGCGACCACCGTGATGTACCTGCGCGACAGGAGGGCGGTGGCATGAACCTGCGCGAGTTGATCGGCTCCATGAACAAGCAGGAGCGCATCGCATGGCTGGGCGTAGCCTCGCTAATGCCCGTTGCACTCTACTTGGCCTGGCAGTTGTTCGTATCGGCGATTGGCGGCGAAGGTCACGCATCGGTTGCGACCCAGCGTACTGGCGGACGTATCTTTATGGTGTACATGGCGTGCTATTGCTGGATCGTGTTTCGCGACAAGTCGCGTTTCTCGGACGAGCGCGACCGATTGATAGCAATACGTGGGGTTGCGGCTGCCTATCTGCTTCTGGCGCTGGCGATGATCGGCGTCGCATTCACTATCGCGTCGCCGCGCTGGCAGCCCTATTGGACTTCCCGTTCGCCTGCCTGGCTGGAGGCGTTCTTCATGTTCTGTTTGATTGCTTCGCTTGCCCTCGGCTGGTGCACGCGTGTGGCTCACTACTGGCGCGACCGCCGATGACCGCCACCCCGGTCGGCAACGAGATCCGTCGCTGGCGCTTCGAGCGTGGCGAGATGACCCAGCAGGCGCTTGCCGACGCCTGCGGCGTCACCCGCCAGACCATCATCGCGCTGGAGGCGGGGCGCTATGCGCCTTCGCTGGAACTGGCGTTCCGCATCGCCCGCGCGTTCGGCACGGGCGTGGAGGACGTATTCCACTGGCGCGGGAGCTGAATGCTCAACCGTGGCGCAGCTTGAGCCCCAGGATCAGCAGCGCCAGCGCCAGGGTGACGATGTTGGACAGGATCATCGGCCAGGAACCCAGCGCGATCCCGTAGGCCAGCCAGAAGCACAGGCCGGTCACGAACACCACGTACATGCCCAGCGAGATCGCCCGGGTGTCGCGCGTGCGCAGGGTCTTCAGCGCCTGCGGCACGAAGGCGACGGTGGTGAGGATGGCTGCAAAGTAACCCAGCCACTCGCCACTCACGGCGCGCCGCCGGGCGCCTTGTAGACCACGCCGTCCTTCATCACGAAGTCCACGTCCATCACCACGCCGATGTCGGCCAGCGGGTCGCCGGGCACGGCGACGATGTCGGCGCGCTTGCCGGCCTCGATCACTCCCTGGTCGTCCACGCCCAGCACTTCGGCCGCGCGGACGGTGGCCGCCTGCAGTGCCTGCGCCGCCGGCATCCCGGCTTCGACCATGTAGATGAACTCGCGCGCGTTGTCGCCGTGCGGGCCCACGCCCATGTCGGTGCCGAAGGCGATTTTCACCCCGCTGCGGTAGGCGCGCGCCGCCGTGTCCTGGATCAGCGCGCCGATCCGCGCGGCCTTCGGTCGCACCACTTCGGGGAAATAGCCTGGTTCCTTGGCCTTCTCGGCGACGAAGCGGCCGGCATAGATGGTCGGGACGTACCACGTGCCTTTTTCCTTCATGAGCTTCATCACCCGGTCGCTCATGTAGGTGCCGTGCTCGATGCTGGTCACGCCGCCGGCGACGGCGCGGTACATGCCTTCCTCGCCGTGCGCGTGCGCGGCCACGCGGTAGCCATAGTCCTTGGCGGTATCGACGATGGCCTTCACTTCGTCCACGGTGAACTGCGGTGCGTCGCCGGACTTGGCGTAGCTCAGCACGCCGCCGGTGGCGGTGATCTTGATCACGTCGCTGCCTTCCTTGTAGCGCTGGCGCACGGCCTGGCGGGCGTCGTCGACCGAATTGACCACGCCCTCGGTCGGCCCGGGCGGCCCGTGCAGGTCGGAGAGCAGGCGGTTCCAGCCGTTGGTCGGGTCGGCGTGGCCGCCGGTGGTGGCGATCGAACGGCCGGCGGCGAAGATCCGCGGCCCTTTCACCCGGCCCTGGGCGATCGCGTCGCGCAGGTGCGGGGCGACTTCGCCGCCGAGGTCGCGCACGCTGGTGAAACCGGCCAGCAAGGTCTTCTCGGCGTAGCCGACGCTGCGGAAAGCATAGTCGACCGGGTCCAGGCGGAAGCCTTCCGAATAGCTCTGCGGGTTGATCTCGTCTTCCAGGTGCACGTGCAGGTCGGTCCAGCCGGGCAGGCAGGCATGGCCGCGCAGGTCCACCGCGCCGGAAGCCGAAGCGGCGGGGATTCCGGTGGAGACCGCTTCGATCCGGCCGTCGCGCACCTGCACGGTGTGCGGCCCGAGCATTCGCCCGCTGCGGGCGTCGAACAGTTGGCCGCAATGCAGTTCGGTTGCCGGCGGCGCGGCGGATTGGGCCAGGGTGGTAACGGGGGCGAGCAGGGCCAACGGCAGCAGCAGGACGCGCATGCGGACTTCTCCTCGGGGATGGGTCTGGCGCCGGCCGGCGATGGCTCCCCGCGTGGCCGGCGTGCGCACCGGGCCGAGTATACTCCCGGCACTTCCCTCGCCGGGTGCGAAGAATGAAGGCCCTGATGCTGTCGGTCGCGGCGCTGGCCGCCGCATTCCCCGGCCTGGCGACTGCGCAAGTGACCGACCACGAGGCGAAGGCGCGGGAGATCTACGAACGGATCGTTTCGTTCCGCACCGCGGCCGGTCAGGGGCAGACGCCGGCGATGGCCTCGTACCTGGCCGGAGTGCTGGAGGCCGGGGGCGTGCCGGAGGCGGACATCGCCACGATCGACGAGGCCGGCGAACGGGCGATGATCGTGCGCATCCCGGGGCGGGGGCCGGACCGGCCGATCCTGTTCTCGGCGCACATGGACGTGGTCGATGCCCGCCCCGAGGAGTGGCAGCGCGATCCGTTCCGGCTCGTCGAGGAGAACGGCAATTTCTACGGCCGCGGCAGCGAGGACAACAAGGCCGGCGTCGTCGCGCTGGTCTCGACGATCCTGCGCTTGAAGGCAGAGCGGATGCAGCCGGAACGGGATCTGGTCTTCGCGTTCGTCGCGGACGAGGAGACCGGGATGCACACGACGCGGCGGATCGCGGCCCATCCGTGGGTCAAGAACGCCGAGTTCGCCATCAACACCGATGCCGGTGGCGGCACCCTGGACGAGACGACGGGGAAGCCGCTCATCTATCTCGTGCAGGGCGCGGAGAAGACGTTCGCGACCTTCGATGTCGTCGTCACCAATCCGGGCGGACACAGTTCGCGTCCGCGCCAGGACAACGCGATCTACCAGCTGGCCCACGCGCTGGAGAAGATCGAGGCGTATCGGTTCCCGGTCATGGCCACCGACCTCACGCGTTCCTATCTGGGTACCGTCGGCGAACGGATGCAGGGGCCGGTGGGCGAGGCGCTGCGCAAGTTCGCCGCCGATCCCGACGATGCGGACGCCGCGGCCGTGCTGGCGAAGGCGCCGGAGTTCGTCGGCACCACGCGCACCACCTGCGTGGCGACGATGCTCGAGGCCGGCCATGCCGAAAACGCCCTGCCGCAGACGGCGAAGGCCACGGTGAACTGCCGGGTCTTCCCGGGCGTGCCCGTCGATACGGTGCGCGAGGCGCTGGTCGCGGCCATCGCCGATCCCGGGGTGAAGGTCGCGGTGCGCGGCACGCCCCAGGAGAGCCCGGTCTCCGAAATGCGCCCGGAGGTGATGGCGGCGATCGGGCGCGCGGTGCACGCGCACCATCCCGGCGTCCCGGTCTCGCCCTACCTGGAATCCGGCGGCACCGACGGCATGGTCTACCGCATCGCCGGCATCCCGACCTTCGCCAGCTCCGGGCTGTTCACCAAGCCGAGCGAGATGTTCGCGCACGGGCTCGACGAACGCCTGCCGGTGGCCGCCTTCCACGAGGGGCTGGACCACATCTACCGGCTGGCGGTCGACCTGGGCGGGGCGCGACCGGGCGGCTGAGGCCCGGGGCACCCGGTGCGGAGGCCTTCACTGGGATGGTGGAGGCCGATGCTGCGCTGCGGTACCCTAGACGACTTTGCCGCAGCCGCCGCGAGCCGCAATGTCCGCCGTCCCCGAAAACGCCTCGTCCTACGATCCCCGCGCCGTGGAGGCCGCCGCCCAGGCGTTCTGGGACGGCAGCCGCGCCTTCGAGGTCGACGAGGCCTCCGACAAGCCCAAGTACTACTGCCTGTCGATGCTGCCGTACCCGTCCGGCGCGCTGCACATGGGCCACGTGCGCAACTACACCATCGGCGACGTGATCAGCCGCTACAAGCGCATGACCGGGCACAACGTGCTGCAGCCGATGGGCTGGGACGCGTTCGGCCTGCCGGCCGAGAACGCAGCGATCAAGAACAAGGTCGCGCCGGCCAAGTGGACCTACCAGAACATCGCGCACATGCGCAGCCAGCTCAAGTCGCTGGGCTACGCCATCGACTGGTCGCGCGAGTTCGCCACCTGTACCCCGGACTACTACGTCCACGAGCAGCGCATGTTCACCCGGCTGATGCGCAAGGGCCTGGCCTATCGCAAGAACGCGGTGGTGAACTGGGACCCGGTGGACCAGACGGTGCTGGCCAACGAGCAGGTGATCGACGGCCGCGGCTGGCGCTCGGGCGCACTGGTGGAGAAGCGCGAAATCCCGCAGTGGTTCCTGCGCATCACCGACTACGCCCAGGAACTGCTGGACGGGCTGGACGAACTGCCGGGCTGGCCGGATTCGGTCAAGACCATGCAGCGCAACTGGATCGGCCGCTCGGAAGGGCTCGAGATCCAGTTCGAGGTGGCCGACGCGGCCGGCGATGCGCTGGAGCCGATCCGGGTATTCACCACCCGCCCCGATACGCTGATGGGGGTGACCTTCGTCTCCATCGCCGGCGAGCATCCGCTGGCGCTGAAGGCGGCCGCGTCGAACCCGGCGCTGGCGGCGTTCCTGGAGGAACTCAAGCACGGTGGCGTGTCCGAGGCCGAGCTGGAGACCCAGGAAAAGCGCGGCATGGACACCGGCCTGGTGGCGGTGCATCCGGTCACCGGCGAGCGCGTGCCGATCTGGGTCGCCAATTTCGTGCTGATGGGCTACGGCACCGGCGCGGTGATGGCCGTGCCCGGCCACGATCAGCGCGACCACGAGTTCGCCGGCAAGTACGGCCTGCCGATCGTGCAGGTGATCGCGCTGAAGCAGCCGCGCAGCGAAGACGAAAGGACCTGGGAGGCATCGAACTGGCGCGACTGGTACGGTGACAAGACCCGCACCGACCTGGAAACGGTCAACTCCGGCGAGTTCGACGGCCTGGACTACTGGGGTGCGTTCGAGGCCCTGGCCGAGCGCTTCGAGCGCAAGGGACAGGGCCAGCGCCGGGTCAACTACCGCCTGCGCGACTGGGGCGTGAGCCGCCAGCGCTACTGGGGCTGCCCGATCCCGGTGATCTACTGCGAGCGTTGCGGCGCGGTGCCGGTGCCCGAGGACCAGTTGCCGGTGCTGCTGCCGGAGGACGTGGAGTTCAGCGGGACCGGTTCGCCGATCAAGACCAATCCGGAATGGCGCAAGACCGCCTGCCCGGACTGCGGCGGGCCGGCCGAGCGCGAGACCGATACCTTCGATACCTTCATGGAGTCGAGCTGGTACTACGCGCGCTACACTTCGCCCACCGCGCGCGAGATGGTCGACCGGCGCGGCAACTACTGGTTGCCCGTGGACCAGTACATCGGCGGCATCGAGCACGCGATCCTGCACCTGATGTATTTCCGCTTCTATCACAAGCTCCTGCGCGACGCGCGCATGGTGGACAGCGACGAGCCGGCGACCAACCTGCTGACCCAGGGCATGGTGATCGCCGAGACCTACTACCGCGACAACGCCGACGGCTCCAAGGACTGGATCAACCCGGCCGACGTGGACGTGCAGCGCGACGAGCGTGGCCGCATCGTCGGCGCCAGCCTGCGTGCGGACGGCCAGCCGGTGAAGATCGGCCCGGTCGAGAAGATGTCCAAGTCGAAGAACAACGGGGTCGATCCGCAGGCAATGGTCGACAAGTACGGCGCCGACACCGTGCGCCTGTTCTCGATGTTCGCTGCCCCGCCGGAGCAGTCGCTGGAGTGGAACGAGGCCGGGGTCGACGGCATGGCCCGCTTCCTGCGCCGGCTGTGGAGCCAGGCGCACCGGCACGCGGCCGACGGCCCGGCCCCGGCGCTGGACGTGGTGGCGCTGGATGCAGCGCAGAAGGCGTTGCGCCGCAAGACCCACGAGACCATCGACAAGGTCGGCAACGACTATGGGCGCAGGCACAGCTTCAACACCGCCATCGCCGCGGTGATGGAGTTGATGAACGCGGTGGGCAAGTTCGACGACGCCAGTGCGCAGGGCCGGGCGGTTCGCCAGGAAGCGCTGGAGGCGGCGGTGCTGCTGCTCAATCCGATCACCCCGCATTCGAGCCATGCGCTGTGGCAGTTGCTGGGCCATGCGCAGACCCTGCTGGAGGATGTGCCGTTCCCGCAGGCCGACCCGGCCGCGCTGGTGCGCGACGCGGTGACCCTGGCGGTGCAGGTCAACGGCAAGCTGCGCGGGACCATCGAGGTCGCCGCCGACGCCCCGCGCGACCAGGTCGAGGCGCTGGCCAGGGCCGAGCCCAATACCGCCCGTTACCTGGAAGGGTTGACGGTGCGCAAGGTGATCGTGGTCCCCGGCAAGATCGTGAACATCGTCGCCGCATAGCGGCGGCGATGGGGGGCGTGATCGGCTGCGGCCGCTCACGTCCCAAGGTTCCTCAGGAACACCCTGGGCCCCGCCACGCGTGTCCCACCCCCATCCGCGCCACGCCCCGCCTCGGGGGCTATGTCGGCTGAATCGTGGGTCGTGGGCCGGTTGCCGGGTTTGGCGCGGTCGTACAGACTGGCGGGCATGATCCGGAACGCCCTGCTCGTCCTTTTCGTCCTGGCCCTGGCCGGCTGCGGGTTCCACCTGCGCGACAACCTGGCCCTGCCTCAGGACACGCCGCCGGTGCACGTGGTTTCGACCATCCCGTTCAGCGAGCTGGTCACCACCCTGGAGCGCAACCTGCGCAATGCCGGCGCGCGGGTGGCCACGCGCGAGCAGATGGCGGCCGAGCCCACGGCGCGGGTGGCGCGCCTGGACATCCTGTCCGAGCGCTGGGGCGACCTGCCCATCGCGATCGACGACCAGGGCCGCGCGCAGGAGTTCAGCCTGCGCTACGCCACCATCTTCACCTTCCGCCTGCCGGACGGGACCGAACTGGTGCCGCAGCAGGTGGTGGAGCTGTCGCGCGACTACGTCTCGCCGCCGGAGGATGCCACCGGCACCAGCACCGAGCGCGAGATCCTGGCCGACGAACTGCGCCGCGAGATGGCCGCTTCGATCCTGCGCCGGATCGACAGCGTGGTTCGATCCAATGTCGCTCCCGCCGCTTCCCGTGCCGCGCCCCCGGCCACGCCAGCGGCTTCCGATCCGGTCCCGGCCCGCTGATGGAAGTGCGGCCCGACCAGCTGGCCGCACAGGGCGCCGGGCAACCGTTGCAGGCGGTCTACCTCGTCGCCGGTCCGGAAACCCTGCATGTGCTCGAGGCCGCCGACGCGGTGCGTGCCCGGGCGCGGGCCGAAGGTGCCGAGCGCGAAGTGTTCGATGCCGACGGCCGCGATCCGGACTGGGATGCGCTGTCGGCCAGCTTCAACGCCCCCAGCCTGTTCAGCAGCCGCCGGCTGCTGGAATTGCGCCTGCCGGGTGGCAAGCCGGGCAAGGCCGGCGCGGAGGTGATCGCCGGGTTCTGCGAGGATCCACCCGCCGATGTCACCCTGCTGATCGTCGCCGGCGACTGGAGCAAGGCGCACCACGGCAAGTGGGTGGATGCGGTGTCGCGTCGCGGCGTGGTGTCCATTGCCTGGGCGGTGAAGCCGCACGAACTGCCCGGCTGGATCGACCGCCGCCTGCGCGAGCGTGGCCTGCGCGCCACGTCCGAGGCGGTGCAGGGCCTGGCCGAGCGGGTGGAAGGCAACCTGCTGGCCGCCGCGCAGGAGATCGACAAGCTCGCCCTGCTGGCGCCGGAGGGCACCCTGGACCTGGAGGCGATGCAGTCGCTGGTCGCCGATGCGGCGCGCTACGACGTGTTCCGGCTGATCGAATCGACCCTGTCCGGGCAGCCGGCGCAGGTGCGGCGAATGCTCGCCGGCCTGCGCGCCGAGGGCGAGCAGGTCGCCGGGCTGATGCCAATGGTGACCCGCGAGGTGCTGCGCGCCGCCGCATTGGCCCGCGCCCAGGCGCGCGGCGCCAACCTGGCGGCGGAGATGAAGTCGCAGGGCCTGTGGGAGTCGCGCCAGGCACCGTTCAAGCGCGCGCTGCAGCGTCACGCCACGCCGCTGCGCTGGAACCGCTTCGCCGCCTATGCCTCGCGCATCGACCGCGCAGCCAAGGGGCGCGGTCCGGGCGAGCCCTGGCAGCTGCTGGAGCGGTTGCTGCTGGCGATCGCCGAACAAGCTCCGGCCACCCGGCTGCTCGCCGGCAGCGCGCGCTGAGCCGCCGGTTCCGGACATGCCGGCATCGAGCGGGCTGCTCATCTGGTACGGCGGCACCTTCGATCCGGTGCACGAGGGCCACCTCGCCATCGCCCGCGCCGCCGCCGACACCTTCGGGGTGCCGGTGACCCTGGCGCCGGCGGCCGATCCACCGCACCGCCAGGCCCCGGGCGCCAGCGCCGGGCAGCGGGCGCGCATGCTCGACCTGGCCGTGGCCGGCGATCCGCGCCTGCGCGTGGACCGGCGCGAACTGCACCGTCCCGGCCCGTCGTGGACCGTGGACACCTTGCATGACCTGCGCCAGGAACGGGGCCGGCGCGCCCCGCTGGCGCTGCTGCTCGGCGCCGACAGCTTCCGCTCGCTGCCGAGCTGGCGGCACTGGCGGCGGTTGCCGCGCCTGGCCCACCTGGTCGTGGCCGCGCGCGCGGCCGGGGGCGCGCTGGACGACTTGCCGGCAGAGTTGGCCGCGGAGGTCGCAGGCCGCTGGACCGACGATCCCCGCGACCTGGCCCGGGTGCCCGCCGGCCGCTGCTTCGCCCTGCGCCAGCCGCTGCGCGGGGAATCGGCCACCGCGGTGCGCCGCGGCCTGGCTTCGGGCGACCCGGCGGCCTGGCGCGGGCAGCTCGCGCCGGCCGTGGCCGCCTTCATCGAGGCCGAAGGGCTCTACCGCGATCCGTGAACGCGGGCCTGCGCCCCGCGCCGGTATAATCGGCGCTCTCACCTGTCGTCCGCCGCAGAGCCTTCCTTGAGCACCCAAGCCCACGTCATCAAGACCCGCCTTCCCGAACCGCCGCCGCCCGTGGAAGCACTGCTGGCCACCGTCCGCGCCGCGGTGGAGGAGATCAAGGCCAAGGATGTCGTCGAGATCGACGTGCGCGGCAGGACCAGCGTCACCGACCACCTGGTCATCGTCTCGGGCACGTCCACCCGGCACGTGAAGTCGATCGCCGACGAGGTCACTCGCTTCGCCAAGAAGCTCGGGGTGATGCCGCTGGGCGTGGAAGGCGAGCGCGAGGCCGAGTGGGTGCTGGTCGACCTGGGCGACGTGATCGTGCACGTGATGCTGCCGCGGGTGCGCGAGTTCTATGCCCTGGAGCGGCTGTGGACCGTCGGCGACGGCCGCGCGCCGGCGGATGCCGCCGACGATGACGCCGCGTCGGCCTGAGCCGCGCCCGCGCACCGGCGGCCGGCGGCGTTGAAGGCGCGCCTGATCGCCACCGGCGAGCGTGCGCCGTCCTGGGTGGCGGAGGGCTTCGCCGAATACCGCAAGCGGCTCGCGCACTGGCTGCCGCTGGAACTGGTCGAGGTCGAGCCGGGCCTGCGCGGCAAAGGTCGCGATCCGCAGCGCGCGATCGAGGATGAAGGCCGGCGGGTGCTGGCCGCGCTGCCGAAGCACGTGCACGTGGTCGCGCTGGACGTGCCGGGCAAGGCCTGGTCGTCGGAGCAGTTGGCGCAGCGGATGGAGCACTGGCGCCAGCAGGGCCGCGACCTGGCGTTCCTGGTCGGCGGCCCGGAAGGGCACGCGCCCGAAGTGCTCGCCGCCGCTTCCGAATCCTGGTCGCTGGGCCCGCTGACGCTGCCGCACATGCTGGTGCGGCTGCTGGTGGCCGAGCAGCTGTACCGCGCCGCGGCGCTGCTGGCCAACCATCCCTACCACCGCGCCTGAGCGGCGCGCGGGCCCGAGGGTGCCATCGGCCGGGCCCGGACGGCCGCGCCGGGCGCGACCGTCCGCATCCGGCTACTGCAGGCTGAAGTCGATCGGCACCAGGCCCCAAGCCTGCACCGGCCGGCCGTCGACCCTGGCCGGCTCGAAGCGCCAGCGCTGCTGCACGTGGCGCACCGCTTCGCGATCCAGCGAACGATGGCCGCTGCCGCGCTCGACGATCACCTGCAGCGGACGGCCGTCGACATCGACGAGGATGCGCAGCAGCACCGTGCCCTGGGCGCCATCGCGGATCGCGTCGCGCGGGTAGGGCGGCGGCGGGGCGATGGCGTAGCGCAGGTGCGCGCCCTGCAACGGCGGGCCGGCGGCCGGCGCCAGGTCAGGCGGTCCGATCGCGGTGGCGGTGTCCGGGGCCGGATCGGCGAACTGCGTGCCTTGGTCGATGACGGCGGGCGCAGGCACCGGGGCCGGCCGTTGCGCCGGCGCCGGTTGCGGGTGGGGTTGCGTCGGCTGGAGCGGCGGCTGCAGCACCGGCTGCGGCGGGATCGGCGTCACCGGAATCCGTTCCGGCACCTGCCAGCGCTCCGGCTCGGGTGTGTTGCGCGCCTGCGGCAGCGATGCCTGGGTCAGCGGCAACAGCAGGACCAGCAGCGCCAAGGCATGCACGGCGATGGCAAAACTGATGGCGAGGATGCGCTGGGGTTCCAGGCGCGGGGATGCATCTGACGGCAGCGTGCGGACCATGACCCACCTCCATTGCAGGAATGTCGGAGGAAACAACGCACGGACAGGGCGACCGGGGTCGGCCGCGATGGCCGGTTCCAGCCTGCGCCCGGTCCATGCGGCTTGGCAAGGGGGGCGCTGCGGTCGATGCGGGGCCGGAGCCGGGGGTCACTGCCCCAGTTCGAACACCACGTCCAGGCTCACCGAGACGCTGCTCTCGCCCGGCTCCACCGGCGTGCTGCCGAAGGCATCGGCCTTCATCATCTGCATGCGCGGCATCGGCGAGGGGAACGCGCCGCCGCCCTCGCTGATGCTGACGATGCGACGCACGCGCACGCCCAGCGCCCTGGCGTAGGTCTCGGCGCGGGCGCGGGCAGCCTTCAGTGCGTCCAGGCGCGCCTGCTCGTACAGCGGCTCGGGGTTCTCGATGCCGAAGGTCGGCCCGTTGATCTGGTTGGCGCCGCTGGCGACCAGCGCATCCAGGACCTTGCCCATCTTGGCCACGTCGCGCAGTTTCACGTTCACCGTGTTGCTGGCCTGGTAGCCGGTGATCCGCGGCGGCTGGTTGTCCTCGTAGCGGTACTGGGGGTTCAGGTTGATGCCGCTGGTCTGCACGTCCTTGCCGTCCACCCCGGCGGTCTTGAGCGCGGCCAGCACCCGGTTCATCTGCTCGGCGTTCTGGCGCATGGCGGCATTGCCGTCCGCGGCCTGGGTCACCACCCCGGCCGAGATCGTGGCCATGTCCGGCGCACGCCGCGCCTCGGCCTGGGAGGAGACCGAGAGCAGGGTTCCGTCCGTGGCCGGCCAGGGCGCGGCCTGGGCGTGCGCGGCCACCGGAGCGGACAGCGCGAAGGCGGCGAGCAGGGTGGCGAGGGGTGGGCGCATGGGGAAGCTCCTTTGCCTGGGAATGGGGAATTGTGACCGGCAGCGCGGCCCGTGCCGCAGGGTCGGTCCGGACGGATGAACGCGCGGTGAGCCCGGTCGGGGTTGCGGCCGGTTCCGGCGCGCGCGGCCGCGGCCTGGCCGGCTGGCGCGGGTTATCCTTCCCCCATGCTGTACCTGGCCTCGAAATCCCCGCGCCGCACCGAACTGCTGGACCGGCTCGACCAACCCCACCGCCTGCTCGACGTCGACGTCCCGGAAGTCCGGGCGCCGGGCGAGGGCGCGGCCGAGTACGTGGCCCGCGTGGCCCGCGACAAGGCCCGTGCCGGCTGGGCGCTGGTCGCCGGCCAGCCCGGCGCGCGCGTGCTCGGCGCCGACACCGAAGTGGTGCTGGGCGAGGAGGTCTTCGGCAAGCCGCGCGACGCGGCCGACGCGGCGGCCATGCTGCGGCGGTTGTCCGGCCGCACCCATCGGGTGCTGTCGGCGGTGGTGGTGGTCGATGCGGCGGGCGAACGCGAGGCGCTGTCGGCCACCGAGGTCCGCTTCGCGCCGCTCTCGGAGGCGGCCATCGCCGCCTACGTCGCCACCGGCGAGCCGCTGGGCAAGGCTGGCGCCTACGCCATCCAGGGCCGCGCCGAAGCCTTCGTCGAACACCTCTCCGGCAGCCATTCCGGGGTGATGGGGCTGCCGCTGCGCGAGACCGCGCGCCTGCTCGGCGCCGCCGATGCCATCGAATCCGGCGCCGTGTGCGCCGCCGCGGCCGGGTGAGGGCGGACGTGTCCGAGGAAATCCTGGTCAATGTCACCCCGCGCGAGACCCGCGTGGCCGTGGTCGAGAACGGCATGCTGCAGGAGCTGCACATCGAGCGCGGCTGGCGCCGCGGGGTGGTCGGCAACATCTACAAGGGCCGGGTGCAGCGGGTGATGCCGGGCATGCAGGCTGCGTTCGTCGAGGTCGGGCTGGAGCGGGCCGCGTTCCTGCACGCCAACGACGTGATCCGACCGACCCAGCCCGAAGCCGGCCTGGCCGAGGATGCGCCGCAGCCCACGCCCTCGATCCTGGAACTGCTGCGCGACGGCCAGGAAATCGTGGTCCAGGTGGTGAAGGACCCGATCGGGACCAAGGGCGCGCGCCTGACCACCCAGATCAGCATCCCCTCGCGCTATCTGGTGCTGCTGCCGCAGTCGCGCAGCATAGGAATCTCGGCGCGGATCGAGGACGAGGACGAGCGCCAGCGGCTGAAGTCGCTGGTGGCGGAGCTGTCGGCCGCGCACGGCGGCCACGGCTACATCGTGCGCACCAACGCCGAGGGCCAGCCGGCCGAGGCGCTGGCCGAGGACATCGCCTACCTGGCGCGGGTGTGGAATGCGGTCGAGCGCCGCGGCCGCGAGGCGGCGGCCGGCACGATCACCTACGAGGACCTGAGCCTGCCGTTGCGTTCGGTGCGCGACCTGGTCCGCCGCGACGTGGAGAAGGTGCGGGTCGATTCGCGCGACACCTACGATCGCCTGCAGGCGTTCGTCGCCAAGTACATGCCGGTGCTGGCCGAGAAGGTCGAGCTGTACACCGGCGACCGTCCGATCTTCGACCTGTATGGGGTCGAGGACGAGATCGGCCGCGCCCTGGACAAGCAGGTGCCGCTCAAGTCCGGCGGCTACCTGGTGATCGACCAGACCGAGGCGATGACCACGGTCGACGTCAATACCGGCTCGTTCCTGGGCCAGCGCAACCTCGAGGAGACGGTGTACCGCACCAACCTGGAGGCCGCGCAGGCGGTGGCGCGGCAATTGCGGCTGCGCAACCTGGGCGGGATCATCATCATCGATTTCATCGACATGACCGATCCTGAGCACCGCCGCCAGGTGCTGCGCACCCTGGAGAAATCGCTGGCCCGCGACCACGCGCGCACCACCGTGTACGACTTCTCGCCGCTGGGCCTGGTGGAGATGACCCGCAAGCGCACGGTGGAGAGCCTGGAGCGGCAGTTGTCGGAGACCTGCCCGCAGTGCGGCGGTCGCGGTTCGGTGAAGACCGCCGAGACGGTGACCTACGAGGTGTTCCGCGAGATCACCCGCGCCGTGCGCCAGTTCGACGCCGAGCGGCTGCTGGTGATCGCCTCGCCCAAGGTCGTGGCGCGGATCACCGAAGAGGAATCGGCGGCGGTGGCCGAGCTGGAGGAGTTCCTCGGCAAGAGCATCCGCTTCCAGGCCGACGAGCAGTACCTGCAGGAGCAGTTCGATGTCGTCCTGCTCTGAGTGCGGGTGCGGCGCGGAGCACTGATGTCCACGCCGGTGCGCCGCCGCCTGCGCCTGGCACGTCGCTGGGCCGCCTACCTGCTGGCCGTCGCGCTGGTGGTCCTGGCCTTGCTGCTGGGCGCGGCCAGCCAGGTGCTGCCGCTGGCCGAGCGCCATCCGGAGCGGATCGCCGCCTGGCTCGGCGAAAAGGCGGGCCAGCCGGTGAGCTTCGACGCGGTGGACACGCAATGGACCCGGCGCGGGCCGCTGCTGCAACTGGAGGGCCTGCACATCGGCGAGCCCGGCGGCGGCGTGCACATCGGCCGGGCCGAAGTGCTGGTGTCGATCTATGCAGGCCTGCTGCCCGGGGGCTCGTTCACCGAGCTGCGCCTGCGCGGCCCGTCGCTGACCCTGGAGCGGGCCGCGGACGGGCGCTGGTCGGTGCGTGGCCTGCCGATGACCGGCACGGTCGATCCGCTGGACTACCTCGAGGGACTGGGCGAACTGCAGGTGATCGGCGGGCAGCTGGAAGTGCGCGCGCCGGAACTGGGCCTGCGCACCCGGATTCCCAAGGTCGACCTGCGCGTGCGGGTGAACGGCCAGCACGTGGAGGCCGGTGCGCGCGCCTTCATCCGTCCCGAGGCGGAGCCGGCCCGGCTGGCGATCGAGTTCGACCGCGGCGCCGGCGACGGCCGCGCCTGGGTCGAGCTGGAGACCGATGCGCTGGGCGCCTGGGCGCCGTTGCTGCATCACTTCGGCATCGCCCCGGCCGCTGGCCGCGGCCAGGCCCAGGCCTGGGCCGAACTGCGCGACCATCGGGTGACCGAGGTGGTCAGCGAGTTCCAGTGGCGCGACCTGCTGCTCTCCGGCGCACCCCTGGCCGACGGCAAGCTGCCGCAGGTACGCCTGGACGAACTCGGCGGGCGCACGCGCTGGCGCATGCAGGCCGACGGCTGGCGGTTCGATGCGCCGCTGCTGCGGGTGGCCGACGCGCATGCGACGCAGTCGCTGGACGGGCTGGTGGTGGCCGGTGGCGAACGCTTCGCCCTGCTGGCCGACGCAATCGATGCGACGTCGCTGCTGGCCGTGGCCGCCCTCAGCGACGCGCTGCCCGAATCGCTGCGCGCCTGGATCGTCGCGGCGCAACCGCAGGCGAAGCTGTCCGCGCTCGAGGTGAGTGGCCGTCGCGGCGGACCTTTGCACGTGCAGGGCCGGTTGCAACGGATCGCGTTCGCGCCGGTTGGCGATGCGCCGGGCCTCGATGGCCTGGCGGGCGCCTTCGAGGGCGACCGCGATGGCTGGCGGCTGGCGCTGGACCCGCGCAGTGCGCTGCGCTTCGACTGGCCCAGTGGCTTCGGTGTGGTCCATGAGCTGGCGCTGGACGGGGACCTGCTGGGCTGGCGCGAGGGCGCGGGCTGGGAGGTCGGCACCGCGGCGCTGCGCGTGGACGGTGGCGACTACGCCGCCGACCTGCGCGGCGGCCTGTGGTTCCAGGGCGACGGCACCCTGCCGTGGATCGGGATCGCCGCACAGATCGACGACACCCCGGTGCCGGTGGCGAGGAAGTTCTGGATCCACCACAAGATGTCGGAAGCGACGGTGGCGTGGCTGGACATGGCGCTTGAGGGGGGCACCGTGACCGGCGGCCGCGGGTTGGCCGCCGGCGACCTGGACGACTGGCCGTTCGTGCGCGACAACGGCCGCTTCGAGGCGAGCGCGGCGATCCGCGACGGCCACATCCGTTTCCAGCGGGACTGGCCGGCGCTGGAAGCGATGCAGGCGCAGGTGGCGTTCGTCGGCAACGGTTTCGAGGTGCAGGGCAAGGGCGCGGTCGCCGGCCTGCCGGTGCAGCGCGTGGAGGCCGGGATCGCGGATTTCAGCCAGGCCCCGTTGCTGGTGCGCGCGGAAGCCCGCGGCGATGCCGCGCAGATGCTGCAGCTGCTGCGGCAAAGCCCGCTGCAGCGCGAGCACCGGGACACGTTCGCCAACCTGGAGGCATCCGGGCCGGCATCGACCCTGTTCGCCCTGGACCTGCCGCTGCATGCCGACGGCGGCAAGTCGAAGATCGACGGCAGCATGACCCTGGACGGTGCGCGCCTGGCCGAGAAGCGCTGGGACCTGGCGTTCGAGGCGGTGCGCGGACAGGCGCGCTACGACGGCAACGGCTTCGACGCGCCGCAGTTGGCGGTGCGCCATCGCGGCCAGGACGGCGTGCTCGCGCTACGCTCGGGCGCACACGCGCGGGAGGCGGCGCACGCATTCGAGGCCACGCTCGACGCACCGATGGATGCGGCCGACCTGTTCGCGCGCGCGCCGGAGTTGGACTGGCTCGCACCGCGCGTGCATGGCCGCTCGCCGTGGCACCTGGAGGTGGCATTGCCGAAGCAGGCGGTCGGTGACAGCATCGGGACGCTGCACCTGCAGTCCAGCCTGGTCGGCACCGCGCTGGACCTGCCGGCGCCGCTGGCCAAGCCCGCCGAGCAGGCATTGCCGACCAAGGTGCAACTGGCCCTGCCGCTGGGCAGTGGTGCGATCGACGTGGCCTTCGGCGAGCGCATGGCCCTGCGCGCGCGGCAACAGAACGGGCAGACCGGCGTGCGGGTGAAGCTGGGCGCGGCCTCGGTGGACGCCGACCCGCCCGCCTCGGGGCTGGTGGTGGTGGGGCGCACCGCGTCGCTGGATGCGCTGGAATGGATCGGGCTGGCCCGGGGTGGCGGCGATGGCGGCGTGCCGCTGCGCCAGGTCGACGTGCTGGCCGACGAACTGGAGTTGCTGGGTGGCGTGTTCCCGGATACCCGGCTGAAGCTGCGCCCGGAGGCGCAGGCGCTGCATGTGCAGGTCGATGGGCCGGCGCTGGCCGGCAGCGTGGTCGTTCCGGACCAGTCCGGCGCGACCGTGCAGGGCAGCTTCGCGCGGCTGCACTGGCAGCCGCCGCCAGGCGCGGCCCCGGCCGCTGCGCACACGCGCGCCGCCGATGCCGACGCCGCGACTATGGCTGCGGCCCCCGCCGCCGATGCCGGCTTCGACCCGGCCACGATCCCGCCCCTGGCCGTGGACATCGACGACCTGCGTTACCGCGATGCGGTCCTGGGCCGTGCCTCCCTCCGCACCCATGCAGTGCCCGGCGGCATGCGCGTGGAGCGGCTGCAGATCCAGGCCGGCGCACAGAAGATCGAAGCCACCGGCGAATGGCTGGGCCGCGGCGACGCCGCGCGCACCCACCTGGCGCTGCAGGTGGACAGCCGCGACATGGGCAAGCTGATGGACGGGCTGGGCTACCGCAACTGGCTGGCGCGCGGGGACGGTCAGGTGCGCTTCGATGCCAGCTGGGCGGGCACGCCCGCCGGCTTCAACCTGGGCGGATTGCAGGGCAACCTGCACATCGCCGCCAGGGACGGCCAGTTGCTGGAAGTGGAGCCGGGCGCCGGGCGCGTGCTCGGCCTGCTCAGCGTGGCCCAGCTGCCGCGCCGGCTGATGCTCGACTTCCGCGACTTCTTCTCCAAGGGCTTCGCCTTCGATCGCCTGGAAGGCGGGGTGGCCTTCGCCGATGGCCGTGCGCGCACCGACAACATGCTGATCGACGGTCCGGCCGCCGAGATCCGGATCAGCGGCGATACCGACCTGCGCGCGCAGCGCTTCGACCAGACCATCGACGTGTCGCCCAAGTCCGGCAACCTGCTGACCGTGGTCGGCGCGGTGGCCGGCGGCCCGGTGGGCGCGGCGGTGGGCGCGGCGGCCAACGCGGTGCTGGCCAAGCCGCTGGGCGAGATCGGGGCCAAGACCTACAAGGTCAGCGGGCCGTGGAAGGACCCGAAGGTCGAGGTGATCGGACGCGAGCCGGCGCGGCGCGGCGAGAGCCCGGCAGCAGCCCGGAGCAGTCAGCCCTGAGGCCTACTCGCCGTTTCCATCGCCGCCGCGCACGAAGTTCGGCAGCCGCAGCCTGACCCGGTGGGCTTCGGCCGGGCAGCCGCGCATGTCCACGCCGCGGAAGTAGGCGCGCTGCCACTGCTCGCGCGAGGCTTCGGAGTCCGGATCCGGGAGTTCCCGGAGGAAATGTCCGCGGCTGTGCATCCAGGCCCGGTACTGCGCCTCCAGCCCGGGCGTCTCCGACAGCGGCCGCCATTCTGCCTGCGCATCCTCCAGCAGCGGGCGATGCAGCGGCAGCAGGTGGCAGAACGGCTCGCCGGCTTCGAAGCGCACCTTGCCCGGACGGGTGAACGTCCAGTTCATGGTGAACGGATACGGGCTCCAGTCGGTCTCGACCACCCCGGTCAACGCGGCGATGCCGTCCTTGGGCCGGTTGATCGGCCCGGTCGCCATCAGTTCCACCCCGGGGTCGGTGCGGAACAGGCAGGGGACGTGGAAGGTGAGCACGCCGTAGCCGAAATGGCTCACGGCTGGCGTGGGGGCACCCGGGTCCGGCGTTACCCGCAGGTCGTCCAGACCATTGCCGCCGTTCCATTCGGCGGCGAAGCCGGCCTGGCACAGCAGTTCCCAGCCGTGCGCGTTGGCCATGTCCAGCGGCAGGCAGCGGTAGGCGTAGTGCTGGTCGGTGCGGTCCATCCATTCGCGCTCGCGCGGGGCCGGGCGGATGTCCAGGGTGTGGCCGTCGATGACGTGCGCGGTAAGTTTCATCGGTCTGCCTGGCGTGGATGGTGCGGCAGGCGCGGACGATGCCCGGCTGCGGCTGTCATCATAGGCGCCGCTTGCCCTCCGTGGCGCCTGCCCCCATGTCCCTGAGATGACCCGATCCGCCCTGGCCCTGGCCGAAACCCACCTGCTTGTCCCCGCCGGACTGGACCCGTCCGGGCTGGATCGCGCCTTCGGCGCGCTGCTCGGCCCGGGCATCGACTTCGGCGACCTGTACTTCCAGCATTCCCGGCGCGAGAGCTGGACGGTGGAGGAAGGCATCGTCAAGGACGGCGCGCATTCGATCGAGCAGGGCGTGGGCGTGCGCGCGATCAGCGGCGAGAAGACCGGCTTCGCCTATTCGGACGACATCAACGCCGAGGCGCTGCGCCTGGCCGCCGGCTCGGCGCGGGCGATCGCGCGCGACGGCGGCGCGCACGCGCCGCGGCAACTGGTGCGCAGCGGCGGACACGCGCTGTACCCGGCGCTGGACCCGGTGGACGGGATGGACAACGAACACAAGGTCGAGCTGCTGCGCTCGCTGGACCGCTTGCTGCGCGCGACCGACCCGCGCGTGGTCCAGGTGTCGGTGAGCCTGTCCGGCGGCGTGGACACGGTGCTGGTGGCGCGCAGCGACGGCGTGCTTGCCGCCGACGTGCGCCCGCTGGTGCGGCTGAACGTGCAGGTGATCGTCGAACAGGGCGGTCGTCGCGAATCCGGCTACGCCGGCGGCGGCGGCCGCTACGCCTACGAGGAACTGTTCTCCGGCGGCCGCCCCGAGAAGGTGGCGCGCGAGGCGTTGCGCCAGGCGCTGGTGAACCTGGAGGCCATCGACGCGCCGGCCGGCACGATGCCGGTGGTGCTCGGCCCGGGCTGGCCGGGCGTGCTGCTGCACGAGGCGGTCGGCCATGGTCTGGAAGGCGACTTCAACCGCAAGGGCACCTCGACCTACGCCGGGCGCATGGGCCAGCGCGTGGCCGCGCCGGGCGTGACCATCGTCGACGACGGCACCCTGGCCGGTCGGCGCGGTTCGCTCAACATCGACGACGAGGGCGAGCCCACCCGCTGCACCACCCTGATCGAGGATGGCGTGCTGGTGGGTTACATGCAGGATTCGCTCAACGCGCGGCTGATGGGCATGGCCCCGACCGGCAATGGCCGGCGCGAGTCCTTCGCCCACCTGGTGATGCCGCGCATGACCAACACCTACATGCTGGCCGGCGCGCACGATCCGCAGGAGATGATCGCTTCGGTGAAGAAGGGGCTGTACGCGGTCAACTTCGGCGGCGGCCAGGTGGACATCACCAGCGGCAAGTACGTTTTCTCGGCCACCGAGGCGTACCTGATCGAGGATGGCAAGATCGGTCCGCCGGTGAAGGGCGCGACCCTGATCGGCAACGGCCCGGAGACGATGCGCAAGGTGCGCATGGTCGGCCACGACCTGGCCCTGGACGAGGGCGTGGGCGTGTGCGGCAAGGACGGGCAGAGCGTGCCGGTGGGCGTGGGCCAGCCCTCGCTGCTGATCGATGGCATCACCGTGGGCGGTACCCGCGCGTGAGTGCCGCCATCGCGGCACGCCCGGCACTGCGGGTGCCGGGGCACTCAGTAATCGGGTTCGTCGGTGTCGAAATCGTTGTCGCCGTCTTCATCGGCATCGGCCGTGCGATCGCTGCCGTTCCCCACCAGCAGCGCACGCAGTTCGCGGAACAGTTCGCGGAACGCGCGCGGCGGCTTGTTGCGCAGTTTCTCCTCCTGCGCGTTGCGCGCGAGCTGGCGCAGGTGCTGGCGGTCGGCACCGGGGTGTTCCTCCAGCAGTTCGGCCAGCGCCGCGTCGCCCTCGGCGAGCAGGCGCTCGCGCCAGGCCTCGACCCGGTGCATGGCGGCCACTTCGCGGCGGGCGGCCACGCCGTCCTCGTCGAGTGCGTCGCGGATCGCCTCCAGGGTCTCGTCATCCTCGCGCCGCATCTGCTTGGCCAGGTAGGCGAGTTGGCGCTTGCGGGCGACGTGGGCGGTGATCCTGCGGGTCTGCTCCAGGTGCGGCAGCAGGTCGTCGGGGATCGGCAGCTTGGCCAGCTGGGTCGGGGTGAGGCCGGCGAGCTTCTCGGCCAGCTCCAGCACTTCCAGCGCTTCGCGGCGCTGCTGGCTGCGGCTGGAGGAAAAGAATTCGCCGGTGTCTTCGTCGCGTCCGCGCATGGGGCGTCCGGGGTTGCGTCAGGTGTGGGGGATTCTACCCGTCCGCTTGCCAAGGAGCGGCGGCCCTATCCGGAGGAAGCGATTGGACATGAACGAGATTGACCACAACGACGACAGCCATGAGCGGCTGGACCGGCTGGCGGAGATTTCGCAGCGGCTGCTGGCGCGGGCGCAGGCGCTGGGTGCCAGCCAGGCCGAGGTGAGCTGCAGCGAGGAGCGCGGGCTCAACGTGTCGGTGCGCATGGGCGAAGTGGAAACCGTGGAGTCCACCCGCGACCGCGGCATCGCCGTTACCGTGTACTTCGGCCGGCGCAAGGGCAGCGCCAGTACCGCCGACCTGCACGACTCCAGCCTGGAGGCCACCGTCGAGCAGGCCTGCGCGATCGCCCGCTACACCGAGGACGACCCGGCCGCCGGCCTGGCCGATGCGGAACTGATGGCGGGCCCGGCGGCGGACGGCCGCTTCCCGGACCTGGATACCTGGCATCCCTGGCGGCTCGATGCCGACGAGGCGGTCGACCTGGCCCTGGCCTGCGAAGCGGCCGGACGCGAGGCCGACCCGCGCATCGGCAATTCCGACGGTGCCTCGCTGGGCAGCGGCGAGAGCCTGTCGGTGTACGCCAACAGCCACGGCTTCGTCGGCCGCGAGCGCGAGACCCAGCACTCGCTCGGCGTGGCCCTGATCGCCGGCCAGGGCGAGGCCATGCAGCGCGATGGCTGGTACAGCGTCGGCCTGGCCCGCGGCGATCTGGAGGCGCCGGCTGCCATCGGCCGCCGCGCCGCCGAACGCGCGCTGGCGCGGCTGGACCCGCGCAGTGCGCCCACCGGCGAGTACCCGGTGCTGTTTTCCGCCGAGGTTGCCCGCTCGCTGATCGGCCACCTGCTGGGCGCGGTGTCCGGCGGTGCGCTGTACCGCAAGGCCAGCTTCCTGCTCGACAGCATGGGCACGCGGTTGTTCCCGGACGGCTTCGCCATCGAAGAACGCCCGCTGCTGCGCCACGGCCTGCGCTCGGCCGCGTTCGACGCGGACGGCGTGGCCACCCGCGACAACCCGCTGGTGGTCGACGGGGTGCTGCAGCGCTACGTGCTGGGCAGCTATTCGGCGCGCCGCCTGGGCCTGGCGACCACCGCCAACGCCGGCGGCGTGCACAACCTGGAGGTGGCGGCCAATGCCGGCACCCTGGACGAGATGCTGCGCGGCATGGGCCGTGGCCTGCTGGTCACCGAGCTGATGGGGCAGGGGGTCAACGGGGTCACCGGCGACTATTCCCGCGGCGCGGCCGGGTTCTGGATCGAAGGCGGGCAGCCCGCGTACCCGGTGGACGAGTCGACCATCGCCGGCAACCTGCGGGCGATGTTCGCCGGGATCGAGGCGGTGGGCCGCGAGGTCGACCCGCGCTCGCACATACGCATCGGTCCGGTTCTGCTCGGACGGATGACGGTTGCCGGCGGCGGATGACGTATCCTTCGGGTCAGGGCGCCGCCGGCAGGGGAGCGGCACCGCTTCCGTCCGCCACCAACCGCAAGGGGAACGCCATGAGCGAATTCGAAACCTATACCGCGGAACCGCCGGCGCCGGCCGGCACGCCCAGCGCCGAGGAACGGCAGTGGGGCCTGTTCGGCCACCTGTCCTCGCTGGCCGGCCTGTTCACCGGCGGCATCGGCAACATCGTCGGTCCGCTGATCATCTGGCTGATCAAGAAGGACACCATGCCCTTCGCCAGCGACCAGGCCAAGGAAGCGCTGAACTTCAACATCACCCTGCTGATCATCGGCGTGATCCTGTTCCTGGTGACCCTGATCACCTTCTTCATCGCCGCGATCATCACCATTCCGCTGGGCATCCTGCTGGGCATCGCCTGGCTGGTGCTGACCATCGTCGCGGCGATGAAGGCCAACGAGGGCGTGGCCTACCGCTATCCGTTCACGCTGCGGCTGGTGAAGTAGTCCAGCCGCGGGGACTGAACGCAGCAGGGCCCGGCATGTCCGGGCCCTTTTCTTTCGATGGGCATCGCTGCGGAAGCGATCCCGTCAGTGCGTGCGCCGCACCGCCAGTTCGCCCAACGCGGCCAGCGCATCGGCGCGACCGCCGAACGGCGCCAGCGCTGCGTGCATCGCCGCCGCCTGTTCGGCCAGGCGCGTGCGCGCGCCGTCCATGCCCAGCAACGCCGGGTAGGTGGCCTTGGCCTGGGCGGCGTCCTTGCCCGCGGTCTTGCCCAACTGCTCGGAACTGGCCTCGACGTCGAGCAGGTCGTCGCGGATCTGGAACGCCAGGCCGAGCGCGCTGGCGAAGCGGTCCAGGTGCGCCAGCGCGGGGGCGCCGGCACCGCCGCCCAGCGCCCCCATCCGCACCGAGGCACGGATCAGGGCGCCGGTCTTGAGCGCATGCATGCGTTCGAGGAATACAACAGGCGAAAGAGGGCCGGAATCCGTTTTCCCCGAATGCGGAAAGGGGCTCTGGCCTCCTTTCCCTCCGGTGGCGTCGATGTCCAGCGCCTGGCCCCCGCACATGCCCGCCACGCCGGAAGCCTCGGCCAGGGTGCGCACCCATTCGATGCGCAGCGGTGCCGGCGCATCGGCTGCGGCCAGGGCGGAGAAGGCCAGGGTCTGCAACGCGTCGCCGGCCAGGATCGCGGTGGCCTCGTCGAAGGCCACGTGCACGGTGGGGCGGCCGCGGCGCAGGTCGTCGTCGTCCATCGCCGGCAGGTCGTCGTGGACCAGCGAGTAGGCGTGGACCAGTTCGACCGCCGCGGCTGGCGCATCCAGCGAGGCCTCGTCGGCGCCGAACGCAGTGCCCGCCGCGTAGACCAGCAGAGGGCGCATGCGCTTGCCGCCGCCCAGGGCGGCGTGGCGCATGGCCGCGTGCAGGCGCGCGGGCGCGGTGGCGGTTTCGTCGGCTGCGGGCAGCAGGCGTTCGAGGCTGGCTTCGGTGCGCGCGGCCCAGCGCGCGAAGGCCTCACTCGCCATCGGGACCGGCGAAGGGCCGGGCGTTGTCGGGCTGCTCGGGATCGGTGAGCAGGCGCACGCGCAACTCGGCCTGTTCCAGCGCGGTCTGGCAGCGGCGGTAGAGGCCCACGCCGCGCTCGTAGGCGGCCAGCGAATCCTCCAGGCTCATCTCGCCCTGCTCCATCTTCTCGACCAACTGTTCCAGTTCGTCCAGCGAGTGTTCGAACTGCGCGACCGGCGAGGCGTCGGGGGTGGCTTTCTTCGGCATGGGCGAAGTGTGCGCGCGGCGGCGGCAGGGGGTCAACGCGGCGGCTGCCAGTCCAGGCGCCAGCCGTGGGCGCGCAGCCAGCGGTCCAGTTGCGCCGAGCAGGCGATGTCACCGGCCGCCTGCAGCCGGCCCTGGGCATCGGACAGCAGCGGCAGGTGGGCGCGCCGCCAGGGCGGCACGCCGCGCTCCTGCAGCACCTGCTTGAGCGCGTGGGAATGGTTGCGGCCGGGCAGGACGATGCGCTCGCCGCCGCGCCGGGCATGTACCCGCAGTGGCGCCTCGAAACCGGCCACGGCGTCGCCGTCCGCACCTGCCAGGCGCAGGCGGCCGCCGTCGGGCAGCTCCAGGGGCGCGCGGCCGTCCCAGCCGGTGCTCCAGTCCGGCGGCAGCGGTGCGCGTGGCCGGTCGGCGTGCAGGAAATCGCGCCAGCGCAGCACCCGCGCGCCGGACCAGGCGAAGGCGGCCTGGGCATCGCTGCGTGCGTGCAGCAGGTCGAGTTCGATCCGTTCCATGCCGCGGGCCGGCAATGGCGGCAGGCCCACGCCGGCCAGCCAGCGCCGCAGCAGGCGCGCGCGGCGTTCCGCGGGCAGGGCCAGCAGTGGCGGGACATGCAGGGTGTCGAATCCTTCGCCTGCGCGCAGGCTTCCGGTCCCCGGCTCGCCCAGCAGCGATGCCTCCTCGCCTGCGCGCAGCGCATCGGCGTCGGCGCACAGTCGGGCGCTGCGGGCCAGCGCCGCGGCCGCGTGCGGCCAGCGCGTGCGCAGCAGCGGCAGCACCTGCAGGCGCAGGAAGTTGCGATCCGGATCGGGCTCGGCGTTGCTCGGATCCTCGATCCAGTCCAGACCATGCGAATTCGCGTAGGCGAGCAGCAGCGCACGCGGCAGGGCCAGCAACGGCCGCCATTGCCAGCCCGGACCGAACCGGCGCAGCGGCCGCATCGCGCCCAGGCCCCCGGGCCCGGAGGCGCGCAGTGCGCGCAGCAGGAAAGTCTCGGCCTGGTCGTCCAGGTGATGGGCGGTGGTCAGCACCCCGCCGGGCGCCATCGCCGCTCCCAGCGCGGCATAGCGTGCCTCGCGCGCGGCCGCTTCCGGTCCGCGCCCGCTGTCGCGCTCCACCGTCACGCGCACGACCTCGAAAGGCACCTCCAGCGCGCGTGCGATCCGCCCGCAATGCGCGGCCCACGCGTCGGCCCCGGCCTGCAGGCCATGATGGACGTGCACCGCGCGCAGCCCGCGCGCCCGGATCGACGGCTCGCCAGCCAGGCGATGCAGCAGCACGCCCGAATCCAGGCCGCCGCTGAATCCGACCACGATCGCGCCGGCGGCTTCGGCGGGAAGCATGGGCAGCGGGATCGGTGGGGAAACCGGGACGGGGGCGGCCATGCGGCTATCGTAGCCGCCCGCCGGCGGGGTGCTCAGTGCACCTGCCGCCAGATCACCACGATGGCGAAGATCCAGCACACCGCCACGAACCAGGCCAGGATGAAGTTCGGGTTGGTGGGGCGGTGGCGGAACAGGCGGTTCACCGCCACGACCACCAGCACCGGCACCAGGAACAGCGCCGTCGGCAGCACCCAACCGGGCAGGCCGCTCATGCGTGCATCCTCCCGTGCCGGGGCACGCTTCAGGCTGCCGTGGGCCGGCGCGGGCCTTCGGCGGCGGGCTTGGCGGCTTCGTACGCACCGTACCCGTGCAGGCGCGCGTAGCGGCGCTGCACCAGTTCCCCGGCCGGGATCGCCTCCAGCGCGTCGAGTTCGTTGAGCAGCACCGCCTTGAGCCGCTTGGCCATCTGCCGCGGGTTGCGGTGGGCGCCGCCGGTCGGCTCGCGCACCACCTTGTCGACCAGGCCCAGGCCGAGCAGGCGCTTGGCGGTCATGCCCAACTGCTCGGCCGCGTCCTTGGCCTTGCCGGCGTCCTTCCACAGGATCGAGGCGCAGCCTTCCGGCGAGATCACCGAGTAGGTGCTGTACTCGAGCATGATCGTGCAGTCGCCCACGCCGATCGCCAGCGCGCCGCCGGAGCCGCCTTCGCCGATCACGGTGCACACCACCGGCACGGTCAACTCGGCCATCTCCAGCAAGTTGCGGGCGATGGCCTCGGACTGGCCGCGCTCCTCGGCGTCGATGCCCGGCCAGGCGCCGGGGGTATCGATGAAGGTCAGGATCGGCAGGCGGAAACGCTCGGCCAGCTTCATCAGCCGCAGCGCCTTGCGGTAGCCCTCCGGCTTGGGCATGCCGAAGTTCCGGCGCACCTTTTCCTTGGTGTCGCGGCCCTTCTGGTGGCCGATGATCACCACCGGGCGGCCATCGATCCGGGCCAGGCCGCCGACGATCGCCTTGTCGTCGCTGAAGGCGCGGTCGCCAGCCAGTTCGTGGAACTCGTCGCAGACCTCGCGCACGTAGTCCAGGGTGTAGGGTCGGGCCGGGTGGCGCGACAACTGCGAGACCTGCCAGGCACTGAGATCGCGGAAGATCTGGGCGGTGCGCTTGCGCAGCTTGTCCTGCAGTGCGCGCACCTCGGCGTCCACGTTGACCGCCGGGCCGGTGCTGGCGCTGCGCAGTTCCTGGATCTTGGTTTCCAGGTCGGCGATGGGTTGCTCGAAATCGAGGTAGTTCGGGTTCATCCGTGGGCCGGGCGAGCCGGGAGGTGCATGAATCGGGGCAGTGTAGCCGAATGGCACCGGACCGACCGCACTGTACGGTATGGAGGCGATTCCCTGCTGGGTGGCTGTGGCATGGCCGTGCATGCCTACACGGCCGCAGCCGTCCGCGACGCGGTCGAGGCCGAGGTCAAGGTCATCGAGCACGGCAGCCTGATGGACGTGACACCGCGCGCCTGATCGCGCACAAGGGCGTGTGGCTGAGCATCCAGCCGTTCCCGCGCGAACTGGGCGACGCCTTCCCACCGGGTTCGCACGCTGTGACGGCCGGCGTGGCCGCTGGGCGCCTCAGTGCGCCCAGGGCCTGCCGATGGCCAGCCTGACCGCATGCACGCCCGGTTGGGCGCGCAGGGCGTCGAGCAGGGGCGGGGCCACGCGCACGGAGTTGGCGCCGTTGAGGTCGAGCACGCCGGTGGCGGCGACCTGGTCCTTGCCGGCCACCTGCAGGTGCAGGCGCAGCGGGGTGGGGCCGGGACGGTGACCGGCCAGCACCGCGTCGATCCGTTGCCAGGCCGAGGGGTCGCGCAGGTCGAGTTTCAGCGACAGGCGTTGGGCGTGGGAGGCGCACAACTGCTCGTAGTCCCAGGCCTGCTTCAGGCGCAGGCTCCAGCCGCCGTTGAACTCGTCCTCGCGCAGGCCGCCCTGCACGATCAGCACGCGGTCGCGCACCAGCAGGCTGGACAGTTCCTGCGCGGTCTCGGCGAACACGCCGCATTCGAGCCGGCCGCGACCGTCCTCCAGTTGCACGAATACCTGGCTGTCGCCCTTGCGGCGGATCCCGACCACCAGTCCGGCCACCACCACTTGCACCTCCGGGCGCCAGCCGCGCTTCTCGCCGGCGCCGGCGGCCGACCACAGCTTGTCCAGCTCGCCCAGGTCGCTGCCGACCAGTTGCCTGACTTCCTCGCGGCAAGGATCGAACGGATGGCCGCTGAGGTAGTGGCCCAGGGTGTCGCGTTCGCCGTCGAGCAACTGGCGCAGCGTCCACTCCTCGCTTTCCGGCAAAGCCAGGTCGAGCGCCGGACCCGCATCGGCGGCGGGCATGCCGAACAACGACACCTGGCCGGCCTCGGCTTCCTTCGCCATCTGGTCGGTGGCCTTGAGCACTTCGGGCAACTGCAGCATCAGGGTGGCGCGGTTGCGGCCCAGCGCGTCCAGCGCGCCGGCATTGACCATCGCCTCCAGCGCGCGCCGATTGAGCTTGGTGGTGTCCACCCGCCGGCAGAAGTCGAGCAGGTCGCGGTAGTCGCCGCCGCGTTCGCGCTCGGCCACGATCGCCTCGCACAGGCCGCGGCCCACGCCCTTGATCGCGCCCAGCCCGTACCGCACGGTGTCGGCGGCCACCGCTTCGAACATGTACGCCGAGTCGTTGACCTGCGGCGGCAGCACGGTCAGCCCCAGCCCGCGTGCCTCGGCCAGGAACCCGACCACCTTGTCGGTGTTGTCCATGTCCGAGGACAGGGTGGCGGCCATGAACTCGGCCGGGTAGTGCTGCTTCAGCCACGCGGTCTGGTAGGCGACCAGCGAGTAGGCGGCGGCATGCGACTTGTTGAAGCCGTAGCCGGCGAACTTCTCCATCAGGTCGAAGATCTCGTCGGCCTTGCGTTCGTTCAGCCCGTTCCTGGCCGCGCCTTCGCGGAATATCTCGCGGTGCTTGGCCATTTCCGCCGGCACTTTCTTGCCCATCGCCCGGCGCAGCAGGTCGGCGCCGCCCAGCGAGTAGCCGCCGACGAGCTGTGCCATCTGCATCACCTGCTCCTGGTAGACCATGATCCCGTAGGTCTCCTGGAGCATGGCCTCGGTGCGCGGGTCCGGGTACTCGAACTGCTCAGTACCGTGCTTGCGCGCCACGAACGAGGGGATCATCTCCATCGGGCCGGGACGATAGAGTGCGTTTAGTGCGATCAAGTCCTCGAAGCGGTCGGGCCTGGCGTCCTTCAGCGCGCGGCGCATGCCCGCCGATTCGAACTGGAACACCGAGCCGGTGTTGCCGTTGGCGAACACGTCGCGGTAGACCGAGGCGTCGTCCAGCGGCAGCGCGGCGATGTCCAGCGGCGGGATTCCCGCGCGCCCGTGCCGGACGTTGATCGCCTTCACCGCCCAGTCGATGATGGTCAGGGTGCGCAGGCCGAGGAAGTCGAACTTGACCAGGCCGATCGCCTCGACGTCGTCCTTGTCGAACTGGGTGACCGGGTTGCGGCCGAGGCCGTCGTGGTCGTGTTCGGCGAACAGCGGGCAGAAGGTGTGGAGTGGTTCGGGCGCGATCACCACGCCGCCGGCATGCTTGCCGGCGTTGCGGGTCAGGTCTTCGAGCTCCCGGGCCAGGTCGATCAGGTCGCGCACGTCCTCTTCGGCGGCGTAGCGCTGGATCAACTCGTCCGAGCGCATTTCCGCGTCCTTGCCCTCGCCCATCGCGTCCTTGAGGGTGATGCCGAGGATGTTCGGGACCAGCTTGGCCACCCCGTCGACGAAGCCGTAGGGGAAGCCGAGCACGCGGCCGGCGTCGCGCACCACCGCCTTGGCGGCCATGGTGCCGTAGGTGATGATCTGGCTGACCCGGTCGCGGCCGTACTTGCCGGCCACGTAGTCGATCACTTCGTCGCGCCGGTCCATGCAGAAGTCGATGTCGAAGTCGGGCATCGACACGCGCTCGGGATTGAGGAAGCGCTCGAACAGCAGGTTGTACGGCAATGGGTCCAGGTCGGTGATCTGCAAGGCCCAGGCCACCAGCGAGCCGGCACCGGAACCACGGCCGGGGCCGATCGGGATGTCGTGCCGCTTCCCCCACTGGATGAAGTCGGCCACGATCAGGAAGTAGCCGGGGAAGCCCATTTCGATGATGGTGTCCAGCTCGAAATCCAGGCGCTGCACGTAGTCGGCGCGGGTCCGGCCCGGCGCCAACGGGTTCTTCGCCAGGCGCGCGTCCAGGCCCTCGTGCGCCTGCTTGCGGATCCAGGTCTCCAGGGTCTCGTCGGAGGGCACCGGATAGGCCGGCAGTGCGTACTTGCCCAGGGTCAGTTCGAGGTTGCAGCGTCGTGCCAGCTCGACCGTGTTGGATACCGCGTCGGGCACGTCGGCGAACAGCCGCGCCATCTCGTCGGCCGACTTCAGGTACTGCTCGGCGCTGTAGTCGCGCGGACGCCTGGGATCGTCGAGCACGCGCCCGGAAGCGATGCACACCCGCGCCTCGTGCGCCTCGAAGCCGGCCGCATCGAGGAAGCGCACGTCGTTGGAGGCCACCACCGGGATCCCGCGCGCGGCCGAGGCGTGCAGGGCGAAGGCGTTGAAGGCTTCCTCGCCCTCGCGTCCGGTGCGGACCAGTTCCAGGCACAGGTTGTCGCCGAAGGCGCGCTGCCAGTCGGCCAGTTGCTGCCCGGCCAGGTCGTGGCGGTGTTCGGCGGCCAGGCGCCCGGCCAGGCTGTCGCGGCCGGCCAGCAGGACCAGGCCCCCGGCGTATTCGCGCAGCCATTCCGGCGATACCGCCACCCCGCCTTCGGGGCGATGGCCTTCCATCCAGGCGCGGGTCAGCAGGTGCGAGAGGTTGAGGTAGCCGCCATGGTCGCGGCACAGCGCGGTGATCCGCCACGGCGCCTCGCCCGGGCCGCCGGCCACGGCCAGGTCGGCGCCGGCGATGGGCTTGATCCCGACTGCCTCGGCGGCCTTGTAGAACTTGATCAGGGCGAACAGGTTGTTGAGGTCGGTCACCGCCAGCGCCGGCAGGCCCAGTTCCACCGCGCGGCTGAGCAGGTTCGCCTGCTTGGCCTTGGCCGGATCGGCCTGCTCGGGCTTTTCGGGCACGCGCATGGTCGAGTCCGCGAGCGAAAACTCGGTGTGGAGGTGGAGGTGGACGAAGCCGGACATGCCCGCAGCAGGGTACCGGCGGGGGAGGGGGCGGACAAGGCTTGACGGGCCATGCCGAAGCCCTGACTCCGGCCGGGGGCGCCGCTGCCGAGGGAGGGCGGGAAGCGCTGACTTCGGCGCGGGGCCGCGGCTGCAAGGGGGCGCGGACAGCGCGGCTCCGGAGCGGGGGCGTCGCTGCCAGGGGGCCCGTTCGCCGCGTGGTTCCGCGTGCTGCTCCAACACGCGGCCGTGGCACATCTCTACGGCCCAGGAGCGAGGCCTGGGACGCTATGGCTGGCCGTAGGTGCCCTCGCGTCGCGGATCGGCGGCGCCCTGCAACTGGCCGTCCTGCAGCCAGAAGCCGTGCAGACCCGAGTCCTCGCCCGAGCCGGGCACGACCTCCACGCCCAGCGCGGACAGCTCGGCGTGCAGCGCCGGGGCGAAGCGCTGCGCCTCGCCGTTGAAGCGTTCGCCGCGTGCGACCAGGTTGGGCAGGTCCACGGCCTGCTGCAGCGGCAGGTCCCAGTACAACCGTCCGACCAGGGCCTTGCCGACGTAGGCCAGGATCGCGTTGCCGCCCGGCGAGCCGATCGCGCCGACCAGGCGACCGTCGCGGTCGAGCACGATCGCCGGCGACATCGACGAGCGCGGGCGCTTGCCCGGCGCGATCGCATTGGCGGCCGCGCCGCCCGGCGACCACGAGAAGTCGGTGAGCTGGTTGTTGAGCAGCATGCCGCCGACCACGCGGCCGGAGCCGAAGAACGATTCGATGGTGGTGGTCATCGACACCGCGTTGCCGTCGCGGTCGATCACCACGAAATGGCTGGTGCCGCCGGGTTCGCCGGTGGCGTCGGCGGCGGTGGCCGCTGCGGCGGGCGGCTGCCCGTGCACGGGCGCCCGCGCCGCAGCGCGCGGCCCGATCAGGGCGCGGCGGGAGGCCAGGTAGCCGGGGTCCAGCAGGCCGTCCACCGGCACCGGCACGAACTCCGGATCGCCGACGAAATGGTCGCGGTCGGCGTACATCAGCCGGCTGGCCTCGGCGAACAGCAGCCAGGCCTGTGCATCGTCCGGCCCGCGCCTGGCGATGTCGGTGCCGTCCAGGAGCAGCAGCAACTGCAGCAGGCCCACGCCGCTGGACGGGGGCGGCGGCACGCAGACCACATACGCGCGCAGCGGCCGGCACAGGGCCGGCCCGTGCTCGACTTCGTAGTGGGCCAGGTCCTGGCGGGTCATTCGCGCCGGGTGCGGCGCCTGGCCCACCCGGGCGGCGATCGCGTCGGCCAGCGGGCCCTGTTGCAGTGCCGCGGCGCCGTCGCGGGCGATGGCGCGCACGCTGTCGGCGTAGGCGGGATTGCGGAAGATGTCGCCGACCTGCAGCGGGGTGCCGTCCGCGCGCGCGAACAGCCGCACCACGTCCGCTGCCGAGGCCTGGGGGAACTCACCGGCAATGTGCCGGTGCAGGCGCGGCGATATCGGGAAGCCTTCGCGCGCGCGGGCGATGGTCGCGTCGAACAGGCCGCTCCATGGCAGGCGACCGTGCTCGCGATGCGCCCGTTCCAGCGCCGGCAGCACGCCGGGGATGCCGGTGGCGCGTCCGCTCAGCATGGCCTGGGCGTCGCTGAGCGCAGTGCCGTCCTCGTCGCGGAACATTGCCGGGCCGGCGCTGGCCGGTGCGCGCTCGCGGCCGATGTAGCTGTCGATCCGGCCCGTGGCGGCATCGTAGTGGAGCAGGATCGCGCCTCCGGCCAGGCCCGAACTTTGCGGTTCGACCAGGCCGAGCATGGCCTGCACCGCAATGGCGGCGTCGATCGCGCTGCCGCCGTGGCGCAATACCTCCAGCCCGGCCTCGGTGGCCAGCGGATGGGCGCTGCTGACGAAGCCGGTTCCGGCCGGCGTGGCCGGCGCGGAGGCCGCCAGTGCGGGATTGCGCGCACCGCCGCAGCCGGCAGGGGTCGACGCCAGCATCAGGAGCAGGACGGCGGACATGGCGCTCCGCGCTCCGCGCATCGGCGCGGATGGGCATCGGCGACCGCGGGCATGGACGGACGGGGTGGGGGTCATGGCGGGGCAGGAGTCATGGCGGGGCCTGGGCGATGGCGGACGTGCACGCCGGCCGCACATCAGCGGCGCACGATCTTCGGGTTCGAAGCGCCCCAGATCGTGTACTGGTCGGCCAGCACCACGCCGCTGATCTTCTCGATCTCGGCCTGGGTGATCCGCTCCTGGCCCTGCGCGCCGAACAGCACCACCTCGTCGCCGGCCTGCACGTCCGGGATGTCGGTCACGTCGGCCATGGTGGTGTTCATGGTCACGTTGCCCAGCACCCGCGCCCGGCGGCCGCGGACCAGCACGTCGGCCTTGTTGGAATGGGCGCGGCGGTAGCCGTCCGAGTAGCCGACCGGCAGGTTGGCCAGCAGCGAGTCGCGCTCCAGGGTGTAGGTGCCGTCGTAGCTGACCCGGTCGCCGGCGCGATAGGCCTGGACCGAGGCCACCTTGGTCTTGAACGACGCCACGTGCGCGAACGGCGGCTTCGGCGTGCCGCCGTAGCCGTACAGCGCGCCGCCCGGCCGGACCATGTCCAGATGGGCTTCCGGCACGTGCTGCACGGCGAAGGAGTTGGCCGCATGCAGCAGCACGTCCGCGCGGCGCAGCGCCGTATTGGCGAACAGCCAGCCGGTCTCGCGCTTGAACGTCTCCAGGCCGGCCAGCAGTTGCGGCGGCTCCTCGCCCGGAAAGTGGGTCATCACGCCGACGATCCGCAGCCCCGGCGTGGCCACGATGTCCACTGCGTCGCGCTTGCCCTGGTCGGTGCCCATCTCCAGGCCGTTGCGGCTCATCCCGGCCGAGTTCAGCGCCAAATGCACGTCTATGCTGCGACCGTGCTTGCGCGCGATCGCGCCGAGGGTGCGCGCCGAGGCCAGGCTGCCGACCAGTTCCTCGACCTTCCAGCGCAGCGCCCCGGCCATCTCCTCCTCGGTGGCCGCGCGCACCCGCATCAGCTTGCCCTTGAAGCCGCAGTCACGCGCCATGCGCGCTTCCTCGTTGCTGGCAATACCCACGTAGGGGATGCGCGCGCGGATGAAGCTTGGCATGACGAACTCGATGCCCACCCCGTAAGCATCGGCCTTCATCACCGCGCAGATCCGCGCACCGCCCACTACCGCCTGGCGGACCAGCCCCAGGTTGTGTTCGAGCACGCCCAGGTCCACTTCGATCCAGGAATTGGGTGCCCAGTCCGCCCGCTTGCGCTGCCTGGCCAGCAGCGGCGCAGCGTGCAGGTCCACGGAAGCAGCCAGGGCGGTGCCCAGCGCGGCGGCGATGAACTGCCGGCGATCGAGCGACGAGGTGCGGTCGGTCATGCGATTCCCCATGGCTCGTCGGGCTCGGTTGCCCGGATCGGTGGCGACTATATCGCACTGCCTCCCGGTGCCCTGCCCGGGTCGTGCGTGGCGCACCGGGGCACGCGTTGACGCTCGCCGGATCTGCGGGCCTAATCCGGTTGGCCGCATCCCCACGAGGAAGTCCCATGCACGCCATCCCGTCCACCCGCTTGCCGTGGGTTTCCCGTACAAGCGTCGCCGCTGCGGCACTCGGCACGCTCCTGCCGATGCTGGGACTGGTCCTGTGCCTGGCGCCGGCGCCGGCGCGGGCCGAGGCTCCGCCGCGTGTGTCCACCGCCACCACGATGGAGCAGGCCGGGATGGTGGACATCCGCAGCCTGGTGCCGGACCTGTCCCAGGAGATCGCCTACCGGGGCAGCGACAACTTCGTCGGCGCGCCGGTGGATGGCTACGAGGCGCCACGCTGCTGGCTCAAGCGCGATGCCGCCGAGGCCCTGGCAAGGGTGGATGCCGACCTGCGCGAGCGCAACCTGCGCCTGCGCATCTACGATTGCTATCGCCCGGCGCGGGCGGTCGCGCATTTCGTGCGCTGGGCGCACGACCCGGACGACCAGCGCACCAAGGCCGCGCACTATCCGGCGCTGGACAAGAGCGAACTGCTCGGCGACTACATAGCCCCGGTGTCCGGCCACAGCCGCGGCCGCACCGTCGACCTGACCGTGCTGCGCTGCGACGACGAGGGCGGCGCGTGCGAGCCGCTGGACATGGGCACCCGCTTCGACTACTTCGGCACCCGCGCCAATACCGATACGCCCGAAGTGAGCGCCGTGCAGCGTGCCAATCGCCACCTGCTGCGCGACGCGATGCAGGCGCACGGCTTTAGCAACTATCCGATGGAGTGGTGGCACTACACCCTGGCCGTCGACGGACCGCCCGGCGAGCTGTACGACGTGCCGGTGACCGCGCCCGCCGAGCCGGCATGGCAGGCCGAGCTCGACCGGCTGATGGCGCCCTACGACGGTGACGTCCCCGGCGCGGCGCTGCTGGTGCTCAAGGACGGCAAGCCGTTGATCCGCCGCGGCTACGGACGCGCCGACCTCGAGCGCGAGGCCGAGTCCGGGCCGGCGACCAACTACCGCCTGGCCTCGGTGAGCAAGGCCTTCACCGCCGGTGCGGTGCTGCTGCTGGCCCAGGACGGCAAGCTGGCGCTCGACGACCCGGTGCGCAAGTGGCTGCCCACGCTGCCGCCGGTGGCCGATGGCATCACCCTGCATCACCTGCTGGCGCATACCTCCGGGTTGATCGAGTACGACGAACTGGAGCCCAAGCCCTACCAGGGCCAGATGCACGACATCGACGTGCTGCGCCTGCTGGAGAAGTCCGATCGCCTCAACTTCGAGCCGGGCAGCCAGTACCGCTACAGCAACGCCGGCTATGCGCTGCTGGCGCTGGTGGTGGAGCGCGCCTCGGGGATGGCGTTCCCGGATTTCATGCGCGCGCGCATCTTCGAGCCGTTGGGCATGCACGACTCGCTGGTCTACGTGGTCGGTGGCCCGGAGGTGTCGCGCCGCGCCTTCGGCTACAGCATGACGCCCGAGGGCTGGCAGCGCACCGACCAGAACCACTTCAGCCAGATCCTGGGCGACGGCGGGGTCTACTCCAGTCTCGACGACATGGCCCGCTGGGACGCGGCCTGGAACGACGATCGTCTGTTCAGCGATGCCACCCGCGCATTGGCCTTCGCCCGCCAGGTGCCCGTGTCCACCGACCCGGAGCCGACCTTCTACGGCTACGGCTGGCGCGTGGCCGACGGCCGCCAGTGGCACAACGGCGAAAGCATCGGCTTCCGCAACAGCTACGTGCGCTGGCCGGAGCGGGGCCTGAGCGTGATCCTGCTCAGCAACCGCAACGATCCGACCCCGTACCAGACCGCCCTGCAGATCGGCGAATTGCTGCTGCGTCAGCGAGTGATCGACGATCCCTGAGTCCCGGATCGTCGATTCGCCGTCGCGTCCCGGATGCCGGCGACGGGACGGCACGGCGGATCGCCCCGGCGCCGGTCGGAGCGTCGTTTCAGGCGTGGGATTGCGCGATTGACGATTCCGCGAACGGCGTGCTAATACGCCAGCCGCATCACGCCGCGATACACGTTTGGTAACAGGGGATACCGAATGGCACCTGAGCTCCGCCCCATCGGGCGGGGCCTGCGTTTCGTGGAGCAAACACGCCGTCTAACCGCTCACATTCGCCACTTCGCCTGGAGAGATGCGAACATGCACGCCTACCGGATGCCCCGCCCGAACCTGCTTTGCGCAGGTCTGCTGATCGCCATCGCCGCTCCGGCCCTGGCACAGGAGCAGAGCCCGCCGACGACCACGACCCTCGATGAGGTCACCGTCACCGGCTCGCGCATCAAGCGCACCGACGTGGAGATGGCACTGCCCGTCACCATCATCCAGAAGTCGCAGATCGAGGCCCAGGGCATCACCTCGGCCGAGCAACTGCTGCAGTTCCTCAACATCGCCGGCAACGGCGCGGACGGACTCACCTCGGCTTCCGTGGACATGGACCTGGGCGAACTGCGCGGCAGCGCCGGCGTGTCCGGCGCCAACCTGCGCGGCCAGGGGTCCGACGCGACCCTGGTGCTGCTCAATGGCCGGCGCGTCGCTGCCCACGGCCTGCGTGGCCAGACGGTGGACCTGAACTCGATTCCGTTCGCCGCGATCGAGCGGGTCGAGGTGCTGCGCGACGGCGCTTCGGCGGTGTACGGCACCGATGCCATCGGCGGCGTGATCAACTTCATCACCCGCACCGACTACCAGGGCATCACCGTCAACGCCGGCTGGGACGTGACCCAGGATGGCGGCGGCAACATCTACAACTACAGCGTGCTGGGCGGGGCGGGCGACCTCGACACCGATCGCTGGAACGCATGGGGCACGGTGATCTGGCGCCAGTCCGAGTTCCTGCGCGGCTACCAACGCGACTTCGCCAACAGCTTCCAGCCCGACCGCGGCGTCTCGCCGGATACCCGCGGCACCCCGTTCGCCACCGTGACCAATGTCAGCGGCGGCATCATCAACGGTTCGCTGCAGGACCCGAACGGCGGCGGCAACCGGACCAACATCAACATCCTGAACCTGCCTGGCGGGGCCGGTTGCGAGAACGGCGGCCCGGCGATGGGGCCGTACGACTACCGCCTGTGGGAGTTCTCCGGCGCGAAATACGCCTGCGCCTGGGACTACCCGGCCGCGCAGGCGCTGCAGCAGCCGTCGAAGAGCGTGCAGGCCCTGGGCCGCGTCACCTTCAAGATCAGCGACAACCACCAGTTCTATGCCGAGGCGATGGCCTCGCGCGTGGACTCGCGGCGCGAATACGAGCCTCTGCAGCTCAGTTCCAGCGCGTCGGCCAGCTCGGTGATGAGCCCCGACACCTGGTATCCGCTGAACGACTACACCCGCGCGACCTACGACAAGATCTTCAACGCGATGGCCAGCTTCTTCGGCACCACCAACCTGGTCTACGGCAACAAGATCCCCTATCGCTGGCGCTGCATGGTCTGCGGCCCGCGCCAGGTGCAGACCATCACCAAGGCCAGCCGCATGCTGGCCGGCGTGGAAGGCAGCATCGGCACCTGGAGCTATGACGCGGGTCTGTCGCGTGCCAGCAGCGAGGCAGAATCGATCCTGGGCGGCGGCTATTACTTCTCCGCCGGCCTGCGCCAGGCCCTGGGCAGCGGCCGGCTCAATCCGTTCCTGATGCCGGGCCAGGAGCAGAGCGCGGAAGCCATGTCCCTACTGCAGGCGGCCTCGGCCACCGGGGTTCACCTGTACGGCGGCGAGTCCACCGTCACCACCCTGGACGCGAGCTTCTCGGGCGGCTTGGGCTTCAACCTGCCCGGCGGCGAGGTGCAGCTGGCGACCGGCGGCGAGATCCGGCGCGAGGAGTTCAAGTTCGGCGGCGTGCAGGAACTGGACGGCCTGGAACTCAACTACAACACCATCTACCAGGCGCCGTTCGACGAGACCAGCGAGCTGCCCAAGGTCCACCGCGACATCAAGGCGCTGTACGCCGAGGCCTACCTCCCGGTCCTGAGCAGCCTGGAGGTGACCCTGGCCGTGCGCCACGACCGCTACGACACCTTCGGCGGCACCACCAATCCGAAATACTCGTTCAAGTGGCAGCCGATCGATTCGCTGGCGTTCCGCGGTGCCTACAGCACCGGGTTCAAGGCGCCCGAGTTCACCAAGCTGTTCGCCGGCGTGAACCGGGTGGACTACTTCGGACGCGACCTGGCCGACCCGAAGACCTGTCCGGGCGGCGCGGCTGCCGAGGGCGTGCCCGGTTGCGCGCTGATCCAGCCGGTCATCGTCACCGGCGGCAAGACCGACCTGGCGCCGGAAGAGGCCGAGCAGATGAGCGTCGGCATGGTCTATGCGCCCAGTCCGCGGTTCAACGCCAGCCTCGACTGGTGGGAGATCGAGCGCACCAACACGATCCGTTCGCCGAGCCTGGACACGCTGATCGACAACTTCGAGTTGTTCCCGGACAACTGGATCCGCGACAGCAGCGGCAAGGTCGTGGAGATCGACCGGCGCTTCATCAATTCCGGCGGCACCCTGATGCGGGGCGTCGAGCTGGACGCCAGCCTGGTCGGCGAACTGGCCGGCGGCAACTGGAACCTGCACCTCAACGGCAGCTACCTCAATACCTTCAGGGAAAAGGCGCTGTCCAACCAGCCCTATGGCCCGAACAAGGTGGGTGAGTACGTCCAGTTCTACAACCTGCCGCTGCGCTGGAAGCACACCCTGGCCTTCGCCTGGGCCAAGGGCGACTGGAACCACACGCTGACCCAGGTCTACCGCGCCGGTTACAAGGACGAAGAGCCGGTCAGCGTCGCCAGCGGCAGCTTCATCCCGGCGAACTGGAATCCGGACGTGGACAGCTACATCACCTACAACTACAGCCTGGGCTGGTCCGGGATGCCGCACGCCAGGTTCGCCTTCACCGTGCGCAACCTGCTCAACACCGATCCGCCGTTCACCGCCCACCAGGTCGATTTCGCCTCCGGCGCAGCCTGGGAGCCGCGGGTGGCCGATCCGCGCGGGCGCTCGTTCAACCTGACGGTCGAATATACCTTCGACTAAAGGAGGGGGTGCGGATCGCGATGCCGTTGCCGGTTCCTCGGTGACGGCAGATCTTTGCCGGGCCGGGGTGGTGATGTTGCCGAATGGGCCCGGGAAATTGACGATTTTGTGAAAATCGTGCTAATACGCCAAGTGCGTCACATCGCGGTATGTGGGAAGGGAATACCGCCTGTCAGGTTCAGCGCTTCGCCCGAGGCCGGGCGAAGCGCCGTTTTGCCCAGCAAGCACGTCATTAGATCTTTAGTCCATCAGCCCATTTCGCCTGGAGAGAAGCGAACATGCAAGCCTATCGAAGCCCCCGTAAAAACCTGCTTTGTGCAGGCTTGTTGATTGCACTCGCCGCTCCAGCCATGGCCCAGGAACGGGGCGCGGCGGACACCAAGACGCTGGACAAGGTCAATGTCACGGGCTCGCGCATCAAGCGCACCGATGTGGAGGCGGCGCTGCCGGTCACCATCATCCAGAAGGCCGAGATCGAGAAGCAGGGCATTACCTCGGCCGAGCAGCTGATGATGCACCTCAACGTGGCGGGCAACAGCAGCGACAACCTGGCTTCCACGACCGGCATCGCGGGCGTCGGCGAGTTCCGTGGCTCCAACGGTGTGTCCGGCGCGAACCTGCGCGGCCAGGGCGCCGATGCGACCCTGGTGCTGCTCAACGGCCGGCGCGTCGCCACCCACGGCCTGCGTGGCCAGGCCGTGGACCTGAACTCGATCCCCTTCGCCGCCATCGACCGCGTGGAAGTACTGCGCGACGGCGCCTCGGCGATGTACGGCACCGACGCCATCGGCGGCGTGATCAACTTCATCACCCGCGACGACTACGAGGGCATCACGGTCAATGCCGGATGGGACATGCCGCAAGGGACCGGGGGCGACATCTATACCTACAGCCTGCTCGGCGGTCTGGGCGACATCGATGAGGATCGCTGGAATGTCTGGGCGACGGTGAACTATCGCCACAACCAGTCGCTGCGCGGCAGCGACCGCGACTTCACCAGCAGCTTCCAGCCCGAGCGCGGCTTGGCCCCGGACACCAGCGGCACGCCATTCGCCACCGTGATCACCACGAGCGGCGGCATGATGGGCGCCAACCTGACCGATCCGGCCGGTGGCGGCCCGCAGAGCCGGGTCAACATCCTCAACCTGCCGGGAGCTGCCGGCTGCGAATCCGGCGGCGAGTTGATGGGGCCGTACGGCTATCGGATCTGGGGCAACGCGGGCCTGAAGTATTCCTGCGCGTGGGACTACGCCCGTTCCCAGGTCATGCAACAGCCGCTGACCAGTCTGCAGGGGCTGGGCCGGGCGACGTTCAAGATCGGGGAAAGCCATCGTGCGTACTTCGAGGCGATGGTCTCGGAAGTCGAGTCCAACCGCGAGTTCGAGTATCAGCAGATGACGTCCAGCGCGTCTGCGACCGCGACGCTCAACCCGAGCACCTGGTATCCGCTCAACGACTACACCCGCGACACCTACAACATGGTGTTCGAGGCGATGCGCAACTTCTTCTATCCGGGATCCACGCCCCTGACCAGCGTCGGCAACCTGAATTACGGCAAGGGCATCGGCTACCGCTGGCGCTGCTACGTCTGCGGTCCCCGGCAGCAGGTCACCACCACCAAGGCCAGCCGCTTCGTTCTGGGCATCGATGGCGACATCGGTAGCTGGACGTACGATGCCGGCGCCACCCGTGCGACCAGCGAGGCCACCACGCTGCTCGGCAACGGCTACTACTGGACCCCGGGGCTGCAGGCGGCACTGGGCAGCGGTTTCATCAACCCGTTCCTGAAGCCGGGGCAGGACCAGGGCCCGCAGGCGCGCGCGCTGCTTGCGGCCGCGTCCGCCGAGGGCGTGCGGCTTTTCGGCGGCGAGTCGACGGTGACCTCGTTCGATGCAAACTTCGCGGGCGGTCTGGGTTTCAACCTCTGGGGAGGCGAGGTTCAGCTCGCCACCGGCGTGGACGTCCGGCGCGAGGAATTCGAGTTCGGCAGTGCCTACGACAAGAACGGCAAGCCCGTCACCGCCAGCGACATCTACCAGATCGGCGATACCGGCATCGCCGTGCCGAAGGCGAGCCGTACCGTTCGCGCGGTCTACGCGGAAGCCTACCTGCCGGTGCACGACACCTTCGAGGTGACGCTGGCGGGACGCCACGACCGTTACGACACTTTCGGCAGCACCACCAACCCGAAGTATTCGTTCAAATGGCAGCCCATCGATGCACTGGCGTTCCGCGGCGCCTACAGCACCGGCTTCAAGGTGCCCGAGTTCACCAAGCTGTTCTCGCCGGCCAGTGACAACGACTACACCGGCTTCGACCTCGCCGATCCGGCGCGTTGCGCTGGCGGCGTGGCCAATCCGAGCGTCCCCGGTTGCGAGTCGATCAAGCCGCAGATGCGTACCGGCGGCAAGTCGGACCTGCGCCCGGAAGAGTCCAAGCAGAAGAGCTTGGGCCTGGTCTATGCGCCGTCGCCGAACTTCAACATGAGCCTGGACTGGTGGGAGATCGAGCGGATCAATACCATCCGCGTCCCCGACCTGAACATGCTGAAGGCCAATTACGCCCTGTTCTCGGACAACTTCATCCGCGATTCCAGCGGCCAGATCGTGGTCATCGACCGCCGCTTCGTCAATTCCGGCGGCACCCTGATGAACGGCATCGAGCTGGACGCCAACCTGATGGGCGAGTTGTGGGACGGCCGCTGGCGGATCAACCTCAATGGCAGCTACCTCGACAACTTCCAGGAAAAGATCCTGGAAGGCCGTCCCTACAGCGACAATCTCGTCGGCAAGTACGTCCGCTACTTCAATCTGCCGCTGAAGTGGAAGCACACGCTCAATTTCGGCTACGCCAAGGGCGACTGGTCGCATACCCTGACCCAGGTTTACCGCAGTGGCTACGAGGACGAGAAGCCGCCGAGCGTGGCCAACGGCACCTACATCCCGTCGCAGTGGAATCCGGACGTGGATGACTACATCCTCTACAACTACAGCTTGACCTGGTCCGGCATGAAGAATGCGCGCTATACCTTCGTGGTGCGCAACCTGCTCGATACCGATCCGCCTTTCACCGCGCATCAGGTGGACTTCGCGTCCGGTTCGGCGTGGGAGCCGCGCGTGGCCGATCCGAGGGGGCGTTCGTTCGCGTTGATGGTCGAGTTCAACTTCAACTGATTGCAGCGGTACCTGCAGCGCCGCCGCCGGGCGACCGGCGGCGGCGCGTTCGCGTCCGGGGTCGGGGCAAGGCAGGGCGGCATCCGGCCCGGTTTTGGTTCATCATCTCCCTCGCCCACCCGGAACCGAGATTGCGATGAACGCGACCCCCTTGGCCCCCATCGCGCCCGCCGAGCGCATCGCCGCGCTGGATGTCCTGCGCGGCTTCGCCCTGGTCGGGATCCTGCTGATGAACATGGAGGCCTTCGCCGGGCCGATGGTGCGCGCGCTGACCGGGCTGGACCCGACCCTGACCGGCGTCAACCGCCTGACCGACGGGCTGATCTACTTCTTTGTCCAGGGCAAGTTCTTCACCCTGTTCTCGCTGCTGTTCGGCATGGGCTTCGCGATGATGGTGATGCGCGCCGAGGCGGCCGGGCGGCCGTTTGCCCGGCTGTACTGGCGGCGCAGCCTGGCATTGCTGGGCATCGGCCTGGTCCACGCGCTGCTGATCTGGTCCGGCGACGTCCTGGTGATCTATGCGCTGCTGTCGATCCCGTTGCTGGCCTTCCGCGAGCTTTCCGCGCGCTGGCTGGCCTGGCTGGGCCTGGCCGTCTACCTGGCCGCGCCGGCGATGCTGCTGGGCATCGGCCTGATGTCGCTGTGGGTGCCCGGATGGGACGCGCTGATGGCCCAGGGCGCGGAACATTCCGTGGCCCTGGAACAGGCGCAGGAACAGACCTACGCCTCCGGCACCTACGCCATGGCGGTGGCGCAGCGGGTCCGCGACTTCGGCTTCATGCTCTCCGGACTGATGGTGTTCGGCGCGATGGTGTTCGGCATGTTCCTGATCGGCGCGGCGTTCATGCGCAGCGGCGCGATCCAGAACCCGCAGCTGCACGTGCGCCTGTACCAGCAACTGCGCTGGTCGGTGCTGGCGCTGGGCCTGCTGGCGATGCTGGCCTCCTTCGTGATCCAGCCGACCGTCTCGCCGGCCACGTTCGACTTCCATACCGGCCTGGCCCAGGCGCTGGCCACGATGGCCGGGTTGCTGATGTGCCTGGGCTACCTGGCCTGGGTGATGCGCGGCCTGGAGGTTCCCCGCGCCGCCCACTACCTGAATTGGCTGGCGCCGGCCGGACGCATGGCGCTGACCAACTACCTGGTGCAGTCGATCGTGTGCACGCTGGTGTTCTACGGCTACGGGCTGGGCTTCTTCGAGCACCTGCCGCGGTTCTGGCAGGTACCGTTCGCGCTGGGCCTGTTCGCGGTCCAGGTGCTGTACAGCCAGTGGTGGCTGCAGCGTTTCCGCTTCGGCCCGGCCGAATGGCTGTGGCGTTCGATCACCTACTGGCAGCTGCAGCCGATGCGCCGCGTCCCGGCCTGAGCCTGCCTGCACCCCCGACGCCTGCACACTCTTCGCCATGGACCATTACCACCTGCACCAGGGCACCGCGCCGCTGCTAGTCAGCCTGCCGCATGACGGCACCGCGCTGCCCGAGGCCATCGCCGCGCGCCTGACCGATGCCGCGCGCCGCGTGCCCGACACCGACTGGCACGTCTCGCGCCTGTACGGCTTCGCTCGCGACCTGGGCGCCTCGATCCTGGTACCGCACTGGTCGCGCTACGTGGTCGACCTCAACCGGCCACCGGACGATGCTTCGCTGTATCCGGGCCAGAACACCACCGGCCTGTGCCCGGTGGTGCAGTTCAGCGGCGCGCCGGTGTACCGCGAAGGCATGCAGCCGGATGCGGCGGAGGTCGCGGCGCGGGTAAGGGACTACTGGCGCCCGTACCACGACACCCTCGACGCCGAACTGGCGCGGATCCGTGGCGAGCACGGTCGCGCGGTGCTGTGGGAAGGCCACTCGATCCGCGGCACGCTGCCGTTCCTGTTCGACGGCGCGTTGCCGGACCTGAACCTGGGCACCGCTGCCGGCACCAGTTGCCGGCCGCAGCTGCAGCAACGCCTGGCCGCGGTGCTGGCGGGGCAGGGCGGATACAGCCACGTGGTCAACGGCCGCTTCAAGGGCGGCTACATCACCCGCCACTACGGCGACCCCGAGACCGGCGTGGACGCGGTGCAGCTGGAACTGGCCCAGCGCACCTACATGGACGAGGAAAGCTTCGAATATCTGCCGCAGAGAGCCGGGGAGCTGCAAGTCGTGCTGCGCCGGCTGCTGGAAGCCGCGCTGGGCTGACCCCGCTGGATCAGCGTGCCGGGCTGAACGGCACGGCGCGCGCCGACCGTGGGTCGGCACACGCCTCCGGAGTCGTGATCCTGGAACGGAGGGCAGCCGACCCGCAGCCGGTTCTGCGGAAGGTGCGCGGCGACAGCCGATGCGCCTCCCCGGGGATGTGGGCCACGTCGCCTCAGTCCTCGTCGTGCCTGGGCTTGTACGCCTCCACCAGCTTCTGCTGGACCTGCGGCGGCACCGGCTCGTAATGGCTGAAGTCCAGCGAATAGCGCCCCTTGCCGGCGGTCAGCGATTTCAGTTCGGCGGCGAAGCCGTCCAGTTCCGACATCGGTACCTGGGCCTTGACCACGGTTTCCCCGCGCGCGGCGTCGGTGCCGGCGTCCGTGCCCACGATCCGCGCCCGCCGCGCGGCCAGGCTGCCGGTCACGTCGCCCAGTTGCGCCTCGGGCGCGCCGACCTCCAGGTCGACGATCGGCTCCAGCACCTGTGGCCGGGCCTTGGCGACGGCATCCAGGAACGCCTTGCGCCCGGCGGTGGCGAAGGCGATCTCCTTGCTGTCCACCGGATGGTGCTTGCCGTCGTACACGACCACCCGCACGTCCTGCATGGCATGGCCGGAGACCGCGCCGGACTGCAGTACCTGACGCACGCCTTTCTCCACCGCTGGCATGAACTGGCCGGGGATCGTGCCGCCCTTGACCTCGTCCACGAACTCGAAGCCGGTCCCGCGCGGCAGCGGCTCGATCCGCAGGAACACCTCGCCGAACTGCCCGGCGCCGCCGGTCTGCTTCTTGTGCCGGTGGTGGCCTTCGGCCCTGGCCGCCACCGTTTCGCGGTACGCGATCCGCGGCGGCCGGGTGTCCACATCCACCGCGAAGCGCTCCTTCAGCCGTTCCAGCATCACCCGCAGGTGCAGCTCGGACAGGCCGCGGATCACCGTCTCGTTGACCTCGGCATTGTGCTCGACCACGAACGCCGGATCCTCCTCGGCCAACTTCTGCAGGGCCAGCGCCAGCTTCTGCTCCTGGCCGCGGCTGGCCGCCTGCACCGCCAGTCCGAACATCGGCTTCGGGAACCGGGTCGGCGCCAGGTGCACGCTGTCCTCGTCGTGGCTGTCGTGCAGCACCGCGTCGAAATGCAGTTCGTCGATCTTGGCCACCGCGGCGATGTCGCCGGGAATGGCCTCGTCGATCTCCACGTGCTCCTTGCCGCGCAGCCTGAACAGGTGGCCGACCTTGAACGGCTTGCGCCCGTCGTCGACGAACAACTGGGTGTCGCGGCGGACCGTGCCCTGGTAGACCCGGAACACGCCGAGCTTGCCGACGAACGGGTCGTTGACGATCTTGAACACGTCTGCGATGACGTGCCCGCGCGCGTCGGCATGGGTATCCAGCGGCTCCTCGCCGTGGCCGTTGCGCTTGAGCAACTGCGGCGGATTGGCCTCGGTGGGATCGGGGAGCAACCGTTCGGCGACCTGCAACAGCTCCCGCACGCCGGTGCCGGTACGCGCGGAGACGAAGCACACCGGCACCAGGTGGCCCTCGCGCAGCGACTTCTCGAAGGCATCGTGCAGTTCCTGCGGGGAGAGCCCGGCTTCGCCGCCGTCGAGAAAGTGTTCCATCACCCCTTCGTCGATCTCGACCACCTGGTCGAGGATCCGCTGGTGCCAGTCGGCGACCGGACCCAGGTCGGAATCGCCTGCGGACGTGCCGAAGCAGTCCACTACCCGGCGACCGCCGTCGGCCGGCAGGTTCAGCGGCAGCACCTCGTTGCCGAAGGCTTCGCGCAACTGCCGCATCACCCGCCCGCAGTCGGCCTGCTCATGGTCGATCTTGTTGACCGCGACGACCCGGCACAGGCCGCGTTCCCTGGCCCGTTCCATCAGTCGCAAGGTGCCGTGGGCCACGCCGGCATCGGCGTCGACCACGATCAACGCGGTCTCCACCGCGGCCAGCGCCGACAGCGCCGGGCCGCGGAATTCCGGGTAGCCGGGGGTGTCGATCAGGTTCAGGTGATAGCTGCGGTCGGGCGAGGGCGCGTGGTCGATGCTGGCGATGGCGATGTCCATCGAGTGGCCGCGGGCCTTCTCCATCGGGTCGAAGTCGGACACCGTGGTGCCGCGTTCGATCGTGCCTGCCGTGGTCAGGGCGCCGCCGGCATGCAGCAGGGCTTCGAGCAAGGTTGTTTTGCCGGCGCCGGGGTGGCCTGCGAGGGCCACGTTGCGGATGTCGCGGGTTGCGTAGGGCATGAGGCCGTTCCTCCCGGGTATGGGTCTGAAGGGCCGTCATGGCTGTCCGGGCCGGGAGCCATTCCATCGATGCAGCCCGGGGCGTATACCCGGCGGGCGGTCATGGCGGACAGGTACCTTAGCGCGTCCACGTCCCTGCCGCACGTCGCCCCCGTGCATGCGCCCGGGACTGCGTTTGGACCTCCGCAGGGAGGCCTGCCCGCCGATGGCCTTCCTGCCCCCGCTGCCCACCACTCCGCCCCCTGTCCCCTGGCGCCGCTGCCTTCACGGCCGGCACCTGTTGGCACATTGCCCCTGCGCGTGTGGCCCTGCATAGTCGTGCCCTTCACGACCCACTCCGGAGATGCCGATGCGCCCGCGCACCTTGCTCACCGCCCTGATCCTGCCTCTGGCCGGCCTGGTCGCCGCGGCCCAGGCGCAGGCGCAGGCCGTGCAGGCCGATGCCGCCGACGAGGCAGTGGCCGTGCTCACCGCCGCCCGCATCCATACCGAGAACCCCGCCGCGCCGCTGGCCACGGCCATCGCCTGGAACGAGCACGGCCGGCTGGTGGCGGTGGGCAAGGCGGCCGAACTGCGCAAACGCTACCCGAAGGCCCGCCACGTCGATGCCGGCAAGGCCACCGTGGTCCCCGGCCTGATCGATGCGCATGCGCACCTGATGGGCCTGGGCGATGCCCTGATGCTCGCCGACCTGACCGGGGCCGACAGCCGGGAAGAAGTCGTCCGCCGCCTGCAGGCGTTCGCGCAGACCGTGCCGGCCGACGCCTGGATCCGCGGCTGGGGCTGGGACCAGAACCGCTGGCCGGAGCGCCAATTCCCCACCGTGGCCGACCTCGACGCCGCCTTCCCCGACCGTCCGGTGTGGCTGCTGCGGGTCGACGGCCATGCCGGCTGGGGCAACAGCGCCGCCTTGCGAGCGGCCGAAGCGGTGCAGGGCGCACGCGGGTTCGCCGGCGACTGGCACCCCGAAGGCGGCCGCATCGTCCGCGACGGCGATCGCGCCACCGGCGTGTTCGTGGACGAGGCCATGCGCCTGGTCGAGCGCGCCATCCCCGCGCCGACCGAGGCCTTCCGCGAGGAAGCACTCCGGCGCGCGCTATCCGCCGCCGTGGCCAACGGCCTCACCGGCGTGCACGACATGGGCGTCTCGCGCGATGACCTGGCGCTGATGCGACGCTTCGCCGACGCAGGCCGCCTGCCGTTGCGCATCGACGCCTACGCCGACGGCGACGGCGGTGCGCTGGCCGACCTGTGCGCGCAGGGTCTTTACCGCCACGATGGCGGCCGTCTGCAGATGACCGGGGTGAAGCTGTACATGGACGGCGCCCTGGGCAGCCGCGGCGCCGCCCTGCTGGCCGACTACAGCGACGATCCCGGCAACCGCGGCCTGCTGGTCACCGACCCGGCCGCATTCGGCGCGGCGGTGATCAAGGCCCGCGACTGCGGCGTGCAGGTGGCCACCCACGCCATCGGCGACCGCGGCAACCGGATCGTGCTGGACACCTACGAATATGCACTGCGTGGCAAGGGCGCGCGCCCGGACCACCGCTGGCGGGTGGAGCATGCGCAGGTGGTCGCCGCCGAGGACATCCCGCGCTTCGCCCAGTTGCGCCTGGTCGCCTCGATGCAGCCCACCCACGCCACCTCGGACATGCCCTGGGCCGGAGACCGCCTGGGCCACGAACGCCTGGAGGGGGCGTATGCCTGGCGCCGTTTTCTCGACCTGGGCGTACCGCTGGCGCTGGGTTCGGATTTCCCGGTGGAGTCGGTGGATCCGCGCCTGGGCCTGTTCGCCGCGGTCAACCGCACCGACCGCGCCGGCCACCCGCCGGGCGGCTGGCTGCCCGGGCAGAAGCTGACCGCCGCCGAGGCCCTGCGCGGGTTCACCGCCGCTGCCGCCTGGGCCGCTCACGACGAGGGCGAAGTGGGGCGCCTGGCGCCGGGCCTGCGCGCCGACTTCGTGGTCCTGGACCGCGACCCGCTGGCGATCCCCGCCGAAGGCCTGGACGACCTGAAGGTTCGCTCCACCTGGGTCGACGGCCAGCCGGTCTACAACGCCGACTGACCCGCGGACGAGGGCGAAGTGGCCCCGGCCCCGAAAATCCGGATAATGCCGAAAAGCCGGCCGGGGCCTGACACCCCGTCCGGCTTTTTCCGTGTCGGCGACCCCGCCATGCCCGCAAGCGCCCCGATGGCGTTTCACACGGGGCAGGGCAGGCAAACCGGCACGGCCCATCCCGCGGCCCCGATGGCCGCCAGATCAAGGAGTCAAGGCCATGGGCCAGTCAGTCGTCGTCCTCGGTGCCCAGTGGGGCGATGAGGGCAAGGGCAAGATCGTCGACCTGCTCACCGAGGAGATCGGCGCGGTCGTGCGTTTCCAGGGCGGCCACAACGCCGGCCATACCCTGGTCATCAACGGCAAGAAGACCGTCCTGCACCTGATCCCCTCCGGCATCCTGCGCGAGGACGCCCTGTGCCTGATCGGCAACGGCGTGGTGATCTCGCCGGCGGCCCTGATCAAGGAGATCGGCGAACTGGAATCGGCCGGCGTGGAAGTGCGCAGCCGCCTGAAGATCAGCCCGGCCGCGCCGCTGATCATGCCGTACCACATCGCCCTGGACCAGGCGCGCGAGAAGGCCGCCGGCGGCAAGGCCATCGGCACCACCGGCCGCGGCATCGGCCCCGCCTATGAAGACAAGGTCGCCCGCCGCGGCATCCGCATCGCCGACCTGCACTATCCCGACCAACTGGCCGAGAAGCTGCGTTCCGCGCTGGACTACCACAACTTCGTGCTCACCAAGTACCTGGGCGTGGACGCGGTCGATTTCGAACAGACCCTCGACGAAGCCCTGGCCTTCGGCGAATACGTGCAGCCGATGAAGTCCGACGTGGCCGGCATCTGCCACGACCTGCGCAAGCAGGGCAAGCGCATCCTGTTCGAAGGCGCGCAGGGTGCACTGCTGGACATCGACCACGGCACCTATCCCTACGTCACCAGCTCCAACACCACGGTCGGCGGCGCGTTGGCCGGGGTTGGCGTGGGCGCGGACGCGATCGACTACGTGCTGGGTATCGCCAAGGCCTACGCCACCCGCGTCGGCGGCGGCCCGTTCCCGACCGAACTGGACGACGAGATCGGCCAGGGCATCCGCGACCGCGGCGCCGAGTACGGCGCATCGACCGGCCGCCCGCGCCGTTGCGGCTGGATGGACATCGTCGCCCTCAAGCGCGCCGTGGCGATCAACGGCATCAGCGGCCTGTGCATCACCAAGCTCGACGTGCTCGACGGCATGGAGAAGCTGAAGATCTGCATCGCCTACGAATACCGCGGCAAGCGCAGCGAATACGCGCCGCTGGACGCGCAGGGTTGGGAGGAGTGCACGCCGGTGTACCTGGAGTTCCCGGGGTGGAGCGAGAATACGCACGGGATCACGGTATGGGACGAGTTACCGCCGGCGGCCCGCGCGTATCTTCGGGCGCTGGAGGAGTTGGCGGGATGTCCGATTAGTATCGTGAGTACGGGGCCGGATCGGGATCACACGATGGTTCTGCACGATCCGTTTGCTTGATCCGAGACAGTGTCGAAGAAGTAAAAGGCCCCGCGAAAGCGGGGCCTTTTACTTCTGGCCGCTTTCGGCCAAGAGCGGACATTGTGGAAAGAGCCTCCTATCGCTTAACACATCAGGGTGGCACGTAATCGGACTTGAGCTCCAACCATGGCCGGTACCTTCTCGAGGGCAAGGTACCCAGCTTTGAGAAGGCCGTACTGATGGTCGGCCTGTGCGGGATGCTGGCCCGCTTCCTCAGCCGCAAGGTGTGACGCCGGCGAGGACCGTGGTTGTTTTTCTACATCAAATGATGTAGAAAAACAGCCACGCCCAAGGAGCCCGCCATGTCAACACCCACCCCGCGCACCTACTTCAATGCCCAGTTAATGGAGCCGCGCCTGCGGCACCTGTTCGGCATTGGGGTGGAGGACCTCCAGTCCGTCGGCGCGGCGGCCATGCGCGCCTTCGTCGGGGTTTCCGCTCTGCACCCCAAGGGCTACAACGGAACCAGCGCCTGGGCCGAAGCCACCAGCCAAATCCGCGCCATGCTGATCCCGCACGGCTGGGTGCCGCGCGATCCGCAGAACCAGCCACGTATCGTCTCGCGTGACGGCCAGCTGGCCATCACGGTCAGTAGCGGAACCTCCGATACTGGGGTGCCCGAGGGCAACCCGCAAACGCGCAACGACAAGGGCGCGCAGACCGCCGGCAGCGTCAATTACAACGCCCACCAGCTGGCGCTGTTCTCGGTCACCGAAGCCGACGGCTTCCTGCCGGCGCCGCCGTCGGCCGCGGGAAAGCAGCTGTGGATCTTGCTTTACTACATCGACTTCGATGCCCATGAAGTGCGCCTAGAGCTGTCCCAACCCACGACCATGTCCGAGGCCGACAAGGTCAGCGATTGGGCCATGCGCTTCATCCTGCCGCCGCTGCACTTCGGCCCGGAGTGGGACGATCGCGCCCGCGACGAAGGCCCGGACGTCGACTTCGACATCACGCCCAAGCAGCTGTGAGTCGATGGACATGCCTTTTAACCCCTCGCGGCTTACGCTCGCGCGCCAGCGCGCGAAACTGAGCAAAAAGGAACTGGCCAAGCGGGCGCAGATCGCGTTGAACTCGCTGGGCAACTACGAAGACGGCACGCGCGTGCCGCCGCCGGAAGTCGTCGCGCAGCTGGGCGGCGCGACTGGTTTTATCGTGGATTTTTTCTATGGTGCCGACATTGAGGTGCCGAGCCCGAAGAACGCGAGCTTTCGTTCGTTCTCGCGCATGACCTCCGCACAGCGCGATGCCGCGCTGGCCTCGGGCGGCATCGCGTTTGGCGTGGGTGACTGGCTGGCCTCACAGTTCAATCTGCCGGCCGTGGAAGTTCCTGATCTGGAAGGGATGGAGCCCGAAGCCGCCGCCGATCTGGTGCGCTCGCACTGGGCCTTGGGCGTGCTGCCGATCAAGAACGTCGTGCACCTGCTCGAGTCGCGTGGCGTGCGCGTGTTCTCGTTGGTGGAAGACTCGCGCGAGGTCAATGCGTTTTCCTCGTGGCAGCGGGGCACGATTCCGTACGTCTTCCTGAACACCATGAAGTCCTCCGAGTCCAGCCGCTTCGACGCGGCCCATGAATTGGGGCACCTAGTCTTGCATCGCCATGGCGATCCCAAGGGCAAGGAAGTCGAACAGCAGGCCAACGACTTCGCCGGCGCACTTTTACTGCCTCGCCTGGAAATGCTAGCGCTGGCCGGGCGTTGCCGCACGGTGGCTGACATCATGAGGATCAAAAAGCGCTGGAACGTTTCTGCGATGGCGCTCGTGTATCGCTTGCACCGGGTCGGCGTACTCACTGACTGGCTATATCGGTCAATGTGTATTGAGCTCAGTGGCAAGGGACTACGCACTCAGGAGCAAGACGGCGCCGAACGCGAAGGTTCTTTGGTCATGAAGAAGGTCTTTGACGTGATGCGTCACGAAGGCCGGGGCCTTCGGGACATTGCTCGGGAGCTGCGCGTGCCCGTCGAAGAATTGCACAAATTGGTGTTCGGCCTCACGGCAGTGACATTGGGTTCCGACAACCCGCAACCGACGCGAACCACGGTAAGGCGCGGCCATTTGTCGCTCGTCGGTTCGGGCAACTGAGCCATGGCCACGGTTTGCACGCAATGCGTGAAAGCCCCCGCTTTGCTACGCCTGATCGAGGTGCAGGGAGCGCCGGTCGCCCAGTGTTCGTTGTGCAAACGAGAAAATGTGCGTGCCATCGACGCCGAGGCGCGTGCACTCAAAGGCGTAGTTCGCGCGTTGATCCGATACTACTTCTCCGAGTGGGACTACAACACGCATCTCGGCGGTGAGTCCTTGCAATCGTTTTTCGACGCCGAGAACCCCATTTTGCATCACGGCTTCGACGGAGAGTCGCTCGAGGATGCCATCTTGCCATCGATCGAAGAGGGCTACGAAACCTCCGAGGTGCCGATTTCGATTCACGCTGGTTACGGCGAGGACGGCGGACAACTTGAGCCGCTGGGCGCCATGCGTAACAGCGACGACGAACGCCTGTGGACGCTGAGTGGGCGGGTCGCCAAAACCAACTACTTCCTGCTCGAAAGTGAGATCCGAGATCTTCTGACTCCGTTTCAGGCCAAGCTCAAACGAGTGATCGCGGCCGGCACCGTCATGCATCGCGCACGAATCGGCGTCGACGAAGATCGCATCAGCATCTCTAGCATGCGGCGCGAGTACGTGCCGTTTGTCGATGGCGCGCTCGGTTCGCCCCCGCAGACTCTGGCGAGTGCTGGCCGCTTGAATCGGGCAGGTGTCTCCTTCATGTACCTGGCGACCGATCACGACACGGCCATCAATGAAGTGCGTCCACATCCGGGCCACACTGTCTCCACCGGCCAATTCCTAAATACGCGTGAACTGACAGTGGCGGACTTTTCCGCGCTGCGCATCGAGGAGTTTTCAGATTCCGATGTCGCCCTCGACGACTATTGGATGTTGAACTCCATCGACCGCGCCTTCAGCGTGCCGGTGACACCCGAACAACGTACGCGCTACATGCTCACTCAGACGCTCGCCGACGGCGTACGACAGTTGGGCTTTGATGGGGTCGCCTATCGCAGTTCGGTGGGAAGCGGTGCCAACGTCGCGTTCTTTGATCCGCGTGCCTTTGAATACGTGCCGAACAGCGCGCGCGTGGTGAGCATCCAGCGCGTGGACTACGCGCATGAAGACCTGCCTGTGGGACAGAAGCGGCCGCCGCCATTGAAAAAACGTCCGGCGTGAGGTGCGGCGGCATTTTGTTGCCACTCGTGATGAGCATGCGGGAAATGAGTTCTGAACTTCGCAAAAGGGTCAACTCTGCTAGGCCTCGACAACGTCTCCATCTGGCGCCCCCTGGATTCTGTAAGGGTTGAGTGTCAGTTGCGAATCGCCTTCACGGCTCTGCTGATGATCAGACTTGGCCCGCTTTGGGTCGGGAGCAGACAATCATGAGGCGGCGTCAGCAGTCAATGCACCCTTCTCGATGCTTACCGCACGCAAACGTTTAATGTCGAGCAGCGGATGGCCGTACAGGAAACTCGGTGCCACCCGATCAGACTTCCTGTCAGGCTGCGAATGCTCGTGATCAGGGAAAAACTTTAGCTCATGGTGATGAGGTGCGGAGTCTGCCTTGTAAGCAGGCTTCTTCTTATTCGGCTCAAACAGCAGATAGCAATAGTCTGTAAATGAGTTGATTCTGAGCAGCCATCGCCAGCCACTGGCGAGCGGCATGCTTAGCTCCCATCCGCGGCGCCCCCTCTTTACGTCACCCACTTCCGCACCAAGAGCTAAAGCGGCCAGCCTGTGCACTACGCCAACTAGATCATCCGGAATCGACGGCAGCATCGTCACGTCAGGTAATTCGACTGACTGCTGAAGCAACTCGACAAGGAACTGAAATATCGTTGGATGAGCCTTGGCGTCAGCAAGGTGATCGGGGCACATCGGGAGGTGGATCAAAACCGGAGCCTGAATATCGCCCATGGTCGTCGCCGCATAGCAAGAAGCCTTTGATCCGCAGACAACACACCCGTCTCCGCGCGAAAGGATTACAGCTCGGTCGACTGTTGTGTTCGTCAGTCGTCCATTCACGAACTCTGTTGGCAAGTCCATCGCACGAGCCTTTTGATCATTCCATGCTTGATGCACTGCCTTAGCTGCCCCACAGTCCAGCATGTCATACAGGACATCTTCATTCGCGAGAGTGACCCATTCGTGGTTCCCTGCCAGATCAGAAGAACTCGAAACCCATGGCCGCTCTGGTCTGAATCGAAATGTACGAAGGAACCCGCACTCTAGCGATTGTTCGAACAACAACACATCCTGTCCCGTGCTCTTGATTCGATACCGATTCGCCGCAACCGCGATTAGTTCTCTCCAGAATTGCTCCTTCCTTGTGCACAGTTCCAAGACATGTGGCAGTCGCTTTGGGACCTCGTCGAAATTTCGGAATGAAAGCATAGAAACCCTCGCATCAATAATCCGCCCCGTGATCTCGTGATCAGCAAGGGCGTTGAGTGAAGAGTCGACGTCGATCAGCGGAAAACTCATGGGATGTTGTATTCGGCGAGTAGGAGTCAGCTCAGACGAGAGCTCGGAAAGGTGATGAGCCGGAGTCGATGCAAGGTGGCCGTATAGATTAAACCGAAAAATGTCCGCTTCGGGTTGCATCACGCCCGCGTGCCACTTCGGAGAGAACCATTGCCACTCCCCCTTCGAATAGGAGATGGTAATGGCAAGCCTTCATACATCACAGCCCCGTCAGCCTTGGAACAAGGGAAAGCTGGTCGGCCAGAAGGCACCCCTCAAGCTCAAGGACATCTGGGCAATCCGGGTCCGGCTGCAGCTACGCTGTAAGGTCCGTGACCTAGCACTGTTCAACCTGGCGATCGATTCCAAGCTCCGTGCCTGCGATCTGGTCAAACTTCGGGTCTCTGATGTGTCCCATGGCGGCCAGGTGGCCTCACGGGCGATGGTGATGCAACAGAAGACCGGGCGGCCCGTCCAGTTCGAGATCACAACGTTGACTCGTGAGGCAGTCCAAGCTTGGATCAAGAAGGCCGACCTCAGCCCCTCGGACTTCCTTTTCACCAGTCGGGTCGCTGATTCACTTCACCTTTCGACGAGGCAGTACGCTAGGATCGTCCATCGATGGGTCGATGATGCCGGGTTGGAGACAGGGTCCTATGGGACGCACACGATGCGCAGGACTAAGGCATCGCTGATCTACCGGCGCACTCGGAATCTCAGAGCTGTCCAGCTTCTCCTAGGCCATACAAAGCTGGAGAGCACGGTGCGATACCTAGGGATCGAAGTAGACGACGCTCTTGAGATAGCCGAGCAGACGGATGTCTGACCTGTGAGGTTGCTCCTCGGCCCGGAAAGGTCGAGGAGCGGCCAGAAGCGGACGAGCATGCACCTTCCGGACAAGCCGAGGCTTTCCTCGCCCTCTTCCACGCCCCATCTACAGTGGGAAGCTTGGATTCCAATAGCTTCTTACGCTGCGGGTCGCCCTACGTCCTGCCACACGATGTGCACTCCTCATTCCTCAGGACGATGAGGGGCGTGGCATCGGTTGTCGCGGGCAACCTAATGAGGCCTACCAATCCGGTGTAACAAGTAGTCCCGATATTGACGCAACAGCGTTCCATCTAAGGGCATCATGCTCGCAAGCAGATCGTCAACAAGCGCCGCTGCATCTTTGAGCCCCAGCGGGCCATCAGCAACGAGCATCCGTCCAGCCAGCTCATCGACTACGTCTTTCTGTTGAGTAGCAGTGAGCAGATCGGACCTCTCGCGATAGATCAAGCGAAGTCCAAGCAACTTTAGACGGTCGTCTTTCAACTTCTTCACTATGCCGGGGCGATCACACCAGTCAACCTCATGAAATCGGGCCATCAGGCGATCATCTTCTGCAGACCAGAAGCCCCCGTAAATCCGCTTTTCTACATGTGTTTCCACTGGCCACTGAGGTGTCAGCCGTTGATGAAGTGCCAACAATCTCTGGCAGAACACAGTATCGGAACGAACGGCGCGCCCAATATCCTCGATTTCGTCAACTCCCATTGGCAAGCTTACCGCAGAGTCGTCAATCTCGTATAAGGGCGTCAGGGCTGGCGCCTTGTTGGTTCGAACCCTCCGGATTAGGGCAGGCTGATCGGTTACCGCCACAGCGAGATCCGAATCTGATGCCGCTAAGAGTTTTCGGGTGCTGGCATCAATGGATAGGCAGACGGCCAGAGTGGACTGTTTCGGATCGTTGGCTACCCAGACGACAGGCGTGTGATGCGCTTGCCCACGGTAGAACTTGGTGAACAAGAACGCATCTTCACCTTGAATGAAATCAGCAACACTTGCCTTGTTGGAGAACCGCGTAAACCGCTGCCAAGCCTCCAGCGCGCCAGTCTGTAGCCGCTTGCATATCTCGATAACCACGCGCACATCAGACAACGCGTCGTGCATCCGACCATGCGCTAAGCCATTGGCATGGGCGATGTCCACCAGCTTGAAGCTTGGCCTTCCGTCGTCCCTGAGCGGGATTTCGATTGCTCCTGGCGAACTAGTCGCAGCATCCATGACCAGACTCATGACATCTGCACGGCCGCATCCTGCCTGGCTCGTCAGGTAAGGCGGGAAAAGGCACTGATAGAAGGCCTGGCGCAAGAACTCTTCGTCAAAGCCAATCGAGTTGTATCCAGAAAAGATCGATGGCGACCATTCCAGCAACTTCTCACGGACCTGGCAGGTCATCTCATAGTGAGATGGCAGCGATGCATCCAGGAGCTGCTTGATCCCGATTCCATTGATGCGGATAGCCTCCGGGTGAGGCACGATGTGCTCACACAACCTCGAGCGCAATTCGAACCGATCAGTCTCTTTGAGTTGATGGTCCGTTCTGATCGCCGCGAACTGAACTATCTGGTCAAAATGGGACGATAGCCCAGTCGTCTCCGTATCGAAGAAGACGAAGCTCATGCAGCTTGCTGGCCACCCATAAGTCCAATCAACCGAAAGCGCATCGCCGCTGTGCTGACCCTGAACTTCTTGGCAAGCACTTCTACCTGTCCCTCATCTTCGATATCTATCTCGCCCTCATCCAATGCCTGGATCAGCAGGTCTCTCGGCATGAGAAGCTCCGCAGCGAAAGCATTCGCCGCGCGCTCATTCTCATCGGTTCCCTGGGATGAGGTTCCATCTCTCAGCATCACGCGGATCCCCCTGTCAACATGAACTTCTTCCCTAAGAAGGCTTTCATGAAGCAGGTGATGGCCCAACTCATGCGCAGCAGAAAAGCGCTGCCGATTCGGATGATGCAAGGCATTGATGCCAATGATGGAGAGACCGTCATTGATGTAGGCCATGCCGGATAGGTCTTCTTCGAACGGCGCGAAATGCAGCATGATGTTGCATTTCTTGATGATGCGTTCAATCGGGACAGGAGCCGAAGATATCTTGAGCTTCTGCAGCAGTTCGCGCGCACATTCACGCGCTTTCAGCTCGCCACTTTCAGGCTGCTTCACGACTTACTCTTCCGCTGGGACAGTTCACGCGACAGTAGTTTCGACATGGCTGCTTTACTCTTTTCGCTGATATCCATCGAGAAGGACAAGCCAAGTAGCTCATCCTCAGAAGACCTGCCAGCAGGGATGGGGGGCAACAGCTCCACAACATCACGGATCTCAAGCGCTGCTGCAAAGCGATAGAGATGGTGAACAGGCATGCTCTGGCGACCGCGCTCAATGTTCGCGACGGACGCGCGAGACATTTCCACTTTCTCTGCAAGATCACGCTGCCTCAGGTTCAACGCATTGCGCCGCGCCGCTATCTGCTGGCCGAGGGCCTCATATATCTCTCTATCTCGCATAAGCGATGTTTGCATTGAATCCGGCCCAATGTCAAATTCACAAACATATGTTTATGTTGTAAACACTAAATGTGTTGTGTTGACAATCAAATTCAGACGTGGCCAGATAGCAGCACGCCAATCGGGCGCCAAGCTTCTGAGGTTCCCCCACATGTCCAAGCGCATCCACGTCGTCCCCCACGGTTCCGGCTGGGCCACTCGCTCCGAGGGAGCCAGTCGCGTCGGCAGCACCCACGGCACCCAGACCGAGGCCACCGAGGCGGCACGTAACCAGGCCATCCGCGAACGCGGCGAGGTCGTGATCCACCGGCCTGACGGACGCATCCGCGACTCCAACAGCTACGGCAACGACCCCTTCCCGCCGAAGGGCTGATTCGACTTCCCCTACTTCGAGGTAATCGATATGACCATGACCGATACGAGCGCCGAGCCGCCCGACCAGTTCCGCATCCAGTTCGCCCACGAAGGCTTCGATTTCGAACAGGCCACGATCAACGACCCGGTGCCGACCGGCGAACAGCTTCTGGCCACGGCAGGCCTCCGGCCCGCCCGCGAGCACCTGCTGTTCCAGCTTCTGCCCAGCGGCGCCCTGGAAGAGATCCGTCCGGATGAAACCGTCGACCTCCGCGCTCCGGGCCGCGAGCAGTTCGTGAGCTTCAGGAGTGACCGCTCGTTCCGCTTCCACATCGATGATGAGGCACGGGACTGGGGCCAGCAGAGGATCAGCGGGCTGCACTTGAAGCAACTCGCGAAGGTCGATCCCGCCAGCCACGATGTTTTCCACCTTGTGGTTGGCGGAAAGGACGAACGCATCGACGACGACGAGCACTTCGACCTGAGCGCGGCTGGCGTGGAACGCTTTGCCACCGCGCCGATCGCGATCGAGGTGTTCGTCAACACGCGCTCCAGCATGGTGACCCGGCGTGTCCTCGACTTCTGGAGCGTGGCGCGCCTGGCCTATCCGGACGCAGACCCCAGCAACGAGAACATTGAATACACCATCACCTATGACAAGGGACCGCGCGAGAACCACTCGGGCAACCTGACGGCCGGGCAGACGGTGCAGATCAAGGGAGGGATGGAGTTCTATGTCCTCCTCACTGATAAGTCGTAGTCCTCACCTCCTGCGCCTGCGGGACGAAGGCTTCACCCTGGAGGTAGCCCACGGCTACCTCCTCGTCCGAGACGTCCCCTACGTCAACGCCAGTCGCGAAGTCAAGACTGGCACACTGGTCATTCGCCTGGACCTGACTGCGGACGTCGCCATCGCGCCATCGGATCACACCGCCTACTTCATTGGCGGCGTGCCATGCGATGCACATGGCACGCCGCTCACCAGGATACTCAACCACAGCAATCCCGAGCAGCTTGCGCCTGGTATCCAGACGAATCACTACTTCTCCGCCAAACCGCGGTCCGGGAACTACAAGGACTACTACGAGAAGGTCATCGCCTACGTCAACATGCTCTCTGGACATGCCCGGGCAATCGACGACTCAATGACGGCACAGGTGTTCAGACCATTCCTTGCCGAGCAGGATGAAGGTCCCTTCGTCTACATCGACACTGCGTCCACCCGCGCTGGTATCGCACAGGCCACCAGTCGCCTCGCAGGTCAACGCATCGCCATCGTAGGACTGGGCGGCACGGGCGCCTACGTGCTGGATCTTGTTTCGAAAACCCCTGTGACCGAGATCCATCTCTACGACGGCGATATTTTGCAGCAGCATAACGCGTTCCGATATCCCGGCGCGGTAGCCTTTGACGCACTGAAGGAAGGCCGTTTCAAGGTGGACTACCTCGCCGCTGAATACGGAAGGATCCACCGGGGAATCCATGCGCACCCGGTAATGATCAACGAGAACAACGTGTCCGAACTGGCGGTCTACGACGCCGTCTTCGTGTGCGTGGACAGTGGCCACGCACGCCGCCTGATCGCCGACTCGTTGGCCGCGAGCGACACCGTGATGTTCGACACAGGCATGGGTGTTCAGATGAACACCAATTCGGAGCTCTTCGCAATTGTGCGACTGTCGACGTTGGACCGTGCATCGGCAGCGGAAGCATCCAGGAACATGCCGATGTCCGCCCATGAGGACGACAACCTTTACGGAACGAATATCCAGGTTGGCGATCTGAACTGTCTCAATGCCTATCTTGCAGTCGAAGCCTGGAAGAAGCGCTGCGGGTTCTACTTCGGAAAGGGCAGGCCTCACCTGACTACCTACACCACAGCGAGCGGTTCGCTGGCGGCCAACGAGGCTGACGAGTGAAGGCGTCCCAGTTTCGCCTGGCAGAAGTCGAGAGCTTCCCCCGCCCTCTGCAGGCGGGGGTTCTCTACTACTCGGAGCGATTCAGCGGTGCCGCCCACGCCTGTGCGTGCGGATGCGGGATGGAAGTGATTACGCCGATTTCTACGGTCCAGTGGCGCATCACGCGAAATGCGCGAGGTGTTTCGCTTCGGCCCTCCATTGGAAACTGGAACTTTCCGTGCCAGTCGCACTACTGGATCATTGATGGCGCTGTCCATTGGTCTACAGACATGACAGAGGAGCAAATTCGCGCGGGACGCGCATACAATTCTGCACTTCGAGAACAATACTTCAAGGCCAAAAGCGCCGAGCAATCACTAATTACTTCACAACCTTCGCCGTCCGCAGATCACCGTAACTTGCTGGCGCGATTGATCAGTTGGATATGGGGCCGTCTGCGACGATGAACTAAGAGCAATGATCTCGAAATGACATGTTGACCAATGCCTCCTGATAAAAATGAGGGACTTCTAGTGGCGCGTTCTGTCCGCTTTTGGTCGAAAGCGGTCATTCATAAGCATCGGTTTTCCTATCGCTATCTACGTAGATATAACACCCCTTCATCCCGCGACTCATCAGTGTCTTGTACGTATTCCGCACAATCAGCTCGAGCCGCTCGCATACGGCGTCCGGATCTTTCTTCATCAGAGTCTTGTATCCCCGCACAGAGCGGTCCATCCGAGATCGAGAGTCCGGAAGCGCCGTTGGTTTTCCGTCGATCCAACATAGGTCCGGCCCGATAATCACACCAACGTAATCTAGCTCCAAACCTTGGCAGGTGTGGATGCAGCCGACCTGTTCGACCGAGTTGGGGGCGATGATCCAGAGGCTGCCATCCTTTTCCAGGTTCCACTGGGCACGGTAGCCGTATTCGGGGATCTCGATATCCCAGGCCTTGGGGTCCTTCTTGCTCTTCCAGTCCCAGCAGTAGCCGGCGACGACACGGGCCTTGTTGTTGAGCCTGTTCTTCTCGCGGATTAGGTCGTGCAGCTCGACCGGGGAATCGACGATGCGGAAGTCAAAGCTGTCGCGGTCGAAGTCAGTATTGGCGCTTTCGCGGATGCCGAGGAAGTTGTCCAGCCAGGCGATGTAGCCGTTCGAGCCGGCGCAGCGGAACTGGGAGGCCAGCTCCAGCCGGGTCACCTCGGCGCCGGCAGCACGGGCCCAACGCTCCAGCTCTTCGGTGCGGCCGATGTCGGCCAGGGTCACGATCTGGTCGTCGTCGGCAAAGAAGACGGTGCAGCGGGCGCTGCGGATCAGTTCCATGATCTGGTTCTGGCCGAGGTTGCCGTAAAGGCCGCTCTTCTCGTTGAGGCGGTGGGCCTCGTCTACCACCAGCGTATCGAACGCGTTGGGCTGGCTTTCGTGGAAGCCGCCGGAGCCTGCGAACAGATTGCCGATCTCGACTTGGCGCAGCTGGCCGGAGAGCTTCTGTTTGTATACCGCGCGTGGGGCGGCGTTCTTGGAGACGTACGTGGTGACGTGGCCGCGCTTGGTCAGTTCGACCAGCAGATTAACCGCTACCACGGACTTGCCGGTGCCCGGGCCGCCCTTGACGATCACCACCTGCTTGCGCGCATCGCCGGCCTGCGCGGCCTTGGCCAGGCAGGTCTCGTAGACCACTTTCTGGTCGTCCACCAGGACGAATTCCTGGTTGCCCTTGAGCATCTTGCCAAGGCTGTCTGCCAGCATCTTGGACGGTCGGATGCGGCCGTTCTCGATTTCGTACAACAGCTTGCCCTGGTCGCCTTTGCGCACGTGCTGCTTGATGAAGGTGCGCAGTTTGTTCAATTCTTCCGTGCCATCGAGGAAGACCGGTGCCTTGTCCAGGTATGCCGCATAGTGAGGATGGCGGATGACACCATCGTCCTTGTAGTTGTGCAGGTAGGCACAGGGACGCAAGTTGGTGCCTGAGTCGTACACCGCCTCGTTGAAGCCGTTGAGCAGGGCGGCGTAGGACCAAGCCTGGTAGCTGGGATGGGGGCCTTCGATCTCGGCTTTGCCGCCGCGGTTGGCGATGAGGATCCCGTCCTTCTCGCTGATGCGCGAGGTCGACCATTGCTTCAGCTCGACGATGACCATGTGTGGGATGTCATCGGCAGTCTTGCCGGAGAGGATGAAGTCGATCCGCTTGGCGGTCTGCGGGATACCGAACTCCACGCCCACGCCGATGTCTTCGGGTATGTCGTCGTCCCGTAATACCTTCGCCATGGCGACGAGGGAGTTGCGCCAGGCCTTGAACTCTGCGTTGCTCGCATAGCGTCCGGTCTTCTGCAAATAGGCGGACGAGACGACCTCCTCGATCTGGTCGTGATCGCAGTCATGCAGGAACTTCGATTTCGTCGCCTGGTAAACGATCACGCCAGCCTTTCTCCTTTGGCTCGCCGGTTTCAGAGTTCGGTGTATTTCTTGCTGCTGCCACGAGCCTTGTCGGCAGGGTACTTGGCGGCGTTGATCGCCAGCTTCTCCCGCGCTGCCGCCAGCGGGTCGATGCTTAGTTGGTCGGACAACTGCAGCAGATAAAGCAGGACATCGGCGATTTCGTGGCCAGCCTTCTCCCGCTGTTCGCCGGTGAGCTGCCGGCTTTGCTCGTCGGTCAGCCACTGGAAGTGCTCCAGCACCTCGGCGGCTTCGATGGACAGGGAGGCGGCGAGGTTCTTTGGCGTATGGAATTGCTCCCAGTCGCGCTCGGCGGCGAACTGGCGCAAGGTGGCCTGAAGCTCCTCGATTTCGCGGCTCACGTGCGTGATCCCCCCGGACGGTGATGTGGGTCGAGTATAGGGGAGGGGTTGGCGTGGATCGAAGGGCCGAACCGGTAACGCCGGAATCGGGCTCTTGAACACTTGACCACTTGCTGCCATGATGCATCGCAATTGCAATGCAACAGGTGCTGTATGAAGACCGCGACCTTGCCATCGCTTCGCGTCGACCCGGCCCTGCGCGAGGCGGCTGAGGCTGTTCTCGAGGAGGGCGAGTCCCTGTCCAGCTTCGTCGAGCAGTCTGTCCGTACGCAGATCCAGATGCGCCAGCAGCAGGAGGCGTTCATCGCGCGTGGGCTGGCCTCGCGGGAACGGGCGCGCAAGTCGGGACACTATGTCGACGCAGATGCGGTATTGGCCGATCTGGGTGCTTGCCTAGCCAAAGCAAAGGCGCGGGGGCGAAACCCGTGAACTTCCGCGTTCGCTTCACGGAGGAAGCGCGCGAAGACCTCCAACGACTCTACGGCTGGCTGCTGCAGCGCGCCGAGGGCGACTTCGTCGTGGCCGAACGCGCGCTACAGGCAATCGGCGATGGCATCACGGTGCTGGAACTGGCGCCTTTGAGTTGCCGCAAGGCGACGGCAAACGATCCGTTCCTGCGTGAACTAGTCATCGGCTTCGGTGCCAGCGGCTACGTGCTGTTGTTCGAGATCGACGACGACCGGACGGTGACGGTGCTGGCGGTTCGCCACCAGCGCGAGGACGACTACCACTGAAGGCCACTTGCAGTGCGCTCCCAACGCCTCATCCCCCGTGTTGGCGTTGGCGGTGTTCATCACCGGCGAAAAAACGGACACGATGATTTGCATGAAAGCCCCGCAAAAGCGGGGCTTTTCCATTGTCCACTCCGCATCTTCACAGTCCATCTACGCAGTCCAACATAGGCTGAAACTGAACCATGGCTCCGGCAACAGGACCGTCATATTCCGGGTTCCCGGACGAAGAAGGAGGAATGGAATGTTTCAAACCAAACAATATCTGACGACGGCGCGTACGCTCGGCGTGGCGATCGTCGCTACCTTGGGCCTTGCCAGTTGCGCCAGCTATGGCGACGAGTTCGCCTCGATCAACTCGCGCCTCGATCAACTCGACGCGAAGGTGCAGGGCGCGGCCCAGAGCGCCGAGTCCGCCAATCAATCCGCGCAGCAGGCCAATCAGCGACTGGATCAGATGGAAAGCCGCGTCCGGCAGCTGGAAGCCGCGCCACGCCGCACGCCGCGCGGTTAATCGCTCTTGCCAAGGAGCTGTCCCATCGGCGCCCGCATGTGCCCGGCGATCCGGGCCGCTCATGGCGTGCTGGTGTTGGCGCTGGCATTTGCGAGCTTCGGCGCGGTTGGTGCCGAGGATGCCGCCGCGCAACCGGCGGCCGTCGCCGACCAGCTTCCGCCAGACCAGGAAGTTTCCGATACGGTGATTGAGCTCGCGGGCTGGGTTGTCGCAACCCGGGACAGCCAGGGCTATCCGTTCGCGATCATGGACAAGGCCGCTGCGCAGATCCTGGTGTTCGGCGGCGACGGCCGGCTTCGCGGCGCCGCACCCGGGCTGTTCGGCTCGGCGATTGGCGACCATACGGCCCCCGGCGTCGCCGGCCTCGCGCTTCGCGAGATTCCGGGCCGGGATCGCACGACGCCTGCGGGTCGCTTCGTGGGCGGTTTCGGCCCGTCGATCGATGCCGGGCGCGTGCTGTGGGTGGACTACGATTCGGCGGTCTCCATCCACCCAACCGCTACCGGCGTCCCGGCCGAGAGGCGCGCCGAACGCCTGGCATCGCCTTCGCCCGACGACAACCGCATCACCCACGGCTGCATCAACGTCTCGCCGGGGTTTTACGAGCTGATCTTGCGTCCCACGTTCGAGCGGGGCGGGGTGTTCTACATCCTGCCGGATGCGGCGCCGCTGGCGGGAATCTTCCCGGAGTTCGCGCATAGTCGGGCGAATGCGAAATCCAAAGGCGGGAAACGCGCGCGATCCGCCCGTCGTTGATCGACAAGGCCGTCCTGTCATGCCGAAGGTCTGTGGCGCCTCAATCTGGCCCACAACAGCCACGTGCGCCTCCCAACGCCTCCTTCCCCCATCGTTGCCACCGCCCTGTTCATCGAGAACATGGACCCCATGGCGATCGCCACCTCGCTGCCGCAGGCGTGAAGCCGGGTGCCGCCCATGGATGACCGCGAACCGGCGCTTCCGCCATGCGCGCAGGCCAGACAAGAAAAAGCCCGGCATGCGCCGGGCTTTTCCGTCAGCCGGGGAGGGCTGGAATCAGAGCGCCTGGACCTTGTCGGCCTGCATGCCCTTCTGGCCCTGCACGGCGATGAACTGCACGCGCTGGCCTTCCTGCAGGCTGCGGAAGCCCGAGGACTGGATGGAGTTGTGGTGAACGAACAGGTCGGGGCCGCTTTCAGGGGTGATGAAGCCGAAGCCCTTGGCGTCGTTGAACCACTTCACGGTACCGGTCTGGATCTGGGACATTTGTTTTTCCTTGGAGCAAAGCAATGGAAGCCGCGTACGCGGCAGGAAGCTGGCTGCAAGGAGGGAAGCGGGTGCAACGGTGCGGTGGAACTTTGTCTACGGCATCGGGCCACGATTCGGTGACCCTTGTAACTCAGCCCGGCCACGGTAGGCGCGTGGCGGCACAAATGCAAACCGGGGATGTCCTGCCGTTCATGTTGAAAGGCTTCCGCGGCCAGAATCCGGCGCGGATTCCCCCGGCTACCGGTTCGCCGCCACGAGTATTCCGATTGCGGAGTACGTAGGCTGTATTGGAAGCGTTGTTCGACCGGGCCTGGCAGGCGCGGCCTCGATTCAGCCCCCGTAAGCGGCGCGCTGCTCCTGCACATGGCCGCCATGCGCAGATTTGATGCGAGGGCGTAGCCAGTCGGCGAAGGCGGATTCTTCGATGGAGCCATCGGCCAGGCCGAGATACTGGGGATAGAGATCCAGGTCGTCGGCTTCGAGCGTGGCGTCGTTCAACATGATGAAAACTTCGCAGGCCACCGCAGAGGTGCGCTTGTTGCCGTCGACGAACGGATGGTTGCGTGCCAGGCCGTAGGCGAGACTGGCGGCAAGGTCGGCCAGGTCCGGCGGCGGGTCGCCGTAGGCTTCGCGCTGCTGCGGGCGGGCGAGGGCGAAGTCGAGCAGGGCGGCATCGCGCACGCCGCTGCCGCCACCGTGCTCGGCGAGTTGGCGGTCGTGGATGGCCAGGGCGAGGCGACGATCGATCCAGGTGATCATGGCGAGCCTCCTACTGCGCGAGCTTGTGCAGGAGGGTGCGGCGCTTGCGCATCACTTCCTCGGCCACGTCCATCTGCCGCGCCAGCTCCGGGTCGTACACGGTCAGGCGGATGCCGTCGGGGGTCTCCAGCGCATGCAGTTCGTCGCCCTTTTCCAGGCGCAGGCGGGACAGCAGTTCCTTGGGCAGGATGATCCCGGCGGAGTTGCCGACGGTGGTGATCTTGAGCTTCATGTGGGCGGCCTCATGGTTATAACGATAGTTATATTGCGCCCGGACGGAAGCCGGTGCAAGCACCCGGGGAGGGCCCCAGGGCCGGAGCGGCCCTGAGCTGGTCGCCGGCATCTCGCCTGATGCGACCGACAGGTGTACAAATGTCCACCATGGATGCCATCGATTCCCCCGGAACCCCTTCCGACCTGCCGCCCCGGCGCGCCGCCGTGCTGGCCTTCCTGCACCGCGAGCTGGCCGCCGGGCGGGCGCCCAGCCTGGCCGAGATCGCGCAGGCCTTCGGCTTCGCTTCGCGCAATGCGGCGCTCAAGCATGTGCAGGCGCTGGTGGCCGACGGCTGGCTGGAGCAGGCGCCCGGACGCAAGCGTGGCCTGGGCCTGCCGGGTGGCCGGGCCGACCTGCTGCCGTTGGCGGTGCTGGGACGCGTCGCCGCCGGCGTGCCGATCAGTGCCGAGGGCGCGGCCCGCCTGGGTGCCACCGCCGATGCGGAGGCGGAGCTGTGGCTGGACCGGCGCCTGTTCTCGCCGCGGCCGGATTACCTGTTGCGGGTGCAGGGCGATTCGATGATCGGCGACGGCATCCTCGACGGCGACCTGGTCGGTGTGCAGCGCACGCCGGAGGCGCGCGACGGGCAGGTGGTGGTGGCGCGCGTGGACGGCGAGCTGACGATCAAGCGGCTGCAACGCGGGCGGCGGCGGATCGTGCTGCTGCCACGCAATCCGGCGCATGCGCCGATCGAGGTCGGGCCGGGACAGGACTTCGCCATCGAGGGCGTGTACTGCGGCCTGGTGCGACGGGGCTGAGATGGGCAGGGAAGTAGTGGCCCTCGAGTCGATGCTGGCCGCGCGCACGCTGTGGCATGCCGGTCGCCAGGCCATGGCGGGCGGCGGCAATGGCGAACCGACCGGGCATGCCGCGCTGGATGCCTCGCTGCCGCAGGGCGGTTGGCCGCGGCGGGCGTTGACCGAGCTGCTGCTGCCGTCCGTGGGCGCGGGCGAACTGTCGCTGCTGCTGCCGGCACTGGCGCGGATGACCGCCTCCGGTGCGCGCGTGGTGCTGGTCGCGCCGCCGTGTCTCCCGTATGCGCCGGCCTGGCAGGCCGCGGGCATCGACCTGGCGATGCTGGAGGTGGTCGAGGCCGCGCCGCGGCAGGCGTTGTGGGCGCAGGAGCAATGCCTGCGCAGTGGTGCCTGCGCTGCGGTGCTGGGTTGGCCGCCGGGCAGCGACGAGCGTGCGCTGCGACGCCTGCAGGTGGCCGCCGACGCCGGCGATTGCTGCGGCTTCGTGCTGCGCGACCGGCGCCATGCCTGTAACGCTTCGCCGGCCGCGCTGCGCCTGCTGGCCGAGGAGGATGGCTGGCGCGTGCTCAAGTGCCGGGGCGGGCAACCGCCTGCCGGCCTGATGCGACTGGCGCACTGAGGTGTTCACCGACTGCTGCCCGCTGCCGTGGAATCCGGCACGCCGCGCCGACCGCGTTCGACGGGGCGCACGCTGATGCTGTGGGCCTGCATCCTGTTGCCGCAGCTGGCGCTGGACGCGGTGCTGCGCCGCCATCCCGATCCGGATGCGCCGCTGGCCCTGGTCGAGGGCCCGGCGCAGTTGCGCACCTTGCATGCGGTCAACGACGCGGCGGCGCGGGCGGGGTTGTCACCGGGCATGCGCCTGGTCGCCGCGCACGCGCTGTTGCCGGAGTTCGCGATGGTCGAGCACGAAGCCGGCGAGGTGGCGCGCTGGCAGCGCTTCCTCGCTGCCTGGGCGTACCGGCACAGCTCGCTGGTGAGTGCGCAGTGGGCGTCGGCCATCGTGCTGGAGGCGGGCGCCAGCTTCCGCCTGCTGGGGCCGTGGCCGAAGTTCGAGCGACGCCTGCGCGACGAACTGGACCAGCTGGGTTTCCGCCACCGCATCGCGCTGGCGCCGACGCCGCGCGCGGCGCGGGTGCTGGCCGGCCTGCGCGACGGCATGGCGGTGATGGAGGCGCAAGCCTTGCCGCGCCTGCTCGATGGCGTGCCGGTGCGACGCGCGGCCCTGCCCGGCGATGCCGGCGTACGCCTGCAGCGGATGGGCGTGCGCGACCTGGGCAGCTTGCGCGCGCTGCCTTCCGGATCGCTGCGCCGTCGCTTCGGCCAGCCGCTGCTCGATCACCTGGCCAGGTTGTATGGGCAGGCCGACGACCCGCTGGAGTGCTACCAGCCACCGGATCATTTCGATGCGCGGGTGGAACTGGGCTACGAGGTGGAGACCCAGGCCGCCTTGCTGTTCCCGCTGCGCCGCCTGGTCGGCGATCTGTGCACCCACCTGTCGATCCGTGACGGTGGTGTGCAGCGCTTCGTGGTGCGCCTGGAACACGAGCGCGGCCATGCCGACATGGAGGTGGGCCTGTTGGCGCCCGAGCGCAGTGCGACGATGCTGTTCGAACTGGCGCGTGCGCGACTGGAACGGGTGCAGCTGCAACAGCCGGTGGTCGCGTTGCGCCTGCTGGCGAGGGAACTGCCGCCGTTCGTTCCCGCGGCGCAGGACCTGTTCGCGCAGCGTCCGCAGCAGGCGCTGGACTGGCCGCAATTGCGCGAGCGCCTGCGTGCGCGGCTGGGCGACGGGGCGGTGTACCGGGTCGTGCCGCGCGACGATCCGCGACCCGAGCGCGCGTGGTCGCACCTGTCCGGCGACGGTCTGGCCGTGCCGCAGGCGCCGTCGCGCCCGCCACGGCCGGCGTGGCTGCTGCCACAGCCGGTGCCGCTGCACGATCCGCGCCTGCGCGTGCTGTCCGGCCCCGAGCGCCTGGAAAGCGGCTGGTGGGACGAAGGCGATGCACGCCGCGATTACTACGTGGTCCGGACCGGACGCGGCCAGCGCGCCTGGGCGTTCCTGCCGGCGGGCTGCAGCAAGGGCTGGATGCTGCATGGCTGGTTCGCGTGAACGGGGGTTTCTCCCATGCGCAGGCAGCCAACGACGATGCGGTGGCCGACGACGACCTGCCGGCCTATGCGGAACTGCACTGCCTGTCGGACTTCTCGTTCCTGCGTGGCGCCTCCAGCGCCGAAGACCTGTTCGCGCGCGCGGCGCAATGCGGTTACGAGGCATTGGCGATCACCGACGAATGCTCGCTGGCCGGCATCGTCCGCGCCTGGGAGGCGGCGCAGGCCAGTGGGGTGAGGCTGGTGGTGGGCAGCGAGTTCGTGCTGGCGTGCGGGTTGAAGTGCGTGCTGCTGGTGCAGACGCGCGAGGGCTACACGCGGCTGTGCGAACTGGTGACCCTCGGCCGGCGTGGTGCGGGGAAGGGGGCGTATCGGCTGTCGCGTGCGGACGTGGAGCGGGTGATCGCCGCGGCCGGGAGGGACTGCGGCCTGTTCGCGCTGTGGATTCCCGGCGCCGGGGCGGACCCGGGGCAGGGCGGGTGGCTGCAGTCCGTGTTCGGCGACCGCGCCCACCTGGTGGTGGAACTGCACCGCGACCGCGACGATGCCGCGCGCCTGCGCCAGCTGCTGGCGCTGGCCGGGGAGCTGCGCATGCCGGCGCTGGCCGCCGGCGACGTGCACATGGACCTGCGCCGCCGCCGCGTGCTGCAGGACACGGTCACCGCCATCCGCCACAACCTGCCGCTGGCCGAATGCGGCGCCGTGCTGTTTCGCAACGGCGAGCGCCACCTGCGCACGCGCCGGGCGCTGGCCAACATCCATCCGCCGGCGCTGCTGGAGGCGGCCGCGGCGCTGGCGCGGCGCTGCACCTTCGACCTCAAGCAGGCCCGCTACGACTATCCGGCCGAACTGGTGCCGCAGGGGCACACGCCGGGCAGCTGGCTGCGCGAACTGACCGAAGCCGGCATGCGCGAGCGCTGGCCGCAAGGCGCATCGCCGAAGGTGAGGGCGACGATCGAGGAGGAGCTGTCGCTCATCGCCAAGCTGAAATACGAGGCCTTCTTCCTGACCGTGCAGGACATCGTCCGCTTCGCCCGCTCGCAGCACATCCTGTGCCAGGGCCGCGGCTCCTCGGCCAACTCGGCGGTGTGCTACGCGCTGGGCATCACCGCGGTGAACCCGGACGAGACCCGGCTGCTGATCGCACGCTTCCTCTCGGAAGAGCGCAACGAGCCGCCGGACATCGACGTGGACTTCGAGCACGAGCGCCGCGAGGAGGTGATCCAGTACGTCTATCGCAAGTACGGTCGCGCCCGCGCCGCGCTGGCGGCCACGGTCATCCGCTACCGCGGCAAGAGCGCGGTGCGCGACGTGGCCAGGGCCTTCGGCCTGCCGCCGGACCAGATCGCGCTGCTGGCCGAGTGCTTCGGCTGGGGCAACGGCGAAGCATCGATGGAGCAGCGCCTGCGCGAGGCCGGCTTCGACCCGGACAATCCGCTGCTGGGCAAGGTGCTGGCGCTGGCGCGGATGCTGCAGGGCCGGCCGCGCCACCTGTCGCAGCACGTGGGCGGCTTCGTGATTTCCGATGCGCCGCTGCACACGGTGGTGCCGGTGGAGAACGCGGCCATGCCCGAACGCACCATCATCCAGTGGGACAAGGACGACCTGGAGACGATGGGCATGCTCAAGGTCGATTGCCTGGCGCTGGGCATGCTGACCTGCATCCGCAAGGCGATCGACCTGGTGCGCGAGCATCGCCGGTTCGAGGTCGACATCGCGCAGTTGCCGCCCGACGACGGGCCGACCTACGCGATGCTGCAGGCCGCCGACACGGTCGGCGTGTTCCAGGTCGAATCGCGCGCGCAGATGAGCATGCTGCCGCGGCTGAGGCCGGCGACGTTCTACGACCTGGTGGTGCAGGTGGCCATCGTGCGCCCGGGGCCGATCCAGGGCGGCATGGTCCACCCCTACCTGCGCCGGCGCATGGGCAAGGAGCCGGTGAGCTATCCCTCCGGCGACGTGGAGCAGATCCTCGGCCACACCCTGGGCATCCCGCTGTTCCAGGAGCAGGTGATGGAACTGGTGATCCATGCCGGCTACACCGCCTCGCAGGCCGACCAGTTGCGCCGTTCGATGGCGGCCTGGCGGCGCGGCGGCGACATGGAGCCGCATCGGGTGCGCATCCGCGGGCTGATGGAGAAGAAGGGTTACTCCTCGGCGTTCATCGACCAGATCTTCGAGCAGATCAAGGGCTTCGGCTCCTACGGTTTCCCGCAGAGCCATGCGGCTTCGTTCGCCAAGCTGGTGTACGCGAGCGCCTGGCTGAAGCGGCACGAACCGGCGGCCTTCGCCTGCGCGTTGCTCAATGCGCAGCCGATGGGGTTCTATTCGCCCGGCCAGATCGTGCAGGACGCGCGGCGTGGACGCGATGGGCGCGGCGGGATCGAAGTGCGGCCGGTGGACGTGGCCAGCAGCGACTGGGACAACACCCTGGAAGGCGGCGGCCCGCGGGTCGGGGTGGACGATGGCGGCCAGCCGGCGCTGCGCCTGGGCCTGCGCCAGGTGGCCGGGATGCCGGAGGAAGCGGCCCGCGCGATCATGGCCGCGCGCGCAGGCAGGCCCTTTGCCGACGTGGCCGACCTGTGCCTGCGCGCCGGGCTGGATGCGAAGGCGCGCACTGCGCTGGCCGAGGCCGGTGCGCTGGATTCACTGGCCGGCCATCGCAACGCCGCGCGCTGGGCGGTGGCTGGGGTCGAGCAGCGTCGGCCGCTGCTGCCCGGCAGTCCGACCGAGGTGGAGGTGGAATTGCCGATGCCGCATGTGGCGGAGGAACTGCTCGCCGACTACCGCAGCACCGGCCTGAGCCTGCGTACCCATCCGCTGGCGCTGCTGCGCGAACGCCTGGCGCAGCGGCGCATCCTCGGTTCGCGCGAACTGCGTGACCGCGCGCACGGCAGCAGTGTCCGGGTGGCCGGCCTGGTCACCCAGCGCCAGCGCCCGGAGACGGCCAAGGGTACGGTCTTCGTCAACCTCGAGGACGAGCACGGCATGGTCAGCGTGATCATCTGGCCGGACCTGGCGGTGCGCCAGCGCAAGCCGTTGCTGCAATCGCGGCTGCTCGCGGTGCGCGGACGCTGGGAGCGGGTGGATGGCGTGGAGCACCTGATCGCCGGCCACCTGGAAGACCTCAGCGACCTGCTCGGCACCCTGCCGGTGCCGTCGCGGGATTTCCGCTGAAGAAAAGCAGAAGCCCCGCTGTCGCGGGGCCTCTGCCTGGCATTCGCATTGCGGATCGCCGATCAGGCGTCCGCGGCCTCGTCCTTGTAGGCGTCCACCGGGATGCAGGCGCAGAACACGTTCTTGTCGCCATGCACGTTGTCCACCCGCGACACCGGCGGCCAGTACTTCTGCCGCTTGAGCGAGGGCAGCGGGAAGGCGGCCAGCTCGCGCGGGTAGGCATGGGCCCACTGGCTGCCGGAGACCTGCACCGCCGTGTGAGGAGCGTGCTTGAGCGGGTTGTCCTCGCGGTCCAGGCGGCCGTCCTCGACCGCGGCGATCTCCTCGCGGATCTGGATCATCGCGTCGATGAAGCGATCGAGTTCTTGCAGCGATTCACTCTCGGTCGGCTCGACCATCAGCGTGCCGGCCACCGGGAAGCTCAGGGTGGGGGCGTGGAAGCCGAAGTCGACCAGGCGCTTGGCCACGTCCTCGGCGGAGATGCCGGTGGCCTTCTCCAGCGGACGCAAGTCGAGGATGCACTCGTGTGCGACCAGGCCGTTGCGCCCGGTGTAGAGGGTCTTGTAGTGCGGCGCCAGGCGCCTGGAGATGTAGTTGGCGTTGAGCAGGGCCACCTGGGTGGCCTTGCGCAGGCCGCCGGCGCCCATCAGCGCGATGTACATCCAGCTGATCGGCAGGATCGAGGCGCTGCCGAAGCTGGCGGCGCTGACCATTGCGCCGTTGCCGCTGCCCTCGGTGGCCACGCCGTTCGGATCGAACGCCCTGGGCAGGAATGGGGCGAGGTGCGACTTCACCGCGCACGGACCCACGCCCGGGCCGCCGCCGCCGTGCGGGATGCAGAAGGTCTTGTGCAGGTTCAGGTGCGACACGTCCGAGCCCCACTTGCCCGGGCGGGCCAGGCCGACCAGTGCGTTCATGTTGGCGCCGTCGGTGTACACCTGGCCGCCATGCGCGTGCACGATCTCGCAGATCTCGACCACGTCCTCCTCGAACACGCCGTGGGTGGACGGGTAGGTGATCATGATCGCGGCGAGGTTGGCCGAATGCTTCTCGGCGGCGCGGCGGATGTCCTCCACGTCGACGTTGCCGTTGGCGTCGCATTGGGTGACCACCACCTTCATCCCGCACATCTGCGCCGAGGCCGGGTTGGTGCCGTGCGCCGAGGCGGGAATCAGGCAGACGTCGCGGTGGCCCTCGCCGCGCGAGCGGTGGTACGCGCGGATCGCCAGCAGGCCGGCGTACTCGCCCTGCGCGCCGGAGTTGGGCTGCAGGCTGACCGCGTCGTAGCCGGTGCATTCGGACAGCATCGCTTCCAGGCCGGAAATCAGCTCGTGGTAGCCCTGCGCCTGATCGGCCGGTGCGAACGGGTGGATGTCGGTGAACTCCGGCCAGGTCACCGGGATCATCTCGGCGGTGGCGTTGAGCTTCATCGTGCACGAGCCCAGCGGGATCATCGTGCGGTCCATCGCCAGGTCCTTGTCCGCCAGCGAGCGCATGTAGCGCAGCAGTTCGTGCTCGCTGTGGTGGGTGTTGAACACGGGATGGGTGAGGAAGGCGCTGGTGCGGCGCAGTTCGGCCGGGATCAGCGACGGTGCCGAAGCGTCCAGCGCATCGACCGAGGGCAGGGTTGCGCTGTCGCCACCGAAGACGCGCCACAGCAGTTCGATGTCGGCGCGGGTGGTGGTTTCGTCCAGCGAGACGCAGATGTACTCGCCCCAGGCCTTGCGCAGGTTGGCGCCCATCGCGGCCGCGCGCGCGACCAGCGCGTCGGTGCGCTCGCCGGTCTTGAGGCTGATCGTGTCGAACGCGCTGCCATGGTGAGTGTTGTCGTAGCCGAGCTGCTTCAGGCCGGCGTTGAGGATGGCGGTCAGGCGGGCCACCCGCGAGGCGATCCGCACCAGGCCGTCGGGGCCGTGATAGACCGCGTACATCGAGGCCATCACCGCCAGCAGCACTTGCGCGGTGCAGATGTTGGAGGTGGCCTTCTCACGGCGGATGTGCTGCTCGCGGGTCTGCAGGGTGAGGCGGTAGGCGGGGTTGCCGTCGGTGTCGATCGACACGCCGATCAGGCGGCCCGGCATGGAGCGCTTGTAGGCGTCGCGGCAGGCCATGAACGCCGCGTGCGGGCCGCCGAACCCGAACGGCACGCCGAAGCGCTGGGTATTGCCGACCACGATGTCGGCGCCCATCTCGCCCGGCGGCTTAAGCAGGGTCAGCGCCAGCAGGTCGGTGGCGAAGATCGCCAGCGCGCCCTTGGCGTGGATCTTGTCGACCTCTTCGCTCCAGTCCAGCAGCCAGCCGCTGCTGGCCGGGTACTGGATCAGCGCGGCGAAGTAGTCGTCGCCGGCGATCGCCGCGTCCCACTCGGTTTCGGAATTGGCCAGCTTGACGGTCAGGCCCAGCGGCTCGGCGCGCGTGCGCATCACCTCGAGGGTCTGCGGGTGGGTGTCGCCGGACACCACGATCGCGTTGCCCTTGGCCTTGACCGAGCGCCGGGCCAGGGTCATCGCCTCGGCCGCGGCGGACGCCTCGTCCAGCAGCGAGGCGTTGGCGATGTCCATGGCGGTCAGGTCGGCGCACATCTGCTGGAAGTTGATCAGCGCTTCCATGCGGCCCTGCGAGATCTCCGCCTGGTAGGGCGTGTAGGCGGTGTACCAGGCCGGGTTCTCGAGGATGTTGCGCAGGATCACGTTCGGCGTGTGGGTGCCGTAGTAGCCCTGGCCGATGAAGCTGCGCAGCACCTTGTTCTTGTTCGCGATGGCGCGGATCTTGGCCAGCGCCTCCTCCTCGGTGAGGCTGTCGGGCAGGGCCAGCGGCGCGGCGGCGCGGATGCTGGCGGGCACGATGGCCGCGGTCAACGCTTCCAGCGAGTCGTGGCCGACGGCCTGGAGCATCGTGGCGATCTCGGCGTCGTCGGGGCCGATGTGGCGGCCGACGAAGGCGTCGTGCTGCTCGAGGTCGCGCAGGGAAGGAGCGTGCTGATGGGACATGGCTGGGGTCCGGACAGGGGCAGGAGGGCGCCACGCGGTGCGCGGCGGCATGCCCCTCTGTCCTTTTGCCTGAGAGTTTGGAAGCGCACGCGGACGAGGTCGCGGCTTCGTGCCCCTTCGGCGCCGGCGCGGCCCGGGCGGGCGGCCGGTCTCTCCAGAGTGTTGTTCACGGGCGGTGGTATGGGAGCCTGAGCGATTACGGGCGTTTGCGCCTTCGGCAGCGGGTCGCCCCGCTTCTCCCACCGCACGCGGTGTGCCGGCGATTATACGCGCGCCACCTGGCCGCCGGCCGGCGACGATGGCTTACCATGGCGGCGTATTCAGCGCCGCCGGGCCCGGATCGGATGACCGGGGTGCCTGGCCTGTCCCAAGGGCAGGATTTGCCGAGGAAACCCATGCAGGACACCATCGCCCCGACGTCGCAGGCACCGGCCGATGCGCCCGGACCGGTGCCCGATACAGCCCGGGCCGGCCAGCCGGCGACGGGCACTGGCCACGAAGAACGGCCGGCCAACGGGCCAGGCGAGGCACGGGTCCCGGCCTCCGACCGGGCCTCGCTGATCGCGCGGTTGTTGGGCCTGCTGAAGCGCGAGCCGGTGCTGTTCGTCAGCCTGGCCTATGTGCTGGTGTCCTTCATGGGCATCTGGTCCAGCTACTGGTTCTACCGCACGCTGGGCCTGCCGATCCTGGACTACCTGCAGGGCAGCGATCTGTTCATCGCCGGCCTGCGCCGCCCCGATTACGTGCTGCTGGTGGCCGCGGCACTGGTGGTGCCCTGGGTATCGACCGTGCCGATGCGCCTGGCCGAACGCGATCCGGCGCGGGCCGAGCAGTTGCGCCGGACCCGCTGGTGGGGGCCGATGGTTTTCCCCCGGCAGCGCAGCTGGATGGACTTCTGGGGAGTGCGCAGTGAAACCATGCTGGCGGTCGGGTTCCTGGCCCTGCTGTTGTACTACCTGTACCTGTGGAACACGAAGATGGCCGAGCGCGTGGTGGCTGGAACCCCGTCCGGCCAGCAGGTCCGGTTGACCCTGGCCGGCAGCGATGCGCCGCTGCCGGACCAGGCGAGCCTGCTGGGCACCACCAGCATGTTCGTGCTGGTGTGGTGGCCGGCCACGGCGCGGGCGGAGGCGTTGCCGACCGCGAACATCGCCCGGATCGAGTCGGTTGCCTCGCCGGTGACGGCACGGCCGGCGCCGGCGTCGCAGAAGCCGCAGAAGGCGCAGAAGGCGCAGAAGCCGACAGCGCCGGACGGAGCGCCACCCCCCGTGCCCGCGCAGGACCGGAAACCGTGAACCTGCGCGCGATGCCGTCCACCCGGCGCCTGGCCCTGCTGCTGGGCGGGTTGGCGATGTTCGGTCCGTTCTCGATCGACACCATCTTCCCGGCCTTCCCGCAGATGGCCGCGCAGCTGGGTGCCGACAAGCTGGCCATGCAGCAGACCATCAGCGTCTACCTGGCCGCCTATGCGCTGATGAGCATCGTCCATGGGCCGTTGTCGGACGCGATCGGCCGGCGCCGGGTGATCGTGTCCGGACTGGCCGTGTTCACCGTGGCGTCGATCGGCTGCGCGCTGTCGCGCGACCTGCCCACCCTGCTGGCGTTCCGCGCCCTGCAGGGCCTGTCGGCGGGCGTGGGCCTGATCGTCGGCCGTGCGGTGATTCGCGACGTGCTCCAGGGCAGCGACGCGCAGCGGCTGATGAGCCACGTGTCGATGATCTTCGGCATCGCCCCGGCGATCGCGCCGATCATCGGCGGCTGGATGCTGGGCGTGGGTCGCTGGCCGCTGATCTTCTGGTTCCTGGCCGCGTTCTCGGTGCTGCTGCTGGTCAGCACCGCGCTGTGGCTGCCGGAGACCCATCCGCCGCAGGCGCGCATGCCGCTGCGCCCGGAGCGGCTGCTGCGCGACTACGTGGCCATCGCCCTGAACCCGCGCTTCCAGCGCCTGGCCGCGGCCGGTGCGTTCGGCTTCGCCGGGCTGTTCCTGTACATCGCCTCGGCACCGGCGTTCGTGATGGACCTGCTGGGCCTGGGCGAGCGCGACTTCGCCTGGCTGTTCCTGCCCACCATCGGCGGCATGACCCTGGGCGCGTTCGTCTCCGGGCGCGTGGCCGGGCGCTGGCGGCCGCCGTACCAGGTCGGGGTGGGCTACGCGTGCATCGGCGGCGCGGCGCTGTGCAACGTGCTCTACAACGCCTTCGCGCCGGCGATCGCGGTGCCCTGGGCGGTGCTGCCGATGTCGCTGGCCTCGTTCGGCGTGGCCCTGGTGTTCCCGATCCTGACCCTGGCGATCCTGGACATGTACCCGCGCCAGCGCGGCTCGGCCTCCTCGCTGCAGGCCTTCACCCAGTTGGTGCTCAACTCGCTGGTGGCCGGTGCGCTGTCGCCGCTGCTCAGCCGCCACGGACTGCACCTGGCCCTGGGCATGGCCGGCTTCACCTTGCTGGGCTGGCTGTTCTGGCGCTGGGAATCGAACGTGGCGCGGCGCTTTCCGCCGCCGCCGTCCGTACCCACGCTGGAACCGGGCGAACAGCTCTGACCTTCCCGCTCCCCCGGAGTCTGCCATGTCGATCCAGTCCAAGACCCGCCGCGATGCGCGCAAGCGCAAGGAGCAGCACGAGCGCAACCGCCGCCGCGCCGGTGCGCCGGCGATCGAACCGCATGCCGAATTGCGCGATCGCGACGGCAACCTGCTGGCGGGCATCGTTCGCCAGTCGGGGCTGTGGGTGCTGGGCATGGATGGGCGCATCGTCGGCAGCAGCGACAGCGCCGCGCAGGTGCTGATGCTGATCCGCCGCGCGCAGCGCCTGCACGACGGGCAGGGCATCCCGGTGAAGCTGGTGTTCTCCGATGCGCTGCGCGACGAAGCCGAACGGGAGGCCGCCGCCAACGGCGAGTCGCCGGCCGACTACGAACAGCAGCTGGAAGCGGCGATGGCGGCGGTGCAACCAACCGCTGCGGCCGATGCCGCTTCGTAGCGACCCACGCCCGTGGCGCCGCCTGCGTGCGGCCGACGGTTGGTCGGCCGATCTTCGCAGCCGGCGTCAAAGGCGGCCGGGAGGCAGTCGGCTCTACAAGCGGTGACTGCGAAAGCCAAGGCAACGGGCAGCGGCTGGCCGGGCCGCTGCCGTTGTCGTGGCGGTCAGTGCCGGCCGGCAGGCGGCTGCTGCGTGGCGGCGGGGGCCGGGGCGGCGTCCCAACCGCATTGCTTGCCCGCGTTCTGCTGCTTCAGCCATTCCTGCAGCGGCGCGAAGTATTCCAGCACCGCACCGCCGTCGATCTGCTCGCTGCCGGTCAGTTCCTTCAGCGTGGCCTGCCAGGGCTGGCTGGAACCGTGCTGCAGCATCGTCCAGAACTTGCGTCCCGCTTCCGGATCGCCGTAGAAGGTGCAGTCGTACAGCGGTCCGGTCTGGCCGGCGGCCTCGCACAGGGACTTGTAGAACTGGAACTGGAGGATGTGCGAGAGGAAGTAGCGGGTGTACGGGGTGTTGCCCGGGACGTGGTACTTGGCGCCCGGATCGAAGAACTCCTCGCCGCGCGGGGTCGCCGGCGCCACGCCCTGGTACTTCGCCTTCAGTTCCCACCAAGCCTGGTTGTAGTGGTCCGGCGTGATCGAGCCGTCGAACACGCCCCAGCGCCAGCGGTCGATCATCAATCCGAAGGGCAGGAACGCGACCTTGGCCAGGGCCATGCGCATCTGCGCGTTGATCAGCGCCTGCTGGCTCTGGGCCTGGCCGTCGACCAGACCGATCGACTCCAGGTACTTCGGCGTCATCGCCAGCACGATGGTGTCGCCGATGGCCTCGTGGAAGCCGTCGTTGGCGCCGCCCTGGAAGATCGGCGGCTGGTGGTTGTAGGCCAGGTAGTAATAGACGTGGCCCAGCTCGTGGTAGATGGTGGTGAAGTCTTCCTCGTTGGGCTTGATGCACATCTTGGTGCGCACGTCCGGCGACTTGCCGTCGGCCCCGCCCATGTTCATGTCCCAGGCGCTGGCGTGGCAGACCACGTCGCGGTCCAGCGGCTTGATGAACTGGGTCTTGGCCCAGTAGCCGTCGGGCAGCTTGGGCATGTTCAACGAGGTGTAGAAGTCCTGCGCCCGTTCGGTCATCTGCTTGGCGACCGCCAGTTGCGCCTCGCGCTGGGCCTCGAAGCGCGCCTGCACGCTGGCGCCGGGACCGCGCTTGCGCTCCGCCGCGCCGAGTGCCTGCTGGTACTGCTTCTCCAGGGTGGCGGTGATGTCGAGGCTGCCCACGCCCTTGTAGGGCTCCAGGATGTCCCACAGGTTGCCCCAGTCCTGCTGCCACATGTTGCCCATCAGGTGCGCCGGCAGCAGGCCGCCGCCGACCTGGCCGCGTTCCACGCCGTAGGCCTGCGCCAGCTTGTCGCGGGTGTAGCAGTGGAGCTGTTCGTACAGCGGCTGGACCTGGCTCCACAGGCGGTCGGTCTCTGCGGCGAACTCGTCGGCAGGCATGTCGTAGCCGCTGCGCCACATCGCCCCGGTGTCGGCGAAGCCCATCTCGCGCGAGCCCTGGTTGACCAGTTCGACGAAGCGCACGTAGTCCTGGCGCATCGGCTTGGCGATGGTGTGCCAGCCCTGCCAGGCCTCCAGCTGCGCGTCATAGTCGCGGCTGGAGCGCAGCACGTCCTCAAGCTCGCCGAGCTGCCGGCACTTCTTCGCATCGCCCTCGCCGCTGCAGTAGGTGCCGGCGCCGTACATGCCTTCCATGCGCGCGGCGATCTCGGTCAACTCGGCCAGCTTCTTCGGGTCGCGCGGGGCGGGCATGGCGGTCATCAGCTTGAGCATGTCCAGCGCGCGGCGGCTGGCGGCGGACATCGGCGCGCCGTCGTAGGCCTTGGCCTGCTCGATCCACTGGTTGAGCTGGGCCAGCGAACGCTCGTTGGTCTTGGCCGCGATCCGCTGGCTGTCATCGTTGATGAAGGTCGAGGACAGCCACTGCGCCGAAGTCTGTTCCGGATAGGCGGCCTTCAACTCGGCATTGACCCGGGCCACGAACTCGTCGGCGGTCTCGGCGGCCGGACCGGGTTGGGCGGCGGCCGGCGCCGGCTCCGGGGTGGGCTCCTTCCTGCAGGCGGACAGCGACAGCAGGACCGTGGCGACGGCGAGCGGGAGCAGCAGGTGGCGGTGGTTCACGGACGATCCCCGATGGCATGGCGTTGCCGGCAGGCTAGTGGGGTCGCCCGCGCAATACAAGGGCAGTCAGGGCGGGGGCAGCAGGTCGCGTTCGAGCAGCCATTGGCGCGCGTCCTCGGCGTCCTGTTCGAACCAGGCCCGGGTCGAGCCGAGGCGGTAGCTGTAGCCCCAGGCATCCATGTCGGCCATCAGCCGCGCGCTGCCCACGCCGGGCAGGGCGTCGGCGAGCACGATCTGCAGATAGCAGGTGGCGTCTTCCTCGGCCACCGAGTCGGTGGCGTCGGTATGCACCGCGGCGCGGCGCTCGGGCGGCAGCACCAGCAGGTGGCAGGCCTCGTGCAGCATCGAGTGCACCGGCGTGTCGCCGCGCACGTAGACGGTGCTGCCGATGATCCCGGCCTCCGGCTCGCCCCAGTAGCTGCCCGGGATCGACGCATCGTCTTCCACCGCCACCAGCGCCAGGCCGTGGCGGGCGAGCAGGGCGGCGGCATCGGCGAAGGCGATGCCGCCCAGGCGCAGGACGCCGTCGGCCGGCGCGGGGCTCAGCCCTGGCCTTCCGGCAGCGCCACCGAGATGTCGAGCACGTCGTGGTCGCCGTCCTTGATCACGTCGACCTTGACCGCGTCGACGTCGACGTTGACGTACTTGCGGATCACCTCCAGCAACTCCCGCCGCAGCAGCGGCAGGTAGTCCGGCGCGCCGCGGCTGGTGCGCTCCTGGGCGATGATGATCTGGAGCCGGTTCTTGGCCGTCTCGGCGGTGTTCTTCTTGGCCCGCAGGAAGTCGAACATGCCCATGCTCAACCCCCGAACAGCTTGCTGAAGAAGCCTTTCTTCTCCAGGGTGGTGAAGCGCAACGGGCGCTCCTCCCCGAGCAGGCGGCCCACCGCGTCGTCGTAGGCCTGGCCGGCCTCCGAGTCGGTCTCCAGGATCACCGGCTCGCCCTTGTTGGAGGCGTTGAGCACGTCGCTGGATTCCGGGATCACGCCCAGCGCCTTCAGGCCCAGCACTTCTTCCACGTCGGCGATGCTCAGCATCTCGCCGCCGGCCACCCGTGCGGGGCTGTAGCGGGTCAGCAGCAGGTGCGCCGGCAGCGCCTCGCCGGATTCGGCCTTGCGGGTCTTGGAGTCGAGCAGGCCGATGATGCGGTCGGAGTCGCGCACCGAGGACACTTCCGGGTTGACCACCACCACCGCCTTGTCGGCGAAGTACATGGCCAGGAACGCGCCCTTCTCGATGCCCGCCGGCGAATCGCACACGATGTACTCGAAACCGTCGGCGGCCAGGTCCTTGAGCACCTTCTCCACGCCTTCCTTGGTCAGCGCGTCCTTGTCGCGGGTCTGCGAGGCGGCCAGCACGTACAGGTTGTCGAAGCGCTTGTCCTTGATCAGGGCCTGCTTGAGCGTGGCCTCGCCATTGACGACGTTGACGAAGTCGTACACCACGCGGCGCTCGCAGCCCATGATCAGGTCGAGGTTGCGCAGGCCGACGTCGAAGTCGATCACCGCGGTCCGGTGGCCGCGCTTGGCCAGGCCGATGGCGATGCTCGCGCTGGAGGTGGTCTTGCCGACGCCGCCCTTGCCGGAAGTGACTACGATGATTTCAGCCAATGGGATGTCTCCTGGTGCTGCGTGCGGTGGTTGCGCGTGCCGGACGGCGGGGCCGCCGGTGCGATGTCATTCGAGTGCGGCCAGCTTCAGCTGCCCGTTGTCCAGCCAGACCTGCACGGCCTTGCCGCGCAGGTTCTCGGGAATATCGTCCAGGACCTTGTAGTGGCCGGCAATGGCCACCAGCTCGGCATGGAATTCGCGGCAGAAGATCCGCGCATCGGGGTTGCCCTGGGCGCCGGCAAGGGCGCGGCCGCGCAGGGCGCCGTAGACGTGGATCGAGCCGTCGGCGATGACCTCGGCGCCGGCGCCGACCGTGGACAGCACGGTCAGGTCGCAGCCCTCGGCATAGAGTTGCTGGCCCGAGCGCACCGCCCCCTTCTGCATCCGCCCGGGGGCCTGCGGCTTGTCCGCCGCGGTGGCCCTGGCGCTTGCGCGGCCGCCGGCCGGAGCCGGTTCGCGCGCGGCCGGCGCTGGTGCGGGCGCCGGCGCGGGTTCGGCGCGTTCGACCCGTTCGTACTGGGCGCGGAACTTGGCCAGCACCGGCAGCCCCAGCACCTCGGCCAGGGCATCGTTGTCGCGGGTGCCGTAGGCCAGCGCCACCGGCAGCACGCCGGCCCCGCGCAGGCCGTCGATCAGGGCCCGGGCGGTGGCCAGGTCCGGGACCTGGGCCAGGCCGCCGAAATCGACGATCACCGCGGCGCGGCCGAACAGCTTGGGCGCGCGCTCGACCCGTTCGCGCATCTCGCGCACGAGCTGATCCACGTCGAGGCTGCGCACGCGCAGGTTGGCGATGCCGACCTGGCCGATCTTCAGTTCGCCCGCCTGCTCGTAGTCGTTCGCCGCCAGCGCCACGTCAGGTACCCGTCGCACGGTCGGCGCGCGGCTGGCGCTGGCGGGACCGGCCCACCCAGGGCAGGTCGGGCAGGTCGTCGCCATAGGTCTGCTGGACCCACGGATAGCTGCACAGCTGCTTCATCATCATGCTGGCGCGCACGTCGACCCCGGGCATGGTGTTCTGGCCGACCTCGTTGAAGCCGAAGCTGCCGTGGAACAGCAGTGCCGGATCGGCGCCATGGTCGAGGAATACCTCGCAGCACAGCAGCGGGTAGCGCAATTCGGCGTAGCTGAGCACGTCGGCGTAGAACGCGCGGCCCACGCCGCCGCCGCGGCGGCGGCTGGCGACCACGATCCGGTCGATGTAGAAGAAATGCGGGTAGCGGGCCTTGAACCAGGCGAAATTGCTGCTGTCGTGGGCGCTGTCGCTGCCGAAGCCGACCAGGAAGCCGGCCAGGTTGCCGTCGCGCTCGGCGACGCGGAAATACTCGGCGCTGTCGTAGAAGCCCTCCAGCTTGGCCGAATCCAGGGGCAGGATCGCCTCGCCGGCGTTGTTGTTGAGCGCCAGGACTGAGTCCAGCTCGTGTTCGCGCACGTCGCGGATGACGATGGACATGGGGGTGAAGCCGACTCCGGAGGTTCTGCGACGGGCCGCCGCGCGGCCGGCCGGGATTATCGCACGGGGGGCTGGCCCGGGCGAGCCGGGCATGACTTCCGTCCGCCGCCGCCGGCGCGGGCGCGCCGTAAGATGCGGCCATGCTCGGACGCCTCAGCCATACCCGCCTGCTGCGCTACGCCGGCCTGTTCACCTGGGCCATGGTGGGCGTGCCGCTGGTGTATTCCCAGTACGTCCCGGCCGATGGCGGCGAGGAGTTCGTGCCCGACGGGGTCCGGACGCTGTGGCTGTTCGCCTGTTACCTGGGGTTCGGCGCCTGCTACTGGTGGCTGACCCGGGGCCTGGGCCAGGCCGCGGCGCGCTGGCGCGACCGCCTGCTGCTGCTGGTGCTGACCGTGCTGGCGCTGGCGGTGAGCTATTTCAACGGCTCGGGCCTGGGCAGCATCCTGCTGATGGTGGCCGCCGGGGTGATTCCCTGGCTGTTGCCGGCCGGCTCGGGCATCGTCCTGCTGTTGCTGAGCCAGCTGGCGGTGCTGCCGATCTACTACGGCGTGTTCCGGATGCCGCTGTTCGAAGCGCTGATGCAGTCGCTGCTGTATGCCGGCTTCTCGCTGTTCATCTACGTGACCAGTCTGGTCGCGCGCCAGCAGGCCCAGGCCCGCGACGAGCAGCGCCGGCTCAACGCCGAGCTGCGGGCCACCCGCGCGCTGCTGGCCGAGAGCGCCCGGGTCAACGAACGCACCCGGATCTCGCGCGAATTGCACGACCTGCTCGGCCACCACCTGACCGCGCTGAGCCTGAACCTGGAGGTGGCCAGCCACCTGACCGAGGGCCGGGCCCAGGAGCATGTGCGCCAGGCCAATACCCTGGCCCGGCTGCTGCTGACCGACGTGCGCGAGGCGGTCAGCCAGCTGCGCGACGCCAGCGGCGGGATCGACCTGGCCACGGCCCTGCGCCCGCTGGCCGACCATGTCCCGGCGCTGGACATCGAACTGGACGTGCCGTCGCCGCTGGCGGTGGACGATCCCGAGCGCGCCCATGTCATGCTGCGCTGCACCCAGGAGATCATCACCAACGCGGTGCGCCATGCCGGCGCCCGCCGGTTGCGGATCCGGGTCTGGCGCGAGGCCGACGCGATCGTGCTGGAGGCGCAGGACGACGGCCAGGGCGCCGATGGCCTGGTCCCCGGCAACGGCCTGCGCGGCATGCGCGAGCGTATCCAGCAGTGCGGCGGTACCCTCGACATCCAGACGAGGCGCGGCGCCGGTTTCCGGCTGCGCCTGTCGCTTCCCGTCGCCCCCCCGGCCTTGCCGGCCATCGAAGGAGCCTTGCCATGATCCGCGTCTGCCTGGTCGACGACCAGACCCTGGTCCGCCAGGGCATCCGCTCCCTGCTCGCCCTGGACGACGGCATCGAGGTGGTGGCCGAGGCCGGCGACGGCCGCCAGGCGGTGGAGTTGATCCCGCAGGTCAAACCGGACGTGGTCCTGATGGACATGCGCATGCCGGCCATGTCCGGGCTGGAGGCGCTGCAGACCCTGTCGCGCGACGGCCTGCTGCCGCCGACCATCATCCTGACCACCTTCGACGACGACCAGCTGGTGCTGGCCGGCCTCAAGGCCGGGGCCAAGGGCTACCTGCTCAAGGACGTGTCCCTGGAGCAGTTGGTCGGGGCGATCCGGACCGTGTCCGAAGGTGGCTCGCTGGTGCAGCCGGCGGTGACCCAGCGCCTGCTCTCGGGCCTGGAGCATATGCGCAACGACTTCGTCAGCCTGGACCGCCCGGATCCGCTGACCGACCGCGAGACCGAGATCCTGCGGCTGATGGCCTCGGGCTTTTCCAACAAGGAGATCGCCAACTCGCTGGGCGTGGCCGAGGGCACGATCAAGAACCATGTCTCCAACATCCTGAGCAAGCTGGGCGTGCGCGACCGCACCCGGGCCGTGCTCAAGGCCTTCGAGCTGCAGCTGGTGTGAGCCGGCGGACGCCCGCCGGATACCCGCCGGATGCCATTGGGCGGCGGCGGGAACCCAGCGAGCCCGGACGGTTCCTGCGGCGGGGCAACAGGCTCAACGGCAACCATCGAGTGTAAGAATTCCGTTCAGCGCGCCACCCGGCTGCGCTCGGGCGGGGAAGCCTGCTACGATTCGCCGCCTGCCTTGCCAATTCGCCGTGGACCGGCCCCGGAGACCTCTGCATGACCCGCATTATCGAGTTCCTGATCGCCCTGGGTATCGTGGCTGTCCTGGCCCTGGTGGTCGGTCTTGCGCTCCCGTCGCACCGCCACATCTCGGAAAGCGTCGAGACCAACCGCAAGATGACCATCGTGTACGACACGGTGGACAACCTGCGCCGGTTCAAGGACTGGAACCCGCTGGTGCTGCGCGACCCGCACATGCAGCTCAACGTCTCCGGCCCGGACGCCGGCGTGGGCTCGCGCCTGGACTACGTCTCCAACGAAGGCCGCATCGGCCGTGGCAGCTGGGAGATCGTCGAGAGCGTCCCCAACGAAAAGGTCGTGATCAAGCTCGACAACCCGCAGCGCGGCAGTGACAAGAAGGTCCAGTTCCTGCTCGAGCCGACCGGCAAGAACAACCGCAACGTCAAGATCACCCAGACCTATGACGTCGACTACGGCTGGAACCTGCTGGGCCGCTATGCCGGCCTGTACGTCAGCCGCCACGTCGGCGACGACATCAAGCTGGGCCTGAGCCGCATGACCAACATGCTGGCCACGGTGCCGAACTTCGACTACCGCGCCGAGGGCGTGCCGCTGGTCGACCTCAAGCTGGTCGACCTGCCGGCCGAGGACCTGCTGGTGGTCACCGCCGGCAACATCGAGCGCAACAACGAAGCGATCAAGCAGTCGATCAAGAACAACCAGGAGTGGATCAAGCGCACCATGGAGGCCAACAACCTCGAGGCTGCCGGCCCGGTGCGGATCATCACCACCGACTTCGGCGCCGAGAAGTACGCCTTCGACGTGGCTGTGCCGGTCCGCCGCAGGGGTTCGGCCCCGGCCCCGACCGCCGCCGCCGACGGCGAGGACAAGGAGATCGCCACCCCGACCCCGGCGTTCCCGGTCGCCGCGCAGGGCGAGCCGCTCAAGGTCAAGATCCCCGACGGCGCCCCGGTGCAGTACGTGCGCACCGAGCCGCGCCGTTCCGCGTTCGCGTCCTACACCGGCTACATGGCCGAGCTGGACGCGGTGCGCAATTCGGTGCGCGCCTGGGCGCTGACCCACGGCTACGAGGCCACCGACCGTCCGTTCGAGATCTGGAAGGGCGGGGTGGACAAGTCGTTCAGCGCCGACGGTACCTACGACATCTTCTGGGCGGTCAAGTAACCGCACGGGGCGTGCCCGCCTGACCGGCTCGGCCGGAACCGGGAGCACCGCGAAAGCGCCGCGCAAGCGGCGCTTTTCGTTTAGGCTCCGAGCCGACGCAAGGGCATGGCAGGGAGTGGTGGGGATGCCGCGGGATGGACGGATGGGGGATTGGCTCGCGGCCGCCGGCGCGGTGCTGGCGGCGCTGGCGATCGCGCTGTCGGCCTATGCGGCGCATGGGGTGGCCGATGCGCACGCGCGCGGTGCCGTCCAGACCGCCGGCCTGTATGCGTTCGCCCATGGCGCGGTGTTGCTGGTGCTGGGCGGGGCCCCGGCACGGCGGCTGCGCCGGTTGGCCATGGCCGGCTTGCTGCTGGGTACGCTGCTGTTCGCCGGCAGCGTGGCCGGCGGTGCGCTGCTGGGCTGGCCGACCCGCCTGGCACCGTTCGGCGGCAGCCTGCTGATGGCCAGCTGGTTGCTGCTGGCAGTCGATGCAGTGAGGCGCTGACCCATGCCGCGCCATGCCCGCGGATTCGACGTGGAGGCGGCCTGGGACCACCTGCTCCGGCGCGACCGCAGGCTCGGGGCGTGGATGATGCGGCTCGGCCCGCTGCCTGCCGAGCCGCGCTGGCGCAAGTCGTTCGATCCGGTCGATGCACTGGCCCGGGCGATCCTGTTCCAGCAACTGTCGGGCAAGGCCGCGGCCACCATCGTCGGCCGGGTCGAAGCGGCGATCGGCAGCACCCGGCTGCACCACGACACCCTCGGCCGGATCGACGATGCCGCACTGCGCGCCTGCGGGGTGTCGGGCAACAAGGCCCTGGCCCTGCGCGACCTGGCCGCGCGTGCGGCGCACGGCGAGATTCCCGACCTGCGGCGCATGTCGACCATGCACCAGGACGCGATCGTCGCCGCGCTGGTGCCGGTGCGCGGCATCGGCCGCTGGACGGTGGAGATGATGCTGATGTTCCGCCTCGGCCGCCCCGACGTGCTGCCGGTGGACGACCTGGGCATCCGCAAGGGCGTGCAGAAGGTCGATCGCCTGGAGGCGATGCCCACGCCGAAGGAATTGCTGGCGCGCGGCGAGAAGTGGGGGCCCTACCGGACCTATGCCAGCCTGTACCTGTGGCGCATCGCCGACGCGGCCGCCGCCACCCCGCGCTCCCAGGCGTGATGCCGCCCGGCTTCGCCCCGAGCGATCGGTGCGTGCGAGGTCACGCCGAAGCGTGGTGCCGCCAGTGCCAGGGTTCGTAGACGATGCCGTGGCGGTTGCCGCGCGGATAGCTCAGGGCGAAGCCATGCGCGGCGGCATGCGCGCGCAGCCAGGCGAAGGCCGCGGTGGCCTCGAACGATGCCTCCGCCGGCGGTTCGCCCGGCGTGCCGATGTCCAGCGCGTCGCCACCGTGGTGCTCGCTGAATCCGGGCGCGGCGTTCACCGCCAGGATCTGCGCCAGGTTCTGTCCGCGCGCCAGCTTGCGCTCGAAGATGCCCAATTGGTAGGCGTGGCTGCGGTAGCCGGAAATCGCATCCAGCGCGACGCCATCGGCTGCTGCCGCACGCCGCATCGCCAGCCACGCGCGCGCGGCTGGCGAGCGCAGCCACAGTGGGCGTCGGTAGCGGTCGAAGCCGGCCAGCAACAGCCATTCCGGTTCGGCGACCAGGTCCAGCCCGGTGCGGTGCGCATAGCCTTCCTCGTCCAGCCCCAGCGCGTCGAGGCGTTCGTGCAGGCGTTCCGGCGGCAGGGCGCCAGGGGGCGCGGGCGGACCGCGGTGCAGGCCGGCGGCCTGCGCATCGAGCAGGTCCAGGGCAGCATCGATGCCCGGCTCGCGCGCCAGCCGCGGCACCAGCGGCAGCAGGCCCTGGTCCAGCGCGGCCGCCAGGTAGCGGCCGTCGCGCTTGCGTCGCAGCACGCTGCGGGCACGGGCCAGGATCCGGGCATCGGCGTTGCTGCGCGCGCGCAACAGCAGCGGCGGCCACAGTTCGATGTCGGCGGTGTTGAGCAGCCGGGCCTGCAGGGGAATCGCGGGTGCGCGCATGGGCGCAGCTTAGCGGCGGCCCGGTACCGCCGCCAGTTCGCGCAGGCGCGCCAGCAGCGCCGCCGGATCGCGCGGTTCCAGCAACAGATCGTGCTTGCCATGGCCGGGCAGCCAGAGCTTGCGGCGGCCGTCGGCGACGGCGACGAAGCTGCGCCGGCGGTTGCGCAGCACGAACCAGCCGCTGCGGAAGCCCGGAATCGAGAATCCGTTGGCCTTCAGGATCGGCTTGAGTTCGGTGTGTTCGTCCAGGTCGACCACGCGCGCCTGGTCCAGCTTCAACTCCGCCAGCGGGGTGCGGCAGTGGTAGAAGGAAGAGCGGACATCGAGCGCATCGGCCGACAGTTCCAGCGCCTGGCGCCACATCAGCCGCGACAGCCCCCACCACAGCGCGCCGCACAGCAGCGCGATGCCGCCCAGCGACGCCGCCAGGGTCAGCGCCAGGCTGCCGCCGATCAGCTTGAGCGGGCTGCCGCCCAGCACCGGCATCAGGACGGCCGTCGTCGTGATCGCCACCGGCAGGACGAAGGCGAGGGCGAACAGCCAGAAGCTCGCCTGTCCGCCCGGCGGGGCCAGTTGCAGGCGCGGGTCGGCGCTGGGGGTCATGGCGAGGTTCCGGGCGAGAGGAGCGGGGCGATCACGTGCAGCACGATGTCGGCGCTGAAGTGGGCGAGCATGGCCATTTCCAGGCCGCGCTTCCAGTACAGCCAGCCGAACGCGACCCCGGCGACGCCGTTGAGCAGCAGGGTGCGGAATACCACTACCGGGTCCAGGCCCCAGATCTTCGCCGCCACCGGCAGGTGCCCGGCACCGAACAGCAGCGCGGTCAGCACGATCGCCGCCCAGTACCCCCAGGCCGGCGGCGTGGCGCCGCGCAGCCGGGCCACGATCCACACCAGCAAGGTCATCAGGAACAGGCGCAACTGCAGTTCCTCGGCGATGCCGCCATAGAACGAGGCCAGGAAGCCGTTGAGCGCACTGCTGCCGGCGTCCACATGGGCCGGCGGATGGAGCATCGGTGGCATCGCGCGGTCCACCAACGGCACCAGCGCGACGATCGCCGCTCCAGCGGCCATCCCCAGCAGCACCGCTTGCACTGGCCGCAACCGCGCCCAGTCGGGCCGCTGCCTGCGCACCAGCCAGGCGTGCATCGCCGGACTGCCCAGGCCGACGCGGTGGCCCATGCGCAATCCCAGCCACGACAGCAGGGCGAGGATCACCGCCGCCTGCGCGCCCTGGGCCACGGCGAGTACCCACAGCGGCACCGGGACCTTGGCGAAGACCTCGGGCATCAGCTGTGCCGCATACGGGATCAGCGCCATCGCCGACAGCCCGGCGAGCCCGCCCCACACGGCGGCGATCTTCAGGTCTTCCAGCAGCGTGGCGGGTGCGATCGAACTGGGATGGGGAGTGGTCGAGTTCATGTCGGAACCTTCGTCGTACTCAGTAGGCACGCTTGAACACGGCCAGCATCGGCCCCACCGCGCTGGGGGCGACCAGCTGCACCAGCTCCCAGCCCTTCCTGCCCTCGCGCGCCAGGACCTCCTGCACGGCCTCCGGCTTGAAGCCGCCCCAGGTGGCCTGCTTGATCTCCACGACCTGGTATTCGAATGGCGTACTCACTTCGTCCTCTCCTGTTCGTTGCCGGGCCGGTTCAGCCGGCCCGCCTTGCGCAGTGCGTCGCGCAGCACGTACTCGATCTGTGCGTTGAGGCTGCGCAGTTCGTCGTCGGCCCAGCGCTGCGCCGCCGCCAGCACGTCGGCGTTGATGCGCAGCGGATAGGCCTTCTTCTCGGCCATCTCAGTAGATCGACCCGGCATTGAGCACCGGCTGCATGCCGCGGTCGCCGCACAGCACCACCAGCAGGTTGCTGACCATCTGCGCCTTGCGCTCCTCGTCCAGTTCGACGACATGGTTCTTCTGCAGTTCGGCCAGTGCCATCTCGACCATGCCCACCGCGCCGGCCACGATCCGCGTGCGCGCAGCGATCACCGCGTTGGCCTGCTGCCGCTGCAGCATCACCTGGGCGATCTCGGGGGCGTAGGCCAGGTGGCTGATCCGCGCCTCGATCACTTCCACCCCGGCCGTGCCCAGGCGCTCGGCGATCTGTGCCTGCAGGTGGTCGGAGATCTCCTGCGGATGGCTGCGCAGCGCGGTCTGGCCCTCGTCATGCTGGTCGTAGGGGTAGCTGGAGGCCATCGCCCGCAGCGCCGCCTCGGACTGGATGTGGACGAAGCTCTCGTAGTCGTCGACGTTGAACACCGCCTCGGACGCGTCCACCACCTGCCACACGATCACCGCGGCGATCTCGATCGGGCTGCCGTCGAGGTCGTTGACCTTGAGCTTGCCGCTCTCGAAATTGCGCACGCGCTGGCTGATCTTGCGCTTGGAGTAAAAGGGGTTGTTCCAGCGCAGGCCGGCTTCCTTGACCGTGCCCACGTACTTGCCGAACAGGCTCAGCACCGCGGCCTGGTTGGGCTGGATCGAGTACAGGCCGACCAGGCTGAGGAAGGACAGGATGCCGACCACGACCCCGATGAGGATCTTGGTGCCGGACGCTGCGCCGTAGGCGTCCGGATTGGGGCCGATGCCGGTGACGACCAGCCAGCCGGACAGCAGGCCGACGACGATCACGCCGAACAGGAAGGGGATGCCGGGCAGGGAGCGGATGGGCATTTCTTTCATGGTGGGTTCCTCGGGGTTCCGGGCAATTTGATATCAGAAAGATATCAGTGTCAAGCGATCCTGCCGCCAGACCCGGGACCGGGCTGGCTAGAATGGCGCCTCGTCCAGGACTGGCCCGCCCATGACCACGCTCGGTACCCCGCTGACCCCGTCCGCCACCCGCGTCCTGCTGCTCGGCTCGGGCGAACTGGGCAAGGAGGTGGCCATCGAGCTGCAGCGGCTGGGGGTGGAGGTGATTGCCGCCGACCGCTATGCCGATGCTCCGGCCATGCAGGTGGCCCATCGCAGCCACGTGCTGGACATGCTCGATCCCGCCGCCCTGTGCGAGCTGATCGCGCTGGAGAAGCCCGACCTGGTGGTGCCGGAGATCGAGGCCATCCACACCGAAACCCTGGTCCACCTGGAGCGCGAACATGGGCAGAAGGTGGTCCCGACCGCGCGCGCCGCGCGCCTGACCATGGACCGCGAAGGCATCCGCCGCCTGGCCGCCGAGACCCTGGGCGTGCCGACCTCGCCGTACCGCTTCGTCGACACGTTCGAGGAATACAGCGAGGCGATCGCCGCCGTCGGCCTGCCCTGCGTGGTCAAGCCGGTGATGTCGTCCTCCGGCAAGGGCCAGAGCACGGTGCGCACGCCGGCGCAGGTCGAGGCGGCGTGGGCGCATGCGCAGACCGGCGGCCGCGCGGGTGCCGGGCGTTGCATCGTCGAGGGCTTCGTCGACTTCGATTACGAGATCACCCTGCTGACCGTGCGCCACGCCGGTGGCACCTCGTTCTGCGAGCCGATCGGCCACCTGCAGCGCGACGGCGACTACCGCGAGAGCTGGCAGCCGCAGCCGATGTCGGCGCTGGCGCTGCAGCGCTCGCAGGAAATCGCCCGCGCGGTCACCGGCGACCTCGGTGGCTGGGGCGTGTTCGGGGTGGAACTGTTCGTGAAGGGCGACGAGGTGTGGTTCTCGGAAGTGTCGCCGCGCCCGCACGACACCGGCCTGGTGACCCTGGTGTCGCAGGAACTGAGCGAGTTCGCGCTGCACGCGCGCGCAATCCTGGGCCTGCCGGTCGGGGCCGGCGCGGGTGGGGTCATCCGCCAGAATGGCCCGTCGGCCTCGTGCGCGATGCTGGCGCATGGCCGCGGGGTGCCGGTGTTCTCGCACGTGGAGGCGGCGCTGCAGGCCCCGGACACCGCGCTGCGCCTGTTCGGCAAGCCGTGGGTGGAGGGTCATCGCCGGGTCGGCGTGACCCTGGCACGGGCCGGCGATGTGGACGCCGCGCGCGCCATCGCCCGCGAGGCGGCCGCGGCCATCGGCATCGAGGTGCGTGCCGCCTGACGGTCGGCACCTGCATTGCGCGCACGGGCGGTATAGGCGCCGACGGTCCATCGGCACCCCCAGGTACACCCAACACCAAGTGCCCTACAACCCCAGGTCGACCCAGACCAGGTGATGGTCGCTGCCGTCGGCGATGGCGGCGGCCGGGTCGCCGGACGCCGGCCAGAACACGCCGCTGCCGCGCGGCTCGAACCCTGTCGAGGGCAATACGTAATCCAGTCGCATCGCCCCGGCGCGCGGGCCGAAGTCGCCGGTGACGTGCGCCGGCGCCCCGCGCCGGACCAGGCCCTTGGCCGCATAGGCCTGCGCCGTCTCCGCGCCGCCTGGCGAGCGGGGCGTGGCCATGCGCAGCACCCGCGGGTGCTCGAGCAGTTCGAGAATGGCCGGGTGGCGACCGTCGCCGTCGACCGGGTCGTTGTTGAGGTCGCCGGCGATCACGAAGCGCGCGCCGTCGGCCAGCCCGCCGCAGCGGCCGGCGTCGTCGCACAGCCAGGCATGCGCGCCGGGCGAGATGTATTCGCGCCACAACCGGATTTCGTCGGCATTGCGCGCGCCGTTGCGGTCTTCCGGCCCGTCGAACACCGGCGGGGTGGGATGCGAGACCAGGAAGTGCAGGGTGCCGGCGGGCGTGCGCACCGGCACGTCCCAGTGCGACTTGGACGACAGGCGCAGTTGCTCCCAGACCGCATCGGCGTGCCAGGGCAGGCCGCTGGCCGGGTCGATGGGCCGTTGCGCATCGGGCATCGACGCCCACCGCAGCAACCGGAAGCTGCGTACCTGGGCTGCGTCGATCGGGTGCTTGGACAGCACCAGCATCCCGTACTGGCCCGGGTGCAGGCCGTAGCCCCAGGCGTCGTTGCCGCGTTCGCGGCCGGCCTGCGCGTTGTCGCCGGCCACGGCCGCCGCGGCTCCGACGGTGCCGTTGCGATCCAGGTCCAGCCCGCTGGGCACGCCGGTGTTCACCTCGGCGAGGTAACGGTACGGATAGTGCAACGCCTGTCCGCCGCCGGGCTGCGGCCGTTCCAGGTAGTCGCGCTGGAACAGGTCGGCCGCGCGCCCGTGCGCGTCGTAGTCGAACTCGTTGAGCAGGACCAGGTCCGGACGTACCTGCTGCAGCACCGCGGCCACCTTGCGCGCACCGGCGTCGCCGGCCTCGAGCCGACGGATCAGGCCGCCGTCCTGGTCGTCGTAGAGTGAGGTGTTGTAGGTGGCCACGCGCAGCGTGGCCGCCGGCGCACCCGCGGCCGCGTCGGTGCGGCTGGAAGGGGAAGGGCTGGCGCAGGCGGACAGCATCAGCGCGAGGGTGGCGGGCAGGAAGCGAAGGAAGGCAGGCATGGACGCGATTCTGGCATGGGGCGGTGTCGCGGCGATGACGGCGTGCGGCGCGCTGGGGCGCGGGGCGTGCCTTGCGCCGGCATCGATCAGTTCTCGAACACCCGCCAGCGGCGACCGTCGAACGCCTCCAGCGGCCGGAAGCGGCGCTTGTAGTCCATCTTGCCGTGGCCATCGATCCAGTAGCCCAGGTACAGGTGGCGCAACCCTTCGCGGCGCGCCCATCCGATCTGCTGCAGGATCGCCAGGGTGCCCAGCCCCAGGTGCGGCAGGTTCGGGTCGAAGAAGGTGTACACCGCGGACAGGCCGCTGCCGACGCGATCGGTCACCGCCACCGCCAGCAGGCGCCCGGGGCCGCCGGCGCCGGGCGCGCGCAGCTCCAAGAAGCGCGTGTCCGACCAGCTGCCAACCAGGAACTGGTCGAACTCGGCGCTGCCGTGTCCGTCCATGCCGCCATCGCGATGGCGCGCGGCGAGGTAGCGCCGGTACAGCTCGAAATGCTCGGCACTGCGCCGGGCCGGCGCCACCCGGGTTTCCACCGCCGCGTTGCGCGCCAGGCAGCGGCGCTGGCTGCGATCGGGCACGAAGCCGGCCACCGGGATGCGCACCGCCACGCAAGCGTGGCAGTGCTGGCAGTGCGGCCGGTAGACCAGGTCGCCGGAACGGCGGAAGCCCCAGTCCAGCGCCTGCGGATAGACCGTCGCCAGGCGTGGATCGCGCGGGTCCAGCACCAGGTCGCGGGCGCGACGCTCGGGCCAGTAGCCGCAGGCGTGGCCGCCGGTCTGGAACAGGCGCAGGTCGTCGGCGGGAGGGGAGTCGTGGCCCATGGCGGCGGTCGCGGCGATTGCCGGCAGCATACCGTCGCCCGGTCGCGGCCGCTGCGATCGCCGGGATCGTCGTCCCGCCGTTGCCTGAACGGACCTGTGCGCAGGTCAACCGGCGCAGCCCGGCGGCGTTTCCCTTGGCGTGGCCACCGAGCCCATGACCGACTGGAGAACATCGTGAAGAAGAGCTCTTACCTGATCGCCACCGCGCTGCTGGCCGTCACCGCGGGAACCGCCCTGGCCCAGACCGGCACCCCCCCGCCGGCCCCCGCCCCCGCGGTGGAGCGCAAGCCGCTGGATGCCAACAACGACGGCGTGATCGACCGCAACGAAGCGGCCGCGCATCCGCGCCTGGCCGCACGCTTCGACGGGCTGGACCGGAACAAGGATGGCAAGCTGGACCGCGCCGAACTGCCGCGCTCGCCAAGGGGCGGCATGGGGCATCGCGGCCCGCACGGCCCCCGCCTGCACTTCGACAAGCTGGACCAGGACAGCGACGGCCGGATCAGCAAGGCCGAAGCCGCCACCGCGCCGAAGTTCGCCGAACGCTTCGACACGATGGACGCGAACAAGGATGGCTTCGTCGACCGTGCCGACCGCGAGGCGGCGATGAAGCAGCACCGCGACGCATGGTTCAGGTCGGCCGATGCCAACAACGACGGTAGCCTGAGCAAGGCCGAATTCGAGGCGGCGCACGCAAGCCGCATGGCCGCCGCCGGCGCGCGCGGCCGGGACGCCGGCCGGAAGGCAGCACCGGTGCCGGCACCCACGAAGTGATGCCGCGGACGCCGGGCAATCAGTGCGGTGCGGGATCGGCCGGCGGTGGGGAGATGCGCACGCGGATCTCCTCCTCGCCGGTATCCCCGTCCACGGATGCCGGCGGCGGCACCGCCTCCGCGGGCGCTGCCACGGGCATCGCGGCCTGCGGCTGCCGGCGTCCCATCCACACCAGCACCGCCACCGCCGCGATCACCAGCATCAGGCCGATGCGGATCCGCCAAGCCCAGCGCCCGCGATCTTCCCCGGCGTCCGGGGAGGCGCCTCCGGCCTCGGCCTGCGGCAGCCCCGAATAGGTGCGCGTGGTCGCCATCAGTCCGGCGTCGCGCAACAGTTCGCGCGCCCGCGGCTGGTCTTCGGCCAGGCGCACCCAGACCGCCGGTTGCTGGTTCGCCGGCGCCGGCTCGGAATAGCTGAACTGGCCGCGGCGGGCGCCGCGGTAGGAACGCGGCTGGCTGACGTGCACCGCGATGCCCGCCTCCTCCAGCATCCTGGCCACGCCTTCCACGGTCTCCAGGCGCTGGCTGGTGAATACCTGGCGCACGGCTGACTACCCTTTCGCCGGTTCGGCCACGACCCGGATCAGCCCTTCCTGCGCGGTGCTGGCCACCAGCCGGCCCTGGCGGTCGAAGATCTGGCCGCGGGCCAGGCCGCGCGAACCCTGGCTGCTGGGGCTGTCGATCGAGTACAGCAGCCACTCGTCGGCGCGGAACGGGCGGTGGAACCACAGTGCATGGTCGAGCGAGGCCATCTGCACGTTCGGCTGGTAGTAGCTGATGCCGTGCGGGAAGGTCGCGGTGCCGAGCAGGTGGAAGTCGGAGGCGTAGGCGAGCAGCGCCTGGTGCAGCTCGGCCGGGATGTCGCCGACGCTTTCGCGCAGGCGGAACCAGACCTGCTGGTAGGGCGGGCGCTTGGGCGGGGACAGTTCGTCGCGCGGGTAGACGTGGCGGAACTCGAACGGACCGCCGCGCTGCAGCCAGCGCTGCACCTTGGTCGGCAGGGTGGCCATGATCTCCGGCGAGACCGGCGCGGAGGGCGCGATGTCCTCCGGCTGCGGCACTTCCGGCATGCCCAACTGGTGCTCGGCACCGGGTTCGTGCTCCTGGAACGAAGCGGCGCAGAAGAAGATCGCCTTGCCGTGCTGGATCGCGCTGACCCGGCGCACCGAGAAGCTGCCGCCGTCGCGGGTGCGGTCCACGTCATAGACGATGGGATGCTCGATATCGCCGGCGCGCAGGAAGTAGGCGTGCAGCGAATGCGCCTGGCGGCCGTTGCCGAGGGTGGCCTGGGCGGCGGCCAGCGCCTGGCCCAGCACCTGGCCGCCGAACACGTACTTGGTGCCGATGTCGCGGCTCTGGCCGCGGAACAGGTTGTCCTCCAGCCGCTCCAGGGCGAGCAGGTCGATCAGTTCGGAAACCACGGGGCCGAGTGCGGGGGGCAAGGGCGTGACCTGGGGCGGCGGGGAAGCGGCGAGTATACCGGCGCCATCCCGAAGGCCAGGGTGACCATGCCCCGCGGGAGCCCGGTCTGCCGTGGCCGCGATGCCCGTCTGCTTGCCGTGGAGTGCCGCAGGCGGGCCCGGCTCCTACAGCGGCAGTACGCGCTGCAGCGGCACTGCGGCCAGCACCCGGGTCCACGGGAAGTGCGGGCCGGGATCGAGCTTGCGGTGCACCTGTATTGACGGGTCGTCGCTTGCAGGTACCCGTTCCCGGTCCAGGTCCTGGTGGCCGGCGATGTGGCGCAGCGCCGGCAGCCGCGCGGCCAGCGCGTGCAGCAGCGCCACCAGCGCGTCGATCTGCGCGTCGGGATAAGGCTCGTCCATCGCCTGGTGGCGCGAGTCCAGCCAGTGGGGGTAGCGGCCGCCATTGACCAGTTCGATCCCGATGGAGCGTGGGTTGAGCCCGCGCACGTGGTGGGCGACGCGCTCCTCGGGCACGTAGCGCAGCACCGTGCCGTCGCGGTCGATGTAGTAGTGGCCGCTGTTGCCGGTGCCGCTGGGGTAGAGCACGCGCTCGCCGTACTCGCGCGCGGTGGCCAGGTCGGGCAGTTCGGTGCAGTGGACCACCGCCAGGTCGATCCGCTCCGGCGCACGCTGCTCCAGCAGCGCCACGTAGGGCAGCGGCGCGTCGATCACCGGCAGTGGCGCGGAAGGCGGCATGGGCCGGGATGCTAGCATTCGCGGCATGCGCGCGAACCTGGCGGATGCCCCGACGATGCCACCGACCTGCCTGCCTGGCGGCCACCGGGGGCGTGCGTGAGCCGCGGCCACTGCATCCTCTCGCACGGGTTCGAGAGCGGCCCGGACGCGACCAAGGTCACCGCCCTGGCGCAGGCCGCCGAGCGCCTGGGCTGGACCACCGAGCGCCCGGACTACACCGACCTGGACGCCCGCCACCAGGTCAGCAACCTGGGCGACGTGCCCGCGCGCCTGCAACGCCTGCTGGACATCGCCGGCCAGGCCGCCGCTGGCCGCGGCCCCCTGGTGCTGGCCGGTTCCAGCCTGGGCGCCTACATCTCCGCCATCGCCTCGCTGCAGGTGCCCACCCGCGCGCTGTTCCTGATGGTGCCGCCCACCCGGATGGGGCCGATGCCCGCGCTCGATGCCGCGCCCGTGCCGACTTCGGTGGTGCATGCCTGGCATGACGAAATGATCCCGCCGGCCGAGGTGATCGAATGGGCGCGCGCCCGCTCGGCGCGGTTGCTCATGCTCGACGACAGCCACCGCCTGACTGCGCACGTGGAGACCACCGCGCGCGCTTTCGCCGAACTGCTCGCGTCGCTGTGATAGCCGCCGCCCGCCGCCCATGAAATTCTTCGTCTCCTGCGCCAAGGGCCTGGAATACCTGCTGGCCGACGAGCTGCAGGCGCTCGGCGCCGCGCGCGCCACCGCCACGATTGCCGGGGCCAACGCCGAAGGTACCCTGGCCGATGCGCAGCGCGCGGTGCTGTGGTCGCGCCTGGCCAGCCGGGTGCTGTGGCCGCTGGCCGCGTTCGATTGCGCCGACGAACAGGCGCTGTACGCCGGTGCCGCCGCGCTGCCCTGGCACGAGCACTTGCGCGAGGGCGACACCCTGGCGGTGGACGCGCACGTGTCCGGCGAGGCGATCACCCATGCGCGCTTCGCCGCGCAGCGGGTCAAGGACGCGGTGGTCGACGGGTTTCGCGCCCAGGGTCTGGAGCGCCCCTCGGTGGACGTGGAGGCACCGGACCTGCGCCTGAACCTGTCGCTGCGCAAGGGCCGGGCGACGCTGTCGGTGGACCTCGGCGGTGGCCCGCTGCACCGGCGCGGCTGGCGCGCCGAGCAGCGCGAGGCGCCGCTGAAGGAGAACCTGGCCGCCGCCGTACTGCTGCGTGGTGGCTGGCCGGCGCTGTATGCGGACGGCGGCGCCTTGCTCGACCCGATGTGCGGCAGTGGCACGCTGCTGATCGAAGGCGCGTTGATGGCCGCCGACGTGGCGCCGGGGCTGGGGCGGATGCCGGCTGGCGAGGAGGGGGCGCCGCTGCCTGCGCGCTGGACGGGTTTCGATGCCGCAGCGTGGGCCGCGCTGGTCGCCGAAGCGCGCGCGCGCGCGCAGGCCGGCATGGCCACGCTGCGTCCGGTATTCCATGGCAGCGATCTGGACTCCCACTCCATCGCCGCCGCGCAGGCCAACGCGCGTGCCGCCGGGGTGGCGCAGGCTGTCGCCTTCGAGGTCCGCGACATCGACGCACTGGCCACACCGCCGCAGCCATGCGGCCTGGTCGTGTGCAATCCCCCCTATGACCGCCGCCTGGCGGCGGATGGTGCCCTGTACCGCCGCCTCGGCACCGCCCTGCAGCGAGCGGTGCCGACCTGGCGCGCCAGCCTGCTGTGCGGCGACGCCGAACTGGCCCAGGCCACCGGCCTGCGCGCGGCGAAGAAGTACCAGATGTTCAACGGTGCCCTGGAATGCGCGCTGATCGTCTGCGACCCGCTGCGCCCGCCGCCGCGCGAGGATGCCCCGCGCGAACTGTCCGAAGGCGCGCGGATGGTTGCCAACCGCCTGCAGCGCAACCTGCGCAAGCTCAAGCACTGGCGCGGCGGCGAGCAGGTGTCGTGCTTCCGCGCCTACGACGCCGACATCCCCGAATACGCCGCCGCCATCGACGTCTATGCCGAGGACGGCGGCGAGCAGCGCACCTTCCTGCACGTGCAGGAATACGCCCCGCCGGCCGAGATCCCCGAGGCCGACGTGCGCCGGCGCCGCGGCGAACTGCTGGCCGCCGCGCGCGAAACCTTCGCCGTGCCGCCCGAGCGCGTGGCGCTGAAGACCCGCGAGCGCGGCAAGGGTGGCTCCAAGTACGGCAGGTACCAGCAACAGGGCGAACGCTTCGTCGTGCGCGAGCATGGCGCGCGGCTGTGGGTGAACCTGTTCGACTACCTGGATTCCGGCCTGTTCCTCGACCACCGCCCGCTGCGCCGGCGCATGGCCAGGGAGGCAACGGGCCGCCGCTTCCTCAACCTGTTCTGCTACACCGGCGTGGCCAGCGTGCAGGCCGCGGTGGCCGGTGCCGCCTCGACCACCAGCGTGGATCTGTCGCCGACCTACCTGCAGTGGTGCGCCGACAACCTGGCGCTCAACGGCCTGGGCGGTGCCTCGCACCAACTCGTGCAGGGCGACGCCCTGGCCTGGCTGGAGGCCGAGCGCAACCGTTACGACGTGATCTTCTGCGACCCGCCCACCTTCTCCAATTCCGCCCGCGCCGACGACTTCGACGTGCAGCGCGAACACGTGCGCCTGCTGCGCGCGGCCTGCGCGCGGCTGGCGCAGGGCGGGGTGCTGTACTTCTCCAACAATTTCCGCCGCTTCCGCCTGGATACCGAGGCGGTGGCGCAGTTCGCCGAATGCGAGGAGATCAGCGCCTCGACCATCCCGCCGGACTTCGAGCGCAACGCCCGCATCCACCGGGCCTGGCGGCTGACGATGGCGTGAGACTGGACAAGGGCTTCGGGGGTGTCTATCCTTCCTGAAGTTTCAGTAATTTCTGAAATCATGGAACTTCCTCCGCTGACCCAGAGCTTCGTCCTCCATTTCGGCGAGATGGGGGGGCGCTGGGGCATCAACCGCACCGTGGGCCAGATCTACGCGCTGCTGTTCGTGTCCGATCGACCATTGCACGCCGACGACATCACCGAGAAGCTGGGTGTTTCCCGTTCCAATGTCAGCATGGGCCTGCGCGAGCTGCAGGCCTGGCGGCTGGTGCGGCTCGAGCACCGCCCCGGCGACCGCCGCGACTACTTCAGCGCTCCACGGGAAGTGTGGGACATCTTCCGTACCCTGGCCGAAGAGCGCCAGCGCCGGGAAATCGACCCGACGCTGTCGATGCTGCGCGCGGCCCTGCTCGAGTCGCCGGAGTCTGCCGAAGAGCGCCACGCGCAGAAACGCATGCGCGAGATGTACGAGTTGATCGAACGCGTCACGGAGTGGTTCGAGGAGGTGCGCAAGCTCTCTCCGGAGACCCTGACCCGGCTGATGGACCTGGGCGGGAAAGTGCAGAAGCTGCTGGAACTGAAGGAGCGGATGAAACTGCCGCCTGCAGCCCGATCCGCGGGAGCACGGTCATGATCGACCACGCCATCGATCCGGTCGCACTGGCGCGCATCCAGTTCGCCGCCAACATCAGTTTCCACATCCTGTTCCCCACCATCACCATCGCCCTGGGCTGGGTGCTGCTGTTCTTCAAGCTGCGTTTCCGCGCCACCGGCGACGAGAAGTGGATGGCGGCCTACGGATTCTGGGTGAAGGTGTTCGCGCTCAGTTTCGCGATGGGCGTGGTCAGCGGCGTCACCATGAGTTTCCAGTTCGGCACCAACTGGCCGGGCTACATGAATACCGTCGGCAACATCGCCGGTCCTCTGCTGGCCTACGAGGTGCTGACGGCGTTCTTCCTGGAAGCCACCTTCCTGGCGGTGATGCTGTTCGGGCGCGACCGGGTGTCCGAACGCATGCACACCCTGGCCACCCTGCTGGTGGCCGGGGGCACCACGCTGTCGGCGTTCTGGATCCTGGCGTTGAATTCGTGGATGCAGACGCCGGCTGGGTTCGAGATGGTCAATGGCCAGGCTCACGCAATGGACTGGTGGGAGGTGGTGTTCAATCCCTCGTTCCCGTACCGGCTGGCGCACATGCTGCTGGCTTCCGGATTGACGGTGGCCTTCCTGGTGGCTGGGTTGTCCGCGTACCAGTGGCTGCGCGGCGATCGCTCGCCGGCGGTGATGGCCGCCCTGCGGACCGGCGTGTACCTGGGCGCGCTGCTGATCCCGGTGCAGATCGCGGTCGGCGACCTGCATGGCCTGAACACGCTCGAACACCAGCCCGCCAAGCTGGCGGCGATGGAGGGCATCTGGCGTACGGAGCATGGCGCGGCCGCGGTGCTGTTCGCCGTGCCCAACGAAGCGGCGCGGCGGAACGACTACGAGATCGCGATCCCCAAACTGGCGTCGCTGTATCTGGTGCACGACCTGGATGGCCAGGTGCAGGGACTGGACCGGTTCGCGGACCATCCCCCGGTCAAGCCGGTGTTCTACGCCTTCCGGGTCATGGTCGGCGTGGGTCTGCTGATGTTGCTGTCCTCGTGGCTGGGTGCATGGCAACTCATGCGCCGCGGCGAACCGGCGCGCTGGCTTGCGCGCGGACTGGTGGCCATGACCTTCTCCGGCTGGGTGGCGGTGCTGGCGGGCTGGTACGTCACCGAGATCGGGCGGCAGCCCTGGCTGGTGCAGGGCGTCCTGCGCACCGCCGATGCCGCTTCGGCCACGCCGGCGCCGCTGATCGGGCTGAGCCTGTCGATGTACCTGGCGCTGTACCTGGGCTTGATCCTGGCCTACGTCTCGGTGCTGTTCCACCTGGCACGCCGGCGCAAGCCGGTGGTCGCGGCAGCGGATGCACCGGCGGTGGACGAAGGAGTGGGCGCATGAACGAGTGGCTTCCGATCGTGTTCGCGGGCCTGATGGGCCTGTCGATGCTGCTGTACGTGGTGCTCGACGGCTATGACCTGGGCGTGGGCATCCTGCTGCGGCAGGCCGACGCGGCGCAGAAGGACGTGATGATCGCGTCGATAGGCCCGTTCTGGGATGCCAACGAAACCTGGCTGGTGCTGGGCGTGGGCCTGCTGCTGGTGGCCTTCCCGGCGGCGCACGGCATCATCCTCGGCGCCTTGTACCTGCCGGTGGCCTTCATGCTGGTCGGATTGATCGTGCGCGGCGTGGCGTTCGACTTCCGGGTCAAGGTGCACGACGAGCACAAGCCGTTCTGGAACACCGCCTTCCACGCCGGGTCGCTGCTGGCGGCGTTGTCGCAGGGCTTCATGCTCGGCCTGTACATCACCGGGCTGGAGTACGACCTGGCGGGCGTGGGCTTCGGCATCGCCATCGCGCTGTGCCTGGTGGCGGGATACACCTTGCTCGGTGCAGGCTGGCTGATCATGAAGACCGAAGGCGACCTGCGCAGGCGCGCCATCGGTTGGGCGCGGCGCAGCCTGTGGTTCACCGGCATCGGCATCGTGGCGGTGTCGCTGGCCACGCCGCTGGTGAGTCCGCGCATCTTCGAGAAATGGTTCGCGTTGCCCAACCTGTTCCTGCTGATGCCGATCCCGCTGTTGACCGCACTGCTGTTCATGGCCTGCCTGCAGGCGCTGGTCAGGCTGGGACGGGGCACCCCGCAGCGCGAGTGGGTGCCGTTCGCGGCCAGCATCGGCATGTTCGTGCTGGCATTCGCGGGGCTGGCCTACAGCATCGTCCCCTATCTGGTCATCGACCGCATGACGCTGTGGGAAGCGGCCGCCGCGCCGGAGTCGCTCAGGATCATGCTGTTCGGCGCCGCCGTCACCCTGCCGGCCATCCTCGCCTACAGCGCTTACAGCTACCGCGTGTTCTGGGGCAAGACCAGCGAACTCAACTATTGAGGCCCTCCGCCGGCCTGGTGCGGGCGGCGACGCCAGGCGGACAGGCGTCGGCTTCGGCCAGTCTCGACCATGCCCCGGTCGCCTTGTCGGCGGGCGCCCGGTGAGGGCCTATCGCCTGCCAGCGCTCGGTCGCCTCCTATGGTGCAGTCCGACACACAGCAGCGCCACGATGAGCAACACGCTGTACTCCATCCCGTTGCGGCCCAGCCCGACCACGAACCACCCCGAGGGCAGGTGGACCAGGAACAGGCCGGCCAGGTAGATCAGGCTGAAGCCGACGGTCAGGGGGAATACATGCCACTTCGCCGCAAGCAGCGCGGTACCGGCGATTTCGTAGATCGTCACGCTCCAGGCGATGGCGTGCCCGATCATGAATCCCTGGTCGTTCAACCAGGCGCCGAAGGGTTCGATCCCATTGCCGAGCAGGCGCGCCCATCCGTGGGCGGCAAGCAGGCCAGCCAGGGTCAATCTGAGTACGGTCCACAGGGTCTCGTCGCGCATGGATGCTCCTTTGGCCAGGCGACTGGTTGCCGCAGAGAGTGAGCGTTGCCAATGCTATTGCAATCCGGCCGCCATGGCGGTCCGGTCACAGCCCCAGGAATCGTGCCAGGTGCGCCTGCTCGTCCCGCAATGCGGGCCCGAAGGCGGTGTCGCGTGGGGCGCGCCCGTCCACGTAGCCCGGCTGCAACCGCAGCTGCCCGTCGTGCACGGCGGCGTTGGCCCAGCCGATCACCCGGCCGCGCCACAGCATGGGCAACGCGTAGTAGCCGCGTATCCGCCGTGATGCCGGGGTATAGGCCTCGAAGCGGTAGGCCCAGTTCCAGAAGCGTTCGAAACGTTCGCGGTCCCATACCACCGGGTCGAAGGGTGCCAGCAGGCGCACGCGATCGTCCGGCCCCTCGCCGCGGGCATAGCGCCGGCTGCAGGGATCCTCGCCGGCCGGCCAGTACCAGCGGTCCCCGTCCACCGTGGCCTGGGGCAACCGCGCCTTGGCGCGTGCCAGTGCCGCGCGCCGTCGCCCATGCCACTGCGGAGCCGCCGTCGAACCCACCCACGAAACCAGGCGGTTGAGCGTGGCCGCGGGCAGCGGGGCGTACTTGGCCACCGCCACGTCGATCAACGCGTCCAGCGCGGCATCCGGCTCCGACGGCGGATCGCGTTCATGCGCCAGCTGCGGCGCATACAGGCGAATCCCGTTTTCGCGCCGCGCCACGCGCAGCAGGCCGCGGTAGTGCATGCCGTCCAGTAGCTGCGTGCTGGCCCGGCTGTTGCCGCCGAACCCGTTCCGGGTCGTGCCGTGCTCGAAGGCGGCATCCACGTCGCGCGGGTGGACCACGCCGTGGCTCTGCACGAACGCCAGGACGGCTTCCGCCTGCTTCCAGCGGGCACGCGGCCATGCAGTGCGTGCCGTCCGCGGGTGCATCAGGCACTGGATGGCACGCGGCAGGATGCCGTAGTTGACGAAGAAATCCTCCTCGACGGGCAGGCGCGGGTAGCGCCTTTCCAGATCGCCGGCCCGATAGCCGTCGACCCGATGGCGCAAGGTCAGGTCCTGCGCACGGGCCGGTGCCCGGATCGGGTCGACCTGCACGAACCCCAGCCTGGCGATGGCGCGCGGCAGGGACGTCGGCTCGAACAGGCTGCGCGCGACGGCATAGCGACGCAGGTGGTCCAGGGTCGGGGTGGCTGGCATGGGGATATCCCGGTTTCATGGAGGACTCCGGTGGCGCCTGGCGCGCGGGCCGGATCATGTTGAGAAGGGCATCGACTTGGATGAATCGTCAGGACGCGCCGGGCGTGGCACCCACAGGCAGCCCATTGCTGCAATTGACGCGTATCAGCAGGTCGCCGGTCAAACCGTACCGGGGTCTATCGGGCTGGTAGTCGCCGAAGCCCGAGTTGGACCGGATCAGAGTCAGCCTGGTCCCGTCACGGGGGTCGACCAACGGGTTGTGGCAGGCCGGTCCGGCGGGGGCAGGGCAAGGAAACAGAGGGGCTTCGGCAATGACTTGTGGGCCGATGACCGCTCAGACGGACGTGTAGACCATCAGGAACGCGCCAATCACCGTGGCTACTAGGGACCCGGAGAAGATCCACTCGGCAGCGGTGACAATTTTGTTGGTGCGTGGACTTGCGGAATTCTTTTGCGCCAAATATCCAAGTACGACAACAAAGAGGAAACCCAGGGACGAGAACAGGAACAAGTCGTCAGCCGCCATTTCGACATGGTCGATTGAGGTCTTGGCGGCGAGGATCGCGACGAGGGCAAGCCCGATGCTTGCCAGGGTGCCGCTGATTGAAATCAGCGTGTCGATGGATTGGTCTGTATGGGCCACGGTGGTCATTCCCGTCTGTTGGCTAACGCATGGACTAAGCCGTATTGCGAGGACGCGGCGGCTGTCAGGCCCCGGGCTCTGACCATACGGCCAGTTCATTGCCGCCTGGCTCGATGAAGTGGAACCTGCGCCCGCCTGGAAAGGAGAATATGGGTTTGACCACTTTGCCGCCAGCGGCTTCAACCTTTCCCAGGGTTCCCTCAAGGTCCTTGCTGTAAAGAACGACAAGCGCACTCCCGGTCTCGGTGCGTGCCGCCAGGTCGGACCTGAAGAAGCCGCCATCCAACCCCTGGTCGGAGAACGCGGCATAGTCAGGGCCGTAGTCTTCGAACGTCCAGTCAAACGCCTGTCCAAAGAAGCGCTTCGTCTCCGCAAGGTCCCGGGACGGAAACTCAACGTAATTGATCTTTTCATGCCCTGGCATGGCGGCTCCTGGAGGCTTGGCACTTTAAATAGCTGAATTCAACTGCGTTGCAAAGCGGCGTTGGCCTGAATGGCTTCCTGTCTCCGGTCACGGCTGGCACTCCGAGCGAATAGACACCACTACGCCGGCCGAGGCAGCCACCTGGAGCCAGCAGGGAATATCGGATTCAGGGAAGTACTCGTGGAATCGACCGTGCTCCCGGTCAGCCATCACGGCGGGGCCGAGCCGCGCTGGCACCTCGGAGACGTCCATGCCGGGGCAAATGCCCCCTGTAGTGCAGTGCTCAGGACTCGTACTCAGAATCTCCCCAACCCTGCGCCCCTCGCCGAGCCAAATAGTTAGACCCGTGTAGTTGAGCTGAACACTGAGGAAGTCGCCTGTCTCGGCAATTGAGGTGGGTGGTCCAAGCCGCCGGACTACAGTCGACTCTGTGTCTCCAAGAGAGATGTGCCCGATGGCGAGCTCGCTGTCTGGAACGATCGAGGCGTTGGGTACCGTGACGGATGCGGCAAGTAGCAGGGCGGTCAATGTGATCAGGGTGCTAGGCATGGGTATGGCGCCTGATTTAAGTCGCCTTGTGAAGCAAAGCTGGCTTGAATGAGCCGTTGGGCCCCGCTGCCGCAAGATGGCGCTCCCGCATGAAAAGGAAAAGCGGCAGTGCCAACGAGGGGCCAACCATGAGACACGACAGCGGTAGCCATAGTCGACGCATTGCGAGCTTGCGTCCCTCGGAGACCATGAAAACAGCGACCACGATACCCGTGATGACGACATCCGCCCACGCGAATGCCGCAATCTGATTTGAGGTGGCAAGCTGGAACAGGAGCGGCACGTTGAGGCCGTATGCAGAAAGCCACGGAACAAACTGGGAGAGCGGCAGGGCCATGCCGGCAATGCATAGGAGGATGTAGATGATCTGCATGGTGATCTCCTGCGATGGCTAGCGTTTGAATCGAGTCGGGTTGCGAGGCGACTTCGGCATGAGCAAGTTGCCGGGCCTCAACTTGCGCCCGCCTGTTCCAGAATAGTCCGTAGACGTTTCGCCTCCTCCTGGATTGCCTGTTCGAGTTCGGGAACGTACGTACTGATCGGTGCTGAGGGCTTGCGCTGGAAGTGTCCCTCCTTGCTGGGCATATCGACTTGAATGAAGTATCAGGACCGAAGCAAGCCGGATTTCAGAAAGCTCGAGCTAAGCGCGTTGATTCCGGATTTAAGTTCGATAGTGCGGTGATCGCTCATGTCGTTGTGGAAGGATTCTGGGGTCGTGATGGTGTAATTGTTCGCATCCTGCTCCTGCGCATTTGGCAAAGCTCGGAATCTGCCCAGAAGTCGCTCCCATGGAGAGGAATGGCATTGAGTGGGCGGTCTCGTGGAGCGGATGCCTGCGATTGTCCAGCGTGGCTGGAGTTGCTGCAAGCGAGGAAGTCTCCTGCAGGGCAAGGGCTGAAACATGTCCGCCGTTGGAGTGACCAATGAGTGCCAGGCGATGCCAGTCATGGCCGGGATGTGTGGCGGAGATCGGTCGGCTTCAATGGAGTGCTGGGCGGATTCCTAGCGACCACGAAAGTGCGATGTCTGTAGAAAGCGCAGAGCTGCAATCACCTGATCCACCCGATGACTGGATAGTGCCCCGATCCGCTCTCCCAAGCGGTCCTTGCGAACGCTTGAAACCTGCGAGGCAATGACAACGCTCTGCCGTTCCAGACCGCCTTCCCCGGCATCCAGAAGAATAACTCCTGGCTCGGATGCGCGCTTGAGGTTTGAGCTTAGCGAGCAAACGACAACGGTCGCAATTCTTGAATGATTGAGGACGTCATTTTGGACCACGACGTGCGGGTGAGGCGATCCAGAAATGGAGCCAATCAATCCATCCGCAGCAATCCAGAAAATGTCCCCATAGTTGATCCGCACCTCCACTGCGTCCTGTTGCATAGTTGCTTCTCGATTCATGGCGGCCACGCTTCGGAAACGGCCTGGTGCATGGGCCAAGCTGCCTTGCAAAGCAAGGCCTGCTTAAGCTGATTGTTGGAATGACAGCGCGCGAGCACGAGGGGGCATCACGTCCGTCTGACGTGATGGCGGTCCGTGCTGCGCGGCTTTATCGTGCAGCGTCCAGAGGGCGCGGCGAACAGAGCCCGCCGCCGGCTTGGGCATGATGCTCATGGGCGCCCCCGCTCCGCATGAGTTTTTCAAACCTGAACATTTCATTTCTTTCATCCTGAGTCAGGCTTGAGTCCTGATGGGGGTCTGGATGGAACTTGTTGTAAAACTCGACAATATTGAAACCGCACCTGTTCACGTAGAAGTGAATATTTCTTTTCTCGAAATATGGAGTAACGGTTTCCCAGGCTTTGGTGCCAGGAAATTCCATTTCAATCGCGTTCCACGCCTTCAGTCCCAAGCCCCGACCCTGTTGGCTTGTCGCTATGAAAAAGAATGACAAGGAGTTCCTTCGGCTCAGTCGGTCTATCACCACAACCGCACCCCCAACACGTCTTTCCTCCGCCACGATCCAGTAGATAATGGATCCCGGGATATTAAATCAATTTTCAACATCTTCATTGGAGGGGATGGGCTCTTCAAGGGGGTGCCCAAGGTCCGCCTCTGCCGCCACGCGGAAGGAGTCCTGCAGTGCGATTTTGAAATCGGCAAGGCTGTCCGGCTCGGCTTCCAGGAGCGTGACTCTTCCACATTCTTCTGCATCTTTCACGTTATCGGCCCTCAAGGGATAGCCAATGATCATTGGCAGCTTGAAATTCCAAGAGCCACAATCGGCACCCATTCTCGCCCCCGGCCGCTGCTGGCAGGTTGCAAAAAAAAGCGCCGACTGGTCCTTGCGGCACGATTGAAAGTCCCATGGCCACTCGGATTCCTCCATGCGGCACCCGACGCCTGAATCAAGTCGCGTTGCGAGGCGGCGTCGATTCGAATGAATTGTTAGGATTCATCGGGGATGACGGCAAGCAAGTCAGTAACCCCAATGTCTACACCTGCTTGAAACAGCAAGGTGCTGGCTTGGCCCCTATGGTGCGTTTGATGATTGAAGAAGTGCTGGACTAGATGGCCGAACTGCCTCGAAAAGGCTTTTCCGGCCGTACTCCGATAAACAAGCGGAGACGCAAGTTGCTCCGATGTAAGAGTGTCTGACCAATCTAGAATCACTTTGTCCAGCTTGTCCCGATACGGCCATAGGCCATGGAGAGAGCTGGCGAGCTCCTGCCGTAGAGAGCTTGGGGGAGGGAACGCGATCAACTGCTCCCGCAATTCTGATGCATCTTGATGATGAGAGAACCTGTGCAGCCAAATGGTATCGGCGACAGCGATATGGTTGAGGGTCTGGAAGATCGACCCGAAGAACGCGCCGCGGTCTCTTGTCACTTCTTCTTCGGGGAGGTTGCACGCAATCTCATACATCCGCTTGTTCATCCAGCGGTTGTAATTCGCCATCAATGTAAAAACTGAAGTTGCCATATTTTTAAGGTCTAACGCCCGTATCAGGTTGCATCGCGAAGCAACATCGGCTTGAATGAATTGTCAGTCCACTTACCGCGGTCGGTTATAGCATGCGACTGACTCTGGAGTGGCATACGTACCTCCATTCTTGGCTATGTCCTCGTCAGTTTGTCCGCCTCCACCGCCTTGGCATACGTGGCTGCATCCGCCGCCGATATTGGGCAATCCACCTTTGGCTTCACATTGGATCTGACATTGGTCGGATGCGGCGCAACGCTTTGCCAAGGCGCGAAGCTCACAGGACCTTTCCGGAGAGAGTTGACTACTCGTAATCCAAGACACATCACAGCCCATTGCTGTTGCACCAGCCTTTTCACCACTGGTGGCGCAGCCGGAAAGCAGGAAAGGCGCTACGATAAATATGGTCTTGCGAGTTGATTTCATAGCAGCCTAACGTTTGAATTAAACCGACTTGCGAAGCAAGGCCGGCTTGAATGAATTGCTAGGCCCTACACCGACCATCTTTGAGGAACTGCAATATGAGTGAGTTGATCTTGGATTGAAGCTCAATGGGGCCATGATCGTTCATGTCGTTGTGGTGGGAGTCCGGGATTGTGACGATGCAACTGCTGGCACCCCGTTCCTGTGCGGTCGGCAGCACGCCCGGGTCCGCCTCGAAGTCGCTACCCCGGATAGAGAGAACATTGACCGAGTGGTCTCTCGGAAGCGGATACCTGCGATTGTCCAGCGTGACTAGGGTGGTCGCAAGTGAGGGAGACTCTTGAAGGGCAAGAGCTGAGAGGTCTCCGCCGTTGGAGTGTCCTATGAGTACGAGATGACTCCAGTCATAGCCCGGATAAGTAGTGGAGAACATGTTACGAACGAAGCGAATATTGTCTGCTCCTCGCTTCCATGCGGGCATGCGATTGGCGAATAGGTCGCCGCTTTTGCTGAGTGGCGGGTCTGTGGATAGGTCATGCTGTATAGCCACGACCAGGTAGCCGGAGTCCACCAACGCATTGGCTAGAAAAGAATAATCGGTGTGAGGAAGGCCGTAGCCCGGACTTATGAATGCCACAGGGCAGGGTTGAGCAGGCGTGCAGTTGCGTCGCTGTTCTGGCAGATAGAGCGCAACTGGGATTTGTCTCCCACGACTTGCGTCCCATAGCTGGGTCGGCTCCGCCCCACCGGGGTCATCGCCAACTGTCGTAGCGCAGCCTGCCAAGATGGTGAGTGCCACCAACGCCAAGAGTCGCATCAATGCTCCATGTGGGGCCTAACGCCTGAATTGAGTCGCCTTGCGAAGCAAGGTCGGTTTGAATGAATTGTTAGGGCTCATGCCCATATACTTGAAGCTGCATACATAGCCGCCGTCCTCAGACTCCAAGTTGTCCGAAACATATACCTCATACGTGCCGTGGCGACTGAGAATAGGCTCAAGCGGTCCTTCTGCCGAGCTGCGAGCCTTGAACGAAGCAGGAATTACAACGCGTGTGGCTGCAGAGAATTCCTCTTGCGACATTAGCTGAGGATCGTCCTCCGGAGGTAGGCCAACTACAAGAAAGTACCAAGTGTTGTCAGAAACACGGCGGATGGCCAGCTCGCGACCATGCCCCGGACCCAAGGCGAGGACCAGCGAGTCCGCTGCCTTAATTGTCTGTGGTGAACAATCTAGTACGCGCCGATTAGACAGCCATGCGGCAGGCTCATCCCCATCCCCATCCGTTGCTTGACCTGAGAACAGTAAACCGGCGAGGAAGATGCCTTTCATGAGTCTTAACGCCTGAATTAAGCCGCCTTGCGAAGCAAGGTCGGCTTGAATGAATTGTTAGCGCACAGTCTCGCATAACTCTACTGATGGCCCCTCGGCGGTAGCGAATCCCACCTCATCGTAGCCTGCGTCGCTTAGTGCTTTTGTAGCCTTGGAAATTGTGCTCATAGTTGAATTCTTACATCCCGATACAACTACTAGTACGGAATTTGGCGGACCCAACCTGCCGATTGCATTAGCAACATCGCTGGTTATGCCATCCACATGGACGCGTCCATCTGGAAGTACAAGCATCACTTGTCTGGCCCGGGGGTCAGGAGAAGCGCAGCCAAGTGCGACTAGGGATATTGCGAAGAGAAAGTACAGTTTCATGGGCGCTAACGCCTGAGTTAAGTTGGACCGAGTTGCGGCCATGGCGATGGCACAGTCTACGACGCCGCGCCGAGGCCGCGAAGCGATCTCGGCTTGAACGAATTGTTAGGTGCGGCCTTCATTCTCCTGATGCGAACTGGTCGAATACTTGTTGGCCGGTCAGCTTGGCCGTTTCATTCTTCATCTCGTAGTAGTTTGGCTTCTGGTCAATGAAAATTTCATTGATCAGAGCAAAGTCATGCTCCTGAAAGATGCCAGCCGGAAGGATGTATTGGTTCCCAGGGAGTAGGTGATAAAACAGATGCGTCCCGCACTTGTCACAGAACCCGCGTTCCGCCCACTCAGATGAGTGGTAGGTTGTTGGCTCTGCGCCAAGGAACTCAACATCGCTGCCGCAGTGCACAGCAAACATTGGGCCACCAGACCAGCGGCGGCAGATGGGGCAGTGGCACAGTGAGATTTCTGCGCGATCTGGAGCGACAACTTCAATGGAACCGCAGAGGCAAGTACCTTTCATGTCGAGCTCACGTTGACTGTAGCTGCACTAAACGCCTGAATTAAGCCGCGTTGCGAAGCAACGCCGGCTTGAATGAATTGTTAGGCGGCACCCGAACGATGCTACGACCGCCAACACTGAAGAGCATACAGGGCGCCAGCCGCATGGCGGCCCCAGTGGGTGCTGAAGGATTCTCGCCACTCCCAGGCTGCGGCTGCATAGTTGCCCTTGTGGTAGAGCGCCAATCCACCCTTGAGGTCTCGCCAAGTATCCGCAAGATCATCCGCCACGTCTCCAACGACTGGAGCCGGGTCTTCCGTGTCATGTGGTTCGGCGTAAGATAAGTAATAGTTGAATGGGAGATCGCCGAAGCGTTCGTACACGACTCGCCACTCCTCGTGAGTTAACTCGGGTGCATCCTCTTCATCGAATATGTCCGGAAGCTCAGGCGCCAGGGCAAGAAGCTTCGAAAGCATCCTGATCGCCGTATTGGCCTCATCCTCTGGCGCAGCCGGAATGCTTTCCGCCCACGTGCAGAAAGCAGTTGCGGTATCAAAGAAGGCTTCAAGTTGCTGCATTGGCTCCGTGCCGCCTAACGCCTGAATTAAGCCGCGCCGCGAAGCGGCGTCGGCTTGAATGAATTGTTAGGGGGCGCCAGCACCTTTATCCGTGTGCTCAATAAATGGGATGAAGCCAATGCTGACGACGATACCTGCTAGTAGCGCACCCAGATTGAACCGCCAATCCGTGTTGCCAAATATTTCTGCGACTAAGGCAAATCCTCCGAACAAAAGAACTAAGCCAACAACAATGTAGGAAAACGGACGCCACCAAGTGCCTTTGCTCAAGAATCGTTCCTTGCGCCCATGAACGATCTCCCAAAAAACATACCCGGAGAACACAGTGATGAATGCCAGAACATAACCGGAGTTTACTTTGTAAAGTGTAGTTAGATTGTATCTATCTAATATCTCAGAGGCTGGCAAGGCGACCAACCAGACAGCAAGTCCGCCTAGTCCGAGATTCTTTTGCCAATTCTTCAAACTGCTCATATGCTTCTAGCGCCCCCTAACGATTGAGTTAAGCCGTGCCGCGAAGCGGCATCGGCTTGAACGAATTGTTAGACCTCAATCCAGTTTTGCGAACTTCGGCTTTGGCGAGAAAAGTTTCGGTGCTTTTTGCTTGATGTGTAGCCAATCGGGAGCATTAACACTAATCAGTTTGTGCGACTCGGTAACGAAACTATGTTGAGCTGCGTCATTCAAGGCGTCCTCGATCTCGTTTGCTTTCGCATCTGGGTATTTCTCTAGCTGTTCCTGTAGTTTCTGTGCTTTAGCGCTTGGCTTCGTGTAGTACGGTGGTGTGGGTTGCTTACCCAGAGTGCACATGGCGCGTGCTACTGCATGATAAGCGTCATTAAAGAGCCCCATGAAGCCGTTCGGGTCAGCGAGCGACACTACCCATAGTTTCTTTGAGTTGTCGTAGCGGACCCCGGCTTTGTTGCCTGTGTGCGTTGACTCTGGAACGATTCCGAGACGGAGCCCGCGCCCGCCTTCAAGTTGAGCAAAGTTCGACTTGACCGTTGCCGCAAAGTGGCGTGTATCGCCTTCCGCGCTCAGGAAAAGATCCGTCTTCCAGATCTGTTTGATTCTGTCATTCAGCTCGCTTTCTGCTGAATATCCCTTCGCAGCAACTTGAACCCACGGGCCGAACTTGAATGGCCTCCCGGAGCCTTCCGGGAGCAGAAAAGCTTCATTTCCCGCCTCTTCGACAATTGCATCAAGAAAACCCAAATACTTGGCGCGTTCGTGCCCGAAAAGTAGTGAGCGTGGCGCGGCGTCTTTGATGAAGCTTGAGGCCTTACGCAGAGCGTGGTGCATGGGCACCACTACAGCAGGCTCTCCGCCGGAAATTGCCTCATGTACTGCCCATTCGAAACCGTCGCCTCTCATTCCCTTATCGCGCTCAAGGCGCACAATCTTGGCCAACTGCCGCATTCTTACGTCCTTGAGCTCAGTGTTAAGGTCAAGAAGGTCTTCGGATGACATTGAATCAATAAGAGCCCGCACGATGGAGCGCGCGACTGCGTACAAAGCGCGCCCATATTCATCAATTGGCTCGTTCTGCTCAATGAAAGTGACTTGTGGAGTTAGGACTGTCACGCAGATCTCCAGTTGAGGTATAACGCCTGAATTAAGCCGACCCGCGAAGCGGCTTCGGCTTGAATGAATTGTTAGACACTCTGCCCTGTACGAGACGTGTTAGTCCACACTTTAGCTTTACGCCTCTCTCTCTCGGCAAGCCTTGCACGCCAAAGCAAATCATTAAGCAAGATTGCCAAGGCAAAGCTGAAACGTGTCCGTGGTGTGGCACCATTCTCCATCTCCGCAGGGCCTAGCCAAGGAAGCCTCCGGCATAAGTCAGCGACTTTTCCGTCAGCGAACGAGACACCTTACCAAGAGTGACCGAATTCATTTCTGATCTTGCGAATCAAAGTGATCTCGTTCAGTTCATTGTCTTGCAGTAGTCCCAATGCATGTGCTGCAGATATGCGCGAGGAAAACGTTCCTAGTGGCGCATTGAATCCAGAAAGAAGTTCTTTCGCAGTTGCTGTATCCGCCAAGAAGGACGAGAGCATATCTTTCAGGCGGTCATCCAACATGGCAGCGGCGATCAACGCGGCCCCTCGATCGCTTTCCTTATTGAACTGAGCCAAGAAGGCACCGAGTGCTTTTACTTCTGGTTGTTCGCCGAGACTGTCTGACATGAGTGCCTAACGCCTAAGTTAAGCCGCGCCGCGTAGTGGAGCAAACCATATGGCAAGCTGTACCTGCCATATGGTTTGCGTAACGAAGCGGTGTCGGCTTGAACGCATTGTTAGGCCTCAGCCGGAAGTGCCGAGTAGTCGCTCCGGGAGAACCCGGAGTCTTCCGAGAGGCCGGTGACGTGCAATGTATAGGGAAATCCGCCAGTTGCCACAACAAGGGCGCTGCCATCTGCGGCTTTGAGCTCAACTCCACCAAGGTAACGACATGTGGCGCTTGCGGTTGCTGGGGCGGAGCCAGACACTCCGACACACTGAACTATTGGGTCTGATCCAATTGTGGGGCCGGTGGGCAGAGATGGGTCTAGCCAGCTCTCCGTGAGCAAGGGGGTGACCGTTACGGGAGCAGCGAGCTCGATGCTGTGATGCTCCATGTGGCCGGGACGTTCGGCAATGCGAGCTTGTATTGCGAACACCTCAAACTTGAACTCAAGATCCTCACCTTGAGCTTGTAGAGCTATCCAGCGACCATCTGCGAGTTCAAGGCAAATCGCGGAGCACTGAGCGAAATGAGGAAAATCTTTGAAGGTCGCAGCTGATATCACGCCGGAGCGGAGCTCATACAACGCAGCCAATGTCTCTTGATCTACGGGGACCGAGTAGTGATTCATGAGGCCTAACGCCTGAATTAAGCCGCCTTGCGAAGCAAGGTCGGCTTGAATGAATTGTTAGGCCGCACCTCGGCTAAGGCTCCCCAATGCTGTCCTAGCTGCAAAGCTGACAGTTTGCCAGCGAGTGTCTTGCTGAAATTGTTGGAAGTCTTGCGATAAGTCAGAGGATACGGCTGCAAATGTTGCATTGAACTCTCCAAGTGCAAGCTTTTCATCGGGCGAGAATGCGCCCTCCCACATATCACTACCAGGGTGATAGAGGTCGTCGAACCAGCCGCAACACAACTCCACTGGGCCAATCATAGGGTCCAGGTCTTGGAGCGCCCTAAGGAATTCGATCGTATTGTCACGGAAGCCGTTTTGCATAAGTGCGGCCTAACGCCTGAATTAAGCCGCCTTGCGAAGCAAGGTCGGCTTGAATGAACTGTTAGGCTGCTGCCCGATTAGTTGCGGGATGGCTGCTGGAAGTGGCTCGCTTGCCCCCAGCAATGATTGCGTATGAAAGAGCAGAGGCAAATACGAGCGGCAGGAATTTAACGAGGCCGCTCGATGGGACAAGCCATGCAAATCCAAGGCAGCCCGCCCAGATGATGGTGATGGCAAGTAGGGCGCTCTTAGAGAACTGGATCATGGAACACTCCTATTGGTTGGTTGCAGCCTAACGCCTGAATTAAGCCGCGTTGCGAAGCAAGGTCGGCTTGAATGAATTGTTAGGCGGCAGTCTAGCGCTCACTGCGAGGTGCTCCCTTGACGATGCAAAGCGCTATGAAGGCTGCTGACAGTACAGCTAGAAGAAGCAAGTAACTACCAAAGCGCTGCGGCAGCATGAGTGCCGCTGAGACAATAACTGCGGCAATGAACAGAGCCAAAGACACCCAACCCTGCCAGGAGACGGGGCCGCTCCAGCCGACACCAACCTCAGGATCTTTGGCATGGAACCAGTAGGTCTGCTTGCTCTTCATGGGATTCCCCGTTGTCTTGGTCTGCCGCCTAACGCCTGAATTAAGCCGCGTAGCGAAGCTACGTCGGCTTGAATGAATTGTTAGGCCCCAGCCGTATGCCGTAACCCTCTTAAGCCGATGCCTACCAAGAGGATAACAGCCACCGCTAGGGCGAGATGGACTATGGCTGCCTCAACTCCATAAAGATTTATCCCGTACTTGCTGGAGTGGAACTGCAGCAAGCCAGCACCCATAGAGAAGTAGATCTGTCTGGCCTGCACTGCGAGGACGGCCAGACCTGCTGCAATAAGTAGCCAGTGAATAAGCCGGTTGGGTTGGCGGGATGCCGTCATAGGGGCCTAACGCCTGAATTAAGCCGCGCCGCGAAGCGGCGTCGGCTTGAATGAATTGTTAGGTGCCAGCCCGTTACAGTGCAGCATATGCCTCCTCCTCAACCCTAGAACCGTCCGGGTTTGTCCACGACAAGATAGCGTTGTAGGCGGTTGGGCTGCCAAGATGTAGCGCGGCGATGAGGGTTACTGAAGACCCCGGCATTAGTCGTTTGGCTGGGAACTTGGATGAGTAGTCTGAAGAAATGATCGGATTGTCTTCGGGGCGTTGAAGGACGAACTTTATTTCTGCGTCTCTAGCCTCGGCCTCTCCGACGTTAGTCAACTTGAAGCGGAAGCCTTTGCCATCCCGGTAGAGATCTAGTGAGAGGCGCGCAACGCTCTTTCCTCGCTCTTCTCGCAGAAGAAGTTCAAGTTGCTTCTCCGCGAGCTTCGAGGTCGCCCTTTGAAGGTCATTTGCCTCTCTCTGCAACTTTCGCTGGCCATTCCAAGAGATGAGACTAACGATCACTGCGATGCAGGCCAGGACCGTGGCAAGAAGCTCGTACTGCGACATAGTTCCTCCTGGCACCTAACGCCTGAATTAAGCCGCCTTGCGAAGCAAGGTCGGCTTGAATGAATTGTTAGCGCCCACTCAGCTTTAGGGCACCTAAAGCAACCGGTAAGAGGATATAGAAGATCCAGAACGAACGCATCAGAACGCGATCTCGCTTAGCTAAAGCGTGTGCAGAAGACGAGAATGCTAGGCGCCATACGCCACGGTAAAACCGGAACCACCAATCAACTCGAACAATCCCTACGCTGTGTAGCAAGCTAGGGTTAGTGCGCTCCAATCTCAATGCGGCCATATGTACAAGCAATGTGGTTGTGAGAAGGCCAGCTGAAATTACTGCAGCTGTTAAGAGTAGAAGGGGTGTCATGACGTGGGCGCTAACGCCTGAATTAAGCCGCGCCGCGAAGCGGCGTCGGTTTAAATGAAATGTTAGGCCTACAGCCCAGCCACCGCAATGAGAGCTGTGGCATCTGCCGAGTTGGCTATTGCGTAATTGCTGGCGGCTCGCAATTTTTGGACAAACTGGACGTTGTGTGGCGGTGATAATGCATTGATCCAGTTTACGGTCATTCCGCTACTGCGGCAGGCGCAAAAAATGACGTCGCATTTGAGGGTAAGAAATTCAGCCAGGCTGTGTTGCAAGCGCGAATTTGGGTCGCCTTGGCTCTCAATCCCAACAACTTTTCCATTGATGTCGCGCAACACAACTTTTATGTCAATCGTGCCGCGATGTAAAATTTGGACTGTTGCTGCAGGATACTTGGCTTGCAGATATCCAAATACCTGAATCAGGGTTTGGGTCTTACCAGAGCTTCCGATGCCCTGAAGTGCAATGATGTGCGCCATATGTTCCCCCCGTGGGACTAACGCCTGAATTAAGCCGCCTTGCGAAGCAAGGTCGGCTTGAATGAATTGTTAGGCCGCAGTCTAGCCCTCATGGCGGTAGAAGGTGTAGCCGGAGGGTTTACGGCCGAATGTGCCGGCCAGCCAGCCGACCGGAAACGACTGCTCGATGGACAAAGTGGGCTGTGAGCCGCGGTTGACCGTGGCGTAGGTGTCGCCGGGGAGCCACTCTGACAGGACAAGGTCTTTGGCCAAGGACTCAGCGCTTGCTGGGTCAGCAGAACGAACAAGTCTAGTGGTGAAGAACCCGATAACCGAATCACCCTCGAACGGTAGATCAATGCCGCGCCCGGAAAGAATGACTTTGAAGTACGGCATTGTTTGGTCTGCGGCCTAACGCTGGAATTAAGCCGCGTTGCAAAGCAACGTCGGCTTGAATGACTGGTTAGGCAGCACTGTACCGCGGCCGGAGGGCAAAGGGAGGCGACCGAGCTGAAGGCCCGATGCGGCCGGTAGCCGACCAGAGCCAGGCGCCGGCCGGGAGTGCTGCGAGAAACAGCGGGTTGGTCGAGAGAGTCCGGGCCCCTGTTGCCCCTGGAACCTCGGGCGCACCTGCGAGGCAGATCAGGAGAGAGTCGGAGCACGATGAGCAACATGGTGCGAGACCGTCACTCCGCCATTGGTTCTACGTGCGGCCTAACGTCTGAATTAAGCCGCCTTGCGAAGCAAGGTCGGCTTGAATGAATTGTTAGGCATGAACCATTACTCCTCAATCCGCAGCGCGTTTCTTTCTGTGCCCCAGTCGTCTGGCCACTTGGTGCTCTCATAGGTAGCCGTCGACGAAGACTTGCGCAACCACTGCCATTTTTCCAGCTCGCCTTGCTTGTAGGCCCCGTCAGATTTACGAGGCCAAGGCGACCGAAATGTCTTGCCGTCTGTCACTACGAGCACGTCAACGTTATCAGGTGCTGGTAGCTTCGAAAGCTCTTGGACCAACGAATCTTCCCCAAAAACAATGAAGTCCCAGTCAGATTCTGGCTTGCTGTAACCGTTTGCACGTGACCCAATCAGCCAAACCTCCGCGCCGCGCTGCAACAGGCCGCGAATCAGTGGCTGCACATCGGTCGCGATATACTCAACTTTCATGCCTAACGCCTGAATTAAGCCGCGCCACGAAGTGGCGTCGGCTTGAATGAATTGTTAGTGCTCATTTGCCACCAAATCCAAAATACGGCCGTCAGGGCGCTTGACCGGGCCGAATGCTTTCGAATGTCGCAACTTGATCTCAGCGATCTGCGAAGCGACGGACTCCATATCCTCCTCAAGATTATCTCGACTACGTGTTTCCCAGTAACGACCTTCATCGATGATATCCAGCAGCTTAAAGAAGGGTTTAACTGCATCAAGAAGGTTGATGACGTCGATGTGTGTATCAACACCGGCGAACTGCGTTTTGATGAAGTTGTCTAGTTTACCTTTCCCCCCAAACACCAGGTAGAGCGGCTCTGACATTTCTGCCGGATAGATCACTACTCCATTTGCACTTGAAAGATTGTTGGTGCCATCAAGCTCTCGAAGGGATTCAATTGTGATGTGATCTAGCGCTGGATCCGATGGACTCGATACAGGCACACAGCGCCAAGAGTGAGACTCGGCCGCAGCGCACGCGGCCTCAGCCACCTCTTCGGGAGTGGCCGTATCTGTCAGTTGACCTTTGAAGTGAATTGTGACCCCAGCGAATGCATTTACAGGAAGAACAAGGATAGTCAGAACAAGTGCTCGAAGAATCATAATCTTCCCCTATGAGCGCTAACGCCAGAATTAAGCCGCCTTGCGAAGCAAGGTCGGCTTGAATGAATTGTTAGGCGGCAGTCTAGCGCTCACTGCGAGGTGCTCCCTTGACGATGCAAAGCGCTATGAAGGCTGCTGACAGTACAGCTAGAAGGAGTAAGTAGCTGCCGAAGCGCTGCGGCAGCATGAGTGCCGCTGAGACAACAACTGCCGCAATGTACAGAGCCAAAGACACCCAGCCCTGCCAAGAGGCGGGGCCGCTCCAGCCGACACCAACCTCAGGGTCTTTGGCGTGGAACCAGTAGGTCTGCTTGCTCTTCATGGGATTCCCCGTTGTCTTGGTCTGCCGCCTAACGCCTGAATTAAGCCGCCTTGCGAAGCAAGGTCGGCTTGAATGATTAGTTAGAGGCCGAAGGTACCCCCGGGGCTGCTGGGGTGCAACGGGCGCGGGCTGGCTGGCTGTGAGGGAATCGCTGTCCGAAGGCCAGTAGCAATGGGTGCTGGGATGGGCCGAAGCCATGAAGCGCCGCCGATCCGCGAGTCGATGGTCTGTCCGACAGACTGGCGGCGCACGCGGACTGACCGAAGTGACCTGGAAAAGAGTGGGGACGCGGAGCGAGTGCAGGGCAACCGAAGCCGCCTATTGGCGAAGCCTTTGTGCCGGGCTGAGACGGTGCTGACCGAAGTCACCACCTTGAACCTGCTTGAGCAACGCTAACGCCAGAATTAAGCCGCGCCGCGAAGCGGCGTCGGCTTGAATGAATTGTTAGGCGGCAGTTTTCTATGCTGTACCCACAATGCAAGGCCATTGCAGAGTATGACAAGGAAGAATGCAGCCCCGGTGGGAACGATAGCCCAATGCACGTCACCTGACAGGTGGCGAGCAATGTCACGAACGAGGGTGTAGCCAAGCGCCATACAAGAAATTGCATAGGCAGCTAGCAGCACTTTGTACTTGCCGCCACGAAGAAAGAATCGTTGCGGCAAGAAAAGCAAGACAGATAGCAGGGCTGCAGGTGCCGCAGAAAGCGCCCGCTGAGCAAGTGGCGGTGGTTGCACGGAGTGCAGCTCGCCAGAAAGTGCTATGAGTGCGCTCATCGCGAGAAAGAGTGCCAGGAGTACACCGAGGGTTCTTACGGCAACGATTACAAGATGCATGGTCTGCCGCCTAACGCCTGAATTAAGCCGCGTTGCGAAGCAACGTCGGCTTGAATGAATTGTTAGGCTGCGTATTCGTACGACATGGGTACAGGGCCTACAGATCTCTGTGGCCCTTTTCCGACCCGCCGTGGCAGGAGAAGGGAAGCCGTGGGAGAAGGCCGATTTGGTGCCCGTGCTCCATAAGTTTGCCCAGGAAGTCCTTTTTCGATCAACCGATAGATCGGACCCATGCTGCGAATGAACGCCAAGCCATCGTTTCGGCGACAAAGAACTGGACCTCAAAAACAAAGACAAGAAACGCACTCGCCCAAAGCGTCACAGGATGGATCCTGCGCGTGCTCCAGAGATCGTAGAGAACTAAAAGAAGCAGGAAGCAGTAGGGGGCGCGTGCTGCGGCGGGAATATTGTGATGCAGAAACTCGACCGGCCATCGAATGAAACCCGCGAACATGAGCGCGACGTTGGCGATCACGATGAACCGCTTGTGCGCAGGCGGATCGCCTCGCATTCGGAAGGCAAGTGCGATGAGCACCGCGAAGACGAATACCATGTTGGTGTTGATGAGAAAGAGCAGTTGTTCGAGGCCCGGCGGAATGCCTCGCCTCAGAATATCGGCGCCAGCCATCAGACCGGTTACGACCATTGCGCAAGCCAGTGGCACCGCGATGACACCGAGACGGCGATGGAGGTCGACGCGGTGAGCGGAAACCAGCGACACCTGGGCGGCAAGCAACAGCATCCAGAAGGTGGCTACGAGTGCGTGAACGTGAATGATTTGACTCGGCAGGAGCGCCTTGACCATCCCGGCGAGGTAGTAGGAGGCCGCAAAGCCCACGAACACCGTGGCGAGCAGAAGCACGGCCATACCTGCGAAAAACAGGTGTTCGTGGGGCCGTCTCACTGAGGTTGGCTCCAAGTGTTGATCGCTCGATCCAGGAACAGTGCTTTTCATTCTTTATTAGTTCTCCATGGATCCCGTTCAGTTCGGCCTAACGCCTGAGTTAAGCCGCGCCACGAAGTGGCGTCGGCTTGAACGAATTGTTAGGCCGCACTGCGTGATCTGACATGACTACGGCACGCGAGGTGTGATGGGAGGCCTTTCCGTACGCAATGGC